>JAESFT010000008.1_pt1 | contig 752393 bp, 716 predicted proteins | sample 9269451 | NCBI WGS metagenome assembly JAESFT01 (sample SAMN14502557, study PRJNA617106) | algae metagenome | isolation source: Scytonema hyalinum WJT4-NPBG1 and co-occurring heterotrophs from well... | place: USA: Mojave Desert, Joshua Tree National Park, California | collected 2006-05-25
GGCAAGACCGACCGGGAGATCAAGCGCTGCCTCAAGCGCTACATCGCCCGCCAGCTCCACCGCCAACTCGAGAACCCACCCACATCAACCGCCCGCACGGCTTGACCAACCATAGGAGCGTCCCCCGCGGGCGGCGTCGGGAGCGACCGGGACGCCGCCGACCGGTCGTGATCGCCGGTGCGGTGCGCGAACGGCCGGATCCGGCCGGTTCGGCACCGCACCGGCGATCTCCGTCTACGGTGGCGGGGTGCGGGTCGTGGGGCTGGCGCGCCATCCGGTCAAGTCGGTGCTCGGCGAGTCCGTCGACGTCGTGCGGCTCGTGCCCGGTGGGGTCGACGGCGACCGCGCGCTGGCCCTGCTCGACGTCGCCACCGGGCGCGTGGCCAGCGCCAAGCAGCCGCGGCTGTGGCGGGCGCTGCTGCGGTGCTCGGCCGCGACGTCCGGGTCGGGCGACGGGGTCCTGATCACCCTGCCCGACGGCCGGACCGTGCCCGCCGCGGCGGCCGACGCCCCGCTCGGTGCGCTGCTGGGCCGGGAGGTGCGGCTCGTCGCGCAGCGCCCGGCCGGCGCCGTCGTCGAGCGGCCCGACCCCGTCGACGTCCTGGAGCACGGCGTCGAGGCGCCGGTGCCCGCCCCGGAGCTGGAGATCGCGCAGGGCACCCCGGGCGGCTCGTTCGTCGACCACTCCCCGGTCCACCTGGTCACCACGGCCACGCTCGACCACCTCGGCGTCGAGGCCCTGCGCTACCGGCCCAACCTCGTGCTCGCCGTGGACGGGCCGCCGTTCGCGGAGAACGGCTGGCTCGGCCGGGAGCTGGTGCTCGGCGGCGTCCGGCTGCGGGTGACCCTGCCGACGCCGCGCTGCGCGGTGCCGACGCTGGAGCACGGCACCCTGCCGCGCGCCCCGCACGCGGTGCGCGGGCCGCAGGAGCACAACCGCGTCGACGTCCCCGGGTTCGGGACGCTGCCCTGCGCCGGGGCGTACGCGGAGGTCGTCGCGGGCGGGGAGCTGCGCCGCGGCGAACGCGGGCGGCTCGCCTGACCGCTCAGCGGTAGCCGGTGGTGTCGGCCGGGCGGCCCGCGTCCTGCACCTCCACGATGTAGCGCCAGGCGTCGGGGCGGGAGCCGTCGAGGTCGTCGAGCCCGTAGACGGCCGCGAGCTCCCCGGACGAGGTGCTGGCCCCCTGCCAGCGGGCGCGGTCGGGGTCGGCGGCGAGCGCGGCGATCCCCCGGCCGACGAACCGCGGCGTCTCGGAGATCGCGAAGTGCGGCTCGGTGGCGCACGCGTCGCGCCAGGTGTCCTCGGTGACGCCGTAGTGGGCGAGCATCATCTCCGAGCGCAGCCAGCCCGGCGTCACGCAGACGCTCGTGACCCCGCGCGGCCCGAGCTCGTGCGCCCAGGACCGCGCCAGTCGGATCGGGGCGGTCTTGGCCAGGTCGTAGAAGGCGTTGAGCCGGTAGTGCCCCTCGTTGTAGTCGGCCGTGCCGTCGGTGACCTCGACGACCAGCCCGCCCGCCCCGAGCAGCGGGAACGCGTGGTGGGCGGTGATCAGGTGCGTGTCGACCGCCAGGCGCAGCAGCCGCAGCCCGTCCTCGACCGGGTGCTCCCAGACCGGCGTGTCGAAGCGGGTGAGCAGCTCGCCGCCCCAGATGTCGTTCACCAGCACGTCGAGGTGCCCGTGCCCGGCCCGGATCCGGGCGACGAGCGCGCCCACCTGCTCGGGGACGAGGTGGTCGGTGGGCACCGCGATGCCGGTGCCGCCCGCGGCCGTCACGAGCCCGGCGGTCTCCTCGATCGTCTCGGGGCGGTCGTACTCGCTGCGCCGCTCCCGCGTCGTGCGGCCCGTGCAGTAGACGACGGCCCCCGCCGCCCCCAGCTCGACGGCGATCCCGCGCCCCGCTCCGCGCGTGGCGCCCGCCACCAGCGCCACCCGTCCCGCCAGTGCTCCTGGTCCCAGTGCCCGTCGTTGCGGTGCTCCCATGCCACCAGAGTGGCGGGCAACCCCGACAGCACCGGTCAGGGTTCAGCGGGCCAGGCGCAGGGTGCGGACCGACGAGACCAGCACCGCGACCGCGGCGGCCGCGCTGAGCCCGACGGCCGCGACGGCCGCCGGGCTGCTCGCGAGCATGCCCGCCGTGCCGGCCGCGTTCGCCAGGTTCATGACGACGGCCGTGCCTCCGCAGACGAGGGCGGCGACCAGCCCGATCGCGGCCGTGGCGGCGGCGAGCCGGCGCGGCCGCGCCCGGGGGCGCAGGGTGGCGAGCAGCAGGACCAGCCCGAGCGCGGCCGCCGTCGCCCCCGCGACGTCCTGGACCCGGGCCAGGGCCGCGACGAGCGGCGGGGCCGGCGCCGTCCACGCGACGCCGTGGCTCCACAGCAGGTCCCAGCCCAGCACCAGCGCCGGGAACAGCACCGTGACCACCAGCGCCGTCCGCCGCGCCTGCGCCGCCGTGAGCTCGGCCTGGTACAGCGGGGCGAGCTCGGCCACGGACCCGAACTCCGCCACCGCGCGCCCGGCCCCGTCGGGGTGGCTGCCGTGCGCCTCGGCGGCGTCGTGCAGCCCGTCGCGCACCTCGGCGAGCACGTCGCGGCGCAGGGCGCGCGGCCCGCGCAGCTCGCGGGCCAGGTCGGCCACGAACCGGTCGATGGCGCTGGCGCGCTCGTGCGCGGAAACGGTCGCTCGGGCCGCCACATCCGCGCACGGGCGGCGGAGCCGCGGCCTCACGTCGCCGGTCCCAGGACGGCGTCGACCACGCCGCGGAAGGCGGCCCACTCCGCGCGCTGCAGGGCCAGCGCGTGCCGGCCGGCCCGGGACAGCGTGTAGGTGCGCCGCTCGCGCCCGCCCACGGTGCTCCACGCCCCGGAGAGCAGCCCGGCGCGCTCCAGGCGGCGCAGCGCGGGGTAGACGGTGCCGGTGGGCAGGTCCAGCGCGCCGCCGCTGCGGGCGCCGAGGGCCTCGATGATCGCGTAGCCGTGCCGGGGCCCGTCCTCCAGCACGGCGAGGATCAGGCCGTCGAGGTGGCCGCGGACGGCGTCGGGCTTCACGGGTAGCGAGCCTACGCGCTCCGGCCCTCCGGCTGATCAGGGTCATCCCCGATACATAAGTAGCCGCGCTACGCATAGTGTGCCAGGCATGGAGATCTCCGCGCGCCGACCGCGCGCCACCCTGTGGCTGCTCCGCGCGGTCGTCACCGTCCACCTCGTGGCCGTGCTCGGGCAGCCCGTATGGGCCGGCCTGTTCCTCACCGGCGACGTCGACGCGATCGCCGTGCACGGGACGGTGGGGAGCCTGCTGGCCGCCTGGGGGCTGCTGACGGCGGGCGTCGCGCTGGCCTACGTCGTGGGCGGGCGCGGGCCGCTGTGGGTGGCCCCGCTGGCCGTCGCCCACTTCCTGGCCACGGGCTACCAGATCGGCGCCGGCCACGGGCGGGACCTGGGCCTGCACATCCCGCTGGGGGTCGGCCTCGTCGTCGTCGCGGTGGTGCTGGCGGGCTGGGTGTGGAGCCCGGCGGCGGCCCGGCCCCGGCGCACCCCGGTCGGTGCGCGGTGAGCGCCCGCGGGAGGGCGCTCGGGCGCCGCACGTTCCTGGGCCTGCTCGGGGCGACGGCCGCGGGCGTCGCGCTGGGCGGCTGCGGGACGGCGCCCGGCCAGACCGGCGAGCAGATCGCCAGCGCGCTGCCGCTGCCCCCGCCGTTCCTGGTGCCGCTGCCCGTGCCCCCGGTGGCCCGGCCGGTGGCCCCCGACCGCTACCTGATCACCCAGCGCGTGGCGGAGGTGGAGGTGCTGCCCGGCGTCGCGACCCCGGTCCTCGGCTACGACGGGATCTTCCCCGGGCCGACGATCGAGGCCCGCCGGGGCCGCCCGATCGTGGTGCGCCACCGCAACGAGCTGCCGGTGCCGACCGTGGTGCACCTGCACGGCGGGCACACCGCCCCTGAGCACGACGGCTGGCCGCTGGACCTGGTGCTGCCGGTCGGCGACACCAGGGACTGGACCGGGCACCACGGGATGGTCGGCGACCACTCGGCCGGCGAGCGCGACCACGTCTACGACGGCGACCAGCGCGCCGCGACGCTCTGGTACCACGACCACCGCATGGACTTCACCGGCCCGGCCGTGCACCACGGCCTGGCCGGCTTCCACCTGCTCCGCGACGACGAGGAGGACGCCCTGGGGCTGCCGCGCGGCGAGCGGGAGCTGCCGCTGATGATCTGCGACCGGTCCTTCGCGGCCGACGGCGCCTTCGCCTACCCGTCGCTGGACCGCTCGCTGCGGACGCTGCCCGGCGTCGAGGCCGACTGGGCGGAGGGCGTGCTCGGCGACGTCGTGCTGGTCAACGGCGCGCCCTGGCCCGTGCACGAGGTGGACGCCGCCCGGTACCGGCTGCGCCTGCTCAACGCCTCCGGCGCCCGGCGCTACCGGCTCTCGCTCACCGTCCCCGGCGCGCCCGACCTGCCGCTGGTGCAGGTCGGGTCGGACGGCGGGCTGCTGGCCGCGCCCGTCGAGCACGGCGCGGTCGAGCTGGCGCCCGGCGAGCGCAGCGACGTGGTGGTCGACTTCGGGCTGCTGCCCGTGGGCACCGAGGTGACCGTGCGCAACGGCCTGGGCCGCGGGACCACGGCGGATGTGCTCCGGTTCCGGGTCGTGCGCGCGGCGCGCGACGACAGCCGCGTGCCCGCGGTGCTGTCGGAGGTCGAGCCGCTCGTCGTGCCCGCCGACGCCCCGGTGCGCACCTGGACGTTCACCCGCGGCCCGGTGGGCGACCACCGCGGCTGGACGATCAACGGGCTGCCGTTCCGCCCCGACGAGCCCCAGGCGCGCGTGCCCCTGGGCGAGGTGGAGGTGTGGCGGTTCGTCACCGACGTCCACCACCCCGTGCACGTCCACCTCGACCCGTTCCGGGTGCTGCGCCGCGGTGCCGGTGGCCCGGGCCCGTGGGACGCGGGCTGGAAGGACACCGTCGACGTGCGGCCGGCCGAGGTCGTCGACGTGGCGGTGCGGTTCACCGACCACCGGGGCCGTTACGTGGTGCACTGCCACAACCTGGAGCACGAGGACATGGCGATGATGGCCGCCGTCGAGACCGTGTAGCCGGCGGTGGCGGTCGGGCGCGCCGTGGTGTGCACTGGACGCTAGATTCCGCGGCTCGGGCGTCCACCGCTTCGACGCCGGACGACACGACCACGACGGGAGTCGCTCCGCATGACGGGCTTCGACGAGGACCGCGCCGCCATGGCGGCGGCCCACGACCAGGCGCAGCAGGCCTTCGGGCCCCTGCAGCAGGCCCACGACGCCATCGAGCAGGCCCGCGCCATGCTGCTCCGCGTCACCGAGACCAGCTCGCAGGCCGCCGCCCACGACGCCCTGGCCCTGCTGTCGCGCGCGATGGAGGAGGTCGTCGGCGTGCAGCAGACCGTGTCGGCCGCCGTGCAGACCTCCGAGGGCGTGGCCTCGGGCCTGTGACCCGCCCGGGCGGATCCCCCTGGTCGGTCGGCCGGGGGCGCAGCGGGCGCAGCGGGCGCAGGGCCCGCGTCGCCGACGCGTTCGACGAGTTCCACGGCGCCGTCACCGCGGCGCTGGGGGCCGCGGCCGGCCTCGGGGACGCGGCCGTCCGCGCCCACGCCGCCGCGATGGTCGAGCTGTGGCTGCGCACCGACGGCATCGACGCCGCGCGCGCCGATCCCGCCCTCGCCGGCGTGCTGGCCAACCCCCGGCTGGCCGACACCGTGGCCGCCGTGGCGGCCGACCGCGACCGCGCCTTCGACGCCTGGCTGCGCACCGGCCCGGACCGGCTGGCCGCCCTGCTCGACGCCGCCGCCCCGGGGTCCGCGGGCCGGCCCCCCGCCGAGTGGATCGACGAGCCGGGCAAGGTCGAGGGGACCGGCCCGGTGCCCGGGCTCTGGCGCATCGGCACCGGGCACGTCGGCTCGGGCCCGGTCGGGCCGGGGCCGGGCTCGTTCGGGGTGGGCGTGCCCCTGCTCGACGAGGCCCACCTGCAGGTCACCTCCACCCCGGAGAGCCGCGACGCCGCCGAGGCGCTGGTGGAGCTGCTCGTCGCGCGCGTGCTGGGCCACTTCCGCCCCGGGCTGGTGCAGGTGCACGTCTGGGACGCCGGGCGCCTGGCCGGCGCGCTCCCCGGCCTCTACCCGCTCACCCGCACGGGCCTGCTCACCGTGCACGACCCGGCCCGCCTGCCGCAGCTGCTCGACGACCTGTCCGACCGGATCCGCCGCATCCACACCCGCGTGCTCGTCGGCGGGCTGACCTCGGTGCGCGCCGCGGCCGACGCCAACGGCGCGCGCTCCGAGCCGTGGGTGCTCGCGGTGCTGCTCGGGCACGGCCGCGGGCTGGGCGAGGACGAGCACCGCCGGCTGGCCCGGGTGGCCCGCAGCGGCCCGGCGTGCGGCGTGCAGCTCGTGCTGCTGGACGTCCCCGTGGCGGTGAACGCGCCGGTGGAGCAGGTGCGCTTCCGCCCCGACGGCACGGCCACGACGTCGATGACCGGGCCCTGGGTCACCGTCGTCCCCGACCCACCGCCCGCCCGCGACCGGATCATCCGGGCCGGCGACCGCATCGCCGACGAGCACGAGGCGTGGCGCAGCCGGGTGAGCACCTACGCCGACCTCGTCGAGGGCGCGCCGCAGCTGACGTCGGAGGCCGGGCTGCGCGCGCCGGTCGGGTTCGCCGAGGACCGGCAGGTCGAGGTCGTGCTGGCCGACGCCTCCCCGCACGCGCTGGTCGGCGGGCCCAGCGGCTCGGGCAAGACGAACCTGCTGCTCACCATGATCACCTCGCTGGCGGCGCGCTACTCGCCCGACGAGGTCGAGTTCTACCTCCTCGACTTCAAGGAGGGCGTGTCGTTCGCGCAGTTCGCCCCGGGGCGGCGCGACCGCACGTGGCTGCCGCACGCCCGGCTGGTCGGCGTCAACATCAACACCGACCGGGAGTTCGGGCTCGCGCTGCTGCAGTTCCTCGCCGACGAGATGCGCCGGCGCGCCGAGGCCGCGAAGGCGCGCGAGGTGACGAAGCTGGAGGAGCTGCGCGCCGCCGACCGCGACGGGCGGTGGCCGCGGATCGTCGCCGTGATCGACGAGTTCCAGTACCTGTTCGCCGAGCGCGACGCCGTCACCAAGCAGGCGGTCACGCTGCTGGAGGACGTCGCCCGGCGCGGGCGCAGCCAGGGCATCCACCTCGTGCTGGCCAGCCAGGACACCTCCGGCATCGAGGCGTTCTGGGGCCGCCCGGCGATCTTCGAGCAGTTCGTGCTGCGGATCGCGCTCCCGCGGGCGCGCCGCGTGCTGGCCGAGCGCAACGAGGCGTCGCTGGAGCTGCCGCGCTGGCACGCGGTGATCAACCACGAGTCGGGGATCCGGCACGGCAACGAGGTCGCGCGGCTGCCCGACGCGGGGGCTCGCGGCGCGGTGGACGAGGTGCAGCGCCACCTGCACGAGCGCTTCGGCGCCTCGGCGGGCCGGCCGATCCTGTTCGACGGCAACCGCGCCCCGACCGTCGACGAGCTGGTGGCGGCCCTGCCGCCCGGCGACGTCCCGCGGGCGCTGCTCGGGCAGTCCATCTCCGTCGACGGCGCCCCCGCGGCCGTCGCGCTGCCCGACGCGCCCGGGCGCAACGTCGCCGTGCTCGCCTCCGGCGCCGGGCAGGCGGTGCGGATGCTGGGGGCCGCGGCCGGGTCGCTGGCCGGGCAGCACCCGCCCGGCGGGCTGGAGGTGGTGGTCGGCGCGTTCGTCCCGGAGGCCGCCGGGGCCGTCGCGGCGCTCGTCGCGCGGTTCTCCGCGGCCGGGCACGCGGTGCGCACGGTCGGCCCCGAGGGGGCGCGCGAGGCGGTCGACGCGCTCGCCGCCGACGTCACGGCCCGGCTCACCGGCGGGGCCCGCCGGCCGACGCTGGTGGTGCTGTTCGCCGCCGACGCCGCCGAGCCCCTGCTCGGGCCGGCCGGGACCGAGGCGCTGCGGCGCGTGCTGCGCTCGGGGCCGGAGACGGGCGTGCACGTGCTGGGCTGGTGGCGCAGCCCGCAGCGGCTGCGGGCGCTGCTCAGCGTCAGCGCGACCGTCGACGACGTGGGGTGCTGGGTGGCGCTGGACGTGCAGGGCAGCGAGCTGACGGCCGTCGCGCCGTCGATGATCGTGCCGTGGTCGCCGCGGCCGGGTCGCGGGCTGCTCTACGACCGGGCGCAGCACGCGCGGCCCGAGGTCGTCATCGTGCCGCGGGAGGACGGGTCGTGAGCGCCGCGCGGGACTACAAGGACGTCGTGGCCGGTCTGGACGTCGCCGCCGACGCCCTGCGCGCCGCCGACGCCGAGCGCGCGGCCGAGCTGGCGCAGGAGCTCGTGGTCCGGCAGGACGCGATGGGCCGCGCCGCCGAGCGCGCCGCGCTGACCCGGGCGGTGGTGCAGCTGCACTGGGAGGCCGTCCTCGACGCGCTGTGGACCGAGTCGTGGCTGACGCTGCGCCCGCTGCCGGACCCGCCGCCGACCCCGGGCGACCTGGAGCGGCTCGACGCGGCCGTGGAGCAGCGCGCCGCCGACCTGCTCGACGCCGTCCGCCGCCGCCGGTTCCTGCCCGGGCGCTGAGCCCCGCCTACTCGGCGACCACCAGCAGGGTCTGCCCCGTCGCGGGGTCGGTGCGCACCAGGACGAGCCGGGTGCCGTCGCCGCGCTGCTGCGCGGCGGCCGCGGCGTCGGCGGTCGGGACGGTGCGGACCGAGCGGACCGTCAGGGACAGGGGATCGCCCGCCCCCCGCCAGGTGACCGTCGCCCCGTCGGCGGGCGCGGCCGCGTCGGGGTGCAGCGCCACGACCGCGCGGGCGGGGGCGGCGCCCTCGGCCGGGCTGAACCGCAGGCCGCCGACGCCGGCGGACGCCGGGGCGACGGGCAGCCCGTCCTCCCCGCGCTCGGCGCCGGCCAGGGCGAGCGGGCCGCCGGGCAGGCCCAGGGCCTCCGGGCGGGACGCGGCCGGCGCGGCCTGCGGGGTCGGCTCGGGCTCCGGAGCGGGCTCGGGGGTCGGCTCGGCCGGAGCGGGGGTCGGGGTGGTCGTGGTCGGCGGCGTCGTGGTCGGCGGCGGGGTCGGCGTGGGGGCCGGCGGGGTGGTGACGGGCGGGGCCGGCGGGGTGGTGACCGACGGCGGGACGACCGGCGGCGGGGTGACCGGCGGGGGAGCCACCGGTGGGGTCGTGACCGTCGGAGCCGGGTCCGGTGCGGGCTCGGGGGGTGCCACCGGTGCCGTCACCGGCGGGGCGGTGTCCGGCGGGACGTCGGGCCGGAGCGTCGGCCCCTGGAACAGCGGGTCCGGCGCCGGGGCCGCGGGGGCGTCCGCCACCGGTGCCGGAGGCGCGGGCGGGGCCGGCTCGGCCGGCGGCGCCGTCCGCACGCGGGCCAGCTCCTCCTCCGGGACGGCCGGGGCGGGGAACTCCTCGGGTCCGGGGGGCGCGGTGGGCGAGGGCTGCGGCGGGACCTGCACGGGCAGCTGCGGCGTGGTGAGCAGGCCGTCGGCGGGGGCGTCGATGCCGGCGGCGGGCCGGGTCGCGCCCAGGTAGTCGTCGCCCGCGTAGCGGACGCGGGCGATCTGCACGGGCTTGCCGCGCCGCGGGGCGTTGACCATCATGCCGTCGCCGAGGTACAGCCCGACGTGGTGGACGCGCTCGGGCACGCCGTAGAACACCAGGTCGCCGGGCAGCAGCTCGGCGCCCGCGGGCACGTGCGGGCCGCGGTAGTACTGGGTGTGCGCCGTGCGGGGCAGCTCGACGCCGGCGTGGGCGTAGGCCGCCGTGGTGAGCCCGGAGCAGTCGAAGCCCTCGTCGCCCCGCTGGGGGCCGTTCCCGCCCCACACGTAGGGCAGCCCGCGCTGGGCCAGGGCGAACTCGACGGCCCGCGCGGCGGCGGTGCCGGGCTGCGCGGTGGTGGTGACGAGCGCCGGCTCCGGCGGGACCACGGGCGCGGCGGCCGGGGTGCGGAAGCCGACGGGGTCGAAGCGGATGCCCTGCACGCCGTCGGCGACGCGGACCGGCGTCCGGAGGTCGGCGGCCCCCGCGGCGGTCAGGGACCCGCCCACCGGCGCGGACGCCGTGGTGCCCGCGAGCGCGGCGGCGGCCAGGGTGACCAGCACGATCGGGGACCCGCGGAGCAGGCGTCGGTCACGGTCCGGCGTCACTCGTCGCACCCAGTCGTGGAGGTCACCCGGCGATCCTGCCCAACGGGACCGAGGAGGACCAGCCCGGGGGGGTGACGTTCTCGTCACCGCCCCCGTCCGTCGCAGGTGGCGCCCGCGTCAGGCCCCGAGGAGCCGGCGCATCCGGGAGATCTCGACGGTCTGCTCGGTGACGACGTCGGTGGCGAGCTGCTCGACGTCGAGCGCGGACCCGGAGGTGAGCACGTCGGTCGCCATCGCGACCGCGCCGCCGTGGTGGGCGATCATCAGCTCCAGGTACATCCGGTCGAACTCCGCGCCCCGGGCCGCGGTCAGCGCCGCGATCTGCTCGGCCGTCGCCGTGCCCGGCATGCCCTCGTGGGCGTGGTGGCCGCCGTGCGCGGCGGGCCCCGCGTGCCGCCCGAGCCAGCCCTCCATCACCGCGATCTCCCCGCCCTGGGTCGCGGTGATCCGTTCGGCCAGCCCGCGCACCCGCGGCGACTCCGCCCGCTCGGCCACCAGAGCGCTCATGTCCAGCGCCTGCCGGTGGTGCGGGACCATCATCCGCATGAACATCACGTCGGCGTCGTTGGGCGGCTCCGGCGCGACGGCCCGCTCGACCTCCTGCGCCGACGGGACGCGGTTGGGTTCGCCGGGCAGCCCCGGCTGCAGCACGGGAGGGGCCGCGGGGGCGGCGGAGCACCCGGTCGGGCCGGCGGCGAGGGCCGCCGCCAGCAGCGCGGTCACGACGATGCGTCCACGGTCCCCGGCTGTGCGCACGACCGCAGACGGTACCGACCCGGAACGCCTCCGTGACCGGTTTCACTCGTTCAGCCGTAGCTGGCTCGCTCCCGCGTCGTGAGACTTCACCGCTGTCACACAACGACGCGAGAGGGCCATGAGCATGGGATCACCCCGTTTCCTGCGCGTACGGGCGCGCGCCGCTCTCGCGGCCGTGGCGGCCGGCGCCCTGCTGAGCGCGCTGGTCGCGCCGCAGGCGGCCGCGCAGCCCGGCAGCAGCCCCGACCGGATCGACAAGAGCCCCAACATCGAGCTCGTGGCCAGCGTCCCGTTCCAGGCGCCGTTCAACGCCGGGTCCGTCGGCACCGACATCGCCTTCTCCGGGAACTTCGCCTACGTCGGCAACTTCTCCGGCTTCACCGTCTACGACATCTCCCGACCGACGAGCCCCACGATCGCCAGCCAGGTCCTGTGCCCCGGCTCCCAGAACGACATCTCGGTCAGCGGGAACCTGCTGGTGCTGTCCACCGACTCCTCGCGCAGTGACGCCTCCTGCAGCAGCACGGCCCAGACGGCGACGAACCCGGCGTCGTGGGAGGGACTGAAGATCTTCGACGTCAGCGACCCGCGCAACCCGCAGTACGTCGCGTCCGTGGAGACCGACTGCGGTTCCCACACCCACACGCTCGTCCCCGACCGCACCGGCGAGGACCTGTACGTCTACGTCTCGTCGTACTTCCCCGGGGCGACCCTCCCCGACTGCCAGCCCCCGTTCGACGCGATCTCGGTGGTGCAGGTGCCGCGGGCGGACCCGGCCGCGGCGGCCGTCGTCGACCAGCCCGTCGTGTTCCCCGACGGCGGCAACCCGGGCGACCCGCTCGGCTACCGGGCCTCGCCCACCTTCCCGGGGCCCGAGTTCGGCACGGTCGAGACCAGCGGGTGCCACGACATCACCGTGTACCCCTCGAGGGGGATCGCGGCCGGCGCCTGCATGGGCGACGGCGTCCTGTTCGACATCAGCGACCCGGCGCGGCCCCGCGTCACCGAGCGGGTCACCGACGACGAGAACTTCTTCTTCTGGCACTCCGCCACGTTCAACAACAACGGCACGAAGGTCGTCTTCACCGACGAGCTGTTCGGCGGTGTCGGCGCGGCCTGCACCCCGGCGATCGGTGAGACCCTCGGCGCCGACGCGATCTACTCGGTCCTCGGTCGCGGGAACGACCCCACCCTCGTCCGGCGCGGCTTCTACAAGATCCCGCGGGCGCAGGGCGACGCCGAGAACTGCGTGGCCCACAACGGGTCGCTGATCCCGGTACCGGGCCGCGACATCATGGTGCAGGCCTGGTACCAGGGCGGCCTGTCGGTGTGGGACTTCACCAACCCGCGCCGGCCGGAGGAGATCGCCCACTTCGACCGCGGCGCCCTGCCGGACGGCGCGTTCGGCGGGTCGTGGTCGGCGTACTGGTACAACGGCTACATCTACTCCAGCGACATCACCCGCGGTCTGGAGGTCTTCGAGCTGCGCGACCGCCGCACCGACGTGGCGAAGCGCGTGCGCACCGACGAGCTCAACGTGCAGTCGCAGACGCGGTACCGCCTCGGCGGCTGACCCGGCCCACCCCGGCCCGGTGCCGCCCGCCACCGCGGGCGGCACCGGGCCGGGGTGCGTCCGGGTGGTCCGGCCGGCCGCGCCCCTACTCGTCGTCGGCGTCGTCCCGGGCCAGGAACGCGGCGACGCGCTCGACGGCGTCCTCGTACTGCGGGTGGAGGTCGACGAACACGCGCAGGCGCTCGGCCAGCCACTCCACGCTGACCCGCTCCTCGCCTCGGCGCTCGACGAGCTCCTCGATGCCCCGGTCGGTGGCGTACATGCCGGTCACCCTAATCGGCGACGGTGACCGGGCCGTCGTCGAACCCGATCGTGAGGCGGGACCGGTAGGCGCCCGACGGCCCGGACGGCGGGTCGGGCGGAGCCGGTGCGCTGCCGGCGGGCCACGCGCGGACCGCGACGTGGGCGTACCCGTCCTGGTCGGCGGGCTCGTGCTCCAGCTCGACCCGCTGCCCCGCCGCCAGCGCGCGGTACCCGGGCACGGCGACGGCGCTGAAGTGCGTCCAGCAGCCGCCGGGGGTGGCCGGGGAGTCGACGACCCCCCAGCCCTCCTCGTCGTGCCACTCCCGCACGACGCCCGCCACCGGCGTCACAGGCCCGCGAACGCCTCGTCGATCAGCGCCTTCTGCTCCACCTCGTGCACCTTCGACGACCCCGCCGCCGGCGCGGCCATGGGCCGGCGCGACACGCGCTTCCAGCCCACCAGGCGCGGCAGCTTCTCCGGCAGCACCAGGCCCAGGAACGGCCACGGGCCCTGGTTGGCCGGCTCCTCCTGCACCCAGCGGAGGTCCTGCGCGTTGGGGTAGCGCTCCAGCACCGCGGCGAGCTGCCGGTCGGGCACGGGGTAGAGCTGCTCGACGCGCACGAGCGCGACGCCGTCGAGGCCCCGCTTCTCCCGCTGCGCCGCCAGCTCCCAGTAGATCTTGCCGCTGCACAGCAGCACCCGGCGGACGTCGCCCGCGGGGCCGTCGGTCCCGCGGTAGCGCGGGTCGTCGATCACCGAGCGGAACCGGCCGCCGGTGAAGTCGGACAGCGGGCTCACCACGGCCCGGTTGCGCAGCATCGACTTGGGCGTGAAGACGATCAGCGGGCGGCGCACGCCGTCGATGGCGTGGCGGCGCAGCAGGTGGAAGTAGTTGGCCGGCTCGCTGGGCACCGCCACCGTCATCGAGCCCTCGGCGCACAGCGTGAGGAACCGCTCGATGCGGCCCGAGCTGTGGTCGGGGCCCTGGCCCTCCAGGCCGTGCGGCAGCAGCAGCGCGACGTCGGAGGTCTGGCCCCACTTCGCCTCGCCCGACGAGATGAACTCGTCGATGATCGACTGGGCGCCGTTGACGAAGTCGCCGAACTGCGCCTCCCAGGCCACGAACGCCTGCGGGTTGGCCACCGAGTAGCCGTACTCGAACCCGACGGCCGCGAACTCCGACAGCGCCGAGTCGTAGGGCAGGAAGCGCTCCTGGTCGGTCGACAGGTTGCGCAGCGGGTAGTACTCCTCGCCGGTGCGCCGGTCGATGACGACCGAGTGGCGCTGCACGAAGGTGCCGCGCCGGGTGTCCTGGCCGGACAGCCGCACCAGCTTGCCGTCCATCACCAGCGACCCCATCGCCAGCAGCTCGGCGAAGGCCCAGTCGACGTCGCCCTCGCGCGACATCTTCAGCCGCTTCTCCAGCACCGGGCGGACCCGCTGGTGCACGGTGAAGCCCTCCGGCAGCTCGACGTGCGCGTCGCCGATGCGGTGGACGACCTCCAGCGGCACCGAGGTGTCGAGGTCGACCGGGATCGACTGGTCGCGCTCCACCGACGGCGACACGGTGGCGGTGGTCTTCTCCAGCTCGCGCACCTCGTTGAACACGTGCTCGAGCTGGTTGGAGAAGTCCTTGAGCGCGTGCTCGGCCTCGTCGACGGTGATGTCCCCGCGGCCGATCAGCGACTCGGTGTAGATCTTGCGGACGCTGCGCTTGGCGTCGATGACGTCGTACATCGACGGCTGGGTCATCGAGGGGTCGTCGCCCTCGTTGTGGCCGCGGCGCCGGTAGCAGATCATGTCGATCACGACGTCGTTGTGCCAGCGCTGCCGGTACTCCACCGCCAGCTTGGCCACCCAGACGCACGCCTCGGGGTCGTCGCCGTTCACGTGGAACACCGGCGCGTCGATCATCTTCGCGACGTCGGTGCAGTACTGCGAGCTGCGCGAGTGCTCCGGGGCCGTGGTGAAGCCGACCTGGTTGTTGATGACGACGTGCACGGTGCCGCCGGTGCGGTAGCCGCGCAGCTTGGCCAGGTTGAGCGTCTCGGCCACGACGCCCTGGCCGGCGAAGGCCGCGTCGCCGTGCAGCATCAGCGGCAGCACGGTGAAGCCGCCGTCGCCCTTGTCCAGGATGTCCTGCTTGGCCCGCACGATGCCCTCGAGCACCGGGTCGACGGCCTCCAGGTGGCTCGGGTTCGAGGCGAGCGACACGACGGTCTCGCCGTCGCCGAACATCCGGAAGTACTTGCCCTCCGCGCCCAGGTGGTACTTCACGTCGCCGGAGCCGTGGGCCTGGCCCGGGTCGAGGTTGCCCTCGAACTCGCGGAAGATCTGGCTGATCGGCTTGCCGACGATGTTGGCCAGCACGTTGAGCCGCCCGCGGTGCGGCATGCCGATGACGACCTCGTCGAGCTCGTGCTCGGCCGCCTTGTCCAGCACCGCGTCGAGCAGCGGGATGACGGTCTCGCCGCCCTCCAGGGAGAACCGCTTCTGCCCGACGTACTTGGTCTGCAGGAACGTCTCGAACGCCTCGGCCGCGTTGAGCTTGCTCAGGATGTACTTCTGCTCGGCCTGCCCCGGCTTCTGGTGGGGCACCTCGATCCGCTCCTGCAGCCACGCGCGCTGGGCGGGGTCGGCGATGTGCATGTACTCGGTGCCGATGGTGCGGCAGTAGGAGTCGCGCAGCAGGCCCAGCACGTCGCGCAGCTTCATCCGCTGCTGCCCGCCGAAGCCGCCCGTGGCGAACTCGCGGTCGAGGTCCCACAGCGTGAGCCCGTGGGTGAGCACGTCGAGGTCGGGGTGGCGGCGCTGGCGGTAGTTGAGCGGGTCGGTGTCGGCCATGAGGTGCCCGCGGGTGCGGTAGGCGTCCACCAGCTCGATCACGCGCGCGGTCTTGTCGACGGCGTCGTCGGGCAGGTCCTGCACCCAGCGCACCGGCTCGTAGGGCACCCGCAGCGCGCGGAAGATGTCGTCGTAGAAGCCGTCCTCGCCGAGCAGCAGCGCGTGCACGCGGCGCAGGAAGTCGCCGGACTCGGCGCCCTGGATGATGCGGTGGTCGTAGGTCGACGTCAGCGTGATGATCTTGCTGATGCCGATCTGGGCGAGCCGCTCGTCGCTGGCGCCCTGGAACTCCGCGGGGTACTCCATCGCCCCGACGCCGACGATCGTGCCCTGGCCCTGCATCAGCCGCGGCACCGAGTGGTTGGTGCCCAGCGTGCCGGGGTTGGTGAGGCTGATGGTGGTGCCGGCGAAGTCCTCGGCGGTGAGCGCACCGGTGCGCGCCTTGCGCACGATCTCCTCGTAGGCCGCCCAGAACTGGGCGAAGTTCATCGCCTCGCAGCCCTTGATGGACACGACGACCAGCGAGCGCTGCCCGTTCTTCCCGGCCAGGTCGATCGCCAGGCCCAGGTTGACGTGGTCGGGCTGCACGACCGTCGGCTTGCCGTCGGTCTCCACGAAGTGCCGGTTCATCACCGGGAAGTCGACGAGCGCCTTCACGACGGCGTAGCCGATGAGGTGCGTGAAGCTGATCTTGCCGCCGCGGGTGCGCCGGAGCTGGTTGTTGATGACGACGCGGTTGTCGGCCAGCAGCTTGGCGGGCACCGCGCGCACGCTCGTGGCCGTGGGCACGGCGAGCGAGGCGTTCATGTTCTTGACGACCGCGTTCGCGGCGCCGCGCAGCGGGATCGCCGCGCCGTCGCTCCCGAGGGCGGCCGAGGGGCGCGCGGCCTGGGACGACGTGCCGGCGGCCGGCTTGCGCTCGGCGGCGGGCTTCGGCGCGGGCACGGCGCCGCCCGCGACCGGGGCGGCCCCGTTAGCGGCCGGCGGGGCCTGCGCGGCGCGGTCGGCGACGCGGCGGCGCTCGGTGGGCTCAGCGGGCTCCGCCACCGGCGCGGGCGCGGGGCCGGGGGCGGCGGCGCGGCCGTTGCGCCGGGCGCCGTCCTCCCGGGCGGACCCGTCCGCCGCGACGGCGCTGTCGGTCCCGGTGGCGCCGTGGGTCGTGCTGTCGGCGGTCGTGCTGTCGGCGGCGGTGCCGTCCGGGTCGGGCGCCCCGCCCCCGGGCCGGTAGTCGGCGAAGAACTCGTGCCAGGCGGGGTCGACCGTCGAGGGGTCGTCGAGGTAGCGCTGGTACATCTCCTCGACGAGCCATTCGTTGGGACCGAAGTCACTGGTCGGATTCGAGGTACTGCTGCTGGACACGGTGGGACCGCCTTGATTCGGATAGCGTCTTCGCCGTAAGGACTCCCCGCCAGGTTAGTCCCCTGGCCGGGGCGGTGGACAAGGCGTCGGCCGGCCTCCCGGCCCGCGCCCGGAGCCCGGCAGCGGCGCCTCCACCGGGGCCGCAGCGGCTCAGCCGGCGGGCGTCTCGCCCGGCTCGTCGACGACGGCGGTGTGCACCACCGTCTCGGCGACCAGGGTACCGGCGGGCAGGCCGCACCGGGAGTCCATCCGGGTCACGTCCCGCTCGCCCGCGAAGGTGCCGTCGCGGTCGTCGACGAACAGCTCGGTGCGGGTGCGCCCGGCGTCGTGAACGAGCAGAGTGCAGGCCCGCCCGCCGTGCTCGACGGGGCCCGGGTGCAGGTGCACGCCGTCCAGGCCGGTCAGGGCGCGGTAGAGCGCCGCGCGGACGTCGGCGGGGAGCAGGGCGGTGCGCAGGGCGTCGACGGCGCTGCTGAACGGGCTCGCCCAGCGGCCCGGGTGGTCGGCCTCCAGGCGGGTCAGCAGGGCGACCGGGTCGCGCGGCAGGCCCTGGACGAACTCGGGCGTGGGCACCTGCCAGCTGCCCCGCCGGCGGACGGCGGGCTCGATGCACAGGCCGTCCTGCTCGCGGTGGAACTCGCCCCACGGGGCCTTGAACACGCCCACCGGCGCCACCTCGGACGGCTCGAACCCGAGCTCCGCCGCCTCCTCCGCCGAGCCGGTCAGCCAGCGCTGCCGGCCGGTGAGCGAGCGGTCCAGCAGCCACTCCCGCTCGGGGCGGGCCGGGATCCACGTGCGCACGCGGTGCTCGGTGAGGTGCTGGTGCGGGCCGAAGGTGCCCAGCCACCAGGCGTCCACGGCGACGAAGCGGTACTGGTCCGGGCCCAGCGGATCGTCGGTCGTGGTGATGGCGAGATCGAGCACGCTGCACTCCCGCGGTGGGGGACCGGTCACCAGTGAGTGTGCATCGGTGACGGCCGGTGCCCGACAGTGCCCCCCGGACTACTCCGCGATCCACTCCTTCACCTGCGACAACAGCTTCGGGGCGTCCGCGGTGACCGGGTTGACGTGCAAGTGGGTGACGCCGACCGAGCGCAGCGCCGCGATGCGCTCCCTGACGTACCCCGGCTCGCCGATCAGGGTGACGCGGTCGATGAAGTCCTCGGGCAGGGCGGCGGCCGCCTCCTCCTTCTTCCCGTCCAGGTAGAGGTCCTGCACGAGCCGCGCCTCGTCCGGGTAGCCCTGGCGCGCGAACACGGTGTTGTAGAAGTTCTTCCCGCGCGCGCCCATGCCGCCGATGTAGAGCGCGTACATGCCGCGCGCGAGCTGGCGCGCCGGCTCCCGCATCTCCGGCTCCACCGCCAGCAGCCCGCCGCCGGTGATCTGCAGCGGCCCGAGCTCCGGCGCCCGCTTCGCCGCCCCGGCCCGCAGCGCCGGCCCGAACACCTCGTCCATCTTCTCGGGCAGCACGGCGTGCGGCAGCCACCCGTGGGCGAGCTCCGCGGTCATCTCCAGGTTCTTGTCGCCCAGCGCGGCCACCCAGATCGGGATGTCGGCGCGCAGCGGATGGTTGATCAGCTTCAGCGGCTTGCCCAGCCCGGTCCCCTGCCCCGGCGGCAGCGGGATCGGGTAGAGGCCGTCGTGCTGGATCCGCTCGCGGCGCCACACCTGCCGGCAGATCTCGATGATCTCCCGGGTGCGGGCCACCGGCCTGTCGTAGGGCACCCCGTGGAAGCCCTCGATCACCTGCGGCCCCGACGCCCCCAGCCCGAGGATCATCCGGCCGCCCGACAGCGCGTCCAGCCCGGCCGCCGTCATCGCCGTCAGCGTGGGGGTGCGGCTGTAGATCGGGAGGATCCCCGAGCCGATCTGGACGCGCTCGGTGCGGGCGGCGAGGTAGCCCATCAGCGACACCGCGTCGTAGCTGTAGGCTTCGGCGACCCACACGACGTCCAGGCCCGCCTTCTCCAGGCCGACCACCGCCTCGGCGTTCCGGATCGGGTCGTCGCCGTACTGGAGTTGGGTCGACAGCAGCATGGTCGGATCGAACCGGGGGGTTACCGGCGAGTCAAGTCCGATGCTCAGGAGTCCTTGTGCAAGGTCTCTTGCGCAAGATACGTTGTCCTCGTGGCCGAGCGCGAGCAGATCACCGATCCCCGGGCGCTGCGGGCGCTGTCGCACCCCACGCGGTGGACGATCATCGAGCTCCTGGGGCTGGAGGAGACCGCCACCGCCACGCGCTGCGCGGCGTACACCGGCGAGAGCGTCGCCAGCTGCTCCTACCACCTGTCGATGCTGGGCAAGTACGGCTTCGTGGAGCAGGTGGCGGCCCCCGGGCGCGAGCGGCCGTGGCGGCTCGCGCGCCGGGACCAGAACTGGGCCGCGTCCGGGCTGGAGGGCGAGGCGGCGCTGGCGGCGGAGACGCTGTCGGAGGTGTTCGTCGACCACGAGGCCGCGCAGCTCAAGGACTGGGTGCGCCGGGCGTCGCGGGAGCCCGCGGAGTGGCAGGACGCCGCCGGCATCACCGGCCGCACGCTCCACCTCACCCCGGCCGAGCTCGTGGAGCTGCGCGAGCGCGTCGAGGAGCTGACCGCCGCCTTCGCCGACCGCCGCGACGACCCGGCCGCGCGCCCGCCCGGGGCGCGGCCGGTCCGGATGCTGATCAGCGCGTGGCTGCCGCGCGCGGGAGGGGGATCGTGATGGGCGAGGAGTCCCGCGCGCTGCACCGGCTGCGCCACGAGGAGCTGGTGGCGGAGGCCGACGCGGCCCGCCGGGCCCGGCGGTGCCGCGGTCCCGCCCGGCCGGGGCCGCTGCTGCGCCTCTACGCCCGGCTGTGGTGGGCCTCGCGCCCCCGCGCCGGGCGGTGGACGGGCGAGCTGCTGCCGGTGTGACGCCCCGGTCGCGTCAGCTCCACTCGCTGCGCGGGTGGACCGGCTCGGCGCCGTCGACGGACACGTCGACCCGCTCGGAGAAGAAGCACACCAGGTCGCGGACGGCCTCGGCGCCGCGGAGCGGCTCGGGGTAGGACCAGGCGACGTCGGGCACCGTGCGCCCGGGCAGCTGCGCCGACCAGTAGCGCGCGATCCCCTTGTACGCGCACGTCGTGGTGGTCGGGCTGGGCACCAGGACCGTGGCGTCGACGTCGTCGGCCGGCAGGTACCAGCGCACCGGCAGGGTCGTCTCCGTGAGCAGCACCGGCCGGTCGCTCACGGCGAGCTCGTGCCCGTCGAGCGCGACGCGGACCCGCCGCGAGCTGCGCCGGACGTCGATGCGGTGGTGCGGGTCGCGCGGGTGCCCGAGGACGGTCTCGTCCTCCTCGTGCCAGTCGAGCGCGTCGAAGTCGATCAGGACGTAGCCGGCGAGGTCCTCGTCGTCGGGGACGAACCCGGCGCCCGGCCGCTCGCGGTCCTCGGCGCGCAGCGTCACCACCCGGCCCGGGGTGCTGTGCACGCCGAACCCGGTGCTCGGCGTCAGCACGGGCGCCCCGCCCGGGCCGAGCGGCAGCGGGCCGGGCCCGAACCGCGGCCCGGCGTCGTCGGCGGCGGGCACCAGCTCTGCGGTGAGGTCGGCGACGGGCACCGCGTACTGCGGTACCACCCGCCCGGGCTCCAGCACGGTGCGGGCGCGGTCGGTGTCGAGCACGGGGACGCCGTCGAGGTGGGCCCGCAGGCGCGGTGCGAGCGGTTCCCAGCGGAGGGCGTCGAGCGTCCCGGCGAGCAGGTCGGCGATCCGGACGGCCATGCCGGGCGAGCGTACTCCGGCCGGGGCCGCGCGACGGTGATCGTGATCAGCCGGACGTCCCGGCCCCGTGGACGGCGCCGGTGCACGTCCGGAAGCGATCACGGGCACGGTGATCGGCCCCGGATGCGCACCACGGCCCCGCCGGGGGCCGTCGCGCGCACCCGATCATGATCACGGCGGTCGGTAGGGTGCCGGGCGTGGGGTTCCGGGTCGTGCCTGCCGCGTACGTGCTGCTGATCGACGAGCGCGGGCGGGTGCTGCTGCAGCTGCGCTCGGGCACGGGCTACCGCGACGGGTTCTGGGCCGCGGCCGCCGCCGGGCACGTGGAGGCGGGGGAGTCGGTGCACGCCGCCGCCGTGCGCGAGGTGGCCGAGGAGCTGGGCGTCGCCGTCGCCGTCGCCGACCTCGTGCCCCTGACCGCGATGCACCGGACGGCGCCGACCGGCCTGGAGGTCGACCAGCGCGTCGACTTCTTCTTCACCTGCCGCCGCTGGACCGGCGAGCCCCGCACGATGGAGCCGGCGAAGTCGGGCGGGCTCGGGTGGTACGCGCTCGACGACCTGCCCGACCCCGTCGTCCCCCACGAGCGGTTCGTGCTCGACGGCCTGCGCGCGGGCGACCTCCCGGCGATCACGGCCGTGGGGTTCTGACCGCCGGGCGTCACACCACCTGGCGGTCCCGGCCCTCCCAGTACGGCTTGCGCAGGTCCTTCTTCAGCACCTTGCCGGTGGGGTTGCGCGGGAGCTCGTCGAGCACGTCGACGGTGCGGGGGACCTTGAACGACGCCAGGTGCTCCCGCGCGAACGCCAGCAGCTCCGCGGCGTCCACGACCGCTCCCGGCGCGGCGACGACGACGGCCTTGGGCACCTCGCCCCAGCGCTCGTCCGGCACGCCGATGACGGCGACGTCGCCGACGGCCGGGTGCTCGGCGAGCACGCGCTCGATCTCGGCCGGGTAGATGTTCTCCCCGCCCGAGATGATCATGTCCTTGATCCGGTCGGTGACGTAGAGGTAGCCCTCGGCGTCGAGGTGGCCGCCGTCGCCGGAGCGCAGCCAGCCGTCCGGGGTGATCGCCGCCTCCGTGGCCTCGGGCTTGCCCCAGTAGCCGCCCATCACCTGCTGGCTGCGCACCCAGATCTCGCCGGGCTCGCCGACCGGCACCGGCTCCCCGGTGGCGGGGTCGCGCACCTCGATCTCGACGCCGTGGATCGGCGTGCCCGCCGAGACGAGCAGGTGCTCGCGGGCCGGGTCGCCGTGGTCCTCGGGGCCGAGCGAGGAGACGACGCCGCACTGCTCGGTCATGCCGTAGACCTGGTGCATGATCCCCGGGAACAGTTCCAGGCAGCCGCGCATCACCGGCAGCGGCATCGGGGACGCGCCGTAGGACAGGGCCGTGAGCGAGGAGAGGTCGCGCTCCCGCACGCCGGGGACCTGCAGCATCGCCGCCATCAGCGCCGGCACGTAGAAGGTGTGGGTGATGCGCTCGCGCTCCACCATCTCCAGCGCCGCGGCCGGGTCGGGCAGCCGCATCATGTGGATGTGCGCCCCCGCCGTGACGGCGAGCAGCGAGTAGCTCGTGCCGCCCACGTGGAACAGCGGCATCGCCACCTGCACGCGCGAGTCGCCGTCGACGGCGAAGTCGGCCATGACGTTCTGCGAGTGCGCGAGCATCCCGCGGTGGGTGAGCATCGCGCCCTTGGGGAAGCCGGTCGTGCCGGAGGTGTAGAGCTGCACGAAGCAGTCCTCACCGCCGGCCGGGTGCACGTCGTGGTCGGGCTCGTGGGCGCCGATCCACTCCTCGTAGCCGTCCGGCACGCTGATGACGCGCTCCACGGTGGGCAGCTTGTCCCGCAGCTGCTCCACCGCGGCGGCGAACTCCGGCCCGACCAGCAGGACCCGCGCCTTCGAGTCGTTGACGACGTAGACGATCTCCGGCGGGGCGAGCCGGAAGTTGACCACCGCGTTGGCCGTGCCCGCCTGCGCGCAGGCCAGCGTGGTCTCCAGGCAGGACGGGTGGTTGAGGTCGAGCACCGCCACCCGGTCGCCGGGCCGCAGGCCGGCCGCGCGCTGGGCCGCGACGTTCTGCCGGACGCGGCGGGCGAACTCGGTCCACGTGCGCGTCGTGCCGTCGAAGGACACCGCGGGCGCGTCGGGCCTCGTCGCCTCCCAGTGCGCGAGGATCGACGTGAAGTCGGTGGCGGTGGCGGTCATCGGCGTCCTTCCGCGGAGTGGTCCGCGTCACGGTAGCGGCGGGACCCGACCGCGAGAAGGGCTCCGGCGCCGCGGCGGTGCCGGAGCCGGAGAGGATTGGTTATGCTCACCTCACTCGGCCGGCGGACGTCGGCCACCTCGCTCTGGAGTGGCCCGTGCCCCGGCACCGTGTTCCCGTGTTGGCGGCGGCCGCCGCCGTCGTCGCCCTCTCGCCGCTGCTGACCGCGTGCGGCTCGGGCGCCGACCTCACCATCTACTCCGGGCGCAACGAGCAGCTCGTCGGCGAGCTCGTCGCGCAGCTGGAGGAGCGGATCGGGGGCACCGTGGAGGTGCGCTACGGCGGCAGCGCCGAGCTCGCGGCGCAGCTGCTGGAGGAGGGCGACGCCACCGACGCCGACGTCTTCTTCTCCCAGGACGCCGGCGCGCTCGGCGCGCTGGACGCCGCGGGCCGGCTCGACCCGCTGCCCGCGTCCGTGCTCGACGCCGTCCCCGAGCAGTACCGCGCCGCGGACGGCGGGTGGGTCGCCACGTCCGCGCGCTCGCGCGTGCTGTTCTACGACCCCCGCCAGGTGGCCGAGGCCGACCTGCCGGCCGGGCTGGACGCCCTCACCGACCCGGCCTGGCGCGGCCGGGTCGGGTACGCCCCCACCAACGCCTCCTGGCAGGCCTTCGTCACCGGCGTGCGGGTGCTGCGCGGCGAGGACGGCGCCCGCGCCTGGCTGGAGGCCTTCGCGGCCAACGAGCCGGTGCGCTTCGAGAACAACGTCCAGATCCTCGACGCCGTCAACGCCGGGCAGCTCGCGCTGGGGCTGTCCAACCACTACTACTGGTACGAGCGGGTCGCCGAGGTCGGCGAGGCCGCGGTGCCCGCCCGGGTGCACTACGTGCCCGGGGCCGACCCGCTGGGCCTGGTCAACGTGGCCGGCGCCGGGGTGATCGCGGGCAGCCCGGACGCCGAGCGGGCGCGGCAGGCCGTCGAGTTCCTCGTCTCCGACACCGCGCAGCAGTACTTCGCCGACGTCACCGCCGAGTACCCGGTGCGGTCGGGCATCTCCTCGACCGTGCACGACCTGCCGCCGCTGTCGGAGCTGCAGCCCCCGGACATCGACCTGTCGGACCTGGAGTCGCTGCAGCAGACCCTCGCGCTGCTGCAGGAGACCGGGTTGGCGTGACGGCCCCGGTCCGCACGCCGCCGCGGTCCCGGGCGGCCCCCCGGCGGGTGCCCCCGGTCCTGGTGGCGCTGGCGGTCGTGCCCGGCCTGCTCGCGCTCACGCCGCTGGTCTACCTGGCGGTGCGCGCGCTCGGCGCGGGCCCGGCCGCCGTGCTGGACGTGCTGACCCGCCCGCGGACGGGCGAGCTGCTGGTGCGCAGCGTGGCCCTGGCCGGGGCGGTCACCGCGACCTGCGTGGTCGTCGGCGCCGCGCTGGCCTGGCTGCTGGTGCGCACCGACCTGCCCGGGCGGCGGGCGTGGTCGGCGGTGCTCGCGCTGCCCCTGGCCGTGCCCTCCTACGTCGCCGGGTTCACCTGGATCGCGCAGTGGCCGGGCACGGCCGGGTTCTGGGGCGCCTACGCGGTGCTCAGCGCGGTCAGCTACCCCTACGTGCTGCTGCCGGTGGCCGCCGCCCTGCGCAGCGCCGACGCCGGCCTGGAGGAGGTGGCGCGCTCGCTCGGGCACGGGCCGGGCCGCGTGCTGCTGGCGGTGACGGCCCGCCGCGTGCGCCCGGCCGCCACCGCGGGCGGGCTGCTGGTCGCGCTGTACGTGCTCAGCGACTTCGGGGCGGTGTCGCTCATGCGCTACGACGCCTTCACCCTCGCCATCTTCACGAGCTACCGCGCGACGTTCGACCGCACGCCCGCCGCCGTGCTGGGCTGCGTGCTCGTCGGGCTCGCGGCCCTGCTGACCTGGGGGGAGATGCGGGCCCGCGGCGCGGCCGCGCAGCGGATCGGGCGCGGCGCCGCCCGCCCGGTCGCGCCGGTGGCGCTGGGCCGGGCCCGGGTCCCCGCGGTCGCGGCCGTCGTCGCCGTCGTCGCCGTCGCGCTGGGGATCCCGGCGTGGAGCCTGGTGCGCTGGTCGGTCGCCGGGACGTCCACCGGCGTCGACTGGGCCGCGCTCGGCTCGGCGGCCGCGGTGACCGTGCAGGTGGCCGCGCTCGGCGCCGCAGTCACCGTGCTGCTCGCCGCCCCGGTCGGCGTGCTCGCCGCCCGGCACCGCGGCCGGCTCACCGGCGTCGTCGAGACCGCCGCCTACGCCGGGCACGCGCTGCCCGGCGTCACGATCGGGCTGGCGCTGGTCTTCCTCGGCATCCGGCTGGTCCCCGGGATCTACCAGGAGACGCCGCTGCTCGTGCTCGGCTACGCCGTGCTGTTCCTGCCGCTCGCGATCGGCGCGGTCCGCACGTCGGTGGCCGCGGCGCCACCGGCGCTGGAGGAGGCCGCGCGCTCGCTGGGGCACGGCCGCCTCTCGGCGTTCCGCCTGGTCACGCTGCCGCTCGCCGCGCCGGGCGTGGCGGCCGGCGCCGCGCTCGTGTTCCTCACCATCACCAAGGAGCTCCCCGTGACGCTCATGCTCCGCCCCACGGGGTCCGACACGCTCGCCGTGCAGCTGTGGAGCCAGACCGGCGCCGGCGCGTTCGGCGCCGCCGCGCCCTACGCGGTCGTGCTCGTGCTGGTGGCCGCGGTGCCGACGGTGCTGCTCGACCGGGCCTCCCGGAGCCTGGGGTGAGCGCGCTGTCGGTCCGCGGGGTGCACGCCGGCTTCCCCGGCGCCCCCGTGCTGCACGGCGTCGACCTCGAGGTGCCCGACGGCGCGCTCGCCGCGGTCCTGGGCACCTCGGGCGGGGGCAAGACGACGCTGCTGCGCTGCATCGCGGGCTTCCACCCGCTGGCCGCGGGCCGCATCCGCGTCGGCGACCGGCTCGTCGCCGGGGACGGGGTCGACGTCCCGCCCGAGCGGCGCCGCATCGGCCTGGTGCCGCAGGACGGCGCGCTGTTCTCCCACCTCACGGTGGCCGGCAACGTCGGGTTCGGGCTGGACCGGGCGGGGCGCCGCGGCGGGCGCGTCGGGGAGATGCTGGAGCTGGTCGGGCTGGCCGACCTGGCCGACCGCCGGCCCGGGGAGCTGTCGGGCGGGCAGCAGCAGCGCGTCGCGCTGGCCCGCGCGCTGGCCCCCGCGCCCGCGCTCGTGCTGCTCGACGAGCCGTTCACCGCGCTCGACGCGGGCCTGCGCGGCGAGGTCCGCGAGCAGGTGCGCGCGGCGCTGCGGGCCGCCGGGGCCACGGCCGTGCTGGTGACCCACGACCAGGAGGAGGCGCTCGGCGTCGCCGACGTGGTCGCCGTGCTGCGGGCGGGCCGGGTCGTGCAGGCCGGCTCCCCCCGGGCGGTCTACGGCGAGCCCGTCGACGTCGGCGTCGGCACGTTCGTCGGCGACGCCGTGGTGCTGCCGGCCACCGTGCGGGCCGGGCGGGCGTCAACGGTGCTCGGCGAGCACGCCGTGCCGGCGCCCGACGGCGCCGGGCGCGTGCTGGTGCGCCCGGAGCAGCTGCGGCTGGGGGTGCCGGGCCCGGGCCGCGCCGGCCGGGTGGTCGAGGTCGTCTTCCACGGCCACGACACCACCGTCGTGCTCGACGTCGGCGGCACCCGCGTGCGCTGCCGCACCGCCGACCCGCACGCCCCCGACCCCGGCAGCGAGGTCGGTGTCGAGGTCAGCGGGCCGGTGCGCTTCTACACGGGCTGAGCGCGCGCGGGCCAGCACCCGGCCGCCGGCCCCGTGCAGCGCGACGCCGGCGAGCAGGCAGCCGAGCGTCGCGGCGGCGGGCGGGAGCGCGGCGAGCTCGGGCTGCACCGCGTAGTGGGTCAGGTAGACCGTCAGCGACGCCCCGGCCAGCGCCGCGAGCGGGGCGGCGAGCAGGCGCGGCACCCGCACCGCCGGGACCAGCAGCAGCAGGACGCCGACCGTCGCGACCGCGCCGCGCGCGGGCTCGCCGGCGAAGAACGCCGGCACGAGCGCGACGACGAGCAGCGTCGCCGCCAGGCGCTGCGCGGGCGTGGCCGCCTTCTGGACCAGCCAGCCCAGCACGAACAGCCACAGCACGGTGTGCGGGCTCATCAGCCGCGCGGTGAAGGTGTTGCCGCCGTCGTCGAGCGCCACGGCGGCCAGCGCGACCCCCAGCGCCGCGCAGGCGAACGCGAACGGCGCCCGCCGCTGCGCCCGCGCGACGGCCGGCACGGCGAGCACGAGGGCGAGCAGCAGCAGGATCTGCACCAGGGTCTCGACGAACCAGTAGCCCCACCGCTCCGGGTCGACCCAGTAGTTGAGCAGCAGGGCGTGGCGCAGCTCGACGTCCGGTTGCACACCGGCCCGCCAGGCGATCCACGCCGCGCTGGGCACCGCGATCCGCGCCGCGGAGCGCAGCGCGGACCGGGCCGGTGCACCGGGGCCGGGGGCCAGCGCGAAGCGGGCGAACGCAAACCCGGCCACGGCCAGCAGCACGTGCGAGCCGCCGAGCAGCCGGAACGCCCCGACGTGCGAGCCGACGACGAGGACGATGGCCACGGCGCGCAGCACGGTGGCCGTCTCCAGCCGGGTCGTCGCCCGCCGGACGGGGCCGCGCGCGCCGCGGGCCCGCGCGGCCAGGTCGCGGACGGTGCGGGTCGGCCAGTCGGGCGGGAGGTCGCCGAGCACCCGGGTCAGCCCGACCTGCATCCGCACCGACGACAGCGAGTCCCCGCCCAGCCCGACGAACGTGTCGCCGCCGCGGATCCGCTGGCCGGGGAACACGGTCGCGAACACCGCGCGGACCTCCGGGGCGGCCTCGGGCTCGGGGGCGACGAGCGCGGGGAGCGCGGCGTAGTCGACCTTCCCCGACGCCGTGCGCGGCAGCTGCGCCACCTCGGCGACGCGCACCGCCGGCGCGGGCAGCCCGAGCCGCTCCGCCGCCGCGGCGCGGACCCGCTCCGGGCGCCCGCCCGCCGCGACCGCGACGACCAGGCCGTCGTCGTCGCCCGTGCAGGCGAGCACCCCGGCCGGGGCGAGCAGCCGCTCCGCGTGGTCCAGGTCGACGCGCAGGCCGAACGGCTTGACGAACCGCGCCGCGCGCCCGGTGATCTCGTAGAGGCCGTCCGACCGCAGCCGGCCGAGGTCGCCGGTGCGCAGCTCGGCGACCTCGCGGCCACGGGCCAGGTCGGCCGGGGCGCCGGCGTAGCCGAGCATCACGCCCGGGCCGCGGCACACCAGCTCGCCCACGCCGCGGTCGTCCGGGGCGTCCACGCGCAGCGCGGTGCCCGGCACGGGCACGCCGATGGCCGACGGCGCGCCGGCCGCCCGGTCCGGCGGCAGGTAGGCCATCCGCGCGGTGGCCTCGGTCTGGCCGTACATGACGTAGAGGTCCCAGCCGCGCCGCTGCGCGAGCCCGGCCCAGCGCGCCACGGCCGCGGGGTCCCAGCGGCCGCCGGCCTGCGTGGCGTAGCGCAGGTGCGGGAGGTCGAGCTCGGCGAAGCCGGCCCGCTCCAGCAGGTCGAACGTGTGCGGGACGCCGTGCAGGCTCGTCGCGGCGTGCGCGCGGAACTCCGGCCAGAAGCCCGGGTCGGCGACCGAGGGCGGCCCGAGCAGCACCGACGCGCCGCGGAGCAGGTTGCTGTGCAGCACCGACAGGCCGTAGCAGTAGTGCAGCGGCAGGGTGAGCGCGGCGCGGTCGGTGGGCCGGATCGGCAGGTAGCCGGCGACGGCCTCGGCGTTGGCGGCCAGGTTGTCGAAGGACAGCCGCACCAGCTTCGGCGAGCCGGTGGAGCCCGACGTCGACAGCAGCAGCGCCAGGTCGGGGTGCAGGTCGTGCGCGGGGGCGGCCGAGCGGACCTCGTCGGCGCCGCCGCGCACGACGACGTCGGGCCGGTAGGCCTGCACCAGCGCCGCGGCCCGGTCGGGCGGCACCAGCAGGGTCGCGTGCCGCGCCCGCAGCGCCCCGACGTAGGCGACGAGCGCGTCCGGGCCCGGGTCGGCGACGACCGCGACGAGCCGCCGGCGCGGTCCCCAGCCCGCGGCGCGCTCGTCGGCGAGGGCGGCGAGCTCCCGGTGCGCGACGACCCGGCCGCCGGGCAGCGCGACGGCCGGGCGCCCGCCGTGCGTCGCCAGGTCGTCCACGAAGGGGAGAGGTGAGCCCACCCGCACATTAGATACGCCTACCCTCACTCCGTCGAGAGTTCCCCCGTTCGGCCCCGCGCGGGCGGGGTGTCGGGCAGGATCGCGCCGGTGGACGACGGGTCGGTGGTGGTGCGCCACCTCACCAGGCGGTTCGGGGCCGTGACCGCGGTCGAGGACCTGTCGTTCGACGCGGCGCCCGGGGCCGTCACCGGGTTCCTCGGGCCGAACGGGTCGGGCAAGACGACGACGCTGCGGATGCTGCTCGGGCTGGTGCGCCCCACGTCCGGGTGGGCATGGATCTCCGGGGTCCCGTTCGCCGCGCTGCCCCACCCCGCCCGCACGGTCGGGGCGGTGCTGGAGGCGCAGGGCTTCCACCCGGGCCGCACGGCCCGCGCGCACCTGCTGGCCGGGGCGGCCGCGATCCGCGTGCCCGACGTCGCGGCCCTCCACGCGCTGGAGGCCGTCGGCCTGGACGCCGTCGCCGACCGGCCCGTCCGCGGGTTCTCCCTGGGCATGCGCCAGCGGCTCGCCCTGGCCGCGGCGCTGCTGGGCGACCCGCGCGTCCTCGTGCTCGACGAGCCCGCCCACGGCCTCGACCCGGAGGGCACCGCGTGGCTGCGGGCGTTCCTGCGCGGGTTCGCCGCCGACGGGCGCACCGTGCTCGTGGCCAGCCACCAGCTCGCCGAGGTGGAGCAGACGGTCGACGACGTCGTCGTGCTCCGCGGCGGCCGGTGCGTCCACGCCGGCCCGCTGGCCGCGCTGCGCGGGCGGCCGCGCGTCGTGGTGACCTGCCCGGACCCCGAGCGGTTGGCCGGGGCCGTCGAGCGCACGGGGGCGGGGCGGGCGGAGCGGCTGGGCGCGCGGCGGCTGGCCGTCACCGGCGCGGACGCGGCGCGCGTCGGCGACATCGCCCTGGCCGCCGGCGTCGCCGTCCACGGGCTCGTCGTCGAGCAGCCCGGGCTGGAGCAGCTGTTCCTGCGGCTGACGGCGACGCCGTGATCGCGGCGCTGGTCCGGGCGGAGTGGCGCAAGACGGCGTCGACGCGGCTGTGGTGGGCGCTGCTGCTGCCGGTGCTGGCGGTGTCCGCACTGGTCAACCTGCTCAGCGGCGTGTTCGTCCTCGCCGTGGGCGGCGGGGCCGGGGCGCCGCTGCTCGCCGCGTCCCTGGCCTGGACGCTCGGCGGCACCGCGCTGGTCGCCGCCCTGCACGGCGCGGTGGCCGCGGCGGGGGAGTTCCGGCACCGCACGATCACCGCGACCTACCTCACGGCCCCGGGGCGCGGGCCCGTCCTGCTCGCGCAGGCCCTCGTCGGCGCAGCCGTCGGGGCCGGCTACGCCCTGGCGGCGGTGCTGGTCGGAGGCCTGGCGAGCCTGCTCTCGCGCGGCACCGGGCGGTTCCCCCCGCCCGCCGCCCTGCTGCAGCTCGCCGGCACCGGCGCGGCCGTCGCCGCCCTCGCCGGCGCGGCCGGGGCGGCGGTCGGGGTCCTCGTCGGCCGGCAGGTCGGCGCGGTGCTCGGGCTGCTGGGCTGGACGCTGGTCGCCGAACCGCTGGCGGCGGCGCTGCTCGGCACCGTCCCGTCGCCGGCGCCGGTCCCCGCCCACCTGCCGGCGGCCGCCGCCGCGTCCGCGCTCGGGGCGGTGCCGGCGCAGGTGCTCGGCGCGCCCCCGACCGCGCTCCCGGCCCCGGCGGCCGTGGCGGTGCTGGCGGCGTGGACCGCGACCGCCCTGGCGGCGGCGGGGTGGGTGGCGACCCGACGCGACATCACCTGACCCGGGATTGCAGGAAGGCCACCTTCACGCAACGAGCCGGCGTGAAGGTGGCCTTCCTGCAACGGGGTGGGGGTCCGGGGTGCGCCGTACGGTGGATCCGTGCCCGACGCTCGTCCCCCCGGCTGGATCCGCCGCCTCGCCCGCGACTGCCTCGCCCACCGCCGGGTGGCCGTCGCGGCCCTCGTCGCCTCCGCGCTCGGGGTGAGCCTGGAGGCCGTGGGCCCGCTGCTCGTCCGGCTCGCCGTCGACGGCGCGGTGGCGGGGTCCACGGCGGTGCTGCTGCCGGTGGTGGTGGCGATCGCGAGCCTCGCGCTCGTGCGGTTCGTCGCGTCGTTCCTGCGCCGCTACCTGGCCGGGCGCCTCGCGCTGGACGTCCAGCACGACCTGCGCCGCCGGGTGTTCGCCGCCGTGCAGCGCCTCGACGGGCCGCGCCAGGACCAGCTGCGCACCGGGCAGGTCGTCTCGCGCGCGATCACCGACCTGCAGCTCGTGCAGGGGCTGCTGTCGATGGTGCCGCTCGCGCTGGGCGTCGTCGTGCTCGTCGTCGTCTCGATCGGGGCGATGCTGTGGCTCTCCCCGCTGCTCACGCTGGTGGCGCTGGTGCTGCTGCCCGTGGCCGGCTGGGTGACCGCGCGGACGCGGGCGTCGCTGTTCCCGGCCACCTGGTCGGCGCAGCAGCGGGCCGCGGACATCGCCCAGCAGGTGGAGGAGACCGTCACCGGCGTCCGGGTCGTCAAGGGCTTCGGGCAGGAGTCCCGCGAGGTCGGCGCGCTGGAGGGGCGGGCGCGGCGGCTCTACGCGGAGCGGATGCGCGCGGCCCGGCTCACCGCGCGGCTCAACCCGACGCTGCTGGCGCTGCCCACGCTCGGCCAGGTCGGCGTGATCGGCCTGGGCGGGTGGCTCGCGCTGACCGGGTCGATCACCCTGGGCACGTTCCTGGCCTTCACCACCTACGTCGCCCAGCTCGTCGGGCCGGCGCGGCTGCTCGGCTCGCTCGTCGTCAACGCCCAGCTCACCCGGGCCGGGGCGGAGCGGGTGTACGACCTGGTCGACTCCCAGCCCGACGTGGTCGACCCCGCGGAGCCGCGCGCCCTGCCGGACGGGCCGCTCGCCGTCGAGCTGGACGGGGTGCGGTTCGGCTACGCCCGCTCCGAGCCGGTGCTCGACGGGATCGACCTCACCGTGGCCCCCGGGGAGACGATGGCGCTCGTCGGTCCGGCCGGGTCGGGCAAGTCCACCGCGGCGCTGCTGCTGCCGCGCTTCTACGACCCGCAGGCCGGCGAGCTGCGCCTGGGCGGGGTGCCGCTGCCGCAGCTGCGCCTGGCCGACCTGCGCCGCGAGCTGGGGGTGGTGTTCGAGGAGGCGTTCCTGTTCTCCGACACCATCCGGGCCAACATCGCCTACGGCTGCCCGGACGCCACCGACGAGCAGGTGCGCGCCGCCGCCCGCGCCGCGCAGGCCGACGAGTTCGTGGAGCGGCTGCCCGACGGCTACGACACGCTCGTCGGCGAGCGCGGGCTCACGCTGTCCGGCGGGCAGCGGCAGCGGATCGCGCTGGCCCGGGCCGTGCTCACCGACCCCCGGGTGCTGGTGCTCGACGACGCCACCTCGGCCGTCGACGCCACCACCGAGGCGGCCATCCACGACACCCTGCGCACGCTGATGGCCGGGCGCACCACCCTGCTCGTCGCCCATCGCCGCTCGACCCTGGCGCTGGCCGACCGGGTCGCCGTGCTCGACGCCGGGCGCGTGGTCGACGTCGGCACCGAGGCCGAGCTCGTCGAGCGCAGCCCGCTGTTCCGCGAGCTCATGGCGGTCACCGGCCCGACCGGGACGGCGCCGGTGGCCGGGCCGGGCGGCACCACCCCGGACCTGTGGCCCGACCCGGCCGCCGTCGACCGCGCCGCGCAGGCCGGACCGACCGGGGACGGCGCCGGGTCCGTCGCCGCCACGCCCGAGCTGCTCGCCGCCGTCGCCGCGCTCCCCCCGGTGCGCGACGAGCCGCGGCTGGGCGGGCTGGACGTGCGCGCCCCCGACCCCGGCTTCCGGCTCGCCCGCCTGCTGCGGCCGGTGCGCGGGCTGATCGCGCTGACGGTCCTGCTGGTGACGGTCGACGCGCTCGCCTCGCTCGTGTTCCCCACGATCGCGCGCTTCGCCGTCGACGGCGGGATCACCTCCCGCTCGTCGTCGGGGCTGCTCACGGCCACGCTGCTCGGCGTCGGCGTGGTGGCCCTGGGCTGGTTCGCCGTCGCCGCGCAGACGGTGGTCACGGCCCGGGCCGGGGAGAGCCTGCTCTACCTGCTGCGGGTGCGCAGCTACGCCCACCTGCAGCGGCTGGGCCTGGACTACTACGAGCGCGAGCTGTCCGGGCGGATCATGACCCGGATGACGACCGACGTCGACGCGCTGTCGGCGTTCCTGCAGACCGGGCTGGCGCAGGCCGTGGTCTCGCTGATCACCGTGGTCGGCGTCGCCGTGGCGCTGCTGGTCACCGACGTCGAGCTGGCCGCGGTGGCCCTGGCCGTGCTGCCGGTGCTGATCGGCGCCACCGTGTGGTTCCGGCGGGTGTCGTCGCGGGCCTACACCGACGCGCGCGAGAAGGTCAGCGCCGTCAACGCCGACCTGCAGGAGAACGTCGCGGGCGTCCGCGTCGCGCAGGCCTACGTGCGCGAGGAGCGCAGCGCCGCGACGTTCGCCGACCGCAGCGACGCCTACCGCCGCAGCCGGCTGCGGGCGCAGCGCTACATCGCCGTCTACTTCCCGTTCGTGGCGCTGCTGTCCGACGTCGCGCAGGTCGCGGTGCTCGGCGTCGGCGCGGCCCGGGTGGCGTCGGGCGACCTCACCCCCGGCGTGCTGACGGCGTTCCTGCTCTACCTGGGCCTGTTCTTCACCCCCGTGCAGCAGCTCTCGCAGGTGTTCGACTCCTACCAGCAGGCGCGCGTCGGGCTGTCGCGCATCTCCGACCTGCTGCGCACCACCACGACCGTGCCGCCCGAGCCGGCCGGGGAGCCCGTGCCGGTGCCCGAGCGGCTGCGCGGGGAGGTCGAGCTGCGGGAGGTGGGCTTCGCCTACGCCGGCGCGGCGACCCCGGCCCTGGACCGCGTGTCGCTGCGGGTCGCGCCGGGGGAGACCGTCGCCCTGGTCGGCGCGACCGGCGCGGGCAAGTCGACGCTGGTCAAGCTGGTCGCCCGGTTCTACGACGCGGGCACCGGCGCGGTGCTCGTGGACGGGCACGACGTGCGCGGGTTCCGGCTGGCCGACTACCGGTCGCGGCTGGGCATCGTGCCGCAGGAGCCGCACCTGTTCACCGGCGACCTCGCGGACAACATCGCCTACGGCCGCCCGGACGCCTCCCCGGCGCAGATCGAGGCGGCCGCCCGGGCCGTCGGCGCGCTCGACCTCGTGCGGTCGCTGCCCCTGGGCTTCCGCCACCCGGTCGGCGAGCGCGGGCAGGGGCTCTCGGCCGGGCAGCGCCAGCTCGTCGCCCTGGCCCGCGCCGAGCTCGTCGACCCGGACGTCCTGCTGTTCGACGAGGCCACCGCCGCCCTGGACCCGGCCACCGAGGCCGCCGTCCTCGCCGCGGGCGACCGGCTCACCTCGCGGCGCACGGCGTTCGTCGTGGCCCACCGGCTGGCCACGGCGTCCCGCGCCGACCGCGTGGTCGTGCTGGACGGCGGCCGGATCGTCGAGCAGGGCCCGCACGCCGAGCTGCTCGCCGCCGGCGGGGCCTACGCCCGGCTGTGGAAGGCGGGGGAGCTGGAGCCGGCGGCCTGACCGCCACGAACGGGGCCGTTCCTGCCCGATCCCGGGCACCGATGTGGCGTTGCGGATCCGGGAGGGGCACACTCCGTCGGGTGCCCGCCGGCCCCCACGACGACCTCGTCGCCCACCTCGTGCGCAGCACCCCGCTGAGCGAGGGGGAGTCGCGCCGGGTGGTGGCCGAGGTGGTCGCGTACTTCGACGAGCCGGTGCAGGACTTCGTCCGCCGCCGGCACGCGGAGCTGCGGCAGCGCGGCTGGCACAACGACCGGATCTTCGAGGCGCTCGGCGCCGAGCTCGTGACGCGGAGGGTCCCCCCGCCGCCGCTCACGGCCCGGCAGCTGCGCCGCATCGTCTACGGCTGATCGTCCACCCCGAAGGAGACACCATGTGCGGCATCGTCGGCTACGTCGGCCCGCAGGACGCCACCCCGATCCTGCTGGAGGGGCTCGGGCGGCTGGAGTACCGCGGCTACGACTCCGCGGGCCTCGCCGTGGCCACCAGGGGCGGGCTGAAGGTGCGCAAGGTCAGCGGGCGCGTCGCCGCCCTGGCCGCGGACCTGCCGGCCCGGTTCCGCGGCTCGCCCGGCATCGGGCACACCCGCTGGGCCACCCACGGCGGCCCGACCCCGGAGAACGCGCACCCGCACACCGACGCGTCGGGCCGGATCGCGGTGGTGCACAACGGGATCATCGAGAACGCCGACGAGCTGCGGGCGAAGCTGGAGGCCCAGGGCGTCGAGTTCGTGAGCCAGACCGACACCGAGGCCGTCGCGCACCTGGTCCGCAGCGCCTTCGACGCGGGGGCGGGCGACCTGGAGCAGGCGGTGCGGTGGGCGCTGCGGCAGGTCGTGGGGGCCTACGGCATCGCGGTGATCGACACCGACCACCCCGACCGCGTGGTCGTGGCCCGCAACGGCAGCCCGGTGCTGCTGGGGGTGGGGGAGAAGGAGATGTTCGTCGCGTCGGACGTCGCGGCGCTCGTCGGCTACACCCGCCAGGTCGTCTACCTCGACGACGGCGAGCTGGCCACGCTCACCGCCGGCGGCTACCGCACCTTCACGCTCGACGACACGGCGACGGCGAAGAGCCCGAGCACGATCGACTGGGACGTCGTGGGCGCCGAGATCGGCGACCACGCGCACTTCCTCGTCAAGGAGATCTCCGAGCAGCCCGCGACGATCGCCCGCGCGCTGGCCGGCCGGCTCGACGAGCGCTTCTCCACCGCGCACCTGGGCGGGCTCAACCTCAGCGTCCGCGAGGCCCGCGAGATCCGCCGCGTCAAGATCCTGGGCTGCGGGAGCGCGGCGTACGCCGGCGAGCTCGGGGCGCAGCTCATCGAGGACCTGGCCCGGGTGCCGGCGTCGAGCGAGCCGGCCAGCGAGTTCCGCTACCGCAACCCCGTGGTCGAGCCGGACACCCTCTACGTCGCGGTCAGCCAGAGCGGCGAGACCTCCGACACCCTCGCCGCGGTGCAGGAGCTGCAGCGCAAGGGCGGGCGCGTGATCGGCATCGTCAACGTCGTCGGCTCGACGATCGCCCGCCAGGTCGACGGGGGCATCTACATCCACGCCGGCGCGGAGATGTCGGTGGCGGCGACGAAGTCGTTCACCTCGACGGTGACGGCCTTCGCGCTGCTCGCGCTGCACCTGGGCCGGATCCGCGACCTCTCGCCGACCGAGGGCGCCCGGATCGTCGCGGGGCTGCAGCGGCTGCCCGCCCAGGTGAGCGAGATCTTGGAGCTGTCCGACGAGATCGCCGAGGTGGCCCGCGAGCTGGCGCCCAGCCGCAGCATGATGTTCGTCGGGCGCCGCCGCGGCTGGCCGGTGGCGCGCGAGGGCGCGCAGAAGCTCAAGGAGATCTCCTACATCCACGCCGAGGCCTACCCCTCGGCCGAGCTCAAGCACGGCCCGCTCGCGCTGATCAGCGAGGAGCTGCCGACGGTCGCGGTCGTGCCCGACGACGACCTGTTCGAGAAGAACGCCTCCACGCTCTCGGAGATCCGGGCCCGCAGCGGCCGCGTCGTCGCGGTGGCCCACCGCGCGCTGTCCCCGGACCTCGCCGACCGCACGCTCGTGATCCCCCGCAACGAGCCCGAGCTCGACCCGATCCTGCTCTCGGTGCCCCTGCAGCTGCTGGCCTACCACGCCGCGGTGGCGCTGGAGCGCGACGTGGACCGCCCCCGCAACCTGGCCAAGTCCGTCACCGTCGAGTAGCCCCCGTGCGCGGATCCGGTCGCCCGGGCGACCGGATCCGCGCACGGGCTACGGTCGGCGGCGTGCTCCCCGCCACCCGCGCCGCCCTGCTCGCCCGCGCCGCCCGCGCCCAGCGGGACGGGCGCTGCCCGTCGCTGGTCGCCGGCGTCGTGCGCGACGGGGCGCTGGCGTGGTCGGCGGGGCGGGGGGACGTCGCCGAGCCGCACGCCGACGTGCAGTACCGGCTGGGGTCGATCACCAAGACGGTCTGCGCGGTGACGGTGCTGCGGCTGCGCGACGAGGGCGCCGTGGCCCTGGACGACCCGCTGGAGCGGCACCTGCCCGGCACCCCGCTGGGCGACCGCACGATCGGGCAGCTGCTCGCGCACCTGTCGGGGGCGACGTCGGAGAGCCCCGGGCAGTGGTGGGAGCGCGCGCCCGGCACTTCGCTGGAGGGGCTGGGGCTGGCCGCCGAGCACGTCGTGCTGCCCGCGGCCCGGCGCTTCCACTACTCCAACCTCGGCTACGGCCTGCTGGGCGAGCTGGTGGCGCGGGCCCGCGGCCGGTCGTGGACCGACGTCGCCCGCGACGAGGTGCTGCTGCCGCTGGGCATGGCCCGGACGACGCCGCGGCCGTCCGGCCGGGCCGCGATGGGGCTCGCCGTGCACCCGTGGGCCGACGCGGTGCTGCCCGAGCCCGAGCACGACGCGGCGGTGATGGCGCCGGCCGGGCAGCTCTGGGCGACCGCGGAGGACCTCGGCCGGCTCGGGGCGTTCCTGCTCGGCGACACCGGCGGCGTGCTCGACCCCGCCACGGTCGCGGAGATGGCCGAGCCGGCCGGCGTGGACGCCTCCGCCGCGGGCTGGTCGGCCTACGGTCTGGGCCTGCAGGTGCAGCGCACGGACGGGGGGACCGTGCTGGTCGGGCACGGCGGCTCGATGCCCGGCTTCCTCGCCGGCCTGTGGGCCGACCGGGAGGAGGGCACGGCCGCGCTCGCCCTGGCCAACACGACCTCGGGGCTCGACGGCGGGCTGCCGGCCGGCCTGCTCGCCGACGTCCGCGACCGCGAGCCGCGGATCGTCGAGCCCTGGGCCCCGGAGCCGCCGCCGGTGCCGCTGGACCTGCTCGGCCCGTGGTTCTGGGGGCCGTCGCCGTACGCGCTGCGCGCGGTGGCGGGCGGGCTGCTGCACCTGGGCGGGCTGGGCCGCCCGGGCCGGGCCAGCCGGTTCCGCCCCGGGCCCGACGGCACCTGGGTCGGCCTCGACGGCTACTTCGCCGGCGAGACCCTGCGCCTGGGCCCCACCGCGCTGGAGCTGGCCACCTTCGTGTTCACCCGCACCCCCTACGACCCCGCCGCCCCCGTCCCCGGCGGCGTCGACGGGGCCGGCTGGCGCTGACGCACCCGTGCGCGGAAACGGCGGTCCTGGCCGCCACATCCGCGCACGGGGGCCGCAGGCCCGCTAGTCGCCGAGCAGCCGGGCCCGGCGGGCCAGCACCCCGGGCAGCCGCGGGTCGCCGGCGGGCAGCCGCTCGGCCAGCAGGTCGTGCACCTCCAGGTCGTCGCGCCCCAGGGGGTGCGCGGCGAACTCGGCGAGCAGGTCGACGTCGTCGGCGGCGAGCACGGCGCGGCGCAGGCCGGCGTCGAGCTGGTCGCGCAGCTCCCGGATGTCCGGCGCGTCGGAGCGGGGCAGCAGCGGGCCCGCGGCGGCGCGCAGCGCGTCGGCGGGGCGACCGGCGCGCAGCGCGGCCCGGACGGCGTCGACGTCGGTGTCCACCACGGCGTCCAGCCGGTAGGGCCGGGTGCGCAGCACGTCGGCGCCGATGAGGTTGCGCAGCCGCAGGATCTCCCCGCGCACGGTCGTGGGGTTGCCGTCGTCGCCGTAGAGCCGGACGGCGAGCTGCTCGGCGGTGAGCCCGGCGGGGTGCAGGGCCAGGGCGAGCAGGATCTCCGCGGGGCGCAGCGTGACGGGGACGGGGGTCCCGTCGAGCAGCACCCTCGGCCCCTGCCCGCCGAGGAAGCGCAGCGACAGCGCGCGGCGCCGGGGCGCCGGGCGGACCGGGGCCGGGGCCCGCAGCAGGTAGCCCTCGGCGAGGGGCTCGACCAGCATCTCGCGGCCGTCGTCGAGCCGGACCCGCTCGGCGCCCTCGGCGAGCGCGACGCGCACCGGCCAGTCGCCGTAGGGCTCGCCCGCGATGATCCGGCCGGTCGGGGTGACCAGGGCCCCCGCCGAGCCGCGCAGGCTCCGCAGGTGCGGCATGTTGCGCACGCGCAGCCGCTCGTCGGCGATCGCGAGGCGGACCCGCAGCTGGTTCTCGGCGAGCTGCGCGGTGGCCGAGACGAGCTGGCTCATCGCCGGGTGCACGGTGTGCAGGGGGCCGCTGATGTCGATGGCGCCGAGGATCGCGCCGGTGTCGGGGTCGTGGACGGGCGCCGCCGCGCACGTCCAGATGTGGTAGGCGCGCACCAGGTGCTCGGCCGAGTGGATCTGCACCGGCGCGTCCACGGCCAGGGCGGTGCCCATCGCGTTGGTGCCGATGGCCGCCTCGGCCACGCCGTGCCCGGGCGCGAGACCGCTGCGGTCGGCCACGTGCAGCAGCGACGTCGCGCCCTCGCGCCACAGGATCGTGCCCTCGGCGTCGGTGACCAGCATGACGTGCAGGGCCTCGTCGGCGATGCTCACCAGCGTGCTGCGCAGCAGCGGGAGCACCTCGTGCAGCGGGTGGGTCTCGCGGACGCCGGGCACGTCCGACTCCGGCACGACCACCGGCGGCGTGCGGCGGTCGGGGTCGACGCGCGCGGCGAGGCTGCGCTGCCAGCTCTCCGACACCAGCGAGCGCGGCGGGGTGGCGGCGCGGTCGCCGGACAGCACGGCGTCGAACGTGGCGCGGAGGACGCGGGCGCGCAGCTCGGCGTCGTCGGTCCACGTGCCGTGCGCCCGCTGATCGTGCGCTGTCATGGCTGCTCCGCGCGTCATCGCCCGAATGTGTCGTGCCCCGTGCACATCATCGCCCCGCCCCCCGGACCCGGCAAGACGAGTCCACGTCCGTGCAACGCGGAGGCAACGTGGAGCTGTCTACGGTCCGGCCGGTGCGTGACGACGCGCACGACCCCCGTGCCGCGAGGAGGGCAGCCCGTGACGACCGACGCCGTTCTGGACCGGGACACCAGCGCGACCGACCGGCCCCTGGGCGGGGGCGCCGACCGGGCCGCACCGCGCCGCACCGCGCGCCTGCTCGTGGTGGACGGCGAGGCCATCGTCCGGTTCGGCCTGCGCCAGCTGTTCGCCGGCGACCCCGACATCGCCGTCATCGGCGAGGCGTCCTCCCCGCGCGACGCCCTCGTCATCGCCGACCGCTGCCCGCCCGACCTCGTCGTGCTCGACGTCGACCTCGGCCGCGGCGGGTCCGCGGGCGTCGAGCTGGCCCGGATGCTGCTGGAGCGCCACCGCGGCGTGCGCGTGCTCGTGCTGACCGGCTGCCGCGACCGCGACGTCATGCTGCGCACGGTGCGCCTGGGCGTCCACGGCTACCTGCGCAAGGGCGCCGAGACGAGCGAGATCAGCCGCGCGGTGCACGCGCTGCTGCGCGGCGAGAGCGTGTTCGACACCCGCGGCCAGTCGACGCCGGCCGAGGCGCCCCGCGACGACGACCGGCCCGCGGTCCGCGCGTTCGGGGCCGCGATGCTCACCGACCGCGAGAACCAGGTGCTGCGCCTGCTCGCCGTCGGCCTGTCCAACCGCGAGATCGGCGTGCGGTTGATGATCAGCGAGGCGACCGTGAAGTTCCACGTCCGCAACCTCCGCGACAAGCTGGAGGTGCGCCGCCGCACCGAGATCGTCTACACGGCCACGCGGCAGGGCATCGTCTGACGCCCCCGCACCCGGGTCCGGTGACCCGGGTGCGGGGCGCGCGCTCAGCCGAAGAAGGTCGCGGCCTCGGCGTACAGGGCGGGGTCGACGACCTTGAGCTGCTTCGTCGCCTCCGACAGCGGCACCAGCTCGATGTCGGTGCCGCGCAGCGCCGTCATGTGCCCCCACGCGCCGGCGTGCACGGCGTCGATGGCGTGCAGCCCGAACCGGGTGGCGAGCCAGCGGTCGCGCGCGGTCGGCGTGCCGCCGCGCTGGACGTGGCCGAGCACCGTGGTGCGGGCCTCCTTGCCCGTGCGGTCCTCGATCCGGCGGGCCAGCCAGTCGCCGATGCCGCCCAGGCGGACGTGGCCGAACGCGTCCTTCTCGCCGCTGAGCAGCACCTCCTCGCCCTCCTTGGGCTTCGCGCCCTCGGAGACGACGATGATCGGCGCGTAGTCCAGCCGGAAGCGCGACTCGACCCACTCGCAGACCTGCTCGAGGTCGAAGCGGACCTCCGGGATGAGGATGGCGTTCGCCCCGCCCGCCATGCCCGCGTGCAGCGCGATCCAGCCGGCGTGCCGGCCCATGACCTCGACGATCAGCGCGCGGTGGTGGCTCTCCGCGGTGGTGTGCAGCCGGTCGATCGCCTCGGTGGCGATGGTGACCGCGGTGTCGAAGCCGAAGGTGTAGTCGGTGCCCGACAGGTCGTTGTCGATCGTCTTCGGCACGCCGACGACGTGGACGCCGATCTCGTGCAGCTTCGTCGCGACGCCCAGGGTGTCCTCGCCGCCGATCGCGATGAGGGCGTCGACGCCGAGGTCCTGCAGGTTCTTCTTGATCTTCTCGACGCCGTTCTCGACGGCGAAGGGGTTCGTCCGCGACGAGCCGAGGATCGTGCCGCCGCGGGGGAGCAGCCCGCGCACGGCGGGGATGTCCAGGGGCTTGGTCAGGGCCTCCAGCGGGCCGCGCCACCCGTCGCGGAACCCCAGGAACGAGTAGCCGTACTCCGGGACGCCCTTGCGGACGACCGCCCGGATGACGGCGTTGAGGCCGGGGCAGTCCCCGCCCCCCGTGAGCACTCCGACGCGCATGGTCCAGCCCTCTCCATCGGTGCAGACGCAGGGCCCAACGCTAGCGAGCACCCGCCGCGCCCACCCGGCCGGCCTCCTCCCGTCCGTCGCGGGCGGCGGTGGGCCCCCGTACCGTGCGCACGTGGTCGACGGGCGCGGGCGGCTGCGCGCCGACTGCTCCCGGTGCGCCGCGCTGTGCTGCGTGCTGCCCGCCTTCGCCGCCTCGGCCGACTTCGCCCTCGACAAGCCGGCCGGGACGCCGTGCCCGAACCTCGGCGCCGACCACGCCTGCACGGTGCACGACCGCCTGCGCGAGCGCGGCTTCCCGGGCTGCACCGTCTACGACTGCTCCGGGGCGGGGCAGGCGACGGTCGCGCTGTTCGGCGGCGAGCGCCGCCGCGTCCCCGGCATGGAGCCCGTGTTCGCGGCGCTCCGCGTCCTGCACCAGCTGCTCGACCTGCTCGGCGAGGCGGCCCGGCGGACGACCGACCCGGCCCTGCGGGCCGAGGTCGACGCCGCGCTCGCCCGCACCGAGGAGCTGGCCGCGGGGGACGCCGCCGCGCTCACCGCGCTCGACCCCGCCCCGCACCGGGCCGCGGTGGCCGCCCTGCTGCGGCGGGTCAGCGAGCACCTGCGGGGCGGTCCGGGCCGCCGCGCCCGCCCCGGACCCGGCGCCGACCTGCGGCGCGCCGACCTGCGCGGGGCGCTGCTGCTCGGGGTCGACCTGCGCGGCGCGGACCTGCGGGGGGCCGACCTGACCGGCGCGGACCTGCGCGCCGCCGACCTGTCCGGCGCGGACCTCACCGGGGCGCTGTTCGTCGCGCAGGCCCAGCTCGACGCCGCCCGCGGGGACGGCGCGACGCGGCTGCCGGCCGGACTCGTCCGTCCGGTGCACTGGCGTTTGCTCCCGGGCCCCGCGGGAACCGATCGTGCGTGACCGACTCCGTCGACAGCACCCACGCCCGCCCCGACGGCGCCTCCGACGCCCTGGTCGAGGCGGCCGGGAAGTTCTCCGAGGCGCTCGAGTACATCGAGCGCGTCCGCGGCCACCTCTACAGCTTCCACCAGCTGATGGGCCGCGCCGACCTCCTGCTCGACGACGCCGTCGCCGGGCTGCGGGCCGAGGGCCACGGCGACCTCGCCGACCGCATCGAGACCGAGCTCCTCGGCAGCAACGTCCTCGCCGGCCGCTGGACCTTCCAGATCGTCGAGGAGTTCGACGACGGCTACTACGCCGCCTGGCAGGACCTGGGCCGCGCCGTGCGGGACGAGACGATGGCCGGCCGGCGCCACGTCTACGAGTCGGAGATGAAGCAGCGCCGGCGGACCCACGGGCGCCGCGGGCACGAGGCGACTCCCGCCGACGTCTGAGCGTTCACCCGCCGGTCATCCCGCTGCCACTCCTGCCTCCTCCGGCGTGCCTACGGTGACGGCGTTTCCCACCGCCACCCAGGAGGACGACCGTGGTTCAGCCCTGCGCTGACGACGACACCACCACCGGCGCCGACCGCACGGTCATCGCGCTCCCGCTGCTGGCCGGGCACCGCCCCGGCCGGCACTACACCTGCCTCTACCGCTGCGGCGACGCCTGCGCGCACGAACCGCCCAACCCGACCGGGAACGAGTACTTCGGCTCGATCCTGCAGCGCTCGCTGAGCCGTCGCGGCGCCCTGCGGGCCGGGGCCGTGGTCACCCTCGCGGTGGGCGCCACCGGCGCCCTGGCCGGGCCGGCCGCCGCCGCCCCGGCGCGCCCCGGTGCGCCGGTGCGCCCGCCGCGCGGGCTCGACTACGAGACCGTGCCGGTCAACAACACCGACGCCGTCACCGTCCCCCCGGGCTACCGCAGCAACGTGGTGATCCGCTGGGGCGACCCGGTCGTCCCGGGTGCGCCGGCCTTCGACTTCGAGAACCAGACGCCCGAGGCGCAGGCGAAGCAGTTCGGCTACAACAACGACTTCTGCGGGATCCTGCCCCTGCCGGGCCGCGGCGACCGCTTCGTCATGTTCAACAACCACGAGTACACGATCGAGCCGCTGATGTTCCGCGGCTACGACGCCGCCAACCCGACCGAGGCGCAGTACCGCATCGGCCTGGAGGCCCACGGCCTGAGCGTGCACGTCGTGGAGCGCGACCGGCGCACCGGCGAGATGCGGTCCGTGCCCGACGGGACCCTGAACCGCCGCTACACCGGCTCGGCCGAGTTCGTGATCGACGGCCCGGCGGCCGGGTCGGACCTGCTGAAGACCTCGGTGGACAGCACCGGCACCCGCGTGCTCGGCACGCTGAACAACTGCGCGGGCGGCGTCACGCCGTGGGGCACGTTCCTGTCCGGCGAGGAGAACTTCAACCAGTACTTCGCCAACGCCGGCACCGTGGCCGACGCGACCGTGAAGGCGCGGGCCGCGCGCTACGGCATCACCACCGGGGCGAGCGAGCGCAAGTGGGAGCGGTTCGACAAGCGGTTCGACATGCTGCAGGAGCCCAACGAGCCCAACCGGTTCGGCTGGATCGTCGAGGTCGACCCGCTCGACCCGGCGGCGCCGCCGGTGAAGCACACCGCGCTGGGCCGCTTCAAGCACGAGGGCGCCACCATCCACCTCACCCGCGACGGCCGGGCCGTGGCCTACATGGGCGACGACGAGGTGTTCGACTACGTCTACAAGTTCGTCTCCGACGAGCGGATGATGCGCGGGAACAGCCGGCGGGCCCGCGAGCACAACCGCACGCTGCTCGCCAACGGCACGCTGTACGTCGCCCGGTTCACCGGCGACAGCCCGGCCGCCGAGATCGACGGTACCGGGAAGCTCCCGGCCGACGGGCAGTTCGACGGCTCCGGCGAGTGGATCAAGCTCGCGGCCGGGGAGACCTCGTTCGTCGAGGGCATGACGGCCGACGAGGTGTACGTCTTCACCCGGCTCGCCGCCGACAAGGTGGGCGCCACGAAGATGGACCGCCCCGAGGACGTCGAGGCCAACCCGCGCACGGGCCGGGTCTACATCGCGCTGACCAACAACTCCGCGCGCGGTGGCACGACGGGTCGGGCCGCCCCGGCCGACGAGGCCAACCCGCGCAACGCCAACCGGTTCGGCCACGTCGTCGAGCTCACCGAGGAGCGCGACGACGCCGCCGCCCTGCGGTTCGGGTGGAACGTCCTGCTGGTCTGCGGGGACCCCGCCGACCCGGCCACGTACTTCGGCGGGTTCGACAAGAGCCAGGTCAGCCCGATCACCTCGCCGGACAACGTCGCCTTCGACCGCCACGGCAACCTGTGGATCTCCACCGACTCCGGGCGCAACCTGGCGGCCGGTGGGCTGCCGGGCATCAACGACGGCCTCTACGGCGTGTCGCTGGAGGGGCCGACGCGCGGGCGGACCACCCTGTTCGCCAGCGTGCCCAACGGTGCGGAGGCGTGCGGGCCGGTGATCACAGACGACTTCGTGCTGATCTCGCCGCAGCACCCGGGCGACCTGCGCGGGGCGAGCATCGAGACCCCGGCGTCGAACTGGCCCGACGGCGGGAGCAGCCAGCCGCGCCCGTCGGTCGTCAACATCTGGCGCGAGGGCCGGGGCGGACGCCCGGGCCGCATCGGCGAGTAGGCACCTGCGGCGCCCGTGCGCGGATGCGGCGGCTCCGGCCGCCGTATCCGCGCACGGGCGGCGTCAGCCGCAGCGGTCCACCACGGGGTCGCCGGAGCCGCCCGAGCCCTCGAACGAGATGTGCACGTGGTCGAAGTGGTTCTCGGTGTCGCCGCCGCGGTCGGACATGCCCTCCCAGCCGTCGCCGTAGTTGACGCGCTGCTCCCAGATCACGTAGCTGACGCCCAGCTCGTCCTGGTTGGCCAGCGCGCACTCGGCGATCCGGTCGCCGCGCTCGCCGCGCACCATGAGGTCGAGGGCCAGGCCGCGCGGGTGGTCGGACACCCGGGAGCGGTCCGCGACGCCGATGAGGGTCGGCTCGTCGTAGAGGCAGGACAGGAAGCGCGCCCCGTCGCGCACGAAGGGCTTGACCCGGCCCAGGCCGTCGAGGTCGGCGTCGCAGTCCGCCCGCGCCTCGCGGGCCAGCCGGGCCTCCTCGGCGGCGCGCGCCTCCTCCTCCAGCCCGACCGACTTGATCAGCCCGGCCGCGTCGGCCGCCGGCGGCAGGTCGGCGCCCGACGCCTCGACGGGCGCGAGGCTGGCCAGCAGCACCCGCTGCGGCGCCGCGGCCGCGGGAGCGGGGGCGTCGACGCCGGCCGCGGTCAGGGCGGGGGCGGACACCCCGGCGGCCGCGATGGTCACCGTCGGGTCGCCGGCCGCGGCGGACAGCGCCCCCAGCCCGGGGACGAGGACGGCGAGCGCGGTGCCGGTGACCGCGGCGCCGCCCAGGCCGTTGCGGACGGCGGGCGCGGCGTGCCGGGGCCCCCGGGCGCCGGGCGCGGGCGCGCCCGGGCCGGGCGGCGGAGCGACCGGGCGCACGGCGGCCCGTCCGACGACGGGCCCGGGGTGCGCGCGCCGGCCGGCGGGGGAGCTGTGCCGGGACACGTCCTACCTCGGGTTCTGCCGCGCTCGGAGGGGGAGCGTCGCGCGGTCGGCCCCGAGGATAGCGCTCCGGTCACGGTCCGGAGTCGGGGGTAACTCGCTGTGCGACGGCCGAGCCGTTCCGCGCGACGAGCGGCACGAGCGGGAGGGTGTCGGCGACGACCGTCGAGTCCGTGGGCAGCCGGGCGGGCGCGGGGCTGTCGTAGACCACGAGCAGCCGCCGGTCCGCCTCCGCCGGTCCGTCCGCGTCCGCGTCGAGCAGTGCGATCCCCTCGGCGTGGTCGACGCCGTCGCCGTGGAGCAGCTCCAGCTCGCGGGTCAGCTCGTCCCCGCGCACCACGCGGTCGGTGTCGGTGCCGGCGGCGCCGTGCCAGCGGTACACGCGGACCGGGCCGGACAGCGCCATCGTCGGGCCGGTGAGCACCAGGAGGTCGTCGCCGTGCGGGCACAGGTCGCGCACGCCCAGGCCGTCGAGGTCGAGCAGGTGCTTGCGGTACCGCGACCCGTCGGGGAAGGCGCCGAGCGCGAGCCGCCCGGGCCCGTCGTCGACGGGGCGCAGCTCCAGCACGACCGCCCAGCCGCGCAGGACGGGCCCGCGCAGCCCCACGAGGAGCGAGTCGCCGAGCACGGCGAGGCCCTCGACGTCCAGGCCGTTGTCCTTGGACGGGATGGCCAGGAACGGGGCGAGGTGCTCGTCGTCGGCGAGCAGGTCGGCCAGGGTCTCGGTGGCGGGGGCGGCGACGATCGCCGAGCACCGCCCGTCGTCGGCGGTGCGCACCGGCTCCGGCCGGCCCTCGGCGTCGGCCTGCACGGCGAGCCGGGCGATGACGAACCGGTTGGGGTCGCGGCGCACCTTGGCCAGCCGCTTGCGGGCCTTGGCCTCGCTGTGCCGGGCCTTGATCCGCCGGCGGGCCAGGCTGTGCGACCCGATCGTCCACAGCCAGTCGCCGGAGCGCGCGATCCCCTCCAGGTCGGCCTCCTCGTCGGGCGGGCCGGGGAGGTCGACGAGGTCGGCCAGGCGGTACGTGCGCTGGTCGTCGCCGCGGGTCGGGGCGTGCGGGTCGTCGAGGACGAGCCGCTCCAGCGTCGCGGTCTCGTCGCCGGCCAGCCACAGCACGTCGCCCTCGACCCGCACCGCCGAGAGGTTGTGGTGGTTCTCGGCGGCGGCGGTGTCGCCGCCGAAGTGCAGCTCGACCCGGCCCGGAGCGCTCATGCCGGGCAGTCTCTAGCAGCTGGCCGGCCGGCCGCCACCCGTTCCGTCGAACGAGATGTGGACGTGGTCGAAGTGGTTGGCCGTGACGCCGCCGCGGTCCTCCATCAGCTCCCAGCCGTCGCCGTGGTTGATGCGCTGCTCCCAGATGATGTAGGAGATGCCCAGCGCGTCCATGTTCTGCAGGGCGCAGTCGGCGAGCCCGTCACCGGCGCTGCGGTCGGTCATGAAGTCGACGGCCAGCCCGGACGGGTGGTCGGAGGTGCCGGCGCGGCCCACGGCGCCGTGCATGGTGTCGACGTCGTAGGCGCAGCCCAGGATCTCGGCGGCGTGGCGGACGTGGCCCTTGACCGCGCCGAGCTGGCCGGTGTCGATGCCGCAGTCGGCGCCGCCCGAGGCGGCCCGCGGGGCCTCCTCCGACTCCTCGGCCTCCTCCGCGGCCTCCTCCTCCGCCTCGGCGGCGGCGCGCTCGGCCTCGGCCCGCGCCTCCTCCTCGGCGGCGACCCGCTCGGCCTCCAGGCGCGCGGCGAGCTCCTCGCCCATCTGCACGGCCTTCATCACCTGCGGGGCCAGGTCGTCGAACACGTCCGGCTCCTGGGCGACCGGCGTCACCGCGGACATCATCACGATCTCGGGCAGCGCCGCCTGGGCGGGCGCCCGCACCGGCAGCTGCGCGGACGCCGCCGCCTCGGCGACGTCGAACTGCTGCGGCGCCGCGACGCCCATGAGCGAGAACGCGCCGCCGGTGACGGCGACGGCCGCCGCACCCCGGCGCACCGGGACGGACTGCAGCAGGGGACGGACAGCGGCCGCGCGGCGGACCAGGGGCTCGGCCCGCAGGGGGGAGCCGGTGGTCGCGCTGCGGCCTCGGGGGGAGCGATGCCGAGCCACGGTCAACCTTCCGGGTCGATGGCACGGCTGGACGTCCGGTTCGGGGGAGCCGGTCGGGTGGGGAGTCCCGTGTCCAGTTCGTGACCGTGCCGTCACTGACCCGGGACTGAAGCTAGGCAACCCCGGGGCCGTCCGTCTCCCCGGAGCGGCCCGGCTGAGCCCATCGTGCGGTGCGGAGCGACGAGCGGCGGCCGGGTTCGGCCGTTCGGCCGAGAGGGTGGGAGGCGGTGCCGGAGCGTGACCGGCGGCCGCCCCCCGACCCCGCTCGGTCACCGGCGGCGCGGTGACCGGGCCCGGCCGGCGTCGCTTCAGAAGTTGCCGCGCCGCGCCTGCTCGCGCTCGATCGCCTCGAACAGCGCCTGGAAGTTGCCCTTGCCGAAGCCCATCGAGCCGTGCCGCTCGATGAACTCGAAGAACACGGTCGGCCGGTCGCCGATCGGCTTGGTGAAGATCTGCAGCAGGTAGCCGTCCTCGTCGCGGTCGACGAGGATCCCGCGCGACTGCAGCTCCTCGATCGGCACCCGCACCTCGCCGATCCGGTCCCGCAGCGCCGGGTCCGTGTAGTAGGAGTCGGGCGTGGCGAGGAACTGGACGCCGCGCTCGCGCAGGGCGTCCACGGTGGCGAGGATGTCGTTGGTGGCCAGCGCGAGGTGCTGGGCGCCGGGGCCGCCGTAGAACTCCAGGTACTCGTCGATCTGGCTGCGCTTCTTGGCGACGGCCGGCTCGTTGAGCGGGAACTTGACGCGGTGGTTGCCGCTGGCCACGACCTTGCTCATCAGCGCGGAGTAGTCGGTGGCGATGTCGTCGCCGATGAACTCGGCCATGTTCGTGAAGCCCATGACCCGGTTGTAGAAGTCGACCCACTCGTCCATGCGGCCCAGCTCCACGTTGCCGACGACGTGGTCGAGGGCCTGGAAGAGCCGCCGGGGCCGCGGGCCGGCGCTGCGGGCGACGTAGCCGGGCAGGTAGGGCCCGGTGTAGCGGGAGCGGTCGACGAGGGTGTGGCGGGTCTCGCCGTAGGTGGCGATCGCGGCGGTCCGGACGGTGCCGTGCTCGTCGGAGACGTCGTGCGGCTCCACGAGCACGGTCGCGCCCTCCGCGCGGGCGTGGGCGATGCAGCGGTCGACGTCGGGCACCTCGAGGGCGATGTCGACGATGCCGTCGCCGTGGCGGCGGTGGTGGTCGGCGACCGGGCTGGCCGGGTCGACGGCGCCGGTCAGCACGAAGCGGACGGCCCCGGACCGCAGCACGTAGGCGTGGTGGTCGCGGTTGCCGGTCTCCGGGCCCGAGTACGCGACGAGCTCCATGCCGTAGACCGCGCGGTAGAACTGGGCCGCCTGGGTGGCGTTGCCGACGGCCCAGACGACCGCGTCCCACCCGGTGACGGGGAACGGGTCGCTCGCCGCGTCGTAGTCCACGAGGCCCACGAGGCGGCGCAGCTGGTCCAGGTCGAGCTCGGCGAGCCGCTCCTGGCTGGTGAGGGTCTGGTCGATGCTCATGGCCCCAGTGCAGCGACACGCGGCGAGCTGCGCAACCGGCCCGTCCGGAGCTGATCGAGCCGACCAGATCGCCCAGATCCGCCCCCCGTCAGCTGTACAGTCCGCCCATGGACGCGCTGGACGTCGACCTGGTCGCCGCGCTGCGGGCGAGCCCGCGGGCCGGGGTGCTGGAGCTCTCCCGCACCCTGCGGGTGGCCCGCGGCACCGTGCAGGCGCGGCTCGACCGCCTGGAGCGCGACGGGGTGATCACCGGCTACGGCCCCGACGTCGACGTGGCCGCGGCCGGCTACCCCGTGCAGGCGTTCGTGACGCTGGAGATCGCGCAGGGTGCGCTCGACGACGTCGCGACCGAGCTGGCGGCGCTGCCGGCGGTGCTGGAGGCCCACGCCACCACCGGCTCCTCGGACGTGCTGTGCCGGCTGGCGGCGTCGTCGCACGCCGACCTGCAGGAGACGCTGCTGGTCCTGGGCCGCTCCCCGACGATCGTCCGCTCCACGAGCGTCGTCGTGCTCTCCACCCTGGTGCCGCCCCGCGTGCTGCCCCTGCTGGAGCGCGACCGCCGCACCGCGCCGAGCCGCTCGCCGACCTACCGGTGATCGGGTCCGGGAGCGTGCGGCCGCGGCCGTCCCGCGCGTAGGTTGTGCGCGACGAGAGGGGCCGGGAGTGGACACGACGAGGTCGACCGGGAGCGGTGTCCGGGTCGAGCAGAACGGCATCAACGTCATCGCCGACGCCGAGCGCAGGGGCGTCCCGCGCCAGCTGTTCTGGCCGTGGTTCAGCGCGAACATCTCGATCCTCGGCGTCAGCTACGGCGCGTTCGTCCTGGGCTTCGGGATCTCGTTCTGGCAGGCGCTCGTCGTCGGGGTCATCGGCGTCGTGTTCTCCTTCCTGCTCTGCGGCTTCGTCGCCGTCGCCGGCAAGCGCGGCTCGGCGCCCACGATGGTGCTGTCCCGGGCGGCCTTCGGGGTGCGCGGCAACCGGCTGGCCTCGGGGATCTCCTGGCTGCTCACCGTCGGCTGGGAGACCGTGCTGGTGATCACCGCGACGCTGGCCACCGCCACCGTGTTCGACCGGCTCGGGGCCGGCGGCGGCGTCGGGACGCAGGTCGTCGCGCTCGTCGTCGTGGCCGCGCTGGTCGTCGGCGCGGGCGTCCTCGGCTTCGACGTCATCATGCGGCTGTCCTCGGTGATCACGATCGTCGCCGCCGTGCTCACCGTGGTCTACATCGCGCTGGCCGCGCCCACGATCGACCTCGGCGCCGTCGCGGCGGCGCCGTCCGGGGGCACCGGCGCCGTCGTCGGCGCGCTCGTGCTGGTCATGACCGGCTTCGGGCTGGGCTGGGTCAACGTCGCCGCCGACTACTCCCGCTACCTGCCGCGCACCTCGTCGAGCCGCGGCGTCGTGGCGTGGACGACGCTGGGCGGCGCGACCGGGCCGCTGCTCCTGCTGGTCTTCGGCCTGCTGCTCGCCGGGTCCTCGCCCGACCTGGCCGACGCGATCGGCGCCGACCCGGTCGGCGCCCTCGCCGCCGCCCTGCCCACCTGGTTCCTCGTGCCGTTCGCGCTGGTGGCGGTGCTCGGGCTGGTGGGCGGGGCCGTGCTCGACATCTACTCCTCCGGGCTCGCGCTGCTCGCCACCGGGCTGCGGGTCAGCCGGCCCACCGCGGCGCTGATCGACGGCGCGATCATGGTGCTCGGCACCGTGTACGTCGTGTTCGTGGCCGGCGACTTCCAGGCGCAGTTCGTCGGCTTCCTCATCACGCTCGGCGTCCCCGTCGCCGCCTGGTGCGGGATCCTGCTGGCCGACGTCCTGCTGCGCCGCGCCCCCTACGCCGAGGACGACCTCTACCGGCCGCAGGGCCGCTACGGCGACGTCCAGTGGTTCCCGGTCGCCGTCGTCGTCGTCGCCTCGGTGCTCGGCTGGGGCCTGGTGACCAACTCCGGCGCCCCGTGGCTGACCTGGCAGGGCTACCTGCTCGGCCCGCTCGGCGGCCGGGAGGGCCCGTGGGCCTACGCCAACCTCGGCGTCCTGCTCGCGCTGGTGCTGGGGTTCGTCGCGGCGTACGTCGAGTCCCGCGGGCGGGTGGCGCGGCAGGAGGCGCAGCCGGTCTGACCCGGCCGGGTCACGCCAGCAGCTGCTCCACCACCTCCGCGGCCGGGCGGACGTCGTCCGGGTGCCCGCCGGGGTGGTCGCGCAGCGTGAGCAGCGCCTTCCACAGCGCCCACACCCGGCCGCGGGCCCTCCGGGTCCAGTGTCGGTCCCGCCGGGGACCACGGGGGTGACGGGCAGGTGCGCCCGGTGCGGGAACTGCGCGGCGACCGGGTCGCGGACGAGCTCGACGTTGATCTCCACCCGTCCCGTCCCGGCCGGGACCGCAACCGGTCACCCGGCCGGGCGGTCCCCGTCCCGGCCCCGGCGGCGGGCCATCACCAGGCCGCCGGCGGACAGCAGCACCACGCCCGCGACGGCGGCCAGGAACGGGGCCGAGGTCGGGGTCGAGCCGTACGCGCCGAGCGTCACGGAGAACGAGCAGCCCGGCAGGATCCCCAGCGCGGTGCCGGGCACGTAGTCGCGCCACCGCACCCCCACCAGCCCGCACGCGTAGTTGAGCGGGGCGAACGGCAGCAGCGGCACCAGCCGCACGCCCAGCACGGCGAGCAGGCCGCGCCGGCGCAGCAGCCGGTCGAGGCGGGCCAGGCGCGCGCTGTCGACGCCCCGCACCGCCGCCCGCCCCAGGCCGCGGGCGAGCGCGAAGGCGACGCACGCGCTGGTCACGGCGCCCGCCATCACGACGGCCAGCCCGACGGGCACCCCGAACAGCAGCCCGGCGGTCATGCTCAGCGCCGCCGCCGTGGCGGGGGTCAGAGTGATCGCGGCGTAGGCCGCGGCGTACACCACCGGTGCGGCCCACCCGGCCAGGGCGACGGCCGCGCGGATCTCGTGCACCGGCGGCACGCCGACGACGACGGCGATGACGACGCCTGTCGCCACCAGCGCGCCCAGGAGCGCGAGCCGGACCCACGGCCGTGCCTGCACGCCCCTCATGGTCCCCGATGCGGCGCGTCGGCACCCATCGAGGGGCACCACCGGCCCCCGGTGGGCCGGGAACGGCCCGTCCCGCGGCCGCCGACCACCCGGTCGGGTGGTGCGGATCCGGTGGTGGTCCACCGGGACCGGTGAGCCTCCTCGTCGGGCTGCGCCCGGCGGTGTCCCCGCAGCTCGGGGGCGTCGCAGCGGGGTGGAGATGCGCTCCGCGCCACCCGGAGGGAGCAGCAGCGGTCGCGGGACCCGCGGCGCCGTCGGATAGTGGGCCCATGGTGCCGCCCACCGCGTACCGCATCCGGTTCTCCGCCGATCCGGTGCAGCTCATCCTGTTCCGAGGCGGCCTGGACCGGTGGCTCGTCCAGCTGGACTGGCCCGAGGCCGAGCGCGTCGACGTCCTCCTCGCCGTCAGCGAGGCCTGCTGCAACGCCGTCCGCCACGCCTACGCCGGTGCCGAGCCGGGCGACGTCGAGGTGATCGGCCGGCTGGTCCTGGGCCCCGCCGACCGGCGCCTGCGCTGGACGGTGCGCGACCACGGGCGCTGGCGCGCCGATCCCGACGGCACGGGGTTCGGGCTGCCCACCGTGCGGGCGTGCATGGAGCGGGTCGCGGTCCGGCCCGACGAGCGCGGCACGGTGGTCACCATGACCAGCCGGCCGGTGGCGCTGATCGACCCGCCGCCGACCGCCCGGACCGTGCCGGTGCCGCGGGCGGTCGGCGGGGCCGACGAGCCGGTCGCGGCCGGCGTCCGGCCCGTGCTGCGCGCCGTGCCCGGGCCGGGCTGAGCGCGCCCCCCACCGGGCGGGACCTGCCGCAGCGCGCCGGTCCGGTGGTCGCGTAGGAAGTGTGGGTGCGGTACGCGGCGATCGGTGACAGCTTCACGGAGGGCGTCGGGGACGAGCTCCCGGGCGGTGACGCGCGGGGGTGGGCCGACCGCGTCGCGGCGGGACTGGCCGCGGCGCGCGGCGAGCCCGTGCTCTACGCCAACCTCGCGGTCCGCGGGCGGCTGCTCGGCCCGATCGTCACCGACCAGCTCGACGCCGCGCTGGGGCTCGACCCGCCGCCCACGCTGCTCACCCTCAACGGCGGCGGCAACAACATGCTCCGGCCCCGCACCGACGTCGGGCGCCTGGCCGGGCTGACGGCCGGCGCGATCCGCCGCTGCGCCGCGGCGGGCGTCCGGCTGGTGCTGCTCAGCGGGGCCGACCCGTCCGGCGGCATCCCGTTCGGTCGGGCCGTCCGCCGCCGGGGGGAGGAGCTCACCGCGGCGGTGGCCGAGCTGGCCCGCGCCCACGACGTGCTGCTCGTCGACGTCTTCCACGACGACGAGATCCGGCGCCCCGCCTACTGGGCGCCCGACCGCCTGCACCTCGGCCCGGCCGGCCACCGGCGCGTCGCGTCCCTCGTCCTCGACGCGCTCGGCGAGGGCGCGGCCGCCGAGGCGGTGCGGGTGGGCGACCCGGAGGTGCGCCGGCTGCTGACCGAGCTGCGCTACTACCGCGAGCACGTCCTGCCGTGGCTCGCCCGCCGCGTGCGCGGCCGCTCCTCCGGCGACGGCCGCGGGGGCAAGCACCCGCAGTGGGTCCCCGTGCCCGGCTGAGCGGTACCGGGGGCGCCGGGTCCCGGGCGATGCGCAGTGCGTGGCGGTCCGGGCATCGTGGGCGCTCGGCGAGGCCTGGTCCGGCGTGCAACGCCGTGCCCGCAGTGGTGGTGCGCGACGGTTCGCGGTCGCGACCGCCTGCGCTCCACGACCGCGGGGAGGCGCTGCTGCCGTCGACGGGCGGTAGTGACGGCCCTGCCCCGCGCCGCGGTGGGGCGTCCCCGATGCGCCGGTCCGGGCACTGCGCAGCTGGACCCGTCGATCGTCAGCCGGAGCCGGAGCCGGAGCCGGGTCCGGGTCCGGCGGACGGCTTGAGTCGGCCGAGGGTCAGGGCGCGCGGGCGCCGGCGGTGGCGAGCAGCTGGTCGAGGTCGATCATCCGGGGTGGTCCGGGGCGGGGGCGTTGGTCGGGGTCGATCCAGGCCGGTGGGGTGAAGGTGGCCCGGCCCCGGTGGAGCATCACGGTCCAGCCGGCGTGGTGGATCAGACGGTGGCAGGCCCGGCACAGCAGCACGAGGTTGTCCAGGTCCGTGGGCCCGCCGTGCTGCCACTCGTGGACGTGGTGGACCTCGCACCACGACGGTGGCCGCCCGCAGCGGGCGCACCCGCCGTCGCGGGCGATCACCGCGCGGCGCAGGTGCTCGGGGACGGTGCGTTGGGCGCGTCCGATGTCGAGGGGTTGCCCGGCGCCGTCGAGGACCACGGGGATGACCCGGGCGTCGCAGGCCAACTGACGCAGCCCGGTGGGGGACAGGGGACCGCCCAGGTCGAGGACCGCGCCACGGGTGCGCTGTTCGAGATCGGCCATACGGATGGTGACCGTGAGATGGGGGCGCTGCCCGGCGGTGGTGGGCAGCTCGCCGTGGTCGAGCACGAAGGCGCAGGCATCGGCCAGGGCGGCGGCGTGGCGTTGGGCTGCGGTGCGATCGTCACCTGCATCAGAAGGCCGCGACCCGGTGTCGAGGACGGTCGCGATGGCGCTGAACATCGCGGCGTCGTCGAACCGTCCGGTCAGGGTGCCGCCCGAGCGGTCGGGATGGCGGCGCAGCACCACTTCGTTCACCGCGGGTGGGTCGGTGTCGTCGGGTTCGGCGCCGTCGGCGTCCAGGGCGTCGATCAGGGCGGTGCCCCAGCCGAGCAGCTCAGCGGGGGTGCAGGTGACCGCCTGCTCGGCGAGTGCCTCCTCCGCAGCGGCCCAGATGTCCGGTGCGAGCCGCCCGGCAGCCGGGGTGCCCAGCACCCGGACGATGACCTCGACGTGGCGGACCCCGACCTGCCCACCCGCGAACACCATGCCGGTGGCGGGCAGCCGCGGCGGCAGCACGGTGCCGTCCAGACCGGTACGGGGTTCGACGTGCTCGGCGGCGAGCACGAGGCGGCGGGCGTCGGCGCGGTCGCGGCCCAGGAGATCGGTCAGGGCGGTCACGGGGCTGCGGTAGCCGCGCTCGCCGAACGCCCCGCGGCGCAGCAGCGCGCCAACGGCGTGGACGGTGATGCGGTCCAGGGCGCGGGTGGTGCCCTCGGCGAGGGTGAGCGCAGCGAGCAGGTCGGCGTCGTCAGCGCCGGGGCCGGTGGCGCGGTCGAGGGCGGCCACGGCCGCGGTGAGGCGGTCGTGGGCGTCGAGGACAGCAGACCCGGGCACGTCACCGACTCTACTCGACGAGATGTTCGAGAAGAAGCGATCTAAATGCTTCGTTACCGAACCACCGACGCTGCTCAGCAGCCGGTGCGCACCTCCGCACCGGGCGTCGTCACGACCACGCACCGGGGCGGGCTCACGCGGGCGACCGGCGGGCTGGCCGCCCCGACCGGCGCGCTCCGCCCGCCGACCGAGTCCGGCACGCGCACGGTCGTGCAGCCGTCGGGTCCGCCGGTCGTGACGCTGGCCCGGGGCGTCCGGACGTCGACGCACGCGGCCGGCGCGCTCGCGCCCCCCACGGCGCCGCGGCCGGTGCTGATGACGGTGCAGCCGGCCGGGGGGCTCAGCGGCCCGACGGCCACCTGCGCGCCCGGGGTGCTGATCGACACGCAGCGGGGGGCGCTCGCCGCCTGCGCCGGCACGCTCACGCCGCCGATCGTCGGCACGCTCACGCCGGCGACCGTCAGCGCTCCGCCCGCGCCGCCGCACGCGGCGAGCAGGGCGCCGGCGGCGAGGACCAGGGTCGTGTCGAGGAGGGTGCGGGTGCGGGTGCGGGTCATGGTGCCTCCGTGGTCCGGGAGAGGAGCGGGACGGTGCCGACCACCAGGAGCAGCGGCAGCACCGGGATGTGCCAGAGGAAGTCGAAGGCGCTGTGGACGGCGAAGGCGCCGGTGAGGGCGACGACCGGCGGTCCGGCGCCGGTCCGCCCCCGCCGCGCCCCCGCGACGGCGAGCGCGCCGAGCGCCGTCACGGCCAGGGCGAGACCGGGCAGCCCGGTCTCGGCGGCGGTCTGCAGGTACTCGTTGTGCGTGTACTCGGCCTGCACGAGCGCGCCGCGGTGGTCGACGTAGAGCAGGTCGAGCCGGCCCGGTCCGGTGCCGGTGAGCGGCGCGGCCAGGAACTGCTCGGCCGTCACGCGGGTGAGGTCGGCGCGCTCGTCGGACGTCGCGGACAGCCGGGTCGACGCGATCCCGGCCAGCGCGTCCGCCGGCACCACCAGCGCGACGGTCGCGAGCCCGACGGCCAGGGCGACCGCGGCGGCGCGCCGGTCCAGGACCAGCACCGCCAGCCCCGCGCCGAGGCCCAGCAGCGCCGGCAGCGGCTGCGGTCCGGCCGTCTCGGGCAGCGCGGGCAGGAGCCCGGCGGCCGCCGCGGCCACGGCCGGCGGCACGCGCCGCAGCGCGCCCAGCCGGGCCCGGTGCGGCGCGGAGGCGACCAGCACGAGCACGCCCACGGCGAGCGCGAGCAGTCCGGCGCGGCTCATCGTGGCCACCAGCCCGAGCGCCAGCACGGACACCGGGCCGGTCGTGCGCAGGCGGCCGTCGGCCGGCAGCGCGGTGACGGCGAGCAGGAGCACCAGCACGAGGAACGCCGCGGCGGCGTTGGCGTAGGTGAGCGTCGACGACGCCCGCCACAGGCCCGAGGACACCAGCGCCCACGGCTCCACGTGCAGCGCGACCCCCGCCCAGCCGCTGACGGCGACGGCGATCCCGCACACGGTCACCACCGGCGCCACGACGCCGCGGCCGGCCGCGTCGAGCCCGGACGCGGCCCAGGCGGCGCCGGCCAGGCCGCAGACCGCGGCGGCCGTGGGCAGCGCCCCGGCGAGCGTCCCGCCGGTGAGCAGCGCGGACCCGGCCGACCACGCGGCGAGACCGAGCAGCGCCGCCGCACCGAGCGCGACCGCCCGCGGCACCGGGCGCCGCAGCCGCACCCTGGCCGCCGCCGCGACCGCCACGAGCAGCAGCAGCGTCAACCCGTCCCCGGCGTAGAAGCCGCCGTGGCTGAGCGCGCCGTACACCAGCGCCGTCCCGAGGCCCAGGACCAGCAGGCGGTCGGGCCACGACGTCCCCGCGGACGCCGCGCGCACGGTCGCGGTCACAGCTGCCCCCCTCGTCGGCCGCCCCAGTCTGGGCCGCCACGGGCCGTCCGGCCGCCGGTCGCACCCGATCGTGTGGTCGGGCGCCGGTCAGGGCCGCGCGGTCGGACGGTGCGGACCCGCCCGTCGGGGGAGAGGCCCCCGCGCCCCGTCGGGCCGGGTTCAGCAGGAGGGCTCGCGCTCGAGGACCTCGTCGCGGGTGCGGACGTAGTAGTTGGTGACGTAACCGTCGTACGGCCGGCTGATGCGGTACCAGACCGTGTCGCCGTACACGGCCTCGCCGCGGGTGTGGCACTCGATCACGACGGCGGTGCCGGCCTCGTCGAGGGAGGCGACCACGGCGCTCGACGTCGACGGACCGGAGCGCACGTTGAGCCCCTCGACGCTGGTCCTGTCGCAGGCCCCCACCAGGACGAGGGCCGCGGTGACCGCGCCGAGCCGCGCGGCCCGGCGGAGCCGGGGTGCAACCGTCCACGGGCCGGTCACGGGCGGCGGGGTCGGGTCGACGGGGACCCGTCGAGCGTCCACTGCGTTCGGCATCGGCCGTGCCTCCCCTCCGTCGGGTCAGGACCACGGACGGGTGACCGATGTGGAGGACGAGCAAACGGCGGCCCCGTTCGGGGGACGGCGGAAGCGGTCCGTGCGGCCGGGACGTGCGGTGCCCCCGGCGGGACCCGACCCTGCGCTCCCGCCTCCGGAGGCTGTAGGAGCCGTGATCGCCGCTGTCCTGCGGTGCCCCATCCGGGCCTCCTGTCGTCGTCCTGCGAGCCTGCTGCCCTCCCGTGTGCCGCTGCTCGTCCCACGGGACGTGCCGCGCAGCCCCCTGCTCGCGACCGGGTGGATGCGCCGCCACGAGAACTCAGGAGGCCCTCGGTACCGAGCCTCCGCGGCCGTGCGGCGCGCTCGTCCGGCGACGGGGGGAGACCCGCCGCCTGTGTCGGCCACCAGGCCCGAACGTGCGGGGTCGGTGGGCGGACCGTCTACCGCTGGTCGGCTACCGAGCGGACCCGGGTGGTCCGGTCCGGGGAGCACGAACCCGCTCCGCGCTCGCCGACGCGGAGCCGGGGCGCTCGAGGCGGCCCGGGATCAGCCGCGTCGCGGGATCGAGCGGATCACCGGCCCACTCTTCCGTGAGGGTAGATTCGCGAGCTGCCGCTGAGCGACATCCGTCCCCCCCCGGACCTGGGACGCGTTCACGTGGTGCTCGCCGACCCGCCGTTCCGGGAGGAGACCGATGTCCTCGTCCGTCCCCGCCCGCCCGCTGCGGATCCTGCACCGCTCGTACGCGGGGGACGGCGAGAAGCCGCGTCCGCCCTGCTACAGCAAGCTGCCGGCGCTGACCTCGCTGCTGCGTGCGGCCGACGCGCTGCCGGTGCGTCCCGAGCTGGTCTTCCTCAACGACGGGCCGATGCCGGTCGAGCGGTTGCGGGTGATGGAGGCGCATTGGGAGGTGCGGTCGGTGCGGTCGGTGCGTCGTGGTGGCAGCGACGCGCGGTCCTACCGGGAGATGCTGTCCGACGAGGCGGCGCGGCCCGGGGACGGCGAGGAGCTGGTCTGGCTCGCCGAGGACGACTACCTCCACGTCGGTGATGCGTTCGTCCGGCTGCTCGCCGCCGCGGAGCGGTTGCCGCAGGCGGACTGCCTGATGCTGTACGGGTCGGTGGCCCTCGACGTCGCGCGCAGCGCGGGGTGGAACCACGTGCGGCTGCCGCAGGGCGGGCCGGACGGTCGCGGTGCTGAGGTCGTCGATGTCGATGGCGCGAGATGGTTCCGGCTCGCGAGCACGACGAGCACGTTCGGGCTGCGGCGCCGGGCGCTGCGGGAGGACGTGCGGCTGCTGCGGTTCGGCGCGCTGACCGGTGGTGCGTGGGACGACGCGAGCTGCCTTCTGGTGCAGGGGTTCCGCCCGTTCGGGCCGGGGGAGGTGCGCCGGGACCTGCTGCCGTTCGGGCAGCCGGTCGCGGTCCGGCCGCGGTCGGTCGCCCGCGGCGTGGTCCGCTCGGCCGCCCTGTCGGTGTCCGCCCTGTCGGTGTCGAGGCGCGAGCCCGGACGTCGGCGGGTGTTCGTGGGGTCCGACCCGGAGCTCGCCTTCCACATGGAGGCCATGGAGGTTGCGCCCCACCCCGCCAGCGTCCGCACCTCGAAGATCGACTGGTCGGTCGTGGCCGCGGAGTCGGCCGAGTGGGGATGCGCGCACGGCATCGCCGGTCTCTGACGGCCGGCCCGCATCGACCGGCCGCCGGGGCGGCCGTCAGCGGCCGCCGTCAGTGGGCTGCGGTGAGCCGCCCGGCGAGCCGGTCGTGGCGGTCCTGGCTGTGGTCGTTCATCCCGGAGACGGTGACCGTGGTGCCGCGGGCGGCGTACTTGGTGCGGATCGCGTCGAGGGCGGCGACGGTGGAGGCGTCCCACACCTGGGCGGCCGACAGGTCGATGACGACGTCGGCGGGATCGCGGGCGTAGTCGAACCGGTGGACCAGGTCGTTGCTGGAGGCGAAGAACAGCTGACCGCTGACCCGGTAGGTCTTGCTGGTGCCGTCCGGATCGAGGACGCCGGTGACGTCGACGAGATGGGCGACGCGGCGGGCGAACGCCACCATGGCCACGAGCACGCCGACGCCGACCCCGTAGGCGAGGTTGTGGGTGGTGACGGTGACCGCGACGGTGGCCACCATCACCGCGGTCTCCGAGAGCGGCATCATCCGCAGCGTCGCGGGGCGGATGCTGTGCCAGTCGAACGTCCCGACGGCCACCATGACCATGACGGCGACGAGCGCGGCCATGGGGATGACGGCGACGATGTCGCCCAGGGCGACCACCAGGACCAGCAGGAACACTCCGGCGAGGAAGGTCGAGGCACGGGTGCGGGCGCCGCCGACCTTCACGTTGATCATCGTCTGGCCGATCATGGCGCAGCCACCCATACCGCCGAACAGGCCGGTGACGATGTTGGCCACGCCCTGGCCCCAGGACTCGCGGGTCTTGTCCGAGTGCGTGTCGGTGATGTCGTCGACGAGCTTGGCGGTCATCAGCGACTCGATCAGCCCGACGAGCGCGATCGCGAGCGCGTAGGGAGCGATCACCTGCAGGGTGGCCAGGTCGAGCGGCACCCCGGGCAGGCCGAGCACGGGCAGGCTGTCGGGCAGCGCCCCCTGGTCGCCGACGGTGGGCACGACGACGCCGGCGACGACGGTGAAGCCGGTGAGCAGCACGATCGCCACCAGCGGGCCGGGCACGGCCCGGGTGAGGCGGGGCAGCCCGACGAGCACGAGCAGTCCGGCGGCGGCGAGCGCGTAGACCGCCCAGGGGGCGCCCACGAGGTGGGGCAGCTGGGAAGTGAAGATCAGGATGGCCAGGGCGTCGACGAAGCCGACCATGACGCTGCGGGGCAGGAACCGCATCAGGCGGGCGACGCCGGTCAGCCCGAGCGCGATCTGGATCGCCCCGCCGAGGAGCACGGCGGCGATGAGGTGCTCGACGCCGTGCTCCCGGACCAGCGGCGCGACGACGAGCGCGATCGCCCCGGTCGCGGCGGAGATCATCGCCGGTCGGCCGCCGACGATCGCGATGGTGACGGCCGTGGTGAACGAGGCGAACAGCCCGACCCGGGGGTCGACCCCGGCGATGATCGAGAAGGCGATGGCCTCGGGGATCAGGGCGAGGGCGACGACGAGTCCGGAGACGGCCTCCACGCGCAGCACCGAGGGGTGCGACCAGGACGGCCGGGACCACGATGACGGGCGGAGCGCTGTCGGGCGGGCGGGCGGGGCGAGGGGCACCGAGGATCGCTTTCCGGTCGGGGAGCGCGAGCCACGTCCACCGGGGCTCCAGCGCGCTCCACACTCTACTGTGACGTGAGAGTGAGACTGATCGGGCTCGATCAGCGGTCGTGCAGCGCTGCCGAGCTCGCCTCCCGGGTGGGTCTGCCGGGTTGCGCTGCCGACTCGCGCCGCGCGATCTGCCGACGAGGCCGGCCGGACCGTCTCGTGCCGCCGTTCGGCCGAGGTGTCCTGGGCACGGGAACGAGTTCCGGGGCCCACCACACACCGACGACCCCCAGGTCTACTCTCACGTACGAGTAGAGATGATCGCTGCGATGGCGTGGCCCGCCGTTCGGGGTGCACGCCCGGACCCGCCCTGGGGAGACGATGGACTACCGCGAGCCTCCGACCGCTCCGCTGTCGACGGTGGGACCGGTGAACCCCGTCGAGCAGTTCACCCAGCCCGTCGGGTCGGTGCCGCGGCACGCCGGCGGGCGTCGGGGGCGGTTCGGGCCCGTGCTGCGGGAGGCGTTCGATCCGCGGGCCAACAGCGTCAACGCCCTGCGTCTCGTGCTGGCCGGGCTGGTGCTCGTCTCCCACACCCTCAAGCTCCACGGCGGCGACGACCCGCTGGAGCGACTGACCCGCGGCAACGTCGACATCGGCACCATGGCCGTCGACGGGTTCTTCGCCCTGTCGGGCTTCCTCATCGTCGGCAGCTACCTCAGCTCCCCCTCCACGGGCCGCTACCTGTGGCGCCGGGCCCTGCGGATCCTGCCCGGCTTCTACACGTGCCTGCTGGTCACCGCCTTCGTCCTGCTGCCGATCGCTCAGCTGCTGCAGTTCGGCACCCTCGCCGGCTTCCCGCTCACCGGTGAGGCCTCGGCGCTGTCCTACCTGACCGACAACGCCCTGCTGCTCATCCGCCAGTTCGAGATCACCGGCCTGCTGAACGGCGAGGCCGTCAACGGCTCGCTCTACACCCTGTTCTACGAGTTCCTGTGCTACCTCGGCATCGCCGCCCTCGGTGTCGCCGGGCTGCTGCGCCGCGGGCCCGGGCCCCTGCTCGTGATCATCACGTGCGTGTGGCTGTTCACGCTCTGGCAGTTCCTCGTCGGTGGCCCGCTGATCATCCAGAGCACCACCCTGGAGATCGCGCTGCGGTTCGGGGCCATGTTCCTGGCCGGCGCCCTGGCCCACCGCATCGCCGCCGTCCTGCCCCTCGGCCCGCTCGGCGGCGTTCTCGCCGCGCTGGTCCTCACGGCAGCGGTGCTGCTGGCCGTGCTGGTCGGGCAGGACCCCCAGGGCTCCCTCGCCTACGCCCTGCTGGCCCCGCCCGCGGTGGCCTACCTGGTGCTGCTGGCCGGGTCCAGCCCTCGCCTGCGCCGCATCGGCGCCCGCCGCGACCTGTCCTACGGCCTCTACGTCTACGCCTGGCCCGTGCAGGTGCTGCTCGTGCTGGCCGGAGCTGCGGCCTGGCCGGTCCTGCTCTACGGCGCTGCGTCGCTCGGCATCGCGCTGCTGCTGGCCTGGGCCAGCTGGACGTGGGTCGAGGCTCCGGCGCTGCGCCTGAAGGCCTGGTCGCCCCGCCGGTCCGACGGCCCGACCCTGCGCGGGCGGGCGGGTGCTCGGCACGGGAGGACCCGCGCGACCCCGGTTCACCGGCGCGTCCCGACCGCCGGCCCGGACGCCGCGCGGCCCGCGACCGCTGATCCACGCACCTCGAACGCCCCCGCACCGCGCCGCTGACGTGCACGGCGAGCCCGCCGACGGCCGGCTCCGCCGGTAGCCGTCGGGAGAACGAGGCCGGCACCGAGGTCGAGTCGGTGCGCCCGGGTCCCGACGGGGTGCACGTCACCACGGCGGACGGGCGGGTGCCGCGGGCCCGCTCCGTCATCGGTGCCGACGGGGCGCACAGCACCGTGCGCCGGCAGCTCGGGATCGCGGTCCACGGCGGTGACGCCGGTGCGATGAGCGGGCTGCAGGCGGTGTTCCGCGCTCCGCTGTGGCCCCTGCTGGGCCCGCACCGCTACGGCCTCTACGCCGTGACCGGGACCCCGGGGCTGTTCCTGCCCGCCGGCCCCGACGACCGGTGGGTGTACGCACCCGCCGTCGAACCGGGCCGTCCGGCCCCGCAGCCCGACGAGATCGTCGAGAGGCTGCGCCGCGGCGCGGGGGTCGAGCGGCTGCCGGTCCGCCTCGACAGCGTCCGGGAGTTCCGCTCGCCGGCCCGCCTCGCCGAGCGCTTCCGCACGGGGGACGTCTTCCTCGCCGGCGACGCCGCGCACCGCGTGACGCCCCGCGGCGGCACCGGGATGAACATCGCCCTGCAGGGCGGGGCCGACATCGCCTGGAAGCTGGCGTGGGTGGCGCAGGGCTGGGCCGGCCCGGAGCTGCTCGACACCTACGAGGCCGAGCGGCGTCCCGTCGCCGAGCACGTCGTCGCGCGCTCGATCGACCCGGACGGCAGCCGGCGCGGTGTGCGCGACGAGCTCGCCGTCGACCTGGGGGCGCGCCTGCCGCACGTCGCGCTCCCGGACGGCCGCTCCACGCTGGACCTCTTCGGTCCCGGCTGGACGGTGTTCGCCGGACCGGCGGCGGGCGCCGCAGCCGGTGAGCTGGCCGCGGGCCGCGCCGGCACCGCGCCCGTCGCCCTCCGCGCGCTGGACGCGCTGAGCGCCCGCGGACTCGGGCTCGCTCCGGACGCGGCGCTGCTCGTCCGGCCCGACGGCGTCCCGTCCGCCCTCCGGGCCGGCCCGGCCGCCCGGTCCCCGCTGAGCGCCGCTGCCGCGTGAACGCCGGACCCCTCCGCCAGCACGTCCCCTCCACCCACCACCCGAGGAGAACCACCATGACCACCGAGGCGACACCGATCCGCACGACCGCGCCGCGGGAGCCGCACGAGCCCGCGCCCGACCCGCTCGACCACCGCGTCGTGCACCGCGCGACGACCACCGACCTCGCCCGGCTCGCCCGGGTCGCGGACGAGCTCGTCCGGGCCCCGGGCCGGCGGCGCCTGCGGCTGCTGCGCCGGTACCTGCGCGGGATCTCGGCCGAGATCGTCCACCACCACCGCGTGCGGCCGCCGCTCGAGACGGTCGCCGTCGACCGCGCGGTGCTGGTCCCGCTGACGCAGGACCACGAGCGCCTCGGCTCCCTCCTCGCCCGCGCGGGCGAGCTGGCGGCCGTCGACACCGCAGCCCCGCAGCTGGCCGCGACCCTGCACGAGCTCGCCGACCTCTTGGCCCGCCACGCGGCTGACGAGGAGCGCGACGTCGTCCCGATCACCGGCGAACGGGTCCGGGTCGAGGACCGCGCCCGGTCGCAGGAGCGCTTCCGGGCACCCCGGGGCTCGCCGCCCCGGCGTTCGTCACGCCCTGGGTCGCCGGCCACGCGACCCCCGACGAGCGCGCCGCGCTCCTGGCCGACGCCCCACCGCCGCTGCGGGTCCTGCTCGCCGTCACCGAACGCGGCTTCCGCTCCCGGGCCCGCCGGCTGTTCGGGACGGGCCTGTCCACCGCGGACCGCCGGACGGTCCGGCTGATGAAGTCGCTCACCCGGGCCCACCTCGCGGTGGTGCACTGGACCGGAGGCCGGTGGGGCCACGGCTGGGTCGCGGGCACCGAGGTCGTCGCGCTCACCGCCACGGGCCGGCGCAGCGGGCAGCCCCGCACGGTGCTGGTCGTGGCCCTCCCCGACGGGCGACGACCTGCTCCTGGCCGCCTCGCACGGCGGGGTCGACGCCGAACCGGCGTGGTGGCTCAACCTGCAGGCCGACCCGCACGCGCAGGTCGCCTTCCGCGGCGAGCGCTTCGACGTCGTCGCCCACGAGGTCGGCGACGACGAGCACCCGGCGGCGTGGGCGCGCTTCGTCGCGGCCTGGCCCGGCTTCGCCGGCTACCAGGCCAAGGTCTCCCGCCGCATCGCGGTCGTCCGCCTGGAGCGAGCGTGAGCGCCTCGCGGCCGGTGACGCGGTAGGAGCCGCTGGGCCGCAGGGGGACCGGGTCGCGCTGCGGTGCTCCCGTCGAGGCGGCACGACGCTGCGACGCCCTCGGGCCACGCGGTGCGTCGGCCCGCGGTACCGCGGAGGGGAACCGCCGATCGGCGGATGGTGCCCCCGGCAGGATTCGAACCTGCGCTCCCGCCTCCGGAGGGCGGTGCTCTATCCCCTGAGCTACGGGGGCGGTACCGCGGACGAGCCTAGCCTACGGCTCGACCGGGTTCCGGCGGGGTGCACCCCGCCGCCGCGGGGTCACAGGGTCGCGGTGAAGAACGCCGCCTCGTCGCCGGCGAAGGTGGTGAACTCCAGCAGCAGGTCGCCGCCGGGGGCGTCGAAGGCCATCGTGACGACGAGCTCGCGACCCGGGGGGATGGACGAGGTGACGCCGTCGAAGCCCCGCTCGACGTCGTACACCTGCTCGGCGGTCCGGCCGTCGGCGGTGAGGGTGGCGAACAGCCCGTAGGCGTCGATCACCTCGGAGGTCCCGTTGACGACCGTCACCTCGAACGCCACGCCGGGCTCGGACCCCCCGGGGCAGCAGGCGGTGTCGCTGAACTCGGCCGGCACGGGGTCCGACACCCGCACGGACAGGCCGTCGGCCCAGGTGTACGTGCCGGGCGCGGCGACCGTGCCGTCGTCGACGGCGGGCGGCTCGACGGCGGGCGCGTCCGGGACGGGTCCCGGGACCGCGTCGTCGGCCACCACCACCGGCGGCGCGGCGTCGTACGCGGGAGCGAGCAGCCGGGCGACGACGGTCGTGCTGAGCACGGCCGCCACGATCGCGACGATGCCGATGGCCGCCCCGGTGACGGGGAGCACCAGGCCGGCGCGGCCCAGCCGGGCGCGGTTCCAGCCGACCAGCCCGAACACGATGGCGAGCACGCCGAGCAGGACCGACAGGAGGCCGACGAACGGGATCCAGCTCAGCGCCAGCCCGACGATCGCCAGCACGAGCGCGGCGACGCCCATCGAGTTGTCGGGCCGGGGGCCCTGCGGCGGCTGCGGCCCGCCGTACTGCGGCCCGCCGTACTGCGGCCCGCTGTACTGGGGCCCGCTGTACTGGGGCCCGCCGTACGGGGACGCGCCGGGCGGCGGCGCCCACGGACCGGCGGGCGCCGGCCCGGGGACGGCCGCGCGCGGGTCGGACCACCCCGGCTGCGGGTAGGGCGACGGCTGCGCCGCGTGGGGCGGCGGGTAGGGCTGGCTCACGACGGGCTCCCGTGGACTGGGCGTGCGGACGGCGGCCGCGCGGCGCGACGTCCCGACGCCCGAGGATCACCCGCGGGGGCCGACCGGTTGAAGCACGGTCCGGTCACGGCGCCACCGGGAGCACGACCGGTGCGGCCAGCGGTGCGACCGGCGGCAGGGACTACCGCGGCAGGGGCTGCAGCGGCAGGGGGGTGCCGCCGCGCTCGGTGAGCAGCCGGGTGAGGTAGTCCGTCTCCGAGCTCTGCGAGCGGAGCATCTGGGCGGCGAGGTTGCGCACCTGCGGCACCGACGCGTTCTCGGCGCCGTGGCGCAGCATCTCCGCGCCGCCCTGGTGGTGGCGCAGCATGAGCTGCAGGAACAGCACGTCGAGCTCGCGGCCCGTGGCGGCGCGCAGCCGCGCGAGCTCGTCGGACGACGCCATGCCCGGCATCACCGCCGCCCCCGGGGTCGCGGTGTCCGCGGCGCCGTGGCCGTGGACGGTGCCGGTCATCCACCCCATGTGCCGGCCGCCGACCGGGAGCTGGGGCTCGTCCCACAGCGACAGCCAGCCCTGCATCTGCCCGACCTGGCCGTTCTGCGTGCGCTCCAGGTCGGTGGCGAGCTGCATGAGCTCCGGGTCGGTCGTGTGGTCGCGCTGCCAGGCGGCCATGGTGACGGCCTGCAGGTGGTGCACGCTCATGTCCTGCGCGAACCCGATGTCGACGGGCCCGGGCTCGGGCTGTCCGGCGGGCAGCCGCAGGACCATCCCGACGGTGGCGCCCACCAGCAGCAGGACGAGCGCCAGCCCGGCGGCGACGGCCGGGCGGACCCAGCGCGGCTGCGCCGGGGGCGGCCCGTCGACGTCCGGCGGGGCGAGGGGCGTGTCGACGGTCACGGCCGGCCGGTCACGATCCGGGCGGCGCGACGGCGCCGGGCGCGGCGCCGGGGGCCGGGCCGGTCTCCGGCTCGGAGCCGGGCGTGCCGGGGGCGGGCGGCGGGGCGAAGGGCGGGGGCGCGTCCTGGTCGAAGCCGTTGGCCGCGTCGCAGCTCGCGCCGGGCTCGGGGTGGGTGTTCGGGTTGATCCGCAGGGCGGTGATGAACTGGTCGATCCGCGGGTCGTTCGCGTCGGACAGCTTGAGCTGGTGGCCCCAGGACTGCAGCGAGATCGGCTCGTCGAGGTCCGGGAAGGGCGAGAGCACCGTGTACTGCTCGCCGTCCACCCGCGCCCGCAGCGCGTCGAGCGCGGGGCCGGACACCCGCGCCGGGTCGTAGGCGATCCAGACGGCGCCGTGCTCCAGGGAGTGCACCAGGCTCTCGCTGCGCACCGGCGCGTCGTACACGACGCCGTTGCACGCCGCCCACGCGAAGTCGTGCGCGCCGCCCATGGGCGGGCTGTGGGTGTAGGCCACCTGGGTGGGGGCCTGGATGTGCTGCCCGCCGGCGAACTCCACGACCTCCACGCCCGCGATGCCCGTGGACGGGTCGGGGTTCTCGGCCGTCGGCGCGAACGCCTGCAGCGCGCGCTGGTCGGCGGTGGACAGGAACACGCCGCCGAACACCAGGACCGCGATGAGGACGATGGCGAGGACGCCGCCGATGAGGCCCCACGGCGTGGAGGACCTCCCGGGGACGACCGGCTTCCGCGGCCCCCTGCCGCCCGACCCGCCGCGCCCCGACCTGCTCCTGCTGCCGCTCACCACGGGTCCCGAGTGTAGGAGCGGTACCTGAGAGCAGCGTGAGCAGCACCTCCTAAACTCGCCAGGTGACTCCCGACCAGCTCGCCGACCTCGTCCGGGCCACCGCGGCCGAGGTCCTCACCACGCGCGGCCTGGACGTCGCGGCGCTGCCCGCCGACGTCGGCGTCGAGCGCCCCCGCAACCCCGAGCACGGCGACTACGCCACCAACGTCGCGCTGCGCACCGCGAAGCGGGCGGGAGTGCCGCCGCGCGACCTCGCGACCTGGCTCGCCGAGGCCCTCACCGCCCGCGACGGCGTCGCCAGCGCCGAGACCGCCGGGCCCGGCTTCATCAACCTGCGCCTCGCGGCCGACGCGCAGGGCGCGCTCGTCGGGCAGGTCCTCGCGGCCGGCGCGGCCTACGGCACCGGCGACGAGCTCGGCGGCCGCTCGATCAACCTGGAGTTCGTGTCGGCGAACCCGACGGGCCCGATCCACCTGGGCGGCGCGCGCTGGGCCGCCGTCGGCGACGCGCTCGGCCGGGTGCTGGCCGCCCGGGGCGCGAAGGTGTTCCGGGAGTACTACGTCAACGACGCGGGCGCGCAGATCGACAAGTTCGCCACGTCGCTGGTCGCCGCGGCGCTGGGCGAGCCGACCCCGCCGGACGGCTACGCCGGGGCCTACGTCCGCGACATCGCCGAGCGGATCGTCGCCGCGCAGCCGGGCGTGCTGGAGCGCCCCGACCGGGAGGCCGCGTTCCGCGCGGAGGGCCTGCGGATGATGCTGGCCGAGATCGAGCGCGCCCTCACGGCGTTCGGCACGCAGTTCGACCTCTACTTCTCCGAGCAGGGCCTCTACGACTCCGGCGCGGTGGAGGCGGCGGTGGCGCGGCTCAAGGAGTCCGGCCACCTCTACGCGGCCGACGGCGCCTGGTGGCTGCGCTCCACCGACCAGGGCGACGACAAGGACCGCCCGGTCATCAAGAGCGACGGCCGGCCCGCCTACATCGCCGGCGACATCGCCTACTACGCCGACAAGCGCGCCCGCGGCTTCGACACCCTGATCTACATGCTGGGTGCGGACCACCACGGCTACATCGCCCGGCTGCGCGCGGTCGCCGCGGCCTGCGGGGACGACCCGGCGGTCGTCGAGGTGCTGATCGGCCAGCTGGTCAGCCTGGTCCGCGACGGCGAGCCGGTGCGGATGAGCAAGCGCGCCGGCACCGTGCTGACCCTGGACGACCTGGTGGACGCCGTCGGCGTCGACGCCGCGCGGTACGCGCTGATCCGCTCGTCGGTCGACTCGGTGCTGGAGATCGACCTCGGTCTGTGGGCCCGGCGCACCAGCGACAACCCCGTGTTCTACGTCCAGTACGCCCACGCCCGCCTGGCCTCGCTGGCCCGCAACGCCGCGGACGTCGGCGTGACGACCGGCACGGCCTTCGCCCTGCTGGACCACCCCCGCGAGGGCGATCTCATCCGTACGCTGGGGGAGTTCCCGGCCGTGGTCGCCACGGCCGCCGAGCTGCGCGAACCCCACCGGGTGGCGCGCTACCTCGAGGCGCTGGCGTCGGCGTACCACAAGTTCTACGACTCCTGCCGCGTCCTGCCGATGGGCGACGAGGACGTCACCGACCTGCACCGGGCGCGGCTCGCGCTGTGCGTCGCGACCCGGCAGGTGCTGGCCAACGGGCTGGGCCTGCTGGGCGTGAGCGCCCCGGAGCGCATGTGACCCCGCTCGCGAGGAGGGCACCACGATGAGGGCGCACCCCGCCGGACCGCTGCACGCCGGCATCTCCGCCCCGCCCGAGACGGCCGGCCCGCGCCCGGTCGGCGCGGCCGGCCTCGACGAGATCGACCCCGCCGTGTGGCCCCGCCACGCCGGCCGCGGCGAGCGGGGCAGCCTGGAGGTCGCGGGCGTGGACGTCCGCGACCTGGCCGAGCGGTACGGCACGCCGCTGTTCGTCGTGGACGAGGCCGACTTCCGGTCCCGCGCCGCCGAGTTCGCCGCGGCCTTCGGGGCCGGGGCCGTGCACTACGCGGGCAAGGCGTTCCTGTGCACCGAGGTGGCCCGATGGGTCGCCGAGGAGGGGCTCGCGCTGGACGTGGCGAGCGGGGGCGAGCTGGCCGTCGCGCTGCGCGCCGGGTTCCCGCCCGAGCGGATCGCGGTGCACGGCAACAACAAGTCCGCCGCCGAGCTCGCCGCCGCGCTCGACGCCGGCGTGGGCCGCGTCGTCGTCGACTCCTTCCACGAGATCGCCCGCCTCGACGCGCTGGCCACCGCCCGGGGCGTCGTCGCGCCGGTGATGGTTCGGCTCACCGTGGGCGTGGAGGCGCACACCCACGAGTTCATCGCCACCGCGCACGAGGACCAGAAGTTCGGGTTCTCGATCGCCGGCGGCGAGGGCAGCGCCGCCGCGGAGGCCGCCCGGCGCGTCCTCGCCGCCCCCGGGCTGGCGCTCGTCGGGCTGCACAGCCACATCGGCAGCCAGATCTTCGACACCGAGGGCTTCGAGGTGGCCGCGCACCGCGTCGTCCGCTTCCTCGCCGCGCTGCACAAGGAGCACGGCTCCGACGCCCTCGCCGCGCTGGCGACCCTCGACCTGGGCGGCGGCTTCGGCATCGCCTACCGCTCGGCGGACACGCCGCCGGACGTCGCGCAGCTGGCGCAGGAGCTGCGCGGGATCGTGGAGCGGGAGTGCCGCGCGGCCGAGCTGGACGTGCCGGCCATCGCCGTCGAGCCCGGGCGCGCGATCGCCGGGCCGGGCACCGTGACGCTCTACGAGGTGGGCACGCTCAAGGACGTCCCGCTGGGCGCCTCGGGCGGGCGCCGCTACGTCTCCGTCGACGGCGGCATGAGCGACAACATCCGCACCGCGCTCTACGACGCGACCTACGACTGCCGGCTGGTGTCGCGCTCGGTGCAGCGCGACGGCACCGGCGAGGCGGTGCTGTCGCGGGTGGTGGGCAAGCACTGCGAGAGCGGCGACATCGTCGTGCGCGACACCTGGCTGCCCGCCGACCTGGCCCCGGGCGACCTGCTCGCCGTGGCCGCCACCGGCGCCTACTGCTACGCCATGGCCAGCAACTACAACCGCCTGCCGCGCCCGGCCGTGGTCGCCGTGCGCGACGGGGAGGCCCGGCTGCTGCTGCGCCGCGAGACCGACGAGGACCTGTTCCGGCTCGAGGTCGGCGCGTGAGCGGCGGGCGACCGGTCCGGGTGGCGCTGCTGGGCTGCGGCACCGTCGGCACGCAGATCGTGCGGCTGCTGCGCGAGCAGGCCGGCGAGCTGGCGGCCCGCGCGGGCGCGCCCGTGGAGCTGGTCGGCGTGGCCGTGCGGCGCCCGCACCGCCACCCCGAGCTGGGCGACCTGCTCACCACCGACGCCCACGGGCTCGTGGCCCGCTCCGACGTCGACGTGGTCGTCGAGGTCATCGGCGGCATCGAGCCCGCGCGCACCCTGCTGCTGGAGGCGCTCAAGTCCGGCCGGTCGGTGGTGACCGCGAACAAGGCCCTGCTGGCCGAGGAGGGGGCCGCGCTCGCCGAGGCCGCCGACTCCTCGGGGGCCGACCTGTTCTACGAGGCCAGCGTGGCCGGCGCGATCCCGCTGCTGCGCCCGCTGCGCGAGTCGCTGGCCGGCGACCGCATCACCCGGGTCGCGGGCATCGTCAACGGCACGACGAACTTCATCCTCTCGGCGATGACGGCGTCGGGGTCGAGCTACGGCGACGCGCTGGAGGAGGCGACCCGGCTCGGGTACGCCGAGGCCGACCCGAGCGCCGACGTCGACGGCTACGACGCCGCGTCGAAGGCCGCGATCCTCGCCTCGCTCGCCTTCCACACCCGCGTCACCGCCGCCGACGTGCACCGCGAGGGCATCCGGCACGTCTCCGCGGCCGACATCGCCGCCGCCGCCGGCATCGGCTGCGTGATCAAGCTGCTGGCGATCTGCGAGCAGGTCGACGGGGCGGTCAGCGCGCGGGTGTACCCGGCGATGATCCCCGCGGTCCACCCGCTGGCCTCGGTGGACGGCGCCTTCAACGCCGTGTTCGTCGAGGCCGAGGCGGCGGGCCAGCTGATGTTCTACGGCCAGGGCGCGGGCGGCGCGCCCACGGCCAGCGCCGTGCTGGGCGACCTGGTCGCCGTCGCGCGCAACCGCGTCGCCGGCGGGCGGGGCGCGCGGGAGACCGCGCACGCCGACCTGCCCGTGCTGCCGATCGGCGCCGTCGCCACCCGCTACCACGTGAGCCTGGACGTGGCCGACCGCTCCGGCGTGCTGGCCACGATCGCGGGCGAGTTCGCCCGGCACGGCGTGAGCATCGCGGCCGTGCGGCAGACCACGGGGGGCGGTGGGGCCGACGAGCCGGCGCGCGGCGCGGAGGCGGGCTCCGGCGGGCCCGCGGGAGACGGCGCCCGCCTGGTCGTCGTGACGCACGCCGCGCCCGAGGCCGCCCTGGCGGCCACGGTGGCGCAGCTGGCCGGCCTGGACGCCGTGCGCGCGGTCGACAGCGTGCTCCGCGTGGAGGACCTGGGACGTGAGGGAGTGGCACCGTGACCGAGCTCGGCGAACGGCAGGCGGCGGGACCGGTGGGCGCGACGGGCCGCCGGTGGCCCGGCGTCATCGAGGCCTACCGCGACCGCATGCCCGTCGAGCCCGGCTGGACGGTCGTCACGCTGGGTGAGGGCGGCACGCCGCTGCTCCCGGCGCCGCACCTGTCCGACCGCACCGGCTGCGAGGTGCTCCTCAAGGTCGACGGGGCCAACCCGACGGGGTCGTTCAAGGACCGCGGGATGACGATGGCCGTCACCGACGCCCTCGCGCAGGGCAAGCGGGGCGTGCTGTGCGCGTCCACCGGCAACACCTCGGCCTCGGCCGCCGCCTACGCCGCCCGCGCCGGCATGACCTGCGCCGTCCTCGTCCCGCAGGGCAAGATCGCGCTCGGCAAGCTGGCCCAGGCCGTGGCCCACGGGGCGCGGATCGTGCAGGTCGAGGGCAACTTCGACGACTGCCTGGAGCTGGCCCGCAAGACCGCGGCGGAGTACCCGGTGACCGCGCTGGTCAACTCGGTGAACCCCACCCGCATCGCCGGCCAGGCCAGCGCCGCCTACGAGATCTGCGACGAGCTCGGCCGCGCCCCGGACGTCCACTGCCTGCCCGTCGGCAACGCCGGCAACATCACCGCCTACTGGTCGGGCTACCGCGCCTACGCCGCCGACGGCCTCGTCCCGGCCACCCCGCGGATGTTCGGCTTCCAGGCCGCGGGGGCCGCGCCGCTGGTGCACGGGCACCCGGTGCGCAACCCGGAGACCATCGCCACCGCCATCCGGATCGGCGACCCCGCGTCGTGGGCGTCGGCGACGGCCGCGCGCGACGAGTCCGACGGGCGGTTCGCCGCCGTCACCGACGAGGAGATCCTCGCCGCCTACCGGCTGCTGTCGTCGCGCGAGGCCGTGTTCGTCGAGCCGGCGTCGGCGGCCAGCGTGGCCGGCCTGCTGCGGTCCGCGGCCGACGGCGTGCTGCCGCGCGGGTCGCTCGTCGTCTGCACGGTCACCGGCCACGGCCTGAAGGACCCGGACACCGCGCTGCTGGCCGCCGCCGCCCCGACCGTCGTGCCGGTCGACCCCGGCGCGGTGGCCGACGCGCTCGAGCTGCGGTGAGACCGCGCGAGGTGCGGGTGCGGGTGCCGGGCTCGTCGGCCAACCTCGGCCCGGGGTTCGACTCGCTCGGGCTCGCGCTGGGCCTGCACGACGTGGTGGAGGCCTGCGCCGCCGACGACGGCGTGGGCGTCGAGGTGCTGGGGGAGGGCGCGGCGTCCGTGCCGTGCGACGAGTCCCACCTCGTCGTCCGCGCGATGCGCGCGACCTGGGCCCGCACCGGGGACGCCCCCGCCGGGCTGCGCCTGCGCTGCCGCAACGCGATCCCGCACTCGCGCGGGCTGGGCAGCTCCGCCGCGGCCGCCGTCGCGGGCGCCGTCGCCGCCGTGCTGCTCGCCGGGCGCGACCTCGAGGCCGAGCTCGACACGGTCCTGCAGGTCACGGCCGGGATGGAGGGCCACGCCGACAACGCCGCCGCGAGCCTGCTCGGCGGGTTCGTCGTGGCCTGGGAGACCGCCGGGGACCCCGACGAGCGCTTCCACGCGGTCCGGTGCGACGTGCACCCCGGGATCGCGCCGGTCGCGCTGGTCACGGGGACCGAGTCGCTCACCGCCACCACGCGCGGCCTGCTGCCCGACCGGGTGCCGCTGGCCGACGCCGCCTTCACCGGCAGCCGCACCGCGCTCGCGGTGCTGGCCTTCACCCGGGCCCCCGAGCTGCTCCTCGCGGCCACCGAGGACCGGCTCCACCAGGGCTACCGCCGCCCCGCCTACCCCGACTCGGCCGACCTCGTCGACGCGCTCCGCGCGCACGGCGTGCCGGCCGCGATCTCCGGGGCCGGGCCGACGGTGCTGGCGCTGACCGCCGACGGCACCCTGCCCGCGGGGCTCGACCTGCGCGGCACCACGCCGCTGGCGCTGCCCGTCGACACCGACGGCGCGGTGGTCGAGTCGGCCTGACGGCGGCGGGACCGGCGCGCCGCGGTGGGGTGGTGGTTGCCGCGACCAGCGCGGGAGTCTAGGCTCGGCGGCGCAGCGGCGATCCACGCGTCATCCGCGTGGCCCCTCGGGCCCCCTGCGCATCCAGCTCCCGATCGGGAGATCGGCTGGTGCGTGTCCGGTCCGGTTCGAGCGGCCTGCCCCCGCGAGTCGTCACGACCGCCGTCCCTGCGCCGGTGCGCGAGACGCCACCCCGCGTCGTCACCTACCGGCACGTCGCCCGGCACAGAAGCCCGGGCGGGTGCGCCACATCCGCTGACCTGGGAGGACCCGGTCGGTCAGGAAGGACATACGTGAGCGAGACCGATCTCGTCAGCACCGGTTCCACCCCCTCCGGGCCCGCCCGCAGGCGGGGCGGGCTCACCGGGATGGTGCTGGCGGAGCTCCGCCAGCTGGCCGCGGAGCTGAAGATCTCCGACACCACGGGGATGCGCAAGGGCGACCTCATCGCCGCCATCAAGGAGCGCCAGTCCGCCGGCGCCCCCGCGGCCGACGCCCCGCAGCTGCCGCTGCCCGGCGCGGCCCCCGTCGACGCGGCCCCGGTCGCCCCGGCCCCCGTGCACGCGGCTCCGGCCGACGCGGCCGCCGCGGACGCGGCCCCGGCCGACGCCGCCCTGGTCGTCGACGGCGCCGCCGAGGCCCCGGCCCCCAAGACCACCCGCCGGCGCCGCACGGCGTCGCGGCCCGCCGGTGCGCCCGGTGCGCGCGCGGCCGGCGCCGACGCGACCGCGCCCGTCGAGGCGACCGCGCCCGCCGCGGCCCCGCCCGCCGTCGCGGACCCCGTCCCGGCCCCCGCCGCGGAGCCGGTCCCCGCCGCCGTCGAGGCGGCCCCCGCGGAGCTCGCGCTCCCGGAGCCCGTCCTCGCGGAGCCCGCGACCGAGGCCCCCGCCGTCGCGGACGCGCCCGTCGAGGCCCCCGCCGGCAACGGCGCCGCCCCGGCCGAGGAGCGGCAGGAGGAGCGCGGCGGACGCCGCGGCCGCAACCGCCGCAACCGCGGCGGCGACCAGGCCGACGCCGCCCAGAACGGGTCCGACCGCAACGGCGCCGTCCCGCACGGGGCGCCCCAGAGCGGGTCGGACCGCAACGGCGCCGGTCAGAACGGTGCCGGCCAGAACGGCGCGGTGGCCGCCCACGGCGGCGCCGTCGCCCCGGCCGAGCCGGCTCCGGCCGACCCGGTCGACGACGAGCGCGGCCGGGGCCGGGGTCGCGGCGACCGCGGCGCGGACGGCCGCGACGGGCGCGGCGACCGCAGCGGCGGCGAGCGCGACCGCAACGGCGGTGAGCGCAACGACCGCGACCGCAACGGCGGCGAGCGCGACCGCAACGACCGCGACCGCGGTGGCGTCCGCGGCGGCGCCCCGAACGGCGCGCCCGACGACGACCTCGACGACGACGGCGACGGCCGCGGCCGGCGCGGGCGCCGCTTCCGCGACCGCCGCCGGGGCCGCGACCGCGCCGACCGCGTCCCGAGCGCCGCCGGTGGCGGCATCGACACCGACGTGCGCGACGACGACGTGCTGCTCGACGTCGCGGGCATCGTCGACATCCTCGACAACTACGCGTTCGTGCGGACCACGGGCTACCTGTCCGGGCCCACCGACTGCTACGTGTCGATGGCGCAGGTCCGCCGCTACGGGCTGCGCCGCGGCGACGCCATCACCGGCGCCGTCCGCGAGCAGCGCGAGGGCGAGCAGAGCCGGCAGAAGTTCAACCCGCTCGTCCGGGTCGACAGCGTCAACGGCCTCGACCCCGAGCAGGCCCGGCACCGCCCGGAGTTCACCAAGCTCACGCCGCTGTACCCGAACGAGCGGCTGCGCCTGGAGACCGAGTCGCACAAGCTGACCACGCGCGTGATCGACCTGGTCATGCCGATCGGCAAGGGCCAGCGGGCGCTGATCGTGTCGCCGCCGAAGGCGGGCAAGACCACGATCATGCAGAACATCGCCAACGCGATCACCACGAACAACCCGGAGTGCCACCTCATGGTCGTCCTCGTGGACGAGCGGCCGGAGGAGGTCACCGACATGCAGCGGTCGGTGAAGGGCGAGGTCATCGCCTCGACGTTCGACCGGCCGCCGACGGACCACACGACGATCGCGGAGCTGTCCATCGAGCGGGCCAAGCGCCTGGTCGAGCTGGGCCACGACGTGGTCGTGCTGCTGGACAACATCACCCGACTGGGCCGGGCCTACAACCTGGCCGCGCCCGCATCGGGCCGGATCCTGTCCGGCGGTGTGGACTCCACGGCGCTGTACCCGCCGAAGCGCTTCCTCGGCGCCGCGCGCAACATCGAGGACGGCGGCTCGCTGACCATCCTCGCCACCGCGCTGGTGGAGACCGGGTCCACGATGGACACGGTGATCTTCGAGGAGTTCAAGGGCACCGGCAACGCCGAGCTCCGGCTCGACCGGCGGATCGCCGACAAGCGCGTCTTCCCGGCCATCGACGTCGGCGAGAGCGGCACCCGCAAGGAGGAGCTGCTGATGTCGCCCGACGAGTACGCGGTCATGGTGAAGCTGCGCCGCCTGCTCTCCGCGCTGAACGACCAGCAGGCCATCGACCTGCTGCTCACCCAGCTCAAGAAGACCCGCACCAACATCGAGTTCCTCATGCAGGTCCAGAAGGGCCTGCCGGTCGGCGACGACGACTGACGCGCTCCGCCCGGCCGGGCGGGCCCTCGGGTCCGCCCGGCCGGACGCGCGTCAGTGCGCGGCGCCCGCGGGGGCGGGCACCAGACCGAGGGCGCGCTGGAACGCGAGGTCGTCGCGCACGGCGTGGTGCTCGCGGACGACGCCGTCCTCCACCCGGTAGCAGTGCATCGCCTCGAACGAGAACTCCGCGCCGGTGGCGGGGAGGCCGAGGAAGTCGCCGACGTGCCGGCCGCGGTTGCGCACCCAGACCATCACCCGCTCGCCCTCCGCGACGACCTCGATCGGCTCCCACCGCATCTCCAGCGCCGACCGCAGCAGGCCGAGCACCGTGCGGTAGCCCTCGGGCCCCGGCCCCACGAGCCCGGGCGGGGCGCCGTGGTCGACGAAGTCGGCCGAGACGAGGTCGTCGATCCGCTCCAGCCGGCCCGCCTCCACGGCGTCGAACAGCGCGAGCACCGGGGCCCGGTTGTCGACCGGGCGGCGGCCGGTCGTCGCGGCGACGAAGTCCTCGATCGCGGCGACGGCCTGGGCGGGGTGGCCGACCAGCTGCAGGTGCCCCACCCCGGTCGTGCGGGCGAGCGCGACCGACGGCACGAGCTCGACGAGCCGGTCGAGGTCGGCCGCCTGCGAGGCGTCGACGTGCAGCAGCGGGGCGGACAGGCGGCGCAGCGCGGCGGCGCCGTCCCAGGCGAGGAGCCCGCGCGGGACGGCGGCGACCACCTCCCGCGGCGTCCGGTCGACCGCGGCGAGCGCGGCGGCGAGCAGGGCGGGGTCGTCGGAGGGGAGGTGGCGGGCGCCGACGGCCTCCCGCACCGCCTCGCGCCACCGCGGGCCCTCCAGGGCGTCGAGCAGCGCCGCGAGGCCGTCGCGCACCTCGGTGCGGAGCGGCAGCGGGGCGTCGAGGGCGACGACGGCGGCGGCGAGGTCGGGGCGCTGCGCGGCCAGCTCGACGGCCACCGCCCCGCCCGAGCCGTGCCCGACCAGCAGCGCGTCCCGCACGCCGAGCGCGTCGCACAGGGCGGCCGCGTCGGCGGCCTGCGCCGGCACCGCCAGCCGCGCGTCGGCGTCGTCGGGCCCGTCGCCGTCGCCGGGCCCCGCCGCGTCGGGCGCGACCACCCGGTAGGTGCCGACCAGGGCGTCGCCGAGGGCGCGCAGGTCGGCGCGGGAGGAGCACCAGCCGTGCAGCAGGACGGCGACGGGGCGCCCGGGCCGGTGGCCGCGGTCGTCGTGGGCGAGGGTGCGACCGGACGGGTCGAGGACGGGCACGAGGACTCCCAAGGTCGAGTACAGTGAGCTGCAATGAATACAGAGGACGGTAGGGAATGACCGGTGAGGCCGTCAAGGGCCGGCGCGGGTACGACAACACCCGGCGGGCCGAGCAGGCCCGCGCGAACCGGGCGCGGACGATCGACGCCGCGCGGGCGCTGCTGCTGGAGCAGGGCTACGGCCGCACGACGATCGCCCAGGTCGCCGCCGCGGCGGGCGTGTCCCCCGAGTCGGTCTACAAGACCTTCGGCGGCAAGGGCGGGCTGGTGAAGGCCGTCTACGACGTGACGCTCGCCGGCGACGACGAGCCGGTGCCGCTGCGCGAGCGCCCGGAGTTCGCGGCGCTGGTCGCCGAGCGCGACCCGCGGCGCGTGCTGGAGCGCTACGCCGCGATCGGCCGCACGCTGTGGGAGCGGATCGGCCCGCTGCTGGGCGTCCTGCTGGGGGGCGCGCAGGCCGGCGACCCCGACCTCGTCGCCTTCGAGGCCACGATCCGCCGCGAGTCGTTCGCGGGCGCGTCCGGGGTGGTCGGGCTCCTCGACGGCCTCGGCGCGCTGCGCGCCGGGCTGCCCGTCGAGCGCGCCCGCGACGAGCTGTGGCTGCTGATCCAGCCCGAGAGCTACCGCCTGCTGGTCGGGGAGCGCGGCTGGACGCTGGACCAGGTGGAGGACTGGCTCGCCCGCTCCGCGACCGCCGCCCTGCTGGGGCCACCTGCGGAACAACCGCGCGGCGGGGGTGGTTGAATGGACCGTCACGCCCCCGGCCCTGGTTCACCTCCCCGGAGGACCCAGCGCCACACCGAGAGGACCCACCGTGCGTTCTGGCATCCACCCCGAGTACGTCGAGACGCAGGTCGTCTGCGGCTGCGGCAACACCTTCACCACCCGCAGCACCAAGACCAGCGGCAAGATCACCACTGAGACGTGCTCCGCCTGCCACCCGTTCTACACCGGCAAGCAGCGCATCCTCGACGCCGGCGGCCGCGTCGCGCGCTTCGAGGCGCGCTACGGCAAGCGGACCGCCAAGTAGCTCCGCCGACGGCGCCCACCCGGTCCGGGTGGGCGCCGTTCGTCTGTCCCGAGGAGGTCCGACCCGTGCCGGCACCCGCCGTCGACGCGCTGCTCGCCGAGCACGCCGAGCTGGAGCTGCGGCTCGCCGACCCGGCGATCCACGCCGACGCCGCCGCCGCCCGCAAGCTCGGCCGCCGCTACGCCGAGATCGGCCGGGTCGTCGGGGCCGCGAAGGAGCTCGACGCCGCCCGCGAGGACCTCGCCGCCGCCCGCGAGCTGGCCGCGGACGACCCGTCGTTCGCCGCGGAGGCCGACGACCTCGCCGCCCGGATCCCCGCGCTGGAGGCCCGGCTCGCCGAGCTGCTCGTGCCGCGCGACCCGCACGACGGCGACGACGTCGTCATGGAGGTCAAGTCCGGCGAGGGCGGCGAGGAGTCGGCGCTGTTCGCGGGCGACCTGGTCCGCATGTACACCCGCTACGCCGAGCGCCGCGGCTGGAAGGTCGAGGTGCTCGACACCGTCCCGTCCGACCTGGGCGGGATCAAGGACACCACGCTGGTCGTCCGCGGGACGGGCACCGAGGGCGTCTGGGCCTCGCTGAAGTTCGAGGGCGGCGTGCACCGCGTCCAGCGCGTGCCGGTCACCGAGTCGCAGGGCCGCATCCACACCTCCGCCGCCGGCGTGCTCGTCTACCCCGACACCGGCGAGGACGCCGCGGTGGAGATCGACGAGAAGGACCTGCGCGTCGACGTGTTCCGCTCGTCGGGCCACGGCGGGCAGAGCGTCAACACCACCGACTCGGCCGTGCGCATCACGCACCTGCCCACCGGCCTGGTCGTGAGCTGCCAGAACGAGCGCAGCCAGCTGCAGAACCGCGCCCGGGCCCTGGAGGTGCTGCGCTCGCGGCTGCAGGCGCTGCACGAGGCCGAGCAGGCCGCCACCGCCTCGGAGGAGCGGCGCTCGCAGGTGCGCACCGTCGACCGGTCCGAGCGCATCCGCACCTACAACTACCCCGAGAACCGGATCTCCGACCACCGCATCGGCTACAAGGCCTACAACCTCAGCACGGTCCTCGACGGCGACCTGACCGGGGTGCTGGACGCCCTCGCGACCGCCGACCGCGCCGAGCAGCTGACGTCGTGACCCGCCCCCACCGCGTTGCAGGAAGGCCACCTTCGTGCAAGCTCCTTGCGTGAAGGTGGCCTTCCTGCAACCGGAACGGGCGGGGCGGTGAACCGGGTGCCGCTGCGGCTGGCCATCGCCGAGGCCGCGCGGGCGCTGGAGGCCGCCGGGGTGGCCTCGCCGCGGGTGGACGCCGAGCACCTCGCCGCCCACGTCGTCGGCGTCGAGCGCAGCCGGCTGCTGCTGCAGCCGCTGGTGGACCCGCCCGTGGCCGAGGAGCTGCGCCGGCTCGTCGCCCGCCGCGCCGCGCGCGAGCCGCTGCAGCACATCCTCGGCACCGCCGTGCTCGGCCCGGTCACCGTCGCCGTCGGGCCGGGCGTGTTCACCCCCCGCCCGGAGACCGAGCTGCTGCTGGAGTGGGGCCTCGCCGCCGTCGCGGACGTGCCCGCGCCCGTCGTGGTCGACCTGTGCACCGGCACCGGGGCGCTCGCCATAGCCGTCGCGGAGTCGCGGCCCGACGCCGTCGTCCACGCCGTCGAGGTCGACCCCGAGGCGCTGGCCTGGGCCCGCCGCAACATCGATGCCCACGGCGGCCGGGTCGCGCTGCGCGCCGCGGACGTGCGGTCCAACGACCTGCTCGTCGAGCTGGAGGCGCGGGTCGACCTGGTGCTGTGCAACCCACCGTACGTGCCCGACGGCACCGCGCTGCCGCCCGAGGTCACCGGGTGGGACCCGCCGGTGGCGGTGTTCGGGGGACCGGACGGCCTGGAGGTCATCCGCGCGGTGGTGAACGCGGCCGCGGGCCTGCTGCGCCACGGCGGCCGGCTGGCGATCGAGCACGACGACACCCACGGCGAGCTGGTGCCCGCCCTGCTGCGCCGCCGCGCGGTGCTGGCCGACGTCGAGGAGCACGCCGACCTCAACGGCCGCCCCCGCTTCGTCACCGCGCGCCGCGTCCCGCGCCCCGCCTGACGCCCCCCGCCCGCTCGCGAACGGTGCCGTCCGGGCGGCCGGGCGGGGCTCGTAGGCTGCGCGCCGTGGCTCCCGTGTACGACTGCTCCGACCCCGACGCCCGCACCGAGGGCCTCGCCGCCGCCGCCCGCGCCGTGCGGGGCGGCCGCCTGGTCGTCCTGCCCACCGACACGGTGTACGGCATCGGCTGCGACGCGTTCTCGGCCGATGCGGTGAAGGCGCTGCTCGCGGCGAAGAAGCGCGGCCCGGACATGCCGGTCCCGGTGCTCGTCGGTTCCTGGACCACGATCGACGGCCTGGTGCTCGGCGTGCCGCGCGCCGCCCGCGAGCTGATCGAGGCGTTCTGGCCGGGTGGGCTGTCGATCGTGCTGCCGCACGCGCCCTCGCTGGCCTGGGACCTGGGCGCCACCCGGGGCACGGTGATGCTGCGGATGCCGCTGCACCCCGTCGCGCTGGAGCTGCTGCGCGACGTCGGCCCGATGGCCGTGTCCAGCGCCAACATCTCCGGTTCCCCGCCCCCGGCCACCGCGGCGGGCGCGCAGGAGCAGCTGGCCGACTCCGTGGCGCTCTACCTCGACGGGGGCGACTCCGGCGAGCCCGTCGCCTCCACGGTCGTCGACCTCACCGGCGACGACCCGCTGGTGCTGCGCGAGGGCGCCGTGAGCACGGCCGAGGTGGCCGAGGTGCTCGGCCGCGAGGTGCTCACCGCGTAGGCGGCAGGCGAGGGGGTCGGCCAGCCGGTCGACCGCCACGCCGTCCGCACGGTGACGCGCAGCGGGTCCGGCCCGGTGCACGAGGCGGTCGAGCGGGTGGCCGCCGACGCCCCGGACGCCGACCGGCTCACCGGGCTCAGCCACCTCGGCCGGTACGTCGTGCCGCGGCTGCTCGCCGGCCGCCGGGGCCTGGTGATGCAGGGCGACCTCGACGCGCCGCACTCGTTCACCTACGCCGAGGACGTCGCCCGCACGCTGGCCCGCCTCGCCGAGGACGAGCGGGCCTGGGGGCGCCCGTGGCACGTCCCGACGGCCCCGGCCGTCACCCTGCGGGAGGTGGCGCGGCGGATCGCGGACATCGCGGGCGCGCCCGACCGCGGCCTGGTCGTCCTGCCGCGCGCCGCCGTCCGCCTCGGCGGGCTGGCGGTGCCGTTCCTGCGCGAGCTGCCCGAGGTCCGCTACCAGTTCGCGGCGCCGTTCGTCCTCGACTCCTCGGCCGCGCAGCGCACCTTCGGCCTGGAGCCCACGCCGATGGACGAGGGCCTGCGCCGCACGGTCGAGTGGTGGCGCGCCCAGGAGCGCCCCGCGGCCGCGTGACCCGACGCGCAGGAAAGTACGAGAAGATTGATAGTGCGAGTTGGTTGCACATGCGTCTGAGCTTCGTATCATGGACGGGGAACCGACCCCGACCCCTGAGGAGCGCAGATGCCCCCGCGGACCATCCCCACCGACGAGCTGCCCGTCGGAGCGACCATCGGCCACTTCGTCCTCCGCACCGCGGACCTGGACGCGACGATCGCCTTCTACGAGCGGCTGGTCGGCATGCGCGTCCGGACGCGCGACGACAACGGCGCCGCCCTCTGGAACGACGACGAGCACCACCGCATCGCGCTGATGGCGGTCGGGGCCGGTGCCCCGCCCGGCATGCAGGACCCCGGCTTCGAGCACATCGCGTTCAAGCTGCGCAACCTCGGTGACCTGCTCGGCGCCCACCGCCGCATGACCGCGGCGGGGACGCCGCCGTTCGCCGCGATCCACCACGGCGGCAGCATCTCCGCCTACTTCCTGGACCCCTCGGGGATCCAGGTCGAGGCGTTCGTCGACACCCACGCCCTGCACGTGTGCGCCGAGTGGCTCACCTCCGACGCCTTCGCGGAGAACCCCGTCGGCGTCCCGGTGGACCTCGACGACCTGGCCGTGCGCTACGAGGCCGGCGAGGACCTCACGACGCTCCTGGCCCAGCCGGAGCTCCGCGAGGGTCAGATGGAGTCGCTCCTGGCCACGCTGTTCGGCGTGCGCTCCTCCGGTGCGGCCTGACGCGCCGGTCCCGCACCACGACGTCGACGTCGTCGTCGTGGGCGCGGGACCCACGGGCCTCACCCTCGCGCTGTGCCTGGCCCGCCGGGGCGTCCGGGCCGCCGTCGTCGAGCGCCGGCCGGGGCCGAGCGACCACCCGCGGGCGCACTACGTCAACACCCGCACCATGGAGCTGTTCGCGCAGTGGGGGGTGGCCGACGCCGTGCTCGCGCACGCCTACCCGTCGGACCACCTGCCGTTCGAGATGCTCGTCGCCGCCGGCGCCCCCTCGCGGGCCGAGCGCGCCCGCCTCTCCCCGGCGTCGGTGGCCTCGTGCGCGCAGGACCGCGTCGAGGAGGCCCTGCTGGACCGGCTGGCCACCGTCGGGGGTGAGCCGGTCAGGTGGGCGCGGACGCTCGAGGGCTTCGACGACCACGGCGACCGGGTGGTGGCCCGCCTGCGCGGCCCCGACGGGCCCGAGGTCCTCACCGGGCGGTGGCTGGTCGGCGCGGACGGCGCCGGGAGCGCGGTGCGCCGCGCCCTCGGCGTCGACGTGGTGGGCGACCCCGACCTCGGCTCGCTGATCAACATCTACTTCGACGGGCGCATCACGCCCGAGGGCGAGGTGCCCCCGCTCGCCACGGGCTCCTCGGACCCGGAGGCGGAGGGGTCGTTCATCTCCATGGACGGCGACCGCCGGTGGTGCTTCCACCACTGGTACGACCCCGCCGTCGAGCGACCGGCGGACTTCGACCCCGAGCGCTGCGCGGACCTCGTCCGGCGGGCCGCCGGGCTCGCCGGCGACCACCCGATCCGGGTCCGCAGCATCCGCCCGTGGCGGATGACGGCGGTGGTCGCCGAGCGGATGCGCCAGGGATCGGTCTTCCTCGCGGGCGACGCCGCGCACGCCTTCCCCCCGACGGGCGGCATCGGGATGAACAGCGGGATCCAGGACGCCCACAACCTGGCCTGGAAGCTCGCCGCCGTGCTCTCCGGCGTCGGCGGCCCCGGCCTGCTCGACTCCTACGAGGACGAGCGCCTGCCCGTGGCCTACCTCAACACCGCCCAGAGCCTGCGCAACAGCCGCGACGTCCGGCCCGGCGGCGGCGAGTCGCCGTACGCGGCGCTGATCGAGGAACGGGCCAGCCGCTCGGTCCGGTCGGTCGCCGACGCGGCCGTCGACCGCGACGAGCAGGACCGGCTGCGGCTGCTGGAGCACGGCGCGGCCCTCGGCCAGGAGATCGGCTTCGCCTACGACCGGTCCCGCGTCGTCGTCGCGGACGGGCGGCCGCGCCCGGACGTCCGGATGGCGCACTACGTCCCGAACGCCGCCCCCGGCGCCCGCGCGCCGCACCTGCTCCTGCGCGACGAGCGCGGCCGCACCGCGTCCGTCCTCGACCTCTTCGACGACGCCTTCGTCCTGCTGACCGGCGGGCCGGGGGCCGGGTGGCGCGCGGCCGCGGCCGCGCTCCCCGACGCGCACGCGCTGCGGACGGTCGTCGTCGGTCCCGACGGCTCCCACGACCCGGTCGGGGCCGACTTCGGCGAGCTCTACGGCGTCACCGCCCGCGGGGCCGTCCTGGTGCGGCCGGACGGCCACGTCGCCTTCCGCTCGGCCGACCTCCCCGAGGACCCGGCCGCCGTGCTGGCCGCGACCTGGCGCGTCGTCCGCGGCCTCGCCTGACCCGCTGCCCCACCCCGGGGCGGCCCCGTCCGGGCCGCCCCGCGTCCGCCCGCCCCGCCCGTCCGCCCCGCCCGTCCGCCCGGCGCGGAGACCCGCGCCGGACCCCGTCCCCTGGAGCGCCCCGTGCCCCGTGCCCTGCTCGTCCTGCTGTCCGTCCTCCCGATCGCCGTGGTCGCCGTGGTCGGCGTGCTCGTCGGACCGTTCGTCCTCGACGCCCTGGGGATCTCGGGTCCCCTGGGCGTCGTGATCGTCGTCGTCGCGTCCCTCGTCCCCGCCGTGGTGGTGCCCGCCCTCCTGCGGCGCCGCCGCCGCCGCGCGCAGGCCGACGAGCGCCGGCCGTGAGGGCCCGTCCCCGACCGGCTCACTCGCCGCCGAGCTCCGCGGGCCAGAAGCGGCGGATCGTGTCGAGCAGCTCGGTGAGGACCGGCGCCGGCGAGTCGTCGACCGGGTCGCGGGGCGGTTCGAGCAGCGCCCGGCGGCGGTGGAAGTCCAGGGCCGACGCCCAGATGCCGGCGGCGATGTACGGCAGCGGGTCCCGCTCGTGGTCGGTCCCCGTGCGCTCGGCGATCGCCGCGGCGAGCTCCCGGGCCAACCGCTCGCGGTGGACCAGCGCCTGGGCCTGCAGGACCGGGGACGACTCGGTCAGCCGGGCCCGCAGCACGTCGGTCACCGGATCCGGCACCCACTGCTCCCCGAGGTCGGTGAGGACCCCGACGATCGACGAGAGCAGCGGCTCGTCCGCCGGCCGCCCGCGCAGCGCCGGCCCCACGGTCTCGGTGAAGACGGCCCAGTCCGTGAACAGGACGGCCTCCTTCGACCCGAAGTGCCGGAAGAAGGTGGACGTGTCCACGTCCGCCCGCTGCGCGATGGCCGCCACGGTCACGGACTCGAAGTCCCGCTCCTCGAACAGCTCCATCGCCGCCTCGATGAGCGCCCGGCGGGTCTCCAGCCGCTTGCGCTCCCGCCGGCCCAGCGGCCCCGCGGTCCCAGTCACTGCGTCCATGTCCGTCCTCGTCGTCGCCGGCGCTCGTCGGGAGGCCGCCCGCCGACGGCCCTCCTCGTCCGGACATCCTCGCACCCCGGACGAGGAAATGCGATGCAGGCTTGCATGCAAGTCACTTGCATATTAGAGTCAGTGGCATGAGTCAGCGCCCCTCCGCTCTCGCCGACCAGGGCGACGTCCTGGCCTCCACCCTGGTCGACGCCCTGCGCGACCCCGGCCCGGAGACCGTCGCCGCTCTGCGCGCGGTGCTGGCCCCCGAGGTCGTGGCCCGGGGCCTGTTCCTCGCCGCCGAGGGCCGCGACGCCGTGCTCGCGGCCGTCGAGGACCCGACGACGCCGGTGCTGACCGGGGCGGTGTTCGGTCCGCCCTCCTCCGCCGGCGACGTCACGGAGGTGGTCGGGACCCTGCCGCCCGGGCTGCCCGTCGCGCGGGTGCGGCTGGTCGTCCAGCAGCGGGAGGGGCGGATCGTCGACATCGTCCAGGAGGTCGAGGAGGCGGTCCCGGAGCCCGGCGAGCTGCACCTCGGCGGCTGGATCGCCGAGCTCGTCGACGGGGCCCACGCCAACGGCACCCCGATCACCGTGGCCTACACCGACGCGGACGGCGCCCCGCGGCTGTCGTTCCGCGGCACCGTCCAGTCGCACGGCGACCGGTCCATCGCCCTGTGGGTCCGCAAGCCGCGCGGCGGCCTGCTGGAGGCCATCGGGACGCGCCCGCACCTGGCGTTCCTCTACTTCGACCCGGCGACGCGCACCCACCTGCTCATCGAGGGCGTCGCCCGCCGGGTCGACGACCCCGGGGAGCGCGACCGGATCTACGACCGCTGCCCGGAGTTCGAGCGCGCGCTCGACCCGGCCCGGCGCGGAGCGGCCGTCGTCGTCGACGTCGACGCCGTCCGCGGCGGCCCCCCGGGGGAGACCGTGCTCCTCCGCCGCTGACCACCACCCACCACCCGACCGGTCCGGCCGACCGCGGCCGGGCCAGGAGAAGAGGAGAAGACCATGACCGTCGACGGGACCTGGAGCATCACGATCAGCACCCCGATGGGCAAGCAGAAGGCGACGGTGGACCTCGTGGCGCAGGGCGGGACCGTCACCGGCACCGCGAAGGCCATGGGCAACGCCATGGACGTCCAGGACGGCCGGTTCGCCGACGACCGCCTCACCTTCGCCACGCGCGTCGCCAAGCCGCTGCCGATGACCCTGGAGTTCGACCTGGCGGTGGCCGGCGACAGCCTCGACGGCACCGTCGTCGCCGGGCCCATGGGCCGGCAGAAGGTCACCGGCGAGCGCCTGTGACCGCGTCACCGAGGACGGGAGGAGGCCCTGTGGCCACCCACGGCAGCAGCAACCGGTGGCGGGCCCACTGGATCTGGGACCGCCGCGACCTCACCGACGAGGAGCGGCTCGTGATCGCCGCCCGGCGCGAGTTCGAGCTGACCTCGGTCCCGGACAGCGCCCCCGGGCGGGTCTTCGCCGACTCGCGCTACGTCCTGTTCGTCAACGGCACCGAGGTGCGCCGCGGCCCGGGACGGGCCAACCCCCGCTCGCGCCGCTACGACGTCGTCGACGTCGCCCCCCGGCTGGTGCCGGGGACCAACGTCGTGACGATCCTCGCGGCGGTGGACCAGCGGGCGTCGCGGAACTGGATGCCGGCGCCCACGGCCATCTCCGAGCTGGGGGGCGGGGCGCTGGTCTGCGAGATCGACGTGGGCCTGCCCGACCCCGTCGCCACCGACGGCTCCTGGCTGACGACGGCGATCCCGGGCTGGACGCTCTCGGAGCCGACGGGTGTCGTCTCGCAGCGCGGGCTCGAGGTCATCGACCTCGGCGCGATCCCCGACGACCTGCACGCCCCGGGGGTGGCGGCGGGAGGGGTGTGGCGGCCCGCCGCGGTGAAGTCCGGGCAGGGCATGGGCGACCGCGAGAGCATCCACCCCCCCTCCTACCCCTTCGGCCCGACGCGGCCCAGCACGCTGCCGGCCCCCGACGTGGTGGACCGGCCGCTGAGCCGGCGGTCCGACGGCCTGTGGCTGCTCGACGACGTGGGCTCCGGGACGCTCGTGCTCGACGTCGAGGGGCCGCCGGGAGCGGTCGTCGGGATCGACACGGCGGAGATCATCGAGGCGGACGGGACGCCGCGCCCCTTCCACGAGCCGATCGGGCTGCGGCTCGTGCTCGGCGAGGGGCGGCGGAGCGTCGAGTCCCTGGACCTGTTCGGCCTGCGGGCGGTCGCGGTCGAGGCGCCACCGGGGGTGACCGTCCACGCCGTGGTGCTGCGCGAGCGGACCCACCCCGTCGCCGGGGACGCCCGCTTCGCCTGCAGCGACCCCTTCCTGGACGGGCTGTACACCGCGGGGCGGCGCACCGTGACGCTGTGCTCGCTGGACGCCTACGTCGACAACCCCACCCGGGAGGGGCGGGCGTGGACCGGGGACTCGGTGGTCCACGGGATGGTCGACCTCGTCACCAACGCCGACTGGTCGCTGGCGCGCTGGAACCCCCGCATGGGGCTGCTGTCGGCGATGCCGGACGGCATGATCCCCGCGGCCGTCGGCGGGGACGGCGAGCACACCCAGGCCGGGATCGTGTCCGACTGGGGCCTGCACTGGGTGCGCGCGGTGCGGAACCTGCACCGCTACGTCGGCGACGTCGACGAGACCGCCGAGCTGCTCACCGGCGTCGAGCGGGTGGTCCGGTGGTTCGACCAGTTCCACAACCCGGTCACGGGCCTGCCGACCGACGTCCTCGGCTGGGTGCTCGTGGACTGGGCCTGGGTGCCGACCCGGGGGGCCTCCAGCGTGCTGGCCGGGCTCCTGGGCCGGGCGCTGCTCGACCTCGCCGAGATGTCCGACGCCGTCGGTGACCCCGGCCGCGCCGGCCGCGCCCGGGACCGGCACGCCGAGCTGTCCCGGGCGTTCGAGGCCTTCTGGGACGACGAGCGCGGCCGCTACACCGACAACCTGGTCGAGGGGGTGCGGCAGCCGACGGCGTCCCAGCACGGGCAGGCCGCGGCGATCGTGGGCGGTTTCGCCCCGGCGCACCGCCACGAGCGGCTGGTCTCGCTGCTCACCGACACGACCCGGCACGTCCACGCGACGCTGTCGCACCCCGAGGGCGACCCCGGGATGGACGGGGCCACCGTGCTGCCGGGGGCGGAGATGCTGCTGCCCCGGCTGCCCGAGCCCTGGTGGGACACCGAGCGGCTGATCGTCATGGCGCAGCCCTTCTTCCGGTACGTGGTCCACGACGCGCTGACGGCCGCGGGGCGCAACGACCTCGTCGCCGGGATGCTGCGGGCCTGGGAGCCGCTGGTGGCCCGGTGCCCCACCTCGTTCGGCGAGACGTTCTGGGGCGGGAGCATCGCCCAGGGCTGGTCCTCGACCCCCACCCGCGACCTGGTCACGAAGGTCCTGGGCGTCACGCCGGCCGAGCCGGGCTACGCCGTCGCCGACGTCTCGCCCGCCCTCGGCGGCCTGGACTGGGCCGAGGGCGTCGTCCCCACGCCCGCGGGGCCGCTGAGCGTCCGGGTCGACCGCCGCGAGGTCGTCGTCGACAGCCCGGTGCCCGTGGTCGTCGAGGGCCGGCGGCGGCCGGCGGGTCGCCACGTCCTCGCCCGGGAGCGGGACCGCTGATCCCCGTCCCCGGGGCCCGCCGCCGAGGGGGGTGGCGGCGGGCCCCGGGGACCTCATCCCCGGTCGCCGGGCGGGGTGGTGCGCACCTGGGTCGCGCTCGCGACGGCGAGCAGGACGCCCGCGCCGTCGACCAGCCGGCCGCTGCAGGCGGCGGTGGTGCGCCCGGACCGCACGACCTCGCCGGTCGCGGTGAGCGGGCCGGGCCGGGCCGGGCGCAGCAGCTGGACGTGCAGGTCCGCGGTGAGGAACGGCGCGTCCGGCCCGGTCAGCGTCCACGCCGCGGCGGCCATGGCGTTGTCCAGCAGCGCGGCCAGCAGGCCGCCGTGCACGACGGCGGTGCCGTCGGGGGCGGGGAAGCCGTGCTCGGGACCGGCCGTCCAGGCCACCGCCGCCCGGCCGGCCGCGTGGTCGGTGACGGTCCAGCCGAGCGTGCGGGCGACGTGCGGGCCGGGGGGCGCGGCCCACTCCGCCGGGTCGAACGGGCTCACGGGCGGGTGTCGAACACGCGGCGGGTCTTGCGCTCGCTGCGGGGCAGCGCGCTGGGCTCCACGACCTCGACGTCGACGCGCAGGCCGACCGCCCGCCGGACGGCCTCGCGCACCGCGCCGGCCAGCCCGGGCGGCGGGTCGGCGGTCGCCGACTCCAGGCGCACCAGCAGCTCGTCGCGGCCGGCCGTGCGGGACACGTGGACCTGGTACTCGGCCCCCGCCCCGTCCACGTCCGCCAGCGCGCCGTCGATCTGGGCCGGGAGCAGCGCGACCCCCCGCACCTTGAGCATGTCGTCGCAGCGCCCGGCGAGGCGGGCGATGCGCGGGTGGGGGCTCGCGTCCGTCGGCGGGAGCAGGCGCGACAGGTCGCCGGTCCGGTAGCGGATCAGCGGCGTGCCCTCCTTGCGCAGCGTGGTGACCACGATCTCGCCCTGCTCGCCGGCCGGGAGCACCCGCTCGCCGCCCGGCTCGACGACCTCGACGAGGTAGTAGTCGTCCCACAGGTGGATGCCGTCGTGGTCGGCGCCCTCGATGCCGACGCCCGGCCCGTACAGCTCGGTCATGCCGTAGACGTCGAAGGTCTCGATCCCCAGCAGGGCCTCGATCCGGGCGCGGGTCGCCTCGCTCCAGCGCTCGCTGCCGAGGATGCCGCGGGTCCAGCCCAGCTCGCCGGCGAGGCCGCGCCGGTGGGCCTCCTCGCCGAGCAGCAGCGCGAACGACGAGGTCGCGCAGAGCACGGTGGTGGACAGGGCGCGGGCGAGGTCGAACTGCAGGTCGACCTGACCCGGCCCGGTGGGCACCGCCATCGCCCCGACGCGCTCGGCGCCGGCCTGGAAGCCCGCCCCGGCCGTCCACAGCCCGTAGCCCGGGGTGATCTGCACCCGGTCGGCGGCGGTGACGCCGGCGTAGCGGTAGGCCCGGGCGAACTGGTCGGTCCAGTCGTCGAGGTCGGTCTGCGTGTAGGTGACGACCACGCGCTGCCCGGTCGTCCCCGACGAGCCGTGCACGCGCACGACCCGCTCGGCGGGGACGCAGTTCCAGCCCAGCGGGCCCGCGGCGCGGAGGTCGGCCTTGGTGGTGAACGGCAGGGCCGGGAGGTCGGCGACGCCCCGCACGGCGTCGGGGGCCACCCCGGCCAGCCGCTCGCGGAACCAGGGCGACCCGGCGCGGGCGTGCTCGACGGTCCAGCGCAGCCGCTCGTCGGGGGTCACCAGGTCACCGCCAGCCGCTCGGGACCGCGGAAGTCCAGGGTGGGCTGGTACCGGACCGGCTCGGGAGCCGGCGAGAGGCCGGGGAACCGGGCCAGCACCAGCGGCAGCGCGACCCGCAGCTCGACGCGGGCCAGCGCCGCGCCCAGGCAGTGGTGCGGCCCGAACCCGAACGCGACGTGCCGGGCGGCGTTGGGGCGCCGCAGGTCCAGCACGTCGGGGTCGGCGAACACCGCCGGGTCGCGGTTGGCCGCGCCGAGCAGCAGGACGACCGACTCGCCGGCCCGCACGGGGCGCCCGCCGACGGAGGTGTCGGCGCGCGCCGTGCGGGCCGTCATCTGCACGGCGCTGTCGTAGCGCAGCAGCTCCTCGACGGCGCCGTCGACGAGACCGGGGTCGGCGCGCAGCGCGGCGAGCCGGTCGGGGTGGCGCAGCAGGGCGAGCACGGCGTTGCTGAGCTGGTTGGCCGCGGTCTCGTGGCCGGCGGTCATGAGGAACAGGCTGTTGGCGACGATCTCGTCGTCGGTCAGCCCGTCGGTCGCCGCCATGGCCGAGAGCAGGTCGGGGCCGGGGTCGCGCCGGCGCCGGGCGACCAGGTCGGTGACGAGCCCGCGCAGCTCGGCGACGTCGTCGGCCAGCCGCCGGGCCAGCTCCGGGGTCAGCCGCCCCGAGCCGGTGACGTGGACCAGGTCCAGGGCCCAGCCCTCGAACGCCGCGCGGTGGGAGTCCGGGATGCCCAGCAGCGCGGCGACGACCAGGGCCGGCAGCGGGTAGGACACCTCGCGGTGCAGGTCGGGGTCGGCCGAGCCGGCGAGCCGGTCGAGCAGCTGCCCGGTCCACCGCGCGATCTCCTCCCGGTGGCGGCCGACCTCGGCCCGGGTGAACGCGGTGAGCAGCAGCCGGCGCAGCCGGGTGTGGTCGGGCGGATCGCGGAACACCACGATGTCGCGCATCAGCCGCTCGGCCGGGCCGCCCCGCCCGTCCGCGGGCAGCGGGCGCCAGATCGCGTCGACCCGGTCCGCGGACAGCAGCGGGTCGCGCAGCGCGTCGACGACCTCGCGGTGGCGCAGCACCAGCCGCCCGGGGTCGTGGCCGGCGTCGGCGCGGGCCCGCAGGCGGGCGTGCACGGCGTAGGGGTCGGCGAGGCCGGCGGGGGTCAGCAGCTCGTGCAGCGGGCTGCGGCCCGGCGCCCGGTCCGTCGGGGCGGTCATGCCGCGAGTGTTCGCGGCCGGACCCGCCCCCGTCGAGCGCATCCTGTCGCTACGGTGCATCGCACGACGCGATGGGAGGGGCCGGACGTGACCGCCGACTTCACCCTCGTCCAGCTGCGCTACTTCGTGGCCACGGCCGAGTGCGGCACGATCTCCGCGGCGGCGGTGCGGGTGCACACGTCGCAGTCGGCCGTGTCGGCGGCCGTGCAGCGCCTGGAGCGCGAGCTGGGCTGCGCGCTGTTCGTCCGCCGCCCCGCGCGCGGGATCGCGCTGACCCCGGACGGCCGGCGCGTCCTGGTCGACGCCCGGGTCCTGCTCGCCCGGGCCGACGCCCTGCAGCGGCTGGGCCGGGAGCTGCAGGGCGGTGCGCGCGGCGAGCTGCACGCCGGCTGCTTCGTCACGCTCGCGCCGTCGTACGTGCCGCGCCTGGTCACGCGGCTGCGGGCCCGCCACCCGGGGCTCGTCCTGCGGGTGCACGAGGGCGACGGCGCGGGCATCGCGCGGGACCTGCGGTCCGGCCGCTGCGAGGCGGGCCTGACCTACGACCTCGACCTCGACCCCGACCTCGCCTTCGACCCGGTCGACGAGGTGCTGCCCTACGCGCTGGTGCCCCGCACCCACCCGGTCGCGGGGCGGGCGGCGGCGTCGCTGCGCGAGCTGGCCGTCACCCCGTTCGTGCTGCTCGACCTGCCCGAGACCAGCCGCTACATGCTCGCGATGCTGCGCGGTGCGGGCGCGGTCCCGCCGGAGGTGCTGCGCGTCGACGGCGTCGAGACGGTGCGCGGCCTGGTCGCGGCCGGGGCGGGCTTCGCGGTGCTGAGCCGGCGCGCGGCCCCCGGCGCCGACGACGGCGCGGTCCGCGCGGTCGAGATCGTCGGGGCGACGCCGGTGCGGATCGGCGTGCTGCGGCTGCCGGGGCCCGCGCACCCGCGGGTGGCGGCGTTCGTGGAGCAGTGCCGGGCCGTCGCCGTCGAGCTGGGCGGCGGGGCGGTCAGTCGGGACCCGTGACGGGGCCCGGGTCGAGGCGGACCTCGCGCGCGGTGCGGCCGAACCGCGCCCGGAACGCCCGGCTGAAGTGGGACGCGTCCGCGAACCCCCACGAGCGGGCCACGTCGCCGATCGTCCGGTGGGCCAGGGCGGGGTCGGTGAGGTCGGCGCGGACCCCGTCGAGCCGCTGCGCCCAGATCCACTCCGCGAGCGAGCACGGCTCCCCGGCGAAGGCCCGGTGCACCGTGCTCAGCGACACGTGCAGGGCCGCGGCGACCGAGGCGGGAGTCAGGTCGGGGTCGCGCAGCCGGGCCCGGGCGTGGGCGCGGATCTGCTCGCGGCGCGCGACGGGCGGTGGCTCCGGCGCCTCGCCCGCCAGCGCGCTCAGCCCGGCCACGACGATGTGCTCGACCCCCTGCGCCACCGCCCGCGCGGCCGCGGGCTCGAGCACCGCGATGTCCGCCGCGAGCGTCCGGATCATCTCGATCATGAGGTGCCCGGCGCCGCGGGAGCCCCGCACGCGGCGGGCGGTGAGGTCGGGCGCCGCCCGCAGCTGCGCCCGCAGCACGGGGCCGGGCAGCATGAGCACGAACTGCTGGAAGCGGTCGGCGAAGCCCAGCTCGTAGGGGCGGGTCGTGTCGTAGAGCGCGAAGTCCCCGGGCCGCAGCACCGCGCGCCGCCCGTCCTGCGCGACGGTGCCGACGCCGGCGGTCTGCACGCTGACCAGGACGTAGTCCTCGGCCGCGGCCGCGATGAGGGCCGGGGTCCGGCGCACCCGCTGGGCGGTCGCGGTGACGCGGGACAGCTCCAGCGCGGCCAGGGTGTCGATCCGGATCTCGCCGACCACGTCGCCGCCCGGCGCGTCGCAGGAGAGCCGGACGTAGGCGTCGTCCACGGCGTGGTTCCAGAAGTCGAGCCGCTCGCGCGCGTCCACCGCCTCGGTGGTGAGCAGCCGCGACATGCCCCGACGGTAGGGAGGGCGGGCCGGCCGGGCAAGGGATGCGCCGCAGAGTCAACGAGGACGACACGCACGGTCCACCACGGGCGCGCGGCACCGGTCACCGTAGCGCGTCATGAGCACCGACCACCCCCGCTTCCGCGCGGCCGCCGTGCAGGCCGCGCCCGCGTTCCTCGACCTCGACGCCGGGATCGACAAGGCCGTGTCCCTCATCGGCGAGGCGGCCGGCGCCGGCGCGCAGCTGATCGCCTTCCCCGAGACCTGGCTGCCCGGCTACCCCTGGTTCGTCTGGCTCGACTCCCCGGCCTGGGGCATGCGGTTCGTGCAGCGCTACCACGACAACTCGCTGGTCTACGACTCGCCGCAGGCCCGCCGGCTCGCCGCGGCGGCGCGGGAGCACGGGATCACGGTGGTGACGGGCCACTCCGAGCGCCAGGCCGGCAGCCTCTACATCGCGCAGTGGATCATCGGGCCGGACGGGGGGACGGTGGCGCGGCGGCGCAAGCTCAAGCCCACCCACGTCGAGCGCACCGTGTTCGGCGAGGGCGACGGCAGCGACCTGGCGGTGCACGACACGCCGCTGGGGCGCCTGGGCGGGCTGTGCTGCTGGGAGCACCTGCAGCCGCTGAGCAAGTACGCGATGTACGCCCAGGACGAGCAGGTGCACGTCGGTGCCTGGCCCAGCTTCTCGCTCTACCGCGGCGGCGCGTACGCCCTCGGTCCGGAGGTGAACACGGCGGCCAGCCGCGTCTACGCGGTGGAGGGGCAGTGCTTCGTCGTCGCCCCGTGCGCCACGGTGTCGGCGGAGATGGTCGAGCTGCTGTGCACCGACGACACCAAGCGCGCGCTGCTGCTGCCCGGCGGCGGCTTCGCCCGCATCTTCGCCCCGGACGGGCAGCTGCTGCACGAGCCCCTGCCCGAGGACGCTGAGGGCCTCGTCTACGCCGACCTGGACCTGGGGATGATCTCCCTGGCCAAGGCGGCCGGCGACCCGGCCGGGCACTACTCCCGCCCCGACGTCACCCGCCTGCTGCTCAACCGGACCCCGGGCGACCGGGTCGTCCCGTTCGGCGCGGCGGGGCTCGACGTCGGCGGCGTCGAGATCGGCGGCGAGCACGAGCCCGTGGCCCCCACCCGCGCCGCGGTGGTGTGACGTGGAGTCCGCGATCCCCCCGGAGCTGGTCGTCGAGCGCACCCGCCCGCGCCGCGTCCCCGACGAGTACGCGCCGCCCTACCCCTCCTTCGTGGCCCGCAACGCACCGCAGGTGCGCCAGGTCGTCATGGCCTACCTGGGCCTGCAGTGGACCGGGCCCCGGCCGCAGGACGTGCTCGACGGCCTCGACGCGGCGTTCGCCGCGGCCGACGGGCCGCGCCACCACGACCGCGCGGTCGGCGCGGGGCCCGGCGGCACGACGGAGGTCGTGTCCACCGCCTACTGGGACGACCCCGCGCGGTTCGACCGCTGGTTCGCCGCGCACCGGGAGGGCTGGGTGGGCGACGCCGTGCGCGACGGGCGCGGCCGGTGGGTCGAGGTGCTGCGGCCCCGCGTCGAGGAGCACGAGACGCTGTTCTCCTCCCTCGGCCGCCCGGAGGGGGTGGCGGTGCTGGCGGAGGGGTTCAGCGGCGAGGTGCAGGAGCACGCCTACTGGGGCGGGATGCGCGACCGCATCCCGCTCTCGCAGACCGACCCGATGCGGCCCGAGGGCGCTCCGGTGGTGGAGCGCGACGGCGGGCGGGTGCGGGTCCGGCCGCACCACGGGGTCTGCGTGATCCGCTCGGGCCAGGACTGGTCCGACACCGACGGCGCCGAGTGGGCGCTCTACCTCGGTGACGTCGAGCCGGTGCTGCGCGAGGGCATGGACTTCCTGACCGCCGACGGCCGCGCGATCGGCTGCTACGCCAACCGCTACCTGACCGTCGAGGAGGGCGGCCGCCCGGTCGACCGCAGCTTCGGGGTGAGCTGGTGGCGCAGCCTCGACGTGCTGGAGCGCTGGTCGGAGTCGCACCCCACGCACGTCGCCATCTTCGGCGCGGCGATGCGCTACCTCACCACCACCGGCCCCGGGGCGCGGCTGCGGCTCTACCACGAGGTGTCGGTCGCGACCGCGGACGAGCAGTACTTCGAGTACGTCGACTGCCGGGAGGGCACGGGGCTGACCGGGGCCGGCTGAGACCGGGGCCGGCTGGGACCGCGATCGGGCGGGACGCCGGCGGGCCCGGGACGGCGTGGTCGCCGTCCCGGGCCCGCGTCGTCGCTGCGGTCGGGTGCGGTCAGCCGCCGCTGGGGAGCCCGGTCTGCGACTGGCGCAGGACGGCCTCCTGGGCGCGGATCCTGTCGGCCAGCTCGGTCCGGCCGGCCTCCTCCAGCCCGGTCACGACCGCGTCGGCGGCGGTGTCCCGCGCCTCGGCCGGGTCACCGTCGGTCACCTCGGCGAGCGCCGCGTCCGCGGCCGCCTCGAGCACCGGCTCCGGGATCGTCTCCTCCCCGGCCGGCGGGACGGCCGGCGCGGTGGCCCCGCGGAAGGGGCGCACGTCCTGGACGCAGGACAGCGAGCGCTCGGCGACCGTGCGGGTGAGCAGGTAGCGGTCGACGATGTCCGCGCTGCACCGCGACAGGAACGTCCCCACGTGGCCCCAGCCCTCGACGGTCAGCAGCGCGGCGTTCGGCAGGCGGCGCCACTTGTCCTCGGCGTCCTCGTAGGGCGTGGCCGCGTCGTACCGGCTGTTGACGATCAGCACCGGGTGCGGCGTGGCGCGGTCGAACGGCCCGAGCACGGTGTCGGTGTCCTCGCCCGGCCAGGAGGCGCAGCCGAGGTCGCCGGAGGCCCACAGGGGCCCGAAGCGGCCCTCGCTGCGCTCGATGGCCGCCCGCCAGGCGGCGTAGTCGTCGGGCTGGACGTTGTCCGAGCACGAGACGCCCAGCAGCGCCTCCGCGTTGAGGTACGCCTCGTTCACCGGCGGGGCGATCTCGGGTGCGGGCGCCGGGCCGGACGGGGTCGGCGCCCCGCCGGCGGCGAGGCGCTCGATCTCGGCGTAGAGCGAGGCGAGGACCGGGAAGCCGAACTGCGAGTTGTAGAGCGGGCCCAGCGACAGGGAGACGAGCTGCCGGTCGTCGAGCACCGAGCCGCCGCCGAGGTCCAGGGGCGCCTCGGCCAGCCGGCGGCTCAGGGCGTCGAACCGGGTCTGCGAGTTCGGGGCGAAGGCGCAGTTCTCCGGGCCGCCCTCGTCGCACAGCCGGAAGAACTGCTCCAGCGTGGCGTTCGTGCCGACCTCGGTCCGGGAGCGGGCGAACATGGGCTGCGGGACGCGCTCGTCCCGGCCCTCGCCCGTCGCGTACTCGACGGGGTCGATGTTCGCGTCGCACACCACGGCGCCGGCGCGGTCCGGGAACTGGGTGAGGTACTGGGCGCAGATGTAGGTGCCGTAGGAGAAGCCGACGAAGTTCAGGTCGGCGTCGCCCTCCGCCCGGCGCAGGACGTCGAGGTCCCGGGCGACGTTGGTGGTGCCCATGTGGTCGATGATCGGGCCGGCCCGCTCGGCGCAGGCCGCGGCCTGCGCGTCGGCGTCGCGCTCGGCGGCGGCGAACTCCGCGTCGGTCTCCGGCCACGGCGCCCGGAGCTCGCGCTCGGCGAAGCTCGCCACGAGCGCGTCGTTGTCCTCGTAGCACTGCAGGGCGGTCGACCGCGCGACGCCGCGCGGGTCGAAGCCGATGACGTCGAAGGCCGCGTGGACCTCCGGCCCGAACAGCGCGTCGCGCGTGTCGACCACGGTGTCGACGCCGCTGCCGCCGGGTCCGCCGGGGTTGACGAACAGGGCCCGGCCGTCCGCGTCGGGGTCGTCCGCGGGGTTCAGGACCAGGGACAGCGCGATCAGCGGGCCGGTGGGGTCGTCGTAGTCGAGCGGGACCTCGTAGACGGCGCAGCGGAAGTCGGGGGGCACGACGCTGGAGCCGTCGGCGACGACCGTCGCGAAGTCGTCCGGGTCGCACGGGCCCCAGGCGACGGGCGGGGCGGGGAAGGCGTCGCTGACGGGGGCGGGCGCGGGGGCGGCCGGTGCGGGGGCCGCGGTCGCGAGCCCGCTGAGCAGGACGGGCACCGCAGCCGCGGCGACCACCACCACCGCGGCGGATCGGGCGGTGGCGTAGCGCCACCGGGGACGGGGAGTCATGGCGGCATCCGAGCAGCGCCCCCGCGGCGGCCGCATCCGTCCCGGGGAGGACTTCCCCGAGCGCCGTCGGCCCGTCGACCGGTGGCACCCGGTCGGGGACCGCGCGGCCCGCCGGGTGCGCCGAGCGCGTACCGTGGTGAGCCGTGACGACACCGTTCTGGGGCCCGGACTTCGACGCGCTGCACCACCAGGACCCGGAGATCGCGGGCGTGGTGCTCGACGAGCTCGACCGCCTCCGCGGCGGTCTCCAGCTGATCGCGAGCGAGAACCTCACCAGCCCCGCCGTGCTGGCGGCGCTGGGGTCCACGCTGTCGAACAAGTACGCCGAGGGCTACCCCGGCCGGCGCTACTACGGCGGCTGCGAGGTCGTCGACCGCGCCGAGGAGATCGGCAACGCCCGCACGCGCGAGCTGTTCGGCGCCGAGCACGCCAACCTCCAGCCGCACTCGGGCGCGTCGGCCAACTTCGCGGTCTACGGGGCGTTCACGAAGCCGGGCGACACGGTGCTCGCGATGGACCTCAAGCAGGGCGGGCACCTCACCCACGGCTCGAAGGTGAGCTTCTCGGGCAAGTGGTTCCACAACGTCAGCTACTCGGTCCGCCAGGACACCGAGCGGATCGACTACGACCAGGTCCGCGACCTGGCCCGCGAGCACCGGCCCAAGATGATCATCGCCGGGGCCACGGCGTACCCGCGGCTGATCGACTTCGCCGCGTTCCGCGAGATCTGCGACGAGGTCGGCGCGATCCTCTGGGTCGACGCGGCGCACTTCATCGGTCTGGTCGCCGGCCGGGCCATCCCGTCGCCCGTGCCCTACGCCGACGTGGTGAGCGCGACGACGCACAAGGTCCTGCGCGGCCCGCGCGGCGGCATGATCCTGTCGAAGGCCGAGCACGCGAAGGCGCTGGACAAGGCCGTCTTCCCCTTCTCCCAGGGCGGCCCGCTCATGCACGCCGTCGCCGCGAAGGCCGTCGCGATGAAGGAGGCGGCGCAGCCGGAGTTCCGGGCCTACGCCCGCCAGGTCGTCGCGAACGCGCAGGCGCTGAGCAAGAGCCTGGAGGCCGAGGGCATGCGCGCCACCTCCGGCGGCACGGACACCCACCTCGCCCTGATCGACCTGCGCCCGATCGGCGTCACCGGCGACGAGGCCGAGACCCGCTGCGACGCCGCCCGGATCACGCTGAACAAGAACGCGATCCCGTACGACCCGGCCCCGCCGCTCAAGCCCTCGGGCATCCGCGTCGGCTCGCCCAGCCTGACCACGCAGGGCATGACGGAGGCCGACATGGTCGAGGTCGGCGCCCTGCTGGGGCGCGCGGTGAAGGCGGAGCACGGCACGCCCGCGGGTGACGCCGAGCTGGCCGCCGTCGCCGAGGCCGTGGGCGCCCTCGTCGCGCGCGCCCCCGCCTACCCGCGCTGACCCGGCGGACGGTCGTGCTCGCCCCGCCCGAGATCGACATCCTCCCGCTGCGGGAGTGGGTCTACGCGGGCACGACCGCGGCGGTGGTGACGTTCCTGCTCGTCGGGCCGGTCCGGGCGCTGGCCCTGCGGACCGGGGCGGTCGCCTGGCCGCGGGGGCGCGACGTCCACGTCACCCCCACGGCCCGCTGGGGCGGGCTCGCGATGCTCGCGGGCGTGCTCGGCGGGATCGCGATGGCCTTCCAGCTGCCCGCGATGCGGCTCGCGTTCGAGTACGGCAGCGAGGTGCTCGGCGTGGTGTGCGCGGCCGTGCTGCTGGTGGCCGTCGGCGCGCTCGACGACCGCTACGAGCTCGACGCGTTCACCAAGCTGGCCGGGCAGATCACCGCGGCCGGCGTGCTCGCGCTGTCCGGGGTGCAGTGGACGATCCTGCCCCTGCCCTTCGGCGGCGGCGACGGCCTGTCCGGCTCGCTGCTGATCCTCGACCGGACCCAGGGGGTCCTGCTCACGGTGCTCATCACCGTGGCGCTGGTCAACGCCATGAACTTCGTCGACGGGCTGGACGGGCTGGCGTCGGGGATCGGGCTGATCGCCGCGGGCGCGACGGCGCTGTTCACCGTCGGGCTCGTGCTGCGCAACGGCCAGGACCCCCAGGCCTTCACCCCCGCGCTGGTCGCGTTCGTGCTCGCCGGGGCCTGCGCGGGCTTCCTGCCGCACAACTTCAACCCGGCGCGGATCTTCATGGGCGACTCCGGGTCGATGCTCATCGGGCTGCTGCTCGCCGCGGCGACGACGATGGCCTCGGGGCGGCTCAACCTCATCGCGACCGGCCCGGGCGACGTCCTGGCGCTGCTCGCGCCGCTGATCGTCGTCGCGTCGGTGGCGATCGTCCCGCTGGTCGACCTGGTCATGGCCGTGGTCCGCCGGACCCGCGCGGGCCGCAGCCCCTTCGCCCCCGACAAGATGCACCTGCACCACCGGCTGCTGGAGATCGGCCACAGCCAGCGCCGGGCCGTGCTGCTGATCTACCTGTGGGCGGGGGTCCTGGCGTTCGGCGCGGTCGCGCTGGCGCTCGTGCCCGACCCGTTCGTCGTGCTGTGGGGGACCGGCGTCGGCATCGTGCTGGCGGTGCTGGCGTCGTCGGTGCCCCGCACCCGGACCCCCTGAGGTCCCGGACCCCGTGGAGGAGGAGGACGTGCGGATCCCGTCGGAACCGGTGCTGCTCGTGGGGCAGGTGCCGGTGCTGCGGGCGCTGGCCGCGTCGATGCAGCGGGGCGTGCTCGCCGTCGGCGGCGCGCTCACCGTCGCGGCGGCGCTCGGCGGGGCCCTGGCGGCGGGCGCCGCGGGGGCCCTCAGCGCGCTCACCGGCGCCCTGGTGGGCGTCGGGGCCTCGCTGATCACGCCGTGGCTGGTGCGCCGGACGGCGCACAAGGAGCCGCGGGCTGTGATGGTCGCCTCACTGGCCGGCTTCCTCCAGAAGATGATCGTGCTCCTGGTGGCCCTGTTCGTCGCCGGATCGGTACCGGGCGTGCAGCGCACGGCGCTGGCCGTCGGGCTGCTGGCGGTCCTCATCGGGGTGGCGGTGGCCGAGGGCGTGGCCGGCTACCGGCTCCGGACGGCCGTCGTCGATCTCCCGACGAGCGGTCCCGGGGCTGCGACCAGCGGTTCTGCGTCCGGATCGTCCGTTTCCCCCGCGGGCGGGGGCGCGGCGGAGGCGGGGGAGCCCGGCGACCACCGTTCGTGATCATCACGGGGGCGTGAAGCGCCTGGTTACCCGCGGGGTAGGGCCGTCGGACCAGCGGTGACCGGCTGATAATGTGCGCAACGTGAGCGAAACCCGGTGCTGGCACCGGACGACGCGACCCTGAGGCAATCGACCAGAGCGAGCAGTTCGACGACCTCCGGGCCGACCTGACGCGCGGCCGGAGCACCGGAAGGATCCCCGTGGGCGAGTTCGTACTGGCGGCAGAGGAGTTCACGCCACCGGGCGTCGGCACCTTCATCTACCCGCCGATCTTCGGCGAGGTCACGAAGCCGATCGTCCAGGTCGTCCTCGCCGCGGTCCTGCTGAGCGTCTACTTCCTGGCCGCCACGCGGAAGCTGTCCCTGGTCCCGGGCCGGGCCCAGTTCGCCGCCGAGTACCTGTTCACGACGGCCCGCAACACGATGGCCCGGGACCAGATCGGCGGTGGGGACTTCAAGCCCTTCGTCCCGCTGGTGCTGGGGCTGTTCACCTTCGTGCTGGTGAACAACCTGCTGGGGATCATCCCGTTCTTCCAGTTCCCCACGCTGTCCCGCATCGCCTTCCCCCTCGCGCTGGCCCTGTTCGTGTACGTCGCCTACCACTACGCGGGGTTCCGGAAGCACGGGTTCGTCGGGTACATCAAGCACGCGGCGCTCCCGCCCGGCGTCCCGACCTTCATCGCGCCGCTGATCATCGTCATCGAGCTGGTGCAGAAGTTCCTGTTCCAGCCGCTGTCGCTGGCCCTGCGCGTCTTCGCCGCGATGTTCGCCGGCCACCTGATCCTGGTGCTCGCCGTCGTGGGCGGGGAGTTCCTGCTCTTCTCCGGGGGCGCGCTGGTCGTCGCCGCGCCGTTCGCGTTCATCGCGGCCATCGCCTTCACCTTCCTCGAGGTCCTGGTGATGACCATCCAGGCCTACGTCTTCGCCCTGCTCGCCGGTGTGTACATCGGCGCCGCGGTCTCCACCGAACACTGATCCCCCGGCCCCCGCGGCCGGTACCGCCCGAGAACTCCCGCTCCTCGGGCGGACTCACCGGAAGGAAAACGCAGTGAACACCGACATCGTCCTCGCCCAGGCCACCGAGGCCGTCAACCTCAACCCGGGCCTCGCGGCCATCGGCTACGGACTCGGCGCCATCGGCTCGGCCATCGGCGTGGCCATGATCTGGGCCGCCGTCATCAACGGCACCTCCCGCCAGCCCGAGGCCCGCGGCAGCCTGATGAGCATCGGCTGGACCACCTTCGTGCTGGTCGAGCTGCTCGCGCTGATCGGTCTGGTCGTGTTCTTCATCGCCTTCGCGGCCTGACCTGCGGACCTCGACAGCGGCTCCGTCCCCGCGGGGCGCCACTCCGATGGAAGGAACAACGGTGGACATCACGATCCTCGCCGCCGAGGAGCCGCTCCCGGTCCTCCCGCTGCCCGGTGAGCTGATCGTCGGCATCATCGCGTTCGCGATCCTGCTCTTCGTGCTGAACAAGTACGCCGTGCCGCGCTTCGAGGCGCTGTACCAGGAGCGCACGAACGCGATCGAGGGCGGCCTGAAGCGGGCCGAGGAGACGCAGGCCCAGGCCGACCGCGCGAAGGCCGACTACGAGGAGCAGCTCGCCGGGCTCCGGGCCGAGGCCGCGCGCATCCGCGACGACGCGCGCGCCGAGGGTCAGAAGATCAAGGCCGAGCTGCGCGCCGAGGCCGAGGCCGAGGCCGAGCGCATCCGCCAGCGCGGCGAGCAGCAGATCGCCGCGGCCCGCGAGCAGGCCGTGCGCCAGCTCCGCGGGGAGATCGGCGGCCTGTCGGTGCAGCTGGCGAGCCGCCTGATCGGCGCCGAGCTGGCCGACACCGCCCGCCGCCGCGACACCGTCGACGCGTTCCTCGCCGAGCTGGACGGCATGGCGCCCCGCGCCACCGCCCCCGCGGGCGGGCAGAGCTGATGCTCGCCGTCCTGCAGGCGACGAGCCGGGAGTCGCTGGCCGCGGCCACGGCCCGGCTCGACGCGCTCGTCGACGCCTCGTCGGCGGCCGACCTGGCGCAGCTGGGCGACCAGCTGTTCGCGATCACGCGGCTGGTGGCCGGCCAGGCCGCGCTGCGCCGGGCCCTGTCCGACCCGGCCGCGCCGCGGGAGGCCCGCACCGGCCTGCTGCGGCAGGTGCTCGGCGGCAGGGTCGGCGCGACCGCCCTGGAGGTCGCGGGCGGGCTCGTGGCGACCCGCTGGTCCGCCTCCCGCGACCTCGTCGAGGCGCTCGAGGTGATCGCCCGGCGCGCCGTGCTCGGCGTGGCGGAGAAGGACGGCACCCTCGACGAGGTCGAGGACGAGCTGTTCCGCTTCGGCCGCATCCTCGACCGCGAGCCGCAGCTGGCCTCGCTGCTCGCCGACACCCACCAGTCCGAGGACGGCCGGATCCGCCTGCTCGACTCGGTGCTCGGCGACCGGGTCACCCCGGTGGTCTCCACGCTGCTGCGCCAGACCGTGCGGCTGCCCCGCGGTCGCCACCTCGACCTCGCGGCCGAGGAGCTCGCCGAGCTGGCGGCGGCGCGCCGGCACCGCTACGTCGCCCGCGTCCGCTCCGCGGTCGCGCTCACCCCGCAGCAGGAGCAGCGCCTGTCCGCGTCGCTGACGCGGCTCTACGGTCGCCCCATGTCCCTGCAGATCGAGCTGGACGAGCACCTCCTCGGGGGCCTGGTCGTCGAGGTCGGGGGAGAGCTCATCGACGGTTCCGTCGCCGGCCGGCTCGCCGCCGCCCGGCGCTCCCTCCCGAGCTGAGACACCTCTTCTACGACAAGGAAAGACGACACCCCATGACAGAGCTGACGATCTCCCCGGAGGAGATCCGGAACGCGATCTCCAGCTACGTCTCGTCGCTGGAGACCGGGACGACCCGCGACGAGGTGGGTCACGTCACCGACACCGGCGACGGCATCGCCCACGTCGAGGGCCTGCCCTCGGCGATGACCAACGAGCTCCTGGAGTTCGAGGGCGGCGTGCGGGGTGTGGCCCTGAACCTGGACCAGCGCGAGATCGGCGCGGTCATCCTCGGCGAGTACGGCAGCATCGAGGAGGGGCAGCAGGTGCGGCGCACCGGCGAGATCCTCTCGGTGCCCGTCGGCGACGCCTTCCTCGGCCGGGTCATCGACCCGCTGGGCTCGCCCATCGACGGCCTCGGCGAGATCGCCGCGGAGACCCAGCGCGTGCTGGAGCTGCAGGCCGCGGGCGTGATGGACCGCCAGGAGGTCGCCGAGCCGCTGCAGACCGGCATCAAGGCCATCGACGCCATGACGCCGATCGGGCGCGGCCAGCGCCAGCTCATCATCGGCGACCGCAAGACCGGCAAGACCGCGGTCTGCATCGACACGATCATCAACCAGAAGGCCAACTGGGCCACCGGCGACCCGAAGCAGCAGGTGCGCTGCATCTACGTGGCCATCGGGCAGAAGGGCTCCACGATCGCCGGCGTCCGGCAGTCGCTGGAGGACGCGGGCGCGCTGGAGTACACGACCATCGTCGCGGCCCCGGCCTCCGACCCGGCCGGCTTCAAGTGGCTCGCCCCCTACACCGGCTCGGCCCTGGGCCAGCACTGGATGTACCAGGGCAACCACGTCCTCATCGTCTTCGACGACCTGTCCAAGCAGGCCGAGGCCTACCGCGCCATCTCGCTGCTGCTGCGCCGCCCGCCGGGCCGCGAGGCCTACCCCGGCGACGTGTTCTACCTGCACTCCCGCCTGCTGGAGCGCTGCGCGAAGCTGTCCGACGCCCTCGGCGCCGGCTCGATGACCGGCCTGCCGATCATCGAGACCAAGGCCAACGACGTGTCGGCCTACATCCCGACCAACGTCATCTCGATCACCGACGGCCAGGTCTTCCTGGAGTCCGACCTGTTCAACCAGGGCGTCCGACCGGCGATCAACGTCGGCATCTCGGTCTCCCGCGTCGGTGGCGCCGCCCAGATCAAGGCGATGAAGACGGTGTCCGGGTCGCTGCGGCTGGACCTGTCGCAGTACCGCGAGCTGGAGGCGTTCGCCGCGTTCGGCTCCGACCTCGACGCCGCCTCGGCCGCCGCCCTGGGCCGCGGGTCGCGGCTGGTCGAGCTGCTCAAGCAGGGCCAGTACTCGCCGCAGGCGGTCGACGAGCAGGTCGTGTCGCTGTTCGCGGGCACCCGCGGGCACCTCGACTCGGTGCCGACCAACGACGTGCAGCGCTTCGAGTCGGAGTTCCTCGACCACGTGCGCCGCAACCACGCCGGGATCCTGGCCGAGATCCGCGACACCGGGAAGCTGTCGGACGAGAACGCCGACCGCATCACCGACGTCGTGAAGAAGTTCAAGCAGGACTTCACCGCGTCCGACGGCTCGTCGGTCGTGCCGAAGGAGGCCCAGGCCGAGGCGCTGGACGAGGACGAGGTCGACCGCGACTCGGTGAAGGTCAACCGGGCCGCCCCGACCGGCAGCTCGAAGAAGTAGGGATCTGAGGGAATGGCGGCACAGATCCGTGTGCTGCGGCGGCGGATCAAGTCGACGCAGTCCATCAAGAAGATCACGCGCGCGATGGAGCTCATCGCGACGTCGCGGATCGTGAAGGCGCGGGCGCGCGTCGACGAGTCGCGCCCCTACGCCGAGCAGATCACGACCGTGCTCACCGAGCTGGCGGACAACTCCGCGCTGGACCACCCGCTGCTCGTCGAGCGGGAGGACCCGAAGCGGGCCGCGGTGCTGGTCGTCACCAGCGACCGCGGCCAGGCCGGCGGCTACAACGCCAACGTCCTCAAGGAGGCGGAGCAGCTCCAGTCGCTGCTGCGCGAGCAGGGCAAGGAGCCGGTGCTCTACGTCATCGGGCGCAAGGGCGTGAACTACTACCGGTTCCGCCGGCGCGAGGTCGAGCAGAGCTGGACCGGCTTCTCCGAGCAGCCCTCCTACGCCGACGCCGCCGAGGTGGCGCGCGTGCTGGTGGCGGCGTTCATGGCCGGCTCCGACGAGACGGTCGACCCGCTCACCCCCGAGGGGGACCCGGCCCCGGCCGAGGACGCCGTGCGGGGCGTCGACGAGCTGCACCTGGTCTACACCCAGTTCAAGAACATGGTCACCCAGGTGCCGCAGGCGCGGCGGATGGCCCCGCTGGACGTCGAGTACGGGGGCAGCGACGCCGAGCGCATCCCCGCCGACGAGCCGGTCGGCGCCGCGGCGGGCGGCGGCACGCCGCAGGCCGCGGGCGGCGACGTGAGCGCGGCCAAGCCGCTCTACGCCTTCGAGCCGGACGCGGAGACGCTGTTCGACGCGCTGCTGCCCAAGTACGTCGGGGCGCGCCTGTTCGCCGCGCTGCTGGAGTCGGCGGCCAGCGAGTCGGCCAACCGCCAGCGCGCGATGAAGGCCGCCACGGACAACGCGAACGAGCTGATCCGTACCCTGACCCTGGAGAGCAACCAGGCGCGCCAGGCGCAGATCACGCAGGAGATCAGTGAGATCGTCGGTGGCGCCGACGCTCTCGTGACCACAGGGAGTGAAGGCTGATGACCGCCACTGCTGACCGATCGGCCACGGGCACCCGGATCGGGCGCGTCGTGCGCGTCACCGGCCCCGTCGTCGACGTGGAGTTCCCGCGCAACGAGGTGCCGGAGCTCTACAGCGCGCTCACCCTCGAGGTCGCGTTCGGCGACCTCGCCAAGACCCTGACCCTGGAGATCGCCCAGCACCTCGGCGACAACCTGGTGCGGGCCATCTCCATGCAGCCCACCGACGGCGTGGTGCGCGGCCAGGAGGTCACCGACCTCGGCCGCCCGATCTCCGTCCCGGTCGGCGACCAGGTCAAGGGCCACGTGTTCAACGCCCTGGGCGACTGCCTGGACCAGCCCGACCTGGAGCTGACCGGCGAGCGCTGGGGCATCCACCGCAAGGCGCCCAGCTTCGACAAGCTCGAGGGCAAGACCGAGATGCTGGAGACCGGCATCAAGGTCATCGACCTGCTGACCCCGTACGTGGTCGGCGGCAAGATCGGCCTGTTCGGCGGGGCCGGCGTGGGCAAGACGGTGCTCATCCAGGAGATGATCACCCGTGTCGCCAAGAACTTCGGCGGCACCTCGGTGTTCGCCGGCGTCGGCGAGCGCACCCGCGAGGGCAACGACCTCATCACGGAGATGACCGAGTCCGGCGTCATCAACGACACCGCGCTGGTGTTCGGGCAGATGGACGAGCCGCCGGGCACCCGCATGCGGGTCGCGCTGTCGGCGCTGACGATGGCGGAGTACTTCCGCGACGAGCAGAACCAGGACGTGCTGCTCTTCATCGACAACATCTTCCGGTTCACCCAGGCCGGGTCCGAGGTCTCCACGCTGCTGGGCCGCATGCCGTCCGCGGTGGGCTACCAGCCCACGCTGGCCGACGAGATGGGCGAGCTGCAGGAGCGCATCACCTCCACGCGCGGCCGCTCGATCACCTCGATGCAGGCGATCTACGTGCCCGCCGACGACTACACCGACCCGGCGCCGGCCACGACCTTCGCCCACCTGGACGCGACGACGGAGCTCTCCCGCCCCATCTCGCAGAAGGGCATCTACCCGGCGGTGGACCCGCTGACCTCCAGCTCCCGCATCCTCGACCCGCAGTACGTGGGCGCCGAGCACGTGCGGGTCGCGAACGAGGTCAAGCGGATCCTGCAGAAGTACAACGACCTGCAGGACATCATCGCCATCCTCGGCATCGACGAGCTCTCCGAGGAGGACCGCCAGCTCGTGGGCCGCGCCCGGCGCATCGAGCGGTTCCTCTCGCAGAACCTGCTCGTCGCCGAGCAGTTCACCGGGCAGAAGGGCTCGACGGTCCCGCTGAAGGAGACCATCGAGGCGTTCGACAAGATCACCAAGGGCGAGTTCGACGACGTCCCCGAGCAGGCGTTCTTCCTCTGCGGCGGTCTGGAGGACCTCGAGCGCAACCGCAAGAGGCTGGCCGAGAATGGCTGAGATGACCGTCGACCTCGTCGCGGTCGAGCGGAAGATCTGGTCGGGGCGGGCCACGTTCCTGAAGGCCCGCACCACGCTCGGGGAGATCGGCATCCTGCCCGGTCACGAGGCCCTGCTCGCCCAGCTGGAGGAGGCGGGCGTCGTCCGCGTCGACGGCGCGGACGGCAGCTCCACCACGCTCGCGGTCCACGGCGGGTTCCTGTCGGTCACCGCGGAGACCGTGACGGTGCTGGCGGAGTTCGCCGAGGTCTCCGAGGAGATCGACGTGTCGCGGGCCCGCGCGGCCCGCGACCGCGCCGACACCTCCACGCCGGAGGGTGCGGCCGCGGCGGCCCGGGCGACGGCGCGGCTGCGGGCCGCGGGCGCGACCGAGTAGCGGCGGGTCCGCACGGTGGAGGTGCTCGGCGCGGTCCTGCTGATCCTCTGCCTCTGCCTGGGTTACCTGGCCTTCCGGAGAGTGCGGCTCATGCGGGGCGGCGGTGTGGACCTGAGTCTGCGCCGCCGCCCCGCGGCCGTCCCGCCGCCGCGCGACGCCTCCGCGGGCTGGCACGCCGGGGTCGGGCGCTACCGGGGCGACTGCATGGAGTTCCACCGGCTCACCTCGTTCCGGCCGGGGGCGTCGATCGCCCTGGACCGGACCGAGCTGGAGATCCTCGACCGGCGCGCGCCCGTCGGGGCGGAGACCTACGTCATGCCGGCCGCGTCCGCGGTGCTGCTGTGCCGCAGCCGCGGGGCGGACGTCGAGCTGGCGATGACCCCCGGCGTGCTCACCGGGTTCCTGGCCTGGCTCGAGGCGGCCCCGCCGGGGCAGGGCTACCGCCAGGCCTCCTGACCCGCCCCTGCCCCGTCAGGTGGTCCGCGGGGCGCCCGGCCGCCACAGCACGTCCCCGCCGGGGTTGGCCACGCGGCCGAGGATGAACAGCAGGTCCGACAGGCGGTTGAGGTACTGCGCGGTCAGCGGGTTGGTGCGCTCGGCGTCGGACTCCAGCAGCGCCCAGACCGAGCGCTCGGCCCGGCGGGTGACCGTGCGGGCGACGTGCAGGTGCGCCGCGCCCGGCGTGCCGCCGGGCAGGATGAACGAGTCGAGCTTGGGCAGCTCGGCGTTGAACTCGTCGCACCACCCCTCCAGCCGCGTCACGTAGTCCTCGGTGACGCGCAGGGGCGGGTACTGCGGGTCGGGCACGATCGGGGTGCACAGGTCCGCGCCCACGTCGAACAGGTCGTTCTGCACCTGGGCCAGCGGGGCCAGGACGTCGTCGGCGAGCCCGCCGACGGTCACGGCCACGCCGATCGCCGCGTTCGCCTCGTCGGTGTCGGCGTACGCCACGAGCCGCACGTCGGTCTTGCGGACGCGGGACATGTCGCCCAGCGCCGTCGTCCCGTCGTCGCCGGTCTTCGTGTAGATCCTGGTGAGGTGCACGGCCATGGGGGGACGGTAGCCGCTCGGAGGGCGGCAGATAGCGTCGACCGCCGTGGCACAGCATTTCGCGGTGGACGGCGGCGCGCGGCTCGTCGGTTCGGTGGACGTCGTCGGGGCGAAGAACAGCGTCCTCAAGCTGATGGCGGCGGCCCTGCTGGCCGAGGGCACGACCGTGCTGACCAACTGCCCGGAGATCCTCGACGTCCCGCTCATGGCCGACGTGCTGCGCAGCCTCGGCTGCACGGTCGCCGTCGACCACGGCACCGTCACCATCGACGTGCCGGCCGAGCCGAGCGCGGAGGCCGACTACCGGTCGGTGTCGAAGCTGCGCGCCTCGGTGTGCGTGCTCGGCCCGCTCGTGGCCCGCTGCCGGCGCGCGGTCGTCCCGCTGCCCGGCGGGGACGCCATCGGTTCCCGGCCCCTGGACATGCACCAGGCCGGGCTGCGCAAGCTCGGCGCGACCACCGAGATCGAGCACGGCCGCGTCGTCGCGCACGCCGAGGGGCTGCACGGCGCGCAGATCTGGCTCGACTTCCCCAGCGTCGGGGCCACCGAGAACATCCTCATGGCCGCCGTGCTCGCCGACGGCACCACGGTGATCGACAACGCGGCGCGCGAGCCCGAGATGGTCGACCTGTGCACGATGCTGCAGCAGATGGGCGCCAAGATCGACGGTGTGGGCACCTCGACGCTCACCGTGCACGGCGTCACCGGGCTGGCGCCGACGCAGCACCGCGTCATCGGCGACCGCATCGTGGGGGCGACGTGGGCGTTCGCCGCGGTGATGACCCGCGGTGAGGTCACCGTGCGCGGGGTCGACCCGCACCACCTCGACCTGGTGCTGGACAAGCTCCGCAGCGCCGGCGCGACCACGGAGATCGGCGACCTGGAGTTCACCGTCGCGATGGACGGCCGCCCCCGCGCCGTCGACTTCGTGACGCTGCCCTACCCGGGCTTCGCCACCGACCTGCAGCCGATGGCCATCGCGCTGTCCGCCGTCGCCGACGGCACCTCCATGATCACCGAGAACGTGTTCGAGGCGCGGTTCCGGTTCGTCGACGAGATGATCCGCCTGGGCGCCGACGCCCGCACCGACGGCCACCACGCCGTCGTGCGCGGCGTGGACCGGCTCTCGTCCGCGCCGGTGTGGGCCAGCGACATCCGCGCCGGCGCCGGGCTGGTGCTCGCCGGACTGTGCGCCGACGGGCGTACGCAGGTCTGGGACGTCGAGCACATCGACCGCGGGTACCCGCGGTTCGTCGAGAACCTGCGCGCGCTGGGGGCGAGCGTCGCCCGGGTGACGGAGGCCTGAGGGCCCCACCGGGCGAGCCGCGTTCCGCCCGCTGCCCGCCCGGCTGGTCCGGACGGAGCAGCAGCGCGTGCGCATGATCGGCATCTGTGGCACCGTCCCTGCACTGCCCCCCAGGAGGTGTCCGATGACCAGTGCCGCCCGGTCCGCCGGCGACTCGGCCCAGCAGGCCGCCCGCAGCGAGCCCGTGAAGCTCGCCGCGCGCGTCGGCCTGTTCGCCTACGGCGTCACCCACCTCCTCATCGCCTGGCTCGCCCTGCAGGTCGCGTTCGGCGGCGGCGGGCAGGAGGCCGACCAGACGGGCGCCTTCCAGACGCTCGCGCAGCAGCCCTTCGGCCGGGTGCTGCTGTGGGTGCTCGTCGTCGGGTTCGCCGCGGTGGCGCTGTGGCGCCTCGAGCAGGCCGTGTGGGGCTACGGCTACGTGTCCGACACCGGGAAGCGGCTCCGCAAGCGGGTGTCGGCGGGCGCCAAGGTCGTGCTGTTCGCCGTGCTCGCGGTCGTCGCGGGCTCCACGGCGGCGGGCAGCGGATCGTCCGGCGGCGGGGGTCAGCAGGGCCTCACCGCGACGGTGCTGGGCTGGCCGGGCGGACAGCTCCTCGTCGGCGCCGTCGGGCTCGGGATCATCGCGGTCGGCGGCAAGAAGGTCTACGACGGGGTGAAGAAGAAGTTCCTCGACGACATGTCCCTGCCCTCGGACCAGAGCGCCCGGCAGGTCGCCGTCCGCACCGGGCAGATCGGCTTCGTCGCCAAGGGGATCGCCATCGCGCTGATCGGCGGGCTCGTGGTGGCGGCGGCCGTGCAGTTCCGGCCCGACCAGGCCGCGGGCCTCGACGCCGCCCTGAAGACGCTGGCCGGCCAGCCCTACGGGCCCTACCTGCTGGCCGCCGTCGCCCTCGGGCTGGCCGCCTACGGGGTGTTCTGCTTCTTCGACGCGCGCTACCACCGCGTCTGAGCCTCACTCCAGGGCGCCGCGGCTGAGCACCACCCGGGCGTTCGGCACGTCGGAGGGGAACACGAGCAGCCGGTACGCCGGCCCGTCGCGGGAGACGGTGGCCCGGATGCCCGCCTCGCGCAGCCGGCCGCGCAGCACGGCCGCGGCCGGCTCGGTGGGCACCCGCGACACCTCCTCCAGCAGGCCGTCACCGGTGGGGTCGTCGGGGTCGGGGATGCGGGGGCCGGGCTGGTTGCGCCCGGTGCCGAACGTCCAGCGCAGCAGCAGCACGAGCAGCACGATCAGCACGAGCGGGCCGAAGAGCACGTAGAAGCGGGTCGCCTGGTCCACCGCCCCATCCTCCGCCCCATCCTCCGCCTCCGCCGGTGTGACGGCCGTCCTGGCGCCCCGGTCGGGGGCGTACCCGCCAGTACGATCCACGGACCACAGCTGGCGGAGGTGTCCGGTGCCGTACCCGACCGACCACGAGCGCGACCGGCCCTGGGTGATCCGCACGTACGCGGGCCACTCCTCGGCGCGGAAGAGCAACGCGCTGTACCGGCGCAACACCGCCAAGGGCCAGACCGGGCTGTCGATCGCGTTCGACCTGCCCACGCAGACCGGCTACGACCCCGACGACGAGCTCGCCCGGGGCGAGGTCGGGCGGGTCGGGGTGCCGGTCAGCCACATCGGCGACGTGCGCACGCTGTTCGAGGGCATCCCGCTGGACGCGGCCAACACCTCGATGACGATCAACGCCCCGGCCATGTACCTGCTCGCGATGTACGTCGCCGTCGCCGACGAGCACGGCGTGCCCCGCACCGTCCTGGCCGGCACCACGCAGAACGACATCGTCAAGGAGTACCTCTCGCGCGGGACCTACGTGTTCCCGCCGGCGCCGAGCATGCGGCTGATCGCGGACATGATCGCCTGGTCGGTCGCCGAGGTCCCGAGGTGGAACCCGATCAACATCTGCAGCTACCACCTGCAGGAGGCCGGGGCCACGCCCGCGCAGGAGCTGGCCTACGCGCTGTCGACGGCGATCGCCGTGCTCGACGCCGTGCGCGACTCCGGGCAGGTCCCGCCGGAGCGGTTCCCCGACGTCGTCGCCCGCATCTCCTTCTTCGTCAACGCCGGCCTGCGGTTCGTCGAGGAGATGTGCAAGATGCGGGCGTTCGCGCGCCTGTGGGACGAGATCACCCGCGAGCGCTACGGCGTCGAGGACCCGAAGAAGCGCCGGCTGCGCTACGGCGTGCAGGTCAACTCGCTGGGCCTGACCGAGGCGCAGCCGGAGAACAACGTCCAGCGCATCGTGCTGGAGATGCTCGCGGTCACCCTCTCCCGCGACGCCCGCGCCCGCGCCGTGCAGCTCCCCGCCTGGAACGAGGCGCTGGGCCTGCCCCGGCCGTGGGACCAGCAGTGGGCGCTGCGGATGCAGCAGGTGCTCGCCTACGAGACCGACCTGCTGGAGTACGAGGACCTGTTCACCGGCTCGGTCGTCGTCGAGGCGAAGACGGCCGAGCTCGTGGCCGGCGCCCGCGAGGAGGTCGACCGGGTGCAGGCGATGGGCGGCGCCGTCGCGGCCGTCGAGTCCGGCTACATGAAGGGCCGGCTCGTCGCGTCGCTGTCGGAGCGGCGGCGGCGGATGGAGTCCGGCGAGCACGTCGTGGTCGGGGTCAACCGGTTCGAGACCACCGAGCCGTCACCGCTGCAGGCCGGCGGGGCCGCGGCCGTCGAGACGGTGGACCCGGCCGAGGAGGCCGCCGCGGTCGAGGCGGTCCGGCGGTGGCGCGCCGAGCGGGACGCGCCCGCCGTCGAGGCGGCGCTCGCCGCCCTGCGCGAGGCCGCCGGGAGCACCACCAACCTCATGGACGCCTCGATCGCGTGCGCGCGGGCCGGCGTCACGGTGGGGGAGTGGACCGGCGTGCTGCGCGGGGTGTTCGGCGAGTTCCGCGCCCCGACGGGGGTGTCGGCGGCGGTGTCCGGGAGCGAGGCCGGCCGGATCGGGGAGGTCCGCGAGCGCGTGCGCGCCGCCGGCGAGGAGATCGGCGAGAAGCTGCGCATGCTCGTCGGCAAGCCCGGGCTCGACGGCCACTCCAACGGTGCGGAGCAGGTGGCCGTGCGCGCCCGCGACGTCGGGTTCGAGGTCGTCTACCAGGGCATCCGGCTCACGCCGGCCGAGATCGTCGCCGCGGCCGTGCAGGAGGGCGTGCACGTCGTCGGGCTGTCGGTGCTGTCGGGCTCGCACCTGGAGGTCGTCCCCGCCGTGGTCGACGGCCTGCGGGCGGCCGGGGCCGACGACGTGCCGGTGGTGGTCGGCGGGATCATCCCGCCCGACGACGAGCGGCTGCTCCGCGACAAGGGCGTGGCGGCGGTCTTCACGCCCAAGGACTACAGGCTCACGGACATGATGGACGAGATCGTCACGCTGGTGCTCGACGCGCACCGGTGACGCTCACTCGGCGTCGGCCTCCTCCCGCTCGCCCCGGCGCTTGAACATCTTGAAGCCCGGCACGCCCTGGATGGCCAGGCGCACGTCCTCCAGCACGTCGAGCAGCTGGTGGACGTCGGGACCCACGCGGTCGAGCGTGGACAGGATCGGCAGGATGTCCTGCTCGAGGTGGTGGGTGAGCTGCGGCAGCTTGTCGATCATGCGGATGGCCGCCTGCAGCTCGGCCTCGGTGAACTCCTCGACGAAGTGCTGGGCCAGCGGGGCCACCTTGACGGCCATCGGCTGGTAGAGCGCGAGGATCTCCGCGGCGCCCTCGCTGGTGCCCGCGGCCTGGTCGACGAGCTCGCCCGCCCGGCCGGCCACGACCGCCGCCCGCTCGACCAGCCCCGCGGCCCCGCCGGCCACGCCGTCCGCCCGTCCGACGAGCCCGGCGGCGCCGTCGGCGACCTCGTCCGCCCGCGCGACGAGCGCGGCGGCACCGCCGGCGACCTCGTCGGCCCGGGCCACGAGGCCGGCCGCGTCCCCGGCCACCCCGCCCGCGCGGGCCACGAGGCCGGCCGCGTCCCCGGCGACCCCGTCCGCCCGCACGACCAGGCCCGCGGCCCGTTCGGCCACCCCGTCGGCGCGGACCACCAGCGCCGCCGCGCCCTCGGCGACGTCCCCGGCCCGGGCGACCAGGCCCGCGGCCTCGCCGGCGACCGACCCGGCCCGGGCGACGAGGCCGGCGGCGTCCCCGGCGATCGCGTCGGCCCGCCCGACCAGCCCGGCCGCGGCCCCCGCCGTGGCCCGCACGTCGGTGAGCAGCGGGTCGACCCGGCGGACCGCGTCCTCGGCGGCGGTGAGCACCGGGTCGACCCGCGCCACCGCGTCGCGCACCTCGACCAGCACCCGGTCCATGTCCTCGACGAGCACGGACGCCCGGTCGGCCAGCCGCTCGATGCTGCCGACCGCGGCGTCGACCCGCACCACCAGCGCCTCCACGCCGACGAGCAGCGTCGTGACGCGCTGGGGGAGCGCGGCGACGAGGCCCACCGCGTCGTCGGTCCAGCCGAGGACGGCCCGGGCCCCGGAGATCATGTCGTTCGGGCCCCACACGGGCACGCCGGCGATGCGCATCCCCCGATACTGGACCATCCGGCGGCTCCGCGAGCGGCGGAGCGGGCCACCGGGCGGATCCGGGCTCAGTCGGGCCAGACGGGGCGGCGCTTCTCCAGGAACGAGGCCATGCCCTCGCGGGCCCCCGGGCTCTGCGACACCGACGCCATGACCTCCACGGCGATCGCGTAGGCGTCGGCCTCCGGCCGGTCGAGCTGGGCGTAGAGGGTCTGCTTGCCCACCCCCTTGCCCCACCGGCTGCCCCGGGTCGCCCGGGCCAGCAGCGCGTCGGTGGCCGCGTCCAGCTCGGCGTCGGGCACCGCGTAGTTGACCAGCCCCCACTCGGCGGCGGTCCGGGCGTCGATCGGGTCGCCGGTCAGCGCCAGCTCCATGAGCCGCTTGCGCCCGACGTTGCGCGCGACGGGCACGGCCGGGGTGTGGCAGAACCAGCCCGCCCTCCCGCCGGGCAGGGCGAACGTCGCCGACTCGGCCGCGACGGCGAGGTCGCACGACGCCACGAGCTGGCAGCCGGCCGCCGTCGCGATCGTCGCCACCTTCGCGATCACCACCTGCGGCACCTGCTGGACGGTGCGCATCACCTGCGTGCACAGCCGCAGCAGGTCGCGCACCCCGGCGAGGTCACGGGCGGCGACGTCGGCGAAGTCGTGGCCGGCGGAGAACGCCCTCCCCTCACCGGCCAGGACGATGCCGGTCGCGTCCGACCGCCCCGCGGTCTCCAGCGCGTCGAGCAGCTCGCGCAGGTGCGGCTCCGACAGCGCGTTGCGCCGCTCCGGGCGGTTCATCGTGATCCGGACCGTGTCGCCGTCCTGCTTCACGAGCAGGTACTCGTAGGACATGCGCCGACGGTAGCGCCCGGGTCGCCGGGTCGGGAGGTCCTCGGGGTCACCGGTCGCCGGGCTCGTAGCCCTCGCCCAGCAGGGCGAGGTCGGGCGGCACCAGCGTCGTCGAGAGCACCAGCTCGCGGATGAGGTTGTCGTTGAGCGCGTTGCCGACGGGCTCGCCCACCTCCTCGCGGGTCAGCCCGGGCACGCCGTTGCGCGACATCCGCGTGCGGACGGCGGTGACGGCGTGCTCCACCCGCTTGGGCGTCCACCCCGCGCCGGGCCGGAGCTCGGCGAGCTGGTCGGCGGCCTGGCGCCAGGACAGCGGCTGCGGGCGGTGCTCGTGGAGCAGGTAGCGCTGGCCGAGCACGACGAGCACGAGCCGCTCGTCGTCGTCGAGGCGGAACAGGACCGGCTGCTGGGTGGCGTCGCGGTGCCGTGCGGCGGGCCGCCCGCCGTCGTCGCCGGTGACGTAGACCTCCAGGAGGTGCTCGCGCTCGTCCGAGCCCCGCACGAACACCGGCGTGTAGCCCTCGTCGAGCGGGACGGGCTCCTCCGCGGTGAACAGCAGCCGCCCGCCCGGCAGGCGGACGGGCAGCCGTCCGGTGTTCTCGATCCACCACTTCCCGGCGCGGTGCACGAGCCGCCCGTGCTCGCGGCTCACCCGCGGGTCGTCCTCGCCGACGCAGACGTGCACCTCGGGCCGGTTGCGCCCGAACACCAGCGTGCGGCCCTCCTTGGGGCCCACGGAGATGCCCCCGGCGACCGACAGCACGTAGACCGAGGCGCGCGCCGACCGCGGCACGCCGTGGGCGAGGCTCGCGTGGCTCGTGGGCAGCAGCCGGTCGGGGGACACGCCGGCATCCTCTCAGTACGACTTCGGGAGACCCAACGCGTGCTGCGCGATGTGGTTGAGGACCATCTCCCGGCTCACCGGGGCGATCCGCGCGGTGCGCACGGCGCCGAGCAGCGTCCCGACGCCGTACTCGACGGCCATGCCGTTGCCCCCGTGGGCCTGCACGGCCGCGTCGACGGCGCCGACCGCGGCCTCGGCGGCGGCGTACTTGGCGATGTTGGCCGCCTCGCCGGCCGCGGCGTGGTCGCCGGTGTCGTAGAGCCAGGCGGCCCGGGTGGTGGCCATGCGGGCCAGCTCGACCTCGACGTGCGCCTTCGCCAGCGGGTGCGCGACCGCCTGGTGCGCGCCGATCGGGGTGCTCCAGACCGTCCGGTCCCTCGCGTACTCGATACCCCGGCGCAGGGCGTAGCGGGCGAGGCCGTTGGAGTGGGCCGCGACCGTGATCCGCTCCGGGTTGAGCCCGGCGAACAGGGCGGCGAGCCCGGCCTCCTCGCCGCCGACCAGCGCGTCGTCGCCCACGAGCGCGTCGTCGAGGAAGACGGTGAACTGCTTCTCCGGGGAGGTGATGGCCATCTCGATCGGCTGGAACGTCATGCCCGGGGTGGCGTTCGGGACGATGAACATCGCCGGCCGCAGCGCGCCCTCCGTACCCTCCAGCCGGGCGACGACGAGCGTCGCCTCGGTCTCGTCGACCCCGGAGATGTAGTGCTTGGTGCCGCGGAGGCGCCAGCCGCGGCCGTCGGGGTCGCGGCGGGCCGTCGTGGTGATCCGGTGGGAATTCGACCCGGCGTCGGGCTCGGTGATCGCGAAGGACATCCGCGCGGTGCCGTCGGCGAAGCGGGGCAGCCAGCGCTCCTTCTGCCCGTCCGTGCCGGACCGCGCGATCACGGTGGCCGCGATGGCCGGGGACACCACGATGAGCAGCAGCGGGCAGCCGGCCGCGGCGATCTCCTCGGCCACGATCGCCAGCTCCACCATCCCCGCGCCGCCGCCGCCGTACTCGGCCGGCACCGCGACGCCGAGGTAGCCGTGCTCCGCGGCCTCCCGCCACAGCTCGGTGGTCTTCTCCCCCGAGCGGGCCTTCGCGACGAGGTAGTCGTGGCCGTACTCCGCCGCCAGCGCGGCCACGGACGCGCGCAGCAGCTGCTGCTCGTCGGTCTCGCGAAGGTCCATGCCGGCCACGCTGCCCCCCGGGGGCCCGCGGGGCAAGCCCCGCTCACCAGCGGCGGTCACACAGCCGTTCGGGGCCCGGCACAGCCGTTGCAACGGCTGCGTCGGGCCCACAACGGCTGTGCGGGTGGTGGCACAGCCGTTGTGGAGGTCAGCGCGGGCGCTGCAGGACCAGCAGGAGGTAGGCCGCGAGGGTCTGGGCGTCGACGACCGCGCCCTCGCGCACCATCGCCTCGAACTCGGCGATGGTGAACCAGGCCGTGCGCATGTCCTGCTCCTGGTGCTCGCGGTCGGGGGCGCCGGCGGTGAGCTCGGTGGCCAGGAAGACGTGCTCGCGCTGGCTGGACATGCCCGGCGCGATGTCCAGGCGCCCCAGCAGCTCCATCCGCCCGGCGACGAGCCCGGTCTCCTCGGCCAGCTCGCGGGCGGCCAGCTCGGCCGGGTCGGCCTCGGCGCGCTCCGGTGCGGTGCCCATCGGGAACTCCCAGCGCCGCGCGCCGACGGGGTAGCGGAACTGCTCGACCAGGTGCAGCCGGTCGCCGTCGAGGGGGACCACCACCGCGGCGGTGGGTTTGTCGATCACGCCGAAGATGCCGTCGCTGCCGTCGGGGCGGCGGATCGCGTCCTCGCGGACGGTCATCCAGCTGTTGGCGTAGACCTGGCGGCTCGAGAGCGTCTCCACGTCTGCGAGCCTGCCACCGTGCGCGCATCGCGACTCGTCACCCTCCTGTTCCTGCTGCAGCGCCGCCGGGCGGCGACGGCGGCGGAGCTGGCCGCGGAGCTGGAGGTCTCCGAGCGCACCGTCTACCGCGACGTCGCCGCGCTCACCGAGGCCGGCGTGCCGCTGTGGACCGAGCCCGGCCGGCACGGCGGCATCCGTCTGGTCGACGGCTGGCGGACCCGGCTCGACGGCCTCACCGCGCAGGAGGCCGCCGCCCTGTTCGCCGTCGGCGCGCCGCAGGTGCTCGCCGAGCTGGGGATGGGCGCCGCGCTGGCCGGGGCGCAGGCCAAGCTGCTCGCGACGCTGCCCGAGGGGCTGCGCGACCACGCCCGGTCGGTCGCCGAGCGCTTCCACCTCGACGCGCCGGGCTGGTTCCACACGCCCCAGCAGGTCACGCAGCTCGCCGCCGTGGCCGGCGCGGTGTGGGACGAGCGCTCGCTGACGATCCGCTACCGGCGCCGCGACGACGCCGTCGAGCGCACCGTCGACCCGCTCGGGCTCGTGCTCAAGGCCGGCACCTGGTACGCGGTCTGCCGGTCGGGGGACACCGTGCTGACGTACCGGGTGGACCGGATCGAGGCGGCGCAGCCGGGCGGGCCCTTCACCCGGCCCGAGGACTTCGACCTGGCCGCCTGGTGGTCGGCGTCGGCGCGCCGCTTCGAGTCGACGATGCTGCGGGCGACGGTGCGGCTGCGGCTCGGGCCGCGGGGGCTGCGGGTCCTCCCGCACGTCACCGACGCCGAGGCCGCCGCCCGCGCCGTCGACGCGGCCGGCCCGCCCGACGCCGACGGCTGGCGCGAGGTCGAGCTCGACGTCGAGAGCGTCGACGTCGCCGCGGGTCAGCTCGTCGGCCTCGCGGGCGAGGTGGCGGTGCTGGAGCCGGTGGAGCTGCGCGCCTCCCTGCACGCCTCGGGCATGCGGTTGGCCGCCCACAACACCGGTGGCGGGTAACCCATCCACAGCCAGGCCGTCATCCAGGCGTGCTCGCTGCGCAGCTCCCGCAGCACGGCCCGCCCGCAGGCCCGCAGCACCCGCCTCACCGGGCCACCGCCCCGACGGTGCCGGCCACGAGCCCGCCCGCGAGCAGGACGGCGACGGGGGCGAGCAGGGCCCCGGGGTCGGCGACCGGGTCACCGGCCACCGCGAGCAGGTCGGCGTCGTAGCCGGGCGCGACGCGGCCCTTGCGGTCGCCGACCCCGCACACCCGCGCGGCGACCGACGTGGCCGCGCGCAGCGCGCCGAGCGGGCCCGCCCCCAGCGCCGCGAGCTCCGCGACCCCGTGCGGCAGCACGCCGTGCGGCTTGGGCGGCGCGATCCCGGCGTCGGTGCCGACGACCACCACGGCCCCGGCGGCGACGAGCCGGGCGTGCGCGGCGCGGAGGTCCGGCAGGACCGCCGCGAGCTGCGGCGGCGGGGCGTGCGGGACGCCGCAGGGCGCCAGCCCGAGGGTCGAGCCGACCGCGACGCGCCGCCGGACCAGCTCGTCGACGAGCCCGTCGGGGACGCGCACGCCGTCGGCGGTGAGGAACGAGCAGTGCTCGACGCCGTCGACCCCGGCCGCCACGGCGTCGGCGACCGCGTCCAGGGCGTGCGCGTGCGCGGTGACGGGCAGGCCGTGGCGGTGCGCCTCGGTGACGATCGCGCGCAGCTCGGCGGGGGAGAACTGGCCGCCCGCGGCGTCGGTGCCCGGCGTCATGAGCCCGCCGCTCGCCATCACCTTGATCACGTCGACGCCCCGCTCGGCGCGGGCGCGGACGGCGTCGCGGACCCCCGCCGTCCCGGACGCGGCGCCGCCGAGGAAGTGGCAGTGCCCGCCCGGCGAGGTGATCGGCGGCCCGGCCGCGACGATCGTCGGCAGCGGGCCGCGGCCCGAGGAGCGCAGGGCCAGGGCGGCGTAGTCGCGGTCGCCGAGGTCGCGCACCGTCGTGACGCCGGCCCGGAGCTGGGCCGCCGCCGCGGCGGCCACGGCGTCGAGCAGGGCGTCGGGGTCCCGCCCGGCCAGCGCACCGACGGGGTCGCGCCCGGCGTCGAAGGCCAGGTGCACGTGGGTGTCGACCAGGCCGGGCAGCAGCGTCGCGCCGGGCAGGTCGACCAGCTCCGCGTCGGGCGGGACGGGGGCGTCCCGCCCGGTCCGCACCTCGGTGATCCGGCCGTCCTCGACGAGGACGAGCGGATCGTCCACGCAGGTCGCGCCGTCGAAGAGGCGGGCGGCGCGCAGTGCGGTGCGGGTCATGGAGCGTGTCTACGACCGTCCGGCGCTGCGGCCATCGTGGAAACCACGGATCCGTGGTACGGCTACGGCGCCCACGCGGGGCGGGAGGCGCTGTGGAACTCGGGTTCGTCGGGCGCGCGACCGAGCTGGAGGAGCTCGCGGCGCGGCTCGACGCCGCCCTCGACGGCCGGGCCGGCGTCGTGCTGCTCGCCGGGGAACCGGGGATCGGCAAGTCCCGGCTCGCGGCCGAGTTCGGCCGGCTGGCCGGCGCGCGGGCGGTGCCCGTGCTGTGGGGCGGCTGCACCGACGCCGCCGACGCCCCCGCCTACTGGCCGTGGCGGCGGGTCCTGCGGGGCTGGCTCGGCCCGCTGCCCGACGAGCTCGCCGCCCTGGGGGCGGGGTGCGGGGCGGTCACCGGCGGGCGGTTCGCCCTCGCCGACGCCGTCACGCGCTTCCTCACCACCGCCGCGTCCGCCGCCGGTCTCGTCGTCGTCCTCGACGACCTGCAGTGGGCCGACGCGGCGTCCGCGGCGCTGCTCGGGCACGTGGCGCGCGAGGCGGGCGGCGCGCGCCTGCTCGTCGTCGGCACGTTCCGGCCGGCGGAGCTGGCGGCTCCGCTCCCGGGCGTCCGGCTCGACCTGGGCGGCCTCACCGCCGGTGAGATCGGCACCGCGCTGCCCGGGGTCTCCCCGGCCCGCGCCGCGGTCCTCGCGGAGCGGGCCGGGGGCAACCCGTTCCTCGTCGGGGAGCTCGTCCGGGCCTGGCGCGCGGGCACGCCCGACGAGGAGGTGCCCGCGGCCGTGCGCGACGTGGTGCGGGCCCGCCTCGCCCGGCTGCCCGCCGCGTGCCGCGACCTCCTGGCCGCCGCCGCCGTGCTCGGCCGCGAGATCGACCCGGACCTGCTCGCCGGGGTCACCGGCCGGCCGCCGGGCGACCTGCTCGACGACCTCGCCCCGGCCCTGGCCGACGGCGTGCTGGAGCACCCGCCGGCCCGCCGGCCGCGGTTCGTCCACGACCTCCTCCGGGAGGCGGTGCTCGCCGACGCGGACGCCGCCCGCGTGCACGCGCGGGCGGCCCGGTTCCTCGCGGCCCGCGCCGACGACCCGGACGTGCTCCCCTCGCTCGCGGCGCACGCCCTCGCCGGGCTCCCGCACGGGGACCGGCGCGCGGCGGTGGGGTGGGCGCGGCGGGCCGCCGAGCAGGCGACCGGGCGGCGGTCGCACGAGGACGCCGCGCGCTTCTGCGCGGCCGCCCTCGACGCCGGCCGCGCGACGCTCGGGCCGGAGGAGCGGGGCGAGCTGCTGCTCTCGCTCGCGCAGGCCCGCGCGTGCTGCCACGACATCTCCGGCGCCGTGGCGGCCTGCCGCACCCTCGCCGACCTGGCCCGGGAGACCGGGGACGCCGCGGCGCTCGGGCGCGCCGCCCTCGCCCTGCCCGGGGTGAGCCACGCCGACTGGCTCCGCCTGACCCGCGGCTGGTGCGCCGAGGCGCTCGCCGGCCTGCCCGACGCCGACGACCCGCTGCGCAGCCGGTTGCTGGCCCAGCTCGCGCACAGCACCCTCCTCGACGCCGACGCGCCGCTGCTGGCGCGGGTCAGCGGCGAGGCGCTGGCCATGGCCGAGCGCCTCGACGACCCGACGGCGCTGGTCGAGGCTCTCCGGGCGCGGCAGCTCGCGCGGTCCGGGGCGTCCGGGGCGGTGGAGCGGCTGGTGCTCGGCGGCCGGATGCTCGCCGTGGCCGAGCGCACCGCCGACCCCGCCGACGCGATGTGGGGGCACCTGTGGCGGTTCGACGCGCTGCTGCAGCTGGGGCGCGCGGCCGAGGCGGAGGCGGAGCTGGACCGGCTCGAGCCCGTCGTCGCCCGCCTGCGCCGCCCGCTGGCGCGCCTGCACCTGGTGCGGGGCCGGTTCACGATCGCCGCCGGGTGCGGCCGCTTCGCCCGGGCCACCGACCTCAACGAGGAGGCGCTGGAGCTGGCCCGGCGCGGAGGGGACGACGGCGCCGTCGGGACCGCGCTCACGATGCGCCTCGTCCTCGCCTGCTGCACCGGCCAGGACCCCGGGGACCTCGCGTGGTTCCACGACGCGCCCGACCTCGCCTCGCCCTACACCGCGCTCGCGCGGGTCACCCACGCGCAGCTGCTGCTCGACCGCGGCGACCGGGACGGGGCCGCCCGGTGGTGCGCCGACCTGCCCGCCCCCGGCTCCCCGCGGGTCCCCGCGTTCCTCGCGCTGCCCCTGGAGGCCAAGCGCGCCGAGGTGGCGGCCGACCTGGGGGACGCGGAGACGGCGGAGGCGGCGCAGCGGCTGCTGGCGCCGCACGCGGACCTGCACGTCGTCGGCGGGGCGGGCGCGGTGCTGACCACGGGCTCGGTGCGGACGCCGCTCGGGGCCGCCGCCCTGGCGTGCGGCCGTCCGGACACCGCGGTGCGCCACCTGGAGGCGGCGGTCGCCGCGAACGAGGCGGCGGGCCTGGTGCCCTGGGCGGCGCACGCGCGGTTCCGGCTGGCGACGGCGCTGCGCGAGCGCGGCCGGCGCGGCGACGCCGACGCGGCCCTCGCCGTCGCCCGGTCGGCGCAGGGCGTCGCGGAGCGGCTCGGCATGGCCCCGCTGCGCCGCCGGACGGCCGAGCTGGTGGCGGCGCTGGGCGAGCGCGGCCCGCTCAGCCCGCGGGAGGCGGAGATCGCCCGGTACGTCGGGCGGGGCCTGACCAACCGGCAGATCGCCGCCGACGCCGGCATCTCCGAGCGCACGGTCGAGACCCACGTGCAGCACGTCCTGGCCAAGCTCGGCTTCTCCCGGCGCGCCGAGATCGCCGCGTGGGTGGCGCGCCGCGGGCAGTAGGGTCGGCGCCCGTGCGTCTCGTCATCGCCCGCTGCCAGGTCGACTACGTCGGCCGGCTCACCGCCCACCTGCCGATGGCGCCGCGGCTGCTGCTGGTCAAGGCCGACGGGTCGGTGAGCATCCACGCCGACGACCGCGCCTACAAGCCGCTGAACTGGATGAGCCCGCCGTGCTGGCTCACCGAGTCCCCGGGCGTCTGGACGGTGCGCAACAAGGCCGACGAGTCGCTCGTCATCACCATCGACGAGGTGCTGCACGACTCCACCCACGAGCTCGGCGTCGACCCCGGGCTGGTCAAGGACGGCGTCGAGGCCCACCTGCAGGAGCTGCTCGCCGCCCACCCCACCACCCTGGGCGAGGGGTACACGCTGGTGCGGCGCGAGTACATGACGGCGATCGGGCCGGTCGACCTGCTCTGCCGCGACGTCGACGGCTCCTCGGTGGCCATCGAGGTCAAGCGGCGCGGTGAGATCGACGGCGTCGAGCAGCTCACCCGCTACCTGGAGCTCATGAACCGCGACCCGCTGCTCGCCCCGGTGCGCGGCGTCTACGCGGCGCAGCAGATCAAGCCGCAGGCCCGCACGCTGGCCGAGGACCGCGGCATCCGCTGCGTGGTGGTGGACTACGACGCGCTGCGCGGCACCGAGTCCACCGACCTGCGGCTGTTCTGAGCGGTCCGGCCCGGGCGTGGCACCATCGTCGCCGTGAGCGGCACGGCGGCGGTGCACCACCTGCGGGAGCTGGCCCTGCTGCGCGCCGTGCGCGACCGGATCGACCGGGAGTACGCGCAGCCGCTCGACGTCGAGACGCTGGCCCGGGGCGCGAGCATGTCGGCCGGGCACCTGTCGCGCCGCTTCCGCGCCGCCTACGGCGAGTCGCCCTACTCCTACCTCATGACCCGCCGCATCGAGCGGGCGATGGCGCTGCTGCGCCGGGGCGACATGAGCGTCACCGAGGTCTGCTTCGCGGTCGGCTGCTCGTCGCTGGGGACGTTCAGCACGCGCTTCGCCGAGCTGGTCGGCGTGCCGCCCAGCGTCTACCGGCGCGAGTCCGCCGGGTCGACGCAGGGCATGGCGCCGTGCGTCGCGAAGCGGGTGACCCGGCCGGTCAGGAATCGAGAAGCACCGGGCGGAGCGCCGCACCTAGCGTGACCGCCATGGAACTCACCATCCACCAGGTCCACCTCCCGCACGACGACCGCGACGCCGCCCTGGCCTTCTACCGCGACACCCTGGGCTTCGAGGTCCGGGGCGAGGTCGAGCACGGGGGCCTGCACTGGATCACGGTCGGACCACCCGGTTCGCCGGGCACGTCCCTGGTGCTGCACCCGCCCGGCGCCGACCCGGGCGTCACCGAGGACGAGCGCCGCACCATCGCCGAGATGATGGCCAAGGGCACCTACGCCGGGGTCAACCTGGCCACTCCGGACCTCGACGCCGCCTTCGAGCGGCTGCAGGGCGGTGCGGGCGAGGTCGTCCAGGAGCCCACCGACCAGCCGTGGGGCGTGCGCGACTGCGCGCTCCGCGACCCGGCCGGCAACATGATCCGCATCGTCGAGGTGCGCTGAGCCCGGCCGCGACCGAGCTGCCCCGACCGCGCCGCCGCCCTACCCTGCGGGGTATGACCACCACCGACGCGCCGGCGCAGGCCGTGTTCACCTCCACCGACCCGCGCACCGGCGAGGTCGTCGGCACCCATCCCGTGCACGACGCCGCCGCGGTCGAGGCGGCCGTGGCCCGGGCCCGCGAGGCCGCCGACTGGTGGGCCGACCTGGGCTTCGACGGCCGCCGCACCGTGCTCGCGGAGTGGCGCCGCGCGCTCGTGCGCGGGATGGACGACCTGGCGCGCACCGTCGTCGCCGAGACCGGCAAGCCGTTCGACGACGCGCGCCTGGAGCTGGTGCTCGCGATCGACCACCTGGACTGGGCCGCCAAGCACGCGGCGAAGGTGCTCGGCCGCCGCTCGGTCCCCACCGGCCTGCTCATGGGCAACCAGGCGGCGACGCTGGAGTACGCGCCGCTCGGCGTCGTCGGCGTGATCGGGCCCTGGAACTACCCGCTGTTCACCCCGATGGGCTCGATCGCCTACGCCCTCGCCGCCGGCAACGCCGTGGTGTTCAAGCCCAGCGAGCTCACCCCCGGCGTCGGCGTCGCGCTGGCCGACTCGCTCGCCGAGATCGTGGCCGGGCGGCCGCTGCTGCAGGTCGTCACCGGGTTCGGCGAGACGGGCGCGGCGCTGTGCCGCTCCGGCGTCGCGAAGATCGCCTTCACCGGCTCGACGGCCACGGCCAAGCGCGTGATGGCCGCCTGCGCCGAGACGCTCACGCCGGTGCTGGTGGAGTGCGGCGGCAAGGACGCGCTGATCGTCGACGCGGACGCGGACCTCGACGCCGCCGCCGACGCCGCCGTGTGGGGCGGGATGTCCAACGCCGGACAGACCTGCATCGGGGTCGAGCGCGTCTACGCGGTCGACGCCGTCGCCGACGACCTGATCGGGCGGATCGCCGCGCGGGCCCGGGCCGTGACGGCGGGGCGCGACTTCGGGCCGATGACGATGGAGTCGCAGACCGCGGTGGTGCGGAGCCACATCGACGACGCCCTGGCCGCGGGCGGGCGGGCCGTCGTCGGCGGGGCGGGGAGCGCCGACTCCCGGCTGGTCGAGCCGGTCGTGCTCGTCGACGTCCCGGAGACCTCCACCGCCGTCACCGAGGAGACCTTCGGGCCGCTGCTCGTCGTGAACCGCGTGCCCGACGTCGACGAGGCCGTGCGCCGCGCCAACGCCACCGCCTACGGGCTCGGCGCGACGGTGTTCTCCAAGGCCCGCGGCCCGGAGATCGCCGCGCGGCTGCGCACCGGGATGGTGGGGATCAACTCGGTGATCCCCTTCGCCGGCATCCCGGCCCTGCCCTTCGGCGGGGTGGGCGACAGCGGCTTCGGGCGCATCCACGGCGAGGACGGGCTGCGGGAGTTCACCCGCGCCCACGCCGTCGTCCGGCAGCGCTTCGCCCTGCCGATCGCGGTGACGAGCTTCCGGCGCACCGCGGGCGGGATGCGCGCGCTGGTCGGCGTGGTGAAGCTGCTGCGCGGGAGGTAGCCCCGGGAGGGCGTTCTCACAGCCCCGCCCGCGGCGCCGTCTGGGAGGATCGCCCGACAGCGTCGTCGGAGGGAGCAGCGTGGCCAGGGAGTTCCGCACGGTCGGCGTGGTCGGCCTGGGCACGATGGGCGCGGGCATCGTGGAGGTGTTCGCGCGCAACGGGCTGCACGTCGTCGCCGCGGAGGTCGACGCGGAGGCGGTCGAGCGGGGGCGGGCGCACCTGGAGACGTCCACGTCCCGCGCCGTGCGCCGCGGCAAGCTGACGCAGGCCGACGCCGACGCGCTGCTGGAGCGGATCACCACCACGACCTCGCTCGACGACCTGGCCGACGTCGACCTGGCCGTCGAGGCGGTGCCCGAGAGCCTGGACCTCAAGGCCGGGGTCCTCGCCGAGCTCGACCGCGTGTGCCGGCCCGACGTCGTCCTCGCCTCGAACACCTCCTCGCTGTCGGTCACCGAGCTGGCCGTGCGCACCGGCCGCCCGGGCCGCGTCGTCGGCATGCACTTCTTCAACCCCGCGCCGGTGCAGAAGCTCGTCGAGCTGGTGCGCACCGTCGTCACCGAGCAGGACGTGGTCGACGACCTGGCGGAGTTCGCCGCCACGCTGGACAAGGTCCCGGTCGTCATCGGCGACCGCGCCGGCTTCATCGCCAACGCGCTGCTGTTCGGCTACCTCAACCACGCCGCGCGCATGTTCGAGCAGCGCTACGCCAGCCGCGAGGACCTCGACGCCGCCATGCGCCACGGCTGCGGCTACCCGATGGGCCCGCTCGCGCTGCTCGACCTCATCGGGCTGGACACCAGCTACGAGATCCTCGACACGATGTACGCGCAGTCGCGCAGCCGGGCGCACGCCCCCGCCCCGGTGCTCAAGCAGATGATCACCGCCGGGCTGCTGGGCCGGAAGTCCGGCCGCGGCTTCTACACCTACGCCGGGCCCCACAGCTCCCAGGTCGTGCCGGACGCGCTGACGCCCGCCGGTGCCGTGCCCCGGGACGCGGCCGTGCGCGACGTGCAGCGCGTCGGCGTCGTCGGCACCGGCACCATGGCCTCGGGCATCGCGGTCGTGCTCGCGACGGCCGGGCTCGACGTCGTGCTCCGCGGGCGGTCCGCGTCGAAGGTCGAGACCTGCCTCGCGGGCGTCCGCAGGGCCCTGGACAAGGCCGTGGTCCGCGGCCGGCTCACCGACGACGAGCGCGACGCCGTGCTCGCCCGCACCACCGGCACCACGGCGCTGGAGGACCTCGCCGACGCCGACCTGGTGGTCGAGGCGGTCGCCGAGGAGCTGGACGTCAAGCGCGCGGTGTTCGCCGCCCTCGACGAGGTGTGCAAGCCGGGCGCGATCCTCGCCACCACCACCTCGTCGCTGCCGGTCGTCGAGTGCGCGGCGGCCACCTCGCGGCCCGCCGACGTCATCGGGATGCACTTCTTCAACCCCGCGGCGGCGATGCGGCTGGTCGAGGTCGTGTCGACGATCAGCACCTCCCCGGACACGGCCGCCTCGGTGCTCGCGCTCTGCGAGCGGATCGGGAAGGTGCCGGTGAGCTGCGGCGACCGCGCCGGCTTCATCGTCAACGCGCTGCTGTTCCCCTACCTCAACGACGCCGTGAAGATGCTGGAGGCCCACTACGCCAGCGCGGACGACATCGACGCCGCGATGAAGACCGGCTGCGCGCTGCCGATGGGCCCGTTCGAGCTGCTCGACGTCGTGGGCCTGGACGTGTCGCTCGCCATCGAGCGCTCGCTCTACCAGGAGTTCCGGGAGCCGTGGCTCGCGCCGGCGCCCCTGCTGGAGCACCTGGTCACCGCCGGACGCCTGGGCCGCAAGACCGGCCACGGGTTCCGGGACCACGCGGCCCGCTGACGGGCGGGCGGGGAGCCGGGCAGGTGGCGCGCTGGAACCGGAGGCGGGACGACCACGTCCCGCTGCGCTCCGCGACCTTCACCCGCACCGAGACCGCCGCCGACGGCGAGTGGGTCGTGCGCAGCGTGGCCGGGTCGCCGTCGCCGCGCTCGTACCGCTGCCCCGGCTGCGACCAGGAGATCCCCGCCGCCGTGCCGCACGTCGTGGCGTGGCCGGCGGGGGAGTTCGGGACGGTCGAGGACCGGCGGCACTGGCACACGCCCTGCTGGGCGGCGCGGGGCCACCGGCGCCCCGGCCGGCGGCGCTGACCGCGCAGCGCCGATCGCCCGTGGCGCGCGGGGTCCCGCGACCCGGCGCGGCCGCGGCGGCTCCGTGCGGGTCGGTCAGCGGCGGCCGGCCGCCGCGCGCTCGCGGGTGCCGTTGCCGGGCGGCGGCCCGGCGTGCGATCCGGTTGGGGCGGGGGCCGTGGCCGGGGGAGCGGCGGCGTCGTGGACGGCGCCGTGCGGGCCCGGCCCGTCCACGGTCTCGCCGGGCAGGGGGGCCAGCGAGCCGCTGACCCCGGCCAGGGCGGAGCGGGCGCTGTCGAGCTGGCGGGCGACGCGCTCGCGCAGCGCGGTCAGCTCCGCCACGCGCCGCTGGGCGTCGTCGACGAGGCGCTGTGCCTCGGTCCGGGCCCGGGCGAGCTCGTCGCGGACCTGCGCCGCGTGGGACGCGCGCGTCTCCTCGATCTCCTGCTGCGCCGCCGCCTGCTGCGCCGCGAGCAGGACCAGCGCCTCGGTGCGGCGCTGCTCCATCGCCAGGGAGAAGTCCTCCTCCTCCAGAGCGTGCCGGCGCTGCGCCTCCCCGAACGCCTGCGACTGCTCGGCCTCGGCGCGCGCCCGCGCGTCGGCGATCTCGCGCTCGACCTGCGAGCGCCGCTCGTCCAGCTCCGCCAGCACCGCGGTGCGCTCGGCGCCGATCCGGGCCTCCAGCTCGGCCCGGCGCTCGACGGCCTCCTGCTCGAGGGCGGCCCGGCGCTCCGCGAGCTCGCGCTCGGCCGCCTCCCGGCGCTCGGCGAGCTCGCGCTCCACGACCGACCGGTCGGCGGCGATCTGCGCCCGCTCGCGCTCGACGCGCTCGGTCAGCTCGGAGGCCTCGAGCTCGGCGGGGCCGAGCGTGGACGCCGCCTGCTGCGTCGCGGCGGCGACGATCTCCGCGGCCCGCCGCTCGGCCTCCTCGATGCGGGCGGCGGCGGTGGCCTCGGAGCGGGCCAGCATGTCGGCGACCTCGTCCTCGGCCAGCCGCAGCATGGACCGCATCCGCTCGCTCATGCCCTGGACGCTCTGCGGCGGCCCGGCGAGCGTGCGCACCTGCGCCCGCAGCCGCTCGGCGCGGGCGCGGGAGTCGTCCAGCTCGCGGGCGAGCTGGGCGGCCTGGTCGACCGCGGCGTCGCGGTCGGCGGCCAGGATGCTGATCTCCGCGTCGATCCGGCGCAGGTGGTTCTCGACCTGCGCCGGGTCGTAACCCCGCCGGACGAGCGCGAACCCGGAGGCGGACGGGGAGGCGGCGGGCTCAGCCATGGTCCTCACGGTACCGGCCGGCGCACCCGCCGCGGCGCCGCACACGCGCTGTCGCCGCAGCTCATCCGTCCGGGTGGTCACACCCCCCGGAACCGGTTGATCGCCTCGAGGTGCTGCTCCCGCTTCGCCGGGTCGCTGACGCCGAGGCCCTCCTCGGGGGCGAGGGCGAGCACGCCGACCTTGCCCTGGTGGCTGTTGGTGTGGACGTCCAGCGCCGCCTGACCGGTCTCGGCCAGCGGGTACACCTTCGACAGCGTCGGGTGGACCAGGCCCTTGTCGATCAGCCGGTTGGCCTCGAAGGACTCGCGGTAGTTGGCGAAGTGCGACCCGATGATGCGCTTGAGGTTCATCCACAGGTAGCGGTTGTCGTAGCTGTGCTCGTAGCCCGAGGTGGACGCGCAGGTGACGATGGTGCCGCCCTTGCGGGTGACGTAGACGCTGGCGCCGAAGGTCTCCCGGCCGGGGTGCTCGAACACGATGTCGGGGTCGTCGCCGCCGGTGAGCTCGCGGATCCGCGCGCCGAACCGCTTCCACTCGCCGGGGTCCTGGTGGTGCTCGTCGCGCCAGAAGCGGTAGCCCTCGGCGCTCCGGTCGATGATCAGCTCGGCCCCCATGGCCTTGCAGATCTCCGCCTTCTCCGGCGAGGACACGACGCACACCGGGGTGGCCCCGCCGTTCAGCGCGAACTGCGTCGCGTAGGAGCCGAGCCCGCCCGAGGCGCCCCAGACGAGCACGGTGTCGCCCTGCTTCATGCCCGCGCCGTTGCGCGAGACGAGCTGGCGGTAGGCCGTGGAGTTGACCAGCCCGGGCGCCGCGGCCTCCTCCCAGGTCAGGTGCGCGGGCTTGGGCAGCAGCTGGTTGGACTTGACCAGTGCCAGCTCGGCCAGCCCGCCGAAGTTGGTCTCGAAGCCCCAGATGCGCTGCTCGGGGTCCATCATCGAGTCGCCGTGCCCGTCGGGGCTCTCCAGCTCCACCGACAGGCAGTGGGCCACCACCCGGTCACCGGGCTTCCAGGCGTTCACCCCCGGCCCGGTGCGCAGCACGACACCGGCCAGGTCGGAGCCGACCACGTGGTAGGGCAGGTCGTGCCGGGCGGTGAGCGGGGAGGTCCGCCCGTAGCGCCGCAGGAACCCGAAGGTCGACACCGGCTCGAAGATCGAGGTCCACACCGTGTTGTAGTTGATCGCGCTGGCCATCACCGCGACGAGCGCCTCGCCCGGCCCCAGCTCCGGGACGGCGACCTCGTCCAGGTGCAGGCTCCGGCGCGGGTCCTTCTCCTTCGACGGCATCCCGGCGAACATCTCCGCCTCGTCGGCGTGCACGGTGATCCCGCGGTAGTGGTCGGGCACGTCGAGCCCGCCGAGGGCGTCGAACTGCCCGGCGATGATGGCGTCGCGGATCTCCTGCACGGCTGGCCTCCGTTGGCGTGGTCGTGGGTTACCGGCCGGTAGCCTAAGGGCTCCACCGGCCCGTGCGCGCCGTCCGCGTGGCCAGGGCCACGCGACGGGACGATCAGTGCCCGGCGGCCGGTTCGACGAGCTCGACGAGCACGCCGCCGGCGTCCTTGGGGTGCACGAAGTTGATCCGCGAGCCGGCCGTCCCCCGCTTCGGCGCGTCGTAGAGCAGCCGCAGGCCCTTGCCGCGCAGGACGGCGCTCGTGGCGTCGATGTCCTCCACCCGGTAGGCCACCTGCTGGATGCCCGGGCCGCTGCGGTCGAGGAACCGGCCGATGGCCGAGTCGGGGCGCAGCGGCGCCAGCAGCTGCACCGCGGCGCCGCCCGCGTCGCCGGGCGCCGACAGCATCGCCTCGCGCACGCCCTGCTCCTCGTTGGTCTCCTCGTGGACGGCGACCAGGCCGAGCGTGTCCGCGTACCACGCGATCGCCGCGTCCAGGTCGGCCACGGCGATCCCGACGTGGTCGACGGCCGTGATGCGGTGCTCTCCCATGCGCGGAATCTAGCCGCGCAGCGGCCGGCCGGGACCGCGGTGTGGCGCGCGCCGCTGTGCCCGCGGTCACGGCGTCGGCGTCGTCACGAGCCGCCCTCGCGCGGAGAACCGGCAGGTAGGCTCGTCGCAGCCGTCGACCCGACCCCACCACCACCGCCGCTGGAGGTCCCCCGTGTCCGAAACCGTGATCGTCGCCGGAGCCCGCACGCCGATGGGCCGCCTGCTCGGCTCGCTCAAGGGCTTCTCGGGCGCGCAGCTCGGCGGGGTGGCGATCCGGGCCGCGCTGGAGCGCGCGGGCGTGGCGCCCGAGCAGGTGCAGTACGTGATCATGGGCCAGGTGCTGACGGCGGGGGCGGGCCAGATCCCGGCCCGGCAGGCCGCGGTCGCCGCCGGCATCCCCATGGACGTGCCGGCGCTGACGATCAACAAGGTCTGCCTGTCCGGAATCGACGCGATCGCCCTGGCCGACCAGCTGATCCGCGCGGGCGAGTTCGACATCGTGGTGGCGGGCGGCCAGGAGTCGATGACCCAGGCCCCGCACCTGCTGACGGGCAGCCGCGAGGGCTTCAAGTACGGCGACGCGAGCATGCAGGACCACATGGCCCACGACGGGCTGTTCTGCGCGTTCGACCAGGTGGCGATGGGGGCCTCGACCGAGAAGCACAACGGCCGCTACGAGCTCACCCGCGCCGAGCAGGACGAGTTCGCCGCCGCCTCGCACCAGCGCGCCGCGGCCGCGGCGGCGAAGGGCCTGTTCGCCGAGGAGATCGCCCCGGTGTCGATCCCGCAGCGCAAGGGCGACCCGGTGGAGTTCAGCTCCGACGAGGGCATCCGCCCCGACACGACCGTGGAGGGCCTCGCCCGGCTGCGCCCCGCGTTCTCGCCCGACGGCACGATCACCGCCGGGTCGGCCTCGCAGATCTCCGACGGCGCCGCGGCCGTGGTCGTGATGAGCAAGGCCAGGGCGGAGGAGCTCGGGCTCGCCTGGCTCGCCGAGATCGGTGCCCACGGCGTGGTGGCCGGGCCGGACGCCAGCCTGCACGAGCAGCCGGCCAACGCGATCGCCCGCGCGTGCGAGAAGGAGGGCATCACACCCGCCGACCTCGACCTGGTGGAGATCAACGAGGCGTTCGCCGCGGTCGGCGTGGTGTCCACGCGCAAGCTCGGGCTCGATCCCGACAGGGTCAACGTCAACGGCGGGGCCATCGCGCTCGGCCACCCGATCGGCATGTCCGGCGCCCGGATCGCCCTGCACCTGGCGCTGGAGCTGCGCCGCCGCGGCGGCGGGGTCGGCGCCGCCGCGCTCTGCGGCGGGGGCGGGCAGGGCGACGCCCTCATCGTGCGCGTACCGGCCGCCGCCGGGTCCTGACCCCCGCGCATGGCCCGGCCCGACCTCGACGAGCTGGTGGCGCGGGCCCGGTCCGGTGAGCACCGCGCCGTGGCCCGGCTGCTGTCGCTCGTGGAGAACGGGACGGCCGCGGGCCGGGACGGCGACCTCCCCCGGCTGGCCGCCGCGCTCCTCCCGCACGCGGGGCGGGCCCACGTCGTGGGGCTGACCGGGTCGCCGGGCGTCGGCAAGTCGACGACGACCTCGGTGCTGGTCGGCGCCCTCCGCGCCACGGGCCGGCGGGTGGGGGTGCTCGCCGTCGACCCGTCGTCGCCGTACTCGGGCGGGGCGCTGCTGGGCGACCGCGTGCGGATGGGCGAGCACGCCACCGACGAGGGCGTGTTCATCCGGTCGATGGCCGCGCGCGGCCAGCTCGGCGGGCTGGCCCGGGCCACCCCGCAGGCGCTGCGCGTGCTCGACGCGGCCGGGTGCGACGTGGTGCTGCTGGAGACCGTCGGCGTGGGCCAGAGCGAGATCGATGTGGTGGGGCTGGCCGACACCACGGTCGTGCTGCTCGCGCCGGGCGCGGGCGACGGTGTGCAGGCCGCGAAGGCCGGGATCCTCGAGGTGGCCGACCTGTTCGTGGTGAACAAGGCCGACCGGGACGGAGCCGCGCGCGCGGTGCGCGAGCTGCGGGACCTGGCCGTCACCGGCGGCGCCGACGGGCCCGGGGGCTGGGAGCGCCCGGTGGTGCCGACCGTCGCGGTCCGCGGGGAGGGCACGACCGACCTGGTGGCGGCGCTGGAGGCCCACCGCGAGTGGCTCGTCCGCAGCGGGGAGGGCCGGCGGCGGCGCGCCGCCCGGGCCGAGGGCGAGGTGGCCGCGATCGTGCTGGAGCGGTTGCGCGCGCGGCTGGGCGACGTGCGCGGCTCCGGCGACCTGGCGGTGGCGGCGCACCGCGTCGCCACCGGGGAGGTGGATCCGTACCGCGCGGCCGACGCCGTGGAGGCGGCGCTGCTGCGGACCGCGTCGGGGGCGGACGGCCGCTGACGGTCGGGCCCGCCGGCGCGCCGTCACGGCGGACCCGCGGCGCTGCGCAGCAGGGCGGTCGAGCCGATCCGCCGGGCCAGCTGCCGGGCCTGCTCGGCGTGCCGGCCCGCGGCCGCGGCGCGCCCGGCGGACCGGTGCACGGCGGCCAGGTCGGCGTGCAGCTCGGCCCGGTGGCGCACCGACCGCGGTCCGGCGGCGAGGGCCCCCGCGAGCGCGTCGGCCGCCGCGTCGTCGCGCAGCAGCGCCAGGGTCCGCCCGTGCCAGTGCCCGAGGTCGGGCAGCTCGATCCGGAGCGGGTCCAGGGGATGCCCCAGATCGGGGGCGGCCAGGGCGGCGCGGGCGTCGGCCAGCGCGGCGCGGGCGTCGGCCGCCCGGCCCAGCTCCGCCCGGGCCACCGCCTGCGCCACGGCCACGCGGGCGGTCCCCGGACCGCCGTCGAGGCGGGCCCGGGTCTCGGCGAGCAGGTGGTGCGCCGCGTCGGGGTCGCCGACCTCGCGCAGCACGTCGGCCCGCCCGGCGGCCGCGGCGGCGACGGCCGCGGCCGAGCCGGCCGCCTCGGCCGCTGCAGCCGCGGTGCCGCCGTGCGCCCAGGCGGTGGCGGGGTCGTCCCGGTCGAGGGCGTGGCGCACCGCCAGCACCGCCGCGACGGCCAGCGGCTGCGCGACGGCGGCCCAGCGCGCCGCCCCGAGGGTGTGCGCCAGCGTGCGGGACAGCTGCGCCACCAGCGCGGCGGTGACCTCGCCCGCCCCGGCCGCCCCCAGCTCGTCGTCGAGGCGCAGCGCCGCGGCCACCTGCACCCGCCACTGCTCGACAGCCCCGTCGCCGGCCGCCGCGGCGGCGCCCAGCTCGCCGAGCAGCCGCTCGCGCGAGGACCCGCCGACCGGGCGCGGCAGCAGGTCGAGCTCCGCGGCCGAGCGCCCGTAGAGCTCCACCAGGAGCTGCCGGGAGGCGGGGTCGGGCAGCGCGTGCCCGTTCTCCCACCGCGACAGCTGCGTTTTCAGGCTCGCCGCGGACGACCCGGCCCCGCCGCGCCGCCGCGCCAGGTCGTGCAGGCGCGCGGCCGCGTCGGTCTGCGACCAGCCCCGGTCGGTGCGGGCCGCGCGCAGCGCCGTCCGCACCGGTGCGGACGGGGCGGGGGTCGGCTCCGCGGACGGGGCGGGGGCGGGTCGCAGCGGGGTCACGCCGCCGAGAGTGTCAGGGGCCGGTCCTACTGTCAACGCCGTTGCCGCAACAGGGCGTCAACAGCGGGGGAGGAGGCGCCGGTGGACGTGGTGGCGTGCGCGGCGTGCCTGGTGGCGGGATCGGCGGCGGGAGCGGCCTCGCTCCACGGCGTCCGGTGGTGGCGCGGACGCGGTGGGGGGACGCGCCGCACCCGGCGGGGCGGGACGGGGCGCACGTGGCCCGGTCCGCTGCGCGGCGGCGACCGGCCGCGGCGCCGGCGGGGCGGGCCGGGGGCGCGCGGATGAGCGCGCGCGGGCCCGCGCCCGACCGCCCGCCCCCGCGGGCCGGGGCTCAGGCGAAGTCGCCCGCGGCCCGGCGCACCAGGCCGAGCAGCGCGGTGAGCTGCTCCTCCTGCTCGGGGGACAGCCCGGACAGCCCGAAGTCCACGGCCGTCACGGCGGCGGTGGCGCGCTCCCGCAGCGCGCCGCCCTCCTCGGTGATCTCCACGAGCGTGGCCCGCCGGTCGGTCGGGTGCGGGACCCGGCGCACGAGGCCGTCGGCCTGCAGCCGGTCCACGATGTTCGTCACGCTCGTCGGGTGCAGCTGCAGCCGCTCGCCCATCACGCGCATCGGCAGCCGCCCCGACCGCGCGAAGGTCAGGAGCACGAGCGCCTCGTACCGGGCGAAGGTGAGGCCGTGGGGCCGCAGCGCGGTGTCCACGGCGGACAGCAGGATCTGCTGCACCCGCATCACGCTCGTGACGGCGGCCATCGTGCGCGACGGACCGATGCGGCTGTCCCAGAGCTGGGCCGCGCGCAGGATCGGGTCGAACGGCAGCGGCGCGCGGGGGGCCATGGCCGGCGACGCTAGCAGTGCGGCCGGCGCGCTCCCTCGCGCCGGGACGCGGCGGTGGGGCAGGCTGGCGCCATGCTCTTCGCGTTCAGCATCGCCCCGGCCGGGTCCGGTTCCGACAGCGTCGGCGAGATCGTCGCCGAGGCGGTCCGGGTGGTCCGCGCCTCCGGACTGCCCTGCGAGACGACGTCCATGTTCACCACCGTCGAGGCCGCCACCTGGGACGAGGGCATGGCCGTGGTCAAGGCGGCGGTGGAGGCGGTCCGGGCCCGGGCGCCGCGGGTGTCGCTGGTGCTCAAGGCCGACATCCGCGAGGGGCACGAGTCCGGTCAGCTGCAGGCCAAGGTCGAGCGCGTGGAGCAGGCGCTGCGCGCGCCCGACCCGGAGTGACCGGGCCGGTGGGGCGGTCCCGCTCGCGGCCCGACGGGACCGGCCCGGACGACGCCGGTGCCGGGGGCGCGGGGGTCGCCGGGGCCGTGCTCGTGCACGGGGCGTGGCACGACGGGTCGTGCTGGGCGCCGCTGGTGGCCGAGCTCGCGGCGCTCGGCGTGCCGGCGCGGGCGGTCGACCTGCCCGCGGACCGGCCGGGCACCGGCACGGCCGACCTCGTGGCCGCCGTCCGGGACGCCGTCGACCGGGTCGGCGGGCGGGTCGTGCTCGTCGGGCACTCCCTGGGCGGGCTGGTCGTGCCGGTGGTCGCGCAGGAGCTGGGGCCCGGGCGCGTCGCCGGCCTCGTCCTGGTGGCGGCCCTCGTGCCGGAGCCCGGCCGGTCGTGGCGCGACCGCGTCGCCGCCGGACCGGCGGTGATGGTGCCCGGGTTCGACGCCGGGCAGCAGCGCCGTCCCGACCGCACCACCGCGCTCGACCCCGCCGCGGCGGCGCAGGGGCTCTACGCGGGCGTCGCGGCCGAGTCCTCGGCCGAGGTCGTCGCGGCGGCCGTGGCCCGGCTGCGGCCCCAGGACTGGACGGTCGTCCGCGAGCCGACGCCCCTGCGGGCCTGGCCGCCCGTCCCGACGGTCAGCGTGGTGGCGACCGGCGACCGGGTGGTCGACCCGTCCTGGTCCCTCGGCCCGGGCCGGGTGCCCGGGGCCGCGGTCGTCGAGCTCCCCGGCGGTCACTTCCCGATGCTGACCCGGCCGCGGGAGCTGGCCGCGGTGATCGCCGGTGCGGCCCGGGGCCGCGCCCGGGCCGAGTGCACCTAGCCCAGCGCGACGCTCAGGCTGAAGAAGACCCCGACGAGGATCGCCGCGAAGCCGAGGACCACCGCGATCCGCGCCTGCTGCGCCGCCGGCGGGCGGCGGGCCGCGCTGACGCCCAGCCCGAGCGCGGTGGCCCCGAACAGCCAGCCGAGGATCGAGATCGGGCTGACGAGCAGCGCGAGGACGCCCACGCCCAGCGCGACGCGGCCCGGGGTGGGGCTCTCGGCGCGGGCGGCCTTCGCGCGGGCCTCCTGCAGCAGCCGGTCGGCGACGGACTTGTCGGGGCTCATGGGTCCCTCCGGGAGCGCTCGGTGTCGGACGGGAGCGACCGGGCGCCGCTCCCACGCCCCCTCAACGACCCAGCGCGCCGGGTGGTGCGCCACCGGGCCGGGTCGGGGGCGGGGGAGGCGGCGGGCGGCGTCCACCTCCCGCGGAGCGTCGTGCCAGGATGGAGGTCGTGTCTCGCCCCGATCCCCGTACCGCCGCGCGGCAGGCCACGCAGTCCGCCGCCCTGTCGATGGCCGGCGCGGTCGACCTGGCCGCCCTCAAGGCGCGGTCCGACGCCGCGAACCGGGCCGCCGCCGCCCCCCGCACCGCGACCGCTCCCGGCGCCGAGCCGGCCGGCGGCGCGTTCGTCGTCGACGTCAGCGAAGCCACGTTCCAGACCGAGGTCCTGGAGCGCTCGCTGCAGGTGCCCGTGGTGGTCGACCTGTGGGCCGAGTGGTGCGGGCCGTGCAAGCAGCTCTCGCCCGTGCTGGAGCGGCTGGCCGCGGCCGGGGGCGGGGCGTGGATCCTCGCGAAGGTCGACGTCGACGCGAACCCGCGCATCGCGCAGGCGTTCGGGGCGCAGTCGATCCCGATGGTGGTCGCGGTCGTGGGCGGCCAGCCGGTCGACGCCTTCACCGGGGCGCAGCCCGAGCCGCAGGTGCGGCAGTGGATCTCCGCCCTGCTCGACGCGCTGCGCGACCGCATGCCGGCCATCGCCGAGGCCGAGGCCCGCACCGGTGGGGCCCCGGAGCCGCAGGAGGAGCCCGAGGACCCGCGGTTCACCGCCGCCGAGGACGCGCTCGAGCGCGGCGACTACCCCGCCGCCGAGGCCGCCTACCAGGAGATCCTCAACGTCGAGCCGGCCAACGAGCAGGCCGCCGCCGCGCTGGCGCAGGTGCGCTTCCTGGCCCGGGCGGAGGCCGTCGACCCCTCGGTCGTGGGCCGCGCCGACGCGGACCCCGACGACATCGACGCCCAGCTCGCGGCGGCGGACGCCGAGGTCGCCGCCGACGGCGCCGAGGCCGCGTTCGCCCGCCTCGTGGCCACCGCCGGGCGGACCTCCGGCGCCGAGCGCGACCGCGTCCGCGAGCACCTCGTCGGGCTGTTCGAGCTGTTCGGCCCGGACGACCCGCGGGTCGCGGCGGCCCGCCGCGCGCTGGCCCGGGTGCTGTTCTGAGCGTGCCCGCTCCGGTGCGCGGCGCCGCGGCGGGGGTCGTCGTGGTCGCCTCGCTCGTCGTCACCGTCCTGCTGCACGCGCGCTACCCCTCGCTCGTGTCGCTGCTGCCGCTGCCGGACATGTACGAGCTGCACGTCGACTTCGACACCTTCTGGCACTCGGCGGCCGCGCTGACGCGGGGCGCGGACATCTACGACACCCCCGCGAAGCTGCTCAACCTCAACCCGCCCCTGCTCACGGTGCTGCTCACGCCCTTCGCGGCGCTCGACGTGCTGACGGCCTACCGCGTGTTCGTCGTCCTCACCGCGCTGCTCGTGGTGGCGGCCGTGCTCGCCGTCGCGCGCGAGCTGCGGCTCCCGGCGCCGGTCACGGCGGCCGTGGTCGCGGTCGTCCTGGCGTCCTCGCCGCTGCACGGCACGCTCGTGCTGGGCCAGATCTACCCGCTGCTGCTGGTCGGCCTGGTCGGGGGCTGGATCGCCGAGCGCCGCGGCCGGCCGCTGCTGGCCGCCGCGCTGTACGGCGTCACGGTGGCGCTCAAGCCCTCGCTCGCGCCCCTGCTGCTGCTGCCCGCCGTGCAGGGGCGGTGGGCGCCGTTCCGCGCGGGGATCGCCGCGGCGGCCGTCGCGACGCTCGTCGGCGTGCTGGTCGCGGGCCCGTCCAGCGCGGTCGCGTGGCTGACGATCGCGCTCGGCGAGGGCGTGCCCGACACCGTCGACAACGCCTCGCTGCCCGGCCTCGCGGTGCGGCTGGGCCTGCCCCCCGTGCTCGGGCTGGTGCTGGGCGCCGGGGTGCTCGTCGCCACGCTGGCGCTGTGCCGGCGGTGGGCCGCCGACCCGGCCGGCACCGCCCCCTCCGCCGTGCTCGCCGCCAGCCTGCTGCTCTCCCCGATCGCCTGGCACAACTACCTGATGCTGCTGTGGCCGGGGGTCCTGCTGCTCCTGGCCACCGGTCGGCGCGCCCTCGCCGCCGCGCTGCTCGCCGTGGCGGTGGTGCCCGTGTCGTGGAACGCGGTCTGGGGGCCCGACGCCGGCCTCGTCGCCGACGTCGGACGGTCCCTGTACTGCGCGATCCTCGTGGCCTACTGGGCGTCGCTCCTGTCGGCGTCCCGGGGGCCCGTCACCGCGGCCCCCGGGTCGCGCAGCGTCGTGGCGGCGCCGTCCCCCTGACCGGGCGACCCGGCGGAGGGTGCGCCGGCCCCGCCACCGGCGGGCGTCGCGGGGGCGAGCACCGGCTCCGCGTCGGTGGCCGGGTGGCCCGGACCGTCGTCGAGCACGGTGTCGTCGGCCGCGGGATCGGGCATCGCCGGAGCGGTGTCGACATCGGCCCCGGCCGCGACCGGGTCGACCGGCGACGGGGCGAGCTCCGGCTCGTCGTCCTCGGACCCGTCCGGGGCGGCGGTCGCGTCCCCCGCGGACGCACCGGCTCCACCGACCGGTGCGGTGGCGTCGGCCGCGGTGTCCGGCTCCAGGGTGTCGGGGTCGGGGGCGTCGGCGTCGAGGGCCGGGACCTCGGCCACCGGGGCGTGCGGGGCCGGCACGTCCGTGCCCGGGAACTCCGTGGCGTCGTCCGGGATCGGGGCGTCCTGCGCGCCCGACTCCAGCGTCCCGACGTCCGCGGCGCCGGGGTCCGGCGGCCCCGGGTCGAGGGGCGCGTCGTCCCGAGCCGCGACGGTCGAGGTCGGCCCAGCGGCGTCGAGGACCGCCGGGTCCGGCTCCTCGAGCACCGGCTCCGCCGGCTCGAGCGCCTCGCCGTCCGCCGCCCGGCGGTCCGCGGCCACGAGCTCCGGGTCCCCGACGACCGCGCCCGCCCCCTGCGGGTCGGCGGCGTCGGCCGCGGGGCCCTCGTCGTCCCGGTCGCCGCCGAGCGGCGTGGACGCGAGGGTGACGGGTCCCGACCCGGCGTCGACCTCGTCGGTCTCGTCGGCCTCCTCGGCCGCGGCGGTCGTGCCCGGCCCCGCGGGGTCCGGGGCCGAGCCGTTGCGCGACCCGGCCGGCGGTGCGTCGCCCGGGGTCACGGCGTCCGGCCGGGTGGCGCCCTCCGGGACGGGCTCGACCGGGGGCTCCGCGGCGGCGGGCGGCGCGGCGGCCCGCTCCCGGACCGCGGCCTCCGCGACGGCGGGCGGGGTGGCGGCGACGGCGGCGCGCGGGCGGCGCACCGCCCCCTCGAACGGCTCGGGCGCGAGCCACAGCACCCCCGACGGGGGCAGCCGCAGCCGCGCCGACGCCGGCCGGCCGTGCCAGACGTGCTGCTCGGCCTCGACGGCGCCGAGGTTGCCGACGCCCGACCCGCCGTAGGCCTCGGCGTCGGTGTTGAGCACCTCGCGCCAGCGCCCGGCGAACGGCAGCCCGACGCGGTAGTCCTCGCGGGCGCTGCCCGAGAAGTTCGCGATGCAGGCCAGCACCGTGGGCTTCCCGTCGGCGTCGACGCCGTGGCGCAGGAAGCTGAAGACGTTGCCGGCGGTGTCGTTGGCGTCGATCCAGGAGAAGCCCTCGGGCGAGACGTCCTTCGTCCACAGCGCGGGGTGGGCGCGGTAGGCGCGGTTCATGTCGCCGACCATCGTCTTGAGCCCGCCGTGCAGGGGGTCGGCCAGGCTCTCCCAGTCCAGCGACCGCTGCTCGGACCACTCCCGCGACTGCCCGAACTCCTGGCCCATGAACAGCAGCTGCTTGCCCGGGTGGGCCCACATGAAGGCGAGCAGGGCGCGGATGTTCGCCGCCTTGTTCCACGGGTCGCCGGGCATCCGCTCCCACAGCGAGCCCTTGCCGTGCACGACCTCGTCGTGGCTGATCGGCAGGACGTAGTTCTCGCTGAACGCGTACATCAGCGAGAAGGTCATCTGGTTGTGGTGGTAGCCCCGGTAGATGGGGTCGCGCCCGGTGTAGTCGAGCGTGTCGTGCATCCAGCCCATGTTCCACTTGAACCCGAAGCCGAGCCCGCCCAGGTGGGTGGGGCGGGAGACGCCCGGCCAGGCCGTCGACTCCTCGGCGATCGTGACGACCCCCGGGTGCTCGCGGTAGACCGTCGCGTTGACCTCCTGCAGGAACGCCACGGCGTCGAGGTTCTCGCGGCCGCCGTGCTCGTTGGGCAGCCACTGCCCGTCCTTGCGGGAGTAGTCCAGGTAGAGCATGGAGGCGACGGCGTCGACGCGCAGGCCGTCGACGTGGAAGCTCTCCAGCCAGTACAGGGCGTTGGCGACGAGGAAGTTGCGCACCTCCTTGCGGCCGAAGTCGAACACGAGCGTGCCCCAGTCGGGCTGCTCGCCGCGGCGCGGGTCGGCGTGCTCGTAGAGCGGGCTGCCGTCGAAGCGGGCCAGCGCCCACTCGTCGCGCGGGAAGTGCGCGGGCACCCAGTCGACGATGACGCCGTAGCCGTGCTGGTGGAGGTGATCGACGAACCAGCGGAAGTCGTCGGGCTCCCCGAAGCGCGCGGTCGGCGCGTAGTAGGAGGTGACCTGGTAGCCCCACGACCCGCCGAAGGGGTGCTCGGCCACCGGCAGCAGCTCGACGTGGGTGAAGCCGGTCTCGTCGAGGTAGGCGACGAGCTGCTCGGCCGCCTCCCGGTAGGACAGGCCCTGGCGCCACGAGCCCAGGTGCACCTCGTAGACGCTCATCGGCTCGGCGTGGGCCTCGCGCAGCGCGCGGGCGGCCATCCACTCGCCGTCGGCCCACTCGTGCCGGTCGACGTCGACGACCGACGCGGTGGCCGGCGGGACCTCGGTGCGGAACGCCATGGGGTCGGCCTTGTCGCGCCACCGCCCGTCCTGGCCGAGGACGCGGAACTTGTAGTGGGTGCCGGCGCCGACGCCGGGGACGAACAGCTCCCACACGCCGCTGCTGCCCAGCACGCGCATCGGGTGCGTCCAGCCGGCCCAGCCGTCGAAGTCGCCGGTGACGCGCACGCCGCGCGCCGTGGGCGCCCAGACCGCGAAGCTGGTGCCGGTGACGGTGCCGGCGGGGGTCTCGTAGCTGCGCACGTGCGCGCCGAGGACGTCCCACAGGCGCTCGTGGCGGCCCTCGCCGATGAGGTGCAGGTCGATCTCGCCCAGCGTCGGCAGCCAGCGGTAGGGGTCGTCGACGACGTCGACGCGCTCGTCGTAGCGCACGGCGAGCCGGTAGTCGGCGGGCGGCCCGGGCACGACCCCGGAGAACAGGCCCGCGTCGTGCACGCGCACGAGCGGGTGGCCCTCCCCGCCCTCCCGCACCACGTGCACCTCGTCGGCGTGCGGGCGCAGCACCCGGACCACGGTGCCGTCCGGGTGCGGGTGGGCCCCGAGGACGGAGTGCGGGTCGTGGTGCGCGCCGCCGAGGAGGCGGTCGACGGTCGCCGGGTCGGGTGGGTAGGCGTCGACGGTCTGCGTGCCGTTCTCGTCGCGATCCACTCGGGCACCCTAGTGCGACGCGCGACCCGTCGCCGACCCTGACCCCGGACGCCGCCGCGCCGTCCGGGAGCGCCGTCCGCGAGCGCCCCTCAGGCGGCGCTGCGGTGGGCGAGCAGGGCCCGGCAGGTGTCCGCCAGCCGGTCCCGCTCGCCGTGGCGGGCCACGGCGGCGTCGAGCACCGCGTCGAGCAGCCCGGCCGCGGTGTCGGTGCGCCCGGCGCCCAGGTGGGCCAGGGCCAGGGCGAGCAGGGCGTTCAGCGTCGAGCGGTGGTCCTCGCCCAGCACGCGGGCGCGGCGGGCGGCGACGTCGGCGAGCTCGGCGCAGGCGTCGCGGGGGAAGCCGGCCGCGAGCCGGGCGACCGCGAGGTTGCCGCGGACGACGAGCGTGTCGGGGTGGTCGGGCCCCAGCAGGGCGGCGCACTCCCCGGCCAGGCGCTTGAGGTGGTCGACCGCGGCCTGGTCCTCGCCGTCGCCCAGGGAGGACAGCGCGAGGTCGTTCTCGGCCGAGAAGGTCTCGATGTGCTGGGCCCCGCGCGCCCCGGCCCGCTCCGCGGCCTGCTGCTCCAGGATCGGACGCATCAGCGCCAGCGCCGCCTCCGAGGTGCCGAGGGCGACGCGCGCGGCCCGGTGCAGGTCGCGGGCGGGCACCCGTGTCGTCGCGTCCATCCGTCCCCCGTCAGCGGTCCCGGCCCGTGGGACCGGCCGCCCCGGGCCGGTCCCACCGACCGTAGGCGCCCCGGTGGCGGGGTAGTAGAGGGCTCACTGATCAACGGACGGTCACGTGCGGCGAGCGGTCCGTAGTCCGTCCGGCCCAGTGGCTGCCACCTGATGCCCGTGACGACGGAGCGGATCGATCCGCCTACCGCGCGTCGACCTCGGCGGTGAGGCGGGCGATCGACCCCAGGGGGATCGGGGCCCAGGAGGGTCGGGAGCGGGTCTCGTAGAGCAGCTCGTACACGGCCTTGTCCAGCTCGTAGGCCCGCAGCAGGGCGCGCTGCTCGCGGGGGTCGGCGCCGGTGCGCAGCGCGTAGCCGTCGCAGAACGCCGACCGGTTGCGCTCCGCCCACTCCCGGGCCCGCCACTCCAGCTGGGTGTCGTCCGAGCCGGACTGCAGGATCTGGTGGAACGCGGCGTAGTCGAACGAGCGCAGCATCCCCGCGACGTCGCGCAGCGGCGAGTCCGGGCGCACCCGTTCGGGCAGCGGCGCCGCCGGCTCGCCCTCGAAGTCGATCACGAGCCAGCCGTAGGGCGTGCGCAGGGTCTGCCCCAGGTGCAGGTCGCCGTGCACGCGCTGCGCGGGCAGGGGCGCGCCCAGGCCGGCGACGGCGTCGTAGGTGGCCCGGATCGCGCTCACGTGCGGGGCGAGGGCGGGCACCTCGCCCATCGTGGCGGCCAGGCGCTCGTGCCAGGCCGCGGCCAGCTCGCGGGCGTCGCGCTCACCGGTGCCCAGCGCGCGGCGCAGCTCGTCGTGCACGACGCCGACGGTCTCGCCCAGCCGCGTCGCCTCGCCCGCGAAGTCGCCGCCGACCTCGTCGGCCCGCAGGTCGGCCTCGGCGAGCAGGTCGCGCACGCTGGCTAGGGCCATCGACCACCCGTCCGCGGAGTTGGCGGCGAAGTCCTGCAGCATGCCCAGGGTGGCCGGCTCGCCCTCCAGGCGGCCCTCGATCGCGCCCTGCAGGCCCGCGACCTCGGTGGAGCCGACCGAGCGCAGCGCGCGGTGCAGCTCGAGGTCGGGGTTGAGCCCGGGGGTGACGCGGCGGAAGGTCTTGAGGATCGACCGCTCGCCCCACGACACCGAGGTGTTCGACTGCTCGATGCCCAGCACGCGGCCCGGCACGTCGACGGCCAGCTCCGCGCCCGGCTCGGGCACGAACGCGATGTCGCCGACCCGGCGCCCCTCGCGCAGCGCCGCGAGCAGCCAGGCGGTGACGTCGAGGTCCCACAGCCCGTCGTAGACGACGCCGTCGTCGAGGTGCCCGATCACCACGTGCTCCAGGTCCCCGCGGATCTGCTCCCGCCGGGCCAGGTGGAGCTGGTAGTGCTGCACGGGGGTGTCGTCGGCGAAGTGCACCGCGAGCAGCAGGTGGTCGACCAGGGGCTCCCCGTCGGTCATCAGGGGCGTGCGCTGCGCGACCGAGACGGACCCGACGGGGCGGCCCTTGGCGGCGAACCAGCGCTGCTGGGGCAGCCAGTCGCCGAGCAGTTCCTCCAGTGTCGTCATGCGGTCTCCTCGCTGACGCCCGTCGGCCGCGGGGCGCCACGACGTGCTTCGGTGGACGGTGGTCCCGCGGGTCCCGTCACGACGGGTCCTGCACGGGGGTGATCGAGAGCCAGTAGAAGCCGTGGCCCGGCAGCGTGAGCAGGTAGGGGAGGTCGCCGATCCGGGGGAAGGGCACGCCGCCGGTGAGCTCGTGCAGCTCGGCGCCGCGCCAGGCCGACAGGTCCAGCTCGACCGGCTGCGGGAAGCGGCTCATGTTGCTCACGCACAGCACGACGTCGTCGCCGTGCGACCGGACGTAGGCCAGGACCGACGGGTTCGACCCGCCGAGCTCGTGGTAGTCGCCCAGGCCGAACGCCGCGTGCCGCTTGCGGATCTCGATCATGCGGCGGTTCCAGTGCAGCAGCGACGTCGAGGAGTTGAGCTGCGCCTCGACGTTGACGGCCTGGTACCCGTAGAGCGGGTCCATGATGACCGGCAGGAACAGCCGCCCCGGGTCGGACATCGAGAACCCGGCGTTGCGGTCGGGGCTCCACTGCATGGGCGAGCGGACGGCGTCGCGGTCGCCCAGCCAGATGTTGTCGCCCATGCCGATCTCGTCGCCGTAGTACAGGACGGGCGAGCCGGGCAGCGACAGCAGCAGGCCGGTGAACAGCTCCAGCTGGTTGCGGTCGTTCTCCAGCAGCGGGGCCAGCCGGCGGCGGATCCCGATGTTGGCCTTCATGCGCGGGTCCTTGGCGTACTCCGCGTACATGTAGTCGCGTTCCTCGTCGGTGACCATCTCGAGGGTCAGCTCGTCGTGGTTGCGCAGGAAGATGCCCCACTGCGCGCCGGACGGGATGGAGGGCGTCTGGGCGAGGATCTCCGAGATCGGGAACCGGTTCTCCCGCCGCACCGCCATGAAGATCCGCGGCATGAGCGGGAAGTGGAACGCCATGTGGCACTCGTCGCCGCCGACGGCCGGGTCGCCGAAGTACTCCACGACGTCGGTGGGCCACTGGTTGGCCTCGGCGAGCAGCACCCGACCGGGGTACTCGACGTCCATCACCTTGCGGCAGCGCTTGAGGAACTCGTGGCTCTCGGGCAGGTTCTCGCAGTTGGTGCCCTCGCGCTCGAACAGGTAGGGCACGGCGTCGAGCCGGAACCCGTCGATGCCCAGGTCGAGCCAGAACCGCAGGACGTCGATCATCGCGTCCTGCACGGCAGGGTTGTCGTAGTTCAGGTCGGGCTGGTGGGAGAAGAACCGGTGCCAGTAGAACTGGCCGCGCACCGGGTCGTAGCTCCAGTTCGAGGTCTCGGTGTCGACGAAGATGATCCGCGCGTCGGCGTAGCGCGAGTCGTCGTCGGACCAGACGTAGTAGTCGCCGTAGGGCCCGTCGGGGTGGCGGCGCGACTCCTCGAACCAGGGGTGCTGGTCGGAGGTGTGGTTCATGACCAGGTCGGTGATCACGCGGATGCCGCGCTTGTGCGCCTCGTCGAGCAGCGTCACGAAGTCCTCGACCGTGCCGAACTCGGGCAGCACCGCGCGGAAGTCGCGGATGTCGTAGCCCCCGTCGCGCAGCGGGGAGTCGTAGAACGGCGGCAGCCACAGGCAGTCGACGCCGAGCCACTGCAGGTAGTCCAGCTTGGCCGTCAGCCCGGGCAGGTCGCCCGTGCCGTTGCGGTCGGAGTCGTGGAAGGCCCGGACCAGGACCTCGTAGAAGACCGCGCGCTTGTACCACTCCCGGTCGACGTCGAGGGTGCGCGCGTGCGCGAACTCCTCGGCGTCCTGCTCGACGACGACACCATCCTCGACCTGATCGCTCATCACCGGGCAGGTTAATCGGCAACGGCGCCGCGCACCGGACCTGACGGTGGGATCCTCATCGCGGACCGGGCGGCGGGCCCGCCCGCGCCGTCGCGGCGGCCAGCCGGGCCAGCTCGGTGTGCGGGTCCGCCGGGCCCAGGCGGACCCAGGCGCCGCTGCCCAGCGGGGCGACGTCGAACGGCGGGTCGGCCCGCACCGCGCCCGGCAGCCGGTCGGGGGGGACGAGCAGCCCCCGCGGCACGGGGCGCGGCGCCGGACCGGGGGCGCGGGTCGTGTCGGCGGGGCCGGGGTGCCACACCGCGGTCAGGCTGCGGGCGCCCCGGTCGACGAGCCCGGCGGCGAGGCCGTCGAGCAGGGCCCGGTCGGGGGCCCCGTCCGCCCCGACGGCCAGGCGCAGCCGCTCGTGCACCCCGGCGCCGGTCAGCCGGACGGTGAGCAGCCCGACCGCGCGCAGCCCGGCCACCACGACGAGCGTGCTGGAGCGGGGGGCGCGGTCGCGGCAGAAGCGCGTGGCGGCGTGGCGGGCCCAGGGCTGGGTGGCGGGCTCGGCGACGCCCCAGCCCGTCGGCCGGCCGCCGAGCAGGACCGCCGCCGCCTCCTCGGCCAGCCCGCCGACGTCGGTGAGCGCGTCGGCGGGGTGCAGGGCGGTGACGTCGATCCGCAGCGCGCCGCCGTCCCCGGCCGGGACCGGGGCCGGGGCGGGTCCGGCGTCGGCGAACGCGGCGCCGTCCCAGCGCACGGGCGCGCCGGTGAGCCCGTCGGTGAAGGGGGCGCCGCGCACGACCCACCGGTGCGGCCGGCGCGCCAGCGCCGCCTCCAGCGGCACGGTGATCCGGGTCGAGGGCGGCGTGACCAGCGCGACCTGGCGGCCCGCCGCGGTCTCCAGGACGTCGGTGAGCAGCGGGTCCAGCCCGACGACCGGCCGGGACCGCTCGACGCACCACGCCGCGGCCGTGGCCCGGTCGACCGCCGGGTGGTCGGTCAGGGGGCGGGCCACACGGTGCCCCCGGCCGCGTCCACCAGCGCCTGCGCCGCGCGCCGGGCCAGGCCGTAGGCGGCGGCGTCGCGGGCCCGCGCCTCGACCCACCACACCGGGCCGTCCACGACCAGCCCGAGCAGCCGCTCCACCTCGCCGGGCACCCGGACCAGCGTCGGGCCCGCCAGCACGACGAGCGGCGGGCCGGCGCCGTCGCCCAGCTGGACCAGCGGACCGCGGGGCAGGGGACGCACCTCCAGGGCGGGCAGGGCGTCGAGCGCCGCGGCGAGGTCCGGGCGCTCGCGGCAGAGCGCGATGGCGTCCACGGTCACCGCGGAAGGGTCCCACGCCCGGGCGGGCGGTCAGGCGGTGACGGGGAAGGTCAGCGCGAGCGGCCATGCCAGCAGCGCCCCGCGCGCCGGGTCGACGCCCGGGCGGCCCCGCAGGTGCGCGAGCGCGGTGCGCACGTCGCCGTCGAGCGCGGCCCGGTCGGAGGGGCGGCGGCTGGCGCCGTGCCCGGCGAGGTCGAGCAGCACCACCGTGGCGCCGTGGCGGGCCAGCGTGTCGGCGAACCCGCGCACCAGCGGCACGCTGCCGGCGAACCCGGGCACGACCACGACGCCCGGGCCGCGCCCGGCCGGGCCGACCGGCGTCACGGTCTCCAGGGGCACGCTGCCGACGACGGACGAGACGCGCTCCAGCCCGGCGTCGGCGCGCGCCAGACCGAGCACGCCCAGGACCAGGCACAGGAGCGCGGCGCCCGCGGCGAGCGCCCGGGACACCCCGGCGTCTACCGGCGGACGTGCAGGACGTGCGCCACGTGCCGCCACGGCTCGAGACGCACGTAGTTGAACTGGCCCCACTCGAACGTCTCGCCGGTGACCTCGTCGTAGACGGTGAACCGGTCGTTCCAGTCCAACCCGAGCGCCGGCATGTCCAGGGCGGTCGTGCCCTGCTGCGCGGCGTAGGAGTCCAGCGTGCAGACCACGATCACCGTGTCGCCCGAGGCCGGGTCGGTCTTGGAGTAGGCGATGATCCGGTCGTTGTCGATGTGGTGGAACGCGATGTTGCGCAGCTGCTGCAGGGCCGGGTGCGCGCGGCGGATCTCGTTGAGCCGGGTGATGTAGGGCTCCAGCGAGTTCCCGGACGCGGCGGCGCCCTCGAAGTCGCGCGGGCGCAGCTCGTACTTCTCGGAGTTGAGGTACTCCTCGCTGCCCGGCTTCACCGGCTCCCACTCGTAGAGCTCGAAGCCGGCGTAGACGCCCCACGTCGGGCCCATCGTGGACGCGAGCGTGGCGCGGATGGCGAACATGCCCGGCCCGCCGGTCTGCAGGTGCTGCGGGAGGATGTCCGGGGTGTTGACGAACAGGTTCGGCCGGGCCTCGTCGGCCCGGTCGACGTGCATCTGGATGAACTCGGTGAGCTCGGCCTTGGTCTCGCGCCAGGTGAAGTAGCTGTAGGACTGGGTGAAGCCGAGCCGGGCCAGCCCGAACAGCCGGGCGGGGCGGGTGAAGGCCTCGGCCAGGAACAGCACGTCGGGGTAGCGGGCCTTGACCTGCCAGATCAGCCAGTGCCAGAAGTTCGGCGGCTTGGTGTGCGGGTTGTCCACCCGGAAGATCCGGACGCCGTGCTCGACCCAGTGCAGGACCACGCGCAGCGACTCGGCGTAGATGCCGGCCGGGTCGTTGTCGAAGTTGATCGGGTAGATGTCCTGGTACTTCTTCGGCGGGTTCTCCGCGTAGGCGATGGTGCCGTCGGGGCGGACGGTGAACCACTCGGGGTGCTCGGCCACCCACGGGTGGTCGGGCGCGCACTGCAGCGCGAAGTCCAGCGCCACCTCCATGCCGAGGTCGCGGGTGCGCTCGACGAAGGCGTCGAAGTCCTCCAGCGTGCCCAGCTCGGGGTCGATCGCGTCGTGGCCGCCGTCGGCCGAGCCGATCGCCCAGGGCGAGCCGACGTCGCCCGGCCCGGCGTTCACCGAGTTGTTGCGGCCCTTGCGGTGCACCGTGCCGACGGGGTGGATCGGGGGCAGGTAGACGACGTCGAAGCCCATCGCGGCCACCCGGTCGAGCTCCTTGGCGGCCGTGGTGAACGTGCCGTGGACGGCCCGGCCGCTCTCGTCGCGACCGCCCGTGGAGCGCGGGAAGAACTCGTACCAGGAGCCGTAGAGCGCGCGCTGCCGGTCGACGTGGACCTGCTGGGCCCGGCCGCGGGTGATCAGCTCGCGGACCGGGCGCTCGGTCATGATCTTCTGCACGGCGGGGAACAGCGCGGGGGCGACGCGGGCGTGCAGCGGCAGGGCGGTGTCGCGCAGGGCGTTGGCGGCGCCGAAGAGCAGGTCGCGGTGCGGGCGCTCGGCGGGGCGGCGACCCACGCGCTGCAGCAGTCGGGCGCCGACCTCCAGGTCGTTGGCCAGCTCGTCGGGCGACTGGCCCGCGTCGAGCTTCTTGGTGACGGCGTGGCGCCAGGTGGCCCACGGGTCGCTCCAGGCGTCCACCCGGAAGGTCCACATCCCGGGCTCGTCGGCGACCACGGTGGTCGCGAACGTGTCGGTGCCGACGCCCGTGGGCTCCATGCGGACGTGGTGGGCCGGGCCGCGGCTGCCGACCCGCTTCCACACGACGTTGGCCGCGACGGCGTCGTGGCCCTCGCGCCAGACCACGGCGGTGATCGGCAGGACCTCGCCGACCACGGCCTTGCTGGCCTGCCGACCTCCGCTGACCGACGGTGTGACGTCGTCGATCCCGATCCGCCCGGTCATGCGCACCCCTAAAGTCGCTGCCGCCCGCACGTCGCTGCCGCCCGCGCGACAACCGTACCCAGCAGGGCGTGATCGCACAGGGTCGGGTGCGCACTGTTCACCTGGTCGGAACCCGGCCTTCTGGACCGATCCCGCCATCGATCCATCTATCCTCCTGCCCATGCGAGCTCTCCGCCGGTTCACCGTGCGCGCCCAGCTGCCTCCCGCCCTCGCCCCCCTGCAGGCGCTCGCCACCAACCTGCGGTGGAGCTGGCACGGGCCGACCCAGGACCTCTTCGCCTCCCTCGACCCCGACGCCTGGGAGCGCGCGGGCCACGACCCCGTCCGGCTGCTCGGCGAGATCCCCACCGAGCGGTTCGAGGCGCTGTCGCGCGACGCCGACACCGTCGTCACCGTCCGTGAGCTGGCCGACGACCTCGACGCCTACCTCACCGGCGACCGCTGGTACCAGGCGCAGCGCGAGGACGACCCCGCGCTGCCCGCCGCCGTCGGCTACTTCTCGATGGAGTTCGGCGTCTCGGAGGTGCTCCCCAACTACTCCGGCGGCCTCGGCGTGCTGGCCGGCGACCACCTCAAGTCGGCCTCCGACCTGGGCGTGCCGCTGATCGCCGTCGGCCTGCTCTACCGCTCCGGGTACTTCCGCCAGTCGCTGTCCCTCGACGGCTGGCAGCTCGAGCACTACCCCGCGCTGGACCCCCAGGGCCTGCCCCTGCAGCTGCTGACCGGCCCCGACGGCGAGGCCGTGCTCGTCACCGTGGCCATGCCCGCCGGCCGCACCCTGCACGCGCGGGTCTGGCAGGCCTCGGTCGGCCGCGTCCCGCTGCTGATGCTCGACTCCGACATCGAGGAGAACGACCCCGACCTGCGCGGCGTCACCGACCGGCTCTACGGCGGCGACCAGCACCAGCGGATCCGCCAGGAGATCCTCGTCGGCGTCGGCGGCGTGCGCGCCGTCCGCGCGTTCTGCCGCACCACCGGCCACCCGCAGCCCGAGGTGTTCCACACCAACGAGGGGCACGCGGGCTTCCTCGGGCTCGAGCGCATCCGCGAGTACGGCGAGGCGCACGGGCTCGACTTCGACTCCGCGCTCGCCGCCGTCCGCGCCGGCACCGTCTTCACCACCCACACCCCGGTGCCCGCCGGCATCGACCGGTTCCCGGTCGACATGGTCCAGCACTACTTCGGTGCGCCCCTGCTGCCCGGCGTCCCCACCGACCGCGTGCTCGCGCTCGGCGCCGAGCAGAACGCCAACATGTTCAACATGGCCCACATGGGCCTGCGGCTCGCGCAGCGCGCCAACGGCGTCTCCCAGCTGCACGGCGCGGTGTCCCGCGGGATGTTCGGCGGGCTGTGGGAGGGCTTCGACGCCGACGAGGTGCCGATCGGCTCGGTCACCAACGGCGTGCACGGCGCCACCTGGGAGGCGCGCGAGGTCACGGCGCTGGTCGGCGCCCCCGGCGACCGGCCCGCCGAGGTGTCCGACGCCGAGCTGTGGGCGCTGCGCGGCGCGCTGCGGGCCCGGCTCGTCGCCGAGGTGCGCCGCCGCGTGCGGGCCGCGTGGCTGCAGCGCGGCGCGTCGGTGCCCGAGCTGGGCTGGACCGACCACGTCTTCGACGAGAACGTGCTCACCGTCGGCTTCGCCCGCCGCGTCCCCACCTACAAGCGGCTGACCCTCATGCTGCGCGACAAGGACCGGCTGCGCGACCTGCTGCTCGACCCGCAGCGCCCGGTGCAGCTCGTCGTCGCGGGCAAGAGCCACCCGGCCGACGACGGCGGCAAGGCGCTGATCCAGGAGATCGTGCGCTTCGCCGACGACCCGGCCGTGCGCCACCGCATCGTGTTCCTGCCGGACTACGACATGTCGATGGCCCGCTACCTGTACTGGGGCTGCGACGTGTGGCTCAACAACCCGCTGCGCCCGCTGGAGGCGTGCGGCACGTCGGGCATGAAGTCCGCGCTCAACGGCGGGCTGAACCTGTCGATCCGCGACGGCTGGTGGGACGAGTTCTACGACGGCGTCAACGGCTGGGCCATCCCCACCGCCGACGGCATCGCCGACCCCACCCGCCGCGACGACCTGGAGGCCAACGCGCTCTACGAGCTGCTCGCCACCCAGGTGGCGCCGGCGTTCTACGAGCGCACCGGGGGCGTCCCGCCGCGCTGGGTGGAGATGGTGCGCCACACCCTCACCACGCTGCGCCCGCAGGTGCAGGCGTCGCGGATGGTGCAGGAGTACACCGAGGGCCTCTACGCGCCCGCCGCCCGCGCGGCCCGCGGGATCGTCGGCGACGGGTTCGGCCCCGCCCGCGAGCTCGCGGGCTACCGGGCGCGCCTCAACGACTCCTGGAACCGGGTGCGCGTGGTCGGCGTCGACGCCTCGGGCCTGCCCGACACCCCCGTCGTCGGGGCCCCGATGACGGTGCGGGCGATCGTCGACCTCGCCGGGCTGGACGCGGGCGACGTCACCGTCGAGGCGGTCGTCGGGCCGGTCGACGAGACCGACGAGCTCGACTCCCGCAAGCGCACGGCCCCGATGAAGCACGTGGGGCCGGCGGACGGCAGCGGTCAGCGGTTCGAGACGGTCGTGCCGCTGCCGCACGCGGGCCTGACCGGCTACACCGTGCGCGTGCTGCCCGCCCACCCGCTCCTGGCCTCCTCGGCGGAGCTGGGGAAGGTCGTGCTGGCCGGCTGACGCCGACCCCGTGAGCGGCTGCGAGGGCTGGAGCACCCGTAGCCGCTCACGAGGGCCGGGGGCGCCCGCGCGGTCAGCCGCAGCAGCCCCCGCCGCAGCACCCGCCGCCGCCGCTCCCGGCCCGGGCGGGAGCGGACCCGGCCCGCCCGCCCACGGCGACGGTGGACAGCAGCCGCACCGTGTCGTCGTGCCCGGCCGGGCACGGGGCGGGGTCACCGGAGGCGTCCATGGGGCGGCTGACCTCGAAGGTGTCGGAGCACTCGCGGCAGCGGAAGTCGTAGCGCGGCACGGGTCGACGGTAGCGCCGCGCGCCCGCCCGCGGAACTCGCCGTGCGGGGATGCGGAACTCGCCGGGCGCCAGTGCGGAACTCGCCGTGCGGGAGCGCGGAACTCGCCGGGGTGCGGCCGCGAGTTCCCCGGCCGTGCACGGCGAGTCCCGCACCGGGGCTCGGTGAGTCCCGCGACAGTGCTCGGCGAGTTCCGCATCGGGGCGCGGCGAGTTCCGCGTCGGCGTCCGGGGGTTCCGCCGTCGGGCGCGGCGGGTCCCGCGTCCGGGGCGGGGCGGGTCAGGGGTGGCGGAGCAGGAGCAGGGAGCGCGGGGGTTGGGTGAGGGTGCTGCCGCCGGGGAGGGGCCGGTCGCTCGCCGGGACGCCGTCGGGGCGGGTCGAGTCCAGCTGCGGGCACAGGGGCTCGCCCGGGGGCAGGACGACGGCGAGCGGGTCTGGGCCGGCGTGCAGCAGCAGCAGCCACTCGCCGCGCTGCAGGCCCAGGCTGTGCAGCCCGCCGTCGTGCCAGTCGTGGCCCTTGAGCCGCCGCCCGGCCGGGTGCCACCACAGGATCTCCCCGTCGCGGTAGAACCGGTCGCGCTGCAGGGTGCGCGAGCCCCGCCGGATGCCGGTCGTGCGGGCGACGAAATCGGCCAGCGCCGGGTCGGACCAGTCGACCCACGACATCGGGTTGTCCTGGCAGTAGGCGTTGTTGTTGCCGCCCTGGGTGCGCCACAGCTCGTCGCCGCCCAGCAGCATCGGGGTGCCGGTGGACAGCAGCAGCGTGCCCAGCATCGCCCGCGCCGTCGCCCGGCGGCGCTGCGCCACGACCGGCGAGGTGGTCTCGCCCTCGACGCCGAAGTTCTGGGACCGGTTGTCGTCGGTGCCGTCGCGGTTGGACTCGCCGTTGGCCTCGTTGTGCTTGCGCTCGTAGGACACCAGGTCGCGCAGGGTGAAGCCGTCGTGCGCGGTGACGAAGTTGACCGACGCCCACGGCCGGCGCCCGCTGCGGGCGTACAGGTCGGAGCTGCCCGTCAGCCGGGAGGCGACCTCCCCGATGCCGCCGTGGCCGCGCCAGAAGTCGCGCACCGCATCGCGGTAGCGCCCGTTCCACTCCGACCAGGCCACCCCGAACCCGCCCACGCGGTAGCCCTCGCCGGTGGCGTCCCACGGCTCGGCGATGAGCTTGACCCGCGACAGCACCGGGTCGACGGCGATGGCGGTGAGCAGGGGCGCGTGCGGGTCGAACGACCCCGAGTGCGGCCGGCCGAGCACCGAGGCGAGGTCGATGCGGAAGCCGTCCACGCCGAACACCGTCACCCAGTGCCGCAGCGCGTCGCACACCAGCCGGATGACCGTCGGCGAGCCGGAGTCCAGCGTGTTGCCGGTGCCGGTGATGTCGGCGTCGTGCCCGTTGCCGCCCAGCGAGTAGTAGGCGGGGGCGTCGAGCCCGCGGTAGGACAGCGTCGTGCCGCCGACCCCGCCCTCGGCCGTGTGGTTGGGGACGACGTCGAGGATCACCTCGATGCCGGCGGCGTGCAGGGCGCCGACCATCGTCCGGAACTCCTCGACCTCGGCGCCCGGCACGCTCGCGTAGCCCGCGTGCGGGGCGAGGAAGCCCAGCGTGGCGTAGCCCCAGTAGTTCGTCCGGCCGCGCTCGAGCAGCGGCGGCTCGTCGGCGATCGCCATGACGGGCAGCAGCTCGACGGCCGTCACGCCCATCCGCTGCAGGTGGGCGAGGACCGCGGGGTGCGCGAGCCCCAGGTACGTGCCGCGGTGCTCCGGCGGCACCTCGGGGTGCTGCATCGTCCAGCCGCGGACGTGGATCTCGGTGACCACCGTCTCCGACCAGGGGACGTCGGGGCGCGGGTGCGCGGGCGTCCCGTCGGGGGCGCTGACGACCGAGAGCGGGACGTGGCCCAGCGAGTCGCGCTCGTCCATCGGGCCGGTCATCGGGTCGGCGACCCAGCCGCGGGCGGCCGCCAGGTCGGTGACGCCGCCGGTGATCCGCCGGGCGTAGGGGTCGACGAGGATCTTGGCGGGGTTGGCGCGCAGGCCCTGCCAGGGCTGGTAGGGCCCGCGCACGCGGTAGCCGTAGCGCTGCCCCGGCGTGACGCCGGGCACGTGCCCGTGCCACACGCCGAACGTCCGCTCGGTCAGCTCCGTCCGCCGCTCGGTCAGCGCGCCGTCCGGCCCGTCGACCAGGCACACCTCCACGGCGTCGGCACTGGTGGAGGCGACCGCGAAGCGCGTCCCGCCCTCGTCGACATGGGCACCCAACGGGAAGACCGGCACGATCGGCCAGGATAGGCGCCGTGGGCGAGCACTCCGGCGATCAGGACCTGACCGACCTCGTGATCCGCATGGACGGGGTCACCGTGCGTCGCGGAGCGACCGTCCTGCTGGACGCCGTGGACTGGCGGGTGGAGCTCGACGAGCGGTGGGTCGTCCTCGGGCCCAACGGCGCGGGCAAGACCACGCTGCTCCGGCTGGCCGCCGCCGAGCTGCACCCCACCGCCGGGACGGTGCACGTGCTCGGCGAGCAGCTGGGCCGCGTCAACGTCTTCGAGCTGCGCACCCGGGTCGGGCTGACCTCGGCGGCGCTCGGCCTGCGGGTCCCCGAGCGCGAGGTGGTGCGCGACGTCGTCGTGTCCGCCGGCTACGGCGTGGTCGGGCGCTGGCGCGAGGAGTACGAGGGCGCCGACACCGGCCGCGCGGACGCCCTGCTCGGCGCGCTCGGCGTCAGCGGGCTGGCCGACCGCGCGTTCGGCACGCTGTCGGAGGGCGAGCGCAAGCGCACCCTGATCGCCCGGGCGCTGATGACCGACCCGGAGCTGCTGCTGCTCGACGAGCCCGCCGCCGGGCTGGACCTCGGCGGCCGCGAGGACCTCGTCGGCCGGCTCTCGGCCCTGGCCCTGGACGCGGACGCGCCCGCCTCGGTGCTCGTGACCCACCACGTCGAGGAGATCCCCGTCGGCTACACCCACGGCCTGCTGCTGCGCGAGGGCCGGGTCGTCGCCGCCGGCCTGCTCGACGACGTCCTGACCGACGAGAACCTCACGGCGACGTTCGCGGTGCCGCTGTCGGTGGCCAGCCGGCGGGGCCGCTACAGCGCCTGGATGCGCTGACGCGCTCGTGAGCGGATGTGGCGGCTCCGGCCGCCGTTCCCGCTCACGGGCGGCGCAGCCGCACTAGGGTCGCCGGCGTGACCGAATTCGTGAGGCTCGAGGTCGACGGCGGGGTGGGCACGATCCGGCTGGACCGGCCGCCCCTGAACGCGATCAGCCGGCAGGTGCAGGACGAGCTCATCACCGTCTCCGCGGAGGCGGCCCGCCGCGCCGACGTCCGCGCCGTCGTGCTCTACGGGGGCGAGAAGGCGCTGGCCGCGGGCGCCGACGTCAAGGAGATGAACGGCATGACCTACGCCGACATGGCCGCCGTGGCGCGGCGCCTGTCGGCCGGCTTCGGGGCGCTCGCGACGATCCCCAAGCCGACGGTCGCCGCGATCACGGGCTACGCCCTCGGCGGCGGTCTGGAGGTGGCGCTGGGCTGCGACCGGCGCATCTGCGGCGACAACGCCCGCCTCGGCCAGCCGGAGATCCTGCTCGGCATCATCCCCGGCGGCGGCGGCACCCAGCGCCTCGCGCGGCTGATCGGCCCGTCGCGGGCCAAGGACCTGATCTACACCGGCCGGATGGTGCGGGCCGACGAGGCGCTGGCCATCGGCCTGGTCGACGAGGTCGTGCCGGCCGACGACGTCCACCCCCGCGCCATGGAGTACGCCCGCCAGTTCGCGACCGGCCCGGCCGCCGCGCTCGCGGCGGCGAAGAAGGCGATCGACGGCGGGCTGGACGTCGACCTGCGCACCGGGCTGGACCTGGAGTCCGAGCTGTTCGCGGCGCTGTTCGCCACCGACGACCAGCGCATCGGCACGGAGTCGTTCGTGGCGAACGGCCCGGGCAAGGCGGAGTTCACGGGCCGCTGAGTCAGCGGGCCCAGCCGGGCAGCAGCTCGTCGAGGGCGAGGTCCACGGCGAACGGCTCGGCGGCGACGAGGCGTTCCTCGCCCCCGGCCGTCTCGCGGTAGACGTCGCCGTCGGCGAGCCGGTGCACCCGGGCGCGCAGCGGACCCAGCTCCAAGCGCCAGTAGTGCGGGATGCCGTGCCGGGCGTAGAGCGCAGGCTTGGTCACCCGGTCCTCGGTGTGCGAGCCGGGCGACTCGACCTCGACGGCCAGCAGCACCTCGGACGGGGCGAACCAGTGCCGCGCGGGCTCGGGCGAGCGCACGACGAGCAGGTCGGGGATGCGGGTGAGGCGGCGGCCGAAGCGGATCTCGACGGCCTGCGTGACGGCGACGTCCGGTGGTGCCGCAGAGTCCAACCGGGCGAAGAGGCGCCCGGAGACGGCCTGGTGCAGGCTCGACGGTGAGGGGGACATCGTCAGCGCACCGTCCGTCAGTTCGTGCCGCACCAGCGTCTCGGGCCAGGAGTCGAGGTCGTCGACGGTCCAGCCGCCCGGTGGCATGTCGACGGCGTGCGCCTCGGTCATGGGGGGAGGGTAACGCCGGTTAGGGTCGCTACCCATGAGTGCGACGGATCCGGCGCCCCGCCCGCACGCGACGGCCGAGGAGGTCGAGGCGGCCCGCCACGACGCGAAGCTGGCCAACGTGCTCTACCACGACTGGGAGGCCGGCTCCTACGACGACAAGTGGTCGATCTCCTACGACCAGCGCTGCATCGACTACGCCGCCGACCGGTTCCGGCTGGTCGCGGGCGAGGAGGGCTGGCCCTACGGGCGCGCGCTGGAGCTGGGCAGCGGCACCGGGTTCTTCCTGCTCAACCTCATGCAGGCCGGCGTGGCCGCCCGCGGCAGCGTCACCGATCTCTCGCCCGGCATGGTGGCCGCCGCCCTGCGCAACGCCGAGCAGCTCGGCCTCGACGTCGACGGGCGCGTCGCCGACGCCGAGCGCATCCCCTACGACGACGGGGTGTTCGACCTCGTGGTCGGGCACGCGGTGCTGCACCACATCCCCGACGTCGAGCTGGCGCTGCGCGAGGTGCTGCGCGTGCTGAGGCCCGGGGGCCGGTTCGTCTTCGCCGGCGAGCCGACGACGATCGGCGACGCCTACGCCCGCCGCCTCGGGGCGCTGACGTGGAGGGCCACCACGACGCTCACCCGCCTGCCGGTCCTGGCCGGGTGGCGCCGCCCGCAGTCCGAGCTCGACGAGTCCTCGCGCGCCGCCGCCCTGGAGGCCGTGGTCGACCTGCACACGTTCGACCCGGCCGCGCTGGAGGACACCGCGCGCCGCGCGGGGGCGCGGGACGTCCGGGTGGTCACCGAGGAGCTCACCGCGGCGGTGCTCGGCTGGCCGGTGCGCACGTTCGAGGCGGCCGTGCCGCCCGGGAAGCTCGGGATGGGGTGGGCGATGTTCGCCTACCGCAGCTGGCAGCGGCTGTCCCGGCTCGACCGGCGGCTGACCGGGATCGTGCCGCGCGCCTGGTTCTACAACGCCCTGGTGACGGGGACGAGGGCCTGACCGGCCCCGGGGCCGCGCCGGGTGGCCCGGCCCGGTCGCGCTGCCTAGGATCGGCGTCCGTGCACGTCAGCGGGCGGGTCGCGGCGGTCGTGGTGGGCGGCCCGGCCGGGCGGGTGCCGCAGCTGGTGTCCGCCGGCGTCGACGCCGTCGCCGCGCGCAGCGGGGCCGACGCGGTGGTGGCCGGCGGCGGGCTCGACGGGCCGGTGGTCGTGGTCGTCGACCTCGACGAGCCCGGACCGGCCGAGGTCGCCCCCGTCCTCGACGGCCTGCCCGGCGCCGCCGTGCTCGCCGTGTGGGCCCCGCCGGCGTCGCACGACGACGTCCTGGCGGCGGTGCAGGCCGGGGCGGCGGGGGTCGTCGGCCCGGAGGGGGTCGTCGAGGCCGTCGACCGGCTCGCGCGCGGCGGCACCGCGTTCAGCCCGGACGTGGCCGCGCTCGTCCTCGACGCCCGCGGCGGCGCGGCCGACCCGCGGCTCACCGGCCGCGAGCTCGACGTGCTCGCGCTCGTCGTCGAGGGCCGCACCGCCCGGCAGATCGCGACCCGCCTGGTGCTCTCGCCGCGGACCGTCGAGAACCACGTGCAGGCGATGCTGCGCAAGCTGCGCCTGCCCAACCGGGCCGCGCTGGTCCGCTACGCGATCGAGAACGGCCTGGCCTAGCCGCAACACCTAGCCCAGGCTCGACACCCGCTCCAGGACGGCGTCGAGCACGGCGTCGACGTCGGCGTCCAGGGCCACGGCGACGGGCGGGCCGTCGGGCACGGGCACGGTGGCGCCGCGGGCCGGGCCGAGGTCGGTGGCCACGGCGACGGGCATGGCGGTGGTCCGCAGCGAGCCCGGGACGATCGCCTCCAGCACGGCGACGGCGTCGTGCAGCGCGACCGCGTCCATGCCGTAGCGGGTGCGGTAGGACGCGCGGTAGTGGGTGATGACCTCGCTGAGCGCGTGCCCGCGGGGCCCGGCCGCGCCCAGCGCGGCCAGCCACTCCGGTCCGGCGGGGCAGCGCAGGGTGAGGTCGAGCGGCACCATCGTCACCGGCACGTCGGACTGCGTGAGGACGCGGTGGGCGGCCTCGGGGTCGCAGTGGCCGTTGAACTCCGCGGCGCCGGTCACGTTGCCCGCGCCCAGCGCGCCGCCCATCCAGACGATCCGGTCGATGCGCCCGGCCAGCTCGGGGTGCACGGCCAGGAGCAGGGCGATGTTGGTGAGCGGGCCGATCGGCGCGATCGTGACGGGCTCGCCGGCGGTGCGCAGCACCTCCGCCATCAGCGCCACGGCCCCGCGCGGGTCGGGCTCGGCCGCGGGCGGGGGGAGGGCGGCGGCGCGGCCGCCCAGCCCGTCCTCCCCGTGGACGTGCGCGGCGCGCTGCGCCCGCTCGTGCACCAGCGGGCGCGCCGCCCCGGCCGCGACCGGGACGTCGGGGCGGCCGGCCAGCGCGAGCACGCGCCCGGCGTTGGCCGTCGTGAGCGGCAGCGCGACGTTGCCGAACACGGTGGTGACGGCGCGCAGGTCCACCTCGGGGGACGCGGCGGCCAGCACGAGCGCGACGGCGTCGTCGACACCCGGGTCGGTGTCGATGATCAGCGGGGGCACCGCTCTAGTGTGGCGGGCGTGGGACGCGTGGTGGTGGTCGGTGCGGTGAACGTCGATCTCGTGGTGGAGGCACCCCGGTTGCCCCGGGCGGGGGAGACCGTCGTGGGCCCCGGCCTGCGCACCTCCGGCGGCGGCAAGGGGGCGAACGCCGCCGTCGCCGCCGCGCGGGCCGGGGCGCGGGTCGCGCTGGTCGGGGCGGTCGGCGACGACGCCCACGGCGCGGGAGCGCTCGACGAGCTGCGGGCGGCCGGGGTCGACGTGTCGGCGGTCGCGGTGCTGCCCGGCGTCGCGACGGGCGTCGCGCTGATCGTCGTCGACCCGGTGGGGGAGAACCAGATCGCCGTCGGCGCGGGGGCGAACGCCCGGGTCGGCGACCTGCCCGACGGGATCCTCGACGGGGCCGGGTGCGTGCTGGTGAGCACCGAGGTGCCCGACGCCGCCGTGCTCTCCGCGGTGCGCGCGGCCGTCGCGGCGGGCGTGCCGTGCGTGCTCAACCCGGCCCCGGTCACCCCGGCCGTGCGCGAGCTCGTCGGCTCGGGGGCGGTGCTCACCCCCAACCGCAGCGAGCTCGCCGACCTGGCCGGCGGGTCCGGCCCGGACAGCGCCGCCGCGCTGCGCGCGCGCCACGGCGCGCCCGTCGTCGTCACCCTCGGCCGCGAGGGGGCGCTGGTGGTCGACGGCCCGCCCGCGCTCGTCGGCGCGCCGCCCGTGCCGGCCGTCGACACCACCGGGGCGGGGGACGCCTTCAACGGCGTGCTCGCCGCCCGGCTGGCCGACGGGGTGCCCCTCACCGACGCGGTGCGGGCGGCGGTGACGGTCGCGTCGCTGGTCGTGCAGCACCCGGGCGCCCGCCCGACGTTCTGACGCCCGCCCCCGCCGCCCGCCCCCCGCTGCAGCAAGGTGGCTCTGCTGCAGTCCAGCTGCAGCAACGCCACCGTGCTGCGACGGGCAGGGCGGGGCGAGGGCGGCGGCGACTACTCCGACCGGGTCGGGGTCCCGCTGTCCTCGTCGGTCTCGCGGGCCGCGCGCTCGGTCGTGCCGCCCGCCCCGCCGGTGTCCGTGTCCGGGGGTGCGGCGGCCGGGCCGCGGTGGCCCTCGGCGGGGCCGTCGTCCGGCAGCGGGTCGGCGGCGGCGTAGGCGCGCTCGTCGGCCCCGGACGCGGTGGTCCCGCCCTCGACCCGGCGTCCGACGACCCGGTCCTCCTCGACGTGCTGCGGGTGATCGGCCATGCCCTGCGGCTTCCCGCCCCGCCACGGGCCCAACCGCGGCGCGGGGCATCATCGGGCCATGACGAGCATGTGGGGCGCCCCGCTGCGCGACCGGTGGACCCGCCGGCGCGACCCGCGGCAGGCGCGGTTCCTCACCCTCGCCTCGCTGCGCTGGGTGCTGCGCCACCGGGCCTGGACCCCCTGGTACCTGGTGCGCTACTGGCGGCTGCTGCGGTTCCGGCTGGCCAACCCGCACGTCGTGCTGCGCGGCATGGTGTTCCTCGGCCGGCGGGTGGAGCTGCACGCCCGCCCGGGCTACGGGCGGATGGAGATCGGCCGGTGGGTGCACATCGGCGACGGCAACTCGCTGCGCTGCCACGAGGGGTCGCTGCGCATCGGCGACAAGGTGGTGTTCGGCAAGGACAACACCGTCAACTGCTACCTCGACGTCGAGATCGGCGCGACGACGATCGTGGCGGACTGGGTGTACGTCACCGACTTCGACCACCGCACCGCCGACGTGCACGTCCCCATCAAGGACCAGGGGATCGTCAAGACGCCGGTGCGGATCGGGCCGGACTGCTGGATCGGCACGAAGGTGTCGGTGCTGCGCGGCACCCGGGTCGGGCGCGGCTCGGTGCTCGGCGCGCACGCCGTCGTCCGCGGCGACATCCCCGAGTACTCGATCGCCGTCGGCGCCCCGGCCCGCGTGGTGCGCAACCGGGTCGACGACTACGAGGCCGCCGCGGCGGAGCGCGCCGCCGTGGCCGACATGGCGCGCAAGGCCGCCGCGGCCGTGCAGGACCGCCTGCGCGCCGGGACCGCGTAGCGGGAACGATCGGGCCGTCCCGGACGTCGGACATGACGTGAACGATGCGACCGTCCGCCGACTGCGGGAACTCGAGCTGAGCTACGGCGAGGCCGGCGAGCCGGCCGTCGCCGACGACGGCGACGACGCCGGGCGCGACGCCGCCGCCCCGGACGCGGCCGCCGTGCTCTCCGACGACGCCGCGTAGCGCCCGAACGCGTTCCCGGACCCGATCTTCGGCCGGGGCAGCTCCCGCGGGCCGCCCGGCGTGGTCCGGGCGTAGACCTCCGCGGTCCCGGCCGCGATCCGCGCCCAGTCGAACTCCTCGCGCAACCGCGAGCGGGCGGTGCGGGCCCGCCGCCGCGCCGCCGCCGGGTCGGCCAGCACCGCGTCCACGGCCGCGGCGAGGGCCGGCACGTCCCCGGGCGGGAACGAGACACCCGTGACCCCGTCCACGACGACGTCCCCCAGGCCGCCCGCCGTCGAGGCGACCAGCGGCGCCCCGGCCGCCGCGGCCTCCAGCGCCACGATCCCGAACGGCTCGTAGCGGCTCGGCAGCACCACGGCGTCGACGGCGCCCAGCAGCGCGGCGAGGTCGGCGTCGGGCAGGTGGCCGAGGAACCGCACCGCCCGCAGCACCCGGTGGGTGCGGGCGGCGTCGGCGAGCAGCGCCGCGGCCGTGCCGGTGCCGGCGACGAGCAGGCGCGCGCCGGGGTGCCGCCGCCGGATCCGGGGCAGGGCGGCGATCAGGTCCTGGACGCCCTTCTCGTGCTCCAGGCGCCCGACGTACAGCAGCAGGGGCGCGCCGTCCCGGGCGTAGCGCTTCCGCGCCGCGGCGACGGCGGCGCGGGGCCGGCGCCACCCGCCCGGCGCGATGCCGTTGTGCAGCACCGCGATCCGGTCGGGGTCGAGGTCGAACAGCTCCGCCACCTCGGCGCGCATGGCGACCGAGCAGGTGATGACGGCGTCGGCCCGCTGCGCGAGCCACCACTCCGTGGAGTGGACCTGGCGGCTCACCGCCGAGGACAGCCAGCCGCCCCACCGCCCGGCCTCGGTGGCGTGGACGGTCGCGACGAGCGGCGCGCCGGTGGCGTCGGCCAGCGCGATGGCGGGGTGCGCGACGAGCCAGTCGTGCGCGTGGACGACCTCGGGGCGCCACCCGGCCAACCGGGTCAGGGCGGCGCGGAGCAGGGCGTGCCCCATCGCGAGCGTCCACGCGACGATGTCGGTGGCGAACTCCAGGTGCGGCGGGTCCTCGGCGACGCGCAGCACCCGCAGCCCGTCGACGCGCTCGTCCTGCGTGGGGTGCGTGCCCGCGTCGCTGCCCGTGGGCCGGCGGGTGAGGACCACGACGTCGTGGCCCGCCGCGGCGAGCTCGCGGGTCAGGGCGTGGACGTGGCGGCCCAGGCCGCCCACGACCACGGGCGGGTACTCCCACGACACCACGAGGACCCGCACCCCGGGCAACCTATCCGCGGTCGGCGGCGGCCTCCAGGACGGGGTTGTGCGGGCTGGCGGCCGGCCCGCCGGGCTCGGTGCCGGGCAGGAACTGCCGCCAGGCCCCGCTGACCATCGTGGGCGCCTCGACGACCCGCACCCCGTCGGCGAAGTAGGTGTTGGCCAGCACCATCCGCGGCACCGTCGTGCCGTTCGCGCCCGCGGTGTGCACGCAGTGCGCGGAGTGGAAGCTGACCTCGCCCGCGGCGAAGGGCCCGTCCTCGACGGCGACCCCGCGCTCGCGGAACACCTCCGACACCCCGCGGTCGTAGCTGGTGCCGTGCTTGTCGAACGCGACGCCCGCGGCCAGCTCCCAGCTGTCCGCCCCGCGGGCGAAGGCCAGCGGGCCCATCTCGCGCGGGGTCGGCTGCAGCGGGATCCACGCGGTGAGGACGTCGGCGGAGGCCAGCGGGAAGTGGTGGGCGTCGTAGTGCCACGGGGTGCGCCCGGCGCCGGGCTCCTTCGACAGCGCGTTGTCGTGGTAGAGCCGGACGCGCTCGACCCCGAGCAGCGCCGCGGAGATCGAGCCGATCCGCGGGGACAGCACCGCCGCCCGCACCAGCGGGTCGGTCAGCCACATCATCTCCAGGCTCTGGAACCCGACGGAGGGGTCGACGGCGGCGTCGAGCAGCGCGCGCAGCCGCACCCGCAGGCGCTCCACCGCGCCGGGGGAGAGCACCCCCGGCAGCTTGACGAACGACTCGGCCCGGTACGCGGCGATCTGCTCGTCGGTGAGCGGGTACGGCCGGGCCAGCTCGGCCGCCAGCTCGTCGTCGGACGGCAGCGGTCCGGGGTCGTGCGGGGCCGGGTCGACCAGGGGGCCGGCCGGGGCCGCCCCGTCGGCGAGCGACATGTACCAGTCCCACCACTGGTCGTTGCCGCGGTCCCACTCGACGGCGACGTGGTCGGCGCCGCCGACGGCCGTCGCGGCGGACAGGTGCGGGTTCGTCGCTGCGCCCTCGCGGGCCTCCATCAGGTCGGTCACGGGTTCTCCCAGGTCATCAGGTGGGCCTCGTGGGTGAAGGTGTAGCGGCCGCTCGCGTCGCGGCAGCCGGCGAGATACTCCGCCAGGGGCCCGTCGGCCTCCATGGCCTCCAGCGGCACGGTGTCGTCGAACGCGCAGCGCTGCAGGAAGCCCTCGACCACCGCGCGGTCGTCCGACCCGGTGCGGTAGGGCAGCATCTGCACGTCCAGCCGCGCCCCGGCGGCCCGCAGCGCGGCCGCGACGCCCTCCGCGTCGGTGTAGGGCGTGACGCCGGGCGCGTACGTGGCGCGGTAGGCCTCGTAGAAGGCCAGGTAGTGCGAGCGGGACGAGGCCTGCGCGACCACGCCGAACCCGCCCGGCCGCAGCGCGGCCACCATCCGCCCGACGCCGCCGTCGAGCTCGGCCGGGGGCAGCGCGTAGAGCGCGTGGGTGGCCCACGCGACGTCGAACGCGCCCTCCGCGGTGAGGTCCTGGATCCCGATCGGGTGCTCGCCGGCGGCCCGGAACGGGGGCGCGAGCACGCCGCGCGCCTCGGCGATGCTGAACGTCGAGGGGTCGAGCAGGTCGACGTCGACGGGCGGCTCGGCGGGCAGGCCGGCGGCCAGCAGCGCGGCGGGGAACTTCCCGCTGCCGCAGGCCACGTCGAGCAGCCGCACCCGGCCGTCGCGGGCGTGCGCGGCCAGGTCGGCCGCCCAGTCGCGGGCGGCGGCGAGCTGCCGGTAGTCCTCGGTGGCCAGGGCGTAGAAGGCGAGCATGCCGGCGCGGCCGGCTTCGCTCCAGTGGTCGAGACTGCGGCGGGCCGTGTCCGGTGGCGTCACGCCCCCATCCGACCACGACGGCCGTTTCGGCGCGCCCCGAACGGGTACGGCATCTAGTTTCGGTCGGGTGACCACCGCTCGCACGACCCGCCCGCTGGACCGCCTGCGCCGCGCGATCGCCGATGCGCCACCCCTGCCCGCGCTGTCCGGCGCCGAGTACGCCCGCACGCACGCCGCGTACGAGGCGGCCAGCGACCAGCGCGGACTGCTGCGGGAGTGGCTGGTGCGGGAGGTGCCCCCGCTGCTCGCCGGCCGCGACCCGGCGCGCGTGGTCGGGGTGGGGGTGGGCGACGGGTCGCTGGACGCACCGCTGGCCGCGGCCCTGGCCGCCGGGGGCCGCGGCGTCCGCTACACCGGCATCGAGCCGCACGCGGCCTCGGCGTCGGCCTTCCTCGCCGGCCTGACCGTGCCCGGGACCCCGTCGCTGGTGCCGGCCGTCGTCGTCGGCGACTTCGCCCGCCACGACCCCGGCCACCCCGCCGACCTGGTCCACTTCGTGCACTCCCTGTACTACGTGGACGACCTGGAGGGCTCGCTCGACCACGCGCTCGCGCTGCTGCGCCCGGGCGGCCTCCTCCTCGCCGCCACCGCCCCGCGGGAGCCGCTGTGCGTGCTCACCGAGCTGCTCGGCCCGTGGCGCCGGTCCGGCCCGTGGTTCGCCGAGGACGTCCGCGCGGCGCTCGCCCGCCGCGGCCTCGCCGTCCGCGCCGAGACGGTGACCGGCCTGCTCGACGTCGCCGACGTCCTCGCCGGGGGCGGGGCGGACGTCCTGGACTTCCTGGTCGGGGCCGACGCGAGCGGGCTCGGGGCCGACGCCCGCGCCGCCGTGCTGGACCACCTCCGCAGCGTGCTGGTCGACGAGACCCGCGTCCCGCACCCGATCGAGGTGGTGCTGGCCCGGCGACCCGGCTGAGCCCGGTCAGCCCGCCGGTAGCCGGCGCGCGTCGACGTGCCCGAACGGCCGCGGCGGGCCGGCCAGGGCGGGGGCGGCCTCCGCGCGCCGGCCCCCGCGCAGCAGGGGGGCGGCGCGCAGCACCCGGTCGGCGTGGGCCCGGGCGCGGTCGCGCGCGTAGCCGGCGGCCGAGTCCTTGCTGACCATGAACGCCCAGTCGCTGGACAGGGCGAGCAGCGCCTCCTGGGCGAGCGCGTCGCGCAGGGGGTCGCGCGCGGGGCCGTCCCCGGCCGCGGACAGCAGCGCGTCCTGCACGTCGTCGTTCAGCGCGACGAGGTCGGCCACCTGCTCCCCGGCCCACACCCGCCAGTCCTTGCCCGACCCCCACGACGACTCGGGCACGTCGACCGGCCCGCCGACCAGCCCGGCGTCGACCGCGCCCGCCAGCGTGGTCACCCGGACCCCGGCCCCGGGCAGCGCGCGCAGCACCGCCTCCAGCCACGCCGGGCCCTCGTGCCACCAGTGGCCGAACAGCTCGGTGTCGAAGGCCGCCACGGTCAGCGCGGGTCGGCCGTGCCGCTCGCGCAGCTCGGTGAGCCGCTCCCGCACCACCCGCACGAAGTCGGCGGCGTCGCGGGCGACGGCGGCGGCGGCCCGGTCCGGCGCGTAGGGCGCCTTGTGCTCCGGGGCGACGTCCCGCCCCGTCACCCGGGCCGGCTTGAGCCCCGAGGGGTGGTCGTAGGTGTGGAAGTCGCGGTAGTCCGGCCCGCCCGGGTAGCCGCGGCGCGGCGACCAGACGCGGTAGGTGACGTCGAGGTCGCGCGCGAAGGCCAGCACGTCCGAGGAGCCGACGGGCCGGGCCAGCCCGGTGTCGCCGCGCACCGCGGGCCCGTCGACGAGGAAGCGCGCCACCCCGGCCGCGGCGTACCCGGTCTCCAGCCCCGGCGCGTAGCCGCACTCCGGCGCCCAGATCCCGGCCGGGGCCGCACCCCACCGGCGCCGCGCGTCGGTCAGCCCGACGTCGAGGGCGAAGGCCCGGACCGCGGGCCGCAGCAGCGGCTGGAACGGGTGGGTGGCCGGCCCGCCGAGCAGCTCCAGCGCCCCGGCGTCGGCCAGCCCGCGCAGCAGGGGGGACGCGCCGTGCCGCCAGTCCGCCTCGAACCGCTCCAGCGCGCGGGTCGCGGCCCGGTGCTCGTGCGCCGCGAGGTCGGGCAGCCGGGGGGCGGCCGAGTGGGCGCGCAGCAGCCAGCCGCCGAGCCAGTCGTGCAGCCCGCGCAGGCCGTGCGGGTCGTCGAGCTGGGCGGCCAGCACCGGGGTGACGCCGAGGGTGAGCAGATCGCGGCGCCCCTCCGCGGCCAGCCGCGCCACGACGTCGAGGACGGGCAGGTAGGCGTGCGCCCACGCCTGGTGGAGCCACTCCTCGCCCACCGGCCAGCGGCCGTGGTGCGCCAACCAGGGGAGGTGGCTGTGCAGGACCAGGCAGAAGGTGCCGACCGGGGGAGCCACCCCCGGCACGCTACGGCGGGGCCGGGCCGAGAGCGGCGGCGGCCAGCGCGTCGGTGGCCTCCAGCAGGGTCGTGACGTGGACGGCGCCCACCGGCCCGGCCGACCAGCCCGGTCCCGCCGTGAACCAGCGGCAGCCCGGGCCCGGCGGCAGGGCGAGCGCACCCGGCGCCGTCTGCGCCCAGACCAGCGCCGCCGCGGGCGCGATCCGGTCGGCCGCGGCCGCCAGCGCGGTCCCGGGGACGTCCGCGCCGAGCAGGTGCGGGCCGACCCCCCGCTCGCGCAGGGCGGCGGCGAGCGCGCTGAGCGGCAGGGTGTGCCCCTCGCCGGGGGCGCAGGCCAGGAGCACGGGTCGGGTCGCCGGCGCGGGGTCCCCGACCCGGCCGAGCTCCCGGGCGATGCAGTCGCTGAGCAGGTGCTCGACCTCGATGCCGGTGCCGTCGCGGGCCCAGCGGGCGCCCACCGCGGCGAGGACGGGGCGCAGCAGCTCCTCCCAGGTGCGGATCGTGCCCGTCACCGCGAGCGACTCGGCCACCAGGGCGCGGACGGCCCTCGCGTCCAGCGCCTGCGCGGCCCGGGCGAGGCCGCGCACCTCCGGACCCGCGCCCGGCAGGGCCAGACCGCGCCCGCCGGCCGCCGGCCGCCGGGGCCGCCCGGGACGCCCCGGCCGCTCCGCCGGTGGCCCGCCGTCCGGTGCGTCCCCGTCCGGTGCGTCCCCGTCCGGCGCGCCCTCCGCCCGCGCCCCCTCCGGCAGCCCGGCGGCCAGCGCCGCCCGGGCCGCCTCCCCGGGGGGCACCCCGCGCACGAGGGCGCGGTGCATCAGCTCCAGCCGCGCGACGTCCTCGGGCCGGTAGAGCCGGCGACGTCCCGTCGTGTGCCCGCCCGGGCCGATCCCGTACCGGCGGTGCCACGTCCGCAGCGTCGCCGGGGCGACGCCGAGGCGGTGCGCGACAGCGGTCACCTCGAGCCCGGCCTCCGCACCGTCCGCCTCCACGCCACCGCTCTCCGTCATCGATACACCATCCGTGCACATCATGTCACCCTGACGGAGGATGGCTAGGCCGATCGGCACTTGCACAACCTCTGCCCAACTCCGTACCGTGACTCGTCCTACGAACTGGAGACCCCTGATGGCCGTCGACGCCGACCCCGGTACCGCCCTCGGTGGCCCGGCGTCCGCGCGGCCCGGGTCCTCGCCGACGGCCCCCGCGCTCGTCCGCGCCCTGGCCGCCGTGCCCGGCTCGACGCACGCCGCCGTCGTCGACGAGCGGTCCGGGGCGCTGCTGGCGGAGTCCGGCTCGGCCGGCTCCGACACCCCCCTGACCGCCCTGCTGACCTGGGCGCGGCGCACGACCGCCCGCCCCGGGCCCGGCGACCTGGACGACCTCGTGGTGACCACCGACCGCGCGTTCCACGTGCTGCGCCGCCGCACCGCGGGCGGCGGGCCGGTCTGGACCTACCTGCGCGTCGACCGCAGCCGCGGCAACCTCGCCCTCGCCCGCCGGGCCGCCGCCACCGCCGCCGCCCCCGCGCGCCCGCCCGCGTCCCGTCCGGTCGGCCTCCGGTCGGGGCTGCCGAAGCGCCCGCCGACGGCGCTGCCCGCGGCCCCCCGGGCCGTCGGGTCGCACCCGCCCCCACCGCCGATCCCGTCCACCGCACCCGCACCCGCACCCGCCCTGCCCGCCCCCACCGGCGGCTGGAGCGCCGACACCGACACGCTGCGCCGGCTCCTCGACGGCCTCCAGCGCCTCGCCTGACCCCACCCACCCCCGGAGGCTCCCCGTGACCGACATCGACTACGCCCTCAACGCCGCGGCCAACATCAAGGGGGCCTTCGCCGTCGCCCTCGTCGACTTCGAGAGCGGCCTCACGCTCGGCTCGCGCGGCGGCAGCGCGGAGTTCGACCTGGACGTCGCCGCGCCCGGCAACAGCGAGGTGGTCCGGTCCAAGCTCGAGGTGATGGAGGCCCTGGGCCTGCGCGAGACGATCGAGGACATCCTCATCACCCTCGACACCCAGTACCACCTGATCCGGCCGGTCGTGGGCCGCCCCGAGGACAAGATGTTCTTCTACCTCGCGCTCAACCGGGCGCAGGCCAACCTCGCGATGGCGCGCCGCGACCTGCGCATCATCGCGAGCCGCTTCCGCATGGACGACCCGTCGGTCGCCTCGCAGCTGCCCGGCGACCAGGCGTTCTTCCCCGGCCCCGGCCGGCGGTGACCGCACCGCCCGGGAGCGGCCGCGCCGGTCGCCACCGCGCGACCGCCTCGGTGCGCTCGGACGGTCTGCTCGCGGCCCTGTCCGGGCTGCGCGGGGCCGGGGACATCACCGCCGCCGTGCTGGTGGACGTCGAGAGCGGGCTCGTGCTCGACGGCTACGCCGACGGTCCCGACGCCCCCGACCTGGAGCTGCTCGGCGCGGCCCACGCGGAGCTGCTCGGCGCGGCCGCCGCGCTCGTCGGCACCGGCGCGGAGGTGGAGGTGCTCGTCGCCCACGGCGAGGACGCCCACCACGTCCTGCGGCTGGTGCCCGACCCGCACGGCGACCGGCTGGGCCTGTCCCTCGTCGTGCGCGGCTCCCGGCGCCGGGCCGCGCGGCTGCTCGGGCGGCTGCGCGCCGTCCCGGTCGCCGCGCTCACCGCGGGACCCGCGCTGCACCGCCGGCCCGTGCGGGGGGCGTGGACCCCGGCCTGGCCCGCGGGCGCGGACCCGGCCGCGAGGTAACCGGCGGGTCGCCGGTTCAGGCCGGGACGGCGACCGCCGTCGCGGGGGCCGCGGGGGCCGCCGGGACCCGGGCGGCCCGGGTCGCCCGCCGCAGCAGCAGCGCGCCGATGAGCAGACCCGGCCCGCCGAACAGCAGCGGTCCGGCCGCGACCGTCGAGGCCGCGGCGCCGAGCGTCGCGTACACCGCCGCCCACGCGACCGTCCCGGCGCAGGCGTGGGCGAGGAACCGGCGGTAGGGCATCCGCAGTGAGCCGGCCAGCAGCGGCACCAGCGCGTTGACGACGGGCAGGAACTGCACGACGAGCAGCACCCGCGCCCCCTCGCCGGCCAGGAGCGCCTCCGCGGTGCCCCAGCGCCGCTCGCCCACGCGCGCCCCGATCCGGCTGCCGCGGATGCGCGCCCCGAACCGCGTGCCGAGCCACCAGGACAGCGACCAGCCGGTCAGGGTGCCCGCCACCGCGGCCGCGGCGACCAGCGGCGCCCCCGCCGGCCCGGCCGCGGCGCTCGCGGTGAGCAGCAGGGCGTCGGACGGCACGAGCAGCCCCACCACCGCCGTCGTGTCGAGCACCATCAGCCCGAGCACGGTGAGAGCGAGCATCCCGACGACCTCCGTCCGGCACCGCCGTCTGACAGTGCCAGGGAAGAATGGCAGTGCTCGACTGAGAAGCGCCTCAGGGTCGCCGGGCGGTGACGAGCAGGTCGAGGCTCGCGTCCACGTCGTCGGGTCGCAGGGCGAAGTCGGCGGTGGTCACCGAGGCCACGTCGCGCAGCAGCGCGGCGGGCCAGACGCCGTCGCCGAGCACGACGGCGGTCTGCGCGGCGACGAGCGAGCCGCCGTGCCGGGCGTCCAGCGCCCGCAGCCGGGGCCCGTGGTGCAGACCGAGCACCACGACGTCGACGAACCCGGCGCCGCGCACCAGCCCGGCCAGCTCGGGACCGGACAGCTCGCGGGTGTGGAAGGGGTTCAGCGGGGTGTCGCGGCCGGGGGAGAAGGTGATCCGGTTGGGCGTGGACACCAGCAGCTCCCCGCCCGGGCGCAGCGCGCGGCGGCACTCGCGCAGGAACCGCTCCTGCTCCCACAGGTGCTCGACGACCTGCAGCGACACCACCGCGTCGCAGGCCCCGTCGCGCACGGGCAGCGCCACGAGGTTGGCCCGCGCCACGTCCACCCGCGGGTAGCGGGCGCGCGCGTGCCGCGCGGTCGGCGCGTCGTAGTCGAGCCCGAGCACCCGCTCCGCGACGCCGGCGAGCAGGTCGGCGCCGTAGCCCTCCCCGCAGCCGGCCTCCAGCACCACCGCGCCGCGGCACCGGTCGTGCAGCGCGGCGTAGACCGCCTCGTGGCGGCGGAACCAGTAGTTCTCCTCCGGGATCCCGGGGACGGTGCGCTCGCCGGTGAGGGGGAGGGACGACGTCACTCCGGGCACGGTGCCAGACGGGCCGGGGCGGGCCGCGCCCGGAGGTCGCCGGACGGGTCGGTCACCGGGCGCGGGGGCGGCGGGGGCGGGAGGGCGCGCAGTCCAGGGGGGCGGACAGGCTGGTGGTCACCAGCCGGCGGAGCGCGTCGGCGACAGTCGCGCGGGTGCCGGGGCCGAGGTGGTCGAAGGCGGCGTCCTGGACGCGCTCGACGACCGGGCGGGCCCGCGCGACGAGGTCGCGCCCGGCCGGGGTGGGGCGGACCAGGCGGACGCGGCGGTCGGTCGGCGACGGCTCGCGGGTGATCAGGCCGGCCTGCTGCAGCTCGTCGAGGGCGACGACCATCGTCGTCTTGTCCAGCCCGACGGCGTCGGCCAGCGCCTTCTGGGTGAGGTCGGCGTCGAGCGCCCCGGCGAGCACCGCGTAGGTGCGCGGGGTGGTGTCCAGCTCGCGGGCGAGGGCGTCGGCCAGCTGCGCGCCGAGGGTGAACGCGGCCCGCGCGAGCAGCCACGGCAGGTCGTCGGCCATCCGCGCCGGGATCGCCGGGGCGGGCACGTCGGGGTCCGCGGTCGCCACGACCGGCAGCGTACCGCGCCGTCCGGAACCGGATCGATCCTCAGCAGATGAATCTCTATCGGATCGTCTGCTACGGTACGACTCGTCGATCGAACGAGGAGGATCCGTGAAGGTGTTCGTGACGGGCGCGACGGGCTACATCGGCGGGGCGGTGAGCGAGGAGCTCATCCGGCGCGGGCACGAGGTCAGCGGCCTCGCCCGGACGGAGCGGGCGGCGAGCCGTCTGGAGGAGGAGGGGGTGCGCCCGGTGCTCGGCGACCTGCGCGACCCCGACGGGCTGGCCGCCGCGGCGCGGGAGGCCGACGGCGTCGTCCACGCCGGCACGGTGTACGACGCCGACCGCGGGGAGGTCGAGACCGCCGCGGTGTCGGCGCTGCTCGACGCGCTCGACGGCACCGGACGCCCGCTGGTCTGCACCTCCGACCAGCTGATCTACGGCGACACCGGTCCGGAGCCCGCCGAGGAGACCCGCCCGCTGGCGCCGCCGCCGTTCCTGGTCTGGCGGCCCGCGGTGGAGCAGCTCGTGCTGACCCGCTCCGGTGTGCGGGGGATCGTGCTGCGCGCCGTCGCCGTGCACGGCCGGGGCGGCAACCAGCTGTTCCCGGGCTGGATCGCCGCCGCGGCCCGCGACGGTGCGGCCCCCTACGTCGCCGAGGGCCGGGCGCGCTGGTCGTTCGTGCACGTCGACGACCTCGCCCGCGCCTACGCCCTCGCGCTGGAGGGCGCGGCGGCGGGATCGCTCTACAACGTCGCCGCGGAGCCCGCGGTCGCGCTGCGCGACCTCGCCGCGGCGATCGGCCGGGCCGCCGGCGTCGGCGGCCGGACCCGCTCCCTGGCCGTCGAGGACGCCGCCGCGGTCTTCGGGCCCGCCGCGGGCCTGTTCGCCTCGGCGGACCTCGACGTCAGCGCCCGGCGCCTGCGCGAGGACCTCGGCTGGGCCCCCACCGCCCCGTCCGTGCTCGACGACCTCGTCCGCGGCTCCTACCCGGTCGCGCCGGTGGCCTGACTCCGGCGCGCCGACCCCGCGAGCGGCCCGACCGCCTCCGGCGGCGGGACGCGGCGCGTCCGCGACGGTCGGGAGGAGGCGCTGCACCCGGGTGGTCGGACGAGCGGGTGCCCGCGCCGTCGCGCCGTTCCCGCGGTGTTCCTCCGCGGGGCCTGGTCGGTCCGGGCCCGGAGGGCTACCGTGACGTCCGTCGCGCTGACGACGAGCCCCGCTCGTCGACCGTCCCGTCCCGCGCTCTCCTCCCTCCCGTGCACGCCCGAGGTCCGGCGCGTCAGGAGAGCGCTCTCCTCGGAAGAGGCACCATGCCGTCACCGACAGGCGGAACCCTCGCGCGCCGCTCCACCACCGCACTGGTCCTGGTCGGGCTCCTCGCGGCCGGCTCACCCGCGGCCGCGGGCCACGCCCAGGCCGCGCCGCCCAACGCCGTCCGGGTCAACTTCCAGCCCGCGACGGCCCCCGCGGCCCCCTACTTCGCCGAGCCCGCGCCGGGGGTGAGCACCACGTACCTGATCGACTCCGGACAGCCCTACGGGACCCGCGGCGGCCGCACGTCCGGCTGGGTCGTCCCGGGCGGCGGCGCCGGCGCCGACCTGACCGCCAACGCGCGCGACCGGGGCGCCGCCGGCGTCCCCCAGCGCCTCGACACCTTCATCCACATGCAGCCCCCGGCCAGCCGGCCGGCCGAGCGGGCCGGGTCGTGGGAGATGGCCGTGCCGAACGGGGACTACACGGTCGTCGTCGCGGCGGGGGACCCCACCACCACCGACTCCGTGCACCGGGTCCGGGTCGAGGGCGTGGTCGCCGTCGACGCCTTCGTCCCGAGCGCCGCCGAGCGCTCCCGCGCCGCCACCCGGCACGTCACCGTGTCCGACGGCCGGCTGACCGTCGACGCGAGCGGGGGCACCAACACCAAGCTCCAGTACCTCGAGCTCTACGCCGGGCACCGCCCGTACCTCACCGCCGTCGACCCGCCCCAGGGCCGGACCGGGGTGGTGCGCAGCGGAGCGGTCCGCGCCGACCTGCAGGTCGTCACGTCCGGCCGGGGCGCGGACGAGGACACGCTGACCGCGGCGAACGTCCGGCTGGTCCGGGAGAGCGACGGGCAGCGGGTGGCCGGCACCGCCGGCACGTCGGGCGGCAACGACGTCCTCGTCCTCCAGTCCGCGGAGCCGCTGGAGGCCGACACCGCCTACCGGTTCGAGGTCGGCTTCGGGGTGGCCGACGAGGCCGGCGCCCGGTTCGTCCCGTTCTGGTCGACCTTCCGCACCGGGACGGGCCTGCCCCCGAGCACGTCCGCGGGCTTCGACCGGGTGGCGCAGCCGGCGGTCCCGGCGCGCTTCTACACCAGCGTGGTGACCGGCCCGGACGGGCGGCTCTACGCCGGCACCAGCGAGGGGAGCGTGATCCGGTTCGACGTCGCCGCCGACGGCACCCTGAGCGCGCCGCTGGAGACCACCGCGCTGCGGGCCGGGGGGCCGCGGCTGCTGATCGGCATGGCCTTCACGCCGGGGACGAGCGCCACCGAGCCCGAGCTGTGGGTGAGCCACTCGACCTACGGGTTCGGCGGCATGCCCGACTGGGGCGGGAAGATCTCCCGGCTGAGCGGCCCGGACCTGGGCGAGGTCACCGACGAGGTGGTCGGCCTGCCGCGGTCGGCCAAGGACCACCTGGTCAACAGCCTCGCCTTCGGTCCGGACGGCGCGCTCTACACCTCGCAGGGGGCCAACAGCGCGGCCGGCGACGTCGACCCGCAGTGGGCCGACCGGCCGGAGCGCCTGCTGACCGCGGCCATCCTGCGCGTCGACGTGGCCGCGCTCGCCGACCGCGGTTCGCTCGACGTGCGGACGGCCGAGCTCCCGGCCGGGGTGCCGGCCTACGACCCCGCGGCGCCCGGGGCCCCGGTCACCGTGCACGCCTCCGGCGTGCGCAACGCCTACGACCTGGTGTGGGCCGACAACGGCCAGCTCTACACCGCGATCAACGGCACCGGCGGCAACGCGATCGCCCCCGCCGTCCCGTCGCCGCTGCCGGCGTCGTGCACCGCGCGGCTCGTGGACGGCCGGCCCTACACGGGCACCGCGGCCACCGGCCGGGTCGACCGCCTGCCCGTGCAGCCCGACCTCGCGGCCCGGATCGTCGAGGGCGGCTACTACGGCAACCCCAACCCGTCGCGGTGCGAGTGGATCCTCAACGGCGGCAACCCGACCGGCGCCGCCGACCCGCTGGAGGTCGTCGCGACGGGCGGGGCGAACGGCTACGCCGTCGGCGTCGCCCCGGACCCGAACTGGCGGCGCGCGCAGATCCACGTGCTCGGCACGAGCCTCTCGCCCAACGGCATGCTGCAGTACCGGGGCCCCAGCGCGGAGCTGGACGGGACGCTGCTGGTCGCCGCGTTCAGCACCTGCGACTGCATCCTCGCCCTGACCCGGGACGCGGCCGGCGAGATCACCGGCTCGCGGCAGCTGGACACCGGGGACTTCGGCTTCCAGAACCCGCTCGACCTCGCGCAGGGGCCGGGCGGCACCGTGTTCGTGTCCAACCGCACCGACCAGGGCCCGACCACCGGCACGATCGAGCTGCTCGTGCCGCGGGTCGGCTGACCGGCGGGCGCCCGGGTCAGGCCGTGGAGGTCAACCGCGCGTACACCACGACGTTGTCCTCGTAGCTGCCCGCCGCGTCGTCGAACTCCCCGCCGCAGGTGATCAGCCGCAGCTCGGGCTCGGCCACGTCGCCGTAGACGGCCCCGGTGGGGAAGGCGTCCTTCGCGTACTGCTCGACGCGCTGCACGGCGAAGACCGCGGTGGTGCCGTCCTCCCGCGCCACCCGCACCTCGTCGCCGGGCCCGAGGTCGCGCAGCCGGTGGAACACCCCCGGCTCGCCCCGCCAGTCGACGTGGGCGGCGAGCACGGCGGGACCCGTCTCCCCGGGGCTGGGGGAGTGGACGTACCAGCCGGTCGTCGTGCCGTCCGGGGGGACCTCCATCGAGTCGTCCTCGCGCAGGCCGAGGTCCATCACCGCGCTGTCGACGTCGAGCGCGGGGACGACGAGGCGCTCCGGGCGCGACGGCGCGAGCCGCGCCTCCGGAGCCGGGGCGGCGGTCGCCGGGGCCGGGGCGGCCGGGGGGATCGGGGCGGCCGGGGCCGGGGCGCCGCTCCCGCACCCGACCAGCGCCAGGGTCAGCGCCGTCGCCGCGACCGGGCGGCGGCCGCGCAGCGGTCGGGCCACGGTCAGCGGGACGCGCCGGCGCGGCGGCGCACGGCGCCGGCGGCGACGGCGGCCGCCACGGCGCCGGCGATCACGAACGGGGCCGGGCCGGGGGTCGAGGAGCCGTCGCCGGTGTCCACGCCGCCCCGCGGGACGACCGACACCTGGCCGTCGTCGTCGGACCCGTCGTCGTCGCCGTCCTCGCGGGACCCGTCGCGGGACTCGTCGTCGTCCTCGTCGCGGGGCTGCTCGCGGGACTCGTCGTCCTCGTCGGCCGGCCGGGCCGGGGACGAGCCGTACTCGTAGTCCTCGCAGGCCTGCCCGTCGCCATCCTTGTCGAGCCGCTCCGGGTCGCCCGTGCGGAGGGCGGCCTGCGCCTCCGCCTGGGAGGAGAAGTCGTCGCAGTCGCGGTCCGGCTGGGCCGTCGCGACGCCCGCGAGCGGGAGGGTCGCGGCGGCCGCCACGACGAGGGACGCGGTGAAGGTGCGCAGTCGCATGGTTCCTCTGTGGTCTCGTTCGCTGGGGAGCGGTGCGGCCACCTGCCGGACGGGCAGCGAGCAGTCGTCCGAGACGGGCGCATCCGGACGGTCCATCGCGGTGACGCGCAGCGCCGTTACGCTCGCGCTCGGTGAGGATCCCGGCGTAACGTCCACCGCTGGGGCGACGACGAGCGGGTGGTCCCCTCGTCCGCCCCGGAGGTCCCGTGCGTCCCCTCGTCCGGCTCGTCGCCGCGCTCCTCGTCCTCGCGCCCCTGACGGCGTGCGGGGCCCCGGCGCCCGCCCCCGCGCCGCCAGCCCCCGTCGCTCCCGCGCCGGCTCCGGCGCCGACCGCGCCCGCCGCACCCGCCGCGCCCGGTCCCGCGTCCGCGCCCACCGCCCCGCCCGCCCCGGACCCCGCCGCCGGCGCGGTGCCCGCCGGGGACGGATCGTGGACGATGCCGGACCTGGTCGGCGCCACCCTCCAGGACGCGCAGGACGCGATCCAGGCGCTGACCGACTTCGCGATCCCGGTGACCACGTCGACCGACGCCACCGGTCAGGACCGGGCGCAGGTCCTCGACCGCAACTGGCGGGTGTGCGCGCAGAGCGTGCCGGCGGGGGCCGCGATCACCCCGGGCAGCGCGATCGACTTCGCCGTCGTCCAGCTCGACGAGACCTGCTGAGCGGTCCGCTCACAGCCACCCGCGGCGCTTGAACACCGCGTACAGGACGCCGCCGAGCGCCGCCATGAGCACCACCGCGAACGGGTAGCCCAGCACCCACTCCAGTTCGGGCATGTAGGTGAAGTTCATGCCGTAGATCGAGGCGACGAGCGTGGGCGCGAACAGGATCGCCGCCCACGAGGAGATCCGCTTGACCTGCTCGTTCTGCTCGTAGCCCGCCTCGGTCAGCCGGGTGATCCTCTCGTTCTGGCGCTGCGTGACCAGCGCGGTGTTGGTCGTGAGGATGTTGGTGAGCAGGTCGCGGAAGGCCTCCACGCGCTCGGTGACCCGGATGGCGTGGTCGCTGACGTCGCGCAGCGCCCGGCGCAGCTCGAGGTCGGCGTCCCCCGCCCGCTCCTTGAGGAACTCGCGCAGCGCGTCGAGCAGGTCGCGCAGCGGTTGCACCGCCCGCTGGAACTCGATGACCTCGCGACTGAGCTGGTAGATGCGGCGCGACGCCTCGGCGTTCCCGTCGAAGACCTGCGTCTCGATCTCGTCGATGTCGTTCTGCAGGCCGATGAGGACCAGCGCGTAGTCGTCGACGATCTTGTCGGCGACGGCGTAGAGCACCGCCTGCGGTCCGCTGGCGAGCAGGTCCGGGTCCTGCTCCAGCCGCTTGCGGACCTCGCCCAGGTCGGGCTCGTCGGCGTGCCGCACCGTGACGACGAAGTCGCGGCCGACGAACAGGTGCACCTCGCCGATCTCGACGACCTCGGTGCGGTCGACGTAGCGGGCGGGGCGCAGCACCACGAACAGCTCGTCCCCGTAGCGCTCCAGCTTGGGCCGCTGGTGCGCGGTGACGGTGTCCTCCACCGCGAGCGGGTGCAGCCCGAACTCCTCGGCCACGGCCCTGAGCTCGTCGGGGCCGGGTCGCAGCAGCCCGATCCAGCCGAAGCTGCGGCCGTCGGGCGGGCAGGAGCGCAGCTCCGCGAAGGTCCGGTCCAGCGAGGGCGGGACGATGGTCCGCCGGCCGTCCACGTAGATCGCGTTGTCGACGACCGGCACGTGCCTCTCCTCGGGTCGGGCGCCCGGATCGGCGCGGGATCGATCCCGGAGCGTAGGTGACCGGTTCCGCGCGCACGGACGGCTCGCCCGTCACCGGGATCCGCCCGGGCCGTGTGGCACGCTGCAGCGCCGGATCCCCACCGATCGGAAGTGCCGTGCGTCGTCGCTACCTGTGGCCCGGGGTCTTCGCCGGGGTGCTGGGATGGATCACCGTCATCACGGTGCTCATCCTCACCGCGCCGCCGCCCGGGGCCGCCTCCCCCGCGGAGCTGGCGGACCGGACCGCCGCGGCGGTCGGCGCGGGCGACCCGCAGGCGCTGGGCGAGCTGTGGGCGCCGCCGCTGGACGCCTCGTACGCCGAGCAGTTCCTGGGCCGGCTGTCCGCGGCGGGCGCCCGGGACCTGTCCGCGACCGGCGGCGGCGACGTCGTGGTCGTGCGGGGCCGCCTGCCCGCGGGGGAGCTCCGGATCGAGCTCAGCGCCGTCGACGAGGACGGGCGCTGGTTCCTGAGCCCGCTGCCCGTCGTGCGCCCGGCGACCGGCTGAGCGACCCGGGCCCGCCCTCGCCGGACCGCGCCCGCCCTGCCAGGCTCGGGGTCCCCGACCCCCGGAGCAGTCGATGATCGTGGTTCTCGGTGCCACCGGCACCATCGGCGGCGAGGTGCTGCGGCAGCTCGTCGCGCAGGACGTCCCCGTCCGCGCCCTCGTGCGCAGCCCCGACCGGGAGCGCGCGCTGCCCGTCGCCGCCCCGACCGTCGTGGCCGACCTCGCCGACCCGGCCACCCTCGGCCCGGCCCTCGACGGGGCCGACGCCGTGTTCCTGGTGACGCCGGCCTCGCTGCGGCAGGTCGAGCTGGAGTCCGCGCTGGTGGACGCCGTGGCCGCGGCACCGGGACGGCCGCGCCTGGTCAAGGTGGCGGCGATGGGCTACGACGCCGTGCCCGCGGAACAGGCGATCACGCTCGCCGGCAACCACCAGCGCGTCGTGCACCGCATCCGCGGGACCGGGGTCCCGCACACCATCGTCGCCCCGAGCGGCTTCATGACCAACCTGCTGCTGCAGGCGGGGTCGATCCGCGGCGAGGGCGTGCTGCGGGCCTCGGCCGGGGACGGCGGCCTGGGCTGGGTCGACCCCGCCGACGTCGCCGCGGTCGCGGTCCGCGCCCTCGTCTCGACCGGGCACGACGGCGCCTCCTACGACGTCACCGGACCCGAGGTGCTGAACCACGCCGCCGTCGCCCGGGAGCTGTCGGAGGCGACCGGCCGGCCCGTGCGCTACGTCGACCTCGCGCCGGAGGACTTCCGGCGGGGCATGGAGGCCGCGGGCGTGCCGCCGTGGATGGCGAGCGCGCTGACCGAGCTGGAGCAGACCTACCGCGCCCACCGCGCCGAGGTCGTCACCGACGACGTGCAGCGGGTCACCGGCCGTCCCGCCACCCCGCTGCGGGACTGGCTGGCGCGCCACCGCGACGCCTTCTCCGCCCCCGCCCCCGCCCCCGCCGCGGACTGACGCCGGCGCGGCCGCGACGGGCCCGGGTCCGTCGCGGCGTCGGCGGGTCGTCGTTGTCAACCGGAGTTGACATCTCTGCTGTGTCAACGTAGGTTGACGGCATGAGCGATGCGACGACGGTGGCGGCGGCGGCGTCCAGCAGGGACCCGGCCGTCGGACTGGCGGCCGTGGCGTCCCTGCGGGGGCTCCTGGAGTCGCTGGAGGAGCTGCAGGTGACCAACGCGCGCGACCAGGGCTGGTCCTGGCAGCAGATCGCCGACCGGCTGCGCGTCAGCAGGCAGGCGGTGCACAAGAAGTACCGCCGATCCGGGCTGTAGGAGGGGAACGCGATGTTCGAACGGTTCACCGACCGGGCGCGGCAGGTGGTCGTGCTCGCGCAGGAGGAGGCGCGGGAGCGCCGCGCCGGGGAGATCCGCACCGAGCACCTGCTGGTCGCGCTCGTGCGCGTGCCCGGCAACCCGGCGCTGACGGTGCTGGAGGCGCAGTCGGTCACGGCGCAGGACGTGGTGCGCGCCGTCGACGCGGTCGACGGGCACGACGTGTCCGACGCCGAGTCGCTGGCGACGCTGGGGATCGACCTCGACGAGGTCCGCCGGCAGGTCGAGGATGCCTTCGGGCCCGGCGCGCTCGACCGCACCCGCGCGGCCCGGGAGCGGGGCGGGCGCTGGTCGAAGGGGCACATCCCCTTCGAGAGGCCGGCCAAGAAGGTGCTGGAGCTGGCCCTGCGCGAGGCCCTGCGGATGGACCACCGGTACATCGGCGGCGAGCACCTGCTGCTCGGCCTGCTCCACGACGGCACCGCGGCGCGCGTCCTGCGGGAGCTCGGCGTCGACCAGCAGGCGTCCCGCGCACTCGTCGAGCAGCTCGTACGGCGGCGCCGGGCCGGCTGAGGCCCCCGGATCGCAGCGGGGTGGCACCGCTGCCGCTGGATCGCAGCGGTGTCACCCCGCTGCGACGGGTCATCGGGGGCTGGGAGCATCGGCGGCGTGCGGATCGACGTCGTCACCATCTTCCCCGGGTACCTCGCGCCCCTGCGCGAGGCGCTGCTCGGGCGGGCGATCGACGCCGGACTGGTCGACGTCGCGGTGCACGACCTGCGGCGCTGGACCCACGACGTGCACCAGGCCGTCGACGACGCCCCCTACGGCGGCGGGCCGGGCATGGTGATGCGCCCGCAGGTGTGGGGCGAGGCGCTCGACGAGGTGCTCGCCGGGGAGCCGGCGCGGCTGGTGGTGCCCTCCCCGGCCGGTCGCCCCTTCACCCAGGCGCTCGCGCGGGAGTGGGCGTCCGAGCGGCGGCTGGTCTTCGCCTGCGGGCGCTACGAGGGCATCGACCAGCGCGTCGTCGAGGAGTACGGCGGCGACGAGGTCAGCCTGGGCGACTACGTGCTCGTCGGCGGCGAGGTGGCGGTGCTGGTGATGGTGGAGGCCGTCGCCCGGCTGCTGCCCGGCGTGCTCGGCAACCCGGCCTCGGCGGAGCAGGACTCGTTCTCCGACGGCCTGCTGGAGGGCCCGGCCTACACCCGGCCCGTCACCTGGCGCGGCCGCGCCGTGCCCGACGTGCTGCGCAGCGGCAACCACGCGGCCATCACCCGCTGGCGCCGCGACCGGGCCCTGGAGCGCACCGCCGCGCGCCGCCCGGACCTGCTCGCCGCCCTGCCCGAGGGGGCCCTCGACGCCGCCGACCGGGCGTTCCTCGCCGACCGGGACGGGTGAGTGGGGACGCGGCGAGCGCGTCTGGCACTATGGACGGGTTGCCGGAGCCTACTCCGGCCCCTCCCCGGCGCCTCCGCGAGCACAGGCGGGCGCCAGCACGAGCACACCACCGAGGACGGATCGCCCAAGATGAACACCCTGGACGCCCTGGACGCGCAGCTGCTGCGCTCCGACATCCCCGCCTTCCGGCCGGGCGACACGCTCAAGGTGCACGTGAAGGTCATCGAGGGCAACCGCTCCCGCGTGCAGGTCTTCCAGGGCGTGGTCATCCGCCGCCACGGATCCGGGGCGCGCGAGACCTTCACGGTGCGCAAGGTGTCGTTCGGCGTGGGCGTGGAGCGCACCTTCCCGGTGCACTCGCCGAACCTGGACCGCATCGAGGTCTTCACCCGCGGTGACGTCCGCCGCGCGAAGCTGTACTACCTCCGTGAGCTGCGCGGCAAGGCCGCGAAGATCAAGGAGAAGCGCGAGGCCCCGTCCGCGTCCTGACCGCTGCTCCGCGGTTGCCGTAGCCTCGTCCGCGTGGCCCCACCCGAGCTGCCCGACGACCGGCGGGCCCGAGCGCAGCGCGTACCGCCCGCGGGGTCACCGCCGGTCCGCGCGGCCGTCCGCACGCCGCCGGAGGGTCAGCGGGTCACGCGGCCGGTGCCGCGGCCCGGTGGCGCCACCCGGCCCGCCGGGACGCGGCCCCCGGCCGCGCCGTCCGTGCCCGCGCCGCCCGTCGCCCCGCTGCCCGCCGCGGCGCCGCTGGTCCGGCCGGTCCCCCCGTCGCGGCCCCTCGCCGAGCCCGACGACGAGCCGACCGTGGTGCACGGCGAGGTCGTCGAGGACCGGGTGGCCACCGACGGCCGGGACGCCGAGCCCGACGACGAGCCGGACCGGGAACCGCGGTCCGCCGGCACCGCCGCCGAGGTCCCGGGCCGCCACCGCCGGCGCGCGGGGACCACCCCCGGCTCGCGGCCCGCCGCGGAGTACAAGGCCCAGGCCGACGCCGCCCGCACCGGCCGCAAGCCCCGCTCGGGCCGGCGCCGCCGCGAGGACTTCTGGCGCGAGCTGCCGCTGCTCGTCGTGGTCGCGCTCGTCCTGACGTTCCTGATCCAGACGTTCCTGGCGAAGGTCTACGTGATCCCGTCGGGGTCGATGGAGGAGACGCTGCACGGGTGCACCGGCTGCACCAACGACCGCGTGCTCGTCGACAAGCTGACCTACCGGTTCACCGACCCGTCCCCCGGCGACATCGTCGTCTTCCGCGGCCCCGACAGCTGGAGCAGCGAGGTCACGGTCGAGCGCTCGGACAACGCGCTGGTCAACGGCCTGCAGCAGTTCGGCTCGCTGATCGGCCTGGCCCCGCCGGACGAGAAGGACTTCGTCAAGCGCGTCATCGCCGTCGGCGGGCAGACCGTGCAGTGCTGCGACAGCCGCGACCGCGTCCTCGTCGACGGCGAACCCCTCGACGAGCCCTACACCTACCTGCTGCCCGGCACCCGCGACCGCCAGGACCCGTTCGACGCGGTCACCGTGCCCGAGGGGCACCTGTGGCTGATGGGCGACAGCCGCAACAACTCCGCCGACTCCCGGGTGCCGGGCCACGGGCCCGTGCCGGTCGCGAACGTCATCGGCCAGGCGCGGTTCATCGTGCTGCCGTTCGACCGGTTCCGGTGGCTCCCGTCCGTCGACCCGCAGGCGCCCGCCGGCGTCGGCATGGGGACCGACGGCGTGCCGCTCGCCCTCGGCGTCCTCGGTACGCTGCCGTTCGCGGTCCTGCGCCGTCGCCGCGGCGAGGACCGCTTCCTGCCCTGACGTCCCCCGGGAGCCCCGTGCGCCGCTCCGCCCCCCGTGGTCCCGTGCTGCCCCCGGCATGGCGGCCCGGCCGCGCCGTCGTCCGCCGCTCCGGGACCTGGACGCTGCAGAACACCCTGGCCCGGCACGGCCTCGGGCCCGTCGCGGGCGTCGACGAGGCCGGCCGCGGGGCGTGCGCCGGGCCGCTCGTCGTCGCGGCGTGCGTGCTGCGCGACGGGGACGCGAAGGCGCTCGACGGCCTCACCGACTCCAAGCTGCTGACGCCCGCCGCCCGCGAGGAGTTCCACGAGCGGATCGTGGCGCGGTCGGTCGCGCACGCCGTCGTCGTCGTCCCGCCCGACGAGGTGGACCGGCGCGGCGTGCACGTCGCCAACATCGAGGGGATGCGCCGCGCCGTCGCCGGCCTGGGCTCGCCGCCCGGCTACGTGCTGACCGACGGCTTCCCGGTGCGCGGGTTGGGCGTCCCGGCGCTGGCCGTCCCCAAGGGGGACCTGGCCGCGGCCTGCGTGGCGGCGGCGTCGGTGCTGGCCAAGGTGACCCGGGACCGGATCATGGTCGCCCTCGACGCGGAGCTGCCGCAGTACCGCTTCGCCGAGCACAAGGGCTACTGCACGCCGGTGCACGACGCCGCGCTGGCCGAGCACGGCCCGAGCCCCGCGCACCGCTACTCCTTCGTCAACGTCCGTGCCGCGCGGGATGCGCGGCGCCACCTGGTCCACAATGGCCTGGTGGTCACAGGCACAGGGGTCGAGGGAGTCGCGTCATGAGTGCCGAGGACCTCGAGAAGTACGAGTCCGAGATGGAGCTGACGCTCTACAAGGAGTACCGCGACATCGTCGCCCAGTTCACCTACGTGGTGGAGACCGAGCGGCGCTTCTACCTGGCCAACTCCGTGGACGTGGCCGCCCGCAACGCCGACGGCGAGATCTACTTCGAGGTCCGCATGTCCGACGCGTGGGTGTGGGACCTCTACCGCCCGGCGCGGTTCGTGAAGAACGTGCGCGTGCTGACGTTCAAGGACGTCAACGTCGAGGAGCTCGACAAGCCCGACCTGCGCCTGCCGGAGGGCGACCAGTTCTGACCCGTCGGTCCTGATCCGTCCCCAGGCGGGGTCGGCCGTCCACAGATCCCACGAGGGGCTGCCGCGCCGGGGGTGCCGCGCCGGATCGTGGTCGGCATGGCAGCGAAGGACGAGCTCGGACGCCGCGGCGAGGACGTCGCGGTGCAGTACCTGGAGGGGCAGGGCCTCACCGTCCTCGCCCGCAACTGGCGGTGCCGCCACGGCGAGCTGGACGTCATCGCGACCGACTCCGCGCGCCTGGTCGTGTGCGAGGTGAAGACGCGGTCGGGCACCCGGTTCGGCACGGGTGCCGAGGCCGTGACCGGCCGCAAGGCCGCACGGATCCGGCGCCTGGCCCGGCTGTGGCTCGCGGCGCACCACCTGCCGTGGACCGAGGTCCGGTTCGACGTGTGCTCGGTGCTGATCGAGCCCGGCGCCGAGCCGGTGCTCGACCACTTCGCGGGCGCGTTCTGATGGCGCTGGCGCGCGGGTGGTCGGTCACGCTGCAGGGCGTCGACGGGCACCTGGTGGAGATCGAGGCCGACGTCGGCGGCGGGCTGCCCGGGGTGTTCCTCGTCGGGCTGCCCGACGCGGCGCTGCACGAGGCGAAGGACCGCATCCGGGCCGCCGTGGTCAACTCCGGGCTGGTGTGGCCCAACGAGCGGATCGTGCTCGCGCTCAGCCCGGCGTCGCTGCGCAAGACTGGCAGCGGCTTCGACCTGGCCCTGGCGTGCGCCGTGCTCGCCGCGAACGAGGCGCTGCCCGAGCGGTCGCTGGAGCGCACCGTGCTGCTCGGCGAGCTGGCGCTGGACGGGCGGCTGCGCACCGTCCGCGGGATCCTGCCCGCGCTGCTCGCCGCGAAGACGGCCGGGCTGCCGCGCGCGATCGTGCCGGTGGGGGCGCTCGCCGAGGCCGCGCTCGTCGACGCCGTCGGCGGCGGCATCGAGGTGCTCGGCGCGGCCACGCTCGGCGAGGTCCTCGCGTTCCTGCGCGACGGCGCCCCGCTGCGCCGTCCCGAGGCGGTGCCGGCCGTCGAGCCCGACCCGCCCGACCTCGCCGACGTGCTCGGCCAGGACGACGCCCGGCACGCCCTGGAGGTGGCCGCCGCGGGCGGGCACCACCTGCTGCTCGTCGGCCCGCCGGGCACCGGCAAGACCATGTTGGCCCAGCGCATCGTCGGCCTGCTGCCGCGGCTGTCCGACGCCGACGCCCTCGGCCTGGCCGCGATCCGCTCGGTCGCCGGGCGCCTGCCCGCGGGGGCGCCGCTCACCTCGGTGCCGCCGGTCGTGTCGCCGCACCACTCCTGCTCGACGGCCGCGCTCGTCGGCGGGGGCAGCGGGATCGCCCGGCCCGGCGCCGTGTCGCTGGCCCACCGCGGCGTGCTGTTCCTGGATGAGGCGCCGGAGTTCGGCGCGCACCTGCTCGACGCGCTGCGCACCCCGTTGGAGGAGGGCGAGGTGCGGCTGTCCCGCGCCGACGGCACCGTGCACTACCCGGCCCGGTTCCAGCTGGTCCTCGCGGCCAACCCCTGCCCCTGCGCGCCCGCCCACGACCGCGACTGCGTGTGCCCCTCGGTCACCCGCCGCCGCTACCTCGGGCGGCTGTCCGGCCCGCTGCTCGACCGGGTCGACCTGCGCGCCCGGATGTTCCCCGTTACCACGTTCGCGCTCGACGTCCACGGCGTCGAGGACACCGCCACCGTCCGGGCCCGGGTGCTCGCCGCCCGCGCCGCCGCCGCGGCCCGCTGGGGTCCGCACGGGTGGCGGGTCAACGCGGAGGTGCCCGGCCCGGTGCTGCGCTCCCGCTTCGCGCTGCCCCGCGCCGTGGTCCGGCCGCTGGAGGCCGGGCTGCGCTCCGGCGACCTCACGGCCCGCGGCGCCGACCGCGCGGTGCGGGTGGCCTGGACGCTGTCCGACCTGGCCGGGCACGACCGGCCGGGCCTGGAGGACGTGGAGGCGGCGCTGTACTTCCGCGACCGGAGGGCGGCGTGAGCACCCCGTCCGCCGTCGCCCCGTTCGCCCCCGCGCCGCCGGTGGACGTGGTCCGGGCGCGGGTCTACCTGGCCCGGGTGGCGGAGCCTCCGGCCGCGGCGCTGGTCCGGTTCGTCGCCGAGGTGGGACCGGTCGCGGCGGCCGAGCGGGTGCGCCGCGGGGACGTCCCCGACGCGGTGGCCGCGCCGACGCGGGCCCGGCGGGAGCAGGACCGCGTCGACGCCGATCTCGCCGCCGCGGCGGCCGAGGGGCTGCGCCTGCTCGTGCCCGAGCACGCGGAGTGGCCGGCGGAGCCGCTGGCGGCGCTGGCGGGCTGCGGCGCCGACGAGCTCGCCCCGCCGCTCGCGCTGTGGGTGCGCGGCCCCGGGCGGCTGGACGTCCTCACCCGGGACGCCGTCGCGATCGTGGGGGCGCGGGCCGCCACCGGCTACGGCACGCACGTCGCGGGAGAGCTGGCGGCCGACCTCGCCGGACGGGGCAGCACCGTCGTGTCGGGCGCCGCCATCGGGATCGACGGAGCGGCCCACCGGGGCGCCCTGACCGTGCGCGGGCCCACCGTCGCGGTGCTCGCCTGCGGGGCCGACCGCGCCTACCCGCCGGCGCACGAGGCCCTGCTGGCCCGGATCGCGCAGACCGGGCTGGTCGTCAGCGAGTACCCGCCCGGCAGCGTCCCGGGCCGGCACCGGTTCCTGGTGCGCAACCGGCTCATCGCGGCCCTGGCCGCCGGCACGGTCGTCGTCGAGGCGGGGCTGCGCAGCGGGGCCACCCGCACGGCCGCGGACGCGGCCACTCTGGGCCGGGTTCTGATGGCGGTGCCGGGGCCGGTCACGTCGGGGCGGTCGGCCGGGTGCCACCGGCTGCTGCGGGAGGGCGGTGCGGAGCTGGTGACCGGCCCGGCGGAGGTGCGGGAGGCGCTGGGCCCGATCGGCGCCGTGCTCGTCGAGCCCCCGGCCGGTCCGCGCCGCGCGACCGACGGCCTCGACCCCGTCGGCGCGCTCGTCCACGACGCCCTGCCCGCGCGGGCCGCCCGCAGCGCCGGCTGGCTCGCGGCGGAGGCCGGGGTGCCGGTCGGGGCGGTCCGCGCGGCGCTGGTCGACCTCGCCCGGCGGGGGCTGGCCGAGCAGCACGACGGCCTGTGGCAGCGGACGCTGTCCCCGCGGCGGTGATCCGGGTGGGCGCGGTCCCCGCGCCGGGTGGCCCCGGGCGACACGGGCGTCCAGGTGCTTGATCCGGATCGGGATGGCGCGGACCGTCGGTCCATGAGCCGTGCGCCCGTCCCGCCGTCCGAGCCGACCGGCACCGGCGCGGTCCTGGAGGAGTTCTGCCGCCACCTGGAGCTGGAGCGCGGTCGGTCGCTCCACACCGTGCGGGCGTACCGCGGTGACCTCACCGGCCTGCTCGCGCGGGTCCCGGACGTCACGGCCCTCGACCTGCGGGTGCTGCGCCGCTGGCTGGCCGACGCGCACGCCGCCGGCACCGGTCGCTCCACCCTGGCCCGCCGGGCGGCCGCGGCCCGCACCTTCACGGCGTGGGCCCACCGCACCGGTCTCCTCGCCACCGACCCCGGGCTCCGGCTGGTCTCGCCCCGCCCGCGCAGCCCGCTGCCCGACGTCCTCGACGCCGGCGAGGCCGGCTCGCTGTTCGCGGCCGCGGTCGGCGGGGCGGCGGAGGGGGAGCCGGTCGCCCTGCGCGACCTGCTCGTGCTCGAACTGCTCTACGCGACCGGGGTGCGCGTCGGCGAGCTGTGCGGTCTCGACGTCGACGACGTCGACGCTGGGCGGCGCACCGTGCGGGTGCTGGGGAAGGGCGGGCGGGAGCGCACGGTCGTCTACGGTGAGCCGGCCGCGGCGGCCCTGCGGCGCTGGCTCGCCACCGGGCGCCCGGCGCTGGCCCGCCGGGGCTCGCCGCCGGCCCTGCTCCTCGGCGCCCGCGGCGGTCGGCTCGACCCCCGCATCGCCCGGGACGTCGTGCACCGCGCGGTGGCCGCCGTACCGGGGGCCCCGGACACCGGGCCGCACGGTCTGCGGCACGCCGCCGCCACGCACATGATCGAGGGCGGCGCGGACCTCCGTTACGTACAGGAGTTGCTCGGTCACGCTAAGCTAGCAAGCACTCAGCTCTACACACACGTGAGCGTCGAGCGGCTGAAGGTGGTTCATGAGCAGGCGCACCCCAGGGCGTAGTCCGGCCCTGACCGAGTCCGTGCAGCTCAGGGCCCTGTCCGGCCCCGTCGTGACGGTGCTCGCCCGCCCCGCCCCGCCCGCGGTGGCGTCCCCCGCGCCCGACCCCCGGCCGGTCCGGACCGAGCCGCCGTCGCCCGTCGACCTGCTCTGGCGGGCCTACCTGCGGTCGCCGACACGCCCGGTGCGCGACCGGCTCCTCGTCCACTACTCGCCGCTGGTGCGGTCGGTGGCGCACCGGGTGGCGGCGGGCCTGCCCAGTCACGTCGATATCGGCGATCTCGTGCAGGCGGGCGTGTTCGGCCTCGCCGACGCGGTCGAGCGGTTCGACCCCGAGCGCTGCCCGAGGTTCGAGAGCTACGCCGCCCAGCGGATCCGGGGCGCCATCCTCGACGAGCTGCGGGCGCAGGACTGGGTGCCGCGCACCGTCCGGGGGCGGGCCCGGGAGCTCGACCGCGCCCGCGACCTGCTGGAGGCGCGGCTCGGCCGGCTGCCCAGCGACCGGGAGGTGGCCGCGGACCTCGGTGTGGCGCTGCGCGACGTGCGGGCGGCGTCGCGGCACGTGCAGCTGGTGAGCGTCGAGGCGCTCGACGAGACGGGCGGGCTCTCCGACGTCCTCGTCGACGACACCGCGGCCGACCCGGTCGCTGTGGTTCAGCACCGGGAGGCGGTGCGCCAGCTCTCCCGGGCCGTCGCCGAGCTCGGTGAGCGCGACCGGGACGTCATCCGCCTCTACTACGTCGAGAACCGGACGCTGGCCGAGATCGGGCGCGTGCTGGGCGTGACCGAGTCGCGGGTCTGCCAGCTGCACAGCCGGCTCGTCGCCCGGCTGCGGACCCGCCTCCAGGAGCAGACCGCGGGTTGAGCGGCCGGCGCCCGGGCATCACCGGACCCGGGCGTCGCCGGACCCGGGCGTCGCCGAACCCGGGCGTCGCCGAACCCGGGCGTCGCCGAACCCGGGCGTCGCCGGATCCAGGCGCGGCCGGAACCGGGTGGGCAAGATCTGGCCGGTGGGGTCTGGCCGCGGTGGGGTCCGGCCGCGGGGAGGTCCGGCCGTGGTGAGGTCCCGGGTGCGGCGAGGCCTCGGGTGCGACCAGATCGAACCAGTGCGGTCGGGGGCGGGCGGTGGCCCGGGCGCATGGAGACGGATCTCCAGCAGCTCGGGCCGGGGTGACCCGGGGGGGCCGGGGCAGCTGAGCCGGACGGCTCTTCAGAGGTCCGGCCACGGGTCGGGCACCGGCAGCAGGCGCACCCGCGCGGGCCTCAGCAGCACCAGCGGGTCGAGGTAGGCGGTGCGGTCGCGGCGCACGCCCCAGTGCAGGCATGTCCGGGGGCACCCGCGGTGCCCGGGCTCGAGCAGGCCGAGCACCGCCCCGGCCGCGACCACGTCCCCGGCCGCCACCACCGGCCGCACCGGCTCGTAGGTGGTGCGCAGCCCGTCGTCGTGCTGCACGGACACCAGCGGCCGTCCCGCCACCGGTCCCGCGAACACCACGGTGCCGCCGCGCGCCGCCAGCACCGGCTGCGCCGGCTCGCCGGCCAGGTCGGCGCCCCGGTGCCCCGCCCCGTAGGCGTGCGCCGGCGCGCGGAACGGCACCAGCACCTCGGGCGCGGGCAGCAGCGGCCAGGCGTACCGGGCTCCCGGCGCCGGCACGCCCGCACCGGGCGGCGCCGGCGGTGGCGGGACGGGGGCAGCCGGCTGCGGGGACCGCTGACCGCTCGACTGCTCACCGACGGGGGCTCGGTCGGTCGGTGACGGACCTGTCGGCGGCGGGTTCGCCCGGGGGTCGAGCGCGGGGGAGCCGGACGCCCGGGCAGCTGACGACTGGGGAGCGGACGGTTGCGGAGCGGAGGCCCGGGGAGCTGGCAGCCGGGGAGCGCGCGCTTGGGGAGCGGACGGCTGACGGGGGAGCGGCTGGAGAGTGGACGATCGGGGAGGGAGCGGCTGGGGAGCGGACGGCTGGGGACGGAGCGGTTGGTGAGGAGAGGGCTGGGGAGCGGACGGCGAGGGAGGGGGCGGTGCAGGGGCGGGCGGCGCCGGACCGGGCACTGCTGCGGGGTGCGGGGGCGGGGGAGCCGCGGACGCCACCCCGCCGGACGGAGTAAGGGTGAGGAGGGCGACCAGCGCCAGCACCCCCGCCCGGACACTCCGCCGGCCGTACGGGGGCGGCCCGACGCGGTCGTCCCCGTCGTCGGGCGCGACCGGGGCGCGCCGGGTGCCGGGGGCGGGCGGGGGATCGTCCACCCGCTCAGCGTGGGCGACGGCACCCCCGCCGACCAGGGCCCGGGCCCGGCCTGTGGACGGCCGACCCCGCCTGTGGACGGACACCCTCCGGCCGCCGGGACGCGGGCGGAGCGGTCCGGGGCCCGCGCGTACACTCGACCCGCACCCTGTCCGCAGGGTGACTTCGCGCGCTCGCACCCCCTCAGGGGCCGGTGACCGGGCGGTCCCGCTCGATGCGGGTCCGGCCGCCGGAGCGGCGCCAGGGCGGGTCGCCGACCGGTGGCCCGCGGCAACCGCGAGCGGCCGCCGCAGGCCGCACGACCGAGAGGTGAACACCGGCCATGGCCGTCGTCACCATGAAGCAGCTGCTCGACAGCGGCGTGCACTTCGGGCACCAGACCAGGCGCTGGAACCCGAAGATGAAGCGCTACATCCTCACCGAGCGCAACGGCATCTACATCATCGACCTGCAGCAGACCCTGTCGTACATCGACCGGGCCTACGAGTTCGTCCGCGAGACCGTGGCGCACGGCGGCACGATCATGTTCGTCGGCACGAAGAAGCAGGCGCAGGAGGGCATCGCCGACGAGGCGGGCCGGGTCAACATGCCGTACGTGAACCAGCGCTGGCTGGGCGGCATGCTCACCAACTTCCAGACCGTGCACAAGCGCCTCCAGCGCCTCAAGGAGCTGGAGTCGATGGAGCAGACGGGGGGCTTCGAGGGTCGCACCAAGAAGGAGATCCTCATGCTCACCCGCGAGAAGGACAAGCTCGAGAAGACCCTCGGCGGCATCCGCGACATGGCGAAGGTGCCGAGCGCGGTGTGGATCGTGGACACCAAGAAGGAGCACATCGCCGTCGGCGAGGCCCGCAAGCTGGGCATCCCCGTCGTCGCGATCCTGGACACGAACTGCGACCCCGACGAGGTCGACTTCCCGATCCCGGGCAACGACGACGCGATTCGCTCCGCGGCCCTGCTGACCAAGGTCGTGGCCCAGGCCGCGGCCGACGGCCTCATGCAGCGCGCCAACCGCAACCGCGGCGGCAGCGACGGCGAGGGTGCCGACCGGCCGGCCGAGCCGCTCGCCGAGTGGGAGCAGGAGCTGCTCGCCAGCGGCTCCGACGGGGCCAGCCTCACGGCCGCGGCCGCCCCCGTCGAGGCGCCGAACCCGGTCGTCGAGCCGGCTCCGGCGTCCACCAGCAACGGCACCCAGCAGAACGCCTGAGACGAGAGAAGGACATGACGAACACGGGAGCGCCCAAGTACGGCGCCGCTGACGTCAAGAAGCTCCGGGACCTCACCGGTTCCGGGATGATGGACTGCAAGAAGGCGCTCGAGGAGTCCGAGGGCGACCTGGACAAGGCCGTCGAGCTGCTGCGCATCAAGGGCGCGAAGGACGTGGGCAAGCGCGCCGGGCGCGACACCGCCAACGGCCTGGTCGTCGCCGAGGGCGGCACGATGGTCGAGCTGGACTGCGAGACCGACTTCGTCGCCAAGAGCGCCGACTTCCAGGCCCTCGCCGACCGCATCCTCGCCGTCGCGGTGGCCGAGAAGCCGGCCGACGTCGAGGCGCTGCGCGTCGCGAAGCTCGACGACGGCACCGTCGACGACGCCGTGCAGGCGCTCTCGGCCCGCATCGGCGAGAAGCTCGAGCTCAAGCGCTACGTCCACGTCGACGGGCCGGTGGCGCTGTACCTGCACCGCCGCGCGTCGGACCTGCCGCCGGCCATCGGCGCGCTGGTGGCCTACACCGGTGCCGACGAGGACGCCGCGAAGGGCGTGGCGATGCACATCGCCGCGGCCCGCCCGAGCTACACCACCCGCGAGGAGGTGCCGGCCGACGTGCTCGAGAACGAGCGGCGCATCGCCGAGGCCACCGCGCGCGAGGAGGGCAAGCCCGAGCAGGTGCTCACCCGCATCGTCGACGGTCGGATCAACGGGTTCTACAAGGACGTGGTGCTCCTGGAGCAGCCGTCCGTGCAGGAGCCGAAGAAGACCGTGAAGGCGCTGCTCGACGAGGCGGGCGTCACGGTCACCTCGTTCGCGCGCTTCGAGGTCGGTCAGGCCTGATGACCGACGACCTCGGGATCGACCCCCACCGTCCCGGTTTCCGCCGAGTGCTGCTCAAGCTCGGCGGCGAGATGTTCGGCGGGGGAGCGGTCGGCGTCGATCCCGAGGTCGTCGAGGCCGTCGCCCGGCAGATCGCCGAGGTGGTGGCCACCGGGGCGCAGGTCGCGGTGGTCATCGGCGGCGGCAACTTCTTCCGCGGGGCCGAGCTGCAGGACCGCGGCATGGAGCGCTCGCGCGCCGACTACATGGGCATGCTCGGCACGGTGATGAACTGCCTCGCCCTGCAGGACTTCCTGGAGCGCGAGCACCACATCGACACCCGCGTGCAGACCGCCATCACCATGGGGCAGGTCGCCGAGGCCTACATCCCGCGCCGCGCGATCCGGCACCTGGAGAAGGGCCGCGTCGTGATCTTCGGCGCGGGTGTCGGCATGCCCTACTTCTCCACCGACACCGCCGGCGCGCAGCGCGCGCTGGAGATCGGGGCCGAGGCCCTGCTGCTCGCGAAGGGCGTGGACGGCGTGTTCACCGCCGACCCCAAGATCGACCCGGGGGCGAAGCTCTACGAGGAGATCACCCACCGCGAGGTGCTGGAACAGGGGCTCAAGGTCGCCGACGCGACCGCGTTCAGCCTCTGCATGGACAACAAGATGCCGATCATCGTGTTCAACCTGCTCGTCGAGGGCAACATCGCCCGCGCCGTGCGGGGTGAGAGGATCGGGACGCTGGTGAGCACGCCCCGGGAAAGGTAGGCACGTCGTGATCGACGAGACGCTCTTCGACGCCGAGGAGAAGATGGAGAAGGCGGTGGCCGTCGCGAAGGACGATCTCGCCTCGGTCCGGACCGGGCGGGCCACCCCGAACATGTTCAACCGGGTCGCCGTCGACTACTACGGCGCGATGACCCCGCTGAACCAGCTGTCCTCGATCACGGTGCCCGAGGCGCGCATGGCGGTGATCAAGCCCTACGACGCCAGCCAGCTCCGCCAGCTGGAGAAGGCGATCCGCGACTCCGACCTGGGGTTGAACCCGTCCAACGACGGGCAGATCATCCGGGTGGTCATCCCGCAGCTGTCCGAGGAGCGCCGTCGCGAGATGGTGAAGGTGGCGCGCGGCAAGGGCGAGGACGCCCGCGTGACGATCCGCAGCATCCGCCGCAAGGCCATGGAGGAGCTGGGCCGCATCGTCAAGGACGGTGAGGCCGGCGAGGACGAGGTGGCCCGCGCGGAGAAGGAGCTGCAGAGCACCGTCGACAAGTACGTGCACCAGGTCGACGAGCTCGTGAAGCACAAAGAGGCCGAACTCCTCGAAGTGTGACTCCGGTGTCCACGTCCGCGTCCCGCGACCTCCCGTTCGCCGCCGCCGGGTCCCCGTTGACTCCCGGCGAGCCGGCGGCGCGCGTGCCGAAGCGGGCCCGGCTCGGGCGCAACCTCTTCGCCGCCGTCGCCGTCGGCCTCGGGCTGGGTGTCGTCATCCTCGGTCCGCTGCTGCTGGTGGCGCCGCACGCGTTCCTCGTGACCCTGGCCCTGGCCGCCGCCATCGGCACGTGGGAGCTGGCGGGCGCGCTGCGCCGCGGCGCGGGCATCGACGTGCCGCTGCCGGTGCTGCTGCCCGGCGGCCAGCTCATGATCTGGCTGGCCTGGCCGTTCGGCGTGGCGGGCGTCGCCGGCGGGTTCGGGTTGACGCTGGTGGCGGCCCTGCTGTGGCGGCTGCGGAGCGGTGCCTCGCACTACGTCCGCGACGTGACGGCCACCGTGTTCGCCGCCGCGTACGTGCCGCTGTGCTGCGCGTTCGCCGGGCTCATGACGGTGACCGAGCCCGACGGGCTGGGCCGCGTGCTCACGTTCATGATCCCCGTCGTGGCCTCCGACGTCGGCGGGTACGCCGCCGGTGTCCTCGCCGGGCGGCACCCGATGGCGCCCACCATCAGCCCGAAGAAGTCGTGGGAGGGCTTCGCCGGGTCGCAGGTCGCCGGCATGGCGGCCGGTGCGCTGTGCGTCGTGTTCCTGCTCGGCGGGCAGTGGTGGGAGGGCGTGGTGCTCGGCGCCCTGCTCGTCGGCTCGGCGGTGTTCGGCGACCTCGTCGAGTCCATGATCAAGCGGGACCTCGGGATCAAGGACATGGGCAACCTGCTCCCCGGGCACGGCGGCCTGATGGACCGGCTCGACTCGATGCTGCCCACCGCCGTCGTCGCGTGGGTGGTGCTGTCGGTGCTCGTGCCGGTGGCATGACGATCCCGTCCCCCAACGTCTGGAACTGGCCCGAGGTCTACGCGCACGAGAACGCTGCGCAGGACGTCGACGGCGCGGTCTGGGCGGCCCTGCGCGAGGAGGCGCCGTGGGCCGGCGCCGACGTCGTCGACGTGGGCTGCGGCGACGGCTTCCACCTGCCGGTGTTCGCCGAGGAGGCGGCCTCGGTGGTCGGGGTCGAGCCGCACCCGCCGCTGGTCGCCCGCGCCCGGGCCCGCGGCCTGCCCGTGGTCCGGGGCGGAGCGGAGGCGCTGCCCCTGCCCGACGGCTGCGCCGACCTGGTGCACGCCCGCACCGCCTACTTCTTCGGGCCGGGCTGCGAGCCCGGGCTGGCCGAGGCCGAGCGCGTGCTGCGGCCGGGGGGCGCGCTCGCGATCGTCGACCTGGACGCCACCGCGCCGCCCTACGGCGACTGGATGCGCGCCGACATCCCGCACTACGACCCGGTGCGTGCGGAGCGGTTCTTCGCCCGGCGCGGGTTCTCCACCCGCCGCGTCAGGACCCGCTGGGCGTTCGACGACCGCGCGGTGCTCGAGGCGGTGCTGCGCATCGAGTTCTCCCGCCCCGTCGCCGACGCCGCGATCGCCGCGACCCCGGGCACCGAGATCCCGGTCACCTACCGCCTGCACGTCCGCCGCACCCCGCTCCGCGGCCTCCGCCTCCGCTGAGCCCGTCCCCTCCGACCGGCCGAGCCCGGCCCCCCGCCCGGCGAGTTCCGCACCCGTGCCCGGCGAGTCCCGCGCTCACGCCCGGCGAGTTCCGCACCCGTGCCCGGCGAATCCCGCGCTCACGCCCGGCGAGTTCCGCACCCACGTCCGCCGAGTTCCGCCGTCCTGCCCGCGAGTGCTGCACCGGTGCACAGCGAGTGCTGCCGCCGCGCTCGGAGTTCGGTGCTCGCGCCCGCCGAGTCGCGCCTCCGCATGCGGGAGCAGCGGCATGGCGCACCGGGGAACATCGCCGACGGCCGGGCTCCGCACCACGACCGGCATCCGGAGCGATCGGCGGGCCCGGGGCCGCGCCTGTTGGCGTCGTCGTGGAGGCAGAGGTCGGGGGAGCGGTGCTCGTCGTGGCCGGCCGGGGAATGCGACGGGTGCGACCCGTGGAGCGCGGGAGGACCAGTCGCCGGGCGCGGGTGCGGGACTCGCCGGGCACGGGTGCGGAACTCGCCGGGCGTGGGTGCGGAGCTCGCCGGGCGGGGTGCGAGAAGTCGTGGGCTCGCCGGGGACCGGGCCGGTGGGCGCGGTCGGGGGTCAGGGGCGGGGGTCAGGTGAAGGTGAGCTGGTCGCCCTGCACCGTGACCTCGACCGGGGTCAGACCCGTGGTGGCCGGGCCGTTGAGCACGGCGCCGTCGAGGCCGAACCGGCTGTTGTGGCAGGGGCACACGATCTCCGCGCCCTCGACCGCCCCGACGTTGCAGCCCTGGTGGGGGCAGGCCGCGTCGAAGGCGCTGAACGACCCGGCCGTCGGCTGGGTGACGACGACGCGGCGGTCGGCGAAGATCGTGGCGCTGCCCACCGGGACGTCCGCGGTGGACCCGATCGGGGCGTCGGTGGCGGCGGCCGGGGCCGTGCTGACCGTGCTGCACCCGGCGACGGTGAGCCCGGCGCCGAGGGCGGCCGCCCCGACGACGACGGTGCGGCGGGGGATCTCGGGAGCCATGCGTGGTTTCTCCAGGTCTCGGGGGGCCCAACGGTAGCGATCACGGTGTGCGGTCGCCGTTTCGCTACCGTGGCGCCATGGCGCGCTCGGTCACGCTCTCGTCCGCCTCGGTGCTCGCCCTCGGCGGCGGCACCGCCTGGCTGGTGGGCAGCTCCGCCCTGGACACGGGGATCGGCACGGTCGTCCTGGCGGCGGGCCTGGCCGTCACGATCTGGTTGACCGTCGTCGGCGGGCGCCACGGCCTCGAGCAGCCGCTGGAGCGCTGGCGCAGCCGCCGCCTGCTGCGGCTCGCCCTGCTCGGGGTGGCGCTGGTCGTGGGGTCGTCGGTGCTGCTGGGGCTGGTCGGCTACGGGGAGCTGGGCGTCCCCGTCGCGTTCTTCCTCGTCGGTGCGCTGCTCGTGCCGGCGTCCTCGACGCTCGGCGACCGCGGCTGGCTGCTGCTCGGTGCGGTGCTCATGGTGCTGGCCGCCCTCGGCGGGCTGCTGGCCCTCAACTCGGCGGGGGCGCTGTACCCGCGCGGGCTCGTCGGGCTCGGGTCCGGGCTGCTGCTGTGGGCCGCCTCGGCGCACCGCGCGGGCCTGCTGCGGGGGATCTCCCAGCTCCGGTGACGCCGACGGCCGGGCCGCCGGGAGGTCGGCGGGCCGGTCGTCGGGATGAGGCACACTGGAGGGCGCCATGTCCACACTCCCGCTCGTCTTCGACGCGCCCCGCCGCGGCCGTCCGCCCCGCCACCTCGCCGACCTCGACCCCGGTGAGCGCCGCGCCGCCGCCACCGAGCTCGGCCTGCCGGGCTTCCGGGCCGACCAGCTCGCCCGCCACTACTTCGGCCGGTTCACCACCGACGTCGACGCGATGACCGACCTGCCCGCATCGGCCCGGGAGGCCGCCGCGGCGCTGCTCCCGCCGCTGGTCGTGCCCGTGGTCGAGCAGTCGTGCGACGACGGCACCACCCGCAAGACGCTGTGGCGCGCCCACGACGGCACCCGCGCCGAGTCCGTGCTGATGGGCTACCCCGACCGCGCCACGGTGTGCGTGTCCAGCCAGGCCGGCTGCGGGATGGCCTGCCCGTTCTGCGCCACCGGGCAGGGCGGGCTGGACCGCAACCTGTCGACCGGCGAGATCGTCGAGCAGGTCCGCCAGGCCGCGGCGGCCGCCCGCGACGGCGCCCTCGGGTCGCCGGCGCGGCTGTCCAACGTGGTGTTCATGGGCATGGGCGAGCCGCTCGCCAACTACAAGCGGGTCGTCGACGCGCTGCGCCGCATCACCGCGCCCGCGCCGGACGGGCTGGGGATCTCCGCGCGGGGGGTCACGGTGTCGACCGTCGGCCTGGTGCCGGCGATCGACAAGCTCGCCGCCGAGGGCCTGCCCGTCACGCTGGCCGTCTCCCTGCACACCCCCGACGACGAGCTGCGCGACACCCTCGTGCCGGTCAACAACCGGTGGAAGGTCTCCGAGGTGCTCGACGCCGCGCGCCGCTACGCGACGGCGACCGGCCGCCGCGTCTCCATCGAGTACGCCCTGATCCGCGACGTCAACGACCACCCGTGGCGCGCCGACCTGCTCGGGAAGCTCCTGGCGCAGCGGATCGGCCGCCACCGCGTGCACGTCAACCTCATCCCGCTCAACCCGACGCCGGGCAGCGAGTGGGACGCCTCGCCGCGCCCCGTGCAGGACGAGTTCGTGCGCCGGGTGCAGGCGGCGGGCGTCGCCTGCACGGTGCGCGACACCCGCGGCCGCGAGATCGCAGCGGCGTGCGGGCAGCTGGCGGCGTCGGAGGCGTGAGCGCGCTGCACCCGTCCGCGCGCCGGCGCGGGTGCGGCCCGGGTCAGCTCAGGCCCAGCACCTCGGCCAGGTCGAAGCCCACCGGCTGCTCCAGCTGGGCGAAGGTGCACGACTCCGGGTCGCGGTCCGGGCGCCAGCGCACGAACTGGGCGGTGTGCCGGAACCGCACGCCCTCCATGTAGTCGTAGCGCACCTCCACGACGCGCTCCGGGCGCAGCGGGACGAACGAGAGGTCCTTGCCGGCGTTCCAGCGGCTCTGCTCGTTCTTCCGCGGGGTCCGCTCGCCCTGCTCGTGGGCCGCCCAGTTCCACGGGTGCCCCTCGAAGGACGTCACCAGCGGCTGCATCTCCTCGAACAGCTCCCGCCGCACGGCCAGGGGGAACGCGCCGATCACCCCCACCGAGGCCAGCTTGCCGTCCTCGCCGTGCAGCCCCAGCAGGAGCGACCCGATCGCGTCGGGGCCGGACTTGTGCACGCGGTAGCCGGCCACGACGCAGTCGGCCGTCCGCTCGTGCTTGACCTTGGCCATCACGCGCTTGTCCGGCTGGTAGGTGACGTCGGGCTCCTTCGCGATCAGCCCGTCCAGCCCGGCCCCCTCGAACTGCTCGAACCACTCCTGCGCGAGGGCGTGGTCGCCGGTCAGCGGGGTGAGGTGGACGGGCGGCGCGGCGTCGCGCAGGGCGTCCTCCAGCAGGGCGCGGCGCTCGGTGAACGGGCGCTCGGTGAGGTCGTCGTCGCCGAGGGCCAGGACGTCGAACGCGACGAAGCTGGCGGGCGTCTCGACCGACAGCAGCGTCACGCGGGACGCGGCCGGGTGGATGCGCTGCTGGAGCGCCTCGAAGTCGAGCCGGTTGTTCTCCCGGTCGGGCACCACGATCTCGCCGTCGATGACGGCGCGGCGCGGGAACTGCGCGCGGACGGCCTCGACGACGTCGGGGAAGTACCGGGTCATCGGCCGCTCGTTGCGGCTGCCGATCTCGATCTCGTCGCCGTCGCGGAAGATGATGGAGCGGAAGCCGTCCCACTTGGGCTCGTAGAGCCGTCCCGGGGGGATCGCGGGCACCGGCTTGGCCAGCATCGGCTTGACCGGGGGCATCACGGGCAGGTCCACGCGGCCATCCTGCACCCTCGGCGGGCAGGATCGGCGGGTGTGGACGCCGATCGTGGACCCCGCCCGCGCGGCGGGCCCCGCCTGACCGCCGCCGACCTCACGGCCGCGCGGGCCCTCACCATCCCCGACGTGCTGCCGGGCCCCGGCGACCCGCCGCTGGACGTGCTGTTCTGCGGCATCAACCCCGGGCTCGTGTCGGCGGCCACCGGGCACCACTTCGCCCGGCCGGGCAACCGGTTCTGGCCGGTCCTGCACCGGTCCGGGTTCACCCCGCGCCAGTTCCTGCCCGCCGAGCAGGGCGAGCTGCGCGCGCTGGGCCTGGGGATCACGAACATGGTCGCCCGCGCCAGCGCCCGGGCCGACGAACTCACCCCCGACGAGCTCGTGGCCGGCGGGGAGCGGCTGCGCGCCCTGGTCGCCCAGCAGCGCCCGGCGTGGCTCGCCGTCGTCGGGATCACCGCCTACCGCGGCGCCTTCGCCGAGCCCGGCGCGGGCGTCGGACCGCAGGAGCGGACGTTCGGCGCCACGCGGGTCTGGGTGCTGCCCAACCCGAGCGGCCTCAACGCCCACTGGCCGACCGCGGCGATGGTCGAGGAGTTCGCGCGGCTGAGGGCGGCCTCCGGCCGCTCGTGAGTGGAAACGGCGGCGGGGGCAGCCGTATCCGCGCACGGGCGGCGTCAGCCGTCCAGGTCCTGGGCGTCCGGGGGTTCGGCCGCGCCCTCGTGGGCGTCGCGGTCGGCCCAGTCCAGCAGCGCGTCGAGCCGGAACACCGCGTCGTCGATGCCCGCGTGCAGGTCGCCCAGCTCGGCGAAGCGCGCGGGCACGGTGGCGATGGTGAAGTCGCGGGGGTCGGCGTCGTCGATCTCGTCCCAGCGCACGGGGGTGGACACGACGGCCTCGGGCACGCCCCGCACCGAGTAGGCGGCGGCGATCGTGTGGTCGCGGGCGTTCTGGTTGTAGTCCACGAAGACCGACGCGGGGTCGCGGTCCTTGCGCCACCACGTCAGGTCGACCAGCGAGCAGCGGCGCGCCACCTCCACGGCGAACGCGTGCGCGGCGCGGCGGACGTCGGCGAAGCCGTGCTCGGGCGGGATCCGCACGTAGACGTGCAGGCCCTTGCCGCCCGAGGTCTTCGGGTGGCCGACCGCGCCCAGCTCGTCGAGCACCTCGCGGACGACGCCGGCGACCCGCCGGACGTCGGTGTAGGTGGCGTCGGGCATCGGGTCGAGGTCGATGCGCCACTCGTCGGGCCGCTCGACGTGCGCGGCGCGGGAGTTCCACGGGTGGAACTCGACGGTGGACATCTGCACCGCCCACACGACGTCGGCGGGGTGCTGCACGCACAGCTCGTCGGCGGTGCGGTTCCAGCGGGGGAAGTGCACGCGCACGGTCCGCACCCAGTCGGGCGCGCCGCGGGGCAGGCGCTTCTGGTGCACCTTCTCCCCGGTGACGCCGGTGGGGAAGCGGTGCAGCATGCACGGGCGGTCGCGCAGCGCCCGCACGATCCCGTCGCCGACGGCCAGGTAGTACTGCGCCAGGTCCAGCTTGGTCTCCCCGCGCGCCGGGAAGTAGACGCGGTCGGGGTTGCTGATCCGGACGGTGCGGTCGCCGACCTCCAGCTCGACCGCGCTGCTCATCGACCGACCGGGCCCACGCCTACCGGCGCCAGGCCCTGCGCTGCCGCAGCGACTGCCGGATCAGCGCGAACGCCAGGAGCACGGCGACACCGATCAGCCAGATGTTCTCGGTGCGGCCCTGGTGGTTGCCGATGATCATGATGAGCAGGGCGAAGACGGTGAACCACCCGGCGATGGCCTTGCCGCGGGGGAAGCTCGCGTGCCAGCCCCACCGGGCCGACGGCTCGTCCTCGGGGTCGACGCCGGGGCGGGTGGCCAGCTCTCGTGACGGACGCGCCATGGGCCCATCGTCGCACAGCAGCGGGCCGGGGATGATGGTCGGTGATGAACACCCGATCCGTCCTCGTGCTCGGCTCCACCGGCTCGGTCGGCACCCAGGCGCTCGACCTGATCGCCGCGCACCCCGACGCGTTCACCGTGGCCGGGCTGGCCGCGGGGGGCGGTGACGTCGGCGCGCTCGCGGAGCAGGTGCGCGCCCACGGCGTGCGCCGCGTCGCCGTCGCCGACCCGGAGGCTGCCGCCGTGCTGCGGGGGATGGCGTTGCCCGGCGTCGAGGTGCGGTCCGGCCCCGACGCGGCCACCGAGCTGGTCCGGGAGGCGCCCGCCGACATCGTCCTCAACGGCATCACCGGCTCGGTCGGGCTCGGCCCGACCCTCGCCGCCCTGGAGTCCGGCGCCCGGCTGGCCCTGGCCAACAAGGAGTCGCTCGTCGCGGGCGGCCCGCTGGTGACGAAGGCGGCCGCGCCCGGCCAGATCGTCCCGGTCGACTCCGAGCACTCCGCCCTGGCCCAGTGCCTGCGCGGCGGCCGGGCCGAGGAGGTGGCGCGGCTGGTGCTCACCGCGTCCGGCGGCCCGTTCCGCGGCCGCTCGCGCGCCGAGCTGGCCGGCGTCACGCCCGAGCAGGCCCTGGCCCACCCGACCTGGGCGATGGGCCCGGTGATCACGATCAACTCCGCGACGCTGGTGAACAAGGGCCTCGAGGTGATCGAGGCGCACCTGCTGTTCGACGTGCCCTACGACCGGATCGACGTCGTCGTGCACCCGCAGTCGGTCGTGCACTCGATGGTGACCTTCCACGACGGGTCGACGCTCGCCCAGGCCAGCCCGCCCGACATGGCCCTGCCCATCGCGCTCGCGCTGGGCTGGCCGGAGCGGGTCCCCGGAGCGGCCGCGCCGTGCGTCTGGGACGCGCCGCAGCGCTGGGAGTTCGAGCCGCTCGACGAGACGGCGTTCGCGGGCGTGCGGCTGGCCCGCACGGCCGGCACGGCGGGGGGCTGCCTGCCGGCGGTGTTCAACGCGGCCAATGAGGAGGCCGTGGCCGCGTTCGTCGCGGGGGCGCTGACCTTCACGGGCGTCACCGACCTGCTGGAACGCGTGCTCGACGCCGCGCACGGCTGGACCGCCGACCCCGTTACCGTGGACGACGTTCTCGCCGCCGAGACCTGGGCGCGTGCCCGGGCCCGCGAGCTGGTGACCGGAGGGTCCGCATGATGTTCGTGATCGGGGTCCTGATCTTCTTCGTCGGGGTCCTGTTCTCGGTGTTCTGGCACGAGCTGGGCCACTTCACCACCGCGCGCTGGTTCGGCATCAAGGTGCCCGAGTTCTTCGTCGGCTTCGGGAAGACCGTGTTCTCGGTCAGGCGCGGCGAGACCGAGTACGGCCTCAAGGCGGTCCCGCTCGGCGGCTACGTCCGCATGATCGGCATGATCCCGCCGGCCAAGGGCGAGCTCCTGGGGTCCAGCCGGCGCACCGGCCCGTTCCAGGGCCTCATCGACGACGTCCGCGCGCAGTCGCAGAAGGACGTGCGCCCCGAGGACGCCGACCGGCAGTTCTACCTCCGCGCGCCGTGGAAGCGGATCGTCGTCATGGCCGCCGGGCCGGTCATGAACCTGATCCTCGCGGTGGTCCTGTTCGCGGTGCTGCTCATGGGCATCGGCGAGCTCGGCACCACCACCACGGTCAGCTCGGTCAGCGCCTGCGTCATCAGCGCGGAGGAGGCCGAGCGCGGGGTGACCGACTGCCCGCCGGACGCCCCGCCGTCCCCGGCCGCCGCGGCCGGGTTCCAGCCCGGCGACGTCATCGTCGCCGTGGGGGGCCGCCCCGTCGCCGCGCAGGAGTGGCAGGTGGTGCAGGAGGCCATCCGGGCCTCGGCCGGGAGCCCGGTCACCGTGGCGGTGGAGCGGGGCGGGCAGCGCCTCGAGCTCACCCCGACGCCCATCGTCAACGACGTCCGCTCCTTCGAGGACCCCTCGGTGATCGTGCAGGCCGGCTTCCTCGGCCTCAGCCCGGTCAGCGACTACCAGCAGCAGACCCTCGGCGCGGTGTTCGTGCGGATCGGCGACGTCATCGGGCGCACCGGCGAGGCGATCGCCGAGCTGCCCTCGCGGGTGCCCGCCCTGTTCGGGGCGGCCTTCCTCGGGGAGGAGCGCGACCCGGAGGGGCCGATCGGCGTGGTGGGGGTGTCGCGGATCGGCGGGGAGATCCTCGCCCAGGACATCCCGTTCGCCGCCGAGGCGTCGCTGCTGCTGAGCCTGCTCGCCGCCGTCAACGTCTCGCTGTTCCTGTTCAACCTGCTCCCGATCCCGCCGCTGGACGGCGGGCAGATCTTCCCGGCGATCTGGGAGTCGGTCCGGCGCCGCATCGCGAAGCTGCGCGGCCGGCCGGACCCCGGACCGGTGGACGTGGCGAAGCTGATGCCGGTCGCCTACGTCGTCGCGCTGGTGTTCATCGCCTGGAGCGGGCTGCTGCTGATCGCCGACGTCATCAACCCCGTCGAGCTGTTCGGGTGAGGCCGCTGTCGGTCTTCGACGTCGACGGCGTGCTCGCCGACGTCACCCACCGCCTGCACCACCTGCGGGCCCGGCCGCAGCGCTGGGAGCGGTTCTTCACCACCGCCGACGGCGACCCGCTGTTGGAGGAGGGCGCCGCGCGGCTGCGGGCGGCGCTGGTGGACCACGACGTCGTCTACCTCACCGGCCGGCCCGAGCGCACCCGCGGGCTCACCGAGCGCTGGCTGGCCCGCCACGACCTGCCGACCGGCCCGCTGATCATGCGCGCGGACCTCGACCACCGCCCCGCCCGGCACATGAAGCGGGAGGTGCTGCGCGAGCTCGGCCGCACCCGGGAGATCGCCTCGGTGCTCGACGACGACCCCGACGTCGTCGACGTGCTCGTGGCGGACGGCTGGCCGGTGGAGCTCGCGACCTGGCTGCCGCACAGCCGCACCCTGGCCCGCGCCCAGGAGCGCGACGGCCGCACCTGACCCGCCGCCCCCGCCCCGCCCCCGTTGCAGCAAGGTGGCTCTCCTGCAGCTGGACGGCAGCAGGGCCACCTTGCTGCGACCCGGGCCGGCGGCGGACGTGCCGCGCACCACCGCCAGCGGCGGCGCCGGAGGGCCGGGGGGATACTGGGGGTCGTGAGCGTCTCCCTCGGCATGCCCGTTCCCCCGGCCCCCACGCTGGCGGAGCGGCGCAGGACCCGCCAGCTGATGGTCGGCAAGGTCGGCGTCGGCTCCGACCACCCGATCTCCGTCCAGTCGATGACCACCACGCTGACGGCCGACATCAACGCCACCCTGCAGCAGATCGCCGAGCTGACGGCCGCGGGCTGCGACATCGTGCGCGTCGCCTGCCCCAGCCAGGACGACGCCGACGCGCTGCCGGCGATCGCGGCGAAGTCGCAGATCCCGGTGATCGCCGACATCCACTTCCAGCCCAAGTACGTGTTCGCCGCGATCGACGCCGGGTGCGCGGCCGTCCGCGTCAACCCGGGCAACATCCGCAAGTTCGACGACCAGGTCAAGGAGATCGCGGCGGCCGCGAAGGACCGCGGCACCCCGATCCGGATCGGCGTCAACGCGGGCAGCCTCGACAAGCGGCTCCTCCAGAAGTACGGCAAGGCCACCCCGGAGGCCCTGGTCGAGTCGGCGCTGTGGGAGGCGAGCCTGTTCGCCGAGCACGACTTCCACGACATCAAGATCTCGGTCAAGCACAACGACCCGGTCGTCATGATCCGCGCGTACGAGCTGCTGGCCGAGCAGTGCGACTACCCGCTGCACCTGGGCGTCACCGAGGCCGGGCCGGCGTTCCAGGGCACGATCAAGTCCGCCGTCGCGTTCGGGGCGCTGCTGCGCCAGGGCATCGGCGACACCATCCGCGTCTCGCTGTCGGCCCCTCCCGTCGAGGAGGTGAAGGTCGGCATCCAGATCCTGCAGTCGCTCAACCTCAAGCAGCGCAAGCTGGAGATCGTGTCCTGCCCGTCGTGCGGGCGTGCGCAGGTCGACGTCTACAAGCTCGCCGACGAGGTCACGGCCGGGCTGACGGGCATGGAGGTGCCGCTGCGCGTGGCCGTCATGGGCTGCGTCGTCAACGGCCCGGGCGAGGCCCGCGAGGCCGACCTGGGCGTCGCCTCGGGCAACGGCAAGGGCCAGATCTTCGTGAAGGGCGAGGTCATCAAGACCGTGCCCGAGCACGCGATCGTCGAGACCCTCATCGAGGAGGCCATGAAGCTGGCCGAGACGATGGAGGTCCAGGGCGGAGCTGAACCGCAGGTGACCGTCGGCTGAGCGTGTGGCACCGTTGAGGGGTGCTCAGAACGGCCGGTGCACGGCTCCTCGACGACCGCGACCGGCCCGCCGTGGCGGCCGCGCTCGACGCCGACCCCATCGCCACCTGCATGGTGGCCGCGCGCGTCGAGGCGGCGGGGCTCGATCCCTGGCGGCTGGGCGGTGAGCTGTGGTCGACCGGGGCCCGGCTGGACGGGCTGTGCTTCTCGGGCGCGAACCTCGTCCCGCTGCGCGGCAACCGGGGCGCCCTGCGGGCCTTCGCCGAGCGCGCCCGCCGGCACGGCCGCTCGTGCTCCTCGATCGTGGGGCGCGCGGAGCTGGTGCACCCGCTGTGGGACGACCTCGCCCCGCACTGGGCGCCCGCCCGCGAGGTGCGCCCCGACCAGCCCCTGATGGTGCTGGCCGGCCACCCCGCGATCGCGCCCGACCCCGCGGTGCGGGCCGTCCGCCCCGAGGAGCTCGACCGCTACCTGCCCGCGGCGATCGCGATGTTCACCGAGGAGGTGGGCGTCGACCCCCGCGCCGGGGACGGCGGCCGGGGCTACCGCTCGCGGGTGCAGGAGCTGGTCGGGGCCGGGCGCGCGTTCGCCCGCTTCGAGGGCGACCAGGTGGTGTTCAAGGCCGAGATCGGCGCGCTGTCGCGGCGCGTCGGGCAGATCCAGGGCGTCTGGGTGCACCCCTCGGTGCGCGGGCGGGGGCTGGGCACGGCCGGCACGGCGGCGGTCGTGGCCCGGCTGGCGGCGATGGGGCGGGTGTCGAGCCTGTACGTCAACGCCTTCAACCACCCCGCCCGCGCGTCCTACGCCCGGGTCGGGTTCGAGCAGGTCGCGAGCTTCGCCACGATCCTGTTCTGAGGCCGGCCACGAACCCGGCCCGGATCGCAGCGGGGTGACCCCGCTCCGATCCGGTCGCAGCGGGGTCACCCCGCTGCGGCCCGCAGGCGGCCGGGCAGCGCGGCGACCCGCAGGGCGGCGGCCGCCGCGCGGTGCGCGCCGGGCACCCCCAGCGGGCGCATCCAGCGCAGCGGCGCGAGGGACTCGCGCACAGCGTCGACGGCGTGGGCGGGCATCGCGCGCTCGTAGGCGTGCACGGCGGCGACGGGCGGGCCGCTGCCGGCGAGCTCGCGGACGAGCAGGTCGGCGTCGCGGATCGCGGTCGCGGCGGCCTGCCCGCCGGTCGGGGGCATCGCGTGCACCGCGTCGCCGAGCGCGGTGACGGGCCCGCTCGGCCACGGCGTGAGGTCGGCGTCCGGGTCGGCGGCGTGGAAGCGGAACACCGCCGTCGCCGCCGGGTCGGCCGCGGCGACGAGCGCGCGCAGCGGGTCGGGCCACCCCGCGGCGATCCGCCCGGCCGGGTCCGGTCCCGGCGGCACGCGGTCGGTCGGCAGGTTCAGGCCCCACACCAGGTCGCCCCGCTCCAGCACGGCCCCGGGGGCGTCGGCGGCCGCGCCCGACCCCGGGTCGTGCACCGACAGGAAGGCGATCGCGCCGGGTCCGAGCGCGAGCCCGGGGCCGTCGAGCAGGACCGGCGGGAGCAGGGCTCGGACGGCCGGGGTCAGGGGCGTGCGCCCGGCGACGCCCGTGACGCCCAGCGGGCGCGACGTCGGCCGCCCGGCCAGCGCGGTCGCCACCCGGGAGCCGACCCCGTCGGCGCCGACGAGCAGGTCGCCCCGGTCGGTGGAGCCGTCGGCGAAGCGCGCGAGCACCGTGCCGTCCGGCTGCCGCTCGTGGCCGGTGAACTCGGCGCCGAAGCGGACGTCCAGACCGCGGGCGAGCAGCCGCCGCAGCGGGACGCGGCCGATCAGCAGGGCGTCCTCGCCGCGCGGCTGCGGTGCCACGACCAGCGGGCGCAGGCGGTGGTCCAGCAGCGCGAACTGCCGGAACGTGCGCGGGTGCGCCGCGCTGGCCAGCACGGCGAGGTGCAGCTCCGGGGGCAGCAGCCGGCGCAGGGCCGCGCAGGCGCGGGCGTCCAGGTGCAGGCGGTACCCGCCGGTGGCCGACACCTCCGGGTCGCGGTCGTGCACCGCCACGTCGACGCCGGCGCGGCGCAGCCCCTGGGCGAGGGCCAGCCCGCCGATCCCGGCCCCGATGACGACGACGCGCACGGCTCCCCCTCGACAACAGGTACCTGTTGTGAACAAGGTACCTGTTAACGTCCGGACCGTGCCACCGCTCCTCCCGGCCTGGACGCTCGTGCAGACCCACCACGTCGTCGCCCGCGGCTTCACCGCCGTGTTCGCCGAGGTCGGGCTCACGCCCGTGCAGTTCGGGGTGCTCGCCGTCGTGCACGACACCCCCGGGCCGACGCTCGCCGAGCTGGCGCGGGCGGTGATGGTGCGCCCGCAGAGCGCCGGCGAGATCGCCGACGTGCTGGAGCGGCGCGGGCTGCTGCGCCGCGAGGGGCGGGCGGGGCGGGGGAGGCGCCGCCCGCTCACGATCACCGACGCCGGGCGCGAGGTCCTGGCGGCGGCCTGGCCGGGCGTGCTCGCGTTCAACGCCCCCGACTCCCTCGGGCTCACGCCCGACGAGCACGCGACGCTCGACCGCCTGCTGCGGCGGGTGCTGGAGCGGCTGGCCTGAGGGGAGCGGAACGCATCGCAGCGGGGTGACCCCGCTCCGATCCAGTCGCAGCGGGGTCACCCCGCTGCGACCCGCGGGCGGCCCGACCGCGCGACCACCCGCCGCCTGAGGGGTCGTGCGCGGATGTGGTCGCCCCGGCGACCACATCCGCGCACGGGCGGCGTCAGCCGCCGAACACCTTCTCCTGCTCCTCCCGGAGCTGGTCGACCAGCCGGCCGGCGGGGAGGGTGACGTCGGCGTAGGTGAGCACCGCGTCCTTGGGCACGTCGCGGGTCAGCACGCAGCCCTCGGCCACGCCCATCGGCAGCAGGCCCTCGGCGCGGGTCGCCGCGGTGGACTCGGCCACGCCGTAGGTGTCGTAGCCGCCCAGCCCGTCGACGGTGTGGCCGGCCTTCAGGTCCTGCTTGGCCGTCGCGACCACGTCCACGCGCGGCCCGGCCGGCGCGACGAGCGCGGGGTCGGCGAAGTCCACCGCGCGGGCGATCGTGTTCGGCACCTCGAAGTGGCACAGGTGGTAGGGCGTGTAGAAGCTGTACAGCGGGCCCTTCCCGAGCTTGTAGAGCTCCAGGTAGTGGCGCTGCTTGGGGTCGTCGTGGGTGCCCAGCACGTAGATGCCCGGGCCCGGCTTCGCGCCCACCACGTAGTCGACGATCCCACCGAGGGAGCGCAGCTCGTCGACGTCGTAGCGCTCGGTCAGCTCGTCGACGTGCCCCGCGTGGTCCCAGCCGTTCAGACCGCGCTTCGACACCGTCAGCCCGTGGGCGTTGGCCACGATCGCCTGCTCGAACGACACCTTCGTGCCGTCGGCGAAGCTCGTCACCATGTACGGGTCCTGCCCCCAGCGCTCGGCGAACGCCTTCTGCGTGGTGGGGGTGCGGTACTCGTCCTGCAGGCCCTTGATGTTGCCCGCCACCAGCGGCGTCACGCCCAGGCCCCGCACGAAGCGGATCAGGTTGCCCTGCACGCCGGGCTGGTCGCCGTCGGCACCGGTGAGCACGACGCCGGCCTCGCGGGCCCGCTGCGCGAGCAGCGGGCCGACCGTGCCGTCCAGCTCGGCGTTCATCGTGACGACGGGCAGCCCGCGCTCGATCGCGGCGACGGTGACGCGCGCGCCGAACTCGACGGCGCCGGTGACGTCGACGATGCAGTCGAGCTGCTCGGCCGCCAGCAGCTCGAAGGCGTCCTCCAGCACGGCCGGCACGCCGGCCGTGATCGCGTCGTCGACCTCGGCACCGGTCGACACGCGGCGGAACTCCGCCCCGGCCTCCGTGTAGGCGCGCTCGGCGTGCGCCAGGGTGCGGTTGGCGATCGCGACCAGCCGCATGCCCCGCGTCGTGTTGACGATGTGGTTGGCCAGGCCGCGGCCCTGGAACCCGGCGCCGACCATGCCGACGCGGATCGGGCGGCCCTCGGCCTCGCGCTTCGCCAGCGCGGTGTCGATGATGATCACTTCGCGCCCCCGAGCCGCTCGGCCAGCGGCACCTCGGACAGCAGCGGCCAGGACGCGTCCTTCTCCGAGACCACCGTCGGCTCCATCGGCCACTCGATGCCCAGCTCCGGGTCGTCCCACCGCAGGCCGCCCTCGGCGCCGGGGGTGTAGGCGTAGGACACCTGGTAGTGCACGGTGGCGCCGTCGGTGAGCGCGAGGTAGCCGTGCCCGAAGTCCTTGGGCACCAGCAGCGAGGTCATGTTGTCCTCGTTCAGCTCCGCGCCGAAGTGCTGCATGAAGGTGGGGGAGTCCGGGCGCAGGTCCACGATGACGTCGTAGATCGCGCCGCGCAGGCAGCGGATCAGCTTCGTCTCCTGGTGCGGGGAGAACTGGAAGTGCATCCCGCGCAGCGTGCCCGCGCGGTGGTTGAACGAGATGTTGGTCTGCTCGACGACCGGGTCGAGGCCCGCGTCGAGGAACTCCTGCCGGCAGAACGCGCGGGCGAAGAAGCCGCGGTCGTCCTCCAGGCGCTTGAGATCGATCAGGGCGGCCCCGGCCAGCGGGGTCTGGTGGATCAGCATGGGCCTTCGTCCTCGTCGCGGCCGCACCGTGGCCGGTGCCGGAGCCGGTGTCGTCGGTCGGGGTCGCGGCCAGGGTAGACACCCGCCCGGAGGGCCCCCGGCGCACCCGTCGACCCCACCCGGCCGGGATACTCGTCCCGTGCCGATCACCGTGCGCGTCCGGGCCGTCGCGGTCGCGGTCGTCGTCCTGCTCGGGACCGCCGGCTGCGGCCTGTTCGGCGGCCCGGACCCGGAGGAGACGGTGGACGCCTACCTCGCCGCGTGGAGCGCCGGGGACGCGGCCGGCGCGGCGGCGCTGACCGACGACCCCGCCGGCGTCGCCGAGCTGCTCACCGCCACCCGCGAGGCGCTGGAGCCCGTCGCGCTGACCGCCACCGCCGCGCAGGTGCGCACGGCGCAGGACCTCGCCACGGCGTCGGTCGACGTCGTCTGGGACCTGGGGGAGGGGCGCACCTGGAGCTACCTGGTGGAGCTCGCGCTCGACCCCGACCCGGAGCGCGGCTGGCGCATCCGCTCCGCCCCCACCGACGTGCACCCGCAGCTCACCGCGGCCACCCGCCTGGACCTGCGCAGCGAGGCCGCCCCGTCCGCGCCCGTCGTCGACCGGTCCGGGGTGCCGCTGCTGGAGCCGACGCCCGTCGTCAGCGTGCTGCTCGACCGCACCGCGGCCGGCGACCTGCCCGCCGTCAGCGGCGCGCTGGCCGCGGCGCTGGCCCCGCTGGACGCCTCGATCACCCAGGAGGGCATCACCGACGGCGCCGCGCGCACCCCGGACGGGCAGGGGTACCTCGTGGCGGTGCTGCGGGAGACCGACTACCGCGCCGTCCGCGACGCGATCTACGAGCTGCCCGGCGTGCGGTTCACGACCGCGCAGCGGCTGCTCGCCCCGGACGCCGGCTTCGCCCGGCAGGTGCTCACGCCGGTGCGCACCGAGGTCGCGCCGCAGCTGGACGGCGTCCCCGGCTGGTCGGTGGTGCTCGCCGACCCCGCGGGCGGCACCGTCGAGACCCTGACCGGCGCGCCGCCGCAGCCGGGCTCCACGGTGGCGGTGTCCCTGGACCGGGGGCTGCAGACCGCTGCCGAGGACGCCGTCGAGCCGCTGGCGCAGCAGGCCGTGCTCGTGGCGGTCGCCCCGTCGACGGGGGAGGTGCTCGCCGTCGCGCAGAACGCGGCCGCCGACGCCGAGGGCGCGATCGCGCTGACCGGCCGCTACCCGCCCGGCTCCACGTTCAAGATCGTGACGGCCGGGGCGGCCCTGGAGGAGGACGGGCTCACGCCCGACGCGCCCGTCGCGTGCCCGGCCGAGACGACGGTCGAGGGGCGCGTCATCCCCAACATCGACCGCTTCGCCCTGGGCGAGGTGCCGCTGCGCACGGCGTTCGCGCGGTCCTGCAACACGACGTTCGCGCAGGTCGCGACGCAGCTCGCGCCCGACGCCCTGCCCCGCGAGGCGCTGGAGTACGGGCTGGGCGCCGACTACCGGGTCCCCGGCGTCGTCACGGTCACCGGGTCGGTGCCGGTCGCGGACACGGCCGTGCAGCGCGCGGAGAACGGCATCGGCCAGGGCGAGGTGCTGGCCACCCCGTTCGGCATGGCCCTGGTGGCCGCCACGGTGGCGCGGGGCGGCCCGGTGGTGCCGCAGCTCATCGAGGGCCGGCCCACTGAGGAGCTGGTGGCGCCCTCGACGCCGGCGCCCGCGGTGCTGGAGGCGCTGCGCCCGCTGATGCGCGCCGTGGTCACCGAGGGGTCGGCGACGGCGCTGGCCGGGCTGGGCGAGGTCCACGGCAAGACCGGCACCGCCGAGTTCACCGCCGACGGCCGCGCGCACGGCTGGTTCGTCGGCTACCGCGGCGACGTCGCGCTCGCCGTGCTGGTGGTGGACGGCGCCACGTCGGCCCCGGCCGTCGAGGTGGCGCGCCAGTTCCTGGCCGCGACCCCCTGACGCCGCGACCCCCTGACGCGCGCCGCGATCGCCGACCGGTCGCCGAACGCCCCCGTCCCCGCTTACCCTGGAGGGCATGTCGCGCACCGGGCTCGTCCTCGCCGCGGACGCGGTGGCCGTGGTCGTGTTCGCCGCGATCGGCCGGCTCAGCCACGCCGAGCCCGACGACCTGCTCGGCCTCGCCGCCACCGCCGCCCCGTTCCTGCTGGGGCTGGGCGTGTCGTGGCTGTCGCCCGCGGTGCGGGCCGACCCCGCCGGGCTGCGGGCGGGCGCGGTCGTGCTGGCCGGCACGGTGGTGGTCGGGCTGCTGGTCCGGGCCGGGTTCACCGGCTCGCTGCCGCTCAGCTTCGCGGTCGTCACCACCGTCTCCCTCGCGGTGCTGCTGCTGGGCTGGCGCGGCCTGTCGTCGCTCGTGGCCCGGCGGGCCGCGCTGCGCGTGCGCTGAGCACCCCGGTCCCGGCGGCGACCTAGACTGGACCCATGTCCGTCCGCTCGCTGCTCGTCCCCGGCACGCCCACCCCGGTCCGCACGGTCCCGTCCGACATCCCGCGGCCGGAGTACGTCGGGAAGCGGGCGCCGGCCCGCAGCACCGAGCCGTGGGTGCAGTCGCCGGAGACGATCGAGCTGATGCGCCGCGCGGGCCGGATCGCCGCGGAGGCCCTGCAGGTCGGCGGCCGGGTCGTGGCCCCGGGCGTCACCACCGACGAGGTGGACGCCGCGGTGCACGAGTTCCTGCTCGACCACCGCGCCTACCCGTCCACGCTGGGCTACAAGGGCTTCCCCAAGTCCTGCTGCACGAGCCTCAACGAGGTGATCTGCCACGGCATCCCGGACTCGACCGTGATCGCCGACGGCGACATCGTCAACATCGACGTCACCGCGTTCGTGGACGGCGTGCACGGCGACACCAACGCGACGTTCCTCGCCGGCGACGTCGACGAGGAGTCGCGCCTGCTCGTCGAGCGCACCCGCGAGGCCACCGCCCGCGCGATCCGGGCGGTCCGGCCGGGCCGGCCCCTCAACGTCGTCGGCCGCGTGATCGAGTCCTACGCGCGGCGCTTCGGCTACGGCGTGGTGCGCGACTTCACCGGCCACGGCATCGGCCGCAGCTTCCACTCCGGGCTGGTGGTCCTGCACTACGACGACCCGTCGGTCGAGACGGTGCTGGAGCCGGGGATGACGTTCACGATCGAGCCGATGATCACGCTCGGGTCGATCGACTACGACATCTGGGACGACGGCTGGACCGTCGTCACCAAGGACCGCTCCCGCACCGCGCAGTTCGAGCACACGGTGCTCGTCACGGCCGACGGCGTCGAGGTGCTCACGCAGCTCTGACCGGGCCCGTCCCGCGCCAGCCGGCCGGACGGGACGGAGCCGGGTGGCGGTGCCCGCCCGCGCCGGCGTGCGCGGTCGCGCCGGGACCGCAGGAACGCACCCGTCGCCGACCGCTCCGCGGCCGCGGTCCCGGGGGGCTGCGGGGTCCGGGGTGGTCCTGCCGCACCCCCGGTGGCAGCGGTCCTGGGTCGGCCGCCGGGACGGGCGTAGGAAGGAGCCATGACCTCCCCCGCCCCCTCCCTCGCCGGCCGCACCGCCGTCGTCACCGGCTCCACCAGCGGCATCGGCACCGCGATCGCGACCCTGCTCGCCGCGGAGGGCGCCCACGTCGTCGTCAGCGGGCGCGACGCCGCCCGCGGCACCGCCGTCGTCGCGCGGGTGCGCGCGTCCGGCGGCCGCGCCGACCTCCTCGCCGTCGACCTCGCCGGTCCCCACGCCGACCTGCGCGCCTTCGCCGCGCGGGCGACGGACGTGCTCGGCGGGCGCGTCGACGTCCTGGTCAACAACGCCGGCGTCTACCCCGCCCCCGCCACCGCCGACCTCACCGACGCCGACCTCGACGCGATGCTCGCGGTGAACGTCCGCGCGCCGCACGTCCTCGTCGCGGCGCTGGCCCCCGGCATGGCCGAGCGCGGTGCGGGGGCGATCGTGCAGGTGGGCTCGTGGATGGCCCGGGTCGGCAGCCCGTTCGCGGCGATGTACTCGGCCACGAAGGCCGCCGCCGAGCAGCTCACCCGCAGCTGGGCCGCCGAGTACGGGCCGCGCGGCGTCCGCGTCAACACCGTCGCGCCCGGGGTCACTCTGACGCCGGGCAACGAGGCCGCGCGGGCGGTCCTCGACGCGATGACCGCGACCACCCCCGCCGGGGTCGTCGTGCGGCCCGACGACATCGCCCGGGCCGTGCGCTACCTGGTGTCCGACGACGCCGCGATGGTGCACGGCGCCACCCTGAGCGTGGACGGGGGCATCTCGGTCACCCGCGGGTGATCACGCCGGGGCGATCTGGCCGATCGGCGAGCCGGCCAGGCCGTCGAGCAGCGCGGCGGGGTCGTCGTAGACGGCGTCGGCGCCCGCCTCCTCCAGCTCGCCGCGCCCGATCCCGCCGCACAGCAGGGCCACGCACGGCAGCCCGGCCCGGCGCGCGGCCTCCACGTCCCACACGGTGTCGCCGACGACGACGGTGCGCTCCGGGTCGAGCCCGTTCTGCTCCACGGCCACCTGCAGCAGGTCGGGCCGGGGCTTGGCCGCCTCGACGTCGCCCGACGTCGTGGCCCCGGCGATCACGTCCTCGTCGACGCCGATCGCGGGCACCATCCAGTCCAGGTCCTCCGGCTTGCCGCTGGTGGCCAGGACCACCCGCAGCCCCCGCTCCCGGCACGCGACGAGCAGGTCCGCGGCCCGGGGGAAGGCCACCACCTGCTCGCGCAGCGGCGCGTAGCGCTCGGACTTCGCGTCCACGGCCGCCTGGTCCTGCCCGCCGGTGACGTGCTCCACCAGCTCCTCGCTGCCGATGCCGATGGCGCGGTGCAGCGCGGACATCGACACCTCCGCGTGCCCGGTGTCGCGCATCGCCTGCGCCCAGGCCAGCACCTGCAGGTAGTTGGTGTCCAGCAGGGTGCCGTCGACGTCGAACAGGACTCCGGGGTGCAGGTCGCTCACGACGCGGGTTGCCCGTCCGGCCGCCCGGCCACACGCCCGATCCGGTGGGGTCAGCCGGCCGGCGGCGTGCCGAAGATCTGCTGCAGCCGCCGCAGGGTGTCGCGGATCGACTTCGCGTTGCCCCGGTGCATCCCGGCCAGCTCGATGGCCCGCGCCAGCGGACTGGCGCGGAAGTCGAACGTCTCGGTGACGCGGGTGCCGCCCTCCACCGGCTCCAGCTCGTAGCGCCAGACCGCCCGTGCGGGGTGGCACCAGCCGATGCGCCGGTCCTCCTCGAACTCGACGACCCGGTTGGTGACCCGGTAGGGCAGCCCGTTGCGCATCCGCATGCCGAACCGGTCGCCCGGCGCGAGGCGCCGCGGACCCGACACCGCCGCCCGCACCGTGCCCGAGCCGTCGAACTCGTGGTGCCGGTGGGGGTCCGCGAGCAGCGCGAACACCTCGGCCGGCGGCGCGGCGACGACCGCCGACGCCGTCACCGTGCGCCCGTCGATCACCGCGTGGTCGGCGTTCACGCGGCCGCCCGGTGCCGGCGCAGGGCGGCCAGCGCCTCGTCGGCGTGCAGGTCGAACCGCGTCTCGCTGGCGATGACCTCCAGGACCCGGCGGTCCTGCCCGATCACGAACGTCAGGCGCCGGGTGGACAGCCCGCCGGGCAGCCACGACCGCTTCGCGCCGAACTCCGCGGCCACCCTGCGCCCCTCGTCCGACAGCAGCGGGTAGCCCAGCGAGTGCGCCCGGGCGAACGTGCTCTGGGCCGAGACGGAGTCGCCGCTGATGCCGACCGGCTGCGCGCCGAGCGCGGCGAACTCCGCGGCCAGGTCGCGGAAGTGGCAGGCCTCCCGGGTGCAGCCGCCGCTGCTCGCGATCGGGTAGAAGAACAGGACGACCGGCCCGTCCCGCAGGAGCACGGACAGGCGCCGCGGGGTGCCCGTCTCGTCCCGGAGCTCGAAGTCGCTCACGTGGTCACCGACCTTCACGGGGTGCCTCTCTCGTCGTGTCGCAGGGGTGGGTCGTCTCGGGGGGCCCGGTCACGGGCGGGCGGCGTGCAGCTGCGCGCGCAGGCCGTCGCGCGCGGGCTCGCGCAGGGCGGCGGCGATCACCGGGTCGACGGGCGCGGCGCCCAGCTCGCCGAGGACGAAGCGGCGGGTCAGGCGGTGCCAGTCGCGCGCCCGGCCGAGCATGGCGTGGTCGCCCCCGGGCAGGTCGAAGCGGCAGATCCGGACCCCGCGCTCCTTGGCCCGCAGCGCGTAGGCGTAGGACTGGGCCGGGTCGGTCCACCGCTCGCGGTCGCCGTGGGCGATGAGGACCGTGCGCCCGGCGAGCTGCCCGACCGGGTCGGACCCGTCCAGCCACGGCGCCAGCGCGCACACCGCGACGACGTTGTCCGCCCCGGCCGCGCCGAGGGCGGCGCGCCCGCCCATCGAGTGCCCGACCAGCGCGACCGGCACGCCGGGGAAGCGGCCGGCGAGCTCGTCCAGCGCCCACCGCGCGTCGCGCAGGGCGTCGCGCGCCGGGGCGTTCCAGCCCCGGTACCGGTAGCGCAGCACGTGGACGGTCGGCCCGCCGGCGGCGATCGACCGCGCGAACGGCAGCATCCGGTAGTAGGCCAGCGACCGGCGCTCCCCGCTCTCGCGGCTGCGGGCGCGCCCGCCGTGCAGCACGAGCACGAGCGAGTCCGGTCGGTCCTGCCGCCCGCCCGCGGGTTCGAGGCGGGGCAGGGCCAGCGGCTCGGGCAACGGCTCCTCCACGTCGGGGTCGGGCTCTCGGTCTCCAGTGTGGGACGGCGGGGGGCCACCGCCACCCGGTCCGGCGGGCTGCGACGGACGTCACACGGACGGGGGGCCGGGTCGCGGGACGATGCCGTGATGACCACCGTCCCGCGGCTGTCCACGTGGCGCAAGCTGGTGCTCACCGTCCGTCGCCGGTGGAGCACGTCGGGGTTCTGGTTCGGCCTGGCCATCACCGTCCTGTGGCCGTTCGCGGTGTTCGGCACCCGCCTGGGCTGGCGGGGCGGCGAGCACCTGCCCCGCACCGGCGGCGCCCTGCTCGCGCTCAACCACGTCTCGTCGTGCGACCCGGTCTTCGACGTCGCGTTCTGCGTCTCCCACGGCCGGATGCCCCGGTTCCTGGCCAAGGCCGAACTGTGGGACGTCCCCGTGGTGCGCTCGGTGCTCGGGAAGGGCGGCCACATCCCGGTGCGCCGGGCGTCGACGCGGGCGGGCGACGCCTACCGCGACGCCGTCGCCGCCCTGGAGCGCGGCGAGGTCGTCGCCTTCTACCCCGAGGCCACCCACACCGCCGACCCGGACGGCTGGCCGATGCGGGCCAAGAACGGCGTCGCCCGGATCGCGCTGGTCACCGGCGCGCCGGTCATCCCCGTGGCCCACTGGGGAACGCAGGACGTCCTGCCGCCCGGCTCCGGTCGGCCGCGCCTGTGGCCCCGCCGCGAGGTGACGGTCGTGGCCGGCCCGCCCGTCGACCTGTCGGCGTGGCGCGGCGGGCCCCGGACCCGCACCGCGCTCGACGGCGCGACCGCCGCGATCATGGCCGACGTGACCGCGCTGGTGGCGCAGATCCGGGGCGAGGCGCCGCCGGCGCGGCCCCACGACCCGGACGCGCCGGCGGGGGAGCGGCGCCGGCCGGTGTGACGACCCGGCCCGGGGCGGACCGGACGCCGGTCACCCGATCGGGAACGGCTCCCCGGCGCGCTCGGCGGTGTCGCGCGCGACCCGCTCCCAGTCGTGGCCGCGGGCGAGGAACGCCGACTCCATGTGGCAGCCGAGGTTGGGGGCGGCGCACACGAGGCGGTGCCGGTTGCCCGGCCGGCGGTGCGAGCGGAGGTTCATCGCCGTCTTGAACGGCACCAGCGCGGCCCGGCGCGCCCGCTCGGCGACGGGCCCCCGGCCCGCCAGCACGAGCTCGCGGGCCAGGTCGGGCCACGGGTGGGCCTCGTAGCCCTGGTAGGTCACGCACATGTCGTAGTCGCGGTACATCGTCCGGTGCGGCAGGCCGGACTGCCGGAAGATGCCGATGTCCTTGGCCAGCGCCCCCACCCGCGCGCCGAACGTGCTCGTGGTGGACAGGATGTGCTTCCACACGACCCCGTCCACCTCGACGGGGTCCGCGCGGTGGAACCCGCGGGGCAGCACCACCTCGCTGCCCTGCTTCTCCAGGTCCCAGATGATGCCCTCGGCGGCGTCCTCGTCGTCGAGGAGCGCCCCGTAGAGGGCGAAGTAGGACGCGTCGAGCGCCGCGGCGGCGGCGCCCAGCGCCGTGAACGCGTCGGGGACGTGGAGGTAGTCGTCCTCGCAGAAGTAGACGACGTCGTCGGCCGGCCACCCCCGGGACCCGGGCAGGCGCAGCCCGGTGAGGAACGAGCGGCGCATGCCGACATCGGGCAGCGTCACGATCTCCCCCCGCGGGCGCATGAGCGCCACGAGCTCCTCGGCGATCGGGCCGTTGTTGATGAAAGTGACCTCGATGCCGGCCCGGTCCGCCGCCTGCAGCGCGTTGAGCAGGCACAGCTTCTTCGAGTAGTAGGCGGGGCGGTCCTTGCGGTTCTCGCCGCCGTAGGAGCGGTAGACGAGACGTAGGGGCACTGCTGGGCTCCAGTCAGGGACGGGCGAAGAACGACAGGACACCGTCGATGACGCGCCGCAGCGTCCCGGGTTCCATGTAGGGGTGCAGGGGCAGGGTGACCACCTGCTCGACGGCGAGGTCGGTCACCGACAGGTCGCCGCGGCGGGCGCCGGAGTAGAACGAGAAGCCGTGCGCCCCGAGGAAGTGCACGCCGGTGGCGATCCCGCGGTCGGACAGGTGGCGGATCAGGTCGCCGCGCCGCGCCGCGTCGCGGACGCGCAGCACGTAGATGTAGGGCGCGATGCCGGTCCAGTCGGTGTCGAACAGCCGGACGCCGGGCAGGTCGCGGAACGCCTCGTCGTAGGTCCGGCAGTAGGCCTGGCGGTTGGCGATGAACTCGTCGACCAGGTCCAGCTGGGCCAGCCCGATGGCGGCGGGCACCGACCCGAGGTGGCAGCGGTAGCCCTGGCGCACCACGTCGAACTCCCAGTTGCGCTGGTTGCGGTAGCGCGCGTCGGTGTCGGAGTCGACGCCGAGGTGGCGCAGCTCGTGCAGCACCTGCACGTCCTGCGCGTGCGGGGTGACCACGGCGCCCCCCTCGAGCGTCGTGATCGTCTTGACCGGGCCGAAGCTGAAGCACGTCAGGTCGCCGAACGACCCGACCGGACGCCCGTCGCTGACGGTGCCGAACGCGTGCGCCGCGTCCTCGAGCACCCGCAGCCCGTGCCGCGCGGCGATCTCCAGCACCTCGTCGAGCCGGCAGGGCAGCCCGAGGTAGTCCACGGCGAGGACCGCGCGGGTGGCCGGGGTGATCAGCTCCTCGATCCGCTCCGGGTCGATGGAGAGGTTCGCCGGCTCGACGTCGCAGAACACCACCTCCGCGCCCGTGCGGGTGATCGCCTGGTGGCCGGCGACGTAGGTGAACGACGGCGCGATCACCTCGTCGCCCGGCCCCAGCCCGACCAGCCGGCCGGCGATGTGCAGCGCCTCCGTGCAGGAGTTGGTCGACACGACGTGGCGGTCGCCGCCCAGCCGCGCCTCCAGGGCCTCCTCGAACTGCCGGCTCAACCGGCCCATCCCGAGCCACCCGGCGTCCAGCGCGTCGGCCGCCGCCCGGTGGACCTCAGGCCCCAGGTAGGGCCGGTAGACCGGCACCCGCTCGTCGGGCCGCAGTGGTGGCAGACCCCGGCGGACGGTGCCGGGGTGCTCGTCGAGAACGCTCACCGAACGAGGGTAGAGGCGTTGTCGCGGAATCGGGAAAGCGCCTCGGCCTTTCCCGGGAAAGCGACCCTGCCGTGAGGGAATGGTCTCCGGAGATCCCGACCCTGCCGTGAGGGAATGGTTTCCGAGATCCGACCCTGCCGTGAGGGAACAGTTCCCCGGGAAAGGGGGAGGAAACGGACGGGGAGGACGTCCCCTACAGGTCGAGCCCCAGCAGCGCGTTCTCCACGACCTCGGGCAGCGCCGGGTGGATCCAGTACTGCCCGGTGGCCAGCTCGCGGGCGGGCGTGCCGAACGACATGGCCTGGATGAGCGGCTGGATCACCGTGCTGGCCTGCGGCCCCATCACGTGCGCCCCCAGGATCCGGCCGGTGCCGCGCTCGGCGATCACCTTGCAGAAGCCCGTGGTGTCCTCCATCGCCCAGCCGTAGGCGACGTCGCCGTAGGACTGGACCTTCACCGCGTAGTCGGCGCCGGTCTCCCGCACCTGCGCCTCGGTCATGCCGACGGCGGCGATCTGCGGGTCGGTGAACACCGCCCACGGCACCGCGTGGTGGTTGGTCCGCCGCAGGTCGTCGGGGTGGGCCAGGTTGTGGCCGACGACGCGGGCCTCGTGGTTGGCGACGTGCTTGAGCGCGTGCGGCGAGCTGACGTCACCCAGCGCCCACACCCCCTCGGCCGTGGTCCGCTGGAACTCGTCGACGACGATCCGGCCGTCGTCGTGCACGGCGATGCCGGCGCGGTCCAGGTCGAGCCGGTCGCCGTTGGGCGTGCGGCCGGTGGCGACGAGCAGCAGGTCGCCGGTCACCGACGAGCCGTCGGCCAGGTCGAGCCGCACGCCGTCGACACCGTGGGTGCAGGCGGCGACCGGGTGCTCCAGCCGGACGTCCCAGCGGTCGCGCACGGCGGCGGTGAACCGCTCGGCCACCGTCTCGTCCTGGGCGCGCAGCAGCGTGCGCCCGCGCCCGATGATCGTGACCTCCGCGCCGAGCGCCGAGAACACGTGCGCGAACTCCGCGCCGATGTAGCCCGCGCCGACGATCAGCAGGCGCTCGGGGACGGAGTCGATCCGCATGACCGTGTCGGACGTCTCGTAGGGCACGCCCGAGTCGACGATCACCTGCGGCACCGCGGGCCGCCCGCCGGCGGCGACGACCACGCGGTCGGCGGTGAACGGCTCCGCGCCGTCCACGCTGATCTCGCGCGGCCCGGTGAACCGGGCGTGCCCCTCGTAGACGGTCACGTTGGCGCACCGCTCGACGCGGTACTCCCGCCCGCCGGCGGCGATCGGGTCGATCCGCCCGAAGATCCGGTCCCGGATGTCGGTCCAGCGCACCTTGTCCAGCGTGGCGTCGATGCCGTAGCGCTGCGCGTGCCGGACGTGCTGGGCGACGTCGGCCGGGTGGACGTACATCTTGGTGGGGATGCAGCCGACGTTGAGGCAGGTGCCGCCGAACCGGCCGTGCTCGACCATCGCGACGTCGAGGTCGTCGAACCGGGAGTCGATCAGGGAGTTGCCCGAGCCGGTGCCGATGACGGCGAGGTCGTGGTGGCGCACCCGTCCAGGCTAACCGCGTCGCACGCCCGCGGGGCCGAGCCGGCTGGGCCGGAGGCGTGACCCTCGCCGCCGACCGCGCGCGCCGCGGCCGGAGTCTGGTACCTACAGGGGATGACGAGCGAGGGGCTGACGGCCACCGTCCACCGGGCCTGGGCGGTCGATCTCGATCCGCGCACCCTCTACGAGATCCTCGCGCTGCGCGTGCGGGTCTTCGTGGTCGAGCAGGCCTGCCCCTACCCCGAGCTGGACGGCCGCGACCTCGAGGACCGCGCCCGCCACTTCTGGCTGGGCGGCGACGGCGACCCCGAGCCCGTCCTGGGCACCGTCCGGCTGCTCAAGGAGCCCGGCGGGGAGTACCGCATCGGCCGCCTGTGCACCGCCCCGGAGGCCCGCGGCCGCGGGCTGGGGCGGCGGCTCATGCAGGCGGCGCTCGCCGAGACCGGCGACCGCCCGTCGCTGCTCGACGCCCAGGAGCACCTCGCCCCGTTCTACACCGCCCTCGGCTACCGGCCCACCGGCCCGGCGTACGACTGGGACGGGGTGCCCCACCTGCCCATGCGGCGCGGCTGAGCCCCGGCCACCGCCCGGGGGGCGCCGGTCGAGGTGTCGCGCCACGGCGGCGCCGACCGCTGCGGGATACTCCCCGCCGACGGCGAGAGGATGGGGACCATGAGCGAGGACCCGACCCGCGCGACGCGCTCCGGCGCGCCGCGGCACGGCAGCGTCGGCCCGGCGGACCCGCACGCCGACCCGGCCACCGATCCCGCCCTGCGTCCGGTCGGGCACGGCTACGAGGGCCACGGGCACGACGGGTACGACGGCTACGGCGGGTACGAGGGGCGCGGCCGCGAGGGGCGCCGCGAGGGACGCGGCCACGAGGGGCCGACCGCGCCCGTCGGCGAGCCGCCGACGGCGCCCGTGCGCGCCCAGCGCCCGCCGTCCCCGGACGCCGACGGCCCCGCGGTCCCGCGCACCCGCACGGGCGGGCTGTGGACGGGCCTGGTCCTGTCGGCGGTGGTGCTGGTCTTCCTGCTGGTGTTCATCCTGCAGAACCCGGCCCCGGTGGAGATCCGGTTCCTGGTGTTCGCGGGCCAGCTGCCCGTCGGGGTCGCGCTGCTGCTCGCGGCGGTCGCCGGCGTGCTGCTCGTCGCCATCCCCGGCGCCCTGCGCATCCTGCAGCTGCGCCGGGCCGTGCGCCGCTGACGCGGCCCGTGCGCGGTTCCGGCGGCCGGAGCCGCCGGAACCGCGCACGACCCCGTCAGGTGTAGGAGTGCTCCTCGTCGGGGTACGCGCCGCCCCGCACGTCGGCGGCGAACTCCCGCGCCGCGTCCAGCAGCACGTCGCCGACCGCGGCGTAGCGCTTGACGAACTTCGGCGTCCGGCCGCGGTTCATGCCGGCCATGTCCGACCAGACCAGGACCTGGGCGTCGGTGTCCGGCCCGGCGCCGATGCCGATGGTCGGGATGACCAGCTCGGCCGTGACGCGCTTGGCGACGTCGGCCGGCACCATCTCCAGCACCACGCCGAACGCGCCCGCCTCCTGCAGGGCCAGCGCGTCCTCGACGAGCCGGTCGGCCGCGCGACCGCGCCCCTGGATGCGGAACCCGCCCAGGGAGTGCTCGCTCTGCGGGGTGAACCCGAGGTGCGCCATCACCGGGACGCCGGACGCGGCCAGCGCCTCGACCTGGGGGGCGAACCGCGCCCCGCCCTCCAGCTTGACGGCGTGCGCCCCCGCCTCCTTCATGAAGCGGAAGCCGGTGGTCAGGGCCTGCTCGGGGCTCACCTGGTAGCTGCCGAACGGCAGGTCGGCCACCACCAGCGCGCTGCGCGCCCCGCGCGTCACGGCGCGGACCAGGGGCAGGAGCTCGTCGACGGTCACCGGGATGGTGTTGTCGTGGCCGAACACGTTGTTCCCGGCGGAGTCGCCGACGAGCAGCACCGGGATGCCGGCCTCGTCGAAGATCTCCGCGGAGTACACGTCGTAGGCGGTGAGCATCGGCCAGCGCTCGCCGCGCTCCTTCATCTCCCGCAGGTGGTGCACGCGGACCCGCTTGGGGCGGGCCGGGGTGCGGTACGGGGCCTGCTCGGGCGTGGAAGACATCGTCGTCCGTCCTCTCCCTCGAGGCCCGTCTCGCGGGTCCCCGGGGCGTTCAGGGATGTGACATCCAGAGCGTGACACCGCGCGCGGGGCCCGGAGCGGCCGTGGGACGAGGTTCACACGGGCCCGGCCCGGCCCGGCCGGGCGGGGGCCCGGCTGGCATGCTCCGACGGATGCAGGGCTCCCCGACCCTCCGCCTCGCGGCGGTCGCCGCCGCCGTCGCGCTCGTCACCTCGTGCACCGCCACGGTGCCCGGCACGGGCACGGCCGCGCCCGGGGCGGGCGCCCCGCCGGGGCTGGAGCGGTTCTACGGCCAGCAGCTGTCGTGGGGGCCGTGCGCCCCGTTCGCCGTCACCGCCGACGACGCCGAGGCGTTCGCCGACCCGGCGCTGGACTGCACGGCGGTGACCGTGCCGCTGGACTACGCCGACCCGGCCGGCGAGACCGCGACGGTCGCGGTCCTGCGCCGGCGCGCCACCGGGGACCGGATCGGGTCGCTGCTGCTCAACCCGGGTGGCCCCGGCGCCTCGGGCACCGGGTTCGCGGCCTCGATCTCCGCGGCGCTGGCCGGCGGGCCGATCCCCGAGCGCTTCGACCTGATCGGCTTCGATCCGCGCGGCGTGGGCGCGAGCGAGCCGGTCATCGACTGCGAGACCGACGCCGAGCGCGACGAGGAGCGCGCGGACATCGACGCCGACTCCTCCCCGGCCGGCGTCGCCCTGCTGGAGGCCGACTCGCAGGAGTTCGTCGACCGCTGCGTCGAGCGCAGCGGGGTCGACCTGCTGGCCAACGTCGGCACCCGCGACGTCGTGCGCGACCTGGACGTGATGCGCGCCGCGCTGGGCGACGAGCAGCTCACCTACGCCGGGTTCTCCTACGGCACGTTCATCGGCGCGAAGTACGCCGAGGCGTTCCCCGACCGCGTCCGGGCGCTGCTGCTCGACGGCGCCGTGGACCCGGCGCAGGACCCGGTCGAGGCCAGCGTCGCGCAGGGGGCGGGCTTCCAGCTCGCCTTCGACGCGTTCGCGGCCGACTGCGTGACGCGGCCGGACTGCCCGCTGGGCACCGACGCGGCCGGCGCCGTCGACGCGTACCAGGCGCTCGTCCGGCCGCTGCTGGACGAGCCGGTGCCGGTCGGTGACGGTCGGGTCCTCGGCTTCGCCGACGCCGACACCGGAGTGGTGCAGGCGCTGTACTCCGAGCAGCTGTGGGAGGCGCTGCGCGTCGGGCTGCAGGAGCTCGCGTCCGGCTCGGGCCGGCTGCTCATGCTGCTCGCCGACAACTACGAGGGCCGCGCGCAGGACGGCAGCTACGACAACGACCTGGAGGCCTTCCCCGTCATCTCCTGCGTCGACGACCGGCGGATCACCGATCCCGCCGTCTACCTGGAGATCGACACCCGCTACCGGCAGGTGGCGCCGTTCCGCGACGACGGCCGCGGCCCCGTCGGCGCCCGACCGCCGTGCGCGTTCTGGCCGGTGCCGCCGACGACCGAGCCGGCCCTGCCGGACGTGGAGGGGCTCGACCCGGTGCTGGTGATCTCGGTGACCGGCGACCCGGCCACCCCGTACGAGGCCGGCGTGCGGCTGGCCGAGCAGCTCGGCGCCCGGCTGCTGACCGTCGAGGGCAACCAGCACACCGTCGCGTTCGGCGGGGTGGCCTGCGTGGACGACATCGCCGCCGCCTACCTGGTGGACCTGCGGCTGCCCGACGGGGAGACGACCTGCACGGTCCCCGACGCGTGATCGGACCGGCACGAAACACGCCCGTAACAGGACGTTCCTAGGCTCCGCCCCCATGGACCGCCAGCAGGAGTTCGTGCTCCGCACCCTCGAGGAACGCGACATCCGCTTCGTGCGGCTCTGGTTCACCGACGTGCTCGGCTACCTCAAGTCGGTGGCCGTCGCGCCCGCCGAGCTGGAGGGCGCCTTCGCCGAGGGGATCGGGTTCGACGGATCGGCGATCGAGGGCTTCGCGCGCGTGTACGAGTCGGACATGGTCGCCCGGCCCGACCCGTCGACGTTCCAGGTGCTGCCGTGGGAGACGCCGTCGGGCGAGCTCTACTCGGCCCGGATGTTCTGCGACATCGCCATGCCCGACGGCTCGCCGTCCTGGGCCGACCCCCGCCACGTCCTGCGCCGCGCGCTGTCGAAGGCCGCCGAGGCCGGGTTCACCTGCTACGTCCACCCCGAGATCGAGTTCTACCTGCTGCGGAACCTGCCCGACGACGGCACCCCGCCCGTCCCGGCCGACAACGGCGGCTACTTCGACCAGGCCAGCCACGACGTCGCCCCGCACTTCCGGCGCAACGCCATCGAGACGCTGGAGTCGATGGGCATCTCCGTGGAGTTCAGCCACCACGAGGGCGGCCCGGGCCAGCAGGAGATCGACCTGCGCTACGCCGACGCCCTGACGATGGCCGACAACATCATGACCTTCCGGTACGTCGTGAAGGAGGTCGCGATCACCCAGGGCGTGCGGGCCTCGTTCATGCCCAAGCCGTTCTCGGCGCACCCCGGCTCGGCGATGCACACGCACTTCTCCCTGTTCGAGGGCGACCGCAACGCCTTCCACGACCCCGACGACCCCTACGAGCTGTCCGCGACGGGCAAGGCGTTCGTCGCGGGGGTGCTGCGGCACGCCCGCGAGATCAGCGCGGTCACCAACCAGTGGGTGAACTCCTACAAGCGGCTCATCACCGGCGGCGAGGCCCCGACGGCCGTGTCGTGGGGGCACGCGAACCGCTCGGCCCTGGCCCGGGTGCCGATGTACTCGCCCGGCAAGTCCTCCACCCGGCGCGTCGAGATCCGCACGCTCGACACCGCCTGCAACCCCTACCTGGCCTTCGCCGTCGTCCTCGGCGCGGGGCTGCGGGGGATCGCGAAGGGATACGAGCTCGGTCCGGCCACCGAGGACGACGTCTGGTCGCTGACCGACACCGAGCGCCGGGCGCTGGGGCTGGAGGCCCTGCCGCAGAACCTCACCGAGGCGCTGCACGCGATGGAGCACTCCGAGCTGGTGGCCGAGGTGCTCGGCGAGCACGTCTTCGACTTCTTCCTGCGCAACAAGCGGGCGGAGTGGGACGCCTACCGCCGCAACGTGACCCCCTACGAGCTGGCCACCTACCTGCCGGTCCTGTGAGCCCGGCCGCCCGGCGGATATCCCGTCGCGGCGGGCGGGCGCCGGCCGGACCATGCGCGGCGTGGACATCACGCTGCACCGCACCGGTGCGGGCTGGGACGGCGCCGGGTTCGCGGCGGCGGTCGGGCCCCTGCTGCGCGCCGACCCCGTCCGGCACACGCTCGCGCTGACCGTGCTCGACCGGTGGGCGGGCGGGTCGGGGAAGCCGGCGCTCCTGCTCTCGGTGCGCCGGCGCGGCGCGGTCGTCGGGTTCGCGCTGCGCGAGCACGGCCGCCCGGTCCTGGTGTCGGGGCTGCCGCCGGTGCTCGCCGCGGCCGTCGTGGCCCGGGCGCTCGCCGTGGACCCGCGGCCCACGGGGGTCGCCGGACCGGTGCCCGAGGCCGAGGCCCACGCCGCCGCCCACGCCGCCGCGACCGGGGCGGTAGTGCGGGTGGCGATGCGGCAGCGGCTGTTCCGCCTGGTGGCGCTCACGCCGCCGGTCGCCGGGCCGGGGACCTGCCGGCTGGCCGGGCCGTCCGACGTCGACCTGCTGGCCCGGTGGCAGACCGACTTCCTCGCCGAGGCGGCGGGCGCGCTCGGCCCGTCGGACGACCCGCGCCCCGGCATCGTCGAGGCGCTCGCCGGGGGCGCCGGGTACGTCCTGTGGGAGCGCGACGGCGAGCCGGTGGCCTACGCGGTCGCCCGCCGCCCGGTGGGCGGGACGGCGCGCGTCGGGCCGGTCTACACCCCGCCGGAGCACCGGGGGCACGGCTACGGCTCCGCGGTCACCGCCGCCGCGACCGCGTGGGCGCAGCGGGCGGGGGCGCGGGAGGTGTGCCTGTTCACCGACCTGGCCAACCCGGTGAGCAACGCGATCTACCCCCGGCTGGGCTACCGCCCCGTCCTCGACGCCGTGGAGCTGGCGTTCCGGCCGTGAGCGCGCCGGCCCGCGCGTAGGCTCTCGGGCGTGGCGGGACGGATCCGGGACAGCGACATCGCGGAGCTGCGCGACCGCACCCGGATCGACGAGCTGATCGGCGAGTACGTGGCGCTGCGCCGCGCCGGGGCGGGCTCGTTGAAGGGGCTGTGCCCCTTCCACGACGAGAAGACGCCGAGCTTCACCGTCCGCCCGAGCCACGGCACGTTCCACTGCTTCGGCTGCGGGGCCAGCGGTGACGCGGTGGCGTTCGTCATGCAGCAGGAGATGATCGGCTTCGTCGAGGCCGTCGAGCGCCTCGCCGACCGGGCCGGGTTCCGGCTGACCTACACCGGCGGCGGCGCGTCCGTGCAGCGCGACCGCGGCACCCGCAGCCGGCTGCTGGAGGCCAACCGCCGCGCCGCGGAGTTCTACGCCGAGCAGCTGCACACCCCCGAGGCGAAGCCCGGCGTGGAGTTCCTGCTCACCCGCGGCTTCGACGCCGCCGCCGCCGCGCAGTTCGGCTGCGGCTGGGCGCCCGGCGGCTGGGACACCCTCACCAAGCACCTGCTCTCGGCCGGGTTCTCCCTCGACGAGCTGATCAAGGGCGGGCTGTCGAAGGAGGGCCGCCGCGGGCCGATCGACCGGTTCCACCGGCGCCTGCTGTGGCCCATCCGCGACCTCGGCGGCGACGTCGTCGGCTTCGGCGCCCGCCGGGTCCTCGACGACGACGGCATCGAGGCCAAGTACCTCAACACCTCCGACACGCCGGTCTACCGCAAGACGAGCGTGCTGTTCGGCCTCGACCTGGCCAAGCGGGAGATCGCCAAGCGCCGGCAGGTCGTCGTCGTCGAGGGCTACACCGACGTCATGGCGATGCACCTGGCCGGCGTGCCCACCGCCGTCGCGTCCTGCGGCACGGCCTTCGGGGCCGACCACATCGCCGTCATCCGCCGCCTGATCGGCGACGACTCGTTCGACCTCGGCGAGGTGATCTACACCTTCGACGGCGATAAGGCGGGGCAGGCCGCGGCGCTCAAGGCGTTCGAGGGCGAGCAGAGCTTCGCCGCGCAGACGTTCGTCGCGATCGCCCCCGACGGGCAGGACCCGTGCGAGCTGCGCCAGACCCACGGCGACGCGAGCGTCCGCGACCTCGTGGCGCGCCGCGAGCCGCTGTTCGAGTTCGCGATCCGCACGATGCTGCGCGAGCACGACCTCGACACCCCCGAGGGCCGCACCAACGCGCTGCGCCGCACCGTGCCGCTCGTGGCGCGGATCAAGCGCGAGGACCTGCGCGACGAGTACGCCCGCCGCCTCGCCGGCTGGACGGGCTGGCCCGACGAGTTCGCGGTGGTGCGCCGGGTCCGCGAGGAGGCCGGGGCGCCCGCGGCGGCGGTGCGCGGCCGGCGCGAGGCCCCGTCCCGGGCGGCGGCCGCCCCGTCCCTGCGCGACGACCCGCGGCTGCACCTTCAGCGCGAGGCGCTCAAGGCGGCGCTGCAGGTGCCCGCCGTCGCCGGCCCGGCCTACGACGAGCTGCCCGAGCAGGCCTTCACCCACGACGCGCTCGCGGGCGTGCACCGCGCCGTGCGCGCCGCGGGGGGCACGGCAGCGGGGCTGTCGGGCCCGGCCTGGCTGGAGGCCGTGGCCGCGCAGGGCGCGCCGGAGGTGCGGCCGCTGGTGAGCGAGCTGGCCGTGGAGCCGATGCACCTGCCGCGGCGCGCCACCGGCCGCAGCGCCGGCGGCGGCCACACCGACGAGGCCCGCTACGTCACCAGCGTCCTCGCCGGGCTGCGCCTGGCCCTGGTCGACCAGCAGATCGCCGACATCAAGTCGCGGCTGCAGCGCACCAACCCGGTCGAGGACCCGGACGCCTACAACGAGCTGTTCGGCGACCTCGTGCCGCTGGAGCAGTACCGGATCGCGCTGCGCGAGCAGGCCGCGCGGTGAGCGGAGGGGGAGCGGTGAGACGGGTCAGTCCGCTGCGCGCCGTGCGCGCGCTGCTGGGGCGCGACGCGCTGCCGGAGGGGTTCACCGGGACCCTGGAGGGCGACGAGCGCCCGCTCGGGCACGCGGCGCTGACGGGCGGCGGCCACGTCGTGGTGACGTCGTGGGGGCTGTGGGTCCCCGGCGACGACGGCGACCGGCGGGTCGGCTGGCACCGGGTCAGCCGGGCGGCCTGGCGGGACGGGGCGTTCGACCTCGTCGAGGCGGACGCCGACGAGGTCGCCCCCGGGGTCGAGCTGCTCACCGACCGGCCCGTGCGCCGGCTGCGGCTCGCCGAGCCCGGCCGGGTGCCGGAGCTGGTGCACCAGCGCGTCACCGGCTCCATCCGCACCCGCCACCACCGCGACCTGCCCGGGGGCGGCGCGTGGTTCGTGCAGCGCCGGGTGGCCGGCCGCGACGGCGTGGTGCTGCAGGTGCGGCCCGACCCGGGCACCGACCCGGACCTCGTGCGCGACCTGGCCGCCGAGGTGGCGCGCGCGCTGCCTCCTCGACCCTGAAACCGTACGGGCGTACTGTCGGGGCCCGTGACGACGACCTGGGACCCGGCGCTCTACCTCCGGCTCGACGACGACCGCTCCCGCCCGTTCCGCGACCTCCTGGCGCGGATCGGCGCGACCCGCCCGCGCCGCGTGGTCGACGCCGGCTGCGGGCCCGGGCACCTCACCGCCGAGCTGGCGCGGCGCTGGCCCGGGGCGCGGGTGGGCGCGTTCGACTCGTCGCCCGAGATGGTGGCGGCCGCGCGCGAGCGGGGGATCGACGCCGAGCTGCGCGACGCGGCCGACTGGACGCCCGGGCCGGACGTCGACGTCGTCGTGACCAACGCGGTGCTGCAGTGGGTGCCCGGGCACCTGGACCTGCTGCCCCGCTGGCTCGCCGCGCTGCCGCCCGGCGCCTGGCTGGGGCTGCAGGTGCCGGGCAACCTCGCCGCGCCCTCGCACGCCCTGGTGCGCGAGCTGGGCGCCGAGCCGCCGTGGCGGGGCCGGCTGGGCCTGCGCGCCGACACCGCCGTGCCCGGCCCCGAGGGCTACGCCGACGTCCTCGCCGCGGCGGGCGCGGACGTCGACGCCTGGGAGACGACCTACCTGCACCGCCTCACCGGCCCCGACCCGGTGCTGACCTGGATCAGCGGCACCGCCCTGCGCCCGGTCCGCGCCGCGCTGACCGACGACGAGTACGAGCGGTTCCGCGCCGAGCTGGCCCCGCGCCTGCGCGCCGCCTACCCCGCTCGCCCCGACGGCACGACGTGGTTCCCGTTCCGCCGCGTCTTCGCGGTGGCCCGCACGCCCGACCGGGCGGCTGCGGTCTGAGGACCGGTCAGGGGTGGCGTTCCCGGCGCCCGGGTGGTGCGATCCGGTGATCGCCCGCCCGCAGCGCAGCGGAGGAACCATGACCACGGACAGCGCACCACGCCGCACCGACGTCGACGAGGCCCTGCTCGGCCACGCCACCTACCGCAGCCTGGGCGAGCAGCACCTGTCCCCGGCCGAGGAGCGGTTCGAGAAGGGCCGGCGCACGCTCGGCCTGTTCCTCGCCCCGGTCGTGACGGTGGTGTTCCTGCTCCTGCCGCTGGGCCTGGAGCCCGCGCAGCAGACGCTCGCGGCGGTGCTGCTGGGCGTGATCGTGCTGTGGGTGAGCGAGGCCGTGCCCATCCCGATCGGCGGCCTGATCGGCGTGGCCGTGATCGTCATCCTGCAGGTGGCGCCGGCCGACGACGTGCTCGCCCCGTTCGGCTCGTCGACGGTGTTCACCTTCATCGGGGCGTTCATCCTGGCGCAGGCGATGCTCAAGCACGGGCTCGCGCGGAGGTTCGCCTTCCGGATCCTCGCCCTGCCCCGGGTCGGCGGGTCGACGACGGGGGTCATCGTCGCGTTCGGCGCCATCACCGCGCTGCTGTCGGCGTTCGTCTCCAACACCGCCACGGTGGCGATGCTGCTGCCGACCGCGCTGGGCATCCTCGGCGTGATCGCCAAGCTCATGCAGGACCGCGGCGTCGTCGCCGCCGACTTCGACCCGCTGCGCATCCGCGTCGGCGCGGCGCTGATGCTCATGCTGGCCTACGGCGCGAGCGTCGGCGGGCTGCTCACGCCCGTCGGCAGCCCGCCCAACCTGATCGGCCGGGCCGCCATCGAGGAGGCCACCGGCGAGCGCATCTCCTTCGCGCAGTGGGTGGCGGTGGCCTTCCCGATCTGCCTGCTCATGTTCGTGGTGCTCGCCGTGGTGCTGCTGCTGCTCAACAAGCCCGAGATCCGGCGCATCGACGGCGTCGCCGAGTACGTCGCGCAGCAGCGCGCCGAGCTGGGGCCGCTGTCGCGGGCCGAGCGCAACACCCTCGTCGCCTTCGGGATCACGGTCGCCCTCTGGATCACCCCCGGCGTCGTGGCCCTGGTGGCCGGCAACGACTCCGACGTCTACGGCGCGGTGAGCGACCGGCTCGACGAGGGGATCGTCGCGGTGCTCGGCGCGTCGCTGCTGTTCCTGCTGCCCGTCGACTGGGAGCGGCGCGAGTTCACCCTGAACTGGAGCGACGCCCAGGACATCGACTGGGGCACGATCGTGCTGTTCGGCACCGGGATCATCTTCGGCACGCTGCTCGGCGACACGGGCCTGGCCGAGACGATCGGCAACGGCGCCTCCAGCGCGCTCGGGCTGACCAGCATCGTCGCCATCACCGTCTTCGCCGCCGTGCTCGCGGTGCTGGTGTCGGAGACGACGAGCAACACCGCCTCGGCCGCCGTGGTCGTGCCCATCGTCATCCCGATCGCCGTGGCGGCCGGGGTGAACCCGTTCGTGCCGGCGCTGGCGGCGACGTTCGCCGCCTCGTTCGGCTTCATGCTGCCCGTGTCGACGCCCCAGAACGCGGTGGTCTACGGCTCGGGAGCCGTGCCGATCACCAAGATGATCCGCTCCGGGATCACCTTCGACGTCCTGGGCGTCCTCCTGATCATCATCCTGCTGCCGCTCATGGTCGCCCTGCTCGGGATGGGCACCGCCTGACCGGCCCTCGCGGTGGCCCGTGCGCACGGCTATCTTCGCGGGAGTGACGAAACCGGTCCTCATGACCGTGGACGACGACCCCGGTGTGAGCCGGTCGGTCGCCCGCGACCTGCGCCGACGCTACGGCCAGGACTACCGCATCGTGCGCGCCGAATCGGGCCGCGACGCCCTGGAGGCCCTGCGCGAGCTCGTGCTGCGGGGCGAGCCCGTGGCCGCGATCCTCGCCGACTACCGGATGCCGGAGATGAACGGCATCGAGTTCCTCGAGCAGGCGATGGACGTGGCGCCGCACGCGCGGCGCGCGCTGCTCACCGCCTACGCCGACACCGACGCGGCGATCCTGGCGATCAACGTCGTCGACGTCGACCACTACCTGCTCAAGCCCTGGGACCCCCCCGAGGAGAAGCTCTACCCGGTCGTCGACGCGCTCATCGAGACCTGGCGCGCGGTCGGGCAGCGCCCGGTCGACCAGATCCGGGTGGTCGGGCACCGCTGGTCGGCCGAGTGCTACGCCGCCCGCGACTTCCTCGCCCGCAACTCCGTGCCCTACCGCTACTACTCCAGCGACGAGCCCGAGGGCGCGCGCCTGATGGAGGCGGCCGGGGCGGGCGAGGACGACGTCCCGCTCGTCGTCACCACCGACGGGACCACCCTGAAGGCGCCGACGGAGTCGGAGATCGCGCACGCGGTCGGCCTGACCACCGACCCCGAGGGCGACTTCTACGACCTCGTCGTCATCGGCGGCGGCCCCGCCGGGCTGGGCTCGGCGGTGTACGGGGCGTCCGAGGGCCTGCGGACCGTGCTGGTGGAGCGCCAGGCCACCGGCGGACAGGCCGGGCAGAGCTCGCGCATCGAGAACTACCTGGGCTTCCCCGACGGCGTGTCCGGGGCCCAGCTCACCGACCGCGCCCGCCGGCAGGCCGCCAAGTTCGGCGCCGAGGTGCTCACCGCGCGCGACGTGGTGGCGCTGGAGGCCCGCGGCTCCGCCCGCGTCGTGCGGTTCGGCGACGGCAGCGAGATCGCCGCGCACTCGATCGTGCTGGCCACGGGCGTGTCCTACCGCAACCTCGACGCACCGGGCGTCGCCGACCTCACCGGCCGCGGCGTGTACTACGGCTCCGCGGCCACCGAGGCGCCCGCCTCCCGGGGCCAGGACGTCTACATCGTCGGCGGCGCGAACTCCGCCGGGCAGGCCGCGGTGTTCTTCTCCAAGCACGCCGCGACGGTCACGCTGCTCGTGCGCGGGCCGGACCTCACCGCGTCGATGTCGCACTACCTGATCAAGCAGCTCGACGCGATCGAGAACGTCCGCGTGCGCACCGGCACCGAGGTCGCCGAGGCCTGCGGGGACGGGCACCTGGAGCGGCTCGTGCTGCGCGACCGCGCCACCGGGGAGCGGGAGACCGTCAAGGCGGCGTCGATGTTCGTGTTCATCGGCGCGGCGCCCCGCACCGAGTGGCTCGACGGCGTCGTCGACCGCGACGAGCGCGGGTTCATCCGCACCGGCCCGGACCTGGTCGTCGGCGGGCGGCGGCCCACGGGCTGGAACCTCGACCGCGACCCCTACCACCTGGAGGCGAGCATCCCCGGGGTGTTCGTCGCCGGGGACGTGCGGGCCGACTCGGTCAAGCGCGTGGCCTCGGCGGTCGGCGAGGGCGCGATGGCCGTCACGCTGGTCCACCGCTACCTGGCCGACCAGTAGGAGGGCAGGACACCCATGAGCACCCGGACCGACCTGCGCAGCCTGTTCCTGTTCGAGCACCTCACCGACGACCAGCTCGCCTGGGTGGCCGAGCACGCCGAGGAGAGCGAGTTCCCCGCCGGCCGCGACATCGTCGTCGAGGGCGAGCCGGCGGACTGCTTCCACGTGCTGCTCTCGGGCACGATCGCGATGAGCCGCCTCATCGGGGGCGACCCCGTGGAGACCACCCGCACCGACTACCGCGGCGTCTACTTCGGCGCCGTCCAGTTCTACCTCGACGACGACAGCGCGCGGGCCTACCCGGCGTCGGTCCGGGCGATCACCGACTGCTGCGTGCTCGCCCTGCCGGCATCGGAGTTCGCGGCGCAGTTCCAGCAGTGGTTCCCGATGGCCGTCCACCTGCTCGAGGGCATGATCCTCGGGCTGCGCAGGTCGGGCCAGGTCACCGCCGAGCGGGAGCGGCTGCTGGCCCTGGGCAAGCTCTCGGCCGGACTGACCCACGAGCTGAACAACCCGGCCGCCGCGGCGGGCCGGGCGGCCGACGCGCTGCGCGACAAGGTCTCGGGCATGCGCCACAAGCTGGCCATGATCGCCGACGGCAAGATCGCGGGCGGGCAGCTGCGCAAGCTCGTGATGGCCCAGGACGAGTTCGTCAAGAAGGTGCGCCACGCGCCGCCGCTGTCGCCGATCGAGACCTCCGACCGCGAGGACGAGCTGGGCGACTGGCTCGACGAGGCCGGGATCAGCGGCGGCTGGGATCTCGCCCCGGTGTTCGTGGCCGGCGGGCTGGAGGTCTCCGACCTGGAGGCGGTGCGCACGGCCACCGACCCGTCGGTGCTGGAGGGGGCGGTGCGCTGGCTGGCCTACACCGTCGAGACCGAGAGCCTGCTGCGCGAGATCACCGACGCCACGACCCGGATCTCGGACCTGGTCATGGCGGCCAAGCAGTACTCCCAGATGGACCGCGCCCCGCACCGCTGGGTCGACGTCCACGAGGGCCTGGACGCCACGCTGGTGATGTTCGGGCGCAAGCTCGGCGAGGGGTCGGGCGTGCGGATCGTGAAGGACTACGACCGCACGCTGCCGACGATCCCCGCCTACGCCGCCGAGCTCAACCAGGTGTGGACCAACATCGTCCAGAACGCGCTGGACGCGATGGACGACGCCGGCACGCTGACCGTCCGCACCGCGCTGGACGGCGAGCGGGTGCTCGTCGAGATCGGCGACAGCGGGCCCGGCATCCCGCCCGACGTCCGCCAGCGCATCTTCGAGCCGTTCTTCACCACCAAGGGCGTCGGCAAGGGCACCGGGCTCGGCCTGGACGTGAGCTACCGCGTGATCGTCTCGCGCCACCACGGCGACATCGCGGTGGAGTCGCAGCCGGGCGACACGCGGTTCCAGGTGCGGCTGCCGATCGGGAGCACGGAGGGACCGACGTGACGATGCAGATACCGCTGGCCGCGGCGGAGGCCCACCTCGGGGCGGAGGGGCCGGTCGACGTCCGCACCGGCGGCGCGACGATCGTCGTCGACCACGGCGAGGGCGGACCCACGCCGCTGGAGCTGCTCACCGGCGCGCTGGCGTCGTGCAGCGCGATGTCGGCCCGCACCCACCTCGCCCGCGACGGCGACCGGGGCGACATCACCGTCGTCGTCACCCTCGACGCGGGGCCGCCGACCCTGCTCTACCGGCGGGTGCTGCTGCCGGTCCGGCTCGACGCGGCCGACGCGCACCGGCTCGTCGACGCGCTGGAGCGCACCGAGGTGACGATGATGCTGCGCCCGTCGTTCTCGATCCGCACGCAGGTCGAGCACGGGGGCGAACCGCTGGTCTAGTTCGTCCAGCGCCACTGCGTGCGGCGGGGCCGGCCGGGGAGCTCGGCCCGGCCGGTGGCCCACAGCAGGGTCGTCCACGGGTCGCCGGCCGGCTCCACCTCGGGCATCAGCCGGGCCAGCACCCGGGCGCACGGGTCGGGGTCGGGCGCCCAGGGCCGGCCGAGCCCGGTCGCGACGTCGTGGGTGTGCACCACCGTCTCCAGCACGCCCATCGCGGCCGAGGCCTCCGCGTCGGCCGGGCCGTGGACGTGGTGGCCGCGCCGGCCGGGCGGGGCGGTGCGCACCACCGCCCCGAGCAGCGCCCCGCAGGCGGCGAGCACGTCGAGCAGCCCGTCGACGCCGGCGGCCGGGTCGGCGCGGATCGTGTTGAGCGCACCGCCCGGGCCGCGCCGCCCGGCCTCGAACGGCAGCGTCCGGTCCGGCGCGACCGGGCCGAGCTGGGCGGCGTAGGAGAACAGGTCGTCGGCGAGGTGCTCGACGGTCTCCCAGCAGGTCCACGTCAGCGACCCCGCGGGCACGGACCAGTCGGCCCCGCGGGCCGGCCGCAGCGCCGCGACGGAGGCGGTGACGCAGGAGTCGAGGTCCTCGGCGGTGACGGGCACGGCCCGACCCTGCCACGCGAGATGACGCTCAGCGCTGTTCGATCACTACTCGGCAGCGCTGAGCGTCATCTCGCGGTGGTCAGCCGATGCGCTCTGCGGCCGCCGACGGCTCCGCCGTCCGCACGTCCGGCTCGGCCAGCCCGGCCCGGCCGAACGCGGCGCGCACCGCAGCGGCGACGGCGTCGATCCGGTCGACCGGGACGAGCGCGATCGCCGACCCGCCGAACCCGCCGCCGGTCATCCGGGCGCCGAGCGCCCCGGCCCCGCGCGCCTCCTCGACGGCCAGGTCCAGCTCGGCGCACGACACCTCGTAGTCGTCGCGCAGCGAGGCGTGCGAGGCGTCGAGCAGCGGCCCGATGTCGGCCAGGCGCCCGGCGTCGAGCAGCGCCACGACCTCGCCCACGCGGGCGATCTCGGTGACGACGTGGCGGGCGCGGGGGAGCAGGTCGGAGTCGAGGCCGCGCAGGTCCTCCTCGGTCAGGTCGCGCAGGCTGGGGGCCCCCAGCGTGAGCGCGGCGGCCTCGACGGCGGCGCGGCGCTTGCCGTACTGCCCGTCGGCGAGCTCGTGGCGCACCTTCGTGTCGATCACCAGCACCGCCAGCCCGTCGTCGGCCGGGGCGAAGGGCACGTGCCGCGTCGAGCCGTCGCGGGTGTCGAGCAGCAGCGCGTGCCCCGCGCGGGCGAGCAGCACGCAGGCCTGGTCCATGCCCCCGGTCTGCGCGCCGACGATCTCGTTCTCCGCCCGCACGCACGCCGCGGCCAGCTCGGTCCGGGGCACGTCCACGCCGTACAGCTCGCACGCGGCCAGCCCGACCGCCGCCTCCAGCGCCGCCGAGCTCGACAGCCCCGCGCCCAGCGGCACGGTGTCGGTGACGCGCACGTCGAGCCCGTCGACCGCGTGCCCGGCCTCCCGCAGCGCCCACAGCACGCCGGCGGCGTACCCGGCCCAGCCGCTCGGGTTGCCCGGCCCGATCTCGTCCAGCGCGACGTCGGCGGTGCCCGGCTCGGCGTCGCTGCGCAGCCGCACCCGCCCGGCCAGCGGCGTCGCCTCGACGACCGTGCGCTGGGCGAGCGCGAACGGCAGGCACAGCCCCTGGGCGTAGTCGACGTGCTCGCCGATGAGGTTCACGCGGCCGGGGGCGGCCACCCGTGCGCGGTCGTGGCGGTCCTGACCGCCGTTCCCGCTCACGACCCCGTCTCCCGCAGCCGCTGCGCGATCTTCTCGGGGGAGGCGTCGTTGAGCCAGGCCGCCATGCCCGACTCCGACCCGGCCAGGTACTTGAGCTTGCCCGGCGCGCGGCGCAGCGAGAACAGCTGCAGGTGCAGCCGGGTGAGGTCGCGCCCGGTGTGCACGGGGGCCTGGTGCCACGCGGCGATGTAGGGCGGGTCCTCGCCGCCGGGCCCGAAGTAGCGCTCCAGGCGCCCGAGCAGGTCGCGGTACACCACGGCCAGCTCGGTCCGCTCGGCGTCGGACAGCGCGGCGATGTCGGGCACCGCGCGGTGCGGCACCAGGTGAGCCTCCACCGGCCAGCGGGCGGCGGCCGGCACGAACGCCGTCCAGTGCTCGGCGTCGATCACCACGCGGACCCCGGCCTTGCGCTCGCTGGCCAGGACGTCGCTCATCAGGTCCCGGCCCGTGCGCTGCCGGTGCGCCCCGGCCCGGGTGAGCAGCTGTGCGGTGCGCGGGGTGACGTAGGGGTAGCCGAAGATCTGCCCGTGCGGGTGCTGCAGCGACACCCCGATCTCCCGGCCCCGGTTCTCGAACGGGAAGACCTGCTCGATCCCGTCCAGCGCCGACAGCTCCGCGGTCCGGTCGGCCCACGCCTCGATGACCGTGCGGACGCGGTCCAGCGGCAGGGAGGAGAACGCCGCGTCGTGGTCGGAGGTGAAGCAGACGACCTCGGCCCGCCCGGTCGCCGGGCGCTGCGGCCACAGCGGGTCGCCGTCGACCTCCGGCGGGACCTGGTCGGCCACCCGGCCGAACGAGGGGAACCGGTTGTCGAACACCACGACGTCGTAGGCGTCGGCGGGGATCTCCGAGGGCTCGCCGCCGGGGCGGGTCGGGCACAGCGGGCACTGGTCGGCCGGCGGCATGAACGTGCGGTTCATCCGGTGGGCCGCGATCGTGACCCACTCGCCGGTGAGGACGTCGAACCGCATCACCGACCCGGTCTGCACGGGCGGCAGGTCGCGCGGGTCGCGCGGCGCTGTCCGGCCGGGGCTCTCGTCGTAGTAGCGCAGGGTGCGGCCGTCGGCCATCGGCGCGTCGGTCCGCCAGAACAGGGGCTCGCCGCTCACGCCGCCAGCACCAGCCGTCCGCAGCTGCTGCCCAGCACCTGACGGGCGTCGGACTCCAGCCCGTCGTCGCTGACGACGACGTCCACCTCCGACAGGGTCGCGATCGTGCTCAACCCCACCACCCCCCACTTCGAGTTGTCGGCCACGACGGCCACGCGGCGCGCGCTGCGGACGAGCGCGCGGTTGGTCTCGGCCTCCACCAGGTTCGGTGTGGTGAAGCCCGCCTCTGCGTCCATGCCGTGCACCCCCATGAGCAGCCAGTCGACGTGCAGGTGGCGCAGCGCGCCCACCGCCACCGGCCCGACCAGCGCGTCGGACGGCGTGCGCTCACCGCCGGTGAGCACGACGGTGATGTCGTCGCGCCCCGCCTCGTGCAGCACCTCGGCCACGCGCAGCGAGTTGGTGACGACGGTCAGCCGGGGCACCGAGAGCAGCGCCTCGGCCACCGCACGGGTGGTGGTACCCGCCGAGAGCGCCACGGACGCCCCCGGCTCCAGCAGCTGCACCGCGGCCTGCGCGATCGCCCGCTTGGCCGCGGTGTGCAGCGCGGACTTGGCGGCGTAGCCGGGCTCGTCGACGCTGCTGCCCGGCGCGGTCGCCCCGCCGTGCACGCGCGTGACGAGGCCGCGGCCGGCGAGGGCCTCGATGTCGCGGCGCACGGTCATGTCGGAGACGCCCAGGCGCTCCACCAGCTCGGAGACGCGCACCCCGCCGGTGGTGCGGACGGTGTCGAGGATCAGCTCCTGGCGCTGGCGGGCCAGCATCTACGACCCCTCCTCCCGCACCACGGCGGCACTGCCGGGTGCCACCGTGACCGTACCGTGACACGGGGTCCCGGTGAGCAGGTCGACCCCGGTCGCCGGCACGGTCGCCGGCTCCGCGGTGCGGTTGAGCACGAACACGTGGCGGTCGCGGCGCACGACCTCCACGCCCGCCCCACCGGCGCGGGCCACGCCCGCCTCCCGCGCGATCCGGTCGGCCAGCGCCGCGGTCGCGGCCTCGTCGAGCCGGGTCGCGACGTACCAGGCGTTCCCGTTCCGGGTCACCGCCGGCGTGCCGGGCAGCGGCCCGACGACGTAGGACGCCACGGCCTGAGCGCCGCGCAGCTCCAGCACCTCGGTCCACAGGTCGGCGGTCGAGCCGTCGTCGAGCGCCACGGACGTGCCGGCGGGCAGCGGCGCGAACTCCTCGACGCGGACGCCGAGCAGGTCGCGGAACGCACCCGGGTAGCCGCCGGGCCGGATGTGGTCGGCCTCGTCGACGATCCCGGAGAAGTAGGTGACCAGCACGTGCCCGCCGTCGGCGGCGAACCGCTCCAGCGCGGGCCCGACGGGGTCGCCCACCAGGTACAGCGTGGGGACGACGACGAGCCGGTAGCCCGACAGGTCGGCGCTCGGGTGCACGACGTCGGCGGTGGCGCCCAGCCCGGTCAGCGCCCGGTGCCACCGCAGCGCGGCGTCGAGGTAGTGCAGCCCCCCGCTGGGGTGCGACTCCTGGTCGCAGGCCCACCAGGCGTTCCAGTCGAACAGCAGCGCGACGTCGGCCTGCACCCGCGACCCGGCGACCCCGCCGATCGCCCGCAGCGCCGCCCCGAGCTCGACGACCTCGCGGAACCGCGCGGAGTCGGGCCCCGCGTGCGGCACCAGGGCCGAGTGGAACTTCTCGCCGCCGGCGACCGAGGCGCGCCACTGGAAGAACCCGACGGTGTCGGCGCCGCGGGCGACGTGGCGCAGCGAGTCGAGCAGCAGCTCGCCGGGCCGCTTCGCGACGTTGACCGGCTGCCAGTTCACCGCGGAGGTGGCCGACTCCATGAGCATCCACGGCCGCCCGCCGGCGATGCCGCGGGTGAGGTCGTCGGTGAACGCCTGCTCGGCGTGCGGGTCGGCGAGGCGGTGGTCGAGGTAGTGGTCCTGGCTCACCACGTCCTGGTCGGCCGCCCACGTGAAGTAGTCCTGCTCGGACTGGTGGGAGGTGACCATGAAGTTGGTGGTGACCGGCTTGTCGGAGTGCTCGCGGATCGCCGCGCGCTCCGCCCGGTGGTAGGACAGCAGCTCGTCGGAGGAGAACCGGGCGAAGTCCAGCTGCTGCGTCGGGTTGGCCTGCGCCGGGGTGAGCCGCGGGGGCAGCACCTCGTCGAAGGAGCCGTAGCGCTGGCTCCAGAACGCCGTGCCCCACGCCTCGTTGAGCTTCCCGACGTCGCCGTAGCGGGCGGCGAGCCAGCGGCGGAACGCCGCCGCCGAGGTGTCGCAGAAGCACCGGCCGTTGTGGCAGCCCAGCTCGTTGGACACGTGCCACAGCCGCACGGCCGGGTGGTCGCCGTAGCGGCGCGCCACCTCCCCGGCCAGCCGCACGGCGTGCTCGCGGAAGACCGGCGAGCTGGGGCACCAGGACTGCCGGCTGCCCGGCCAGAGCGTCCGGCCCTCGCGGTCCACCGGGAGGACCTCCGGGTGCCGGTGAGTGAGCCACGGCGGCGGGCTCGCCGTGGCCGTCGCCAGGTCGATCGCGATGCCGCCCTCGTGCAGCAGCTCCACGACCTCGTCGAACCAGGAGAAGTCGTACTCGCCGGGACGGGGTTCGAGCAGCGCCCAGGAGAAGACGCCGAGGGTCACGAACCCGACCCCGGCCTCCCGCATGAGGGCGACGTCGTCGCGCCACACCTCGCGGGGCCACTGCTCGGGGTTGTAGTCGCACCCGAGCGCGATCCCGTCGAAGGGGACGGTCACTTGATCGACCCCGCGGTGAGCCCGGCCCGCCAGAAGCGCTGGAGCAGCAGGAACGTCACGATCAGCGGCAGCACCGACACCAGCGCCCCGACGATCGTCAGCGTCTGCAGCGCCGGGTCGTAGGACACTTGGGACTGCCACAGGAACAGCCCGTAGGTCAGCGGGTACAGGCCCGGGTCCCGCAGCATGATCAGCGGCAGCAGGAAGTTGTTCCAGATCGCGACGAACTGGAACAGGAACACCGTCACCAGCGCCGGGGCGAGCATCCGCACGGCGATCGTGAAGAAGATCCGGATCTCGCCCGCGCCGTCGACCCGCGCGGCCTCCAGCACCTCGTCGGGGATGCTGGCGGCGGCGTAGACCCGCGACAGGTACACCCCGAACGGGCTGACGATGCTGGGCAGGAACACCGCCCAGAACGAGTTGGTCAGCCCGATGCCGGCGAACATGAGGAACAGCGGCAGCGCGAGCGCCGTCGCGGGGACGAGCACGCCGCCCAGGGCGAACCCGAACAGCAGCTCGCGGCCGCGGAAGGCGAACTTCGCGATGCCGTAGCCGGCCATCGCGGCGAGCACGGTGCCGACGGCGGCGCCGAGCCCGGCGTAGAGCAGGCTGTTCAGCGCCCACCGGCCGAACACGCCGCCGTCGCGGGAGAACAGGTCGACGAGGTTCTGGCCCAGCTGCAGGTCGGCGAACAGGAAGCCGTTGGTGCTCACCAGGTCGCGCTGGGACTTGGTCGCGTTGACGACCAGCCAGTAGACGGGCAGCAGGAAGTAGCCCGCCATGAGCAGGAGGAACACCATCGCGATGCCGACCGAGGCCGGGCTCTCGCGGGTGGCGGGCCGCGTCTCCGCGGCGACGGCGCTGCTCACGACCAACCCCTCTTCTGCGCGTACCGGAAGAAGCCGAACGACAGGATGAACGTCCCGACGGCGAGCACCACCGACGTGGCGGCGGCCAGCGGGTAGTTCTGGCTCGACGCGATGTTGAACGCCAGCAGGTTGGGCGTGTAGCTGCTGGTGACGTTGGTGGAGATGAGGCGGAACACGATCGGCTCGGTGAACAGCTGCAGCGTTCCGATGATCGAGAACACGCCGGTGAGCACCAGCGCGGGCCGCACGATCGGCACCTTGATGCTCCACGCCGTGCGGACCCCGCCCGCGCCGTCGACGCGGGCCGCCTCGCTCAGCTCGGCGGGGATCGCCTGCAGAGCGGCGAAGATGATGAGCATGTTGTAGCCGGTGTAGGTCCAGGTGACCACGTTGGCGATGGACCACAGGATCGCGCCGCCGCCGAGGAAGTCCGGACGGGGGCCGATCGCGTCGAGCAGGGTGACGACCGGCGAGAGCTGCGGGCTGTAGAGGAACGCCCACATCAGCGCCGCGATGACGCCGGGGATGGCGTAGGGCAGGAAGTAGACGATGCGGAAGAAGCGCTTGAGGCGCACCACCGCGGAGTCCAGCAGCAGCGCCAGCACCAGGGCCAGCAGCAGCATCACCGGCACCTGCACGATGCCGAACAGCAGCATGCGACCGATGCCCGCCAGGAACTCCGGGTTGGACAGCGCCGCGGCGTACTGCTCCAGGCCCGCGAAGACGGTGCGCGACTCGCCGAAGATCCCGCCCGTGCGCTCGGTCTTCAGCACCGACTGCGTGATCGCGTAGCCGATCGGCACCAGGTAGAACAGCACGAACGGGACCGCGAACGGCAGGACGAAGAAGAGCCAGGCGCGGCTGCCGGTGCTGCCGCGCGCGGGCCGGCCGCGCCGGGAGGGCCCCGACGGGGCCGGCGCGGCCGGCCCCGTCGAGGTGGTGACGGGAGTCGCCATGCGACTCAGCCGTCCACCTGGATGCCCTGCGCCCGCAGCGACTCGATCGACGCGGTCTGCGCCGCGCTGAGCGTGTCGCTGAGCGTCCCCTGGCCGTTGAGCGCGGCCGTGAAGCCGTCGGACATGGCGCGGTAGGTGTCGGTCATGGTCGGACCCCACGTGAAGTCGGTGTCCACCTGGCCGGCCGCGTCGCGGAACAGGTCGAAGATGGGCTGGCCGCCGTAGAACTCGACGCCCTCCTGCAGCGCGGGCAGGTCCTCACCGGCGGTGGCCGCCGGGAACAGGCCGCCCTCGCGGTTGAGGATCTCCAGCGACTCCGGGTTCGTGTTCAGCCACAGCGCGAACTCGGCCGCCTCGGCCGGGTGCTCGGTGCCGTTCAGCACGGCGGTCGTCGAGCCGCCCCAGTTGCCCGCGTTGGTGCTGCCGGCGTCCCACTGCGGCATGGGCGCGACGGCCCACAGCCCGCTGGTGTCGGGGGCGTTGTCGCGGATCGTCGAGTAGCCCCACGCGGCCGAGACCCAGGTGGCGACGGTGCCGGAGTTCCAGGCGGCGTACAGGTCGGGGGAGAAGCCCTGGAGGTTGGTGGCCACCAGCTGCTCGTCGATCATCCGCTGCCAGTACTGCGCGACCTCCTGGCTCTCCGGGCTGTCGACCGTCACCGAGATGTTGTCGCCCTCGATGCCGAACAGGCTCGCCTGGTTCTGCCAGAGCAGGCCGGTGAACCAGTTGGCGTCCTGCTGCGGGAAGTGGGTGATCCGCACCTCGGGGTTGGCCGCCTTGAGCGCGACCGCGGCCTGGTAGTACTCCTCCCACGTGGTGGGCGGGGCGATGCCGGCGGCGTCGAACAGGTCCTTGCGGTAGTACAGCGCCATCGGGCCGGTGTCCTGCGGCACGGCGTACACGCCGTCGTCACCGAGCTGCGCCTGCGACCAGGTCCAGTCGACGAACTGGCTCGAGGCGTCGGAGATGCCGGGGCACTCCGCGATGTTCACCAGGCCGTCCTGGAGGCGGAAGCTGGACAGCGAGTCGTACTCCACCTGCGACAGGTCGGGGGCCGTGCCGGCCTGCAGGCCGTTGAACAGGTTGTTGTACGTGCCGGAGTTGCCCGAGGGCACGGTCTGGGCCGTGACCTGGATGTCCGGGTTCTGCTGGTTCCACAGCGCCACGGCCTCCTCCACGCCGGGGACCCAGGACGTGAATGTCAGCTCCACGGGGCCCTCGGACGGCGCGCAGGCCGCGGCTTCGGGAGCAGCGGCCCCACCGCCACCACCTGCGGGAGCGCTCCCGCCCCCGCCGCCACAGGCGACGAGGGCGACGAGCGGGGTGACGGCGGCGGTGGCGAGCAGGCGCCGCCGCCAGGGAGTACGGGACATCGAGGCTCCTCGACGGTGAGGGGGACGGGGGCCGTGGCACGCCACGGGATGGAGGGACGATGGCCCACGCCCACGCGCAAGTCAAGACTTTCCAACACGGTCGAACAGTCGAGTCGGCTACGATTCGACAACTTCCAACAACCAGGGTCAGGTGGAGCGGCGCAGGCGGGCCACCGCCGCGGCCGGGTCGGCGAGGAACTCGCGCGTCGCCCGGACGGGCAGCGCGTCGTCGTACCCGACCGGCTCGATCCGGCCGTCGGCGCGGATCTCGAGGATCCGGGCGTCGGGCACGGCCAGCAGCACCGGCGAGTGCGTGGCGACGAGGAACTGCGCGCCCCGGTCCACCAGCGCGTCGACCCGGGCGAGGGCCCGCAGGCAGCCGCGGGTGGACAGCGCGGCCTCCGGCTCGTCGAGCAGGTACAGCCCCCGCTCCCGGAACCGGTGGGTGAGCAGGTCGAGGAACGACTCGCCGTGCGAGCGCTCGTGCGGCGACGCCGCCCCGTAGGACTCGACCCGGTCGAGCCCGAGCTGCTCGATCTCGGTGGCCACGTTGTAGTACGACTCGGCCCGCAGGAAGAACGACCTCTTCTCCCGTCCCGGCGCCCGCCCCAGCCGCAGCGCCCCGCCCAGCGCCGACTCGCTCGCCCGCGTGGAGAAGCGGAACGACCGCGACCCGCCCTCGGCGTTCAGCCCCAGCGCGACCGCCACGCCCTCCACGAGCGTCGACTTCCCCGACCCGTTCTCCCCGACGAGGAACGTCACCCCCGGCCCGAGCGTCAGCCAGGCCCGCCGCAGCCCGTCCACGACGGGCAGGTCGAAGGGGTAGCCCTCGCCCGCCGCGGCCTCGTCGAGGGCCACGTACCGCACGAACCGCCCGCCCCGCTGCCCCACCCGCCCATCCTGCCGCCCCCGCCACGAGGCGTGTGCGGGCGGTTGCTAGAGTTCCCGTGTCGCTCAGGCGGCACCGACGGTCCTCCGTAGCTCAATGGCAGAGCACCCGACTGTTAATCGGGCGGTTACTGGTTCGAGTCCAGTCGGAGGAGCTTCCTCTTCAGGTCAGCGGCTTGCAGCCCGACCACCCAGCAAGATCACCCGGCGCTTACCCGGCGGAAACGCCGTCATCGCCCTCTTCTGAACGCCGGTGTGCACGGTCCAGCGCGGCGGCCACCTCCAGATCACCGGCCCGCCGGCCGAGGTAGCGGTCCTGCGTCATCGACACCTTGGCGTGCCCGAGCTGGTCGGCGATCTGTCGCGCGGTGAGGCCGGCCCGGTCCAGCTCCGTCGCCGCCGTCTTGCGGAACACGTGCGAGGTCACCCAGGCGAACTCCGCCGACCCGCGGGCGTTGCGCAGATCCCGCGAGGTATTGGACGGGTCGCGCCAGCCGCCCCGCGAGTCGGGGAACACCGGGCCACGGCCACCCGAGGAGAGCTTGCGCCGGCGCAGCATGGCGACGGCGAACGCCGGCAGGCGCAGCATCCGCTCCCCGGTCGCGGTCTTGGTGCCCTTGCGGATCAGCCCGACGCCGACCACCCGGATGATCGTGTGCTTGATCCACACGGTGCCCGCGCTCAGGTCGACCTCGTCCCAGCTCACCGCCAGGGCCTCACCGATGCGGACGCCGGTGCCCAGCATCCACGCGCAGAGGTCGGGCAGGTCCTTCCGCCGCGCGTCGGGGTCAGCTGACAGGCGAGTGATCCACTGCTCGCGCTCGTCCTCGGTGAGCGCCCGGGGTGGCCGGCGCGGCGTGCCGACGATCCGATCCACGTCGCGGACCGGGTTCACGGGGATAGCCCCGTGCCGCACGGCCAGCCCGAGCACCCCGGACACGACGGTGCGCGCGATCTTCGCCGTCGCGGTGCCGCGGTGGAGCTGCAACGTCTGCACGAAACGGTCCAGACGCGGGACGGTGATCTCCCGCAGCCGCAGCTCCCCGAGCGCCGGCAGGACGTGCGTCCGCAGCGTGAGCCGGTAGAGCTGCGCGGTGTTCGGCGAGCGCCGGCCGTGCTCCGCCAGCAGCTCGACGCCGGCCATCCACTCGTCGGCGGCGACTCGGAACCGCGAGTCACCGGTCAGCCCGCCCCGCTCCCCGCCGGCCCGGGCCCGGTCGCGCAAGTGCTCGCGCAGCCGGTTCTTAGCCGCCGCCTCCGTCGGCCCGTTCCGCTCGACCTTGCGCGTCACGCCATCGTGGTCACGGAACCGGGCGAACGCGCGGAAGCCACCGGCCACGGGTTCGACGCTGATGCTGCCGTAGGTGCCGATCGGCAGGGGAGGGCGCGGCACCGGGTCAGCCCGCCTTCCGGGTCTGCTCGTCGAGCCAGCTCTCGACGTCCTCGGCGCGGTAGCGGAGGTGCCGGCCGATCTTGGCGCAGCGGGGGCCGGCCCCGGAGCGGCGCCAGTGGTAGAGCGTCATCACCGGGACGCCGAGGTAGTCGGACACGTCCTGCACCGACCACAGGCGGGCCGGGGTGCTCGTGGGCATCATGATCGTCCTTCCGTTCGCGTGGTCGTGGTGCTCGGTCGTGCCGCGCATGGCGCGTCTCCTCAGGTGGTGGTGGTCAGCTCCTCCCGGGCGGTGAGCCGGTGCTCGCGGGCGTTGGCGGCGGCGGTGTTGGCGAGCAGGGCGTCTGCGGTGGTGTGCCAGCCGATGCCGGCGAAGGCCAGGGCGCCGATCACGACGGTGGTCTCCTCGCCGTCGGGATCGTCGTCGGCCGCCTGGTCGTCGGGCCGGTCGTCGAGGTGGGCACGGCGCCAGGCGCGGCGGGCCTCCCGCAGCGCACCGAGGGTGGTCGAGTACCGGCGGCTCTTGGTGGAGAAGTGGCCGCCGAATCCGAGCATGTGGGCCCAGCGCCGCAGCCGGCCGTAGCCGGCCATCCACTGGGCCAGCGGGTCGCCGTCGTCGTCGGGTGCGTGCCGGCGGGCCCAGTCGCGGTGGGCGATCAGGACGGCGGTCGGGGCCTGCCCGAGTCGCCAGCACGCGGCGATGAGCCGGCCGGGGTGCGTGCGGTGGTTGGCGTGCAGCGCGGCCGTCTCATCGTCGAGTCGGGCGGAGGCGTGGCCGGTGATCTCGGTGGCCTTGGTGGCGTACTTGGCGAGGTAGCCGGCGACGGCGCTGGTGGTGATGTGCCCGGCGTCGTCGACGTCGCGCACGGTGAGCCGGACCTGCCGGGGGTCGAGCTGGGCGCCCCAGGCGATCTCCCAGCCAACCGGGTTGGTCGGGTGCGGCGGAGTGGTGAACGAGGTGGCGGTGAGCGCGTCGCGTAGCAGGAGGGCCAGGTGCGCGGAGGTGATCGACGCGGGCGGGGTGAGAATCGCGGTGGGGTCGGCCGGGTCGACAGCGTCGAGGCGGACCATCGCGTGCACGTGGGCGACCCCGCGGCGCTGGAACTCCGCGACCTTGGCGTAGGACAGCCGCAGCCGGCCCCCGCCATGCCGGTCCGCGAGGGCACGCAGATGGCGGTTGGCGGTGTTCATCGACCGGCGCCACAGCTCCCCGGCGAAGGCGTTCCACACGACCTGGTGGTCGTGGTCGTAGCAGTCCAGGCACAGCGGCCGGCCCACGGCGGGGTCGTCGTCGGCGTGCCGGTGCCGGCACTCCTGCACCACCCTGTGCGAGCAGGTGTCGGCAGCACGGCGGGGTCGGCAGGGCCGGCCGTCGCGGTGGTGGGTGTGCACCGGCCCGAAGGACGGCGCGGTGCCGGTGAGGAACACACACGGGTGCTCCGCCACGGTGGCAGGGACGCCCTTGCCGCCGGCTAGGCCGGCGCGGACGAGCTGGAAGGTGTCGGCGCGGTAGGTCTCGGCGCAGGAGGGGCAGACGGTCACGCGGCGGTTGCCGCAGGGCACGTACAGCAGCCCATCCGGCATCGCGTCAGTGCTCGCCGTCGCGGTGATCCGGCCGGTGCTGGTCTCGACGGTGTGCAGGTCCCCGCGCAGCCGGATCGGGTGCGAGCAGCCGGCGGCGGCCCGGATGTGGCCCTGCCACCGGTCGTAGTCGGCGGAGCCGGCGCGGTGGACGAGGTCGGTGACGTTCGCGCCGGCCCAGCGGGGGGCAGCGGCGGGCCGGGGCGGCGCGGCGGTCATCGCGGGGTTCCGTGCTTGAGGTGGCCCCAGCGCTGGTGGGCCGCCTGGCGGGTGGTGCCAAGCCGGTCGGCGATCTCCGACCAGCTGTAGCCGGCGGCGCGCAGGCCGGTGACGGCGGTGGCGAGCGCGTCGTCGACGCGGCCGGCCAGGGCGGCGAGGCTCGCCAGCCCGTCAACGTCACCGGCGGCGACCCGGCGCCCTGCAGCGGCGATGACCCGGCGACCGAACGCCAGGTAGGCGTCGTTCTCGACGACCCGCGCCGGCCCATCGGGCGTCAAGCGCTCCTTGACAGCGGACGCGCTCATCGGGCTCGCCCCACCAGGACAGCCGCGCGGGTCGCGTCCCGGCGGTCGAGGGCGCGCATGTCGCGGCGGAACCGCAGCTCCCGCACCAGCTCCCGGCCGAGGTAGCCGGCGACGAGCAGCCCGAGGACGCCGAGCAGGCCGACCGTCATCACGACGTCGATCACGGGCCACACTGCCGATGCTGCAGCGAGCCCGCACACGATGCCGATGCCGAGCATGATCAGTCGGAACTCGGTGGTGCGGTTCATGCGGCGGCCCTCCGGGCGATGGTGGCGATGTCGTCATCGGTCAGCCAGGAGCAGCGCATCCGGAACGGGGTGCCGTCCTCGGCGAGCAGCCAGCCGACGCCGGGCGCGGCCGGGTCGAGAGCGGAGGCGTCGTAGCCGCGCGCGTGCCAGCCGTGGCCGAGGACGATGTCCGAGCTGGTCTCGGTGGTGCAGCGGAACGCGAGGCGGTAGCCGAACAGGTCGCGCAGCGAGGTCGGGATGATGTCGTGGCTGGGCCGCTGGGTCGCGGCGACGACGATCACCCCGGCGGCGCGGCCCCGGGCGACGAGGTCGCGCAGCAGGAGCGAAAACTGCTCGCGCTGCTTCTTGTCGCCGGCCGTGGCCGAGTAGTACGCGAGTTCGTCGATCACGAGCATGACCGCGTCGGTCCAGTCGTCCCGCTCGATCTTGCGGCGGGCGTTGGCCCGGAGCCGGGCGTACCGGCGCTGCATCTCGGCTTGCAGCTCGGCGAGCGCGTCGAGGCCCTCGGCGAGGTCGGGGCCGATGAACCGGTCCGCGCAGTCGCGCCACAGCCCGAGCTCCACCTCCTTGCCGTCCATGAGCCACAGCCGGCAGTCGGCGGATAGGGCCGCGTGCGCCACGACGTTGTTGAGCGCACCGGACTTGCCCGAGCCGGGTTCGCCGGCGGCCAGGAGGTTCTTGTAGATCAGCCGCAGCAGCACCGGAGCGGCGTTCTCGTCGATGCCGACCGGGATCGAGTCGTAGATCGACACGACCGGCGGGAACGGCTCGCGCCGGTGGCGGCCCAGGACGCTAAGCACTCCGACCACCCCGCAGGACGACGAGCCGCCGACGCCGGGCCGGCCGCGTGGAGTGCGGCGTGGAGTGCGGCGAGGTGTGCGCCGGGCCGCGCAGTGGGTCGCGCCGGATGACGTCGACGACGACGAGCGCGCTGACCTTCCGGTGCGCGGCCGCGCGGGCGTCGGTGGCCCAGCACGCGGAGGCGGCGTGCGAGAGGTTCCGCTCGATGTCCCCGGCGTCGATGCCGGCGCGCAGCAGCACCCACAGGCGCTCCCCAACGGGCGTCGGCCGGCACCACAGCAGGAGTGGCACGTTGCCCGAAAAGTTCATGACCCGGCGCTCGATGCAGGTGGCGCGGAAGCGGTGCCGGGTCATCACGGCGAAGCAGCGGCGGACGACGTATCGGCGCGACGCCGGCCAGCCGGCCACGACGAGCACGAGCCCGACGAGGACGAGCACGGCGGCCCAGGTCTCCATGCGGTCGGTGAGCCAGACCCACGCGGCGAGCGCCAGGACGGTCACGGTGATCTCGGCGCGGAGCCGGATCGCCAGCCCGAGCAGCCGGGCCGGCCAGGAGCGCTGCGGGCGGGTGAACACCTCGAACGGCTCGGTGCGGGTGAGGCGGTCCCGCGAGGTGCGGACGAGGGCGGCCATCAGGACGCCTTGGCCGCGGCGAGCGGGCGGATCTCGGCGGCGCGGTAGGCGACGCCGTCGCGGCCGTTGCGGGCCCAGGGGATCGCGACGAGCTGCACGGGCGTGACCTGCTGGCCCTGCTGCAGCGGCGGCGGGTCGCCGGCCACTGTGACGTTGATCGTGTCGGCGCCCTCGTCGCTCATGACGACGAGCTGGGCGGACCAGAGCGGCATGCGGGTCTTGCGGTCGAGGCGCTGCACGCCGTTGTCGTCGAGGCGCCGCTCGAAGGGGCGGCCGACGTGGAAGGCCATGTGCGAGATGTCGATGAGCAGCTTCACGGTTCTCGTCTCCTGCGGTCTGGGAGGTGGCAGGAGAAGGAGACCGCCGATCAGGAGCCGCACCGCGCACGCGAGTACCACCCGCACAAAAGTGCGGGTTGGTGGTGAGCGTTAGGAGCGCGGGGGAGGGCCGACGACGCGGGCGAGGGCATCGGGCGAGAAGCCGGCGACGACATCCGACCCGGTGCCAGACTGCACGGGTTCGGGCGCGCCCGCCAGCCCCGTGTGCGGGTCCACGAACCGGGTGCCGGCGCGGTCGAGGGAGGCGAGGTGGCCGACCCACGCCGGGTGCGGCCAGAGCCGGCTGGACACGGTGAGCACGACTGTCAGCGGGAGGCCGGCGCCGAGCGCGTCGCACAGGACGCCGGTGGCGTAGGTGTCCATGACCGCGGTCGCGGCCTTGCTCGCCGAGTTGAGCGTGAGCGGGCAGGCAACGACGGCGACCGGCCGGGGCCCGCGCGCCTGTGCGGCGTCGCGCTGGTCGAACAGCACGGGCGAGCCGGTGACGGCTTGGACGGCGTCGAGGTCGAGCCATGCCCGGCTGGCCGGCGATCCGACCACGGTCACGGTCCAGCCGGCGGCCACGAGCGCCCGGGCGACGTCGGGCGTGCGGGCGGTCAGGGGCGCCCCGCAGACGACGAGGGTCAGGGGCGCGGTCACGCGAGAGTTTCTACTCCAGTGCGCCGGCCCGCGCCGCGAGGTCGGTCAGGGTGCGAGTGGGCTTCTTGCGCTGCCGGCCCAGCATCTCGCGCAGGGTCTCGCGCGCCATGACGTTATAGCGGATCGACTCGGGGGCGGCCCGCTCCGCTTCGAGCAGGTGGAGCGTGGCCTCGGCGTCCCGCTTGCGCTGTGACTGCGCCCAGGCGAGATCGAGGTGGACCTGCGCGCGCCGGCTGTGCAAGCCAGCGGGGAGCCGGTCGACGTCGACGGCCCCGGCTGCGGCAAGCGCTTCGGCCGGGTCGCCCAGTTCGGCGGCGACGGACACCCGGTGGATGGCGACGTTCGTCGGGCCGAACGCAGTCCAGCCGTGGTTGGCGTCCATGCCGAGCAGTCGGGCCAGCGTGTCCGCCTGGTCGAGCCGCGCCCATGCCTGCGTCCGGTCGGTGCGGCGGGCCGCGATGACAGCGGCGATCAGCCAGAGCGCGCCGGTGATCGAGAGCAGCGACGGCTCGTCGGTGCGCACACGCGGGGTCAGCCGCTCGGCCATCGTGACGGCCAGCGTCTCCGCCTCGTCGGTGCGGTCGGAGCGCAACAGCGAGCACACCACCTGGTAGACCGCCATGCCCTGCGCGGCGAGGGAGTCGAGCGTGCCCGCGGTCATCGCGGCCCGATCGGCGGCCACGGCGGCGAGGTCGGCGGACCCGAGCTTGGTCAGCAGCTTGGCGCCGGCCACGTAAACCGAGACGTACCCAAGCAGCTGCTCCCGGTCGCCGTTTGCAGCAATGTGGACCTGGTCGGCGGCGACGAGCAGTTCAGGCAGCTCGCGGATCACCCGGCTGTAGTTGGCCGCCTGGTACTGCGTGTGAATGTCGGCAGCACGGGCATGCAGCGCCTCGGGCGAGAGCGGGTCGTCGGGGTCGACAGCTCCGGTCAGCGCGATGTACCGGACAAGCACTCGCCGAATGCTGTCGAGATCGTCGACAAGCGTCGTGCCGTTCGGGGCGTACTGCCACGGGCGCCCAGCCAGCGCCTCGACGTCAACATGCAGCACTTTCGCCATGTCCAGGAGGATTGAAAGCCGATCGACCGAGCGGACACCACGCTCGACCTGCGATAGCCAGGATTCGGAGCGCCCCACAAGTCCAGCAAGTGCTGCCTGGCTCAAGCCACGACGACGACGATACGTCGCAATGCGCTGACCAGTGGTGGCTACACTCATTGTCCAATTATGGCACACCTGCGCTTGCTGAGCTAGTGATGAACCAGGCAAGCTGAGGCATGGATGCACTCCGGACTCATGCGGACGGGTAGATCAACCGGTACTCTCGCTCTGGCCGCAAGCGTTGGTTGTGCGTAAATTCGAAGCCGTGTTGCCTTGGAGGTCGATGTGCGCGAAGGTAGGACTACCGAGACGGGTGACACCGGTCAATTAGAAGTTGAAGCAAATTTAAGCCGGATCGGTTGGGGTCCTGTGGCGAACACTCGTAGGGATCTCGGCACAGACATTTACGCTCAAGTGCGGGACGCACGAGGATTCGACCTGGGAATCATTGTTGGGGTTCAGGTGAAGAGTGGTCCGACCGCCTTCGAGGATGAAAAACATTCGGAGTCGGGCCAATTGGAAGGTTGGTGGTTTTACGAGAATGGGGTAGAGCACTTCGAGGACTGGGTTACTCACAGTGTTCCGCACCTGCTCGTCCTGCACGACTTGGACACCCGCATCTCGTATTGGGTTCATGTCACGGCAGACAAGGTCGAGATCACAGGCGAAGGAGCCAAGATCTTGGTTCCTGCGTCTCAAACTGTCGATCGCGATCACCTTGAGGATCTAATTGTCGTGGCTGCGACCCAGCGAGTCGGTTTGACATTCGAAGGCAGCGCTTGGGCAGCAACTGCTCGGACAGTGCCACCAGCAAGACGCCTGCGGACGGCGATGATTGCGCCACGCCTCGTGGCTCCCCATCGGAACAAAGGATTTCGGGATGCAATTGAGCCCGAGGAGGCGGTCGCTCTGCTTGTGCTTTGCCGTATGGACGACCTTGCCGAATTTGCAAACAGGCACCGTAGGGTTCCGTCAATGGAGGAAGCCCTCACGCATCGCGATTGGAGGTGGCGATTCTTCGGGGCGTTGGGTTCGGCAGTAGTGCGTAATGAATACACGGATTTGCGCGATCTGATCTCTAAGACGAATAAGTGGGATCGTCGAGCGTCGGCCTCCGTTGCGTTGGCCAGCTTCCTTGTGGAGGAGGAGAACTACGAAGAGGCGATCGAGGTTCTCGCTGAGCTAAAGGATCATTGCAGCCCTGTTGATCACGCCTGGGTGCTCTCCCAAAAAGCTCGATGCATGGCAGAGATTGGGCAAGTCGCGGAGGCGCGGGCTTCAGCGGACGATGCACTACGGAGCCTCGGCTCCACGTTCACAGATGATGCGACAGCGTCAGCTATTAGGGCCTCTGCCGCCTCACTCCTGTACTACACGGCAGACATTCGAAATGAGGATCTGGGCCAAGCGCTTGCGGCAGGCGATTACGCCGCCTCCTGGTGGCGAACTCAACTGCAGGCCTGGGGACTACAGAACGCACTAGGCCGCACCTTCAGGGCGGAGCTGGAGGACACGACCCAGCGCATCGGCTTCGAGGAGAGCGGTCACAACCGACTCTTCGCCTCACTGCTGATATCGACCTTCAGTACAGATGCAGGCAGCTGGCAGCATGCGACCAAGCTTCTGGCAATGAATATCTTTTCTAAGGGAGCAATTTCAGACGACGAAGCTTCGGCTGCTCTTGATGATCTCCGCAGGGTCGGTGCCGCATCGGAAGCGGGTATTGCGACAAAGTACCTATGGCGGTGGGGTTCCCCGGTAGTACTGCAGAGTGTGCTGCAGAAGATTCTGGATCGGAGGCTAACGCGCCTCTCGGCGAAGGCCTCGCTCGCAACAATTGAGCACGGCGGGGATCTAGCCACTTCAAGTCAAGCCGACAACTTGTGTGATGCTCTTCTTGGCATCTTGCGGGACCCTGCCGCCTTTGCTAGTCGGATTAATCCGACATTCGCAATATCTCATTACGTGTGCCGCGCGTTGGCCAGCGTGATTGGAGCGGCCTCGTCGACTGCCCATGCGGCAGTAATAGATTACATCTGCGACCTTCGCATTGAGGCCAACTCTCCACTAGCTTACGATATTGCAGTCATCGCACGCAGGCTCGAATGCGATGACCTTACACAGGATCAGAAGCTGAGGTTGTTCGAGTTTGCGTCCAATCTGAATGATGCGGTGCTGAGCGCGGAGCTGATGCGTTTGACGTCGCAATCGGAATCCACTACCAACGAGGAACTCCTTCGACGGGCACGAGACGGGGACCGTGATGCGCTTGGAGTGATTGGCGATGTACGGATCTTGACGGCTGCGGAGGCCCGTGCGTACGTAGAGGCCGATCAGGACCGTTTGAAGCAGATCATGTCGGACGCCGAGAATGGCTCCTATGGTTTCTGGAATCGCGACGCTACGCATTCGTTGGCAATCTTTGGTAGTTGGTTCGAGGGTTTAGTGGACTGGGAAGTTTTGACCAGATTTCTTCGCCACCCGTTGGTAGCTGGAGAGCACAAGCGTACTTGCTGCGTAGCGCTGGCGCACCTGTCTGAACGGTTGCCGGAAGATGCAAGGCTGCTCCTGCAACAGGCGATTCCTGACATCAAGGACGGGCCTGTCGAAGTGCTGCTGGGAGATCCTCTCGGTGGGGCTGTTGTATATCTTGCCGCAGCCCTCGGGAGCTTTGAGGATGACGGAGAATTGCTGGATCGACTCGTCGAACTACTGGGAGGAACTGTGCAGCAACGCGCAGATGTCGCGATGCTGATCGGTCACATGTCTAGAGCGGATTTGATCCCGTTATGTGTCGGATTGACTAGAGACGAGCATCCTGATGTTCGTCTCGCCGCAACTACCGGTTTGGCAATCCATGTCGCCAAGATGGGTGACGCTGCAAGTTCGGTCGCGCTTGCGGCGTTGCGGGCGGTCACGGAGAGTTCCCCGACCGGTGTGGCGCTCCGTGTCGTGAACGCGTTTCAGGGCCCAGAGGTGTTGGCTAACGAGTCGCAAAGCCGCGACTCGATTGCCGCAACCCTTCGAGGTCATCCATCTGCGATCGTGCGCCGGAGGGCGTCAGCTGCAACTCGCGCCCGTCCCACCCCTTAAGTGTAAATTCCAACTGCGGGCGCATCAACTGGGGAGGACTTTCTGTACGTCTTCAAGCCGGCCCTGGCGGGCCGGACGCGGCCCTCCTGCGCGCTCGGCCTTGCCGCTCCGCTCCCGGCCGGCGCGCCCGGACCGCGTTGGTTGCGCTCTGGACCGCCCAAGATCACGTTCGTACCCTCGCACGATGAAGCGATGGCTGTGCCGGATTGGTTGGCACCGTTGGTCGAAACGAGTCAACGACAGCGGCCAGGCGTACCTCGTGTGTCAACGCTGTAACAAGGAAGATGACGTGCCCACTCGGCCTCGTTTGGGCGGAATCTCCTAAAGAGGGCTTCGACAGGGGCCCTAGCGCCTTCAGTGCGCGCAAGATCTCTGTGGCTGAGCGACTGGCGCCCTGAGTCTCAAGGGCTTCCTCGTCCTCATCCAGCGTCGTAGACCGCACCGACCGCATCAACCCCGCTGCGCGTCTCGCCACCGACCCCGGCCCAGGCCCCCGCAGTAGAGGTCACCACGAGCTGGAGGAGGGCCGGGGCCGGCGTCGAGATGTTCCAGGGTTGACGCGGCCGGCGCGGTCCACAGTGCGGCCAGGACGACGAGGAAGGGGGAGGAGCGACGGGGGCCGGGTGGAGATCATCAGCACCGCTTACCTCCCGCTACCCGCCACTAACGACCGCGAACAGTGGGTGAGGACCGGACGTGTGCCCGGCGTAATCCTGCACGTCATCGGCGGTACTAGCGAGCATCGGCAGGTGCCCGCAGGGGTTGTGGATTGCTCGGGCGGTTACTGGTTCGAGTCCAGTCGGAGGAGCAAGACTCCAGCTCAGGGCCTCGCCGATCGGTTCGCGTCCCCGGTAGCCCCCGACTTACCCCCGGGATCGCGCCGGGGCGCCGCGTCGCCGAACACCTCCAGCACGTCCGTCACCGCAGTGCTCTCGCCGGGAGGCAGGTCCCAGGAACGCGGCCGCACCGGTCGGAGCAGTGTGGTGGTGCGGTGAGCGGGCAGGATGCGGGGCTTCGCCTCGACCTCCCCGAGGGCGACCACTCGGCAACCACCAGTGCCCGTGATGGGTTGCGGGGTCAGGCCGCACGGCACGGTGGTCAGCCGTTCGGCTCGGAGACGATGCTGACGACGGCGCCGTGCGACGTGCGGATGCGTGCCACGGTCTGACCCCACGGCTGGACGGCGGGTTCGGCGAGGCTCTCGGCGCCGGCATCGAGGGACCGCTGGTAGGTGGTCCGGACATCGTCGCTGATGAAGCTGAGCTGGAACAGGGCGGGTGGCCCATCGTCGAGGGTGCGGTGCTGGGGGAAGAGGGCGTCGGCCTCGCGGTGGTCGGCGATGGCGAGGGTGGTGGGGCCGCTGTCGAGTTCCGCGTAGAGGCCCATGGGGCCGTTCTCCAGCAGCACCCGTCGCGTGAGGCCGAAGGCCCGTTCGTAGAAGGTGACAGCGGCTTCGACGTCGTCGACCCAGAGGAAGGTGTAGCCGAACCTGTTCATCGTGCGGTTCTCCTGTCTGAGCAGTGATCAGGGGTCGTGGGATCAGGACTTCTCCGCGGTGCCCGTGGCGGTCGTCCGGCGCAGCGCGAGGGCGAGCAGCGCACCGAGCAGGGCGAGGCCGGCTCCGGCGAGGAACGCGGCGGCGTAGCCGGCGGTCGCGCCGGTCGCGCTCGTGCCGGTGGTGGATGCGGAGGCGACTGCGGCGAGGGCGGCGAGGCCGAGCGCGCCGCCGATCTGCTGAGTGGTGTTGATCAGGCCGCTGGCGAGTCCGGCGTCCTGCGCTGCGACCCCGGTGACGCCGGCGACGGTGAGCGGGACGAAGGTCAGGCCGAGGCCGACGCCGACGATCAGGGACGGGCCGAGCACGTCGGTGAGGTAGGTGCCGTCGGCGTCGATGCCGGAGTACCGGAGCAGCCCGGCGGCGACGACGAGCAGACCGGTGGTGATCACGGCGCGCACACCGAGCCGGTCGACCAGGCGGGCGGCGATCGCGGACGTGGCGATGACGGCGGTGGCGCCGGGCAGGTACCCGAGCCCCGTGGCCAGCGCGGACAGGCCGAGCACCTGCTGGACGTAGAGGGACTGGTAGAAGAACATCGAGAACAGCGCCGCGCCCACGAGCAGGGCCAGGAGGTTGGCCACCCCGACCTGGCCGGCTCGGAGGACGGTCAGCGGCATCAGCGGTGCGCGACCTCGCAGCTCCAGCACGACGAAGCCGGTGAGCAGCACCAGCGCGGCGGCCAGCGCTGCGATCGTGCTGGGCGCCAGCCAGCCGGCTTCCCCGGCGTGCACGGCGCCGTACACCAGCGCGGCGAGGCCTGCGGTCACGGTCAGCGCGCCGGGCAGGTCGTAGCCGCTCCGTCGGGTCGTGCGGGACTCCGCGACCAGCGCGGGAAGCGCGATGAGCACGGCGAGCCCGACGGGGATGTTGACGAACATGGTCCAGCGCCAGGACAGGGTCTCGGTGAGGACGCCGCCGAGCAGGGAGCCGAGCGCGGCGCCGCTACCCGCGACCGCGCCCCACACTCCCAGCGCGACGTTGCGCTCGCGCCCCTCGGCGAACGTGGAGGTGACCAGGGCCAGCGCGGCCGGGGAGACCAGGGCGGCTCCGACTCCCTGCAGAGCCCGGGCGGCCAGGAGCACCTCGGACGTCGGAGCCAGGCCGCCCAGCAGCGATGCGGCCGTGAACACCGCGACACCGGCCGAGAAGATCCGACGGCGGCCGAGGTAGTCGCTCAGGCGTCCGCCGAGCAGCAGCAGGCCGCCGAAGGTTAGTGTGTAGGCGTTGACGACCCACGCCAGGCCCGACCCGTCGAGGCCGAGGTCGGCGCCGAGCGAGGGCAGGGCGACGTTCACGATCGACCCGTCCAGGACGACCATCAGCTGGGACGCCGCGAGCACGACCAGGGCCCACCAGCGGCGGGACGACGCTCGCGCGGGTGGGACGGCGGGGAGAGGGACGAGCGCGGTCATGACGGGCCTCCGGGTCGAGCGCTGGTGTGCGGTGCGACATCAGGCTGCTGGTCGGAGGTGTCCGCGGTCCAAGACGAGCTGCCGACGATACTCATCGGCTAGGCCGAACAAACGAGCTACGGTGGGTCGGTGGAGATCGAGCTCCGGCATCTGCGCTACTTCGTGGCTGTCGCCGAGGAACGCCACTTCGGACGAGCCTCGGAGCGGCTGGTGATCAGTCAGCCCGCGCTCAGCGAGACCGTCCAGCAGCTCGAGCGCCGGCTCGCCGTCACGCTGCTCGATCGCAGCAATCCTCGCCGGACGGTGCTGACCCCGGCGGGTGAGGCGCTGCTGGAGGAGGCCAGGGCGGTGCTCGCCCGGCTCGACGCCGCGGTCCGCGTCACGCGTCGTGCCGGGCGCGACCCGGCCGCGCCCCTGCGCGTGGGCTTCCTCGACGGCGAGCCCTCCCCCCTCGTGCAGCAGACGCTGCACGCGGTCCGCCGCGAGCGTCCCGAGCTGGCGATCCTGCCGCGCCGGCTGCTGTGGAGCCAGATGCAGAACGCCGTGCGCGACGACCTCGTCGACGCCGCCTTCACCCGGCTGCCGATCGACCTGACAGGCCTGCGTGCGATCACGATCCTCCGTGAACCGCGCTACGTGATGCTGTCCGCCGACCACCCGTTGACGACGCACGAGGCCGTGTCCATCGCCGAACTCGCCGACCTGCCGGTCGTCGCGAACGCCGGCGCGCCACCCGTCTGGTCGAACTTCTGGCAGGTCGATCCCCGCCCCGACGGGTCACCCGCTCCGCAGGGCCCGCTCGTGCACAACCTCGACGAAGGTTTCGAGGCGATCGCCCTCGGAGGCTGCTGCGGGTTCTTCCCCGAGTCCATGCTGCCCGCCGTACAGGCCAGACCCGACCTCGGACACGCCCGCGTCACCGACATCGACAGTTGCGAGCTGGCTGTCGTGGTGCACGCCGGAGAACCCGCGTTCCCCGGTCTGTCCGCGTTCATCGACGTCGCAACACGCTCTGCTCCACGATGACGCGCCAACCCCGACTCGCCCCGGGATCGATTCGTGGACGACGACGACCGACCGAGCGCAGCGCGGAGGGCCGCCATCGAGCCGTGCAGCAGGCAGCGGCAGAGCAGTGGGACCGACCAGCAGGGCCGATCCTGCCTCGGGCGGTCACTGGTTCGAGTCCGGTCGGAGGAGCTTCTCCCGGAGTCAGCGGTTCGTAGTCCGACCGCCGTCCTGATCCGGATTCCCTCGTGCGCGCGGAACCCGTTCGGGATCATCGTGGACGGCGTTCCGGCGGGCGCGATCCAGATCCCGGCCACCGCCGCGTGTCCGAGGTGGTCGGCCGCCTGCCGCGCGCTCGACCCGCCCGCGTCGCGCCCACTGCCAGTGGGTGGCAGGGCGGCGAGCCGTCGTGGCCGTCCCGGGACGAGGGGCCGCCGCATGTGGACGACCGGCGGGTGATCCGTGGGGAGGCGGTTCGGAGCGCCGGCGCTCGATCAGGTCGGTAGGGCCCCGTGGCAGGGTGAGGACGTGACGGGGAGACGATGGCTGCAGCTGGTCGCTTCGTGCCTGGTGCTCGCCGCCGGCGTCGTCCTGCTGCTGCGGGCGGGCTTCGGCTCGGACGGCTACTCGACCTTCGTGAACGGGGTCTCGCGGGCGTCGGGCTGGGAGTTCGCGCTCGTCAACACCCTCGTCGGGGTGTCGCTGGTGGCGCTCGCCTGGCTCCGCGGCACCCGTCCCGGCGTCGGCACGATCGTGCAGACGGTGCTGGTCGGCGCAGCGGTGTCGATCGGCTTGGCCGTGACGGTGCAGCCGTCGTCGCTGCTCGTGCGCTGCCTGCTGCTGGCGCTGGCGCTGCCGGTCCTGGCCGTCGGCGTGGCCGGCTACCTCAACACCGCCAGCGGGGCCGGACCGGCCGAGGCCGCCGCGCTCAGCGTCGACCCGCCGATCCCGTTCCGCTGGGGCTACAACGTTCTGCAGGGCGTCGGCGCCCTCGTGGGCTGGCTGTGCGGCGCCGACGTCGGCGTCGGGACGCTGCTCGTCGTCGTGGTGCTGGGTCCGGCGGTGGACCTCCTGCGGGCGCGCCTGCCCCGCTGGGAGCAGCCCGCCGCCAGCGTCTGAACCCGCCGGCCCGCCGTCCTGCGGTCAGGAGGCGCGGGCGGCGATCGTGGCGTACCTCCGGTCGGGCCGCTCCGGGAGCTGCTTCTGCAGGCGCTCCACCTCGGTGAAGCCCACCGCCGCCAGGTGCTGCGCGTAGACCCCGACGGGCCAGCGGTACGCGGTGGTGACCCTGTGGTCGAACGCGGCCACGCCGTCGTCGCTGTCGAAGAAGCCGACGACGAGCACGCCGCCGGGCGCCAGGAGGCGCCGGAACCCGGCGAGCACCCGGTCGAGCTCCGGGGGCGGCAGGTGGATCGTCGAGTACCAGGCGAGGATGCCCGCCACGGAGTGCTCGGGGACGTCCAGCTCGGTCATCGAGCCGAGCAGGAAGGTCGGGCCGAGGTGCGTCGCCCGGGCGTGCGCGATGAACTCGGGGACCACGTCGACGCCGGTCACGTCGACCCCCAGGGCGTGCAGGTGCGCGGTCCAGTGGCCGGGTCCGCACCCGAGGTCGAGCACGGGTCCCGGCAGCCCGGTCAGGTGGCGCCGGACGAGGGCCGTGTCGTCCTCGTGGTCGTGCCAGCGGCCGCCGTCGACCAGGTCGATGTACTGCTCCGCCATGGACGAGTACGCCGCGCGCACGGGACCGGGATCCACCGCGGCAGGCTAGCGGGATCCCGACGGAGCGCGGGGTCGTCGATCCTCACCTACGCTCGATCACGTCGACCGGGGTCACGGTCACGTGCCAGGCGATGTGGTCGGCGATCGGAGCTGCGGTGCGCACGTGGACGGTCAGGCGGTTCGAGGAGCGCGACCTGGACGCGGCGGTCGTCCACTGGGCGTCGGCCGGCGCCACCCCGCCGTTCCCGATCGGGGAGGTCGTCGCCGCCGTCCGGGACGCGGGCCCGGCCTGGTGCGCCGTGGAGGGCGACCGGGTCGTCGGCACGGTCGTGGCCCGGGTCGAGGGCGCCCAGGCGTGGGTGCTGCGCCTGAGCGTCGTCGACCGGGGCGCCGACGGGCCGGGCGCGGCGCTGGTCGACCGCCTGCTGGCCGACCTGACCGACCGCGGCGTCGGCCGGGTCAGCGGCCTGCTCCCCGAGGGCGCGGTCCCGGCGGCCGTGCTCGACGGCTGGGGGTTCCGCAGCGAGCCGGTCGTCCTGTTCGAGCGCCACCTGGACCGCACGCCGGACGCGCAGGAGGTCCTGCGCCGGCTCGGGGGCCGCGTCGTCCCGGACGGGCTCTGGGACAGCCTCGCCGGCATGGCCCGGGAGAAGACGCTGATCGAGCGCCGGATCATCCTGCCGCTCGCGCAGCCGGAGGAGGCGGCGCGCCACGGCGTCCGGCCGCCGCACGCCGTGGTGCTCTTCGGCCCGCCCGGCACCGGCAAGACCACCTTCGCGAGGGGCGTGGCGTCGCGGCTGCGGTGGCCGTTCGTCGAGCTGTTCCCGAGCCAGCTGGCCGCCGACGGGCTCGACGGCCAGGCCGCGGCCCTGCGCGAGTTCTTCGAGCAGGTCGCGGCCGTCGAGCGCTGCGTGGTGTTCATCGACGAGGTGGAGGAGATCGCGGCGTCGCGCGACGGTCGGCCGCACACCCACGGCGTCACGAACGAGCTGCTGAAGCTGATCCCGCGGTTCCGCGAGGGCACCGAGCGGCTGCTCGTCTGCGCGACGAACTCCATCCGCAGCCTCGACCACGCGTTCGTGCGGCCGGGTCGCTTCGACTACCTGCTCCCGGTCGGTCCGCCCGACGAGGTGGCCCGCGCGGCGATCTGGCGCGGCTACACCGAGCGCATCACCGACCAGGCCGTCGACGTCGACGCGCTCGTCCGCGCGAGCACCCTGTTCACCCCGGCCGACATCGACTTCGCCGCCCGCAAGGCCGCCCAGCGCGCGTTCGAGCGGGGGGTGCTCGCCGGCACCGGGGGCCGGGCGGTCACCGAGGACTTCCTGGTGGCCATCGGCGACACCCGGCCCAGCCTGACCAAGGCCGCGGTCCGCGACTTCCAGGAGGACATCGACGACTTCGCCCGGGCCTGACCCGGGCCGGGCCACCGGGTGGCGGTCACCGCCGCAGCAGCCGGTCGACGACGACGTCCCGGTCCGCCGGCCGCAGGTGCACGTCGTGCCCCGCGTCCGGGAGGACCTCCACGTCGCTGTGCGGCAGCAGGGTGCGCAGCCGGTGCGCCGCGAGCGCGGAGTCGTGGACGACGCTGCGGCCGCCGAAGAGCGCCGTGACCGGCACGGTGACCGAGCTGATCTCCTCGTCGGCCGGTGGGCGCTGGAACGGCACCCGCGGCCGGTAGTGGCGCACCCCGGCGAGCAGGAGCGCGACCTCGGGCCGGTCGGTGAGGTCCGTGCCCGCCGACCAGCGCACGAACCACCTCCAGGCCCGCTCGGTGCCCAGCAGCCCGGCCACGGCGCCGCGCCACAGCACGGCGCGGGCGTACCCGGCGGTCAGCGTGGTCGGGTCGAGCAGCGTGACCGCGGTGAGCCGGTCCGGCGCGTGGACCGCCAGCTGGAACGCGTGCCAGCCCCCGCTGGAGGCCCCGGCGACGTGCACCCGGTCGAGGCCGAGCGCGCCGAGGACCTCGTCGAGCCCGCGCGCGCGGTCGGCCAGGTCGGCGAAGGGCCGCCGGTGCACGCTGCGCCCCGCCTCGCCGAGCATGTCGACGGTGTGGAGCGCGCGGTGCGCGGCCAGGGCCGGGATCAGCGGCGCCAGGGCGGGGGACGCCGCCATCAGGCCCGGGAGCAGCACCAGCGGGGGCGCGGCCGGGTCGCCGAAGCGGTGGACCCGCGTGGTGCCGTGCCGGGTCTCGACGTCGTGCACGGCGTCCGGCGGCGGGCACTCCCGCATCGCGCGGTCGTAGAGCTCCAGGTAACGCCGCTCGCCCGCAGCCGAGCGGAAGGTGCTGACACCGGTCATGGGGCGACGGTAGGAACGGTGGCGGCACGGTGTCGTGGACGATTGTCCGGGGGTGGGGCGGTGGCGGGCTGGTCGTTGGTGGTGCCGCGGCGCGACGTCGCGCGCGGGTCCCCCGAGCGGGTGTTCGCGGCACCGCACCGCGGCCTCGCGGGCCGGGCGCTGACCTACGTCGGCCACGACCTGCCCGACACCGGCCGGGGGCCGTGGCGGGCGGCCCCGCTCGGCGCGGTCGTGCTCACCGTCGACCTGGGCCCGCCGTCGGCGGTCCGGTTCGCGGACTCGGGCGCGGAGCTGCCGCCGTCGCCGGTGCTGGGGCTGCGCGACCGGCCGCTGGCGCTGGAGCAGTGCGGTCCGCTGCGGGGAGTGGTGGTGGCGCTGACCCCGTCCGGCGCGCACGACCTGTTCGGCGGCGCCGTGGGCGGGTTGGCGAACGCCGCCGTCGGGCTGGAGGACCTCCTCGGCGCCGAGGGCCGCGTGCTCGCCGAGCGGCTCACGGAGGCCGACGGCTGGGCGGCCCGGTTCGCCCTGCTCGACGGGTTCCTGGCCGGGCGGACCCCGCCCCGGCGGGCCCCGGACGCGGAGGTCGGCGAGGCGTGGCGGCGGCTGTGGACCACCCCGGACGTCCGCATCGGCGAGCTGGCCCGCGAGCTGGGGTGGAGCCGGCAGCGGCTGCACGCCCGGTTCCGCGCGCAGGTCGGGCTCGGGCCGAAGGCGGTGGCGCGCACCGCGCGGCTGCACCGGGCGGTGCGCCTGCTGGACGGGCCGCGGCCCGCCCTGGCCGACGTCGCCGTCCGCAGCGGGTACGCCGACCAGCCCCACCTGCACCGCGACTTCCGCGCCCTGGCGGGGGTGACCCCCACCGAGTACGCGGTCCCGTGACCGTCGATCCCGCCCCGGGGCCCTCCACCTCGATCCCGCCGTCGCGATCCGTGCTCGACCGCCTCGACCGGCCGGGTCGCTCCGGCACGATGCCGGTCGCGCCGGGAAGGGGCCGCGAGGGCCCGCAGCGAGCCGTCGTGGTGGTGCCGGAGACGGGATCGCCCAGTGGCGCTGCCGGTCGGGCGGGGCGCTGCTCCGGCGGTACCGAGCGGCGTGCCGATCCCGCTCGGGGGGCGTCACCTGCGCGGACTCGTCACCGCTTCCCGTAGCGAGCGAGGGTGGTCAGCACAGCCTCCTCCACGGCGCGGGCGACGGCTTCGTCGCCGGGATCCCAGTCGACCAGGAACATCCTGGGCCACAGCACGAAGTTGGAGATCATGCCCAGCATCTGGGTGGCGGCCATCGTCGGGTCCTGCACGTGCAGCGCGCCGGCGGCGTCGGCGATCGAGAAGTAGTGGCGGACCTGTTCGAAGAACGGCATCTTGCCCAGGTCGAACTGCCGTCGACCGAGGTCGGGCAGGGCGGGCGCCTCGGCGATGACCAGGCGGAAGAGGTTGGCCATGCCCGGCCGGCCGATCAGGTCGGCGTACGCGGCGCCCAGCGTCCGCAGGCTCGTCCCGGGATCGTCGGCCGCGACCCGAGCGGGTGCCTGCGTCCGGTGCGCCCAGACCTCCGCGACGATCGCGTCGAACAGGTCGTCCTTGGTGGGGAACTGCCGGAAGAGCGTGGCTCGGGACACCTGCGCGGCCTCGGCGACCTGAGCCAGGGACGTCCGCGTGAACCCCCGGGTCCCGAACAGGTCCAGGGCGGCGGTCAGGATCGCGGCCCGCTTCTCGGCGGCGACCCGCTGGTGGAACGACGAACTACCCGGCACGGGGCGACGGTACCGGATGGTGAGTGGCTTGACTCAGGTCACCACGGCGGGTCATGCTGGTGAAGTGAGTCAGCTGGCTCACCTCAAGGAGGGAATCCGCATGAGCGGTCGGTACAGCGAGGACGTCGTCCTGATCACCGGAGCCACCGGCGGCATGGGGGCCTCCCACGTCCGCGGCTACCACGCCGAGGGGGCCCGCGTCGTGATCGCGGGTCGACGCGACGAGGAGGGCCTGGCCTCGGCCGCCGAACTCGGGGAGCGGGCGCTGTTCGTCCACCTCGACGTCACCGACGCCGAGGACTGGACGCGCGCGGTCGCGGCAACCGAGGAGACCTTCGGCCCGATCTCCGTCCTGATCAACAACGCCGGGGCGCAGACCGCACCGGCTCCCATCGAGCACACCGACCCCTCGGCCTGGGACCGCGCCTTCGCCGTCAACACGAAGGGCCCCTTCCTGGGGATCCGGGCGGTGGCGCCGTCGCTGCGCCGCGCCGGTGGCGGATCCATCGTCAACGTCGTCTCGACGATGGCCCACGTCGGGACCGCGCACTTCGCGCCCTACACCTCGGCGAAGTGGGCCGTCCGCGGCCTGACCCGCACGGCGGCGCTGGAGCTGGGGCGCGACCGCGTCCGGGTCAACTCGGTGCACCCGGGAGTCGTGTCCACGCCCTTCGTCCACGAGCCCGTCCCCGGTTCCGACGTCGCGATCGCCGAGGCGTACTCCCCGGACGCGTTCGCCGTGCCGCGCCTGGCCGAGCCGCAGGAGATCACCGACGTGCTGCTGTGGCTGACCTCGGAGGAGGCCTCCTTCGTCACCGGCTCGGAGTTCGTGGTCGACGGGGGCCTGCTGCTCGGGCCCGCACTCCGGGCCGAGGAGGCCGTCGGTGCCTGAGCCGTCACGCGGGTCGACGCGCCGGCCCTCGTCCGGGACGGAGCGCGGACCGGTGCCGGCGCCGGCGCCGGACCGCGAGGCGGTGCGGAAGGCGCTGGCCATCGACCGGACCTCCAGCGCCCGGGCCCGGACCATCGACCTGACGACGGTCGGAGCCCGGTCGGGGCGCGCCCACCGGATCGAGATCTGGTTCTACCGGGCCGGGGACGACCTCTACCTCTCCACCACACCGGCGCGCCGGGACTGGTACGCCAACATCCTGGCCCACCCGCGGATCGTGGTGCACCTGAAGAACGGCGTGCACGCGGACCTGGCGGCCACCGGTGTCCCGATCACCGACCCCGGGGAGCGCGAGCGCGTCCTGCGGGACGTCGTGGACGAGCTCAGGCACCCGCAGAACCGGGGTGGCGTGCAGCGGAGCATCGGCGTGGCCGACGACTGGATCGCCGGGAGCCCGCTGGTCCGCATCGATCTGGACGACCGGTCGCTGTCGCCCGGCGCGCGGTAGGCGAGGGCCGGGGCGCCGCACCGGTGGGCATCAGCCGTGACCGGTCGGATGCGACCCCACCCCTGCACGTGCTCACCGACGCCGTGCTCGCCCCGGTGCGCAACGGGCGGACGGGCCGCGGTCGGCCGTCGACCCCGGGCTGCGGACGCGGCGGTGGGGTCAGTGCGACAGCAGGTCGGCGAGGAGGTCCTCCTCCGTGATCGTCCACCGCGCGGCGCCCAGGGGGACGAGCAGCTCCACCACCTCGCCGTCGTAGCGGGACCGCACCCCGGGCAGGAGCCGCCGGGCCAGCGCCAGCATCGCCGCGTTCTCGGGCAGCACGGCCCCCCGCAGCTCCGTGCGGCCGAGGTCCTCCGCCAGGGCGGCCACGGCGGTGAGCAGCCGACCGCCCAAGCCGCGGCGCTGCCAGGCGTCCACGACGGCGACGGCGAGCTCGGCCCGGTCGCCACCGGACCCGATCGCGCGGGCGACCCCGACCGGCCCGACGCCCGGCGCGACCGCCACGACCGCGGCGTGCCGCCGGCCGTCCACCGCCGCCAGGGCCGCCCGCACCGCCGGGGGCAGCCGCGGCACGGGGGAGTGGAAGCGCAGGAACCTGCTCCGCGGCGAGAGCCCGGCGAACACCGCGTCGACCACGTGCTCCGCCTCCGCCGGAACCACCGGCCGCACCACCACCCCGTCCGCCCCCACCGCCGACGGCGGCGCGGGCAGCACCGGCGCGCTCATGCCGACCACCGGCCCGCCGGGGACGCCGCGCCGGACCCGGCCACGAACCGCGCCACCGCGTCGACGACGCCGGGGTCGCGCAGCAGCCGCCGGTGCCCGAGCCCGTCGGTGGCGATCAGCCGCGCGTCCGGCCACGCCCCGGCCACGCGGCGGCCCTCGTCGAACGGGACCTCCCGGTCGCGCCGGTCGTGCACCACCAGCACCGGCAGGACGGCGACGGCCCGTGCCGCGGCGGCCGGGTCGAACGCCGCCCAGGGCAGTCCGACGGTGCGCAGGACCCGCCGCTCCAGCCGGGACCGCACCCGGGGACCCAGGCCCAGGCGCGCGGCGAAGTCCGCGAACACCCGGCTCGGGTCGCCCATCGGCGCCAGCAGCACCAGCCGCCGCGGTCGCAGCCCCTCGCGCACGGCGAGCGCGGCCGCGGTGGCGCCGAGCGAGTGCGCGACGACGGCGTGCACCCGGCCCCCCTCCTGCGTCGCCGCGGCGCGCAGGGCGGCCGCGAACTCGGGCACGGTGCTGCGCCGGCCGCCGAGCGCGCCGGGCCCGGAGCGGCCGTGGCCCGGCGCGTCGAGCGCGACGACGCGGTGGCCGGCCGCCGCGAGCGGCCCGACCAGCGCCGCCAGCTGCTCGGACCGCCCGCCCCACCCGTGCACCAGCAGGACCAGCGGACCGCTGCCCCACGCCGTGGCCCGCAGCGTCCGGCCGTCGAGCTCCACGCCCGTCTCCTCGCCGGGCGGGGGCTGCGCGAGCCGGTGCAGCGGGATCGGCGGGGGCGGGGTGAACCACAGGCGCGCGCCCCAGCGCGCACCCGCCCCGGGAGCGACGTGCTCCAGGACCTGGAAAGCACGAACGATCGTACTATTGAGAGCGGACGCGGCCATGAGGTGACTCCTTCACGGGAGGGGGAGGGGCGGACCCGGTCAGGGGCGGGCCGCGGCGAGCAGGGCCTCCAGGGACCGCCGGGCGCGCCGGTCGGCGTCGGCGTCGTCGAGGAGCCTGCGGGTGAGGTGGTAGGCCAGGATCACGCCCTCGAGGTCGTGGGCGAACTGGCGCGGGTCGACGTCGGGCCGGAAGTGGCCCTCGGTGATCCCGCCGGAGACGATCATGGCGATGGTGTCGAGCCAGTCCCGCTGGTCGCGCACGAGCCGCTCCCGCACCGGGCCGGGCTGGTCGTCCAGCTCGAACGCCGACGCGACGAGCAGGCAGCCGCCCGGGTTCGCCCCCCACGCGAGCCAGTTCTCGACCAGCGCGCGCAGCCGCGGCTCGCCGCGCGGCGCCCGCAGCGCCGGTCGCACCACCTCGGCGGTGAACCGCTCGGTGGTGTGCTCCAGCACCTCCAGCTGCAGCGCCTCCTTCGAGCCGAAGTGGGCGAACAGCCCGCTCTTCGACAGCGACGTCTGCGTGGCGAGGGACCCGATGGTCAGCCCGGCGAGCCCGACGCGGCTGGCCAGCCGCTCGGCCTCGTCGAGGATCGCCCCGCGCGTCGCGTCGCCCCGTCCCATGCCCGTCTTCCTAGCACGATCGTTCGTCTCCGACAACCGGTCCGCCGCGCGATCCACGGCGGGCCGCCGCGTGGCAGGCTGATCGGGTGACCGACCCCACCCCGACCCGCACCGACGCCGGGATCGGACGGCGGGTGTGGGCGCTGTTCACGCCATACCGGTCGATGCTGGTGCTGGTCGTCGTCGCCGTGCTGCTGTCCAGCGGGCTAGGGGTGATCACCCCGTTCCTCACGCAGGCGGTGTTCGACCGGGCCCTGTTCCCCGTCGACGGCTCCGGGGTCGACCTGGAGCTGCTCGCCTGGCTCGTCGCCGGCATGGTCGCGGTGCCGGTGGTGACGGCGCTGATCGGCGTCTACCAGACCTACCTGACGACGCTGCTGGGCAACCGCGTGATGGCCGACCTGCGCGGGCGGCTGTTCGAGCACCTGCAGCGCATGGACCTGTCGTTCTTCACCGCCACCCGCACCGGCGCCATCCAGTCGCGGCTGGCCAACGACGTCGGCGGGGTGCAGTCGGTCCTGTCGGAGACGGCGAGCTCCATCCTCGGCAACGTCGTGACCGTCGCGGCCGCGCTGGTCGCGATGCTGCTGCTGAGCTGGCAGCTGACGATCGTCGCCGTCGCGCTGGTGCCGCTGTTCGTGGTGCTGCAGGTGCGGGTCGGCCGGGTGCGCCGCAGGATCGCCGGTCGCACCCAGGAGTCGCTGTCGGACATGACCGCGATCACCGAGGAGTCGCTCTCGGTGTCGGGGATCCTGCTGTCCAAGGTGTTCAACCGGCAGGCCTACGAGATCGCGCGCTACCGGGAGGAGAACGCGCGGCAGGTCGACCTGCAGGTGCGCCAGGCCATGACCGGGCAGTCGTTCTTCGCCGTCGTGCAGACCTTCCTCGGCGTCACCCCGGCGCTGGTCTACCTGGCGGCGGGCCTGCTGATCGTCGCGGGCAGCGGGACCGCGGTGAGCGCCGGGACGATCGTCGCGTTCACCACGCTGCAGACGCGGCTGCTGTTCCCGACGGTCAACCTGCTGCGCGTGTCGCTCGACGTGCAGACCTCGCTAGCGCTGTTCGCGCGCATCTTCTCCTACCTCGACCTCACCCCCCGCATCGTCGACGCCCCCGGCGCGCGGGTGCTCGACACCGGGACCGTGCGGGGCCGGGTCGAGCTGGAGCGGGTGTGGTTCAGCTACCCGCCCGGCGAGGTGCCCGGTGGCGGGCCCGTCGAGGTGCCCGCCGAGCCGGTGTACGCGCTGCGCGACGTGTCGCTGGTCGTCGAGCCCGGGCAGCTCGCCGCGGTCGTGGGCCCCAGCGGGTCGGGGAAGACGACCCTGTCCTACCTGGTGCCGCGGCTCTACGACGCCGACCGCGGGCGGGTGCTCGTCGACGGCCAGGACGTCCGGGAGCTCACGCAGGCCTCGGTCGCCGCCGCGATCGGCATGGTCACCCAGGACACCTACCTGCTGCACGCCACGATCCGCGACAACCTGCGCTACGCCGACCCCGACGCGACGCAGGAGGAGATCGAGGCCGCCGCGCGGGCGGCCAACATCCACGACCGGATCCTGAGCTTCACCGACGGCTACGACACGATGGTGGGCGAGCGCGGCTACCGGCTCTCGGGCGGGGAGAAGCAGCGCCTCGCCATCGCCCGGGTGCTGCTGAAGGACCCGCGCATCCTGATCCTCGACGAGGCCACCAGCGCGCTCGACACCACCAGCGAGCGGCTCGTGCAGCAGGCCCTGGAGCGCGCCACGAAGCGGCGCACCACGATCGCCATCGCGCACCGGCTCTCGACGGTCCTGGGCGCCGACGTCATCCTCGTCGTGGACGGCGGGCGGATCGTCGAGCGCGGCACGCACGACGAGCTGCTCGCGCGCGACGGCCTGTACGCGCAGCTCTACACCGAGCAGTTCGCCGGCGGGCAGGTCGAGGCCCGCTGCGCCGACGGCGTGCGCTTCCGCGACGGCCGGACCCTCACCCACGGGGCCCACGGGTCCGACGGGAACGGGTGGGCGGACGGGGGGCGGCTCGAGGCCGCGCGTCCCGCCGGTTCCCCGGCCTGACCGGCCCGCGAGCGGCCCTCAGCCCTCCGCCGGCACCACCTGGGCGGCGAGCAGGTCGGCCACCGCCCGGCCGGTGTCGAGGATGTGCCGGCGCGACAGGGTCTCGGCGCCCCGGCTGTCGCGGGCGTGGACGAGCGCGAGCATCTCGCGGTGCACCGACACCCAGTCGGCGCCGAGCTGCCCGGCCACCATCGAGAAGTAGAAGCGGGCGCGCTTCTCCAGGTCGGCCGACACCGCGGCGGCGACGTCGTTGCCCGCCGCCGCCCGCATGGCCGCGTAGAACTCCCGGCCGAGCCGGTCCAGCGCCGGCACGTCCCCCCGCTCGGCGGCCTTCTCGCTGTCGCGGACGACGCGGCGCAGCGTGCGCAGGTCGGCGGTGCGGTGGCGGTCGGCGGCCCAGCCGGCGATGGAGCCCTCGATCACCGACCGCGCCTCGAACAGCTGCTGGAGCTCCTCCTCCGACCGCTCGCGCACGTAGACGCCGTAGCGGGGGCGGATGTCCACCCAGCCGGCCTCGTGCAGCGAGCGCAGCGCCTCCCGCACGGGGATGCGGCTCACGCCGTAGCGCGCGGCCAGCTTGTCGGTCTGCAGGCGCTGGCCCGGCTCCAGGACGCCGTGGATGATGGCGTCCTCCAGCAGCTCGTGGATCTGCGCCGGCAGCGTGCCGGCGCCGACGCCGTCGGGCAGCGCGTCCACCAGCTCGCCGCCTCGTCGTGGTGCGGCCACGCGGTCCCCCTCCTGCACTGTCGTCAGCCGCCCGATCCTGCCGCAGCGGTCACCGACGAGGATCCTCGCCCGCCCGCCGTCGACGCCAGGATCCGGGCGTGGTTCTCGGGGTCGGTCACCCCTTCGGTCAGGACGAGCAGCACGGTCGCGCCCGGCCCGAGCCCGAGCGCGCCCGCCTCGGCGGGGCTCAGGGCGAGCAGCCCGCCGAGCGCGGCGGCCGCGGACTCGCCCACGGCGAGCCCCTCGCCCGCGAGGACGCGCGTGGCCTCCTCGGCCCAGCCGTCGTCGATGGCGACGAACCCGCGGAACGCCTCCGCGATCAGCGGCAGCGCCAGCGGGGAGGCCAGCCCGCAGTTCAGCCCGGCCATGCTCGACCGGTGCGGTCCGGGCACCTCCACCGGCGCGCCGGCGGCCACCGAGGCCAGGACGCACGCCGCGGACGTCGGCTCGACGGACACGAGCGTCGTCGACCGCCCGCCGGCGCGCAGGTGCCGCGCCGCCGCGGAGGCCAGCGAGCCGACCCCGACCGGCACCACCGCGTGCGTGGGCTCCGGGAGCCCGCCCGCGGCCACCTGCTCGTCCACCTCGGCGAAGATCGTGGAGTAGCCGTCGACCACCCAGCCGGGGACGTCGGTGTAGCCGGGCCAGGCGGTGTCGGAGACGACGAGGGTGCGCGCGTCGGCGAGCCGGGCGGCGGCCGCCACCGCCTCGTCGTAGGTGCCGTCGACCACCTCGACCCGCGCGCCCTCCGAGGCGATGCCCTCGATCCGCGCCCGCGCGGTGCCGGCCGGCACGAGGATGTGCGCCTCCCAGCCGAGCATGCGGGCGAACGCGGCGACGGCGCGGCCGTGGTTGCCGTCGGTGGCCGCGGCCAGCCGCGTGCCGGTGCGGTGCGCGAGCGCGGCGCGCAGCCCGTCGACGTCCGACCAGGGGCCCACCGGCTCGTCCTGCGTGGCGAGCACCGCGCGGTAGGCGGCCCAGGACGCGCCGAGGACCTTGTAGGAGGGCAGCCCGACGCGCAGCACCTCGACCTTCGCGAGCACCGCGCCGACGCCCAGGCGGTCGGCCAGTGCGGGCAGGCTGCGCAGCTCGGTGGGGGCGTAGCCGGGCAGCCGCCGGTGGAACTCCCGCGGGGTCGCGGGTCCGGCACCGGGCGGGGCGTCGGGGGGCGGGGCGGTGACCGCGTCGGTGACGCCGCCGTTGACGAGCAGGCGGTGCGGCACGTCGTCCTCCTCAGACTGCGGAGTAGCCGCCGTCGACGACGACGGCCTGCCCCGTGATGTAGGCGGCCCCGGGCGAGGCCAGGAACAGCACGCTGTCGACGACGTCCTCCGGCACGCCCTGGCGGCGCAGCGGGATCGACGCCTCCAGCGCCCGCAGCGCGGCGTCCGGGTCGTCCTGGTGCCGCCAGAACGCGTCGTTGAACGGCGTGTCGATCCACCCCGGGCAGACGGCGTTGACGGTGATCCCCTCCGGACCGAGCTCGTCGGCCAGCGCGCGCACGAGGTTGATCAGCCCGGCCTTGGACGCGTGGTAGGCCGGCATGCCGGCGTGCCCGCGCAGCCCGCCCGTCGAGGACGTGACGACCACGCGCGGCGTCGGCGAGCGGCGCAGGTGCGGCAGCGCGGCCTGGGTGAGCAGGAACGGCGCCCGCAGGTTGACCGCCATCGTGCGGTCCCAGTCGGCCACCGTCCACTCGGCCAGCGGCCGTGCGAGCAGCACCCCGGCGTTGCAGAACACCACGTCGAGGCCCCCGCCCAGCTCGGCGGCCGCCTCGACCGCGTCGCGGGCGGCGGCCGGCTCGGCCAGGTCGCAGACCAGGCCCGCGGCCGGCCCGGGCAGCTCCTCCCCGGCGGTCCGCTCGGCCCCCTCGGCGTCGCGGTCGGCGACGAGCACGGCGTCGCCGCGGGCCCGGAACGCCCGCACCACCGCCCGCCCGATGCCGCTCGCGCCCCCCGCCACCAGCACGGACGTCACGGTACCTCCAGCCCGGCCGCGGCCAGCCCGGCCGCCGCGCAGGCCCGGTCGACAGCCGCGGCCGCGCCGCTGACGCCGATCCCGCCGACGGCCGCGCCGTCGACCCGCACCGGCAGCCCGCCGGCGAACACCACGAGCCGCCCGCCCAGCGCGGTGGCCATGCCCCAGTCCGAGCCGCCCGGGGCGGTGGACGCGGCCCAGGTCTCGGTGGGCGCGTCGAGCGCGACCGCCGTCCAGGCCTTGTCGATGGCCAGCGGCAGCGCCACGAGCTGGGCGCCGTCCATGCGCAGCGCGGCGACGAGGTTGCCGCCCGCGTCGACGACGGCGGCGCCCATCGCGACGCCGCGCCGCTCGGCCTCGGCGCGGACGCCGGCGAGCAGCTCCTGCGCGAGGTCCAGGGTCGCGTCGGCCCGCTGCGCCGGTACGGCGGTCACGAGATCCGGGCGATGACGGCGCCGACCTCGGCCGTCTCACCCGCCGGGACGACGATCTCCGCGAGCGTGCCCGTGCCGGGCGACTCCACGTCCGCGTCGACCTTGTCCGACTCCACCGTCACGAGCGGCTGGCCCTCGACGACCGGGTCGCCCACGGCCACGAGCCACTCGCCGATGACGGCCTCCTGCATGGTCATGCCCCACTTGGGCAGGGTGACGTCCATCGGCTCAGCCCTCCAGCGTCGCGAGCACGGCCGCGCGGATGCGCTCCTCGTCGACGAGGACGCGCTTCTCCAGCACGGGGGAGAAGGGGACGGGCACGTCCTCCCAGGCCACGCGCCGCGGCGCGGACTTGAGCGAGGAGAACGCCCGCTCGGTGACCATCGAGGCGATCTCGCTCGCCGCCCCGCAGGTCAGCCGGGCGTTGTCGCAGACGACCAGGCGCCCGGTCTTCGCGACCGACTCGCAGATCGTGTCGCGGTCCAGCGGCACCAGCGTCCGCGGGTCCACGACCTCGACCGAGACGCCCTGCGCCTCCAGCGCCTTCGCCACCTTGAGCGCCTTGGGCACCAGCGCGCCGATGGCCACGACCGTGACGTCGGTGCCGGTGCGCTTGACGTCGGCCACGCCGAACGGGATCGCGTAGGGCTCCTCGGGCACCTCGCCCTTGGTGCCGCCGAGCACGGCGTCCTGGAAGTAGACGACCGGGTTGGGGTCGCGCACGGCGGTGACCATGAGGCCCTTGGCGTCGTACGGCGTGGACGGCATGACGATCTTCAGCCCGGCGACGTTCATGAGCATCGGGTGCGGGTTCTCGCTGTGCTGCGCCGCCGCGGCGCCCGACGGGCCGCTCATCGTGAAGTAGACGATCGGCAGCTCGACCTGGCCGCCGGACATGTAGCGCAGCTTGGCGGCCTGGTTGGCCACCTGGTCCATCGCGACGTAGAAGAACGAGCCGACCATGAGGTCGACGACCGGGCGCAGCCCGACCGCCGCCGCGCCGACGCAGGCGCCGACGAACGTGGCCTCGGAGATCGGGGTGTTGCGCACGCGGCGCTCGCCGAACTCGCCGATCAGGCCGCGGGTGGCGCCGATGATGGAGCGGTCGACGTCCTCGCCGATGACGACGACGGTCTCGTCCTCGCGCATGGCGTCGCGCAGGCCCTCCTGCATGGCCTTGATGAAGTACTCGCGGCGGACCGCGGGGGCGCGGGTGGCGGCGGGAGCGGTGGCGGTCATCGGGAGATGTCCCCTCGGTCGCTGGTCACGTCTTCTGGGGCCCGGTCGGTGTAGAGCCCCTGGAGCGCCTCCTCGGCGTCCGGGAAGGGGCTGGCCTCGGCGAAGGCCAGCGCGGCCTCGACGGCCCCGGTCTCCTCGGTGTCGACCGCGTCCAGGGCGGCCTCGTCGAACCCGGCGGCGAGCAGGTGGCGGCGGAACGCGGCGATGGGCTCGCGGGCCCGCCAGAGGTCCTGCTCCTCCTGCGGGCGGTAGTCGCCCGCGAAGGCCTCCTCGCCCTCGTTGTGGCCGTGCCAGCGGTAGGTGCGGGCCTCGATGAGGGTGGGGCCCTCCCCGGCGCGGCCGCGGGCGACCGCGGACTCCATCGCCTCGCGCACGGCGAGCACGTCGTTGCCGTCCACCTGCACGCCGGGGATGTTCATGGCCCGGCCGCGGTCGGCGATCCGCCCGGCGGTGAGCTTCTCGGTCGGCGTCCACTCGGTGTAGCCGTTGTTCTCGCAGACGAACACCACCGGCAGCGACCACACGGCGGCGAGGTTCATCGACTCGAAGAACACGCCCTGGTTGGACGCGCCGTCGCCGAAGAACGTCGCGGTGACGGTGTCGCGGCCCAGGTGCTGGTCGCCCCACGCCGAGCCGGTGCCGATCGGGATGCCCCCGCCGACGATGCCGTTGGTGCCGATGATGCCCAGGCCGAAGTCGACGATGTGCATCGAGCCGCCCTTGCCGCGGCAGTAGCCGTCGACCTTGCCGAGCAGCTCGGCCATCATCCGATCCACGCTCGCGCCCTTGGCGATGAGGTGGCCGTGGCCGCGGTGGGTGCTGGTGATGCGGTCGTCGGGCCGCAGCGCGGAGCACACGCCGACGGCGACGGCCTCCTCGCCCAGGTAGAGGTGCACGAACCCCGGGAGGCGCCCGCGCTTGAACAGGTACGCGAGCTTCTCCTCGAAGCGGCGGATGCGCAGCATCAGCCGCAGCATCTCCAGCTGGTCGTCCTGGGCCCCCTGATGGAGGGCTGCGCTCTCGGTCCGGGTCACGGTAATTTTTTATACAGTATTCAACGCCGAACGCAAGGGGAGTCGACGATGGCACTGCTGGACGGGAGGGTCGCCCTGATCACCGGGGGAGCCCGCGGGATCGGGTTCGAGGTCGGGGCGCGGCTCGCGGCGCAGGGTGCAGCCGTGGCGCTCGCCGACGTCGCCGGCGCGGTCGAGGCGGCCGCCGGGATCCCGGGGGCGGTGGGCGTCCCGATGGACGTCACCGACGCCGCGGCGGTGGCCGCGGGGTTCGACGCCGCGGAGGCCGCGCTCGGGCCGGTGGACGTCGTGGTGGCCAACGCGGGGGTGCTCGTGCTGGCCCGGGCGGTGGACCTGCGCCCCGAGCAGTTCCGCCGCGTCCTGGACGTCAACCTCACCGGCACGTTCCTGACCTGCGCCGAGGGGGCGCGGCGGATGGTCGCCCGCGGCGGCGGGGGCCGGGTGATCGTGTCGTCGTCGCTGTTCGGGCTGCGCGGCGGCGTGGAGAACACCGCCTACTCGGCGTCCAAGTTCGGGCAGGTCGGGGTGGTGCAGTGCCTCGCGGCGGAGCTGGGGGCGCACGGGATCACGGTCAACGCGGTCTGCCCCGGCCAGGTCGACACCGCGATGATGCGCGACCTGCTCGGCGCGCGCGCCCGGCTCACCGGCACCCCCGTCGAGGAGGTGGAGCGCGCGCTGCTCTCCCGCATCCCGTCCGGGCGGATGGCGAGCCCCGCCGAGGTCGCCGACACCTACGTCTGGCTCGCCTCCGACCTGGCCTCCTACGTCACCGGCCAGTCGATCACGGTGGACGGGGGCTGGCAGGTGGGCTGACCGCCCCGCTCCGCCCCCCGGACTGCAGCGGGGTGACACCGCTGCGGTTCAGCTGCAGCAGGGTCACCCCGCTGCAACGGGGTTGGCTGACCGTCCCGCCCACGCCCCGCACCCCAGCCCCCGAGCTGCAGCAAGGTGGCTTTGCTGCAGCCCAGTTGCAGCAGAGCCACCTTGCTGCAACCGGGGCGGGGCGGGGGGACGGCGGGGCCGTCAGGGGGTGGCCAGGAGCAGGGCCTCCAGCCGGCGGACCGCGGGCGGGGGCTCCGGAGCGGGTGCAGCGGGGTCGCGCACGGCCGAGGGCGGCGCGCCGAGCACCGCGCGGCACCGGTGGGAGAGGTGGAAGGCGTCGGCGAACCCGCAGAGCGCGGCCACCGTGCGGAGCGGGGCGGCGGTGGTGCGCAGCAGCGCCACCGCCCGGGCCAGCCGCACGCCCTCCAGCCCGGCCGCGGGCGCGACGCCGAGGTGCGCCCGGAACGCGCGGGACAGCGTGCCGGGGGCCACCGCCGCGGCGCGGGCCAGCTCGGCCACGGGCACCGGCTCCAGCACCCCGCCCGACCAGCGCTGCCGCACGTGCGCCACCGCCGCCGCCAGCGCGGCGGGCAGCTCCGGCTCGGGTCCGGCGGCGCCGCCCAGCCCGGCGAGCGCGGTGCGCAGGAGCAGCCCGAACGTCGACTCGGCGACCTCGCGGACGCCCTCCGAGTCCCGGTCGGCGCGGGCGTCCAGGCGCACGAGCTGGCGGAACAGCGCGCCCAGGATCCCCGGCTGCGGCTCGTGGTGCACCAGCGGCGCGCGGTCGGCGGCCGGCACCACCGGGGTGAAGTGCACGTGGAGGTGCCGGGTGGGCGTCGTGGGGTGCCAGGTCCAGCGCTCCCGGCCGCCGGCCCGGGTCAGCAGCAGCGAGCCGGGCACCAGGTCGACGGTCCGGTCGGCCCCGGTCCAGCGCGCGCCGCCGGCCAGCACGAGCAGCAGCTCGTCGGCGTGCAGCACGCGCGGGGCCAGCGCGGAGCCGGGCGGCCACGTCGCCAGGCCGGCGCGGTCGCGGCGCAGCACGTACGGGGAGGCGGGCGGCACGATCGGACATGCTCACCGACCCCCGCGGTCATGGTCCAGCCCCGTTGGGCGGGCGGACGCTGGGCCCGTCCGTCCGCACCGGCTGGGGAGAGCAGACATGACCACCACCGACATCCGCAGCGGCACCGACTGGGTCCGGCGCTACCACCGCGACGGCTACGCCGTCCTGCGCGGTGCGTTCGACCCCGCCGAGGTCGACGCCGTCAACGCCGAGGCCCTGCGCCTGTGCCGCGGCGACCACGCCGCGGCCCCGCTCACCGGGGAGCTCCCGCCGCAGCGGCGCGACGCGGCCGACGACCCGGCCCCCGACCTCACCGACGACGAGCTGCTGCGCCGCTACCTGTGCCTGCACTTCCCGCACAAGGGCAGCGAGGTGATCGCGGCGACGATGCGCCACCCCGCGCTGGTCGAGGCGCTCACGGCGGTCATCGGCCCGGACGTGAAGGCGGTGCAGTCGATGCTGTTCCTCAAGGCCGAGGGCCGGCCGGGCCAGGCCTGGCACCAGGACGAGCTGTTCATCCCCACCCGCGACCGCTCGCTCACCGCGGTCTGGGTGGCGCTGGACGACGCGCGCGTCGACAACGGCTGCCTGTGGGTGCTGCCCGGCTCGCACCGCCCGGGCGTGCTCTACCCCGACCGCGAGCACGACGACCCGCGCTTCGACTGCACCGTGGAGGCGCACGGCTTCCCGCACCGCGACGACGAGGCCGTCCCGGTCGAGGTGGACGCGGGCGACGCCGTGGTGTTCGACGGCTACCTGCTGCACCGCTCGCTGCCGAACACGCGTGTCCGGGGCCTGCGCCGGGCCCTGGTGCACCACTGCATGAGCGCGCAGTCGCTGCTGCCGTGGTTCCACCGGCCGGGGGTGCCGATCGCCAAGACCGACCACCGCGACGTCGTCCTCGTGGCCGGGCGCGACCCCTACGCGGCCCGGGGCCTCGAGGACGTCTTCGGGGTCGAGGCGCGGGCCGAGCGGGACGGCGGCTGCCGGCGCTGAGCGGGCCTCGGGCTTGACGCGCTGCAGATTTTTTATAAAGAATGTCGCCGAGCGGTCAGTGTCGCAGGTCACGTGCACCACCCTGCGGCCCCCCGAACCGAGCGAACAGGACACATCGCATGAGCGAGCTCGCCGGACGCCCTCTCGGGCGCCGCACCTTCCTCCGCACCGCCCTGCTGGGCGCGGCCGCCGCCGCGAGCCCCGCCGTCCTCGGCGCGTGCAGCCGGCCCACCGGCGGGCCCCCGCCGAGCGCGGGCCCGGCGGGCACCCTGGTGTTCGCCGTGGACGAGCTGACCGGCAACAGCGACCCCGGGACGTTCACCAGCTTCGGCAACTGGATGGTCATCGACTGCGTGGCCCGCGGGCTCACGCACATCGACTACCGCTCGACCGAGGTGCAGCCGGCCCTCGCCGAGAGCTGGACCGTGAGCGACGACCAGCTGACCTACACGTTCGCGATCCGCGAGGGCGTGACGTTCCACGACGGCAACCCCCTGACCGCGCGCGACTTCGAGCGGTCCTGGCGGCGGCTGTTCGACGAGGACGACCCCACCCGGGCGCCGAACACCTACGCCGGGGCCGAGCTCGGCGGGGACAACGTCACCGGCTTCCGCGCCGTCGACGACCGCACGTTCGAGGTGGTGCTGGCCCAGCCGGACGTCGCGTTCCTCGCCCGCTGCTCCAACCCCAACAGCGTCGCCCTGTCGTCGGCGGCCATCGAGGCGCAGGGCCAGGCGATCGGCGACCAGCTGGTCGGGACCGGGCCCTACCGCTTCGTGTCGTTCCAGGAGGGCCAGAGCGTCACCCTGGAGCGCTTCGAGGACTACTGGGAGGGGGCGCCGGAGGTGTCCCGCGTGGTGTTCCAGATCCTCCCCGACCCCTCGTCGCTGGTGAGCGCGCTGTCGAGCGGCTCGGTCAACGCGTCGTGCTTCGCGCCGGTGTCCAACATCGAGCGGCTCGGGCAGAGCGGCCTCGTCGTGGCCGAGGCCGAGCCGTACATCGACATCTTCCTGGGCATGAACGCCGGCTCCGCGGCGCTGTCGGACCTGCGCGTGCGCCAGGCGGTCAACCTGTGCCTCGACCGCCAGGCGGTCGTCGACACCGTGTTCTCCGGGGCCGCGGCGCTGCCCGCGGGGCTGGTCAGCCCGGCCGAGCTCGGCTACGACGAGGGCCTGCGGGAGCTGTCGACCCAGGACCTCGGCCGGGGCAGCGCCCTGCTCGCCGAGGCCGGCGCGCAGGGCCGCGAGGTGCGGGTCCTGGTGCGCAACCAGCTGTTCTGGCCCACCGTCGGCCAGGTCGTGGAGCAGAACCTCACCGCGCTCGGCCTGGTGCCGCGGATGGAGTACCTCGACCCGTCGTCGGTGGGCGAGCGGCTCGACGCGGGCGACGTCGACATCTTCCTCGACCAGCGGTCGGCGTTCGTGCCCGACCCGGACAACAAGCTCACGCCGCTGCTCGCCGGGGACAGCTTCGTCAACGAGAAGCAGACCCAGCACTACCGGGACGCCACCACCCAGGCCCGCCTCGACGAGCTGCTCACCGCCGCCCGCGGCGAGCCCGACGAGACCCGCCGCGCCGCGCTCTACGTGGAGCTGCAGCGCTACTTCGCGGAGAACATCATGGTGCTCGCGATGCTGGCCTACCGGTACCTGCCCACCGTCACCGCTCCCGGGGTGGAGGGGATCAACGCGGACGCGCTCGGGACCTACCGGGCGTTCTTCGAGGAGGTGCGGGTCGCGTGACGGCCGGGGCGACGGCCGGACCGGGCCCGGCGGGCGGGCGTCCCGACCTGGTGCCGGGCGACGCGGTCGAGTACGGCCACCCCGCGATCCCCCCGCCGGGGGAGCCCGCCGGGGCACCGCGCACCGCGGCCGGCGGGCGGGCCGCCGCCGTCCGCCGGGTCCTGCGCCGGCCGTCGTCGGTCGTGGCGTGGGGCTTCCTGCTGCTCGTCGTGATCGCGTCGCTGCTCGCCCCCGCGATCTCCCCCGCCGACCCCACGGCGCAGGACCCGGCGTCGACCCTGCTCGTGCCCGGCTCGCCCGGCCACCTCGCCGGCACCGACAACTTCGGGCGCGACCAGCTCAGCCGCCTGCTCCACGGGGCCCGGCCGCTGCTGGTCAGCGCGACGGCCTCGGTGGTGCTCGCGGTCGTCGTCGGCACGCTGATCGGGCTGCTGGCCGGCTACCGCCGCGGCTGGGTCGACGCGGTGCTCATGCGGCTGATGGACGTGCTGCTGTCCTTCCCGCTGATCCTGCTCGCGATCATGATTGTGGCGGCGCTCGGCACGGGCACGACCAACCTCGTCATCGCCATCGCCGTCTCCCAGGTGCCGGTGTTCGCCCGCCTCGTGCGCGCGCTGACGATGCGCGAGGCCGACCGGGAGTACGTCCTGGCGGCGCGCGCCGCGGGCTTCGGCCCCGGGCGGACCGTGTTCCGCGAGGTGCTGCCCAACCTGGTCGGGCCGATCATCGTCCAGGCCACCTCCACCGTCGCCGTCGCGACCGGGTTCGCCGCGGCGCTGTCCTACCTGGGCCTGGGCATCCAGCCGCCGACCCCGGACTGGGGGCTGATGGTCAAGGAGGCGCAGGAGTTCCTCTTCCAGGCGCCCGATCTCGCCATCGTCCCCGGCCTCCTGCTCACCGCCTTCGTCACCGCCTGCAACTTCGCCGGCGACGACCTGCGCGACGCCCTCGACCCGGACAACGCGCTGAGCAGCAGGGGAGCGCGCGCATGACCTCCTTCGCCCGCCGCCTCGCCGCGGTCCCGCTCGTCGTGCTCGGCGTGATCACGCTGGTGTTCCTCGTGCTGCGGGTCATCCCCGGCGACGCGGTCGACTCGTCGGTGAGCCTCAGCGCGAGCGCCGCCCAGCGCGACGCCATCCGCACCGAGCTCGGCCTCGACCAGCCCTGGTACGTGCAGTACGGGCTCTACCTGCAGGGGCTGCTGACCGGCAGCCTCGGCCGCTCGTTCTCCACCGGCCAGGAGGTCACCGACCTGCTGGCCTCGGCCGTGCCGATCACCATCGAGCTGACCCTGGCCGCGACGGTGGTGATGGCGCTGCTGGGCATCGGCACCGGCGTCCTCGCCGCGGCGCGCACCGGCACCTGGATCGACACGCTGTGCCGGGCGTTCGCCACCGTGCTGTTCTCGATGCCCTGGTTCTTCCTCGGCGTCGCCCTCATCATCGTGTTCAGCGTGTACCTCGGGTGGCTGCCCAGCTTCGGCCGCTTCCCCCCGGGCACGGACTACGTCCCGACCACCAACTTCGTCCTGGTCGACGCCGTGCTGCAGAACCGCTACGACCTGCTCGGCCCCTGGATCGCCCACCTGGTGCTGCCCGCGACCACGATCGGCCTCACCACCGCGGGCTTCCTCACCCGCATCACCCGCGCGAGCTTCGTCGAGACGATGGGCGAGGACTTCGTGCGCACGGCCCGGGCCAAGGGCATGAGCCGGCCCGCGATCTTCTGGTCGGAGGTGTTCCGCAACGCGTCCCTGCCGATCGTGACGATCCTCGGCCTGCAGTTCGGGTCGCTGCTCGGCGGCGCGGTCGTCACCGAGGTCGTCTTCGCCTACCCGGGGGTCGGCCGGCTGCTCGTCGACACCATCACCCAGCGCGACTACCCGGTCGTGCAGGGCGCGGCGCTCGTCGTCGCCACGCTCTACGTCGTGGTGAACGTGCTCACCGACGCGTCCTACTCCGTCCTCGACCCGAGGTTGCGCCGATGAGCACCGCTGCCGCACCCGCCGCCCGGCCCGCCGAGCCGGTGCTCTCCGTCCGCGACCTGCGCGTCGTGTTCGACGGGCCGTCCGGGCCCGTCCGCGCCGTCGACGGGGTGAGCTTCGACGTCGGTGCGTCGGAGGTGCTCGCCGTGGTCGGCGAGAGCGGGTCGGGCAAGTCGGTGACGGCGATGACCCTGCTCGGGCTCACCCGCGGGCAGGCGCGCAGCATCACCGGCGAGGTCCGCTACGGCGGGCGCGACCTGCTCGGTCTGCCCGACCGGGACCTGCGCCCCATCCGCGGCGCCGAGATCGCGATGGTGTTCCAGGACCCGATGACCTCGCTCAACCCGACGAAGACGGTGGGCCGCCAGATCGTCGACGTCCTGCGGCTGCACACGGGGGCGTCCAAGCGCGAGGCGCGCGAGCGCGCTGTCACGCTGCTCGAGGAGGTGGGCATCCCGCAGCCGGAGCGGCGCGTGGACGCCTACCCGCACGAGTTCTCCGGCGGGATGCGGCAGCGGGCGATGATCGCCATGGCCATCGCCTGCGAGCCGAAGGTGCTCATCGCGGACGAGCCCACCACGGCGCTGGACGTGACGATCCAGGCGCAGGTGCTCGAACTGCTCGCCCAGCTGCGGGAGACCCGCGGCACCGCGGTCGTGCTCATCACCCACGACCTCGGCATCGTCGCCGACCTGGCCGACCGGGTCGCCGTCATGTACGCGGGGCGGCTGGTGGAGCAGGCCGGGCGCGACGGGCTGTTCTACGGCCCGCAGCACCCCTACACCTGGGGGATCCTCGCGTCCGTGCCGCGGCTGGACCTCGCGCGCACCGCGCGGCTGACCCCGATCGAGGGCTCGCCGCCGCAGCTCGACGCGCTGCCGGCCGGCTGCGCGTTCCGGGACCGCTGCCCGGTGGCGTTCGACCGTTGCGTCGAGCCGCCGCCGCTGGAGCCGCGCAGCGCCCCCGGCCACCTCGACGCCTGCTGGCGCGACCCGGCCGAGCGCCCGGCCCTGCGGGCGCGCGCCCACCCGTCGCCGCAGCAGTCGCCGCACCCGGAGGTGCCCGCATGACCGCCGACCCCACCGCCACCGGCACCGCCCTGCTGGAGGTCGAGAACCTCGTCCAGCACTTCCCCGCGCCCGGCCGGCGGGGCGTCGTGCACGCCGTCGACGACGTGTCGTTCACCGTCCGCGAGGGCGAGACGCTCGGCCTGGTGGGGGAGTCCGGCTGCGGCAAGACGACGCTCGGCCGCACGCTGCTGCGCCTCTACGAGCCCACGTCCGGCACGATCCGGTTCGCCGGCACGGACATCACCCACCTGCGGGAGAAGGAGCTGCGGCCGCTGCGGCGGGACATGCAGATGGTCTTCCAGGACCCCTTCGCCTCGCTCAACCCGCGCCGGCGCGTGGCCGACCTGGTCGGCGACGTCCTCGCCGTGCACGGCGAGCGGGACAAGGCGCGCCGGCGGGCCACGGCGGTCGAGCTGCTGGAACGGGTCGGGCTGCCCGCGTCGATGGCCGACCGCTACCCCCGGGCGCTCTCCGGCGGGCAGCGCCAGCGCGTCGGCATCGCGCGCGCCCTGGCCCTGAGCCCGCGCCTGCTCGTGGCGGACGAACCGGTCTCGGCGCTGGACGTGTCGGTGCAGGCCCAGGTGGTGAACCTGCTGGAGGACCTGCAGCGCGAGCTGGGCCTGACCTACCTGGTGATCGCCCACGACCTGGCCGTCGTGCGGCACATCGCCGACCGCATCGGCGTGATGTACCTGGGCCGGCTGGTCGAGCTGGCCGACGCGGACGCCGTGCACGCGGCGCCGCTGCACCCCTACACCGAGGCGCTGATGTCCGCGGCACCCGTCCCCGACCCGCGGGCCAGCGCCGCGCGGCAGCGGATCGTGCTCACCGGCGACGTGCCCAGCCCGATCGACCCGCCCTCGGGCTGCCGGTTCCGCACCCGCTGCCCCTACGCCACCGACGTCTGCGCGGAGGTCGACCCGCCGCTGGTGGAGCAGGCGCCGGGGCGCCTGGTGGCCTGCCACCACCCCCGCCCGGCGCCCTGATCACGGGAGCCGCGGGTGCAGCTCGCCGCCGATCTCCTCGCCGGGCGCGTGGCCGGGCAGCCAGGTGGCGAGGTCGTGGGCCTGCTCGGGGCTGCGCGGCTCGGCCGCGCGCGCGCCGTCGGCGACCCAGATGACCGTCATGACCTCGCGCACGGCGTCGCCGCTGTTGGGCAGGGCGCGGTGCAGCGTCCACCCGCTGTGGAAGCTCGCGTCGCCGGCCCGCAGCGCACCCGTGCCGACGACCGGGAACCGGCCCCCGGCGAGCAGCGCGGCGAAGTGCGCGTCGGAGTCGTCGGAGATGACGTGCTCGGCGAGCGCCCGCGCCCGGTGCGAGCCCGACGCGAACTCCAGCCCACCGTCCTGCGGCGCGACGTCGACGAGCGGCATCCACATCGTGACGGCCAGGTCGGCGTCCAGCGGCCAGTAGACGCCGTCCTGGTGCCACGGGGTGCGCCCGCCGCCGGGCTCCTTGTAGAGGGCCTGGTCGTGGTAGACGCGCACGGCGTCGACGCCGAGCAGGTCGGCCGCGGCGCGGGCGAACCGCGGCGCCAGCACGAACCGCGCCACGCCCTCGTCGTGCCGCCACAGGTTCGGCACCTGCAGGAACGCGCGGCCGTAGGTGTCGCGCTCGGCGAGCGGGCGGGTCTCGGTGCTGCGCCGGCGCACCGCGTCCCCGATCACGGTGCGGTACGCGGCGACCTCGCCGGGGTCCGCGAGCCCGCGCAGGACGGCGTGGCCGGACGCGCGGAGGTCCGCGACCGCGGTGGCGTCGACCGGGCGGGGGTCGTCGAGGGGCGGCAGGGTGGTGGACGTCATGGCCCGACGGTAGGTCCGGTCGACGGCCGGAGCGGGGCACGTGGTGGCAGGAGGTGCACGAGGTGGTCGCACGGGCGTCGGTGAGCCAGCGCGCCGGGCCGCCCGGGCGGCTGGGCCGGGTGCGCGCCGCGGGGCGCGTCGAGGACGGGCGGGGCGTGCCGACGGGACCGCTGCGCCGCTTCGACGGCTACGCGGTCGCCTGCGTCGTGCGCGGCCGCGGGCGCTACCGCGACCCGGCGCACGACGTGCCGCTGGAGGCCGGCGACCTCGTCGTGGTGGTGCCCGGGCACCCGCACTGGTACGGCGTCGTCGGGCCGGAGCCGTGGGACGAGGTGCACCTCGTGTTCGACGGGCCGGTGTTCGACCTGTGCGCCCGGCAGGGGCTGCTCGACGTGCGGGCGCCGGTGCGGCGGCTGCGCCCGGCCGCGCCGTGGGTCGACCGCATCGACGCCTTCCGCACCCGCCGCGCCCCCCGCACGGCCGCCGGCGTCGACGACGAGGTCTGCGACGTGCTCCGCCTGCTCGTGGACGTGGCGGCGCACGGCGGACCGGCCCCGGTCGGCGGGGGCTGGCTGGCCGAGTCGCAGGCCCGGCTGGCCGCCGACCTCGGGGAGCCCCTCGCCCTGCCCGACGTCGCCGCTGCGGTCGGGATGCCGTACCAGACCTGGCGCAAGCGGTTCCGGGCCGCGACGGGCAGCGCCCCCGCGCGCTACCGGCTGCTCCGCCGCGTCGACGCCGCCCGCGACCTGCTGCGCCGCACGTCGATGGGCACCCGTGACATCGCCGCGAGCCTGGGCTTCACCGACGAGCACCACCTGTCGCGCCAGTTCCGGCGCACCACGGGCCGCACCGCGAGCGAGTACCGCCGGGACGCGGGCTGAGCCGTACGGTCTGCACCCGTGAGCCCACCGACCCCGAGCGGTCTCGAACGCGTCCTGTTCGCCGGAGCCGGCCGGGCGGAGATCGACGCCTGGGTGGCCGGCGCGGTGCGGGAGGCGCTCGGCGCGGACGTCGTCGAGGTGCTCTTCCGCGCCGGGCGCATCGACGCGGTGTACGGCGTGCGGGTCGACGACGGGCGCGACGCGGTCCTCAAGGTGCACCGCCCGCCCGTCGACCCCGCCGAGCTCGCGGCCACCGGCGAGGTGCTGGACCTCCTCGCCGCGGCCGGCTACCCGTGCCCGCGGCTGCTGGCCGCGCCGGTGGCGCGGGACGGGCGCGTCGCCACCGTGCAGTCGTTCGTCGGCGGGGGCGTCCCGGCGCAGGCGCGCCGCCCGGAGGTGCGCCGGGCGCTGGCGGCGTCCCTCGTCGAGCACATCGAGGTGCTGCGCCGGGCCCCGGGCGTCCGCGGGCTGGCCGCCCGGCTCGGCCCCGGGCCGGCGTGGACCCGCTACCACCGCGGCCCCTGGCCGGTGCCCCACGACACGGTCTTCGACTTCTCCCGGACCCCGGACGGGTGGGAGTGGCTCGACGCCTTCGCCCGCGAGGCCGCCGACGACGTGCGGCGCCTGCGCGGCACTGACGAGCCGGTGGTGGCGCACGGCGACTTCTTCGAGGGCAACGTGCGGGTGGACGGGGAGGCGCGGGTGGTCGCCGTCGTCGACTGGGACCTGGTCGTCGAGCCCGAGGCCGTGGTGGCGGGGCTGTGCGCGGGCGGGCTGCTGCGCGACGGCGCGCCGACGCCGGCCGAGGTCGCCGCGTTCCTCGACGACCACGCCGCCGCCCGCGGCCGGGCGCCGGGCGGCCGGGACCGGGCCGAGGCGGCCGCCGCGGCCCGCTGGGTGCTCGCGTTCAACGCCCGCTGCGACCTCGCGATGCTCGGGGCGGGCGATCCGGACCCGGGGTCGGCGCTGAGCCGGCTGGCCGCGGACCGGGCGGCCTACCGCGAGTTCGGCTGAGCCTCCCGCCGCCACGCCCGCGGCGTGGTGCCCAGCACCCGGGAGAAGGCGCGCGAGAGCTGGGCCCGCGACGAGAAGCCGACCTCCGCAGCCACCTCGGCCACGCTGCGGTCGGTGCCGCGCAGCAGCTCCCCGGCCCGCTCGACCCGCCGGTGCACGAGGTGCGCGTGGGGCGGGCGGCCGACCTCGGCGGTGAACAGGGCGGTGAGGTGGGCGCGGGAGAGCGCGCACGCGGCGGCCAGGTCGTCGACGGTCCAGGGGCGGGCGTGCTCGGTGTCGAGCAGGTGCAGCGCGCGGGCGACCGCCGGGTGCCGCGGGATCCGGGGCGCGGGCGGGGCGGGCGCGAGCAGCGCGCGGACGGCCTCGACGAGCAGCAGGTCCAGCGCGGCCTCCAGCGCGACGGCCCCGTGCGGGCGCTGCTCGCCCAGCTCGCGCACCAGGGTGCCGAACGCGGGCTCCAGCGCCCGGCCGTGCGGGGTGACCAGCGGCTCGCGGCCGCCGCGCCGCCACGCCGCGGCCAGCTCCGGGCGGCGGGCGGCGAGGCGGGCGAGGTCGAACGAGGCGTAGGCGAAGTGGTGGCGGGCGCCCGTGCGCGCCACGCTGCGGTGCCGCACCCCGGGCGGCACGGCGAGCAGCCAGCCCGCCGCCAGTCGCAGCTCGCGGCCGTCCACGTCCCAGGTCGACGCGCCGTGCCGCTGCAGGTACAGCTCCCAGCCGGGGTGGGCGTGGTCGGGCACCACGTGCTCGGCGCCGGCCCAGTTCTCGCCGGCCTCCAGCAGTCCGCTCGGGTCGTCGGCGGCGGCGGCGTGCAGCCCGGCGTGCAGGCCCTCGGGCAGCCACAGCACCCACGGGTCGGGGCGGTCGGGATCCGGGCGCACGGCGTCAGGCGAGCCAGCGGCCGTCGCGCATGAGCTCGCGGCCGGGCAGCTCGTCGGCCTCGCGCCAGGCCTGCACGCGGCGCGGCGTGACGCGGAACCAGCCGTAGGGGACCGGCTCCTCGCGCGGGTCGAAGCCGGTGCGGGCGGCGAAGCGGTCCCCGGCCTCCGGCGACGGCGCGTCGACGACCTCGACGATCACGGTCACGTCCCGGGTGGGACCCAGCGCCAGGCGGGCGGTGCGGGTCGCGGCCAGGTTCCGCGCGGTGGGGCTGGCGGCGGGGGTGGACAGCAGCAGCGCCGCGCCGTCCCGGTCGAACGACAGCGGCACGAGGTGGGGCGCGCCGTCGGCCGACGCGGTGGCCACCCAGGCGTCGACGTCGTGGGCGAGGCGGTGCTCGGTGTCGCGGCGCCGCCGGGCGCGGGGGCGGGGACCCGTGGTGTCCATGCGGGCCACGGTAGGGAGGCGGTCCCCGCCGACACTTCTCGATTCGCGACCGGTTCGGAGGATCCGGCCCGCACGCCGGACGATCCCGCACGTCCGCGGGGCCGTCCCGACCTAGCGTCACCGCCATGACGCCTGCGACCCGACTCCCGACGGACGGCGAGCGCGCCGACTACGACCGCGACGGCGTCGTCGTCGTGCGCGGCCTCGTCCCGCCCGCCGTGCTCGACGCCGCCGAGCGCGGCACGGCCCGCTTCCACGCGGGCGACCACGACGCGCCGTTCCCCGGCCGCACCCGCTACGACCACTGCGACTGGTCCCCGGCCGACGGCGACGACGTGCTGCGGAAGAACGACTACGCCTCCCGGATGGTGCGCGAGCTGGCCGCGCTGGTGGAGTGGCCGGGCATCGGGGCCTACGCCGCCGCGCTGGCCGGCGCCGACTCCGTCCGGCTGTGGCACGACCAGCTCCTGCACAAGCCGGCGAGCCCGGACGAGCGCGGCAACGTCGGCTGGCACACCGACCGCCAGTACTGGCTCACCTGCAGCAGCACGGCGATGCTCACCTGCTGGGTGCCCTTCCACGACTGCGATGCCGCGACCGGTGGCGTGGCGTTCGTGCCGGGCAGCCACCGCGGCCCGACCCCCGAGGGCCTGGACTTCTTCGACCAGCACCTCGACGCCCGCACCGCCGTCGTCCCCGAGCTGCGCCGTGGCGACGTCACGTTCCACCACTGCCGCACCGTCCACGGCAGCGGCCCGAACACGAGCGCGGCCCCGCGCCGGTCGATGGCGATCCACCTGCAGCCCGCCGACAACCACCACGTCCCGGGCGCCTACCACCGCAACGACGAGCTGGTCCGCACGGTGGGCGGGATCCCGGACTACACCGACCCCCGCCTCTGCCCGCCCCTGGGCTGACCGCACTCCGGAGCCAGGACGCTGTCGCAGCGGCCGTTCCCACAGCGTTCTGGCTCCGAGGTGCGGTCAGGTGTGCAGGCGGATCACCGCGTCGCCCGGCGTGTCGACCACGACGCCGCCGGGGACGGGGTGCAGCGGGGCGTCGCGGCCGTCCACCGTCGCCCCCGTGAACGGGCCCGCGCCGACCACCCGCAGCTCCACCGGGCCGGGGGCGCCCGCGATGCGCACCTCGACGCCGTCGCCGTCCACCGCGTGCGCCACCCGGACGGTCTCCCGGCCCGTCAGCACCTCGACCTCCCCGCCGGTCTCCGGCGCGGCGAGCACCAGCTCCAGCGGCCCGTCCCACTCCTGCTCGACGTGCTGGACGACCGGCCCGAGCGGCAGGACGGTGTCGCCGCGGTGGAACAGCGGCACGGTGTCGAGCGGGGCGTCGACGCGCACGAACCGCCCGCCCTCGACGCGCTCGCCGGTGCCGTGGTCGACCCAGGCGCCGGGCGGCAGGTACACCCGCCGCGACCGCGCCCCCTCCTCCAGCACGGGGGCGACGAGCAGGCGGTCGCCGAGCAGGTACTGGTCGTCGACCCGCGCAGCCACCGGGTCGTCGGGGAACTCCAGCAGCAGCGGCCGCACGACCGGCAGGCTGGAGCGCCCGGCGTCGACGGCGAGCGTCCAGAGCCAGGGCAGCAGCCGGTAGCGGAACTCGACCCACCGGCGCACGACCTCCTCGACGTCGGCGCCGAACGCCCACGGCTCCCGCGGCGGGGTGCCGTGGGCGCGGGCGTGCGAGGACAGCAGCCCCAGCTGGGCCCACCGCACGTACAGCTCGCCGTCGGGCAGCCCGGAGAACCCGCCGATGTCGTGGGCGTAGAACGGGAAGCCCGACATCCCCATCGACAGCGTCGCCCGCAGCACGCAGGGCAGGTCCTCGAACCGCGCGACGCCGTCGCCGGACCAGTGCACCGGGTAGCGCTGCGAGCCCGCCCAGCCGGCGCGGGCCCACAGCACGGCCTCGCCCTCGCCCTTCGCCGCGACCGACGCCTCCCAGGCCGCGCGCTGGTAGAGCAGCGGGTAGAGGTTGCGCATCGCGACGGCGTCGGCCCCGGCGTAGCGGGCGTCCGGCGGGGCGCCCTCGCCGTAGTCGACCTTGATCGCCGACACGCCCAGGTCGAGGACGGCCCCGATGCCGCGCCGGTACCAGGCCGCGGCGTCGGGGTCGGAGAAGTCGACGTGCCCGGCGTCCTCGCCGTATCCGCCGGCGTAGGTGTGGGCGTGCCCGCTGGGCCGCTCCGCGAGGTGCCCGCCCGCGACGCCCTCGTCGAACAGCGGCGAGGCGACGTTGTAGTTGGGCCACTGCCAGACCGCGACACGGATGCCCTGCTCCGCCAGGCGCGCGCACATGCCGGCCGGGTCGGGGAACCGGTCGGGGGCGAAGCGCAGGTCGCAGACGTACTCGCGCTCGAACCACCCGACGTCGATGTTGATCACGTCGCACGGGATCCGGTGCGCGCGCAGCTCGCCGGCGACCCGCTCCACCTCCTCCTGGCTGCGGTAGGTGATCCGCGACATCCACAGCCCGAAGCTCCACCGCGGCGGCACGGCCGGGGCGCCGGTCAGGGCGGTGTAGCGGGGCAGCGCCTCGCGCAGCGTCGGCGCGGCCACGACGAACAGGTCCAGCACCGCGGTGCCCTCGACCACGACCGAGAGCGCCGAGTGCTCCAGGTCGCCGACCCGGGCGAGCACGGGGTTGGTCGTGTGCACGAGCACGCCGTGGCCGCGGCTGCTCCAGTACCAGGGCACCTGCTTGTAGGCGGCCGGGCTGGCGTTGGAGAAGGCCTCCTGGATCCACAGCCGCTGCGCGGTGCCCACCTTGTCCAGCCGCCCGAAGCCCTCGCCGAAGCCGTGCACGCGCTCGTCGTGGCGCAGCTCGAACGAGGCGAACGCGGCGGTGCGGCCCGTGGTGCGGGTGCAGCCGAGCGGGTAGGCGTAGCGGTGCAGGAACAGCCACCGCTGCTCGGCCGGGCTCCACTGCTGCTCGGGGCGCTGCAGGCCGGCGATGTCCACCGGCTTCGTCGCCCAGAGCACGGCGCCGGCGCGGTCGCGCAGGACGAGCCGGAACGGGTCGCGCACCACCTCCAGCTCCACCGCCCCGCTGTCCACCACGACGCGGTCGGCCTCGGTGCGCACGTCGAGCCGCACGCCCTCCGACGGGGAGCCGACGAGCACCTCGGACGGCCCGTCGGGGACCTCCGGACCCGGGGCGCAGCGCACGCGCACGACCTCCGGGGTCCAGAAGTCCAGGCGGACGACGGCGTCCTCACCGCGCTCGGGCGGGGCGTGCACGGTCTCGGCGACCGTGCCGTAGTAGTCCTGCAGCTCGGGGGAGTGGCGGTCGGTGCCGCAGCGCAGCACCACCGAGGCGCCGTCGACGTGCACCTCCTCCAGCCGGGCGACGAGCTCCACCGGCAGCGGCTCGCCCAGGAACGGGGCCAGCTCGTAGGTGCGGACCACCAGCGCCTCCTCGCGTCGGAACACTGGATAAGATATACAGATTTCATGTCCGACGACACCGGTCCCCGGGTGTGGGCGCCGTGACCCCGCAGCCGGCCCGCGGGTCGGGGGGCGCGGCCGCCACGGCCCACCCGCTCGCCACCGCTGCCGCGCTGGACGTCCTCGCCGAGGGCGGCGGCGCCGTCGACGCCGCGGTCGCCGGGCAGGCCGTGCTGTGCGTGACCTCCCCGCACTCCTGCGGGCTCGGCGGCGACGTGATGGCGCTGGTGCACGAGCCCGGGGGCGCGGTCACCGCCGTCAACGGCACCGGCCGCTCCGCGAGCGCCCACGACGACCGCGTGCACGTCGACGGCGGGATGAGCGCGACCGTGCCGGGCGCCGTCGCGGGCTGGGTGGAGATGCACGCGCGCTGGGGGCGGCTGCCGTGGGCGCGGCTGCTCGACCCCGCGGTGCGGCTCGCCGCCGAGGGCGTGGCCGTGGACCCGGGGCTCGCCGCCGCGCTGCGCAGCCACCGGGCCCGGCTGGAGCGCGGCGGGGCCGGCGGCTGGGAGCTGCTGCGCGAGCCGGCGGTGTGGCGCCAGCCGGAGCTCGGCGCGCTGCTGCGGACGGTCGCCGACGCGCCGGGGTCGTTCTACGCGGGGGGGACCGCCGCCGCGATCGCCCGCGCCGTCGCCCGCCACGGCGGCGGGATCTCGACCGAGGATCTCGCCGCGCACCGCACGACGGTCGCCGACCCGGTCGCCGCGCCGTGGGACGGCGGCGTGCTGCACGTCCAGCCGCCGTCGAGCCAGGGGGTGCTGCTCGCGCTCGCGCTGCGGGCGCTCGACGGCCTCCCGCTGGACGGCCCCGGCCGCGAGCACCTGCTGGTCGAGGCGACGCAGGCCGCCTTCGCCCACCGCGACGACTGCGCGGCCCCCGACGTCCTGACCCGCCCCGTGCCGGTCGACGCCGAGCGCGCCTCGGGCCGCGGCGGCCCCCGGGCCTACCTGCACACGGCCGGCGTCGCGACCGTCGACGCCGCGGGCGGGGCGGTGTCGTCGCTGGTCAGCGTGTTCGACGAGTTCGGCTCCGGGGTGTTCGTGCCCGAGCTGGGCCTCACGCTCAACGACCGGGCGGGCGGGTTCACCGCGGGCGCCAACGCCCCCCGGCCCTCGGCGTTCCCGGTGCACACCCTCGCCCCGGCCCTGCACGTCTCGCCGCGGGGCGTGCTCGCGCTGGCGACGCCCGGCGCGGACGGCCAGGTCCAGACGCTGCTGCAGGTGCTCGTCCGCCTGCGCGAGGACCGCGCACCGCTCGCGGACGCCGTGGACGCCCCGCGCTGGCGCAGCGAGGACGGTGCGCTGCTCGTCGAGGGCGAGCACCCCGCCGCCGCCGACCTGCGCGCCCGCGGCCACGACGTGCGCGTCCTGCCCGCGGGCGACGTCCGCTTCGGCGCGGTCGTCGCCACCACGTGGAGCCCCGGCGCCACCGGCGCCGTGGGCGACGCCCGCCGCCGCACCGCCGCGGGGGCCCGGCCGTGAGCCCGTCGTGACCCGCAGCCCCACCGGAGGAGCGCCCGTGCCGACCACCCCCGCCGCGCCCCCCGCCGTCAATGCAGCCGTCACCGCGCTCGTCGCCGAGCTGGCGGCCGAGGTCGAGGCCGACCGCGAGGCGATCGTGGCCCTGTGCGCCGAACTGGTGGCGGCGCCGAGCGAGAACCCGCCCGGCGACACCCGCGCCGCCGCCGCCGTGGTGGTGCGCCACCTCGCCGCGCTCGGGCTGGAGCCGCGGCTGGAGGCCCGCGTCGAGGAGATGCCCAGCGTGGTGGCCGAGCTGGACAGCGGCCGCCCCGGGCCGCACCTGGTGCTCAACGTCCACCTCGACACGATGCCGGCCGGGCCCGTCGGGGCCTGGAGCGTGCCGGTGCACGAGCTGACCCGCCGCGACGGCCGCCTCTACGGCCTGGGCATCGGGAACATGAAGGGCGCGGCCGCGGCGATGGTGCACGCGGCCGGGGCGCTCGCGCGGCGGCGCGGCGCGTGGAGCGGGCGGGTGACCTTCACCGCCGTGTCCGACGAGGTCGTCTTCGGCGACAACGGGGCCGCCCACCTCCTGCGCACCCTCCCCGACCTGCCCGGGGACGCCCTGCTGTGCGGGGAGGGCCCCGGGTTCCGCCGCGTCGCGGTCGCCGAGAAGGGCGTGCTGTGGCTGCGCGTCGACGCCGTCGCGGAGGGCGGGCACTCCTCGGCGGTGCGCCGCGGCGCGTCGGCCGCCGCGCTGATCGCCGAGGCCGCGCTGCGCCTGGACCGCCTCACCGGCACGCCCGTCGCCCCGCCGCCCGGCCTCGCCGCCGCGTTCGGCGAGGACGACCCGGCCGCGCGGCTCTCGGTGAACGTCGGGCGGATCGACGCCGGCACGTTCGTCGGGCAGGTCGCGACGACCGCGCACGCCGAGGTCGACCTGCGGCTGCCGCCCGGCCTGGACGTCGACGCGGCGCAGGCCCGCGTGCGCGACGAGCTCGCCGACCTGCCCGGCGTCACGGTCTCCCGCACGAAGGGCTGGGATCCGGGCGGCACCGACCTCGACCACCCCTTCGTCCGCCGCTTCGCCGACGCCGTGCGCGCCCTGCGCGGTGCGGAGCCGACGTACGCCGTGCGGCTGCCGGCGTCGGACGCGAGCCGCTGGCGCGCGGTCGGGGTCCCGGCGATCTGCTACGGCCCCCAGCCCGGCCTGTCGGCCGGCGTCGACGACCACGCGCAGGAGCAGGAGGTCCTCGACTGCGCGGTGCTGTACGCCGCCACCGCGCTGACCGTCCTCACGCCCGGCTGACCGCGGGCCCCCGGCGCGCGGCGAGGAACTCCGCGAGGACCTCGGGCCGGTCGAGGTAGACCTCGTGGTCGTGGGCCCCCGGCACCCGCACCGGCTCCCGGCCCACGAGCGCGGCGATCCGGTCGGCGATGGCGCCGTGCAGTGGGTCGGGGCTCTCGCTCACCGCGATCACGACCTTCCCCGCCGGCAGCTCGCCCGCGGTGAAGGCGCGGGGGACGATGAACGGCCCGTCGTCGCGCAGGATCGCCTCGGCGTTGCGCTCGGCCGCCCGGACCACGGGCGCCCTGTGGTCGGCGCGGCCGTCGGAGAGCGAGTCGAGCAGGACATGGTAGGCGCCGGTCCAGTCGCCCGGGTGCTCCTGCAGGTGGCGGTCGGCGGGCTCCTGCAGCGCCCGCCCGAGCGCCGGGCCGTCGGGCAGCATCCCGACGGCCGCCGGCTCCCAGGCGATCACCTCGCGGACGACCTCGGGGTGGCGCGCGGCGAGGGCGAGCGCGACGACCCCGCCGGAGCTGAACCCCAGGACGGTGGCCGGGACCGCGTCCAGCTCCCGCAGCAGCGCCGCCGCGTCGTCCGCGTGCTGGTCGGCCCCGCCGCCGGGCCAGTCCGCGCGGGTGCTGGCGCCGGTGCCGCGCCGGTCGTAGCGGATCACGCGGAACCCGCGGGCCGCGAGGGCCTCGGCCTGCCGCGCGTGCATCGACGCGTCCTCGGCGCCGCCGTGGACCAGCAGGACCGGGTGACCGGTGCCGGTGGTGTGGTGGGCGATGTCCATCGCGACCCTCATTCGGTTGCAGAGCATGTGAAACGAATGTGGGCTAGGGTAGGGCCGTGGCGGTCCCGGAGCAAGCACGTCGCCGGTACGACGCGTCGGGCCGCCGGCAGCGGGCGCAGGACAACCGCGACCGGGTGCTCGCCGCGGCCCGCCGCCTGTTCGTCGCCGACGGCTACCCCGCCACGTCGATCACCCGGATCGCCGCCGAGGCCGGCGTCTCCAGCCGCACGGTCTTCGGGATGTTCGCGTCCAAGGCCGGGCTGCTGAAGGAGGTGCTCGACGTCGCCGTCGCGGGCGACGCGGACGCGGTGCCCCTGCACGAGCGCCCGGCCATGCGGGCGGTGCACGCCTCCCGCACGGCCGCCGAGGCCGTCGAGCGCCTGGCCGACGCCTTCGCCGAGGTGGCCGCACGGTCCCACGAGGTCTGGACCGTCGTGCACGGCGCGGCGGCCGTCGACCCCGAGATCGCGCAGCTGGAGCGGGCCCTGGGCGAGCAGCGCCTGACGGGCGCCGGGTTCATCGCCGCCACGATCGCGGACCGGCTCGGGCTCACCGACCCCGACGCCGTCGAGCGCCTGCGCGACACCGTCTGGGTGCTCGGCGCGCCGCAGCAGTACGGCCTGGTGCGCGAGCGGGGCTGGTCGGACCGCCGCTACCGCGACTGGGCGGCCCGCGCGCTCGCGGCGACGCTGCTCGACGGCGGGGGCTGACGGCGCCCCCACTGTCGCCCGCGCCGGTGCGCGCCGGGCGTCGCGCCGGTCCGGATCCCCCTCGTGACCAGGACCGGCGCCGCCCCCGCGCGCGTCAGCGCGCGGAGAGCCGGGCGTCGGCGCGGGGCCGGCCGAGCCACACGTACAGCAGCACGCCGAGCAGGTTGGTCGCCAGGATCAGCACCACCCAGATCAGCTTGCTGGCGCTGCGCGGCTCGGGTGTGCGCAGCACGTCGACGAGCGCCCAGACGGTGACGGCCAGGGCCACGAGGCCGAGGACGACCAGGACGACGAGCAGTGCGATGTTCGGATCCACTGGAACCCCCCATGTCGAGAAACGATAAGGAGCATCTCGAAGAACGATAAGACGCGCAAGCGCTGGCGATCAGGGGGCCGGCGGATCCGGCGTGTAGCCGAGGATGTCGCCCGGCTCGCACGCGAGCTCCCGGCACAGCGCCTCCAGCGTGGAGAAGCGCACGGCCCGGGCCTTGCCGGTCTTGAGGATCGACAGGTTCGGCAGGGTGACCCCGACCCGCTCGGACAGCTCGGTCAGCGTCATGCCCCGCTCCGCGAGCAGCCGGTCGAGGCGCACCACGATGGGCACCCGCGGCTCAGATCGTCAGGCGCTGGGCTTCGTGCAACTCCGCGCCGGCCCGGAAGACCTCGGCCAGGGCGAACAGCAGCAGCCCGGCGACCACCAGGGCGAGGTCGACGTCCAGCACCGAGCGCCACGTGATCCCGGGGACGCGGTACTCCTGCGCCGCCCAGTTCGTCAGCAGGGGGGGCAGCACCGTCGACACGACCGCCAGGCCGATCAGCAGCCAGCCGACCGTGCGGATGCGGCGCACGTTGACGGGCAGGAAGGGCGTGCCGACCGCGACCGTGCGGGTCACCGCGCGCAGCTGGTGCACGATCGCGAGGAACGCCAGCACGGTCACCACCCCGGGCACGGCCCACAGCAGCAGCACCTCACCGGACACCCCCTCCAGGCTGAGGGCGCCGGTGGCCCGCCGCAGGGCGGTGGCGCGGGGCTCGTCGCCCAGCGCGACCGGCGCGGCGTCCACGTCGAACGCGACGGCGACGGTCAGCGTCAGCCCGTCCACCGGGCCCGGGCCGAGCGCGAGCACGGCGAGGAGGACCACGAACAGCGCGGTGGAGGCGAGACCCCCGTAGAGGACGACGCCCAGCACCACCGACAGCACCCGCACGACCCGCGCGCCCCGCCCCGACGCGACCGCCCCTGCCGACACCGGCGAGACCCTACTCCAGCCCGCCGCCCGCCCGGCTCCGCGGCGCCCGCGCGGCCGGGTCCCGGCGGCGGGGGACGGGCGGCGCCCTCAGGCCGCCACGGGATCGGGGCGCAGACCGTGCCCGGCCAGCCAGTCGAGGATCCGCGGCCACAGCTCCCGCCCGACGTCGCTGCGGAACGCGCAGCTGGAGCGCACCCTGGGCGAGCAGCGCCTGACGGGCGCCGGGTTCATCGCCGCCACGATCGCGGACCGGCTCGGGCTCACCGACCCCGACGCCGTCGAGCGCCTGCGCGACACCGTCTGGGTGCTCGGCGCGCCGCAGCAGTACGGCCTGGTGCGCGAGCGGGGCTGGTCGGACCGCCGCTACCGCGACTGGGCGGCGCGCACGCTCGCGGCGACGCTGCTCGACCCGGGGGCCTGACCGTCGCGCTCGCCCCCACCGGTGGACCCCGCTCCGGCCCGGGTTGTCCCGGCCGCGTCCCGCCCGGACGGGACCCGGTGACCGTGCCGCCCGGGTCACCCCCTCGGAGAGGGTCGGTGCGCACCGTCCCCGAACCCCTGGAGCCACCGTGACCACCACCGATCCCACCGCCCGCCTCCCGCGCACCGTCCCGCCCACCGCCGCGCCGGGCACGGCCTGGGCGTGGTCGGGAGCGCTGGGCGGCCTCGTCGGCCTCGTCGGCCTGTTGGGCACCGGCAACCTGTACGACGCCGCCACCGGCGCCGTCACGGACAACGCGGTGCTCACGGCGGCCGTGGCCGGCAACGCCCACCTGATCTGGGTCCAGCAGGCGGTGTGCGCCGTCGTCGTCGCCTGCCTGGTCGTCTTCGCCGCCGGGTTCCACCGGCACCTCGCGGCCCGGGAGCCGCGCGGCAGCCTCGTGCCGGTCGTGGCGGCCGGGGGCGTGCTGCTCACCGCGGCGGCCGTGCTCGTCGGCGGCGGTCTCGCCACGGAGATGTACTGGGCGCTGACCGGTCCGAACCGGTTCGACGCCGACACCGTCGGCGCGCAGGTCACCTTCTACAACACCATCGCCTGGCTGTGGGGACCCCTCGGTCTCGCGGCCGGGGCCACCGCCGTCGCCGGGTTCCGCCGCCGCGTCGTCGGGCGGCCGACCGCCGTCTTCAGCGCGCTCATGGCCGTGCTGCTCGTCGCCACCCAGGCGGTCCCCGCCCAGTACGCCGCGGTCGTGCCCGGCGCGCTGTGGCTCGTCGTCACCGGTGCCGCGCTCGCCCTCGGCGCGCGGCGAGCCCGGCGCTGAGCCCCGCCGACTAGTGTCGCCGCCCGTGGACGGCGGGACGGTGCTCGCGCGGCGCCTCGCGCTGCCGGCGGCCGCCGCGGTGGTCGCGACGGTCGGGGTCGGCGTCGTCGCCGCGCGCGCGGCGGGCGTCGGGGTGATCGACCTCGTGCACCTGCTCATCGTCATCGGGTGCGCCACGACCGGCGGGCTCGTGCTGCGGCAGCGGCCGGAGAACCCCGTCGGGGCGCTGCTGCTGGGCAGCGCCGCCTGCTTCGCGTCCTACGAGGCGGCCGGCCGGGTCGCGGTCCTCCTGCCCGACGGGCCGGTGGCCGCCGCCCTGGCCTGGCCGGCGACCTGGCTGTGGGCGCCGGCCAACGCCCTGCTCACCGCGGCACCGGTGCACTTCCCCGACGGCCGGCCCGGGCGGGCGTGGCGGTGGCCGCTGCGCGTGCTCGTCGTCCTCGCCTCGCTCGCGGCGGTGCTCGGTGCGCTGCGCCCCGGTCCGGACGTGCAGCTCGGCGTCCCGGGCCGGACCAACCCGCTCGGCGTCCCCGGGCTCGCCCCCGCCGCCGACACCGCGGCCGTGCTGCTCTCGCTGTGGTCGGTGCTGCTCGTCGCGGCGGCCGCCGCCGTCCTGCTGCACGGGGCCCGGACCGCCGCGCCGGGCTCGGTGCGCCGCCAGCAGGCGCAGTGGCTGGCCTACGGCGTCGGGCTGTCGACGCTGCTGGTGCTCGCCCGCCTCGCCGCCGGCCTCACCGACGCCCGTCCCGGGTCCGTCTGGCCCGTGCGCGACCTGGCCTGGGAGCTCGTCGGCGCGGCCGCCGGCGCGGTGCTGCCGGTCGTCCTGACCATCGCGATCGTGCGGCACCGGCTGCTCGACATCGAGCGGCTCATCGGCCGGACGGTCGTGCTCGTCGTGCTGTCGGGGGCCGTCCTCGGCGCCTACCTCGGCGTCGTCGCCGCGGCCGGCGCGCTGCTCGGCCCCGCGCTCGGCGAGGCCGTCGAGCTGCCCGCCGCCCTCGTCGGCGTCGCCGCGGCGGCGGTGCTGCTGGCTCCGCTGCGGGCGTGGACGCAGGCCCGCGTCGACCGGCTCCTGTACGGCGAGCGCGGCGACCCGTACGCCGTGCTCACCCGGCTCGGACGCGAGCTGGAGCTCGTGACCGACGCCGGGTCGCTGCCCGCCGTCGTCCGCACCGTCCGCGGGGCCCTGCGGCTCGGCGCCGTCGCGATCGACGTCGAGGGGGGCGGGCGCACCGCGTCCGGCACCCTGCCGCCCGACCCCGCCGAGGTGCCGCTGGTGGCGGGCGGCGAGCGGGTCGGCACGCTGCTGCTCGGGCCGCGGACCGGAGAGGACGGGCTGGGCCCGCGCGACCTGCGCCTGGTGCGCGACCTCGCCGGACCGGTGGCGGGCGCCGTCCGCGCAGCGCGGGAGGCCGAGCGGGCGCAGCGGCTGTCGCTCGACCTCCAGCGCGCCCGCGAGCGCCTGGTCCGGACCCGCGAGGAGGAGCGGCGCCGGCTGCGCCGCGACCTGCACGACGGGCTGGGCCCGGTGCTCGCCGCGCTGTCCATGCGGGCCGAGGCGGCGCGCGAGCTGACCGGGCCCGGACCGGTCGCCGGCCTGCTGGGGGAGATCACCGACGACGCCCGGGCCGCGCTGACCGACGTCCGCCGCCTCGTCGACGGCCTGCGCCCGCCCGCGCTCGACACCCTCGGCCTGGCCGGGGCGCTGGAGGCCCACCTGGCCGGGCGGCCCCGCTCCGGGACGGCGGTCGCGCTGGACCTGCCCGCGCCGCTGCCGCCGCTGCCCGCCGCCACCGAGGTCGCCGCCTACCGGATCGCCGTCGAGGCCGTCGCCAACACCGACCGGCACGCCGGGGCCCGCGGCGCGCGCGTCACGCTGGCCGTGGACGGCGACCGGCTGCGCGTCGAGGTGGTGGACGACGGGCGGGGGCCGGCGCCGGACGGCGCCGCCGGCGTCGGGCTGGCCTCGATGCGCGAGCGGGCCGCGGAGCTCGGCGGCGAGTGCAGCGTCACCCCCGGAGCCGGCGGGGGGACCGTGGTCCGCGCCCTGCTCCCGCTGGCCGACCGGCCCCACGACGACCGGCCCCGCGACGACGAGGAGGAGACCGGTGGAGCCCGTCCGCGTCCTGCTCGTCGATGACCACCCGCAGTTCCGCTCGGGCCTGCGCGCGCTGCTCGCCACCGCCCCCGACGTCGAGGTGTGCGGCGAGGCGGCCAGCGGGGAGGAGGCGATCGCGGTCGTCGCCGCCCGGCCCCCCGACGTCGTGCTGCTCGACCTCACGATGCCGGGCATGGGCGGGGTGGCGGCCACCGAGCGCATCGTCGCCGCGAGCCCGCACGCCCGCGTGCTCGTCCTGAGCATGTCCGACGACGACGACTCGGTCTTCGCCGCCCTGCGCGCCGGGGCGCGCGGCTACCTGGTCAAGGGAGCCGGCCGGGCGGAGATCCTCCGGTCGGTCCGCTCCGTCGCCCTCGGGGAGGCCGTCCTCGGGCCGACGGTCGCCGCGCGGCTCGCGTCGTTCCTCGCGGCCGGCCCGGGTCGCCCGGACGACCCGCCCTTCCCCGAGCTCACCGCGCGCGAGCGCGAGGTCCTCGGGCTCGTCGCCCGCGGGCTGACCAACCCGCAGATCGCGGCCGAGCTGGGCATCGGCGGCAAGACCGTCCGCAACCACGTGTCGAACCTGCTCGCCAAGCTGCAGGTGGCCGACCGCACCGCCGCGGCCGCGCTGGCCCGCCGGTCGGGGTTGGGCGGAGCGGGCTGACGGCGCCGCGAACCGTGCCCACCGGTCGGTAGTCCGCGCCGCGGGCCGTGTCAGGCGGCCGCCACGGGGTCGGGGCGCAGGCCGTGCCCGGCCAGCCAGTCGAGGATCCGCGGCCACAGCTCCCGTCCGACGTCGCTGCGGAAGTAGCCCATGTGCCCCACCCGCGCCACGCCCAGTTCGGCGGGCCGCAGGTCGACGCGCTCCACGGGCGCCGCGGTGTAGCCGCTGAAGAACGCGTCGCGCGAACGCGGCGGGGCCCACGCGTCGTCGGTGCTCACCATGGCCGCGAGCGGCGTCCGCACGCGGCCGAAGGGCTCCGTGATCGCCGCGGCGGCGGGGTCGTCGAAGAAGTACCGCGGCCGGCGGCACCAGTCGCGCCACTGCCGGTAGACCCCGCGGGGCAGGTCCTCGCCCAGGCCGAACGCGCTCATCGGCAGGTAGCCGACGGCGGCCGTGCTCACCGGGGCCAGGACGTCCCACAGCAGGCGGACGCGCGCGGCCTCCCGGCGCGTCATCCACCCGGCCCAGCCCGCGCCCGTCCCGCACAGGTAGGCCGCCCGCAGCAGGCCGGGGTCGGGCAGCCGCCCGACTGCGTGCCCGCCCAGGCTGTGGCCGACCATCCAGGTCGGGCCGCGTTCGGCGGCCCAGGCGACGGCGGCGCCGAGGTCGAGGGTGCACCAGTGCGACAGGTCGGCGTCCAGCTCCCGCAGCGGCCCGCGCCGCGAGCCGCCGATGCCGCGGTAGTCGACGGTCACCGCGTCCACCCCGCGCGCGGCCAGGTGGACGGCGAAGCGGCGGTAGAAGCCGCGGGGGACGGCCGTGGCGCCGCCGACGACGACGAACTGCTCGCCGCGCGCCGGGAAGTGGGTCGCGGCGAGGGGGTAGCCGTCGGCGGCGTCCAGGGTCAGGTCGAGCGGGGCCGGTGCGGTCACGTCCTCGACGCTGGACGAGACCGATCGGTATCTTCAAGGGGTGATCGACGGGCTCACCGCGGAGCGCGCCCCCGACCGGTCCGGTGTCCCGGTCCGGCGCCGCCTGCTGCAGGCGACCAGCCGGCTGGTCTACCAGCACGGCGTCGCCGCCACCGGCATCGACGCGATCCTGCGGGCGGCGGGGGTGGCGCGGATGTCGCTGTACCGCCACTTCCCCGGGGGCAAGGACGAGCTGGTCGCGATGGCGCTGGCCGACCGCAGCGAGCGCACCGTCGAGCACGTCATCGACTCCGCCCGGGCGCTCGCGGCGGACGCGAGCCCCGTCGAGGTCGTGCTGGCCGTGTTCGACGTCGCCGACGCCACCGCCCAGCGCCCCGGCTACCGCGGGTGCCCGTTCCTCAACGCCGCCGCCGAGCTGCCGGTCGACCACCCCGGCCGCGCGGTGGTGCTCGACCACAAGCGCTGCATGCGCCGCCGGCTCACCGAGCTGCTCCTGGAGGCGGGGGTGCGCCCCGCCGCCGTCGACCGGCTCGGCGGCACGATCCTGCTGCTCTTCGACGGCGCGCTCACCGCCGGCGGGCTGACCCCGCACGAGCACCCCGCCCGGCTCGCCCGGTCCGTCGCGGCCGACCTGCTGCACGCCGAGCTCACCGCGCCACGTGCAGCAGCCCGAGCCGCTGCGTCGCCCGGGTGAGCGACACGTAGAGGTCGGCGGGGCGGTGGGCCCGGATCCGCTCCGGGTCGACGACCACCACGACGTCGAACTCCAGGCCCTTGGCCGACACCGGGGTGTGCACCTGCGCGGGGAGCCCGGCCAGGTCGTCGACGTCCGCGGCGATCACCGCGAGCGTGCCGCCGGCCAGGCGCGCCGACTCCTCCGCGACGGTCGCGCGCACCTGCGCCACCAGCTCGGCCGCGGGCACCGTGCGCTCCCACGGCTGCTCGCCCGTCGCCCGCACCGACTCGGGCGGCCGGCGGTCGGGCGCGTAGCGCGCCAGCTCGGCGGCGGCCAGCGCCATGATCTCGGCGGGCGTCCGGTAGTTCACCGTGAGCGTGCGGTGGGTCCACCGGTCGGCGAGGTGCGGGCCGAGCACGTCCGCCCAGTCCTGCGCGCCCGCCGGGGCACTGCGCTGGGCCGGGTCGCCCACCGCCGTCACCGACCGGGACGGGCAGCGGCGCAGCAGGACGTGCCAGTCCATCGCCGAGAGCTCCTGCGCCTCGTCGACGACGAGGTGGCCGTAGCGCCAGTCCCGGTCCGCGGCAGCCCGCTCGGCCACGCTCCCGAGGTACCCGGGCGCGGCGCGCGCGGCGAGGACGTCGGCGGTGACGAAGTCGGTGGGGCGCAGCTCGTCGGGGTCCTCCCCGGCGAGGTCGCGGTCCGCGGCGTCCAGGATCGTCAGCACGCCGGCGGCGTACGCGCGGTCGGGCTCCTCGGGGCCGGCCGCCCCGGCGGGCGGGGGGCCGAGCAGCTCGACCAGCTCGTCGAGCAGCGGCGCGTCGGCCACCGTCCACGGACCGGACCCGCGGTGCAGGCCCAGGTCGCCCGCACCGGCGGCGGCGAGCCGCTCGGGGGAGGCGTACAGCTCCGCCAGCACCCGCTCGGGGGTCAGCACCGGCCACAGCGCCTCGACCGCCACGTGGAACGCCGGGTCGGAGCGCAGGTCGTCGCGCAGCTCGCCGCGCATCCCCGCCGACACCTGCGCCGCGCCCACCGGTTCGATCCCGGGGAGGTCGCCCAGGCCCTCGAGCAGCTCCGCCAGCTCCGGCGGGTCCTCCAGATCCTCGTGGAGCCGTTCGAGGCCCTGGTCGACGAGCAGGCGGCCCAGCGCGTCGCGGAAGGACGCCCGCGCCGCGTTGTGCGGCAGGCCGGTGGCGCGGGCGCGGCGGCGGGCCTCCGCGGCCGTCGCGCGGTCGACCTCGACCGCGACGTCGTCGAGGTCGATCACGATCGGGGACGCGGGCAGCTCCTGCCGGTCGGCGACGGCGCGGCGCAGGACGTCCAGCATCGCGAGGTCGCCCTTGGTGCGGGCGACGTCGTCCGGGTCGAGCGCCGTCGCGACCACGCCCCGGTGCAGGCGGCCCGGCGTGGTGAACACGACCGCCGACTCGCCGAGCGCGGGCAGGACGCCCCCGACGTAGGCGACGAAGCCCGCGCTGGGGCCGACGACGAGCACGCCGCTGCGGGCCAGCCGCTCGCGGTGGGTGTGGAGCAGGTAGGCGACGCGGTGCAGCGCGACGGCGGTCTTCCCGGTCCCCGGGCCGCCCTCGACGACCACGGTGCCGGACAGCGGCAGCCGGATGATCGCGTCCTGCTCGGCCTGGATCGTCGTCACGATGTCGCGCATCGCCGACCCGCGCGGGGCCTTCAGCGCGGCGAGCAGCGCCGGGTCGGACGCCGATCCGGAATCGGCCCGGGCGTCGAGGACGTCGTCGTGGAACGCGACGACCCGTTCGTCCGGCGCCCGCCCGGCGAGCTGGAGGTGGCGTCGTCGGGCCACGCCGAGCGGTTCGACGAGCGTCGCGCAGTAGAACGCCCGGGCGGCGGGGGCGCGCCAGTCGACGAGCGCGGTCTCGCCGGTCCCCGGGTCGGTCAGGCCGGTGCGGCCGATGTAGCTCGTCGAGGCGTCGAGGTGGTCGAGCCGGCCGAAGCACAGGCCGGCGCGGGCGGCGGACAGGGCGCTCGCCCGCTCCGACCAGCGCTGCACCGACACGTCGCGCTCCCAGCGCGCGCTCAGCTCCCCGCCCGTGGCTGCGGCCAGCCCGCTCCGGGCCTGCGCCGACGCGGCGGCGAGCTCGGTGGCGAGCAGTGCGTGCAGCCGCCGGACGACCCGGGTCTCCGCCGCCAGCTCGCGCTCGCCGGGGGGCCGTTCCGGCGTCTTCCCGGCCGTGTTACGTTCGAGGTGCGGAGTGAGTGATTCGTCTTCTGATCCCACTCGCAAGAATAGCGCCGGTGACGGTTGCCGGGCAATTCTCCGGAAATGCGCTCCGGTCGTCCGCCGCGCGGTGCGCACGGCGGACGACCGGCCGGGCCGCGCTACCGCGCGGCGCCCACGCCGGCGTCGAGGGCCGGGCGCAGGACCGCCGCCGCCCACTCGCGCACCGGCGTCGGGGCGACCCCGAGCCGCGCCCACACCGCGGAGGCGTCGAGCCCCATCAGCGGGTTGGGCTCCTCGGGCATCGACCCGTACGCCGCCGCGACCCCCTGCGCGGCGCCGTCGCCCAGGACCGGGCGGAGCAGGTCCCCGTACTCCTGCGCCGACACCCGGCGGAAGACGACCTCCCGGCCGAGACCGGCGCCGATCTCGGCGGCCAGCTCGTCGAAGGTCAGCACGGCCGGGCCGGCGAGGGCGAGCAGCTCGCCGGCGACGTCCGCGGCCAGCGCGGCGATCGCGGCCGTCCCCAGGTCCCCGGCGGCGATCCAGGCCAGCGGGTCGGTCGCGGGCCGCGGGTAGACGAGCTCGCCGCGGGCGATCGGGGCGAGCGCCCACGGCGCGGCGTGGTTCTCCAGGTACGCGGTCGGCGTGAGCGCCGTCGCGCCCGTCGCGAGCACCGCGTCCGCGGTCGGGCGGACCCCGAACGGGTCGGGGGCCCCGGGCGGGGACACCGGGGTGCCGAGGTTCACCGTCACCGGCAGGCCGCGCTCGCGCAGCGCGCGCACCGACGCCAGGACCGGCTCGGGCGCGGGGACCCCGAGCGGCAGGTGCAGCGCCACCGCGTCGACGCCGTCGGCCGCGGCCAGCACGGACGCGGGGTCGGTCAGGTCGGCCACCACGGCGCCGTCCCACTCGCGGGCGCGCTCCGCGCTCGTCGTCGCCCGGACGGGCACCGCGCCGCGCGCCGTCACGGCCGGGACGAGGCCGGACCCCTGCGCCCCCGCCGTCCCGAACACGAGCACCCGTGCGCCGTTGAGTTCCATCGAGGCCTCCTTGAGGTTATGGTCAGTAACCAGGCGATCATCAGGAACCCGTGGGGACCACACAAGGAGGAACTTCCGTGGCGCCAGGGCACACCGTGGTAACCCAGCAGGTCGCGGCCGGGTGCCCGATCCAGGACGTGATCCAGCGCATCGGGGACAAGTGGTCGGTGCTCGTCGTGGTGTCGCTCGAGGACGGGCCGGTGCGCTTCTCGGGGCTGCTGCGCGCGATCGACGGCATCTCCCGCCGGATGCTCACCCGCACGCTGCGGCTGCTGGAGCGCGACGGGCTCGTCGCCCGGGAGGTCCTGCCCACCGTGCCGCCGTCGGTGGAGTACTCGCTCACCGAGCTCGGCCGCGGGCTGGCCGGGACGCTGGGGGCCGTCTCCGCGTGGGCCATCGCCCACCGCGCGGAGGTCGAGGAGGCGCGCCGGCGCTTCGACGGCGCGGGGTGATCAGGGGGCCTCGGCCGCGACCGGCCGGGTCCGCAGGTGCATCCGCTCGCCCTGCGGCCCGAACAGGCTGAGCGCCTCGGCCGGTTCGCGGCCGGGGTTGGCGAAGGAGTGCGGGACGTGCGTGTCGAACTCCGCGACCTCCCCGGGGCGCAGCACGGTGTCCTGCCCGCCCAGGTGCAGCCGGATCCGCCCGGCCAGCACGTACATCCACTCGTAGCCCTCGTGCACCTGCGGCTCGGGCTCGCAGTCCGGCCAGCCCGGCGGGTAGACGATCTTCCAGGCCTGCACCCCGCCGGGGCGGCGGGTGAGCGGGATGACGGTGGCGCCGAAGCGCTGCACCGGGCGCAGCTGCACGCGCGGGTCGCCGGTGGGGGGCGCGTCCACCAGCTCGTCGAGCGACACGTGGTGCGCGCGGGCCAGCGGCAGCAGCAGCTCCAGGGTCGGGCGGCGACCGCCGGACTCCAGCCGCGACAGCGTCGAGACCGAGATGCCGGTGGCCTCGGCCAGCTCGCCCAGGGTCAGGCCGCGCTGCCGGCGCAGCATCCGCAGCCGGGGGCCGACGGAGTCGAGGACGTCCACGCCCCGATTTTGCCACAACAGCAAGAATCCTTGCCAGTTCGTCCGCCGCGGGAGCAGGGTGGGGCCATGACCTACGACGTGATCGTGATCGGCGGGGGAGCGGCCGGCCTGTCCGGTGCGCTCGCCCTCGCCCGCTCCCGCCGCCGGGTGCTCGTCGTCGACGACGGCGCTCCGCGCAACGCCCCCGCCGACGCCGTCCACAACCACCTGGGCCACGACGGCACGCCGCCGGGCGAGCTGCTCGCCCGCGGCCGGGCCGAGATCGCCGGCTACGGCGCCGAGATCCGCGACGGGCGCGTCGTGGCCGTCGAGCGCACGGACGGGGGGTTCGTCGCGGAGCTCGCCGACACCGAGCGCGTGGCCGCGCGCCGCCTGCTCGTCGCCACCGGGCTCGTCGACGAGCTGCCCGACGTCGCCGGCCTGGCGCAGCGCTGGGGCCGCGACGTGCTGCACTGCCCGTACTGCCACGGCTGGGAGGTGCGCGACCGGCGCATCGGCGTGCTCGCCACCGGCCCGATGGCCGTGCACCAGGCGCAGCTGTTCCGCCAGCTCAGCGACCGGGTGACGGTGCTGCGGCACACCGCGCCCGACTTCACCGACGAGGAGTGGTCCGGGCTGGCCGCCCGCGGTGTCGAGGTGGTGGAGGGCGAGGTCGTCGCCGTCGTGGTGGCCGACGACCGGCTCACCGGCGTCCAGCTGCGCGACGGGCGGGTCGTCGAGCTGGACGCCGTCACCGTCGGCCTGCGCGTCGCCGCGCGCTCGGCCGTGCTCGACGGGCTGGGGCTCGCCGCCGAGGAGTTCCGGATGGGCGGTGCGTCCCTCGGCACCGTCGTGCCCGCCGACGCCCGGGGCGCCACCGCGGTGCCGGGGGTGTGGGTGGCGGGCAACGTCACCGACCCGGCCGCGACCGTGCCCGTCGCCGCCGCGGCCGGGCTGATGGCCGGCGGGGCCATCAACGCCGACCTCGTCGCCGAGGACGTCCGCCGGGCCGTCGCGGCCCGGCCCGGCCTGGTGGTGGCCCCGTGACCGCCGCCGAGGAGTTCTGGGAGGACCGCTACCGCACCCACGACCGGGTCTGGAGCGGCCGCGCCAACGCCGTCCTCGTCGAGGTCGTGACGCCGCTCCCGCCCGGCCGGGCGCTGGACCTGGGCTGCGGGGAGGGCGGCGACGCCGTCTGGCTCGCGCAGCGGGGCTGGCGCGTGACGGCCGTCGACATCTCGACCACCGCCCTGGAGCGCACCGCGGAGCACGCGAGGGCCGCAGGGGTCGCCGACCGGGTCGCCGTGCAGCGCCACGAGCTCGGCGCGACCTTCCCCGAGGGGGAGTTCGACCTGGTCAGCGCCCAGTTCCTGCAGTCTCCCGTCGAGCTCGCCCGCGACGCGGTGCTGCGGCGCGCGGCGGAGGCGGTCGCCCCGGGCGGGTTGCTGCTCGTCGTCGAGCACGGGGCGATGCCGCCGTGGGGCGAGGGGCACCGGCACGTCGAGCTCCCGACGGTGCAGGAGACGCTCGCCGTCCTCGACCTCGCGCCGCAGGAGTGGGAGGTCGAGCGGGCGCACGCCCCGGAGCGCGTCGCGACGGGCCCCCACGGGCAGCACGGGGTGCTGGTCGACAACGTCGTCGCCGCGCGCCGGAAGCGGGCGGGCTGACCCCGCGGGCGCCGCGGCCCTGTCCGCGGCGGGGCGGAGCGGGGTACGGTCGGCGGACGGCCGTCCCGGGCGCCCGAACCCGCCCCGACGCCGGCTCCGGCACCGACGAGGACGCACGACCGGGCCCGGTCCCCGACGGCCACCACCCACCGCGGCACCGCCGCACAGGGAGCCCAGCATGTCCGACAAGTCCCCCCGCCAGGCCGCCAGCAAGAAGTCCGGGCTGTCGATCAAGGAGAAGCGCGCGGTCAAGAAGGGCAAGAAGGACAAGGACGGCGGCACCGGCCTGTCGTCCGGGAAGTAGCCCGGCCCGCCGGTCGCCGGTCCCCCGCGCGGCCGGCCGGCTGGCGGCTCACCGCGGGTCGGGGAACGGCGGCCGGTCGTCCAGGCGCAGGGACAGCCGCCCCGCCGCGCGCCAGGCGCGGGCGGTGAGATCGCGGTCGGCGTCGGTGACGAGGTTGCCCATCACGCGCAGGGCGACGGTCATCAGCGCGCGCGAGCGCATCCCGACCGGGCCCGCCAGCGGCAGCAGCCGCGGCACGGTGAGCAGCCCGGCGAGGCGGCGGGCGATCGAGAACGCCTGGCCGTAGTGGGTGCGCAGGGTGGCCGGCCAGGCGCGCGCCAGGTCGCGCTCGCCGGCGAGCAGGTCGGCGACGAACCGGCCGGTCTCCAGGCCGTAGTCGATGCCCTCGCCGTTGAGCGGGTTGACGCAGCCCGCCGCGTCGCCGACCAGCGCCCAGTTGCGCCCGGCCACACCCGACACGGCCCCGCCCATCGGCAGCAGGGCCGACTTCACCGCGCGCACCGGGCCGTCGAGCTGCCAGTCCTCGCGGCGGGCGTCGGCGTAGTGCTCGATGAGCCCGCGCAGCCGGATGTTCGCCGGGCGCCTGGCCGTGGCCAGCGTGCCGACGCCGATGTTCACCTCGCCGTCGGACAGCGGGAACACCCAGCCGTACCCGGCCAGCACCTCGTCGCTCTCCCCGCGCAGCTCCAGGTGCGAGGAGATCCACGGGTCGTCGGAGCGCCCGGAGCGGGCGTAGCCGCGCGCGGCCACCCCGAACGCCGTGTCCTGGTGCCACTCGCGGCCCAGCACCCGCCCGAGGGTGGATCGGGCCCCGTCGGCGACGACCAGGCGCCGGCAGGCGATCGTGCGGCCGTCGGCGAACACGACGCCGGTGACGCGGTCGCCGTCGCGCACGACGTCGACGGCCTTGGCCCCCTCCACCGGCACCGCGCCGTCCTTGAGCGCGACGTCGCGGATGCGGGCGTCCAGCTCGGTGCGGGGGACGGCGCCGCCGTGGTCGGGCAGCGACCCGCCGGGCCAGGGCAGCTCCAGCACCTGCCCGAAGCCGGTGGCCCGCAGCCCGCGGTTGGTGCCGTGGGCGCGCACCCAGTCGCCCAGCCCGAGCCGCTCCAGCTCGGCGATGGCCCGGGGGGTCAGCCCGTCGCCGCAGGCCTTGTCGCGGGGGAACACCGCGGAGTCGGCCAGCACGACGTCGAGCCCCCGGCGGGCGGACCAGGCCGCCGCCGCCGAGCCGGCCGGCCCGGCCCCGACCACGAGGACGTCGGTGGACGCGGGGGGAGCGGGTGCCTGGGCCATGGAGCCCAGTATCCCGCCCGACCGCCGCCCCCGCGCGCGAGCCGCATCACCCGCCGACGTTGCAGGAAGGCCACCTTCACGCAAGGACGTTGCGTGGAGGTGGCCTTCCTGCAACGTGTGGGGCGGGGTCAGGCGGTCAGCGGGTGGGCGCGGACCAGGTCGATCATGGCCCGGGCCGGGCGGCCGGGCTCGGACCGGGCCGACCAGGACAGCGCGCAGACCGACGGCCGGGCGTCGGGCACGGGGACGTAGACGACGCCCGGCCGGGCGTAGTAGCGCGCGGCGGAGGCGGGGGCGAGCCCGATCCCCTGGTGGGCCAGGACCGCCTCGAGGTACTCGTCGATGCTGCGCACGGTCGGGCCCGGCCGGGGCGGCCGGCCCTCGCGGGCGTCGGTCGCCAGCGCGAAGTCCTGGTAGACGGGGTCGGGGCTCGCGCTGACCACCCACGGCTCGTCGAGGAGCTGGGCGATCCCGATCCGGGCCTCGCCGGCCAGCCGGTGCTCCGCGGGAAGCACGGCCACCCGCGGCTCGACCAGCAGCGGTTCGTGGACGAGGTCGGGGACGCCGAGCGGCAGCCGCAGCAGCGCCACGTCGGTCTCGCCGGTCCGCAGCCCTGCGGACAGGTCGGTCATGTCGTACTGGCGCAGCTCGACCACGACGTCGGGGTGCCGCTCGCGGTAGGAGCGCAGCAGGACCGGGGTGCGCTCGTTCGCGGCCTGGCCGACGAAGCCGAGCAGCAGGTGCCCGGACAGGGAGCGGCGGGCCCGGGCGGCGGCGGCGTCGAAGGAGTCGGCCTCGGCGAGGACGTGCCGGGCGCGCTCGGCGAGCAGCCGCCCGGCCCCGGTCGGCGTGACCCCCCGCGGGTGCCGCTCGAACAGCGTCAGGCCCGTCGTGCGCTCCAGCTGCGCGATCTGCTTGCTCAGCGCGGGCTGCGACACGTGCAGCCGGGCGGCGGCCCGGCCGACGTGGTCCTCCTCGGCGAGGACGACCAGGGCCCGCAGCAGCCTCAGGTCGGTCGCCATTCCGCCAGGTTATCGGCCGCCGCCGAAGCCGACCTGGACGTGCGGTCCACCCCGCGATTTCGATCACCGTCGTGCGCATCGGGATCATCGGGTCGGGGAACATCGGGGCGGCGCTGGGCCGGTTGTGGGCCGCCGCGGGGCACGAGGTGCTGTTCAGCTACGCCCGCGACGGGGCGCGGCTCCGGCGGCTCGCGGAGTCCGTCGGGCCGTCCGCCTCCGCCGGCACCCCGGCGGATGCCGTCGGTTCCGGCGACGTCGTCGTCCTCAGCGTGCCGTGGCCGCAGCGGGTCGACGCCCTCGGGCAGGCCGGTGACCTGTCCGGGGCCCTGCTCGTCGACACCTCCAACCCGTTCTCCTCACCGGGCGGCCCGCTGGACCTGCCGGCCGGGGTCGCGAACGCGGCCCAGGAGGTGGCCCGGCTCGCGCCCGGCGCGCGGGTGGTCAAGGCGTTCAACACCCTCTACTCGGTAACGCTGGCCGAGCGGGCCGGTCGGGCCGGTGGGCGGCTCGCGCTGCCGCTGAGCGGGGACGACCCGGAGGCGAAGGACGTCGTCGCCGGGCTCGTCGCCGACGCCGGCTACGACCCGGTCGACATCGGCAGCCTGGGCGGCGCAGGGCGGCAGGAGCCGGGCGGGCCGGTGTACGGCGACGAGCTGACCGCGCCGGAGGTGCGGGAGCGGTTGCGCGCCCTGGAGACCGCCAACCTGGTGCGGGCGCGGCGGTTCGTCACCGAGGTGCTGGCCGGGCAGGACGCACAGGCGTTCACCGACCTCGTCGACCCGGACGTCGTGGTCGACTCCGGCATCAGCCCGCTCGCCCCGATGGTCGGGCGCGACGCGTTCGGGGCCGGCCTCGCGACCCTGGCGGCGTTCACGTTCGTCGACTTCGTCCTGGAGGACCTGCTCGCGGTCGAGGACCGGGTGGTGGTCCGCTACCGGGCCCGCGCCGATCACACGGGCGACCAGCTCGGCGTCCCCGCCACGGGCAAGCGGGTCACGATGTGGGAGCTGCGGCTCACCCGGTGGCGCGCCGGCCGTCTCGTCGAGGACTTCGTCGCCGACATCAACTACGACTGGCCCTGGCTCGTCGCCCCCGCCTACCCCGACGGCATCGGCCGCACCGGCCTGCCCCGCACCTGACGACGCCGGACGCCTCCCGTCGCTCGGCCCAGCCCCACCCCGCAGGCGACGCCCGAGTCGCTCTCCGCCGACATCGATGCGGAGATCGCCCACGGGCGCCGGCTGTACGAGGAGGGGTTCCTCGTCGAGGGCTACGGGACCCGACCTGCTCGACCGCGTGCTCCCTGGTCGAGGCCGAGTCGGTCGAGGCGGCCCAGGAGCAGTCCGTCACCGCCGCCGGCCGGGAGCTGCCCGCGCGGTGTCCCCGTTGACGCGGCCCGTCACGGCTGCACCCCGCCCGCCAGGGCGCCGCCGACCAGGACGACCGCGCCCGCGAGGCCCGCGGCCGCGCCGAGCAGGAGCCCGGGCGCGACCGGCGGCCGGTCCGCCCGGAGCGACCGCAGCCGCAGCGGCGCGACGACGGCGACCCCCACCGCCCCGACGACGGCCAGCGCGATCCCCGCCGCGCCGAACCCGGCCCGCAGGGCGAGCAGGCCGGTCGCCAGCGCGGCCAGTCCGGTGCGCTGCCAGGCCAGGACGGTGCGTTCGACGTGCGCGCCCGGCACGGCGCCGGACACTCAGAGCTCCCCGAGCAGCACCAGCGCGGCGGCGCCGAGCACCACCACGACGAGCCCGGCCGCGAGGACGCGCGGCAGCCCCGTCGCGAGCAGCGACCGGTCCTCGCGCAGCGCCTTCTCCGCGCGGTACCAGCGGACGTACGCGCCCCCGGTCACGACCGCGGCGAGCGCGAGCAGCAGGGCGGTCACCCCGATCCGCAGCGGCGCGGGCCGCAGGTCGGGCAGCAGCCCGGCCAGCGCCACCGCCGCGGCGACCAGCGCCAGCCCGGTGCGCAGCCAGGCGAGGAAGGTGCGCTCGTTCGCGAGGGTGAACCGGGGGTCGGGGTCGCGGCCGATGTCGCGCAGGCTCACGGGACCACCACCGGCTCGTCGGGGCCGTGCGGCGCCACCGGCGTCCCGGCGACGGTCGGCACCGCGCGCTCGCACGACCGGTCGGCGGCGAGGACGTGGCCGGACCGCACCCGCGGCACCGCGTCCAGCAGCGGGGCGACCGCCCGGCGCCCGGCCCCCGCGCCGCCGACCCGCAGCAGCGAGCAGCCGGCCGGCACGGTGACCGCGCCCGGCCGGCCCCGCTCGTCCCGCGCCGGGGACCGGGAGCGCACCGACCGCCCCGCGCGGACCGGCCCGAGCACCCCCTCGGCGAGCCCATCGGCCCGGTCGGAGAACGCGTGGTGCCGTGCGACATAGTCGGTGCGCACGACCGCGGCGCCCGGCGCGGTCGCGGCCGACCGCGCCGCGGTGGTGGTGCTCCTCCCGGCCGCGCCGCGCCCGCCGAGAGCGACGACGCGGGGTGACCGCACGTCAGCGGCCCGGATGACGTGCCACGGCCCGGCGGGCGGCCCACCGTCGAGGAGCCGCGTCGTCGGGGGCCCGTGCGGAGGTCCGGTCGGCACCCCGTCAGCCTGCCAGGGGCGGCCGGCGAAGCTACTGTCGGTAGTGCGCACGGGCTCCCGGGGTGCCCCCCGGCCGTGGCGCACCGGCGGCCGCCGCTCGGATGTCCCCTCCGTCCCGGCGGCCGCCGGTCCACCCCGTTGTTCGGACGCCGGGCCTCGGCGGTTCAGACCAGGAAGCGGTAGGCCGTTGTGCCCGGCGCCACGAGCTGGATCCGCAGCGGCCCGGCCTGCATCCGCTTCCACAACGGCTCGTAGCCGTCGCGGTGGGCCAGCTCGATGCCGACGAGCGCGGCACCGGTCTCGCGGTTGTCGCGCTTGACGTACTCGAACAGCACGATGTCGTCGTCGGGGCCCAGCACGTCGTCGAGGAAGCGGCGCAGCGCGCCGGGCTCCTGGGGGAACTCGACGAGGAAGTAGTGCTTGAGCCCGCGGTGCACGAGCGAGCGCTCGACGACCTCGGCGTAGCGGCTCACGTCGTTGTTGCCGCCCGACAGCAGGCATACGACGGTGGCCCCCGGGGGCAGGTCGAGCTGCTCCAGCGCCGCCGGGGCGAGGGCGCCCGCGGGCTCCGCGATGACACCGTCGGTCTGGTAGAGGTCCAGCATCTCGGTGCAGACCCGGCCCTCGTCGGCGGTCAGCAGCTCCGCGCCGGCCGCCGCCACCAGCGGGAACGGGACGTCGCCGACGCGGCGCACCGCGGCGCCGTCCACGAACGTGTCCAGCTCGGGCAGCACGACCGGCGCACCGGCGGCCCGGGCCGCCGCCATCGACGCGGCGCCCGCGGGCTCCACCCCGACCACCCGCACCGACGGGTGCCGCGCGGCGAGCCAGCTGCCGACGCCCGCGAGCAGCCCGCCCCCGCCGACCGGCACCACGACGACGTCGGGCGCCCGGCCCAGCTGCGCGACGACCTCCACCGCGACCGTGCCCTGCCCGGCCACGGTGCGCGGGTCGTCGAAGGCGGGGACGACCGTCGCACCGGTGGCCGCGGCGTGCGCGGCGGCCAGGGCCGCGGCCTCGTCGTAGGTGTCGCCGTCGACGACGAGCTCGACCGCGGCGCCGCCCAGCGCGGCGATGCGCTCCCGCTTCTGGCGGGGCGTCGTGCGGGGGACGTGCACGCGGCCCCGGATCCCCAGCTGCGCGCAGGCGTGGGCGACGCCCTGCCCGTGGTTGCCCGCGCTCGCGCACACCGCTCCGGCCGCGCGCTCGTCCGGGCCCAGGCCCGACAGCAGGTGGTAGGCCCCCCGCAGCTTGTAGGACCGGCCGACCTGCAGGTCCTCCCGCTTGAGCCACACCTGCGCGCCCGTGGCCAGCGACAGCCGCTCGTTGCGCTCCAGCGGGGTCGTGCGGGCGACGCCGGCGAGGCGGGCGGCCGCCGCGTCGACGGCGTCGGCGACCGTTGCGGTGTCCACCCGGTGATCCTCCCCGCCCGTCGGACCGGCGGACCGGGCGGGGTGGGCTCATCCGAACCGGTGGAACCGGGCGCAGTTCACCTGATCGTCATCCGCCGTCGACACACTGTCCAGCGTGTCCCTCCCCGACGACGACCACGACGGCTACGTCGCGGGCCGCTACCGCGACGGTTCGGTCAGCGACGGGTGGACCGACGCCGAGCGCTGCGCCCGCGGCACGTTCGTGGGCTACCTGCCCCGCTGCACCTGCGGCTGGACCGGGCGGGAGCGCCCGGCCACCCCCGCCGGGGCGGCGGCGTGCCGGCGCGAGTGGTTCCTCGGCCACGTCGTCGAGCTGCCGGTGACCGCGCCCGTCTGAGGCCGGCGTCAGTGGATGTGCGCGCGCCAGTCCGCCGGCACGCGGCCCCGCGGACCCGGGACGGCCTGGTCGTCGGGCCGGCTGGTGGGCGGGGCGAGCGGCGGGCCGGCGAGGGGGACCTGCTCGGCGTAGTCCCAGAACCACTCCTCGCCCGGCTCGAAGCTCTGCACCACGGGGTGGCCGGTGGTCCGGAAGTGCGCGCTGGCGTGCTGGGCGGGTGAGGAGTCGCAGCAGCCCACGTGCCCGCAGGCCGCGCACCGGCGCAGGTGCACCCACCACCCGCCGACGGCGTCGCAGTCGGTGCAGCCGGTGCCGGACGGGGGGACGGCGGGGTCGATCGGTGCGGTCATGCGCACGAGTGTGCCGTCCGCGGAGCGGGTCGCGCACCGGGCGCCGCCCTCGTCGACCCGGGCGGTGCGGTGGACCCAGCGTCCGGCCGTGGACCGCCACGCCTGGCTGCGGCGCATCGAGCAGCTCGACCCCGTCGTCGACGCCGCCGAGATCCACCGGATCAGCGTCACCCGCGAGTTCCCGTGGGACGACGACCAGGCGCTGTCGTCCGCTGGATCGACGAGCTGGGCTGGCGGAGGCTGTCCGAGCACGAGCGCACCGCCGCGGCCGAGTACTACAAGGAGCTGGGGCGGCGCATGGGCATCCGGGACGTCCCGGCCACGCACCGGGAGTTCGCCGAGGTCCTCGACGCCCACGAGCGCGAGCACTTCGCCTTCGACGCGGGCGGCCGCGCCGTCGCCGACGCCACCCTGGAGCTGTTCACGACGTTCTCGCCGAACCACCGCGTCCCGGCCGCCCTGGTGCGGCGGTTCTCACACGGCCTCATGGACGACGCGCTGCGCGCCGCCCTCCGCTACCCGCGGATCCCCCCGCTGGAGCAGCGGCTGGCCCGCGCCGCGGTCCGGGCCCGCAGCGCCGTGGTGCGCCGGCTGCCGCCGCGGCGCGAGCCGCTGTTCGCGCGGATGCTGCCCGACGTCCGCAGCTACCCCGACGGCTACGACGTCGCCGGCCTCGGCACGTTCCCGGGCGGCTGCCCCGGTCGGTGACGGGGGGTCGCGGACGGCGCGTGCGGCCGCCCGTCCGGGGTACTGCTCGGAGGTGACTCCGCTGCCGACCGCGTTGACGCGTCCGCTCGCCCCGCTGGACACCGCCGCCCGCCGGGCGGTCGACGCGATCTCCGCCGTCGTCGACGACTCCACCCTGCCCGCGTCCCGGATGATCGCGCTCGTGCGGCGGACGCCGAGCCGGTCGCACCCGATGGTCGAGCGGCCGCCGGCGCGCTGGCGCGGGTCGGGGCCCCTGGTGCTGGTCGGCGGCTTCTGCGCCACCGACACGATGCTCGGTCCCATGCGCCACTGGCTGGAGCGGCTGGGCTACGACGTCCGCACCCACACCCTCGCCGCCGGCATGGACTGCGCCGGGCGCAGCGTCCGGGCCGTGCGGGACACGATGCAGCGCGCGGCCGACGAGCACGGCAGGCCCGTGCGGGTGGTCGCGCACAGCCGCGGCGGGCAGTTCGCGCGGGCCGCGGTGCGCGGGCTGGTGGCCGACGGGGAGGCCGTCGGCCCGCTGGTCACGCTGGGCACCCCGCTGGATCTCTTCAGCCCCAACCGCATGCTGCTCCTGCAGGCCGCCGCAGTGGCCGCGGTGGGGTCGCTCGGCGCGCCCGGGCTCGCGCGGTTCGCCTGCCTCTACGGGCCGTGCTGCGCGGAGTTCCGCGACGAGCTGCGCGCGCCGGTGCCGGTGCCGTGCACCGCGGTGTTCAGCCGCCAGGACCGGTTCGTGCCCTGGCGGGCGTCGGTCGACCCGGCGGCCCGCAACGTCGAGGTCCCCGGCAGCCACCTGGGCCTGCTCGTCGACCCGCCCGCCCTGTGCGTGGTGGCCGACGCGCTGGCCGAGGACGGGGGTCCCTCGGCCATCACCACGGTGCCGCGCGAGCACGCCTGCGCCGCCTGACCGCGCACGGCCTGCACGCGGTCGCGGGACTCGCCGTGCTCGGGTGCGGAACTCGCCGTGCTCGGGTGCGGGACTCGCCGGGCGGGCGCTCAGGGGGGTGGGGGCCCGGTGGTGGTGCCGACGCGGAGGTGGACCGGGAGCAGCAGGTCCGGCGGGGTGCGGCCGGCCACCAGCTCCATCGCCGCCGCCGCGGCCCGCCGGCCCTTCTCCTCGGTGGGCTGCACGACCGTCGTCAGCCGGACCTCGCCCAGCCACGGCAGGTCGGCGCCGTCGAACCCGGCCACGCTGACGTCGTCGGGCACGCGCAGGCCCAGCTCCGCCGCGGCCCGCAGCACGCCGGCCGCGAGGACGTCGCTCTGGGCCAGCACCGCCGTCGGGCGCCGCCCGGCCGGCACGTCGAGCAGGGCCCGTCCGGCGCGGACCCCCTCGTCCACGGCGTTGCTCGCCGTCTCGAACACCGGCACCGGCCCGAACACGTCCTCGACGCCCTCCAGGCGGTGCCGCACGTCCCGGTAGTGCGCGCGGGCGCGCCGGGCGGCGTCGACGGGGCCGCGGCGGCCGTCGAGGCGCAGCGGCATCGCGACGACCTCGACGCGGCGGTGCCCCAGCCCGTGCAGGTGGCGGGCCAGGTCGGCCGTACCCGCGCGGTCGTCGATGTCGATGAGCACCACGCCGGGCACGACCGGCCCCTCGACCGCCACGACGGGCACGCCGCGCGCCCGCAGCAGCTCCAGCGCCGGGTCGTCCTCCAGGCCGCAGGTCGCGAAGACCGCGGCGTCGAGCGGGATGCGGGCGATCTGGGCCGGGGACGGGCGCCCGGTGTCGCCCGCGAGGAGCAGCAGGCCGACGTCGTGGCCGCCGAGCACCTCGGTGATGCCGTCGAGGAGCTGCACGGCGACGGGGTCGCGGAAGGCGTAGAGCAGGCGCTCGCCGACGAACGCCCCGACGACGCCGGAGCGGCCGCGGCGCAGCGACGCCGCGATCGGGTCGGGGCCGGCGTAGCCCAGCTCGGAGGCGGCGGCGAGCACCCGCGCGCGGGTCGGCTCGGTGACGCGCGGGCTGCCGGAGAAGGCCAGCGACGCCGTCGACGGCGACACCCCGGCGCGGGCGGCGACGGTCGCCAGCGTCGGCCGCCCGCTCACCGCCCGCCCCCGTCGGGAACGACGTTCCCGCTGCTCCGGGGCCCGGGGAACGACGACAGCGTCGTTCTCGACGGCGGGGGCGTCACGGACCGGTCCCGAGCAGCACGGCGGTCAGGGCGGCGCCGGCCGTCCAGACGAGCGTGCGGGCGAGGTTGGCGCGCAGCAGCCGGCGCAGGTCGCCGCCCGGGCCGAGGCGCTGGTGCTCGGGGACCGCGCCGAGCACCGTCAGGGCGACGCCGGCCAGCGCCAGGGCGGCGAGCACCGCGCCCGGCACACCGGTCGCGAGCGTGAGGAGCACCACCACGACGCCCTGCGCGAGCCACGGCGGGCCGACGACGAGCCCGATCACCCGCTGGTGCCGCGCGTGGAACCGGTCCCACTCCGCCGCCCCGACCAGCGCGAACGACGGGTAGACGACGACCTGCACCAGCCAGCCCACCGCCGCGAGCGCGGTGCTCGCGACGAGGTGCACGAGCAGGAGGACGTCGACCACGCAGCGCAGGGTAGCCGTCGGGGCGGGGGACGGCGTACCGTCGCATCGAATCGATTCGATACGTCTGGGAGGAGGGTCGGCCGTGGAGGTCGTCGACCGCGCCAAGGTCGCGGTGGTGCTGGCGTTCGCCGTCAACGGGCTGGCGTTCGCGTCGTTCATCGCGCGCACACCGTCGATCGCGGAGTCGCTGTCCCTGTCGACGGCGCAGCTGGCGCTGCTGCTGCTGTGCCTGTCCGGCGGCTCGGTCGCCGGGCTGCCGCTGTCCGGTCCGCTCGTCGCCCGGTTCGGTCCGGGGCGCTCGGTGCTCGTCGGGGCCGCGGCCGAGACCGTCGGCCTGGCCCTGCTCGCCCTCGGCCTGCTCACCGGCTCGGTCTGGCCGGCCGCGGTCGGCCTGGTCGTCACCGGCCTGGGCACGGGCGTGTGGGACGTCGCGATGAACGTGGGCGGCGCCGAGGTCGAGCAGCGCCTGGGCCGCTCGCTCATGCCGCGCCTGCACGCCGCGTTCAGCGTCGGCACCGTCGTCGGCGCCGGGCTCGGGGCGGCCTCCGCCGCCACGGGCGTGCCGCTGGCCGTCCAGCTCCTCGGCGTCGTGGTGCTCATCCCGCTGGTGATGGTCGTGGCCACGCGCCGGTTCCTGCCGGGCGTGCCCGCCGCCGAGGGTCCCGCGACGGGCGTGCTGCGGGCCTGGCGCGAGCCGCGGACGCTGCTCATCGGCCTGCTCGTGCTCGGCTTCGCGTTCACCGAGGGCTCGGCGAACGACTGGATCGCCTACGCGATGGTGCAGGGCTACGGCACCTCGGAGACGGTCGGCGCGATCGCGTTCGGGTTCTTCGTCACCGCGATGACGGCGGGCCGGCTGGTCGGCGGGTCGCTGCTGGAGCGGTTCGGGCGCGTCGTCGTGCTGCGCGTCGCGGCCGGGTTCGCGCTGGTCGGGCTGCTGCTGGTGCTCGTCGGCGGCTCGGTGCCGGTGGCGCTGGTCGGCGCCCTGCTGTGGGGGGCCGGGGCCGCGCTCGGGTTCCCCGTCGGCATGAGCGCCGCGGCCGACGACCCGGCCCGCGCCGCCGCGCGCGTGTCCGTGGTCAGCTCGGTGGGCTACACCGCGTTCCTGGCCGGCCCGCCGCTGATCGGCCTGCTGGCCGAGTCGAACGGCATCCTGCGGGCGCTGTTCGTGGTGCTGGGGGCCCTGGTGCTGGGCACGCTGGCGTCGGGGGCGGCGCGCGAGCAGGTGCCCGCCGCCGCGCCGGTCACTGGAACGAGATGAACACCGGCGGCTCCGGCCCGACCTCCAGCGTCTGGGCCGGGGTGAACATCGGGGTGTCCTCGTCGTAGAAGTTCTTCCAGCCCCAGGTGATGCCGGCCGGGGCGCCCGCGTGCAGGGCGTCCCAGGTGCCGAGCTTCTCGCTCGGCACGCCGAAGCCGTCGGCGTGCACGACCACCGCGAGCTCGTCGCGGGAGGTGTCCAGCCGCTCGCGCTCGACGATCATCGACAGCCGGAACTGGTGGAGCATCAGCAGCTTCTGCGGCAGGCGCGCGTCGCGGGTGAGGTCGGCGAGCCAGGTGACCACCGCGTTCACCTCGTCGATCCCCACCGAGCCGATCTGCTCCAGCGGTCTCTGCTCGGGCCCCAGGCGCCACTCCGGGTCCAGCGCCAGCCCGACGTGCGGCTCGCGCAGCAGCTCCTCGTAGCGGCGGGCCTGGGTCAGGAAGTCGGTGCGGCCGGGCTGCAGGTCGAGCAGCACGTACATCCCGGCCTCGCCCGCGGCGTCCACCCAGGGGCGCAGGAACTCCGGATCGGCCTCCGAGCTGTAGTCGCCGTCCGGGCCCGGGCCGCTGTCGGCGATCGTCGAGATGATCTCGAACGCGGGCACGACGGTCTCCTCCGACACCGCCTGGTACTCCGCGGCCAGCGCCTGCGCGCGGGCGACGGACGCGGCCGCGTCCTGCTCGCCGAGCACGCCCAGCGCGGGCACGCCCGGGTGCCCGTAGAGCGCGACCATCCGCCGGCCGGGGAACAGCACCTGGCCGCCGCCGGGGAGCTGCGTCCCGGTCGCCGCGACGGCCAGGCGCCCGGCGAGGACGTCCGGCGCGCCGAACGCGCTGCCCAGCGCGAGCGTGGCGGGCGCCTGCGGCGGCGCCGCGCGGCGCGGGTCGGGATCGGCCACGGCCTCGACGCGGGCGCCGGACGCCCGCGCCGTGGCCGCGGCGGCCGTGGCGGTGTCGGTGGTGAGCACCAGCAGGTCCGGCCGGGCGGGCGGCGGGTCGAGCGGGGGGAGCTCGCCGGCCGCGCGCTCGCCCGCCCACGCCCGCGCCGCGTCCCCGACCGGCAGGACCCGCGCACCGAGCCGGTCGAGCTCGGCGCCCACGCCGGCGCTGTCGGCGGCGTCGGGGACCAGCAGCACCGGCACCCCGCCCTCGGTGGCGCGGGCGGTCGCCTCGGGCAGGCCCGCCGGGTCGGTGAGGACCACGACGGGCGACGAGGCGTAGAGCGCCGCGCTCGTGGCGACGGCCTGCGCGGCCGGGTCGTCGACGCCGACGACGGCGACCGGTTCCGAGGGCGCCCGCACCTCGGGCGCCACCGGTCCCGCGGGGGGCGGGGCGGCGGCGCAGGCGCCGAGGACCAGCGCGACGAGGGGGAGCAGGACGGTGCGACGTGCGGTCCTCACGCGGGCGCACGGTAGGGGAGCGGCGCCCCGCCCGCCGGACGGCGCGCCGCCACCGCCGGGCGGCGCGCCGCGGTCGTGATCACCGGCCCGGTGTCCGGCCGACCGGTCAGGGCTTGAGCGGGTCGTGGCCCAGCGTCATGAGCCGGTGCCGCCACGCCGCCTGCCCGGCCACGGGCTCGAGGTCGTCGCGCCGCTGCGCCCGCACCCGGTCGACCACCAGCGCCATCACGCGCTCGTCCTCGCCGGTCAGGTCGCCGCGGCGCTTGCCCAGCACGGCGAGCACCTCGCGCCCCGTCGGGGTGCCCGCGCGGTCGGGCACCTCCTCCGCCTCCTCGCCGGCGTCGCGGGTACGCAGCCAGTCCGCGAGCTCGCGGGAGGTCATGTTCACGACGGTGTGGAACTCGTTCCAGAGGGTGTCGTCGACCATGGGAGCCCGGGTAGCCCGGCGACCCGCGACGGAAACCCGGTGCCGGTCAGTGCGGCAACGGCGCGTTCCAGCGCCGCCACAGCGCCAGCAGCCGCGTGCCCGCGACCAGCACCGCGGCCCCCAGGGCGACCGGCAGGGCGGGCAGCCCGACCGCGTCCCCGGCGACGACCACCACCGCCCCGACCGCCGCCGCCAGCGCGTAGATCTCCCGGCGCAGCACCGTCGGGATCTCGCCCCGCAGCAGGTCGCGCAGCACTCCGCCGCCGACGCCCGTGATCACCCCGACCAGGGCGCAGGTGATCGCGGGCGCGCCGGTGCGCAGGGCCACCGTCGTCCCGGTGACGACGAACAGGGCCAGCCCGAGCGCGTCCGCCAGCTGCACCGCGCGCCGCAGCCGCGCCACCGCCGGGTGCCAGCGGAACACCAGCAGCGCCACCACCGCCGGCACGACCAGGTAGGGCCACTGGCGCAGGGTGGACGGCGGGGTGACGCCGAGCAGCACGTCGCGCACGACCCCGCCCCCCAGCGCGGTGACGGCGGCGAGCACGATCACGCCGAACACGTCCAGCCGCGCGTGCACGGCCGCCAGCGCCCCCGACGCGGCGAAGACGGCCACGCCCAGGAGGTCCAGCACCAGCAGCACGCCGCCACGCTAACCGGCGCGCCCGGCCCCTCCCGGTTGCAGCGGGGTGACACCGCTGCCACTGGATCGGAGCGAGGTCACCCCGCTGCGACGGCGGGCGCGGCCGCCACGGCATCCCGGCCCCGCCCGCCCCGCCCCCCGCCGCAGCAAGGTGGCTTTGCTGCAGCCGGACTGCAGCAAAGCCACCTTGCGGCAGGGGGCGGGGGCGGGGGCGGGGGTCAGCGGGGGAGGGCGGCGGGGAGGGTGCGGGCCGCCTCCCGCAGGCTGGGGCCGTACCAGGTCAGCAGTCGGCCGCTGACCAGCACCGACGGGGCGGAGAAGGCCTCGGGCCCGTCGTCGGCGGTGAACAGGTAGGGCTCGTCGGGCAGCACGACGAGGTCGTGGTCGGGCAGGGCCGCCGGGTCGATCCGCGGGTAGCGCTCGGCGTCGTCGGCCAGGGCGTTGTCGACGCCCAGGCGGGCGAGGACCGAACCGGTGAACGTGTCGCGCCCGACGGCCATCCAGGGCCGGCGCCAGATCGGGACCACCGCGCGGCGGCGCACCGCGGGCTCGGGCAGCGCGTCCCAGGCGGCCCGCGCCTCGTCGAGCCATGCGGGCCGGCCCAGGCCGCAGGCGTCGAGCATCCCGGCGAGACCGGTGAAGGCGCCGTCGAGGGTGCGGATGTCGGTGACGTGCACGGTGAGCCCGGCGTCCCGCAGGGCGGCGAGGTCGACCTCGCGGTTCTCCTCCGCGTTGGCCACGACGACGTCCGGCGCGAGGGCGACGATCGCGGGCACGTCGGGGTTCTTGGTGCCGCCGATCCGCGCGACGTCGAGGTCCGCCGGATGGGTGCACCAGGCCGTGGCGCCCACCAGCACCCCCGGTGCGGTCGCGGCCACGGCCTCGGTCAACGACGGAACGATCGACACCACCCGCACGCCGCGCACCGTACGTGAACTCCCCGTTTCGCCGCTTGACACCGGGCCCCGCCGGACCGGAGCGTGTGTTGCGCCCAGTGCATCCCGTTGCGGTAGGAGAAGCTCGTGATCCACGTCTGCGCCCTCACCGACCTGCCGCGCGGGTCCGCCCGCCGCCTCCCGCTCGTCCCGCCCGTCTCGGTGTTCCACACCGCCGACGGCGAGCTCTACGCCATCGACGACACCTGCACCCACCAGGACGCCTCGCTCGCCGACGGCTGGCTGGAGGGCTGCGAGGTGGAGTGCCCGCTGCACGCGGCGGTCTTCGACCTGCGCACCGGCGAGCCGGACGGGCTGCTCGCCCGCCGCCCCGTGCGGACGCACGCAGTCCACGTGGTCGACGGCGTCGTCCGGGTGGAGCTGAGCCTGGACGCGTACGCGTCATGAGGGTCGTCGTCATCGGCGCCGGTGTCGTCGGCGCGGCGGTGGCCGACGAGCTCACCGCGCGCGGCTGGACCGACGTCACCGTCCTCGACCGGGGCGCCCTCCCGCTGCCGGGCGGCTCGTCGTCGCACGCGCCGGGGCTGGTGTTCCAGACCAACCCGGCGAAGGTCCTGTCCGACTTCGCCCGGACCACGGTGGAGAAGCTGTCGGAGCTGGGCGTCTTCACCGCCGTCGGCGGGCTCGAGGTGGCGATCACCCCCGAGCGGGCCGCCGACCTGCGCCGCCGCCACGGCCTCGCGCAGAGCTGGGGGATCCCGTCCCGGCTGGTCGACGCCGACGAGTGCGCGGCCCTGCACCCACTGCTGCCGCCCGGGGCCGTGCTCGGCGGGCTGCACACCCCGACCGACGGCCTGGCCGCCGCACCCCGGGCCGTCGCCGCCCAGCTCGCGCGGGCCGTCGACCGCGGGGCGCGGGTGCTGGGGGACCACCGCGTCACCGACGTGCTCACCGAGCGCGGCCGCGTCACCGGCGTCCGGACCGACCGCGGGGACGTGCCCGCCGACGTCGTCGTCTCCGCCACCGGGTTCTGGGGCCCGCAGACCGGCGCGCTGGTGGACCTCGCGGTCCCGCTGCTGCCGATGGCCCACCAGTACGTCCGCACCGGGCCGGTCGCGCGCCTCGCCGGGGCCACCGCCGAGGCGAGCGCGCCGATCCTGCGCCACCAGGACCGCGACCTGTACTTCCGCGAGCACGCCGACCGCGTCGGCATCGGCTCCTACGCCCACCGCCCGATGCCGGTCGACGTCGCCGCGCTGACCGACGGGGAGATGCCGAGCGTCCTGGAGTTCACCCCCGAGGACTTCGCCCCGTCCTGGGACGACGCCGTCGCGCTGCTGCCCGACCTCGCCGCCGCGGGGCTCGACAGCGGCTTCAACGGCATCTTCTCCTTCACCCCCGACGGCATGCCGCTGATCGGCGAGCACCCGTCGGTGCGCGGGTTCTGGGTCGCCGAGGCCGTCTGGGTCACCCACTCCTGCGGCGTGGGCCGCGCGCTCGCGCGCTGGCTCGTCGAGGGCGAGCCCGGCGTGGACCTGCACGCCTGCGACCTCAACCGGTTCGACGCCCCGCGCCTCGCGCCCGAGTACGTCGCGACGCGCAGCGCGCGGAACTTCGTCGAGGTCTACGACGTCATCCACCCGCTGGACCCGCCGCGCGAGCCCCGGCCGCTGCGCGTCAGCCCCTGGTACGCCCGCCAGGTCGAGCTGGGCGCGGTGTTCGGCGAGGGCGCCGGGTGGGAGCGGCCGCTGTGGTTCGAGGCCAACGCGGGCCTGCCCGAGGTGGCGCGGATCCCCGGGCGCGGGGAGTGGGCCGCGCGGCACTGGTCGCCCGTCGCGGGGGCCGAGGCGCTGGTGACGCGCGAGCGCGCGGCCCTCTACGACATGACCCCGCTCGTCCGGCTCGACGTCACCGGCCCCGGCGCGTGCGACCTGCTCCAGCGCACCACCAGCAACGACGTCGACGTCGCACCCGGCCGGGTCGTCTACACCCTGCTGCTCGACCGCGACGGCGGCGTGAAGAGCGACCTCACCGTCACCCGCCTCGGGCCCGAGGAGTTCCGGGTGGGCGCCAACTCGCCCCTCGACCTCGACGCCCTGCGCCGGGCCGCCGGTCCGGACGTCTCGGTCGTCGACGTCACCGGCGGGACCTGCGGCGTCGGGCTGTGGGGACCCAGGGCGCGCGAGGTCCTCGCCGAGGTGTGCGACGACGACCTGTCCTTCGGCTACTTCCGGGCCCGCCGCCTCCACGTCGCGTCGGTGCCGGTGCTCGCGCTGCGGCTGTCCTACGTCGGTGAGCTGGGCTGGGAGCTGTACTGCTCCGCCGAGCTGGGCCTGCGGATGTGGGACGCGCTGTGGGCGGCCGGGCAGCGGCACGGCCTGATCGCGGCCGGGCGCAGCGCGTTCGGGTCGCTGCGGCTGGAGAAGGGCTACCGGTCCGCGGGCGTCGACATGACCAGCGAGCACACCGCCGCCGAGGCGGGCCTGGAGTTCGCGGTGAAGCCGCGGCCCACCGGTGCCCCGGCCCGGCGGCTCGTGCCGCTGCTGCTCGACGACCCCGCGCAGGTGGTCGTGGGCTCCGAGCCGGTGTTCCACGCCGGGGCGTGCGCGGGGTACGTCACCAGCGCGGCCTACGGCTACTCGATCGACGCCTCGATCGCCTACGCCTGGCTCCCCGCGTCGGCCGCGGTGCCCGGCACGGCGGTGCAGGTGGAGTACTTCGGCGAGCGGCTCCCGGCGGTCGTCGCCGCCGAGCCCCTGTTCGACCCCGAGGGGAAGAGGATGCGGCCGTGAGCGGATACGGCGGTCGGAGCGACCATTCGCGCGCACGGGCGCCGGAGGTGCTCGTCGCGGGGCTGGGCGGGATGGGCTCGGCCGCGGTGCGCCACCTCGCCGCGCGCGGGGTGCGGGTGCTCGGGATCGAGCGGTTCACCCCCGCCCACGACCGGGGGTCGAGCCACGGCCGGTCGCGGGTGATCCGGCAGTCCTACTTCGAGGACCCCGCCTACGTGCCGCTGCTGCTGCGCGCCTACGAGCTGTGGGAGCAGGCCGAGAAGGACGCCGACACCGAGCTGCTCACGCTCACCGGCGGGCTCTACCTCGGGCCGCCCGACAGCACGACGTTCGCCGGCAGCCTGCGCGCCGCGCAGGAGCACGACCTGCCCCACGAGGTGCTCGACGCCGACGGGGTGCGCCGGCGGTTCCCGACGTTCTCCCCGGCGCCGGGGGAGATGGGCGTGTTCGAGTCCCGCGCCGGGTTCGTCCGGCCCGAGGCGAGCGTCTCCGCCCACCTCGACCTGGCCGCCCGCGACGGCGCCGAGCTGCGGTTCGGCGTGCAGCTGCTGGGCTGGGAGGAGACCGCCGACGGCGTGCGGGTGCGCACCACCGACGGCGAGATCACCGCCGGGCACCTGGTGCTCAGCCCCGGCGCGTGGGCGCCCGGGTTCCTCGACCTGCCCCTGCGCGTGGAGCGGCAGGTGCAGTTCTGGTTCGCCCCGCCCGGCGGGGTGGAGCCCTTCGTCGACCATCCCGTGTACGTCGCCGAGGGGGCCCACGGCCAGCAGATCTACGGCTTCCCCGCGATCGACGGCCCCGACGGCGGGGTCAAGGTCGCGTTCTTCCGCCGCGGCCGCGACACCGACCCGGACGCCCTCGACCGCGTCGTCACCGACGCCGAGGCCGACGAGATGCGCGCCCGCGTCGCCCGGACGCTCCCGGCGCTGGCCGGGGAGGTCGTGCGCACCGTGCCGTGCATGTACACGACCACGCCCGACGAGCACTTCGTGATCCACCGGACCGGGAACGTCAGCGTCGCCTGCGGCTTCTCCGGGCACGGGTTCAAGTTCGTGCCGGTGGTCGGGGAGGTCCTGGCCGACCTCGCGACGACCGGGACGACGCCCCACCCCATCGGCCTGTTCAGCCCCGCGAGGTTCGCATGACGAGTCTGATCCCCACCCTCCCCGGCTCGGCCTACACCGACGCGGCGGTCTTCGCGGCCGAGCAGGACCGGATCTTCGAGCGCACCTGGACCTGCGTCGCCCGCGCCGCCGACCTCGCCACCGCCGGCGCGTTCCGCACCGTGACGGTCGGGCGGGAGTCGGTGCTGCTCGTCCGCGGCCGCGACGGGGCGCTGCGGGCGTTCCTCAACGTCTGCCGCCACCGCGGCGCGCGGCTGTGCCTGGAGACCGACGGGCAGGTGCGGCGGCTGCAGTGCCCGTACCACGCCTGGACCTACGCCCTGACCGGTGAGCTGATCGCCGCCCCCAACCTCGCCGCGATGCCCGACGTCGGCCGCGCCGAGCACGGCCTGCACACCGTGGCCCTGCGGGAGTGGCTGGGCTACGCCTGGGTGTGCCTGGCGGACGACCCGCCGAGCTTCGACGACGACGTCCTCGGCGAGGTCGTCGGCCGCCTCGGCGACGTCGAGTCGATCGACCGGTACGGCGTCGAGCACCTGGAGCTGGGCCGGCGCGTCGAGTACGACGTGGCGGCGAACTGGAAGCTCATCGTCGAGAACTTCATGGAGTGCTACCACTGCGCGACGATCCACCCCGAGCTCACCGAGGTGCTGCCGGAGTTCGCCGACGGGTACGCCGCGCAGTACTACGTGGGTCACGGTGCGGAGTTCGCCCCGGCCGCCGAGGGCTTCACGGTCGACGGGCGGGCGGGCGCCGCGCGGCTGCCCGGGATCGCCGCGGAGCAGGACCGCCGCTACTACGCGATCACGATCAAGCCGCAGGTGTTCGTCAACCTCGTGCCCGACCACGTGATCCTGCACCGCATGACCCCGCTCGCCCCCGACCGCACGCTGGTCGTCTGCGACTGGCTGTTCGCGCCGGGCGTGACCGACGTCGACGCGAGCGTCGAGCTGTTCCACCGGGTCAACCTGCAGGACTTCGCGGCCTGCGAGCGCACCCAGCCCGGGATGAGCAGCCGGGCGTACCGGGCCGGCGGCGTGCTCGTCCCGAGCGAGCACCACATCGCGGCGTTCCACGCCTGGGTCACCGAGCATGTGAGATGACGTCCAGCGCTGTTCGGCCATGATCGAACAGCGCTGGACGTCATCTCACCGACAGCGCCCGGTCGATCTTCGCCGCGATCTCGTCCTCGTCGCGCATGTCCAGCTTCGTGAAGCGGTAGATCCGCCAGCCCCGGTCGAGCAGATCGGTGGCCCGACCGATGTCGCGCAGCACGCGGTCCGGTCGGACGTGGTCCTCGCCCTCGTACTCGATGCCGATGCGCTGCGCCGGGTACGCGAGGTCGAGCCACACGGCGCGGCGGCGGCGCTCGTCCTGCACGACGTACTGCACCTCGGGATCCGGGAGTCCCCGCAGCACCAGGACCAGTCGCAGCCGGGTCTCCATCGGCGAGCCGGACCGCGGGTCGGCCAGCCGCACCACCTCCGGCAGCCGGCGTCGCCCGCGCGCCCGCGGGTACCGGTCGGCGAGGCGCAGCACCTCCTCCGGCGCGAACCGGCCGCGGTTGCTCAGCCGGTCGACGCCGACGACGGCCTCGACGACGTCGTCCGCCCACCGGGCCAGGTCGTAGGCGGTGCGGAGCGGGCCGGTGCACGGCACGCCGTACCGGCCGGCCGCGCGCTCGTCGGCCGCCAGCCGGTCGCGGTGCACGACGACGCCCGGGCACGGGTGGACGCCGCCCCCGGGCACCATCAGGTGCGCCGGCTCGTCCGTGGGGGCGCAGGACGCCCCGAGCAGCTCCGCGGCCGAGTAGCCGCACAGCACGCCGCGGCCCGCGCCGAACAGGTGCGCGCCGAGCGAGCGCACGAGCAGCGTCGGCGGGTCCGCACCCACCCGGGCGTACACGTCCGGCGCCAGCCGGTCGAACCGCGGGCCGCGCAGGCGCCCCGGCGTGACCAGACCGGCGCGCACCGCGCGCGTCCCGCGGAACACGACGGGCCAGCCGGGGACGACGATCCGGGACGGGAGCGGAGCGGCGGACACCCCGGCATCGTGGGCCGCGCGCCCGCGCCGCGGGGCTGTTCCGCGGAACTCGCCGTGAGATGACGCTCAGCGCTGTCCGGCCGTGATCGAACAGCGCTGGCCGTCATCTCACGCCGCGTACCAGCCCATCCGGTGCGAGATCTCCGCCGCCCCCGCCACCAGCGGCTCCACCAGGGCCTCGCGGCGCGCCTCGTCGAGGCGGTACGCCGGGCCGCTGACGCTCAGGGCCGCCACGACCCCGCCGGTCCGGTCGCGGACGGGGGCGGCCAGGGCGTTGAGGCCGATCTCGTACTCCTCCACCGCCCCCGCCCAGCCCCGGGCGCGGACGCGGTCCAGCTCCGCCTGGAGCGCGGCGGGGGAGAGGGTGTGCGGCGTCATCGGCTCGACGCCGGCGAGCAGCTGGGTGCGGCGGGCCGGCGGGAGGTGCGCGAGGAGCACCTTGCCGCTGGACGTGCAGTGCAGCGGGGTGAGCCGGCCGATCCAGTTCTGCGTCGACACCGTCGAGGGCCCGAGCACCTGCTCGACGTTGACGGCCCAGCCCTGCTGCAGCACGGCGAGGTTGATCGTCTCGCCCAGCTCCGCGGCGAGCCGCTCGCAGACCGGACGGCCCTGCCGGGTCACGTCCAGCCGGTCGGACACCGCGCCCGCCAGCGGGATCAGCCCGAACCCGAGGCGGTACTTGCCGCGGTCGGCCGACTGCTCCACCAACCCCCGGCCCTCCAGCGCCCCGAGCAGCCGGAACGCCGTCGACTTGTGCACGTCGATCTCCGCGGCGACCTCGCTGACCCCGGCCTCGCCCCGCCGGGCCAGGATCTCCAGCACGCTGATCGCCCGATCGACCGACTGGACGCCCCCGTCCCGCCCAGCAGTGTTGTTCATGGCGGAACTTGTAGCACGGAAAGGCTTGACGCGCCGCGCTCGACGAGGACGATCAGCGGATGCCGCACAGCGAGGGCCAGTTCGTCGACGGCCGGTGGACGCCCGGGTCGGGTCCCCACGCGGACGTCGTCAACCCGTTCGACGGCAGCGTCGTCGAGACCGTCCGCTGGGCCGGCCCCGAGGACGTCGACCGGGCCGTCGCCGCCGCCCGCCGCGCGTTCGGGGGCCCGTGGCGCCGCACGACGGCGGCCGAGCGCGCCGCCCTGCTGCGCCGCGTCGCCGACCTGCTGCAGCGCGACAAGGAGGACATCGCCCGGGTCGAGACCCTCGACACCGGAAAGACGCTCGTCGAGAGCCGGATCGACGTCGACGACGTCACCGCGGCCTTCCGGTGGTTCGCCGACCTCGTGAGCACCCAGGCCGGGCGGCTCGTCGACGTCGGGCAGGACAACGTCGTGTCCCGCGTGGTGCACGAGCCGGTCGGCGTGTGCGCGCTCGTGACGCCGTGGAACTACCCGCTGCTGCAGCTGTCCTGGAAGCTCGCGCCGGCCCTGGCCGCCGGCAACACCTGCATCGTCAAGCCCAGCGAGGTGACCCCGCTGACCTCGGGGATGCTCGTGCGGCTGTGCGCCGAGGCGGGGGTGCCCGACGGCGTCGTGAACCTCGTGCTCGGCGACGGCCCGACCGTCGGCGCGCCGCTCACCTCGCACAGGGGAGTCGACATGGTCAGCTTCACCGGCGGGCTCACCACCGGGCAGGCGATCATCCGGGCCGGGGCGGGCACGATCAAGCGCACCGCCGTCGAGCTGGGCGGCAAGAACCCCAACATCGTCTTCGCCGACACCGACCTCGACCTCGCCGCCGACTACGCGATCACCGCCGTGTTCCTGCACAGCGGGCAGGTGTGCTCGGCCGGCGCCCGCCTCATCGTCGAGGACTCCCTGCACGACGACCTGGTGGCCGAGGTCGCGCGGCGGGCCGAGCTGATCCGCCTGGGCGACGGTACGGACCCGGCCACCGAGTCCGGCCCGCTGGTGTCGGAGGCGCACCGGGCGAAGATCGAGCAGTTCGTCGAGGACGCGCTGGCCGACGGCGCGCGGCTCGTCGCCGGCGGGCGGCGCCCGGACGACCCCGCGCTCGCGAAGGGGTTCTTCTACCGGCCGACGGTGCTCACCGACGTCACCCGCGACATGCGCGTGATCCGCGAGGAGACGTTCGGGCCGATCCTCACCGTCGAGCGCTTCACGGGCGAGGACGAGGCGATCGCGCTCGGCAACGACACCGAGTACGGCCTGGCCGGGGCGGTCTGGAGCGCCGACACCGGCCGCGCGCACCGCGTCGCGGGCGCCCTGCGCCACGGCACGGTCTGGATCAACGACTACCACCCCTACGTCCCCGCGGCGGAGTGGGGCGGGATGGGGCGGTCGGGCAACGGGAGGGAGCTGGGCCCGACCGGTCTGGCCGAGTACCAGGAGCACAAGCACATCTGGCACAACACCGCGCCGGCGCCGATGCGGTGGTTCCGAGGAGAGGAGTCACCATGAGCACTGCCGAGGGGCACCCCACCACGAACCGCTCCGACGACGGGATGGCCGAGTTCGGCTACACCCAGTCCCTGGAGCGCAGCATCGGGAAGTTCTCGAGCTTCGCGGCCGGGGTCAGCTACATCTCGATCCTGACCGGCACGTTCCAGCTGTTCTACTTCGGCTTCGCCTTCGGCGGGCCGGCGTACTGGTGGTCCTGGCCGATGGTCTTCGCCGGCCAGATCATGGTGGCGCTGTGCTTCGCCGAGCTCGCGGCGCGCTACCCGATCGCCGGGTCGATCTACAACTGGTCCAAGCGCCTCGGCCGCCCCACGACCGCGTGGCTGGCCGGCTGGATGATGTTCACCGCCTCGGTGGTGACGATCTCGGCGGTCGTGCTCGCCTACCAGCTCACGCTGCCGCTGATCTGGGACGGCTTCCAGATCTGGGGCGACGGCACCGGCGAGAGCGACTTCGCGGGCAACGCGGTGATCCTCGGGACCGTCCTCATCGTCTTCACGACCGCGGTGAACGCCTACGGCGTGAAGCTGATGGCCCGGATCAACAGCGCCGGGGTGTTCATCGAGCTCGTCGCGGCGGTGCTGCTCATCGTGGCGCTGGCGATCAACATCGTGAACCCGCCGACGGTGCTGTTCGACACCCAGGGCCTCGGCGAGGGCTACGGCGCCGGCTACCTCGGCGCGTTCCTCGTCGCCTCGCTCGCCTCGGCCTACGTCATGTACGGCTTCGACACGGCGAGCTCGCTGGGCGAGGAGACGATGGACCCGCGGCGCACCGCGCCCGCGGCGATCCTGCGGGCGATCATCGCGTCGTTCGTGCTGGGCGGGCTGATCCTGCTGTTCGCGATCCTGTCGGCGCCCGACCTCGCCGACCCGGAGATCGGCACGAGCGGGCTGCAGTACATCATCCTGCAGGTCCTGGGCGGGACGATCGGCACGGTCTTCCTCATCTGCGTGGTCATCGCGATCACCGTGTGCGCGCTGGCCGTGCACACCGCCGCGATCCGCATGATGTTCGCCATGGCGCGGGACAACGCGCTGCCCGGCGGCGCGGCGCTGGCCCGGGTGCACCCGCGGTACCGCACGCCGGTGGTCCCGGCCGTGCTCATCGGGGCGGTCGCCGTGCTGATCCTGGTGATCAACGTGGGCAACCCGCAGATCTTCACGGTGATCACCAGCATCGCGATCATCATGATCTACATCGCCTACCTGCTGGTCACGGTGCCGATGCTGCTCGCGCGGCTGCGCGGGGACTGGCCCGGGCCGAACGCGGGCCGGGACGGCTACTTCTCCCTCGGCCGCTGGGGCCTGCCGGTCAACGCGATCGCCGTGCTCTGGGGCGCGGGGATGGCGCTCAACCTCATCTGGCCGCGCCAGGAGGTCTACAACGCCACCGAGCCCTTCCACTGGTACCTGCAGTGGGGCGCGGTGCTGTTCATCGGCGTGATCGTCGCGGTCGGGCTGGCCTGGTACCTGCTGCGCGGGCGCCACCACGTCGGCACGCTGCCCGAGCACACGGCCCGCGACCTGCGGGACGCCCCGTGAGCCACCCCGTGACCGGGGTCTTCGACTACGTTGTCGTGGGGGGCGGGTCGTCGGGCTGCGCCCTGGCCGCGCGGCTGTCGGAGGACCCGGCCGTCAGCGTGTGCCTGCTCGAGGCCGGGCCGACCGACGTCGGCAACGACGCGATCCTGAAGCTCACCGACTGGATGGCGCTGCTCGACTCCGGCTTCGACTGGGACTACGTCGTCGAGCCCCAGGAGCGCGGCAACTCCTTCCTGCGCCACGCCCGGGCGAAGGTGCTGGGCGGGTGCTCGTCGCACAACTCGTGCATCGCGTTCTGGACCCCGCGCGAGGACCTCGACGAGTGGGCCGCGCTGGGGTGCGAGGGCTGGTCGGCCGACGAGTGCTGGCCGCTGATCGCGCGCCTGGAGACCAGCGACGGGCAGTGGGCGGGCCACGGCCGCTCCGGCCCGGTCCGCCTGGTGCAGATCGAGCCCGACGACCCCTGCGGCGTCGCCGTGCTGGAGGCGGCCGCGGCCGTCGGGCTGCCGACGGTGCGGTTCAACGAGGGCGCCACGGTCACCGAGGGCGCCGGGTTCTTCCAGATCAACCGCTTCCCCGACGGCACCCGCGCCTCGTCGTCGGTCAGCTACCTGCACCCCGTGATGGACGTGCGCGACAACCTGACCGTGCTCACCGGGGCGTGGGCGTCGAAGGTCCTGCTCGACGGGCGGCGCGCCACCGGCGTGGAGTACCAGCAGGACATCGGGCCCGGCCGGCGCACCGTCACGGCCCGGCGCGAGGTGGTGCTGGCCGCGGGCGCGATCGACAGCCCCAAGCTGCTCATGCTCTCGGGGATCGGCCCGGCCGAGCACCTGCGCGAGACCGGGATCGACGTGCTGGTCGACTCCCCGGGCGTCGGGGCGAACCTCGACGACCACGTCGAGGGGCTCGTGATGTGGGAGGCCGCGCGGCCGATGGTCACGCGCTCGACGCAGTGGTGGGAGATCGGGCTGTTCACCCGCACCCGCGAGGGCCTGGACCGGCCGGACCTGATGATGCACTACGGGTCGGTGCCGTTCGACCTCAACACGGTGCGCTGGGGCTACCCGACCACCGACAACGGGTTCTGCCTCACACCGAACGTGGCGCGCGGACGCTCGCGGGGCACGGTGCGGCTGCGCAGCCGCGACTTCCGCGACCGGCCGCGGGTCGACCCGCGGTACTTCACCGATCCCGACGGCCACGACATGGCCGTCATGCTGCACGGGCTGCGGCTCGCGCGGCGGATCGCCGAGCAGCCCGCGCTGGCGGGGTGGGTGGGCCGGGAGCTGGCGCCCGGGCCGGAGGCGGTGACCGACGACGAGCTCGCCGACTACGTCACGAAGACCCACAACACCGTCTACCACCCGGCCTGCACCGCGAGGATGGGACCGGACTCCGACCCCCTCGCCGTGGTCGACCCGCAGCTGCGGGTGCGGGGCGTGCAGGGGCTGCGCGTGGCCGACGCGTCGATCCTGCCGTTCCTCCCGGCGATCAACCCGAACATCACCTGCATGATGATCGGCGAGAAGGCGGCGGACCTGCTGCGTGCCCGATGATGGCCGGGTGACCGGTCACGATCCCCGGGCGGCGCAGGACGCGCTCGCCCGCACCACCACCGTCTGGGGCGTCGGGAGCGTCGCGGCCGGGCTGGGTCTCGCCGCGGCCCGGCGCGACCCGCGGGCCCGCGCCTTCGGGCTGCAGAACGCCGCCTGGGGCGCGGCCGACCTCGCGGTCGTCGTGGTGGCGCAGTGGCTGGAGGCGCGGCGGAGGGCCCGGTGGGCCGACCCGCACGCCCCGGACGCGGTGGCCCGCGAGGCGCGGACGCTGCGCCGCGCGCTGCTCGTCAACGTGGTGCTCGACGCCGGCTACGTGGCGGGCGGGGCGGCGCTGCGGCGGCGCGGGCGCGACCGGCCCGCGGCGGTGGGGGCGAGCGCCGCGATGGTGCTGCAGGGCGCGTTCCTGCTGCTCAACGACGCCCGGCACCTGCGGCGCTCGTGAGCGCGCAGAGGGGTTCCAGCCCTCCTGCGCGCGCACGGGCGCCGGAGGCGCGGTTCCTGGGGTCCCTCCCGCCCTTCGACGGGCTCGACGACGCCGAGCTGGCCGCGCTCGCCGCCGTCGCCGCGACCGAGGAGCACCCGTCCGGCGCGACCGTCCTGGCCGAGGGCGCGGGCCCGCCTGAGCACGTGCGGGTCGTGCGGACGGGTGAGGTGGAGATCGTGCACGGCGGGCGGGTGCTCGACCGGCTCGGGCCGGGCGAGCTGTTCGGCCACGCCGCGATGCTCGCCGGGCTGCCGCTGGGGTTCACGGCCGTCGCCCGCGGGGCCACCACCTGCCTGCGGCTGCCGGCCGAGCAGGTCCGGGTGCTGCTGGGCCGCCCGGCCGGGCTGCGCTACGTCGCGCGCTCGCTGCTCGCGCGCACCCCGCCCGCCGAGCGCGACGACCCCGACCCGGCCCGCCGCCCCGTCCGGGACCTGCTGCGCGCCCCGCTCTGCACGGCCGCGCCGGACACGCCGATCCGCGAGGCGGCGCAGCGGATGATCGCCTGCGGCGCCTCCGCCGTCGTCGTCCCGCTGGACGGCGGGCGCGTCGGCATCCTCACCGACCGCGACCTGCGCACCGTCGTCGCCACCGGCGGCGACACCGCCGCCCCGGTCGCCACGGCGATGAGCGCGCCCGCCTGGACGGCCGCGGCCGACCGGCTCGGCGGGGAGGTGCTGCTCGACATGCTCGACCGCGGGGTCCGCCACGCCCCCGTGCTCGCGCCGACCGGCGAGGTGCTCGGCGTGCTGGAGGACGTCGACGTGGTGGCGGCCAGCACGCGCAGCAGCGTCGGGCTGCGGGCCCGGGTCGCGCGCGCGGGCACCGTCGACGAGGTGGTGGCCGCGGCGCGGGAGCTGGGGCCCACCGTCGTCGCGCTGCACGACGCGCACGTCGCCGCCGCCGACGTCGCGGGCGTCACCGCCGTGGTGGTGGACGCCGTGACCCGCCGGCTGATCGAGCTGGCCGCCGCCGAGCTGGGGGACCCGCCGCGCCCGCTCACCTGGCTCGCGCTGGGCAGCCTGGCCCGCCGCGAGCCCGTCCCGTCCTCCGACGTCGACAGCGCCCTGGTGTGGGTCGGGCCCGAGGGCGACGCGCGCGCGACCGCCCACGCCCGGGCCCTGGCCGAGCGGGTGCTCGCCGGGCTGGCCGCGGCCGGGTTCCCGGCGGACGAGCACGGCGCGGTGGCCACCAACCCCCTGTTCGCCCGCTCCTACGAGGCCTGGGCCGCCGCCGCCCGCAGCTGGCTGCGCGACCCGACGCAGGACCGGGCCCCGATCCTCGTCTCGCTCGTGGTGGACGCCCGCCCGGTCTGGGGCGGCCGGTCCGCGCCGGCCGTGCCGGACGTGTTCCGCGAGGCCCGCCGCCACCCCGACCTGCTGCGCCTGCTGGGCCGCTACGCCCTGGCGCACCGACCGCCGACGGGGTTCCTGCGCGACTTCGTCGTGGAGCACAGCGGCGCCCGCCGCGGCCGGCTCGACCTCAAGCGCGGGGGCACCGCGCCGATCGCTGACCTCGCCCGCTGGGCCGGCATGGCCGCCGGGGTCACCGGCGCGTCGACGCCCGCGCGGCTGCGGGCCGCGGCCGCTGCGGGCGTCCTCGGCGCGGACGCGGCGGCGACCCTCGAGGAGGCGTTCCACCTGGTCCTCGCGCTGCGGCTGACCCACCAGGTGGAGCAGCTGCGGGCCGGGGACCGGCCGGACGACCTGGTGCGCCCGCGGGACCTGTCCACCGTGACCCGGGCGTCGCTGCGGGAGGCGTTCCGGGCCGTCGCCGCGGTGCAGCGCCGGATCAGCGGCGAGCTCGACCTCGGCGTGCGCTGATCAGCACGCCCCGCTCAGCACGCCCCGCCGAGCTCGTCGGCCACCTGGCAGGGGCTCGCCGGGCTGCGGCCGGAGGCCAGCCGCGCGAGCAGGTCGCGCAGCAGCTGCTGCTCGTGGGGGTCGAGGGGGGCGAGCAGGTCGCGCTCGGCGCGCCGCAGCGCGCCCTCCAGCTCCCGCAGCCGCACGTCCCCGGCGTCGGTGAGCAGGATGCGCCGGGCGCGGCGGTCGGCCGGGTCGGGGCGGCGCTCGACGAGGCCGGCGCGCTCCAGGTCGTCGAGCAGGTAGGTCATCACGGTGCGGTCGACGCCGACGTGCTGGGCCAGCGCCAGCTGCGTGACCCCCACGCCGAGGTCGGTGGCGGCGAGCACCTGGTGCCCGCGCGGGCCGCCGGGCACGTCGGCGACGGCGTCGGCCGCGGCGCGGAGGTAGGCGCGCATGACCGCACCGAGCGACCAACCGAGGTCGGTGTCGGTGGTGGGTGTGGCCATGGTCGCAGTCTACCCCCACCTGTGGCGGTCCTCTGCTGACGAGATAGTCTGTACAGCAGAACATCTCGCCCACCGCGTAGGAGTCGTCATGAGCCTGTTCCGCCTCGACAGCAGCATCCGCAGCCAGGGCTCGGTCAGCCGCGAGGTCGCCGACACCGTCGAGCGCGCGTACCTGCAGCAGCACCCGCACGGCACCGTCGTGCGCCGCGACCTGGGCGCCGACCCCCTGCCGGCCGACCTGTGGTCGACCGGCGCGCTGGCCGGGTTCACCCCGGAGGACCAGCGCACCGACGCCCAGCGCGCCGCGATCGCCCGCGCCGCGGAGCTGGCCGACGAGCTGCTCCGCGCCGACGCGGCCGTCATCAGCGCCCCGCTCTACAACTTCGGCGTGCCGCAGAACCTCAAGACGTGGATCGACACGCTGATCAACGACCCGCGCTTCGGGCCCGGGACGCGGCCGCTCGACGGGCGCCCGGTGACGCTCGTGGTCGCCCGCGGCGGCGGCTACGGCGCCGGCACCCCGCGCGAGGGCTGGGACCACGCCACCCCGTACCTGGAGCGCATCTTCGCCGACGTCTGGGGCGCCCGGGTGACCGTGGTGGCCGCGGAGCTCACGCTGGCCGACGTCAACCCGGCGATGGCCGAGCTCCGCCCGGCCGCCGCCGACTCGCGGGCGCAGGCCCACGAGCTGGCCGAGGCGACCGGCAAGGCGCTGGGGGCGCAGGCGGCCTGACCGCCGCCCCCGCCCCCGTCCCCGGCCGCAGCGGGGTGACCCCGCTGCGGCTCGATCGGAGCGGGGTCACCCCGCTGCGATGCTCCCGGCGGGCGCGGTGTCGGCCACCGAGGTGCCGACGTGCACCTCGAACCGGCCCGGCTCGACCGTCCAGCCGCCGGCCCAGTGGGCCAGGGAGCGCTCCGGGACCGTCACCCGGGCCGTTCCCGTCGCCCCCGGGGCGAGCTCGACGGACGCCCAGCCGGCCAGCCAGCGGGCGGGGCGGTCGACCGCGCCGCCCGCGCGGGACAGGTAGACCTGCACGACCTGCCGGCCGGGCCGGTCGCCGGTGTTGGTCACCTCGACCGCGACCTCGCGGCCGGTGACGACGGCGGGGCCGAGGGCCCAGGTCGTGTAGCCCAGGCCGTGCCCGAAGGGGTAGGCCGGGGTCTCGCCGGTGCGCAGCCAGCCCCGGTGCCCGACGTGCACGCCCTCGGCGTAGTCGACCCGCCCGCCGGTCGGGACGCCGGTGAGCACGGCCCGCTCCGCGCCGGTCGCGGGCCAGGTCGTCGGCAGCCGCCCGCCGGGCTCCCGGACGCCCAGCAGCACGTCGGCCAGCGCGGCCCCGCACTGCTCGCCGCCGAACCAGCCCAGCAGCACGGCCGCCACGTCGTCGCGCCACGGCAGCAGCACGGGCGCGCCGGCGTTCACCACGACGACGGTGCGCGGGTTGGCCGCGGCCACGGCGCGCACCAGGTCGTCCTGCCGGCCGGGCAGGGCGAGCGTCGCCCGGTCGGTGCCCTCGCTCTCGATCCGCTCGTCGGTGCCGACGACGACGAGCGCCACCTCGCACTCCGCGGCCAGCGCCGCGGCGGCGGCCAGCTCGGCGTCGGGGTCGGGCACGAGGGCGGCGACGCCCAGGGTCAGCGTGACCACGCCGGCGAACGGGCGGTCGGGGGCGGGGGTGTGGCGCAGCACCAGGTCGGCGGGGCCGTCGAGCCCGACGGGGACGGTGCGCGAGGGCGGGTCGAACAGCCCGCCCCGCCCCGGGTCGGTGGTCACCCGCAGGACCTCCGCGCCGTCGACGGCGAGCACGGACTCCCCGCCGCCCATCACCCCGAGGTGGTGGGTCCCGGGCGCGGGCGGGGACCAGCGGGTGGCGACCTCCACCGTCGCCGTGCCCGCGGGGAGCTCGGGGCCGAGCCAGACGAACCCGGTCGCCAGCCGGTGCTCGGCGCGCAGCTCGGTGCCGTCGGCGGCGAGGTAGCGGACGCGGGCGCCCGGCTCGCCCCCGGTCGTGACCGAGGCCGGGTCCAGCGGCTGCACGGTGTCGCCGACCTGCGCGCCGACGATGTGGCGGACGTCCGTGCCGGGCAGGGCCGCGCGCAGCCCGGCCAGCGGGGAGACGACCTCCCGCGGCCGGACGGTCGCGCTGCCCCCGCCCTGCGTGCGCGCGGCGACGGCGTTCGCCCCGAGGACCGCCACCGACGCGGGCGCCGACCAGGGCAGCTCGCCGGCGTTGCGGACGAGCACGGTGCCGGCTGCGGCGACCTCGCGGGCCAGCGCGACGCCGTCCTCGACCTCGACCCGCGGCCGCTCGGGAGCCCCCGGCAGGGCCCCGACGCGCTCCGCGAGCCGCAGGAGCCGCTCGACCTTCTCGTCGACCGCCGCCTCGGGCACCCGCCCCTCGCGCACGGCGGCCACCAGGGCGTCGCCCCACGGTCCCGCCGGCCCCGGCATGACCAGGTCCTGCGCGGCCAGCGCCGAGGCCTCGGTGCTGCGCACGGCCGTCCAGTCGGACACGACGACGCCGTCGAAGCCCCACTCGTCGGACAGCGGGGAGCGCAGCAGCGGGTGCTCGCTCATCGTCGTGCCGTTGACCGAGTTGTAGGCGCTCATCACCAGCCACGCGCCCGCGCGCACCGCCGCCTCGAAGGGGGCGAGGTAGACCTCGCGCAGCGTGCGCTCGTCGATCCGGTTGTCGACGGTGAACCGGTCGGTCTCGGCGTCGTTGGCGACGTAGTGCTTCGGGGTGGCCCCGACGCCGTGGGCCTGCACGCCGGCGACGCAGGCGGCGGCCAGCTCGCCGGTGAGCAGCGGGTCCTCCGACAGGCACTCGAAGTGCCGCCCGCCGGACGGGGCGCGGTGCAGGTTGATCGTCGGGCCGAGCACGACGTCGACGCCCTGCCGGCGGGCCTCCGCGCCGAGCGCGGCCCCGTAGCGGCGGGCCAGGTCGACGTCCCAGGTGGCGCCGAGCGCCGTCCCGGACGGCAGCGACAGCGACGGGTCGCGCTCGTCGAAGGTCTCGCCGCGGACGCCCGCGGGCCCGTCGGACAGCACCATCCGCCGCAGCCCGACCGCGGGCTCGGGGTGGGTGCTCCAGAAGTCGGCCCCCGTGAGGAGGCGGACCTTCTGCTCCAGGTCCAGGTTCTCGATCACGGGGCTCCCGGTCGGTCGCGGCGCGGGCCCGTCGTCGGACACCTCCTGCACCCTAACCGGGCGGGGAGCGCCGTGCGGCCCGTCCGGACCCGGTCAGTCGCGTCACGCGATCGACTGCGCTAGGGTTCGTCGCGTGAAGCGACCTAAAGGGCGGGCGACCGCCCCCGCCGACGACGTGCGCATCGACCGGCGGGCCCGGGTGGTCCTGGCGGTCACCTCGATCGCGGTGTTCATGAGCTTCCTCGACGTCACGATCGTCAACATCGCCTTCCCCGACCTGCAGCGGGACTTCGCGCCGGCGCCGGTGTCGGCGCTGTCGTGGGTGATTAACGGCTACAGCGTGGTGTTCGCCGCGGCCCTGGTGCCGGCGGGCCGGCTGGCCGACCGGGTCGGGCGCCGCCGGCTGTTCCTGCTCGGGGTGGCGGGCTTCGTCGTCACCTCGGCCCTGTGCGCCCTCGCCCCGACCCCGGAGGTCCTCGTGGCCGCGCGGCTGGTGCAGGCGCTGGCGGCGGCGATGCTCGTCCCCACCTCGCTGGCGCTGCTGCTGGCCCAGTTCCCGGCGGCCCGGCGGGCCACCGCGACCGCGATCTGGGGCGCGACGGGCGCCGTCGCCGCCGCGACCGGACCCGCGCTGGGCGGGCTGCTGGTCGGCGCGGGCGGCTGGCGCTGGGTGTTCCTGGTCAACGTCCCGATCGGCGTCGCGGCCCTCGTCCTGGCCCGGCGGGTGCTCGTCGAGTGGCGCGACCCGGACCGGGCGGTCGTGCCGGACTGGTGGGGCTCGGTGCTGCTCGCGGCCGGCGTCGCGGCCGTGGCGCTCGCGGTGGTGCAGGGCCCCGAGTGGGGGTGGACCGACCCGCGCGTCGTCGGCAGCGGGATCGCCTCGGTCGGGCTGCTGGCCGCCTTCGCGCGGCGCTCGGCGCGGCACCCGGCGCCCGTCGTCGACCCCGCGCTGTTCCGGATCCGGTCGTTCGCGGTCGCCAACGTCGCGACCGTCGTGTTCGGCGTCGGCTTCTACGCGCTGCTGCTGTGCAACGTGCTGTTCCTGACCGGGGTGTGGCGCTTCGACGTCGTCCTGGCCGGGGCGGCGCTGACCCCGGGCGCGGTCACGGCCGCGCTGCTGGCCCCGCTGGGCGGACGGGCCGTGGAGCGCCGCGGACCGCGGGTCGTGGCCGTCACCGGAGCGCTGGTCTTCGCCGCCGGCGCCGCCGTCCTCGCCTCCCGCACGGGTACCGCGGTGGACTACGCGGGCGCGCTGCTGCCCGGGATGCTCCTCACCGGCGCCGGCATCGGCCTGACGATCTCCTCCCTCGGCGCGGCGGCGGTGCTCGACCTGCCCCGGGCGCGGTTCGCCACCGGCAGCGCGGTCACCGCGTGCCTGCGCCAGATCGGCGCCGTGCTGGGCATCGCCGTCCTGATCGCCGTCGTCGGCGGCGCCGCGGACACCGCGGCCGACCCGGCGCGGGCCGTGGCCGGGTTCCACGCCGCCTGGTGGCTGATGAGCGCGACCGGGCTGGCCACGGCGGCGATCGCCGCCGGCCTGGGCGCCACCCGCGCCACCGCCCCCGCCCCGACCGCGGCGAGCCCCGCGGCCTGACGCGACCGCCGCGTCCCCGCACCCGTTCCCGAGCCGTTCCCGCACGTCCCAGGAGGAGAGCCGTGACCACGATCGACCCACCCCCCGCCCCCGCCGGCACCCGGCGCGACCGCCGGCTGCTCGACCGGTACGGCCCGGCCGCCCTGGTGACCGGCGCCTCCTCCGGCATCGGCCGGGCGATCGCGGTCGACCTCGCCGCCGCCGGCTTCGAGCTCGTGCTGGTCGCCCGCCGCGCCGACGCCCTCGCCGCGCTGGCCGACGAGCTGCGGGGGCGCACGCCGGCCCCCGTGCGGGCGCTCCCGGCCGACCTCGGCACCGCCGAGGGGGTGGAGCGGGTGCTGGGCTCCACCGCGGACACCGACATCGGCCTCTGCGTCGCCGCCGCCGGCTACGGCAGCTCGGGACCCCTGCTCGCCTCCTCGCTGGACGTCGAGGTCGACCAGCTCCGGGTCAACTGCGAGGCCGTGCTGCGGCTGAGCCACGCGTTCGGCCACCGCTTCACCGCCCGCGGGCGGGGCGGTCTGGTCCTGATGAGCTCCATCGTCGCGTTCCAGGGCACGCCCTGGTCGGCGCACTACGCGGCGACGAAGGCGTACGTGCAGTCGCTGGCCGAGGCCCTGCACGTCGAGCTCGGCCCCGCCGGGATCGACGTGCTCGCCGCCGCGCCCGGGCCGACGAACTCCGGGTTCGCCGACCGGGCCGGGATGACGATGGGCCGCGCCCTGACCCCGCAGACCGTCGCGCGGGGCACCCTCGACGCCCTCGGCCGCCGCACGACGACCCACCCGGGCGCGCTGTCGCGGCTGCTCAGGAACTCCCTCGCCCCGCTCCCGCGCCGCGCCCGGGTGCGGATTATGGGGACGGTCATGTCCGGCATGGCCGACCGGGCGCCGTCGCCGGCGGCGGGGTCGTGACGACCGGCGGGGCGCCCGTCGCCGCGACGCCGGGGAGGCGGTCGTGCCCTTCCACCGCCTGATCGTCCCGACCGGCGGCCCCGGCCTGCTGCACCGGGCGGGCCCGCCGCGGCCGTCACCCGCGCCCGCACCGGCGTGACGGGGGGCGCCGGCGCACGTCGTCGACACCGCCTTCCCGCAGGTCCCGCCGGGCTCGCCGTACGAGGCCGACCGGCCTGTCGAGCACGGCCGGCCTGGCGCGCCTTCAGCACCGCCGTCGGCGACTCGGCGACGTCGGGATCCGGCACGAGATCTACGCGGTCCCGGCGACCGGGGGCGGCGCACCGCGAAGAACCGCATGGGGATGGTCGACGACGACGCCCCGGCGGTGCCGGCGTACCCGGCGCCGCCCGGGCGGGTCGGGGGCCGCTGACGCGGCGCGCACCCGCGGGCGCGGCGCCGGCCCGGTGCGGACGGATCCCGCGCGGGCGATCGTCCCGTGGTGGGATGTTGGCCGTGCTGACCGCGCGCAACACCAGCCTCTGGCGGGGTACCTACGAGATCGCCGTGGACGGCCGACCGGTGACGACGTGGACGCCGGCGGTGTGGAGCGGCGCCGGGGAATTCTCCTTGGACGGGCGGCACCACACGCTGAGCGGCGGCAGCTGGGGCAGCCGCTACGCCCTGGTGGCCGACGGGACCCCGGTCGCCCGGGCCGACCACGTCGGCCGGCGGGACTGGACGCTGAACGCGGACGGGCGGACCCACACCTTCCGCCGCCGCTCGGTGTGGAGCGGCGACCAGGTCCTGGTCGAGGGCGACCGGGTGCTCGGCGGCGTGCGCCGCACCGGCCGCTGGCGCGGCGACGCGGAGGCCGAGCTGCCCGGGATGGACCTGCCGGTGCAGGTCTTCACTGTCGCCGTCGTCCTCACGCTCTGGTCGCACCAGGCCTCGGCGGCGGTCACCTGAGCGGTCACATGTTGCGCCGGTACTGCCCGCCCACCTCGAAGAACGCGTCGGTGAGCTGGCCCAGCGAGCACACCCGCGCCGCGCGCATCAGCTCGTCGAACACGTTGCCGCCGCCGGTCGCGACGTCCTGCAGGCGGCGGATCGCCTCGGGCGCGACGTCGGCGTGGCGGGCCTGGAAGTCGGCGAGCCGGTCGAGCTGGCTGCGCTTCTCCGCCTCGGTGGCCCGGGCCAGCTCGATCTCCCGCGGCTCCTCGTCGCCCTCCCGCAGGAACGTGTTCACGCCGACGATCGGCAGCGTGCCGTCGTGCTTGCGGTGCTCGTAGAGCATCGACTCGTCCTGGATCCGCCCGCGCTGGTAGCCGGTCTCCATCGCCCCCAGCACGCCGCCGCGCTCGGAGATCCGGTCGAACTCCGCCAGCACGGCCTCCTCGACGAGGTCGGTGAGCTCGTCGATCACGAACGAGCCCTGCAGGGGGTTCTCGTTCATCGACAGGCCCCACTCGCGGTTGATGATCAGCTGGATCGCCATCGCCCGGCGCACCGACGCCTCGGTCGGGGTGGTCACCGCCTCGTCGTAGGCGTTGGTGTGCAGGCTGTTGGCGTTGTCGTAGAGCGCGCACAGGGCCTGCAGCGTCGTGCGGATGTCGTTGAAGTCCATCTCCTGCGCGTGCAGCGACCGCCCGCTCGTCTGCACGTGGTACTTGAGCTTCTGGCTGCGCTCGTTCGCGCCGTAGCGCTCCTTCATCGCGATCGCCCAGATCCGCCGGGCCACCCGCCCGATCACGGAGTACTCCGCGTCCATGCCGTTGGAGAAGAAGAACGACAGGTTGGGCGCGAAGTCGTCGACCGCCATGCCGCGGGCGAGGTAGCTCTCGACGAAGGTGAACCCGTTGGCCAGGGTGAACGCGAGCTGGCTGATGGGGTTCGCCCCGGCCTCGGCGATGTGGTAGCCGGAGATGGAGACCGAGTAGAAGTTGCGCACCCTCCTCTCGATGAACCACTCCTGGATGTCGGCCATCATCCGCAGGGAGAACTCGGTGGAGAAGATGCAGGTGTTCTGGCCCTGGTCCTCCTTGAGGATGTCGGCCTGCACGGTGCCGCGGACCTGGGCGAGCGTCCAGGCGGTCAGCTCCTCGCGCTCGGCCTCGTCGGGCTCGCGGCCCTCCTCGTCGCGGAAGCGCTGGAGCGTCTGGTCGATCGCGGTGTTGAGGTAGAACGCCAGGATCGTCGGCGCGGGACCGTTGATCGTCATCGACACCGAGGTCGTCGGCGAGGTGAGGTCGAAGCCCGCGTACAGCTCCTTCATGTCCTCCAGCGTGGCGATGGAGACGCCCGAGGTGCCGACCTTGCCGTAGACGTCGGGGCGGGTGTCGGGGTCGCGGCCGTAGAGCGTCACCGAGTCGAACGCCGTGGACAGGCGCTTGGCCTCGGAGTGCTCGCTCAGCACGTGGAAGCGGCGGTTGGTGCGGAACGCGTCGCCCTCGCCGGCGAACATCCGCGCCGGGTCCTCGCCCTCGCGCTTGAACGGGAACACGCCCGCGGTGAACGGGTAGCGGCCGGGCAGGTTCTCCCGGCGCAGGAAGCGCAGCAGCTCGGCGTCCTCGGTGAACGACGGCAGCGCGACGCGGGGGACCCGGTTGCCCGACAGCGTCTCCCGGGTGAGCCGCGTGCGCAGCTCCCTGTCGCGGACGCGGACGACGAGCTCGTCGCCGGAGTAGTCCTCCACGACCTGCGGCCAGCCGTCCAGCAGCGCGGCGGCCCCGGCGGGCAGCGCCGCCTCCGCCTCGGCCAGCGCCGCGTCGACGGCCTCGCCGACCAGCTCGCGCGCGGTGCGCAGGTGGTGGCGGACGCGCGCGGCGTCGACGGCCCGGCGCGTCTCCTCGTGGTAGCCGCGGACGGCGGCGGCGACGTCGGAGAGGTAGCGGCTGCGCTGCGGCGGGATCACCGCGGCGTGCTCCGAGGAGGTCTTCCGGCCGGTGCGCGGCAGCCGCCCGGTGACCTCCTCGCCGAGCAGCAGGTCGCGCAGGTGCTGGTAGAGCGCGGTGACGCCGTCGTCGTTGAACGTGGCGGCCGAGGTGCCGAAGACCGGCATGTCCTCCCAGCTCGCGCCGAACGCCTCGCGGTTGCGGACGAGCTGGCGGCCGACGTCGCGGCGGGCGTCCTCGGCGCCGCGGCGCTCGAACTTGTTGATCGCGACGACGTCGGCGAAGTCCAGCATGTCGATCTTCTCCAGCTGCGACGCGGCGCCGAACTCGGGCGTCATCACGTAGAGCGAGCGGTCGACGAACGGCACGATCCCGGCGTCGCCCTGGCCGATGCCCGGCGTCTCGACGATCACCAGGTCGAAATCGGCCGCCTTGAGCACCGCGACCGCGTCGGCCAGGTGCTCGGGCACGCTGGCCTCGCTGCCGCGGGTGGCCATCGACCGGAAGTAGGTGCTCCCGCCGAGGCTGTTCATCCGGATCCGGTCGCCGAGCAGGGCCCCACCGCCCCTGCGGCGCGTCGGGTCGACGGCGAGCACGGCGATGCGGAGCTTGTCCTCCTGGTCGAGGCGGAAGCGGCGCACGAGCTCGTCGGTGAGGCTGGACTTGCCCGACCCGCCGGTGCCGGTGATGCCGAGGACGGGCACGGGCCGGCGCGGGGTGAGGTCGAGGTCGGCGGGGAGGCGGCCGGCCTCGGCGAGGGTCAGCGTCCGGGCCAGCACGGCGTGGTCGCCGGTCCGGAGGCCGTCGGGGGAGGCCGGGGGGGTCGCGGCCAGGTCGACGTCGCACTCCCGGACCATCAGGTTGATCATCCCGGGCAGGCCGAGCCGCTGGCCGTCCTCGGGGGAGAAGATCCGGGACACCCCGCGCTCGTGGAGCAGTGCGATCTCCTCGGGGACGATCACCCCGCCCCCGCCGCCGTACACCCGCACGTGGCCCGCGCCGCGCTCGCGCAGCAGCTCGACGAGGTAGGTGAAGTACTCGACGTGCCCGCCCTGGTAGGAGGAGATCGCGACGCCCTGGACGTCCTCCTGGATGGCGGCGTCGACGACCTCGTCGACCGAGCGGTTGTGCCCGAGGTGGACGACCTCCGCGCCCTGGCGCTGCAGGATCCGCCGCATGATGTTGATCGCGGCGTCGTGCCCGTCGAACAGGCTCGCCGCCGTGACGAACCGCACCGGGTGGGTGGGGACGTGCAGTCCGGTCATCGCAGGGTCCTCTCGCCGAGGCCGGCCAGCGCAGCCAACTAGTAGGACATCCTACTATCGGAGGGCGGTCCCGGGCAGGGTGACGTGCCCGACGACTCAGGGGGCGGGGCAGGCCCCGGTCGCCTCCGCGGGCGGGGGGTCGCACGCGGGCGCGGTCGGGGTCGGCTCGGAGCCGGGCGCCGGGCTCGGGGGATCGGTCGCCGCCGTGGTGGACGTGGTGGTGGACGTGGTGGTGGCCGCGGCGGTGCTCGCGGGTCCGGCGCTGGTGGGTTCCGCGGTCGGGGGTTCCGGCTCGGGGGTCGTCGGCTCGGGCGCGGGGGGCGGGTCCGCGGACGGGGCCGGGGGCTCGACCGGGGGCGGCGTCACCAGCGGCGGGGTGGTGACGGGCGGGGTGGTGACCGGTGGGGTCGTGACCGGTGGGGTGGTGACGGGCGGGGTGGTGACGGGCGGGACCGGGGCCGGGGTGACGGCCGGCGGCGTCGACGGCGGGCTCGTCGCCGGGGGCGCGGCGGCCGGCGGGGTCGTGGTCGGCGGCACCGGGGACGCGGGCGGGGCCGCCGGGGCGAGCGTCGGCCCGGCGGCCGGGGCGGTCGGAGGGGCCGCGACCAGCGGGTCGGGGCCGGCGGGGGGCGCGTCCGCGGGGGACGCGGCGGCGCCGCCGTCCCCGGCCGAGCCGTTCGGGGTGGCCCCGATCGCGGGCAGGGGACCGACCGGGAGACCGCTGCGGTAGGCCTGGGCGAGCAGCAGCACGCGGGTGGCGTAGGCGGCGGAGAGGTTGTAGCGCAGCACGGCGGACCGGGCCCCGGCGGCGGTGCGCAGGTCGGCGCCGCCCGCGCAGAGGTAGCGGGCCGCGGCGTGCGCGGCGTCGTCGATCTGGTGCGGGTCGGCGGCCCCGTCGCCGTCGCCGTCCGTGCCGTAGCCGGCCCAGGTGCCCGGGATGAACTGCATCGGGCCGACGGCGCGGTCCCAGACGGTGTCGCCGTCGTAGCGCCCGTCGTCGCTGTCGCCGATGGCGCGGACGCCCGGGCCGCCGTCGAGCGGCAGCCCGACGATCGGGGTGGTCGGCCGCCCGGTCGCGTCGAGCCGCCCGCCGCGGGCGTGCCCGGACTCCACGTGCCCGATGCCGGCGAGCAGCGGCCAGTCCAGCCCGCACGCCGGATCCGCGGAGGCGGCCGCGCGCTCGTAGGCCAGGCGGACGCGGGCCGGCAGCCCGCCGCCGGAGCCCCCGACGACCGTCGCGGCGTCCGCGGGCGGCACCGTCGTGGGGTCCGGCGCGGGCGCCGGCGGTGCGGAGGCCGGCGGCGCGGCGGGGGCGGTGGCGGGCCGGTCGGGCGCGAAGGGCCCGTAGCGGACCGGGGCCACCTCGACGGGCGCGGTGCGGGCCGCGGGGGCGGCGACGCCGGGGTCGGGCGGGGTCGGCCCGCCCAGCGCGCTCACGAGCGCCCCCAGACCCACGGCGGTGACGACGGCGGCCCGGACCGGACCGGCGGACGGACGACGAGCCACGTTCCCCCCTCGACGGTGACGGGGCCACTCTGGTCCATCGCGGACCGTCGTGGCCACCCGCCGTCGGCGGGCGGGAGCTAGGCGGCGCGGGCGGCGGTCGCCGGTTCGACGACCTCCTCGGCCACGACGGCGCGGCGCAGGCGCCCGAGCAGCGCGCCGAGGGCGGCGAGCGCGAGCCCGGTGGCGGCGATGGCGCCGGCGGCCAGGTCGGGGGCGACGAGCACGATGACGAACGACAGCGCGGGCCACCAGAGCAGTGCGCGCAACGGTGTCGGGACCGTCCAGTCCCGGGCTGAGGGCGGCATGGCCGTCCCTTACCCGTCGGGGTGGAGGGGGAACCGGCGCTAGCGTGTCGACCGTGGAACGTGACGCGGCTCTCCTCGAGCACAAAGCCCGGCTCGCCGACGCCGTCCTGGGCGCCGACCCGGGCCTCCCCGTCGCCGCCTGCCCGGGCTGGACGGCGGGGGACCTGCTCACCCACGTCGGCCGCGGCGACCGCTGGGCCGCCGAGATAGTCCGCACCGGCGCGCCGCTGGCGTTCCGGGCCGTGCCGGACGGCCGGCCCGGTCCGGACCCGCGGGCATGGCTGGCGGCGGGCCCGCGGCTGCTCCTCGACGCCGTCGCGGCGGACCCGGAGAAGCCGGTGTGGACCTTCCTCGGGACGCGCCCCGCCGTCTGGTGGGTGCGCCGGCGGCTGCACGAGGCCACCGTGCACCTGGCCGACGCCGTGCTCGCCGCCGGCGGCGCCCCGGAGCTGGCGCCGGACGTCGCCGCGGACGGCGTCGACGACCTCCTCGAGATCGTCACGACCCGCCCGGACGGCGCGCCGCCCCTGGACGACGGGTCGTCGCTGCACCTGCACGCCACCGACCACGGGGCGGGGGAGTGGACGGCCCGCGCCGCGGACGGCGCCACGACCTGGGAGCACGGGCACGGCAGGGGTGCGGCCGCCGTGCGCGGCACCGCGTCGGACCTGCTGCTCGCGCTGCACCGCCGCCTCCCCGGCGACGACGCCCGGCTGCAGCTGTTCGGGGACGCGGGCGTCTGGCGCTGCTGGCTCGAGCGCACGGTCTTCTAGGGCGGCGGTCCTCCCCGGGCCCGGCGGTCTGCGCGCACCGGCTCGCGGTCCGCCGGCCCGGACGCGGTCCGCACCGTCGTGCGCCGGTCCGCGCGGGACCTCGGGGGCCGGAGCCCTAGGGCAGCTCCTCGGCCAGCAGCTCCATGAGCAGGCCGTCCTTCCAGATGCCGTCCGGCCCGCGCTCGTAGCGGCGCAGGACGCCGACGCGGCGGAACCCGACGCGGGTGTAGCAGCGGATCGCGCCCTCGTTGTCGACGGCCGGGTCGATGGTGAGCCGGTGGTGGCCGCGCACGTCGACGAGGTGGCGGGCCAGGGCGCGCACGGCGTCGGCGCCGAGCCCCCGGCCCTGCGCGTCGGGGTGCAGGGCCAGGTCGACCGAGGCGTGGCGGTGGTCGGGGTCGTCGTGCTCGTAGTGCAGGATCACGCCGACGACGCGGCCGTGCTGCTCGATCGCGTAGCCCTGCGGCCCGAGCAGCTCGCGGCGGACGCGGGCGAGGTCGTAGCCGCCCCACCACTTCGCGACGTCGGGGTGGGTGACCACGGCCAGGATGTCGGGCACGTGCGCCGCGGTGACGGGCCGCAGCACGACGGTGCGCCCCGCGATCGCGGCCGGTGCGATCACGCCTGCACCTCCGGCGTCCGCGCGCGGATGAGTCGGCGGGAGCCGCCGCGCACGGTCGGCGTCAGCCGCAGCCGGGCCCGCTCCGCCAGGGCGGTGGCGGAGACCGGCTGCTCGAACACCACCTCCGCGTCGCGTCCGTCGACCGACAGCGTGGCGATCGTGTTGCCGAACAGCGGGCCCGCGACCTTCTCCCAGTCGACCGGCTTGTCCGGTGCGCCGAGGCGGTGCGACCAGCGCTCCGACCAGCGGCGCATCGCTCCGGACCAGCCGAGCCGGAACCCCGGCTTGACGAACCACGGCACGCGGTTGTGCACCGGTGAGCAGGTGAGCTGGTGGACGGCGGCGGGCGGGGCCGACGGCAGGGTCACGCGGGCCGCGTAGCTGTGGTGGACGTCGCCGGACAGCACGCTGACGGTGGCGGCGCCGCTCCCGGCGGCCCGCTCGATCATGCGGGTGAGCCGGTCGAACGACTCGCGGAAGGCCGGCCAGTGCTCCAGGTCGGCCGCCCGCCGGATCTTCTCCCCGAGCCGCCCGCGCCACCCGGGGCGGGCGGCGGCCACCTCGTTGACGGTCTGCAGCTCGCCGATGGCGTGCGGCAGCAGCCACGGCAGCGACGTGCCGATGACGACGTGCTCGGCGGCGCCGCCCGGGCCCGGCGCGTGCACCGCGGCCTCGACCCAGTCGAACTCGCTGTCGCCGAGCATGAGGTGCTGCCCGTCCTCCAGGATGCGCCCGTTCCGGGAGTCGATCATGACGAAGCGGGTGCGGCCCAGGTCCCAGCGGAAGCTGAACCGGACGCCCTTCGCCCCGTCGGTCTCGGCGTCGGCGCGGTCGGCCAGCTCCACCAGCAGCGGCCACGCGTCGCCCTCGGCGTTCAGGACGCGCTGCGCGTCCGGGTCGGTGGCGAGCTCCTCGGGCGGCAGGTTGCCCAGGTGCTGGTAGACCCAGTAGGACGCCAGCCCGGAGCGGATCCGCTCCCGCCACCAGCTCGTCGCGCGCATCTCGTCGCGCCACGCGAGCGAGGTGTTCCAGTCGTCGCGCACGTCGTGGTCGTCGAAGATCATCGCTGTGGGCACGGTGGACATCAGCCAGCGGATCTCCGGGTCGGCCCACGAGTTGTGGTAGAGCCCGGCGTACTCGTCGAAGTCGACGATCTCGTCGTCGGGCCACTCCGGGTGGCGGTCGCGCCGGCCGGCGATCCGGCGGCGCACCTTCGGGGTCAGCTCGTCGGCGTACACCTGGTCGCCCAGCAGCAGCAGCGCGTCGGCCCACTCGTCGTGCGGCCGGGTCGCCATCCGCACCGCGTACGCGTCGAGCGCGTCGATGCCGAGCCTGGCGGCGAGCTTCCGGTCGTCGACCTTGGCGTAGCGGCACGACCCGAACACGATCCGGTGCCGGTCCTCGCCCTCGGGGCCGCGGGTGCGGATCACGCTGTCCGGGTAGGGGCTCTGCGCCGGCGGCCACACCCGCACCCCGTCGACCTCGACGGTGTAGGGCACGGTGGTGTCGGGCTCCAGCCCGGTGACGCCGACCAGCGCGTAGTGGTGCCCCGTCACCTCGAAGGTGCGCGCGGAGCAGCCGAGGACGCTGACGGTGGCCGCCCGCTCGGTCTGCACCCAGACCTGCGCGGTGGACTCGCCGACGTGGCGCAGGACGGGACCGAGGACCAGCACGGCCACACACTAGCCAGTGGCGGGCCGATCTGTGAGCGTCGTCTCCTCCAGCGCCAGCAGCGCGGCGCCGACCATCCCCGCGTCGCTGCCGAACGTCGCCGGCACGATCGGCACCACGGCCCGGGCCTGGGGGGCGTAGGCGTACTCGCGGGCGGCGCGGCGGGCCGGCTCCAGCAGCAGGTCCCCGGTCTCCACCAGGCCGCCGCCGACGGCCACCGCGTCCAGCTCGAACACGTTGGCCAGCGAGGCGATCCCGACGCCGAGCCAGCGCCCCAGCCGCTCGAACAGCCCGCGCGCCACGGGGTCGCCGTGGCCCGCCGCGGCGGTGACGTCCAGGCCGGTGACCTCGCGGCCGGCGCCGAGGCGGGCGATGGCGCCCTGCGGGTCGTCCGCGGCGGCCTCCCGGCCCATCCGCGTCAGCGCCGTGCCCGACGCGTAGGCCTCGAAGCAGCCGTGGTTGCCGCAGCCGCACTCCGGCCCGTCCGGGTTGAGCACGATGTGGCCCAGCTCGGCGCCGAGCCCCGTGGGGCCGCGGTAGATCCGGCCGCCGAGCACGAGCCCGCCGCCGATGCCCGTGCCGACGGTGATGAGCATCAGCTCGTTCGAGCGGCGCGCGCCCAGCCGCGCCTCGGCCAGCACCGCGACGTTCGCGTCGTTGTCGACGACGGCGGGCAGCCCGGTGGCGGCCTCGAGCTGCTCGCGCACCGGCCAGTCCTGGTAGGCGTTGTTCGGCGCCCACACCATCCGCCCGGCCGGCCACTCCACGATCCCGGCCGCGCCGACGCCGATCGCCTCGACGTCGGCGTGCTCGGCGCGCAGCCGCTCCACCAGGTCGAGCAGCACCGCCTGCACCTGAGCCGCACCGGAGTGCTCCGGCGTGGGCTCCACGAGCTCGACGAGCACGGCGCCCGACTCGTCGACGACACCTCCGGCGATCTTGGTGCCGCCGATGTCCAGACCGATCGCCCGTCGCATGGCGCGATCCTGCCACCGGGTTTCGCGCGGACGTGCAGGGGGAACCGCCCCCGCATGCTCCTTCGACGCGTAGCCCGACCCCTGCTGGCCGCTCTGTTCATCCAGAGCGGGATCAACACCCTGCGCTCGCCGCAGGGCCACGTCGCGGCCGCCCGTCCGGTGCTCGACGCGGTGGCCCCGGCCGTCGACAAGGTCGTCGAGGTGGCGCCCATCGAGCAGCGGCCCGACGACGTCACGCTCGTGCAGATCGACGCCGGGGTGAAGGTCGTCGCCGGCTCGCTGCTGGCGCTGGGCCGGGTCCCGCGCCTGGCCGCGACCGCGCTGGCCGCCTCGATGGTGCCGACGACGCTGGCGACGCACCGGTTCTGGGAGGAGACCGACCCGGCCCGCAAGGCCGAGCAGCAGACCCAGTTCCTGAAGAACGCCGGCCTGCTCGGCGGTCTGCTCATCGCCGCCGCCGACACCGAGGGCAAGCCCTCGCTGGGCTGGAAGGGCCGCCGCGCCGCGAAGGCGGCCTCGGCGAAGCTGGCCGACCTCACCGACTCCACCCCCGACCTCGGCGAGCGCCTCCAGGGCGTCGGCGACAGGGTCAGCGGGGCGGCGGCCGACGTCTCCGACAAGGTCGACTCGGCCACCGATCGCGCGAGCAGCGCCGTCTCCGGCATCGCCGCCGGCCTGCTGGGAGCGGGTCCGGCGGCGGGTGCCGCGGTCTCGGCCCGGGCGTCCTCGCTCACCGACGAGCTCGGCAAGCGCGCCGCGAAGGCGCGCAAGAAGGCCGAGAAGCGCCAGGCCGCCTGGGACAAGCAGGCCGCCAAGCGGCGCGCCGAGCTGCTCAAGCGCGCGGAGAAGCAGCGCAAGGCGCTCGCCAAGCGGACGGCGGAGCAGAAGGCGAAGCTGGAGACGGCCAAGGCGGAGTCGGCCAAGGTGCCCGCGCTGCTCGACCAGGTCACCACCCAGGCCGCGAAGTTCGGCCACGACGTGGCCGAGCGCGCCTCCGCGGTCGGCCAGGAGCTCGCCCACCAGGCCGAGGGCGCCGCGAAGGACGCCCGCAAGCGGGCCCTCGCCCTCAGCGGCAGCGCCAGCAGCACCGTCGGGGCCGGCACGAGCGGCACCACCCGCAGCTGACCCCCCCGTCCGCCGAACGCCCCCGGGTGCACCCCGGGGGCGTTCGGCGTCCCGGGGTCACCAGATCCGCACGCGCCGCCCCGGCTCGGTGAACAGCCGGTCGCCCTCCCGCACGCCGAACGCCTCGTGGAACGCGTCGAGGTTGGTGACGACGGCGTTGCAGCGCAGGTCGGGCGGGGAGTGCGGGTCGATCGCCAGCCGGCGCACGGCCTCGGCCTCGCGGGTGACGGCCCGCCACACCTGGGCCCAGCCGACCAGGACGCGCTGGACGCCGGTGAACCCGTCCAGCACCGGGGGCTCGGTGCCCTCGGTGGCGATGCGGTAGGCCTTGAGCGCGATCGTCAGCCCGCCGAGGTCGCCGATGTTCTCCCCGACGGTCAGCGCGCCGTTGACCTTGTGGTCGGGCAGGCCGGCGGGGGAGAGCGCGTCGTACTGCTCGATCAGGGCCTTCGAGCGCCGGTCGAACTCCGCGCGGTCCTCGGGGGTCCACCAGTCGGTCATGGTGCCGTCGCCGTCGTAGCGGCTGCCCTGGTCGTCGAAGCCGTGCCCGATCTCGTGGCCGATCACCGCGCCGATGCCGCCGTAGTTGGCGGCGTCGTCGGCCTCGGGGTCGAAGAACGGCGGCTGCAGGATCGCCGCCGGGAAGACGATCTCGTTCATCCGCGGGTGGTAGTAGGCGTTCACGGTCTGCGGGGTCATCAGCCACTCGTCCCGGTCGACCGGCTTCCCGATCTTCGCCAGCTGCGTGTCGGTGTACCAGGCCGCGGCGCGCCCGGCGTTGCCCAGCAGGTCGTCGCGGCGCACCTCCAGGTCGGAGTAGTCCTTCCAGACGTCCGGGTAGCCGATCTTCGGGGTGAACCGGGCCAGCTTCTCCAGCGCCCGCTCGCGCGTCGCCGGACCCATCCAGTCCAGCTCGGAGATGCTGCGGCGGTAGGCCTCCACCAGGTTCGCGACGAGCTCGACCATGCGCTCCTTCGCCGCCGGCGGGAAGTGCCGCTCCACGTAGACGCGGCCGACGGCCTCGCCCACGGCGCCCTCGACGAACGCGACGCCGCGCTTCCAGCGCTCCCGCAGCTCGGGCGTGCCCGACAGCGTGCGCCCGTGGAACGCGAAGTCCTCGGCCACGACGGCGTCGTGCAGGTAGTCGGCGCAGGTGGTGGCCACGCGCAGCGCGAGCCAGGCCCGCCACTGCTCCAGGGGGGCCTGCGCCCACAGCCGCGCGGCCGCGGTGACGAAGCCCGGCTGGCGCACCACGACCTCGTCGAGCGCGCCGTCGGGCACCCGCAGCCCGGCCGCCCACGGGTCCCAGTCGAACTCCGGGGCGGACGCCCGCAGCGCGTCGAGGGTCATCAGGGTGTAGGTCTTCTCGGCGTCGCGGTTGGTGACGCGGTCCCAGGACACCGCGGCCAGGGCCGTCTCCAGCTCCACGGCCGCGTCGGCGTGCGACCCCGGCAGCCCGACGAGCGCGGCCAGGCGGCGCAGGTGGGCCCGGTACTCGGTGCGGACCTCCGCGTGGGCGTCCTCGCGGTAGTAGGACTCGTCGGGCAGCCCGAGCCCGGACTGGTTGAGGTGCACCAGGTAGCGGGAGGAGTCCTTGGCGTCGGTGGCGACGAACGTCCCGAACAGCGACGCCCGCCCCTCCCGCTGGCGGCGCCCCAGCACCCCGGCCAGCGCGGCGCGGTCGGGCGCGGCCGCGATCTCCTCCAGCAGCGGGGTCAGGGGGGCGACGCCGAGCGCCTCGATGCGCTCGACGTCCATGAACGAGGCGTACAGGTCGGCGATCTGCCCGTCGGCCTCCTCGACGATCGCGCGGACGTCGGCCTCGGCCCGGTCGCGCAGCACCCGGAACGCGCCGTCCTGCGCCCGGTCGCCGGGGATGACGTGGGTGGCCAGCCAGCGGCCGTTGACGTGGGCGAACAGGTCGTCCTGCGGGCGGACCGCGGGATCGACCCAGCGCAGGTCCAGGCCGCTGCGGGTGGGGGTCGTCATCCCCGGGATCCTGCCAGGACCGGCGGTGCGCCGTCAGCGGTCGTGGGCCTGGTCGTAGCCCAGGTCCCCGCCGTCCTGGTCGGGCTCGGGCCCGAACGGACCGGCGACGGGCGACGGGCGCCGCCGCGCCGGCGCCGCCACAGCGGACCGGATCTCGTGGGCCAGGTCGTAGCCGTAGTCACCGGTCTCGTCGTGTGCGGACACGGGGCGCTCCTCAGGATCGGGGATGTGACGCTCCGTACCCGGGGCGACCCGGTCGGTGGCCCACTCATGATCGCTCGACCGGAGGTCGCGGACAAGCGGCGTCAACCGCTCGGAGTCAATCGGCCCGTGCGGCTTGACGGGGACGGCCCGACGTGGGTGCGCCGGCCGACCGCGGGGCCGCCGACGACGAACGGCGCCCGCCGGGTCCGCGGGGGACCCGACGGGCGCCGGGGTCGTGCTCAGGTCGTGCTGGGGGTCGTGCCGGGGGTGGTGCTCAGGCCATGGCCGAGCCGGAGGCCGAGGAGCCCGGCCCGGTGCCGGTGCCGGTGGGGGTGCGGGCGCGGTCGTCGTCGTGCGAGTCGCTGTAGTGGTCCTCCACCTTGGCGAACTCCGGGTCGTCCGTGAAGGACTTCAGGCGCGCGATCTTGTAGATCAGCAGGCCGTAGAGCGCCTTGGCCAGGATGTCGGCGATCGAGTACCCGGCCTGCTTGGCCACCCAGGAGTCGGCGCCGTCGATGCCGAGCAGGGGCAGCAGGTAGGCGATCGGGTACACGCCCCAGGTCGCGATGAGCAGGAGCCGCATCCGCGACACCGTGCCCCGCACGGCCGCCGGCTGGCGGTCGAGCGACTTGGTCAGCTCCACGAACAGCACGTAGAGGATGTAGAGGAACGGGATGGTCGACAGCAGGCCCCACACGGTGCGGGTGAGGTTGTCGGCGCTGATCTCGCCGGGGTACCCGAGGATGATCATGGCCGCCGAGGCCGGGATCAGCCGCCACAGCAGGGAGGACTGGATCTTCCGCGCCAGCGCCAGGACGACGATGAGCTCGACGAGCAGCAGCGGCACGGTGAGCAGCCAGTCCACGTACCGGTAGCCCTCGTTGAACGAGGCGCCCGGGGCCTGGGTGTAGATGCCGCGCCCGCCGACGGCGTCGGTGACGAAGGCCTCCCGGAAGGAGTCGAAGATCCGGAAGTAGTGGTAGGCCGCGATGCCGCAGACGATCGCCGAGATCACGAGCGCCTGCCGGTAGCGCGGCAGTACTCGCGGCTGGACGATCAGCAGGTAGATCGCGACGAACAGCTGCGACGCGATCACCAGCGACAGCATGTTGTAGACGGTGTCGTACTGACCCTGAGTCAGCTCTTCGGGTATCACTCCGTGCCTCCGAGGCGGTAGACGTCGCACCCCCTCACCGGTCGGCGGCAGCACGACATAGGCCTGTGACCTGGGGTCATGGCCTCGAAGCAGCCGATCGTGGGTGCAGCGACAGTGTGCGACCGATCGCAGGATACGGCGCGTTGAACAAGGTTTGAACCGCTTGGTTCACCCATTGGGAGTGATGGGCGCGCGGTGGCGGGGGTGCGGGCCGATACTCGCCGCATGGCTGTCGGCGTCGACTCCGTCACGTGGCGCACGGACGCGCTCGGGGCGGGGGTGCGCTGGTCCCGCCTCGTCGCCGCCGCCGCGGCCCTCACCGGCGCGGCCCTCGCGCTGCTGCCCGCCCCCGCGGCCGACGCGGCCGCGCTCGTGCTCGTCGGGGTCGGCCTGCTGGCCGGGCTGCCGCACGGCGCGGTCGACCACCGCCTCGCGGCCGCGTTCACCGGGCTGTCCGCCCCGCTGGTCGCCCTGGCCTACGCGGCGACGGCCGCGGTCGCGTGGGGCCTGCTGGTGCTCGCCGGCCCGCTCGCGCTGGCCGCGGTCCTGGCGCTCAGCGTCGCCCACTTCGGGCTCGGCGAGCTCGAGGTGCTGCGCGCGACGACGGGGTGGCGGCCCGGCCGGGCGGTCGCGGTCGCCGTCGCGGTGGCGGGCACCGGCGCGCTCCTGCTCCCGCTCGCCCGGGCCGGGGACCAGCTCGCCGCCGTCGCCGCCTCGATGTCCCCCGACCTGGGGGCGCTGCTCGGCAGCGGTGCGGTCCGGGCCGCGATCGCCGGCACGTGGCTGCTCGCCGCGGCGGTGGCGGTCGTCGCCGCCCTCCGCGCCGGTCGGCGCGGGGTCGTGGTCGACGTCGTGGTCGTGGGGGCGCTGGGCCTGCTCGCCCCGCCGCTGGTCGCCTTCGCGGTGTGGTTCGGCGGGTGGCACTCGCTGCGCCACTGCGCCCGGCTGCTGACCGTCGAGCCGCGGTCGGCCGCCCTGCTGGCCGCCGGCCGGCCGGGTGCGGCGGTGCGGGCGCTGGCCCGCCTCGCCGCCTGGCCGACGGCCGCCGCCGTCGCCGCGCTCGTGGCCCTGCTCGTCGTCACCGCGTCCGCCGACGACCCGGCGCGGGCGGTGGGCGGGACCCTGCTGGTCCTGCTCGCCCTCACCGTCCCGCACATGCTCGTCGTGCTGCGGATGGACCAGCAGGGCTGAGCCGGGCCCGGCCGGGCTCAGCCGGGGCCGGGCGCCCTCAGGTCCCGGTCGGCGCGCAGGCGGGCCAGCGCCCGGTGCTGCGCCACCCGCACGGCGCCCGGGGACATGTGCAGCTCCTCGGCGACGCGCCCGACGGGCAGCCCGAAGGCGACGCGCAGCACGAGCACGGTCCGCGGGGTCTCGGGCAGCCGGCCCAGGGCGCGGCGCAGCGCCCGCTCCCCGTCGACGGCGGGCAGCGCGTCGGCGGGCGGCGCGGGGAGCGTCGTCGACGCGTCCGGCGGGTGCCGCCGGGCGCGGGCCGCGCGGCGGTGCGCGTCGACGACCTGGTTGGCCGCGATCCGGTGGACGAAGGCCATGAAGGGCACGCCGCGCTCGCAGTAGCGGGGCAGGCGCAGCAGCAGCGCGACGCACACGTCCTGCGCGACGTCCTCGGCCGACTCGGCCGTGCCCGGGGGCAGGCGGTGGCGGCAGTAGCGCAGGACGAGCGGCGCCACCGCGCCCAGCAGCCGGGCCGTCGCGTCCCGGTCGCCCGCCACGGCCGCGGTCACGTCCGCGGGGTCCGGGCCGGGCGGCAGCGGCGACCGCGGCGCGGGGCGGGCGCCGGTGGCGGCGGCCGGCGCGGCGGCGGTCATGCTCCCCACACGGACCGCCGGGCGGGCCCCGTTCACCGCCCACGATCACGATCCGGTCTCGGTGACCCGCGGTGCGTCAGGCCGGGCCGTCCCCGCCGGGCTGCAGCCGGGCCAGGGCCGCGGACGCGGCCGCCCCCGCCCGGCGCAGCGCGGGCAGCCGGAGCCGCAGCGGCGGGCCGCTGGTCGGGGCGGTCACCGACAGGGCCGCGACGACGCCCGACCCGTCCGTGACCGGCACGGCGAGGCTGGCGTGGCCCAGCCGGCACTCCTCGACCTCGACCGCGTGCCCCTCCCGCCGGATCCGTTCGAGCTGCGCGCCCAGCAGGGCCGGGGACGTGAGCGTCCGCGGGGTGACGCGCGGGAACCCGGCGGCCAGGGCGTCGTCGAGCACCGCGCGCGGGGCGTGGGCGAGCAGCACCTTGCCGGTGGCGGTGGCGTGCAGCGGCAGCCGCCCGGCCACGGTGGACGGCTCCGCGACGGGCCGGCGCCCGGCCAGCTTCTCGACGTACAGGACGTCCAGGCCGGCGCGGATGCCCAGGTGGACGGTGGCGCCGGTGGCGGCGATCAGCTCCTCCATCGGCCCGATCGCGGCGTCGCGCAGCAGGCGCTGGCGGGAGACGCGCTGGCCCATCTCGAACAGCAGCAGGCCCAGCCGGTAGCCGGTGCCGGGCGCGGCCCGCTCCAGCAGGCCCCACTCGAGCAGCTCCTGGCACAGGCGGTGCACGCTGGCCTTCGGCACGCCGCTGCGCCGGGCCAGCTCGGTCAGCGGCAGCACGGCGGTGACGCCGAGGTCGTCGTCCAGGAAGGCGTCGAGGATGTGGCGCGCCTTCGACAGCACGGACGGTGGACCGGACGGTTGAGGCGTCATGGTGTCGACCGTCATACAACGACTATAGGGCTCGGGGGGCGGGAACGGGAGGGCGTCGTGGCCCGCGCAGCGCGGCGACCCCGACGACCGCGCCCAGCGCGGTGCCGGCGGCCAGCAGCAGGGTCCCGGCCCGGGCCCCGCCCGCGGTCACCACGGCGCCGGCGAGCGCCGCCCCCAGGGTCGCCGCCCCGACCTTGATGCTCGCGCCGGTCACCAGCACCTGGTTGCGCAGGGCCTCCGGGGTGAGCGCGCCCCGCAGGGCGATGGTGGCGGCCAGGACGGGACCGTCGAGGGCGCCGGCCAGCGCGGTCAGGGCGAGCGCCACGGCCAGGGTCGGCGCCGCGGCCAGCCCGCCGAGGACGGCGGTGAGCAGGCCCAGGCCGACGAGGACCACCGCGAGCGGGCGGCTCGTCGCCCTGCGGCGGGCGGTGGAGGCCGCGGCGCCGACCAGGCCGCCCAGGGCGAACGCGCCGAGCAGCGCGCCCGATGCCGCCGCCGTGGCCCCCACCTCGACGGCGAGCAGCGGGAGCACCACCGGCATCGCCCCGTACCCCGCCGTCGCCAGCGCCGTCGCGGCCGTCACGGCGCGCAGCTGCGGCACGCGCCCGACGTGGGCCAGCCCGGCGGCGACCGCCCGCCACAGCCCCGGGGCGGCCGCGGCGGCCGGCGGGGACATCGGCACGACCAGCACCGGTGCGGCCGCGAGGACCAGGGTGGTGGCGGCGGCCCCGAGCGCCGGGCCGGGCCCGGCCAGCGCGGCGACGGCGGCGGTGAGCGCCGGCCCGGCCACCCCCGCCACCCCGTAGCTCGCCGACTCCGCCCCGAGCGCGCGCGGCAGCGCCGCGGGGGCGACCAGCGGCGGGATGAGCCCGGTGAAGCCGGCGCTGAGCACGGGCGTCGCGCAGCCGAACAGCAGGCCGAGGACCAGCAGCACCGGCAGCGGCGCCGTCGCGGGCGCGAGCAGGACGCCGAGCAGGGCCGCGGCGGCCAGCAGCGCGGCCCCCGCGAACAGGGCCCGGCGGTGCCGGGTGCGGTCGAGGACGGCGCCCAGCAGCGGGCCGACCAGGAGCGCCGGCACGCCCTGGGCGGCGACGGCCAGGCCGACGGACGCGGGCGGCACCGCGCGCTCCAGCAGCACCAGGACGACGGCGATCCCGCCCGCCGCCTGGCCGAGCCGGGCGGAGGTGGACGCCGCGAACAGCAGCGCCAGTGCTCCGGGTCGCGTGCGGGGGGTGCTTCCCGTGAGCGGCATCTGATACTAGTATCACCTCGAGCCCAGCGGGAGGAGCCCGCGTGACGCACCCGACCGGGCCGCCGGAGCGCATCCGGCCGGCCGCCACCTGGTCCGCCGGTCCCCCCACCCAGGAGGAGTCGCACGTGGACGTACTGCCCGCAGGACGGCGGGGGAGCCCGCCGCGCGCCGCGCTGCCGCTCCGGATCCGCTGGGGGACGGCCGCCGGGGAGGTGGGCGGGGCGCTGTCCTTCGTCGCCCAGAACACCTGGCTGCTGTACTTCCTGGTCAACATCGTCGGGCTGCCCCCCGTCGTGGCCGGGGCGGTGTTCGTGACCGGGCGGGTGTTCGACGCCTTCCTCGACCCGGTCGTCGGCGACCTGCTCGACCGCAACCTGCACCGCGCGCCGCGCCTGCGCTGGGTGCGGGTCTCCGCGGCGCCCTTCGGGCTGAGCTTCGCCCTGATGTGGGCCTGGCCCCTGCTGGAGGGGCCCCGGTTCCTGTGGGCGCTGCTCGGGCTGATGCTGCACAGCGTCCTGTTCACGACCGCGACGATGGCGGTCCAGAGCCTGACGCCGACGCTCGCGCCCGACTACGACGGGCGCACCCGGCTCACCGGCTGGCGGGTGGCCGCGACGATCGTGTGCAGCCTGCTCGCGATCAGCGGACCGCCCGCCCTCGTGCTCGCCACGACCGGCGACTCCGACCTCGCCAGCAGCTCCCCGCTGGGCTGGGTGGTGATGGGCGCGGTCATCGGGCTGGTGTCGATCGTCGGGTACGCCGTGGCCGCCCTGGCGATCGTCGAGCCCCCGCACGCCGCACCGGCCGTGCCCGCCCGCCGGATGGACCGGGAGGTCCTGCGGCGGATCTGGGCCCTGCGGCCGTTCCGGTCGCTGCTCGCCGTCCACATGGTGCTGACGCTGGCGACCATGATCGGCAACGCGACCCTGCCGTTCTTCCTGGAGAGCGTGCTGGGCATGGGGGCGGCGGAGCAGTCCCTCACCCTGGGGGCGTTCTACCTGGTCGGCGCCCTGACGCTGCCGCTGTGGGCGGTCGTGGCGACCCGGCTGGGCAAGCCGCGGGCGCTCGCGCTCGGCTCGGTCGTCTACACCGCGGGCGTGCTGCTGCTCGCCGTGCTGCGCCCCACCACCGAGGCGCTCGCGCCGCTCGCGCTGGTGGTCGTGGTGGCCGGGGTGGGCCTGTCGGCGATCCTCGTGCTGCCGCTGGCGATGATGCCCGACCTGTCGGAGTTCGTGGAGGACGCCACCGGGGTGCGCCGGGAGGGCCTGCTCTACGCGCTGTTCGGGTTCGCCACGAAGATCGCCGGTTCGGTGGGGGTGTTCGGCAGCGCGATCGTCGCCTCGGTCGTGGGCTACGTGCCGGGGCGCAGCGACCAGGACCTGACCACCGAGCTGGGGCTGACGCTGGTCATCGGGCCGGTGGCCGGGGCGGTGTGCCTGCTGGCCGCGATGCTCGCGGCCCGCTCGCCGCTCACCCGCGCGGCGTTCGAGCGGATGCGGGAGAAGGTGGGGCGGGCATGACCGGGGACCGGACCGGCGGGGTGGAGGACGCGACCGCGCACCCCCGGCCGCTGCTGCGGCGGCCGTGGACGCTGCTCGACGGGGAGTGGGAGGCCACCCCCGACCCGGACGGCGCCCACGAGCGCCCGCACGCCCCGGCGTTCGCCCACCGGATCCGCGTGCCCTTCGCGCCGGAGACCCCGGCGAGCGGCCTGGGCTGGAAGGGGGCGCTGCCGCGGATCTGGTACCGCCGCCCGCTCCCCGGACGCCGGGGCGACCGGCGCACGGTGCTGCACCTGGGCGCGGTGGACCGGGAGGCGAGCGTCTACGTCGGCGGGGCGCTGGTGGCGCGGCACGAGGGCGGCTACACGCCCTTCTCCGTCGACGTGACCGACCACCTGGGCGAGGGCGGCGCGGAGCTGGTGGTCCGCGCCGACGACGACCCCGGCGACCTCGACGCGCCCCGCGGCAAGCAGGACTGGCAGGACGAGCCGCACTTCATCTGGTACCCGCGCACCACCGGCATCTGGCGCACGGCCTGGCTGGAGCACGTGGCGCCGCTGCACGTCGCCGAGCTGGACTGGACCGGGGACCCCGGCGCCCTGGAGGTGGGGGTGCGGGTGCGGCTGAGCGCGCCCGCGTCCGGGGTGCGGCTGCGGATCCGGCTGCGGGCCGGGGACCGCCCGCTGGTCGACGACGTCGTCGCCGTGGACGGCCGCGAGGTGGTGCGCCGGTTCCGCGTCGGGGGCGGCGGGATCGACGAGCACGCCGCCCTGCTGTGGCGCCCGGCGCACCCGGTCCTGCTCGACGCCGACGTGGTCCTGCTCGACGGCGACGACGCCGTGCTCGACGAGGTCCGCAGCTACACCGCGCTGCGGCGGGTCGACGTCGAGGACGGGGCGTTCCTGCTCAACGGGCGGCCGGTGCCGCTGCGGCTGGTGCTGGACCAGGGCTACTGGCCCGGCACCGGGGCCACGCCCCCGGACGGGGCGGCCCTGCGCCGCGACCTGGAGCTGACCCGCGCGCTGGGCTTCCACGGCGCGCGCAAGCACCAGAAGACCGAGGACCCGCGCTGGCTGGCCCACGCCGACCGGATGGGGATGCTGGTCTGGGCCGAGATGCCCAGCGCGTACCGGGCGAGCCCGACGAGCGCGCGGCGGCTGCTGGCCGAGTGGCCCGACGTGGTGGCCGCCCACCGCGGCCACCCCAGCGTCGTGACCTGGGTGCCGGTCAACGAGTCCTGGGGCGTCCCGCTGCCGGAGACCGACCCGACCCAGCGGGCGCTGCTCGTCGCGCTGGGGGCGGTCGCGGGCGCGCTGGACGGCACCCGGCCCGTGTCGGTCGACGACGGCTGGGAGACCGTCGGCGGCGACGTGGTCGGCGTGCACGACTACACGGCCGACCCCGCCGTCCTCACCGCCCGCTACGGCACCCCCGGGGCCGTCGACGCGGCGCTGCGGCGCCGGCGCACCGACGGGCACCTCCACGATCTCGACCGCGCGCCACGAGGGGGGCGCGCGGTCGTGCTGTCGGAGTTCGGCGGCATCGCGCTGGACGAGGCGGCGGGGTGGGGCTACAGCACCGCGGGGTCGGGGGAGGAGCTGCTGCGGCGCTACGGGGAGCTGTGGGCGGCCGTCCACGGCGCCGTCGCCGGCGGGGGGCTGGCCGGGGCGTGCTGGACGCAGCTGACCGACACCCACCAGGAGGTCAACGGCCTGCTCACCGCTGGGCGCGAGCCCAAGGCCGACCTCGACGCCCTGCGGGCGGTCACCGAGGGGCGCCGGTAGCGGAGCGCGCCGCGTCCATCGCGTCGCCCACGAGCGGGTTCACCGCCACCGCCAGCGCGCGGGCGGCGTCCTCGCGCCGGTGGACGGGGTCGCGGCCCAGCGCGTCCGCCGCGGCGACCACCAGCGCGACCACCAGGTCGGCCACCAGGGCGATCCGCTCGGCCTGCGGGGGGCCGGTGGGGAGCCCGTCGCGCTCCCACAGCCGCTCCAGGTAGGCGCGGACGTCGCCGACGAGCTCGGCGTGCACGGCGGCCAGGGCGGCGCCGACGGGACCGGGCGCGCGCCGGTAGCGCTCCATCAGGTCGAGGAAGGGCCGGCGGGGCGCCAGGACGTCGAGCACCCGGACGAAGTGGGCCGCGGTGCGCTCCAGCACCAGCTCGGGCGGGTCCGACTCCTGGTGGCGCAGCTCCTCCATCCACCGCCGCACCGGGTCGCGGATCTCGGCCACGACCAGCGCCGCCGCCTCGGCGAGGCAGGCGTCGACCGAGGGGAAGTGGCTGTAGAAGCCCGACTGGACGATGCCCACCTCCTGGGTGAGGCGGGTCGTGGACACCGCGGCCTCGCCCTCCTCGCGCAGCAGCCGGACCGCGCTGGTGAGCAACCGGTGCCGGGTCGTGCGCCGGTCCCCGCGCCGGCGGCGGACGTCCAGATCGGTCACGGTCCCAGCGTAACGACGGCCTGTCGGCCCGCCCGGAGGAGTGATAGAAGTATCTGATGACGATGCCGGACGTGCTGCACACCGATGACTCGCGCTTCGCGGGCCTGCCCGCCGCGCTGCCCGGACCCCGGCTGGTCGCCACCGGCGACGGGCTGCGGATGGCGGTGCTCGACGAGGGCCCCCGCGACGCGCCGGTCGTGCTGCTGCTGCACGGCGAGCCGACGTGGTCCTACCTCTACCGGACCATGGCCCCGGTCCTGCTCGACGCCGGCCTGCGCGTCGTGGCGCCCGACCTGATCGGCTTCGGCCGCTCGGACAAGCCCGTCGACGAGGCGGCGCACAGCTACGCCGGGCACGTCGAGTGGCTGCGCTCGGTGCTGTTCGACGCGCTCGACCTCGCCGGCGTCACGCTGTTCTGCCAGGACTGGGGCGGGCTGTTCGGGCTGCGGCTGGTCGCCGAGCACCCCGACCGGTTCGCCGCGGTGTGCGCGTCCAACACCGGCCTGCCCGACGGCAGCGCGCCCATGGGCGAGGTGTGGCAGGGCTTCCACGCGTTCGTCCGCGCCACCCCCGACCTGCCCGTGGGCCGCCTCGTCGCGAGCGGCTGCGCCCGCCCCGTGCCGCCGGAGGTCGTCGCGGCCTACGACGCGCCCTTCCCCACCCCCGAGCACAAGGCCGGCCCGCGCGCGCTGCCCGGGCTGATCCCGCAGGCCCCCGACGCGCCCGGCGCCGCGGAGAACCGGGCCGCCTGGGCGGTGCTGGCGCAGCTCGAGCTGCCGTTCCTGTGCGCCTACAGCGACGGCGACCCGATCACCGCCGGGGCCGACCGGGCCTTCCTGGCCCGCGTCCCCGGCACCCGCGGGCAGCCGCACACCACGATCGCCGGGGCCGGGCACTTCGTGCAGGAGGACGCCGGACCCGAGCTCGCGCGGACGCTGCTGCGGTGGCGCCCGGTCCGGTCCGCCCCGTAGGACGCGTCACCGGTCGTCCGCCGGGGCGGCGTCCGGCGGGGGCCGGCGGGGCCCCACCCCGTGCAGCGCGGCCTCGGTGACGAGCGCGGCGGCGTCCCGCGCGGCGATCCGGCCCAGGCGCAGCGACTCCGCCCCCCCGACGGCCATCACCTGCAGCACGTCGGAGACCCAGCGGTGGGGCAGGTCGGCGCGGAGCTGCCCGGTCCGCTGGGCCTCGCGGACCATGTCGTCGAGGCGCAGGGCGATCCCCTCGAAGATGCGGTCGGCCTCGGCGGTGTGCACCGCGGGCTGCGCCGCGAGGAACGTGAACGCCTGGGCCTCGGGCAGGACCTCGTCGACCAGCGCGGGCACCAGCCGGTCACCGGCGCCGGCCCGCTCGGCGGCGCGGTCGAGCGCGCTGACCACCCGCTGCACGCACCGCTCCAGCAGCGCCCGGACGAGCGCGTCGCGGTCGGGGAACAGCCGGTGCAGGGTGGCGCGGCTGATCCCCGCGGTCCGGGCGATGGCGGTGGTGCTGGCGGAGGCGTCGCGCGCCAGCAGGGGGGTGACGGCGTCGAGGACGGCGTCGGCCGTGGTTCGCACTCCCCGACGCTAGCCGAGGCGAGACGGTGGTGGCGGAGGTGAGACCGCTCCGGCATGCTTGAGACGAAGTTGTCTCAATGAAGGGGTGGGAGCGATGGGACGGTCCGAGGACCTGCAGCTGGACGTGCGCCTGCGGGCGCAGCGCGCGGTGCTCCGCTGGTGGAGCCTGCGCGGCGACGATGTCGCGACGCTCGTGCTGGGCGACCGCGCCGCCGATCCGTTCCCGCTCTACGAGCAGCTGCGCGCCCGCGGCCCGCTGGTGCGCAGCCGCAGCGGGCTCTGGGCGGCGACGGGGCACGGCCTGTGCCGGGCGGTGCTGCGCGATCCGCGGTTCCGCACCCAGTCCGGCGACGACGACGGGATGATCGACCTGTCGCTGGTCGAGCGGGACGGGGCGGACCACGCCCGGCTGCGCCGGCTCGCCGCGCACGCGTTCCGCCCGCGGCTGATGGCCGCCTACCGGGGGCGGATGGAGGCGGTGGCGCAGCGGCTCCTCGACGACCTCGACCCGGCCGGCACGGACCTGGTCGAGCGGTTCGCCTGGCCGCTGCCGATCACGGTGATCACCGACCTGCTCGGCGTCGACACCGTCGACCACGCCACCTTCGCCCGCTGGGGCCGCGCGGTCGGCCAGGCGCTGTCCGGGGTCACGTCCGCCCGCCAGGCGCGCGAGCTCGCCGAGGCGGCCACCGACCTGGAGGCGCTGTTCACCGACCTGCTGCGCCGCCGCCGCGCCGAGCCCCGCGACGACCTGGTGAGCAGCCTGGCGACCGCCCACGACGACGGCGCGCTCACCGCGGCGGAGCTGCTGTCGCTGTGCCGGTTCCTGCTCATCGCCGGCTTCGAGACGACCGTCAACCTCATCGGCAGCGGGGTGGACCGGCTGCTCGACCACCCCGACCAGTGGGCCGCGCTCGTGGCCGACCCGGACCTGGCGCGGGGCGCGGTCGAGGAGGTGCTGCGCCACCAGTCCCCGGTGCAGGCCACGACGCGGGTGGCCGGCGAGGACGTCGAGCTGGCGGGCGTGGCGCTGCCGGCGGGCAGCGTCGTCGTGCTGCTGATCGGGGCGGCCAACCGCGACCCGGAGGTCTTCGCCGACCCCCACCGCTTCGACATCACCCGCGCCGACGCCGGCGAGCACCTGGCCTTCTCCAGCGGGGCCCACTACTGCCTGGGCGCCGCGCTGGCGCGGGTCGAGGGGGAGGTCGCCCTGCAGGCCGTGGCCGCCCGCTTCCCGGGGCTGCGCCGCACCGGCCCGCCCCGCCACCGCCCCGGCTCCGTCCTGCGCGGGCTGACCGCGCTGCCGGTGGCCGCGCGGTAGCCCGGCCGGCCGGACCGGCGCGGGTCAGGGGCGCAGGACCAGCCGGACCGGGGAGCCCTCCTTGCGCTGCAGCAGCGCCACGGCGTCCACCGCGTCGGCGAGCGGCAGGGCCCCGCTGATCGACCGCGACAGGTCGAGGCGGTGGCGGCGGGTGAGCGCGACCAGCTCCTCCACGTGCTCGGGCTCGGAGCCGTAGTGCCCCAGCACCTGCTGCTGCAGGTAGGTGAAGTGCGTCCCGTGGGTGATCGTCAGCGGCGCGTCGGCCAGCCCGACGAGGACGAGCCTGCCGCGCGGGGCCAGGCAGGTGACGGCCTGCTCGCGGACGGCGGGCACCCCGGCGAAGTCGAACGCGACGGCCAGGCCGCCGGTCCCGGCGAGCACCCGGGCCCGCAGGTCGGGGTCGGCCGGGTCCAGGGCGACGTCGGCGCCGAAGGCCAGCGCCCGCTCGCGCGCGGCGGGCAGCGGGTCGACGGCGACGATCGGCGCCGCCCCGATCATCCGCAGCAGCTGCACGCCGTGCACGCCCAGCCCGCCGGCGCCCCACACGCCCACCGGCTGGGCCGCGCGGACCCCCGCGGTGGCGGTGATCGCGGCCCACGGCGTCGACACGGCGTCCGGGATGATCGCGGCCTGGTCGACCGGCAGGTCGTCGGGGATCGCGACGAGCGTGCCCGCCGTGGCGAGCGCGTACTCCGCCCAGCCGCCGTCGTAGTCGACGCCGCGGGTGAGCACGGCGCCGTCCGCCCGGCGCTCCCCGGCCTGCAGCAGCACCCGCTGCCCCGCCGACCACTGCGGCACCTCCGCGCCGACGGCGTCGACCACCCCGGCGACCTCGTGGCCGAGGGTGACGGTGTCGCAGTCGAGGAACAGCGGGGACAGCGTGCCGTCGACGAGGTGCACGTCCGACAGGCACACGCCCGCGGCCTGCACCCGGATCCGCACCTGCCCGCGGCCCGGCTCGGGCACGGGCACGTCCTCCAGGCGCAGCTCGCGGGTGGGCAGGTGGAGCCGGGCGGCGAGCATGGGGTCCCCCGAGGGGTCGTGGGCGGATGTCCCGTCCTTCCTACCGGCACCGCTGCGCCGCGCCGGTCCGGGCCGTCCCGCCGGTCGGGCCGCGACCCCTCCGGCACCTGCCTGCGGCCCCGGTGTGCGGACGTCGGGACGACGGGTGCCCGGTGGCCGCGGTCGGCGTCGACCGGACGATCCGGCCCTCGTGCGCGGATGCGGCGGCCGGGACCGCCGGCTCCGCGCACGGGCGGCGGCCGCCGCGGGTCAGGGGGACCGGGGCGGGCGGGCGAGGTCCCGGGCGAGGGCGACGAGCGCGGCGGTCACCTCGGGCGCCGGCCGCTGCTCGTCGCGCAGCCAGTGGCGCAGCTGCTCCGCGCTCAGCGCCGCGAGCAGGGCGTCGGCCCGGACGGCGGCGTCGGGCGCCCCCGCCGCGTCCAGCAGGAGCCGGCAGTGGTGGCGCCACAGGCGGTGCGAGCCGGTGCGCAGCCGCGCGCCGGGGCTCGCGGTCTGCGACAGGCCGACCAGGTCCAGGTGGGCGTCCGCGAACCCCACGTAGGCGGCGACGAAGGCGGCCAGCCGGTCCACCGGTTCGGCGCCGGGCCCGAGCGGGGGCGGCCCGGTCAGCAGCGCGGCCTGCAGCGCGGACTCCCGCTCGTCCAGCAGCGCCGCGGCCAGGCCCGACTTGTCGCCGAAGCGCCGGTAGAGCGTCCCCTTGCCGACCCCGGCGGCCGCCGCGATCTCGTCCGTGCTCACCGCCGCGACGCCCCGCGCGGCGAACAGGCGCGCCGCGGCGGCGAGGAGGCGCTCCCGGTTCCGCGCCGCGTCGGCGCGCTCCGGTCGGGGTCCGGGGGGCCCGGCCAGCGGGAGCTCCTGTCCGGGCACGAGCGGACCGTAGTCCGTCCGGGCCTCGACACAAACGGACCGCGGTCCGTATCGTGGACCGGACCGCAGTCCGTACCGGAGGAAGCATGGATCCGCTGCCCGTCCCGCCCCCCGGGAGCCCCCGGTGACCCTCGACCTCGTGCGGGCCGTCGGCGCCGCCGACCGGTGGCTCGCCGTCCTCGTCACCACGACCGCCGACGGCACCCCGGCGCCGAGCGTGGTGAACGCCGGGGTGCTGCCCCACCCCGTGGACGGCGAGCCGGTCGTCGCGTTCGTCGCGCGGGGCGCCACGGCCAAGCTCGCGCACCTGCGCCGCGACCCCCGGGCGACGCTGGTGTTCCGCGCGGGCTGGGAGTGGGTGGCGGTCCGCGGTCCCGTCGAGCTGGCCGGGCCCGACGACCCGCTGCCCGGCCTGCCCGCCGGCGCGCTGCCCCCGCTGCTGCGCGAGGTCTACCGGGCCGCGGGCGGGCACCACGACGACCTCGACGCCTACGACCGCGCGATGGCGCGGGAGCGGCGCACCGCCGTGCTGGTCCGCCCCCGCCGGTTCACCACCAACCCGCCCGGCACCGAGCACCAGGAGCACGGATGAGCGCCCTCGCGCCCCCGCCCCCCGGCACGATCCAGGTCTGGTCCGACCTGCTGTGCCCGTTCACCCACGTCGCGCTGCTCCGGCTGCGCCGCGCCCGCACCCGCCTGCGCCTCGACGGGGTCGTGCGGCTGGAGCACCGCACGTTCGCGCTGGAGCTGTTCGACGGCCCGCACCCCCGCCGCGGCACCGACACCGAGGCGGTCGGGGTCGGCCGGCTCGAACCCGGCGAGTTCCGGGTGTGGAGCGGGCCGGAGGACCAGTACCCGCACTCCGTGCTGCTGGCCGCCGAGGCCGTGCACGCGGCGGCGCAGCAGGGGCCGCGGGCGGCCGAGGAGCTGGACCTGGCCCTGCGGCGGGCGTTCTGGGCGCGGTCGCGGTCGATCGGCCACCGGCAGGGCGTGCTCGACGTCGCCGCCGAGCTGCCCGACGGCGTCCTGGACGTCGGCGCCCTCGCCGCCGCCCTCGACGACGGCCGGTGCCGGGCCGCCGTGACCGCCGACCACGTGGTGGCGAGCACCGACGCGGTCGCCGGCAGCCCCACGTTCCGGCTCCCCGACGGGAGCGCCGTCACCAACCCGGGCGTGCGGGTGCACTGGGACGGGCCGTGGGCGTCCGGGTTCCCCGTGGTGGACGCCGACGACCCCGGCGCGGTCGAGGACCTGGTGCGCCGGGCCGCGCCGTGACCGGCGTCGTGCTGGCGCCGGTCGTCGTCGGAGCGCTGGACACCAACTGCTGGATCCTCCACGCCGAGGGCGACCGCCGGGCCCTCGTCGTCGACCCCGGGGACGAGCCCGACCGGATCCGTGACGCCACGGCGGGGCTCGACGTGGTCGCGATCGTGCTCACCCACGCGCACTTCGACCACGTCCTCGCCCTGCCCGACCTCGCCGCGGACCCCGGTGCCGAGGTCCTCGCCCACCCGGCCGCGACGGACGTGTGGGCCCACGAGCTCGACGTCCTGCGCCGGTGGGGCCACTGGGACGCGGGCACCGACACCGCCCGCCTCCTCGCCGGGGGCGCCGCGCTGCGCCCCGACCCGGACCGGGCGCTGTGGGACGGACGGATCGACCGCCCGCTCCACGACGGCGCCCGGGTGCCCGTCGGGCCGCTGGACGTCGAGGTGCTGGCGACGCCCGGCCACAGCCCCGACGGGATCACCCTGGCCGTCGAGGGGCACCTGCTCACCGGCGACACGCTGTTCCCCGGCGGGCCGGGGCTGACCGGGCCGCAGTGGGCGCTGTCGGACTTCCCCGCGGTCCTGCGCTCGGTCGAGGGCCTGCTGGCCCGCGACGCCGCCGTGCACCCGGGGCACGGCGCGGGCACCACCACGCTCCGGGAGCGGCCGCACCTGGCCGAGTGGGCGCGGCGGGGCTGGTAGGGGCAGGCCCGCGGGGAGGGCCGAGGGTCAGCGCCGCGCACGGAGCTGAGAACCGACCGCCGACGTCCTCAGCTCCCGCGCCCTGCCTAGCCTGCGCTCGTGCCCGCCCGCCCGGCGCCCCCCGCCGCCGTCCTGATCGCCGTCGTCGTGCTGCTCGCCGGGTGCGGGAGCCCGCCGCTGGCGCAGGCCCTCGACCCCGTCGCCGCGCCCGCCGTGCTGCCCGTCGCACCCGCGGTGGCGGGGAGGAGCCGCTGCCGGCGGCCCTGCTGCGGGCCTCCACCACGACCGCCGCGGTCGAGGACGCGCCCGCCGGCGGGGAGCCGGAGCCGGAGCCCGCGCCGGCGGCCCGGGGGACCGGCGCGGCCGCCCGCTCCGCCGACCGGCCGGTGGACACCTCCGACCCGGACCGCACCGTCGGCGACGGCACCGCCGCGAGCTGCACGTCCGCGGCGGTGGTCGAGGCGGTCGCCGCGGGCGGGGTCATCGCGTTCTCCTGCGGGCCCGCGCCGGTGACCATCCGGATGCAGCGGACGGCGCAGGTGGACAACCGGTCCGCGCGGGTGGTGCTCGACGGCGGCGGCCTCGTCACGCTCAGCGGCGGCGGCGAGCGGCGCATCCTCTACCAGAACACCTGCGACGCGGAGATCGGGTTCACCACCCCGCACTGCCAGGACCAGGAGGAGCCGCACCTCGTCCTGCAGGACATCGCGCTGGCCGACGGGGACGCGTCCGGCTCGGGCGGCGGGGGCACCGGGGGCGGCGGGGCGGTGTTCGTCCGCGGCGGGCAGCTCACCGTCGCCGGCGCCCGCTTCACCGGCAACCGGTGCGACCCGGTCGGCCAGGACCTCGGCGGCGGCGCCCTGCGCGTCCTCGACCAGTACCGGGACCGCCCGGTGCCCGTCACCGGCAGCACCTTCGAGGGCGGGTCGTGCGCCAACGGCGGGGCGCTGTCGAGCATCGGCGTGTCGTGGACGATCCGGGACTCGGTGTTCCGCGGCAACGAGGCCACCGGCGAGGGCGCCAACCCCGCCCGCGCCGGGACGCCGGGCGGCGGCAGCGGCGGGGCGATCTACTGCGACGGCGACGGGTTCGTGCTCGACGTCGCCGACACGGTGATCGAGGACAACCGGGCCCGCGAGGGCGGCGGCGCGATCTTCTTCGTCAGCAACGACCGCTCCGGGGAGCTGCGCGTCGACGGCTCGACGACCCTGCGCCGCAACCCCAGCGCCGGGTTCGAGACCGAGGGGCGCCCGGGGATCTTCGTGCTGGACCGCACGACCTGACTCCGGCCGCGCTCACGGGCCGCGCAGGTCGTCGGGTCCCTCGACCTCGGCCAGGCGCCGGGTGAGGTGCTGCTCGACGCGGTCGGTCCAGGCCGCGGCGGCCCGCTCGGCCCGCTCCCGGCTGCGGGCGGCCTCGGCGTGGGCGTCCTCGATCACCCGGCGGGCCTCCTGGGCCGCCTCGACGCGGACGCGGGCGGCCTCCCGGCGGGCCATCCGCAGCACGCCGTCGCCGATCGAGCTCTGCTCGGGCCGGTCCGCGGGCCGCTGCGCCGCGCCGCCGAGGGCGGCCCGCAGCTCCGCCTCCAGCTGGGCCGCGTGCGCCTCGACGGCCGTCCGCCGCTGCTCGCTGTCGCGCAGGGCGTCCTCCAGTCGCCCGATGCGCTCCTCCTGCCGCGCCACGTGGGCGTCGACCTCGCGCCGCGAGTAGCCGCGCAGGGCGGTCTCGAAGCGGCCCGGGGGAGCGGTCGGCGGGGCCGGGTCGCCGACGGGGGAGGCCGATCGGAACCGCGCTCCGGTCCGCCCGATGCGGTCACCGGCGGGGGAGTCGGCGGGGACGTCGTCGTCGTGCGCCATGGAGAGGCATGGTCACAGCATCACCGGCCCGCGTCGTCGCCCGTTCGGCCCAACCAGTCGTCCGGCGGACGGACGATGCGCGAGCGCCGGGCGGGACGCGGCCACTGCTACTCGTGAGTCGAACCCGCCGGTACCCCGGGTCGGTCGGGCCCGGGGTCGCGGAGGAAGGCGAGCGCCACGGCGGCGAGGTCGTCCGGGCACTGCTCCGGGACGGCGACCGTGCCGCCCGCGACGACCGCGGTCGGGGCACCCAGCGCGGCGGCGAGCGGCTCCAGGTCGGGGAAGGCGTACGGGTCGGCGTCGGAGCCGACGCACAGCACCGGGCACGCCACCAGCGGCAGCCGCTCCTCCATCCGGTAGGCCGACACCGCGGCGTGCCCGCCGTCGCGCGCCGCGGGCCCGCAGCGCAGGGCGTCCCGCACGACCGGCTCCACCAGCCCGGCCGGGGTGAACGCCGCCCGGGCCCGCCACAGCGCCACCAGGTGCGACCCGTCGGAGCTCGGCTCGACGTGGTCGACCGAGCGCCGCCCCGCCCGGCGCTCCCGCGCCGCCGCGTCGATGTGCGGGGTGGAGGACAGCACGAGCGCGGTGACCCGCTGCGGCGCGCGGGCGGCCAGCTCGACGGCGACGACCCCGCCGGTGTGGTGGCCCAGCACGGCGAAGCGCTCGACGTCGAGCGCGTCCAGGATGCGCTGGGCGTAGGCCTCGATGCGGTGCTCGCCGACCGGGTCGGACGCCCCGAACCCGGGGGTGTCGACGGCGATGGCCCGCCACCCGGCGGCGGCCAGCCGGGGGGCGAGGGCGGCGTACTCGTCGGCCGAGCGCGGGGTCTGGTGCAGCAGCACCAGCGGCGGTCCGTCCGCCGGCCCGTGCTCGACGACGTGCAGCTGCGCCCCGGCCGGCCCGAGGTAGCGCCTCACCCGGCCGGGTGGGCGGCGAGGAACTCCAGGCTCAGCGCCGTGTAGCGCTCCACCTGCTCGTGCTGGGGCCAGTGCCCGCACTCGTCCAGCAGCTCCAGGCGCGCCCCCGGCACCGCCCCGGCCAGCGCGTGCGCCTCCGGGACCTCGCCGAACGGGTTCTGCCGGCCCCACACCACGAGCGTCGGGGCGGTGATGCGGCCGAGGCGGTCGGGGCGCAGCAGGTTGCGCTGCCGGGTCTCCATGTCCTGCAGGCACAGCAGGTTGTGCAGGTTGGCCACGAACTCGGGCTGGTGGTAGATCGCGTGCCGCACGGCGACCAGCTCGTCGGTCACGTTCGCCGGGTCGTGCATGAGCAGCTCCAGGCGCTTGCGGGTGAGCCCGACGTCGTCGGTGCGCACGGCCTCCTCCGTCGACCGCCGGATCCGCTCCATGATCGTGGGGTCGGCCTTCGTGCCGCCGGCCGCGACGAGCTGCAGCGTCGCCACCCGCTCCGGGCGCTCGGAGGCCAGCCACGCCGCCACCCACCCGCCGAGGGACTCCCCGACCAGGTGCGCCCGCTCGATGCCCGCCGCGTCCAGGTAGGCCAGCAGGTGCTCGACGTAGCGGGGGATCTCGTAGGGGCGGTCGGGCTTGCCCGTGTAGCCGTGGCCGAGCATGTCGATCGCGTGGCACGAGTAGCGCTGCGCGTGCGCCGGCAGCGTGCGGACGAAGGCCTCCAGGTGCCCGCTGGTGCCGTGCAGGAACACGACCTCCTCGCCGGCCCCGGCCGTCAGCGCCCGCGTGGGGACGCCGCCCGCGTCCACCGTCCGCAGCGCGAAGCCCGTCCCCGTCAGGTCGGTCCAGAACGTCATCCGTCCACCTCCACGATCGCCACACCCATCCCGGTGAGCCACTCCGGCATCGGCTCGTAGGCCAGCACCCGCCCCGGCCCGCCGGCCACGGCCGCGGTGACGAGCCAGCTGCGCAGCTCGTGCGCGCCGTTGCCGGCCACGCGCTCCAGCTCGGCGTCGCTCCACGCCGCGTACTCCAGCGCCCGGCCCGCCTCCAGCGCGGCGAGGAACTCCCGGTCGAACTCCGGGTTCACCCCCGGCGGGAACGCGCGCACGATCGCCCGGCGGCGCTGCTCGTACTCGGTCCACCGGCTGCGCCCGTGGGTCCAGGCGTCCACGAGGAACTCCTGGTCCTCGCCCTGCGGGTCGCGCCAGTCGGGGAACGGCAGCCGGTGCGACAGCCCCCCGGAGCCGATGACGGCCACCCGCCCGGCGCCCGCGTACCCGTCGACGGCCCGGCGCAGGGCCCGGCCCAGCGCGACGCACCGCGGCAGCGACGGCAGCGGCGGCGCGAACACGTTGAGCACCAGCGGCACGACGGGCACGTCGATCCCGTCGAGCAGGTACTGGATGGCGTGGGTCTGGCCGTGGTCGATCTGCAGCGCCGCGGAGATCGCGACGTCGAACTCGTCGTCCACCAGGGCCTGCGCGAGGTACCGGGCGAACGCCGGGTCGGTCCGCTGCGGCCCCGACGGCGTGCCCGACTCCCCGCTGGCGACGACGTCGCCGACGCCCAGGGTGAACTGCGGCACCATGTCCAGCCACATCCCGCGGAAGTGGTTGGAGCCCACGAGCAGCACCGCGTCCGGCCGGGCGGCCGCCACGGCGTCGCGGGCCGCGGCGAGGCCGTCGCGGAACCGCTCGGCCCGGTCGAGCCCCTCGGGCCAGTGGGTGTTCATCAGGGTCGAGTGCGAGGCCGCGACCCCCAGCACCAGCTCAGCCACGCGGTCCCTCCTCCTCTCCGGCGGCGAGCGCCACGCGCACCAGCAGCCGGGTCAGCCGGACCATGTCCGGCACGTCGACGGTGTTCATGCCCGCGGTGAAGTCCAGGTCGGGGAGCTTGGGCATCCCGACCCGGACGGTCGGCACGCCCCGGCTGCGCAGCACGTTCGCGTCCGTGGCGCCCGACATCCCGGTCAGCTCCTCGTGCGGGCGGCCGGTCTCGGCCTCCCACGCCGCCCGGGCGCGCCGGGCCACCCAGTGGTCGGGGTCGGTGCGGGTGCCGGCGATCGCCACCCCCGGCTCGACCTCGGCCCCGGTGCCGGCCAGCGCGGCCACCAGCTCGCGGTGCGCCTGCGCGGGCGACGTCCGCGGGGACAGGCGCAGGTCCACGCGCACCCGGCACTCGGCCGGGGTGAACGCCGCGGTCCGCCCGCTGCCGGCGGTGATCGACGCGACCACGCCCTGCGGCGCGACCAGGCCGCCGGTGTGCCGGCGGGCGTAGTCGTCGAACCACCGCTCCAGGCGTTCGACGACGGGACCCGCGGCGGCGACCGCGTTGCGGTAGGGCAGCCGGTGGCGGCTGCCGACGTAGGTGTGGACGCCGCGGACGACGACGTCGAACCAGGCCAGCCCGACCTCCTCGTAGGAGACCGTCCAGCCCGGCTTCGCGATCACCGCGGCGTCGGCGTGCGCCCCGCCCTGCTCGACCAGCACCGAGCAGCCGACGCCGTGCCCGCTCGCCGGGCGTGCGCCGGGCCGGGCGTCCGTCGGCATCCCGCCCGCGCCGAACCCGGCCAGCAGGTCGCCCGGCAGCTCCTGACCGGTGGCCCGCACCGCGGCGGCGACGGCCTCCACCGCGCCGAGCACGCACGCCGCGTGCCCCTTGGGGTTGCCGGCGCCCAGGCCGGTGACGCGGTCGCCGTCGACCCGCGCCGCCGCGCGCATGTCGGGACGCAGCTCGGGGCCGGCCCACGGCAGGTCCTCGTCGGCCGAGTCGCTGGTGACCGTGTCGACCGGGGCGTAGAGCAGCAGCGACGGGCCGGTGCCCGCCCCGGGCAGCCGGCCCAGGGCGTTGGCCTGCCGGTCGTCGAGCGGCTGGACCCGCGCGCGCAGCCCACCCGCGGCGAGGCGCTCGGCGAGGTGCCGCGCGACCGGGGCCTCGTCGCCGGTGGGGGAGGAGATGTCGACCAGGGCGGTGACCAGCTCGCGCAGCCGGTCGGCGCGCACACCGTCCAGCGCGGCGGCGAGCAGGTCAGCCACGGCGGACCCGGTGGACCTGGGTGCGCGAGCGCGGGGCGAGCACCCGCACCGCGACCGCCACCACCGCCGCGACGGCGAGCGCGACCCTCACGACGCGCCCTCCGGGGCGGAGGCGGAGCGGGCGGCCTCGGTCTCCTCGCAGAGCTTGCGCCACTCGGTCAGCGACACGTCGGGCCGGTACAGCCGCTCCGGCGGGGCGTCGGTGGCCTCCACCATCGCCGCGTCCTGGCCGGAGAACTGGCCGTGGAACAGCCAGCGGATCCCGCCGAGGTACTTCGCCCAGAACCACGGGACCCGCCAGCCGCCCCGCGTGAAGTTGACCATCAGCCCGACGTAGCGGTGGCTGTCCGGGCCCGTCGGCACGTAGAACTCGTAGTGGATGAAGTTGGGGTAGGCGATGCGCAGCACGCCCGGCACCGACAGCGAGGCGAACCCGGGGAAGGCCTGCGCCGCGATCACCGGGTCGACCCGCTTGGCCGCGCCGGTGTTGCCGATGTTGAACGTCTGCTGCGGGGGCTTCTGCTTCCACCAGCGGTAGTTCGTCCAGGTGCCGACGCCCGGGAAGTCACCGGACCAGTGCACCTCGTCCTGCACGCGGTAGATCCAGCGGCCGCGGCGCTCGATGTGGGTGACGTTCCAGGCCGGCATGGTCTTGAACAGCCGCCACAGCGCCGTGCGGTGCAGGTACTTCGCGTGGCCCTCGTCGTAGCCGTTCTCCACCGCGAAGCGCCAGTTGCCGGCGCGGTCGTCGATGCGCCCGCCCACGACGAAGTCGGTGCCCACCAGCTCCTCGGGCAGCTGCTCGTCGATCGGGTGCGGCACCTCGTCGGGGTCGCCGTCGACCCGCGGCAGGTAGAGCCACACCAGGCCGAGCCGCTGCTCGACCGGGTAGGTCGTGACGCTCACCTTGCCGCAGATCCGCGACTCCGGGCCGTCGGTGAGCACGGCCGAGAGCCGGCCGGAGGACAGGTCGAACGTCCAGCCGTGGTAGGCGCACGACAGCGTCCCGGGGAACTGCTGGCGGCCCATCGACAGCGGGATCCCGCGGTGCGGGCAGCGGTCGTGCAGGGCGCGCACCGCGTCCCCGTCGCGCATCAGCATGATCTTCGTGTCGCCGAGGACGACCGCCGTGGGCCGCCTGGTGATCGTCGAGGCCCACGCCACCGGGTACCACCAGCCCCGGAACCCCGTCACCGCCGCGTCGTACGCGGGCCAGGTCGACCAGTCCCGCCGCCCCGCACCCCGTGTCCGCTCCCGCACCGTCGCCATCGCCGACCACCTCCTGACGGACGAGCCTGCGCCGGGCGCGGCGCCGGGGACAGCGGACCGGTCCGCAGGCCGGACCGGGCCGCTCGGGGCCTCCCGGTCGTCGGGACCGACCGGGACGCGCCCGGACCCGACGGGCGCTACCGGGTCGCGGCGCGCGCCGTCGAGCGCCACCGGGCCGGCGTCCGGAGGGGACGCCGGCCCGGTGGAGCGGGTCAGCCGCGACCGAACGTCTGCGTCCAGTGGACGCCGAAGCGGCTGTCGGACTCGGCGCGGCCCAGGCCCATGTCCGCGGCGGAGCAGTCGAGGATGTTGCGGCGGTGACCGGAGCTCGACATCCAGCTGCGCACGACGTCGGCCGCGGTCCGCTGACCGGCGGCGATGTTCTCCGAGCGCGGTGAGGGGTAGCCCGCGTCCCGGATGCGCTGGTCGAAGGTGCTCCCGTCGCTGCCGACGTGCTTGACGAAGTCGTTCTCCGCCATGTCGCGGCTGTGGCGCACCGCGGCCTCGGTCAGCCGGTCGTCCAGCCGCACGGGGTCGCAGCCGGCCCGGGCGCGCTCGGTGTTGACCAGGTCGAGCACCTCGGCCGCCGCGCCGGTGGGAGCGGGCGGTGCGGGGCGCGACGTCGTGGTCGACGTCGTGGTCGGTGGCGTGGTGGACGTCGTGGGGGGCGTCGTGGTCGGTGCCGAGGTCGGCGCGGTCGAGGACGAGGGGGGCGCCTCGACCGACCGGGTGGTCGTCGGCGGGGAGTCGGTGGTGCTCGACGGGGTGCTCGACGGGGTCGCGTCCGCGGTCCCGGTCCCCGGTGGCGTGGTGGACGTCGTCGGGGACGGTGTGGTGGTCGGTGTCGTCGTCGGTGCGGTGGTGGAGCTGGTCGACCGGCTGGTGCCGGGCAGCCCGCCGGACGCGGTGGCCAGCTCCGGGGCGTCGACGGGGTCGCATCCCGCCAGGGCCAGTACGGCCAGGGACGACACCAGGACGGTGCCGAGGGCACGGTGCAGTGCGCGCATGGGTCTCTCCGGGCGCCCACCGGGCGGATCCGCCGTCCGTGGGCCGGACGTGGGGAGCGGGATCCGTCGGGGACGCCGGTACGGGCTCGTGATCGAGCCGGTACAGGGTGACGCCGCCGGTCGGCCGGGACCATGTCGTTCGGCTCCCGTTGGGCGCATCGCTCCTCCCGGCGCACCGCGCCTCGGTGACCGGTGGAGGACGACTGGCCCGAACGCAGCACCGACGGCGTCGCGGGACCGGTGCGGGGCGGGGACGGTCCGGTCGGCGGACCCACGGCCTGCGCCCGCGCGGTCGGCCGGGGATCCTGCGGGGGTGAGAGCCGTCCGCTTCCCCCGTTCCGGTGACCCGTCCGTCCTGCGCGTCGAGGACGTGCCCGAGCCCGCGCCGCCCACCGGCGACCGGATCCTGGTCCGGGTGGCCGCGTCCAGCGTCAACGGCACCGACCTGGGCATCCGGTCCAGCGGGGCGCCGGCGGTGTTCGGCCGCAACGTCGGGCTCGGGTTCGACGTCGTCGGCGAGGTGCTCGCCTGCGGCCCGAACGTCACCGCCTTCGACCCGGGCGACCGGATCGCCGCGCTCCTGCCGCACTCCGGCGGCGGTCAGGCCGAGCGGGTCGTGCTGCGGCAGGGCCGGGCCGCGCGCGTCCCGGAGTCGGTCAGCACGACCGACGCCGCCGCCGTCCCCCTCGCGGGCCTCACCGCCCTGCAGGCCCTGTACGGGAAGGCGGGCCTGCGCGGCCGGCCGGGGGCCCGCGTGCTCGTCCACGGCGCGTCGGGCGGCATCGGCTCGTTCGCGGTGCAGCTCGCGCTGCTGGCCGGCGCGCACGTCACCGGGACCGCCAGCCCGGCCAAGCAGGACCACGTGCGCTCGCTCGGCGCCCACGTCGTGCTCGGCCACGACGAGGCCCTGCGCCCGGGCGAGCGCTTCGACGTCGTGCTCGACACCCCCGGCCGGCTGGAGCCCGCCGCCGCCCGGCCCGTGCTGGCCGACGACGGCGTGCTCGTCACGACCCGGGTCGTCTCGGCGGCCGGCGTCCGCGCGCTCGCGGCGGACGCCCTGGCCGCCGGCGCCCGGTCCGCCGGCGTGCGGCAGCGCACCGGCCCGCGGTTCACCTTCGTCGCCACGTCCCCCCGCTCCGCGGACCTGGCCCACCTGCTGGAGCTCGTCCGCACCGGGCGGCTGCGCGTCCCGGTCGACCGGGTCCTGCCGATGGCGGAGATCGCCGACGCGCACCGCCGCGCGGAGGGGCGCGACGTGCTCGGCAAGGTCGTGGTCAGCGTCGACTGATCACGGCGGGGCGGCCGCGGCCGCGGCGGCGGTCAGGTCCGGCTCCAGCGACTCCCACGGGGCGGGCTTCGCGTACAGCCAGCCCTGGGCGGTGTCGCAGCCGGCGACGGCGAGGCGGTGCGCCTGCTCCGGCGTCTCCACCCCCTCGGCGGTGACGTCGATGCCCAGGGCGTGCGCGAGCCCGATCAGGCTGGTGACGACGGCGGGCGCCCCCGGGGTGCTGGCCAGGCCCTCGACCAGGACGCCGGCGAGCTTCAGGGTGCGCAGCGGCAGCCGGGAGAGGTAGCCGAGGTTGGAGTAGCCGGTGCCGAAGTCGTCCACCGCGATCCGCACCCCGAGGTCCGACAGCGCGGTGAGCGCCTCGACCGGGCGGCCCGCCGGGCCGAGCAGGGCGCTCTCGGTGAGCTCCAGCTGCAGCAGGTCCGGCGGGAGCCCCGTCCGGCCCAGGACCGCGACGACGTCGTCGACGAGGCCGGGCTCCTGGGCCTGGCGGACCGCGAGGTTGACGCTGACGACCAGCGGGGCGTCCGGGTGGTGCGCGTTCCACCGCGCGCCCCGCTCGCACGCCTCGGTGAGGACCCGCAGGCCGAGCTGCACGATGGCGCCGGACTCCTCGGCGAGGCCGATGAACTGGTCGGGCCCGAGGCGGCCCAGGGCGGGGTGCGCCCAGCGGACGAGGGCCTCGACCCCCCACGTGGAGCCGCCCGCGAGGCGGACGATCGGCTGGTACTCGACGAGGAACTCGTCGCGCTGCAGGCCCGGCAGCATCGTCGCCGACAGCGTGTAGCGCTCCATGTCGCGGGCGTTGCGCGCCGCGTCGAAGCGGGCCCAGCGCCCCCGCCCGTCGGCCTTCGCCCAGTAGAGGGTGACGTCGGCGGACTTGAGCAGCTCGGCCGGGGTGGTGTCCTCCACGAGGGCGTCGACCAGGCCGATGCTCGCCGACGCGGTCAGCAGGTGCTCGCCCACCTCCACCGGCTCGGCCAGGCTCGCCAGGACGGCGTCGGCGAGTTCCTCGAGCGCGCCGTCGGCCGGGTCCTCCAGCAGCACGACGAACTCGTCGCCACCCATCCGGGCGATCAGGTGCCCGCGCGTCGCGACGCACTCCTGCAGCCGCCCGGCGACCGTGACGAGCAGCGCGTCGCCGACGTCGTGGCCGAGGCGGTCGTTGACGGCCTTGAAGCGGTCCAGGTCGAGGAAGCACACCCCGACCCGGGTGCCGGGGCGCCCGAAGGCGGCGGAGAGGCGCTCCTGGAACAGGGCCCGGTTGGGCAGCAGCGTCAGCGGGTCGTGCAGCGCCTGCTGCCGCAGCCGGGCCTGCAGCTCACGGCGCTGGGTGACGTCCTCGACCATGGCGACGGTGTAGAGCGGCGCGCCGTCCCCGTCGCGGATCAGGGACGCGGTCAGCTCGGTCCACACGAGGTGGCCGTCCCGGTGCCGGTAGCGCTTCTCCACGCGGGCCGAGTCGCGCACCCCGGCGATGATGTCGCGGTAGAGGTCCCACATGCCGGCCGCGTCGTCCGGGTAGTCGAAGTCGCTCACCTGCAGGCGCTGGAACTCGGGGAGGGTGTAGCCGAGCATCCTGGCGAAGGACGCGTTGACCTCGACGATGTTGCCCTGCATGTCGGCGATCCCGATCCCGATCCCCGAGTCGGCGAAGATGGCCCGGAAGCGCGCGTCGCTGGAGCGCAGGGCCCGCTCGGTCTCGCGGCGGGCCTCGGCCTCCGCCTGCCGCACGCTCTCCTGCTCCCGCAGGATGCGGGCCCGCAGCGCCGCCGCGTAGCCCGCGGCCAGCGCGGCGTGCAGGGCGGCGGCGCGCTCGTCGGGCCGGGACGCCCCCCGGGCGGCCAGCGCCGCCGCCAGGTGGCGGTGCAGCGCGTCCGTCGTCGCGGCCAGGACGGTGTCGGCGACCAGCCCGGCGTCGATCAGCGACCCGCCCAGCCCGCGGGCGGTGCCGACGTCCACCGGGTCCGCCGCCCCCGCCGCCAGCAGGTTGCGGACGGCGCGCTCCAGCAGGTGCTCCAGCTCGTCCCGATCGAGCGGGAGGTAGACCGAATGGGTGATCCCGTCGACCCAGGACCGGAGCAGCGCGGCGCCCGCCCGGTCCGCTCCCGCCCGCTCCTCGGTCACGGCGCAGTACCCTACGGATCACCGGGCGTGACCGCGCGCCGATCCGCCCGGTCGGGTGACCCGCGCACCGGAGCCGGGTCGGACCGTCCACGGGGATCGACGGAAGGCGGGCATGGACCGGCCGAGCTGGGCTCCTGACGATATCGACACGGACCGACCGAGCGGTGCCCGCGTCTACGACTACTTCCTGGGCGGGGCGCACAACTTCGCCGCGGACCGGGCGCTCGCCGACGCCATCGCCGCGATGACCCCGAACATCGGCGACACCATGCGCGCCAACCGCGCCTTCCTGCGCCGGGCCGTGCGCTACCTGGTCGGCGAGGGGATCACGCAGTTCCTCGACATCGGCTCCGGCATCCCCACGGTCGGCAACGTGCACGAGGTGGCCCAGCAGACCGACCCGAGCGCCCGCGTCGTCTACGTCGACGTCGACCCGGTCGCCGTCGCGCACAGCCGTGCCATCCTCGACGGTCGCGCCGGCACGGCGGTCGTCGCCGCCGACGCCCGCGACGTCGACCGCATCCACGACGACCCCGAGACCCGGCGCCTGCTCGACCCGGCGCTGCCCACCGCCGTGCTGATGCTGGGCGTGCTGCACTTCCTGCCCGACGACGACGACCCGCCGGGCCTCGTCGCCCGGTTGATGGCGCGGACGGCGCCGGGCAGCGCCGTCGCGCTGGTCAACGTGACCCACGAGGACCAGCCGCCCGAGGTCATCGAGGCGCAGAAGCTCTCCGGGCGCACCAGCACCCCCATCCACCTGCGCTCGCGCGCCGAGCTGACCGCGCAGTTCGCCGGCCTGCCCCTCGTCGAGCCCGGCCTGGTCCACCTGCCCCTGTGGCGCCCCGACTCCCCGGACGACGTGGACGGCGCCCCGGAGCGGTTCGGCGCGCTCGCCGGGATCGCGCGCAAGCCCTGACGCACCACGACGGGCGCTCCCGCGGCCCGTCCGCGATCCTGGGCACCGGATGATCGGCACGGCGCGGGGGGACGGCACGGTGCAGCGGTGGGGCCGGATGGCGGGGGCGGTGGGGCTCGCGCTGCTCCTCATCGGGTGCGTCGCCCCGGCCACCGGCTCGGTCGCGGCCGGACCGCCGCCCGCGTCCGCCGCGCCCGCGTCCGCCGCGCCGCCCGCCGCCCCGCCCGCCGAGCCGTCGGAGCCGCCGCCCGCGGCGGGCCCGGTGCGGGTGCTGCAGCTCAACCTGTGCAGCAGCGGCATCGCCGGCTGCTACACCGGCCGCTCCACCGAGGAGGCCGCGGAGCTGGTCCGGGCCGAGGCGCCCGACCTGATCACCGTCAACGAGGCGTGCGAGGACGACCTGGTGGTGCTGCGCGACGCGCTGGCGGAGGTCGTGCCCGGGGGGTCGGCGACGTCGGCGTTCCAGGCGGCGCGCGACCGGACCACCGGTGAGGGCTACCGGTGCGTCAACGGCCGCCAGTACGGCAACGGCCTGGTCTCGCGGTGGCCGACCGGGTCCGCGGGCGGCGGCGGGATCCACCCCGCGCAGGACCCGGACGACCCGGAGGAGCGGTCGTGGGTGTGCCGGGACGTGGCCGCGCCGTCGGTCCTCTCGGTCTGCACCACCCACCTCGCCTACACCGTGCGCGAGGTCGCCCTCGCCCAGTGCGCCCACCTGTCGGACACCGTCGTGCCGGAGCTGCGCGCCCGCACCGGAGGGGCGCCGGTGGTGCTGGGGGCCGACCTGAACCTCGGGGCCGACGGCCCGGAGCTCGACGCCTGCCTGCCGGCCGGGCACACGCGCGCCGGCGACGGCGGGCCGCAGCACGTCGTCGCGACCCCCGGGCTCGTCGTCGCCGACCACCGCACGATCGACCTGGACGGCAGCACGGACCACCCGGGCCTGCTCGTCACGCTCGTCCCCGGCTGACCCGTCCGGTCGAGTTCCGGTGACGGGTGGTCGACATCCCGGTATCGAGTGATCCACCAGGGTACCGGGCTCACCCGGCCTCCCCTACTGTTCCGATCATGCCGAGCACGAAGAGCGACAACGAGACGCAACGGTCACCCGGTCGGGTGCAGGGCGCGCTGCTGCTGATCGGGAGCTGCATGCCGGTCCTCGGCGCGGTCCTGATCGCCCCGGTGCTGCCCCGCATCCGCGACGAGTTCCTCGACACCCCCGGCGTCGACGCGCTCGTGCCGCTGGCCCTGGTGATCCCGTCGCTGTTCATCGCCCTGCTGTCGCCGGTCGCCGGGGTGCTCGCCGACCGGGTGGGCCGCACCCGGCTGCTGACCGGCGGTCTGGTGCTGTTCGCGCTGGCCGGCACGGCGCCGCTGTGGCTCGCGTCGCTGCCCGCGATCGTGGCCTCCCGCGCGGTGCTGGGCATCGCCGAGGCCGTGATCATCACCTGCTGCACGACGCTGATCGGGGACTACTTCCCCGGGGCCCGGCGCGACCGCTACCTCGGTCTGCAGGTCGCGGTCACCTCGCTGGCCGCCACCGTCTTCTTCGTCGTCGGCGGGGGGCTGGGGGAGACCGGCTGGCGCACCCCGTTCTGGCTCTACGCCGTCGGATTCCTCCTCGCGCCGCTGGTCGCGCTGCTCCTGCCGCCCGTGCGCCCCGGCACCGCCGGCGCCGTCACCGCGTCCGCCGGTCGGCCCTCCGTGCCGTGGGGCCGCCTGGCGCTGCCCCTCGCGCTGACCCTGATCGGCGCGGTGCTGTTCTACGTGGTGCCCACCCAGATGAGCTTCGTCCTCGACGAGCTCGGCGTCCGGTCCACGCAGACGATCGGTCTGGTCACGGGCGCGGCCGCGCTGGCCACCGCGATCGGCGGGTTCCTCGCCGGCCGCTTCGCGGCGTCCCGCATGCGGGTGCTGCTGCCCGTCGAGTTCGGCATCGCCGGCGCCGGGCTGCTCCTGCTCGGCGCCGCCGGCGGCTCCGTCGCGCTGGCCACCACCGGCGCGATCGTGACCAGCATCGGGGTCGGGCTGCTCCTGCCGACGCTGCTGATCTGGACGATGGGCCTGCTGGAGATCAGCTTCCGCGGCGCGGGCACCGGCGCGTGGAACACCACGTTCTTCCTCGGCCAGTTCCTGTCCCCGCTGCTGCTGCTCGCCATCGCCGGCGGCGGCAGCCTGCTGCCCGCGGTCAGCGTGTTCGGGTGGGTCGGGATCGTGATGGTCGGCGTCGCGGTCCTCGTCGGCCGCCGCCGGGGGGCGTCGGTGGCTGCGGACGCCGCGGCCGCCGGCGTGGACTCCGGGGGGCGTGCGGAGGCGGTCGCGTCCGCGGCTCCGGCCGCGGGCGAGCGGTCGGTCGGGGGTGCGGCGACGGCCGGGGGTGCGGCGACGGTCGGGGGTGCGGCGACGGTCGAGCGGGCCGAGCCCGTCGAGCCGGTGGCGTCCGCTGAGCCGGCCCGGGCTGCCGGGGGCGCGGGGCTGGTCGAGCCGGTCGGGACTGCCGGGTCCGGTGAGCGTGCGGAGTCCGTCGAGCCGGTGGAGTCCGCAGGCCGTGCGGAGCCGGTCGAGTCCGTCGAGCGCGGGAAGGCGGCCGGGGACGTCGAGCCGGTCGAGTCCGTCGAGCCGGTCGGACCCTCGGAGTCCGGCGAGCGCACCGAGTCCGGCGAGCGCACCGAGTCCGGCGAGCCGGTGGAGCCCGGGGACCGGGCGCCGTCGGTCGGGAGCACGGCCCCGGTCGAGCCCGCCGCGGGCTCGGTGACCGACCGGGAGTCGGAGTCCGCCGGGTCGAGCGGCTCCGCCGAGTCCGCCGGCTCCGCCGAGTCCGCCGGCTCCGCCGAGCCTGCGGAGTCCTCCGCCGAGCCGGTCGTGCCCGCCGAGCCGGTCGTGCCCGCCGAGCCGGTCGTGCCCGCCGAGCCGGTCGTGCCCGCCGAGCCGGTCGTGCCCGCGCAGCGGGCGGGGTCCGCCGACTCCGCCGAGCCTGCGGGATCCGCCGGTGGGGCGGAGCCCGCCGGGTCCGACCGGCCCGCCGGGTCCAGCACGCGCACCTCGTCGTGACGCCGCCGCCGGGCCGCCGTCCCTGGGCGGCGGTCCGGCGGTCCGCGGTCGGGCGGCGCCGTCCGGGAGCGGTCGGTCAGGCCGTCCGCTCCTCGACCGCCCGCTTGCGCGCGTTGACCAGCCCGAGCACGACGGTCCCCAGCACGAGCACGACGCCGACGACGCCCAGCCCCGCGATCCCCCGCTGCAGCCCGCCGACCTGACCGGCGGCGACGGCGGTGACCACGACCGGACCGAGGAACTGGCCGAGGAAGAACGCGCAGGTCCACGACCCGGTCCCCAACCCGCGGATCCCGGCGCCGTCGAGCACGCGCATCGTCCAGATCAGCAGGGTGGCGACGAGCATCCCGCCCCCCACGCTGGCCAGCATCGCGCCGTTGGCGGCGAGCACCAGCGAGTCGCCGGACAGGCCGAGCATCAGCAGCCCGACCGCGGTGAGCGCGGACTCGACCGGGAGCAGCAGCCACAGCCGGTCGACGGCCAGGTTGCCGATGAGGAACCCGCCGATGCCGGTGGCGAGGGCGGCCCCACCGGTGATGAAGCCGATGGTGCTCGTCGAGCTGACGCCCTGCTCGACCAGGACGTAGCTCAGCTGCGTCGGGACGACGTAGAACAGCGTCGAGGTGATCAGCGTCAGGCCGCACGGGAGCAGCAGCAGCCGCCACGGCACCCGGCGCCGCTCGCTGCGCTCGGCGGGCGCCGAGGCGGTGGTGCCGACCGGGTCCGGCAGCAGCCGGAGCACGAGCGGCACGAGCACCAGCGCGATGAGGAACACCCAGAACGGCGTCCGCCACCCCGACTCGCCGAGCGCCCCGCCGACGACGAAGAACGCGGTGGCCGACAGCGACGTCGCGACGACCTGCCAGCCGAGCCACCGGTCGCGCTGCTCACCGGGGAAGTAGTCCCCGATCAGGGTCGTGCAGCTGACGGTCACGAAGGCGACGGCCGCACCCAGCACCACCCGCGAGGCCAGGATGAGCGGCAGTCCGGGCAGGTACGCGGGAGCGGTGCCGGCCAGCGCGACGACCACGAGCGCCGCGACGAGCAGCCGCGTCCGCCCGAACCGGTCGAGCAGCGCCCCGGCGAAGGGCGCCATGAGGGCGACCGAGAGGCCGTGGACACCGATGATCAGCGGGACCAGCGCCGCGACGCCGGGGACGGACGCGAACTCCTGGCTGATCGTCGGCAGCAGCGGCGCCGCGAGCACGCCGCCGAGGACGGGGACGCTGCTGCCGGCCATCAGCAGCAGCCCCTGCGCGAGCCCGGCGCGTCCGCCCAGCGGACCGGGGTCGGCCAGCGGTGCGGAGTGGTGCGTCGTCGGGTCCGCCGCGCCGAAGACGGGCACGGAGAAGGCGTCCCCGGGCGGCGCGGTGCGCTGCGGGGCGGGGCGACCGGGGACGTACCGACCCGGCGCGGGGGTGGAACCCGCCGCGGTGCGGTCGGGGCCGCGTCCGGGGGCGGCGCGGTCGAAGACCGAGCGGCCCGCTGCGGCGCGGTCGGCGGCGCGGTCGGCGGCGCGCCCCGGGGCGGCCCGGTTGGGGGCGGTGCCGTCCGGGGTCCGGCCGTCGGGGGTCCGGCCGTCGGGGGCCCGGCCGTCCGGAGGGGTGCCGTCCGGTCCGGGGCGCTGCGGCGCGCCCAGGTCCCGGCCGGTCGGCCAGGTCCGGCCCGGGAGGTCGGTGGGGGAGGGGTCCCGGCGCGTCTGCGGCGCCGGTCGCTGAGCGGGCAGGACCGGGCGACGGGCGGGGTCCGGCACCCGGCGGGGCAGCGGGGAGGAGAGGGTGCGGCCCCCTCCCCCCTCGGCGTCGGCGGCGGCCGGGCCGTTCTGATCACCTTCGGTGGGCACGGACGTGGACGGTATTCCCGACCTTCACCCGCAGGAGTGGCGGGGGTCCGCTCCGCGGACCGCCGGATCAACTCCAGGTGCGCGTCTCCCAGCGCCACTGCTCCTCTCGGGCGAACTCGGCGAAGGTGCGGCCGGGGCGACCGAGCAGTCGGGGCAGCTCGTCGGTGACGGGCTCGTTGCGGCCCAGGCGCGTGAGCAGGTACACGCCGGACATGAACGCGATGGTGTCCCACCCGACGCCGCGGCGGCGCAGCCGGGCCCAGAAGCGGGGGAACGAGGGGTCGGTGTAGCGGACGGGCCGCCCGAGCACCTCGGTGAGCACCCGCGCGACCTCGGTGAAGTCGAGCTTCTCCGGGCCGGTGAGGGCGTAGCCGGCGTCGCGGTGCCGCTCGGGGTGCACGAGGGCGTCCAGCGCGACCTCCGCCGCGTCGCGGGCGTCCAGGAAGGTGATCCGGCCGCGACCCGCGGGCACGAACACCTCGCCGTGCTCGACGATGTCGACGCCGTGGCTGGACACCGCGCGGAACATGTTCTGCATGAAGTAGCTGCAGCGCAGGATTGTGTGCGTGACGGGCGCGGCCTCGATGGCCCGCTCGACGCGGTGGTGGGGGACGAGCCGCTGGGTGTCGCCGCCGAACACCGACAGGTACACGACGTGCTCGCAGCCGGCGGCCACCGCGGCGTCCAGGAACGGCAGTATGCGCCGGTCCACCGCGCGCGGCGTCGGCAGGGGGAAGAGCAGGAACAGGCGCGTGACGCCGTCGAGCGCCGGACCCCAGGTCGAGCGGTCGTCGTAGTCGACGCGCGGGCCGCCGTCGCGCGGGTGGTGCGCGGCGGTGCGGTGCTCCACCCCCCGCTCCTCCAGCAGCCGCACGAGCTGCGCCCCGACGTTGCCGGTCGGCCCGGTCACCACGATCACCCCCGCGAGCCTGCCCCGGCGCCGCGGTCCCCGCCGGGTGGGGGGTCCGTCCAGCGGACCCGCGGCACCCCTCCGGGTCCCGTGATCGCCGTTCCGGTGCGCGTCCGGCCGTCAGCGGCCGTTCCCGCACCGAACCGGTGATCACCGCCGGGGCCCCACCCCGGCGGCCGGTGATCGCCGCGGAGTGCGCGCTGCGGCCCCGTCGAGGGCAGCACTGCTCAGCGCACGGTGATCACGACGACCGGCACGTCGCGGTCAGCCAGGGGGCGCGCCCCTCTCGGCAGTGGGTGATCGCGGCGGGACGCACGTCGCGACCTCGTCGAGGGCGGCACCGAACGGCGCACGGCGATCACGGCGGCCCGGCGCGTCGCAGACAGTCGGGACGCGCGCCCCTTCCGGCGGCGGGTGATCGCGGTGGGATGCGCGCTGCGGCCCCGTCGAGGGCGACACCGCACGGCGCACGCTGATCACGACGTCCCGGGGCCGCGGTCCTCGCTGGGTGGGAGGTCTGTCCAGCGACCCCGCGGCACCCCTCCGGGCCCCGTGATCACCGTTCCGGTGCGCGTCCGGCCGTCAGCGGCCGTTCCCGCACCGAACCGGTGATCACCGCCGGGCGCCACCCCGGCGGTCGGTGATCGCCGCGGGATGCGCGCTGCGGCCCTGTCGAGGGCTGCACCGCACGGTGCACGTCGATCACGCAACCCGGCGCGGCGCGATCGGCTGGATCGCCACCTCGGCGGCGGGTGATCGCGGCGGGACGTGCGCTGCGGCCCCGTCGAGGGCGGCACCGCACGGCGCACAGCGATCACGACGTCCCGGAGCCGCGGTCCTCACAGGGTGGGAGGTCCGTCCAGCGACCCGCGGCACCGCTCCGGACCCGGTGATCGCCGTTCCGGTGCGCGACCGGCCGTCAGTGGCCGTTCCCGCACCGAACCGACGATCAACGCCGGCTCGGCCCGCGGCGGCCCCGCCGGGCGGCCGGTGATCGCCGCGGGATGCCTGCTGCGGTCCTGTCGAGGGCGGTACCGCACGGTGCACGTCGATCACGCAACCCGGCGCGGCGCGATCGGCTGGATCGCGCCACCCCGGCGGCGGGTGATTGCGGCGGGATGCGCGCTGCGGCCCCGTCGACGGCGGCGGCGCACGGCGATCACGACCGGCGCGGCGGGCGGGGTCAGGCGCGGGAGCGGGCGTCGTCCCCGGCCAGGGCCGCGCGGATGCGCCCGACCACCTCCGCGGCGGGGGCGGGGCCGACGACGAGCGGGCGCCAGGGTCCGCCCGTCCCCGTGTCGAGCAGCAGGCTGGGGTAGGTCTCCAGGCCGGCGGCGCGGGAGTCGGCCCACCACTGCGCGGTGCCGCGCCGGGCCTCGTCGGTGGTCCAGCGCTCGAGCAGCCCGTCGAGGCCGAGCGCGTCGGCCAGCGGCCCCAGCACGGCCGGGTCGTCGGGCTCGCGGCCCTCGCCGTAGAACGCGCGGGACAGCGCGGTGCCGAGCGCGATGGCCGCGCCGTCCCCGGCCAGCTCGCGGGCCGTCCACATGGCCCGGGTGACGGGCTCGGAGTCGCTGACCCACTCCCCGCGGCGCAGCAGGTCCTCGAACCCGGGCCCGGGTGCGACGCCCGTGACGTCCCGGACCCGCGCCAGCCCGGCGCGGAGGTAGTCGGCGTCGTGCCGCAGCGCCCGGCGGCGCTCGCCGCTCACCAGGCCGCCCGTGGCGACCCGGAACACGACCTCGCCGTCGAGCTCCTCGCGGACCCGCGCGAACGCCGGGGCGAAGCCGTAGCACCAGCCGCACAGCGGGTCGAACCCGTAGACGATCTCCACGCGACCAGGATGCGCGCGCGGGCGGGGCCCCGCCGGGCCCGTGGTCCGCTGGACGGACCGCCCGCCGGCCACCGGTACGGTGCGGTTGCGCCCCGGCGCGCGCGGGCACTCCCGCACGGGTCGGTATCCCCCGATCCCAGCTCGCCGGGGTCCGCGAGGGCCCCGCGCTCCCGCAGGAGGGCCGTGTCCGACGACGACCCGCGCCCGCCCGTCGGCGCCCGCTTCCACCGGTCCGCCGCCGGGCCGGGCCCCGCGGACGCCGAGCCCGGCCCGACCCCGTTCCCCCTGGTGCTGCGCGGCTACGACCGGGCCCGGGTCGAGGAGCGCTTCCGCGAGCTCGAGGCGGAGGTGGCCGCGCTGCGGGAGGAGGTGCGCCGGCTGCGCGCGGAGCAGGCCGAGACCGAGCGCGCCGCCGGGTCGCGGTCCGGCGCCGAAGGGCCGGGGGCCGCCGGGTCCGGGGCCGAGCCGCTCGAGGTCGAGGGGCTCGACGTGGAGGACAAGATCGCGCGGATGACCCGCCACGAGGCGGCGCGGCTGCGCGTCACGGCGCTCACGGACGCCGCGCGCCCGCGCGCCCGCGACTGACCCCGGCGGGCGGCGTCAGCGCCGCAGCAGCGGCGCGCCGGACGCGGACTGCGCGAGCCCGGCCACCACGTCCCGCAGGGCAGCCGGAAGGTCGGCGGTGACGGTCTCGGCCCGCGCCCGCAGACCCGCGGCCCCGCCGTCGACCTCCAGGGCGCTGCCCGCCCCGAGCGCGTCCAGCAACCCGACGAGCACGGCCTCGGGGGCGGGCAGGGGGCGCCGGGACGCGAGCAGCCGCTCCAGGTGGCGGCGCGGGCGGACGGCGCGCACCAGGTCCACGGCCGGGTAGCGCAGCTGCACCCGGCCGAGCAGGTTCCGCGTCGCCACCTCCCGGACCACCCCGTCCGCCACGAGCCCGCGCGCGGTCGTCCGCCGCGTGATCGCGGGCAGCTCCTCGGCCCGGGCCGGGGCGGTGTCCGCGCCGAGGACGGCGTCGGTCAGGACCCGCGGGGTGACGTCGCCGGCCGAGCGCACCCGCCCGTCGAGCAGCAGCTCGGCGATCACGGCGGTGATCAGCCCGCACCCCACCGAGGAGGACCGGACCAGGGACCGGCCGGTGAACGGGTCGTGGACGACGAGGAACAGCTGGCGCCGCAGCGGGTCCACGGGCAGCGGGACGCTCACCCCTCCTCCCACTGCCGGGGCCGCACCGCCGACAGGGTGAGGGTGCGGGCCCGGCGCTGCTCCAGCGCCCGCGCGGCCCCGGGGGCGAGCGCGTCGGGGTCCCACACGAACGAGGTGTCGAGCGCGACGTCGACGGTCCGCACGCCGGGCACCGCGCGCACGGCGTCGGCGGCGCGGTCGAGCAGCAGCCCCGTGAAGGTGCACCCCGGGCCGGTGACGCCGAGCGTGACGCGCACCGCGTCGCCGTCGACCTCGCAGGACCGGACCAGGCCCATCGCGCCCAGGCCCAAGGGGGCGCCGGAGGCGACGCTGCACGGGTCGTGCACCCGCTCCAGCGCCGCGGCGACGGCGGCCGGGTCGGGCGCGGGCGGCGTGGTGGGGGGCGGGGGCGCGGCCATCAGGCGCGGATGTCGGCCGGCGTCCCGGCGCGCCAGGCGGTGAACGGCTCGCGCAGCCCGCCGTGCTCCGCGCGGGCGACGGCGAACTCGTCGCCGGCCTGCGCGGCCACGACCGCGTCGAGGTCGACCCCGGCCATCCGCGCCCAGTTGCCGCCCACCATCAGGGCCTTGTCCTCGCGGGTGAGCGGGGGCAGGCCGTGCTTGGCCGCGAGCTCGGCCGGCAGCTGGAAGTCCCAGAACCGGTGCAGCGTCGGCTGGGGATGGGTGAACAGCGCGCCGTCGCTGTAGACGATCTTGCGGGGGCCGCCCCAGAACAGGAACTCGGCCATCACCTCGGCGAACCGGCCCGGGGCCTTCGCCAGGAGCATCGTGGTGACCTCGAGGTTGGCGTACACGTTGGGGAACCGGGCGATCGCGTACGCGGTCTCCGGCACGAACGCCATGCCGGCGTGGACGATCTCGAAGGCCAGCTCGGGGAAGCGCATCGCGGCGCCCTCGACGTCGGCCACCGAGTACGGCGCGAGCGGCACGGGGCCGTTGGGCAGCGCCTTGTGCACGGCGACGACCCGGAGCCCCAGCTCGGCGGCCCGCTCGTAGAGCGGGAACATCAGCTCGGGGTCGTCCATGGAGAAGGTGCGGTACGGGTCGAGCTGGTCGGGGTAGAGCTTGAGCCCGACGGCCTCGGGCAGCCGGGCGCGCTGCTCGGCGAGGTCGGACAGGCACCGCTCCAGGCCCAGGGTGGGGTCGACGCCGAGGTAGGTGACGACCCGCCGCGGCCAGCGCCGGGCCAGCTCGACCGCCTTGTCCAGCGAGCAGAGCCCGTCGTGGAACAGCGAGTCCAGCCGCAGCACGTGGTAGACGAGCAGGTCGACGTCGCTCTCGAGGAAGTGCGTGTGGGCGAGCAGCTCGGCCGACTGGTCGGTGAGGAACCGCTCCGCCGGCACCTGCTCGCCGGGCGGGTTGAACGTCGCGTGGATGCCGTGGAACCCCTGGCGCACGGCCTCGCCGACCGGCCCGCGGGCGTTCTCGGGGGCGAGGTTGTAGGCGTGCGCCACGGCGTTCACGACCGGCACGTCGTCGATCACTGCGGACCTCCTGGCGACATCGGCGGATCCCGACACCTTATGTGTTCGTGTGACGGTCGTCCATCATCTGCAATGAAGTGACCCCGAGTTGGCCCAGCAGTGCCGCGTTGTCCTCGACGTGCCACAGCTCCGTGATCAGGCCGTTGCGCACGCGGACGGCGTCCATTCCGCCGAACGCCACGCGCCGGCCGGTGGGCGCCAGGCCGAAGAGCGGGCCGGTGTGGGTCCCGCGGAAGGTCCACCAGTCCGCCGCCGACTCCGCGTCGCCGGTGGTACCGTGCAGGTCCATCGTCAGGTCGGGGAACGCGGTGTGGAACGCGGCGAGGACGTCGCGCAGCCCGTCGTGGCCCGGGCGCTGGCCGGGCACGGGGTTGTGGTCCACCACGTCGGGGGCGTAGAGCTGCTCCACCAGCTCCGCCCGCCCGCGGCCCCAGAGTTCGAGGATCGCGACGCGGAGCATCTCGGCAGGCTGCATCTCTGCTCCATTTCGATGACGAGCGTCTGGACAACGCTAGGGAAGACGACCACACTACCGGGTTCATGGACCTGAGCGTGATGCTGCCGACCGGCACCCCCGGAGTCACCGGTGCCGACGTGGTCGAGTGGGCGCGGCGCGCCGACGAGGGCCCCTACCGCTCCCTGGCGGTGCCCGACCGCGTCGCCTACGCCAACCTCGACCCGATGCTCGCCCTGGCCGCCGCGGCCGCGGTGACCCGGCGGGTGCGGCTGATGACCTACGTGGCCCTCGGCGGCGTGCGCAACCCCGCGGTGTTCGCCAAGGAGGTGGCGACGCTGTCGGTGCTCGCGCCCGGCCGGGTGACCATCGGGCTGGGCATCGGGGCGCGCCCGGCCGACTACGAGGCGTGCGGCCTGGCGTTCGGCGACCGCGGCCGGCTGCTGGACCGGGCCCTGGAGAAGCTGGTGGCGCTGCGCGAGCGCCCGCACCCGGAGCAGGGCCTCGGACCCGACCTCGGCGACGTGGAGCTGCTCGTCGGCGGCGCCTCGCCGCGCGCGATGGGGCGGCTGCTGACCCACGCCGACGGCTACGCCCACGGCGGCGTCATCGCCCCGATCTTCGCCGCCGAGTCCGGCGCCGTCCGCGCGGCCTGGGCGGGCGCGGGCCGCAGCGGCGCGCCCCGGCTGGTGGCGAGCACGTGGTTCTGCTCCGGGCCGGAGACCCGGCCGGTCGCCGACGCCTGGCTGGAGTCCTACATGGTGCAGGGCGGCCCGCCGGAGTTCGTGCGCGACACCATCAAGTGCGGCGCGGACGCCGTGCGGGAGTCGATCGGCACGTTCGCCGCGATGGGCGCCGACGAGATCGTGTTCTTCCCGACGGTGAGCGCGGTCGACGAGCTCGACTGGCTCACCTCCGTGGTCGACGGCCTGCCCGCCGACCTCACGACCCTGGCCCCGCCGGATCTGGAGCGGCGGACCGCCGAGGCGCTGGCGGCCCTCGGCCCGCCCCCGGGGCCGGTCCCCGCCGGCGCGCCCGGCGGGGCGTAGTCCCGTGTCCGCCCGGGCCGGGCGCGGCGGTGCGGCGGCGCCGATCGTCGCCGCGCGGGGTCTGGTCAAGCGGTTCGGTGCGGTCACCGCGCTGGACGGCGTCGACCTGACCGTCGGTCCGGGCGAGATCGTGGCGCTGGCCGGGGAGAACGGGTCGGGCAAGTCGACGCTGGCCGGGATCCTCGCCGGCGTGCACGCCCCCGACGCCGGCGAGCTGCGCGTGGACGGGACGCCGCGGGTGCTCACCCGCCCGCGCGACGGGCTGGAGGCCGGCGTCGCGCTGGTGTCGCAGGAGCTGACCGGCGTGCCCGCGATGAGCGTCGCCGAGAACGTGCTGCTCGCACGGCTGCCCGGCCCGGCGTCGCGGGTGCGGCGCCGGGAGCTGGTCGCGCGGGCGCGGGAGTGGCTCGACGCCGTGGGCGTGGACGTCGACCCGGCCGCGTCCTACCGCAGCCTGCGCGCCGGCGACCGCGAGCTCGTCGAGGTGGCGAAGGCCCTCGCCGCCCGGCCGCGGCTGCTCGTGCTCGACGAGGCCACCGCCCGGCTGCCCGACCCGGACCGGCTGTTCGCGCTGGTCGAGCGGCTGCGGGCGGAGACCGGCCTGGCCGTGCTGTTCGTGACCCACCGGCTGCGGGAGATCCACCGGCTCGCCGACCGCGCCGTCGTGCTGCGCGACGGCCGACTCGCCGGCGAGCTCGACCGGGCGGCCCTGTCCGACGCCGCGATCACCCGGCTGATGGTCGGCCGGGAGCTGTCGGACCTGCACGCCAAGCCCGCCGTGCCGCGCGGGGGGCGGGTGCTGCGGATCGACGGGCTGGTCACCGACCGGTCCCCGCAGCCGCTGCACCTCGACGTGCACGCCGGGGAGATCGTCGGCGTCGCCGGGCTCGTCGGGTCCGGGCGCTCCGAGCTGCTGGAGACCATCGCCGGGGCGCGCCGGCCCCGGGCCGGGCGGGTGCTGGTGGACGACCGCGCCGTGCCGCCCGCCGACCCGCGCGCCGCCGCCCGGCGGGGGATCGCGCTGGTGCCCGAGGACCGCCGCGCGCAGGCGCTGCTGCTGCGCCACGGCGTCGCGGCCAACCTCGCCCTGGCCGAGCACCGCCTCGCCGGGCGCGCCTCGCGGTCCCGCGAGCGCGTCCGGGCCCGCCGCGCGATCGACGCCCTGCGCATCCGGTGCGCCGGCCCGGACGCCCCGGTCGGCAGCTTGTCCGGCGGCAACCAGCAGAAGGTCGTCCTGGCCCGGGCGCTGGCGGGCGAGCCCCGCGTGCTGCTGCTCGACGAGCCCACGCGCGGCGTCGACGTCGGCGCGAAGGAGGACATCTACCGGTTCGTCACCGCCGCGGTCACCCGCGGGGTGGCGGTGCTGATGGCCTCGTCCGACCTGCTCGAGCTGGTCGGGCTGGCCGACCGGGTGCTCGTGCTGCACGACGGCCGCGCCGCCGGGACCGTCCCGCGCGCCGCGGTCACCGAGGAGCGCCTCGCCCTGCTGGCGGCGGGCGGGGAGGAGGGTCGCGATGACTGACACGACGCGCACCGGGACGACGCGCGCCGGCACGACGGGCACCGGGACGCACCGGGCGGCGCCGCCGGCGGGACCGCCCGGCCCGGGGGCGGCCCGGCGGTCGCGGGCCTGGGACCTGGTCGCCCCCTACGCGGGCGTCGGCTCGGTCCTGGTGGCGCTGTGCGTGCTGCTGGCGGTGACGCAGCCGCAGTTCGCGACGGCCGCGAACCTGGTCAACATCCTGGAGACCAACGCCGTCACGCTCGTGCTCGCCGTCGGCCTGACGTTCGTGCTGCTCACCGGCGGGTTCGACCTATCGGTGGGCGGAGTGCTCGCGCTCACCGGCGTGGTGCTCGCCGACCTGGTCGGCCGCGGCTGGCCCGCGCCCGCCGCCGTCCTCGCGGTGGTGGCCGGGGCGGCCCTGCTCGGCCTCGCCGTCAACGGGCTGCTCGTCGCGCGGGTGGGCCTGTCGTTCTTCGTCGTCACGATCGGCACGGCGTCGGTGTTCCGCGGGCTCGCGCAGCTGTCCACCGGCGGGCAGTCGGTGCCGCTCTACGACAGCGACTTCCTCGTGGCGCTGGGCTCGGGCCGGGTCGCCGGGATCCCGTGGGCCGTGCTCGTCGCCGGGGTCGTGTTCGTCGTGGCGCTGCTCGTCGCGCGGTACACCGGCTACGGCCGCATGGTCTACGCGGTCGGCGGCAACGCCGAGGCCGCCCGGCTGGCCGGGCTGCCCGTCGCCGGGGTGCGCGCGTCGGTCTACGCGATCGCGGCCGGGCTGGCCGGGCTCGCGGGGGTGCTGCTGGCCGGGCGGCTGGCGTCGGCGTCGCCCGCGGCGGGCGCGGGCATCGAGCTCACGGTGGCCGCCGCCGTGCTGCTCGGCGGCACGAGCTTCGCGGGCGGCTCCGGGACGCTGCTGGGCACGCTGCTCGGCGTCCTGTTCCTGGGCGTGCTGTCCAACGGCCTCACCCTGGCCGGCATCAGCGCCTTCTGGCAGGGCGTGGTGTCCGGGGCCGTGCTGCTGCTCGCCGTCCTCCTCGACCGCCTCCGGGCCCGCCGGGCCCCGAGCTGACCCGACCCCGGGAGCCGACCATGAAGAAGACCGCCTCGCTGCTGGCGGGCGCCGCCGTGCTGCTCGCCGCCTGCGGCGCCCCCGCCGCGGCCCCCGCGGCCGGGGGCGCCGACACCGCCATCACGGTCGGCTACTCGCTGCCGCTGCCCGACCCCACCTACGAGCTGCTGCTCGCGGGCGTCACCGCGGACATCGAGGCGGCCGGGGGCAGCGTCCGCTCGGCCAACGCGCAGTTCGACCCGGGCAAGCAGATCTCCGACATCGACTCGCTGGTCACCCAGGGCGTCGACGTGCTCATCGTCGGCCCGCTCGACCCGCGCGCCGTGCGCCCGGCCCTGGACCGCGCCCGCAACGCCGGCATCGAGGTCATCGTGCAGGAGGGCACCGCCGGGCCGGACGCCTACGGCGACGTCGCCACCACGACCTTCACCCGCAACGCCGACGCCGCCCGCGCCGCCGCGGAGTACCTGGCCGAGCAGGTGCCCGGCGGGTCCGTCGGGGTGCTGGCCGGGCCGCCGGTCGCCGACGTGCTCGTCGACCGCAACACCGGCTTCGACTCCGGCGCGGCCGCGGCCGGGCTCACCGTGCTCGACCGGCAGGAGGGCAACCCCGCGCAGCCCGACGTCACCGGCCGGCAGATCGCCGACGCCTGGCGCACGCAGTTCGGGGCGCGGATGCAGGGGATCCTGAGCTTCAACGACGAGACGGCCGTCGGGGTGGTGTCGGCGTTCGCCGACGACTTCCGACCCGTCGTCGTGAGCATCAACGCCTCGCAGGCCGGGGTCGAGCTGGTGCGCAGCGGCGCGGTGGCCGCCACCTGGTCGCTCGTTCCCGTCGAGTACGGCCACCTGCTGGCCTGGGCCGCGCAGGAGGCGGCCGCGGGGCGCGACCTGCCGCCCGTCATCAACATCGAGATGCCGCGGGTGGACGCGGGGAACGTCGGGTCCTGGACGCCGCCGCAGGAGCGGATCGGGCAGCCGTTCACCGTGGAGCTGGAGGACCGGGGCGGGGAGTCCTACCTGGTCCTGCCCGAGGGCGCGGTCTGACCGGACGGGCTCCTCCCCGGCGGGGGGAGCCCGCAGCGGGCCAGCTCCAGGTCGAGGGTCTCGCGGAAGTAGGCGTCGTCATCGCCGGCGACGTAGCGGAGCTGGCCGAACACCTCCATCGACACGCAGCCGTGCAGCCGCACCCAGCTGTCGGTGCCCACCGCGATCAGCCCGACCGCCGCCGCGTACCCCAGCTCGGCGCGCATCGCCTCCAGGCGGCGCGCGACGGGCGGGGTGAGGGCGGCCAGCCGCGCCGCGACCACCGCCTCGTCGACGAGACCGCGGTCGTGGCAGGCGGCCAGGATCCGGATGAGGTGCCCGCCGATCCGGGTGCCCGGCCCCAGCGTCCGCTCCGCCGGGGCGTCGTACCCGGGCACCGGGGCGCCGTAGGCCAGGCCGAACTCGGCGCGCCGCTCCAGGGCCCACCGGCGGTAGGCGGTGAACGCCGCGCGCAGCGCCGCCGCGGGGTCGCCCGCCGCCAGGTGCGGTGCGGCGGCCGCCTCGACCGCGTCGGCGTGGGCGTCGAAGGCGCGCACCAGCAGGTCGGTGAGCAGCTCGTCGCGGCTCGGGAAGTACCGGTAGACGTTCGACACCGCCATCCCGGCGTCGCGGGCCACCGCCCGCAGCGACAGCCCGGCGGGCCCGTGCTCGGCGAGGTGGCGACCGGCGATGTCGCGCAGGGCCGCCTCGGTCTCCCCGCGCCGGCGGGCGCGGAGGTCGGGACGGGCGGGCGGCACGGGGGAGAGGGTAGCGACCGGTTGACCGCCCGGGCGTTGTGGTGAACAGTGTTCTCTGAAAGAGCACCGTTCACAGAGGAGTGCCCGTGTCCGTCCCCCTGCCGCAGCGCGCCGCCCCGACGCGCCGCCGCCCGCCCCGCAGCGTCGTCGCCTTCACCGTGCTCTGGCTCGCGGTCAGCGCCACCGCCCTGTGGCTCGGCGGCGAGCAGCTGCCGTTCGACCGGCCCGCCGCGGCCGGCCGCCCGACGTCGGCCCAGGTGCTCGGCGGGTGGGCGAACACCGCCGCCGCGCTGCTGCTCGTCGCCATCACCCTGCGGATCACGCGGCACCGGCCCGCGCCCGACCTGGCCGCCCGCGCCCCGGACCGCCGCGGCGCCGCCCGCGAGCTGGGGCTGCTCCTGGGCTGGGTCGTGCTCGTCACCGCCGTCGGCTGGGTCCTGGGGCGCGCGCTCGGCGACCACCCGTTCGGCCTGCACCTGCCCGGCTCGCTCTACGGCATCAGCAACCCCCCGAGCGCGGGCTGGATCGCGGCGTGGTGCGCGTTCAACCTGGTCGCGTACGCCGTGGTGCCCTACGCGGTGTTCCGCGCCCGCGGCTACGACCACCGGCAGCTGGGCCTGCGGTCCGCCGACCGGCGCGGGGACCTGCTGCTCATCGTCGTGATCCTGGTCGTGGAGAGCGTCCTGGAGTTCGCGACGCTGGGCGGGCCGCTGCTCGCCCTCGCCCCCGGTGACGCCGCCCGCGCGATCCCGCTGTCGTTCGCGGTGAACCTCGTCGGCACCGTGCTGCCGATCGCGATCCTGATCTACGGGATCATGCTGCCCCGCTTCATGCGGCTCACCGGCTCGGTGCCCGCCACGGCGATCCTGGGCGGGCTCGCGTACGCGCTGATCCACGTCTTCGACGGCTGGGCGCTCTACACCGACCTGCGCACCGGCGTCCTGACGCTGTGCTTCCTGGTCCTCCAGTACTTCGGCCCCGGACTCATCAAGGCGGTGCTGACCCAGCGCACCGGCAACGTCTGGGTGCACGTGTGGGGCTACCACGCGATCGCGCCGCACGCGACGGTCGACGCCCCCACCGTCGTGCACCTGGTCCACGGGCGCTAGGTGCCGCACCCCGGGACGCCGCCGACGCGGGCCGGCCCGGCCGTGGTCACCGGTCGGGTGCGCGAGCGGCCGGATCCGGCCGGTCCCGCACCCGTCCGCCGATCACGGCCGCTGCCGGCGGCGGGACGGCCGCGGCCTCACCCCGCGGCGGCCGCCCCCTTGCGGCGGATGTGGTCGGCCGCGCCGTTGGCCCGCGCGGCCTCGTACATCCAGTCGTTGTCGATCACGCCCAGGACGCTGCCGTCCTCGCCGATCCCTGCGATGGGACCGAAGCCGAACGCGAGCATCGTCGTGCCCTCGGGCCCGACCAGCGGCATGTGCGAGACGCCACCGGCCTCCTTGAGGTACTCGCCGGCGCGCACGTACCGGTCCGCGTAGCCCCACCAGCCGCTCAGCGTGAAGGCGTGGGCGGCGCCGAAGTGCTTGTGCAGGGCGGCGACGGTGCCGGGCTCGACGCGGAGCAGGAACACCATGAGGCCGGTGTCGTCGTCGAGGTGGAGCAGCTTGAACGCGGTGCCGGGCATGCCCCACGGCGTCCACGGGACGTCGCCGGCGCGCACCAGCTCCGAGCCGTCGGCGAAGGTCGTGCCGTAGCGGGCGTGCACCGCACCGGGCGAGGGCTCCGGCTCGGGCGGCGCGGACGCGAGCTGCTCGGGGACGGTCGTGGTCATGGCGGCCTCCGGGTCGTGGGCGGGGACCGATCGCACCGCCGCCGCGGTGGCCGCGTCCAGGTCGGTTCTGGCCCGGACCGGTAAGCGGGCCGTATCGTCCCTGGTCGGAGGTCCCGTGGACGTCGACGCCCGCCTGCTGCGCAGCTTCCTCGTCGTGGCCGAGGAGCGGCACTTCGGCCGGGCCGCCGCGCGCCTGTTCCTCACCTCCCCGGCGCTGTCGCAGCAGGTGCGGCGCCTGGAGCGGACGGTCGGGACGCGGCTGTTCGAGCGCGACTCCCGGCACGTCGAGCTGACCGAGGCCGGCACCGCGCTCGTGCCCGTCGCCGCCGACGTGGTGCGGGCGGCCGACGCCGCCTCGGCCGCCGTGGCCCGGATCCGCCGCACCGCCCGCCCGGTGGTGGAGGTCGGCTACATGGCCGCCAGCGGCCAGCTGCTGCCCCGGCTGCGCGAGGTGCTGGCGGGGAGCGGGATGGCCCTGCACGGGCGCCGCCTGGAGTGGGGCGAGCAGACCTCGGCGGTGCGCGAGGGGCGGGTGGACGCGGCGTTCGCCCGCAGCCCCGTCGACGACGACGGCCTGCGCCTGCTGCCCGTGCTGTCCGAGGCGCGGGTGGCCGCGCTGTGGTCCGAGCACCCGCTCGCGGACCGCGCGACGCTGTCGATCGCCGATCTCGCCGGCGAGACGCTGGTCAGCTCGGTCACCGCGCCCGAGCGCTGGCGGCGGTTCTGGCACGTCGACCCGCGGCCGGACGGCAGCGCGGTGCGCCGCGGACCCGCCGTCGAGAACACCGAGGAGATGCTGGAGGTCGTCGCGGCGCGCCGGGCCGTGTGCATCACCGCGGCGTCGGTGCCCGGCTACTACCGCCACCCCGGCGTGGTGTTCGTGCCGGTCCGCGACATCGCCGAGTCCGAGGTGGTGCTGTGCTGGGCGCGCGACGACGGCCGGGACCGGGTGCGGACGCTGGTCGCCGCGGTGCGGGAGCTCCTCGCCGCACCGCGGTGAGCGCCGCGCCCCCGGCGGGGGCCCGGGGTGGCATCCTCCCCCGGGGGCGGCGTCCCGCCGGCGCGCGCCGCCGGCCGGGGCGCGGGACGCCGGAACGGGGGAGTCGTGGACGAGGCGGGGCAGGCGGGCACCGGGGCGCCGCGCTGGACGTTCCTCACCAACCACGCGCACGTGCTGCTGGCCATCGCGGCCGACCCGTCGGTGCGCATGCGCGACATCGCCGTCCGCGTCGGGGTGACCGAGCGGGCGGTGCAGCTGATCGTCGCCGACCTCGTCGAGGCCGGGTACCTCACCCGCGACCGGGTCGGGCGGCGCAACCGCTACGCCGTCAACGAGGGCGGTGCGTTCCGCCACCCCGCCGAGGCCTCGCACCGCATCGGGGAGCTGCTGGCGCTGTTCCGCGAGGACGCCGGGGAGGCTTGACGAGCGAAACGCGCTTCGCATATCCTCCTTCGCGAGGGGAGTACCTCGAACAGGCTCAGGTCGTCAGTACGGCGTCTCCGTGGACGTCCGGCCGAGCCCGCCCACCCCGCGTGCGTGGGGCGGAGGGAGACCTCACCGCGATGCGCCGGCCCGGCACCCCCCGAGCCGGGCCGGCGCCCGCCGTGAGAGGAACACCCCCGTGTCCGTCCCCCTGTGGGCCTGGCTCACCGTCCTCGGTGCGATCCTGGTCATGCTCGCGATCGACCTGTTCGCGCACCGCCGGGCGCACGTCATCGGCGTCCGCGAAGCGGCCGGCTGGTCGGCGTTCTGGGTCGCCTGCGGCGTCGCGTTCGGTGCGCTGATCTGGTCGGTGTACGGCGCCGAGTTCGGCCAGCAGTACTTCGCCGGCTACCTCATCGAGAAGTCGCTGTCGGTGGACAACGTCTTCGTCTGGGCCGTCATCTTCGGCTTCTTCGCCGTGCCCCGCGAGCTCCAGCACCGCGTCCTGTTCTTCGGCGTGCTCGGCGCCCTGGTCCTGCGCGGCCTGTTCATCGCCGGCGGGTCCGTGCTGATCAGCCAGTTCTCCTGGATCCTCTACCTGTTCGCCGCGTTCCTGGTCTTCACGGGCATTCGCATGGCGGTGCAGCGCGACGACCACATCGACCCGGAGAACTCGAGGACGCTGAAGCTGTTCCGCCGCTGGGTGCCGATGACCGACGCCTACCACGGCCAGAAGTTCCTGATCCGCCGCAACGGCGTCCTGCTGGCCACCCCGCTGCTCGCCGTCCTGGCGCTCGTCGAGATCACCGACGTGATCTTCGCCGTCGACTCCATCCCCGCGATCTTCGCCGTCACCGACGAGCCGTTCCTGGTCTTCACCGCGAACGCGTTCGCCATCCTCGGCCTGCGGGCGATGTACTTCCTGCTCGCCGACCTCATCCACCGCTTCGTGTACCTGAAGCTGGGTCTCGCGCTGGTGCTGGTCTGGGTCGGGGTCAAGATGGCCCTGAAGGTCGACCTGTTCTACATCCCGACCACGGTGTCGCTCGCGGTCATCGTCACGATCCTCACCGCGTCGGTGGTCGCCAGCCTGCGCGCCACCCGCGGGCAGGGCCGCCGCGAGGTGGTCGTCGAGGGCGCGCCGCCGTTCCGGACGGCCACCGCCGAGGAGCTGGCCGAGATCGAGCCGGTCTGGCGCCGGCCCGGGGCCCGGACCGGTCGGAGCCCCTCGTAGGGAGCGCCCCCGAGCGCCCGCCGGCCCGCCGCGCCCCGACCGGGGGCGCGGCGGGCCGTCCGCGTCCTGCGTGCGGTGGCCGGGGCGCCCGCTCACAGCCCCGCGGCGATGCCCAGGCGCAGCAGGTCGCCGGTGAAGTCGCACGACCAGCCCGTCCAGGCGTCGCGCAGCAGCTTCTCCGCGCCCGACCCGCGCGTGACGCCCTCCGCGCCCAGGATCCGCACGGCCCGCTCGGCGTTCGCGATCGCGGTGCGCACGGCCCGCTCCTTCGCGGCCGGGACGAGCAGCGCCAGCTCGGCCGGGTCGGCGCCGGTGTCGATCGCCTCCGCCGCCTCGGCGACCAGCAGCCTGGCCTGCCGCAGCTCCACCGCGCCGTCGGCGAGCTGCAGCGCCACGGCCTGGTGCTCGCGCAGCGGCCGGCCCCAGCTCGTGCGGGTGCCGGCCCGGTCCAGCGCCAGCTCGTGCGCGGCCCGGGCGACGCCGACGAAGACCGCGGCCAGCCCCACCGGCATCGCCGGCGTGGCCACCGCCAGCAGTCCCAGCGCCGCCCCCTCGTCGCCGATCCGGTCGCGCGCGGGCACGCGGACGCCGTCCAGGTGCAGCTCGGCGTGGAACCCCGACCGCAGCCCGAGCAGGTCGCTGCGGGTCCCGACCGACAGCCCGGGCGCGTCCGCCGGCACCCAGAACGCGGTCGTCGAGGTCGCGGGCGGGCCGTCGCCGGTGCGGGCGAACACGATGTAGGCGTCGGCGATGCCGGCGTTGGTGACCCACTGCGCCTTCGACCCGGTGAGCACGTACTCCTCGCCGTCGCGCCCGGCCCGGGTGGTGAGCGCGGTGCCGGGGCCGGGGTCGAACAGGTCCGAGCCCGCGCGGCCCGGCTCGTTGAGCGCGCCGCCGAGCACGGGGGCCTGCGCCCGGGCGAGCCACCCGAGCCAGCGCTCCCGCTGGTCGGGCGTCCCGGCCACCGCGACCAGCGTCGGCACCGTGGCGGTGAGGGCCAGGCCCGCGGCCGTGCCGGCGTCGGCGGCGCCCAGCTCCTCCACCGCGACGACCAGGTCGCCGACGGTCCCGCCGCCCCCGCCGTGCTCCTCGGGCAGCAGCAGCGACAGCAGCCCGGCCCCCGCGGCCGCGGCGACGACGGCGCGGTGCTCGTCGGGCGGGAGGTGGCCGTCGTGCTCGCGGTCGGCCCGCTCGACGCGCGGGGCGATCTCCGCCGCCGCCAGCGCGGCGGCGGTCTTCCGCAGGGCGTGGCGTTCCGGGGACTCGTGCACGGGGCCTCCTCGGGTCTTGACGCATTGTGTTCACGTTGCGATCGTCAGCACAACAGAGCGGGGGAGGTTTCCGTGGGGCGGTTCGACGGCTCGGTCGTGCTCGTGACGGGCGCGGCGAAGGGGCAGGGCCGGTCGCACGCCGTGCGGTTCGCCGAGGAGGGCGCCGACCTCGTCCTCGTCGACGTCGCCGCGGACCTGCCGGGGGTGCCCTACGCGCAGGGCACCGCCGAGCAGCTCGACGAGACCGCGGCGCTGGTGGAGCGGGCGGGCCGGCGCGCGGTCGTCGCCCGCGCCGACGTGCGCGACCGGGCGGCGCTGGACGCGGCCGTGCGGGCCGGCGTCGACGCGCTGGGCCCGCTCGGCGTCGTCGTCGCCAACGCCGGGGTCGTGCAGATCAAGCCGGCCGCCGAGGTGACCGTCGAGGACTGGGCCACGGTCGTCGGGACCAACCTCACCGGCACCTGGAACACCCTGCAGCTCGCGCTGCCCCACCTCGCGCCCGGGGCGTCGCTGATCGTCACCAGCTCGGCGGCGGGGGCGAAGGGCGTGCCGCACATGAGCCACTACTCGGCGGCGAAGGCGGGCCTGCTCGGGCTGGTGCGGTCGCTGGCCGCGGAGCTGGGGCCACAGGGTATCCGGGTCAACGCGGTGCTGCCCACCACCGTCGACACCGACATGGTGCGCTGGTCCTACCCGATGTTCCGCCCCGACCTGCCCGAGCCCGGGCCGGCGGACGTGCACGACGCGTTCGCCGCGCTCAACGTGCTGCCGGTGCCGTGGATCGAGCCGGCCGACGTCACCGCCGCGGTGCTGTGGCTGGCCTCGGCCGAGGCCCGGTACGTCACGGGCGTGACCCTCCCGGTGGACGCCGGGACCCTGGTGCGGTGAGCGGGCGCGCGCCCTCCCGCCCCGCTCCGGATCGCAGCGGGGTGACACCGCTCCGATCCAGCCTCAGCGGTGCCACCCCGCTGCGGTCCGGGGAGGGCGTGCGGTGAGCGTCGCGCTCGTGACCGGGGCGGCGCGGGGGCAGGGCCGCTCCCACGCCGTGCGGCTGGCCCGCGACGGGCACGACCTCGTGCTCGTCGACCTCGCCGGGCCGCTCGCGGCGCCGTACCCGCCCGCCACCCCGGCCGACCTCGCCGAGACGCAGCGGCTCGTCGCCGCCACCGGGCGCCGGGTGCTCGCGCGGCGCGCCGACGTGCGCGACGCCGCCGCGCTGCGGGCCGTCGTCGAGGAGGCCGCCGCGGAGCTGGGCGCCGTGGACGTCGTGGTGGCCGGGGCGGGGATCGCGGGCGGCGGCCCCGCGGCCGGGCTGGCCCCCGAGGCGTGGGACGCCGTCGTCGACACCGACCTCACCGGCGTCTGGAACACCGTGCAGGCGGTGCTGCCCGGCATGGTCGCCGCGCGCCGGGGCGCGGTCGTGCTGATCGGCTCGGCCAACGGCGGCCTGAAGGCGCCGCCGCACCTCGCGCACTACGCCGCGGCCAAGCACGGCGTCGCCGGGCTCGTGCGGGCCCTGGCCGCCGAGCTCGGCCCGCTCGGGATCCGCGTCAACGGCGTCCACCCCACGGCCGTCGACACACCCATGATCCACAACGAGGCGACCTACCGGCTGTTCGGCGTGGCCGACCGGGCCGGCGCCGCGGAGGCCTTCGCCGGCCTGCACCCCCTCGGCGTGCCGTGGGTGCAGCCCGAGGACGTCAGCGCCGCGGTCGCGTTCCTCGTGTCCGAGCAGGCCCGGTTCGTCACCGGCGTGGCGCTGGCGGTGGACGCGGGGCTGTCGGTGCGCTGAACCCGCTCACCCCTCCTCGCTGCTCCACCGCAGGAGCCGGCGGCGCAGCACGAGGAACGACCGGTCCAGCGCGAGGCCGAGCACGGCGACGGCGACGACGGCCACGTACATCTGCGCGGTCGCGAGCGTGGCCCACGAGGAGGTCATGAGCCGTCCGAGCCCGTCGGGCGAGACGACCATCTCCGCCACGAACACGCCGATGACGGCGCCGACGAGGCCGATGCGGGCGCCGGTCGCGATGCCCGGGAGCGCGGCGGGCAGCACGACCTCGCGCAGGATCCGCCGCGGCGGCACCCCGAAGGAGCGGGCGGACCAGACCAGGTGGTGGTCCACGCGCGACGCCGCCGCCGATGTGGCGAGGACGATCGGGAAGAACGCCTCCAGGAACCCCAGCGCGATCTTCGACGCGGCGCCGAGGCCGAACAGGATCACGATCGCGGGGTAGAGCGCGATCTTCGGCACGCCGAAGCCGTAGGCGAGCAGCGGCCGCGCGGCGCGCCGGGCCACGGTGACCCGGCCGGTGAGCAGGCCGAGCAGCACCCCGCAGACCAGCGCCAGCCCGAACGCGGCCAGCACCCGGCCCAGCGTGGTGAGCACCTCCGCGGGCAGCCGGCCCGAGGCGGTCAGCGCCGCCGCGGTGCGCCCGACCGCCGCCGGGGGCGGCAGCGCGAACGGGCTGACGCCGGACAGGGCCAGGCCCTGCCAGGCCGCGAGCAGGACGGCGATCGGCAGGGCGCCCAGCAGCAGCCCGCGCCCCGGCCGGGGCACGCCGGCGGGGGCGGTGGTGCTCACACCTCCCCCTCGAACCAGTGCAGGGTCCGCCGCACCGCAGCGACCAGCGCGGCGTCGAGCAGGGCCCCGATCGTCGCCACCACGAGGCCGGTGCCCCAGACGCGCAGGTTCTGGCCGATGTCGAGGTTGTCGAACAGGTAGGCGCCCACCCCCGAGCGGCGCACGAGCAGTTCGGACGCGACCAGGGTGAACAGCGACAGCGTGACGGCGATCCGCAGCCCGGACAGCACCTGCGGCAGCGCGGCGGGGAGGACGACGCCCGCGACGGTGCGCCACCGGCCCGTCCCCAGGGCGCGGGCCGACCAGACCAGCCTCTCGTCGACCCCGGCGGCCCCGTGGTAGGCCGACACGACCAGGGGGATGAGGCTCCCCAGCACGATCACGAGGACCTGGCTGAGCCAGCCCGCGCCGAACCACAGCACGAACAGCAGCACGAACGCCACCTTCGGCACGGGGTAGAGCAGGGTGAGCACCGGGTCGACCAGCGCCCGCACCACCCGGACCCGGGCCATCACCAGCCCGAGGGGCACCCCGATCACCACGGCCAGCCCCAGCCCGGCCGCCCAGCGCCCGGCCGACGCGGCGAGCCCGGCGGCGAAGACCGGGTCGGCCAGCACGGCCCCGGCCTCGCGCAGGGTCGCCGAGAACGGCGGCACCGACTGCTCGCGCACCCAGCCCAGCCGCGGCGCCAGCTCCCACAGGCCCAGGGCGACCAGCACCGCGACCGTCCCGGGCAGGACCCGGGCCAGCAGCGCGGCCCCGCGCGACGGTCGCGCGGGGGCCTCCGGGCGGGCGGGGGCGAGCAGGCCGGCCGTCACGGCACCGGCACCGGGTGGCGCAGGAGGTCCCAGACGCGCGCGTGGAGGTCCGCCGCGCGGGCGTCGCCGACCAGGGCGGACCGGTCGCGCGGCCGCGGCAGCTCCACGGGCAGGTCGGCGAGGACGCGCGCCGGACGCGGGGAGAACACCACGATCCGGTCGGCGAGCAGCACGGCCTCCTCGACCGAGTGGGTCACGAACAGCACCGTGCCGCCGGTGCGGGCGAGCAGGCCGGTCAGCTCGTCCTGCAGGACCGCGCGGGTCTGGGCGTCCAGCGCTCCGAACGGCTCGTCCATCAGCAGCACGTCCGGTCCGACGGCGAGCGTGCGGGCGATCGCCACGCGCTGCTTCATGCCGCCCGAGAGCTCCTTGGGGTAGCGGCCCTCCGCCCCGGCCAGCCCGACCTGGGCGAGCTGCTCGCGGGCCCGCTCGCGCGCGGCCCGGCGGTCCAGGCCGGCCCGGCGCAGGCCGTAGGCGACGTTGTCCAGCACGGTCAGCCAGCCGAACAGCGCGAACTCCTGGAACACGACGCCGCGGTCCGGGCCCGGCCCGGTCACCGGCCGGCCGTCCACCGACACCGTCCCCGCCGTCGCCGGGACGAAGCCGCCGACGACGTGCAGCAGCGTCGACTTCCCGCAGCCCGACGGGCCCACGAGGGCGACGACCTCCCCGGTGCGCACGGCCAGCGAGACGTCGTCCACGGCGAGCGTGCGGCCGCGCCGGTTCTCGTAAGCCATGCTGACGCCCGCGATCTCGACCTTCGCGGACCCGGCCGCGGCCGTCACGACCCGCCCGCCGCGAGGCTCGCGTCGACGTGGTCGGCCACGCGCGGCGCCTGCGTGCCCTGCTCGGCGGCGAGGAAGTCCCAGGTGGCCTGCAGCGCGTCGGGGTCGAGCGCCCCGCCCGGCGGGCGGTAGTAGTCCTGCTCGCCGAGCAGGTAGCCGTCCAGCACCTCGGCCGGGATCTTCGTGACCTCGGAGGTGTTCGCGATGACCGCCTCCCGGTTGGCCGGGTCGGCGATGTAGTCGGCCACGGCGGCGAAGTCGCGCACGAAGCACCGCACGGCCTCGGGCTCGCGCTCGACGGCGTCGCGGCTGAAGGCCTGGAGCAGCTGGGGGAACTCGGGCGCCACGTCGGTGACCGAGAACAGCGGCCGGAACTCCCCGGACGCCATCGCCGCCCCGTAGAAGGGCTGCGCGAACGGGCCCGCGGTGATGCGCCCGCTGGCCAGCGCCTCCTGCATCTGCGGGTACGGGACCTCCACCACCTCGTAGTCCGCTCCCGGCTCCAGCCCGGCGTCGCGCAGCCGGGCCTCCTGCACGTAGTTGGTGGAGTTGCCGGTGCCCGAGGTGGCGACGGTCGTGCCCCGCAGCTGCTCCGGCGCGGTGATGCCGCTGTCGGCGCGCACCAGCCAGGTCGTGGAGAAGCCGGGCGCGCGCTCGGAGAACAGCGTCCCGGTGAGGACCAGGTCGACGCCCTGCTGCACGGCGTTCGCCGCCGACAGCGAGCCCACGGTCGCCCCGTCGAGCGTGCCGGCGGCCAGCGACTGCGCGCCCAGCGCGCTGCTGGTCAGCTGCTGCCACTCGAGCCGGTAGCAGCTGCCCAGGCCGGGGGCCCGCGCCGGGTCGGCGATCATCACGTACTTGATCTCGTCGCCGGGCACGCCCCAGCCCATGCGCAGCACGGGCGGCCCGCCGTCCGCGGGCGCCGCGCCCGCGCCGCAGCCGGCGAGGACGGCGGCGAGCAGCAGGGCCACCAGGACGGGCGCGGTGCGGCGGGACCGCGGGGCGGGAACGGGCCGGAGCAGAGCCATGGGAACCTCCCGGAGGGTTCCCGCGAGCGTAGCGTTCGTGTGACGAGCGTCAATCAGCCAACAGGGGTCGTCAGTACCCGTGCTCCCGCACGTGCCGCACCGGCTCGCCCGCCGCGCACCGGCGCAGCTGGTCGCCGACCAGCCGGTAGGCCCGCGCCCGCCAGTGCGCCGACGACCCCGCGACGTGCGGGGTGATCAGCACGCCGGGCGCCGCCCACAGCGGCGAGTCGGCGGGCAGCGGTTCGGGGTCCGTCGCGTCCAGCGCGGCGCGCACCCGGCCCTCGTGCAGGGCGTCGAGCAGGGCGGCGGTGTCGACGAGCGCGCCGCGCGCGGCGTTGACCAGCAGCGCCCCCGGCGCCATCCGCCGCAGGAAGGCCGCGTCGACCAGCCCCGCGGTCTCGGGGGTGGCCGGGGTGAGCAGGACGACGACGTCGGCGCCGGGCAGCAGCGCGGGCAGCGCGTCGGGCCCGTGGACGCCGGGGCGCGGGCGGCGGGCGATGCCGTCGACGTGCGCGCCGAAGGCCTCCAGCCGCGTCCGCACGGCCGTCCCGATCGAACCCTGGCCGATCACCAGCACCCGCGAGCCGGCGACGTCGCGGGCGGCGGGGCCGGAGCCGAAGGCCAGGTTGGCGCCGGTGTCCCAGTGCTGCCGGCGCTGGGCGTCGAGCAGCTCGGGCAGCCGCTTCTGCATCGCCAGGACCACGGCGAGCACCCACTCGGCGACCGGCCCGTCGTGCACGGGCCCGGCGTTGGCGAGCTGCACCCCCGCGGGCAGCGGCGGCACCCAGTCGACGCCGGCGTTGAGGGTCTGCACCAGCCGCAGCCGCGGCATCGCCGGCAGGGCCGCCGCGAGGGCCGGGCCGGCGGCGGGGGACAGGACGACGACCTCCACCTCGGCGTCCCGCCCGCCGTCCCCCGGCCAGTCCTGCAGCTCCACCGCGGTGGGGAGCTCGCCGAGCTCCTCGCGCAGCGCGTCCGGGGGCAGGCGGACCAGCACGGCGGGCTCCTCACACGTCGACGACGACCGTCACGATCGTCGCACGGACGGCGGGCCGGTCCGGCTCCTGCCCGGCACGACCAGCGCGGCGGCGAGCCCGACCACGAGGACGGCCGCGGCGACCAGGAGGGCGCGGGCGTAGCCCGCCGTCAGCTCGGCGGCGGATCCCGCGCCGCCCCGCGCGGCGGCGTCGGCGACGGCGGCCAGCAGCCCCAGACCCACGGCCCCGCCCAGCTGCCGGCTGGCCCCGAGCACCCCCGAGGCGAGGCCGGCCTGCTCCCGGCGCACCCCGGACGTGGCGGCCGCGGTGACGGGCACGAAGCACAGGCCGATGCCCGCCCCGGTCACGACGGCCGCCACCAGGACGCCCGCCGCGGTGCCGCCGCCCGCCACCGTCGCGCTGAACAGCAGCAGCCCCGCGGTGGCCGCGGTGATCCCGGTCAGCAGCAGCGCCCGCGGCCCGGTCGCGGGCAGCAGCCGCGTCGCCACGGCCGACCCCGCGACCAGGACCAGGCTCAGCGGCAGGAACGCGAGCCCGGTCTGCAGGGGCGTCCAGCCCAGCACCAGCTGCGTGTGCAGGGACAGGACGTAGTAGGTGCCGAACAGGGCCGCCCCGAGCAGCAGCGCCACCGCGTTGGCGCCGGCGACGGCGCGCGAGGCGAACAGCCCCAGCGGGACGAGCGGGTGCGGCGTGCGCCGCTCGACCACGACGAACGCGGCCAGCAGCGCGAGCGCGGCGGCCAGCCCGAGCACGGTGTCCGGCGCCGCCGCGCCCCGCTCGACGGACCGCACGAGCGCCAGCACCAGCGCCACCGTGCCGCCGGTGACCAGGACGGCGCCCAGGACGTCCGCCGGCCCGCGGGCGGGGACCCGGTCCGGCGGGACCGACCGCAGCGCGAGCAGCACCACGACGGCGACGACGGGGACGTTGACCAGCAGCACCCACCGCCACCCCCCGACCTGGGTGAGCAGCCCGCCGAGCAGCACCCCGACCGCCCCGCCGGCGGCCGAGACCGCGGTCCAGGCCCCCAGCGCCCGGGTGCGCGCCGGCCCCTCGGCGAACGTCGTCGTGAGCACGGTGAGGGTCGCCGGGGCCAGCAGGGCGGCGCCCACCCCCTGCAGACCGCGGGCGGCGACGAGGTGCCACGGCTCCTGCGCCAGCCCGCCCAGGGCGCTGGCCACCGCGAACAGCACCAGGCCGCCGAGCAGCAGGCGCCGGCGCCCGTGCAGGTCCGCCAGCCGTCCACCGAGCAGCAGCAGCCCGGCGAAGGTGATCGTGTAGGCGTTGACGACCCACGGCAGCGCACCGTCGGTGAAGCCCAGGCCCGCGCGGATCTCGGCGAGCGCCACGGTGACGATCGAGGCGTCGAGCACCACCACGAGCTGCGCCAGGCAGACGGCGAGCACCAGGGCGCCGGCCCGGACGGGCGGACCGCCCGCCCCGCTCACCCGCACCCCCCGGCGTGCCCGTCCCCGCCCGCCGCCGCGACGACCGCCGCGGGATCGGAGGGGGCGGGGTCGGGCGGGGCCGGGTCGAGCGCCGCGGGCCCCGTCCCCAGCGCGGCGACGAAGGCGCCGAAGCGGTCGACGCCCCAGAACGGCTCGCGCCCGGCCCGGAAGAACGGCACCCCGAACACGCCGTCGCGGTGGGCGCGGGCCAGCGCGGCCGCCCCCTCCGCCCGCACCTGCGGGTCCTCCGGCGCGCCGGCGGCGGCGTCGGGGTCCACCCCGGCCCGCTCCGCGACGTCGGCGACGACCTCGCGGGTGCAGATGTCGCGGCCCTCCTCCCAGCGGGCGCGGTAGGCGGCGGCGCGGAACTCCGCCCCCCGCCCGGCCCGGGCGGCGACGAGCGCGGCGAGGTGGGGCAGGTCCCACCACGGGTCCCGGTCGACCGGCCAGCGGAGGACCAGGTCCAGCTCCGCGGCCAGCCGGCGGACGTCGTGCAGGATGTAGAAGTGCTTCGCCCGCGACATGGGCGTGTAGAGGTGCCGGGCGCGCCGTTCCTCGAGCAGCGCCGTCGTGTCGGCGTCGGGCTCCCAGTACGGCACGTGCTCCACCTCCGGCGGCAGGCCGCCGCCGGGCAGCCGCAGGGCGCGGTGGTGGGCGAGCCAGGAGTAGGGGCTGCGCAGGGAGAAGTACGCGACCGCCTTCGTCGTCGCCGTCGTCACCGGGGCACCTCCTGCGGCGCCCGCAGCGCGATGACGACCTGGTCGGCGTGCAGCACCGGCGTGCCGCGGTCCCAGGTCGTGCCGCGCAGCACGACGGCGTCGGGCAGCCGCCGCACCAGCTCCACGCGGTGCACCAGCTGCGCGCCCACCGGCACGGGGGCGAGCACGGCGACCCGCGACGCCGCGCCGACGAGCAGCAGCGTGCCGGGTGGCGCCGCGTCCGGCTCCAGCGCCAGCAGCGTGCCGCCGGCCTGGAACAGCGACTCGACGACCAGCGGCGCGGGCCAGCCCGCGGCGACCGGCTCGGCGGTGAACCACGCCTCTCCGCCGGTGACGGCCCGCGTCGCGACCACGTGGCTCCCCGGCCGGTGCTCGACGACGGCGTCGACGAACAGCACGGGCTCGCGGTGCGGCAGCAGGACGTCGAGGTCGACCTCGGGGGCGGGGCCGCTCGGGGCGGGCGCCGGGCCGGGCGGGGCCGGCTCCGGCGGACCGCCGTGGCGCAGCACGACCGTCGCGACGGGGCCGCGGTCGGTCGCGCAGCGGGCCCGCACGTCCAGGGTCCCGTCCGGCCCCGCCGTCACCGTGCAGGTCCAGTCGACGACGTCGCCCGGCCGCACCGGGGCGCGGAAGCGCGCCGACACCAGCTCCCGCAGCACCGGGGCCGGTGCCCCGCGCCGGTCGGCCCAGGCGCGCACCGACCGGTCCACGGCCTCGACCAGCAGCATCCCGGGCAGCACCGGGGCGCCGGGGTAGTGGCCGGCGAGGTAGGCGTCGTCGGGCCGGACGGTCAGCCGCGCGGTGACGCCGGCGTCGTCGGCGCGGTGCACCTCCGGCGCCACCCAGGACCGCGTCGCGGCGGGCGCGGTCACGGGCCGACCTCCAGCACCACGGCACCGACCGCCCCGTCGCGGCCGACGGCCGTCAGGACGGCGCGGCGCGGCGCGGCAGCGGGATCGGCGGCGGGGTCGGCGGCCGCGGCCGCGAGCACCGCGACGACCTGCACCGCGACGGTCGCCGCGCCGGTGTCGCCGACCGACCCGGCCGGGGAGAGCACGCGGCCGGGGTCGGCGCCCAGCGCGGCGCGCACCGCGGCGAGCTCGGCCTCCGCCGCGGGCCCGGGCGCGGCGGAGGTGCAGGCGGCCCACACCGGGCCGGGGGCCGCGGCGCGGCGCAGGCAGTCGACCAGCAGCGGACCCGGGTCCTCGCCCGCGCCGGCGAGCGCCAGCGCGGAGCCGGTGACCCGGCCCAGCACGGGCCGCCCCCCGGCGCGGGCGCTGCCGGCGTCCTCCAGCAGCAGCAGCGCGCACGCCTCGCCGACGGGCGCGGCAGCTGCGCCGTCGTCGCCGCGCAGCCGCCGGTGCCCCCACGCCCGCTCGGGGGAGAGGTCCTCGGCGGCCCCCACGACCAGCTGGCGGGCGTGCCCGCAGCGCACCGCCCGGTCGGCCCAGCGCAGCGCGTGCACCCCCGCGAGCTCCGCGCCCGCGACAGTGGTGTTGGGGCCGGTGAGCCGGTGGCGGATCGCGGTGTGCCCGGCCGGGCTGTTGAGCACGGTGTTGGGGAACGCGGCGGGGTCGACGAGGTAGGGCCGGGCCCCGGTGAGCGTGTCGCGGGTGAACGCGGTGATGCTGGCGGTGCTGCCGGCCGTGGTCCCCAGCACCAGCCCCAGGTCGGGGTCGCGCTCGGGCACCGCGTCCAGCAGCGCACCGGTGGTCACCATGACCAGCGAGGTCAGCCGGTCCAGCGAGCGGGTGCCCTTGCGGCCCAGCCGCTCCCGCAGGTCCAGCCCCACCACACCGGCCCGCTCGACGGGCAGGTCGGGGGTCGGGACGAGCCCGTCCCGCCCGGCGAGCAGGGCGGCGGCGACCTCGCCGGGGGCGTCCCCGACCGGGGTCGTCGCCGCCCACGCGGTGAGCACGGGGCGGTCCCGGACGGCGGCCGTCACGGCGCGTCCGTCCCGCGGATCGCCGCGACCGTGGCGTCGTCCAGCTCGACCAGGCCCCACTCCCGGCGCCCGGCGACCTCCGCGTAGCCGTGGGTGATCCGGCCCGTCGCCACCGGCAGCGCCTCGCCGTCGCGCAGCACGTGGACCTCCACCTCGGCGTGGAAGACGAGGTTCTTGAACACCTCGTCCACGGTGAGGACGACCGCGATCTCCTCCTCCATCAGCGCCTCACCGACGACGCGGACCCGCGCCCGGGGGACGGCGGGGATCCAGCGGCGGCGGGCGAGCAGGTCGCGCACGGAGATGCCCCGGCGGGCCAGGAACAGGTCGACGACCTCCTCCACCAGCCGCAGGTGCCCGGTCTGGGAGAGCCGCTCGTTCCAGTGGCAGTAGAAGTAGGGGACGCGGCGGCGCCACACCACGCCGTTGCGCCCGGCGAGCAGCCGCTGCGCCAGCGCGTCCGGCGCGGGGTCGGCCGAGTCGGCCAGCGATCCGTCCCCGCTGACCCGCGGGCCCGGCGCGGGGGCGCCGATCCGGTCGACGGCGTGCGGGGCCAGCGCGTCCGGCACCGCGGCGGCCTCCCCGGTCCAGTCCTCCCGGCGCAGCACCACCTCCAGCGCGCCGGTGGCCAGGCGCCGCTCCTGCTCGGTGCCGTCGTCCGCGGTGGTCACGGCGGAGGCGACGAGCGCGAACCGCAGCGGTCCCGCGTCGGGGACGGTCGGGCGCACGCGCACCCGCACGCGGTCGTCGAGGTGCATGCCGTGCAGGATCCGCAGGTCGGTGTCGACGACCTCGACGCACAGGCCGTGGTCGTCGTAGAGCTGGCGGGCGCCGAGCCCGGCGCCGCGCAGGTGCGCGAGGACGGCCTCCTCGAGCAGGTAGCCGACGTGCTTGAAGCCGATCCAGCTGCCGATGTTGGTGCCCTCGGAGTGCGGCGTCAGCTCCTGGACCGACTCGACCGCCAGGTCGACGAGCCGGGCGGCCACGTCGTCGGGGCCGGGCGCGTCGTCGGGGCCGGGCGCGGTGCGGGCGGGGTCGAGCGTGCTGGTCACGTCGTTCTCCTCGGGGTCAGGCGGGCAGCGCGGACAGGTCGACCGGCAGGCCGCGGCGCGGGGCGTCGGCGCAGGCGCCGAGCAGCAGCACCGCGTTGTTGCCGCCGAACGCGAGCGCGTTGTTCTGCACGATCCGCAGGTCGGCGCGGCGCGCGGTGTCCGGCACGCAGTCGACCGCGCACTCGGGGTCGGTGGTGGTGTGGTGGATCGTCGGCGGGATGAACCCGGCGTCCAGGGCGATCGCGCAGGCGACGGCGGCGAGCGCGCTGGCCGCGCCCATGGTGTGGCCGAGCATGGACTTCACCGACACCACGGGCGGCGGGGCGTCGCCGAACACGTCGTGGACGGCGCCGGCCTCCGTCGCGTCGTTGGCCGGGGTGCCCGTCCCGTGCGCGGACACCAGGTCCACCTGCTCGGGCTTCACGCCGGCCGCGGTGTGGGCGCGGGTCATGCAGCGGGCGATGCTGGTGCGGTCGGGCGCCACCATGTGGGTGGCGTCGCAGGTCAGGCCGTAGCCGAGCACCTCGCCGTAGACGGTGGCCCCGCGGTCCAGCGCCGAGGCGAGCGTCTCCAGGTGCAGCACGCCCGCCCCCTCGCCGGTGAGGATCCCGCGGCGGTCGACGGAGAACGGGCGGCAGACGTCGGGGGCGACGGTGCCCAGGCGGGTGAACCCGGCGAAGGTCTTGCGGGACATCGCGTCCGCGCCGCCGGCCAGGGCGAACTCCGCCTCGCCCAGGCGCAGCGCGTCGTAGGCGTAGCCGATGGCGTAGTTGCCGGCCGCGCACGCGGTGGGCAGGCACACGGTCTCGGCGCGCCGCCAGCCGAACTCGCGGGCGATCGACGTCGCCAGCCGGTGCGCCGGGACCCGCCCGAACACCTCGGCGGGGACGTCGCCCAGCGTGCCGGCGACGCCCGCGGCGGCGAGCGCCTCCAGGGAGTGCGACTCCGCGTCGGTGCTGCCGATCGACACCAGCCCGTCGCGGTCGGCGCCGTCGTCGGGGTCGACGCCGGCGTCGGCGAGGGCGAGCGCCGCCGCGGCCACCGCGAACTGGTCGGCGCGGTTGAGCTCGGCCGGGTCGGTGCGGCGCAGGTGCCGCGCGGGGTCGAAGCCGCGCACCTCGCAGCCGGCGTGCGACGGGAACCCCGCGGTGTCGAAGGCGGTGATCTCCGAGACCCCGCTGCGGCCGGCGGCCAGGCCCGCGGCGAACTCCGCCACGCCGGTGCCGATGCTGCTCACCACGCCGAGGCCGGTCACGACCACGCGGGTCTCCGGGCGGTCCACGGAGCTCAGCGGTCCCAGCCGGCGTGCTGGGCGACGACCTCGCGCACGCCGGCCAGGTCGGTCATGCGCCCGAGCTCGTCCTGCGGGATCTCGACGGCGAACTCGCGCTCCAGGGCGGCGAGGATCTCGATGGCCCGCAGCGAGTCGGCGTCGTGGTCCTCGGCGAACGAGTCGGTGGGACCGAGGTCCTCGGGCTCGATCTCCAGGATCTCGCAGACGATGTCCTTGATGCGCGCGGTGCGCTCCTCGGTCGTGACGGCCATCGCGGCCTCCCTGTTAGTCGGGTGCGGTCCCGACCGACGCTAGGAGCGGCCCGCGGGCGCGGGACCCCCCGACCGGTACCGGTGCCCGGGGGGCGCCGGTACCAGTGGTACCGCCTCGTCAGGCGGGTTGCGCCGCGCCGGCGCCGGTGAAGGCCAGCAGCTCCGCGACGAACTCGTCCGGCCGGTCCAGCTGCAGGCAGTGGCCCGCGCCCGGGAAGGTGCGCAGCCGGGCGTCGGGGATGCGGGCGGCGACGGCGTCGGCGTAGCCGGGCGGCTTGAGCCGGTCGGCCCCGCCCGCGGTGACGAGCACCGGCACGCGGATGCGCTCGTAGGGCGTGGTGTCCGGGGGCGGGCCGGTGGGGGCGGGCGCGCCGGGCGGGCGCAGGGCGAGCGAGGCGAACAGCTCCGAGGCCCCCGGGCGGGCCGCCTCGGCGTGCCGGACCCGCACCAGCTCGGCGATCACGGGGTCGTCCACGGGGGTGGCCACCGACAGGGCGACGTAGGAGGCCATCGCCTCCAGGGTGCCGTCGTAGGAGTCCAGCGCGGCCCGGGCCGCGCCGGTGACGGCGGGCCCGCCCGCGCTGACCAGGACGGCCCGCTGCACCGGCAGCAGCGGCTCGTCGGCGGTGAGGTCGCGCAGCAGCAGCAGCCCGCCCATCGACAGCCCGGCCGCGGTGAGGTCCCCGACGAGGCCCAGCTCCGCCACGGTGCGCGCGAGGTGCGTGCGGATGCGGCCGAGGGTGTCGACGAAGTCGCGGACCTTGTCGGTCTCCCCGAACCCGAGCAGGTCGGGGGCGATCACCCGGTGGTGGCGGGCCAGCGGTTCGAGCACCGGCCCCCAGCTCGTGGTGGCGCACTCGCCGTAGGCGCCGCCGTGCACGAGCAGCAGGGGCGGTCCGGACCCGCCCGACAGGACGTGCGTGCGGATGCCGTCGACGTCGAGGAACGTGCTCTCCACGGGTACCACTCCTTGTGTCGGGGTGACGGTCGTCGGGAAAGTAGCAGGCGGTACCGCCGGTACCCGGGGTCCGCGGCGGTCGGTACCGCAGGTGGGACGACCCGCTGCGCCCCGCGGGTCACGGTGGTCGGCATGCACCCCGGCCCCGCTGACGCCGCCCCCGTCGACGCCCCACCGAGCGCCTGCGTGATCACCGGCACCGGGCTGGTGACCAGCGCCGGGTCCTCGCTGCTCGCCGGGCGCAGCGGCCTCGCCCCGCTGCGCGCGTTCGACCGCGGCCGCTACCGCACCGGCCTCGCCTACGAGATCGACGACCGCGCCGGCGGTGCGGACGCCCCGGGCCGCGCGAGCGCCTGGCTCGTCGCCGCGGTGCGCGAGGCCCTGGCCGGCCGCGAGCCGGACCCGGGCGAGCGGGTGGCGGTGCTCGTCGGCACCGGCCTGCGCGAGCTGCGCTCGGTGGAGCTGTGGTGGGCCGCGGGGGCGCCCGTCGACGGGCTGGGGGAGCTCGACCCGGGCGCGGCGCTGGCCCGCGCCACCGGGCTCCCGGGGGCGGTGACGCTCACCAACGCCTGCTCGGCGTCGCTGACGGCCCTGGCCCTGGCCGCGGACCTGCTCGAGCAGGACGAGGCCGACACGGTCGTCGTCGCGGGCGTGGACGCCATCACCGAGACCATGTTCGGCCTGCTCGACCGGGTCACCCCGGAGCCGCCGGACGCCCTGCGCCCCTTCGACGCCGACCGGCGCGGCGTGCTCATGGGGGAGGGGGCCGCCGCCGTCGTGCTGGAGCGCGCGGGCGGCCCGCGGCCGGCGCTGGCCCGCCTGCGCGGCGTCGGCACCGGCTGCGACGCCTCCCACGTCACCGTCCCCGACGCCGGGGGCATCGCCGCCACGATGCGCGACGCCCACCGCCGGGCGGGCGTCGCGCCCGGCGACGTCGACCTCCTGTTCGTGCACGGCACCGGCACCCTCGCCGGCGACGACGTGGAGGCCGCGGCCGTCGCGGAGGTCTTCGCGGGCGCCGCGCCCGTGGTGACCGCCCTCAAGTCGATGACCGGGCACACCTCGGGCGCGTCGGGCCTGGTGGCGCTGGTGACCGCCGTCGAGTGCCTGCGCGGCGGCGCCGTGCCGCCCACGCTCGGGCTGCGCACCCCGATCCCCGCGGCGGCGGACCTGGACCTGGTGACCGGGTCCCCCCGGTCGGGCCCCTGGGGCACCGCGCAGGTGAACGCGTTCGGCTTCGGCGGCGTCAACGCCGTCGCGGTGCTGGAGGCGGCGGCGTGAGCGGGCCCGGGATCGTCGTGACCGGGACCGGCCTGGCCCTGCCCGGGCCGGACGGCGCCCCCGTGGACCCCGCGGCCGTGCTCGGCCGCCGCGGGCTGCGCCACAAGGACCGCGCGACGCTGCTGGCGCTGTGCGCGGTGACCCGGGCCGTCGCCGACGCCGGCCTCCCCGCGGCGGGCGAGGACCCGGAGCGGGCCACCACCGGGGTGCTCCTGGCGTGCGAGCTGGGCAACCTCGACACGATCTGCCGCGTCGTCGACGACCTGGGCTCCGGCGGCGCGGCGGCCACCGCCCCGATGGACCTGCCCAACGCCTCGCCGAACTCGGCGTCGGCGGCCGTCGGGATCCGCTTCGGCTTCGGCGCGCTCAACGTGCTGGTCACGAGCGGCCGCTCCGGCGGCGCCGACGCCCTCGCGCTCGCGGTCACCGCGCTGCGCGCGGGCCGGGCCGACCGGATCGTGCTGGTCGGCGCGGAACCCGACACCCCGGCGGCCCGGGCCGTGCTGGCCGCGCAGGCCCACCGGGCCGGACGCCCCGCCCCCGATCGCGTCCTCGACGGGGCGGCCGCGGTCGTCCTGGAGCCCGCGGCCCGCGCCGCCGCCCGCGGCGCCCGGGTGCGCGCCGCGGTCGCGCCCGCCGGGTCCGCCGTCCGCACCGCGGACCTGTTGGCGGGGGGGAGCGCGCCCGACCTGTGGCTGCCGCCCGAGCCGTCCGACGCCGACCTGTTCCCCGGCGCCGCCGTCGTGGACCCCGCCGCCGGGCGGGGCGACCCGGTCGGCGCGCACGGCGTGCTCCAGCTCGCCGCCGCGGCCGCGTGGCTCGACGAGCACCCGGGCGCGACGGCGCTGGCCGTCAGCGGGCGGGAGCGCGTCGCGGGGGTCCGGCTCGCCGGCCGGGCGGTCGCGGGCGGGGTGGTCGCGGGCGGAGCGCCCGCCGCGCACGCGGGAGCGGGGGCCCGGGGTGCCTGACGCGGTGGCGGGTCCGCGCGTCGGGCTGGTGCACGGGCTGGGGGAGACCCCGGCGGTGTGGACCGCGCTCGCGCCCCGGCTGGAGGCGCTGCTGCCCGGCGTCGAGCTGGTGGCGCCGGCACTGCCGTGGGGCGCGGCCGGGCCGAGCGGCTGGGCGGTGCGCCGCGACGTCGCCGCCTGGATCGACCTGGCCTTCCCCCGCCCCCTCGATGTGCTGGTCGCCCACTCGCTCGGCGCGAACGTCGTGCTGGAGTGGCTCGTCGCCGGCCGCGGGGCCGCGCCGGGGGCGGTGGTGCTGCTCGCCCCGTTCCACCGCGGCGGGGAGACCGAGGTCGCCTGGGCCGACCTCGACGGGTTCCGCGCCGACTTCCGGGCCCTGCTCGTGGAGGGGCTGGCGCTGCGCGCCCCCGGCGCCGACGCCGAGCTGGTGGGGCTCATGGCCACCCGCGTCGCCGACCGGATCGGCCCCCACGGCTGGCTGCGCTTCCTGGACTCCTTCCTCGCCACCCCGTGGCTCGACCTCACCGCGGCCCGCCTGCCCCGCCTCGTCGTCGCCGGCGAGCGCGACCGGGCCGCGCACCCGGGGCACGCGGCCCGGCTCGGCGACGTGCTGCCCGACGCCGAGGTGGCCGTGCTGCCGGGCAGCGGCCACTTCCCGATGCTCGACCGCCCCGACGACCTCGCCGGGGTGGTCGGGGACTTCCTGCTCCGGCGGGGCCCGGTCGGTGGCGCGGTCGGCGGCGCGGTCGCGGGCCCGGCGCGGACCGGGGAGGCGCGACGGTGAGCGCCGCACCCGCCTACCTGCTGGTGGAGACCCGCTCCGCCCTCCTCGACGACGACAGCCGCGCGCTGCTCGACACCGCGGCCGGCCTCGCGGCCCGCGGGCACGAGGTGCACCTGTTCCTGCTGCAGGACGGCGTGCTGGCCGCCCGCGCGAACGGGGCGGCGCTGGCCGGCGCGACGGCGGCCGGGGTGCGCGTCCGCGTGGACGACCACTCCCTGGCCGTGCGCGGCGGCGGACGTCCCGCGGTCGGGGAGCCGGCGACGATGGCCGACCTCGTCGCGCTGCTCGTGCGGCCGGACTGCACGGCGGTGTGGCACTGATGGGTGCGGTACCGGTGAGCGCCGCCCTCGCGCCGGCCACCGTGTTCGTGCTCGTGGCGGCGACCCCGCACCACGACGACACGTGCAGCAGCCTGTTCCGGCTGGTGGACGCCGTCCTCGCGGCCGGGCGCCCGACGGTGGTCTGGGCCTGCGGCTGGGCCACGGCGCTCACCGCCCCCGCGCTGGGGGCGCGCAAGCCGCGCGACCTCACCGACTGGCGCGCCGAGCACCCCACCACCGCCGCGCTGGTCGCCGCCCTGCGCGCCGAGCACGGCGAGCGCCTGCGCTGGCTGGTGTGCCGGTTCTGCGGGGAGCAGCACGGCACCGCCGAGCAGCCCGACCACGTCGAGCTCGTGCCGTCGCACCGCATGGCCGCGCTGCTCGCCGCCGCCGACCGCGCGCTGGTGCTGGGGGACCGGTGACCGGCCACCCCGCCCTGGTCGTCGTCGAGCGCGTCCACCGCGGCGGCGTCGAGACGGCGTTCGCGACCGTGCTGCACGTGCTGCGCGGGCTGCACGACCGGCTCGACGGGCCGCTCGCCGTCGTCCTGCGCGGTGCCGCCGTCACCGCGGCGCTCCCCGGGGCCCCCGTCCGCGCCACCGTCGGCCGCGTCCCGGTGGCGCTGCCCGACCCGGCGGCGGACCTCGCCGCCCTGCACGCCGCGGGGGCCGCCCTGCACGCCGTGACCGAGGACTGCGTGCGCCACGGGGTCGACCCCGCCGGCCTCGTGCCCGGGGTCGTCGCGGTGCCCGCCGCCGACCTGCCCGACCTCTGGGACCGCGCCCGCCGGGTGTGGTTCCTGTGACCCGGCCCCACCGAGGAGGACCCGTGACCGGACAAGGACCGGACCGCGAGGAGCTGCGCGCCCTCGTGGCCGACGTGCTCGACGTCGATCCCGCGGAGGTGGGCGACGAGGCCGACTTCGTCGCCGACCTGCGCCTGGACTCCCTGATCGCGCTGGAGGTGACCGTCGCGCTGCAGCGGCGCTACCGCGTGCGGATCGACGAGGACGAGATCGGCGAGCTGACCACCCTCGGCGCGGTGCACGCGCTGCTGGCCCGCAAGACGGCGGAGGTGCCGTCGTGACCGCGGTGGTGACGGGCGGCTCGCGGGGCATCGGGCGCGCGGTGGTCGAGCGGCTCGCCGCCGACGGGCACGACGTGGCGTTCTGCTCCCGCACCGGCGGTCCGGCCGCGGAGGAGGCGGCGAAGGCCGTGGTCGCCGCGGGCCGGCGGGTGCTCGCCCGCGAGTGCGACGTGGCCGACGGGCCCGCGGTGACGGCGTTCCTCGCCGAGGCCGAGGCCGAGCTCGGGCCCCCGGACGTCGTCGTGACGTGCGCCGGGATCGTCCGCGACGGCCCGCTCGCGCTAATGAGCGCCGACAGCTGGGAGGCGGTGCTGCGCACCAACCTCGACGGCACGTTCCACGTCTGCCGCGCCGCCGCGTTCGGCATGCTCAAGCGCCGCGCCGGGGTGATCGTGACGATGTCGTCGGTCGCCGGGGTGCACGGCAACGCGACCCAGACGAACTACTCGGCGTCCAAGGCCGGGATCATCGGGTTCACCCGGGCCCTGGCCAAGGAGGTCGGGCGCTACGGGGTGCGCGTCAACGCCGTCGCCCCCGGCCTGGTCGAGACGGACATGACCGCCGGCCTGCGCCCCGAGGTGCTCACCGGCTACCGCGAGCGGATCCCGCTGCGCCGCTTCGGCGCCCCCGAGGAGGTCGCGGACCTCGTGTCCTTCCTGGCCTCCCCGCGCGCGGCCTACATCACCGGGCAGGCCATCGGCATCGACGGGGGGCTGGTCGTATGAGCCCGACCGCGACCCCGGCCGCGTCCCCGCCGGCGGTCGGCCGCCCGCTGACCCCGGAGCAGCGCGCCCTGTGGGCCCACGCCCGGCTGCACCCCCGCGACCCCGCCTACAACGGCGTGTTCGCCTACCGCCTGACCGGCGACGTCGACGCGGAGCGGCTGCGCGCGGCGGCGGAGCGCGTCGTGCGGGCGAGCGCCGGGCTCAACACGGTCGTCGTCGACGGCCCGGACGGGCCGCGGGCCGTCGTGCCCGACGGGCCCGGCTACCGCGTGCCGCTGGAGCGGGTGCCCTGCGACGGTGCGGTGCGGGCGCACCTGGAGGCCGTCGCCGGCGCGCCGATGCCGCCGGACCGCTGGCCGCTCTACGACCTGCGGGTGTGGGAGACCCCGGACGCGGTGCACCTGACCGCGGTGATCGCGCACCTCGTCGGCGACGCCCACGCGCTGTGGGCGCTGCTCGACCACGTCGCCCTGGCCCACACCGACCCCGACGCCCAGGCCGCCCGCGCGCACGAGCTCGCGCTCGTGCCCGGCGCCGGGACCGACCGGGTCGACGCCGCGGACCGCGCGGCCGCCACGGCCTTCTTCGCCGAGCAGCTCGCGGGGCTCGACGGCCTGACCAACGGCCTGCCCGCGCCCCGCGACGCCGACGGCGCCCTGCCCGGGCGCACCGACTCGGTGCGCCTGGCCCCGGCGGCGGGGGAGGAGCTGCACGCGTTCGCCCGCAGCCGCGGGATCAGCCCGTTCGCGGTGCTGCTCGCCGCCTTCGCGATCACCCTGCGCGGGCTCACCGGCCGCTCCCGGGTGGTGGTCGGGGTGCCCGTGGCCAACCGGCGCACCGCCCTGGAGCGGCGGCTGGTCGGCCTCGCGGTCACGACGCTGCCCGTCGCGGTCGAGCCCGGCGCGTTCGCGACGGTCGAGGAGCTGGCGCGGCACGTCAACCGGACCGTGCTGCGGCTGCTGCGCCACCGCGACCTGGACCTGGTGGCGCACGCCGGCGAGGTGTTCGGCGAGCGGCGCCCGGCCCGGCTCGAGCTCGACGCCGTGCTCACCTACTACCCCCGGCCGCTGGACATCGTCCTGCCCGGGGCCGTGGTGGAGCGCGTCGAGCACCCCGCCCGGCACGTCAAGTACCCGCTGACCGTGACCGTCGAGGACGGGCCGGCCGGGCTCGGGCTCACCGCCGAGCAGACCCACGCGGTGGCCGACTCCCTGCCCCTGGACTGCCTGCGGACCGTGCTGGAGCGGATGCTCGCCGAGCCCGGGGCGGCGCCGGACGCGATCGGCCTGCTCGACGACCGGCACGCCGCCTACGTCGACGGGCTGCTCAACGTGCGCAACCCGGTCACGGGCGCGCCGCCGTCGCTGTGGCACGGCTTCGTCGCCGCGGCCGCCCGCCGCGGCGACGCGGTCGCGCTGCAGGACGAGGAGGGCACGACGACCTACGCCGAGCTGCTGGCCCAGGCCGGTGCCTGCGGCCGCGCGCTGGCGGCCCGGGTGCCCGGGCCCTTCGTGGGCGTGTCGCTGCCCCGGTCGCGCCGGCTCGTCGCGGTGCTGCTGGGCGTGCTCGCCAGCGGCAAGGCCTACGTGCCGATCTACCCCCACGCCCCGGTCGAGCGGGTGCGGGGGATGGTCGAGCTGTTCGACGCGCTGCCCGTCGTGGCCGCGCCGGACGCGCTGCCCGGGGTCGACCTGCCCGACCGCATCGACCCCGCGACGCTCGCCGGGCCGACCGGTCCGACCGGGCCGGCGGAGCTGCCCGGCGCCGGACCCGACGACCTGGCCTACGTGCTGTTCACCTCCGGCTCGACCGGGCGACCGAAGGGCGTGCAGCTGACCCACGCCAACCTGGTCCGCTTCCTCGCCGCGGCGTCGGAGCACGTGGTCGTCGAGCCGGACGACACCTGGTGCCTGTTCCACTCCTACGCCTTCGACTTCGCGGTGTGGGAGATCTTCGGCGCCCTGCTCAGCGGCGGTCGGCTCGTCGTGCCGTCCTGGGCGGTCACCCGCTCGCCCGCCGACTTCCGCGACCTGCTCGTCGCCACCGGGGTGACCGTGCTCAGCCAGACGCCCTCGGCGCTGGGCCAGCTCCTGTCGGTCCTGCGCCCCGGCGACGCCGACGGCCTGCGCGTGCGCCGGCTGATCATCGGCGGCGAGGCGCTGCGCTTCGCCGACCTGCGCGGGTGGTTCGACCTGGTGGGCCGCCGCGCGCGGGTGTTCAACATCTACGGGCCGACCGAGTGCTCGGTGTGGGTGACGTGGCACGAGGTCATCGCCGACGACGTCGACCGGGAGACCGACAGCGTGATCGGCTGGCCGCTGCGCGACGTGTCCGCCCACGTCGTCGGCCCCGGCGGGCGGCCGCTGCCCGTGGGGGCGCCGGGCGAGCTGGTGATCGGCGGGCCGGCGGTGTCGCGCGGCTACTTCGACCGGCCCGACCTCACCGCCGAGCGGTTCGGCCCCGGGCCGCGGGACGGCGAGCGGGTCTACCGCACCGGCGACATCGTCCGGCTGCGTCCCGACGGCCGCCTGGCCTACCTCGGCCGGCGCGACGGCCAGGTGCAGGTGCGGGGCCACCGCGTCGAGCTGGGGGAGATCGAGGCGGCGCTGCGCGACGTCCCCGGGGTGGGCGCGGCGGTCGTCGTGCTCGACCCGGCGACCCGCCTGGTCGCCTACCTCGTGGAGAGCGCGCCGACCGACGACGAGGAGGTCCGGGCCCGGCTGCGCCGGCGCCTGCCCTCCTACATGCTGCCCTCGTTCCTGGTCCGGCTGCCCGAGCTGCCGCTGTCGGTGCACGGCAAGGTCGACCGCGACCGGCTCCCCCCGCCCCCCGCGGTGCTGGCCCGCCCGACCGGGCCGGGCCTGACCCCGGCGCAGCAGCGGGTGGCCGCGGTGTGGACCGAGGTGCTCGGCGTGTCCGGCGTCGGGCCCGACGAGGCGTTCTTCGACGTCGGGGGCACCTCGCTCGACGTCGTGGAGGTCCACCGCCGGCTGGTCGCCGAGTTCGGCGCCCCCGACCTCGTGCCGACCGAGCTGTTCGAGCACACCACGGTGCGCGCGCTGGCGCGGCGCCTGGCCGCGGACGACGCCCCGGCGACGGCCGCCCCGGCCGCCGCGCCCGTCCCCGTGCGCCGCACGCGCCGGAGGGCGTCGTGACGGGCCCCGGGTCGGACGCCGGGTCGGACGCCGTCGCCGTCGTCGGGATGGCGGGGCGCTTCCCCGACGCCCCCGACGTGGCCGCGCTGTGGGAGCTGCTGCGCAGCGGGCGCAGCGCGATCCGCCGGTTCTCGCCCGAGGAGCTGGTCGCCGCCGGGGTGGACCCGGAGGCGGCGGCCGACCCGGCCTACGTCCCGGCCGGGACGGTGGCCCCGGACATCGACCGGTTCGACGCCGGGTTCTTCGGCACCACCCCCGCCGAGGCCCGGCTGATCGACCCGCAGCACCGCGTGTTCCTGGAGACGGTGTGGGCCGCCCTGGAGGACGCCGCGGTCCCGCCGTCGGCGCACGACCGGCGCACGGGGGTGTGGGCGTCGACGTCGCAGAGCTCCTACCTGCTGCACAACGTGCTCAGCCACCCCGAGCACGCGGCCGCCCCGTTCTCCTACCCCGTGCTGCTGGGCAACGACAAGGACTTCCTGGCCACGCGGGTGGCCCACCGCCTGGACCTGCGGGGGCCCGCGCTGACCGTGCAGACCGCGTGCTCCAGCTCGCTGGTCGCGGTGCACCTGGCCTGCCAGTCGCTGCTGGAGGGGGAGTGCTCGGTCGCCGTCGCCGGCGGGGTGAGCCTGCTGGTGCCGCAGGGCCACGGCTACCGCTACCGCGAGGGCGGGATCCTGTCGCGCGACGGCACCTGCCGGCCCTTCGACGCCGCCGCGGGCGGGACGGTCAAGGGCAACGGCTGCGGCGTCGTCGTCCTGCGCCGCCTCGCCGACGCGCTCGCCGACGGCGACCGCGTGTACGCCGTCGTGGCCGGCACCGCGATCGGCAACGACGGCGCGGGCAAGGTCGGCTTCACCGCGCCCGGCCCGGCCGGCCAGACCGCGGTGCTCCGCGAGGCCCTCGCGTTCGCCGGGCTCACCGGCGCCGACGTCGACTACGTCGAGGCGCACGGCACGGGCACGCCGCTCGGCGACCCGGTGGAGGTCCGCTCCCTCGCGGCCGCCTACGGCGCGGCGGCCCCGGGGTCGATCTCGCTCAGCAGCGTCAAGGGCGCGCTGGGCCACCTCGACGCGGCGGCCGGCGTCACCGGTCTCATCGCCGCGGCGCTGGTCCTGCACCACGGCCACGTCCCGCCGCAGGCCGGGTTCCGGAGCGCGAACCCGGAGCTGCGGCTGGCCGCGACGCCGTTCACCGTGCCCGAGCAGGGCCGCGACGGGCCGGTGCGCGCGGCCGCCGTCAGCTCGTTCGGGATCGGCGGGACCAACGCGCACGCGGTGCTCACCGCCGCGCCCGACCGGCCGGCGCGGCCCGCCCCGCGGGGCGAGCACTCCGTGACGGTGTCGACCCGCGGCGCCGACCAGCTCGCCGACGCCGTGCGCCGGCTCGTCGACCACCTCGACGCCGTCCCCGGGCTGCGCCCGGACGACCTGGCGATGACGCTGGCCCGGCGCCGCGACCCGGAGCCGCACGCGGTGACGGTCACGGGCTCGACCACGGCCGAGGTGCGCGCGGCGCTGGCGGGCTGGCTGGCCGGTGACCGGGTCCCCACCGGTCGCCCGGACGTCCCGACCGGGGCGTGGGAGCACGCCCGGGCGGTGGCGCTGCCCGGCCACCCGCTGCGCCGCGAGCGGCACTGGCTCGACCCGGCCGCTCCCGCCGCCCGCCCGGCCGCCGCCGCTCCCGCCGCGGCCGGCACCGTCGAACCGGTCGCGCCGGACGTCCTGGCCGTCGTGCTGGAGGTGGTCCGCGACGGGCTCGGCCTGCCCGACGCCGGCCCGGACGACGACTACGCCGACCTGGGCGGGGACTCCTTCGCCGCGGTGGAGATCGTGAGCGCCCTGGCCGAGCGCTGCGGCGCGCGGCTCGGCCTCGCGGAGTTCCAGCAGCTGGGCACGGCCCGGGCGGTGGCCGCCCGCCTCGGGGAGCTGCTCGCCGCCGCCCCCGCCCCCACCGCCCCCCGGGACGCGTCCCCGCTGGTCGTGGTGCGGGCCGGGGAGGGGCCGGCCCGGTTCCTCGTGCACCCCGCGGGCGGCACGACGACGTGCTACTCCGACCTGGCGCGCTACAGCCGCGACCCCGCGCCGCTGCGGGCCATCGCCTTCCCCCCGGAGCTGGTGGACCGGTTGCGCACCGTGGAGGAGGTGGCCGGGCACCACCTGCGCCACGTCCGAGCGGTGCAGCCCCGCGGGCCCTACCGGCTGGGCGGCTACTCGTTCGGCGGCGCGGTCGCGTTCGAGATGGCCCTGCGGCTGCAGGAGGCCGGGGAGGCGGTCGAGGAGCTGGTGCTGATCGACGCGCTCCCGCCCGCGGCCTACCGCCCCGTGCCGCCGGAGCGGGCGCTCGCCGCGTTCCCGGCGGTGATGGACGCGGTGCTGGGCGTCCCGACCCCGGCGGGCACCCCGCTGCCCACCACGGTGGAGGAGGCCGCGGCGCTGGCCCGGCGCCCGGGCTGGAGCGGGGCCACGCAGGCGGAGTTCACGCGGTTCCTGCGGGTCTGGCTGGCCCACCTCGCCGCGCTGACGGTCTACCGGCCCGCCGCGCGGCTGGCGGGCGACGTCGTCGTGCTCGACGCGGCCGAGCCCTTCCCGCCCCGCCTGGTCGAGCTGCTGGGGATGCGGGACGTGCCCAAGCGGGCCTGGGCCGAGCACGTCGCGGGACGCCTGCGGGTGGTCACCGTGCCCGGCGACCACTACTCGATGATGGCCGACCCGGCCCGGCTGGCCGACCTCGCGGCGGCCTACGACGAGGTCGTCGCGGGGGTGGCCGTCCCGCAGCCCCGCTGAGCCGGGCTGACGACCGTCACGGCCGCGTGAGGCCGGACCCCGGCTCACGCGGCGGTCGTCATGCCAGCCGGCCCCCGGCCGCGCGTGGTGGCGAACAGCTCGCGCCGGCTGGTCACGCCCAGCTTGCGCAGCGCGCTGCACACGTGGTTCTTCACCGTCTGTCGCGCCAGGACGAGCTCCTCGGCGATCTCCTCGTTCGTCCGCCGCCGCAGGACCAGGGCGAGCACCTCCTGCTCGCGGCGGGTCAGCTGCAGGTGCACGGCCGGGCTCGCGAGCGGCGTCGGCGCCACGGGCAGCTGCTGGTGCTCCAGCGCCCACACCCGGTCGCCGCCGGCCGTGCGGGCCACCGCGTCCACGACCCCGGCGCACGACGTGGCCCGGTCGACGTAGCTGTCCGCGCCCGCGGCCAGCGCGGAGACGATGTGCTGGGCGGCGTTGTGGGCGCTGTAGACCATCACCCGGGGCGCGCCCGCCAGCCGCTTCACGCTGCGGCACAGGCCGATGCCGGCCATTTCGCGGCGCAGCCGCAGATCGAGGACGACGACGTCGGGCCGCTGCCGGCGGGCGCACTCCAGCGCCGCCACGGGCTCGTCGGCCTCGTGGACCACGCGCGCGACGGGGGCGAGCAGCGTGCACAGGGCGTAGCGGGTGAGGGGGTGCTCGTCGACCACCAGAACGTCCATGCCAGCACGGTAGGCAGGCGACGGGCGGGGCCGGTAGTAGGCACTTCGTGCGCAGTCAGTTCCCGTCCGGTAACGACCTGCACATAGCGTCGGTCTTGACGGTCGTCACCGAATACGTAGGATCGGTCGGAGAGTCGGCGCGGTGGAGCGCCGGGAGGGCCGGTCGCCATGCATCCCGAGGACTGTCCGGTGGAGAGGCTGCTGGGCGCCGTCGGCGCCAAGTGGACCCCCATGATCCTGTTCCTGCTCGCGGGGGACCTGCGGCGCTTTGGGGAGCTGCGCCGGATGCTGCCGGGGGTCAGCCCGCGCATCCTCACCGACCGGCTGCGCACGCTCGAGCAGATGGGCCTGCTCGACCGCACCGTGCACGCGGAGGTGCCGCCGCGGGTGGAGTACGCCCTGACCGGCCGCGGGCGCGAGCTGGCCGAGGTGCTCCAGCGGATGGCCGAGTGGTTCCCCGACGAGGGGGCCGAGCTCCCGGGCGTCCCGGCCCCGCGGGCGGGGTCCCGCGGCCCGGTCGAGCGCGGGCCGTGGAAGGGCTGCGTCACCCCGGTGCCGCTGCGCCCCCCGCCTGTGCCGTCCGCACCACGACGGCCCGCGGGCCCCGCAGCGTGACGTTCGGCTTGTAGGGCGGCTCGGCGACCAGCTCCAGCCCCCCGGCCCGCCGGGCCAGCGCGGCCAGGGCGATCTCGCCCTCCAAGCGCGCGAGCGGCGCGCCCAGGCAGAAGTGGGCCCCGGCGCCGAAGCCGAGGTGCCGCCCGTCGGTCCGGTCGGGGTCGAAGCGGTCGGGGTCGGCGAACCGCTCCGGGTCGCGGTTCGCCGCGGCCAGCAGCAGCGCCACGCGGTGGCCGCGCGGGATCACCGCGCCGTCGAGCTCGACGTCGTCCACGGCGAGCCGGGTCACCAGCTGGAACGGCGGCTCGGTGCGCAGCACCTCGTCCACGACGCGCGCGGCGCGCCCCGGGTCGGCCCGCAGCGCGTCGAGCTGCCCGGGCGAGCGCAGCAGGGCCAGGGTGCCGTTCGCGACGAGGTTGACCGCCGTCTCGTGGCCCGCGAGCAGCAGCAGCCCGCAGGTGCCCAGCAGCTCGGCGTCGGTGAGGGTGTCCCCGGCGTCGCGCACCGCGATCAGCGCGGAGATGAGGTCGTCCCCGGGGTCGGCGCGCCGGGCCGCGACGATGCCGTGCAGGTACTCCTGCAGCGCCGCGGACGCGCCCGCCTGCGCGGCCAGCCGCTCCGGGGTGGGCTCCACGGGGGCGAAGAGCGGGTCGAGCCCCTCCGCGAGGACGGTCGACCACTGCCGGAACCGCTCGACGTCGCGCGGGGGCACGCCGAGCAGCTCGCAGATCACCACGACCGGCATCGGGTGCGCCAGGCCGGCGACGAGGTCCCACCCGTCGCGCCCGCCGGCGGGCACCGCGTCGAGCAGCTCCTCGACCAGGGCCTCGACGCGCGGCCGCAGGGCCTCCACCACGCGCGGGGTGAACGCCGAGGACACCAGCCGGCGCAGCCGGGTGTGGTCGGGCGGGTCGAGGAACAGGAACGCGCGCCGCCGCCGGGTCTCCGGGGCGCTGCCCGGCAGGTCGGGCGAGCTGGACAGCCGGGGGTCGCGCAGCAGCGCCGCGACGTCCGCCCAGCGCGCCGCGACGGCGACGGGCCGTCCGGACACGACGCCGGGCCCCAGGTCCCGCAGCGCGGCCAGGACCGGGTAGGGGTCGGCGCGGGCGGCGGGGTCGGCGAAGCGGGCGAGGAGGTCGGCCCGGGAGTCGGCGAGGGTGCTGGTCGTGGTCACGACGCGACGCTAGGACGGCGGGAGCCGGCCCGGCGGCCCCCGCACCCGGCATCGGTACCGGCGGTACCGACGGCCCGTCCCCGCGATACCGGCCCGGTCCGCGATCGGCCCGTGTGGCGCCGGCGGGCTCCTACGGTCCGGGGATGACCAGCTCCACGACCCGCCCCGCGGCGCCGGGCGCCGCCTCCGACGGCCTGATGCCGCTGCTCGCCCGGCTGGCCGACCCGGCCACCCGGGCCGACCCCTACCCCCTCTACGCGGCCTTCCGGTCGGCCGGGGCCGGCCTCGTCGGCGGCCAGCCGGTCGCCTTCGTGAGCCGCTACGACGAGGTGGCCGCCCTGCTGCGCGACCCCCGCCTGTCCAGCTCGCCCGACGTGCCGGGGGAGGAGCCGGCGGACGGGGTGCGCCGGGCGTTCCTGTTCCTCGACCCGCCCGACCACACCCGGCTGCGCCGGCTGGTGTCCTCGGCGTTCACCCCGCGCGTGGTGGAGGGGATGCGGGCGCAGGTGCTCGCGCTCACCGACGAGCTGATCGACGCCCTGCCCGCGGACGGCGGCGAGTTCGACCTCGTCGAGGCGCTGGCCCACCCGCTGCCGGTGCGCGTGATCTGCCGCCTGCTCGGCGTCCCCACCGACGACGCGGAGCGGCTGCGCCGCTGGATGCTCGTGATGTCCGAGGGGCTCGACCCGCTCGTCGCCTCCATGCCCGACACGCCCCGCCAGGCCGCCGCGCGCGACGAGGCGGCCGCGCAGCTGCGCGCCCACCTCGCGGAGGTCGTGGCGCAGCGCCGCGCCGAGCCGCGCGACGACCTGGTCTCGGCGCTGCTGGCCGTGCGCGACGCCGGGGACTCCCTCACCGACGCCGAGCTGCTCAGCACGTGCGGGCTGCTCCTGCTGGCCGGCAACATCACGACGGTCAACCTCATCGCGCACGCCGTGCTGACCGTCCTGCGCGTCCCCGCGGAGCTCGCGGAGCTGCGCCGGGACCCGGGCCGCGCGGCCCCGGTCGTGGAGGAGCTGCTGCGCTACGAGCCGCCCGCGCACCTGGTGACCCGCACCGCGCTGACCGACGTCGAGGTCGGGGACGTGGTGGTGCCGCGCGGGCACCGCATCGTCCTGCTGCTGGCCGCGGCCAACCGGGACCCGGCCCGCTTCACCGACCCGGAGCGGTTCGACCCCGACCGCCCCGACGCCCGGCGCCACCTCGCGTTCGGCGCCGGCGCCCACTTCTGCCTGGGCGCGCCGCTGGCGCGGCTGGAGACCGAGACCGCGCTCGTCCGGCTCGTGCAGCGCGCCGAGGGTCTGCGCCTGGTGACCGACCCGCCGCCCTACAAGCCCAACGTGACGATGCGGGGCCCGGCCCAGGTGCGGGTGCACGTCGACGCCGTGCGGCCCGCGGCTCCCTGAGCCGCGGGCCGCACCCCCCCCGGGTGGTCAGCCGGCGGCGGCGCCGACGAGGCTGCCGTCCGGCCGGCGCACCCGGGGGTAGCCGAAGATCTGCAGCTCGGCGAGCAGCCCGTCCCGGAACCGCAGGCGGGCGGCCGCCGAGTTGTCGAACTCGTCGCCGTTCGGCACGTCGGCGTGGATGTGGTACTGCACCCAGACGACGTCCGGGTCCGCCGTCGGCTCGAACGTGCGGTCGCGGAACTCCACCGAGTCCAGCGTCCCGCGGAAGCCGACGAAGTTCTCGTAGATCGCCTGCCGGCCCTCCAGCACCTCCAGGCCGCCGGGGGTCGGGTTGCGCACGACGAACCGCCCGTCCTCGGTCCAGAGCTGCGCCCACTCCTCGAACCGCATCGAGCAGAACAGCTCGTCGTAGGCGTCCCAGACCCGCCGGTTGCGCTCCAGCCGCTCCGCGGCGTCCGTCACGCCTGCGCTCCGCCCACCAGCACCCCGTGCCCGTCCCCGGCGCCGTCGGCGCCGTTGCCGTTCGCGGCGGTGCCGTTCCCGTTGCCGTTCCCGTTGCCGTTCCCGTTGCCGTGGGCGGTGCCGTTGCCGTTGGCCGACCCGTTCGCCGCCGCCGGCCCCTCGCCGCGGGCCGCCGCCGCCACCTCGGGCACGTGCCCGGTGATGGCGTCGAGGTCGCGGGTGCGCCCGTCCGCGCCGGTGATGCGCACGACCGGCCGCAGCGCGGGCTTCCCGACCCGGGCGGCGTGCTCGGCCGCGGTGACCGGGCCGAGCCGGTCGACGCGCAGGTGGTCGGGCTTGCCGTCGGGCTCGCGGAAGTGCGGCATGACCTCCTCGGCCATGATCTGCTGGTTCTTCATGACCATCCAGTGCGGCATCGACCCGAGGTGGCCGCCCGCGCTGATGGCCATGCCCAGGCCGTACTCCTCCTGCTGCTGGGCGTACTTGTCGATCACCGTCTGCGGGGAGCCGACGATGATGTGCCCGGAGTCGATCAGCTCGTCGTAGTCCATCTCCCAGAAGTTCTTCACCCCCGCCGCGGCCCGGCCCTTGACCGTGCGCAGCGCCGCGTCGGCCGAGTTGTAGCCGGGCGGCATGAGGTGGTGCATCGGGATCTTCAGGCCGGTGCGGAAGAACCACATCGCGTGCGGCATGAACTCCCGGCGCGCCTGCTCGTCGGTCTCCGCCACGTAGGTGGGGATGACCCGGCCGAGCTGGGTGGGGGCGGGGGTGTAGCCGAACTCGTCCTCGCAGATCTGGCGGAACAGCGCGAAGGACTTCTTGGTGATCCAGTTCGACGTGGTGGTCTGCATGTAGGCGAACCGGCGCCGCGCGACCTCGCGGATCGTCTCCGTGGAGCCCGTGCCGGGCAGCCAGATCGGCGGGTGCGGCTGCTGCAGCGGCTTGGGCCAGATGTTGGCGTGCTCGATGTCGTAGTGCTCGCCCTGCCAGGCGAACGGGCCGTCGGTCGTCCACGCCTTGAGGATCAGGTCGTGGGCCTCCCAGAACCGGCCCTTCGACGTCGTCGGGTCCACCCCGGAGGAGTGGTACTCCGCGCCCATCCCGCGCACGTGCCCGGAGATGATCCGCCCGCCCGAGATCAGGTCGAGCATCGCGATCTCCTCGGCGACCCGCAGCGGGTTCTGGTGCAGCGGGAGCGCGTTGCCGATGACGCCGATGCGGATGTGCTCGGTGCGCGCGGCGAGGTAGCCGGCCCACACGTTCGGCGCGCAGATCGTGCCGAAGGCGTTCTGGTGGTGCTCGTTGACGATGATGCCGTCGTAGCCCAGCTTCTCGCAGGCGATGAGCTCGTCGAGGTACTCGGTGTAGAGCTTCTGCGCCACGCCCGGCTCGAAGTGCGTGTTCGGGATCGTGATCCAGGTGGACTCGAGGTCCTCGCCCGGCGGGATGTACGGGTAGGGCATCAGGTGGATCATGTAGAACTGCAGCTTGTTCACAGCCGGACCTCCGTGACGAAGCGGGCCACCGCGTCGGCGGTGCGCTCGGGCTCTTGGACGACGAGCGCGTGGGCCGCGCCCGGGACGGTCACGCGGCGGGCGCCGAGCAGCTCCGTCCACCGCTGCGCGTGGGCCGGCGGCACCACGCGGTCGTGCTCGGCGTCGACGACCAGCGCCGGGAGGCCGAGCTGGGGCAGCCGGCGCTCCAGCGCGAGGTCGTAGCGCCGGGCCCACATCAGGGAGGCGGCGGTGCCCATCTCGCCGTAGCGCTGGGCCCACTCCTCCACCCCGCCCTGGGCGGGCGTGCCCGTGCCGGGGACCAGGTCGTCGGGGACGGGTCCGCCCCCGAAGTAGAGCTCGCCGAAGCCGGCCGGGTCGGCCAGGAACACGTCGGCGATCGGCTCGCCCGGCACGCGCAGCCCGAAGGGCGCGACGACCGACAGGCTCGAGACGCGCTCGGGGCACCAGATCGCGAGGTCGGCGGCGAGCCACGCGCCCAGCCCGTACCCGACGACGTGGACGCGGCGCAGGTCGAGCAGGTCGAGCACGCGGCGGTAGAACAGCACGACGTCGTCGCGCCCGCGCAGCCACTCCGGCGCGGCGGTGTCGCCGAACCCGGGGTGGTCGGGCGCGATCAGGTCGACCGAGCCGGCGAGGCGGGCGTGGAACGGCAGCCAGCGGCGGGTCAGCCAGTGCCCGTGCAGGTAGAGGACGGGCGGGCCCGACCCCTCGCGGCGCAGGGCGAGCTCCACGTCGTCGACGACGAGGCGCTGCGGTTCGGTCCAGTACCGCTCGGGGCGGGGGACCGGGCGGACGGCGGGTGCGGGTGCGGTGGTGGTCATGGCGTCCCCAGGAAGTCGAGCACGGTCTCGGTGAAGGTCTTCGGGTCGTCGAGCTGCGGGCAGTGGCCGGCGCCGGGCAGCACCCGGAGCGTCGCGTCGGGCAGGCGGGCGACGAGGTCGTCGGTCCAGCCCGCGGGCTTGATCCGGTCGGCGGAGCCGGCCACGACGAGCACGGGTGCGCGCACCCGCTCGTAGGGCGGCTCGGGGGGCGGCGGCCCGGCGGGTCCGGGCGGGCGCAGGGCGAGCGAGGCCATCAGCTCGTACGCGCCGGGTGCCAGGGCGGCGGCGAGCCGGCGCTCCGCGAGCTCATCGAGGTCGACCGTGCCCGACCCGGGCACGCCGACCGACAGCTCCACCTGGCGGCGCATGGAGGCGAGCGTGCCGTCGAAGTCGCCCAGCTGGGCCCGCGCCTCGGGCGGGATCGGCGCGCCCCCGGCGCTGACGAGCACGGCCCGGCGGACCGGCAGGCCCGGCTCGTCCGCGGTGAGGTCGCGCAGGAGCACGGCCCCGCCCATCGACTCGCCGACGACGTCGAGGCCGTCGGGGAACGGTCCGAGCTCCGCGACCAGGCGGACGAGGTGGCGGAGGATCCCGCCCAGGGTGTCGGCGAAGTCGCGCAGCTTGTCGGTGCCGCCGAAGCCGAGCAGGTCGGGGGCGAGCACGCGCCGGTGCGCCCCGAGCGGGCCGAGCACCGGGCCCCAGGCGACGTCGGCGCACTCGCCGTGCGCCCCGCCGTGCAGCAGCAGCAGCGGGGCCCCGGTCCCCACGTCGAGGACGCGGCTGCGGACCCCGTCGACGTCGATGCTCCGGTGCACGGCGGTCCTCTTCCTGATCGTTGACGGGCGTCAGAACGGTAACAGGTTCATTGCCTACTGTCTCTGTTGCGACCGTCATCACTATGCGATGCTTCCCCCGATCGTGACCCCCCACCCCAGGAGGAGACATGGCCCTGCAGCGCACCGAGAACGAGCACCCGAACGCCGACCTGGTCCGCCGGGCGCACGCCGCGTTCAAGGCGGGCGACGCCGCCACGATCGGCGAGCTGTTCGCCGACGACATCGTGTGGACCGTGACCGGCACCGGCCCCGCGTCCGGGACCACCAAGGGCATGGCCGGGGTGCTCAAGAACTTCGGCGACATCATGGAGTGGACGGCCGGCACCTACAACGCCGAGCCGGTCGACTACCTCGGCAGCGACGACCACGTCGTCAACATCTCGCACGTCACGGCCAGCCGCCCGGACGGGCGCACCCTCAACATCGACGAGGTCGTGGTCTTCCGCGTCCGGGACGGCAAGCTCGCCGAGGCCCAGCACATGGCCTACGACGAGAAGGCGTGGGACGACTTCTTCGCCTGATCCGCCGCCGCTCCGCGGGCCGCCGCACCTCCGGGTGCGGCGGCCCTTCGCGTTGACGGAGGTGCTCGTTTCTGTTCTCATGACGGTCGTCAGCAGAACAGAAGGAGTGGATATGGACTTCCGGGCCGTGCTCGGCCGGTTCCCCACCGGCGTCGTCGTCGTCACCGGGCTCGCGGACGGGGTGCCGGTCGGGGTGGCGCTCAACTCCTTCACCTCGGTGTCGCTGGACCCGCCGCTGGTGTCGTTCTGCATGGCGCGCACGTCGGGGACGTGGCCGGCGCTGCGGCGCGCGGGCCGGCTCGCGGTGAGCGTGCTCGGGGCCGGTCAGGAGGACGTCGGCCGCCGCTTCGCCACCCGCGGCGTCGACCGGTTCGCGGGCCTGGCCACCACGCCGGCGCCCGGGGGCGCGCCGGTCGTGGACGGGGCCGTGGCCTGGCTGGACGGCACCATCACCGCCGTCCACCCCGCCGGCGACCACGACCTCGCCCTGCTGCAGGTGCACGAGCTGGGGCTGGGGGACCGCACCGGCGCCCCCGCCGCGGAGGACCCGCTGCTGTTCCACCGGGGTGCGTTCCTGCCCCTGCCCGTGGGGTCGGCGGCATGAGCGAGCTCGCGAGCGGATCATCGGCACAGCGCTCCGCGAAGCGTCGACCGAGCGTCAGCGAGGGAGAGCGATGAGCGTCGCCGAGGCCCTGGCGGCGGTGGCCGCCGGCCGCCCCGTGCTCGTCGTCGACGACAGCGACCGGGAGGACGAGGGCGACCTGGTCCTCGCCGCCGACGCGGCCACCCCCGAGAGCGTCGCGTTCCTGCTGCGCCACACCTCGGGCCTGCTGTGCGTGGCCCTGACGGGCGAGCGGTGCGACGCGCTGGGCCTGCCGCCGATGGTGGCGGTCAACGACGACCCGCACGGCACCGCCTTCACCGTCACCGTCGACGCCCGGCACGGCACCACCACCGGCATCTCGGCCGCCGACCGCGCCCGCACCACCGCGCTGCTCGCCGACCCGGCCGCCCGCCCGGGCGACTTCCGCCGGCCCGGGCACGTCCTGCCCCTGCGCGCCCGGGACGGCGGCGTGCTCGTCCGGCGCGGGCACACCGAGGCCGCGGTCGACCTGGCCCGCCTCGCCGGACGCGCTCCCGCCGGCCTGATCTGCGAGGTCGTCAGCGCCGACCACAGCCGCATGGCCGGGGCGGTGGAGCTGCGCGCGCTCGCCGCCCGCCACGACCTGCCGCTGGTGTCCGTGGCCGACCTCGTCGCCCACCGCCTCGCGCACGACCCCGACGTCGTGCAGCACGTCGTCACGACCCGGCTGCCGACCCGGCACGGGCTCTTCATCGCCCACGGCTACCGCGACGTCCTCGGCCGCGAGCACCTCGCCCTGACGATGGGCGAGCCCGACCGCGGGCCGGTGCACGTCCACCTGGAGTGCCTGGCGGGCGACCCGTTCCCCGCCGTCCTCGGCTGCTCCTGCCGCGCCGACCTCGACGCCGCCCAGGCTGCGATCGCGGCCGCCGGGAACGGCGCGCTGGTCTACGTCCGCGCCGCCCGCGGCACCGCGCTGCACGGGCTCGTCGCCCGCACCCCCGCCGCCGTGCGGCGGGACGTCGTGCCGCACGACGGCGGCGCGGACCGGCGCACCGACGCGGCGATCGGGTCCGCCGTGCTCCGCCACCTCGGCGTGCGGACCGCGGTCCCGCTCCTGCGCCCGACCGGCGGCCCGGGGCCCCTGGACGCCGCCCCCGAGGCCCTGGCCGGCTGACGGGCCGACCTCCGGCCCGCACGGGCGCGGCACCCGGCCCGACGGCCGGGTGCCGCACCCGCGCGGGGGAGGGGTCAGGCCCGGTCGTCCGCCGGGGCGGCCGGTGCGTCGTCGTCGCCCGCGGCGGGGGCGTCGTCCGCCGCGTCGTCGGCCGGCTCCGCGTCCTCGTCGGCCGCGTCGTCGTCCGCCGCCTCGTCGCCGCTGGCGTCGTCGGTGGTGTCCTCGGCGGGCAGGTCGTCGGCCGCGTCGTCGTCGGCCGGGGCCTCCGACGTCGGGTCGCCCTCGGCCGTGTCCTCGTCGGCCGGGCCGCCGGGCGCGGGGCCGTCGGCGTCCGCGTCGTCCGCGTCGTCGGTCGGCTCGTCGACCGGGTCCGGGCCCTCGTCGACCGCCGTGTCGCCCGGGTCCGCGTCCGCGTCCTCGTCGGGCGCCGCGTCGTCCTCGGGTGCGTCGTCGTCGGGTGCGGCGTCCACCGGCCCGCCGCCCGGGGAGGGGGTGACGTCGTCCGGGGCGGTGTCCACCGACCCGCCGCCGGCGGGGGTGCCGTTCGGGGTGGGGACCGGGGCGGGGGTGGCGTCGGTCGGGTCGGTCTCGGGGGCGACGTCGACGGGTCCGCCGCCGGTGGGGGTGCCGTTCGGGGTGGGGACCGGGGCGGGGGTGGCGTCAGTCGGGTCGGTCTCGGGGGCGACGTCGACCGGTCCGCCACCCGCGGGGGCGTCGCCCGGGGCGGGAGCGGGGTCGGCCGGGGCGTCCACCGCGGGTCCGCCGCCGGCGGGGGCGTCGACCGGGGAGGCGGCGACGGGGGGCGCGCCCCGACCGGGAGCGGCGTCGGAGTCGCCGGGCCGGTCGTCCGCCGGCGCGTCCGCGTCCGGGCCGCCCGGCGCGGGCCGGGGCCGCTCGTCGTCACCGGTCGGCTCGTCGGTCGAGCCGTCGTCGTCGAGACCGTCGGGCGCGGCCGGGTCGACCAGCACCGGACCGCCGGACGCCCCGCGGGGCTGGCCGCCGCCGTCCTGCCGGTCGGGCTCCTGGGCGTCCGGCTCCGGCACGACGACCGGCTGGGCGCCGGGCTCCGCGGGCGTCCCGACCCCGGACGGCGCGGTCGGGGCGTCCGCGGGCCCGTCGACCACGACGGCCGGCCGGTCCACGACGGGGGCCTCGTCCACCTGCGGGGCGGGCTTCTCCGCGACGGGCTCCGGCCCGGGGTCGCGGACGTCGCCGCCACCGTCGGCGCGGTCGTCCCCGTCGGACGCGGCCGGGACCGCGGGGGCCTTGTCCGGGGTGACGACGGGGAGGACCTCGGTCGGGGTGTCGACGGTGTCCACGGGCGCGGCGGGGGTGACGACGGGCAGGGCCACGGTGGGGGTGTCGACGGTGTCCACGGGGGCCGCGGGGGTGACGACGGGCAGGGCCACGGTGGGGGAGTCGAGGACGTCCACGGGGGCGGCGACGGGCTCGTCGACCGGGACCGCGGGGGCGAGGTCGCGGGCGGCGGCTCGCGCGGCGCCGCCCTCCGCGGGGCGGTCCTCGTCGACCGCCGGGGCGATCTGGGCCGGGGCCTCCAGGACCGGGGTCTGCGGGGCGGGGGCCGCGAGGGCGTCGACGACGGGCGCGGGCGCGCTCAGCGGGACCAGGCGCGTGGTGGCCTCGACCGCTGAGGTGCCGGCGCGGCCGGCCTCCGGTGCGGCGGCCAGCGGCGCGGCGGGGCCCGCCGGCGCGCCCGGGGTCCCGGCCTCCGGCGCGGCGGTCCCCGGCCCCGGCGCAGCGGTGCCGACGGACGCGCGAACGGGTCCGGCGGCGCCCGGGACGGCACCGGTCGGGCCGGCGGGCGATGCGGTGTACGCGACGGTGCGGGCATCGGCCGCGGTGCCCGCCGTCCCGGCGGCCGGTCCGGCGGAGCCGTCGGTCGACGGCGCCCCGGTCCCGTCCCCGCCGAGGGCCAGCGCGGCGATGGCGTCGGCGTCGACCTCGCGGCCGCTGTCGAGGCCGCCGGAGGCTCCCCGGCCCTCCTCGACGTAGCGGGGCGCGTCCGGCGACCCGGGGCCGGCCGCGCGCACCTCCTCGTCAGGGGCGGTCGGCCAGGGGACCTGCAGCAGGTCGCCCGGCAGCGCGGCGACGCCCACCGCGGCGCCGGTGGTCACGACGACCGACCCCGCGACCGTGGCGGCCAGCGAGGTGGCCGAGGTCGCCCCCCAGGTGCCCAGGAGCGCCCGGCGGCGCCGCCGGCGGCCGGACCCCGACTCGGGGTCGGCCGGCTCGGCCGCGACCCGGCGGAGGATGTCCTGCACCGTCAGGACCCGGCCGCGGCTGCGGTCGCGTTCGTCCGGATGGGGAGCACTGGGCATTACGGGGACCTCCGTCGGTGCCGATGCGTGGCGAGCGACCGCCACATCCTGCCTCGCATCACTCGTCCGGGTGTCATCGGAGGCCGGGTCGCTCGTGTTACCGACCTCGGAGAGACACCGTACCCACACCCGACCGGAACCGTGCGCGACCTGCGGCGAGCTGCGGGTCGCCCCGCACCACCCCCATGGGGGACACTGACACGGATGCCGCAGCGAGAGTTCTGGTCCACCGGGACGCCGTCCACGTCCACCGCCCCCCGCCGGACCTCCGGCGAGGACGGCGGGGCCGACGGCCGTCCGGGTGGGCTCGTCATGGACGTCGCCGGGGCGTACCTCCGTCCGCTGGGCGGGTGGATGCCCGTGGCGGCCATGGTCGCGCTGATGGGCGAGCTGGGCGTCGACGAGCAGGCCGTCCGTTCGGCGGTGCACCGCATCGCCAAGCGCGGGCTGCTCGTGCCGGAGCGGCGCGGCCCCGTCCGCGGCTACCGGCTCGCCGACAGCGCGGAGCCCCTGCTCGACGAGGCCGACCGGCGCATCTTCTCCACCGCCGCGCGCGCCCGCATCGACGACGGCTGGGTCCTGGTGTCGTTCTCGGTGCCCGAGCACGAGCGCGACCGCCGCCACGTCCTGCGCTCGCGGCTGTCCTGGCTCGGCTTCGGCAACCTGTCCAGCGGGCTGTGGATCGCGCCCGCCCGCGTCGCCGACGAGCTCGCCGAGAGCATGCGCCGGCTGGGCTTCGAGAAGTACGTCACGGTGTTCGTCGGCGCCCACGCGGGCTACGAGCCCACCGATGAGATGGTGCAGCGCTGCTGGGACCTCGACGGGCTCCGCGAGATGTACAGCGGCTTCCTGGACCACTGGGAGCCGCTGCGGGAGCGGTGGGCGGCGCAGCGGCGCCCCGACCTGCGCGACGCCTTCGTCGACTACACGCTGCTGCTCAACCAGTGGCGCAAGTTCCCCTACCTCGACCCGGGCCTGCCGCTGGCGCTGCTCCCGCCCGACTGGGAGGGCCAGCGGGCCGCCGACGTGTTCTTCTCCCTGCGCGCGAAGCTCGAGCTCCCCGCCGTGCAGTACGCCCGCGAGATCGCCGCGCGCTGACCCGGCCGCCGGGACCGCGCGCCGTCAGTCCGGACGCCGGCCGAGGTCGTCCATCCCCCAGGCGCTCATGGCGGCCAGGACGGGGGCGAGGCTGCGCCCCCGCTCGGTGAGGACGTACTCGACCCGCGGCGGCACCTCCGCGTACGCGGTGCGGTGCAGGAGACCCGCGCCCTCCATCGTGCGCAGGGTCTCGGTGAGCGGTTTGGGGCCGGCGTCGCCGATGCCGCGGCGGATGTCGCCGAACCGGTGCGGGGCCCCGTCGAGCAGCTCCCGGATGACGTAGCCCGTCCACTTCGTCGTGCCGAGCACCCGCAGCGTGTGCGCGATGGGGCACTCGTCCCCGTCGGCGTGCTGGGTCCGCCACCGCTCGTCGTCGGTCTCCACGGTGCTTCCGCTCACATCGGCTCCACGCTTTCTTGAAGGAAACTACTACCTCCGTGAAACCGTCGCCTCGTCCGAACATGATCGATCCGAGGAGGGACGGACCATGGAGGTCCTCGTGCACGGCGCCACCGGCGCCCAGGGCGGCCCGGTCGCGCGCCGGCTGCTCGACCGCGGCGACGCGGTGCGGGTGCTCACCCGCGACCCGCAGGCGCCGGCCGCGCAGGGGTGGCGCGCCGCCGGCGCCCGCGTCGTCGCCGGCGACCTGCGCACCGGCCAGGGCCTGGCCGCGGCGTCCGACGGTGTCGACGCGGTGTTCGTGCAGGTCACCGCGCAGACCGCCCCGGCGGCCATCCCGGGGCTCGCCCGCACCGCGCTCACCGCGGCCCGCGACGCCCGCGTCCCGCACGTGGTGCTCACCACCAGCAGCGTCGTGCCGCCCGCGCCCACCGGGCGGGCCGCCCCGGACGCCCGCGTCGACCTGCTGCGGGTCGTGCGCGAGGTCGCCCCGCACGCCGTGGTGCTGAGCCCGACGCTGCTGCTGGAGAACTTCTCCGGCCCGCTGCGCCCCGCCCTGGACTCCGGGGTCGTGCCCCAGGGCGTGCCCGCCGACGTCCCCGTCGCCTACACGAGCGTCGAGGACCAGGCCGCGCACGCCGTCGCCGCCCTGGACCGGCCCGAGCTGGCGGGGCGGTTCCTGCGCGTCGCCGGCCCGGACGCGGTGACCGGTCCGACGCTCGCCGCGGTGCTCGGGGCCGCGCTGGGCCGCCCGCTGCGGTACGCGGCGCTGAGCCCGGAGGAGGTGCGCGCGTCGCTGGCGTTCCTCGGGGACGCGGTCGCCGCCGCGGTCGCCGACATGTACGCCTGGGAGGGGACCGAGGGCGCTCCGCTGCTCGCCCCGGACCCGGCGGAGACCCGGGCGGCGCTGCCGGTCGTGCCCACCCCGCTGGCCGTCTGGGCCCAGCGGGCCCTGGCCCCCGCGGCGGTGCCGGCGTGAGCGCGCACCTGCACAGCGTCGGCCTGCTCACCGCCGACCTGCCCGCCGCGCTCGCCTTCTACCGGCTCCTCGGGCTCGCGGTCCCGGACGGGGAGGGCCGGTGGCCGCCGCCGGAGCGCTCGGCCCCGAGCTGACGCTGACCTGGGGCACCGTCGACGCGCTCGGCCCGTTCGACCCGGCCCGCGCCGCCGACCCGACCCGGCGGGTGCAGATCGAGATCGGGTTCGACGCGGCCGCCGACGTCGACGCCGCCTTCGCCCGGGCCACCGCGGCCGGGCACCCCGGTGTCGTCGCCCCGTTCGACGCGCCCTGGGGCGTGCGGTTCGCCGTGCTCGACGACCCCGACGGCAACCGGGTCGCCCTGACCGCGCCCGCCGGATGAGGCGCCCGGCGGCTCAGGGGCCGGCGTCGAGCCAGGCGCTCACCACGGCGTGGTACTCGCGGGGGCGCTCCTCCTGCAGGTGGTGCCCGGCCCGGTCCATGACGTAGAGGTGGCCGTGCGGCATGCGGGAGGCCAGCATCAGCGGGTAGTCGGGGGTGAGGAACGCGTCCTGCATGCCCCAGCAGTACAGGGTGGGCGCGGCGATCCGCGGCAGCTCGGCCGACAGGTCCTGCCACTCCCCGCGGGGGGAGTCCGACGCGGCGGCCAGCGCCATCTCGTCGGGGTCGAGGCTCTGCTCGTAGCGCAGGTCGATCGTCGCCTCGGGGATCGCGGCCGGGTCGTACCACTCCAGCCGGGCCATCAGCGCGCGCATCTTCTCGCGCGTGGGGCCCTCGCCGCCGTAGTAGGCGTCGCGGGCGTTGCGCCCGCGGCGCCCGCCCTCGGGCAGCGGGGCGGTGGGCCCGTGGAACACCGGCATGCTCCCGGTGACGACGAGGCGGCGGACGCGGTCGGGGTGCCGGAACGCCGTCGCGAGCGCGATCGTGCCGCCCCAGGAGTTGCAGACGAGGTCGGCGCGCTCGATGCCGAGCGCGTCGAGCAGCGCGGCGGTGCGGTCGGCGTGGAAGTCCCACATCGGCCCGGTGATCCGGCACTTCGCCGACCGCCCGTACTGCAGCAGGTCCACCAGCACGCAGCGGCGGTCCGCGGCGAACAGGGGTTGCACGGGGCCGAAGTCGGTCCAGGCCGTGCAGCCGGGCCCGCCGCCGTGCAGGAACAGCGTCGGCGCGCCGGCACCGGACTCCAGGACGTGGAACTCCACGTCGCCCGCCGTCACCATGCGGCCCTCCGGGCCCACGCCACCCATGCGCCGGACGCTACGACCGGTGCGGCGCCGGACGGCCGGGCGGCGGTCCGGCTGCCGGACCGCCCGTCGCCGCGAGTCCGATCGTTTATCACACTCGCACCACCGCGCCGCGCTATGGTCTGATCTGCACAGCAGCCGGCTGTGCTGGGAGGTGGGCCAGTGCCGTACCGACAACCCGACCCCACCGGCGCCGACCCCGATCCAGGGGAGGCACCGGGGATCGCGCCGGTCCCGGGCGCGGTCCCACCGGGGTCCCGGGTCCTGCTCCTCAACGCCACGTTCGAACCGCTCGCGGTCGTCACCGCCAAGCGCGCCGTCGTGCTCATGCTCTCCGGCAAGGCCGAGTGCGTGGAGGCCGCCGTCGGCATGGCCTTCCACTCCGCCAGCCTCACGCTCCCCGCGCCGTCGGTGATGCGGCTGTCCCGCTACGTGCGGGTGCCCTACCGCCGCGCCGTCCCGATGACCCGCTCCGGCGTCCTGCGCCGCGACGGCCGCCGCTGCGCGTACTGCGCCAAGCGCGCCGACACGATCGACCACGTCGTGCCCCGCAGCCGCGGCGGCACGCACAGCTGGGAGAACTGCGTGGCCGCCTGCAAGTCGTGCAACTCGCGCAAGGCCGACCGGTTGCTCGAGGAGCTCGGCTGGAGCCTGGGGTTCACACCGAAGCCGCCGCACCGCGCGGCGGGCGGGGTGCTGGTGCTCGCGGTCGAGCCGCACCCGGCGTGGGAGCCGTGGCTGGGGCAGGCCGCCTGACGGCACCGGCGCGTCACCCGGCGTGTCGGTCGGGGATGCGGTCCGTCACTCCCGGCCGGCGAGTGCGCGCCACGCTGTGCCCACGCGACGACCTCGCCCGGGCCGGCGTCGACCGGTGGACGTCGCGGCAGCGCGCCGCCCCCTCGCCGGCGAGCCCGTTCCTCAACCCGGGTTCGTCCTGACCGGACCGCCGTCGTCCGGGAGCTGCGCCGCACCGCGCCCGGCGGCGTCGAGGTGGTGCTGTCGCAGATGCGCTCGGGCGGGCGGTGTCGCTCGGCCCCTGCCTGCGCTCCTGTGACGCCCTGGCCGGCTGGTTCCCGGCCTACGACGCCGCGTACGAGGGGACGCTCAAGAGCCACGACCTGCAGGTGCTGCGCGGACGGGTGCACCGGCCCGACCGTTCTCGCCGCCCTCCGACGGGCCGGGCGCGCCCCGTCGAGTCGGCCGTGGCGCACACCCCGGCCCGGCCGCGGCTGCGCCTCGCCGCCCGGAGGACGCTCGCCGGCCTCGGCGAGGTCCGCCGCCGGTACGGGTGGTCGGGCGCCGAGCGGCTGAGCCTGCTCAGCCGCTCGGCACCGGCTGCCGGCCGCGCCGCTCGGCGCTGATCCGGCGTCCCGTGCGGACGAGGCGGTACGCGGAGGTGCGCAGCCGCTCCCGGCGGGGGGCCAGCGGCAGCCCGGCCCCGTCGACGACGCGGCGGACGGCGTCCCGCGACGTGCCGGCGTGCACGGTGTACCGGCCCACCGCCAGGACGTCGTCCGCGTCGTGGGACAGGGCGTTCTTCACCGCGTGCGCCGTCGTGTAGCCCGCGGCCCGGGCCAGCCGGCACGTCGTGCGCCGGTGGCTGCCGTGCGGGTAGGCGAAGGAGCGGACGGGCCGGCCGAGCAGGTCCTCGAGGGTCTCGCGGCTGCCCACCAGCTCGCGCAGGGCGCGATCGCGGCCGACCGTGTCGAGGTGGACGTGGCTCACCGAGTGCGCCCCGATCTCCGTGCGGGCGTCGTCGGCCAGGGCGGCCACCGCCGAGCGCGACAGCATCCGGGTCCGGTCCAGCCAGCCGGTCGTCACGAACAGCGTCGCGCACAGGTCGAGCTCGGCGAGGACCGGCAGGGCGACGTCGGCGTAGTCGGCGAACCCGTCGTCGAAGGTGACGAGCACGGGGTGGCCCGTGCGCTGCGGGTCGGCCAGCCACCGGGCGAGACCGGTGGCGGTCACCGGCTGCCGCCCGCTCGCCGCCACGGCGGCCATGTCGGCGGCGAAGTCGGCGGCCCGCACCTGCCAGTGGTCGCCGGTCGCCCGCCCCGGCGCGGCCACCGAGTGGTAGAGCAGGACCGGGACGACGGTCATCGCGCACCTCCCGCATCGGCTCCGGCCGCCGCCCGGTGCCGCGCGGACCGGACGACCCCCGCGACGGCCGTCACGGCCAGCACGACGAACGCCGCTACCCCCGAGTGGACGGAGAGCAGGGCGAGCACCCCGCCGGCCAGGAGGAGCAGGGCCGCGCTCAGCGCGACCGCCACCAGCAGCGCGTCCGCGCCGTCCAGGCCGCGCACCCCGTCCGCCCAGGCCAGGCCGGGGACGACCAGCCCCCAGGCCAGCGCCAGGGGGACCCGGAGCGCGGCCGGGGCGTCGACCGCGACGACGCCCGCGAGCAGCAGGGTCGAGGTCAGCACGATCCACCCCGGTACCGGGACGGCGTGCAGCGCCGCGCGGGCGGCGGTGGATGCGGACGGGCGGGTCATGGCACCTCCACGGGGACGAGGACGAGGACATCGGGACGGTCGATCACGGCCCGGAGGGTCCCGGATCCGCGCAGCTGCTCGGCCAGCTCGGTCAACGCGCCCGGCTCGAGCGGACCGGTCGAGTCGTTGGCGATCGACTGGCTGCGGGTCAGGACGAGGTAGCCCGCGGTGTAGCGGTCGTCGTCGAGCCAGTCGCCCAGGACCTCCTCGGGGGCGGCCAGGACCCGGCGGCGCTCGGCCTCCGGCTCGGCGGACAGGTCGACGACCGTCACGTTCTCGTAGTTGCGGAAGTCGCGCGGGTAGTTGGTGTTGCCCACGACGAGCAACGAGCCCGGTGGCGCGTTCCCGGCGACCCACTCCAGGGCCGACACCTCGTCGGCCGTGAAGTAGTTCTGCTGGTCCTTGCCGTAGTAGCCGAGCAGGAAGCCGGGCAGCAGGACCGCTGTCACGACCGCGGTCCCGAGGGTGGTGGACCACAGCGACCGCGGCCACCCCGACCGGACCGCTGCCACCACCACCCCGGCCACGACCAGCGCGGCCGTGGCTCCGACGGTGTCGAGGAACGGGTCGACGATGCTCGTGCCGTAGTGGCCGAGCAGGAAGCCGGGCACCGCGGCCGCCATCACGACCGCGGTCCCGAGGGCGGGGGACCGCAGCGGTCGTGGCCACCGGAGCCCGTCCGCCGCCGCGAGGACCGCCCCGGCGACGAAGTGGGCCATCGCCGGGGCGGCGAACAGGAACACCCGGAACAGCGTCTCCCCGCCGAAGGAGGTGAGGGCGATCAGGCCGGCCGGGCTGACCAGGACGACGAGGGCGACCCGGTCGACGACGCCGCGGCGCAGGGCCACGACCACCCCGGCGACGGCCAGGACGGCCGCGGCGACGACCACGGCCCGGCCGCCGAACGACACGAGCACCTGGGCGCCGCGCAGGTCCTCGGACTTGTCGAGCGTCTCCCCGACGTTGGCGACGGGGTCGAGGAACGTGCCGACGACGGCCGAGAGGTTCGGGAACGTCCAGGTGGCCGCGGGCCCGACGGCCCAGCCGACGGTCGCGGTCAGCGCGAGCAGGGCGAAGCGGCCCACGGGCAGCACCCGCAGCACCGGGAGGGCGACGAGGGTGATGACCAGCACCACCGGGGTGATCTGGTGGCTGGAGGCGATGGCCAGCACCAGCACGGCGGCGACGAGCCCGGGGGCGCGGCCGGTCAGCGGGGCGGCCGCCGCGCCGGCGGGCCAGGGCCGCCGGTAGCGGCGCACCAGGAGCGTCAGCACCGCCAGGTGCAGCACGAGCACCGTCGCCTGCGGCGAGAAGTAGTCCTGCCCCACCCAGGTCGTGACGAAGTACAGCCAGACGGCGAGCCAGACCTGGCGGCGGTCCCCGACGAACGACCGGAACAGCGCGCGCAGCACGAGGAGGTTCGCGAGGTTGAACGCCAGGGGCGCCCACAGCGCGAGGCCCCGGGCGTCCGGCAGGCCGGCGAGGTCGGTGAGGACCGCGGCGCCGGCGAAGAACCCCGGCCAGTTGTGGTAGATCGGCATCGTCGCCGCGGCGACGTCGACGCCGCCGGTCCGCTGGACGAAGTCCACGATCCCGAGGTGCTTCCAGGACCACGAGTAGCGGACCGTCCCGAACAGCAGCGCCGGGGTGCCGTGCAGCAGCACGAGCAGGACGACGACGTGCAGGGCCGGCAGCACGCCGGACCGGTTGCGGGCCAGCGACCACCCGAAGCCCGCGGTGAGCAGCAGCAGGGCCGCGGCGCTCATCGGGGTGAGCAGCGACAGCAGCCCCAGGTCGGTCATGTCGGCGGGGTCCGCGCCCACGAAGGGGGCGGCCCACAGGGCCGCGGCGACGAGGGGCAGCAGGGCCGGGGGCGGGATGCGGGTCAGTGCCGCCCGCACGTCCGGGAGGGAGCGCCGCGCCGGGGCGGGGGTACCGCGGTCCGCCGGGACCCGGGGGAGCGGGTCCGGGGCCGGTGCGGGGGCGCGGACGGCGTCGGCCCGCGGCGCGAGCGGGACCGCCGGTGCGGGGACGGTGGGCACGACGACGGAGACGGCGGCCGCGGCCAGCGCGGGCGCGGGCCGCCAGAGGAACCGCAGGCGGGTGGCCAGCAGGACCACGGCGAGCAGCGTCTGCGTGCCGAGCCAGGCCCAGCCCGCGCCGGTGAGCCCGGCCACGCGCAGGCCGATGTCGGCGGCGACGAACGTCACGACGGCCATCGCGCCGTGGATCGCGAGCACCCCGCGCATCCGCTGCCGCACCTGGGCCAGGTTGACCGCGAGCCCGACGACGACGTGCGGCACGGCCGAGAGCAGCAGCAGCTGCAGGAGCGGGGTCGCCGCCTGCGCGTAGTCGGGTCCGAGGACGCCGAGCACGAACGGCGCCAGCAGGCAGCCGAGCGCGGCCGCGGGCACGACGAGCAGCAGGGCGTGCGCGCAGGCCCGGCGCAGCATCTCCTCGGCCCGGGCGGGTTCGCGGGCTGCGCGCGCGACGAGCGAGCTGCCGACGTCCGCCGTGATCAAGTACAGCGAGTAGGCGATGGTGAAGGCCAGGTAGTAGTAGGCGCTGTTCGCCGGCCCGCTGCGCACGAGCACGAGGAGGGGGAGGAGGTCGGCGACGGCGAGGAGCAGCAGGGTGGCGGCGTGGTCCGCGGCCGCGAAGCGGACGAGGCCGCCGATCGGCGCGTCCGCCGCCCCGCTGCCCGGGCTCCGCCGGGTCGCGCGCACGACGACGACCGTCACGACGGCGACGGCGAGCACCGTCGGGACGGTGTGCGCCGCGAGGATCAGCCACGAGGACGTGCCGGCCACCGCGAACAGGACGACGATCTTGATCAGGGAGTGCGCGCCGTTGACCAGCGGGACCCAGCCGGCGCGGTCCAGCGCCACGAGCACGTGGTCCTGCAGGACGAACACGACCCACGCCGAGGTGGCGAGCACGAAGCCGACCGCGATCAGCGGGGAGCTGCGGAGCCCCTCGAGGCCGTCGGCCCACAGCGGCACCCCGAGCAGGAACACGCCGGCGGCGCCGGCGGCGACGAGGGCGCACAGCGCGTAGCTGCGCAGGACCAGCCGGCGGGCCGCCCCGCCGGCGACGGGGAGGAAGCGCAGCAGGCCGTTCTTCAGCCCGAGCGCGGCCGTGTTCGCGAGGAACGTCATCGCGGCGATCGCGCTCGTCGCCAGCCCGACCTGGTCCGGGGGGAACAGCCGCGCCGCCAGCGCCCAGAACACCAGCCCGAGCACCGAGGTGATCACCGAGCCGAGCAGCAGCGCGTGGGCGTTGCTGTGCAGGGGGTCGCGCAGCGACCGGCGCACGGCCCCGGCGGCCGAGCGGGTCTGCTGGGCGACGGCGGTCACCACGACCACACCCGGATGCGGTCGATCTCGTAGGTGGCCGGGAACCGGGTGCCGGCACCGACCGGGCCGCCGAGCTCGCCCCCGACGGCCAGGTTGGCCACCAGGTACATGGGCTCGGCGGGGACGTCGGGCCCGGACCGGGTCCAGACCAGCTCCCCGTCGACCCACCAGCGCAGCCGGCCCGGCTCCCAGTCCAGCCGGACCGTCCGCCAGTCGAGGAAGCCCTCGGGGGCGGTCACGGTCGTGGTGCTGCCGACGGGTGCCTGAGCGGGGTCGGCGGGGTGCAGGAACGTCAGCACCTCGCGCGGGCGGTCGCCCAGCACCTCCAGCAGGTCGATCTCCGGCCGGGCCTCGCGGGTGTCGGGCAGCATCCACAGGGCGGCCCACAGCCCGGCGCCGGCCGGGACCCGCACCCGCGCCTCCACGCGCCCGTAGGTGAAGGTGAACCGGCTCGCGCCGGTGTAGGTCGGCGGCCCGGTGGTGACCATGCCGGACCGGTACGGGAACACCTCTCCGTCGGCCCCCACCGCCCCCTCGGCGTCCGCGGTCATCCGCAGGACGCCGTCGCGCACCTCGACCTGCTCGGGCAGGTACCACTGGAGCTCGTCGTTGGTGGCGATCGTGCAGCCGCCGTCGTCCCACCAGTGGCAGGTGCTCCACCGGTCGCCGTCCAGCGCGGGCCCGTCGAACTCCTCGGACAGGAGCAGCGCGCGGGGGGCGGGCGCGGCGGCGCGGTCGTGCCCGGTGCTGTCCGACGCGACGAGCGCGATCAGCTGCAGCACGCAGACACCCAGAGCGACGAGGGCGGCCCGGACCCATCCGCGTCCGCCGGGCCATCCTCGACGGAAGGGCCTCACCGTGCTGCCACCTGCTCCCCGGGTCGTCGGTCGTGCCTCCGTGCGCGTCTGCACCGTTGGTGGTGTCGGCCCCCGGCACTGAGGCGTTACTTCACCTTGCGTAACGCAAATCGTCATCCGGACGAGTACGCCTTCGAAGATCGTAGGCCGAGCGGGTGATGGACGGAGTGGAACGATGACCGAGAGTGACGACCGCACTGGCTCGGGAGCCGCGCGGCTGTCGATCGTGATCCCCGCGCGGAACGAGGCGCGCAACCTCGAGGAGGTGCTCCCCCGCCTGCCGAGGGTCCACCAGATCATCGTGGTGGACGGCCACTCGGTCGACGACACGGTCGCGACGGCCCGCCGGGTGCGTCCGGACGTGCAGGTCGTCCACCAGGACCGCCGGGGCAAGGGCAACGCGCTCAACTGCGGCTTCCGGGCCGCGACGGGCGACATCATCGTCATGTTCGACGCCGACGGGTCGGCCGACCCCGCCGAGATCCCGCGGTTCGTGGCGGCCCTGCTCGACGGTGCGGACGTCGCGCAGGGCAGCCGCTTCGGCCGCGCCGGTGGCGTCCGCGGCGGCAGCCACGACATCACCCCGCTGCGCCGGGCGGGCAACGCGGCGCTCAACGTCCTGGCCAACACGCTGTTCCAGACCCGCTCGACCGACCTGTGCTACGGGTACAACGCGTTCTGGCGCGACGTGGTGCCGCTCCTGGAACTCCCCGAGTGCCGCGGGACCGCGGAGCGGCCCGGTGCGGTGCCCGACACGCTGCACTGGGGCGACGGGTTCGAGATCGAGACGCTGCTGCACTGCCGCGCCGCCGCGGCGCGGCTGGTCGTCGCCGAGGTGCCCAGCGTGGAGCTGCGGCGCCTGCACGGGGTCACGAACCTGCGCACGTTCGCCGACGGGGCCCGGGTCCTGCGCACCCTGCTCGCGGAGTTCCGCCGCGCCCGCACCCGGCGCCGCGCCGGCGCGCGGAGCACCCGTCCGACGCCCGTCGCCGACGGGACCGACCGCGTCGGCGCCGCGCGCGCCGCGGTCGGTCACCGCGCCTCCGGTGCGGCGTGAACGGGTCCGCGACGCCGGCGCCCGCGCGGCCCCGCCCGGGCACACCGCCGGGTGCGCTCGACCTGGAGCTCACCGCGGCCCTGCCCGACCTCCCGGCCGCCCCCGCCGGGCGCCGGACGGTCCCGGTGCTGGTGCGCGTGCACGGCCACCCGGTCGGGCGGGCGCTGCTGCCGGCGACCGACCTGCCCCTCACCGCGCACGCGCTCGCCGCCCGGATCTGGCCGGACGTGCGGGACGGGGTCGCGGCGCACCTGGCCGCCGACGGGCGATCCGCCCCGACCGGGCTGGACGGGGCCGGGCTCCCCGCGGGCGGGCCCTGCTCCCGCCCGCGCCGCCCGTCGACCGCGCCCCGCCTGTCCGTGGTGGTGGCGACCCGGGACCGGACGGCGAGCCTGCTGCGCACGCTGGGGTCGCTGGCCGAGCAGGACTACCCCGGCCCCTACGAGGTCGTCGTCGTCGACAACGCCCCGTCCGACGACACCACGGCCCGCGCGGTCGCGGCCCTCGACGGGCGGCTGGGCGGGGCGGCGCTGCGCTACGTCGCCGAGCCGGTGCCCGGCCTCGCGCAGGCGCACAACGCCGCCCTCGACCACCTCACCGGGACCTGGGTCGCCTTCACCGACGACGACGTCGTGGCCGACGGGTCCTGGCTCTCGGCCATCGCCACGGCGGCCGCCGAGCCCGGCACCGGGTGCGTCACCGGGCCCATCCTGGCCGCCGAGGTCGAGACCCGCGCCCAGGAGCTGCTGGAGCAGTACGGCGGCTTCGCCCGGGGCTTCGTCCCCCGGCGCGCCGACACCGGCCGCCACCACCCCGGCGACCCGCTCTTCCCGCTCGCCACCGGGCGCCTGGGCTCGGGCGCCAACATGGCGTTCGACACCGCGCTCCTGCGCCGCGCGGGCGGCTTCGACCCCGCGCTCGGCGCCGGGACCCCGGCCCGCGGCGGGGACGACCTGGCCGGCCTGCTGGCCGTGCTCATGGCCGGGGGCGCGGTGGCCTACGAGCCCGCCGCCGTGGTCTGGCACTGGCACCGCCGCGAGTACGCCGGCCTGGTCCGGCAGACGCGCGGCTACGGCGTGGGCCTGGGGGCCTACCTCACCTCGGCGCTCGTGCGCCACCCCGCCCTCGTCGGCACGGCCCTGCGCCGCGCGGTCCCGGCCGTCCGGCACCTGGTCGACCGCGGCTCGGCCAAGAACGCGGGCAAGCCCGCGGACTTCCCCCGCGAGCTCGAGCGGGCCGAGCGGCTGGGGGTCCTGCTCGGGCCCTGGGCCTACCTGCGCAGCCGCACCCGGCGGCGGCCCGTCCGGGGGGCGGCGTGACCGCGTCCGTCGGGGTCGTCATCTGCTGCTACACCGAGCGGCGCTGGGACCCGCTGCTGGCCGCGCTGCGCTCGGTGCAGCGGCAGACGCGGACCCCGGACCGCACCGTCGTGGTCGTGGACCACAACGGGCCCCTGCTGGACCGGCTCGCGGCCGTCGCCGGCCCCGGGGTGGTCGTCCTGCCCAGCACCGGACCCCCCGGCCTGTCCGGGGCGCGCAACACCGGCGTCGCGGCCTGCGCCACCACCGTCGTCGCGTTCCTCGACGACGACGCGGTCGCGGAGCCGGACTGGCTGGACGCGCTCGTCGCGGAGTACGCCGACCCGGCCGTCGTGGCCGTCGGGGGCCGGATCGAGCCGCGGTGGGAGCAGGGGCGACCGGCGTGGTTCCCCGACGAGTTCGGGTGGGTGGTCGGCTGCTCCTACCGGGGCCAGCCCGCGGGCCGGGCGGTCGTGCGCAACGTCATCGGCGCCAACATGTCGGTCCGGGCCGGCGCGGTGGGCGAGGTGGGCGGCTTCGCCGAGAGCCTCGGCCGGACCGGCGCGGGCGTCCCGATGGGGGGCGAGGAGACGGAGCTGTGCATCCGGCTCGCCGCCGCCGGCGGGACGGTCCTGCAGCAGCCCGCGGCCGTCGTGCACCACCTGGTGCCGGCGTCCCGCGGCACCGTCGCGTACTTCCGGTCGCGGTGCTGGGCCGAGGGCCGGTCCAAGGCCGGCGTGAGCCGGCTCGCGGGTGCGTCGGCCGCCCTGTCCGCGGAGCGGGACTACGCGACCCGGGTCCTGCCCCGCGGGGTCCTGCGCGAGGCGCGCCGGGCGCTCGGGCGCGGGGACCGCGCGGCGGCGGGCCGGGGCGCGGCGATCGTCGGCGGACTGCTCACGACCGCCGCGGGCTACGCGCTCGGCCGCGTCCGGGACCTCGTCACCCGTCCGGGGCGTCCCGGTCCGGCCGGCGGGACCGCCGCAGCGCGCTGAGCACCCGCCGGGCGAGCCGCCGCGGCCGGGTGTCGGGGCGGTACCGGGGGCAGCTCCCGTCGCACAGGGCGCAGTCCGAGCCCGGCCGGTAGTGGCGGTGGGCGTCGGCCGCGTGCCCGCAGAGGCACAGCCCCGCTCCGGGCATGCCCACCCCCTCGCGTGACGACCGGTCGACGACGGCGCGAGAGTAGCGGGGGCCCCGCAGCGGGTGCGCGGCGCCGCCCGGCTGATGATCGCGGGGCCGTCGACCGGCCCCGACCGGCGGCGCGGCCGCCGGGGCGGCGTACGGGCGGGTCACCGGCCCCGCGCGAAGAGGACCTCGCCGAACGTCCGCAGGATGATCTTGATGTCGAGCCAGAGCGTCCAGTTCTCGATGTAGTAGTTGTCGAACATCGCGCGCTCGGCGATGGAGGTGTTGCCGCGCAGGCCGCTGACCTGGGCGAAGCCGGTGAGGCCCGCCTGCACCCGGTGCCGGTGGGCGTACCGGTCGAACTCCTCGGAGAAGCGGTCGACGAAGTGGGGCCGCTCGGGCCGGGGGCCGACCAGGGTCATGTCGCCGCGCAGGATGTTCCACAGCTGGGGCAGCTCGTCGAAGGAGGTGCGCCGCAGGAAGCGCCCGACGGGCCCCACGCGGTCGTCGGCGGCGATCGACCACTGCGTGGCGGACTCGGTCTCGTCCGCGGGCTTCATCGAGCGGAACTTCAGGCAGTCGAAGACGACGCCGTCCCGGCCGACCCGCGGCTGGCGGAAGATGATCCCCGGGCCCCCCTCGAGGCGCACCGCCAGCGCGCAGGCGGCGAGCAGGGGCGCGAGCAGGACCAGCGACGTCGTCGCGACGACGATGTCGAAGGCCCGCTTGACGACGCGCGCCGGCCCGCGGAGCGCGGGCGTGCGCACGCGCATGACGGGGATCGACCCGATGTGGTCGGACAGGCCGGTGAGCGTGTGGAAGTAGTGCATGCGCGGCACCACGAGCAGGTCGCAGCCCAGGCAGGCCGGCGCCCGCACGGCGTCGTGCAGCTGCCGCTCGCCGAACGTCCCGTTCGTGACCAGGATGACGTCCGCGCCGGTGCGCACCACGACGGCGCCCAGGTCGGCGACCCGACCCAGGCGCGGCACGAGCGGCGACACCTCCTCGCCGTCCCCGTCGTCGACGAAGCCGACGACGCCCAGTCCGTAGCGCGGCTCGTGCTGCAGGGTCTGCGCCAGGGCCCGGGCGAGGGGACCGCCGCCGACCAGGACGGTGCGGTGCAGCGTCACCCGGCTGCGGCGGCCGAGGACGATGAGCTGGGTCGTGACGACGCGCCCGACCACCAGCAGCCCGATGGAGATCCCGACGTTCACGAGGAACGTGACCAGGGCGGCGTGCTCGTGGCGGAAGGCGATCACGAGGGCGACCGCGGCGCTCGCGGTCAGGATGCGGGTGATGAGGGAGGGCAGCTCGTCGAGCACGCTGACGTGCAGGCGGGCCCGGTACCGGTTGCCGCCGGTGATCAGGGCGACGGACAGCACGGCCATGGCGCCGGTCGACTTCCACTGCTCGGGCGTCCACGCCACCGGGGCGATCAGCATCAGCGCGTCGACCGGGAGGACGACCATCCACGCGCGGACGCGCCGCAGCCACGAGCGGGCCGTGGACGGGGCGGCGCGGTCGACCTGCGGGGGCCGCGGCGCGGCGACGCGCATCGACGGGATGCGGTGGGCCGGGGCCGGCGTCTCGACTGTGCTCACAATTCCCCTTCGTCCTGCGCGGGACGGTCCCGGTTCCGGCGCAGAACGCCGGGCGATGCGGGCCGTGCGGTTCGTGGTCACCGTTCCCCGATCATCACGCGTCGAAATCGGTCGTCATTCCGGTATCGGGTCGGCCGGTGCATCCGTTACGGCGGTGGAGCAGATCCGCCTTGGTGTTCGACATCATCGGCGGCGACCACCGGCGGTCGTGGACGGTGCGGCGCCGGTGGCACCGGGACCCGGGGGACGGGGGCGGCGCGCGGCCCGGGGACCGGCACCGGCGGGGGAGGCGGGGCCGGTCGGCCGCCCGCTGCCGGGACCGCGCACAACCGGGCCCGCTGGGCCCGCCCCCGTCGCGCGACCAGGGCGAGGACCACCAGCACGGCGAGGCTGGGCAGGAGTCGACCCGCAGGCCAGGCCAGCAGGCGGGGGAGCTCGATGATCCCCAGGAAGAGCACCGGGTACAGGAGCACGCCGCTCGGGCGCCCGTCCCGGAACGACCGGTGCAGCAGGCCGAGCACGACCCCGACGACCGCCATGAAGACGAGACCGCCGACGACCCCGTAGTCCACGAACGGTGCCGCGAGCCCGCTGCTGTTGTTGAACTCCTCCCAGCCGTGCGTCTGCAGGATCTCCAGGTACCTCTCCTCCTGCGAGCGCCCGCTCAACCGCGGATACATCTGCGATTGCTCGATCCCCGGTGCGGTCCACAGACCCGACACCGTTTCGTAGGGCCACCGGGCCGGGTGGTCGTTGTGCAGGATCTGCAGCGCGCCGTTGTTCAACGCCGTCACGTAGTAACCGGCCAGTCGCAGCACGGAGAATTCGAGGAACGTCCAGTCGGTGTGCTCGCGGAACCACACCCAGCTCCGCGAGTACTCGAAGGAGGCGAACAGCGCGGCCACGACGGGCACCGCCGCGAGCGGCACGACGGCGACGAGCCGACCGCCCCGGCGGGAGCCCGCGACCCCCGCCGTGAGCACCACGACGATCGGGACGACGACCTCCAGGATCGCGAGCCGCTCGGTCAGCAGGAGGGCCCGGGGCACCGCCAGCAGGACGACGGCGGCCATCGCGACCACGTACCGCCGGGAACCGGTGCGCAGCAGCAGCACGGCGGACAGGACCCCGGTCGCGATGCCGAACTGGGTCAGCGTCGTGACCCCTGCGACCGGCGGGACCGCGTCCTTCAGCGTGCCCGTGTAGAGACCGCCGGAGCCGAACACCGCGGTCACGTCGGCCAGGGTCACGCCGGCGCCGAGCGCCGAGCGGACGTACGCGACGTAGCCCAGGACGGTGAGGCCGAGCAGGGCGGAGTTCCAGCGGGACAGGAGGGCGGCCTGCCGGTCGTCCAGGTCGGGCCACCGGGGGCCGGGGGGGCGCCGCGGGGCCGCGGCGAGGACGGCGGCCGCGGCGAGGGCGACGGTGAGCCCGCCGGCGAGGAGCATGAGCAGGATGTCGGGCGTCAGCGACCTCGGGGTCCGCCAGAGGAGCAGGAACTCCTCGTCCCCCAGGAACCACGCGGGCACGACGGCGGCGGGCACGACGAGGACCAGCACGGTCACCGGGGACTGCCACCAGACGGCTCCGGCCCGGGGGGTGGTCATGACCCCGCCGCGCCGCGCAGCGTCGCGACCGCCGCCCCGGTGCGCCAGGAGGGCAGCGGGGCGCCCCGCCTGCCGCCCGCGGCGATCCACTGGGCCGCCGGGAGCAGCACCGCGGCCGTCGCGCTCGCCGCGGCGAGGGCCACCGGCCCGCCCAGGAACGCCGCGGCCACCACGACCGGCGCCATCACGACCAGGACGACGCCGCAGGCCAGGACGGCTCGGCGGAGGTGGCCGAGCACGAGCAGCAGCGGCACGCTGAAGCCGAACAGCGCCTGGCCGAGCCCGCCGATCGCGAGGATCACCAGCACCGGGTGGGCGTCCCCGAACCCCGGTCCGTAGGCGATCTCGAGGATCGGGCGGCCGAGGACCACCAGCACCGCCACGACCAGGGCCGTCGCCGCCACCGTCAGGGTGGCCGCGGCGGACAGCATCCGCCGCACCGCCGCCTCGCCGCGGGACGCCAGCAGCCGCGCGGCGACCGGCATGACGGCCAGCGCCGCGAGGCCGTGGAGCATCGTGACCTGGTAGCCCAGCATGCTCGCGGTGCCGTAGCGCGTCGCGTCGAGGGCCGGGAACGCCGCGGCCGCCAACCAGACGTCGCCCCGCCCGACCAGGAAGACCGAGGCGTCGAGGACGAAGATGGCCAGCCCGGCCGCCACGGTGGTCGCCAGCAGCCGCCCCGGCACCGCCGGCCGCAGGGAGAACAGGTGCCTCGCCCGGTGCGCCGCGACCAGCAGCAGGAGCACCGCGACAACGGCGTAGACGGCCAGGACGACCACGAGGTCCGGGCGGGGGAGGGCGAGCGCGGCGACCAGCAGCGGCGGCAGCACGACGACGCTGCGCACGTGGTGCGTCCCGGCCACCGACCCCGCGAGGTCGCCGACGGCCGCGAAGACGTCGCTGAGCATCAGGCGCAGCGTCTCGGCGACGAGCAGGACGGTGACGAGCACCAGGACCGTCCCGTGGGACGCCGAGCCGGCGACGGAGGCCGTGGACAGCACGGCGATCACGGGGGCGCTCGCCACGGCCAGCAGGGCGGAGATCCGGAGGTGCGCGCCGATCACGGCCCGCCGGTGGTCGCCCTGCCCGTGGGCCGCGACCAGCCGGATGACGTTCTGCCCCAGGCCCATCTTCCCGATCATCGGGCCGAGCATCAGGCCCGCGAGGACGGCCAGGAACGCCGCGGCCTCCCGCGGGTCCAGCTGCCGGACCGCCACGACCGTCGTCAGGAGCGTGGCCCCCACCCCGCCCACCGCGGTCAGGGCCCGCAGCGCGAAGCTGCTCCCCAGCTCCGACCGGCCGGCCGCCCGCGCTCCCTGCGCGCTGCGCGTCACCGCCGGGCCCGCCCGAGCCGCGCGGCCCACCGGACCCGCCAGGGCAGCCGGGTCACGACGGCGTAGGGCTCGCCCGTCTGCTCGCCGTGCACGGCGACGGCGACGGCGCTGGCGTCGGGCACGGAGTCGACGCCCACCCCGACGGCGAGGACGACCTCCGCGGCCGGGGGCAGCGTGCGCACCAGCTCCGGCATGTCCCGCAGGTCGATGACGACGCAGCGCCGCTCGGCCAGGGCGATCTCGACGGCGACGGCCCACCGGGGGTCGACGCGCCGCCGTCCGCCGTGCCCGGCCTCGGCGCGCGGGAAGCTGGCGATCTCCAGCCCGTCGACGTCCGTCGGGTGCGCCCCCGCCCCCCGTCCCGCGGGCGACCGCTCGGCGGCGGTGGCCACGAGGGGGTGCCGGTCCTCGGCGTTGACCTCGACCAGCAGGGTGCTGGCGCGGTCGGCCGCGCCGACGGCGACGAGCGTCGCCACCGCGCGGGACCCGGAGTCCGGACCGGCCCCGACCACCGCGATGATCCGGGCGGCGAGCGAGCCGCGGTGCGCGATCTGGCCCACCAGCAGCCGGGCGTGCTGCCGGTCGTCGCGCCGCAGCACCTGCAGCATCCGCGTGGACCAGTCCGCGGGGAGCCGCAGCTCGGGATGCAGGATCCGGCCGGTCACGGACAGCGCGTCGGCCGGGGCGAGGACCAGCTCGGTGCGGCTGCGCCAGGCGGTGTGCGCGCCGAGGGCCAGCAGGCCGCCCAGGACGGCGCCGAGGACGGCGGCCAGCAGCCCGGTGCCCGGACCGTCCTGGGCCACCACGTTCGGCTCCTCGATGACCTGCACCGGCTGCGGGTCGCTGCTGCGCAGCAGCAGCAGGTCCGAGCGCGCGGACACGAGGCGGTCGTAGCGGAACTGGTCGGCCGTCGGCAGGTCGGAGCGGACGACGTCCGGCCCGCCCAGCTCGGCGAGCGCCACCTCGGTGCTGGCGATCGCGGCGTCCATGCTGGTGCGGAACTGCTCGACCCGCCGCTCCGTGTAGGTCGCGACGGCCGCCTCGACCACCCGGAGGGCCTCCTCCGGGCTCGCGCCGGTGGCCGCGATCTCGACGACCGACGAACCGCCCACGCGGAGCGCGCTCACGGAGCGGACCGGCGCCCCGGCGAGGCGCTCCTCCGTCGCGGCGCGCAGTCCCGGGCCCGTGAGCCAGGCCAGCTCGGTCGTCGTGAACGACTCCGTCGTCTCCTCCCCGGCCCCGATCGCACCGAGCCCCGGCTCGCGGTCCGGGCTGAGCTGCACCAGCGCCGACGCCTCGACGTCCGGCGCGCCCCCCGCCCCGACGAGGGAGCCCGCCCCGGCGCCGACGAGCATCCCGGCCAGCACCACCGCCACCACGGCGCGGACGGAGCGACCGCGCGGGGCGAGGGCCCGGTGCGCGGGCGGTGCCGGGCGCCATGGGACGGCGCCGTCGGCCGGCCGCCCGGCCGGGACCCTCGCGACCTGGTTCACCGTCGACGCGCCGGGCCGCCCGGCTCCGTCCGTGGCCTTGAACAATCGTCACTCCTGCCGTCGCCGCCACCCCGTCGCCCGACGGGGTCCGCGTGGTCCGCCGTCGCTGGCCGAGCCGGGTGGTCCGCACCGTCCGACAGCGGGACGGTCCTCGGGGTCACCTCGGACGTCTCTTCGTCACCATCGAGTGAGGCGTTACCGGTACGGAGCAGCTCGTCGGTTCGGAACAGGACTCTGGGTGACCGGTGTAACCCTTCGGGCTCCACGATCGAATGACGGACCGACCGCTGCTCGTCACCACGAGGGCGCGGTGAGCACCCGGCAGGGACGCGGCGAGCGCCGCGACCCGTCGGCCGGCCGAGCCCGACGAGGCACCAGGAGCCCCAGTTGTCCCCCAGCACCGCCGCACGCCGGCTCCGGAGCCTCGCCACGGCCGCCGCCCTGACGCTGTCGTTCCTGGTCCCCGCATCGGTGCTCGGCGCTCCCGCCCAGGCGGCCGCGGTGCTGCCCAACCCCGGGTTCGAGACCGTCGACGCGAGCGGGGACCCGGCCACGGACGGGATGCCGACGTGCTGGGAGACCGCGGGCGAGGGCGACAACGAGTTCGAGTTCCGCCTGGAGTCACCCGGTCGCACCGGCCGGAACGCGCTGACGATCGAGATGGTCTCGCACACCTCGGGGGACCGCCGGATCCTGATGTCGCCGACGCCCGAGTGCACCGCGACGGTCGAGCCGGGCCTCCGCTACGACGTCGGCTTCTGGTACCGCTCGACCAGCGCGGACGCATCGGTACAGCTCTACCGGCGCGACGCCGTCGCCGGCTGGATCGCCTGGCCGCAGCCGACCACCGCCCTCCCGGTGTCCGCGGGCTACACGAGGGCCGTGCAGCGCACCGCCCCCGTCCCCGCCGGCACCGACCTGATCGCCTGGGGGACGGCGCTGGCCGGCGTCGGCACGCTCACCACCGACGATCACGCGTTCGCGCCCGCCGCCGGGCCGGAGCCCGGCCCGGTCGTGCCGGTGGCCCCTCCCGCCACAGCGGAGCCGGGCGGAGCGGAGCCGGGCGTGGCGGAGCCGGCCGCGCCCCCCGCCGGAGCGGAGCCCGCCCCGGCGCCTCCCGCTCCGGCACCCGCCGCCGCGCCGCCCGTCGCCGCGCCGCCCGTCGCCCCGCCGCCCGTCGCCCCGGAGCCCGTCGCGCCCCCGGCCGGGGCGGAGCCCGCGCCGGCGCCGCCCGCCGCGCCGGAGCCCGGTGCGGAGGCGCCCCCCGCGCCTCCCCCCGGGCCCGGCCCGGCGCCGGCCGCCGCGCCCCCGGCCCCCGCGGCCGGGAACCTGGTGGCGAACCCGGGCTTCGAGGAGATCGGGGCGGACGGCCTCCCGGCGTGCTGGTGGCCGGGCGGGGCGGGGGAGAACACCGTCGCCTACGAGACGGTGGCCGGACGCACGGGCGCGAACGCGCTGCAGATCGCGGTCTCGACGTACGTGGACGGGAACCGCGTGGCCATGTCGGCGGAGACGCCGGAGTGCGCGCCCGTGGTGGCGCCCGGCCAGCGCTACGAGCTGTCGTTCTGGTACCGCTCGACGACCCCGCAGGCGGCCGTGACGCTGTACCGCGACGACGCGGCGACGGGCTGGGACTACTGGATGGACCTCGGTCCGCTGCCCGTGGCGGCGGACTGGACCGAGTTCTCGGTGGTCTCACCGGTGGTCCCGCCGGGGACCGAGGGGCTCAAGTTCGGGGGGTACCTCACCGGGGTCGGCACGCTGGCGATGGACGACTACTCCATGACGGCGGCCGAGGGCGGCGGGGGCGCGGAGCCCCCGCCGGTGGCGGGGAACCTGGTGGTGAACCCCGGCTTCGAGGAGGTCGGGGCGGACGGGTTCCCGACGTGCTGGTGGCCGGGCGGGGCGGGGGACAACACGGTCGCCTACTCCGTGGACGGGACGCCGCGCTCGGGCGACAACGCCCTGAGGATCGCGGTCAGCGACCACGCGGACGGGAACCGCGTCGCCAAGCAGGCCGAGGTGGCGGGCTGCGCCCCGGCCGTCGCGGCGGGCGAGCAGTACGAGCTGAGCATGTGGTACACCTCGACGGCGCCGACGGCGGCGGTGACGCTCTACCGGCACGACGCGGTGACGGGCTGGGACTACTGGACCGATCTCGGTCCGCTCGCCCCCGCAGCGGAGTACCGGCGGTTCACCGCGCTGACCCCGCAGATCCCCGCGGGCACCGACATGATCGCCTGGGGCGGGTACCTCACCTCGAACGGCGAGCTGGTGCAGGACGACTACTCCACCGTGCTCGTCGACGACGGGCCGCCCGCGGACCCGGGCAACCTGGTGGTCAACCCCGGGTTCGAGGAGGTCGGGGCGGACGGGTTCCCGACGTGCTGGTGGCCGGGCGGGGCGGGGGACAACACGGTCTCCTACTCCGTGGACGGGACGCCGCGCACGGGGGGCAACGCCCTGAGGATCGCGGTCAGCGACTACGCGGACGGGAACCGGGTCGCCAAGCAGGCCGAGGTCGCGGGGTGCGCCCCTGCGGTCACCGCGGGTGAGCGGTACGAGCTCGGGATGTGGTACACCTCCACCGCCCCGGCGGCGGCGGTGACGCTCTACCGGCACGACGCGGTGACGGGCTGGGACTACTGGACGGACCTGGGGCCGCTCGCCCCGGCCGCGGAGTACCGGCGGTTCACGGCGCTGACCCCGGAGATCCCCGCGGGCACGGACATGATCGCGTGGGGCGGGTACCTGACCTCGGCCGGTGAGCTGGTGCAGGACGACTACACGACCGTGCTCGTCGACGACGGGCCGCCCGCGGACCCGGGGAACCTGGTGGTCAACCCCGGGTTCGAGGAGGTCGGGGCGGACGGGTTCCCGACGTGCTGGGCGCCCGGAGGGGCCGGCGCCAACACGTTCGCCTACTCCGTCGAGCCCGGCCGGACGGGCGAGAACGCGCTCGGCATCGCGATCTCGGAGCACACGGACGGCAACCGGGTGGCCAAGCAGGCCGAGAACCCGGAGTGCGGCCCGCGCGTCGAGGAGGGCGGGCAGTACGAGCTGAGCTTCTGGTACACCTCGACGACCGCGGCCGCCGGGGTGACGCTCTACCGGCACGACACCGAGACGGGCTGGGACTACTGGCAGGACCTCGGTGCCCTCGCCCCCGCGGCGGAGTGGACGGAGTTCACCGCGCTCACGCCCGAGATCCCGCCCGGCACCGACCAGATCGTGTTCGGCGCCTACCTGTACGGCGCCGGCGAGCTCGTGCAGGACGACTACGCGATGACCGACGCCACGGGGCTGCCCACGCCCGCGGAGTGCACCGGCACGGTCGAGCAGTGCACCCGCGGCGAGTGGGAGGTGCTGGCCGAGCCGATGGCGGTGCGGGGCGTCCACGCCGTGCTGCTGCACACCGGCAAGGTGCTGCTCGTCGCGGGGTCCGGCAACGACCCGCAGCGCTTCGAGGCCGGCGAGTTCCTCTCCGCGCTGTTCGACCCGGTCACCGGGGAGACGACCGTCATCCCGACGCCCGTCGACTTCTTCTGCGTCGGTCACGTCCAGCTGCCCGACGGGCGGGTCCTCGTCATGGGCGGGACGAAGGACTACCCCGACCCGGACGGCGCGAACGGCTACCTCGGACTGCTCGACTCCTACCTCTTCGACCCGGAGACGCTGACCTACGAGCGGATCAACGACACCATCGACGGGCACTGGTACCCGTCAGCGACGGTGCTGGGCAACGGGGACGTGATCTCCCTGGGCGGGCTGGGGCCGGAGGGCGTCAACGTCGAGAGCCCCGTCACCGAGTACTTCTCCTGGGCGCAGGAGCGGTGGCTCCCGGTCGAGGAGACCGTGCAGACCAACCGGCGGTGGGGCCTGTACCCGACCGTGGTCCTCATGCAGGACGGGCGGCTGTTCTACACGGGCAGCCACTCCCTGGGCGGCTACGCGTTCAACGCCACCGGCGCCGAGGTCTACGACTACGCGGCCGGCACGCGCACCGACGTCGGCGGGCTCCAGAACAAGGACACCCTCGACCACTCGATGAGCCTGCTGCTGCCCCCCGCGCAGGACCAGCGGGTCATGACCTTCGGCGGCGGCAACACCGAGACGAACGAGCCGGCCCACCGCCTCACCAACATCATCGACCTGAAGCAGCCCGACCCGGTCTACGAGCCGGGCCCGCTGCTGCCGCAGGGCACGATGATGGCCACGGGCGCACCGCAGGGCCCCGGTGAGGGGAAGATGTACCTCAACACGGTCATCCTCCCTGACGGGCGGGTCTTCGAGACCGGTGGCTCGCTCTACACGCGGGCGGACGACGTCGCCGAGGCCTCCCTGTACGACCCGGTCGCCAACCGGTTCATCCCCGGGATGGCCACCGACCCGGTGGGGCGGAACTACCACAGCTCCGCGGTCCTGCTGCCCGACGGGCGCGTGGCGGCCTTCGGCAGCGACCCGACCTTCCGACCCTTCGAGCTGCGCATCTCCGTCTACTCCCCGCCCTACCTGTTCCAGGGCGCGCGCCCGCAGATCCTGGACCTGCCCGACGCCGAGTGGGAGTACGGGACCACCCAGCCGGTGACCGCGGACCGCGAGATCGTCCGGGCCCAGCTCATCCGCCCGGCCGCGACGACCCACAACTCCGACCCCAACCAGCGGTCGGTCGACCTGCCCCTCACGGGTCCGGGCCCGGCCACCGGGCTGCAGTTGACGGCGAACCCGAACATCGCGCCGCCGGGCTGGTACATGCTCACCGTCACCGACGCCGCCGGCGTCCCCTCCGACGCGAAGTGGGTGAAGGTCGGATGACCGCCCCGACGCCGAACGGCCACCGGACCCCCCGCTCCGGCCGTCCCCGCGCCCTGCTGGTCGTGGGCCTGCTCCTCGCCGCCGCCGCGGTGGTCGGCGGCGCCCTGCAGCTCGGGACGGGGTCGCCGGACCCGGACCCCGTCGTGGCCGACTACGCCCGGGAGCTGGGGGGCGAGGTCCGCGAGCCGCTGCCGCCCGGTCAGCCGGAGGAGTTCGAGCACGGTCCGAGCATCGGGGGGTGCGCCGTCGGGTACGGGCTGCGGGGGGAGTGCGTCCCCTACACGTTCCCGCGCTACGTGGCGGACACCTACGCGGCGAAGTGCGCGTGGCTCGAGGCCCAGGGCGCCGGTGCCCTCGAGGTGCCCGGCGAGGACCGCCACCGCCTCGTCCCGCGCGGCGCGCCGGTGTCGCCGCTGGGCAACCCCTACGCGTGCCCCGAGGTCCTGCGACCGTCCGAGGGAGTGGCGCCGTCGTGACCGTCCGACCCGGCGTCCGGCGCCTGGCGGCCGGGCTGCTCGCCGCCGGGCTCCTCGCCCCGGGCCTCGGGTGCGCGGCCGCCCCAGTGCCCCTCGACGATCCGGGGCGCACGGCACCCGTCCTGCGGGCGCAGCAGGGTCCGCCCGTCCCGGTCGACCAGGCCGTGCTGGAGCCCATGTCCGTGGTGGACGTCGTGTTCCTCCAGCAGATGGTCCCGCACCACGAGCAGGCCCTCGCGATCGTCGACACCGCCGTGACCCGGTCGGCGGACCCGGCGGTGCGCGGCGCCGCGGAGGAGGTCGGCGCGCCCCTGCCGGCCGAGCTGCGGACGATGACCCTCTGGCTGGCGTCCGTCGGTCTCGCCCCGGACGGGTCGGCGGGCGCGCACGCCCACGCCGGGGGCATGAGCGACGAGGACGTCGCGCGGGTGCGCGCGGCGTCCGGTGCGGAGCTCGACGAGCTCCTCCTCCCGCTCCTGATCGACCACCAGGTCGGGGCCGTCGAGCTCGCCCGCTCCGCCGCCGCGACCGGCTCCAACGCGGCGGTGCGCGGCCTCGCCGCGACGATCGCGGAGCGCGAGTGGGCCGCCGTGGTGGCGCTGCGCGACGTCCGGGCGGGCCGCCCGTGAGCACGCCGCTGCGCTACCTCCTGATCGCGACCCACGTCCCGGCGTCCGCCGCCGGGGGAGGCATGGTCCGCTACACGGTGGAGCTGGGCGCGGCCCTCGCCGCCCGGTCCGACGTCGAGCTCCACGTCCTGGTCGAGCGGGGGGCCGGGGCGGCGTTCGACGGTGTCGTCCCGGCCGCCCGGATCCACACCGTGCGGGCGCTGCCGACGCCGGTGCGCTCGGTCGTCGAGCGCTACGGCAGCTCCGTCCCGGCCGTGTCCGGCGGCTTCGACGTCGTCCACGGGCCGAAGCACCTGCTGCCCGTGCGGGCGGGCCGCGCCCGCCGCGTGCTCACCGTGCACGACATGCTCCCCTTCGACCGGCCGCGGGACTTCGCCGCCCTCAAGCGGTACCTGCTGCGCGCGCCCTACCTCGCCTCCGTGCGGGACGCCGACGTCGTCGTCGCGGTGAGCGCGGCGAGCAGGGCCCGGCTGGTCGACTACGCGCCCGACGCCGCGGGGAAGGCCGCCGTGGTGCCGCTCGCGGTGTCCGGGCGCCTCGACCCGGCGTCGGCGGAGCCGGTGGCCGGCCTGGTGGACCGCCGCTTCGCCCTGGTGGTCGGGGACGCGTCCGCCCGCAAGAACCTCGCGCTGGCCGTCGAGACCTGGCCGGACGTCCTGGCGGAGGTGCCGGACGCCGTCCTCGCCGTCGCCGGCCCGGCGACGTGGGCCGGTGACCACCGCGGTGACCGGTGGGAGCAGCTCGTCGAGCAGGGCCGGGTCGTCCCCCTCGGGCACGTGTCCGACGCGCAGCTCACCTGGTGCTACCGGACCGCCGCCGTCGTCCTGTGCCCCAGCCTGCTGGAGGGTTTCGGGCTGCCGTCGGTCGAGGCGGCCGCGCTGGGGGCCCGGGTCCTGACCTCCGACGACCCGGCCCTGTGCGAGGCCTCCGGCGCGCAGGCCGAGCACGTCGCGGCGTGGGACCGGTCGGCGTGGGTGGAGGGCACCGTCCGCGCGCTGCGCGCGGGCCGCGGATCCGGGGTCCCGAGCCGTCCGCGCACGTGGGCGGACGTGGCCGACGGCACCCTCCGGGCCGTGCGCGCCGGAGCGGTCCGGGACGCGGCACCGGTACCGCTGACCGCCCGCACCGGCGTCGATCCCTTCGCCGCCCCCCTCCGGGTCCGGCACGTGCTCGGCCCCGACGCGCCCCTGCCCCGCGCGGCCGTGGAGCGCATCGCGCAGGAGCACCGGTCGAACGGGTGGGACGTCGACGTGCGGTCGACCCCCGACGCCCGGCCCGACACCGGACCCGGACCCGGCCCCGGTGCCGACCCCGACGTCCTCGTGCTGCACGGCCGCTCCGCCGGGCGGCTGCGCGAGCGGGTGCGCGGCCGCGTCCCGACCGTCGTCCTCGTCGGGCGCCGGTCTCCGGGCGGTCCGCTGGCCTCGCTGCGCGAGGCCCGGCTGGCCCGGTGGACGAACACGGTGGTGGTGGACCCCTCCGTCGCGCGCCGCTGGACGCGGATCGTGGTCCCCCTGACGTCGTGGACCGGCGGGGACGACGCGGCCGCCGTCCTCGCCGCCGTCGCGGTGCGGGCGCGGGCCCTGGGCGGCGGCAGTGCCCCGGCCCCGCCGGCCGGCCGGGTCCGGCGGGCGGTCAGTCGCTGACGCCGTAGAGGCCCGGCGCGACGTCGCCGCCGAAGCGGACGGCGGGACCGCTCCCGAACTCGAGCCCGGCGAAGACGAGGAAGCGCGGAGGACCGCCCTCGCTGCGCACCGTGACCTGGCTGGGCGCCGTCGGGCGCGTCCCGTTGATGCGGAGCCCCTCGATCCGCACGTCGGTCAGCTCGTGGCCGGCCCGGCCGAGGTAGGCGACGACGGCCCCGTGCTCGATCGCCCCGTTCCTGTTCGCGCCCTCGACGGTGCCGCCGCTGATCCGGACCCGCCGGACCGACCGGGTGTAGTACGGGTCGGGCTCCACGCCGACGTACACCCCGGCCGAGTCGGTGTCCCGGACCAGGACGTCGGTGTAGGTGACGTCCTCGCCGCCGACGACCGAGACGCCGCGCCCCCACAGCGTGCCCAGCACCCGGGGGGAGCGGACGGTGATGCCGCGGCACGGCCCCGGATCCGTGCCGTAGGAGACGACGGCGACACCGTCGTCGCCGGTCCCCGCCGTCGTGGGCCGGTCGACCAGACCGTCCTGCGCCGCCCCCGTGATGTGGATCCCGTCGGCGCGCGTGTCGCGGACCACGGCGCGCTCCACGCGGAAGGCGCGGGCACCGTCCCCGATGTGGATGCCGGCCGCGGCCGAGCCCTCCACGACCACGTCCCGCAGGACGACGCCGCTGCTCGCCGACACCCGGAGCTTCATCTGGTCCAGGGCGAACCACCGCCTCGTCGTCGCGGCCACGTCGAGGACCAGGTCCGCGACGACGACGCCGGACGCGGCCACGTGGAACGCGGAGCGCTCCTCGTCGGTCGCCAGCAGCCGGGCGCCGGGGCCGGCGACCACCGTGTCCGGGACGCGGACGACGAGCACGTCGTCGTGCTGGTAGGTGCCGGGTCCGAGCTGGAGCCGCCCGCCCGGCGGGAGGGCGTCGAGCGCGGCCTGGAGCGCCGCCGTGTCGTCCACGCCGTCGTCGGCGTACCCGCCGAACGGCTCGACCGCCGACGCCGGCGCGACCGGGGCCCCCGGTCCCGCTGCGGCCGGTCCCGCGGACGGCAGCACGAGCAGCGCGACGGCCGAGCCGGCCGCGAGGACGGCGGCGAGCGGACGGCGCCGCGTCCCGCGGCGGCTCCATCGAGGACCCCGCCGACGGCTCCACCGAGGACTGCGCGGACCGGTCACCACTGCGGTCGTCGCGCCCGGCGGACCCCTCGTTACTCTGCCGCCGCGGACGACGGTCATCGACCCGGGAGCCGCTCCCGCGGCGTCCTCCGGCGGAGCGCCGGACGGACACGACAGTGCGGAGGTCCCGTGCACCGTTCCCCCGAGGCCGGGGCCCCGCGCGTGCTGCACGTGGCCCAGCCGACGACCGGCGGGGTGGCGCGGTACCTGACCGCCGCGGTCGAGGACCAGTGCCGGCGCGGCTGGGAGGTCGGCGTCGCCTGCCCGCCCGACGGGGACCTCGCCGGGCGCGTGGCGGCCGCGGGCGCCGTCGTCCACCCGTGGCCGGCCCGCCGGGCGCCGGGGCCCGGCGTCCCCGGGGAGGTGCTGCGGCTCCGGCGCGCGGTCGCGGCGTTCCGGCCCCACGTCGTCCACCTGCACTCCGCGAAGGCCGGACTGGCGGGCCGGTTGGCCGTGCGGCGCCGGATCCCCACCGTCTTCCAGCCGCACGGGTGGTCGTGGCTGGCGGTGACCGGTCCGGTGGCCGCCCTGACCGCGAGGTGGGAGCGGGCGGCGGTGCGGTGGACCGACCTCGTCGTGTGCGTCGGGGACGGGGAGGCGGACCAGGCCGCCGCGGCGGGCGTCGCGGGCCGCGTCGCCGTCGTGCGCAACGGGGTCGACCTGCGGCGCTTCCGACCGGCGACCCCCGAGGAGCGGGGCAGCGTGCGGGAGGCCGCCGGGTGGGGACCGGACGTCCCCGTCGCGGTCTGCGTCGGGCGGGTGGCCCGGCAGAAGGGGCAGGACGTCCTCCTGCGGGCCTGGCCGCAGGTGCTGCGCTCCTGCCCGGACGCGGAGCTGGTGCTGGTCGGGGGCGGCGAGGAGGAGCTCGACCTCCCGGGACCGCCCCGGGTGCGCGCCGTCGGCGCCGTCGACGACGTGCGTCCGTGGCTGTCCGCGGCCGACGTCGTCGTGTTCCCGTCGCGCTGGGAGGGCCTGTCCCTCGGGCTGCTGGAGGCGATGGCCGTCGGGCGCTCCACCGTGGTGAGCGCGATCCCCGGGCTGGTGGAGGTCGTCGACGGATCGACGGGGGCCGCCGTGCCGGCCGACGACGCCGCGGCCCTCGCCGCGGCCGTCGTCGAGCGGCTGCGGAGCCCGGAGCTGCGCGCGTCGGAGGGGGCGGCCGCGGCCGCGCGCGCCCGGGAGGAGTTCAGCGAGCGGGCGACCTTCGACCGCCTCGCCGTCCTGACCTCCGCCCTCGCCACCGGAGCGGTCCGGTGACGCGGGTGGGCTGTCCGCCCCGTCCCGGGCCCCCGACCGGGTTCCGCCGACGGGGGCGCGGTCCGCGTCAGTGCACGACCGACCGTGTCGTCCCGGACCCCGCCCCACCCGTCCGGGTGATCCGGCCGCGGGAACCGCGTCCGGACGGCTCGGTCGGCATCGGGCCGTTCCCACCAGCGGGTACGCCCGCCGCAGGACGCCGTGAGGAGCGCGTTATGTTCCACATCACGTAACGGACGGCGACGACGGACGTTAATACGACGTGAGGGTGATGTCGGGGGGAAGCCGACGGGACCTCAGTGTCACGTGGCGAGGAGGGGCTAGTGGGTAGCGAGGTGGGGACCGGCCCGATGCCGGTCGTCCGGCGGGCACGGGCTGTCGAGGGGGACGCCCGGACACCGCAGTCGGAGCGCGCGGCGCGCAACCGGTCGAACTGGGAACCGCGGTACCGCCGGCTCGTCGCCGCGGTCGACGTCGCCGTCGTCGTGGTGCTCAGCGCGCTGGGCGGGCTGGTCAACCTGGTCGTGTTCGGCGTGCCGGCCCTGGTGGTGTGGGTGCTGACGGGCGTCGCGATGGTGCTGACGCTGCTGAGCTTCGCCGTCTGGCGCGCCTGGGAACCGCGCGCCCTGGGGCAGGGGTCCGAGGAGTTCAGCCGCGTCTTCCGCGGCACGGTCACCAGCCTGGTGGTGCTGGGCCTGGTCGGGCTCGCCTTCGAGCTCAGCTCGGTGCGCCCGTGGACGTTCGTGTTCATCCCGGTCATCGGGCTCGTCGTCGCGTTCTTCCGCCACCAGCTGCGCCGCGCGCTGCACCGGCGCCGCGCGCAGGGCCGGTGCATGCACCGCGTCCTGGCCGTCGGCTCGCCGCAGTCGGTGGCCGAGCTGGTGGTGCGCACCCGCGACAACCCCCACTTCGGCTGGGAGGTGGCCGGGGCGTGCACCGCCGACGGCCGCGGCTTCGGCGGGGAGCCCACGATCGCCGGGGTCCCCGTGGTCGGTGACCTGGAGGCGCTGCGCCGGGTCGTCGAGGACGGGCACTTCCGCGTCGTCGCCGTCACCCCGACGCCGGACTGGTCGCCCAAGCGGCTCCAGAAGCTGTCGTGGGAGTTCGAGAACTCCCCGGCGGAGATCGTCGTCGACCCGGGCCTGATGGAGGTGGCCGGGCCGCGCCTGCACGTCAAGCCGGTGGACGGGCTGCCCCTGCTGCGCCTGGAGGAGCCGCGCCTGTCGGCGATCGCGCACCTCATGAAGGGGGCGTTCGACCGCCTGTCCGCGCTGCTGCTCCTGGTGGTGCTGCTGCCCGTGTTCCTCGCGGTCGCCGTGGCCGTCAAGCTCGACGGCGGCCCGGTGTTCTTCCGCCAGACCCGCGTCGGCAAGCACGGCGCCACGTTCCGGATGGTCAAGTTCCGGTCCATGGTCGTGGACGCCGAGCGCCGCCGCGCCGAGCTGGCGGCGCTCAACGAGGGCGCCGGCCCGCTGTTCAAGATGCGCCACGACCCGCGCATCACCCGCGTGGGGCACCTGCTGCGCCGGTACTCCCTCGACGAGCTCCCGCAGCTGTTCAACGTGCTCGCCGGGTCGATGTCGCTGGTCGGGCCCCGTCCGCCGCTGCCCGCGGAGGTCGAGGGCTACACCACCGAGACCCACCGCCGGCTGCACGTCCGCCCCGGTCTCACCGGGCTGTGGCAGGTCAGCGGGCGCTCCAACCTGTCGTGGGAGGAGTCGGTGCGGCTCGACCTGCGCTACGTCGAGAACTGGAGCCTGGCGCTGGACGCCCTGATCCTGTGGAAGACCGTCGGCGCCGTCCTCAAGGGCGACGGCGCCTACTGATCCCGACCGCGCCGGGCGGGGGACCGCTCGGCGCGGGGCGGTCACCCGCCACCGCACGTCCCCGACCGCTCGGAGCCGCCATCTGCGCAGGTGGTAGCTTCGCGCCACCTGCACTGCCACTCTGCACCGCCACCCCGGGCCGCTCCCCAGGCACCCGCCCGGTGTGCCCGACTCCATGAGGTGGAGATGCGCGTCCCCGACCGCAGCCCGTCCGCGCGCGCCCGGCACGGAGCCCGGTCCGCCGACGCCCCGGCCGCCCGCACCGCGTCCCACCGGGTGCCCGCCGCCCCCGTCCGCCGCCGCCGGCGCGCGGCCGCCGCCCGGCCGGCCCCCCGGTCGCTGCGCGCGCTGTTCGCGCCGGCCGTGCGCCGCTGGCTGCCCGTGGGCGTCGTCGTGGCCGTGGCGGCCGTCGCCGCCGGGGTCTACGTCGTCGACCGCATCAGCGTGCCGCCGCAGCCGTCCCTGCTCGCCGTCGTGCCGCCCGCCCCCGAGGTCGAGCCCGTCGTGCTCGCCCCGGCCGGCGGCGACGCCGCCCCCGTCCCCGAGCTCACCAGCGGCCCCCCGGCCGAGGTCGCGGAGGCGGAGCCGGCGGAGACCGCGGAGCCCGAGCCGGCCCCCGCCCGCGGGCCCTCCCGCCGGGCCGGGGACGCCCCGGCGGGCCTGCCGTGGCACTCGGGCGTCGTCCTGGGCTCGCCCGACGAGATGGCGGCCTGGGAGGACTACCGCGGCCGCCCCGTCGACGTGGTGCACGCCTTCGCCGCCCGCGGCTCGTGGGAGGACATGGTCTCCGCGGGCTGGATCATGGGCTACTACGCCGACTTCGACGGCCTGCTCGTGATCTCCCAGCCGTTCTGGCCGGAGGACACGGGCGGCAGCCTGGGCGCCTGCGCCGACGGCGCCTACGACGACGAGTGGGCCGACTACGGCCGCACGCTGGAGCGCAACGGGCAGGGCGACGCCTACACCCGGCTGGCCTGGGAGTTCAACGGCGACTGGTTCGAGTGGAGCGCCACCGACGTCGATGCCTGGAAGTCCTGCTACCGCCAGGTCGTGCAGGCCGTGCGGTCCACCGCGCCCGACGCCCGCTTCGAGTGGAACATCAACGCCCACGGCTCGCAGACCTGCGACGGCGACGCCTGGAAGTGCTACCCCGGCGACGAGTACGTCGACGTCATCGGCATCGACCCCTACGACCACCACCCCGCCTCGCCGACCGCGGGCGAGTTCGCCGAGCAGTGCAACGACGACCACGGCCTCTGCACCGTGATCGACTTCGCCCGCGAGCACGGCAAGGAGGTCGGCGTCACCGAGTGGGGTGTGATCAACTCGGGCATCGGCGACAACCCCGTCTACATGGAGCAGATGTTCGAGACGTTCTCGGCGGCGGCGGACGTCATGGCCTACGAGACGTACTTCAACGCGGCCGAGTACGGCACCACGCTGGACGGTGACGAGAACCCCGAGTCGTCCGCGGTGTACCGCGAGCTGTGGGGCCGCTGACCCGCTCGTCCCAGGTTGCAGGAAGGCCACCTTCACGCCAGGAGCTTGCGTGAAGGTGGCCTTCCTGCAACGAGGGGCCGGGGCTACAGCGCGCCCAGGACCACCTCGACGACGCGGGCCTGCTCGGCCTCGGTGAGGTCGTTGGCCATCGGCAGGGCCAGGGCGCCGGCGGCGAGCCGGTCGGTGACGGCCAGGTCGCCGTGCCGGAGCGCGCCGGCGAAGGCGGGGTGGCGGTGCAGCGGGCGCTCGTAGTACGCCGTGACGCCGACGCCGTGCTCGCGCCCGGCGGCCAGCACGGCGTCGCGGGCGGCGGGGTCGGGGGCCTGCACGTAGCCGGCCTGCCAGGTGCCGCCGGCGGACCCGGTCTGGAAGCGGAAGCCGGCGGGCTCCAGGTGGGCCCGGTAGTGCTCGGCGACGTCGCGGCGGGCCTTGAGGACCGCGGGGAAGCCGTCGAGGACGGCGAGGGCCACCGCGGCGTGCAGCTCGTCGAGCTTCGCGTTGAGGCCCGGCAGCGACACGACCCGGCCGTGGGCGAACCCGAACTGGCGGATGCCGTCGTAGTCCGCGGCCAGCTCGGCGTCGCGGGTGGTGACCAGCCCGCCCTCGCCGATGCCGAAGGGCTTGGTGGCGTGGAAGGAGAAGACGTGCGTGTCGGGGCCCGAGCCGGTGCGCGCGCCGTCGGCGTCCACGGCGCCGAACGCGGCGGCGCAGTCGACGACCAGCGGTACGCCGTGGGCGGCGCAGGCCGCCCGCCACCGGTCGGCCAGGGCGGCGGCCGGCGGCACCCCGAAGGTGTGGGTGACGAGGACGGCGGCGACCTCGCCGGCGTGCTCGGCGAGCGCGGCCTCCAGCGCGTCGGGGTCGAGCTGCCAGCCGTCGGGGTCGACGTCGACGAACAGCGGGCGGTGGCCCAGCGCGTCGACCGCCCCGGCGGTGGCCGCGAACGTGTAGGACGGCGTGAGCACCAGCGGCCGGTCCCGGGTCCCGGCGCGGTGGGCGCCGCCGAGCAGGGCCACCATGATCCCGTTGGTGGCGTTGTTGACCGGCACGGCGATCGCGCCGTCGAGGTACTCCGACAGGCGCTCGCGCAGCAGCCGCTCGCACGGGCCGCCGTTGGAGTAGAAGCGCGCCTGCTCCGCGAGCCGGAAGTAGGGCGCCACGTCGGCCAGGGGCGGCAGCTGGGGGCGCAGGAACGGGACGGTGCTCACGCGCGCCCCGGCAGGTCGATCGCGATGCCGCGCTCGCGGCCCCAGGCGGCGGACTCCGCGGCCACCGAGGCCCAGTCGATCTTGGCGGTGCGGGTGCTGACCGGGTGCGGCGGCTGCTCGGTGAGCTCCATGTGGAAGGCGTGCTCGGGGTCGGTGCCCATGAACGTCCGGCGCTTGGCGCGGGGCCGGAACGACAGCGGCAGCACGGCGGTGCGCAGGAGGCCCCGGGCGACGGCCTTCGGGTACTCCGCGGGCGGGCGGTGCCCGAAGGGCAGCAGGTCCGCGCGCAGCTCGCCCGGCCGGTACGGGGCGTACCCCTGCACCAGCCGGCAGCTCACGCTGTCCCACGAACCGCCGGTGAGCGCGCCGATCGTGAGCAGGCGCAGGTCCTCGCGCAGGGCCCGGCGCCGGATCCCGAAGGTGCTCGTGGTGCTGGCGATGCGGTACCACCGCGTGCCGTCGACCTCGGTGACCTGCGCGTCGGGGTGGTCGGAGCCGCCGTCGGGGAACGCCACCAGCTGGCGGCCGGAGCTGGCGGCGCGGTCGACGGACTTGCCGCCGTAGAGCATCAGGTAGTCCGCCTGCGGCAGCGCGGCCGCGCCCTCCGCCAGCCGCGCGAACGCGTCGGGCAGGTAGAGGTAGTCGTCCTCGGCGAACCAGACGACGTCGCCGTCGGTGCCGGCGGCGGCGGGGCGGGCGGCCTCGTCGGCCAGCATCTCGCGGTAGGACGCGGAGTCGCTGCCGCCGCGGCGGACGGTGCGGACCTCGCCGTGGGCCTCCATCACGCGCAGCCGGTCGGCCGGCATGGGGCCGTCGTTGAGGAAGACGAGCTCGGCCCCGCCGGGCGCGGCGTCGGCCGCGCGCAGCAGCGACACCAGCGCCAGCAGCTTGCTGTAGTACGGGGGTCGGGGCTTGACCCCGTCGCCGGCGTAGGACCGGTGCAGGATGCGCAGCGGTCGGGAGGACGCAGCGGACGTCATGCTTCTCCGATCACGGTTGCGGGCGTCGACGGGGGAGCGCGCGACGCCCGATCACTCTCTCATCGCACCGGCGCCGTGCTCCCACCAGGTGACGCCGAAACCGGGACGACCGGTGATCCCGGTCACGGTCGGTCACGATCCCGCCCGGTCAGGCGCGGCCCGGCAGCTCGATCGCGATACCGCGCTCGCGGCCCCAGAGGGCCGACTCCGCGGCCACCTCGGCCCAGTCGACCTTGGCGGTGCGGGTGCTGATCGGGTGCGGCGGGCGCTCGTAGGCCTCCATGTGGAAGGCGTGCTCCGGGTCGGTGCCCACGAACGTCCGGCGCTTGGCGCGGGGCCGGAACGACAGCGGCAGCACGGCCGCGCGCACGAGGCCCCGGGCGACGGCCTTCGGGTACTGCGCCGGCGGCCGGTGCCCGAAGGGCAGCAGGTCCGCGCGCAGCTCACCGGGCAGGTAGGGGCTGTGGCCCTGCACCATCCGGCAGCTCACGGTGTCCCAGGCGCCGCCGGTCCGCGCCGCGGCGAGCAGCAGGAGCCGGTCCTCGCGCAGGGCCCGGCGCCGGATCCCGAAGGAGCTGGTGGTGCTGGCGATGCGGTACCACCGCAGGCCGTTCACCTCGGTGACCTGCGCGTCGGGGTGGTCGGAGCCCCCGTCGGGGAACCACCGCAGCTGCCGGCCCGAGCTGGCCGCGCGGTCGACGGACTTGCCTCCGTAGAGCATCAGGTAGTCGGCGTGGGGCAGCGCGGCCGCGCCCTCGGTGAGCCGGACGAACGCGTCGGGCAGGTAGAGGTAGTCGTCCTCGGCGAACCAGACGACCTCGTCGTCCGCGCCGGGCCGGGCGGCCTCGGCGGCCACCACCTCCCGGTAGGTGGCCGCGGCGCTGCCGCCGCGCCGCAGCGCCCGGACCTCGCCGTGGGCCTCCATGAGGCGCAGGCGGTCGGCCGGGATCGGGCCGTCGTTGAGGAAGACGAGCTCGGCCCCGCCGGGCAGCGCGTCGGCCGCGCGCAGCAGCGAGACCAGGGCGAGCAGCTTGCTGAAGTACGCGGGACGCGGCTTCGTGCCGTCGCTCCCGTTGGACCGGTGCAGGATGCGCAGGGGACGGGCGGGCGCAGCGGAGGTCATGCTTCTCCGATCACGGATCTGGGCGCCGACGGGGGAGCGCGCGGCACCCGTACTCTCTCATCGCGGCACAGTTCGTCGGCACCCAGGTGGGTCGAGGGCCGTGACGGTGCGTCACTAGACTGCGCCCGGCTCCCGGCCGCCGGTCGAGCGGGCCCGCGTGCGGATCAGGAGGCGTCGTGCGAGTTCTGGTGACCGGAGGGGCCGGGTTCATCGGGTCCCACTACGTCCGCACCCTGCTGGGTGGCGGCTACCCCGCGTTCGCCGACGCCGAGGTGGTGGTGCTGGACGCGCTCACCTACGCCGGCACGCTGACCAACCTGGAGCCGGTGGCCGGTTCGCCGCGCCTGCGCTTCGTGCGGGGCGACATCCGCGACGCCGCCGCGGTCGCCGCGGTCATGGCCGGCGTCGACGTCGTGGTCCACTTCGCGGCGGAGTCGCACGTCGACCGCTCCATCACCGGCGCGGCCGACTTCGTCTCCACCAACGTCGTCGGCACCCAGGTGCTGCTGCAGGCCGCGCTCGACACGGGCGTCGGGCGGTTCGTGCACGTCAGCACGGACGAGGTGTACGGCTCCATCGAGGCCGGCTCCTGGCCCGAGACCCACCCGCTGGAGCCCAACTCGCCCTACTCGGCCTCCAAGGCCTCCTCGGACCTGCTGGTGCGCGCCTACCACCGCACGCACGGGCTGCCGGCGTGCATCACGCGCTGCTCCAACAACTACGGGCCGCACCAGTTCCCGGAGAAGGTCATCCCCCTGTTCGTCACCAACCTGCTCGACGGGGGCACCGTGCCGCTCTACGGCGACGGCGGCAACGTGCGCGACTGGCTGCACGTCGACGACCACTGCCGCGGCATCCAGCTCGTCGCCGAGGGCGGGCGCCCGGGCGAGGTCTACAACATCGGCGGCGGCACCGAGCTGTCCAACGCCGAGCTGACCCACCTGCTGCTCGACGCCGTCGGCGCGGACGCCTCGCGCATCGAGCACGTGCCCGACCGCCTGGGCCACGACCGCCGCTACTCGGTCGACTGGAGCAAGATCGCCGACGAGCTCGGCTACGCCCCGCGCACCCCGTTCGCGGCCGGCCTGGCGGCCACGGTCGCCTGGTACGCCGACAACCGGGCGTGGTGGGAGCCGCTGAAGGCGGGCTCGACGGTCTAGTGCTCCTGCTCGTCCGCTGCGTCCACGGCACCGAGTGGGTGGCCGCCGCCGAGCTGGCGGACGTCCTGGGGGTGGCCGGGCGGCTCGCCCGCCGCGAGGTGCTCGCCGCCCTCCCCGGTCCCGATCCGCGGCTGCTCGGGCTGGCCTGCGCCGATGACGCGTTCGCCGTCGTGGGGGAGGTGCCGGCGGCCGACCCGACGAAGGCGGGCCTCGCGCCGCTGGCCGCGGCCGTCGCCGCCCTGGACTGGTCGGCCGCGCTCGCCGACGTCCTCGCCCTGCGGGACGCGCCCCCCGTCGCCTTCGACTGCGTCGCCAGCGTGGAGGGGCGGCGCAGCCACGACCGCGTCGCCGCCGAGGACGCCGTCGGTGCCGCGCTCGCGCCCGTGCTGGCCCTGCCGTTCGCCAGCCGGTCGGGCGGCGCCGCGCCCGACGCCGACCTGACGGTCCGGGTGTTCCTGCGGCCGGGCACCGCGGTCGTCGCCCTGCGGGTCGGGCGCCGCCCCCTGCACCGGCGGGACTGGAAGCGCGACACCGGCCCCGGCACGCTGCACCCCCCGCTGGCCGCGGCACTGGCCGCGATCGCCGGGGCCGGGCCCGGCACCGCCGTGCTGGACCCGTTCTGCGGCGACGGCACGCTCGCGGTCGAGGCGGCCCGGCGCGGGGCGGCGGTGCGCGCCGCCGACCTCGACCCGGTGCGCGTCGCCGCGGCGCGCGCCAATGCCGCCCGGGCCGGGGCCGCGGTCGCGGTGGAGGTCGGCGACGCCGCCGACCTGGCCGGCCTGGACGCGGTCGACCTGCTGCTGGCCAACCCGCCCTGGAGCCGCGCCGTCGCGCCGGGCGGGCGGCTGGCCGCCGCCCCGGGCGCCTACTGGGCGGCGGCGGGGGCGGTGCTGCGCGGGCGGGCCGCCGTCGTCGTCGACGCGGAGCTGGACGTGCCCGGCGTGCTGGAGCGGGCCGGGTGGGCGGTCGGGTTCGCGACCCGGGTGCGGCTGGCCGGGCGCCTCGCGCACCTGGTGCTGGCCGCGGCGCCGGGCCGCCCGGCCCCGGTGCTCCCGCCCGGCCCCGCCGCCTGGCGGGACCGGGCGCTGGCGGCCGGGGTGGTGACCGCGGACGGCTTCTGAGGCACCCGGGGCGGGCGGGTCAGCGCGGGGGCGGCTGCGCGGAGCGCGGCCGGACGGCGGGCACCACGGTGGTGGGCAGCTCGCCGTAGGCCGACGCGGCGCCGCGGGTGCCGGCCGGGACCGGCGGGCGGGCCGGGGTCGGGCGGGGGGCGGCGACGGGCTGCGGCGGCACGGTGGGCGGCCCGAGCGGCCCGACCGGGCGCCCGGCGGGGCGGCCGCGCACGGGCGCCACCGGCCCGCCGGCCCGCTCGTCGGCCCGGTCCGCCCCGGAGAGCCGGATGCGCCGACCCGCGACCTCGCCCGCCCGTCCGCCCGCGAACAGGCCGGTGAGCAGCCAGCACAGGAACACGGTCTGGGGCTGCAGCAGGCTGCCCGACAGCACGAAGTACAGGGCCGCGGCCATCAGGCCGAGGGTGGGGGACGGGACGTTGCGCAGCAGCACGGTGAGGACGAACGCGAGGAACACCAGCGCGGCCGGCACGCCGTACTCGCCGACGAACTTGGGCAGCGCCGGGTAGTTGACCAGCAGGCCCTGCGGGTTGAAGAACGCCGTGTCGACGTCCACGGTGCCCGCGCCGCGCCCGGCGAGGAAGACCTGCTCGTCGCGGCCGATCGCGTCGGCGACGCTGACGTAGGGGGCCACGAACCGGGCGTTGCCGCTGGAGCCGGCGTCGTCGCTCTCGCCGACGCGCTCGCCGAGCAGCGCGCCCAGCGGGGTCAGCGCGACGACGACGACCACGAACAGCGACGCGGTGAGCGCCCGCGCGGTCCACCGCCCGCCGCGGCGCACGGCGAGCACCACCAGGCCGACGCCCAGCAGCGCGATGCCGGTGCCCGAGACCGTGGCGGCCAGCGCGACGCCGAACAGCACCAGGCGCCAGCGGGGCCCGCCGATCAGCAGGTGCACCACGATCGCGATCGCGAGGAACTGCGAGGCGAAGCTGGGCTCCAGGAACACGAAGCCGTTGGACTTGAGGATCGACGAGCCGTAGTAGACCGGGTAGGTCGTGTTGTAGTCGGCGGCCAGCAGCGCGGGGGGCAGGACGCTCTCGAACAGGTCGGTGTAGGAGACCCCAGCGAACTGGATCGCGGTCTGCAGCACGCAGAGCACCGCCGCGACGACCATGACCCGCTGGAAGAAGGCCAGCACGCGCGGGAACTGCTCGCGCAGCTCGCGGCGGGCCCGGAAGCACAGCGGGATGTAGAGGACGAGCAGCAGCAGCAGCGAGGCGATCGACGGCGGCGGCCCCTCGCCGCCGGAGGCGACGACCGTGGCGACCAGCGCGGCGGCGACGAACGCGAGGTACAGCGCGGTGCGGCTGACGTCGGCCACCAGCTGTCCGCGGGCGGCCAGGCCGACGAGCACCAGGAACGCCACCGGCAGCGCCACCGACACCGCCGTGCCGGGCACGACGATCCGCTGGAACAGCACGATGGTGACGACGAGGACGTAGACGGCCGCGAGCGGGACGCGGTCGGCGAGGCGGGCGGCGCGGCCCCGGACGGCCCCGGCCCCGGCCCCGGTGACCGGCACCGCCGGGCGCACGATCGGCAGCAGGCGGGTGGACTCGGCGTCACCGCCGCCCGGCCCGCCCGGTCCGGGACGGCGCGGGGCGGTGGCGGGGCGGGGGAGCGGCGCGTAGAGGCCGGCCGGGGCGTCAGGCACGGGCCCGCGCCTCGTCGACCACCTCGGGCTCGTACGCGTCGTCGGTCTGGGTGCGCGAGCTCCCGCCGCCGCCACCGCCGCCGCGGCGGCGCGAGGGCCGGACCAGGACGTACCCGATGGCGGACACGCCGGCCAGGCCGATGCGGCGGCCCATCTCCTGCGCGTCGTCGACGGAGGTGTCCTCGTCGAGGACGAGCACGACGCCGTCGACGCCCCGGCCCAGCGCCAGGCCCAGCGAGCGCTCGGTGAGCGGCGGGCCGTCGACCAGGTTGAGCACCGAGTTCTCCCGCAGCCGCTCCATCGCGGCGCGCAGCACCTGCGGGCGGGCCGCGGCGCTGGTCGGCGTGGGCGACCACTCCGAGAGCGGCACGACGCCCAGCTCGGTCTTCGCGACCCGCCAGGTGCGCAGCGAGGCGTTGATCGGGGTGTTGAGGTTGGCCAGGCCCTCCAGGCCGCGGCCGGGGGTGACGTCGGTCAGCGAGGAGATGCCCCGCTCCTTGCCGCCGCCGTCGACGAGCACGACCGGGCGCCCCTCGCGGGCGGCGGCCAGCGCCACGGACACCGTCAGCGCGGTGGTGGACAGCGGGTTCTGCCAGCTGAGGAACAGCACGCTGGGCCGGCGCAGGCCCTCCAGGCGGACGTCGATCGCGGTGAGGACGTCGTTCGCGGCGCGGAACCGGTCCGACGACAGGTCCGCGTTGACCAGGTCGGCGATGGCGCGCGAGCTGGGGGAGGGGTAGCGCGAGAGCAGCGGGGCGCCGAGCATGAGGTCGAGGTCGGCGACGGAGGCCGTCTTCGCCTTGCGCAGGTCGAGCAGCAGGTAGATCCCGGTGACCAGGAACAGCCCGACCAGCCCGCCGATCAGGGCGTTCTGCAGGGGCAGCGGGGCCGACGGGGACTCGGGCAGCTCGGCGGCCTGGACGGCGGCGACGCCGTCGCCGTAGGAGGCCGCCCGGGCGCGGACCAGCGCGTCGGCCTCGTTGTCGGCGGCGACGGCCGCGGCCCCCGCGGCCCCGGCCGCGTCGGGGGTGTAGCTCTCCACCGCGGTGTTCGCGGTGTCGGTGACGCGCTGCTGCGCGTCGGCGCGGTACCCGAGCACCACCGCGTCCGCCACGGCCCGGGCCTGCTCGGCCGAGGGGCGGACCGCGGTGACGGTGACCTGGCTGGTCTCGGTGGCGGCGACGGCCGTGACCGACTCGCGCAGCTCCTCCAGCGGGACGCCGGTGGTGTCCGCGGCCCGCTGCAGCACCGGGTCGTACCGCATGACCGCGGCCTGGTCGGCGATGAACCGGACCGCGTCGCCGTCGCCCTCGCCCACGGGGGAGAACGGCGCGTTGGCGTTGAAGACCAGGGTCGACTGCGCCGAGTACTCCCGGGGCAGGAGCGCCGACACGAGGTAGCCCAGGACGGCCCCGATCACCAGGCCGGCGACGATGGGCAGCCAGTGCGAGCGCACCGTGGCGAGCACGCCGCCGCGCGAGCGTTCCGAGGCGGAGTCGAGCGGGGCGTCAGGCACGGGGCTTCTCCAAGATCAGCGGCGGGACCTGGACGATGGTATCGAACCGCGCCCGCCCCCCTCCCCCCGTCACCCGCCGGGCGCGGGGCCCGCCCGGCCGGGGGTCGGACCCTGCGGCCGCCGGTCCCCCCGGAGCGGCGGGTGGGGGCGGCGGGGTGCGGGACGGTCGCCAGAATGGGCCCGTGACCGCGCCCCCACCCCCCGCGTCCGGGTCCCCCGCCCACCGCTGGCTCGCGATCGCCGAGGAGGCGTTCGTGCCCGCCGACTCGGGCGGGCGGGTCGAGTCGCTCAACCTGCTGCGTGCGGCGCTCGAGGCCGGCATCGCGCTGCACGTGCTCGTCCCCGGCGTCACCGACGCCGAGCTGGGCGCGCACCGCGCCGCCCTGCCGGGCGCGGAGCTGGAGGCGGTGCCGCGGCGGACGGGCCCGCTGTCGCACCTGTCGCTCACGCCCTACCTGTTCGCCTCCCGCCCGATGCCCGCCGGCCTGCCGGAGCGGCTGCGGGCCGGGCGGCCCTTCACCGCCGTGCTCGCGGTCAGCTTCCGGACCGCGCACCTGGCGATCGCGCTCGGCGACGCCCTGGACCTCCCGGTCGTGGTGCGCCCGCACAACGTCGAGTCGGCCTACTTCGCCCAGCTCGCCGACGGCCTCGGGTTCCCGCGCAACCTGCCGCACCGCGCCGAGGCGTGGAAGCTGCGCCGGGCGGAGGCGGCGGTGCACGCCTCGCCGCGGGTGGCGCTGTTCGCCGAGATCGCCGAGGAGGAGGTGGCGGCCCGCCGCGCGCTCACCGCGACCCCGGTCGTGCACGTGCCGCCGTTCCTGCCCCCGTTCCGGGTCGCCGACGGCGAGCGGACCACCTCCGGGGAGACGGTGCTGTTCCTCGGCGCGCTGGACAACGCCAACAACGCCGACGCCGCGCGCTTCCTGGCCGGCGAGCTCGCCCCGGCGCTGCGCGCGGTGCGCCCGGCCGTCGACCTGCACGTCGTCGGCCGCCGCGCCCCCGAGGCGCTGCGCCGCGAGCTCGCCGCGGCCGGCGTCCGCACGACCTTCGACGCCCCCGAGGTCGCCCCGCTCCTCGCCGCGGCCGACGTGTTCGTCAACCCGGTCCGCCACGGCGCCGGCATCAACATCAAGATGGTGGAGGCGATGGCGGCCGGGCTGCCCGTCGTCACCACCCCGACCGGGGCCCGGGGCCTGCACTGGCGCGACGGTGAGCACCTGGTCGTCGCCGACGGCGCCGCCGGGTTCCGCGACGCGGTCGCGGCGCTGCTGGCCGACCCCGCCCGCCGCGCCCAGCTCGCGAAGGCCGGCCGCGCGTTCGTCGAGGGCCTGGACGGCGTGGGTCGCCTGCGCCGCATCGCCGCCGACCTCTGACCGTCGAGAACGACGCTGCTGCTCCGCGCCCTCCGCAGCAGCGGACGTCGTTCTCGGCGGGCGGGGTCAGGGGCGGGGCGGGGTCAGGGGTGGGGCGCGGCCGGGCCGAGGCCGAAGATGCGGTCGTACTGCGCCCGCACCACGTCGGGGGCGTAGGTGCGCTCGTAGAACGCCAGCGCCGCCTTCGAGCGCTGGGCGTTCACCTCCGGGTCCAGGAGCTCGTCGACGAGGTCGGGCCAGGCGGCCAGGTCGTCGGACACCGCGCAGCCGTCGGCGGCGTCGGGGGCGACGGGGATGCCCTCGACGGCGACCCCCGTGGCGAGGACGGGCACGCCGCGCGCCACCGCGTCCAGCATCTTGATCTTCACGCCGCTGCCGAACCGCAGGGGGGCCAGCGAGGCGCTGGCGCGGGCGAACACGGCGTCGAGGTCGGCGACGAAGCCCTCCAGGACGACGTTCGGCGCGTGCTGCTCCACCAGCGCCAGCAGCGCGGCACTGGGGTCGCGGCCGATGACGCGCAGCCGCACGTCGGGGTGCCGGCGGACGATCTCGCCCATCGCCGTGCGCAGGAACGCGCAGATCGCGTCGTCGTTGTGCGGGATGTTCAGCCGGCCGAGGAACACCAGCTCCGGCGGGTCGGCGGGTGCGCGGACGGGCGGGTCGACCGGGGGCAGCATGCCGTGCACGACCTGCACGGAGTCGGTGCCGGCCCGCCGGCGCAGGGCCTCGACCTCGTCGCCGTTGACGAGCAGGCTGGTGTCGAACCCGTGGACGATCCGGTCCTCGGCCCGGCGGATCCGGTCGCGCTCCATCCTCAGCACCGGCCGGTACACCGCGCGGTGGCGGACGAGGGCGCGCAGCGGGGCGGGGATGTTGGCGGCGAACTCGCCCAGCGGGTCGATGTCGAGGTCGCGCCGCTCCGCGTCGACGCGCAGCATCCGCTCGTAGCGCACCGAGAACAGGTCGTCGAGGTAGAGCACCCGGCGCCGGGGGCGCGGCGCCGCCGGCGCGTGCTGGCCCAGCCGCAGCGTGTCGTAGATCTCGACGTCCGGCCGGATCCGGGCCACCAGCTCGTGCACCTGGTCGCGCAGCGAGGGCCCGCCCAGCATGGCCTGCTGCACCGTGTAGGCGCGGTCGAGGGGGAGGCGGCGGACCAGGGTGGCGAGCTGCTCGCGCGACCCCGGGCGCACCAGGCGGTGGTGCACGCCCGGGAACTCGGGGACGACGCCGTCGGGGGCGCCCACGAGGGCGTAGTGCACCCGGTCCTCGCCGAGGCGCTCCACCAGGTACTGCAGCAGGCCGTGGAGGACGACGCGCTTGCCGTTGTCCACCGGGACCGGCGCGGTCGCGCTGACGACGAGGGCCGACTCGGTCATGGCCGGACGGTAGCAGCGGTCGCGCGCGCCCCCGACGCGCGGCGCTCGCCCACACGACCGGACCGACGTCCATCGCCCGACCGTGTCGTTCCCCGCTACCGGCGGTCACTGCACTACCGTGCGCGCCCGGGTGCCGGCCGCCACCGGCGCCCGTCCCGGAACGCGCCGACGCCGAGGAGACCGCGTGCTGATCGACGCCCGCGCCCTGCCTCCGGACCACGTGGTGCGCACCGGCGTCTGCATCGTGGGCGCGGGGCCGGCCGGTCTGAGCGTCGCCTGCGAGCTCGCCGGGAGCCGGCTCGGGGTCGTGGTGCTGGAGGCCGGCTCCGCCGACGCCGAGCGGACCCCCGCGGAGGTGCGGACCCGGATCGGCGGCACGGTCACGGGCGAGGCGTACCCCCCGCTGGACACGGTGCGCGCGCAGGGCGTGGGCGGGACGGCGCCGCTGTGGTTCGAGCGGGGGCAGGCCTTCGGCGTGCGCCTGCGGCCGATGGAGGAGCAGGACTTCGAGCGCCGCGACTGGGTCCCGCACAGCGGCTGGCCGTTCCCCCGGGCCGAGCTCGACCCCCACTACCGCCGCGCCGAGGCCGCGTTCGGCATCGGCCGGCTGGCCCCCGACGTCTCCGCCTCCTCGCCGGACGCCGCGGCGCACGCGCTGGCCGTCGGGCCGCTGACGTCGGTGGAGTTCCGCTTCGCCTACCGCCGCACGCTGCTGGACCACCAGCGCCGGATCCTGGACGCCGCCGGCGACGTCGACGTCTGGACCGGTGCCTCGGCCGTCGAGCTGGAGACCGGGGAGGACGGCGGCCGCGTCGAGCGCGTGCACGTCCGCACGGCGCCCGGGCGGGCCCTCGCGGTGGAGGCCCGCTGGTTCGTCCTCGCCGCGGGCGGCATCGACAACGCGCGCCTGCTCCTGCTGTCGGACCGCCACCACCCGGCCGGCCTGGGCAACGAGCACGACAACGTCGGCCGGTACTTCGGCGACCACCCCGGCTTCTCCGACGTGGGGCTGCGGCTGCGCGACCCGGCGCTCGTCACCCGGCTGGGCCCCTACGACGGCGCCGACCGCGGCGGCTACGGCGTGATCCGCAACGTCCAGATCGCGGCGGAGGTCCAGGAGCGCGAGGGGCTCATGAACCTCTGGACGTCCGTGCACCCGCGCGTCGGCCGGCGCTACCTCGACGCCGCCGGCGCCGTCCGCGACCTCGCGGCCGCGGCACGGGGACCGGGCCGGGCACACGCCGTCCCGCGGGCCCTGCGCCGCGGCGCCGGGGCGCTGCTGCGCGGGGCCGGGCCCCTCGCCCGGGCCGCGGCGACCGGCGCCCGGGAGCACGTCATCCCCTCCGGCTGGTCCGCCCGGGGCCCGTCGCACGGGGTCTTCGAACCCGGCGCGCTCGCGCTGTCCTACCACGTCGAGCAGGCGCCGAACCCGGACAGCCGCGTCGTGCTGGGCGACACCGTCGACGACCTGGGCGTCCGGCTGCCCGCGGTGGACTACCGGTGGAGCGACGCGGACGTGGAGAGCGTCCGCCGCAGCATCGGGATCATCGGTGGGGCGCTGGCCGGGGCCGGTGTCGGCGAGCTGCAGCTCCCCGCCGACCGCGGGTTCCCCGACCGCTCGGCGCCCAGCAGCGCCCACCACCCGCTCGGCACGACCCGTATGCACGCCGACCCCCGGCGCGGCGTCGTCGACGCGGATGCCCGCGTGCACGGGGTGGCGAACCTCTCGGTCGCCGGCAGCTCCGTGTTCACCACCGGCGGCAGCGTCAACCCGACCCTCACCCTGGTCGCGCTGGCGATGCGGCTGGGGGAGCACCTGCGCCGCGTCCTGGCCTGATCCCGGCCCGTTCCGGCCCGTCCTCGGGGCCGCGCGTCCCCGGGGGCGCCGGCGCCCCGCGCACCCGGCCGGGCGGGCGCCGCGACCCTCCGCCCGGTGCACAGTTGCAGCGGGCGCTCCGTTACGGTTCGCTTCGCCGCGACCCCGGTCGGTACCTCCCGCTCCACGGCGTTCCCCAGGTGCCGACCCGGTGTGCGGTCCGCCCCCGGCTGTCCGGCGGGAGAACGAGGAGAGAGGTCGTCGGAGGATGGTGCGCTCGGCGTTCGACGTCGTGATCGTCGGTGGCGGTTCGGCGGGGTGCGTCCTGGCCAACCGGCTGTCGGCCGACCCCGGGACGCGGGTGCTGGTGCTGGAGGCCGGTCCGCGCGACCACTGGTGGGACCTGCTGGTCGAGATGCCCGCCGCCATGGCCTACGCCGTCGGCAGCCGCAGCCACGACTGGAACTACCTCTCCGAGCCCGAGCCGCACCTGCAGGACCGGCGCCTGATCCACCCCCGCGGCAAGGCCCTCGGCGGCTCCAGCAGCATCAACGGCGTCGTCTACCAGCGCGGCAACCCCGCGGACTACGACCGCTGGGCCGCCGCCCCGGGCATGTCGCACTGGGACTGGGAGCACGTGCTGCCCTACTTCCAGCGCATGGAGGGCGTCAAGGACGCCGACGCCGGCCCCAGCCGCGGGCGCGACGGCCTGCAGGACCTGCGCCGCGGCGAGTTCGGCCGCGGCCCGCTGTTCGACGCGTTCCTGGCCGCCACCGAGCAGGCCGGGTACGCGCGCAACGTCGACACCAACGAGGTCCAGGAGGGCTTCGGCGTCTTCGACCGCGCCATGCGCCGCGGGCGCCGGGTGTCGGCCGCGAAGGCCTACCTGGCCCCGGTCCGCGACCGCGCCAACCTCGAGGTCCGCACCGGCGTCCTGGTCACGAAGGTCGTCATGGACGGGACGCGCGCTGTGGGCGTGCGGGTCCGGCCGCGCTCGGGCGCCGAGTACGACGTGACGGCCGGCGAGGTCATCCTCTCCGGCGGGTCGTTCGCCTCCCCGCAGCTGCTGCAGCTGTCGGGCATCGGTGACGCCGAGCACCTCGCCGAGGTCGGCGTGCCGCTCGTGGCCCACGTGCCCGGCGTCGGCCGGAACCTGCAGGACCACCTGGGCATCCACATCCAGCACCGCTGCACGCAGCCGGTGTCGATGATGGACATGCGCAAGCGGTACCGCTGGCCCGACATCGGCCTGCGCTGGCTGATCGCCGGCAAGGGCCCGGCCACGTCGACGCAGATCGAGGCCGGCGGCTTCCTGCGCACCGACCCGTCGCTGCCCCACCCCGACCTCATGCTGGCCTTCGCGCCCATCGCCACCCGCACCGACCCGACGTCGGAGGTGGACGACCACGGCTACCAGCTCTACATCATGGCGGCCTGCCCGGAGTCCCGCGGCCGCGTCAAGCTCCGCTCGGCCGACCCGGCGGCGCAGCCGTGGATCCGGTTCGACTACCTGTCCACGGAGAACGACCGCGCCTGGTGGCCGCGGGCGATCCGCAAGACCCGCGAGATCCTCGCCCAGCCCGCGTTCGCGCCCTACGACGGCGGCGAGACCGTGCCCGGGCCCGGCGTCCAGACCGACGAGCAGATGCTGGACTGGATCACCGGCCGGGCCCGCACGGGCCTGCACCCGACGTCGACCTGCCGGATGGGCGTCGACGACGACTCGGTGGTCGACCCGACGACGATGCGGGTGCACGGCGTGGACGGCCTGCGCGTGGTCGACGCCTCGGTGATGCCGAGCGTCGTCAACGCCAACACCTACGCGCCCGTGATGATGCTCGCGGAGCGGGCCGCCGACCTGATCCTGGGCCGCGAGCTGCCCGCCAACGTCCGAGCGGCGGAACCGGTGCAGGTCCGGACGGCCCAGGGCCTCACGTCGGCGTGACCGTCGTCGTGGGTAGCGTGCCGGCGTGACGGACCCCTCGACCGACCCGTTCCCGATCGTGCCCCGACCCGGTCGGCGCCGGCTCGTCGCGATCGTCGCCGCCGCGCTGGTGCTCGCCGTCGCGGTCGTGGTCACCCTGGTCGTGACCACGGGCGGGAGCCGCGCTCCGCGCGCACCGGGCACCCCGCCGCCGCCCGCCGCGGACGGGCTGGGCAGCGACGCCCCGATCACCGTCGAGGGCAACCGCATCCTGCGCGGCGGCCAGCCCTGGTGGTTCGTCGGCTACAACTCGTTCGTCTGGTCCGGTGACTGCGGCGACCCCGACGAGCGGATGACCGCCGAGCAGCTGGACGCCTGGTTCGCCTCGATGCGCCGCGACGGCCACGGCGCCGTGCGGCTGTTCTTCTTCGAGGGCTGGAACCTCGACCGGCTCGACGCCGCGCTCGCCGCCGCGAAGGCGAACGACGTCTACCTGACCGTCACCCTCGACGACGCCATCGCCGGCTGCGGGGAGACGGAGAAGAACGAGGACTGGTTCGCCGACCAGGGCGAGCGCGACGCCTTCCGCGAGCACATGGTGGCGCTGCTGGAGCGCTACCGCGGCGAGCCGACGATCGCCTGGTTCGAGTACTTCAACGAGCCCGACGTCGACGTCGAGGGCCTGCGCGCCTTCTACGACGAGATGGGGGCGGTGGCCGACTCGGTCGACCCGGACCGGCTGTTCGCCTCCGGCACCATCGCGCCCTACGACAGCCCCGTGTCCTTCGCGGACCTGCACGCCTCGCCCGGCGTCGACATCGCCTCGCTGCACGAGTACGACGAGAACGAGGTGGAGTCCAACCACGGCCCGGACACGCGGGCCGGCGCGGGCGGCAAGCCGGTCATCGTCGGCGAGTTCGGGCTGTACGCCAGCCCCGACGGCGTCGAGTGCGAGCGCACCTTCGCGGAGCGCGCCGACCAGGTGGCGGCGAAGCTGGAGGCCTACACCACGATCGAGGGCTACGCCGGCGCGTTCGCCTGGGCCTGGCAGCCCGGCGGCGGCGACCCGTGCGAGTACGGCAACCTCGACGCGGACGAGGCGAGCCAGGACGTGCTCCGCACCCACGTACCCTGATCGCTCGTGAAGCTGCTCTCACGGCTGCGGAGCGGCCTCTTCGGGCGCGCCGCCTGGAACCTGGTCGACCAGGTGGTCGTCAGCCTCACCAACTCCGTGCTGACGATCGTCGTGGCGCGGTCGGTCGACGCGGTCACCCTCGGCGGCTTCGCCGTGGCGTTCACGGTGTTCGCGGTGCTGATCGGCATCAGCCGGGCCGTCGCGGCGTCCCCGCTCGCCGTGCGGTTCTCCGACGCCGACGACGAGGCCTTCCGCGAGGCGTCGGCGTCGGCCCTCGGGGTGTCGCTCGTCCTGGGCCTGGCGGGCGGGGTCGTGCTGCTGGTCGTCGGGGCCCTGCTCGGCGACGCGGGCGGCCAGGGTCTGCTCGCGCTGGGACTGGTGCTGCCCGGGCTGCTGGTGCAGGACACGTGGCGGCAGGTGTTCTTCGCCTCGGGCCGGCCGGCGGCGGCCGCCGTGAACAGCATCGTGTGGACGGTCGGGCAGTTCGCCGCCGTGGCGGTCCTGCTCGCCTCCGGCCTCGGCACCGTGCTCATGCTCGTGCTGGCCTGGGGCGGGGCCGCGGTCGTCGCCGCGCTGCTCGGCGTCGCCCAGTCCGGCACGCTGCCCCGGCCCGGCCGGGTGCTGCGGTGGTGGCGCGACCACCGCGACCTCGCGGTCACCGACGTCGCCAACTTCAGCGTGCAGCAGGGCGCCATGCAGGGCACGCTGCTGCTGCTCGGGATCGTCGCGTCGGTGGCCGCGATCGGCACGGTGCGGACCACGCTGGTGCTGCTGGGCGTGACCAGCGTCCTGGCCATGGCCACCATCAGCTTCGCGCTGCCCGAGATCTCCCGCCGCCGCCGCTCGCTGTCCGAGCGGCAGTGGTACCTGGCCACGCTCGCCCTGTCCGGGCTCGTCGCGGTCGTCGGCATCGTGTGGGGGCTGATCTTCCTGCTGGCGCCGGACGCGCTGGGCCGCTCGCTGCTCGGCGACGCGTGGGACGGCGTGCGGGCGGTGCTGCTGCCGGCGATCATCGGTCAGGCCCTGCTCGCCGCCGGCCTGGGGCCCTCGACGGTCGTCCGCGCGATGGACCGGTCGCAGGTGTCGCTGCGGCGCAACCTGGTCATGTCCCCGCTCATCCTCATCGGCGGGGTGGTCGGCACGCTGCTCGGCGGGGCGACGGGCACCTTCTGGGGCTTCGCCGCCGCCTACGCCGTGGGCGTGCCGCTGTGGGCCGTCGTGGTGCGGCGCGAGGTCCGGGCGTTCGTCGCCCGGATGGCCGAGCCGGAGCCCGAGCCGGAGCCGGAGCCGGTGTCGGCCCGCCGGTCCGAGCCGGTGGACCCGTACTTCGTCGACATGGGGACCATGGCGATGCCGACGATGCAGCTCGCCGCCGTCCGGCCCCGCCCGCGCCCGGCACCCCGGCCGGGGCCGCCGCCCGGTCCGCCCGGCCGACCCCCCGCCGGCCGGGGGCCCTGGTACCGACCGGGGCCGCTGGACCCCCGCGGCGTCCCCGCCGGCCCGCCGCCCGCCCCGACCGCGGCCGTGGGCCCGGTCGCGGCCGTGGGCCCGGCCGAGGCCACCCGGGCGATGCCCGCGTCCATCCCGGTGGCGCCGCCACCCGGCGCTCCCGGCCGCCCGCCCGGCGCGCCGTTCGCGCCCGGGGGACCAGTGCCGCCCGGGGGCGCGGCCCGACCCGGCCCGCCCGGGCGACCGGGGCCGCCGCCCGGCTGGGGCGCCCCCGGCCCGTACCCGCCGCCCGGTGTTCCCGGCCGTCCCGGCCCGCCCGGCCGCCCGGGGCCCCCCGGGCCGTTCCGGCCGAGCCCGCCCCCGGCCGGGGGGTGGTTCGGCCCGCCCGGCCGACCCGCTCCCGGCCCGCCCGCGCCGCCGGCGTCGTCCGCACCGCCCGCGCCGGACGCGTCGTCCACACAGGTCGTGCCGGCCGCACCGGCCGCGCCGGACGCGTCGTCCACACAGGTCGTGCCGGCCGCACCGCCCGCGCCGGACGCGTCGTCCACACAGGTCGTCCCGGCTGCACCGGCCGCACCGTCCCGCCCGCGGCACGCCGCGCCGGAGGAGCCGGACGCCGGTCGGTCGACGACTGCACCGCCCGCTCCGTCACCGGAGCCGAGCCGGGCCCCGGAGTCGAGCCGGGCCTCCGAGCCGAGCCGGGCCTCCGAGCCGAGCCGGCCCCCCGAGCCGAGCCGGGCCCCCGAGCCGAGCCGGGCCCCCGAGGCGGACCGGACCGTCCGGACCCCGTCGGTCCCCACGCCGCAAAGGGACGAACCGGACCGGAAGCAGTCGTCCGAACAGACGTAGCACTCGCCCGAACGGCCGTATGAGGGTGGATGCCGGGCGGCAGTCGGAGTGCAGTAGCGTGCAGCGCTGACACGGACGGGGTAACGCCGTCGCCGGCGGGCCCTCCTCACCTGCGCCGCTCCGGGAGCTCCCACGTGCTGATCGACTCCACCGCCCTGCCGCCCGACCACGTCGTGCGCACCGACGTCTGCATCGTGGGGGCGGGCCCCGGCGGGCTGAGCGTCGCGGCGCGGCTCGCCGGCTCCGCGCTCGGCGTGGTCGTGCTGGACGCGGGCGCGGAGGACCCCGAGCAGACCCCGGCCGACGTGCACACCCAGATCGAGGGCACGAACACCGGCGACGCCTACCCGACGGTGGACTTCGTGCGCTCGCAGGGCCTGGGCGGCACGGCGGTGCAGTGGCTGGAGGCCGGGCAGTCGTTCGGGGTCCGGCTCAAGCGCCTCGAGGAGCAGGACTTCCGCCGCCGCGAGTGGCTGCCCCACAGCGGCTGGCCCTTCGAGCGCGCCGAGCTGGACCCGTTCTACGACCGCGCCGAGGACGCCTTCGCGATCGGCCGGTTCGCCGACGACGTCACCGCCTCCTCGCCCGAGTCGGTGCGCCACCCGCTCGCCGTCGGCCCGCTCACGGCGGCGGAGTTCCGCTTCGCCCGCCGCTGGACCCTGCTGGACGGGCAGCGGGCCGCGTTCACCGGACGCAGCAACGTCGACGTCTACACGCGCGCGACGGTGACCGAGCTCGACGACAGCGACACCCCCGGCGCCGTGAACCGCGCGCACGTGCGCAGCGCGCCGGGCCGCGGGTTCACGGTCGAGGCCCGCTGGTTCGTCCTGGCCGCGGGCGGCATCGGCAACCCGCACCTGCTGCTGCTGTCGAACCGGACCCGGCCCGAGGGCCTGGGCAACGAGCACGACACCGTCGGCCGCTTCTTCGCCGACCACCCCGCGTTCAACCACGTCGGCGTGCGGCTGCACGACCCGCAGCTCGTCGCCCGGCTCGGGGAGTACGACGCCGCCGACCGCGGGGGCGTCGGCATCCTGCGCGCCCTGTCGGTCGACGCCGACGTGCTGGAGCGCGAGCAGCTCATGCACTCCTGGACGAACGTGCACCCCCGCGTCTCGCGGCGCTACCTCGACACGGTCGACGCCGCCCGGGAGGTCCTCTCGACGCTGCGGGAGCGCCCCCTCGACGCGCCGGCCGCGGCGCTGCGCCGCGGCGGCACGATCGCCCGCGGCGCCCGCGCCGTGTTCGAGGCCGTGCGGACGGGCACGCGCCAGCACGTCATCCCGTCCGGCTGGGCCCAGCGCCCGCTGTCGCCGCGGCTGTTCGAGCCCGGCGTGCTCACCCTGGCCAGCACCTACGAGCAGGCTCCGAACCCGGACAGCCGGATCACGCTGGGCACGACGGTCGACAACCTGGGCCAGCGGCAGGCCCACCTCGACTACCGCTGGAGCGAGCTGGACCTGCGCACCGCCCGCGGCACGACCGAGCTGATCGGCAAGGCGCTGGCCGACGCGGGCATCGGCGAGCTCGTGATGCCCACCGACCACGAGTACCCCGACCACGCGGGCACGGAGAACAGCGGCCACCACCCGCTCGGCACGACGCGGATGAGCACGGACCCGAAGCAGGGCGTCGTCGACGGCGACGGCCGCATGCACACGGTGGCCAACGTGTCGATCGTCGGCAGCTCCACGTTCCCGACGGGCGGGAGCGCGAACCCGACGCTGACCCTGGTGGCGCTGGCCATCCGGCTCGGCGACCACCTGCGCACCCGGCTCGCCTGACGCACGGCCCGGCCGCACCGCCCGCGGAGAGCGGCGGCGCGGTCAGGCCGACGGTGAGCGGTCCTCCGCGGCCGCGGGAACCCGGACCGTCGCGTCCACCGGGCGCCGCTCGTCGGGCCGGTCGCCGTCGGGCCGGTCGCCGTCGGGCCCACCGCCCGCCGATCCGGAGGTGGCGCCCGACGCCGCGGGCCGGTCGTCCGGGCGCACGGCCCGCGCAGCCGGGCTGCTCCCCGCGGAGGAGCCGCCGACGGGTGCGGCGCCCGCCGCCGCGCCGCCCGCTGCTCCGCCGCCCGCGGGGTCCCCACCCGCGGACCCGCCGCCCGCCGCCGCGCGCCCCGGGTCCGCCCCGGGGTCACGCTCGCCCGCGGAACCGGTCCCGGCGCCACCGGCGGCCGGCAGGATCCGGGTGGGCGAGGCGCCCACGGGGGTCCCGGCGTCCGCGCCGGTGCGCTCGGGGCCGGGGGCGTCCGCGGCCGGGGCCTCGCGCTCGGGGCCGCCCGCCGCCGCGCCCGCGGACGAACCGCGGGGGGCGTCGGGGACCGGTGCACCGGGAGCCGCGGCCGGTGGGGGAGGAGGGACGTCGTCGCCGGACCGGTCCCGGGGCAGGACGTGGTGCACGGTGGTGGCCTGGTCGGCCCCGCCGGACGCGGCCGGGTGCGGCTCCGCCCCGCCGGTGCCGGCCGCGCCGAGCAGCGCGGTCCCCTCCGCGGCGCCCGGGTCCGGGGCGTCGGACGTCGGGACGTCGGGGGCCGGGCCGCCGGGGCCCCGGGTGCCGGGGCCCGCGTCGGCGGGAACGGCCCCGGGCCGCGCCGGCAGGGGGGTCACCACCGTGGCGGTCGCGTCGGCCGGCGCGGCCGGCTCGGGCCGCGGGCGCGGGGAGGGCCGCGGCGGCGGGGGCGGCGGCAGGACGTGCGCCCTGGTCCGCTGGTCCGGGGCGACGTCGCCCCCCGCCGGCGGGCGCGGGGGCAGCGGCCGGCCGGGCGGCCCCGGCGGCGGCCCCGCCGCGCGGAACGGTCCGGCGAACCCCGGCGGGACGGGCCCGGGCGGGCGGAACCCGGGGCCGGGCCGGGAGGACCGCGGGTAGGGGGTGGGCCGCACGCCGGGCGGCGCCGCGGGGGGACGGCCGGGCGCCCCCGGGCGGCCGCCCCCGGGGCTGACGCGCGGCAGGACCATGGTGGCCATCTGCGCCGACTCGAGGTCGTGGACGTAGTGGCCCGGGGGCCGGCGGTAGGGGGCCAGCACGGTGGTGGCCTCCGCGTCCACCGCCCCGATCCGGAGGTCGTCCTGCTCCGGCTCGGGTCCGGCGGCGGCCCGCGCCTTCAGCTCGCGCCACAGCCGGACGAACCAGAACGGCAGGACGACCCCGTTGGCGATCGCGAACCCCCACTGGGCGCCCGGCCCGCCGGCGAGCAGCACGCCGCCGACGCCGCCCAGGAACACCAGCGTGCCCAGCACCAGGTGGATGCGGAAGGTCGCCTTCGCGCGGTCGATCGCGTAGAGCATGACGACGGGCCCGACGGTCAGGCAGGCCAGGACCTGCCCGACGACGGCGGCGAACAGGAGCTCGCGCGTGCCCGCCCACGTCTCGTTGAGCAGGTACTCGCCCACGGAGTCGGGCATGAGCAGGAAGATCGCGCCCCAGCACAGCGCGAGGAGCGCCACCGCGGCGGAGACGCCGCAGGCGGCGAGCACCCACTGGCGGTCGGTCATCGTCCGGCGCCGCCGGGAGAACTCCGGGATGGCGAAGGTCAGCGCGGAGGAGGAGATGATGGTGGCGGGGCCGAGCAGGATCTGCGCCCCGCGCAGGGCGCCGTTGGCCACGACGGTGCCGATGGCCGCGATGACGAGCAGCGCGCCCTGCATCGTGCCCTGCTGCGTGGCCCACGAGGCGAAGGTGTAGCGCGTCAGGTCGTTCTGCTCGCGCAGCCAGCCCAGCGCCCGCCGCGGCGCGGGGAGCGTCGCCGACTGCCGCAGGGCGAGCAGCACCGCCGCGGCCCCGGCGACCCCCCACACCAGCACGAACGGCCCGACCGAGGACACGCCTACGGACAGCAGGACGGCCACGGACCCGATCTGCAGCACGGCCCACACGCCGTCGTTCACCGCGGCCATCGCCGGGGTCTGCCGGGAGAAGAACACGTACCGGTAGGAGTCCTGCACGATCACCGCCGGCAGGACGAGGCCCATGACGAGCAGGGCCTCCCCGGTGCTGCCCCGCAGCAGCAGCCCCGCGGCGACGGTGCCCAGGCCCACCACGACGGCGATGAGCAGCGACAGACCGGTGGCGGCGGCGGCGCCGCGGCGCTGCTCGGCGGGGTCGACGTCGGAGAAGCGGATGTTCAGCGGCGCCGTGCACAGGGCCCGCACCCCGCCGATGACGAGGGTGAACACCGTGAAGGCCACGGCGAACCCGCCGAACGTGGTCGGGTCGACCGCCCGCGCCACCATGAACGACAGGATCGCGTTGGTGAGGCTGGAGATCATCTGGTCGATGAGGTTCCAGCTGGCGCGCTTCGCCACGGCGGGCAGCTTCACGGGCGCACCGCCGCACGCGGTCGTGCCATGTCCGCCGTCTCCCGCCGTCGTCGTGCCGGTCCGACCACCCCGCCCCCGCCGCAGCGGGAGGGTCGGCCGCCCGGTCCCCCTCCACGAATCTACCCGCGTCGCCCCGTGCGGGGTCGCCGCGCGCGGTCACTCACACGGGGTGCACAGCCCCCGCAGGGGCGCCTACAGGGCGAGCTGCCGGAACCGGACGCTGCCCTGCAGCCGTCCGATGCAGCCCCCGAACAGCCGGGCGGCGACCACGAGGTCGTCGCGGCTGCGCGCCGACACCGCGACCAGCAGCGGCCGGCCCCACCGCAGCAGGGCGCGCAGCTGGCGCCCGGGCGCCGGCAGGCCCTGCGACCGGAAGCGCCGGTGCAGCGCGGCGTCCCACTCCGCCCAGCGGCGCGCCTGCCGGAACGCCGGCTTCAGGTCGGTGCGCAGCCGGTAGGACAGCACCGCCTCGGGGACGAAGGCCACGTGGGCGGCCGCGTCGAGCTGCGCGCGCCAGCAGAAGTCGGTGTCCTCGGCCACGAGGAACTCGACGTCGAAGCCGCCGACCTTGCTGAACACCTCCCGGCGCACGCCGCAGGCGCCGCCGATGACCCAGGGCAGGAAGCCGTGGTAGGCCATGGCGTCGGTGTCCTGCATGTCGCCCCAGTGCTCGACGAGGGTCGGGCGGTTGAGCCGCGTCAGGTCGATCCGGGCGGCGACGAGGTCGGCGTCGTCGAGCGCCCGCCCCATGGCCTCGACGTAGCCGGGGTGGGCGACGTCGTCGTCGTCGAGGAACAGCAGGCCGGGGTACCGCGCGTGCGCGGCGCCGACGTTGCGGGCGTAGCCGCACACCGAGACCGCCGAGTCCTCGACGAGCTCCAGCTCGGGGAGCTGCGGTCGCCACCGGGCCAGCACGTCGTCGATCGCCCCGGCCGGCCCGTTGTTGACCAGCACGATCTGCTCGGGTCGACGGGTCTGCCGGGTCAGCGCCTCCAGCTGGTCGGTCAACCACGGTCCCCCGACCGTCGTGACGACCACGGTCGTCTCCACCTGCTCCGGTCCCCCTCTACCCCGTCGCGTCCTGCAGGCCCGCGGGCCTGCTCGCGCGCACGGGCGTCTGCTTCAGGTGGTCGGCCAACCGCAGCGCGAGCGCGACGATCGTGAGAGTCGGGTTGGCGTAGCCGCCCGTCGGGAACACCGACGACCCGCTCGCGTACAGCCCGGGCACGCCGTGGACCTGCCCGTCGGCGTCCACGACCCCCGTGCGGGGGTCGGTGGACATGCGGGTGGTGCCCATGTGGTGGCAGGCCTCCTCGTAGCCGGCCGTCCAGTCGGGACCCGACAGCCGGTCGAGGTCGCCCAGGCCGCCGATCGAGCGGAGCCGGGCCAGCCCGAGGCGGCGGAACTCGGCGTCGAGCAGCCCGGTCCAGACCTGCGCGGTGCGCCGGTCGGCCTCGGTGAGCCGCCAGTCCACGCGCGCCTTCGGCACGCCGAGCGCGTCCGTCGCGGTCGAGAGCGTCACCCGGCTGTCCGGGTTGGGCGCCTGCTCGAACAGGATCTTCAGCCGGGCGCGCTCCAGCGGTCCGGCGCTGGGCCGGCCCAGCGCGAAGCGGCGGAACCCCGCCCGGGCCACCGGGCCGAGCTCGCCGGCGGCCCGGCGCAGGCCGCCGGGGCCGAGCCGGGGGCGCCGGCGGCCCTGCAGGGCGCTGGACAGCTCGCGGGCCGCGCTCAGCCCCTCGGTCTCGCGGTGCTCCCAGATCAGGTCGGCGACCGCGGACAGGGTCCGCTGCTCCCGCTGCACCTCCGGGGCGAGCCGCACCTTGGGCAGGTACCGGATCGCGCCCCGCCCGTGCAGGCCGAAGAACTCCTGCAGCCGCACCGGGTCGTCGACGTCGAGGTCGACCCACAGGACCGGGTGCTCGGAGAACCAGCGCCCGACCTGGTCGTGGGCGTTGCCGACGTCGGAGGCCAGCAGCAGCCGCGCGTTCTCGACCCCGCCGCCGCAGAGCACGACCGCGCCCGCACTGACGTGCGCCGACCGGCCTCCGACCTCGCGGACGGTCACCCCGGTGACCCCGTCCGGGCCGGTGTGCACCCGCGTCGCCGTGGCGTGCAGCAGCACGCGGACGTCCGCGGCGGCCTCCAGCTCGGCGCGGTGGTGGGTGCCCGAGTCCGGGACCGGCGTGTACATCGACGAGCGGGGCACGAGCGTGCCCGGCCGGAACGGCGGCGGCGTGCTGCCGAAGCGCCGCCACGCCTGCTCGTCGAACGCCTCGCGCGGCATCCGGAACCACTCGCCGGCGCGCTCGTAGTAGGGCACCAGCTCCGCGGGCGTGATCGGCCAGCCGCTGTGCGGCACCCACTCGCGCTCGGCCAGGTCCTCCGGGTCGAGCCGGATGCACTGGCCCGGCCACAGCTTCGTCGCGCCGCCGAGCGCCCGCGTGCGCCCGTCGTGCAGCGTGGGCAGGGGCAGGCCGACGACCTCGCCGTCGTTGAGGGCGTCGGCCGCGGGGTCGGGGTCGAGCCCCCCGGTCTCCAGGAGCAGCACCGAGCGGCCGCTGCCGATCAGCTCCCGCGCCACGGCGATGCCGACGGGGCCGGCGCCGACGACGCAGACGTCGGCGTGCAGGTGCGTGCCGTCGGGCAGCCCGCGGAGATCGGAGATCATCGCCGCGGTCAGCCCGCCACGGCCGCGAGCAGCAGCTTGTGCAGGTCCTTGGCCTCGACGACCTCGCCGACCGTGCCGGCCAGCGCCTCGCCGTGCACGATGCAGAACCCGTCGACGTCGTGCTGGCCCGTCTCCTCGCGGCGGATCGGCGTCGTGTCCACCCCGTGCACGGGGATCGGCGCCTCGAAGGCCTCCCGCGTCCAGTGCACGACCAGGTCGGGCAGCGGGTCGCGGCCGGTGCCGCGCGGCGGGCGGATCACGTCGGCGGCCACCGGGTGCCCGGCGGCGGTGCGCAGCCCGCGGACCGCGTCCTCGATGCGGTCGAGCAGCGCGACGTAGTCCTCCGGCGCCACGACGCCCTGGGCCTCGCGGCCGCGCAGGTTCACCCGCACCCAGCCGTACTGGTCGGTGGGCAGGGAGAAGGCCTGCGTGCGGGCCCAGTCGTAGGCGGGCAGCAGCGACGCCTTGCCCCACTGGCTGCGGGTGGCCAGCGGCACCGTCGAGCGGTAGATGTTGCGCAGCGCGGTCGGCACCCGCTTCTTCGCCGCGGCGACCAGGGCGCGGCGGCGGCTGGTCGAGTCGTCCACGTGGGCGAGGCCCATGCCGGCCAGCAGCGGCTCCAGCACCGACGGGACGCCGCGGGCGGGCTCCATGCCGTGCAGGCCGAACACGATGACCGTGGTGCCCTCGCCGGCCGCCTCGACCAGGCGGGCGACCTGGCGGTCCAGCTCGCGGTGCAGCTCGCGCAGGTCGTTGACCGGCTTCGGGTCGTCCCGGATGTCGTCGTACATCTTCAGGTCGGGGTCGACCGTCTGCCACAGGAAGTGGCCGCCGTGGTGGACCTCGGGGAACACGACGACGGCCACGTCGGGCCGCTGCTCGGTGATCAGCCGGACGGCCACGTCACCGCGCAGGCGGGCGCCCTCGACGCACTCGACGCTCTGGCGCGACAGCGCCACCGGGTCCTGCGGCGGCGCGGCGAGCGGGTGGCTGAACGGGTGCTGCGCGTGCTCCTTGGTGACCTTCTCCGCCACGTCCGGCGGGGAGATCGACGGCTTGCCGTCCACCCAGGCGTGGGCCCCCCACTCCAGCACCTCGAAGCCGCGGTCGACGCCCAGGTGCGGCGCGAACGGGACGTCGATGATCCCGACGGTCACGCCGTCCTTGTGCAGCGCCTGCCAGAACGGGGTGTGCACGCTCGCGTCGTAGTACGACAGCGCCATCGTGCCCGGGTCCCAGCCCCAGTGCGTGTACTGGCCGTGCTCGGTGGGGTTCGTCCCGGTGAAGAACGTCGGCCAGACGACGCCGCTGCCGTACCCGGCGGGCGAGGCCACCCGGCTCCAGGAGCCGCCGTCGAGCAGCTTCTGCAGGTTCGGCAGCTCGCCGTCCGCGAGCATGGACTGCAGCAGCGAGGGCTGGGCGGCGTCGAGGCCGATGGCCAGCACCCGTCGACGGATCTCGGTCACTGAACGCTTCCTCCGTGGTCGGGGAGCGGCGGGTGCGCTGCTCCCTCGGTGCGTCGGCCCGCGCGACGTCGAGCGGCGGCGCCGGCGGGTCGTCGGCGCGGCGTGCGGCGGGACGGGATGAGGGGTCCGACCGGGCCGGGCCCGCTCGACCCGGGCAGGGGGCAGGGTAGCACCGGCGCGGCGCGCTCCCGGAGAGCCGGACGCACGCTCACCGGGCGCTCCCGACCGGCGCGGGCGGGGCGTGGTCCGGCGCGCCCCGCCACAGCCCGGTGACGTAGGCGGCGTGCTCGGCGGCCAGCGCGTCGCGGCGGCGGGCCCGGGCGAGCAGCCAGCGCGGGCCGTAGCCCAGGGTGAGCGCGGCGCGGACGCCGAACGTCGTGGCCGCGCCGTTGTGCCGGCGCACGTACCGCACGAGCGACGCGCCGCGCAGCCGCAGCATGCGCGTCTTGCCCTCGCCGGACCCACCGCCCAGGTGGGGGACGAGCACGTCGGTGCGGATGCGGTTGCGCAGGCCGGCCTCGCGCACGGCGCGGCCGAAGGCGACGTCCTCGTTGTAGACGAAGAACGACTCGTCGAACCCGCCGAGGCGCAGGAACGTCTCGCGGCGCACGGCCATGCAGGCCCCGGACAGCCAGTCCAGCTCCAGCGGCTGCCCCGGCACCGGGCGGGCCCACAGCCCGCCGGTGGGCAGCACCTTGTGCGCCCCCACGGCGTGCACGAGCGCGCGGCGCACCGTGGGCTCCCAGCCGCCGACGCCGATCTCGACCCGGCCGTCGGGCAGCACGGTGGTGGCCGACACCGCCCCGAGGCCGGGGTCGGCCGCGACCTCGGCGGCGAGGTCGCGGATCTGCTCCGCCGTCGGCGAGCTGTCCGGGTTGACGAACACCACGACGTCGCGGTCGGACGACCGGGCGCCCGCGTTGGCGCCGGACGCGAACCCGCGGCCGGGGCCGTCGAGGTAGCGCGCGTCGGGGAAGCGGGCCACCACGTCGGCCAGCCCGTCGGCCCCGCGGGCGTTGTCCACCACCACCACCGGCAGCCCGGGCAGGTCGGTCAGCAGCCGCTCCACCAGGGCGGCGCTGCGGTACGCGACGAGCACGACCTCGAGATCGGGGGCGGCGGACACGGCGTGCAGTCTAGGGGGGCGCGGAGTTCACCCGGACGGGGAGGGCGCCGCCGGCGGTACCGCCGGAAGAGTGGCCGGTCAGGCGGCCGGACGGCGCCCTCCGCCGTCGTCACCCGGTCGTCGGCGAGCCGTCGGCGGCCCCGGGGACCCCCACCGGCTCGCCGGCCGGGGACGCCCCGGCGGGCCCACCGGCGGGTTCACCGGCGCGGCGCCGCATCCACTCGGCCGTGTCCGCGGCGACGGCGTCCCAGTCCTGGCCCAGCGGCAGCACCCCGTTCTCCAGGTGGGCCGCCAGGTTCGGGGCGGCACCGAGCAGCAGGCGCCGCCGGGCCGGCCGGCGCAGGACCGCGCGCAGGTTCATGGCGATCTTGAACGGGGCGAGGCCGGCCCGGCGCAGCGCGTGGCGGGGGCCGCCGCCCCCGACCAGCACCAGGTCGTTGGCCAGCCGGCGCCAGGAGTAGGGGCGGTAGCCCTGGTACACCAGGCCGATGTCGCGGTCGCGGAACATCCGCTTGTGCGGCACGCCGGCCTGCCGGAACACGCCGACGTCCTCCCGGACCGCCCGCACCCGCGCCGCGAAGGTGGCGGTGGTGCCCGCGAAGCGGACCCAGCGGTGCCCGCCGGCCTCCAGGGGCCCGACCGGGCGCCAGCCGCGCGGTTCGATGCGGCCGGGGTAGGGGACGGCGCGCGCCCACGCCCACTCGCCGGCGTGCTCGCCGTCGAGCAGGCGGTGCTTGCCGTAGAGGGCGTAGTAGTCCGCGCGCAGCTGCTCGGTCGCGGCCCGGAGCCGGACCAGCGCGTCGGGGAGGTGGAGGTAGTCGTCCTCGCAGAAGTAGACGACGTCGTCGTCGGCCCAGCCGCGCTGCTGGGGCAGGCGCAGGGCGGTGTGGAAGGAGGCCTTCATGGACACGCCGGGGAGCTCGACGATCTCCCCGGCGCTGCGCATGACGGTGAGCAGGTGCTCGGGGATGGGGCCGTTGTTGAGGAAGACGATCTCGCAGTCGGCGTTCTCCGCGGCGCGGACCAGGGAGTGCAGGGCGAGGGACTTGGAGTACCAGGGCGGGCGGCCCTTGGCGTTCTCGCCACCGTACGCACGGTGGACGACACGCAACGTCATGGTCCCATGGTCGGGGACGGGGTCGCCGCCGTTACCGCCGCCCCGCTCCGGCCTCCCGCAGCACCTCCTGCGTGGCCGCGTCGGCGTCGACGTTGCCCAGCTCGCAGCCGCCCCCGCCGGGCTGCCAGGCCCACACGAACGCCCCCGCGTAGCCGTCGGTGCCGGTGTACGCCTCGGCCTTCGCCGCGACGCGCTCGGCGCGGGAGGCGAAGTCGCCCTCGCACGCCTCGATGCCGAACTCGCCGACGATCACCGGCTTGCCGGCGCTGTTGGCCCGGACGTCGTCGCCGTGGTTGGACTCGACCTCGTCCTGGTCGTACTCGTGCAGGCTCGCGACGTCCACGCCGGGCGAGCGGTGGATGTCGAGGAAGTTGTCCTCGCCGTCCACCCAGTACGGCGCCACCGTGCCGCTGGAGAACAGCCGGTCGGGGTCGATGCGGTCGGCGACCGCGCCCATCTCGTCGTAGAACTCCCGCAGGGCGCCGTCCTCGTGGTCGGGTTCGTTGAAGTACTCGAACCAGGCGATGGCGGTCTCGCCGCGGTAGCGCTCGAGCAGGGTCTCCATGTGGGTGCGGAAGGCGTCGCGCTCGGCCCGGTCGGCGAACCAGGCGGCGGTCTTGTCGTTCTCCCCGCAGCCGCCGATGGCGTCGTCCAGGGTGATGGTCAGGTAGATGCCGTGCCGCTGCGCGGCGGCGAGGGCGTGGTCGAGGCGGTCGAGGTCCCAGCCCTCGTAGAAGAACAGTCGCACCGCGCCGTGGCCGTCGTCGCGCATGCCGGCGAACCACTCCTCGACCTGGTCGGTGCTCATCCGCTCGTCGGGGTCGCCGCAGTCGCCGGACCAGACGAAGGAGTTGTAGCCCAGGAACCACCAGGGCTCACCGCCGCGCAGGATCCGGTTCCCCTCCACGGTGATGGCGGGCGGGCCGCCGGAGCCCGAGGGGGCCGCCGGTCGCGGGGCGCCGGGGGCCGGGGGCCGGGGGACCGGGGCCCGGTCGCGGTCCGGCGGCGCGGACGGGGCGCGGACCTGCGACCCCGGGGGGTCGTCCGCGGGCCGGGTCGGCTGCAGCAGGGCCGGCTGCAGCCGACCCGGCCCCGGTGCGGCGACGAGCGCCTGGCTCGCCACCGCGATCCCGGCGGCGAGCACCGCGGCCAGCACCGCACCGCGCCGCCGCCGGTCCCGGGGCGGGGGACCGGACGGCGGCGCGGGCGGCAGCAGGGCGGCGGGGCTGGGCACGGGCACCACCCTGGCGATCCGCGCGCCCGCCCGTGGGCGTTCCGCGGACTTCACCCGTTCGGCGCCGGGGTGCGGGCCCCGGGGGTCAGCCGCCGGTCGACCCGCCCCCGGCGCGGCCGAAGTCGCGCAGCACCCGCTGGGTGGGCTCGTCGGCGTCGAGGTTGCCCAGCTCGCAGCCGCTGCGCCCCGGCTGCCAGGCCCAGCCGAACGCGCCGGCGTAGCCCAGGTCCGTGTCGGTGTAGACCTCGGCCTTCCGGGCGAACCGCTGGGCGCGGGAGGCGAAACCCCCCTGGTCGCACGCCGTGATGCCGAACTCGCCGACGATGACGGGCTTGCCGGCGCTGTTGGCCCGGACGTCGTCGCCGTGGTTGGACTCGACCTCGTTCTGGTCGTACTCGTGCAGGCTGGCGATGTCGACCCCGGGGCTCTCGTGGATGTCGAGGAAGTTCTCGGCGCCGTCCACCCAGTAGGGGGCGACGGTGCCGCTGGAGAACAGCCGGTCGGGGTCGATGCGGTCGGCGACCGCGCCCATCTCGTCGTAGAACTCCCGCAGGGCGCCGTCCTCGTGGTCGGGTTCGTTGAAGTACTCGAACCAGGCGATGGCGGTCTCGCCGCGGTAGCGCTCCAGGAGGGTCTCCATGTGGGTGCGGAAGGTCTCGCGCTCGGCCCGGTCGGCGAACCAGGCGGCGGTCTTGTCGTTCTCCCCGCAGCCGCCGATGGCGTCGTCGAGGGTGATGGTCAGGTAGACGTTGTGGCGCTCCGCGCTGGCCAGGGCGGCGTCGAGGCGGTCGAGGTCCCAGCCGTCGTAGAAGAACAGCCGCACCGCGCCGTGGCCGTCGTGGCGCATGCTCGCGAACCACTCCTCGACGTCGGCCGCGGTCATCCTCTCGTCGGGGTCGCCGCAGTCGCCGGACCAGACGAAGGAGTTGTAGCCCAGGAACCACCACGGCTGACCGCCGCGCAGGATCCGGTTCCCCTCCACCGTGATCGCGGGCATCCCGCCCGTCCCCGCGTCGGGCTCCCCGGTGGGGTCCGGGTCCTCGGTGGGGTCCGGGTCCTCGGTGGGGTCCGGGTCCTCGGTCGGGTCGGGGTCGTCCGTCGGACTCGGCTCGTCGGTCGGGTCGGGGTCGTCGGTCGGGTCGGTGTCCGTCGGGTCCGGATCGTCGGTCGGGTCGGTGTCCGTCGGGTCGGGGTCGCCGGTGGGTGGCGGGATCGTCGGTCCCGGTTGATCGGTGGGTCCGGGTGCCGTCGTGGTGGGCGGCGCCGTGGTGGTGGGGGTGGTCGTCGCGGGTGCGGTGGTGGTGAGGGTGGTCGTCGGCGTCGGCGCGGGCGCGCCGGTCGGCGACGGCCGCAGGGTCGCGTCGACGGCTCCGGACACGGCCGCGGCGAGCCCCGCCCCGGTGCAGCCGGTGAGCACCAGGGTCAGGGCGGTCGCCGAGGCGGCGAGCACCAGCCGGGAGGAGCGGAGGGGACGGGACATCGAGCACCTGCCTGTCGGACGGGGGAGTGCGGGGACGCCGGTCGCGACCGACTGTGCGCGGCCGGTCGCTCTCCGGCCAGCCATCTCCCCCGCACGTGTGACCCCTGGTGCGGTCCGTGGGACGACCGTGGCTACCCGGCGTTCAACCGAGCCGGGACGCGGTGACGCACCGTGAGATGTCCCAGGCGGGTGCGCTCCGGGGTCGACGAGCGGTGAGCGCGTGCTCACGGACGATGCGGCATGATGCCGCCATGTCCGCGAGCAACCGGGCGGCCGGTGCCGACACCGCCGCTGCCGTCCTGCAGATCGGCGAGGTCGCCCGGCGCACGGACCTGTCCATCCGCACCATCCGGCACTGGGAGGAGATGGGGCTGGTCCGGCCCACCGCGCGCAGCTCGGGCGGGTTCCGGCTCTACAGCGAGGAGGACGTGGCGCGCATCCGGCTGCTGCGGTTCATGAAGCCGCTCAACCTGACGCTGCAGCAGATGCGCGAGCTGCTGGAGATCCGCGAGCGGCTCAGCGCGGCGGGGGTCGACCCCGACGACCGCGTCGCCGCGCTGGTCTGGCCGCGCGGCGGCGGTGACGACCTGGACCGCGCCGCGCTGGCGGCCCGCCTGGCCGAGGTGGCCGACCTGGCCGACCGGCGGCTGGAGAAGCTGCGCCGCTACGTCGAGGAGGTCGAGGAGTTCCTCGCCCGGCTCCGCGCGGAGATCGCCGCCGGAACCGCCGACCGCGACGGCGGGGGGCCGATCGGCTAGGTTCGCCCCGTGAGCGAGCGTCAGCGAGCGGGCCGTCGGTACGGCGCCGCACCGCACCGGTCCGGCGGCGGGGTCCGGCGATGAGCTGGTGGACCCTCCTGCTGATCTACGTCGTCCCGGGGATCGCGCTGTACGCGCTGATCACCCTCATGGTCGTCGGGCCGCGCCTGGCGCGCCGCCCGCGGTACCGGCCCGGCCAGCCCTGGACGTACCCGCCCATGTGGTGGACGGCGAACCCGGCGGGTGCGCAGCTGCCCCCGCTGCACGACCCGGTGGTCGGCGCCCCCGCCACCGGACGACGAGAGGCGGGCGGCGCTCGTGGCAACTGGTAGCTCCGCCGGCGGCGTCCGCAGCGGTCGAAGCGTCCCGAGCAGCGAGCTCGTGCGCCCGGACGAGCGGGCGCGCCCGCCCGAGCCGGCGCACCAGGAGGGGCTGGTGCGCCCCGACGAGCTGCCGGAGGGCGCCGTGGTGACGGCGTCGGGCCGCATCTCCCGCGCGGAGGTCTTCACCGAGCCGTCGCCGGCCGACCAGCCGTTCACCCCGGTCCAGCTGGCCCGGATCGACGAGGCCCTCACCCTGGCCAGCCGGGAGACGGGCCTGCGCTTCTCGATCTACCTCGGCGACCTCGGCGACGACGTCCCCGCGCAGGTGGAGGAGCTGCACTCCCGGATGGAGGGGGCCCACGAGGCGGTGCTGGTCGCCGTCAGCCCCGGCCAGCGCGTCGTGGAGGTGCGCACCGGCGCCGAGGCGCGGGTCCGGCTGCCCGACCGCGGCGCCAAGCTGGCCGTCATGAGCATGGTGGCCTCCTTCCGCGAGGGCGACCTGCTCGGCGGCCTGCTGTCGGGGCTGCGCATGCTCGCCGACCAGGCCGGGGGCCGGCCCCGCACGCACTGACCGCCGGTGCACGTCACCGCCTCGGTCGCCGTCTCGCTCGACGGCCGCATCGACGACCACCGGCCCGATCGGCTGCTGCTGTCCTCGCCGGAGGACCTCGACCGCGTCGACGAGGTGCGGGCGGGCGTCGACGCGATCCTCGTCGGCGCGGGCACGGTGCTCGCCGACGACCCGCGCCTGCAGGTCCGTTCCGCGGAGCGCCGCGCCGCCCGCGTCGCCCGCGGCGAGCCGGAGACCCCGCTGCGGGTGGTGCTGGCCGGGCGGCGCCCGCTCGACCCCGCCGCCCGCGTGTTCGACGGCGGCGGCGCGGTGGTGCTGCAGCGGGCCGACGTCGCCGGCGTGCTCGACGACCTCGCGGCCCGCGGCGTGCGCCGGCTGCTGGTGGAGGGCGGCACCGGGGTGCACACCGCCTTCCTCTCCGCCGGCGCCGTCGACGAGCTGCACCTGGCGGTGGCCCCGCTGCTGGTGGGGGACGGCCCGCGGTTCGTCCACCCCGCCGCCTTCCCGGGGGAGCGCTGGCGGCTGGTGGACGCCCGCGCCCACGGCGACACCGTGGTGTGCCGGTACCGGCGATGAACGACGAGCGGCTGCTGCGCGCCGCCATCGCCTTGGCCGCGCGCTGCCCGCCGTCGGCGACCTTCCGGGTCGGCGCGGTGGTCACCGACGCGGCCGGCACCGTCCTCTCACGCGGCTGGTCGGGCCGCGACCACCCCGCCGACCACGCGGAGGAGTGCGCGCTGCGCGACCTGCTGGGCGACCGGCGGGTGCGCGGCGGCACGGTCTACTCCTCGCTGGAGCCGTGCGCGGAGCGCTCCTCGCGGCCGGTGACCTGCACCGGGCACATCCTGCGCGCAGGCATCGCCCGCGTCGTCTACGCGTGGCGGGAGCCCGAGCTGTTCGTGGCGGGCGAGGGCGACGAGGAGCTGCGCGCCGCCGGGCTGGAGGTCGTGGAGCGCGCCGACCTCGCCCCGCTGGTGCGGGCGGCGAACACGCACCTGCCGGGCGTGGCGCCCTGAAGCCCGGGGCTCAGTCCCGGGGGAACATCTCCTGCTCGACGAGCTCGCAGATCGTGTGCCCGAGGTGCAGGCACGCCTCCTGCACGCGCGCGGTGTCGTCGCTGGGCACGCGCAGGCAGTGCTCGGCGACGGCGGCGAGCTGCCCGCCGTCGCGGCCGGTCAGCCCCACGGTGACCATCCCCGCCTCGCGGCCCGCGGCCAGGGCGCGCACCACGTTCGCCGAGTTCCCCGACGTCGAGAGCCCGACGAGGACGTCGCCGCGCCGGCCGGTCGCGGTGGCCATGCGCGCGAAGGCGTCCGCGTAGGAGTAGTCGTTCGAGATCGCGGTGAGGGCCGCGGTGGCGTCGGCCAGGTTGACGGCGGCGAGGCCGGGGCGGTCGTAGGCGAAGCGGCCGGTCAGCTCGGCCGCGAGGTGCCCGGCGTCCATCGACGACCCCCCGTTGCCGCAGAACAGCACCGTGCCGCCGGCCCGCAGGCTGTCGACCATGAGGCCGGCGACGCGGGTCGCGAGCTCCAGGACGGCGTCGTCGGCCAGCAGCGCCTGCTTGACGGCGATGGCGTCGGCGAGCCGGGCGCGTGCGAGCGCTGCAGCGCGGGCGGGTCGGGGCAGGGTGCTCGTCACCCGGAACGCGTACCCGGTGATCGTCGGTCCAACCCGGCCCGTTCCGCGAGCGGCCCGTCCGGGCGGCCCGCCGGTCAGCCCGCGCCGGCCGGGACGGGCGCGTGGAACGCCGTCAGGAAGCGGTCGCGCACCGCCTCCATCGGCCACACCGGCGCGTCCGCGGCCGGCCGCAGCCCGTCGGTCCAGCCCCAGGCGGCGACGCGGTCGAGCACGTCGGGCGAGCGGGTCACGATCGACACCGGCACGTCGAACCCGGCGTCCGGGCCGGTCACGGCGGGGAGCGGCTGGTGGTCGCCGAGCAGGACCAGGACGAGCTCGTCGTCGCCGAACTCCTCCACGTAGGACACGAGCGTCTCCAGCGTGTAGGCCATCGCGCCGTCGTACGCGCCGCGGACGGCCTCGGGCCCCTTCGCCCACACCGCGTCGCGCTGGTCGGCGGGCGGGGCGATCGGCGCGTACACCGAGCCGTCCCCGACGGCCGCCCAGTCGAGCACGGGCGGGGTGAACGGCCACGGCGCGTGGCCCGACACCAGCGCGATCTCGGCGAACACGGGCGGGCCGCCGCGCTGCGTGCGCTCGAACTCGGCCAGCGTGTACTGGTCGGGGATCGTCGCCCAGCCCAGGTCGGGGCCGCGGTAGCCGAGCGCGGCGTGGTCGAGCACGCGCTCGTGGCCGAAGAACTCCGCCTCCGGCCACGCGCCGGTGGTGCCGGGCATGACGGCGACGGTGCGCCAGCCCGCGTCCCGGAAGGCGCGGGGCAGGGTGAGGCGGTCGCTCTCGACGAGCGCGGTGTGCCGGGCCGGGTCGTCGACGTGCAGGCCGGACAGGAGCGTGTCGTGGGCCAGCCAGCTGCTGCCCCCGGAGACCGGCGAGGTGAGCAAGCCGGTGCGCGCGGCGTAGCCGGCGGCGGCGAGCCGGCCCGTGCCGGCGTCGAGCACGTCGGTGACCCGCGGGGACTCCAGGGCGGTGCGGCCGTAGCTCTCCACGAACGCCACCACGACGTCCTTGCCCTGCAGCGCCCCGAGCAGCCCGTCGGCGCCCGCGTAGGGGTCGGCGGCGAGCTGCTCGGCGAACTCCTGCTGCTCGCGCAGCGTGGTCGGCACGCCGACGGCGGTGCGCGCGGCCAGCGTCGCGGCGGACGCCGAGGCCACCGGCAGGCCCGCCACCAGGTGCGTCCCCGCCAGCGCGCACACCGTCCAGACCACCGCGCCCGCCGCGAGCCCGCGGACCGCTCCCGTGCGGTGCCGCTGCACCGCCCCCGCCACGCAGCGCGCGGCGAGGGCGCACAGCACCGGCACGGCCAGCGCGACGAGCCCGAGCGCGACGGCGAGCGCGACCGCCACCGCCGGGCCGGTGGACGCGGCGACGAAGCGGCCGGCGTCACCGAGCAGGGGGGCGTCGACGACCGGGTCGAACGGGCGGCCCAGCGTGGAGCCGAAGCCCAGGTCGAGCGCCGCGAGGACGGCGAGCAGCCCGATCAGCGCCCCGCCCGTCGCCGCGACCGCGCGGCCGGGCCGCGGCGGCAGCAACAGCACCAGGAGCACCCCGGCCAGGGCCTCGACGGGCAGCCGGAGGAACGCGGCGGGCCCGAACTGCTCGGGCGCCACCGGGAGGGCCAGCGCGGCCAGGAGCAGCAGCCCGGCGGCGGCCACCCTCACCGGCGCTGCCACAGGTGGCGGGCGCTCACCCCGAACGACCACGTCAGCGCGGCCAGCGCGCCCGCCACGGCCACGGCGGCGACCGGGCCCGGCAGGACCGTCGCCGCGATCAGCACGATCCCCTGCGCCGCCGCCACCGCCTTCGCCGAGAACCGGACCGGCAGCGGTCCCGTCAGCCAGGGCAGCAGCGCGCCCGCCGCCACCCACGCGTAGCGCATCAGACCGATCGCGAGCACCCACCACCCGAGCAGTGTGGCGACGTGCGCGCTGAGCACGAGCAGCAGGGCGGCGTCGGTCTCCATGTCGAACCGCGCCCCCCACTCCGACGCGGTGCCGGTGCGGCGGGCCACCGCGCCGTCGACGCCGTCGAGGGCGAGCGCCGCGGTGGCGAGGGCGGCGATCAGCAGCGACCCGACCGGCCGCCCGGCCAGCCCGTCGGCGACCAGCGCGGCGACCCCGCCGGCCAGCACGGCCCGCGCCAGCGTCACCAGGTCCGCGGGGCCCAGCCGGGGCCCGGCCGTCCGGGCGACCAGCACGCCGAGCCCCGCGGTCCACGCCAGGCCCGCGGCCCAGCCGGCCGGCCCGGGCCCGAGCGCCCACAGCAGGGCCACGCCACCGGTGCCGGCGATCGCGACGGCGTCGCCCACGGTGCGCGACCGGGTCAGGCTTCGTTCCACACCTCCCAGCACGTCGTCGAGGGTCCCCCGGTTCAGCGCGACCGGCCACCCGGCGGCCGGTCCCCGCACGCTCGCTACGGTCGTCGGGTATGTCCTCCTCGACAGCGCCCGCCCGGGACGACCGGGCCTTCTGGGTGGCGGCCCCCGGCCGGGGCGAGCTGCGTCCCGTCGTCCTGCCCGACCCCGGACCGGACGACGTCGTCGTGCGCACCGTGTGCTCGGGGGTCAGCCGCGGCACCGAGGCGCTCGTGTTCCGCGGCGGGGTGCCCGCCTCGCAGGTCGCGGCCATGCGCGCGCCGTTCCAGGAGGGGGAGTTCCCGGCGCCGGTGAAGTACGGCTACCTGGCCGTCGGCGTGGTCGAGCACGGCCCGGCCGCGCTGCTGCACCGCACCGTGTTCTGCCTGCACCCCCACCAGACCCGCTTCGTCGTGCCCGCCGCCGCCGTCACCCCGGTGCCCGACGCGGTGCCCCCGGGCCGGGCGGTGCTGGCCGGCACGGTCGAGACGGCGGTGAACGCGCTGTGGGACGCCGGCCCGCGGGTGGGCGACCGCGTCGCCGTCGTGGGCGGCGGCATGGTCGGCGCCGCGGTGGCGGCGCTGCTCGCGCGCATCCCGGGCGTGCGCTGCGAGCTGGTGGACGTCGAGCCCTCCCGCGCCGGGGTCGCCGCGGCCCTGGGCGTCGGCTTCGCGACGCCGGAGCGCGCGCAGGGCGGGTGCGACCTGGTCGTGCACGCCAGCGCCACCGACGCGGGCCTGGCGCGGTCGCTGGAGCTGCTCGGCGACGAGGGCGAGGTCGTGGAGCTGAGCTGGTACGGCGACCGCACCGTGCGGGTGCCGCTGGGGGAGGCGTTCCACTCGCGGCGGCTCGCGATCCGCGCCACGCAGGTCGGCGCCGTGGCCGGGGCCCGCCGGGCGCGCCGCACGCACGCCGACCGGCTGGCGCTGGCCCTGGACCTGCTCGCCGACCCGCGCTTCGACGCGCTGGTCACCGACGAGTGCCGCTTGTCGGAGCTGCCGGACGTCCTGGCGCGGCTGGCGGGCGGGACTGAACCGCACCAGCTGTGCGTCCGTGTGCGCTACGACGAAGAGGAGTAGACACCCGTGTTCACCATCACCGTCCGCGACCACTTCATGATCGCGCACAGCTTCCGGGGCGAGGTGTTCGGTCCGGCGCAGGCGCTGCACGGCGCCACCTACGTCGTGGACGCCGCGTTCCGGCGCCCCGACCTGGACGCCGACGGCATCGTCGTCGACATCGGGCTGGCCACCCAGCAGCTCGGCGAGGTGCTGGCCGAGCTCAACTACCGCAACCTCGACGACGAGCCGGCCTTCGCGGGCGTCAACACCTCGACGGAGTTCCTCGCGAAGGTCGTCGCCGACCGGCTCGCGCAGCGCGTGCACGACGGGGCGCTCGGCGCCGCCGCGCGCGGGTGCTCCGCCCTGTCCGTGGTGCTGCACGAGTCGCACGTCGCCTCGGCCGGTTACGAGCGGGAGCTGTGAGGCCGGTGCACCTCGTGGTGCCCGACGGCGTGGACGACCCGGAGCTGCCCAGCGGCGGCAACGTCTACGACCGGCGCGTGATCGACGGGCTGGGGGGCCGCGCGATCGCCGTGCCGGGAGCCTGGCCGCGTCCGGGGGAGCCGGGGCGGGCGGCGCTGCGGCGCGCCCTGACCGCGCTGCCCGACGGCGCGGCCGTGCTCGTCGACGGTCTGGTGGCCGGCGGCGTCCCCGACGTCGTCGTGCCCCAGGCCCGGCGGCTCGCGCTGGCCGTGCTGGTCCACCTGCCGCTGTCCGACGACCTGGCCGCCGCGGAGCGCGAGGTGCTGCGGGCCGCGCGCGCCGTCGTCGCCACCAGCGGGTGGACCGCCCGCCAGCTCCGGGAGCGCTACGGCGTGACCGCGGCGGTCGCCCGGCCCGGCGTCGACCCCGCGCCCCTGGCCCCGGGCACCGACGGGGCGGGGCGGCTGCTGTGCGTCGGCTCGATCAGCGCCATCAAGGGCCAGGACGTGCTGGTCGACGCGCTCGCGCGGGTGCACGACCTGCCCTGGACGTGCGCGCTCGTGGGCCCGCTGCGCCGCGACCCCGCCCACGTCGCGCTGGTCCGGCGGTCCGTCGCGGCCCACGGGCTGACCGCCCGCGTCGCCCTCACCGGGCCGCGCACCGGCGCCGACCTCGACGCCGCCTACGCCGCCGCCGACCTCCTCGTCCTGCCCTCGCGCGTCGAGTCCTACGGCATGGTCGTCACCGAGGCGCTCGCCCGCGGCGTGCCCGTGCTCGCCACCGACGCCGGCGGGGTCACCGAGGCCCTCGGCGACGGGCCGCGCCTGCTCGTCCCGCCCGGGGACCCGGCCGCCCTCGCGGTCGCCCTGCGCCGCTGGCTCACCGAACCCGACCTGCGCGACGACCTCCGCGCCGCGGCCCGCACCCGCCGCGACGCCCTCACCGACTGGGAGGTGACGACCCGATGCCTCTCGCAGGTGCTGGACCGGCTGCCGGCGTAGCGGACTGCGCGCCCGACTGGCTCGCGCTGCGCGAGCCCGCGGACGCGGCCGCCCGCAGCACGGAGCTCGTGGACCTGCTCGTGGCCGCCGCGCCCGAGCGCTCGTCCTGGGTGGTCCGCGACCTGGGCTGCGGCACCGGGTCGATGGGCCGCTGGCTCGCGCCCCGGCTGCCGGGGACGCAGCACTGGCTGCTCCACGACCGCGACGCCGCGCTGCTCGCCCTGGCCGCGCTCCCCGACGCCTCCGCCGACGGGCAGCCGGTCACGGTGGCGACCGTCCCCGGCGACCTCACCCTCACCGCCGCCACCCTCGCCGGGACGTCGCTGGTGACCGCCTCCGCGCTGCTGGACCTGCTCACCGCCGACCAGGTCGACGCGCTCGCCGGCGCCTGCGTCGCCGCCGGGTGCCCGGCGCTGCTCACCCTGTCCGTGGAGGGCCGCGTGCTGCTCGACCCGCCCGACCCGCGCGACGCCGCCGTCGCCGCGGCGTTCGACGCCCACCAGCGCCGCGGGCGGCTGCTCGGGCCGGACGCGCCCGCGGTCGCCGCCGCGGCCTTCGCCCGGCACGGCTGGACCGTGCACCGCCGGTCGACGCCGTGGCACCTGGAGCCCGGCCCGCTGACCGACGAGTGGCTGGCCGGCTGGGTGGCCTCCGCCCGCGAGCACGACCCCGCCCTGCCCCTGGACGGCTACCGGACCACGCCGCCGCGCAGCGCCGTGGTCGGGCACGTCGACCTGCTCGCCCTGCCCCCGGGAGGTGGGCCGCGATGACCGCGCTCGTGTACGACCCCTGCCGCGCGCTCGTCGCGCCGGCGCGCCTCGCCGGCGCCGCGCGCCGCGCCGCCGCGTCCCCCTGGCTCGGCCGCGCCCGCACCGCCGCCCCGACCGTGCTCGGCGCCCTGCTCGTCGTGGGGCTCGTCGCCGCGGTCGGGCCGCGCGCGCTCGTCGACGGCGTGACGGCCGTCGGCCCCGGCCCGGCGCTCGCCGCGCTCGGGATCGGGCTGCTGACCACCCTCGCGGCCGCCGCCCGGTGGTGGCTCGTCGCCCGCGCGCTGGACGTCCCGCTCCGGGCGGGGGCCGCGGTCGCGGAGACCTACCGCGCGCAGTTCCTCAACTCGGTGCTGCCCGCCGGCGTGCTCGGCGACGTGCACCGCGCCGTCCGCCGCGGCGGGCGCGGCGCCCGCGCGGTGGTGCTGGAGCGCACCACCGGGCAGGCCGTCGTGGTGCTGACCTGCGTCGCGCTGCTGGCCGCCGCGCCCTCGCTGCTCGGCTCGGGGCTGGTCGCCGTGGCCGTCGTCGCCGGGGCGGGCGCCCTGGTCGTCGCGGGGCTCGCGGCCGTCCCGCGGCTGCGGGGCTGGCTGCTCGCCGTGCTCGGCGACCTGCGCGCGCTGCTCGTGCGCCGCGTCGCGCCGGGGATCGTGCTGCTGTCGGTGGCCGGCCTGGCCGGGCACCTGACGCTGTTCACCGTGGCCGCGCGGGCCACCGGGGTCGAGACGGGGCTGGTCGAGCTGCTGCCGCTGCTGGTCGTGTCGCTGCTGGCGATGGTGGTCCCGATCGGCGTCGGCGGGTGGGGCCCGCGGGAGGCCACGGCCGTCCTCGCGTTCGGCGCCGCCGGGCACGGCGCCGAGCAGGGGCTCGCCGTCGCCGTCGCCTTCGGGGTGCTGAGCCTGCTGTCGTGCCTGCCGGGCGCGCTGGTCCTGCGAGCGCCGCGGTGCTGATCGTCGTGCGGCACGGCGCCACCGAGGCCAACGCCCGGGGGCTGCTGCTGGGGCGCTCGGACCCGCCGCTGTCCACCGCGGGCCGGGCCCAGGCCGTCGCGCTGGCGACCCTGCTGCCCCGCGCGGCCCGGGTCGTGTCCAGCCCGCTGGCCCGGGCGCGGCAGACCGCGGAGGTCATCGCGCGCGGCGCCCGCGTCGAGGTCGACCAGCGCTGGATCGAGATGGACTACGGCGACCTGGACGGCTGCGCCCCCGGCGCGCTCGGCGAGACCGGCTGGCAGGAGTGGCGCGCCGACCCGGCGTTCGTGCCCGCCGGCGGCGAGTCCGTGGGCTGCGTCGGCGACCGGGTGCGCGACGCCTGCCGCGACCTCGCCGACGCGGCCGCCGAGGAGGACGTCGTCGTGGTCAGCCACGTGTCGCCGATCAAGGCGGCCGTGGCGTGGGCCCTGGGCGTGGGCGACGAGGCGACGTGGCGGATGTTCGTCGCCGACGCCGCGGTGTGCCGGATCGACACCGGCGGTGCCGTGCCCCTGCTGCTGGGCTTCAACGCCGATCCGGCCACCGGGCCGCGGGTGCCCGCGTCCTACCTGGCGCGGGCGTACACGTCGCCGGAGCGGCCCAGCGGGCGGTAGCGGTCGAGCAGGGCGCGCAGGCCGTCCGCGTCGAGCCACTCCGGGCTCGCCCAGGTCAGCGTCTCGACGGGGGAGTAGTTGTAGCGGTAGTCGCCCAGCTCCTCCACCCGCGCCAGCACGGCGAGCGCGGCGTCGTGGGCGGGGGGCAGGTACTCGAACGACAGGGCCCGCACCGGCTCCGACAGCCCGGCGAGCACGTCGAGCTCGAAGCCCTCGACGTCGACCTTGCAGAACGCGGGCTCGCCGTGCTCGGCCACCAGCGCGTCCAGGGTGGTCACGGTGACGTCGACGGTCCGGTCCCAGCGGACGCGGGCGAAGCTCGCGTCGTGCGCCACGTCGTCGCGCCAGCCCGCGGCCATCGACGACACCGTGGGCGTCGCCGTCGACACGCCCAGCTGCGCCCGGCCCGGCTCGGCGCCGAGCGCGTCGGTCACCAGGACGACCTGCGGGTCGCGGTCGAAGAGCAGGCGCAGCACCCGCACGCAGTCGGGCTGGGGCTCCACGGCCACCACCCGGGCGCCGAGCTTGCGCCAGGCCCGCACCCGGCTGCCGACGTGCGCGCCGACGTCGAAGGCCAGGTCGCCGGGGCCGAGGAACTGCCGGTAGAAGGCCACCATGCGGCGGTGCCGGCCGGGGATCCCGTGGTACATCGCGAGCGAGCGGGCCATGCCGTAGGCGCGGGTGAGCACGGGGCCACGCTACGGGCCCCCGCCCCCGCCGCCGTCGGCCGTCCGGCGAGCGCGCAGCGCGGCGCGGCCACCGGTGGCGGCGGCCCCGGGGCGCCACAACGGCTGCGCCGACGCCCGCGCAGCGGTTGCGCACCCCGCGCAGCCGTTGCAACGGCTGCGCCGCGCCCACAACGGCTGCGTGGGCCGTCACGCAGCCGTTGCGGCAGCGGCGTCACTCCGCCAGGAACCCGCCCGACTGCCGCGCCCACAGCGCCGCGTACCCACCGCCGCGGGCCAGCAGCTCGGCGTGCGTCCCCTGCTCGGTGACGCGGCCGCGGTCCAGCACGACGAGCCGGTCCATCCCGGCCACGGTGGAGAGCCGGTGGGCCACCGCGATGGTGGTCCGGCCCTGCACCGTGCGCCGCAGCGCGTCCTGGATCAGCCCCTCGCTCTCGGAGTCCAGGGCGCTGGTGGCCTCGTCGAGCAGGACGAGGTCGGCGTCGCGCAGCATCGCCCGCGCGATCGCCACGCGCTGGCGCTGCCCGCCCGACAGCTTCACCCCGCGCTCGCCGACGAGCGTCGCGAACCCGTCGGGCAGGTCCTCGACGAACTCCAGGACGTGCGCGTCCGCCGCCGCCGCGCGGACCTGCTCCGGGGTGGCGCCGGGCCGGCCGAACGCGATGTTCTCCGCGAGCGTGCGGTGGAACATCACCGGGTCCTGCGGCACGTAGGCGATGCGGCTGCGCAGGTCGGCCTGCGTGAGGCGGGTGATGTCCTGCCCGCCCAGCAGGATCCGGCCGCCCTGGACGTCCATCAGCCGCAGCAGCAGCCGCACGATCGTCGTCTTGCCCCCGCCCGAGCGCCCGACGAGTCCGACGCGCTCGCCGTCGCCGACGGCCAGGTCGAAGCGGTCGAACAGCGGCTCGGTGCGCCCGGAGTGCACGAAGGTCACCCCCTCGAACCGCACGGCCGCGCCCCGCCGCTCCAGCGGCTCGGGCCGGTCGGGGTCGAGCACGGTCGGGGTGTCGAGGAGCAGCTCGGCGAACTGCGCGGCCTCGGTGGTGGAGCGCTCCAGGCTGCGGTAGGTCTGGTTGAACTCGAACAGGATGCGCGTGGCCGTGACGTAGTAGCTGAACACCACGACGAGGGCGCCGACACCCGGCCCGCCCGCCCGGGTCGCCACGCCCAGGGCGAGCACCAGACCGGCCGTGTTGGCCAGCACCGACAGCGGGGCGACGATCATGTCGATGCGCAGGTTGGAGTAGTCCCAGCTGCGCAGCGCGAGCAGCCGGTTGTGGGCGACGCGGCGGCGGTGCTCGACGCCCTCGCGCACCTCCGAGGCGTGCGCGCGCACGGCGTCCATGTTGGTCAGGGTGTCCGACACGTGCCCGGACACCCGCGCCCACGCGGCCTCGCGCGCGTCGACGAGCGCCTGCCGGCGCCGGATCAGCGGCACGACGAGCACCGCCCCGAGCACGAGCGAGCCGAGCAGGACCAGCACGAGCAGCGGGTCGTACTGCCACAGCACCACGGCGGCGAACCCCAGCGGCAGGATCTGCGCCGACACCTGGAACACGAGCGTGTCGACGAACCCCTCGAACTGCGAGGCGAAGCTGAGCACCCGCTTGGTCAGCGACCCGGCGAAGTTCTCGTGGAAGAACGCGCTGTCCTTGGCCAGCAGCGCGTCGACGCCCTGCACGTAGAGCGACTCGATGCCGTTGGCGTCGACGCGGTTGAGGCAGTGGATGGTGGCGCGCCACAGCGCCTCCCCGGCCAGCAGCAGGCCGAGGAACGCCAGCACCGCCGGCCCGACGAGCTCCGGTGACGCGGGCTCGCCGGCGGCGAGGCGCCCGACGAGGTCGGCCACCACCAGCGGCGGCAGGTACAGCAGGACGACGGTGGCCAGGGCGGGCAGCACGAGCGCGGCGACGGCGAGCATGCGCTGGGCGGCCAGCTCGCGCAGGTAGGTGCGCACGGCGAGCCGGAACGCGGCGCGGCGGCGCTCGCCGGCGTCGTCCGGGGGATGGAGGGAGGAGGACACGGCGCTCGGAGCGGCCGTGACGGACATGGATCACCCCTTCCAGGAGGTGGTGGGGGGAAGCGGCCAATGCTCCGTGATGCCTCCGGCGGGGTCCACCGGGTTTCCCCTCCCGCTGCCACGAGCTCCGGCGTCTGGCCGGGGTGCGCGGTCGCGGGGCGGTTCAGCTGAATCGCTGCGGAACCGCACCGCCGTCGACGCATGCGATCAGGGCGGGTGCACCCTCTCCGCGGTCGGTGGATCGACCGTCACCAGCGCATCCGCCCATGTCCGGTAGGGTCGCGCCCCGCCAGGGGCGGTAGCTCAGCCGGTCAGAGCAGCGGACTCATAATCCGTCAGGTCGTGGGTTCGAACCCCACCCGCCCCACGTCAGGTCCGGTGTCGTGGTCCCGACGCAAGATCAGGGGGCGTTGAGCCGCCAGCCGGGGGTGTCGCGCCCCGCGGCGAGCGGTCAGCACCTCCTCGACCTTCGGCAGCAGGCCGGCATCGTGCACCCACCTGTGGGCCGTGGAGTGGTCGACTGCGAGGGCCCGGCCGATCCGCCGCCAGGACCAGCCGCGGTCGGCGGGTTCAGCGGCGACGGCGGTCTCCGCCGCCCTCCTCGACAAGGAGCCCGAGACCGAGAAGGCTGCGCGGTTCCTCGACCAGCGCGAGTCCGGCTACCGCGGGGCCATCGACCAGCACGGGCACGCGGCTACGCCCGCGGATCAGGCACGCCGCGTGGCCACGTCGGGCATGCTGCTCGATCGGGCGACACGGTGTCCAGATCGGTAACGCGGCGGGGTCGGCTCGCGACGGTCCGAACATGCAACCGGAGCGGCAGCAGCCGCTGGACAACCGCACCGACCAGTTCCCGCCCGTGCCGCCGGCCGGCCACTACCCCTCCGGCCAGTACCCGCAGCCCCCGCCGCACGGCTACTACGCGCCGCCCGCCCCCGCCGCGCAGCCCGAGCCCCCCCGCACCGGGCGCGGGCGGAAGGCGCTGCGGTGGATCGTCGGCGGGTTCGTCGCGCTGTTCGTCATCGGCAGCATCACCGGCCCCCGCGACGACGAGCAGGCCACCGTCACCGAGGTGCCTGCCGCGGCGGCCGTCCCCGCGGTCGACGCGCCCGCCGCTCCCGCTGCCGAGGTCACGCCAGCGCCCGAAGCCCTCGCGCCCGAAGCCTCCACAGCCCCGCAGCTGGCGGCGCCGGAGGGCATCGGCGAGGGCACGCACATCGTGGGCGTCGACATCGAGCCGGGCACCTACCGCTCGTCCGGCGCGACGCCGGGCCTGTTCGAGCTGTGCTTGTGGTCGACGAAGGACGGCCCGGCCAGCAACGCTGACGTCATCGACTTCGGCACGGCGAACACCGATGAGCGGCAGGTCGTCGAGATCGCCTCCGACGTGGGCGCGTTCGAGTCGAGCGGGTGCGAGCCCTGGCAGCGCGTCGAGTAGGTGCCCGGTCCGGACGTGCAGCGGCCCGACCCTGGGGAAGCAGGGCCGGGCCGCTGCCGTTCAGCGCTTGTGACGAGCGCGGTCAGCTCGCCGTGCACCTCCACGGCGGGCTGGAGATCGGGTTGACGTGCGGCTCAGCGCCCGGCAGTGGGGGAGGAGCAGGGGAGGCGGCGAGCGAGAGCACTCCATCGAGGGTGGCCGCGCGGGTCACCGCGCAGCTCGGCCATGAGGTGGCGCGCCAGCTTGACGTGGTTGAGCTGGGCGGGCGCGTCGGGACGCTGGGCGAGGCCGGGCTCCGCCCCCGAACCCCCGGCCCTGGAGGGCGGCTGAGCGTGCAGCCGGACCTGAGCACGCCCACACAGCCGCCGCTCGTCGTGCCGCCGAACGACCGGAGCACCGACCGGGAGGGTGCTGAGGTCGTCGCCGGGACGGGTCACCCGTTCGGCTGCGGAGCCGGGGTCCGGGTCGAGGCCCGGTCACCGACCGTCGATCGGTCGGCCGGCAGGTGAGACGCTTACCCCCTACGGGGGCCGCGACGTCGACGAGGAGTGCAGGTGGCGATGGAAGACGCCGACGGCGGGCGCCGCCGGCAGGGGATCCCGGACGGCGTCGCGGCCGAGTTCGCCGCGCTGGCCGGTGAGCTGCTCGACGTCTCCACCGTGCACGAGGTCCTGACCCGCGTCGCCGCCACCGCGCAGGCCGTGGTGCCCGGCGCCGAGGTCGTGAGCGTGACGGTGCGCGCCGACGGCGGGGGGCTCGACACGCTCGTCGCGACGGCGCCGCTGGCCCAGCACCTGGACGAGCTGCAGTACACGCTCGGCGAGGGGCCGATCCTGCAGGCCTTCGAGAGCCACGGCCTCGGGATCGCCGAGTCCGACGACCTCGCCGTCGACGAACGGTTCCCGCGGTGGGGGCCGACCGCGGCGCGGGCGGGGATCCGCGACTGCCTGACCATCGGGCTCTACCCCCAGCAGAAGCCGCCCCGCATGGGGACCCTCAACGTCTACACCTCGCAGGCGCACGGCCTCGACGACACCGACCGCGACATCGCGGTGATCCTGGCCGCGCACGCGTCCACGGCCCTCACCGCGACGTACGCGACCACCGCGGCCGAGCTCGAGAAGGCCCAGCTCATCGAGGCGATCAGCAGCCGCGACGTCATCGGGCAGGCCAAGGGCATCCTCATGGAGCGCCGGGGCATCAGCGCGGACCACGCGTTCACGCTGCTGCGCGAGGCGTCCCAGTCGCTGAACCTCAAGCTCGTGCGCGTCGCCGAGACCCTCACCTCCCGCCGGGCCGACATCTGAGCCGGGGCCGGGACGGGTGCCCCAGAGGTTGCCGTCCGCCGCCGTACGGGCGACGCTCGTCATCGTGCGTGACGAACGACCGCCCACGGGCGACGACGACTCCGGGACCTCCCTGCGGACCGGGTTCTCCTTGAGCGAGATGGACCTGTCCGAGCTGTGGGTCGCCTGCATCGGTCTGGGGGGCTCGTTCACGAAGCAGCGGCTCGAGCAGGGCCTCCGGGGCACGCACACCTTCTCCGGGCGGGACCACGACGTGGTCGCCCAGGCCCTCAACGACTACTTCACCGAGCGGGGCCAGGACCATCCGGTGGCCTACCACGACGAGCTCGCCGAGCGGCGCCGGCGGACGGCGGGCCCGACCGGGCGTTGAGCCACCCCCGCCGGCGGAGTGCCGGCCCGACCTCCCTCAGCCCTCGTGCAGCACCAGCTCGAAGGCGTCTTCGCCGATCCACACCCGCAACCCCTCGGCGTCCTCGGTGAGGTAGCCGTCCTCCTCCGGCCCCAGCTCCCGGGCCGCCCCGAGCGCGCGGAGGCCGTAGCGGACCCGGCCGCCGCCGAGGTCCACCGGCCGGTACTCCGGGGCGAGCAGGGCGGTGCGGCTCTCGCGGGTGAGCAGGTCGGCGTTCCCGACGCCCACGTCGACGACCCACGTGTGGTGGTCGTTGGCCACGCCGCCGAGTATCGGGCGCCGCCCGGCGCCCGGGGTCTCACCCTGAGACGGTCCCGTCATTCCGTCGAGCCGGGCCCCACCACCCGCGCCATCCGTTCCACCGCCTCGACGAGGACGGCCCGCGACGTCGCGAAGTCGAGCCGCACGTGCCCGGCTCCGCCCGGCCCGAAGTTGCCGCCGCTGCTCAGGGCCAGCCGCCCGGTCTCGAGGAACGCCGCTGCCGGGCCGGAGATCGCCGTGACGTCGCCGCGCCCGGTGTCCCGGTCGTCCGCCCCCAGGTTCGCACCGCGGCAGTCGAGCCACGCGAGGTACGTCGCCTCGGGCGGTGTCCACCGCAGGGCGGGGACCCGGTCGTGCAGCAGGTCCCGCAGCAGCGCGCGGCGGGAGTCCAGTCCGGCGAGCAGCGCGTCGAGCCGCGGCCCGCCGGACTCCAGGGCCGCGGTGTGCGCGAGCACGCCCAGGTGGCTGACCCCGTGGGACACCTCCTCCGGCAGCCGCGCGAGATCCGCAGCGGCGGCCCGGCCCGCGACCAGCACGGCCGCCTTCAGACCGGCCAGGTTCCACGCCTTCGACGCCGACGCCGACGCCGAGGCGAAGCCGTCGCCGTCGCCGGCCACCGCCAGGTAGGGCACGAACGCCGCGCCGGGCAGCACCAGCGGAGCGTGGATCTCGTCGGCGACCACCCGCACGCCGTGGCGGTCGGCCAGGGCGGCGACCCGCCGGAGCTCCTCGGCGGTGTGGACCGTCCCGAGCGGGTTGTGCGGGCTGCACAGCAGGTGCGCGGCCGTCCGCCCGCCGCTCCGCGCCCGGGTGAAGGCCTCCTCGAGGACGCCGAGGGCGATGCGGCCGTCCGCACCGAGCGGGGCGTCGAGGACGGTCCGGCCGAGGCTCCCGCTGAAGGCGTAGAACGGCGGGTAGACCGGCGGGTCGACCACCACGGCGTCACCGGGGGCGGTCACCAGGCGCAGCACCTCGACGACGCCCAGCATCACGTCCGGCACGAGCGCCGACCGCTGCACCGGGAACGTCGACCAGCCCCACCGCCGCTCCGCGAAGGCGGCCATCGCGTCGGCGTACCCGAGCCCGTGCGCGTACCCCGTGTCCCCGCGCCGCACGGCCCCGGTGACGGCCTCGACGACCGGACCGCAGGGCGCCGCGTCCATCTCCGCCATCCACAGCGGCAGCACGTCGTCGGGGTGGGTCCGCCACTTCGTGCTGGTCCGCTCCCGCAGGGCGTCCAGCGGGAGCTGCTCCAGCGGGCCGGTTCCGGAGCCGCCCCCGTCAGCCCTCCGCGACGGGCACCGGGATGGTGAGCAGCGCCGCGCCGCGCAGGTCCAGCAGCAGGCGCCCTTCCTGGGAGGCGAAGCGCAGCACCACCCCGCTGCACGACGGGCAGCGCAGCACCAGGGCGGGGGCGTCGGCGTAGAGGTGGTGCGCGCCCAGCGCCTCGGTCGTGCCGCAGGAGGCGCACCGGGAGCGGGCGGCGGTCAGGTCCGCGGCGAACAGCTCGGCGAGCGCCCCGCCGGCGGCGTTGCCGTCGAGGCGGCGGGAGGAGGTGGTGTCGGGGGTGTCGGTCATGACGGCTCTCCAGAGTTGCCGAAGCGTTCGATCCTGATCGAGGACGGGTCGTGGCCGAGGTCGACGAGCAGGGTGCCCATCGACTCGGCGAAGACCGTGGGGCCGCAGACGAAGATCCGGGGTCGCTCGGCCGGCGGGATCGTGCGGCGGGCGAGCATCGCCGCGTCGATCCGGCCGGTCTCGCCGGTCCAGCCGGGCGGCGCCGTGCGGGTGAGGGTGACGGTCGTGCCGGCGCCCAGGACGTCGCGGCCGACGAGGTCGTCCTCGGTGCGCGAGGAGTACAGCAGCTGCATCCGGGTCGCGCTGTCCTGCCGGCGGTGGTGGTCGAGCATCGCGACGAACGGGGCCGCGCCCGACCCGCCGGCCACCAGCTGCACCGGCCGCTGGGCCTCCTCCGGGTCGGCCCGGTCCGCGGCCGCGGACCAGACGAACCAGCCCCCGATCGGGCCGCGCAGCTCGAAGACGTCCTCGGCCCGCACCTCGTCGGTGAGGTAGGGCGAGACCTCCCCGCCGTCGATCCGCTCGACGAGCAGGTGCAGCTCCGGCACGTCCGGCGGCGAGGCGATCGAGTAGCTGCGCTCGGCGACGTAGCCGTCCTCGCCGGTCAGCCGGATGTCGACGTGCTGGCCGGGCAGGTGCCCCGGCCAGCCGGCGACGTCCAGGACCAGCCGGTGCACCCGGTGGGTCTCCGGCCGGTTCTCCACAACCCGGGCGGGCCGCCAGGTCAGTCTCCGCTGTACCGCTGCTCGCGCCACGGGTCTCCGTAGGTGTGGTAGCCGAAGGTCTCCCAGAAGCCGGGCTCGTCGTGGTTGCGCAGGGTGAGCCGGCGCAGCCACTTGGCGCTCTTCCAGAAGTAGAGGTGCGGCACGAGCAGCCGGACGGGGCCGCCGTGCTCCGGGGTCAGGGGCTCGCCCGCGTAGGTGTCGACGACCCACGCCCGGCCCCCGGTGACGTCCTCCAGCGGCAGGTTCGTCGTGTAGCCGCCGTCGGACCCGGCCAGCAGGTGCGTGGCGGTGGTCGGGAGGCCCGCCAGCAGCGTGTCGACCGCGACGCCCTCCCACCGCGTCCCGAACTTCGACCACTTGGTCACGCAGTGGATGTCGACCTCGACCGCCTCGCGGGGGAGCGCCCGGAACTCCTCCCAGGTCCACGTCGCGAGCGCGTCGCCGCCCTCCTGCACCTCCAGGGTCCACCGGTCGAGCGGGGTGCGCGGGGTCGGCCCGACCGACAGCACCGGGAACCCGTCGCCGACGTCGTACTGGCCGGGCGGCAGCCGGTCGTCGTGCGGGCGGGACCTCCCCCGCCCGAAGCCGCGGGACAGCATCGCCATGGCGTCTCCTCTCGGATGGTTCCCGGATCAGTCGGGGGCGTCGCAGAGCGTCGTCAGCGGCTGCCCCGCCTCGACGAGGTAGGTGGAGAGCATGCGGCCGGTGTCGGGGCCGACGTCCAGCGCGTCGTGCGGCGTGCGCGGCAGCTCCGTGCGCGTCAACCGCCCCGCGAGCGGGTCGTCCTGCGGCGTCGCGTCCACGGCGCTCACGCCCCGCCGGTCCGCGCGCCGAGGCGGGCCGCCTCGAGCACCGCGTCGGCGAACGCGGCGGGGGCCTCCTGGGGGAGGTTGTGCCCGGCCCGGGGCACCTGGTGGTGCACCCGCGGGCCGGTGAAGCGGTGGGCCGACGCGCTGCCGTCGGTCGCCGGGAAGTTGCCGTCGGCCAGGCCGTCGAGCGTGACCGCGGGGACGGTGACGGGCGGCAGCGCGGCGAGCCGGTCCTCGATCTCCTGGTAGCGGGGGTCGCCGGGGGCGGCGCCGAGGCGGTGGCGGTAGGAGTGCAGCACCACCTCGACCCAGTCGGGGTTGTCGAAGGCCTCGGCGGCGCGGTCGAGCACGGCGTCGTCCCAGGACCACTCCGGGGAGTTGCGGGTCCAGATCACCCGGGCGATCTCGCGGCGGTGCGCGGTGAGCCCGGCCCGGCCGCGCTCGGTGAGGAAGTAGAAGAAGTACCAGAACCCGGCCTCGAGGTCGGGCCGGAGCGGCGTCGTGGCGGCGCTGATGTCCTGCACGAGGTAGCCGTTGACCGACACCAGCCCGGTGCAGCGCTCGGGCCACAGGGCGGCGGCGACGCAGGCGGCGCGGCCGCCCCAGTCGTAGCCGGCCAGGACCGCGCGGGGCAGACCGAGCGCGTCCATGAGGTCGACCGCGTCGGCCCCCAGCGCCGCCTGCTGCCCGGACCGCGGGACGGCCGGGTCCAGGAAGCGGGTGGGACCGTGCCCGCGCAGGTGGGGGACGACCACGCGGCACCCGGCGTCGACCAGCCGGGGAACCACGTCGACGTAGCTGTGCACGTCGTACGGGAAGCCGTGCAGCAGCAGCACCGGCTCGCCGTCCCGGGGGCCCGCGTCGACGAACGCGACGTCGAGGACGGGGGTGCGCACGCGCTGCAGCGGTTCCAGCCGGGGCAGCCCCCCGGCGAGCACGGCCCTGGTCATCGTGCGGGTCCCCCGTCCGACGGTCGGCGTCGCCATCATCGCGGTTCGCGGCCGGGTTGGTAAGGGTGCGCCCGGCGCATCTCGGTCGCGGGGACGGCGCAACGCCCCCGCCCCCGTGACCGCCGCCGGACCCTCGGTCGGGCCGGAAACCCCGGCGACCGCCCCGCCCCCGCCCGGTAGCCTCCGCCCTCCGTCGCCGACGGCGGACCGGGAGGTGGGACGGATGGCGTCCGAGATCGTCGCCCTGCGCGTCCGGGCGAACGACCCGCTGCTCCTCGCGCGGTTCTGGGCCGGTCTCCTGGGCGGGGAGGTGGCCGACGACGGGGACCGCGGCGCCGGGCTCCTGCCCGCCGAGGACCCCGGGTTCCCCGTGCGGTTCGTCCCGACCCGGGAGCCGAAGACGGAGAAGAACCGGATGCACCTCGACCTCACGAGCACTTCGCCGGACGACCAGCAGCGCACGGTCGCGAGGGCCCTCGCGCTCGGCGCCCGGCACATCGACGTCGGTCAGCGCCCGGAGGAGGGCCACGTGGTGCTCGCCGACCCCGAGGGCGACGAGTTCTGCGTGATCGAGCCGGGCAACGCGTTCCTGGCGGACTGCGGGTTCGTCGGGGCGCTGGCCTGCGACGGCTCGCCGGGGGTCGGACACTTCTGGGCCGCGGCGCTGGGCTGGCCGCTGGTGTGGGACCAGGACGAGGAGACCGCGATCCGCTCGCCGCGCGGCGGCCCGAAGATCACGTGGGGTCCGCCGCTGCTGCCGAAGGCGGGGGAGAACCGCCTGCACGTCGACCTCGTCCCGGTCGACGGCGACCACCGGGCGGAGGTCGACCGGCTCGTGGCCCTCGGGGCCGCCCGGGCCGCCCCGGGCCGGTCCGGGGACGGCCGCACGCCGATGGTCGATCCCGACGGCAACGAGTTCTCCCTGGTCGAGCGCCGCTGACCCGTCGCCGGCGCGCCCGTCACCAGGGCACCTCGCCGGCGTCGTCGAAGAACCCGCCGGTCGGGCCGTCGTCGGGCAGGGTCGCGAGCCGGGTCGCGATCGCGATCCCGCTGTCCCGGGCGATCGGCCGGCTGGAGCGGCGCCTGGGGGCGACGCTGCTCGAACGCACCAGCCGCTCGGTCGCCCTCACCGACGCCGGGTCGGTGCTCCTGCGGGAGGGCCGGGCGGCACTGCAGGCGGTCGAGGCCGCCGAGCGCCGCACCCGCCGGGCCGCCCTCGCCGCGGCCGGCCGCGCCGGCGTCGTCCTCGTCACCAAGGCCGGGGCGTCCAGCGAGCTGCTGGCGGAGCTGCTCGCCGCCCACGCCGCCGAGCCCGGTGCGCCCGCCGTCGACGTGCTCCTGTGCGGGATCGGCGAGCAGGGCCGGCTGCTGCGCGACGGGCGGGCCGACGCGGCCCTGCTGCACCGGCCCTTCGACGCCACGACCGGGCTCGACACCGAGGAGCTCCGCACGGAGGGCCAGGTCGTGGTCCTGCCCGCCGGGCACCCCCTCACCGCCCGGACCGGCGTGCGGACGGTCGAGGTCTCCGCGCTGCCCGACCTGCCCCTGCCGCGCTGGCCCGCGTCCGACGGGTCGTACCCGGACGGCCCCGGCCCGCAGGTCCGCGACCACGCGCAGCTGCTCCAGCTGATCGCCCTGGGCCGGGCCTGCGCGATCCTGCCCGACTCGTGCCGGGCCCAGCTGCGCGACGACGTCGCCGCCGTGCCGGTGGTGGACGCACCGACCGTGACCACGCTCATCGCCTGGCCCCCGCACAGCCGGTCCCGGGCCGTCGCGGGCCTCGTCCCGGACGGCGGTGCGGCTCTAGCCGACCACCGGCCCGCCGCGGTGGGCCCCGGTCAGCCCGCCGCGGGCGCGGGACGCGGCGACGGGCGCAGCACCCGCGTCCGCACGTGCTCGGCGAGGAGGTCGAGGCGCTCGGCGTCGCCGATCCAGCCGATGTGGCCGTCGGGGCGCAGCAGCAGCGCCAGGGGCCGGGACGGGCGGTGCCGCGGGGTGGCCGCGGCGACCCGCAGCGGCAGCGCGGACGTCCGCTCCAGCTCGCGGGCGGCCGCGGTCGCGTCCTCGGTGACGTCGCGGCGCGCGCCCGGCACGAGCAGGAGCGTGTGGTGCAGGGGGTGCAGCAGGTCGTGCGCCGTGCGGCCGTCGGCCAGCGCGACCGGGGGCATCCGGTCGCCGGGGCGCACGCGGCCCGCACCGCGCCACCGCACCCCGGTGCCGCCGACGAGCGAGCTCCCGCGGTAGTGCACCCACAGCTGGGAGGCGATGGAGAAGAAGGCGCCGCTGACGGCGGGGAGGCCCAGCAGGACGACGTTCATGCGGGGGACGAGCCAGCTCCGCAGCGGGGTCACCTCGGTCCCGGACATCCGGTCGACGGTGCGGACGATCCGCAGCGACGGCGGCCGGCGCTCCTCGGTGAGGGTCCGGGGCAGGTGGTCGCCCGCCGCGCCGCGCACGGTGAGGGCGAGCTTCCAGGCGAGGTTCACGGCGTCCTGCACGCCGTTGTTCATGCCCTGCCCGCCGAACGGGCTGTGCGCGCGGGCGGCGTCGCCGATGAGCAGGACCCGACCGCGGTGGAAGGTGTCGGCGATGCGGTGCTGCACCACCGTGGAGCCGACCCAGGAGATCGTCCCGGCCGTCACCCCGAGCCCGCTGCGCTGCTCGACGACCTCGCGCACCGTCTCCTCGTCGGTCAGCCCCGCCGGCAGCGCCGCGTCGTTGAGCACGGCCGTGACGCGGTAGGTGCCGGCCTCGGCCCGGGGGTAGACCGAGACGCTGCCGTCGCCGAGGAAGTCGAAGATCCCGCGGTGGCGGGGGAGGGGGGTGCGCCCGGGGTCGGTGACGAGCTCGGTGTCGGCGACGAGGTAGGTCTTCGCGTCGACCCGGCCGTGGAAGGGGATCGCGCACAGCTCGCGCACCGTGCTGCGGGCCCCGTCGGCGGCGACCAGCCAGCGCGCGCGCACCGGGCGCTCCCGGCCGTCGTGGTGCGCGACGGTGGCCGTCACCCCGTCGCCGTCCTGCTGCACGGCGGTGCCCCGCCACCCCCACCCGACCGCGACGCCGCGGTCGGCGAGCTGCCGCACGAGCAGCCGCTCCAGCTGGTCCTGGGTGTAGGTCAGGTCGAAGGGGTAGGGCGTGCGCCCGGCGCCGCGCCGCGAGTAGCGGATCCGCCCGACGTAGCGCCCGTCGGTGCGGAACTCGTAGGCGTCCACGCGCCGGCCGTCCGCGACCATGCGCGGGGCGAGGCCGAGCGGGGCGAGGACCTCCAGGGTCCGGGGGTGGACGACCGAGGCGCGGGTCTCCGGCACGGGCCCGGCCTTGGGGTCCACCACCTCCACCGCGACGCCGTGCTCGGCGAGCAGCAGCGCCAGCGTCAGCCCGGCCGGACCGGCGCCGACGACGAGGACGTCCGGGCCGGTCACCGGCGTCCCCGGGGCCCGGTGCGGCGTCGGTCGTCGGTGGGTCCCCGCTCGTCGATCACCGGCCCGACCGTAGTGCCGGACCGCCTTCCCGGGCGGCGGACCGCTCAGCGCCCTCTCAGCGGCGCCGGTTGCGGGATGCGGTCCGGTGGTGACCCGCGTCGACGGCGCGGTGCGGGCGCGGGGTTGCGGTGAGCCGACCGCCGCAGCCGGAACCCGATCGACCCGCGGAGCCCGATCGTGCCGGTATCGACCGCCGGTGCCGGTCGCCGGGGTCAGGCGGGGGGGGCCGCCCGGGGCGACGGACGACCGGAAGGCGGCCGTCCACCGCGGTCGTCCCGCACCTCCTCGGCCGCCCCGGCGCGCCGACGGCCCGACCGCGAGCGGGGGGCGGATCCCCCGTCAGCCGCGCGAGGGCGCGGGTGCCCCTCCGGCCACCTCGAACAGCCGCTCGTCGGGGTAGCACCAGTACCAGTCCTCGCCGGGCTCGAAGGAGCGCACGAGCGGGTGGCCGGTCTCCGCGTGGTGCGCGGCGGCGTGGCGGCCCGGGGAGCTGTCGCAGCAGCCGACGTGGCCGCAGGTCTGGCACATCCGCAGCTCGCGGTAGGGCCGGCCGGTCCGCAGGCACTCGTGGCAGCCGTCGTCGCCCGGCGCCGGGGGGCCGTCGGCGGCCCGCACGGCGTCGAGGTGCGCGCAGGGTGCCGCCGCGGTGCGGGGCGGGCGCACCAGCACCACGACGACGGCGGTGCCGAGGACCGCGATCCCGATGCCGAGCAGGAGCACCACGTCGAGGGCGTCGCCGTACGCGCCGCGGTACGCCTCGGCCAGGGCGCCCGGGTCGATCCCCGGCGCGGGTGCGAGGTCGCCGTCGGCCGCGCGGGCCCCCGCGGCCCGCGCGGCGTCGCCCGGCACGCCGCCCGCGCCGAGCCGGGCGGTGACCCCGCCCGCCACCGCGGACTGCACGGCGGCGCCGAAGCCGGCGATGCCCGCGGCGATGCCGAACTGCCGCGCCGCGTTGTTCACCCCCGACGCCATGCCGCTCTGGTCGGGCGGCACCGCCGCGAGGGCGGCGACGGTCATGGTCGGGTTGACCAGGCCCGCGCCCGCGCCGAACAGCACGAGCCCGGGCAGCAGGCGCAGCGCGGTGCTCGGCGGGCCCAGCAGGACCAGCAGCGCGAGTCCGGCCGCGCAGAGCAGCAGGCCGGCCGCGAGCGTCGTGCGGGTGCCGAGCCGGGCGGCGACGGGCGCGGCGAGCAGCGAGACGGCGAAGGTCGCCACCGCGAACGGCGCGATCTGCAGGCCGGCGAGCACCGGGCCCGAGCCGACTGCGGTGAGCAGGTACTGGGTGAGGTAGGTGATCGGGGCGAACCCGGCGGCGGCGAAGGCGAGCGCGACCAGCGTCGCCCCCAGGAACACCGGGTTGCGCAGCAGCCGCGGCGCGATGAGCGGGTGCGCGACCCGGTGCTCGACCACCCCGAACCCCACCAGCAGGCCGACGACGAGCACCGCCCCGCCGAGCACGAGCGGGCTCGTCCAGCCCCAGGCGTTGCCCCGGACCAGCAGCAGGACGGCCGCGAACAGCGCGAGCGACAGCAGCGCGGTGCCGACCCAGTCGATCGGGTGCACCGTGGCCGCGCGCGACTCGCGCAGGTGCCGCAGCCCGACCAGCAGGGCGGGGGCGGCCAGGACGGCGACCGCGGCGAACAGCGCGCGCCACCCCGAGAGCTGCACCAGCAGCCCGCCGAGCAGCGGGCCGAGGGCGATCGCCCCGGCGATCGTCGCGCCCCAGACCCCGATCGCCCGCGCCCGGGCGGGCCCGGTGAACTCGGCGCCGATCAGCGCGAGCCCGGCGGGGAACAGCGCCGCGGCGCCGACGCCCTGCACGACCCGCCCCGCGACGAGCGCGGCGGCGGTGGGCGCGACCGCGCAGACCAGCGACCCGGCGCCCAGCACGACGAGCCCGAGCAGGAACAGCCGCCGCCGGCCGTAGCGGTCGGCGAGCGCCCCGCCCGCCAGCAGCAGCGCGGCCAGGACCAGGGCGTAGGACGACAGCACCCACTGCAGCGCCGCGAAGTCCGCCCGCAGCCCCGAGCCGATGTCCGGGAGCGCGACGTTCGGGGCGGTGACGTTGAACAGCAGCAGCGCGCTGGCCAGGCACACCACCGCCAGCGTCCAGCGCTGGCAGATCCGCGCCGCCGGGTCCGGCGGGTGCGCCGCCCCCGTGTCCGCCGTCGTGTGCGGGGGGCACGCGGCGATCGCGTCCACCGGCTGCCACCAGCGCCGTCCCTGCAGCAACCGCCACCTCCACGACCGACGCCCGGGTCCGGAGCCTGGCAGAGCCGCCGCCGCAGGACCAGTCGCCCGGGCGGAAGGGGCCGGGTCCGGCGCTCAGTCCTCGCGCAGCTTGCGCAGGAGCCGGGCGAGCGTGGCCGCCTCCCGGTCGCTGAGCCGGTCGAACACCCGCGCCTGGAGGCCCTCCAGGTGCACCGGCAGGGCGCGGTCGAGCGCCTCGCGGCCCGCGTCGGTGAGGACGGCCAGCGTGCCGCGCCGGTCGGTCCGGTCCAGCTCGCGCCCGATCAGCCCGGCCTTCTCCATGCGGTCGGCCAGGCGGGACAGGCCGCTGTCGGTGAAGGAGATCTGGCGCGCCAGCTCCACCATCCGCATGCGCTCACCCGGGGTGCGGCCCAGGCGCAGCAGCACCTCGAACCAGGTGATGGGCAGGTCCGCCCGGCGTTCGAGCTCGCGGCCCAGCCCCGCGGAGAGCCCGCTCGCGGTCTCCAGGAGCAGCCCGAGGACGGTGAGGCGCTCGTCGGAGCGCAGTCCGGCGCTCCCGGTGGAGGTGGTCATGGCCGGTCACGTTACCTGACGCGGCAAGGGCTGTCCTCTTCAGGGATTTGCCGCGGCAGGCTTGTGCGATCACCCGCCGCGTGCCAGAGTCCTCCTCGCGACAGGTTCCTGCCGCAACAGGAAGTTGTCTCGGAAGGAGTCATCATGACCGCCACCACCCACCCCACCCCCGTCACGACCCCGGCCCGGCCCTGGCGGGCCCGCGCCGCCTGGGCCGCCTCGTTCCTCGGGTTCCCGATCGGCGGCCTCGCCGGCATCGCCGTCGTGGGTCCCGTCGCCTCCACCGGCGCCGCCGTGCTCGGGGGCGCGGCCACCGGGCTCGTCATCGGCCTCGCCCAGGCCCTGGCCACCCGGGCGCTGCCCGACCGGGGGCGGCTGCCCCTGCTGGGGTGGCCGCTCGCCACGGCCGCCGGCGTCGGGGCCGGGCTCGCGCTCGGCGCCACCACCGTCGGGTTCGCGACCACGCTGCCGGCGCTGGCTCTGCAGGGCCTGCTCACCGGCCTGGTCGTCGGGCCCCTGCAGGCCCTGGTCCTGCCGGCGGCCGCGGGTCGCCGCCGCTGGATCTGGGCCGCCGCCGCGCCGGCCCTGTTCGCGATCGGCTGGACGGTCACCACGCTCGCCGGCATCGGCGTCGAGGCGCAGTTCACCACCTTCGGCGCCACGGGCGCCCTCGTCCACACCGCGCTGGCCGGCCTGCTCCTGCGCGCCGTGCTCCGCCGCCGCTGACCCCCACCCCTCCGCCACCCCCGCCACGAAGGAGCCACTCCCGTGCCCACCACCCCCCGCCACGTCGTGTTCGGCGCCGGCGCCATCGGCCAGTCCCTCGTCCGGGCCCTCGTGCGCCGCGGCGAGACCGGTGTCCGCCTCGTCAGCCGCAGCGGCACCCCCGCCCGCGGCGTGCCGGACGGCGCCGTCGAGGCCGTCCGCGCCGACGCGAGCGACCCGGCCGCCACGGTGCCGCTGGCCCGCGGCGCCCGCGTCGTCTACCAGGTGCTCAACCCGCCCTACCACCGCTGGGTCCAGGAGTTCCCCGGGCTGCAGGCCGGGGTGCTCGCCGCCGCCGAGGCGACCGGCGCGCGGCTGGTGAGCATGGAGAACGTCTACCTCTACGGCCGGCCCGCCGGCGGGCGCCCGCTCGACGAGGACGCCCCGCACGAGGCGCACACCCGCAAGGGCCGGCTGCGCGGCGCGATGTCCCGCGAGCTCCTCGCGGCGCACCGCGCCGGGCGCGCGGAGGTCGCGATCGGCCGCGCGTCGGACTACTTCGGCCCCGGCGGCGGCGGGCAGTCCAACCTGGGCGACCGGGTGTTCCCGGCCGCGCTCGCGGGGAGGACCGCCACGGTGCTCGGCGACCCGGACCAGCCGCACACCTACACGTTCATCCCCGACATCGCCGAGGGGCTCGCCGTGCTCGGCGAGCACCCCGACGCCGCCGGGCGGGCGTGGCACCTGCCCAACGACCCCAGCCCGCTCAGCACCCGCGACCTCGTCCAGCTCGCCTTCGACGCCGCGGGCACGGGCCCGGCGCGGGTGCGGTCCACGCCGTGGGCGCTGCTGCGGCTGGTCGGCCTGGGCGTGCCCGCGGTCCGGGAGCTGGTCGAGATGCGCTACGAGTTCGAGGCGCCGTTCCTGGTCGACAGCAGCCGGATCGCCCACGAGCTCGGCGTGAAGGCGACGCCCTACGTCGAGGCGGTCGCCCGCACGCTGGCCGACCACCGCTGAGCACCGCCGGACGACCGGGGGGCGGACGGCCGCGGCCGTCCGCCCCTCCGGCGCGTCCGGCCTTGACCTTGACACCGTGGCAGGGCGTCCACTGGGGTCGAGGAGGTGGTCCCCATGACGGTGCCGGAGCAGGACGCGCGCAGGGCGGGAGCCGTGCGGGGGCTCGGGAGCGAGGACCCGTCGGTGCGGCTGCGGGCCGCGCTGGAGATCGGCGCGACCCCGGACCCGCGGTCGGTCGGGGCGCTCGTCGCGCGGTGCGCGGTCGAGCCCGACCCCGGCGTGCGCGAGACGCTCACGTGGGCGCTCGTCCGCCACCCGTCGTCGATCACGGTCCCCCGGCTCGTCCGGGAGCTCCGCTCGGAGCGGGCCCGGGCCCGCAGCCAGGCGCTGCACACGCTGTCCAAGATCGGGGACCGGCGCGCGTGGCCGGCGGTTACGCGGTCGCTGCTGACCGACGCCGACGACGAGGTGGCGCGCAGCGCGTGGCGGGCCGCGGTCGTGCTCGTGCCCGACGACGAGCGGTCCGAGCTGGCCGCGGTGCTGGCGACCCGGCTCGGGCGCGGGGGACCCGAGGTGCAGCGGAGCCTCGCGCGGGCGCTGGCCGCGCTCGGGGAGGCGGCCGTGCCGGTCCTGCGCGCCGCGGGGACCGGTCCCGACCCCCGGGTGCGTCGGCACGCGGCCGCCGCGGAGCGGCTGCTGCACGATCCGGACGCCGGGTCGGAGTGGGCGGTCGGAGAGGCGCAGCGCGTCGTGGCCCTCGGCGGGGACGGCCGGGAGGGACGAGGGCGTGCTGATCGGTGAGGTGGCCCGGCGGTCCGGGGTCAGCGCCCGCATGCTCCGGCACTACGAGGCGCTCGGCCTGGTGCGGCCCACCGGTCGCAGCGCCGCCGGCTACCGGGAGTACTCCGGCGAGGACGTCCGGCGGATCTTCCACGTCGAGAGCCTGCGCTCGCTGGGGCTGTCGCTGCGCGACGTCGGGCGCGCCCTCGACGATCCCGGCTTCACCCCCTCCGAGCTCGTCGCCGACCTCGCCCGCCGGACGCGGGAGCGCCTCGCGGCCGCGACGGAGCTGCTCGCGCGGCTCGACCGCGTCGGGGCCGCCGACCCCGCCGACTGGGAGGACGTCCTCCGGATCGTCGCGCTGCTGCAGGCGCTGGGGTCCGACAGCCCCGGGCTGCGCCAGCGGGCGGCGCTGTCCGCGGTCGAGGACGGTGCGGTGCCGGTGGGGGCGCTGGTCGAGGCGGTGCTGGGCGAGGCGGACCCGAACGCCGCCGGGGCGCTGCGGTGGGCGCTGGCGCGCGCGGGCGGCGCCGGCGTGGCCGACCTGGCCCGGGGCCTGCACTCGCCGGTGGCCGAGGTGCGGGAGCGCGCCGTCCGGTCCCTCGTCGAGATCCCGGACGGCGGGGCCACCGCCGTGCTGCGCGACGCCCTGACCCACGCCGACGCCGTCGTCCGCCGGTGCGCCGCGCTCGCGCTCGGGGCCCGGGGCGCGGCCGAGGCGGTCCCGGTGCTCGTCGACGCGGTCGCCGAGGGGGCGAACGACGTCGAGGCCGCCGACGCGCTGGGCGCGCTCGCGACCGGCCCCGCGCCGGCGGACGCCGTCGCCGCCGCGCTCGTCGACCGCCTCGCCTCCGCGGGTCCGCCCGCCCGCCGCCGGCTGGCCCAGGCGCTCGCGGGGGTCCCCGGGACGGCGGCGTCCCGCGCCCTCGCCGACCTGTCCCGGGACGACGACCGCGCCGTCGCGCTCACCGCGGCCTACGTCCGCACGCTGCGCGACGCCCGCTGACGGGACGCCCGGACGGCCGGCGGTCCCGGCGCCGCGGCCCGCCGCGCCGGTGGCCCGGCGCCGTCGCGGCCCGCGCTCCGGGCGTGGCACGCTCACGGCGTGCCGGACGTCGAGCGGTCCCTGCGGCGACTCCCGCCGCTGATCGCGGGCCTGTGCCTGCTCGCGGACGCGGCGCTCATCATCGACGGCGAACCGACGGTGGGGCGTCCCGGCTGGTGGGTGGTGCTGGCCGCGGTCGTGGTGGCGGACGCGGCGCTCGCCGCCCCCGCCTCGGCGTCGCTGCCGGTCGCGGCGGTGCACGCCGTGCTGCCCGTGCTGTCCGGCCTGCTGCTCGACGGCTCGGTCCTCCTCGGCGCCGGCTCCCTCGTCGCCGCGTACCGCGCGGGCGCCTGGCTGCCCCTGCCCGCGGCGCTCACGGCCCTGGCCCTGCAGAACGCCGGGACCGTCGTGACGCTGGCCGTCGTCGTCCCGGGCCGCGACGGCCCCGACGTCCCGGACATCGCGCTGGCCTGCCTGGTGAACGCGGTGCTGCCGTGGCTCGTCGGTCGCTACACCACCGCCCGGCGGGCGCACCTCGACGCGCTGGAGCGGCGCGCGGCGGTGGCGGCGGCCGACGAGCGCGCGGCCGTGCAGCGGGCGGTGGCGCGGGAGCGCGAGGCCATCGCCCGCGACCTGCACGACGTGATCTCCCACCACGTCAGCGCGATCGCCGTGCACGCCGCGGCGGCGCGCCTGCGCCTGCCCGAGGACTCGCCCCTGCGGACCCCGGTCCTCGCCGTCGAGTCCGCCGGGCGGGCGGCGGCGATCGACCTGCACCGCCTGCTCGACCTGCTGCACGGCACCGAACCCGCACCGCACCGGCCCGGCCTGGCCGACCTCGGCGACCTGCTGGAGCGGGTGCGCTCGGCCGGGCTCGCCGTGGCGGCCGACGTCGCGGCCGACGCCGGGCCGCTCCCCGAGTCGGTGGACGTGGCGGTGTACCGCGTCGTGCAGGAGGCGCTGACCAACGCCCTGCGCCACGGCGCCCCGGGCCCGGTCACCGTGGCGGTGCAGCGGAACGCGCGGGACGAGGTGGAGGTCGAGGTGGTCAACGGGGTGCGCCCCGCCGGCCGCGCGCCGGCGGGGGACGGGCGCGGGCTCGACGGGCTGCGGGCCCGCTGCGCGCTGCTCGGCGGCCGCCTGGACGCCGGACCGCGCCCGGACGGGCGGGAGTGGGAGCTGCGCGCGGTGCTGCCCGTCGGGGGCCGGCCGTGACGGTGCGCGTGCTGCTGGCCGACGACCACGAGCTGTTCCGCTCCGGCCTGCGGTCGGTGCTCACGACCCAGCCCGACCTGGAGTGCGTCGCCGAGGTCGGCGACGGGCGCGCGGCCGTGGCGGAGGTGGCGCGGCTGCGCCCGGACGTGGCGGTGCTCGACGTGCGCATGCCCCGCCTCGACGGCCTGGCCGCCACCGAGGCGATCCTCGCCCAGCCGGGCTGCCGCACGCGGGTCCTGGTGCTCACGACCTACGACCACGACCGGCACGTCCACCGCGCCCTGCGCGCCGGGGCCAGCGGGTTCCTGCTCAAGAGCCTCCCGCCGGAGGAGATGATCGCCGCGGTCCGGGTCGCGGCCCGGGGGGACGCGCTGCTCGACCCGTCGGTCACCCGCCGGCTGGCCGGCCGCATCGCCGCGGGGCTCGCCCCGCCCGACGCCCCGCCCGAGCTCGACCGGCTCTCGCCCCGGGAGCTGGAGGTCCTGCTGCTCGTCGCGCAGGCGCGCAGCAACGCGGAGATCGCCGCCGCCCTGGGCGTGGGGGAGGAGACGGTGAAGACCCACGTGTCGCGCCTGCTCGCCAAGCTGGGGCTGCGCGACCGGGTCCACGCGGCCGTCTACGCCCACCGCGCGGGGCTGGTCCACCCCGAGGCCCCCGGAGGGAGCGGTCCCCCGCACGGGGGATAGTGGATCACTTCCCAGCGGGACGCGCCGGCCCCCGGACCTCCCTACCGTCGCCCCGTGCCCACCGCTGCCCCCGCCCGCGCCCCGGCCCGCGCCGTCGCGGTGCTGCTCGTCGTCGCGGCCGTGCTGCTGGGCGGGGCGGGCCCGGCGCTCGCGGACGGCGGCCCCGCGGGCGCGGACGTGCACGTCGCGCAGAGCCTGGGCGACCGGGAGCTGACCGTCGTGCTGCGCGCGGTGGACGCCGTCCCCGGGCCGCTGCGCGTCGACGTGGTGGCGCACGCCGGGACGACCCCCGGGCCGCTGGGGGTGCGGCTGCGGGCGGACGGAGTGGACACCGCCGCGGCGGACCTGGTGCTGGCCGCGGGCCCGAGCACCCGGGGGGTGACGCTGCCGGTCGGCCACGCCGGGCCCTGGGAGCTCCTGCTCGTCGACGGCGACCTCGTCGCGAGCGTCCCGTTCGTCGTCCCGGCCGCGGTGCCCGCGCCGTGGGAGCGGGCGGCGTACGGCGGGTTCGTCGCGGCCGGGGTGCTGCTCGCCGCGGCGCTCGGCACCGCGCTGCGGGCCCGGCGCACCGCGACGGCGCTCGTGCCGGCCGGGGGCGCGGTCGTGGCCCTCACCGTCGCCGTCACCGCGGCCCTGCTGTCGGCCACGATCCCCGCCCCGCCCGAACCGGGGACGCTGACCGACCCCACACGGGCCGGCGTGCAGGACCCCTGGTCCGCACCCCCGCCCGGGGACCCGTCGCGCCCGCCGGCGGTGCTCACCGCGACCGCGCCGGGGGGTGCGGTCGGGGTGGCGACCGACGTGCTGGTCGAGCTGGTCGACGGCGCCACCGGCCGCCCCGTCGACGACCTGCTGGTGCACCACGACTCCTTCCTGCACCTCGTGCTGGTCGGGCCGTCGGGCCGGCTGTGGCACCTGCACCCGGTCCGCACGGGCCCCGGGCGCTACACCGCCCGGTTCACCCCGCCCGACCCCGGGCGCCACGCCGTCGCCGCCGAGTTCGCCCGCCGCGGCGGCGGCACGCAGCTCGCCCGCACGGAGCTGGACGTGCCGGGCGCCGCCGGGTCCGCCCCCGCGGTCGACCCCCCGGACCCGTCCGCGGCCGTGAGCGCTGCCCCCGCCCCGGCCGGCGCGGTCAGCACGCTCGCCGTGCGCGTCGGGGAGGCGGCCGACCTGCAGCCGTGGCTGGGCATGACCGGGCACCTGCTCGTGGCCGGCCCGCTGCCCGGCGACGGGCCGGTGGGCGCGGCCGTCGCCGACGCACCGGTGTGGGCGCACGTCCACTCCACGACGGGCCTGCCCGCCGGCCCCGCCGCGGCCCGCCCGGACGTCACCGTGGCCGCGTTCGGCCCCGAGGTCCGCTTCACCTACGCGTTCCCCCGCCCCGGGAGGTACCGGCTGTGGTTCCAGACGATGCGCGGGTCGCGGGTGGTGACCGTGCCGACGGTCGTCGACGTCCCGCCGGCACCGTGAGCCCCCGTACCGCGCTCGTGGCGTCCGCGCTGGTCGTGGCCGCGGTGCTGGGCTGGCTCGCCTGGCCCCGCCCGGCCGGGCCGCGCGTCGAGCAGGCCGGCACGGACCGCCACGTCGTCCGGCTCGCCGCCGGGGCCGACCGCTGGACCGTCGAGGTCGACGACCGGACCGGCGCCCCGGCGGCCGTCGACGAGGTCGTGCTCGAACCCGTCATGGTCGACATGGGCCACGCCGCCGAGCCCGTCACCGCCCGCGCGGACCGCCCCGGCCGCTTCGCCCTGCCCGCCCCGCCGCTGCCCATGGACGGGCAGTGGCAGGTCACCGTCCGCTTCCGCGACCACGGCGGCGAGGAGCGCGCCGTCCTGCCCCTGCTCCACGACCGCTGACCCGCGCCCGCCCCGACCCGACCCGACCCGAGGAGAGACATGCACCCCGCCCCACCCCGCCCCCCGACGCCGACGGCCCCGCGCACGGCCCTGCCCGCCCTGCTCGTGCTGGCCGGCGCGGTGGTGTCCCTGATCGGCCTGACCTGGGACGTCCAGTGGCACTCCGACGTCGGGCCCGACACCTTCTTCACCCTGCCCCATCTGCTGCTCTACTCCGGCAGCGCGATCTCCGGGCTGACCAGCCTCGCGGTGGTGCTGCGGGTGACCGCCCGCCAGCGCGCCGGCGCACCGCCCGTCCCCGGGCTGGGCGGGCCGGCCGTGCGGGTGGTCGGCGGGCGCTTCAGCGCCCCCGTCGGCTACCTCCTGGCCGGGGCCGGGGCGGCGTCGTTCCTCCTCTACGGCCTGTGGGACCTGTGGTGGCACGAGCTGTACGGGTTCGACGCCGTCATCGACTCCCCGCCGCACGTCGGGCTGCTGCTGTCGGTCACGACGACGATGGTCGGCGCCGTGGTGGTGTGCGCCGCCGCCGGCGACACCGGCTGGGGCCGCGGCGCCACGGCCGCCGCGTTCGCGGTGCTGTTCGCGTTCGGCACCGTGACGGTGCTGGGGCTGAGCGCGTTCGGCGGCGTCGTCGTCGGCGCGGCCACCACGCTGCTGGCCGTGCTGGTCCTGCTCGTCGCCGGGCGCCTGCGCCCCTCGGCCGTGGCGCTCGTCGCGGCCGTGCTGGCGGTGTGGCAGGCCTCCTCCTGGTGGTTCGCGCCGGCCGTCACGCGCTGGTACGCCGACGTCGTCGGCCTGCCGCTGCGCGACGGGATCGAGCAGGTGCCGGTGATGCCGGCGCTGCTGCCGGTCGTCCTGCTGCCGCTGGCGCTGCTCGCCGTCGCGCTGCGGGGCCGGCTGCCGCTGCCCGCCACCGGCGCCGCGGCCGGGCTCGTCCTCGGGGCGGCGATCCAGCTGCAGGAGGCCCTGGTCTACGGCCTGCCGTGGCCCGACGGCGCGACGATCGCGCTCAGCGGCGCCACCGGGGCCGTCGCGGGCGCCCTCGCGGGGCTGCTCGCCGACGGGCTGGGCACCGCCCTGCGCGCCGCGGCTCCGGTCGGGGGGCTCCGGTGAGGCGCCTGCTCGCGGTGGCGGGCGCGGTGCTCGCGCTGCTGGTCGGGTCGGCGGCGCCGGCGGTCGCGTACGAGCCGGTGCGGGTGGTCCACACCGAGCGGGTGCAGGCCGGCCCCTACGGCATCACCGTCGGGTTCAGCACCTGGCCGGTGCGCGCGCTGCAGTCGCTCGACTTCAGCTTCGTCCCCGACGGGGGCATCGCCGGGCTGTCGGGCACGGTCGCCGTCGTCGGCCCGGACGGCGAGCCGGACGCGGAGCCGCTGGCCCGGCACCCGCGGGACCTCACCGTGTGGGGCTGGGACATCCGGGCCCTGGAGTCGGAGGGCGAGCACGCGCTGCGGTTCACCGTCGACGGACCGCAGGGCCGCGGCGAGGGTGAGCTGACCGGGCTGGCCGTGCTGGAGCAGCCGGGCCCGCCGCTCGCCCTGAGCTGGGCGATCAGCACGCTGCCCCTGGTGGGCCTGGTGGCGTTCCTCGTCACGGCCTGGCGGCGCACCCGGCCCGTCCCCGTCGGCGGCCGCGCCTGACCCGAGGTGGAACCGCCGGATCCGGGTACCCGTTGTCCGGTCACGACGGGCGGGACCTCCGCCCGTCGACCGGCACGACGAGGAGGACCCATGGCTTTCCGGTTGTTCCCCCGCTACGGACTGCGCCGGACGCTGCGGCTGGGGCCGCTGCGGGTGCACGCGGGCACCGAGGGCGTCAGCTGGGGGCTCGGTGTGGGCCGCTGGTCCTGGAACGCGAAGAGCCGCAGGCACACCATCGACACCCCGGGCCCCGGGTACTGGCAGAGCCGGGGCCGCCGCCCGCGCTAGCCCGGCCCGGCGGGACGGCCCCGCGCGTCACGGCCGGGCCCCGCGGCGCCGGCGGCGCAGCTCGGCCCGGTCGGTCGGGGTGAGCGGGCGCGGGTCGGGGTGGCCCACCGCGTGCGCCTCGCAGACGAAGAGCCGCAGCGTGTGCGGTCGCGGGTGCTCGAAGCGGTGCGTGACGGTGAGCGCGGGCGCGGCCGGGCACGGGTGGTGCCCGGGGCCGCGGGCGCCGGCGCACCCGGCGTTGCGCGGGAACGCCAGCCCGCCGGCACCCGCGGCGTCCTGCGCGCTCCGGGCGCGGTCCACGGCTCCCACGGCCCCGTGTCTACCCGACCGGGCCCCCCGGCGACCAGCCGGTTCAGCCCGCCCGGCCGGCCGCCGGCACCCGCGCGGCCGGCAGGGCGCGGCTCAGCAGCGGCAGGATCGCGGCCGCGGCGACGAGGTGCATGAGGTTGAGCCACAGCGCGGTGCTCGTGTTCTCCGCCGCGCCGAACGGCGCGATCGCGTAGAGCGCCAGCGCCACCAGCGTCACGGCGAGGAACACCGTGCGCGGTCGGCCGGCGCGGCGGGCGAGCAGCGCGATGACGTACCCGGCGACGCCCCCGAGCACGGTGAACAGCACGGCGGCGCCGAGCGGCACGGCCTGGGGGGCGCCCCCGGGGTTGACGGTGAGCGGGTCGCCGAGCGCGGTCGCGATCAGGTGGACGGCCGCGACGCCGACGGCGGCGAGGGCGGTGCCGATCGCGGCCGGGCGGATCAGGGCGCGGGCGGTGGGGTGCATCGGGGACTCCTCGGGGGGATCAGCGGGGGGATCAGCGGGGGGATCAGTCGGCGCGCCGGAACAGCGCGACGCTCAGGGGGACGAGCACGACCAGCAGGCCGGCCGACCAGGCGAGCGCGGGCCAGACGGCCGCGTCGCCCACGCCGGTCAGCCCGCGGACCGCGTCGGCGGCGAGGGTGACGGGCTGGTTCTCCGCGAACGCCCGCAGCCACCCGGGCATCGTCGCGGTGGTGACGAACGCGCTGCTGGCGAACGTCAGCGGGAAGGTGAGCACGAAGCCCGCGGACTGCGCGGCCTCCGGGCTGCGCACGGCCAGGGCGACGAGCACGTAGAACCAGGTGACGGCGAACGACAGCGCCAGCACCACGCCCAGGCCCGCGACGACGCCGAGCGCGCTCGCCGGCCGGTAGCCGACGGCGATCCCCACGCCGAGCATCACGAGCAGCGTGACGACGGTGCGGGCCGCGTCGGCCAGGGCCCGTCCGGTGAGGACGGCGCTGGCGGCCATCGGCAGGCTGCGGAAGCGGTCGACGACGCCTCGGCCGAGGTCCTCGGCCAGTCCGACCCCCGTGGCCACGCCGGAGAACACGGCGGTCTGCACGAAGATGCCCGGCATGAGGTAGTCGACGTAGTTCCCGCCCGGCACGTCGATCGCGCCGCCGAAGACGTAGCGGAACAGCAGCACGAACATGACCGGCTGGACCAGCGCGAGCAGCAGGATCTGCGGGGTGCGCGCGGCCCCGAGCAGGCTGCGCCAGGCCGTGGTGAGCGCGTCGCGCACGGCCCAGCCGACGAGCGGGCGACGGGCGTGCTCGACGGTGGCGACGGGCGCGGGACGCAGGACGGTGGCGCTCACGCGGCACTCCTCTCGGTGTCGGTGCCGGCAGTGGCGGCGGGGACGTCGGCGGCGGGCGCCCGCCCGGTCAGGGCGAGGAACACGTCGTCGAGCGTGGGCTCGACGGCCGTGACGCCGCGGATGCCGACGCCGGCGGCGTCGAGGCGCCGCACGAGGTCGGGGAGTGCGGGACCGGCGTCGGCCACGGGCAGGCGCAGCTCGCCGTCGACGACGGTGGCGGGCCCGGTGCCCGCGCCGGCCAGCGCGGCGACGGCGGCGGCCGCTCGGCCCGGGTCGGCCAGCGGGGCGCGCAGCGCGGCGCCGCCCAGCGAGGCCTTGAGCGCAGCCGGCGTGCCGCCCGCGATGACCCGGCCCCGGTCGACCACGGCGAGCTCGGTGGCCAGCCGGTCGGCCTCCTCCAGGTACTGCGTGGTCAGCAGCACGGTGGTGCCGCCCGCGACGAGGTCCTCGACGACCTCCCACAGCGCGAGGCGCGAGCGCGGGTCGAGCCCGGTCGTCGGCTCGTCGAGGAACACCACCCGGGGCTCGGCGACGAGCGCGGCGGCGAGGTCGAGGCGGCGGCGCATGCCGCCGGAGTAGGTGCGGGCGGGCCGGTCGGCCGCGGCGACCAGGTCGAACCGCTCCAGCAGGGCGTCGGCGCGGGCGCGGCGCGAGGCGCGGGTGAGGTGGCCCAGGCGGCCGAACATGCGCAGGTTCTCCCGGCCGGTGAGGGCCTCGTCGACGCCCGCGTACTGGCCGGCCAGGCCGATGCGGGTGCGCAGCGCGGCGGAGTCGGCCACGCCGCGCGACCCGATCCCGACCCCGGCGACCACCGCGGTGCCGGCGGTCGGGGGGAGCAGGCCGGTGAGCATCCGGACGACGGTGGTCTTGCCGGCGCCGTTCGGCCCGAGCAGGCCGAACACCGTCCCGGCCGCGACGTGCAGGTCGACGCCGTCGACCGCGGTCACGGCGTCGGGGCCGCGCCCGAAGCGGCGCACCAGCCCGCGGGCCTCGATGGCGGGTCCAGGGGTAGCGGTCATGGTGGACAGTGGTACACGTCGATACTGGTGGTTGTCAACAAACGAGCTGCACCAGTACATGGTGGTAGTGTGCGCGGGATGGAGTGCGCGGTGGGAGGTCCCCAGCCCGGGTCGATGGACCTCATCGACCTCTACATGCAGGTCGCGCGCCGGTTCGGCCGGGCCATGCACGAGCACGCCGTGCGCTACGACCTCACCCCGATGCAGGCGATGACCCTCGCCCAGGTCGGGACGGAGGCGCTGCCGACGTCGCAGATCGCGCTCAACCTGCGCTGCGACCCCAGCAACGCGACGGGCCTGGTCGACCAGCTGGAGCGCCGGGGCCTCGTGCGGCGGACCACCCCGCCGTCGGACCGCCGCAAGCGGCTCGTCGAGGCCACCGACTCCGGCCGCGAGGTGTGGGCGAACCTGCAGCGGGCCATGGACGAGACCCGCGGCCGGCTCCACCGCCTCGACGAGGCCGAGCGCACCGAGCTGCGCCGGCTCCTGCTGGTCCTCGCGGCGGACGAGGAGCCCGCTCCCGAGCGGTGACGGTCGGGGGCGGTCGTCCGGCCGGCGGCCGGGTCGGACGCTGCGGACCCGCAGACGTCAGGACGCCACCGCTGCACGGAGAGCGGTGAACTCCTCGCGACCCAGCGCGGTGCCGGCGACGCCCCAGCCGCCCTCGGCGGCCTCGGTGAGCAGCACCCACGTCCGCGCGGCCTGGCCGGGGTCGCCGACGGCCTCGGCGACGAGGCCCGTGAGTTCGGCGACCAGCCCGCGCTGGGCCTCGCGGTCGAGGGCGCCGGGCGGGGTGAGCACCTGGATCCGGACGGTCCGCGCGTCCGGACCCGCGGCCGTGCGGACAGCCGGTGCGGGGAGCTCGTGCAGGTAGGCGGCGGTGTTGTCCGTGAAGGGCGGGACGGCGGGCGCGCCCTCCCAGCGCAGCAGGGAGTGGGCGGCGGCGTCGAGCAGCGCGGGCCCGGCGCCGTCCGGCAGCAGTCCGGCGGGGGCGTAGACGTCGATCATGGGCATGGGGCTCTCCTGGAGGCGGGACTATGTATGATGACCTGCATAGGTATAGACTATGCGAACCGTCATAGTCAAGGAGGGGCGCATGGCGCACGTGCGCGACCGGATGCTGCGGGCCGCCGCCCGGCTGCTGTCCCGCGACGGGTTGGAGGGGACGTCGTTCTCGACGGTGCTCGCCGCCAGCGGGGCCCCCCGCGGCTCGGTCTACCACCACTTCCCCGGCGGTAAGGACCAGCTGGTCGAGCAGGCGGTCCGCGCGGTCGGAGCGGGTCTGGTGGTGCGGGCGGCGCAGCTCCAGCCGGACGGACCCGGTGCCGCGGTGCGCGCCGTGGCCGGCCTGTGGCGCGACGCGCTCGTCACGGCCGACGGGGTCGACGGGTGCGCGGTGGCCGCCGTCGCCGTCGCCGGGGGACCGGCTCAGCGGGAGGTCGTGCGGGAGGTCTTCGTGGAGTGGGAGCGCGCGATCGCCGCCGTGCTGGCCCGGTCCGGGCTCCCCGACGAGCGCGCTGAGCGCTTCGCGGCCACTGTGATCGCCGGTGTCGAGGGGGCGGTGGTCCTCGCCCGCGCGGCGGGCGACCCGGCCCTGTTCGACCGGATCGTCGAGGAGCTGGCGGAACTCGCCGGCACCCTCCCGCTGCGGTAGTCGACTCGTCCGGCCCGCGGCTGGTCCGCCGAAGGAGATGGAACTCCGGTTCCGCTTGTTCAGGTCAGGGGGGTGCGATCTAGGGTGACCCGCATGACGCCCATCGGCCCGGCCGCCGGACGGCCCCTGCGGGCCGACGCCGCGCGGAACCTCGACCGCGTGCTCGCCGCCGCGCGCGAGGTCTTCGCCGAGCAGGGCGCCGACGCGCAGGTGGACGACGTCGCCCGGCGCGCGGGCGTCGGGGTCGGCACGGTGTACCGGCGCTTCCCCAACAAGGAGGCCCTGCTCGAGGCCGTCCTGGCGCGGCGGATGGCCGAGCTCGACGTCCGGGCCGAGGAGGCGCTGGCCGACGACGACCCGCTCGCCGCGTTCGCGGCGCTGGTGGAGGCCCTCGTGGCGGCCGCGGCGGAGGACCGCACCCTGCTGACCGCCCTGCGCCGCGCCCCCGGCGCCCCGGACCGCCCCGGGCACGGGCCCGGGCCGGGCGGGCCGTTCCACCGGGCCATCGGCCTGCTGCTCGACCGGGCGCGGGAGTGCGGCGCGATCCGCGAGGACGTCGACGTCGAGCACGTGCGCCCGCTCGTCGGCGGGCTGGTCCTGGCCGCGGTGCACGGCGAGCTCAGCGGCGACCCCGCCGCCGGCCTGCGGATCCTGCTGCGCGGCATCCGCCCCTGACCGCACCCGTGCGCGGATGCGGCGGCCGGGACCGCCGTATCCGCGCACGAGCCCCGGGGGCGATGACAGGTGTCACCGCGGGGGGATCGCGCGTCACCGCGGTCGGTGACGCCGGCGACTGCCGCGGGCCGGGCGCGCTCGGAAGCATCGTGGGACATGAGATCCCGACGTGTCCTGGCCGCGGTCGCGGCCGCCGCCGCGGTGGCCACCGGCTGCACCGCCGGCCCCCCGGCACCCGACCCGGCCGGTCCGGCCGCCCCTCCACCCGCCTCGGCGCTCGACTGGCGGGAGTGCGGCACCGGTGTCGACTGCGCGACGCTCCCCGTCCCCGTCGACCACGCCGCCCCGGACGGGCCGACGATCGACCTCGCGCTCGTCCGGCACCGCGCCACCGACGCGGGGCGGCGGATCGGCAGCCTGCTCTACAACCCCGGCGGGCCGGGGGCGCCCGCCGGGGACGTCGTGCGGGCGATCGGCACCCCGGGGGCGGCCCCGTTCTCCCCGGAGGTGCTCGCCCGCTTCGACGTGGTCGGCATGGACCCGCGCGGCGTCGGCGGGAGCGCCCCGGTCGGCTGCCTGGACGACGCGGAGCGCGAGGAGCAGCTGGCGTTCGACGTCGACGCGACCGCGCCCGGCGGCGCCCCGCGCGACGTGGTCGACACCCTGGCCCGCGAGCTGGCCGCCGCCTGCGCCACCGGGGACGGTGCCGCTCTGCTGCCGCACCTCGCCACCGACGACGTCGCCCGGGACATGGACCTCGTGCGCGCCGCGCTGGGCGAGGAGACGATCAGCTACCTCGGCCAGTCCTACGGCACCCTGCTCGGCGCCACCTACGCCACCCTGTTCCCCTCCCGCGTGCGGCAGATGGTGCTCGACGCCCCCGTCGACCCGCTGACCTGGCAGGCCGACCCGCTCGGCGCCACCCGGCAGCAGACGGAGGCGGCGGAGGAGCTGCTCGACGCCTGGTTCGCCACCTGCCGCGCCGAGGGCCCGCAGGTGTGCCGCTTCGGCGGGGACGACCCCGAGGCCGCGTTCGACGCGCTGGTCGAGCGGCTGGAGCGCGACCCGCTGCCCGTCGCGGCGACGCCGCCGGTCCCGGCCCGGCGCGTCGACGGCGCCACCGCGCTGCTCGCCGCCCGCACCGCCGCCTTCCGGCCCGAGTCCTGGCCGGTCCTCACCGCCGGGCTGCTCGCCGCCGAGGCCGGTGACGGCACCGTGCTCGACCTGCTCGCGACCTCGCTGGTCCGCGACCCCGACGGGACGCCCAACGCGCTGAGCGAGGCCGTCGTCGCGGTGAACTGCGTGGACCGGGCGACGCCCGCCGACCCCGCCGCCCACGACGCCAACGCCGCCGCCACCGTCGCCGCCGCCCCGCGCTTCGGCGAGCAGTCGGCCTACCCGTGGCTGGCCTGCACGCACTGGCCCGCGACCAACCCCGACCGGTACACCGGTCCCTACACCGGCGCCGGCGCCCCGCCCGCGCTGGTGATCGGCGGCCGGACCGACTCGCAGACCCCCTACCCCTGGGCGGAGTCGATGACCGCCGAGCTGCAGGGCGCGGTGCTGCTGACCCGCGAGGGCTACGGCCACGGGTCCCTCGGCCGCGGCCTGTCCTGCGTCGAGGAGGCCGTCGACCGGGCGCTCGTCGACGGCGCGCTCCCCGCCCCGGGGACCGTCTGCCCCGGGGTGCCCGCCACCACCGCCCCGATCGACCTCGGCGGTTGAGCCCGCCCGGCGGGGCTGGCAGGGTGGCCCGGACACGTGCGAAGGGGAGTGGTCCGTGAGCGTCAGCCTCGCCAAGGGTGGCAACGTCAGCCTGAGCAAGGAGGCCCCCGGCCTCACCACCGTGATCGTGGGCGTCGGCTGGGACGTGCGGGCCACCACCGGGGTGGACTTCGACCTCGACGCCTCCGCGCTGATGATCGGCCGCAGCGGGAAGGTGCTGACCGACCAGCACTTCGTCTTCTTCAACAACCTCACCAGCCCCGACGGCACGGTCGAGCACACGGGCGACAACCTCACCGGCGAGGGCGAGGGCGACGACGAGCAGGTGAGGGTCGACCTGGCCGCGATGTCCCCGGACGTCGAGAAGATCATCTTCCCGGTGACGATCTACGACGCCGACACCCGGCGGCAGAGCTTCGGGCAGGTCGCGAACGCCTTCATCCGCGTGGTCAACGCGGACGGCAACCGGGAGATCACCCGCTTCGACCTGTCCGAGGACGCCTCCACCGAGACCGCGATGATCTTCGGGGAGCTGTACCGGCAGCAGGGCGACTGGAAGTTCCGCGCCATCGGGCAGGGCTACGCGTCCGGCCTTCGGGGCATCGCGACGGACTACGGCGTCAACGTCTGAGGGTCCGGGCCGCCGCCGCTGCGGCGGCCCGGTCAGGTCCGGGCGACGAACGCGCCCCGGACCGGGTCGAAGGCCAGCTCGTCGCTGTCGAACGCGGCGCCGACGGCGTCGCCCAGCCCGTCCGGCGCGCCCTGCACGACCCCGCCGTCCCGGCCGACCAGCCACACCCGGTCGGCGGTGCGCAGCGCGGGCTCGACGTCGTGGGTGGAGGCCAGCACGACGATGCCGCGCTCGCGGGCGATCCGGCCGAGCAGCCCGGTGACCGCGACGCGGGAGGGGGCGTCGAGGAACGCCGTGGGCTCGTCGAGCAGCAGCAGGTCGGGCTCCTGGGCGAGCGCGCGGGCGATCAGCACGCGCTGGCGCTCGCCGTCGGACAGGTGCGCGGCGCGCCGGTCGGCGAACCGCTCCGCGCGCACGGCGGCCAGCGCGGCGGCGACGGCGACGTGGTCGGCGGGACCGAGCGCGCCGCGCGTGCCGGTGTGCGGGTGGCGGCCCAGGCCGACGAGCTCGCGGACGGTGAGCAGCCCGGCGTCGACGCGCTCGGTGAGCACCACGGCGAGGCGGCGGGCGCGGGTGCGGGGGTCGAGCCGGGTCAGGTCGGTGCCGTCCAGCTCGACCCGGCCGCCCAGCGGCGGGAGCAGCCCCGCGACGGTGTGCAGCAGCGTCGACTTGCCGGTGCCGTTGGGGCCCAGCAGGGCGGTGAACCCGGTCGCGGTGAGGTCGAGGTCGCGCAGCAGCGGGCGGCGGCGGTGGCCGACGGTCAGGCCGTGCGCGGTCAGGGCGGGCGCGCTCACAGCCGGCTCCGCAGGAGCACCGCGATCACGACGGGCGCGCCGACGACGGCGGTGATGATGTTGACCGGGATCGGTCCGGGGAGACCGGGGAGGTTGCCGGCCAGCGCGCACAGCAGCGCCAGCGCGGCCCCGGCCAGCGCGCTCGCCGGCAGCAGGACCGCGTGGCGGGAGGTGCCGACGGCGCGGCGGGCCAGGTGGGGCACGGCCATGCCGAGGAAGGCGATCGGGCCGCAGTAGGCCGTCACGGCCCCGGCGAGCACGGCCGACGAGGCGAGCACGAGCAGCCGCACCCGGTCCATCCGCACGCCCATCGTGCGGGCGTAGGTCTCGCCGAGCAGCAGGGCGTCCAGCGGCTTGGCGGTGGCCGTCGCGACGGCCAGCCCGACCGCGACGACGGCGCCGAGCACCACGAGGTCGCCCGCGGTGGTGCCGGAGAAGCTGCCCAGTCCCCACAGCACGAACTGCTGCGCGCGCAGCGGGTCGATCGCGGTGAGCAGCAGCGACACGAACGCCGTCGCCAGCGACCCGAGCATCACGCCGGTGATCAGCAGCACCGTGCCGCCGCGGACGAACCGCGCGAGCAGCAGCACCAGGCCCAGCACGACCGCCGCCCCCAGCGCCGCCGCCGCGACCGTGCCCGCGCGCCCGGCGCCCGTCAGGCCGGAGGTGAACGCGCCCGCGGCCCCGCCGGCCGCCCCGGCGACGGTGAGCGCGACGCCCAGGCCCGCCCCCGCGCTGACGCCCAGCACGTAGGGCTCGGCCAGGGGGTTGCGGAACAGCGTCTGCAGCTGCAGGCCCGCGACGCCCAGCGCCGCCCCGGCCAGCGCGGCGGTCAGCGCCCGCGGCACCCGGACGGCCCCGATCAGCACCGGCGCCGCCGGGTCGGCCGGGGTGAGCCCGAGCAGCACCGCGACGGTGTCGACCGGCGACACCACGACGGGCCCCACGGCCACCGCCGCCACCAGCGCCACGACGAGCGCGGCCCCCAGCCCGCCCAGCGCCGCCCCCGCCCGCGTCCCCCGCCGGCCGCTCCCGGCCCCCACCCCCGGCGAGTTCCGCATCCGTGCCCCGCGAGTTCCGCGCCCGTGCTCCGCGAGTTCCGCTCCCGCGCCCGGTGAGTTCCGCGCTCCCGCCCGGTCGGTCCCGCGGACGGGACCGGCGGTGTCGCCCGCCCCGGTCCGCGGACCGTCGCCGGCTGCGTCCCCATCGGACGCGCCTGCGGAACTCGCCGGGCGCGGTTGCGGAACTCGCCGGGCGCGGGAGCGGAACTCGCCGGGCGGGGGCGCGGGACCCGCCGTGGGGGGCTGCGGGACTCGCGGCGTCACGAGGGGGGGAGCTCGCTGTAGAAGGTGAAGCTGTGGCCGGGGGCGCGGTCGGGGTGCAGGATCGCCACCAGGTCGGCGAGCACCAGGTCGGGACGGGTGACGCCGCGCTCGTAGAAGTCGTTGCCGCCGTTGGGGCCGACCGCCCGGTTCGCGGTCCACACCCGCCCGTCGCGCATCGCGGCGAGCTCGGCGTAGCGCGGGTCCTCGGCCAGGGCGTCGGCGCGCGACGCCCAGTCCTGCGCGGCCAGCCAGACCGGCGCCTGGCCGGCGGTGGCGTACACGGTCTCGAAGTCCAGGGTCAGGCTGCTCGCCGACGGGTCCGCGGCCCACGGGTTGGCGCCGCCCGCGTCGGTGATGAGCGCCCCGAGGTAGCTGCCGCCCGCGGGCACGGCCCACGTGCCCTGGAACAGCGACCCGGCCAGCACCGGCACCGGCTCCGCCCCGGCCGCCCGGCCCGCGGCGTCGGCGTAGGCCGCCTCCACCTGGTCGAACACGGCCGTAGCGCGCAGCTCGTCGCCGGTCAGCGCGGCCATCACCTTGATCCACTCAGCCCGGCCGAGCGGGGTCGCCTCCAGGTACTCGGCGTTGGCGACGACCGGCACGCCGGCCCCGCGCAGGGTGGCGTGGGCGGGGTCGTCGAACCCGCCGGTGAGCAGGACGTCCGGGCGGCCCGTGAGCACGCGCTCGACGTCGATCTGCTCGGTGGGCGCGAACTCCGCCACGGCGCCGGCCTCGATCCGCTCGATCACCTGGGGCGAGCTGACGTACGCGGCGGTGGCGACCCCGGTGAGGGCGTCGAGCCGGTCGAGGTCGACCAGCAGCGGCAGGTGCGTCGTCGAGCTGGCGTAGACGCTGCTCACCGGCACGTCGACGCGCTGGGCCGAGGCCAGCTCGGGGGGCACCGCCGCGCCGCAGCGCACCAGCACGTAGGTCTCGGGCGCACCGCCGGGGAAGGGTTGGGCGACGGTGAGGACCTGGTAGCCGTCCTCGTAGCGCAGCGTGAAGTTCTCGGCGTGCTCGACGGTCGACCGGGCGGCCGGCTCGGGGGAGCAGGTGGCGGGGGCGGGCGCCGCGGCGGACGGCGCGGCCGCGGGCGCGCCGGCGCACCCGGCGAGCAGCAGGAGGGCAGGGAGGAGCAGACGGGCGCGCACGGCGGAACCGGCCTCTCTCGGGGAGATCCGCCCCGAACAGGAGGTGGTGACGGCGTGAGTGTCTGGCTGCCCCCCGGGTGTCGGGGGTTCTCACAGTGGCGGGACCGCGCCGGGTTCGCACCGGCTTCCTCGTCCGCCGTCACGTGGACGTCCGCCATCCTGCCACGGCCGCCTACGGTTCCCGGCGTGACGCTGCTCCCCGAGGTCGCCCTGCACCCCGACGACGGCACCGGCGCGCCCCGCCCGGCGCTGGTCTGGCGGTTCCCCCGCCCGCTGCGCTGCGTGTCGTCCGGGGCGCTCGGGGGCGGGCTGGGGGAGCGGTCGTGGGTGGTCAACGCCGAGGTCCACGAGCAGTACCACCTCGACCCGGGCCCGCACCTGGCCCGCACGGCCGCGGCGCTGGGCCTGCGCGGTCCGGGCACGGGCCTGCTGACCGCCGCCCCCGTGCGCGCCTTCACGACGGGGGAGGACGGCGGGGTGAGCTGCGTCGCCACCGTCGGGCTGACCGTCCCGACCTGGGCCGCCGCGCCCGACGGCGCGTTCTCCCCCCGCCCCGGCACGATCAACGTCGTCGTGCGCGTCCCGGCGCCGCTGTCCGACGCCGCGCTGGTCAACGCCGTGGTGACGGCGACGGAGGCCAAGACCCAGGCCCTGTCCGACGCCGACGTCCCCGGCACCGGCACGGCCAGCGACGCGGTGGTGGTGCTGTGCGAGCCGGGCGGCGGCGAACCGTACGGCGGCCCCCGCTCGACGTGGGGCGCCCGCCTGGCCCGCGCCGTCCACGCGGCCGTGGTGGCGGGCACGGCCCGCTGACCCGGGTTGCAGGAAGGCCACCTTCACGCAAGGAGCTTGCGTGAAGGTGGCCTTCCTGCAACGGGGAGGGCGGGGCGTCAGCCGGCGGCGGTGATCCGGTCGGTCGCGGGCGGGGCGATCGGGTCGTTCGCGGTCAGGTAGTCGACGAGCGCGTCGACGTCGAGCTGCCCCACCACCCGGTTCGTGCCCTCGCGCAGCACCGAGAACCCGTCGCCGCCGTCGGCGAGGAAGTTGTTCACGGTGATCCGGTAGGTGCCGGCCGGGTCGACCGGCGCCCCGCCGATGGTGAGGTCGTTCACCCGCGCGCCGCTGCACGGGTCGGCCGCGGTGCCGGCCGCGGCGGCGGCGTCCACGGTGTAGCGCACCGACGCCGACGGCAGCAGCGTGCGGTTGACGACGTACTGCTGCTCCAGCACGCAGTCGAGCTGGGCGCCGGTGAGGTCGAGGGTGGTGAGCACGTTGTTGAACGGCTGCACCGTGAACGCCTCCTCGTAGGTGACCGGGCCGGCGTCGAGGTCGGCCCGCACCCCGCCCGGGTTCATGAACGCGGCGACGGCGCCCTGCTCGTCGTCGGTGGCGGCGAGCTGCGCGTCGGCGACCAGGTTGCCCAGCGGGCTCTCCCCGGTGGCGTCGGCGGTGCGGGTGACCGCCCCGGTCGTGGTGCCCACGACGCGCCCGGCGACCGGGCCGAGCAGCGTGCGGTAGCGGCTGATCAGCGCGGTCTGCTCCGGGTCGGCCGCGACGTCGCGGCCGACGACGACGTTGGTGGCCGTCGCGTCGATCACGTCACCGCTGCGCCGGTCGATCCTGAGGTCGATGTCGGTGACGAGGCGGCCGAACGAGCTGGCGCTGGTGACGGTCTTGCCGTCGATCTCGCAGTTGTAGGCCTGGTGGCTGTGGCCGCTGACGACGACGTCGATCGCGTCGGAGAACCCGTTGGCGATGTCGACGATCGGGCCGGTCAGCCCGGTGCAGTCGTTGATCCCGGCGCCGCGCTCCTGCTGGCCGCCCTCGTGGAGCAGCACGACGATCGCCTCGACGCCCCGGCGCTGCAGCTCCGCGGCGTAGCGGTTGCCGGTCTCGATCTCGTCGGCGAAGGTCAGCCCGGCCACGCCGGCCTGGGTGACGATCCGCGGCGTGCCCTCCAGCGTCATCCCGATGAACCCGACCTTCACGCCCTGGACGCGGCGGATCGCGGTGGGTGGGAGCAGCGGCGCGCCGGTCTCGGTGACGAACGCGTTGGCCGACAGGTACTGGAAGCCCGCGCCGGCGTAGGGGGCGTCGGGGTCGGAGCAGCCGTCGACGGGGTGGCAGCCGCCGTTCTGGATGCGCAGCAGCTCGTCGGACCCCTCGTCGAACTCGTGGTTGCCCACGCTGGCCAGGTCGAGCCCGGCGGCGCTGAGCGCCTCGATCGCGGGCTCGTCGTGGAACGCGGCCGACAGCAGGGGGCTGGCCCCGATCAGGTCGCCGGCGGCGACGGTGAGGGTGTTGCGCTTGCGGACCTCGCTCTCCAGGGCCTTGAGCTGGGTGGCCAGGTACTCGACGCCGCCGGCCGGCTGCCCGTCGATGGTGCCGCCGCTGCCGCCGGGCGGCTCGAGGTTGCCGTGGAAGTCGTTGAGGGCGAGCAGCTGCACCTCGACGGGGCGGGGGCCGGCCGTCGCGACGGGCGCCGTGGCGACGGTGGCCGCCGCGGCGAGGAGGATCCCGGTGGCCGCGACGGTGACGCGGCGCAGGGAGGTGGGACGCATGGGGTTCCTTCCGAGGGGTGGCGCGGTCACCCTAAGGAGGCTCCGCGCCGTCCTGGTGTGTCATCCCGGTCACGTCACGATCACGCAGCGCTGCGTTCACCGGCCGTCCAGCAGCGGCTGGGCGGGGTCCCACGGGTCGCCGCGGCGCCGCCGCGCCATCCCCGACAGCGCCTCCAGGACCACGCGGTTGGCCAGGAAGCTGGTCAGCTCGGCGTGGTCGTAGGGCGGGCTGACCTCGACCACGTCCATCCCGACGACCGGCAGCTCGAGCGCGATCCGCCGCACGGCGTCGAGCAGCTGCCGCGCGGTGAGCCCGCCCGGCTCGGGCGTGCCGGTGCCGGGGGCGTGCGCCGGGTCGCACACGTCGACGTCGACCGACAGGAACACCCCGTCGCAGTCGTCCATCGCGATCGCGAACGCCTCGGTGAGGCAGGCGTCCAGCCCGCGCACCCCGATCTCGGTCATCTCGTAGGACCGCATGCCCTGCTGGGCCATCCACTCCAGCGTCTCCGGCCCGGGCCAGTAGCCCCGCAGCCCGATCTGCAGGAACCGGTCGCCGCGCAGGGCGCCGGACTCGATGAGCCGCCGCATCGGCTGCCCGTGGCCCACGAGCGAGCCGAACTCGACGTCACCGGTGTCGGCGTGCGCGTCGAAGTGGATCATCGAGATGCGCCCGGCGCCGAGGTGCTGGGCGACGCCCGCCGCGTCCGGCCAGGCGATCGTGTGGTCGCCGCCCAGCACCAGCGGGACCGCCCCGGTCGCGGTGATGGCGTGCACGGCCTCCTGCAGGTCGCGCACCGAGCGCACGGCGTCGCCCGAGTACATCTCGACGTCCCCGGCGTCGTAGACGTCCACGAGCCCGTCCACCCGCAGCGCGAGCGAGGGCCGCGACCCGTCGTGGGGCAGGTAGCAGGCCTGCCGGATGGCCTGCGGCCCGAACCGGGTGCCCGGCCGGTGCGAGGTGCCGCCGTCGAACGGCGCCCCGAGGACGACGACGTGCGCGCCGACGTAGGTGTCCGGTTCGCGCCAGTCGCAGGCCGGGACCCCGAGGAACGTCAGGTCCGGCCCGTACTGCGCGCCGTACCTCATTCGCCGACGAACGACATGACGTGCTTGATGCGCGTGTAGTCCTCCAGCGAGTACGCCGAGAGGTCCTTGCCGTAGCCCGACTGCTTGAACCCGCCGTGCGGCATCTCCGCGACCAGCGGGATGTGGCAGTTGATCCACACGCAGCCCGCGTCGATCGCGGCCGACGCGCGCAGCGCCGTGGTGTGCGACGACGTCCACACGCTGGAGGCGAGCCCGTAGTCGGTGTCGTTGGCCAGCCGGACGGCCTCCTCCTCGTCGGCGAAGGTCTGCACCGTGATCACCGGCCCGAAGATCTCCGTGCGGACGAGCTCGTCGCCGGCGCGCAGGCCGTCGACGATCGTGGGCGCGTAGAAGTAGCCCGAACCGGAGGCGGGGGCGCCGCCGGTGATCACCGACGCGTGCGCGGGCGCGCGCTCCACCAGCCCGGAGACGTGCGCGAGCTGCGTGGGGTTGTTGACCGGCGGGATGAACAGGGCGTCCGAGGAGTCCTCGTCGCGCGACAGCCGCACGCCCGCGGCCTGCTCGGCCAGCGCCGCCACGAGGTCGCCGGCCACGGACTCGTGGACGAGCACCCGGGTGGCGGCCGTGCAGTCCTGCCCGGCGTTGAAGTAGCCGGCGACGGCGATGCCCTCGGCGGCGGCGGCCAGGTCGGCGTCGGCGAACACGACGCACGGCGCCTTGCCGCCCAGCTCCAGGTGGGTGCGCGTGACGTTCGGCGCGGCCGCCGTGGCCACGGCCTTGCCCGCCCGCGTGCTGCCGGTGATCGACACCATGGCCGGCGTCGGGTGCGCGGCCAGGAGCGCGCCGGTGGACCGGTCGCCGCAGACGACGTTGAACACCCCGGGCGGCAGCAGGTCGGCGAACAGCTCGGCCATCAGCACCGTGCTGGCCGGGGTGGTGTCGCTGGGCTTGAGGACGATCGTGTTGCCGGCCGCGAGGGCGGGCGCGAACTTCCAGACCGCCATCATCATCGGGTAGTTCCACGGCGTCACCGACCCGACCACGCCCACGGGCTCGCGCCGGACGCTCGACTCGTAGCCGCGCATGTACTGCCCCGACGAGCGGCCCTCCAGCATCCGCGCCGCCCCGGCGAAGAAGCGGATCTGGTCCACCATCGGCGGGATCTCCTCGCTGGTGGTGAGCCCGACCGGCTTGCCGGTGTTGCGGGCCTCGGTCGCCACCAGCCGCTCGGCCGCCTGCTCGACCGCGTCCGCGATGGCCAGCAGCGCCGCCTGGCGCTCGGCCGGGGTGGTGCGCTTCCACTCCGCGAACGCTCCTGCGGCGGCGGAGAACGCGGCGTCGACGTCGGGGGCCGTCGACCGCGGCGCCGAGGCGTACACCTCGCCCGTGGCCGGGTCGACGACGTCGCTGTAGCCGCCCTCGGCGGGGTCGACGAACTCGCCGTTCACGAAGTTGCGCAGCAGGGTCTTGTCGGGCATCGCGCCAGTCTGGTCAGGCCCCGCGGGACGGGCAAGGCCCCCGTCAGGGCGCCCGCCCGTTCCCGCCGTGCGGCGGCGGCGTGGGGTGCCGCTCGCCCTCCCCGAACAGCGGGTTCACCTCCTTGACGGTCGGCGGGTCCGCCTGCGCCGTGCGGGTGGTGATCGGGTCGGCCGGCGGCTCGGGCCGGACGACCGGAGCCGGGGCCGGAGGCGGGACCGGAGCCGGAGGCGGGGCCGCGGCGCGCGGGCGCAGGCGCGGGCCCGCCGCGGGCCGGCGGTCCCGGCGGCGCTGGGCCAGCAGGGCGGCCCCCGCGATCGCGGCCACGAGGAGCAGCCCGAGGACGAGCACCACCACCGCGGCGCCGGTCACGTCGCCTCCCCCGGCACGCACAGCACCGGCCGCGTGGAGAGCTGCAGGAGCTTGTGCGCCACCGACCCGAGCAGCGCACCGCGCAGCGGGCTGTCGTTCCAGGTGCCGACCACGATCACCTCGGCGTCGTGCCGGTCGGCGGCGGCGACGAGCGCCTGCGCGGGCTTGTCGTCGACGACCTCGACGACCACGGGCACGCCGGCCGCCTCCGCCGCGGCGACAGCCGGGGCGGTGATGCGCTCGCCCAGCTCGTCCAGCGCGGCGCGGGCCTGGCCCGCCTCCTCGCCGACGCCGCCGGGCGGGGCGATGCCGTGCACGAGCACGAGCGGCACGTCGTAGCGCCGCGCGACCTCGATCGCCGTGTGCAGGGCGCGCTCCGCCCCGGGGGAGCGGTCGTACCCCAGGACGATGGCGCTCATCGCTGGACCTCCTGCTCCGGCGCGTGGCCGGGTCGTTCACGCCAGTACTCCGGGTGGCCGATCCGCCACCCCAGCATGATCACGATACCGAGGACGAACACGCCGAGCCCGATGACCAGGGGCGGGCCGAACCCGAACCAGGACGCGCCCGTCGCGGAGGCCTCGACGTCGTTGAGGTCGACCACCGAGCGGATCAGCAGCCAGATCAGCAGGCCCGCGCCGACCAGCGGCCCGACGCCGATGAACAGCAGGTTCGAGGCACTGCGCAGCAGCTGGCGGCGGTAGTAGACCGCGCAGGCGATGCCGGTGAGCGAGTAGTAGAACGCGATGAGCAGCGACAGCGCGGTGAGCGAGTCGAGCAGCGCGTTCTCGCTGATCAGGCTGACCAGCACGTACCAGCCCGACGCGATGGCGGCCACCGTCCAGGTCGACACGTCCGGGGTGCGGAACCGCGGGTGGATGTGCGCGAGCCGCCGCGGCAGGGCGGCCCGGCGCGCCATCGACAGCCCCGTGCGCGACGCCGGGATGATCGTCGTCTGGGTCGAGGCGAGGGCGGAGGTCGCCACCGACAGCAGCAGCACCCAGTCCCAGGGCCCGAGCACCTGCTCGCCCAGCAGCGCGAAGATCAGCTCACCCTCGCCCTCGTTCTCGGCCAGGAAGTCCGTGCCGGCGAAGGAGACGACGGCGTAGGCGACGGCCAGGTAGGTCACGAGCAGCACGATGGTGGAGACGATCCCGGCCCGGCCGGGGGCCGAGGAGGAGTCCTCCGTCTCCTCGGTGAGGTTCACCGCCGACTCCCAGCCCCAGTAGACGAACACGCCCAGCAGCAGCCCGGCCGTCAGCGCGGCGCCGCCCTCCGCGAACGGGTTGAGCCAGCCGATCGACGGGGTCAGGGAGTCCAGGGGGCTGTCGCCGCTGACGGCCCGGCCGATCGCCACGCCCGCGAACACCAGCAGCGAGGCGACCTGGGCGATGATCAGCACGTTCTGGAACCGCGCGGAGATCTCGGTGCCCAGCACGCACAGCGCGGTCATCGCGAGGATCACGAGCACCGTGATCGGGATGACCACGGGCGTGTTCGCCGCGAGGTCGTCGAGCCCGAGGGTCAGCAGCCCGAAGCGCACGGCGGTGTCGGCCAGCGACCCGATCACCAGCACGCCGGTCATCGCGATCGCCCAGCCGCCGATCCAGCCCAGCCACGGCCCCATCGCCCGGGTGACCCAGGAGAACGTGGTGCCGCAGTCCTGGTCGGCCCGGTTGAGGTAGTAGAACGCGCTCGCGATCAGCAGCATCGGCACGAACGACGCCAGCAGCACGCCGGGGGCGTAGACCCCGACGAGCGCGACGATCGGCCCGATCACCGCGGCCAGCGAGTAGGCCGGCGAGGTGGACGCCAGCCCGATCACCACCGCGTCCAGGAACGAGATGGCGCCCGGTTTCAGCTGCGCGCCGGTGTCCGGCCCGGTCTTCGTGCCCTCCGTCATGCGCACTTCCTCGCATGTGACGCCCTTCACCCGCAAGACCTCCGCGGTTACCTTTCCGTTCCATGCGGATCATCGTGGTGGGCGCGGGCGGGGTCGGGGGGTCCGTCGCGGCGATCGCGGCGCGCCGGGGGTTCGTGGAGCGCCTGGTGATCGCGGACGTCGACCCGGCCCGGGCGCGGGCCGTCGCCGACCGCGTCGGGGACCCGCGGGTCGTCGCCGCGCGCGTCGACGCCTCCGATCCCGCCGACGTCGCCGCGCTGCTGGCCGCCCACCGCGCGGACGCCCTGCTCAACGCCACCGACCCGCGGTTCGTCATGCCGCTGTTCCGCGCGGCGCTGGCCGCCCGGGTGACCTACCTCGACATGGCGATGTCGATGTCGGTGCCGCACCCGCAGCGGCCGCACGAGCTCACCGGCGTGAAGCTCGGCGACGAGCAGTTCGCGCTGCACGACGCCTTCGCCGACGCCGGCGTCCTCGCGCTGGTCGGGATGGGCGTGGAGCCGGGCCTGTCGGACGTGTTCGCCCGCTACGCCGCGGACCACCTGTTCTCCGAGATCGACGAGCTCGGCGTGCGGGACGGCTCCGACCTGGTCGTGCCCGGTCGCGACTTCGCGCCGCCGTTCTCGATCTGGACGCTCATCGAGGAGTGCCTCAACCCGCCCGTCGTGTGGGAGCGCGACCGCGGCTGGTTCACCACTGCCCCGTTCAGCGAGCCGGAGGTGTTCGACTTCCCCGACGGCATCGGGCCGCTCGAGTGCGTGAACGTGGAGCACGAGGAGGTGCTGCTCATGCCGCGCTGGGTGGACGCCCGGCGCGTCACGTTCAAGTACGGGCTCGGCTCGCGGGTGATCGAGGTGCTGCGGACGCTGCACGACCTGGGGCTCGACTCGACCGTGCCCGTGCGGGTCGGGGGCGCGGAGGTCTCGCCCCGCGAGGTCGTCGCCGCCTGCCTGCCCGACCCGGCCACGCTCGGCCCGCAGATGACCGGGCGCACCTGCGCGGGGCTGTGGGTGCGCGGCACGGGCCCGGACGGGGACCCGCGCGAGGTCTACCTGCACCACGTCGTCGACAACGCCTGGTCGATGGGGGAGTACGGGTGCCAGGCCGTGGTGTGGCAGACCGCGGTCAACCCCGTCGTCGCGCTGGAGCTGATCGCGTCGGGCGTCTGGTCCGGGGCCGGGGTGCTCGGGCCGGAGGCGCTCGACGCGGTCCCGTTCCTGTCGCTGCTCACCGACTACGGCTCGCCCTGGGCGCTGCGCGAGGGCGGCTGAGGGGCGGCTGCCGCCGCCCGTGCGCGGTTGTGGCGGTCCCGGCCGCCACAACCGCTCACGAGCCGGGGACGACCCCGAACCGCAGCCGGGTGACCGACCGGTACCGCTCGCCCGGCCGCAGGACGACGGAGGGGAACGCGGGCTGGTTGGGGGCGTCGGGGAAGCCCTGGGCCTCCAGGCAGAACGCGTCCCCCTGCCGGGCCGTGGTGCCGTCGCGCAGCACGATCGTGCCGTCGAGCATGTTGCCGGAGTAGAACTGGACGCCCGGCCGGTCGGTGTGCACCTCCAGGCTGCGGCCGCTGCCCGGATCGGTGACGCGGGCGGCGGGCCGCAGGCCGGGTCCGTCGCGCAGCACGAAGGTGTGGTCGTAGCCGCGGGTCCGCAGCATCTGGGGGTGCGCGGCGCGCAGCCCGGCGCCGATGCGGGTGGGCTCCCGCAGGTCGAACGGGGTGCCGGTGATGTCGGCGAGCTCGCCCGTGGGGATCAGCCGCTCGTCCACGGGCACGAAGCGGTCGGCGTGCAGCACCACCTCGTGGTCCTCGACGGGCCCGGAGCCGGCGAGGTTCCAGTAGCCGTGGTGGGTCAGGTTGACCACGGTGGGCGCGTCGGTCGTCGCGGTGAAGGTGATCGTCAGGTCCGGGCCGTCGACGGCGTAGACCACCTCGGCGACCAGCGTGCCCGGGAACCCGTTCTCCCCGTCGGGGCTGGTGCGCCGCAGCGCGATCGCGTCCGGCCCGGCGGACGTGCGCTCCCAGGGGTGGGAGTCGAACCCGCCCGGCCCGCCGTGCAGGGCCACGCCCGGCTCGTTGGTCGGCACCTCGTGGACGACGCCGTCGAGCACGAACCGGCCGTCGGCGATCCGGTTGGCGACGCGGCCCACGCAGCCGCCGAGGTGGGCGTCGTCGCTGCGGTAGGCCTCCTCGTCGGCCAGGCCCAGCAGCACGTGCCCCCACGTGCCGTCCCGGTCCGGGGTGCGGACGGCGTGCAGGCGGGCCCCGAAGCCGACCACCTCCACGTCGAGGTGCTCGGTGCGCATCCGGTGCGGGCCGGTCGTCGCCGGGGCCCCGCGGTCGTTCTCGTCGTCCACCACGGCCCCAGCATGCCCGAGGTCGTGCGCGGATACGGCGGCTCGGGCCGCCACATCCGCGCACGGGCACCGTCAGGTGCCGGGCGCGACGTCCAGGGCCGGGTTGGCGTCGAAGAACCCGGCCGCGGTCAGCCGGAAGGAGACGACGTCCACCGGCATCACCGGCCAGTCCTCCACCCGGGGCACGTGGTGGATGCCGAAGACGTACCAGAGCACGACGTCGGTCTCCTCGATCGACCGCCCGGCGGCGGTCCAGTCGGGCAGGCCGGTGTCGCGCTCGGACTGGTTGACGAACTCCCCGCACGGCCAGCGCTGCTCGGCGTCGAACGGGGTCACCCACAGCTGGTGGCCGATCACCTGCGCCCGCTGGAACAGCGTGGAGCGCTCGTCGACCATGGCCGGCACCGTCGCGCTGGGCACCAGCTTGAACGCGGTCGGCGTGCCGTGGGCGTTGCGGCGGGCCGGGTTCACCACCTTCCACACCCGCTGGCTCGCCCAGTCCTGGTCGAACCCGCCCTCGACGGTCAGCACCTCCTCCCGCTGCACGAGCGCCATGCCGTCGGGGTTGTCCGGCCCGATCGGCGGCACCGCCGTCTGGCTCTGCACGACGGTGTTCGGGCCGCCGTCGACGTCCAGGTCGAGCCGGGCGACGAGGAAGTGCTGGTGGATCGGGGCGTAGGTCCGGGCGTCGACGACCGTGCCGTACGGCGGCTTCTCCCCCTCGAACGGCGTGGTGACCATGATCCCGGTCGCCCGCACCTCGCACTCGATCGTGCCGTCCTCGTAGAACCGCCAGTACGTCAGGTACTCGTAGTTCGCCACGGTGACGTGGGTGGACACCACCATCCGCCGGCGCCGGCGCACCTGCCCGCCCGCGCGGCCGTCGACGTGCTTCCACAGCACGCCGTCGTCCTCCTCGTGCAGGCAGATCGCCTGCGGGATCTCCACCGGCTCGCCCGCGGAGTCGTGCAGCACGGCGTCGACGTAGGTGATCTCGCCCAGGCAGTCGCAGCCCAGCTCCAGCGAGGTCGTCATGAAGCCCAGGCCCCACTCGCCGACGTCGAAGGCGGTGCGGTCGGCGTGCTGCGGCGTCGGGTCGCGGTAGGGGACGATCATCTCGGCGAAGGACAGGCGGTGGGCGATCGGGCGCACCTCCTGCCCGTCGTCCCAGCCGACCTGGTGCAGCACGAGCCCCTCGCGGTGGGTGAACCCCAGCCGCAGCCGCCAGTTCTGCCACCGCAGCTCGTTGCCGTCCAGGGCGAACGAGACGCCCTCGGGCTGGGTGATCCGCAGCGGCTTGCGCCCCTCCCGCACCCGGTGGTCCGGGACGAACGCGGGGTCGTACTCGCCCTGCACCGGCGGGAAGCCGGGGCGGGCGGTGTCCTGGACCTCCAGCAGCTCCATCGTGTTGAGGTCGACGACGAGCTTGAGCCCGGCGACCTGGTGGGCGTACGGGTTGGACGTCGGGTGCTCGCGCAGCCAGACGTCGCACCAGCCGATCCGCCGCCCCCGGTGCTGCTCGGGGACGCGCGTGCCGGCGTAGGTCCAGACGTCGATCAGCGCGAGCGACGGGTCCGTGATGCCGCGCTCGGCCAGCGCCTTGATGACGTCGGGGTGCACGCGCATGGCCTCGTCGCACTCGTGCCACTCGTCGACGGTGACGTTGGGCTGGTGGCCGGGGTGGTCGGTCCAGCTCAGCAGCGCGTCGCCGGTGAGGTCGAGCTCGGCGATCGACGCGGTCCCCGTGCCCGTGTTCCAGACGACGGCCCGGGCCGCGCGGGTGACGGGGTCGCCGGGGCGGTGGGCGTGCACGACGTCCTTGGCCGGCTCGAGCAGCGCGATCCCGGCGATGCGCCAGCCGGGGCGGGCCACCCCCTTCTCCCGGCGGAGCAGGGTGGCGGCGTGGCGGAACTCGTCGGCGGTGAGCGGGTCGAGGGGGTGCGTCACGCGGCGAGTCTGCGCTGCCGCGCCCGTGCGCGGCAACGGTCGCCCCGGCCGCCGGATCCACTCACGAGGGAGGTCTCAGCCGGGCGTAGGCCGTGTGCCGGGACACGCCCAGCGCGCGGGCCATGGCGCTGACCTCCAGCCCCAGCTCCCGGCCCCGCGCCAGCAGCTCGGCCTGCCGGGCCGGCGGCCCGTCGGCGGCGGCGCGCAGCGCGTCGAGCAGGGCGGTCGCCTCGGGCGTCGCGCCGGCGCGGCTGCGCCCGGCGCCCGGCCGCGGCCAGGACCGCAGCGCGTCCGGGTCCCACCGGCGCCGCCCGTCGGGTCCCGGGTCGGGCAGCGGCGCGGGGGCCTGACCGCGGCTGACGTAGGCCAGGAACGTCGGGACGCGCACGCCCCACGCCTCCGCGCACTGCTGCGCCGTCCAGCTCACGGGACGTGCAGCAGGTAGTCGCCGGCGGCGTCGTCCCACTCCATCCCGACCAGGCCGCGGGCCCGGGCCGCCTTCGCGAACGACAGGAACGAGCCGTAGCCCGACCGCTTCTCGGAGAACTCCGCGTCGCGCTTGCGGAGCTGGTCCTTCAGCCCGGACAGCTGCGGGCGGCCCAGCTGCGCGACGGTCCGGACGAGCAGCGCGAACGCGTCGGCGTCGGCGTCGGAGTCCTCGGGGATCGCGACCTCCGGGTCGCCCTGCGCGCCCCCGCGGGTCAGCTCGACCACGCCGATGTTCTCCAGGTGGCGCAGCAGCTCACCGAACCCGCGGAACCCGTGGTCGGCCTCGTCGAACGTCGGGTCCTTGCGCAGGATCGCCCGCTTGAGCCGCGAGCCGAGCACCGGGCCGTCGGCGCTGCGCTGCAGGCCGGCGAGGGTCGTGGTGACCATCCGGGACAGGTCGAGCTCCTCGGACGGCGGCGGCGCGGGCTCGTCGGGCTCGGCGACGGGCTCGGCGGCGGGCAGCGGCTCCGGGGCGGGGGCCGGCGGGACCGGCGTCCCGGGGGCCACGACGGCGGGCGCCGGGGCGGCCGGCACCGCCGCGGGCCGGGCCGGGGCGCGGCGGGCGGGCCGGCGCGGGGCCTGCGAGGGCTCGACGCCCGGCAGCCGGTCGTAGAACAGGAACTCGTCGCAGGCCGGGGGCAGCAGCGCGCTCGTCGAGGACTGCACCCCGATCCCGATGACCCGCTTGTCGAGCTCCCGGAGCTTGTGGACCAGCGGGGTGAAGTCGGAGTCGCCCGTCCCGATCGCGAACGTCGTGACGAAGCCGCGCTCGAACGCCATCTGGATCGCGTCGACGGCCATCTTGATGTCGGCGGCGTTCTTGCGCGACGCCCCCATCCGCTGGGGGATCTCGATCAGCTCGACCTGGGCGCGGGCGAGCAGGCGGCGGTCCTCGTCGAAGGCCGACCAGTCCGCGTACGCCCGCCGCGCCACGACCCGCCCGCGCTCGGCCAGCGCGTCGGCGACGGGTCCCAGGTCGAAGGGCAGCACGCCCAGCCCGTCGCGGGCCCCGATCGCGAGGTTCTCGTAGTCGAGGAACAGGGCGATGCGCTCGTCGTCGGCGGTCACGGGCCCAGGGTGTCACCCGTCCCGCACGGCCACCTCGGCGACGTCGCCGCGGCGGACCGGGCAGGATGCCCGCGTGCTGACCGCCGCCGAGCTCGACGACCTGCTGGCCCGCTGGGTCGAGGACGGTCTCCTGAGCCCCGGGCAGGCGGACCGGATCCGCGCCGCCGAGGCCGCCGCCGACCGGCCCGCGCGGCCCCGCGCGGTGTCGCTGGTCGCCGAGGGCCTCGGGTACGTCGGCGGCGTGCTGGTGCTGGTCGCCGCGGTGACGGTGGCGGCGCGCTACTGGTCGGGGATGGGGGTCGCCGGGCGGCTGGGGACGGTGGCCGGCGCGGCCGCGCTGCTGGTCGCGGCCGGCGCGGCCGCGCCGGGCGGACCGGCCGGGAGGCGCCTGCGGGCGCTGACCTGGGCCGCGGCGGTCGTCGCCGCGGGCGGGGCGGCGGGCCTGCTGGGCGACGAGGGGCTGGGCCTGGAGGGCGAGACCGTCGGCGTGCTGGCCGGTGTCGTCGCGACGGTCGTGGCCCTCGCGCTCGCCGCGCTGCACCGCACCGCCCTGCAGCGCACCGCGGTGCTCGCGGCGGCGGCCTTCACGGCGGGCGTCGTCGCGGCGGTGCTGCCGCGCGGCGACGGCGACACCGCCGGTCTCGCGGTCTGGGGGGTCGGAGCCGCGTGGATCGTGCTGGGCTGGGGCGGGGTGCTCGGTCGGGACCGCACCGACCGCGTCGTCGCCGACCTCGCGGGCGGAGCCGCGGTGCTGATCGGCACCCTGGCCGGGGTCGGTTCCGACACCGGCACCGTCCTCGCCGTCGTCACGGTGCTCGTGCTCGTCACGGCCGGGGTGCTGGTCCGCGACCTCGTGCTGCTCGGCGTCGGGGCCTTCGCGACGCTGGTCCTGGTGCCGGTGGTCGTGAGCCGGTGGTTCCCCGACACGCTCGCGGCGCCCGCCGCGCTGCTCGTCGTGGGCGTGCTGCTGGTGGCCGCCGCGCTCGTGGCCGCGCGGCGCCGGCCCGCGGCCGGGTCGGACCGCCGCGGGACACCGCGCACCGCGGTGACCCTGGCGGTGGGCGTGGTCGTGGTGATCGGGATCGCGGTGGTGCTGGGGGCGGCGTGACGCGGACCGTCGTACCGTGGGCACATGATCCGCCTGACCACCGTCACCGGGGCCGTGCTCGTCGTCCTGGGCGTCGTGGGGTACGCCGCCACCGCCGCCGCGAGCCTCACCGCGCTGATCCCCAGCCTGGTCGGGGTGCTGCTGCTGGCCTGCGCCGCGGTCGCCCGCTCCCGGCCGGCGATCGGCAACCACGCCGCGCTGGTGGTGGCGCTGCTGGGCGCGCTCGGGTCGCTGATGAACGTGGCGCGCATCGGGGAGGTCCTCGCGGGGACCGCCGAGCGGCCCGTCGCCGTGATCGTCAGCACCGTCATGTTCGTCGTGCTCGTCGCCTACCTCGTGGCGGGCGTGCGGTCGTTCGTGGCGGTGCGGCGGGCACGCGCAGCGCGCTGATCCCCGGGGCGCTGTAACCCGCAGCCGCTGCGCGGGGTCCTCCCCTGCGACCCCCCCGACGCAGCGGAGACAGCGATGAACCACCACCAGCCCACCGTGCTCGCCCCCCAGGCCGGTCCGTACGGCGCGCCCGGCCCCTTCCCGCCGGCGGCGTCCTGGCCGCCGCCCGCCCACGGCCCGCTACCCGCGGGCCTCGGCGGCCCGGTCCCGCCCGCCGGCCCGGTGCCGCCGGTGCCGCCCGCGCCGCGGCGGCGCGGGGGCCTGGTCGCCGGGCTGCTCGGCGGCGGCGCGGTCGCGCTGGCCGGGCTGGGCGTCGGCGCCTTCCTGCTGCTCGGCCCGAAGGGCCTGGTCACCGACGAGGTCGAGGCCGAGATCGTGCGGATCACCCAGGAGCAGGTGGCCGTCGCCGCCACGGACGTGGCCTGCCCGGACTCCATCCCGGTCGCGGTCGGGTCGACGGTCACGTGCACCGGCACCGTCGAGGGCCAGACCGTCACCTACGCGGTCACGCAGGACGACGACCGCGGCAACCTGACCATCACCCACGACCGGCTCCTGCCCCTCGGCGAGGTCGAGGCCGCCGTGGGCGAGCAGCTCACCGCGGCGGTCGGCGAGGACGTCGTCGCCGTCTGCGGGGCCGAGGGGCAGCGCGTGCTGGTCAACGCGCCCGGCGCCCCGATCGCGTGCACGGCGGTGAGCGCCGCCGACCCGTCGGTCACCGCGGAGATCGCCGTGACGGTCGACGAGGCGGGCACGGTGGAGTACGCGTTCGCCTGAGTCCCGCTCGCGTCCCGGCTTGCGTTCGAGCGCGCTCGAAGCCCTAGCGTCGGTGATCGTGAGCATCCGTCTCGGGTACCAGATCCCCAACTTCACCTACGGCACCGGCGTCGCCGAGCTGTTCCCGACCGTCGTCGCGCAGGCGCGCGAGGCCGAGGGCGCCGGCTTCGACACCGTGTTCGTGATGGACCACCTCTACCAGCTGCCCGGCCTCGGCTCGCCCGACCAGCCGATGCTGGAGTGCTACTCGACGCTCGCGGCCCTGGCCGCGTCGACCTCGACCGTCCAGCTCTCGTCGCTGGTCACCGGCAACACCTACCGCAACCCCGCGCTGCTCGCGAAGACCGTCACCACCCTGGACGTGATCAGCCGGGGGCGGGCCGTGCTCGGGATCGGCGCGGGCTGGTTCGAGCTGGAGCACCGGCAGCTCGGGTTCGAGTTCGGCACGTTCACCGACCGGTTCGAGCGGCTCGACGAGGCGCTGCAGATCATCGACCCCATGCTGCGCGGGCAGCGCCCGTCGCTCGAGGGCAAGTGGTACCGCGCCGAGACCGCGATGAACGAGCCGCGGTTCCGCGACGACCTGCCGATCATGCTCGGCGGGGGCGGGGAGAAGAAGACGTTCGGGCTCGCCGCCCGCTACGCCCAGCACCTCAACATCATCTGCAACCCCGACGAGCTGCCGCGCAAGCTCGCCGCGCTCGACGAGCGGTGCGCCGAGGCCGGGCGTGACCGCTCGAGCATCGAGACCAGCACCTACGCGCTGCTGGTCGTCGACGAGGACGGTGACCGCGCCCGCACCCTGCAGCGCGACTTCCTGCGCGGCACCGGCGTCGACCTCGACGCGCTCGACGACGAGCAGCGCGCCGCGGCCACGAGCCGGATGTTCGTCGGCACCCCCGACGACGTCGCCGCCGACCTGCAGACCCGCCTGCTCGACTCCGGCGTCGACGGCCTGACCGTCAGCATGCCGGCCAACGGCCACGTCCCCGGCGCCGTGACCCTGGCCGGGCAGACCCTGACCAAGCTCCTGGCCCGCTGACCGTCAGCGCCCCTGACGTTGCAGGAAAGCCACCTTCACGCAACGAGGTTGCAGGAAGGTGGCTTTCCTGCAACCTGGCGCGGCGGCGGGCGGCCCGGTAGAACCACCCTGTGATCGCCTACGTCGTCGGCACGCTCGACACCAAGGGCGCCGAGGTCGCCCACGTCGCCGAGCTGCTGCGGGCGGCCGGCGCCGGGGTCCGGGTGCTGGACGTGTCCACGACCGGGGACGGCGGGCGCGAGATCGCCGCCCACCACCCCGACGGCGTCGACGCCGTGCTCACCGGCGACCGGGGCACCGCGGTCACCGCGATGGCCGTCGCGCTGGAGCGGTTCCTGCTCGCGCAGGACGACGTCGGCGGCGTGCTGGGCCTGGGCGGGTCCGGCGGGACGGCGCTGATCAGCCCGGCGCTGCGCGCGCTGCCGGTCGGCGTGCCGAAGGTGCTGGTGTCGACGGTCGCGTCCGGCGACGTCGCCTCGTACGTCGGCGCGGCGGACGTGATGATGCTGCACTCGGTCACCGACGTCGCCGGGCTCAACCGGATCTCCCGGCGCGTGCTGGGCAACGCCGCGCACGCCCTGGCCGGGATGCTCGCCCACGCCGTCCCGCCCGCCGACGATCGACCGGCCGTCGCGCTGACGATGTTCGGCGTCACCACCCCGTGCGTCACCGCCGTCCGCGAGCGCCTCGGCGACGACGTCGACGCGCTGGTCTTCCACGCCACCGGCACGGGCGGCCGGGCGATGGAGAAGCTCGTCGACGACGGCCTCGTCACCGGGGTCCTGGACCTGACCACCACCGAGATCGCCGACCTGCTCGTCGGCGGGGTGATGGCGGCCGACGGGACGCGGCTGGACGCGATCGCCCGCACCGGCGTGCCCTACGTCGGGTCCTGCGGCGCGCTCGACATGGTCAACTTCGGCGCCGACGTGCCGTCCCGCTTCGCCGACCGGCTGGTCTACGTGCACAACCCGCAGGTCACGCTGATGCGGACGACCCCCGAGGAGAATGCGGCGATCGGCGAGTTCCTGGCCCGCAAGCTCAACGCCCTTACCGGCCCCGCGGTGTTCCTGCTGCCCGAGGGCGGGGTGTCGGCGCTCGACGCGCCCGGCCAGGCGTTCCACGACCCGGACGCCGACGCGGCCCTGTTCGCCGCGATCGAGAAGGACACCCGCCCGGGGATCGTGCGGCGGGTGCCCCACCACGTCAACGACCCGGAGTTCGCCGACGCCGTGCTGGACGCCTGGCGGGAGACGAGCGCGTGAGGTTCCGGCGCGAGGAGCTCGTCGAGCGCTTCACCGACATGGCCCGGCGCGGCGAGCCGATCGTCGGCGGCGGCGCGGGGACGGGGCTGTCGGCCAAGTGCGAGGAGGCCGGCGGCATCGACCTCATCGTCGTCTACAACTCCGGCCGCTACCGCATGGCCGGGCGCGGCTCGCTGGCCGGGCTGCTGGCCTACGGCAACGCCAACGAGATCGTCGTGGAGATGGCCGCGGAGGTGCTGCCGGTCGTCCAGCGCACGCCGGTGCTGGCCGGGGTCAACGGCACCGACCCGTTCCTGCTCACCGACCGCTTCCTGCGCGAGCTGGGCGACCTCGGGTTCTCCGGCGTGCAGAACTTCCCGACCGTCGGGCTGATCGACGGGGTGTTCCGCGCCAACCTGGAGGAGACGGGCATGGGCTTCGGGCTGGAGGTCGACATGATCGCCGCCGCCCGCCGCCACGACCTGCTCACCACCCCCTACGTCTTCTCCGCCGACGACGCGCGCGCCATGGCCCGGGCCGGCGCCGACGTCGTCGTCTGCCACATGGGCCTGACCACGGGCGGCGCCATCGGCGCGGGGACGGCGAAGACGCTGGACGACTGCGTCGCGCTGATCGACGAGTGGTCCGACGCCGCCCGCGAGGTCCGCGAGGACGTGCTGGTGCTCTGCCACGGCGGCCCGATCGCGATGCCCGAGGACGCCGCGCACGTCCTGCGCCGCACCCGCGCGTGCCACGGCTTCTACGGCGCCTCGTCGATGGAGCGGCTGCCGACCGAGAAGGCCCTGACCGAGCAGACCCGAGCGTTCAAGAGAGTCCTGGAGGCCTAGATGCCCCGTCCGTACAGCTCCGCCGTCGTCCCCGCGCCCGCCGACGAAGTGTGGGCGGTGCTGCGGGTGTTCAACGGCCTGCCCGACTTCCACCCCGCGATCACCGCGAGCGAGCTGACGACGGGGGAGGAGGGCCGGATCGGCGCGGTCCGCCGCCTCACCCTCGGCGACGGCGGCGTGGTCGTCGAGGACCTGCTGGCCCTCGACGAGCCCGGCCGGAGCCTCACGTACTCGATCCTGGAGAGCCCGTTCGCGATCCGCCGCTACGTCGCGACGGTCCGCGTGGCGCCCGTGACCGACACCGGGCACGCGTTCGTGGAGTGGTTCGCCGAGTACGACGCCGACGGCGCCGACGAGGCGCAACTGGACGAGCTGTTCGCCGGCGGGGTCTTCGCGGCGGGCCTGGCGGCGCTGCAGCGGCGCTTCGGCGGGTGAGCGCGGCCGGCGGCCGCGGAGCGGTGGGGCCTGCCTCGGCGCTGGGGCGGCCCGACGGGCGATGATCGCCGGATCGGTGCACGGGCGGCCGGATCTGGCCGCTCCCGCACCGGATCGGCGATCATCGGGCGCTGCTACCCGGCGCTCGCCCCCGGGGTCGTGGTGCCCGCGCGCCAGGCCGCGGGGCTCGTGCCGTGCTCGCGGCGGAACACCCGCGCGAAGTAGCCGGGGTCGGGCACGCCAACGGCCCGCCCGACGGCGGCGACCGGGGCGTCGGTCGTCGCGAGCAGGCGGCGGGCCTCCAGCATCCGCCGCTCGGTGATCCACTCCAGCACGGTCCGGCCGGTGCGCCCGCGCACCCGGGTGGTCAGGTGGCCGGGGGTGAGCCCGACCGCGGCGGCCACGTCGCGCAGCGACAGCGGCCCGGTGTAGCGCCGCTCGATCACCGCGAAGACCTCGCCGAGCAGCGGTTCGCGGTTGAGGCGCAGGTCGGCCACGACGCCGTCGGCGAGCCGGGCGACGTCCACCAGCAGCAGCACGAGGTGGGCGGTGGCGGCGGGGAGGTAGCCGTCGCGGCGCTCGCGCAGCTCGGCGTCCAGGCGCGCGAACCGGTCCTCGAACGACGCGCGGTCCCCGGCCGGGACGGCCAGCCGGGTGACACCGGACGGGCGGCCGCCGACGAACGGCGCCAGCAGCGGGTGGGTGCGCCAGGCCAGCGCGGTGTGCGCCCCGAGCACTTCGGGGTCGAACAGCACGGACCACCCGACGATGCCGCGCAGCTCCGCCGCGCTGAACCCGAGCGACGCCGCCCCGACGACGTCGCCCGGCGCGACGACGAACACCGCGTCCTCCACGAGGCCGACGACGAAGAAGTCGTGGATGTGGTCGCCGTCCGGCAGCGGCTTGTGCGCGTGGTCCATGCGGCGCACGACGACGCGCGGCCCCGCGGGCAGGCGGTGGACGGGGAGCCGGGGCACCGACGGATCGTCCCACCACCGCCGAGCATCGGGCACCCCGTCAGGTCACCGGCCCGGCAGGATCGGGGTATGAGCCACGCATCCTCCGATCACCGGCACTTCCTGCCCGCTCTGGGCGAGCACCGCCCCGTCGCCTTCTACGACCTGCTCGCCCGGCTCGCCGGCGCGTCCCGGATGTACGCAGCGGTCGCCGAGACGGCGGCGGTCGGGGCCGGAGCGACCGTCGTCGACGTCGGGTGCGGGAGCGGCGCGCTGCTGCGCCGGGTCGGTCGCGGCCACCCGGACCTGCACCTGCTCGGCGTCGACCCCGACGAGCGGATGCTCCGCACGGCCCGGCGCAAGGCCGCCCGCAGCCGCGACCGGTCCGTCCGAGAGGCGCGCTTCGAGCGCGGCTACGCCCAGGAGGTCCCGGCCGGGGACGGCACAGTGGACCGGGTGCTCTCCTCGCTGATGTTCCACCACCTCGACGCCGAGGGGCGGACCGCCATGCTCGCCGAGGTCCGCCGGGTCCTGCGCCCCGGCGGCGCGCTGGTGCTCGCCGACCTCGACGGCGGCGACCCGCACCGCCGCCGCTCCCCGATGCACGCGTTCAGCCCGGGCGACCTGCAGGACCTGCTCATCGGCGTCGGTCTCGCGGTGCGGTCGGAGCGGCGCGTGCGGACCCTCTTCGGCCGGGTGGTGGTGCTCGGGGCGGAACCGGTCTGAGGGCATGCTGGGCCGGTGCGGCTGACCTCCTCCGACATCGGCGCCTGGCTCGTCACCTGCAACCCCCGCGAGTTCGCCGAGATGCTCCCGCGGCTGCGGGCCGGGGAGCGGGTGGACGGTTGGTGCGTCCGCCCGACCTACCGCCTCGACCTCATCGCCCCCGACCAGCCCGCCCTCCTGCTGGTGTCCGGCCCGCGCGGGGCGACGCCGGAACCCGGGATCTGGATGCGGGGCCGGATGACGGGCGAGCTCGACCACGGCGGCCACCGCCCGCGCGCGGGCCTCGAGCTCGCCCTGCTCGACGCCCCGCTGCTGCGGGAGGTGCTGCGCGCCGACCCTCGCACGGCGCGGATGGAGGTGCTGCGCTCGGCGCAGACGAGCAACCCGTCGGTCGTCCTGCCGGGGGAGTGGGCGGCGATCGAGGACCTGCTGGCGGGAGGCGCGATCAGGGCGGCAGCCGGCCCGCGTGGTTCGCGGAGGGCCTGACGGGGAGCGAGTGCTCCGCCGCCGCCCACTGCGCGACGACCAGCGCTCCACCCGGCCCGCTGACGCCCGGTCACGGGTCGAGCAGGGCCAGCAGGTCGGGATCGGCCCCCGGCACCGCGCGCAGGACGGCGGCGAGCTCGGCCCACTCGCCGGCGTGGCGGAGCTCGGCGCAGGCGGCGGCGAGGGCGGGGTCCAGCGGCACGCTCGCGAGCAGCTCGTCGGCGGCGTAGCCGGGCCGCCCGGCGACGAGGTCGGCGACCGTCGGCGGGGACGAGGTGCGGTCGGGGTTGCGCACCACCCCCGGCCCGTCGACGGGGAACGCCGCCCGCACGCCCCCGTCGCCGCCCAGGAGGACCACGATCCGCACGCCCTCGCGGACGCCGACGGCCCGCCACACGCCGCTGGGCAGGCGGGTCGGGGTCTCGTCGGGGAAGCGCGCGACGTCGAGGAACCGCTCGACGATCTCCTCCCGCGACCACGACGCCGGGAACTCCGTCGCCCCGCGGCGCCCGGTGCCGGGGGCGTGCCCGCCGCCGGTCATCGCCGGTCCAGGCGGGCGAGGATCGCATCGCGGTCGTTGAGGTGGTCGCAGCCGTGGACGGGGAGGTCGAAGGAGCGGAGCAGCCGGGTGATCAGCCGGCGCTCGTCGGGGGTCAGGAGCCCCGGCCGTTGCGCGGCGAGCACCGCGGCGATGTCGGCGACCACGTCGATCTCGCCGGCGACGGCGAGTTCGCTCAGGGCCTCGAACTGCGCTGCGGTGACGTGCCCCCGCAACGCGGGCAGCACCCCCACGCCGTTGGTGTACACGCAGGCGATGAGCAGCTCGGTGGGGACGGGGCGCTCGCGGTCGACGTACCGGGGCTGCGACCACTCACGGCGAGGGCGGACGGGGACCACCGCGGTGAGGTCGCCGCCGGCTGTCAGGACGCCGACGCCGATCGGTTCAGGGGGTGAAGCCGTCCACTCCATGCCGTTGGGGAGCACGACCGGAGTGAGATCGGGGTCCGCCCGGACGGCGTGGGCGGCAGCGTGCACGGCCTCCTGCGTCCAGCCCGGGGGGAACGAGGTGCTGCACGTGCCGCGGGCACTCCCCACGTGGCCACCCCGCAGCGGTGGGAGCCCCCGCCGCCGGCCGGGTCGGTCTTCGAGGTCCAGCAGCCCGACGACACCGTGCGGATCGAAGAGGTACGGCAGCTCCGGACGGAACCGCGGGGCGCCCAGTGCGCGGACGACCTCCAGGAGGACATCCCGCGTCTCAGCCTGCAGCGCAGCTCTCGTCGCGATCAGGATCCGGAGCAGGTTGTCGATGCCGAAGCCCTGCTCGCCCACGGCCAGGAACTGGCGGACGAACCGCAGCTCGTCGTCCGGGACGAGCACGGTGACGCCGTCCATCACGCGCCCGATGCGCTCGTCGAGCCGGTGCCACTGCCTGCTGGGAAGGGTCACGTCCGTCCTCCTCACCTCCTGTGCCGGGTGATGCCCGGGCTTTCCAGCGGATGCGCGGTCACGATGCTGCCGCTCGCATCGACGGCCACGCGGATCAGGATGCCGTCGATCCGCTTCTCGACGTTCCAGTTCTGCGTTCCCGGGTTGAACTCGATGCGGTCGGGATCGCGGGCGACAGCCATGATCGCGACGAGCACGCGGTCGTCGCCCCACACCGCCGGGAACTCCGACTTGTCCGCCCTGCCTCGCCCCGAACCGTGTCCGCCGCCGCGGTCGTCGCCGTCGAGGATGTGCCCGCGGAACTCGTCGGTGAGGTGCACCTCGTCGGGTCCGGGGCCGTCCACGTCGTCCCAAGCGCTGCCGGCCAGCCCGAGACGGAGGACCTCGCCGACGTCCTGCAGCCCGACCTCGACCGCCGGTTGCGGGGGCGGTGGTGCGGCGAGAGCGTGGAGATGAGCGAGGTCGATGCGGCGCAGTTCACCTACGAGCCGGTCGACGTCCTTGAGGTAGAAGTGGCGGTAGCCGTCCAGCAGCTTCGTGGCGAGCGCGGCCTTGCCGACCTCGAGGATCGCGACGGTGGCACCGCGGGTGAACCGGCCGAGCAGGTGGGCGGGCAGCTCGACGTGGGCGAGGTCCTCCGACGCCTCCAGCGCGGCCCGGCCCATCTCGTGTCGGCTGGTCTCGATCGCGGCGGCGAGGGCCACGCAGGCGAGCCCGAGCTGCTGGGCGCAGGTGGAGGTGGCGTTGAACAGCGGGTCGACCCCGCACGACTGGTAGTGCCGTTCCCAGTAGGCGGCGATGGCGGAGAAGGTGGCGCCGGAGTTCGCTCCGGTCAGCGACCGGAACGCGGCGTCGGCGCCGCGCGCGGTGTCGTCGGAGCGGTCGGCGAGCCCGCTCCAGACGGCCCCCGCGGTGCGCAGCGCGTCGGGGTCGCCGCCGGGCCAGTAGTCGGCGAGCTCAGCGGGCACGGCGGGGCCGCGCGGGCCGGTGCTCGACGGCGGCGGCCTGGGTGGCGGACCCGGAGGCGGGGTCGGGGGGATACGGGCGCCCGGGTCGCCCCCGGACGCCGCCTCGGCGTCGAGGTAGCCGTTGCCGGTGGCGACCAGCTTGCCGGCGATGTCGGCGAGCGTCGCCGCGGCGGTGGCGTGCACGGCCCAGACCGCGACCGCGAGCCGGTCGAACAGGTCACGCCAGCCGGCCAGGACCGGATCGTCGCCGGCCATGCCGGCGTGCGCCGCGAGGCCAGCCGCGGCGGTGCCGAGCGCGGCCACCGCGTCGGTGTGGAGGCGGGAGAAGGTGCGAGCGGACACGGCGAGGTCGTCGATCGTCACCGAGAAGCCACCGGACACGGGGGTCACGGTGGACGGCGGGACGTCCGGCCGAGGCCGAACCGGACCGCTTCACCCGGACGGAGCCACGGCCGGCGTCGCTCAGCGGCCAGTAATGACCCACGAACGATCCGTAACACGCGTCGTCCGGGCGTCGATGATCCACCGTCAGCGGACTGCGGGGGGACGACGGCATGGCGAAGTTGAACGCGATCCTGGACCAGGTCGACGCCGGGACGATGCTCCTGCCGGAGTTCCAGCGCGGGTACGTGTGGAACCGCGACCAGGTGCGCGGCCTCATGCGCTCGCTCTACCGCGGCTACCCGGTCGGCGCGCTGCTGGTGTGGATCACCGACTCGACCGGTCAGGCCGTGCGGGGCGCGGCCGGCATCACCGGGACCCGGTCCCTGCTGCTCGACGGCCAGCAGCGCGTCACCACGCTCTACGGCGTCGTCCGCGGCCGCCCGCCCGCGTTCTTCGACGGCGACCCCGAGGCGTTCCGCGGCCTGCGGTTCCACGTCGAGGACGAGACGTTCGAGTTCTACGGCCCGGTCAAGATGAAGGACGACCCGCTCTGGATCGACGTCACGGCGCTGTTCCGCGACGGCACGCAGGTCGTGTTCGACGCGCTGCTGGAGCACGAGGGCGCGCGGCCGCGCTTCTCCACCTACGTCCACCGCATCCAGGCGCTGCTCAACGTGCTGGAGCGCGAGTTCCACGTCGAGGCGATCACCGGCGCGGACAAGACCGTCGACGTCGTCGTCGACATCTTCAACCGCGTCAACTCCGGTGGCACCAAGCTCTCCAAGGGCGACCTCGCCCTGGCCCGGATCTGCTCGGAGTGGGCCGACGCCCGCCCCACGATGCGCCGCAACCTCGACCGCTGGGCCGCCGACCGGCACGTCCGCTTCACCCCGGACTGGCTGCTGCGCAACGTCAACGCCGTGGCGACCGGCCGCGCCCCGTTCTCGGCGCTGGAGGACGTGTCGGCCGGCGACTTCGAGGACGCGCTGTACAAGACGCTGCACAACGTCGACCACCTGCTGGACGTCATCTCCTCGCGGCTCGGGCTCGACCACGACCGCGTGCTGTTCGGCAAGGCCGCGCTGCCCGTGCTGTCGCGGCTGCTGGACCACCGGGGCGGCCGGTTCGCCGACCCGGGGGAGCGCGACCGCGCGCTGTGCTGGTTCGTGCACGCCGCCGTCCGCGGGCGGTTCGCGGCGACCGCGGAGACGACGCTGGCGCGCGACCTGCAGACCGTCGACGCCGACGGCATCGACGGCGTCATCACCGCGCTGCGCCGCACCCGCAAGGGCCGGCTGACCATCGACCCGCAGGACTTCGAGGGCAACGGCCGCGGCTCGCGGTCCTACCCGCTGCTCTACCTGACCACGCGGACGGGCGGCGCCCGCGACCTGCTCACCGGCCGTCCCCTCGGCGCCGACACCGGCGCGATCGAGGTCCACGAGATCTTCCCGCGCACCGCGCTCGCGAAGGCGGGCTACAGCCACGCCGAGGTCAACGCCGTGGCCAACTACGCCTTCGTCACCCCGTCGACGGCGATGGCCCTGCAGGGCCGCGAGCCCGGCGAGTACCTGCCGACCCTCACCGCCGCCGCGACGCAGTGGGTCCCCGAGGGCACGTGGCGGATCCAGGACTACCCGAAGTTCCTGACGGCGCGCCGCAAGCTGCTGGCCGCCGCGGCGAACGAGTTCCTGGGCGAGCTGATGGCCGGCACGCTCCCGGAGTCGCACGTCGTCGACGCCGTCGTGGTGACGGAGGAGACGGCGCAGCTGGACGCCCGGGCGGTGCAGATCGCCGCGCTGGTCGAGGAGCTGGCCGGCCTCGGCTACGCCCGCCCGCTGCGCGACGAGGAGATCGCCGACGCCGAGACCGGCCGCGTCCTCGCCGTCGCCGAGGCGTTCTGGCCGGACGGGCTCCAGGTCGGCCAGGGCAAGCCGGTGGTGCTGGAGCTCGACCCCGACGAGGCCGACGTCCCGCGGCTCACCGAGCTCGGGTGCGAGGTGTTCACCTCGGTCGACGCGCTGCAGGGGTACGTGCAGCGGCTCGGCGAGGTGGCGTCGGGGGAGCGGGAGGTCGGGGCGGGGTTCGCCGAGCAGGGCCTGGCCGACGGCACGCTGGAGAGCGCGCTGTTCGAGGTCATCCAGCGGTGCGTGGACGAGCTGGGCTACAACCCGCTCCAGCTGCGCGGGATGGTCCACGACCTGGGTGCTCTGGACACCGTGCGCCGGATCCTCAACCGGTCGACGCCCAGCGACGGGTTCCGGCAGCTGTGGGAGGCGGGGCGGCTGGACCTCGCGGTCGAGACGGTGGCGCTGCGGTTCCCGTCGCTGTTCACGCCGGGGGAGCTGACGGCGGCGCGGCAGCGGCTGCGGGAGGCCGGAACGGGTGTGCCAGCGGTCCAGGGCTGACGGGCGACGAGTACGCGACAGCGCTCGGGGGCGGTCTCAACGACCGGAGATCCAGGGTCGCAGGACCGCCAGCCGGGGGCTGATCAGCGTCGAGGTGTGCTCCCAGCTGTCGCGGGGACCGCCGAGGGTGTGCTCGATGTGCTGGACCAGGAACGTGGTCACCGCGATCTCGTCGTCGCGATCCAGGTCCAGGTCGAGGTCCCGGGTGTCGAGGGGGAGGACGAACACCGTGCCGTCGTCGTGCTCGCGCCAGGTGAACGCCACGACGAGGACGGGCCCCGCCGCGACGGCGGCGAGCAGGTGCAGGCTGCGCAGCGGCTCGGGCTGCTGGTCCCGGGGCAGGGTGATCGCGCGATACCCGTCCTCGTAGGTCACGAGGGTGGGCTCGTCCACCCCGGTCTCCAGCGCCGCCGGGGAGTAGGTCTCCACCACCGCCGCCGCGAGTCGGGCGACCTGGGCGCTGTCCATCACGCCGGGTCGGGCAGGACGATCAGGACAGCAGCGGGTCGTCGCTCCACACGGTCGACGACGACCGAGTGGCGGCGGTGCGGGATGCGGTGCCGGTGCGACTCGGCGGCGCGACCTGTGCAGGGCGCTGTGGCGTGGACGGGGTGCCGATGCATGTGCTCCTCCTCGGGTGCGGGACACGAGGAGAGCACGAGAGAGGCGGACGGCGGGGCTCTTCCGAGAACCCCCCCGCAACGAGTGGACGCGGTGCAGGCGCAGCAGCCCGGGCCGTCGGTGGGCGATCGTCATCAGGGCGCACGGCCGGGCGGCGGATCGTTGACCGCACACAGCACCGTGGGTCAGGTCGCGTGCACCGCGGTCGGTCCGCTGATCAACGGCTACGTCGCCATCTCCTGCAGGAACGCCTGCGTCTCCGGGTCCGTCGAGAACACGGCCGTCGCCTTCATCCCGCGGGTGAGGAGCACCTTGTAGGTGTTGCGCACGAGTGCGGGGAACTCCTCCTCGCCCGCCCTCTTGACCGGCGTGTCGAACGACCGCTCCCGCCGGGCCACCCAGCGCCCGTCGCGCCGCACGAAGTCGTCACCCAGGATCACTCCGGACCAGTCGTACTCGAAGCCCTGAGCAGTGTAGATGCAGCCCACTTGCCCGAACCCCCGCTCGTCGCTGGCCCAGAAGTGCGAGGCGGGCACCCCGGGCACCGGCTTCTCGGGCTTCGCGTTCCAGGGCCGCTCCCAGTCGCCGATCACCACGTCGTCGACGAGCGTCTTGGTCCCGTTGACAACCACCGGGTCGCTCCACGGCCAGCAGTAGCCGGCCGCGATGCGGGCCGTGTCACCGCCGCCCGGGTTCTGCGCCGTCAGCCACGCCTCGAGCGCGGCCGGCGTCGGGAGGGCGGCGACGCGGTAGGTGTCGTCGGTCCCCCGGGTGAGCGTCGACCACGGCACCGGCGGACGGGGATCGAGCCCCAGCAGCCGCTGCACCCACTGCTCGTAGAGCTCCGACCCGCCGCAGCGGTACTGGCCCTCGAGCCGCACGACGCGCACCTGGCAGCCCAGCTCCACCGCCGCCTTGCTGATCTCCGCCTCGGTGCCCATCTCGCCCGGCCGCACGACCTGGTGCTCGTCGAGCAGGAACACCGGAACGCGGGCGATGTCGATGAGCTCCTGGACCTGCCGCTTCGCCGACGCCCGCTTCGCCGCCTTCGTGAAGCGGTTGACGCTCGTCTCCCGGATCCGGTGCGCCTCGTCGCAGATGAGCACGTCGAGGGAGTTCTTGTCCTCGCCGATGAAGCTGTTGAAGTAGACGAACATCTGCTGGACGCGCGCGCTGCGCGAGCCGACCACGATCTTGCGGAGGGTGTTGGTGAACGAGCTGGAGCCCGTGGCGTGCAGCACCCGGCGTCCGGCCCTGGACAGGTCACCCAGCAGGCTCAGCGCCACGACGCTCTTGCCCGAGCCCGGACCGCCGAGCACGATCACCGCCGTCTTGGTGTTCTCGTCCTTCGCGAGCTGGACGGCCTGCTCGACGATGGAGTAGGCGACCTGCTGCTCGTCGAGGAGGACGAACCTCTCCCGCAGCCGCACTTCCTCCGCGGCGTGCTTGAGCAGCTGCTTGGACGGCTCGACAGCCGCACCGAGCAGGGCGTCGGCCGCGCGTCGGGCGTCCGGCCGGGTCGCCGGATCGGTGCTCAGCAGGCTGCGGAGCCGGTCGATCAGCGCTTGGCGCTCGTCGCGGGTGTACAGCCGGCCGTACTCGTCGATCCGGTAGCGCTTCAGGCGCCAGCCCTCGGCCGCGGCGTTGTGCAGGTACGCCAGCCCGTACACGCCGTCGCCCTCCCGAGCGAGCATCGGCGTGAAGTCGACGAGCTGCTGGCAGTAGCGGCGCACCTGCTCGGCGGGGTGCAGCACCGGCTGGTCGCCGTACTGCGGGACACGGACGAGGTCCTCGCCCACCGACTCGGCGGTGGTCCACTGCTTCAGCTCGACCAGGACGTACGACGATCGTCCCGTCGTCGGGTGCACGCCGCACAGCAGCGCGTCCACCCGCTTCGGGGTGTACGGGAGCCGGTGCTCCAGGAGCACCTCGACGTGGCCGAGCTCGGCCTGCACCACGTTGGCCAGGAACGGCGGCAGGCTGTTCTCCCACGACCGGACCTCGCCGACGCCGGTGGCGGCGTCGAACCGGACCCGGGCCTGCTGCGCGAGCAGTTCGTGCAGCTCCTTCGCCTCGGCCTTGGCCAGCAGGGAGCCGGCGTCGTCACGGACCAGAGCCACTCGAGTTCCCCCACGAGACACGCGTCATCGGCGTGCGGGTGTGGGGGCAGCAACGAGCTCACGCTCGGTGCCCGTCGGGCCGCGCAGAGCACTCTAGGGCAGGGGCGGGAACCGCGCCTCGTTGCGCTCGATCTTGGCGGCGGCCGCCGCGAGCGGGTCGATCCCGCACACATCGGCGAAGCGGACGAGGTAGATCAGGACGTCGGCGACCTCGTCGGAGACGCGTGCCCGCAGATCGTCGGGCCAGGCGTCAGGGGCGTCGTCCCGCACCCACTGGAGCTCGGCGCACAGCTCGCCCACCTCGCCGGCCAGCGCCAGTGCGAGGTTGCGCGGCGTGTGGTGCCGCTCCCAGGACCGGGCCTCCGCGAAGGCGCGCAGGCGTGCGGTCAGGGAGGGTAGATCGGTGACTGCGTGCTCCTCGGGGTCCGGCACAGGAGGAGTGTGCGCGGTCCCTCGTCGAGGGTGCGGACCGAGTGCAGCAGCAACCGCCGACGCCCGCCCGTCCCCCCGGAGCGGGCGGCTGACCGTGCGCCACGATGCCGGGGTGACCCACCCGCTGCCCGAGGGCGTGTACGAGGAGCTGCGCACCGACGGGCTGGAGGCGGCGGTCGCGGCGCTCACGGACCTCACCCCGCACTGGCACGAGGTCGAGCCGGCCGACGCACCGCACGTGCTCGCCCGCCACGTGGCGGCCTCCGTCGAGCGGAAGCTCGTAGGGCTGCGCGACCCGGCGCAGCGGCTGGCGCTGGTGAACGAGCTGCTCGACCGGGTCGCCGAGCCGGGGGAACGGGTGCGTGCCCACGAGCAGCTGGTCGTGCTCAGCCGGGAGGTCGCGCCCGGTGCGCACCGGCTCCAGCGGCCCGTCACGCCCCTGTCCGCAACAGCGCTGCTCACCAACGCGCCGGAGGAGCCGTCGCTCGGCGCCGAGCTGCGGGCCGAGCTGGAGTCGGCCGACCGCGTCGATCTGCTGTGCGCGTTCGTCCGCTGGCACGGCATCCGCGTGCTGGCCGACGAGCTGGCCGCGCTCCGCGAGCGCGGCGTCCCGTTCCGCGTGATCACCACGACCTACATGGAGGCGACCGAGAAGCGCGCCGTCGACGAGCTGGTGCGTCGCTACGGCGCGCAGGTCCGGGTCAGCTACGAGACCCGCACGACCCGCCTGCACGCGAAGGCGTGGCTGTTCCACCGCGAGTCCGGCTACACCACGGCGTTCGTCGGCAGCAGCAACCTCTCGCGGTCGGCGCTGGTCGACGGGCTGGAGTGGAACGTGCGGCTGTCGGCGATCGCGACACCGGACCTGGTCCGCAAGTTCGAGGGGACCTTCGACAGCTACTGGGCGCACCCGCCCTTCGTCCCCTACGACCCCGACCAGCCGGTCGACGCCGAGCGCCTGCGGACGGCGCTCGCGCGCGACACCGGGCCGTCGGTCGTCTCGGGCCTGGAGGTCCGCCCCTACCCGCACCAGGAGCAGATCCTCGAAGCCCTGGCGGCGGAGCGCGAGGTCCACGGCCGCCACCGCAACCTCGTCGTCGCGGCCACCGGCACGGGCAAGACCGTCGTCGCCGCGCTCGACTACGCGCGGATGCCGGACCGGCCGCGGCTGCTGTTCGTCGCGCACCGCAGGGAGATCCTGGAGCAGTCGCTGCGCACCTACCGCGAGGTGCTCGCCGACGGCGCGTTCGGTGAGCTCTACGTGGGCGGGGACCGGCCGGAGCGGTGGCAGCACGTCTTCGCGAGCGTGCAGTCGCTGGCGGCGTACGGCGTCGAGCGGCTGCGGTCCGAGCACTTCGACGTGGTGGTCGTCGACGAGTTCCACCACGCCGAGGCGCGCACCTACCGCCGGCTGCTGGAGCACCTCGCGCCGCGGGAGCTGCTCGGCCTCACCGCGACCCCGGAGCGCACCGACGGCACGGACGTCCGCAGCCACTTCGACGGCCGCACCGCGTTCGAGCTGCGGCTGTGGGACGCGCTGCGCGCCGACCTGCTCGTGCCGTTCCACTACTTCGGCGTGGCCGACGGCGTCGACCTCGACGGGTTGGCGTGGACCCGCGGCAGCTACGACACCGCCGCGCTCGACGGCGTCTACACCGGTAACGACGCCCGCGCGCGCAAGGTCGTCCGCGAGACGGCGGAGAAGGTCACCGACGTCCGTGCCATGCGGGCGCTGGGGTTCTGCGTGTCGGTGCGGCACGCGCAGTACATGGCGGAGGTGTTCACCCGGGCCGGCATCCCGAGTCGCGCGGTCACGGGGGAGACGCCGCCCCAGCTGCGCGCCGACGCCCTGCGCGCGCTGCGGGAGCGGGAGCTGAACTGCCTGTTCACCGTCGACCTGTTCAACGAGGGCCTCGATCTGCCCGAGGTCGACACCGTGCTCCTGCTGCGCCCGACCCAGAGCGCCACGGTGTTCCTCCAGCAGCTCGGCCGCGGCCTGCGCCGGGCGCCGGGCAAGGCCGTGCTGACCGTGCTCGACTTCATCGGCCAGCACCGGCGCGAGTTCCGCTTCGACGTCCGCTACCGCGCGCTGACCGGGACGAGCCGCAGGCAGCTGGAGCGCGACGTCGAGACCGGTTTCCCGTTCCTGCCGTCGGGCTCGCAGCTGGTGCTCGACACCGTCGCCCAGCGGATCGTGCTCGACAACGTCCGCGCGCAGCTGCGGCTGCGCCGGCGCGACCTGGTCGCCGACGCCCGCTCCCACGGCGACCTCCCGCTCGCCGAGTACCTGGCCGAGTCCGGGCGCGAGCTCGTCGACGTCTACGGCCGCGGCTCGTCGTGGACGGCGCTGCGCCGCGAGGCCGGGCTCCCGACCGCTCCACCCGGGCCGGACGAGGACACACTGCTCAAGCGCGTGGTCGGGTTCGCCCATGTCGACGATCCAGAGCGGGCTTCGGCGTACGCGCGCCTCGCCGCCGTCGACGGCCCGCGGTACGACGAGCTGACGCCGCGCGAGCAGGTGCTGGCCCGGATGCTGTTCTTCGTGCTGTGGCCGGACCGCGGCGGCCACGCCTCCTACGACGACGGGCTGACCCGGCTGCGCGCGCACCCGGCGGTCTGCGCGGAGATCCGCGAGCTGGTCGCCCGGGGAGCGGACGCGGCCCGCCACGTCCCGAAGCCGCTGGGCCCGGTGCCCGTGCCGCTGCTGAGCCACGCCCACTACCGGCGCGAGGAGGTCCTGGCCGCGCTGGGCTGGGCCTCGATGGAGCGCAAGGCCCACGGTCACGCCACCGGCGTCGCCTGGGCGCCCGCCACGGCGACCGACGCCCTGCTGGTCAACCTGCGCAAGACCGAGCGCGACTTCTCCCCGACCACGATGTACCGCGACTACGCGATCGGCCCCGAGCTGTTCCACTGGGAGTCGCAGAACGCTACGTCCCTCTCCTCCGAGACCGGGCAGCGCTACGTGCAGCACCGCGAGCGCGGCACCCACGTCGCGCTGTTCGTGCGCGAGGCGCCGACCGGCGAGCTGGGGCCGCCCCCGTTCCTGTGCCTCGGCTTGGTCGACCACGTCGAGCACCGCGGGGAGCGGCCCATCGCGCTCACGTGGAAGCTGCGGCGGGCGATGCCGGCCGAGACGCTCCAGGCGGCCCGGTTGGCGTCGTAGGCCGGATCGGGAGCGTGCTGCTCCTCAACGGGTCCAGTGCGCCAGCCACCGGTCCCGATCGTTCAGGTAGAGGCAGCCGTCGACGGGGAGATCGAACGCCAGCAGCAGCCGCCGCGCAGCAGTGGCCACGGGGTTGGGGAGGCGCGCCACCCGGCTCAGGCGGGCGATGAGGGCGTCGGCGAGCTCCTCCCACTCGCCCGTGTCGCGCAGGGCCCCCAACACGCCCCGTTCGTCGAGGCCGAGGAAAGGTGCGGCGTCGGTGAGCAGGATGTGGGCGGTGCGCCGCAGCCCGCTCACGAGGAGGGCCCCCCACTCCTCCGGCACTCGCTGCACTTCCGGACCGGACAGGGGGACGACGGTGCGGACGGCGCCGGTCTCGTCCCGCAGCACGCCGATCCGAATGCCGTTGACCGTGCCGTCCACCCACGTCCGGCCGTTCGCCAGCGTCGTCGACAGACCGGCCAGCCGACGGACTGCGTCGTCGACTCGCTGTTGGTCCCAGCCGGCGGGGAACTGGGTGGCTCCGGGGCGACCGGCTCCGTGCAGGTGCCCGCCGCGCAGGAGCGGAAGGCCGCGGCGGGCGAGGGGTTCGCCGGCGCGGTCGAGCACGGCGAGCACGGCGTCGACGTCCCGGGCGGCCCATCTCGACGTGCCCTTGAACGTGATCACTTGGCCGACCCGCCTGAGTTCCTCCGCGGTGAGGCCGACCCGCTCGTCGGTCAGCACGCCGATCAGTTCGTCGGCCGCCAGGCCCAACTCCGTGTGGTCGAGGTAGAGGCGGACCTCCGCCACGTCGAGCTGCGGATGACGACGGGTGAGGTCGTCGACGATGTAGTGGATCGCCCACGTCCGTTCCTCCAGATCCATGAGCGCGCTCACCTCCCCCTGGGGTTCTGGATCACGCCCGGCCCGGACAGCGGGTACGCCGTGATGATCGTCCCGCCGGGGTCGACCACCACCCGCACCCGCACCCCGTCCCGCACCCCCTCGACGAGCCAGCAACCCTCGCGACCGGGCGCCGGTGGTGTGTCCGGTGCGCGGGCCAGGGCCAGGACCGTGGTGACGATCCGGTCCGCGCTCCAGGACGGCGGGAACTCGCTCTTCCCCGGGATCCCCCGCCCCGAGAGGTGTCCGCCGTTCACCCCGTCACCGTCGCCGTCGAGGATGTGGGTGCGGTCCTCCGCCGTCAGGTGCACCGCGTCGGGATGGGGATGGTCCCCCTTCAGCCCGTCCCAGGCGCTGCCGGTCAGTCCCAGCCCCACCACGTCCCCGACGTCGGCGAGCGTGACGTCCACCGCCGGTGTGGGAGGCGGGGGCGAGGTGAGCCGCTCGAGGTGGGCGCGGTCGACGGCCCGCAGCTCGTCGACGAGGCGGTCGATGTCCTGGAGGTAGTAGTCGCGGTAGGCGTCCAGGTACTTCGTGGTCAGCGCCGCCACGCCGACGAGGTGGATGACCTCCGTCGCGCCCCGGGTGATCCGGCCGAGCAGGTGGGCGGGCGCGGCGACGTGGTCCAGGTCCGCGGCCGCGTCCACCGCGGCCCGGCCGACCTCCGCCCGCGAGCGGTCGATCGCGTCGGCGAGGCCTGCGCACGAGCGGGCCAGGCGGCGGGCGGTGGTGGGGCCGGCGTTGAACAGCAGGTCGGTGCCGCAGTCCTCGTAGTGGCCCGCCCAGTAGGTCCCCATCGCCGAGAACGTCGCCCCGGAGCCGGCGGCGGTGAGCGACCGGAACCCGGCGTCGGCGGCGGACGCGCCGTCGTCGAGGCGGTCGGCGAGCACCGACCACGCCCGGGCCGCGTCGCGCAGCAGCGCGGGGTCACCGCCCGGCCAGTACGCGGCCAGCTCGGCGGGAACGCCGGGGCCGGCCGGGCCGGTGCTCGACGGCGGGCCGGGGGGCGCGGAGCCGGGCGGCGGTGGCTCGGGCAGGAGGCTCCCGGGTGCACCCCCGGAGGCGCGGTCGGCGTCGAGGTAGCCGTTGCCGGTGCGGACCAGCCGGTCGGCGATGTCGGCCAGCAGGCCGGTGGACGTGCCGACGACCGACCAGGCCACCGCGGTGAGCCCGTCGTACCCGGCCCGCCAGGGCGCCAGCACCGGGTCGTCGCCCGCCATGCCGGCCGCCACCGCCAGGCCGCCCGCGGCGGCGGCCAGCGCGTCGAGCGCCTCGGTGTGGAGCCGGGCGAAGGTCCGCGACGACGCCGACAGGTCCTCGATCGTCACCGAGAACCCGCTGGACACGGTGGTCAGGGTGCGCAGCGGCGGATCGGCCCGGAGCCGAACCGCGACCCTTCACCTGATCGGCCGAGGGGCTGAGACTCCTCAGTCGCCGAAGGCGGCCAGGGCGAGTTCCTGCCACCGCTCCCACTCGGTGAGGCGCTCCTCGTACTCGCGGCGGACCGGCTCGAACGAGCGGCCGAGGAAGACGTGCCGGGGCGGCCGCGGCGCGTCGACGATGCGCAGGATCGCCGCGCTCGTCGCCTCCGGGTCGCCGACCACGAAGTCGGTGGCCCCGGCCCGCAGGGCCGCGTAGGCGTCGATCGGGGGGCTGTGGCGGGCGCCCACCTCCAGGAAGCCGGTGCGGTAGGGGCCCGGCTCGACGCACGTGATGTGGATGCCGAGGCCGTCGACCTCCTGCGCGAGGGACTCCGACAGCCCCTCCAGCGCCCACTTCGAGGCGTGGTAGGCGCCGATGCCCGGGAACGCGCGCACCCCGCCCTCGCTCGTGATCTGCAGGATCCGCCCCGAGCCCTGGGCCCGCATGACGGGCAGCGCGGCCTGGGTGACCCAGACGGCACCGAAGAAGTTGGTCTCCATCTGCTCGCGCAGCTCGGTCTCGGTGAGCTCCTCGACCGCGCCGAACTGGCCGTAGCCGGCGTTGTTGACGACGACGTCGAGCGAGCCGAACCGCTCGACGGTGCGGGTGACGGCGTCGAGGGCGGCGGCGCGGTCGGTGACGTCGAGCGGCAGCGCCAGCACCGCGTCGCCGAACCGGTCGACGAGCGGTCGCAGGGTGGAGGCGTCGCGCGCGGTGGCGGCGACCCGGTCGCCGCGTTCCAGCGCGGCGGTGGCCCAGAGCCGGCCGAGCCCGCGGGAGGCGCCGGTGACGAACCAGGTGCGCGCGGGCCGGGGTGAAACAGGTGCGTCGGTCATGCCTCCACCGTGCGCCGGTCGCAGCCATGGGACAAGCGACGATCCCGTGCCCCAGCCATGCGGCAGACGCATACCTTCAGAGGGTGGCCGAGATGACGGTGCTGGGGTTGCGGGTCGTGCTGGAGGTCGCGCGGCTGGGGTCGTTCAGCGCCGCGGCGGTCGCGCTGGGCTACACGCAGTCCGCGGTGTCGCGGCAGGTGGCGGCGATGGAGATCGCGGCGGGCTCGCCGCTGTTCGACCGCGGGGCGCGCGGCGTCCGGGCGACCCCGGCCGGCGAGGTGGTGGTGCGCCGGGCCGCCCGGGTGCTGGGGGAGGTCGACGGCGCGCTGCTGGAGCTGGCCGGCCTGCGCGACCGCCTCGTGGGGCGGCTGGCCGTGGGCGCCTACCCGACCGCGGCGGCCGTGCTCGTGCCCCGGGCGATCGCCCGGCTCGTCGGTCGGCACCCCGCCCTCGACGTCGAGCTGCACGAGGCGTCCAGCCCGGCCCAGCTGCAGCGGCTGCGCGCGGGCCGGCTCGAGGTCGCCCTGGTCGCGACCGGTACCGGCCTGCCGGACCACGACCTGGGCGGGCTGCGCCGCGACCCGGTCCGGATCGGGCGGGGGCCCGGTGTGGCGGTCGCCGACGGCCACCCGCTCGCGGTCCGCGCCGTGGTCGACGTCGCCGACCTCGTCGACGAGACCTGGGTCGTCGGCGAGGGCGGCGCGGGCGAGCCGCAGTTCGGCGCGTGGCCCACGCTCGACCGCCCGCGCATCGGCTACCGGGCCCGGGGCTGGCCCACGCGGTTCGGGCTCGTCGCCGCCGGGTTGGCCGTCAGCCTCGTCCCGGGTCTCGCCGCGGACGCGGTCCCCCGCGGCGTGCGCTGGCTCCCGGTGCGCGACCCCGCCCTCGTGCTCGACCGCACCACCTGGGCCGTCACCGCCACCGCGCCCTCCCCGGCCGCGTCCGCGCTCGTCGACGCGCTGCGGGCCGAGGCAGCCGGCTGGGCGCGGGCCGACCGGGAGGCGGCGGTGGGACCCGGGCGGGCTGCGGTCAGCGGGTGAGCCGGTCCAGGAACGCCACGAGCAGGGCCTCGCGCAGCCGCGGCGGGGCGACGTCGAGCAGGGCGTTGACCGGCGCCATCCTCCGGGGCACGACCACTCCGCCGTCCCCGCCGCCCAGCCCGGCCAGGGCGAGCAGGCCGTCGAACGCGGCGTCGTCGAGCGCGGCCGGGTCCAGCGCCGCGGCGGCGGCGCGCAGGTCGGGGTCGACGCGCACCGGCCCGGCGGCGACGGCCGCCGCCACCGACCCGTCCAGGGCGACCAGCAGGTCGTCGATGCCGTCGGCGGTGGCGGCGCTGACGGTCAGGTGCACGGTCGCGGGCAGGTCGCGGAACGCCATCTGCGGCTGCACGTACCAGCCGCGCTCGCCCATCTCGTCGGCGAGGGTGAACACGTCCAGCGCGTCGTCGGTCTCCACCGCGAGCAGGGTGGAGTCGGGCGGGGCGGCCGGACGCAGGTGCGGCTGGGCGGCGACGCCGGCGGCGATGCGGCGGGTCGCGTCCAGCGCGGTCGCGGCCAGCGCGGCGTAGCCGTCCGCGCCGATGTGCTGCACCACCGCCCACGCCGCGGCGAGCGGGCCGCCGGAGCGCGTGGACTGCATCGTCGCGTTGAGCATCGTGTAGCCGGGCCAGTCGGCGCTCGCGAAGAACTGCGGGCGGCGCAGCGCGGGGGAGCGGTGCAGCAGCAGCGAGACGCCCTTGGGCGTGTAGGCGTACTTGTGCAGGTCGGCCGAGACGCTCGTGACGCCGGGGCAGGCGAAGTGCCACGGCTCGGCGACGTCGGCCCAGGGCAGCACCCAGCCGCCGATGCAGGCGTCGACGTGGCAGCGGATCCCGCGCTCGGCCGCCGCGGCGGCGACCGGGCCGACCGGGTCCACCACCCCGTGCGCGTAGGACGGCGCCGACACCGCGACGAGCACCACCCGCCCCGCGTGGGCGTCCATCGCCGCGGCCATCGCGTCGGGGACGGCGCGCTTGGTCACCGGGTCGACGTCGACGGCGACGAGCTCCACCCCGAAGTAGTGCGCCGCCTTGTGGAACGCCCCGTGCGCCGTGGTCGGCACGACCAGCACCGGCGCGGCGACGGCGGCCGCGTCCCGGGCGGTCTGCACGGCCAGCAGGATCGACTCGGTGCCGCCGGAGGTGACGGTGCCGACGGCGGCGTCGTCGGCGCCGAGCAGCGGGCGCGCGAACGCCACGAGGTCGCGCTCCATCGCCGCGAGGCTGGGGAACGCCGTCGGGTCGAGCCCGTTGGTCGAGGCGAACATGGTCAGCGCGCGCAGGCCGATCGCGTCGGCCTCGGCCAGGCCCGAGTCGTAGACGTAGGCCAGGGTGCGCCCGCCGTGGGTCGGCAGGTCACCGGCGCGCAGCGCCTCCAGCCGCGCGACGATCCCGTGCTCAGCGGACACCGGCGCTCCGTTCGTCGAGGGTGTAGCGGCGCAGGGCGAGCAGGCTGGCCGCAACCAGTACTGCGGGCACCAGTGCGAAGCCGGCGACGATCGCGGCCCGCGCCGCCGGGGCCTGGTCCGCGGCGCCGGCGGCGTACCCGCCGAGCTGCAGCACCAGCGCGTAGAGACCGGGGCCCAGCGCGAGCCCGAGCGTCTCGCCCGCGGTCCAGACGCCGGTGAACACGCCCGTGCGGGTCGTGCCGGTGGCCGCGGCGTCGGCGGCGGCCACGTCGGGCAGCATCGCGAGCGGGAACACCTGCGCGCCCGCGTAGCCGACGCCCGTGACCGCGGCGGCCAGGCAGGTGCCGAGCACCGACCCGCCGGCCGCCGCGCCGAGCCCGAGGGCGCCGACGACGAGGACCAGCGACGACGCCGTCCAGCCCGCCCGCTTGCCGCGGCGCCGCGCGAACCGCTCCCACAGCGGCGTCACCAGCAGCGCCGGGCCGATGAACGCGACGAACAGCAGCGACGCCGCGGTCGGGTCGCCCAGGAGCCAGCGCGCGGCGTAGGCGACGCCGGCGAGCATCGCCCCGATCCCCAGCGCCTGGACGACGAAGGCCAGCAGCAGCCACCGGAAGTCCGCCACGGCGGCGACGAGGCGCAGCTGGGCGCGCAGCGTCCCGGTCGGCGCCGGGGCGGCCGCCTCGGGCGCGCCGCGGGTGCCGACCCAGGCGCCGACGGCGCCGAGCAGCAGGAGCGCCGCGACCGCGACCCCCATCGCCGACCAGCCCGCGGCGTCGACCACGAGCGGCGCGACCGCCCCGGACACCAGGATCGCCAGCGCGAGCACCACGACCCGCCCGGTGATCAGCCGCGTGCGCTCGTCGGCGTCGGTCGTCATCTCCGCGGGCATCGCCACGTAGGGGACCTGGAAGAACGCGTACGCGGTGGCGCAGGCGAGGAACAGCAGCACGACCCACGCGCCGGCGAGCAGGGGCGGCGCGGTCGGTCCGGCGAACAGCAGCGCGAACGACGCGGCCAGCGCGGTCCCGGCGCCGAGCAGGAACGGGCGGCGGCGGCCCCGCGGGGACGTCGAGCGGTCGCTGATCCGCCCGGCGACCGGGTTGAGCACGACGTCCCACGCCTTCGGCGCGAACACCACCAGCCCCGCGACGCCGGCCGCGACGCCGAGTTCGTCGGTCAGGTACGGCAGCAGGAGCAGCCCGGGGACCGTGCCGAACGCGCCGGTGGCGACGCTGCCGAGCGCGTACCCGCGGCGGTGGGCGGCGCGGAGGGGCACGACGGGAACCTACTGGCTGGGGAGGGGTTGACATACAACCGATTGGTTGTATGTTTGTCCCTGTGGCCGAGAGCGACGAGGACCGGGCGGACGCCCTGTTCCACGCGCTCGCCGACCGCACCCGGCGCGACATCCTGCGCCGGGTGCTGGCCGGGGAGCACTCGGTCACCGCGCTCGCGGCGCGCTACGACATGAGCTTCGCCGCGGTGCAGAAGCACGTCGCCGTGCTCGAGAGGGCCGGCCTGCTGACCAAGCGCCGCAACGGGCGCGAGCAGCTGGCCAGCGGCGACGTGGCGGCGGTGCGGTCGGTGGGCTCGATGCTCACCGAGCTGGAGCTCATCTGGCGCGGCCGCATCGCCCGCATCGACGCACTGCTGGACGCCGACCCCGCCCCACAGGAGGACTGAGCCATGCCCGTCACCGAGGTCACCCCCGACATCGACTCCCGCACGCTCACGATCGTCGCGCAGTTCGCGGCGCCGGTGGAGCGGGTCTGGCAGGTCTACGCCGACCCGCGCCAGCTGGAGAGGATCTGGGGCCCGCCGACCTACCCGGCCACCGTGGTCGACCACGACCTGCGGCCCGGCGGGCGCGTCACCTACTTCATGACCAGTCCGGAGGGGGAGAAGTTCGCCGGGTACTGGGACGTCAGCGCCGTCGACGAGCCGGCGGGCTTCGAGTTCGACGACGGGTTCGCCGACCTGGAGTTCAACCCCAACCCGGACCTGCCCGTGTCGCACTGCGTCTACCGCTTCACCGAGCACGAGGGCGGCACGCGCGCCACCTACGTCAGCACCTTCGCGACCGCCGAGGGGCTCCAGCAGGTGCTCGACATGGGCGTCGTCGAGGGGGCGTCGGGGGCGATCAACCAGATCGACGACCTCGTCGCCTCCTGAGACCGGACCCCTCGTCGCCCGCCCGGCGCCGCCCGCCCGTCACCGGGGCGGTCGGTCGCCGAGCACGGCCGCCCGGATCCGGCCGTCGAGGCCCGGCCCGCCCGCGAGCCGGTTGTCGACCTCCAGGTGGTCGACCGGCGGTGGCACGTCGGGGAGCATGCGGGCGACGAAGGCGTCGAACGCGGCCAGCTTGCCGGCGTCCCGCGGCTCGCCGCGCCGCTCCAGCCGGTGCCGCAGCGTCGCCGCGTCCGAGCGGACCCAGACCAGCCGCACCGGCGGGCCGCCCAGGTCCGCGACCCAGGCGCGCCACCGCTGCGGGTGCCGGATCTGCCCGGTGAACGGCCCCGACAGCAGCACCGGGCAGCCGTGGCCGCGGATCTCCCGCGCCGCGGCGGTCAGGCCCGCGTACTCGTGGGCCTTGACGTGCTCGTCGTACCAGGCGCCCTCGCGCTCGCCCGGATCCCGGCCCGCTGCCGCGAGAGTCGCCGCCACGAAGGGGCCGAAGACCGTGTCCTTGTCCAGCAGCGCGGGAACCGGGGACAGCTGCTCCAGCAGGCGCGCCGCGACCGTGGTCTTGCCCGCCCCCGGCGCGCCCGCCACCACCCAGACGTCGGCCGGTCCCACAGCCCTCAGTCTGCCGCGCGGCCGTCGGCGCGGACGACCGACCGGGACCCGCACCGGGCCGTGAGCGCCTTGGCGCGCCGGAGCGTGGAGCGGATGTCGTCCTCCCGTCGCGTCCGCTCCGCCGGATCCGGGTGCTGCAGCGCCTGCCGGCTCGGGTGGTAGGTCGACAGGGCCACGAGCTCGCGCTCCGCGACGAGCCCGCGGTGCCGGGTGAGGAACATCTGCCACGCGGCCCGGGCATCCCTCCCGAGCAGCAGCACGACGCGCAGGCGGGGCAGCAGCTCGACGAGCCGGCGCAGGGGGTCGAGACCGGCGGTGAGCTGGGCCCGGGTCGGAGCGGCGTTGATGTACCAGGGGTAGGCGTTCCAGGGCAGCACGTCGGCGGGGTCCAGCCCGGCGTCGGCGAAGAACGCGCACTGGCGCTCGGCGGTCTGGTCGTCGTTCTCGACCGACAGGAACCCCGAGCCCTGCGCGCCGGCGGCCTTCGGCCCGGGGTCGCGCAGGACCGCCAGCACCGGCGCGTCGACGCCGCGGTACATCGGGGCGACGTACGGCGGCCGGTCGTCCGGGCGGTCGCGGCCGAGGTCGTCGACCAGCCGGTTGATCGGGGCGATGTGGGGGTCGTAGCGGTGCACCCACTGGTCGTCGCGGTAGTCGCCGTCCCTCATCCGTCTCGCCATGCAGCGTCATCGCGCCGGGGCCCGGGATCGTGACAGGTCCGCACGCGACCCGGCAGCTACCCCAGCTGCTCGGCCACGTACCGGGCGAACGCCTCGGCCGCCGCGGCCGTGACCGGCCCCGCCGCCAGCGGCCGCCCGTCGATCGCGACGACCGGCTGCACCTCGCGGGTGGTGGAGGCGAGGAAGGCCTCGTCCAGGCCGGCCAGCTCGTCGCGCTCCAGGCTCCGCTCGGTCGCGCCGGTCACCGCGAGGACGTGGCGGCGGGTGATCGAGTCGAGGACGCGGTCGGTCAGCGGCGGGGTGTGCAGCGCCCCGCCGCGGACGTAGAAGAACGCCGAGGTCGGGCCCTCCAGCACCCGCCCGGTCGGGGTGACGAGCAGCGCCTCGTCCGCCCCGGCCTCGCGCGCCAGGCGGGTGGCGAGCATGTTGGCCGCGTAGGACAGCGACTTCACCGCGTCCAGCACGCGGCTGGGGGCGTACTCCACGGTCCCGAGGGTGACCGTCGGGGCGCGGGGGGCCAGCGGGGCCAGCACGACGATCCGGCGCCCGCCGCGGGTGATCACCAGCCGGACGGTGCCGTCGACGGCCCCGGCCCGCTCCAGCAGCGCCGCGACCTCGGCCTGCGCGGCGTCCAGGTCGAACTCCAGCCGCACGTTCGCGGCCGACCGGAGGAGCCGCGCGACGTGCTCGTCCCACGCGAACGGGCGCCCGGCGTAGAGGCGCGCCACCTCGAACACGCCGTCGCCGCGGAGCAGCCCCTCGTCGGTGACGGGGATCGTCATCTCCTCGGCGGGGCCGATGGTGCCGTTGACGGAAGCGAGCTCGTCCACGACCGGCAGGGTACGGGCGGCGGCCCGGCCGGGCGGGGGGCCGGTCCGGGTGGTCAGGCCCCGTCGAGCCCGGCGAGCAGGGCGTCGAGGTCGGCGAACTGGGAGAACTCGCCGGTCAGGCCGAACAGGTCCAGCACGCGGGTGACGGCGCGCGAGCGCTGCACGCCCACGAGGTGCAGCGAGCCGGGCGCCTGCTTCTGCGCGCGCACCAGGACCTCGATGCCGGAGGAGTCGACGAACGTCAGCCCGCCCAGGTCCACACCGACGTGCCGGGTGCCGGGGTCCAGCTCCGCGGCCAGCTGCGCCACGGTGGCGGTGTCGAGCTCGCCGACCACCTCCACGAGCGTCACGTCGGGACGCGGCCGGGTCGACCGCACGGTCAGGTTCGACTCCACGTGCACCTCCTCAGGCGGGATCATCGGGCACGTCCCGCTCGTGCGCGACTCGACCTCACCTACGGCGGGGGACCCCGATCCGGTCCAGGTCGGCGGCCACGACGATCTCGCCGTCGAACTCCGCGGCGGCCTCCGCCCCGAACGCCGCCGGGTCGGTGTAGCGCTGGGAGAAGTGCGTCAGCACCAGGCGGCGCACCCCGCACCGCGCCGCCACCCGTCCGGCCTGGCGGGCCGTGAGGTGCCCGTACTCGTCGGCCAGGTGGGCCTCGGCGTCCAGGAAGGTCGACTCGATCACCAGCAGGTCGGCGTCCTGGGCGAGGGCGAACACGCCGTCGCAGAGCCGCGTGTCCATCACGAACGCGAACCGCTGGCCCCGCCGCGGCGCGCTCACCTCCGCCCGCTCGACCCGCCGGCCGTCCACCTCCACCCAGCCGCGCTCCGCCACCACCCGCACGTCCGGGCCGCGCACCCCCGCGGCCGCGAGCCGGTCGGGGAGCATCCGGTGCCCGTCGGGCTCGACGAGGCGGTAGCCGAAGGCCTCGACGCCGTGGTCGAGGCGCCGGGCCTCCAGCACGCCGAACGCCCCGGTGGCGACCACCCCGTCCGCGGCGACCGGGGCGAGGTGCAGGTCGACCGTGTCGTGGTAGGGCGTCACCCGCCGCATCCGCTCGACGTACTCCGCCCCCGACGCCGGGAAGTGCAGCGCCACCGGGTGCGCGACCCGGTCGAGCGAGAGCCGCTGCAGCACGCCGGGCAGACCCAGGCTGTGGTCGCCGTGCAGGTGGGTCAGGCAGATCCGGTCGATCGTGCTGCTCGGGGCGCCGGCCAGCAGCATCTGGCGCTGCGTGCCCTCGCCCGGGTCGAACAGGAACCCGTGGGCGTCCCAGCGCAGCAGGTAGCCGTTGTGGTTGCGGTGCCGCGTCGGCGCCTGGCTCGCGGTGCCCAGCACGACCAGCTCCCGTCCCGACACCCCCGAGACGGTACCGGTCGGATAACAGGTGAACGGAGGATGAATGGGAGGCGTATTCCGGGGGACACTGGGGTCGTCGACGGACGCCGCACCGGGAGGACGACACCATGACCAGCCTCGCCGCCCCTCTGACGACCACCACCCGCCCGGCCCGCAGCGCCCGGTCCCGCGGCGCGCTGTGGGCCCGCCTCGTCCAGGGGCTGACCGGCGCCGAGCGGCACCACCCCGCGCTGCGCGCCGGGACCGAGCGGCCGGCCGCGCCGATGCTCATGTCCATCAGCCTCGGCGGGGCCGCGCACCTGCGCTGAGCCCGGCTGATCAGCCGATCACGGCGAAGGTCGCGCCGAACGGGTCGGCGAGCACCCCGATCCGCCCGAACGGGCTGTCGTCGGGCCCGTCCACCACCGCGCCGCCGGCGTCGCGGGCCGCCGCCAGCGCGGCGTCCGTGTCGGCCACGGCGAAGTAGGTCAGCCAGTGCGACGGCGTGCCCTCCGGCGCGCCCATCATCCCGCCGATCCCGCCCAGCGGATCGCCGCCCGAGTGGAAGGTCCAGTACTGCTCCGGCGCGCCCTCGAACGACTCGTAGGTGAAGCCGAAGACCCCGCTGTAGAAGCGCTTGGCGGCCTCCGGGTCGGCGAGCCGGGCGTCCTCCCAGACCAGGCCGCCCGGCTCGTTGACCACCCCGGCCCCGATCATTCCCCGCGCCTGCCAGACGCCGAACGCGGCGCCGGCGGGGTCGACGGCCACGCACATGCGCCCGTTGCCGGCGATGTCCATCGGCTCGAACAGCACCGACCCGCCGTGCTGCGCGACCAGCTCCGCCGTGGCGTCGGCGTCGTCGGAGGCGAAGTAGAGGGTCCAGGCCGTCGGTGCGCCCTCGGCCATGACCGGACCCAGCCCGGCGGCGGCGCGGCCGCCGACCTGGGCGATGGTGTAGTGGCCGTACTCCGCGCCGGAGTCGACGAAGTCCCAGCCGAGCACCGCGCCGTAGAAGGCGGTGCCGGCGGCGACGTCGGGCACGGAGATGTCGACCCAGCAGGGCGTGCCGGCGGGCCAGGGCGTGTCGCGCGTGGACATGGAGACCTCCTCGGTGGGGGTGGCCGAGTGTGGCACCGGTCACCGACACCCATGACTCGCTCGACCGGGCGTGCGCGTTGCGCGTCGGGGGTGCGCCGTATCGTGCGCCGGATGACCGAGCAGCTCCCGGCCGTCGGGCTGGTCGTCGGCACCGAGGACTCCACCCCCCTGCAGTTCTCCGTGGCGCTCGCCCCCGAGCAGTACCTCCAGCTCGACGACGTGGTCGTGACGCAGCGGATCGTGCCCGGCTTCGGGCCGGTGGCGACCTCCGGCGTCGTCACCGAGGTGCGGGCGCGGCACGAGGGCGCCACCTACGCCTCGGACGTGTTCCTCATCGCCGACGCCGTGCTGCCCGCGCAGGTGCAGGAGATCGCGGAGGTGACCACCACCCGCGTCGAGCCGGAGTGCTTCGTGCCCCCGACCCCGGGCGTCGCCGTGCGGCGGGCCACCGGGACCGAGCGGGCGCAGGCGCTGTCGTTCGACAAGATGGAGAGGACGGTGCCCGTCGGGCTCGGCCGCGACGGCGAGCCGATCCTGGTCAACCTGGAGTTCCTCGACGGCACGCGCGGCGGCCACGTCTCCATCTCCGGGATCTCCGGGGTCGCCACCAAGACCAGCTTCGCGCTGTTCCTGCTGTTCTCGGTCTTCCGCTCCGGGGCGCTGGGGCGGCGCAGCGTCAACGCGAAGGCGCTGGTGTTCAGCGTCAAGGGCGAGGACCTGCTGTTCCTCGACCGCCCCAACGTCCGGCTCGACGAGGCGCAGCGCGCGAAGTACGGCAAGCTCGGGCTGCCCGCGGAGCCGTTCTCCTCCGCCGGGTTCTTCGCCCCGCCGATGCCCGACGACCCCAGCGGGCGCCCGCACGTCACCGGCCGCACCTCCGGTGTCACCCCGTTCTGGTGGACGCTCGCGGAGTTCTGCCGCGAGGAGCTGCTGCCCTACGTCTTCGCCGACGCCGAGGACGAGCGCAACCAGTACACGATGGTGATCCACCAGGTCGCGGCCCGGCTCAGACGGGAGGCCGTCGAGTCCGGCGACGGTGCGGTGACCATCGGCGGGCGCACCCTGCGCACCTACTCCGACCTGATCGAGTTCGTGTCCGACCGGCTCACCGACGAGGACGACCGGCGCGACTGGGCCGGGCCGGTGACCGGCACCGGCACGATCAACGCGTTCCTGCGCCGGCTGCGGTCGAGCGCGAAGCCCCTGCGCACCCTGATCCGCGGCGACCTGGTCGAGGCCAAGGGGCGCCGGGTCAGCACCGAGGGCCAGCAGCTCACGGTCGTCGACCTGCACAACCTCCCCGAGCGGGCGCAGCGGTTCGTCGTCGGCGTGGTGCTGGCCAGCGAGACCGCGCGCAAGGAGGCCGCGGGCGCGGACGGGCTGCTGTTCACCATGATCGACGAGCTGAACAAGTACGCCCCGCGGGAGGGCTCCAGCCCGATCAAGGAGGTGCTGCTCGACATCGCCGAGCGCGGCCGCTCGCTGGGGATCATCCTCATCGGTGCGCAGCAGACGGCCTCGGAGGTCGAGCGGCGGATCGTCTCCAACTCCTCGATCAAGGTCGTCGGCCGGCTGGACCCCGCCGAGGCGGGCCGCCCGGAGTACGGCTTCCTGCCGCCGTCGCAGCGCGCCCGGGCGGTGATCGCCAAGCCGGGCACCATGTTCGTCGCGCAGCCGGAGATCCCGGTGCCGCTGGCCGTCGAGTTCCCCTTCCCGGCCTGGGCGACGCGGCTGTCGGAGGCGGGGCCCGAGCCGGCCGCCCGCAACGGGCACGTGCCGCAGGACCCCTTCGCCCGGCTGCCGGACGTGCTGGAGGACGACGACGCGCCGTTCTGAGGCGTGGCTCCGCACTATGCTGCGACCATGCCGTCGGTGGACATGGCCGCGCTCGATGCGGTGTGCCGGCGGTACGGCATCGCCTCGTTGACCGTCTTCGGGTCGGCCGCCCGGGGCGAGGACGGGCCGGGCAGCGACATCGACCTGCTGTACGAGCTCCGTCCGGAGGCGCACCTGGGTTGGGAGATCGAGGACCTCTCCGACGAGCTGGCCGCGCTGTTCGGCCGCCCGGTCGACCTCGTGTCGCGGCGCGCGGTCCACCCCCTGCTCCGCGACGCCGTCCTCGCCGGCGAGCGGCCCTTGTACGCGGCGTGACCTGCTCCTCGTCCCGGAGATGATCGATGCGGCCGAACAGGCCCGCCACGACCTGCCGGCACCCGTCGACCGGCTCCGGGCCGTCGAGGCGGACCTGCGCCGGTAGCGTCCCGGCCGTGGACTACCCGCACGGCGAGCTGGCCCTCGTGATCGACTGCGCCGACCTCGACCGCGCCGCCGGGTTCTGGTGCACGGTGCTCGGGCTCCGCACGGACGGCCCGGCGGACGGCACCTACCTGGGGCTGCGGCCCGTCGACGGCGGCGGGCTCGCGCTCCTGCTGCAGCGGGTGCCCGAGCGGAAGAAGGGCGAGAACCGGCTGCACCTCGACCTTCGCGTGCCGGACCTGGAGGCCGAGGTCGCCCGGGTCGTCGCCGCCGGGGCGACGCTGCTCACCGAGGAGCCGGTCGTCGAGGCGGGCTGGGGCTGGCACGTCCTGGCCGACCCGGACGGCAACGAGTTCTGCGTGCTCCAGCCCCCGGGCTGATCCGCACACACCTCCCTGTCGCCGCACACGGGTCCGGCCCTGTGTGCGGGCCCCCGGGCTGTGTGCGAGCCGCCGGTGGCGCGCCTACGCCCCGCCTCCCCGTCGGTGTCGGGGGGCGCGCCTACGATGGCCGCCCTATGCGCTTCCTGCACACCGCCGACTGGCACGTCGGCAAGACGCTCAAGGGCCGGTCCCGGCTGGACGAGCAGGAGGCGGTCCTGCGCGAGATCGTCGCGATCGCGCGGCAGCACGAGGTGGACGCCGTGCTCGTCGCGGGCGACCTCTACGACACCGCGGCCCCGTCGGCGGCCGCCCAGAAGCTCGTCAACCGCACGCTGATGGGGCTGGCCCGCGACGGCGTCCCGGTGGTCGCGATCGCCGGCAACCACGACCACGCGGCCACGCTCGACGCCTACCGCGGCTTCGCCCAGGAGGCCGGGGTGACGCTGGTGGGGGAGCCGCGCACGGCCGAGAAGGGCGGGGTCGTCGAGCTCACCGCCCGCTCCACCGGCGAGCGGGCGACGGTGGCGGTGCTGCCGTTCCTGTCCCAGCGCTGGGCGGTGCGCGCCGTCGAGCTCATGACCAACACCCCCGGTGAGAACACCAGCGCCTACGACCGGCGGCTGCGCGAGATCATCGGCCTGCTCACCGGCGGGTTCGCCGGCGACGCCGTCAACGTCGTGATGGCCCACCTGACGATCCTCGACGCCCGGTTCGGCGGCGGGGAGCGCGCCGCGCAGTCGATCTTCGAGTACGCCGTGCCGGCCACGGTGTTCCCGATCGACACCCACTACGTCGCGCTCGGGCACCTGCACCGCCGCCAGCGCGTCGCGGCGCCGTGCCCGGTGCACTACAGCGGGGCCCCGCTCGCGGTCGACTTCGGGGAGCAGGAGAACACCCCCGTCGTCTGCGTCGTCGAGGCTAGCCCGGGCACGCCCGCCGCCGTCACCGAGGTGCCGATCACGAGCGCGCGGCGGCTGCGCACCCTGCGGGGCACCGTCGCGGAACTGTCGGACCTCGCCGCTACCGTCGGCGACGACTGGCTCCGGGTCCTCGTGGCGGAGCCGGCGCGGGCCGGGCTGCGGGAGGAGGTGACGGCGGTGCTGCCGGGGGCGCTGGAGGTGCGGATCGACCCCGAGTTCGCCGCGCCCGTCACCACCACCCGTCCCGACCAGGGCGCGGGGCGCTCGCCCGACGAGCTGTTCCGCGAGTACCTGGCCGCCCGCGGCGTCGAGGACCGGCGCGTCGAGGAGCTGTTCCGCCGCCTGCACGACGAGGCCGTCTAGATGCGCCCCGTGCTGCTGGAGATGGACGGGTTCGCCTCGTTCCGCGAGCCCACCACCGTCGACTTCCGCGACGCCGAGTACTTCGCGCTGGTCGGGCCCACGGGCGCGGGCAAGTCCACGGTGATCGACGCGCTCACGTTCGCCCTCTACGGGTCGGTGCCCCGCTGGGACGACCGGCGCGCCGTCTCCCTGGCCCTCGCGCCCACGGCCGGCCGCGGCGCGGTGCGCTTCGTGTTCGACGTCGGTGGCGCGCGCTACGTCGTCGCCCGCGAGCTGCGCCGGGCGGCGAAGGGCGGGGTGTCGGTGAGGACGGCGCGGCTGGAGCGGCTGGGCGACCCCGCCGGCACCGGGGCGCCCGAGGAGACCACCGAGCCCCTCGCCGACGGCGCCGGGGCCACCACGGCGGCCGTCGAGCAGCTGCTCGGGCTGCCGTTCGCCGACTTCACCACCTGCGTCGTGCTGCCGCAGGGGGAGTTCGCCGAGTTCCTCCACGCCGAGCCGCGCAAGCGCCAGGAGAAGCTGGTCCGCCTGCTCGGGTTGGGGCTCTACGACACGATCGCCAAGGAGGCCAACGCGGAGGCGGCGCGGCAGCGCTCGCGCGCCGACCTGCTGGCCGAGCAGCTCGGCGGCTTCGCCGACGCCACCGCCGAGGCCGAGGCCGCCGCGGCCGCCCGGGTGGCGGAGCTGGAGGCCCTGGGCGAACGCGTGCGCGTCGCCGCGGGCGAGCTGGCCAACGCCGACGCCGAGCTGGCCGCGGTGCGGGCCGACTACGCGCGGCTCAGCGGCGAGCGCGCCCGGCTCACCGCGCTCGCCGCGCCGGACGGGCTCGACGCCCTGGCCGAGCGGCGCCGCACCGCCACCGGGGCGGCGGCCGCCGCGGCCGACCGCACCGCCACCGCCGAGGCCGCCGACACCGCCGCCCGCGACGCGCTGGCCGCGGCCCCCGCCCGGGCCCCGCTGGAGCGGGCGCGGCGGGCCCACGCCGAGCGCGCGGCCCTCGCCGCCGAGGCGCCGGGCGCGGCCGAGCGGCACGCGAAGGCCCGCGCCGCCTACGCCACCGCCGAGGCCGACGCCGCGGCCGCCCGCGCCACGCTCGACGCCGCCCGCGCCGGGGCCGGCGCCGCCACCGCGGCGCTGGGCGCCGCCCGCGACACCGCCTCGCGGCTCGCGGCCGAGGCGGGCGCGCTGGCCGCCGTCGCGGTCCCGGCCGGGCTGGACGAGCTGGGGGAGCGGCAGGCGGCCGCCGACGCCGCGGCCGCGCGGGCCGCGGACGCCCTCGCCGTCGCCGACGCGGCGGAGCAGGCGGCCCGCGCCGCGCTCGCCGCCGCCCCGGACCGCGAGCCCCTCGTGCAGGCCCGCCGCGACCACCGCGACCTGGCCGCCGCCCGCGCCGAGCGGGAGACCGCCCTGGACCGCCGGACCGCCGCCGACGCCGCGGTCGCCGCCGCGGCCGCCGAGGTGGAGCGGGCGCGCGCCCACGTCGAGCACGCGCGGGCCGAGCGGGAGCGGGCGCTGCGGGCCGGGCTGGCGGCCGACCTGCGCGCCACGCTGGCGCCCGGTGAGCCGTGCCCGGTGTGCGCGCAGGAGGTCGCGGAGCCGCCCGCGCCGCTGCCCGTCCCGGACCCGGTCGACCCGGCCGGCGCGGAGGCCGCGCTGGAGCGGGCCCGGTCCGGCGCCGCCCGGGCCGGGAGCGACCGCGCCCGCGCGGTGGAGGCCCTGGAGCGGGCCGACGCCGAGGTCGCCCGGCTGGGCCGGGCCGTGCGGGTCGCCGCCGCGGCCCTGCCCGCCGGCGGGGCCGCCGAGGGGGACCCGTCCGGCGCCGCGGCGGTCGACGCGGCGCTCGCCGAGCTCGACCGGCTGGGCGCGGCGGCCGACCACGCCGCGTCCGCCGCCCGGGCCGCCCGCCGTGCCCACGACGCGGCCGTCCGCGACGCCGCCGCGGTGCGCGGGGAGGCCGCCGCGCTGGCCACCGCCCTGCGGGCCGCCCGCGACCCGCTCGTCCCGCTGGGGGCGCCCGCCCCCGACGACGACGTCGTCGCGGCGTGGACCGCGCTGGTCGGCTGGGCGCAGCGCGCCGCGGCCGAGCGGGGCGCTGCCGTGGACGCCGCCCGGGCCGCGGTCGCGGCGGCCGAGGCCGACGACCGGACCGCGACCGCCGCCCTGGCCGCGGCCCGGGAGGCGGAGCGGCGGCGCGCGGCCGACGCGGTCGACGCCGCGCGCGCCGACACCGACGCCCGCGCCGCCGTGGAGCGCATCGACGCCCGCCTGGCCGAGCTGGCCGGCGAGCTGGCCGGCGCCCCGTCCGACGCCGACGCCGCGGCGGCGCTCGACGACCTCGCGGCGCGGGAGACCGCGGCCCGCGCCGCGGACACCGCGCTGCGCGCCGCCCGCACCGCCCAACGGGCCGCCGACGCGGACGTGGCCGCGGTGGCCCGCGACGTCGAGGCCGCCGGACAGGCGCTGCGCAGCGCCCGCGACCCGGTCGTCGCCCTCGGCGCCCCGGTGCCCGGCGGCGACGACCCGGCCGCCGACTGGGCGCAGCTGGTGGCCTGGGCGTCCGCGGCGGCCGCCGAGCGCGACACCGCGCTCGGGACCGTGCAGGAGCGCGGCCGGACGGTCCGCGCCGAGCGCGACGCGCGCGTCGCCCGCGTCGTCGACGACCTGACCGCGCACGCCCTCGACCTCCCCGTCGCCGACGGCCCCGACGCCCTGGCCGCCGCGCTGGCCGGGTCCGCCCCGGAGGCCGTCGCCGTCGCCGCCGCCCGGGCCCGGGCCGACCGCGAGCGGATCGCCGAGCGCCGGGCCGCGGCCGCCGACCTCGCCGCCGCCCGCGACGCGGCCGCCGAGGACGCGCAGGTGGCGAAGCTGCTGGGCGGGCTGCTGCGCTCCGACGGGTTCCCGCGCTGGCTGGTCGCCTCGGCCCTGGACGCGCTGGTCGCCGACGCCTCGCGGAGCCTGGCCGAGCTGTCGGGCGGGCAGTTCGAGCTGACCCACGCCGACGGCGAGTTCGTCGTCGTCGACCACGCCGACGCCGACGCGCGCCGCCCGGTCAAGACGCTGTCGGGCGGCGAGACGTTCCAGGCCAGCCTCGCGCTCGCCCTCGCGCTGTCGTCGCAGATGTCGGCGCTGGCCGCGGAGGGCGCGGCGCGGCTGGAGTCGATCGTGCTCGACGAGGGGTTCGGCACCCTCGACGAGGCCAACCTGGAGGTCGTCGCGTCCACGCTGGAGAACCTGGCCGCCCGCGGCGACCGCGTGGTCGGGGTGATCACGCACGTCGCGGCCCTGGCCGAGCGGGTGCCGGTGCGGTTCACCGTGCACCGCGACCAGCGCAGCTCACGGGTGGAGCGCACGGGATGAGGTTCACCGTCGACCCCTGGGACCCGTCCTACGGCGCCAGCGTCGAGACCGACCTGGGCCCGTCCGACCTCGTCCCGCACCCGGACGTCGAGCGGCCGCGCGACGAGTGGGCGCCGGTCGACCCGTCCCCGGGCGTGGCGCCGCCGGAGGCGGTGCTGTTCGTCGACGGGGTGCGCCGCACCGACGCCCAGGTGTGGGTGGACGAGGGCGACGCGCCGTCCCCCGCGCTGTGCGCCTCCTACGCGGCCGGGGTGGTGTGCTGCTGCGCCGACGGCGCGCACCTGGTCTCGGCGCGGGTGGAGCGCGGGCTGTTCGGCACGCACCCCGACGGCGTCGACGTCGTGACCTGGGCCGGCACCTACGGCTTCGAGCACACGACGGGCCAGCGGGGCACCGCGCCGGCCCAGGTGCTCAGCCAGGGCGTGCAGACCCGGCTCGCCGCGCTGGAGCTCACCGTGGCCGTCGAGGCGCGCGAGCACAGCCGCGGATCGGACCTGGTCGTCGTGGACGGGCAGCTCCGCGGGGCGGTGGGGCCGCCGGGCGCCGGGCCGCTGCCGCGCACGCTCGGGTTCGTCAAGACCCACAGCCGCACGTTCCTGCCGCCCGACCTCAACCCGGTCGTCGCCGCGCTGCGCGCCGGGCAGCGCACGCCGGTGTTCCGGCTGGCCCCGGCCGGGGAGGACGACCCGCTGCTCACCCGGTTCACCTGGTACCTGCGCCTGCCCTGCCCGCCCGGCTCGCCCTGGGCCGGGGTGGCGCGGGTGGAGTGCAGCGGGCAGGTGCCGGTGGCCGAGGCGGTGGCGCTGGCCGACACCAGCCAGGTCACCCTCGTCCGGTTCGCCTCCACCGCCTACAAGGACTCCCGCGCCCCGCAGAACCTGTTCCCCATCGCCGGGCTGGAGCGGGCGCTGCGCCGCCGCCTCGGCGAGCCCGCGCTGCTCTACCGGGCGCTGCGCAGCGCCGCCCACGCGGCCGTGGCTCCGCGCAGCACCGCGCCGGCGGTCTGACGCCGCGGTCGGGTCAGGGGCCGAGGCGGTGGCGCAGGCCGCTGGCCCGCCCCACCGGCCGGGCCACCGCCGCCCGCACCGCGGCCTCGGTGCCGACCAGCCGCACGGACTCCCGCGCCCGGGTGACGGCGGTGTAGAGCAGCTCCCGGGTGAGCAGCGGCGACTCCGGCGGGGGGAGCAGCACCGTGACCCGGCGGAACTGGCTGCCCTGGCCGCGGTGCACCGTCATGGCGTGCACGTCGGTGACCTCGGGCAGCCGCGCCGGCACGACGAGGCGGGGCGGGCCGCCGCGGGCGAACGCGACCCGCACGCCGTCGTCGGTGGCGACGGCCGCGCCGGTGTCGCCGTTGTAGAGGCCCGCGTCGTGGTCGTTCGCCGTGACCAGCACGGCCCGGCCGGGGAACCAGGGGTGGGCCGGGTCCGCGCCGACGCCGGCCCGGGCGAGGCGGCGCTCCACGTCGACGGCCCAGCGGGTGACCCCGTACGGGCCGCGGCGGTGCGCGCACAGCAGCCGGTGCGCGTCCAGCGCCGCCACCGCGCCCGCGGCGTCGCCCGCGCGGCCGGTGCGGGCGAGGTCGCGGCCCGCGCCGACGACGTCGGCCCACAGCCCGTCCAGCGCCGGCGAGTCCGGGGTCGGGTCGCGCAGCTCGACGAAGCCCAGCGCGGGGTCGCCGCGGCGCAGCACCGCCAGCGCGGCGTCGCCGTCGCCGTCGCGGACCGCGCGGGCCAGCTCGGCGATGGCCCCGCCGAAGCGCCACACGTGCTCCAGCACCACCACGCCGTGCACCACCCCGCCGGGGAGCCCGAGCGCGCGCAGGGCCGCGTCCAGCCGCGGCTCGGGCGCGCCCGCGGCCCCGGCGAGGTCGCCCAGCACGGCCCCGGCCTCGACCGAGGCGAGCTGGTCGGGGTCGCCCACGAGCACCAGCCGGGCGTCGGGCCGCAGCGCGTCGAGCACCCGGGCCATGAGCGTGAGCGACACCATCGAGGTCTCGTCGACCACCACGACGTCGAACGGCAGCCGGTGGCCGCGCCCGTACCGGTAGGTGCGCGCGCCGGGCCGCCAGCCCAGCAGGCGGTGCAGGGTCGTGGCGTCGCCGACGCGGCTGCGGTGCCGCGGCGGCAGGTCGCGGGCGACGGCCTCCTGCAGCCGCGCCGCCGCCTTGCCCGTGGGCGCGGCCAGCGCCACCCGCGGGGGCCGGTCGGCGGGGAGGTCGAGCAGCAGGGCCAGCAGCTTCGCGACCGTGGTCGTCTTGCCCGTGCCCGGGCCGCCGGCGAGCACGGTGACGCGGCGCAGCGCCGCCACGGCCGCGGCCCGGCGCTGCTGCACCGCGCGCCGGTCGCCGTCGTCGAACAGCCCGGCCAGGCCGGCCGCGACGTCGGCCACGGCGACGGCGGGCGGGTCGGCGGCGCGCTGCGCCAGCGCGAGCCGGACCAGTTCCTCCTCGCCCCAGTAGCGCTGCAGGTACAGCCGCCCGTCGACCAGCCGCAGCGGGCGGGCGCCGGGCGCGTCCGCGCCGTCGGCGACGAGCCGGCTCGCCCGGCAGGCCGCGAGCCAGGCGTCCGGCTGCGGCCAGGGCAGGGCGGAGGTGTCGACGAGCTCGTCGCCCTCGCCCAGCACCGTGCGGTCGACCGCGGCCAGGTCGACGCACACCGAGCCCTGCCGCACGGCCCGCACGGCCAGGGCCAGCGCGAGCAGCACCTCGTCGCGGTCCTCCCCGCCCAGGCGCCCCACCCGCTCGGCCACCCGCACGTCGGCCGGGTCGAGCACGCCGGCGGCGTTGAAGGAGCCGAGCAGCCCGCCGGCGCCGAGCGCCAGCCGCCCGTCGCCGGGGTCGAGGGCGGCGGTCACGGGGCGCTCCCGTCGAGCAGCGCCGACAGGTCCGTGACCAGCGCGGGCGGGGGCGTCCAGGAGAAGACGCCGCAGGCGCGGCCGTCCACCACCGGCGTGGCCGGGCCGGCCATGCCGCGCACGAACAGGTACAGCACGCCGCCCAGGTGGCGGGCCGGGTCGTAGCCGGGCAGCCGCCAGCGCAGGTAGCGGTGCAGCGCCGCGGAGTACAGCAGCGCCTGCAGCGGGTAGTGCGCCGCGCGCATCGCCTCGACGAGCCGGGGGAACGCGTAGTGCCCCACGAGCAGCGGCTCGGGGTGGGGCGGGCCGAGCCGGTTGGTCTTGTAGTCGACGACGGCGAACCGCCCGCCGGGCAGGCGCAGCACGGCGTCGATGCTGCCGGTGAGGTAGCCGCGGTGGGTCTCCCCGCCCAGCGCGTCGAGGTCGTCGGCGTAGCCGGCCAGCGGGTCGTCGGCGGGCAGATGGACGCGCAGCAGCGCCGCGACGGCGGCCAGGTCGAGCGGCGTGCCGGCGCGGGCGTCGCCGCCGGCGAGCGGCAGCTCGAACTCCAGCTCGGCGAGGCGGTCGCGCGGGGCGACATCGACCAGCCGCAGCCCGGAGGAGTCCAGCGGGGTGAGCGCGCAGGGCACCAGCGCCGCGCCCAGCTCGGCGGCGTCCACCGGGGCGGGCCGCAGGGCGAGCTCCTCGGCGGCGCGGGCGGTGAGCTCGGCGGCCAGGTCGGGCGCGGTGAGGTCGGCGGTCTCGAACACGGCGTGCACGAGCGTGCCGAACGCCGCCCCGGCCGGCAGGTCGCCCATCGGCGACCGGGGGCCGCCGGCCGGCGGGGCGGGGGCGGTCTCCGCGGCCGGCTCGTCGTCCGTGCCGGTCTCCTCGGGCTCGCTGAGCGCGGTCGGTGCCGCGTCGTGCGCCGCCTCGGTCAGCGCCGTGTACGACGTGCGCCGCCAGGTGGCGTCGAGCTCCCGGTCGAACCGGGCGGCGTCCAGCCCGCCCGCCGGGGGCTCCGCCCGCGCGAAGGCGGGCTCGGGACGCGGCGCCACCGGGTCGATCGCGATGTGCGGCGAGGCCAGCGCGCGGCGCAGCCCGTCCAGGGCCTCGGCGTCGCGCGGCACGGCGTAGGAGTGAGCGAGCCGGGCGTCACCGCGCCCGAACAGCACGCGGTGCAGCGGCGAGGACTCCACGGTCGTGGCCGGCACCCACCAGGCCACCACCTGGCAGCGGGCCCGGGTGAGCGCGACGTAGAGCAGCCGCAGGTCCTCCCCGGCCTCCTCCAGGCGGTGCTGCGCGCAGTGCTCCGCCCACTCGGGACCGGTGGGTCCGCCGACGTCCACCACGCGGGCCCCGCGCTCGTCGTGCAGCAGCGGGAACGCGGGCTCGCCCGCGAACCGGTCCCACGCGAACGGCACGTGCACCACCGGGAACTCCAGGCCCTTGCTGCGGTGCACCGTGATGATCTGCACGGCCGCCGCGTCGGACTCCAGCCGCCGGCTGCGCTCGGTGCCCGTGTCCACGCCGGCCTCGGCGTCGGCGATGCGGTGGCGCAGCCAGTCGACCAGGGCGGCCGGGCCCAGGTGGGCCGCGGTGGCGGCGGCGTGCAGCGCCTGCCCGACGTGGCGCAGGTCGGTGAGCGTGCGCTCCCCGCCGGTGACGGCGAGCAGCCGCCCGGGCAGGTCGCGGGTGGTCGTGATCGTCTCCAGCAGCGCCGCGACGCCGCGGGCGTGCAGCACCGCGGCCCACTCCCGCAGCTCGCCGCCCACCTCGTCGAGCAGGGCGTCGGCGTCGACCGCGCACAGCTGCGCCGCCGTCGCCCCCACGAACGGGGTGAGCGCGGCGGCGCGCATCCGCTGGGCGCGCGGCTGCTCGATCGCCTCCAGCAGGGTCAGCCACTCGCGTGCGACCGGGGTGCCGAACACGCTGGCCGTGCCGGACAGCACGGCCGGCACGCCGACGGCGGCCAGCGCGGCCCGGATCGCGCCCGCCTGGTCGTTGGTGCGCACGAGCACGGCGACGTCCCCGGGGACGACCGGCGCCCCGGCGATGGTGGCCGGGCTCGCCAGCAGGGCGGCGACGTCGGCGGCGCAGTCGCGGGCCACGCGGTCGCGCGCCCCGGGCACGCGGGCCAGCCGCTTGAACTGCGGCAGCCCGTCGCGGGGCAGCAGCCGGATCCGCAGCGGGGTGTCGTCGGGGGCGCCGGACAACCGGGACCCGGAGTGCGCGGCGTCGACGGGGTGCACGCGGATGCGCTCGTCGCCCAGCGCCGCCCCGTCGAACAGCGCGTCCAGGGCCGCGAGCAGCGGGGCGTCGCTGCGCCAGTTGCGGGCCAGCGTGGCGTGGCGGTCGGCCTCGCCGGTGGCGTCGAGGTAGCTGACGACGTCGGCGCCGCGGAAGGCGTAGATGGCCTGCTTGGGGTCGCCGATGAGCACCAGCGTCGTGCGGCCGTGGAACGCGGTGCGCAGGATGTGCCACTGCACCGGGTCGGTGTCCTGGAACTCGTCGACCAGCACCACCCGGTAGCGCTCCCGCAGCCGCGCCGCCGCCGCGGGGGACGCCCGCAGCGCGCCGGACAGGCGGGTGAGCAGGTCGTCGTAGGTGAGCAGCCCGGCCGCGCGCTTGCGCCGCGCCACCTCGTCGCGCACCGCGCTCGCGAAGGCCCAGCGGACCCCCGCCGGTGAGCCGGGGTCGGCGCCCGCGGGCTCCAGCCGGGCCTGGGCGTCGCCCACGGCCCGCCGGGCCAGCTTCAGCGCCTCGGCGTGGGTGAACGCGGGGTCGGCGGCGGCGCGGGCGCCGTACTTGCGCACGTAGAAGTCGTCCACCACCTCGCCGACCAGGTCGTCGATCGACTCGGCGAACACCGCCCGCGGGTCGCGGTCGCCCGCCACCCCCAGCCCCTCCAGCATCTGGTGGCAGAACTGGTGGGTGGTGGCGATCGTGGCGGCGTCGAACCCGGCCAGCGCGCGCACCAGCCGCTCCCGCCGCGCGGCGACCTCCGCGTCGGGCGCGTCGGCCAGCAGCGCGAGCACGCCGTCGCCGCCGGACCGCGCGGCCGCCGGGTCGGCCAGCCCGCGCGCCGCCGTGACCAGCCGCTCCCGCACCCGCTCGCGCAGCTCGGTGGTGGCCTCGCGCCCGAAGGTCACCAGCATCAGCTCGGGCAGGGTGGCGCGGCCCTCCGCGACGTACCGGGCGGCGAGCGCGGCGATCGTGAACGTCTTGCCGGTGCCCGCGCTGGCCTCCAGCACCGTGGTGCCCGACGGCAGCTCGCCGCAGACGTCGAACGCGGTGGGGGCGAGCGTGCGCGTCACGGGTGGTCCATCCGCTCGTGCTGCAGCAGCGGCCCCCACAGCCGCCGCGCCAGGTCGCCGAAGCGGGTGGGCTCGTGCTCGCCCCGCTCGGCGCGCAGCGCGTCCGACGCCGGCCCCCACACCCGGACGTGCGCGGGCTCGGCGGCCCCGCCGAAGCCGCCGGTCCACTCGCGCAGCGCCTGGTCCAGGGCCAGGTCGGGCGGGGCGCCGCCGGCCCGGGCGGCCGCGTAGCTCGCGGCGCAGGCGGCCGTGAGCGGCAGCGGTGCGCACAGCCCCTCGCGGTGCACCGCGACGAGGTCGGCCAGCAGGTCGCGGGCCCGTTCCGGGGTCGGCGCGGTGAGCACGGTCCGGGCCAGGCCGTCGCGGGCCGCGCGGCCGAGGACGGCCGCGCGCCAGGGCGTCCCGCCGGGCGCCGTGCCGCCGCCCGCCACCAGCCCCAGCAGCCGCACCCACGCCCGCACGCGCTGCTTGGCCTTCAGGCGCGAGTAGTCGACGCGCAGCAGCCAGCCGCCGTGCAGCCCGTCCAGCGTGCCGACCAGCCGGGTGCCGCCGGGCAGCTCCACGTCGACGTCGCGGGTGGCGGGGTGGGGCACCCGGACCCGGGCGGCCAGCGCGACCAGCGGCTCGACCGCGGCGACGAGGTCGTCGATCAGCGCCTCGCCCAGCCGGCCCGGCGGCAGCTCGCCGCGGCGCCACTCCGCGGCCACGCACCGGTCCAGGTCGCGGCCGGCCAGCCGGTCGTCGAGCAGCCGCTGCCCGACCCGCCACAGCGCCAACCCGTCCAGCCCGACCGGGAGCGCGTCGGCCGGCTCGTCGTCGCGCTCGAACACCGCCAGCCCGACGCGCTGGGTCAGGAACGCCCGGACCGGCTCCTCGGCGAACCGGACGAGGTCGTCCAGCGCCACGACGTCCAGGTCGGGCGGCGGCAGCGGGGCGGCCAGGAACGGCGCGGGCGGTGCCACCTCCCCGGCCGCGGCGAGCGCCCCGGCCAGCTCCGCGCGGTCGAAGCTGAACGGCCCGCTCGCCCCCAGCCGGCCCGCCGCGAAGTTGCGGGCGTCGAAGGGCTGCAGCGGGTGGCGCACCACCACCCGGGCCAGCGCGTCCGGGCCGGCCGTGGCCGCGACCGCGTCGAGCAGCTCCCCGAGCGGCACGGCCGGCGGGCGGCGGGCACCGGTGCGCTCGTCGGCGCCGGAGTGCAGGACGACGAGGTGCTCGGTGGCCGCGCCGACGGCGTCGAGCAGCAGCTGGCGGTCCTCGCTGCGGGGGTCGCGCTCGCCGGCGCGCGGGTCGCGGGCCAGCAGGTCGTCGCCGTCGGGCAGGCCGGCGCGGGGGAACGCGCCGTCGTCGAGGCCGAGCAGGCACACCACCCGGTGCGGCACCGAGCGCATCGGCACGAGCGTGGCCACGGTGAGCGTGCCGGTGCGGAACCCGCCCCGGCTGGGCCGCCCGCGGAGCCGGTCGTCGAGCAGGCCGCGGACGTCGGCCAGGCCCAGGCGCACCCGCTCCCCGTGCGGGCCCGCCTCGCGCAGCGCCTCGGCCAGCTCGCCGCGGGCCTGCCCGGCCTGCCACTCGTCGGCCGGGGCGACGGCGGTGAGCAGGTCCAGCCCCTCCGTCAGCGCGGCGACCCAGGCCGCGAGGGGCTGCTCGCCCCTCAGCCGCCCCAGCACGCCGGACAGCCGGTGGACGTACTCGGCGAGCCGCCCCACGCGCACCGCGTCGCCCGACTCCACCTCCAGCGGCAGCGCCGTGCCCAGCCACTCGTCCTCACCCATCGTGACCCCGAGCAGCAGCCGGTCGAGCCCGGCCGCCCACGTGTTCTGCGGGAAGCCGCCGAGCCGGAACGGCGTCCGGTGGGCCGCGTCGAGCCCCCAGCGCACGCCCGCCGCGGCGACGAGCTCGCGCAGCCGCACGACGTCGTCGACGTCGAGGCCGAACCGCTCGCGCACCGGGGCGGTGGACAGCAGGTCGAGCAGCTGGGACGACGTGGCTCGCGCGTCGGCCAGCTCCAGCACCTGCGCGGTGGTGTCGAGCAGGGGGTTGACCTGCCGCAGCGCCCGGTCGGCCAGCCGCACCCGCAGGTGCTGCCCGGGGTGCCCGGCGAACGATCCCGAGCCGAACGCGCCGGAGACGAGCGGGGCGAACGTCTCGACGTCGGGGCACATGACGAGCACGTCGCGCGGCTCCAGCGTCGGGTCGGCGGCCAGCAGCCCGAGCACCACCTCGCGCAGCACCTCCACCTGCCGGTGCGCGCCGTGGCAGGCGTGCACCTGCAGGCTGCGGTCACCCCCGGTGAGCGGCACGGGGACCGCGGGCGGGGCGTCGTCGCGCAGCTCGCGCTGCAGCCGCCCGAGCAGCGTGGGCGGCGGGTCCGGCGCGGGGTGGTGCCGGTCGACGGCGTCCGACCCGGCCAGCACCAGCTGCAGCTCGCGGGCGTCGCGGCCCAGCGACGACAGCAGCGGGTGCGCGACGGCGGCGGCCGTGGGGTCGGTGCGCCGCGGCGGCACCGCGCCGGGCGCGAGCGCGCGCACGCGCTCCCACAGCACCGGCGAGGGGTGCGGCAGCCACAGGTGGACGTCGCGGTGCTGCGCCAGCGCGCCCAGCACCGCGCGCTGCTCGGCGGTCAGGCGGGTGGGGCCGAACAGGGAGACGCGCGCGGGCAGGTCGACGCGGCTGGGGTCGGCCCGCAGCGCGGCGAGGACGTCGGGCAGCCGCTCCGCCGGGCCCGGCTCGCCGATGCGGCCCCGCAGCCGCCGCCACAGCTCGGACTGCCAGGCCAGGTCGCCGGGGGCGTCCGCACCGTCCGCCCAGGCCACGACGAGCGCCGGGCGGTGCGCGGCGTAGGCGGCGAACAGCTCGGCGAAGCGGCGCGCGGCCGCGAGCCGCCGCCCGTCGCCGCCGCCGAGGTGCCGGGCCAGCGGGGCGCACCACGGCTCGCCGGCGCAGGTGTCGAGGACCTCCAGCAGCGGCCACGCGGCCCGCGCCGGCTGCCACGGGTCGTCGCGCGGCTCCCGGCCGGTGACCGCCCCGACCGCGGCGGCGACCACGGCAGCGGGGGAGGGGAACGCGACGCCGGCGCACACGCCGTCCTGCCCGCCGCCGGTGCCCAGCGCGTGCGAGAGCCGCTGGGCGAGCCACCGCTCGACCCCGCGCGCCGGGACGGCCACCACCTCGGTCGCGAACGGGTCGGGCAGCGGGTCGCGCAGGACGTCGGCCAGGGCGGTGGCGAGGGTGTCGGCGCGCTCGGCGCGGTGCACGTGGAGCACGGGTCCTCCTCCCGCCGGCCGTCGGTCAGCGATCACCGTAGGGCCCGCCCCCGACACTCCCGGATCCGCCGTCGTCCGGTCACGGTCGGTCACCGCCGGTGGAGATCGACACGAAGGAGGGATGCCGCGCCGCCGCCGTTAACGGCAGGGTGGTCGCCACGCGATGGACGGGCAGAGACCGACGCACCCCCAGGAGGCCGGAGCATGGACCGCGACACCGAGCAGCCCACCGGCCCGTTCCTGCCCGACGACGTCGTCCTCCCCGTCCAGCGCGACGCGAGCCCGCTCGACCTCGTCGGGCGGCGCGGTGCGGCGCCCGACGCGCCGCCCCGGGTCCGCGACGAGGCCCGCAGCGCGGTCCTGCACCGCCACGCCCGGCTCACGAGGAGCGGCCGGCCGGTGTTCTGCACCCCCAGCCGCGACGAGCTCGCCGGCGTCGTCGCGCTGCGCCAGGGCCGGGGCACCGACGGCAAGGCCATCTACCCCACCCGCGAGGCCGCCGAGGCCGCCGCCCGCGAGCTCGAGGAGCTCGGCGCGCGGCAGCTGCGCTCCTACCGCTGCGGCCGCTCCCGCAGCGGGCACTTCCACCTCACCACCGACACCTCGCTCGCCGCCCGCATCCCCGTCCAGCGCCGCCCGCTCTCGGCCTGACCCCCGGGCGGCCCGGTGGGTGATCGCCGGTCCGGGGCCGGACCGGCCGCACCCGGCCGCTCGGGCACCGGACCGGTGATCACGGCCCGCGGCGCGGGTCTCAGCGGGTGACGAGGAGCTCGGGCGTCGTCCGCAGGAAGTGGTTGGGCAGCTCGCGGACCGGACCGGCGAGCCGCAGCCCGGGGTGGGCGCGGGGCAGGGCGGTGAGGGCCAGGACGACCTGGGTGCGGGCGAGGGCGGCGCCGATGCAGACGTGCCGGCCGTGGCCGAAGGTCAGCTGCCTGCGGACCGAGGCCCGACCGGGGGTCATCGAGTGCGGGTCGTCGAAGACGCGGGGGTCGCGGTTGGCCGCACCGAAGGCGACCCACAGCGGGACGCCCGCGGGCAGGTCGACGCCACCGAGCCGGGTGGCGGCGCCGGTGCTGCGGAACAGACCGATCACGGAGGTGTCCACGCGCAGCAGCTCCTCGGCCAGGGCGGCCACGTCGACCGAGCCCTCCCGCAGGGCGGTCCACAGGTCCGGGTCGCGCAGGAGCCGGGCGAGCATGTTGGACAGCGTGCTGACCGTGGTCTCGTGGCCGGCGAACACGACGTTGGCGATGTCGCCGACGAGCTCGTCCTCGGTGAGGTCGTGGGTGCCGTCGCGCCGGCCGGTGACCAGGGTGCGGACGATCCCGTCGTCCAGCGCGTCCGGGTCGCCGGTGACGATCCCGCGGACGTAGGCGTCGAACTCCGCGAACTGCGCGGCCGCGGCGACGTAGGCCCCGTCGGGGAGTCCGGGGACCTGCATGGTCAGGAACGCCCCGGACCAGGCGGAGAAGCGCGGCGCGTCGGAGACGGGCAGGCCGAAGAAGCGGGCGATGGTGCGCGAGGGCAGCGGGCGGACGAACCCGGCGAAGAGGTCGGCGGGGTCGGAGTCCCGGAAGAGCCCGTCGAGGAGCTCGGCGGCGTCCCGCGCGATCAGCGGCTCCATCCGCCGGACCCGCCGGGCGGTGAACGCGGCGGTCATCGGCGACCGCAGCCGCCGGTGGAGCTCGCCGTCGGTCCCGATCAGCGCGCAGGTCCACAGCGGGCGGTCGAGGTCGTACACCGTCCGGGCCTGCGCGGGCAGGTGCCGCGGGAGCCCGTACCCGCCGCCCGACAGGAACCGCTGCGCGTCGCCGAGCACCTCCTCGACCTCGGCGTGGCCGGTGACCGCCCACATGCCGATGGCCGGGACGAACGCCACGGGTCCCTCGCGCTGGAGGTCGGCCAGCACGGCGAAGCGCTCCGCGGCCAGGTCGGGCGAGGTCGGGTCGAAGCGCTCGACGGCGGACGGGGTCGGGGAGGTGGTCGTCATGGCCGCAGCGTAAGTCGAACTGACCAGTGCTACAAGAGGAAGTAGCACTGATCAGTGCTACAACTCGGCACCGTAGGCTCCTCCCGTGGCGGAGACGGGAGAGCCCCCCGACGGGCGCCGGGACCCCCGTGTCGAGCGGTCCCGCGCGAAGGTGCTGACCGCGGCCGCCGCGCTCCTGCGCGAGGTGGGGTTCGCCGAGGTCACCATCGAGCAGATCAGCGAACGGTCCGGGGTGTCGCGCAGCACGATGTACCGCCACTGGACGACGCGGGAGGAGATCCTCCGCGACGCGTTCTCCCACGTCGCCGTCCCCGGCGCCGACGGGGCCGACGGCGGGGCGACCGACCTGCGCGAGGACCTGCGCCGCTACGCCCGCGTCTTCGCCGACGGCCTGGAGAACGCCTGGGGCCGGGCGGCGGCCACCCTGGCGATGACGGCGCTCGACGACCCCGCGCAGCGCGAGGTCATCGCCACCTTCGCCGCCGGCTACGCCCGCGACGTGGCCCTCCTGCTCGCGCGGGCCGGCGAGCGCGGCGAGCCGCTCGCCCCCCACGACCCGGCCGAGGTCGCCGACCGGCTCGTCGCGCCGCTGTTCCACCGCTACCTGTTCCGCCACCTGCCCCTGGACGACGCCTTCGTCACGGCCGCCGCCGACCGGGTCGCCGCCGGCCTCCGACCGGACGCCTGATCCGCCGGGCACGATCGTCGCCCGGGGGCCGGACCGGCCGGACGCGGCCGCCCGCGCACCGGACCGACGATCACCGGTCCCCGGCGCCGGAGGTGCGGTGCGGGCGCCGGACACGGCAGGCTGGGCCCCGCCCACGCCGCCCGCCCGCAGGAGCCCCCCGTGCCGAACCACCCCCGCGCCGGCCAGCCCGCCCGTCCCGAGGACCTCGTCGACGTCGACGCGCTGCTCGCGGCCTACCACGACCGCCGTCCCGACCCGGGCGACCCGGCGCAGCGGGTGGCGTTCGGGACGTCGGGGCACCGGGGGTCCGCGCTGAAGGCGACGTTCAACGACGACCACATCGCCGCCACCAGCCAGGCGATCGTCGAGTACCGCGCGCAGCAGGGCACGGCGGGGCCGCTGTTCGTCGGGCGCGACACCCACGCGCTGTCCGGACCGGCCTGGCGCACGGCGGTGGAGGTGTTCGCGGCCAACGACGTCCACGTGCTCGTCGACGCGGCCGACGGCTACACGCCGACCCCGGCCGTCAGCCACGCGATCCTGCAGCACAACCGGGGCGGGGGCGCCGCCCGCGGCGACGGCGTGGTGATCACCCCGTCGCACAACCCGCCGGCCGACGGCGGCTTCAAGTACAACCCCCCGCACGGCGGCCCGGCCGACTCCGACGCCACCGGGTGGATCGCCGACCGCGCCAACGCGCTGCTGGAGGCGGGGCTGGACGGGGTGCGGCGGCGCTCGGTGCGCCCCGACGAGCTGGGCCGCTACGACTTCCTCGGCGAGTACGTGGCCGACCTGCCCGACGTCGTCGACCTCGACGCGATCCGGGACGCCGGCATCCGGATCGGGGCCGACCCGCTCGGCGGCGCGGCCGTGGCCTACTGGGGGGCGATCGCCGAGCGCCACCGGCTCGACCTGACCGTGGTGAACCCGGACGTCGACCCGGCCTTCGCGTTCATGACGCTGGACCACGACGGGAAGATCCGGATGGACTGCTCCTCGCCGTACGCGATGGCCTCGCTGGTGGAGCGGCGCGGGGAGTACCAGATCGCCACGGGCAACGACGCCGACGCCGACCGGCACGGCATCGTCACCGCCGACGGGCTGATGAACCCCAACCACTTCCTCGCCGTCGCGATCGCGCACCTGTTCGCGCACCGTCCCGGCTGGCCGGCGGGGACGGGCATCGGCAAGACGGCCGTCAGCTCCTCGATGATCGACCGCGTGGCCGCCGACCTGGGCCGCACGCTGGTGGAGACCCCGGTCGGGTTCAAGTGGTTCGTCCCCGGGCTCACCGACGGCACGCTCGGGTTCGGCGGGGAGGAGAGCGCGGGCGCGTCGTTCCTGCGCCGCCGCGGCGGGGTGTGGAGCACCGACAAGGACGGCATCATCCTCGCGCTGCTGGCCTCCGAGATCCTCGCCGTCACCGGGGAGACGCCCAGCGAGCGCTACCGCGACCTGGCGCGCCGCTTCGGCGAGCCCGTCTACGCCCGCACCGACGTCGCCACCACCCCGGAGGCCAAGGCGCGCCTGGGGAAGCTGTCGGCGTCCGACGTCGCCGCCACCGAGCTGGCCGGCGAGCCGATCACCGCCCGGCTCACCGAGGCGCCGGGCAACGGCGCCGCGCTGGGCGGGCTCAAGGTCGTCACCGAGGGCGGCTGGTTCGCCGCGCGCCCGTCCGGCACCGAGGACGTCTACAAGATCTACGCCGAGAGCTTCCGCGACGCCGACCACCTCGCCCGGCTCCAGGAGGAGGCGCGCTCGGTGGTGGACGCCGCGCTGGGCGGCTGACCGGGCCGCTCGCCGGGGCCGCTTGCCGGCGCCGCTACGGTGGCGGTGACCGGTGGTGATCGGTACCGAGGGAGGGGCGCGAGCCGTGGCGGACCGCGACGAGGTCGACGACGACGTGTACGAGCAGCTCGACGCGGGCGACACGCTGGAGACCGGCGGTGCCTACGACCCGCTGGACGAGGGCGTGTCCCCGCCCGAGCGGTCGCGGGGCCTGGACGACTGGGGCACCACCGCGGCGGAGGTGGCCGGGCACGAGAGCCTCGACGCCCGGCTCGCCCGCGAGGTCCCCGACGCCGAGGTCGACCCCGGTGACGGGCTCGGCGACACCGTGGACACCGACGGCGAGCTGCTCGACGAGGAGGTCGGGACGTGGCGCGCCGGGCGGCTGTCCCGGCCCGAGGGCGACCTCGACGGCGAGCTCCTCGGGGTCGACGCCGGCATCGACGGCGCGGGGGCGTCCGCCGAGGAGGCCGCCGTGCACCTGGTCACCGACGACGGCCCCCCGCGGTAGTCGACCGGTCGCGGTGCGCCCGGGGGAGGGCGCCCGGCCGGGGGGTCGGTCACCGGCGGTTAGGCTGCCGGCGCCGGAGGGGGAGGGTCGCGTGGCGCAGATGTTCGGGCCGTACCGGCTCGACGGGTTGCTGGGCAAGGGCGGGATGGGCGAGGTCCACCGCGCCTACGACACCGAGCAGGACCGCTCCGTCGCGCTCAAGGTGCTGCCGGCCGCGCTGTCGGCCGACCCGGAGTTCCGGGAGCGCTTCCGGCGGGAGGCGAAGGTCGCCTCGCAGCTGACCGACCCGCACGTCGTGCCGATCCACCGGCACGGCGAGATCGGCGGCCAGCTGTTCCTGGACATGCGCCTGGTCGACGGCGAGGACCTCGCCGCCGTGCTGCGCCGCGGGCCGCTCGCGCCCGAGGCGGCCGTGCGGATGGTGGAGCAGGTGGCGAGCGCGCTGGACGCGGCGCACGACGCGGGGCTGGTGCACCGCGACGTCAAGCCGTCCAACGTCTTCCTCACCCGCGCCCGGCCCGGGTCGCCCCGCTTCGCCTACCTCGGCGACTTCGGCATCGCCCGCGAGAGCGCCGGGCCGCAGCTCACCGCCACCGGCGTCACGCTGGGCACGCTCGACTACATGGCCCCCGAGCGGTTCACCGGCGGCGTCGTGGACGCCCGCTCGGACGTCTACGCGCTGGCCTGCCTGCTGCACGAGGCCCTCACCGGCAGCTCCCCGTTCGACGGCGACACCCTGCCCCGGCTCATGCACGCCCACCTGGTGCTGCCGCCGCCCCGGCCGTCGGTGCGGCCCGGGGTCCCGCCCGCGTTCGACGCCGTCGTCGCCCGCGGGATGGCGAAGGACCCCGCCCAGCGCTTCGGCACGGCCGGCGCGCTCGCCGCCGCCGCCCGGGCCGCGCTGCACGTCCCGGCCGGGGCCCCGAGCGACCCGCGGGTCGCCTTCCCCGCCCCGCCCGGCGAGCAGCTGCGCTGGGACGTCCCGGGCGGGACCGCCCACGTCGACCGCTGGCTGGTCTCGCCGGGGCAGCGCTACGCGGCGGGGGCGTCGCTGCTGCTGCTGCGGCTGGACACCGGGGCGACATGGCCGCTGGCCGACGACCGCCCGGGCGTGCTCGTCGCGCCGCTGGCCCAACCGGGTTCGGTGGTCCGGTCCGGGCAGCCGGTGGCCGTCACCTCCCGGGACGCCGCGCCGGTGGCCCCGGCCCCCGCGCCGCCGTCGGCCCCCCGCCCGGCGCTGTCCGGACCGACCCCGACCCCGGCGCTGGTCCGCCGCCCGCCGCGCCCGCGGTCGCTGGTCCTGATCGCCCTGGCCACGGTGCTGCTGTCGGTGCTCCTGGCGCTCATCGACGTCGGGGTGGCCGGGGGCGTCGCCTTCCTCGCGGTCACCGCGGCGCTGTCGCTCGCGCTGTGGAACGTCCGGCCGCTGCCGCTCCCGCGCGCCGCGGCGGTCGTCTGCGTGGTGGTCGGCGTGCCGTTCGCGGCGTGCGCGGCGCTGCTGCTGATCGTCATCGGGATCGCCGCCACCGACTCGGCCAACGAGGAGCTGACCCCCGCCGCCGTGCCCGGGCTGATCGCGGTGACCGTGCTGGCGGTCGCGCTGTGGGTCGCGAGCCTGTGGCGGCGGCGCCGCGTCGTGGCGTCCGGCTCGTCCTGACCCGCGCCGACCCGACCGACCGGCGCCCGGTCCTCAGGCGCGCCGGCTGCGGGCGTCGCACTCCACGCGCGGGCCGGCCGGGACGCCCCCGGGCCGGTGGGCGGGGCGGCGGGGCAGCTCCGGGGCGGACGCGCCGGCGCGGGCCAGGGCGCGCAGCGCCAGCTCCCGGTGCCGCGGCTCCTCGGTGCGGGCCAGGAAGCGCATGAGCTCCTGCGCGGCGACGCGGGCGGGCCGCGCGTCCACCCACGCGGCGAGCTCGGCGTCGGCGACGGCCGGGCGGGCCGCGGCCATCCGCACGCACACGTACTCGACGTCCTCGCCGGCGAGCTCCCCGACCAGCGGGGCGTCCACGCCGTCGTCGACGAGCATCTCGCGCACCGCCCACAGCCCGATCGGGGTGAGCGCCACCCACGTCGGGTCGGGGTCGTCGCGCCCGGCGAGCGCGGACAGCTCCTCGTGGTCGTCGGTGTCGAGGCTCTCCGACAGCGTGACCGCGCCGAGCAGCTCGCACGCGTCCAGCAGCGCCGTGACGTCGCGGCGCCACAGCCGCTGCTCGACGTCCCCGGCGAGGTCGTCGACGACGCAGCCCATCCGCTCGTTGACGGCGTCGCGCACCGCCCGGTGGAACCGCTCGACGGGCACGGCCGCCCCGCCGGCCGCGTACAGCAGCCGCAGGAGCACCGGGAACGCCTCGCCCAGGCTCATCCCGAACAGCGACGGCGCCCCGAACACGTTCGACCCGCCGAAGTGCTCGCCGATGCGCCCGACGGCCTCGAAGGCCCGCCGCCACATCTCGATGGGCCGCGACAGCAGCGGGGCCGAGCCCTTGACCTGCACCAGCCGCCCGTCCACGACGCGCACGAACCGGGCCTGCCGGGCCCAGGACAGCAGCAGGCTGATCTCGGGCAGGTCCTCGCTGGTGCGGGCGCGGGCGCGGGAGAAGTGGTCGAGGTCCAGCGCCTCGGCGACGGCGCGGGCGTCGCCGAGCAGCAGCCGGCCCTCCCGGGTCACGGCGCGCCCGGCGCGCACCCAGCGGGTGAACCCGCGCAGCCGGGCCAGCGCCATCGACGAGTCGGCCGCGGCCAGCAGCTCGGCGGCGCCGGGGAGCAGCACGGGCGGCAGCGGCCGCGGCGCCGGTTCGGGGGGCGCGGCGCGGTGCCGGCGGGTGATCTCGGCCAGGGCGGCGCGGTCGACCGCCAGCTCGCCGCGGTGCACCCGGTCGAGGAACACGGCGACGGCGCCCGGGTCGTGCGTGGGCACGCCGTGGCGCAGCATCTGCACCGCCCAGAACGTCCCGAGGTCGTGGTTGCGCTCGTCGTCCAGTGCGTCGTGCAGCGCCGGGGTGGAGTCGACCACCTGGTCGTGCAGCTCGGTGGCGGTGGCCGACTGCGGGTCGAGCCAGTCGCGCTCGGCGAGGAACCCGATGACGGCGTGCAGCGCGGTCGGGACGGCGTCGCGCTCGTCGTCGCGCAGGGCGACGGTGCGGGGGAACCACACGGCCAGCGCGTCCGCGACGTGGGCGCGGGTCCAGTGCCCGAGCCGCCCGTCGACGGAGTGCTTGTGGTCCAGCACCGCCGCCACCAGCGCGGACTCGGCCTCCAGGCCGCGCCGCCGGGCCCAGGCGACGACGAGGAGCCGCAGCCGGTCGCGGGCCGCGGCGTAGGACTCGGTGTCCTCAGGGTCGAAGACGAGGCGCATCGCCGTCCACCCTGACATCCGCCGGCCGGACCCGTTCGGGGGGGTGGGGTCGCTCTAGCGGCGCCGCGGGGCCCGGGCGGAGTGGACCACGGCGGGCGGCAGGTTGCGCCGGACGACCGGTCCCACCCGGACGTCGGCGAAGTGCGCGCGGAGGTCGGCGAGCTGGCGGCGGGCGGGCGGGAGCCGGCGGGTGGCGGCGTAGGCGAACTGGGTGAACACGCCGGTGGGGGCCAGCGCGGCGGCGATGAGCGCGTGCAGGTCGGTGCCCGCGTAGGCCACCCACGGCAGGCCGCTGACGACCGCGTCGACCGCGCCGGCGCCGCGCTCGCGCAGCAGCGCGGGCAGCTCGCGCGCGTCGGCCCGGACGACCTCGACGGCCGGGTACCGGTCGGCGAGCAGGGCCGCCCACTCCGCGTTGAGCTCCACGGCCAGGTGCCGGCCGGTCCCGCCCAGCCGCTCCTGGACGGCGCGGGTGAACGCGCCCGTGCCGGGACCGAGCTCGACGACCACGGCGCCCGGAGCGACGTCGGCCGTCATCGCGGCGGCCAGCGCCGGCGAGCTCGGGGCCACGGCGGCGGTGTGCAGGGGGTCGCGGGCGAAGGCGCGCAGGAAGCGGGCGGTGTCGCGCACGCGGTCCACCGTAGCGAGGGGGGTTCCGCCGACCCGGCCGGACATCTACCGTCACGTGTGTCAGCCGTCACAGACCGAGGGGAGCCTGCGTGCACCCGCACCGCCTCGAACAGCTCGTCGCCTCCGTGCCCGAGGGCATCACGGCGGAGCAGCGGACCGCGCTGCTCGCCCACGTCCGCGCCTCCGACGGGTGCCGCACCCGCGTCGCGCGCCTCCGCGACGACCTGCGGCGCGCGCTGGCCTCCGACGGGGACCGCGCGCTGGAGCTCGCGTGCGAGCTCGACGCCCTCGAACGCGTGCAGCAGCGCGTCGACGGGTGGCTCTGCGGGCTGGTGGACGACCTGACCCGCACCCGCGAGGCGGCCCGCTACAACGACGGCGTCCCGGCCTGACGCGGGGCGCCCCGTCCGGCGGGTCGGGGCGCCGGCCGCGGGTGCGCCGCCGGCGTGGTGGGATGGCGGCCGGTCGGCGGGAGGAGCGGGTGTGCGCGCGGTGCAGGTGGTGTCCCTGGACGGGCCGTCGGCGGTCGGGGTGCGGGACGTCCCGGAGCCCGGGCGGGGGCCGGACCAGGTGCTCGTCGACGTCGCGGCCGTGGGGCTGAACTTCCCCGACGTGCTGCAGACGCGCGGGCTCTACCAGTACCGGCCCGACCCGCCGTTCACGCTCGGGTCGGAGTTCGCCGGGGTGGTGCGGGAGGCGCCGGACGGCGCTCCCGTGCGGCCGGGCGACCGGGTGGCCGGGTTCGGCATGGGCGGCGGGGCGGCCGAGGTGGCGGCGGTGCACGTCGACCACGTGCTGCCCCTGCCCGACGGCCTCGACCTCGTCGAGGCTGCGTGCCTGCCGATGAACTACCTGACCGCCCACTTCGCGCTGCTGCGCCGCGGCCGCCTGGAGGCGGGGCAGCGGGTGCTCGTCCAAGGCGCCGCGGGCGGGGTCGGCACGGCCTGCACCCAGCTCGCCGTCGCGCTCGGGGCGCACGTCGTCGCCGTCGTCTCCACCGAGGAGAAGGCCGCGGTGGCCCGCGCGGCCGGCGCGCACGAGACCGTGCCCGTCGAGGGCTTCCGCGACGCGGTCAAGGCGCTCGGGCCCGTCGACCTCGTCGTCGACCCGGTGGGCGGGGACCGCTTCACCGACTCCCTGCGCTGCCTCGCCCCCGAGGGCCGGCTGCTCGTCATCGGCTTCACCGCGGGCGACATCCCCGTCGTGAAGGTCAACCGGCTGCTGCTGAACAACGTCGACGTCGTCGGCGTCGGCTGGGGCGCGTTCGCGCTGGCCCGGCCCGGGTTCGTCGCGCAGCAGTGGGCCGACCTGCTGCCGCACCTCACCGCGGGCCGGCTCACCCCGCTGGTCAGCGGGCGCTACCCGCTGGACCGCGCGGCCGACGCCCTGGGCGTGATCGACGACCGCGCGGTGACGGGCAAGGTCGTGCTGGAGGTCTAGGGCCGCTCCCGGCCGGGTCCGGTCGCGCTGGAGCCGGTGGGCCGCGGCTCGGGCGTCCCGACCTCCTCGGGGGCGGGTCCGGGCGCCCCGGTCCCGGCCGCCGCCGAGGCGCGCTTGACCGACAGCCGGAAGTCGCCGCCGTAGGCCCGCGTGCCGTACTCGACGGCCTGCCCGACGGCCTCCTGGCTGCGCACGTGCCGCTGCATGAGCGGGTCGTGGCGCAGGTCCCGGCTGAGCGCGACGCAGAGCAGCACCATCACCAGCGCGAACGGCGCCGCCATGATGATCGTGATGCTCTGGATGCCGGACAGGGCCTCGCCGGCCTCGTCCCCGTCGCCGCCGGCGAGCAGCATGACGATCGCGATGCCGCCCATCACCACGCCCCAGAACACGACCACCCAGCGGGACGGGTGGATCGAGCCGCGCTGGGACAGGGTGCCCATCACGACCGAGGCGGCGTCGGCGCCGGAGACGAAGAAGATCGCGATGAGCACCATGGCCAGCACGGACAGCGCCGCGCCCAGCGGCATCGTCGCCAGCAGCCCGAACAGCTGCCCCTCGGTGGACTGCGCGGCCAGGCCGGTCGCGCCGGTCGGGTCGACGGCCCGCTGCGCGTCGATGGCCGCCCCGCCGAAGATCGCGAACCAGACCAGGCTCACCGCGCTCGGGATGAGGATGACGCCGGTGACGAACTGGCGGATCGTGCGGCCGCGGCTGATGCGGGCGATGAACATGCCGACGAACGGGGTCCAGGAGATCCACCAGGCCCAGTAGAAGACGGTCCAGCCGGCCAGCCACCCGCCGGTGGCGTCGCCGCCGGTGGCGGCGGTGCGGGCGGCCATCTCCGAGAGGTTGCCGACGTAGTCGCCGATGGCCTGGGGGATCAGGTTGAGGATCAGCACGGTCGGGCCGCCGACGAAGACGACGAGCGCGAGCACGGCGGCCAGCACCATGTTGATGTTCGACAGCCACTGGATGCCCTTGGCGATCCCGGTGACGGCGGAGCAGACGAACGCGACCGTCAGCACGGCGATGATCCCGACGAGCAGCGGCTTGCCGGCCGCCGGGATGCCGTTGATCTCCAGCCCGGCGCCGATCTGCAGCGCGCCCAGGCCGAGCGAGGCGGCCGAGCCGAACAGGGTCGCGAAGATCGCCAGGATGTCGATCGCGCGGCCGAGCGGGCCCTGCGTGCGCCGCTCGCCCAGCAGCGGCGCGAACGCCGAGCTGATCAGCTGCGGGCGGCCCCGGCGGAAGGTGGAGTAGGCGATGGCCAGCCCGACGACGGCGTAGATCGCCCACGGGTGCAGCGTCCAGTGGAACAGCGTCGTGGCCATCGCGACGTCCAGCGCGGCCGGGTCGCCCGCCGCCACCGTGCCCGGCGGGGGCGAGGTGAAGTGCGACAGCGGCTCGGCCACGCCGTAGAAGATCAGCCCGATGCCCATGCCGGCGGAGAACATCATCGCGATCCACGAGACCGTCCGGAACTCCGGGCCCTCGTCGTCGCGGCCGAGCGGGATCGTGCCGAACCGGCTGAACGCGAGGTAGAGCGCGAACACCACGAACCCGCTGGCGGCGAGCACGAACGCCCACCCGCCGAGGTCGACCAGCCCGCCCAGCACCTCGGTCGCGACCGTGCTGAGCGTGTCGGCCGAGGCGATCCCCCAGGCGAGGAAGGCGACGACCAGCGCGGCCGCCACGCCGAACACCACCCGGTCGACCGGGCTGCTGCCCCGCCCGGCGGTGGCCGCCGAGCGCGGCGGTTCCGTCGCGGCACCGTCCCGCGGCGCGTCCTGCATCGTCATGTCGTCCCCCTGACGAGTCGGCGTCCGCGCCACGATCCGCGTGCGACCCCGGGCGCGTCAACGGGGAGCGGTCGCCGCGCGCCCGCCACCGGCCTCCACCGCGCTCGAGTCCCGCCCCCACCCGGCGAGTTCCGCACCGACGCTCGGCGAGTCCCGCACCGACGCCCGGCGAGTCCCGCGTCCGAGCGCGGTGAGTTCCGCGTTCGCGCCCACCGTGTCCGCGCTGCCCGCCGCACGATCGTGATCCGGTGCGCGTAACGGCCCTCGTTGCGTCGGTCGCGCACATCCGGGAGCGATCACCGAGCGGGACGCGGGTGGGGACCCTCCGTCGGCCGTGTCGCCCACGACGGGTGGGTGGGCACGGGTGCGCCGCACACCGGGCTCGGACGCGGGACTCGCCGGGCTCGGACGCAGGACTCGCCGCGCTCGGCCGCGGAACTCACCGCGCGGCGGTGCGGGACTCGCGGGCGTCAGTGCGGGACCCCGGCGGGAGCGGTCCTAGCCTCGCGGCGTGCAACGGCGGCGGGGGAGCCGGTCACTACCGGGCATGACCAGACCGCAGGCCGCCGCGCCGGCGCCGCCGGGCTCCGACGCGGCCCTCTGGCGGGCCGCGCAGGACGGCGACCGCGACGCCTTCACCGCGCTCTACCACCGCCACGCCGACGCCGTGTGGAACCACGCCCGCCGGCTGACGGCCTCGCGCAGCGCGGCGGAGGACGTGCTCGCGGCGACCTTCCTCGCGGCCTGGCGCCGCCGCGGCGAGGTCGCCTTCGACGCCGTCACCGCCCGCCCGTGGCTGCTCGCCGTGGCCGCCAACGAGGTGCGGACGCACTGGCGCCGCAACCAGCGCCAGCAGCGCGTGGCGTGGCGCGTCGGTCCGCCGCCGGACGTCCACGACCACGCCGACGGCGTCGTCGCCTCCCTCGACGGCCGACGCCGCGTCCACGCCGTCCTCGCCGCGATCCAGGACCTCCCCGCGGGTCAGCGCGACGCGGTCGCCCTGTGCCTGGTCGGGGAGGTCAGCCCCGCGGAGGCCGCGGTGGCGCTCGGCGTCAGCGAGGCCACGGTCCGGTCCCGCATCCACCGCGCCCGGCTGCGCCTGCGCGCGGCCCTCGGAGAGGAGCCCACGTGACGCTCGACCTCCCGGGCCGCGTCCCGCTGCCCGACGACGTGCGACGGCGCGCGCTCGACGCGGTGCTCGCCGGGCTCGACGACGCCCCGCCGCGACGGCGCACCGCCCTGCCCCTGCTGGCCGCCGCGGTCGCGGCCGTCCTCGTCGTGTCGATCACCGTCACCGTCGGCCTGGCCGGCCGTCCGGCGGCCCCGGCCGCGGCGCCCCTCCCGCCCCCCGCGACCGCGGCCCCGGCCCTGCCGGTCACCCCGCTGTCCCCGACCCCGCTCACCGACGCCGAGCGCTGCGCCGCCGTGGCCCGCGACCTGCCGGGTACCGACCCGCGCGCCGCCGAGGAGACCAGCGTCACCGGCTCCTTCCCCCTGGGCAGCGACCGGGTGCTCGTCCTCGACGACGCGATCGCGTGCCTCGCCACCCCGGACACCGTCGCCGTCACCGCGCCCGACGGCACGCCGGCCGGCGGGGTGACGGTGTCGCGGCTCGGCCCCGCCCTCGTGGTCCTGCACAACCCGGACCTGCTCCCGGTGGAGGTGGCCGAGGTGCCCGAGGTCACCGTCGTGGGCGAGCCCGGGGCTCCGGTGCGCCTGGTGCTGCTGTCCGACCCCGGCGCGGCGGCCGAGGTCCGGCTGGCGGTGGCGGGGTCCTCCGCCGGCCCGCTGCCCGAGCCGGCGCCGCCCGCCGCGGTCGTGCGCGACCGCGACCTGCCCGCGCGCCCGGCCGGCACGGTCGACGACGCCGACCTCGACTCCTGCCTGGCCACCCGCGGGCCCTGGCAGGACACCCGCGGCGAGCTGTTCCTGCCCGTGCTGCGCCACCAGCCGGGCGGCGGCCGGCCCCCGGTGCTGCTGGCCCGCATCGACGACCGGTACGCGGGGATCTGCACGCTGCGCCCGGACGGGTCGACGTTCGTGGTGATCCCGCTCGACCTCGCCGAGACCGTGCAGACCGCGCCGGGCGGGGACTGGTCCGTCGCGCTGCTGGCCCTGCCCGACGGCACGCGGTCCGCCTCCGTCGACGGGGACCCGTGCTCGCTGGGCGGGGGCCTCGCGCTCTGCACCGGGGTGGACGAGGGCGCCGCGGTGCTCGTCGAGGGTCCGGACGGCCCGACGGAGGTCGTCCTGCCCGCGCCGTGATCCGTCACTGCCCCGCCTCGTGCGCGCGCAGGGGTGTTAGAACACTCCTGCGCGCGCACGGGCCGCGCAGCGGCGGGAGGGTGGACGCGTGGACGACCGCGTGCTGCGGGACATCGAGGAGCGGGTGCTGTGGCTGGCCACGGCGGTCGTGCACCACGCCAACCGCGTGCGGCCCAACCCGGGCGGGCTGAAGGTCGGCGGGCACCAGGCGTCGAGCGCGTCGATGACGACGATCATGACCGCGCTGTGGTTCGAGCACCTGCGCCGCGAGGACCGGGTGTCGGTCAAGCCGCACGCCTCGCCGGTGCTGCACGCGATCAACCACCTGCTCGGCGAGCTGGACGCCCGGTACCTGCCCACCCTGCGGGAGTTCGGCGGGCTGCAGAGCTACCCGAGCCGGGCCAAGGACCCCGACCCCGTCGACTACTCGACCGGCTCGGTCGGCATCGGGGCCACCGCCCCGATCTGGGGGGCGCTCGCGCGCCGCTACGTCGGGGCGGGGGAGGGCCGGCAGTACTCCCTGGTCGGCGACGCCGAGCTCGACGAGGGCGCGGTGTGGGAGGCGGTCCTCGACCCGATGGTGGCCGAGCTCGGCGAGGTGGTGTGGATCGTCGACCTCAACCGGCAGAGCCTCGACCGGGTCGTGCCGGACATCGGGGCCACGCGGCTGCAGGGCATGTTCGCCGCCGCGGGCTGGCAGGTGCTCACCGTCAAGTACGGCGACCTGCTGGAGGAGCTGTTCACCCGCCCCGGCGGCGACGCGCTGCGCCGGCGCATCGACGAGATGCCCAACCCCGAGTACCAGCGGCTGCTGCGCTGCACCCCCGCCCAGCTGCGCGAGCGGATCCCCGCGGGCGACGACGGGCTGGCCGAGCTCGTCGGGTCCCTCGACGACGCCGTGCTGCACGCCGCGATCCGCAACCTCGGCGGGCACGACGTCGCCGCGCTGCGCCACGCCTTCGCCGCCATCGACGACACCCGGCCCACGGTCGTCTTCGCGTACACGATCAAGGGTCGCGGCCTGGCGATGGAGGGGCACCCGCAGAACCACTCGGCCCTGCTGACGGCCGCGCAGTTCGCCGAGCTCGCGGAGCGGGTCGGCACCGACCCCGACGACCCGTGGGCCCCCCTGCCCGACGGGCCGGCGGCCCGGCACTGCGCGGCGGTGGCGCAGCGGCTGCACCGCGACCCGCCGCCCGTCGCCCCGGTGCCCGACCTGCCGACCGACATCGGCCGCACGCCCGCCGGCACCGCCACCACGCAGGCCGCGCTGGGCCGGGCGCTGCTCGACCTCACCCGCGCCGCACCCGAAGCGGCGGCGCGGGTGGTGACGCTCTGCCCGGACGTGAGCTCGTCGACCAACCTGGGCGGCTGGGTGAACAAGGTCGGGGTGTGGGCGGCCCGGGAGCGGGTGGACTGGTTCGCCGACGACCCCGAGACGATCCTGCACTGGCGCGAGCGGCCCGACGGGCAGCACCTGGAGCTGGGCATCGCCGAGACCAACCTCGTCGGGCTGCTCGGCGAGCTGGGCGCCACCTGGAGCCGGTGGGGCGCGCCGCTGCTGCCGATCGGGGTGCTCTACGACCCGTTCGTCGAGCGGGCGCTGGAGCCGTGGTCGTTCGGCGTCTACGCCGGCGGCCAGTCGATCCTGGTCGGCACGCCGTCCGGGGTGGCGCTGGCGCCCGAGGGCGGGGCGCACCAGTCGATCACCACGCCGTCGGTGGGGCTGGAGCAGCCCGGTGTCACCGCCTACGACCCGGCCTTCGCCCTCGACGTCGAGTGGACCCTGCTCGCGTCGCTGGCCCGGCTCGGCCGCGCGGGAGGCGGCTCGGCCTACCTGCGCCTGTCCACCCGGCCGGTCGACCAGACCCTCGCCGCGGTCCCGACCGACCCGGCCGCGCGCGAGCGGCGCCGCCGCCAGGTCGTCGCCGGCGCCTACCGGCTGCGCACCGCGCGGAGCGCGGGCGGCGCGCGCACCGACGCGGCCCCGACCGTCACGATCGCGGCCGTCGGCGCCGTCGTGCCCGAGGCCCTGGCCGCCGCCGAGCGGCTCGACGCGCTCGGCCACCCGTGCGACGTCGTGGTCGTCACCAGTCCCGGGCTGGTGTTCGAGGCCGGGCAGGCCCGGGCCGGGCGGGGGCCGGGGGAGAGCTGGATCCTCGACGCGGCCCTGCCCGCCGCCCGGGCGACGCCGCTGGTCACCGTGCTCGACGGGCACCCGCACACGCTGGCGTTCCTCGCCGGGATCCACCGCGTGCCCGCCGCGCACCTGGGCGTGACGCGGTTCGGGCAGTCCGGCGACCTCGCGTCGGTGTTCCGCCACCACGGCCTGGACGCCGACAGCCTCGTCGGCGCCGCCCTGGACCTGGTCGACTGAGCGGGCCGCTCAGACGACGTCCGCGCCGATCGCGTTGCGCATCCGCTTGAGCAGCGCCATCTGGTCGCGGTCGAGCGGGACCGGCGCGGCCGGGCCGATCCGGCCCTCGGTGGTGTGCAGCGGGATGTCGGCCCCGCCGTCCGCGGCCACCCGCGCCATCGCCCAGCGCGGGAACACGCGCTCCCCGGGGGTCTCCTCCGCCACGACGAGGACCTCGTCGTGGCGCTCGTCGCGGCGGATGCGGTCGAACAGCGCCCGCACCCGGCCCTCCTCCCCCTCCAGCGTCTGCACGAAGTAGTGGTCGGTGATCAGCAGCGCCCCGGTCACCCCCAGCTCCCTGTTGTTCCTCCGGGACGCGACGAAGATCGAGGCCAGCACCTCCCGGCGCTGCTCGGCCGGGATGCGGCTGTGGCTGCGGTAGGTGAGCCGGAACGTCGGGGCGGGGGGACTGGCCTCGGTCATCGCGCTGCTCCTCGCTCGGCTGGTCGCCGGACGGTAGCGGCGGGCCGCGGCGGTCGGCGTCTCATCGTGCGACGCGGGGCGGGCCGGTCCCGCTCACCGCGGTCGCGGGCGGCTCCGCAGCTGCGCCTCCACGGCGTCGAGCACCTGCAGGTGGCGGTGCAGCTGACCGATCAGGACGAGCACCTGCGCCCGGTGGACGCGCACGATGCGCAGCGCCTGGGCGGTGCGCTCGGCGTGGTGGTGCTCCGTGAGGTCCTGCAGGACGGCCACGGGCATGCCGGTGGCCCGCAGGGCCCGCAGCACGGTGATCCACTGCAGGTTGGCGGGGCTGAACCGGCGGCGGCCGCTGCTGCCCCGGGCGACACCGGGGAGGAGTCCGACGCGCTCGTACCATCGCAGGGTGTGGGCCGGCACCCCGGTGAGCCGGGCGGCGTCGCGGGTGCTGAGACCGTCCTCCCGGTCGGGGTCCTCGCGGGGTTCGGCGGGGGGCGGGTCCGGACGGGCGAGGACGTGGGGGGTGGTCATGCCGGCTTCCTCGAGGATCGTCGCGACGCCCGGCGGCGGTGGCGGGCCGGCGTGGGTGGGACGCGCACTCCATTAACTCGCACGGGTGGGGGAGGGGCAACGGGATCGGCGCGCGCACCCGGGTGGGGGGACACCCCGGCCGCGGGACGACACGCCGACCAGCGGCGACATCGGGCGCCGGAGCGGTCGGCCGAGCTCAGCCCCCGGTGGGGATCCCACTGTGCGGACCGCGCACCGCACCGGCGAGCCAGGCGAGCAGCCCGACGCCGGCGAAGGCGCCGCCGACGACGCACGTGCCCGGCCAGCCCAGGGCGGCGTAGGCGGCGACCGACAGCGCGCTGCCGAGCGTGCCCGCGACGAAGTACGAGGTCATGTAGGCGGTGTTCAGGCGGCTGCGGGCGTCGGGGCGCAGCGGCAGGATCTGGCTCTGGTTGGTGATGTGGGTGCCCTGGACCCCCAGGTCCATGAGCACGGCGCCCGCGGCCAGGGCCACCAGCGAGAGCTCGCCGAACCCGAGCAGCGCGAACGAGACGGCGGTGAGCAGCAGGAAGGCACCGGTGGCCGGGCGGGCGAGACCGCGGTCCGCCAACCGGCCCGCGGACCGGGCCGCCACGGCGCCGAGCGCCCCGAACAGGGCGAAGGCACCGATCGCCGCCTCGTCCCACCCGTAGGGCTCGCTCGCCAGCAGGAAGCCGGCGCTGGACCAGAACGCGCTGAACGCCCCGAAGGTGGCGGCGCCGTAGAGCATGCGCGCGCGGAGGACGGGTTCGGTCCGCACCAGCGCGCCCACCGACGCGAGCAGGGCGCCGTAGCCCGTGCGGGCGGTGGGCGCGACGCGGGGCAGCTCGCGCCACAGCACGACGCCGACGGCGGCCGTGAGCGCGGCGGCGAGCGCGAACACCGTCCGCCAGCCGGCCAGGCCGGCCACCACCCCGGCGACGGTGCGCGCGAGCAGGATCCCCAGCAGCAGCCCCGTCATCACGGTGGCGACCGCGCGGGCCTGCTGACCGGGGGCGCTGACGACCGCGGCGAAGGGCACCAGCACCTGGACGGCGACCGACGTCAGCCCGACCAGGGCCGCGGCCGCGCCGAACAGCCCGATCGACGGGGCCGACGCCATCGCGACGAGGCCGACGACGGCGCCGCCGAGCAGGACGGCGAGGAGCCGGCGCCGCTCGACCAGGTCCCCCAGCGGCACGATCAGCGCGAGACCGACCGCGTACGCCCCCTGGGTCACCGCGAGCACCGCCCCGACCGGGGACGACGACACGGCGAACTCGCGGGCCAGCACGTCCACCAGGGGCTGGGCGTAGTAGAGGTTCGCGATCACCGCTCCGGTGGTCACCGACATCGTGACCAGCGCGCGGCGCGGGGTCGCGGCGGTGCGGGCCGGGTCGGTCCTGGGACTCGTCACGTCCCGCGACACTAGGGCGGCCCCGGCGCGGGGCGACAGCGCCGCGAGCGGGGGTGGCGACCCGGTGTGCCCGGACGGCCACCCCCGCGCGGCGCGCCCGCGGGCGGCCCGCCGGCCCCGCCGGACGCGCGCCCGGCGCGGGCCCCCCGAACATCCCGCTGATGCCGCGCCGCCGTCCTCCCTAGCTTTCGTCGTGTCCGGACGCCGTCGACCGGAACCGCCCGACGACCCGCAGGACCGACAGGAGACCCGCGCATGCTGGAGCAGTTCCTCGCCCGACTGGCGTCCTTCGCCGAGGCCGACGCCGTGGTGCAGGACGGGACGACGCACAGCTACGCCGACCTCGTCGCCCTCGTCGCGACCTGGGACGCGGTGCTCGACGCCCACGACGTCCGCGCCGGTGAGGTCGTCACCCTGGAGGGCCCGCACTCGGCGAACGCCTGCGCCGGCCTGCTCGCCCTCGCCCGGCGCGGCGCGATCGTCGTGCCGCTGGCGGCGCTGCCGCCGGCCAAGCGGGCCGAGTTCCTCGAGGTCGCCCGGGTCGAGCGGGTGATCGAGGTCGCCGACGACCCGGTGCCGCGGCGGACCGGCGTCCGCGCCGAGCACGAGCTCTACGACCGCCTGCGGGAGGCCGGCGTCCCCGGGCTGGTCCTGTTCAGCTCGGGCACGACCGGACGCAGCAAGGCCACGGTGCTCGACCTGGCCCGCGTCGTCGCGCGCTACCCCGAGCCGAAGCACCCCCGGCGCATCCTCGGCTTCCTCAACCTCGACCACATCGGCGGCATCAACACCGTCCTGCACACCCTCAGCCAGGGCGGCGCCGTCGTCACCGTGGCCGAGCGCAGCCCGGACGGGGTGTTCGCCGCCGTCGCCCGCCACCGCGTCGAGATCCTGCCGACCACCCCGACCTTCCTCAACATGGTGCTGATCGCCGGCGCGCACCGCACCCACGACGTCTCCAGCCTGCGCACCGTCACCTACGGCACCGAGCCCATGCCGCAGCGCACCCTGCGCCGCCTGGCCGCCGAGCTGCCCGGCGTCACGCTCAAGCAGACCTACGGGCTCTCCGAGCTGGGCATCCTGCCGACCCGCTCCCGCGGGGACGACACGCTGTGGGTGCAGCTGGGGCGCACCGCCGGCTTCGACCACAAGGTCGTGGACGGGACGCTGCGCATCCGCTCGGAGATGGCCATGCTCGGCTACCTCAACGCCCCGGCCCCCTTCGACGAGGAGGGCTGGTTCGACACCGGCGACCTCGTGGACGTCGACGGCGACTGGGTCCGGATCCTCGGGCGCCGCTCGGAGATCATCAACGTGGGCGGGGAGAAGGTCTACCCCAGCGAGGTCGAGAACGTCCTGCTGGAGATGCCGAACGTCGCCGAGGTCGCCGTCAGCGGGCGGCCCAGCCCGCTGATCGGCCACGTCGTCACGGCGCGGGTGCAGCTGCGCGAGCCCGAGGACGCGCGCGAGCTCGCCCGCCGCGTGCGCGAGTTCTGCCGCGGGCGCCTGGAGCCGTTCAAGATCCCCGTGGCGGTGACGGTCGCCGAGGGGCCGCAGCACTCCGACCGCTTCAAGAAGATCCGGGTGCCGTGATGGGGCGGCAGCGGGTGGCGGTGGTGAGCGGCGGCAGCCGCGGCCTCGGCGCGCGGCTGGTGGCGCGGCTGCTCGACGACGACTGGTGCGTCGCGACGTTCAGCCGCACCCCGAGCGCGGCGGTGGAGGAGCTCGGGCGCGCCCACCCCGACCGGTTCGCGTGGACGGCGGCCGACCTCGCCGACGCCCCGGCCCTGCGGGAGGTCGCCACCGGCGCGGTGCGCCGCTTCGGCGGGATCGACCTGCTGGTCAACAACGCCGCCGTGCTGCGCCAGGAGCTGTTCCTCACCGTGTCCGCCCGGCGGGTCACCGAGCTCGTGACGGCCAACCTGGTGGCCCCGATCCTGCTCACCCAGGCCTGCGCCCGGGCGATGAGCGCGCGGGGCGGCGGCCAGGTGGTCAACGTGTCGTCGATCAACGCCGTCCGCGGCCACCGCGGCGTCGCCGTCTACTCCGCCACCAAGGCGGGCCTCGACGGGTTGGGCCGGGCGCTCGCCCGCGAGCTGGGCCCGATGGGCATCCGCGTCAACTCCGTCGTGCCCGGCTTCTTCGACAGCGACATGACCGCCGGCGTCACCGACGGGAACCGCGACAAGATCGCCCGGCGCACCCCGCTGGGCCGCCTGGGCACCGTCGACGAGGTCGTCGACACCGTGCTGTTCGTCATCTCACCCGGATCGTCGTTCCTGACCGGACAGACGATCGTCGTCGATGGAGGAATCACATGCTGACCGACCCGACCGCCGTGGTGGTGCGCGAGATCCGCGCCCTGCTGGCGGAGATCGAGCGCGACCCCGTGGAGCTCGACCGGTCCGACCGGCTCGACGACATCGGGCTGGACTCGCTGCGGCTCGCCCGCCTCATGATCGCCCTGGAGACCGAGCTGGGGGTGGACCCGTTCGGCGAGGAGGCCGCCGAGGCCGCGGGCACCGAGCCCGTCGACGTCTTCGACGTGCACACCGTCGGCGAGCTCGTCGACGCCTACGCCGGGGCGCTGGAGCGCACGGCCGTCGGCGCGGCGGGATGAGCGCGCGGGAGACCGGGCCGCAGTTCGTCGTCGGCGACCGGTTCACCGAGTTCCTCGCCCACCGCGGCACCGTCGCCGCGAGCACGCTGCTGATGCGGCTGCGCGCGGGCGGCACGGCCGGGCCGCTGCGGTTCGGGCAGGGCACCACCACGGCCCAGCGGGCCGAGCTGGAGCGGCTGCTCGGCCCGGACGCCGGCGTCCCCGCGGCCGTCGACCGCGCCGCGACGCACAAGCGCGACGACCGCAACGTCCTCGTCTCCGCGCCCCGCCCGGCCGGGGACGGCGCCTGGACGGCCGACCTCGTCCTCGACGAGGGCACCGAGACCCTGGCCGACCACATCACCGGCCAGCACGTACCGGCCGTCACGTTGGTGGAGGCGGCCCGCCAGATGTGGACCGCGGTCACCGAGACCTTCCTGCTGCCGCCCGACGGCCCGCGGACCCGCTTCGTCGTGCTGTCCACCAGCGCGCGGTTCCTCGGCTACGTCTTCCCGCTGCCCGCGGTCGTGCGGCTCGTCCTGCTCGACCGCGTCGCCGACGGGGCGGGCGAGACGTTCACCTGCCTGGTCGAGGTCCGCCACGGCGAGCGGCCCGGCGTCGAGCTGCGGGGCGAGTACCGCGTCGTGCCCGAAGCGGTCGCCGCCAGGCAGGAGTCCCTGGCCGCCCGCCGCGCGCTCGCCCTGGCGGCCGGGCCGCCCGCTGCGCAGCGCCGACCGGCCTGACGCGGTGACCCGCCCCCGGCTGGTCCGCCGCCCGTCCCGCCCCTGCGGCGTCCGCGACGCCGTGCCGATCCCCGAGCCGGTCGCGCCGACCCGCGCGCCCGTCCGGCTCCGCCCCGAGAGGAGCACGCCGTGACCGTCACCGACCCGGCACCGGGCGGCGCCCGCGCCCGGACCGTCCTGCCGCCCGGCTTCACCGCGGAGGCCTTCGACCTGGCGTGCGAGGACCTGCGCGCCGCGGTGGGGGAGCGCGCGGTGCTCGTCGACCCGGGCGACGCCGCCTGGCCCTACCGCGACCCCTTCGCCGTCGACGGGCCCGACCGCGTCGCCTCCGCCGCGGTGCTCCCGGAGTCCGTGGAGCAGGTGCGCCGCGTCCTCGCCGTCGCCCGCGACCACGGGCTGCCGCTGGCGCCGATCTCGGCCGGGCGCAACCTCGGCTACGGCGGCGCGGCCCCGCACCTGCCCGGAGCGGTGGTGCTCGACCTGCAGCGCATGAACCGGGTCCTCGAGGTCGACACCCGGCTCGGGTACGCCGTCGTCGAGCCGGGCGTGACGTTCCTCGACCTGCACGACCACCTCGCCGCGTCCGGCGCGCCGTTCCGCGCCGACGTGCCCGACCTGGGCTGGGGCAGCGTCATCGGCAACACCCTCGAGCGCGGCATCGGCTACACCCCCTACGGCGACCACTTCGGCGCGGCCTGCGGCATGGAGGTCGTGCTGGCCGACGGCGACGTGGTGCGCACCGGCATGGGGGCGCTGCCCGGCGGCCGGACCTGGCACACCTACCCCTACGGCTACGGGCCGGTGCACGAGGGGCTGTTCACCCAGTCCAACTTCGGCGTCGTCACGCGGATGGGCGTGTGGCTGCTGCCCGAGCCGCCCGCCTACCGCTCGTACATGATCACCCTGCCCCGGGAGGAGGACGTCGCGCCCTTCCTGGACGCGCTGCGCCCGCTGCGCCTGTCCGGCGCGGTCCGCAACGTCCCGACGCTGCGCAGCCTGCTGCTCGACGCCGCGGCGTCCGGGCCGCGCTCGCGGTGGTGGTCCGGGCCCGGGCCCGTGCCCCCGCGGGTCCAGCGGGAGATCATGGCCGAGCTCGGCAGCGGGATGTGGAACTTCTACGGCGCGATGTACGGCGAGGACGCCGCCGACCTCGACCGGCAGTGGACCCGGCTCCGCGACGTCCTCGGGGTCGTCCCCGGCGCGGGCTTCCACCTGTCGGGTGAGCACCCGAGCCCGGTGCTCGCCACGCGCGACAAGATCATGGCCGGGCGGGCCAACCTGGAGACGGCCGCCGTGCTCGGCTGGGTCGACCACTGCGGCCACATCGACTTCGCGCCGTCGCTGCCGCTGCTCGGCGACGAGGTGCTGGCCCAGTGCGAGGTGGAGCGCGACCTGGCCCACGCGGCCGGCAAGGACTTCACGGGCATCCTCGTCTGCGGCGTGCGCGAGGTCCACCACATCAACCTGATCATGTTCGACACGCTCGACGACGACGACCGCGCCCGCACCCGCGACCTGCTCTCGCGCCTGATCGCCCGCGCCGCCGCCGACGGCATCGGCGTGTTCCGGGCCAACCCGACGATCATGGACGAGGTCGCGGCGACCTACCGCTTCGGCGACGGAGCGCTGATGCGGCTCAACGAGCGCCTCAAGGACGCGCTCGACCCCGGCGGGGTGCTCGCCCCCGGTAAGCAGGGCATCTGGCCGCGCCGGATGCGCGCGCCCCGACCCTGACCACCCCGACGACCCCGACGCGAGGAACCGCCATGACCAGCAGAGCCGCCTTCTTCGACACCGACGAGACCGTCATCTCCGCCAAGAGCATGTTCGACTTCCTGCGCTTCCACCTGCGCCGGACCACCGGCGACGACCGGGCCTTCGACACCGCCGTCGCCACGATCCACGCGGAGGCCGCGCGCGGCACCCACCGCATCGAGATCAACCGGATGTACTACCGGCTGCTCGCGGGCGCTGCCCACGAGGAGCTGCTCGCCGCCGGGCGCGACTGGTACGCCGAGTACGCCGCGCGCCCCGACGCCTACGTCGGGTCGGTCCTGCGCGCGATCGCGCGGCACCGCGCGGCCGGGGACCTCGTCGTGCTGGTGTCCGGGTCGTTCCGCGCCTGCCTGGACCCCATCGCCCGGGAGGTCGGCGCGGACCTGGTGCTGTGCAGCGAGCCCGAGGTCGACGACCTGGGCCGGCTCACCGGGGTCGTCGCCCGCCCGATGATCGGCGTGAACAAGGGCCTCGCCGCGCAGGAGACGATCGCGGCCCGCGGCCTGGACGCGGCCGCGTGCGCCGCCTACGGCGACCACTCCAGCGACCTGGACCTGCTGCGCGCCGTGGGCACCCCCGTCGTCGTCGGGTCCGACCCGGTGCTCGTCCGCGAGGCCGAGCAGCACGGCTGGACCGTGCTGCCGCACGACCCGGCCCCCCGCCCGGCCCGCGCCGCCTGACCCGCTCCCGACCCCATGCCCCGACCGCGGCCGGCGTCCCGCCGGCGGCGCGGTCCGTGCTGCCCACCCCAGAGGAGATGCCCGTGTCCACCCTCCGCCGCCGAGGCTTCCTCGGCCTGGCCGGGGCCGCCGCGGCCACCGGCGCCCTGGCCGCCGCCCCCGCCCCCGCGTCCGCCGCGCCGACCCGGCCCCCCCGACCCGGCGACGGCCGCGACCGCCGCCGCGCCGGCTACGAGCTCCGCACCGCCAACGCCGAGCGGGCCTACCGCGAGCCGTTCCCCCCGCACCCGACCAACGGCGACGAGGACCGCTACCCGCAGATCGCCTCCTACGGCAAGGGCCTGCCCCACGACGAGTTCGGGGAGGTCGACCGGGCCGCCTACGACGCCCTGCGCCGCGCGTTCGCCTCGGGCCGCCCGGAGGACTTCGCGGCCGTGCCGGTCGGTGCCGACCCCGTCCGCCCCCAGTTCAACCCGCTGAGCCCGTTCGCCCTGGAGCTCACCGGGGCCGACTCCCACCGGTTCACCACCCCGCCGGTGCCCCGCCTGGACAGCCCCGAGGCGGCGGTCGACGCGATCGAGAACTACTGGATGGCGCTGCTGCGCGACCTGCCGTTCGTCGACTACGAGACCTCGCCCGAGGCGGCGGCGGCCGCGGCGGACCTGAGCCGGTACCCGCTGTTCCGCGGTCCCCGCGAGGGCGGCGCCGTCACCCCGGCCACGCTGTTCCGGGGACCGACCCCCGGTGACCTCACCGGCCCGTACCTCTCGCAGTTCCTGCTCAAGGACGTCCAGTTCGGCAACAAGCGCTACGACCAGCGCAACGACACGATCACCCCCGGGCGGGAGTACCTGCTCGACTTCGACGAGTGGCTGGCCGTGCAGCGCGGCGCCCCCCGCACCTACGACGCCTCCGGCCGCAGCTTCACCGACGTCCGCTACATCCGGACGGCGCGGGACATGGGGCACTGGACGCACTACGACCAGGCCTACCAGGGCTACCTCAACGCCGCGCTGATCCTGCTGGCCACCGGCGCCCCCGCCCGCGAGCTGCTCGACCCGGGCAACCCCTACGTCGCCTCCCGCAACCAGACGGGCAACGCCACCTGGGGCACGACCGCGCTGCTCGGGCTGATCGGCGAGGTCGGCGCGCACGCCCTGCGGGCCAACCTGTTCCAGCAGTTCGCCGTCCACCGCCGGCTGCGCCCGGAGGCCTACAGCGGGCGGATCGAGGTGCACCTGACCCGCAGCCCCGGCCGCTACGACGGGCTGATCCACCCCGACGTCCTGGAGTCGGAGGCGCTCGACCGCTCCCGGCAGCGCTTCGGCACCGCGCTGCTGCCCCAACCGTTCCCGGAGGGGTCGCCCATGAGCCCCGAGCACCCGAGCGGGCACATGATCGTCGCCGTGGCCTGCTGCGCGCTGCTCAAGGCGTGGTTCGACGAGGACTTCGTGCTCCCCGACCCGGTGGTGCCCGACCGCGACGGCACAGCGCTCGTCCCCTGGACCGGGGAGCCCCTCACCCTCGGCGGGGAGCTGGACAAGCTGGTCAGCAACGTCGGGTACGGCCGCAACTTCGGCTCCGTGCACACGCGCAGCTCCATCGAGGACTCCCGCACGATCGGCGAGGAGGTGGCCGTCGAGGTGCTGCGCGACTACGCCGCCACCACGCGGGAGGGGGGCTCGCTGGGCTTCACCCGCTTCGACGGCACGCGCGTCACGATCTGATCCCGCGCCCCCCTGCGGTCCGCCGCGGGGGACCCGTCCCCGTGGACGGGTCCCCCGCGGCGCCCGCGCGACCGGCCACCGCTCACCGCTCCGACGGCACGCCCGCGGTGCGCGCGGCGGAGCGGACGCAGTGCTCGTAGACGCCCTCGCGCAGGGCGCGGGCCACGGCCGCCGTGCGGTTGGTGCAGTCCAGCTTGGCCAGCACGTTGGCCACCAGCCGCTTCGCACCGTGGCCCGACACGCCCAGCCGCTTGGCGATCTGCTTGTTGCTCAGCCCGTCCACCAGCAGGATGAGCGTCTGCTGCTCCCGGGGGGTCAGCCGCACCGGGGTGGACTCGCTCACCGGCACGGCCGCCAGCAGGTGGTGGGCCACCTGCGGCGGGATCGGCACCTCCCCGGCCAGCACGCGGGCGAGCGCCCGCCCGAACCGCTCGGCGTCCAGCCCGTCGCTCAGCAGGAACCCGCTGCAGCGCACGGCGGCCACGCGGGCCACGTCGGCCGGGTCGTCCACGATGACGAGCAGGCGGGTGCCGGCCGCCGCCGAGCGCTCCAGCAGCGTGCGCTCCCCGGGCCCCACGTCCCGCAGGGCCACGACCAGCACCGCCCCGTCGCCGCGAGCGGCGGCCGCGACCGCCGCACCCAGGCTGTCGGTCCCGGTGGCGGGGCCGAACGCCGTCACGTCGTGCCCGGCGGTGTGCGCCAGGCCCAGCAGACCCATCCGCTCGATGGGGTTGCGCACCCAGAGCACCACCGCCGAGCCGGTCCGGTGGGACCCGTCCGCGTCCTGCACGTCCGTCTGGACCGTCATCCTGCTCCCCCTGGCCCGACCGCCGGTCCCGTCCGCCGGTCGGACCCACGCTAGGAGGTGGAGTCCACTCCGCCACAACCCGAGCGTGACGTTCGACTCACGCGCCGTGTCCGCACCGCAGGACCCGGATCACCGGGGCGGACCTCCGGTGTCGTCCCGGTCGGCGAGGAAGCGCTCGACCTCGGCGGCCAGCTCGTCCGCGCTCGGCAGGTCGCCGCCCAGGCCCATGGCCCCTCCGCCGGCGCGGGTCTCGGCGACGGTGTCGTACTGCCGCTCCAGGGCCGCCACGACCTCCTTGACCTCCTCGGACGCCTCGACCTGCTCGGCGATCTCCGCCTCGGCCCGGGCGGCGGCGCCGGACAGCGCCTCCGTCGGCAGGTGGAGCCCCGCGGCGAGCCCCACGTGGTCGAGCAGCACCCGCGCCGCCTGCGGGTACTCCGCGCGGGCCAGGTAGTGCGGCACGTGGACGGCGAAGCCCATCGCGTCCTTCCCGGCCTCGCCGAGGCGGAACTCCATGAGCGCCACGGCGCTGCCCGGGACGTCGGCCGCGGCGAACCACGGCTCGTGGCCCTCGACGAGCTCGGGGCGGGTGCCGTGCGCGGTCACGCCGATCGGGCGGGTGTGCGGCACGGCCATCGGGATGGCGGTCAGGTTGACCACCAGTCGGATCCCGAGCCGGTCCACGACCTGCCCCACGGCGGCGACGAAGCGCTCCCACTGCGTGTCCGGCTCCGGGCCGGTCAGCAGCAGGTACGGCGTGTCCCCGGTGTCGGTGAGCGCCACGATCCGCAGCTCGGGGCCGGAGTAGGCCGCCCAGTGGTCGGTCTCGAAGCGCAGCGGTGGACGGCGGGAGCGGTAGTCCACGAGCTGGTCCACGTCGAAGCGCACCACCACCGGCGGGTCGGTGTCGCCCACCAGGGCGGCGCAGGCGAGGCGGGCGGCGTTCCCGGCGTCGACGAAGCCGTCCAGCGCCACCAGCAGGACCGGGGCCTCCGGGGTCGGGGTCTCGGCGTCGATCTCGTAGAGCTCGGCAGGGTCGATCACACACACCTCCAACGTGAGACTGCCCCCACAGCATCCCGTTCCGGCCCGGGGGAGCGCACCATGGGGCGGCCATGCCTGCCGAAGCCCCCGCCCGCGCCTCGTCCCGCCGGCTCTGGGCGGTGTGGGCGGTCGCCCTCACCGCGTACGTGGTCGGCGTCCTGCACCGCACCTCGTTCGGCGTCGCCGGGCTGGAGGCCGCCGACCGGTTCGGCGCCGCGCCGGCGGTGCTGTCGGGCTTCGTGGTGCTGCAGCTGCTGGTCTACGCCAGCCTGCAGATCCCGGCCGGGGTGCTGCTGGACCGCTTCGGCGCGCGGCGGCTCGTCACCGCCGGGGCGCTGACGATGGCGGCCGGCCAGCTGCTGCTGGCGCTGTCCACCGCGCTGCCGCTGGCCATCGCCGCGCGGGTGCTCGTCGGCGTCGGGGACGCCCTGACCTTCATCAGCGTGCTGTCGGTGGTCACCGCCTGGTTCCCCGTCCGCCGCGTCCCGCTCATGACGCAGCTCACCGGCCTGCTCGGCCAGCTCGGGCAGGTGCTCTCGGCGCTGCCGCTGGCCGCGCTCCTCCACGGCCCCGGGTGGACGCCCGCGTTCGTCGCCGCCGGCGCGCTGGGCGTCGCGGTGGCGGTGGCCGTCGCCGTGGTGGTGCGCGACCGCCCGCCGGGCGCGCCGCCCCAGCCCGCCACCCCCGGTCCGCGGGCCGTGCTGGCCGCGATCGGGCAGTCCTGGCGCGAGCCGGGCACCCGGCTGGGCCTGTGGACGCACACGGGCACGCAGTTCTCCGGCACGGTGTTCGCGCTGCTGTGGGGCGTCCCGTACCTGGTCGCCGGGCAGGGGCTCACCCAGGGGGAGGCCAGCGCGCTGCTCACCGTGCTCGTCGGCGCCGGGATCGTGGCCGGGCCCCTGTTCGGCGAGTTCGCCGCGCGCCACCCGCTGCGCCGGTCGCTGCTCGTCCTCACCGTGATCGGGCTGACCGTCGGTGCGTGGACCGTCGTGCTGCTCGTGCCGCCGCCCGCACCGCGCCCGCTGCTCGTCGCGCTCGTGGTGGTGCTGGCGCTCGGCGGGCCGGGGTCGCTGATCGGGTTCGACTACGCGCGCACCTTCAACCCCGGTCACCGCCAGGGCACGGCCGTCGGGATCGTCAACATCGGCGGGTTCGTGGCGTCGCTGCTCGTCGCGCTGGCCGTGGGCGTGGTGCTCGGGGTGGGCGGCGGGTACACGCCCGAGGCGTTCCGCCTGGCCTGGACGGTGCAGTACGCGGTGTGGGCGGTCGCCCTGACCGGCGTCCTGGTGGCGCGGCGGCGGGCGCGGCGCAAGATGGCCGAGGGCGGCGTCGTGGTGGCCCCGCTGCGGCACGTGCTCGCCGAGCGCCGGCGGACCCGGAAGCTCACCCGCAAGTGAGAACCGTTATCGTTCGATCATGAGGATCGCCTTCGCGGGCAAGGGCGGCAGCGGCAAGACGACGGCGGCCGCCCTGTTCGCCCGCCGGCTCGCGGCCACCGGCGCGCGCGTCGTCGCCGTGGACGCCGACATCAACCAGAACCTGGCCGTCGCCCTCGGGCACGAGGGCCCGCCGCCGCGCGCGCTGGGCTCCGACCCGGTGTGGCTCAAGGACCACCTGCGCGGGGACAACCCGCTCATCGGCTCGGCGGCCGAGATGGTCAAGACGACGCCGCCGGGGCGCGGGTCGCGGCTGGTGGACCTCGGCCCCGCCGACGAGCTGCTCGCCCGCTTCGCGATCGACGTCGACGGGGTGCGCCACGTCGTCACCGGCGAGTTCGACGAGGCCGACATCGGCGTGTCGTGCTACCACGGCAAGACCGGCGCGGTGGAGCTGTGGCTCAACCACCTGCTCGACGGGCCGGGGGAGTACGTGGTGGTCGACATGACCGCGGGCGCCGACGCCTTCGCGTCCGGCCTGTTCACCCGCTTCGACCTCACCGTGCTGGTCAGCGAGCCGACCCGGCGCGGGGTGGGCGTGCACCGGCAGTACGCCGAGCACGCCGCCGGGCACGGCGTGGTGCTCCGCGTCCTGGGCAACAAGATCGACGACCCGTCCGACGTCGCGTACCTGCGCGGGCAGGTCGGCGACGCGCTCGTCGGGTGGCTGGGCCGGTCGGCGTGGGTGCGGGCGGCCGAGCGCGGCGGCGTCGGGCCGGTCGACGAGCTGGAGCCGGGCAACCTGGCCGCGCTCGACGCCGTCCGCGCGGTGCTGGACGCGCAGCGGCGCGACTGGGCGGCGCACCACCGCGCCGCGGTGGAGTTCCACCGCCGCAACGCGCTGGCGTGGGCGAACGCGGCCACGGGGCGGGACCTGACGCGGCAGATCGACGAGTCCTACGTCCCGGGCCCGACCGCCGCGGCGGCGACGCACCCCTGATCCCGTTGCAGGAACGCCACGTCCACGCAACGACGTCGCGTGAACGTGGCGTTCCTGCAAGGCGCTCCGCCTCGTGCGCGCGCAGGGGTGTTCTGGCCCTCCTCCGCGCGCACGGGCGGCGGAGCCGCTACTCGGCCAGCAGGCGGTAGATCGCCTTGCGGGTCTCCGTCACCGCGGCCGTGGCCGCGGCGACCTGCTCGGGCGAGCCGGCCGCGGCCACCTGCTGGGCCGCGGCGTGCAGGGCGGCGAGCTGCTCCCACAGGTCGGTGGCCTCGTCGTCGGCGCCGTCCTGCACCGCCGCCCAGACGGCGTCGAGCTCGGCGCGCCGCTCCTCGACGTGGGCGGTGCCGGCGTCGGTGAGCCGGCAGACGCGCCGCCCGTCGGCCTTCTCGACCAGGACGAGGCCCTCGTCCTCCAGCTGGGAGATGGTCGGGTAGACCGAGCCGGGGCTGGGCCGCCAGCGGCCGCCGGAGCGCTCGGCGATCTCCTGGATGATCTCGTAGCCGTGGCGGGGCTGCTCCGCGAGCAGCGCGAGGACCGCCAGGCGGATGTCGCCGCGGGACGTCCGGCGGCCGCGGCGGCCGCGCGGGCCGCCGGGTCCGAACGGGGGCGGGAAGCCCGGGCCGAAGCCGGGTGGGCGGCCGGGGTGCCGGCGGTGGCCCCAGCGGCCGGGGTGGTCGGCGCCGGGACCGAACGGCGGGAACGGCGGGGTGTCGGGGCGCGGCGAGAACCGGGGGTGCACGGGTGCCTCCTGAGTGGTGTCGAGCTCTCGTATCGGCTCGTGTTCCATCACGATATATCGCAACTGCTCCGCGGCGCAGTGTGCTCCGCGTCACGTGCTCCGCGACGGTGCGTGCGGCAGGGTCGACGCCGTGGACCCCGTCGACGCGCACCTCACCGAGGCGGTCGCGGCCCTGGGCGGACCGGACGGGCACGACCTGCCCGCCGACCTGCCGGGCCCGCGGCTGCTGGACCTGTTCGACGTCCAGGCCGGCAGCCGCCACCTGGACCTCGCCGCCCGCGAGCTGCGCGCCGCCGGTCGCGGCTTCTACACGATCGGGTCGTCCGGCCACGAGGGCAACGCCGCGGTCGCCGCCGCCCTGCGGCCCACCGACCCGGCGCTGCTGCACTACCGCTCGGGCGCGTTCTACCTGGAGCGGGCCCGGCAGGCGGGGGTCGACGGCCTGCGCGACGTCCTGCTCGGCCTGGTCGCCGCCGCCGACGACCCCATCTCCGGCGGGCGGCACAAGGTGTTCGGGCGCCACGAGCTCGCCGTGATCCCGCAGACCTCGACGATCGCCTCGCACCTGCCGCGCGCGCTGGGCGTCGCCTTCGCCATCGGGCGGGCCCGCAAGCTCGGCGTGCCGGGCGCCTGGCCCGACGACGCCGTCGCCGTCTGCTCGTTCGGCGACGCCTCGGCCAACCACTCCACGGCGACGGGCGCGGTCAACGCGGCGCTGCAGGTCGCCTACCGCGGGCTGCCGCTGCCGCTGCTGCTGGTGTGCGAGGACAACGGCCTGGGCATCTCGGTGCCGACCCCGGCCGGCTGGATCGCCCACGCCTACGGCGCCCGACCGGGCCTGGACTACGTCGCGGCGGACGGGTGCGACCCCGCCGCCGCGTGGGCCGCCGCCCACGACGCCGTCGCGCGCGTGCGCCGGCACCGCCGACCGGTGTTCCTGCACCTGCGGACCGTGCGGCTGATGGCCCACGCCGGCACCGACCTGGAGACGGCCTACCGCCGGCCCGCCGACCTCGCCGCCGACCTGGCCCGCGACCCGCTGCTCGCCACCGCGCGGCTGCTCGTCGCCTCCGGCACCGCCACCCCCGGCGAGGTGCTGGCCCGCTACGAGTCGGCCCGGACGCGGGTCGCGGAACGGGTCGGGGAGGTGGCGGGCGCACGCCGGCTGGGCAGCGCGGCGGAGGTGATGGCGCCGCTGCGCCGCGCCACGCCGGACGAGGTCGCCGTCCGCGCCGCCCGGACCCGCGCGGCGACCCCCGGCCGCGCCGAGCCGCTCACCCTGGCGCAGGCGATCAACGGCGCCCTGCACGGCGTGCTCACCGCGCACCCGGGCGCGCTGGTGTTCGGCGAGGACGTCGGGGTCAAGGGCGGCGTGTACGGCGTGACGCGCGGGCTGGCCCGGGCGCACGGGTCCGCGCGCGTGTTCGACACCCTGCTCGACGAGCAGACGATCCTCGGCCTCGCGCTGGGCGCCGGCGTCTCGGGCCTGCTGCCGATCCCGGAGATCCAGTACCTCGCCTACCTGCACAACGCCGAGGACCAGCTGCGCGGCGAGGCGGCCACGCTGCCGTTCTTCTCGGCCGGGCGCTACCGCAACCCGCTCGTCGTCCGCATCGCCGGCTACGCCTACCAGAAGGGCTTCGGCGGCCACTTCCACAACGACAACGCCGTCGGCGTGCTCCGCGACGTGCCGGGGCTGGTCATCGCCTCACCGGCCCGGCCCGACGACGCCGCGGCGATGCTGCGCACCTGCGTCGCCGCGGCGGAGGTGGACGGGGCGGTGTGCGCGTTCCTGGAGCCGATCGCGCTCTACCACGCCCGCGACCTGCACGCCGACGGCGACGGCGGCTGGCTCGCCCCCGACACCGGCGGGCACGTGCCGATCGGGCGCGCCCGCGTCCACGGCGGCGGCGCCGATCTCACCATCGTGAGCTGGGCCAACGGCCTGCGGATGAGCCTGCGGGTGGCCGCGCGGCTGGCGCGCGACGGGGTGGGCGTGCGGGTGGTGGACCTGCGCTGGCTCGCCCCGCTGCCCGTCGACGACGTGCTCGGCGCGGCGCGGGCCACCGGCCGGGTGCTGGTGGTCGACGAGACCCGGCGCAGCGGCGGGGTGTCGGAGGGCGTGCTGGCCGCGCTGGTGGACGCCGGGTTCACCGGCGCGCTGGCCCGGGTCGCCGCCGAGGACAGCGTGATCCCGCTGGGGGACGCGGCCGAGCACGTCCTGGTGTCCGAGGCCGGCGTCGAGGCCGCCGCGCGGCGGCTGCTGGGGGTGGGCGCCGGTCAGGGGTCGGTGGGTGTGCAGGTGTCCTGGACGTAGGTCTGCACGCGCTGCCCGGCCGCCACCGTCTCCGGCGTGTTCACGGCGCTGGTCAGCGCGGCGTCCCCGCGGAGCGCGACGGTGTCGCCGCCGTTGTCCAGCAGGGCCTGCAGCTGCAGGTCCAGCGCCGCGACGTAGCGCTCGACGTCCGCGCGCAGGTTCGCGGGCGCGGTGTCGACGAGCTCGGTGTTGGCGCGCCGCGCCGCGTCGACGGCGTTCGTCAGCTCCTCGGCGGGCACCCCGGTCCGGTTGGCCAGCGGCGCGGTGGCCTGCAGGCTCGTCTCCAGCGCCGCGCAGAACGGCGTGGGCGGGGCGGTCGTCGCCCGGACCGGGGCGGGCCCGTCGCGGTCGGCCACCGAGCTGCCGCAGCCGGCCACGGCCCCCAGGAGCACCAGGAGCAGCAGGAGGGCGGTGCGTCGCATGATCCCGGCACGATAGCGAACGGCGTGTGGGGCGGACGTGGTGGGCGACGGGGCCGCGGGCCCCGGCGCGACGACCCGGCCCGCCGCGGAGCGCACCCGGCCGACCGTGATCGACCAGCCGCCGACCGGTCAGGAGCGTCGTCCCGCCGGTCCGGCCCCGACCTGGTAGACCCGGTCCCGTGAGCGAGCGTCGGCGAGCGGACCATCGGCACAGCGCAGCGGGGGAGCGGGCGTGAGCGAGCGTCAGCGAGCAAACCGTCGGCACAGCGCGTCGCGGAGCGCGCGACCGAGCGCAGCGAGGGAGCGCAGCGAGGGAGCGGGCGTGAGCGAGACGATGCGGGCGGTCACCCAGGCGGTGGTCGGGGGGCCCGAGGTGCTGCGCGTCGTCGCGGCGCCCGTCCCGGACCCGCTGCCCACGGAGGTCCGGGTCCGGGTGGCCGCGGCGGGCGTCAACCCGGTCGACTGGAAGACCCGGGCCGGCTCGGGCATGGCGGCGGTGCTGGGGGACCCGCCGTTCACCGTCGGCTGGGACGTCGCCGGCACGGTCGACGCCGTGGGGACGGGCGTCACCCGCTTCGCCGTCGGCGACACGGTGTTCGGCATGCCGTGGTTCCCGCGGCAGGCCGCCGCGTACGCCGAGTTCGTCACGGCCCCGTCGCGGCACTTCGCCCACCGCCCGTCGGGCCTGGACGCCGTGCACGCCGCCGCGCTGCCGCTGGCCGGGCTCACCGCCTGGCAGTGCCTGGTCGACATCGCCGCCGTGCAGCCCGGGCAGCGGGTGCTCGTGCACGCGGCGGCGGGCGGGGTGGGGCACCTCGCCGTGCAGATCGCGAAGTCGCGCGGCGCGCACGTCATCGGCACGGCGTCGTCGGGCAAGCACGACCTGCTGCACGACCTGGGCATCGACGAGGCGGTCGACTACCGGCGGGAGGTCTTCGAGCGGGTCGTCGAGCCCGTCGACGTGGTGTGCGACCTGCTCGGCGGGGACGTCGCGCTGCGCTCGCTGGACGTCCTGCGCCCCGACGGCCTGATGGTCACCGTGCCCTCGGCGTCCGCGGCCGCGGCCACGGCGGCCGCCCGGGAGCGGGGCCTGCGGGCCACCGGCATGCTCGTCGAGCCCGACGGCGACGGGCTCGACGACCTGGCCCGTCTGGTGGAGCAGCGCCACCTGCGGGTGATCGTGGCCGAGACCTTCCCGCTGGAGCGCGCCGCGCTCGCCCACCGGGCCGGGGAGCTGGGCCGCACGACGGGCAAGCTGGTCCTGACCACCTGAGCGGGGGCCGGGTCCGGCGGTCAGGTCGCCGCGCGGACCTCGTCCACGACCTGGCGCGCCCGCTGCGCCACGCCGCGCAGCTCGGTCACGTAGAGCCAGTAGTCCGGGTGCACGCCCTCCAGGCGGTCCACCGCGTTCTGCAGGCGCACGGCCTGGGCGTCGAGCACCGGGCCGTGCCGGCCCACCAGGCCCCGGTCGACGACGAGGCGCTGGGCGTCGCGCAGCACGAACCGGGTCTCGGCGGCGAGCGCCGCGGGGTCCGCCCGCACCTGCCGCAGCTCGGTGAGCCGGCCCGTGACCGCGTCGGCGCGGGCCTCGGCCCGGCCGAGCGCCGCCCGCACCTCGGCGACGGCGTCGGCCGCGCCGTCCCAGTCGCCCGCCCCGGCGCGGGCGCGGGCGCCGGCCAGGGCCGCGTCGGCGGCGGCGAGCTCCCGCGTCGCGCGGGCCCGGGCGTCCTGCAGGTCGCGGGAGCACGGCTCGGAGAACTCGCGGCGCAGGGCGGACAGCGCCGGCTCGATGCGGTCGGTGCGGGTGCCGGCGGCGGAGCGCCGCGTGGCCAGGCTGGCGAACGAGGTGCGGACGCGCTCGGCCGTGCGCGGGGCGTCGGCGACGAGGGAGCGGGCCGTGCGGGCGAGGTCGGCGACGCGGGCCGCGGCGTCGCGGCGCTCGCGCAGCCCGGGGGAGTCGAGCCGGGCGGCGGCCCGCTCGGCCTCGGCCAGGGCCTCGGCGGCCCGGCGCGACGGCACGGGCGCGGCCGCGACCTCCGCGCGGGCCGAGGTCAGCTCGGTGCGCGCCGCCAGCACGGCGCGCGGCAGCCCGCCCAGCACGAGCGCGGCCTCGTCGAGGGCGCGGGCGTGGGAAGTGCGGAACCGGCGGATCGCGTCGCGGGCCCGCTCGATCTCCGCGGCGGCCCGCTCGTCGGCGGCGCGGGTGGCGCGCCCGGGCGGGGCGTCGGTGGTGGCGTCGAGGTAGGCGGTGGTGGCCTGGTCGCCCAGGTGCGCGATCCGCGCCCACGCCTCGCCGAGGCGGCGGCCGGTGCCGAGCTCGTCGGCGGCGTCGACGGCCGCCGCGGTGGCGCGCTGCTCGTCATCGAGGGCGAGGAAGGCCTGGGTGGCCGCGTCGCGGGCGGCCAGGGCGCGCTCGTCGGGGACCTCGGCGGACGACCTCCGGAACACCCCCGCGACGCTACCGCCGCTCCGCGGCCCGTGCGCGGATACGGCTGCCCTGGCCGCCACATCCGCGCACGAGCCCAGAGGGCCTACTGCTCGAACACCGGCGTGATCGTGGCGCGGGCGAGCGTGTGGGAGAACAGGTTGAACCCCAGGAACGCCGGCGAGGCGTCGGCCGGGACGTCGAGCGACTCGACGTCGAGCGCGTGCACCACGGTGAAGTAGCGGTGCGGGCCGTGCCCGGCCGGCGGGGCCGCGCCGATGTAGCCGGCGAAGCCGCCGTCGTTGCGCAGCTGCACCGCGCCCGCGGGCAGCCCGGCGCCGCCCTGCGCGCCGGCGCCGGCGGGCAGCTCGGTGACCGAGGCGGGGAGGTTGAACACGGCCCAGTGCCAGAAGCCGCTGGCGGTGGGGGCGTCCGGGTCGTACACGGTCACGGCGAAGCTCCGCGTGCCCTCGGGGAACCCGGACCACGACAGCTGCGGGGAGCGGTCCTCGCCGCCGGGCACACCGAACGCGCCGGAGGTGTGCGGCGCCGCGAGCGTGGCGCCGTCCTCGATGTCGGTGCTGGTCACCGTGAAGGTCGGCACCTCGGGGAGGAAGGTGTAGGGGTCGGGGGGCGTGGCCACGGGTCTCCTTCGGGTCGGTCGGTCTGCCGACCCCAACCTAGTTGTGACCGCAACGGACCGCCGCCCGGACGGGCCGTTCCGCTGGCCGGAACGCGGTGGTTCCGCCCGGGCGGTGCGGGCGGCACGCTGGGCCCATGAGCTCAGGCAGAGTGCCGGTCGCGATCGTCGGGCCGGGCCACATCGGCACCGACCTGCTGGCCAAGCTGCGCCGCAGCGAGGTCGTGGACGTCCGGTACGTCGCGGGCGTCGTCGAGTCCGAGGGTCTGGCCCGTGCCCGCTCGCTCGGCGTCGCCGCCTCGGCCGGGGGCGTGGACTGGCTGCTGGAGCAGGACCCGCTGCCCCGCATCGTGTTCGAGGCGACCTCGGCCGCCGCGCACGCCGCGAACGCCCCGCGGTACGCCGCCGCCGGGATCCAGGCGGTCGACCTCACGCCGGCGCACCTGGGTCCGATGGTCTGCCCGCCGGTCAACCTGCACGCCCACCTCGACGCCCCCAACGTCTCCATGATCACCTGCGGCGGCCAGGCGACCATCCCGGTCGTGCACGCGGTCTCCCGGGTCACGCCGGTGCCCTACGCGGAGATCGTCGCGTCGATCGCGTCGCGGTCCGCCGGCCCCGGCACGCGGGCCAGCATCGACGAGTTCACCCGCACGACGGGCGGGGCGGTGAGCGAGGTCGGCGGGGCCCGGCGGGGCAAGGCGATCATCATCCTCAACCCCGTCGAGCCGCCCCTGATCATGCGGGACACCGTGTTCTGCATGATCGGCCCCGACGCCGACCGGGACGCGATCACGCGCTCGGTGCACGAGGTGGTCGCCGACGTGCAGGAGTACGTCCCCGGCTACGCGCTGCGGGCCGACCCGCAGTTCGACGACCCGCGCGACGACTGGGGCGGCCACGGGCGCGTGGCGGTGTTCCTCGAGGTGGAGGGCAACGGCGACCACCTGCCGCCCTACGCCGGCAACCTCGACATCATGACCGCCGCCGCGGCCCGCGTCGGCGAGCTGAAGGCCCGCGCGCTGCTGGGGGTGGCGGCATGACCGCGTCGACCGTGCTCACGGCTCCCGTCCGCGCCGCGCGCCCGGCGGAGGAGGACCCGTCATGACCCGACCCGCGCTGGCCCACGACGTCCGGCTGGTCGACACCACGCTGCGCGACGGCAGCCACGCGATGGCGCACCGGTTCACCGAGCAGCAGGTCCGCGACACGGTGCGCGCCCTGGACCGCGCCGGCATCGGCGTCATCGAGGTGAGCCACGGCGACGGCATCGGCGGCAGCTCGTTCAACTACGGCTTCTCGTCCACCGACGAGATGGAGCTCATCGCCGCGGCCCGCGACGAGGCGCAGCGGGCGACGATCGCGGTGCTGCTGGTGCCGGGCATCGGCACGGTCGACGACCTCAAGCGCGCCCACGACGCCGGCGCCGGCATGGTCCGCGTGGCCACCCACTGCACGGAGGCGGACGTCTCCCCGCAGCACTTCGCCGCGGCGCGCGACCTGGGCATGGAGACCGCCGGGTTCCTCATGATGGCCCACCGCACGCCCCCCAAGGAGCTGGCGGAGCAGGCCCGGATCATGGTCGACGCCGGCTGCCAGGCCCCCTACGTCACCGACTCGGCGGGCGCGCTGCTCATGCACGAGGCCCGGGACCGGTTCGAGGCGCTGGTCGCGGAGGTGGGCGACGAGGCGTGGGTCGGCTACCACGGCCACCAGAACCTGTCGTTCGGCGTCGCGAACTCCGTGATCGCCCACGAGGTCGGCGTCCGGTACATCGACGGCTCGCTGTGCGCGCTGGGCGCCGGGGCGGGCAACTCGCCCACCGAGGTGCTCGCGGCCGTGTTCGACCGGCTCGGGATCGACACGGGTGTCGACGCGGCGGCGCTGATCGACGCCGCGGAGGACGTCGTCCGTCCGTACCTGCCGCGCTGGCCCAAGATGGACCGCAACGCGATCGTGCAGGGCTGGGCCGGGGTGTACTCGTCGTTCCTGCTGCACGCCGAGGCGGCGGCGCAGCGGTACGGGGTGCCGGCGCACGCGATCCTGCGCCGCTGCGGGGAGATCGGCCTGGTCGGCGGCCAGGAGGACATGATCATCGACGTGGCGATCCGGCTCGCCGCCGAGCGGGCCTGACGGGGACCGGGCGTCACGCGGCCGCGCACGAGCGCGCCCCGGTGAGCACCGGCCGGCCGCTGGTGGCGATGTCGGCGGGCAGCAGGCAGCCGGCGACCGACCCGTCGGGCTCCACCACGAACTGCGCCACCGCGGTGCGGGCGCCGGCCGCGGAGTTGCGCGGCCAGACGAAGTTGCCCAGCCCCCAGGCGATCGGCCGTCCGGCGTGCTCGCCGAGCGGCTGGAGGCGGTGGGAGTGGTGCCCGAAGACGCCGTCGGCCCCGGCCTCGATCATCGCCCGCGCCCGCTCGACGTCCTGCGGGTCCGGCTCGGTGTCCAGCTCCTCGCCCCAGTGGATCGAGACGAACACGAGGTCGGCGCGCTCGTCGGCCCGCCGGACCGCCGCCGTCATCGCCGCGACGTCGTTCCCGTCGGCCATCCCCGGCCGGGTGCCGGTCGCCAGCCAGTCCGCCGCGGGCACGACCCCGCCGAAGCCGAGCACCGCCACCGTCCAGCCGCCCACCTCGACGAGCGCGGGCGCGTTGGCCGCCTCGACGTCCGCGCCGACCCCGACCGGGGCGATCCCGGCGGCGCGCACGAGCGCCACGGAGTCGAGCAGCGCGTCCGGGCCCAGGTCGCCGCTGTGGTTGTTGGCCAGGTTCGCGACCTCGACACCGGCCGCGCGCGCCGCGGGGAGCGCCGCCGGGTCGCACCGGAACGTGAACTCCTTGGGCACCGGGGAGCCCCGCTCCGAGACCGGGCACTCGAGGTTCACGACCGTGAGGTCGTCCTCGACGAAGAGGCCCTCCAGGCCCGACCAGGCGTGGTCGTAGCCCTCGGCGCGCAGCACCGGGAGGTACCCGGGGTCGAGCGAGACGTCGCCGGTGCCGCTGACGACGATGCGCCGCCGCTCCGGCTCCCGCTCCGTCGCGCGCTCGGTGGTGATCGCGGTGGTGATCACGGGGGTGGTCGGTGGGGCGGGGGTCGGGTCGGTCGGGCGGGCCGTGGACGAGCCGCAGCCCGCGAGCAGGGCGGCCGCCAGGCCGATGGCGACGAGCAGGCGGGGGCGCACGCCCCCAGGATCGCCGGTACCGGATCCGGCGTTGCACCGGCGCGCCGTGTCGGACGTCGCGCAGGACCGCCCGCAGCGTCACCGGGGTGTCGGTGGTGGTCGCGTCGACCCCGGGTGCGACCGTCCGGCCCAGCGCGTCCCGCAGTCCGGGCGGAGGCCCCGCGGTGGGCGAGGACGACGGTCATGCCGTCGCGTCCACCCCGGGCCGCGCGGACGCCGCGACGGGCTCGGGCGGCGCCCCCGCCGCGGGGATCAGGCGGTGCAGCGCGTAGAGCCAGGGCAGGGTCAGCACCAGGCTCCCCACCAGGTCGGACGGGTGGTGCGCGCCGCGGTAGAGCCGCGCGGCCGCCACCGCCACCACCAGCGCCACCGCCGTCGCGACGACCAGCCAGCGCCACCACGCGCGGGTGGCCCCGACGACGAGCAGGGCGATGCCGCCGTAGAGCGCCACCGATGCCGCGGTGTGCCCGGACGGGAAGCTCGACGTCGGCGGCAGCTCCTCGTCCAGCGGCGGCACGGGCGGGCGCGGGCGCCCCGTCACCGTGGCCGTGAGCATGAACATCAGCGTCTCGCCGCCGACGGCGGCGACGAGCAGGACGGCGGCGCGCAGGCGGCGCAGCAGCGCGACGGCGAGCACCGCCGACGCCAGCCCCAGCACCACGATGACCAGCGTGCTGCCGGCCTGGTCCACCGGCGCGGACAGCGCGTCGAGCGCCGGGGTGCGGTTCTCGGCCAGGATCCGCACGGCGTCGACGTCCGCCGCGCCCAGGGGCGTGCCCGGCAGGACCCGGAGCACCAGCTGCCCCAGGGCGAGGAGCACGCCCACCAGCAGCACCGCCACGACCAGCAGCCGGGCGGCGACGGTCCGGCGGTGCGCGGGCGGGTCGTGCGCGGGTGCCGGTTCGAGCGCCGCCGCGGCCCCGGGTTCGAGGCCCCCGGCCAGCGGGGAGCCGCGGTCCCCGCGCCACGCCCGGAACGCCGTCGCGGTGACCGCGAGCCAGGCGGCGCCCAGCAGCCAGCCCCCGACGACGTCGGAGAGGTGGTGCACGCCCAGCCCGAGGCGGGTCAGCCCGACCACGACGACCACCGCCGCCCCGGCCCCGACGACCGTCTGCCGCTTCCGCTCGGGCACCGCGGGCAGCACCACCAGCAGCAGGACGCCGACCCAGACCGTCACGGCGAGGGTGTGACCGCTGGGGAAGCTCGGCCCGCCGGCGCTCGCCACGGGCGTCTCGACGACCGGGCGGAGCCGCCCGACGAGCACCTTCACGGCGGGCCCGAGCGCGAGCGCACCGAGCCCGGTCACCGTCGTGAACGCGGCGAGGCGGCGCTGCCCGCGCAGCAGCAGCGCCGCGGCCAGCACGACCAGCACGACGGCCCCGGTCACCGTGTCGCCGAGCACCGTGACGACGGACAGCGCGGCCACCAGCCAGGGCCGCGGGGCGACCACCGCGTTCACGGCGCCGGCGAGCGCGGCGTCCAGCCCGAGCAGCGGTCCGGCCAGGAGCCGCAGGACGACCGCGGCGAGGAGGCCGGCCAGCACGACGCCGGCCAGCCCGGCCGCGCTGGTGGCGGCGAAGCGGCCCGGGCCCCGGTCGGGACCGGCACCGGCGGGCGCCGCGTCCGCACGATCTCCGTCGACGGTGGACACGCGGGGCAGGGTGGAGCACGGACGGGGGCCGTGCGCGCTGAACTGATCCGAACGGGCTAACGCGCGGTGCGCGGAGCTGGTCCGACCGCCCGAGCCCTAGCGGCAGCCCAGCTCGACCGTGCCGAGCCGGTCGGCCGCGGCCACGACGACGTCGCCCGGCGCCACGGGGACGGCGGCGGTCAGCCCCCCGGACAGCACGACGTCGCCCGCGGACAGGCCCTCGCCGTCCGCGGCGAGCGCGCGCACGAGCCAGGCGACGGCGGCGGCCGGGTGCCCGAGCGCGGCCGCGCCCGAGGCCGTGGCCGCGACCTCGCCGTTCCTCTCCAGCACGACCCCGACCAGCCGCAGGTCGATCCCGGCCGGCGGCACGGGCGCGCCCACGACGAACCGGCCGGCGGAGGCGTTGTCGGCGACCAGGTCGGCCGGGGCGGGCCGGTCGTCGCGGAGGCGGGAGTCGAGCACCTCGAGGCCGACGGCCACCCCGGAGGAGGCCGCGAGCACCTCGGCCGCGGTCGCGTGCTGGCCGGCGAGGTCGCGGCCGAGCACGAACGCGATCACGGGCGCGCAGCGCGGCCGGATCAGCTGCGCGGTGTCCAGCGCCTCGCCGGGATCCAGCGCGGTCCCGCCGGCGAGGAAGCCGAGGACCGGGCCGTCCGCGTCGACCTGCGCCCGCTCGGCCCGGCCGGTCAGGCCGAGCTTGCGGCCGACCACTGCGCCGGCGGACTCGCGCAGGAGGCGCTGCACCGCGTAGCCCGTCGCCAGGTCGGGGACGCCGAGCGCGTCGACCGGGGTGCGGTCGGCGGCGGCCCGCTGCAGCCGGGCGGCGTACTCGGGGACCCTCACGCCACCCTCACCGTGATCGGCCCGAGCCGGTCGAACTCGGCGCGGAAGACGTCGCCCGCGCGCATCGGCACCGCCGCGTGCAGCGCGCCCGTCATGATCAGGTGTCCGGGCTCCAGCGCGACGCCGTTCTCTCCCAGCACGTTGGCCAGCCAGGCGACGACGGCGACGGGGTCGCCGAGGGCGGCCGCCCCCGCGCCGGTGTCGACGAGCTCGCCGTTGCGGGTGAGGACCATGCCGATCAGGCGGGTGTCGATGCCGTCGAGCGGGACGACCCGGCTCGACGTCGCCATCGCGCCGTTCGAGGCCAGGTCGGCGACGGTGTCGGCCAGCTTGATCCGCCAGTCGGCGATCCGCGAGTCGACGATCTCCATCGCGGCGACGGCCCCGGCGATCGCGGCGTGCGCCTGCGTGACCGTCACGCCGGGGCCCTGCAGCCGCGCCCCGAGCACGAACACGATCTCGGCCTCGATGCGGGGCTGGATGAAGCGGTCGAGCGGGATCTCCTCGCCGCTGCGGTAGACGGTGGAGGCGAGCACGGGGCCGTGGTCGGGGGAGTCGACGCCCACCATCCGCTGCATCGGCCGGCTCGTGAGGCCCACCTTGTGGCCGACCACCCGGTCCCCGTCGGCGAGCAGGAGCTCGATCAGCTCGCGCTGGACGGCGTAGCCGTCGGCCATCCCGAGCGTCGGGTCGGCGTCGGTGAACGGCGCGATGGGCACGCGGGTGCGCCGCGCGTCGTAGAGCGCCCGGGCCTTCGCCGGTGCGTCGGTCACGGGCATGCGGGCTCCAGTCGCCGGGCGGACGTCGTCCGGATCGTGCCGTGCGGGCGGGGCGCGCGCCCAGCCGCCCGTTCCGCTCCCCGGAACGCGATCGTCCGCGAGGTCGCCGTAACCCGGGCGGCTCGCGCGGACTCCTCCCCGATGACACCGCACCCCACCCGACGAGGAGCGCGACATGAGCGACATCCAGGCCCACGACACCGACGGCAACGGCTGGATCGACACCTTCACCGTGGACGTCGACCACGACGGCCACGTCGACGCCTACGCCTACGACACCGACGAGAACGGCTGGGTGGACCTCTACGAGGAGGACACCGACGGCGACGGCCACCTCGACACCACGGTCGTCGACTGGAACGAGGACGGCGTCGCCGACGAGGTGCACGTCTTCGCCTGACGCCACCCCGCGATGCCGACGGCGGTCCCCGCGCAGGGGGCCGCCGTCGCTGCGTCCCCGCCTCGTCCCCGCCTTGACGACGGGCCGACCCGCCTATCTCGATCATGGCGACGGGCCGCCGGGCGCGCCCGGCCGCGCCGGGCGACCTCCGGCCGCTGCTCCATCCCGCCGCAGCAGGATCCGCCGAACGGTCGTGACGCGTCCTCCGCGCCGGGGACGAGCGGTGACGCTGCGGTGAACGGCGGATGCTGCTGCGGCGTGTCCGGGGCGGACGCGCCGGTCCCGCCGCTCGGCGCCCGTCACGGTCCGCACACCTCAGATCCCGTCGCGGTCGGGCGTCCCGCGGACGGTGCCGGTTAGCGTCGTCCACGGATCGATAACGACCCGGTCACAACGACGGACACGGACCGCGCCCCAGGCGGTCCGCCCCGCCCCCCGACGGGGACGTCCGGCCGGTGAGAGCGATCCGGAAGGAAAGGTCGTGGCTCGGCACCGCTCCCCCCGGGGCCGGCGCGCGCACCTCGGACTCCCGCTGCCGATCCCCTCGGCGGCAGCGGGAGCCGGTGCCGCCGCCGTCCCGCTGGCTCCCCCTCTCGACTCCCGGTCGCTCCCCGTCCGGTTCGTCGCCACCGTCGTCGCGGGCAGCGCCCTCGCCGCGGCCGGGCAGTACGCGCTCTCCGAGGCGCTGCCGGCCGCGGCCGACGGCGCGGACCTGCTGCGGGTGGGCGCCAGCGCCCTGCTCGCCCCGGAGCCGGCCGCCGCGACCGCCCCGGCCCCCGCCGCGGCGGCGGTGCCGGTCGCCGCGCAGACCGTCGTCGCGCTCACCCCCGTGACCCCCGCGGTCGCCGACCTGCCCGCGCCGGCCGCGGTCGCCGACCTCGTCAAGGCCGCGGACCTCCAGCGCGCCGCCGCCGAGGAGGCCGCCCGCCTGGCCGAGGAGACCCGCCTGGCCGAGGAGGCCCGGGTCGCCGCCGCCGAGGAGGCCGCCCGCGCCGCCGAGGCCGCCGCCGAGAGCGCCGCCGCCACGGCGTCCGGGACCGTCCAGATGGTCGTCGGGCGCATCACGTCCGGCTTCGGGGCCCGCTGGGGCACCTCCCACCAGGGCCTCGACATCGCCGCCCCGATCGGCACCCCGATCCGCGTCCCGCTCGACGGCACCGTCACCGACTCCGGCGCCGCCAGCGGGTTCGGCCAGTGGGTGCGCGTCCGCCACGACGACGGCACCCTCACCGTCTACGGCCACATCTCCCGGTCGCACGTGTCGGTCGGCGAGAGCGTGTCGGCGGGCGAGGTCATCGCCGAGGTCGGCAACGAGGGCCGGTCCACCGGGCCGCACCTGCACTTCGAGGTCGTCACCCCGGGGGGCAGCAAGATCAACCCCCGGCCCTGGCTGGACGAGCGCGGGATCGGCCTGACCTAGACCGGCCGGACGGCGCCCGCCCGCGGCCGGTCATCCGCCCATCGTGCGCACCCACGCCGCGGTGTCGCGCACCGGGTGGCCGTGCACCGGCACGACCAGCGCCGGCTCGAGCCGGGCCAGGCGCCGCCGCGACGCGGCGGCCAGGGCGGCGTCGTGGTGCAGGGCCCGCGGGAGCCGGACCCACGCGGGCGCCGCCGGGTCGGCGGACCGGTTGACCGGCGCGTCCCCCACCACGAGGACCCGGTCCTCCGCCCGCCACAGGGCGATGTTGCCCGGGCTGTGCCCCGGGCACTCGACGACGCGGAACGAGCCCACCTGGTCGCCCTCGCGCAGCCGCCGGTCGACCCGGATCCGGGGTGGGTCGAGCAGCCGGGCCACCCACCGGCCCGCGGGGCTGCGCACGGTCGCGATGTCGCCGCTCTCGAAGCGGTCGGCGTCGGGTGCGCCCATCTGCAGGCTCGCCCCGGTCGTGCCGCACAGCCACGCGGTCGCGCCGACGTGGTCGGCGTGGGCGTGGGTCACGACGTGGGACGACACCTCGCGACCGCGGAGGAGCCCGGCCAGCCGGCGCGCGGACCACCGCAGCCCGGAGTCCACCACGACGTCGTCCAGGACGATGACGTGGAGCAGGGGCCCCGGAGCCAGCCGCCCCGTCCACACCCCGTCGGCCACCTGGCGCAGGTCCTCGCTCACGCCCCGATCGTGCCGGTGCCCGCGCCGCGGCGGCTCCCCGGGGCGGCGCATCCTGGCACGGCCTACCGACATCGTGACCCGTGCGGGGGCCCGACGGCCCGATCGGTCCCCAACCCGCCGTACGGGCGTGCGGGGCCGCGGTCGTCCACAGGGCGGCGGGAGGCCGCTGGTGCCGCCCCGCCGCCGTCGTCACCCTCGGCGCCATGACCCCGCCCCCCGCCCCGCCCGTCCTGCGCGTCGCCGACGTCGCCGAGCTCGTCGCCACCGTCCCCGTGCTCCTGGGCTTCCGCCCGCACTCCTCGCTCGTGCTGATCTGCACCGGCGGCCCGAGCGGCCGCCGGCTGGGGCTGACCCTGCGGATCGACCTGCCCCCGCCCGAGCACGCCGCGGCCCTCGCCGAGCAGGTCGCCACGAGCCTGCTCGCCGGCGACCCGGCCGGCGCCGTGCTGGTCGTCTACGCGCCGGGCGGCGCCCCGGTCCGCCGGGACGTGGTCGACGCCGTCGACGCGGCCCTGGGCGCCCGGGGTGTGCCGGTGCACACGGCCGTCTGGGCCGACCGGGCCGAGGCGGGCGCGAGCTGGGCCTGCTTCGACGGCTGCTGCTCGGGCGCGCTGCCCGACCCGGGCGCCACCGCGGCCGCGGCGGAGGCCGTCGCCGCGGGGCACGTCGTGCGGGCCGACCGGGCCGGGCTGGAGCGGCTCGTCGCGCCGGTCGACCCGGCGGCCCTGGACCGCCGGGAGGCGCGGCTCGTCGCGGTCGCGGCCGTGGGGCCGGACGACGCGCCGGCCGGGCTGGACGCGGTCGTGCGCGCCCTGGAGGACACCGCGGCGGGGGCGTTCCGGGTCACCGACGACGCCGTGGTGGCGCTGGCCACCGCGCTGGTGCACCCGCGGGTGCGCGACCGCGTGCTCCTGCGGTGCGCGGAGGCGAGCGAGGAGGGGGGCGCGGCGGCGACGGCCGCCGCCGAGCAGCTGTTCGCGCTGCTGTGCCGGGAGCTGCCCGACCCGGAGGCCGCCGAGCCCGCCGCCCTGCTCGCCGCCTGCGCGCTGCTGCGCGGCGACGGGGCGCTGGCCAACGTCGCGCTGGCCCGGGCCGAGGACAGCTGTCCCGGGCACCGGCTCAGCGGCCTGCTGCGGGAGGCCGCGGCGCGGGCGGTGCACCCGCGGGAGCTGCGGGCGTCACTGCTGCAGCTGCGCGGCGCCCGGTGGGAGGACGCGCCGGGGGAGGACGCGCCGTGACCCGACCGGAGCCGGGGACGGGGTCAGGCGGGCAGCCGGCTCTGCGCGAAGCGCCACGCGTCGCCGACGATGCGCTGCAGGTCGGTGAGCTGCGGCCGCCAGCCCAGCTCGCGCTCGGCGAGCTCGCCCGACGCGACCAGCACGGCGGGGTCGCCGTCGCGGCGCGGCGCGGACACGACCGGGATGGGGTGACCGGTCACGGCGCGGCAGGCCTCGATCACCTCGCGGACCGAGAAGCCCGACCCGCTGCCCAGGTTGTACACGGCGTGCCGGCCCGGCTGCGCGTGCTGCAGGGCCAGCACGTGGGCGGCAGCCAGGTCGTCGACGTGGACGTAGTCGCGGACGCAGGTGCCGTCGGGGGTGGGCCAGTCCTCGCCGAACACCGACACGGCCTCGCGCTGCCCGGCCGCCACCTGCAGCACGAGCGGGATGAGGTGGGTCTCCACCGCGTGCCGCTCGCCGTAGCGGCCGTGGGCGCCCGCCACGTTGAAGTACCGCAGGCTCGTGGCCGCGAGGCCGTGGGCGTTCGCGTACGAGGTGATGGCGTGGTCGATGGCGAGCTTGCTCGCCCCGTACGGGTTCGTGGGCCGGGTCGGGGCGTCCTCGCGGATCGGCACCTGCTCCGGCTCGCCGTAGGTCGCCGCCGTGGAGGAGAACACCAGCCGCGGCACGCCGTGGACCCGGATCGCCTCCAGCAGCGCCAGGGTGGTGACGACGTTGCCCGACCAGTACAGCTCCGGGCGCAGGACCGACTCCCCGACCAGCGACTTGGCCGCGAAGTGCAGGACGCCGTCGTAGGGGGCGCCGTCGAGGCCCTCGGCGAGCACGTCCCCGGCGATCTCGGCGAGGTCGCCGTCGGCCAGGCGGGCCCCGTCGGGGACCGCGTCGCGGTGCCCGGTGGACAGGTCGTCGAGCACGGTCACCGCGTGCCCGGTCTCGAGCAGGTGCGCGGCGCACACGCTGCCGACGTAGCCGGCGCCGCCGGTGACGAGCAGCCTCATCTAGCGGGCCCGCACCAGCACGGCGTGCGCGATCGTCGGGGCCACCGACGACCGGTCGCCGGCCGAGGCGACCGGCACGGCGTCGCCGAAGCGGGCGATGGCCGCCACCTCGACCTCGTGGCCGGGGACGATGCCCGCGGTCTTCAGCCCGGCCATCAGCTCGGCGTCGGTCTGCACGTGCTCGGCGATGCGGCGCACCTCGACGGACCCGCCGCCGCGGCGGGCGAACTCGTCGAGCCGCTGCAGGCCCGGCTCGAGGACGGGCGGGGCGCCGGGGGCGGTGCGCTGCTCGGTGAGCTCCTTGAGCCCCGGGATCGGGTTGCCGTAGGGGGAGATCGTCGGGTTGTCGAGCAGCGCGACGAGCTTGCGCTCCACGGCGTCGCTCATGACGTGCTCCCACCGGCACGCCTCGGCGTGCACCAGCTCCCACTCCAGCCCGATCACGTCGGTGAGCAGGCGCTCGGCCAGCCGGTGCTTGCGCATCACGGCGACGGCGCGGGAGCGGCCGCTGTCGGTGAGCTCCAGGTGGCGGTCGCCGGCCACGACGAGTAGCCCGTCGCGCTCCATGCGCGCCACCGTCTGGCTCACCGTCGGCCCGCTCTGGCCCAGGCGCTCAGCGATCCGCGCCCGCAGGGGCACCACGCCCTCCTCCTCCAGCTCGTAGATCGTCCGGAGGTACATCTCAGTGGTATCGATGAGCTCGTTCACGCACCCGGCCCCTTCGTCAAGCACCAGTCTACTGGCGCGGCACCCGCGCGGCCGCGTCGCGTCCCGGGCAGGATGGCCGCCGTGCCCGGCCGTCCCGTCGCCCGCCCGCTGCTCCCGCCCGCCGAGCTGGCGGCCCGTCTCGCCGGGCCCGGTCCGGTCCCGGTGGTGCTCGACGTCCGCTGGACCCTGAGCGCCGCGCGCCGCCCCGGCGACCCCCCGTCCGGCCGCGCCGACCACGACGCCGGGCACGTCCCGGGCGCGGTCCACCTCGACCTCGACACCGACCTGGCCGGCCCCCCGCGCAGCGGCGCGGGCGGCACCGGGGGGCGCCACCCGCTGCCGACGGCCGCGCACCTGCAGGACGCGCTGCGGCGGGCCGGGGTGCGCGAGGACTCGGAGGTGGTGGTGCACGACGGCGGGGACGGCACCGCGGCCGCGCGGGCCTGGTGGCTGCTGCGCTGGGCCGGGGTGCCCGCCGACCGCGTCGCCGTGCTCGACGGGGGCTGGGCGGCCTGGACGGCCGGCGGGCACCCCGTCACCGCCGAGCCGTCCCGGCCGGAGCCGGGGGACGTGGTGGTGCGGCCCGGTGCCCTGCCGGTGCTGGACGCCGACGGCGCGGCCGCCGTCGTCGCCGGCGGCGGGGTGCTGGTGGACGCGCGGGCGGCGGCCCGCTTCCGCGGCGAGGCCGAGCCGGTCGACCCGGTGGCGGGCCGGGTGCCGGGGGCGGTGAACCTGCCGGCCACCGACCTGACCGGTGCCGACGGCCGGTGGCCGGCCCCGGCGGTGCTGCGCGAGCGGCTGGTGGCGCTCGGGCTGGGCGCGGACCGGCCCGAGGGCGCCTACTGCGGGTCCGGGGTCACCGCGGCCGCGATCGTGCTGGCCGCCGAGCACGCGGGCCTGCCCGCGGTGCCCCTGTACGTCGGGTCCTGGTCGGACTGGTGCGCCGATCCCGCCCGGCCGGTCGCGCACGGCCCCGGACCGGGCGCGGATCGCCTAGGTTCACCGGCATGACCGACCCGCGCACGGCCGTGGTCTGGACGTCGGACTTCCTGGGCTACGAGCTGTCCGACGACCACCCGCTCAACCCCGTGCGGCTCGACCTGACGATGCGCCTGGCGCAGGGGCTCGGCGTGCTCGACGGCGTGGAGCTGCTCGAGCCGGAGGAGGCGCCCGAGGACGACCTGCTGCGGGTGCACGAGGCCTCCTACGTCGCGGCGGTGCGCCGCGCGCCCCACGAGCCGTTCGGGGTCGGCCACGGCCTGGGCACGGACGACAACCCGATCTTCCTCGGCATGCACGAGGCCGGCTCGCTCATCGCCGGCGGGTCGCTCCTGGCCGCGCGGACCCTCGTCGAGGGCCGCGCCGACCGGGCCGTCAACATCGCCGGCGGCCTGCACCACGCGATGGCCGACCGCGCCGCCGGGTTCTGCGTCTACAACGACTGCTCGATCGCGATCGCGTGGCTGCTGGAGCAGGGGGTCGAGCGGATCGCCTACGTCGACGTCGACGTGCACCACGGCGACGGCGTGCAGGCCGCGTTCTACCGCGACCCCCGGGTGCTGACGGTGTCGCTGCACCAGCACCCGCTCACGCTGTGGCCGGGCACCGGCTGGGCCACCGAGTGCGGCGCGGGCGACGGCAGCGGCTACGCGGTGAACGTGCCGCTGCCCCCGGGCACGCGCGACGCGGGGTGGCTGCGCGCCTTCCACGCCGTCGTGCCGTCGCTGCTGGCGGAGTTCCGGCCGCAGGTGATCGTCACCGAGTGCGGCGCCGACACCCACGCCGAGGACCCCCTGGCCCACCTGGAGATGTCGATCGACGGGCAGCGCGCGGTCTACCGGGCCCTGCGCGACCTCGTCGTCGAGCACTCGGCGAAGTGGCTGGTGCTGGGCGGCGGGGGCTACTCGCTGTTCCGCGTGGTGCCGCGCTCGTGGACCCACCTGCTGGCCACGGCGCTCGACCGCGACCTCGACCCGGCCCGGCCGCTGCCCGCCGACTGGGTCGCGCACACCGCCGGCCTGACGCGCACCCCGCTGCCGACCGCCATGACCGACGGCCGCGACGCGGCCTGGACGCCGTGGGGGGACGTGCCCGACGACGCCACGGCCGACCGCGTCGACGGGGCCATCGCCGAGGTGCGGCGCGCGGTGTTCCCCCTGCACGGCCTCGATCCCGACGACCCCCGCGACTGAGGACACCCGTGACCGAGACGCCCGCCCCGCCCGCGGAGCCGCGGGAGGCCCCGCGGCCGGAGCCGGCCTACCCGCGCCACTGGGAGGCCGACGTCGTCGCCTCCGACGGCGGGATCGTGCACCTGCGCCCGATCCTGCCCTCCGACGCCGACGCGCTGCTGCGGTTCCACGAGAGCCTGTCGGTCCGGACGCGCTACCTGCGCTTCTTCGGCCCCTACCCGAAGATCCCCCCGCGCGACCTCGAGCGGTTCACCGTCGTCGACCACCACTCCCGGGTCGCGTTCATCTGCCTGCTCGGCGACGAGATCATCGCCGTGGGCCGCTACGAGGGGCTGCCGGGCGACGGCGGGCCCGGGGGCACCACCGGCACCGCGGCGCCCGACTCGGCCGAGGTCGCGTTCGTCGCGCGCGACGAGCACCAGGGCCGGGGGCTCGGCTCGATCCTGCTGGAGCACCTGGCCGCCGCGGCGCGGGAGAACGGGCTGCGCCGGTTCGAGGCCGAGGTGCTGGTGGAGAACCACGCGATGGTGCGGGTGTTCCGGCAGGCCGGCTACCAGGTGAGCCGGGCGTTCGCCGACGGCGTGCTGCACCTGGAGTTCGCCATCGACCCCACCGAGAAGTCCCTCGCGGTGCGCGACGCCCGCGAGCAGCGGGCCGAGGCGCGCAGCGTGCACAACGCGCTGCACCCGACGTCCGTGGCGGTGATCGGGGCGTCCACCGACCCGTCGAAGATCGGCCACGCGGTGCTGGCCCACCTGCTGCGGGGCAACTTCACCGGCCCGGTCTACCCGGTCAACCCCGAGGCGCGGTCGGTGCGCGGCGTGCGGGCCTACCCCTCGGTCACCGCCATCCCCGACGACGTCGACCTGGCCGTCGTCGCCGTCCCGGCCGGGGCCGTCGACGAGGTGATGGACTCCTGCCTGGCCAAGGGCGTGAAGGCGCTGGTCGTGGTGAGCGCGGGGTTCGCCGACGCCGGGGAGAGCGGCGCGGGGTCGCAGCGCCGCCTCGTGGAGGAGGCCCGCGCGCACGGGATGCGCGTGATCGGCCCCAACGCGCTCGGGGTGGCCAACACCGCCGCCGACGTGCGGCTCAACGCCACCCTCGCCCCCGACCTGCCGGGCCGGGGCCGGGTCGGGTTCTTCAGCCAGTCCGGGGCGCTGGGCATCGCGATCCTCGCGGCCGCCGCCGAGCGGGGCCTGGGGCTGTCGACGTTCGTGTCCGCGGGCAACCGGGCCGACCTGTCCGGCAACGACCTGCTGCAGTACTGGCAGACCGACCCGGCCACCGACGTGGTGCTGCTGTACCTGGAGACCTTCGGCAACCCGCGCAAGTTCGCCCGGCTCGCCCGGCGGCTGGCCCGGACCAAGCCGATCGTCGCGGTGAAGAGCGGCCGGCACGCCGCGCCGCTGGCCGCGCACGCCGAGGTCTCCACGCCCATCGACGACGCCAGCGTGGGGGTCCTGTTCGAGCAGGCCGGCGTGATCCGCGTGCAGACGCTGTCCGAGCTGTTCGACACCGCGCTGCTGCTGGCCTACCAGCCGCTGCCGGAGGGTCCGCGGGTGGCGGTGGTCGGCAACTCGACCGCGCTGGGCCTGCTCGTCACCGACGGGCTGCTCGGCGAGGGGCTGGAGCCCGCCGGGCGGCCGGTGGACGTCGGCACCGCCGCGCCGCCGGCCGACTTCGCCGCGGCCGTCGCCGCGGCCATCAGCGCCGAGCCCGGCACCGAGGGCCACTGCGACGCGCTCGTGGCGGTGTTCGTGCCGCCCGTCGCCACCCCGGGCGCGGCGTACGCCCGTGCCCTGCGCGCGGCCGTGGAGGGCGCGGGCAAGCCCGTCGTCGCGGTGTTCCTCGCCGCCGAGGGCGTGCCCGAGGAGCTGGCGGTGCCCGGGCCCGACGGCTCGCCCGGCCCCGGGTCGGTGCCGAGCTTCCCCAGCCCGGAGCGGGCCGTGGCCGCCCTGTCGCGGGTGTCGCGCTACTCCCGGTGGCGGTCGCGGCCCGTGGGCGAGTTCGTGGTGCCCGAGGGCATCGACCCCGAGGCCGCCCGCGCCCTCGTGGCCGACCGGCCCCCCGGCCGGCTCGACGACGCCACCGCGCTCGCGCTGCTGCGCTGCTACGGCATCGAGCTGGTGCCCTACCGGCGGGTCCGCGGGGCGGACGCGGCGGTCGCGGCGGCCCGGGAGCTCGGCCACCCCGTCGCGGTCAAGGCGGTGGGGGAGCGCTGGCGGCACCGGACCGACCTGGTGGGGGTGCGCCTGGACGTCGTCACCGCCGAGGGGGTGCGCGCCGCGGTCGCCGACCTCACCGAGCTGGCCGGCGACGACGAGGTCTACGTGCAGCGGATGGCGCCCAAGGGGCTGTCGTGCGTGCTGGAGGTGGTGGACGACCCGTCGTTCGGCTCGCTGCTGTCGTTCGGGCTGTCCGGGGTGGCCACCGAGCTGCTGGGCGACCGGGCGTTCCGGGTCGTGCCCGTCTCCGACGCCGACGCGGCGGCGCTGGTGCGCGCGCCGCGCGCGGCCCCGCTGCTCGCGGGCTACCGGGGCAGCGAGCCGACGCGGCTCGACGCCCTGGAGGACCTGGTGCTGCGGGTGGGCCGGATCGCCGACGACCTCCCCGAGGTCCGCTCCCTCGCCCTGGACCCCGTGCTCGCCTCGGCCAGGGGAGCCTTCGTCACCGGCGCCCGGATCGTGCTGGGGCCGCGGCCCACCCGCGAGGACGGGGGACCCCGCCGGCTGGGCTGAGCGCCACCGGGAACGGGCGGGGTGCTGGTCGGGAGGCCGGACCGGCCCCCGACCGGTCCGACCTCCCGGGGGTGACGCGCGCCGGGTGGCCGCGTGAGGTCTCCGGATGGAGACCCTGTCCGATCGGAGGGGGGCCGTCAAGGCTCGGGCGCCCGCCGGTCGGCCCCGCGATCACGCCGGCGGCGGCCCGGCGGGCACCGGCTCGCGGGCCGGGGCGCTGCGCAGGCGCAGGCTCGCCAGCAGGCCCAGGACCAGGAACGCCACCGCCGTCCAGGCCGCGGAGCGGGCGCCGTCGGTGAGGGCGGCGCGGGCCGCGTCGGCCAGCGCCGGGTCGCCCAGGCCCGCGATCGCGCCGCCCGCGCTCTCCCGCACCGCGTCGACGATCCCCGCGGTGCCGGGCGCGTCGCCCAGCCGCGCGGTGAGGCTGGAGCCGAGCGAGGTGAACAGCACCGTGCCGAGGACGGCGATGCCGAGCGCGGAGCCCAGCTCCTGCGCCGTCGTCTCGGTGCCCGAGGCCTGCCCGCTCGACTCCGGCGGCACCTCGGCGAGCACCACGTTGCCCAGCTGCGCGGTCGCGAGCCCGACGCCGAAGCCGTACACCGCCAGCGCCGGCACCGTCGCCCAGGCGGAGGTGTCGACGGCGATGACCGAGGCGAGCCACGCGACGCCGGCCACCTCGAACCCCAGCCCGAGCTGCACGGTGCGGGCCGCGCCGAACCGGTCGGTGAGCACGCCGCCGACCCCGCCCGCCACGAACGAGGCGAGCGCGAGCGGCAGCAGCGCCACGCCGGTCTCCAGGGCCGTGTAGCCCAGGGCGTTCTGCAGCCACAGCGGCAGGGCGAACAGGATGCCGAACTGGCCGAGCGCGACGGCCAGCGCCGCGACGTTGCCGCGCCGGAAGCCGGGGATCGCGAACAGCGACAGGTCGAGCAGCGCGACCCGGCCCGCGGCCGTGCGGCGGCGCTGCTGCACCACGAACGCGGCGGTGAGCAGCGCGCTCGCGAGCAGCAGCAGCGGCACGGGCGACAGCGGACCGGGCCAGCCGGCGAACGGCTCCTCGCGCACCAGCCACCAGCCCAGGGTGCGGCCCTCGATGAGGGCGAAGACCAGCGCGGCGGCGGCACCGGCGGACAGCGCGGCCCCGAGCCGGTCGACGCCGGGGCGGGTGTCGGGGTCGCGGGACTCGGCCACGAACGCGAGCAGCGCCACCACGACCAGCGCGCCGAGCGGCACGTTGATCCCGAACGCCCAGCGCCAGGACGCCTCGGTGGTCAGCCAGCCGCCCAGCAGGGGGCCGACGGCGGCCATGCCGCCGATCGTCGAGCCCCAGACGGCGAAGGCGATCCCGCGCTCGCGGCCGGTGAACCCGGCGTTGATCAGTGACAGCGTCGCCGGGAAGATCGCCGCGCCGCCGACGCCCTGCAGGACGCGCGCGGCGATGAGCAGCTCCGGGGTGGGCGCGAGCGCGGCCAGGACGCTCGCCGCGACGAACACCCCGATGCCGGCGACGAGCGTGCGGCGCCGCCCGATCCGGTCGCCGATCCGCCCGGCCGAGAGCAGCAGCGCGGCGAAGACCAGCGTGTAGGCCTCCTGCACCCACTGGGCCTGGGTGGCGCTGGCGCCCAGGTCGACGATGATCGCCGGGACGGCGACGTTGACGATCGTGACGTCGATGATGACGAGCGAGACCGCCAGCGCGATGGCGACGAGGCCGAACCACCGCCTGCGGTCGGTGGACGCCCGGGCTCCGGACATGACATCCTCCTGGTCACTAGTTCATCTAGTGACCAGGACGGTAGAGCACCAGAGGTCGCTAGACAAGCTGGCTACCAGTTCTTCTGGCGGGAGGGCGGCATGGCGTCGGACGGGGTCGAGGCGGCGGAGCGCCGCGAGGTGGACGCGCCCGAGGTGTCGTGGGCGCTGCGCGAGGTCAACCGCCTGGCCGGCCCCGTCGACCGCACCGTCGCGCGGCTCATGGGGCTGGGGCACACCGAGACGACCGCGCTGGACCTGCTCATGGAGTCGCCCGCCGGGCTGGGACCGGTGGAGCTGGGCAACGCGCTCGGGATCCGCTCGGCGTCCGCGACCGCCCTGGTCGACCGGCTGGAGGCCGCCGGGCACGTGCGCCGCCACCCCCACCCGACCGACCGCCGGCGGCAGGTGGTGGTCGTGACCGACGGGGCCCGCCGGAGCGCGGTCGGCGTCCTCGCCCCGCTGCTCGCCGACCTCGACGCCCTCGCGGCCGGGCTCCCGCCCGACGAGGCCGCGGCCGTCGAGCGCTACCTGCGCGGGGTCGCCGACGCCATGCGGCGGTTCAGCGCGGGCTGACCGCCGCCCGCCCGACCCCGTCGTGCCCGACCGGCCCCGGTCGGCCAGACTGCCCGCCGTGACGACCGACCGGGGCACGAGGCGGGGGGCCACCCGATGAGGCTGGCGACGATCCGGACGCTCGCGGGGCACCGCGCCGTGCGGATCGACGGCGAGCGGGCCGTCGAGACCGGGGACGCCGACGTCCGCGCGCTGCTGGAGCGGCCCGACTGGGCGGCCCACGCGGCCGCCGCGGCCGGGCCCGTGCACGACGTCGCGGGGCTGGACTACGCGCCGCTCGTCCCGTCCCCGGAGAAGATCGTCTGCGTCGGGCTGAACTACCGCGACCACGTGCGGGAGATGGGCAACGAGCTGCCCGAGCACCCGACCCTGTTCGCGAAGTTCGCCCCCGCCCTGATCGGCGCGCACGACGACATCGTGCTGCCGCGGGTGTCGGAGGCGGTCGACTGGGAGGCCGAGCTGACCGTCGTCATCGGCGCCCCGGTGCGCCACGCGGACGCCGCCGCCGCGCGGGCCGCGATCGCCGGGTACACCGTGCTCAACGACGTCAGCGTGCGCGACTACCAGTACCGCACGAAGCAGTTCCTGCAGGGCAAGACGTTCGAGGCCACCACGCCCATCGGGCCGTGGCTGGTCACCGCCGACGAGGTGCCCGACGGCGGCCTGCCCGTCACCACCGTGCTCGACGGGGAGACCGTGCAGGACTCGACCACGGCCGAGCTCGTGTTCTCCCCGGTCGACCTGGTCGTCTACCTCTCGGAGATCCTCACCCTGCGCCCCGGCGACGTCATCGCCACCGGCACCCCCGGCGGCGTCGGGCACGCCCGGACGCCCCCGCGCTACCTCACCGACGGCGCCGAGCTGGTGACGTCGATCGGGGGAGTGGGCGAGCTGCGCAACCGCTGCCGGCGCGAGACGTGACCCGGACCCTCGCGGACAGCCTGGCCTGGGCGGGGGACGGGGCCGCGCACCTGCGCGGGCTGATGGCGCGGATGGCCGACGACGCCTTCCGCGCGCCGTCGCTGCTGCCCGGCTGGAGCCGGGCGCACGTCCTGACCCACCTCGCCCGCAGCGCCGACGCCCTGGGCGAGCTGCTGATGACCGCGCGCACCGGGACCGGGACGGCCGGTTACGCCAGCGCCGAGGCCCGCGACGCCGACATCGCGGCCGGGGCGGCCCGGCCGGCCGCGGAGATCCGCGCCGATGTGGTCGCCTCGTCGGACCGGCTCGCCGCCGTCGTGCGGGCGATGCCGCCGGAGGCCTGGACGGCGACGGTGCGCACGCGGCAGGGCCGGGAGGTGCCGGCCTCGGAGGTCCTGTGGTGGCGGGCGCGGGAGACGTGGATCCACGCCGTCGACCTCGACGTCGGCGCGTCGATCGCGGACCTCCCGGCGCCGATGCTGCGCGAGCTCGTGGCCGAGGTCGTGCGCGGCGTCGGCACGAAGGGGGGCTGCCCGCCCCTGGTGCTGCGGGCCACCGACGGGCCCGGGGAGTGGGTCCTCGGGGACGGCAGCGCCGGCGAGGTGCGCGGGACCACGGCCGGGCTCGCCACGTGGGCGCTGGGCCGCTCCCGCGGCAAGGACCTGCGCACGGCCGAGGGTCGCCGCCCCCCGGCGCTGCCGGCCTGGTTGTAGGTTCCGGGGCCGTGACGCACGCCCAGCGAGCGGGCCGCCCCGCCGCCCCGGACCTCGCCGCCCTGCGTGAGGAGTTCGCCCTGCCCGGGGCCTTCCCCGCCGACGCGCTCGCCGAGGCCGCCCGGGCGGCGGCGACCGCCCCCGGGCCGCGGCGCGACGCCACGGACGTCCCGCTCGTGACGATCGACCCGCCCGGGTCGAAGGACCTCGACCAGGCCGTCGGGGTGGCCCGCCGCGGCGACGGGTTCCGCGTGCACTACGCGATCGCCGACCTGGGCGCCGTCGTCGCGCCGGACGGCCCGCTGGACGCCGAGGTCCGCCGCCGGGGCCAGACCGTCTACCTGCCCGACGGGTCCGTGCCGCTGCACCCGCCCGCGCTGTCCGAGGGCGCGGCGAGCCTGCTGCCCGACGGGCCGCGCGCCGCGGCCCTGTGGACGATCGACCTCGACGCCGCCGGCGAGGTCACCGCCGTCGCGCTGGAGCGGGCCCTGGTGGCGTCGCGGGCGCAGCTGGACTACGCGGGCGTGCAGGCCGACGTCGACGCCGGGCGCGTGCACCCCGCCATCGCCGCGCTGCCCGAGCTGGGGCCGCTGCGCCGCGCCCACGCCGTGCGCCGGGGCGCCGTCGAGCTGGAGCTGCCCGAGCAGGAGGTCGTGCCCGACGGCGCCGGGGGCTGGACGGTGCGGGTGCGCCGCCGCCTCGACGTCGAGGCGTGGAACGCCGAGATCTCCCTGCTCACCGGCATGGCCGCCGCGCAGCTCATGCTGGGCGGCGGGACAGGGCTGCTGCGCACGCTGCCCGCGCCGGAACCCGACGCGCTGGAGGAGTTCGCCCGCACCGCCGCCGGCCTGGGCTTCCCGGTCGACCCGACCGTCACGGCCGTCGCCGCGCTGCTGCCGGGCCTGCCCGCCACCCCGCCCGCGCTCGCCCTGCGCCGCGCGGCCACGACCCTGCTGCGCGGGGCCGGATACGCGGCCTTCGGCGACGGCACCGCGCCGCCGGAGGACCCGGGGCACGGCGGCATCGGCGCACCGTACGCGCACGTCACGGCGCCGCTGCGGCGGCTGGTGGACCGCTTCGGCACCGAGGTCTGCCTCGCCCTGGCCGCGGGGGAGCAGCCGGCCGACTGGCTGCGCGCCGCCCTGCCCGGGCTCCCCGCGCTGATGGCGGCCTCGGACGCCCTCGCCTCCGCGGTCGCCCGCGCCTGCGTCGACCGCACCGAGGCGGCCCTGCTCGCCGACCGCGTCGGCACCGCGTTCGACGCCGTCGTGCTGCGCCCCGCCGACGCCGACGGCACCGGCGAGGTCTACCTCGCCGACCCGCCCGTGCTCGCCCGCTGCGCCGGACCGCTGGCGGCCGGCACCACCGCCCGGGTCGTGCTGCGGGAGGCCGACCCCGCCACCGGCGCGATCGCGTTCGCCGCCGCGCCCGCGTGACCGACCCCTCCGCGCTGCACCGGCTGGCCGCGCTGGACGGCCCGGCGGGGCGGGAGCTGCAGGAGCTGCTGCGGGGGCGGGACGCGGGCCCGGACGCGGCGCTGCGGCTGGGCGGGCGGCTGCGGGAGCGGTTCCCGGCCGACCTGGTGGCCGAGGCGTTCACCCAGGCGCAGCTGCGGACCCGGGCCGCCGGGGCGTTCACCCGCGCCGACCGCATGTACCTGACGCGGGCGGGGTGGGAGCAGGCCTCCGCGGAGGTCGTGGCGCGGCACCGCGCCGCCCGGTTCGCCGGCGCCGCGCGGGTCGCGGACCTGTGCTGCGGCATCGGCGGCGACCTGGTCGCGCTGGCCGCGGCCGCCGACGTGCTGGGCGTCGACCGCGACCCCGTCCACCTCTGGTGCGCCGCCGCCAACGCCCGCGCCTACGACGTGGCCGACCGGGTCGCGCTGCGCGAGGCCGACGTCCGCGACGTCGACCTCGCCGGGGTCGACGCCGTGTTCGTCGACCCCGCGCGCCGCGCCGGCGCCACGCGCCTGCGGGCCGGCGACGGGGAGCCGCCGCTCGACTGGTGCACCGCCCTGACCGGCGCCGTCCCCGCCGTCGGGATCAAGGCCGCCCCCGGCCTGCCGGCCGAGGCGGCGCCGCCGGGCTGGGAGCGGGAGTTCGTGGCCGTGCACCGCGACCTCAAGGAGGCGGCGCTGTGGTCACCCGCCCTCGCCACCGCCCCGGCCCGCGCGACCGTCCTGCCCGGCCCGCACACCCTCGTCGACGACGGCGGGGGAGCGGTGCCCGTCGCCGAGCCCGCCGCGTTCCTGCTCGACCCCAACCCGGCCGTCACCCGGGCCGGGCTGGTGGAGACCCTCGCCCGCGCCGTCGACGCGCACAAGATCGACGACCGGATCGCGTTCCTCACCCGCGACACCGCCGTCCGCACCCCCTTCGCCCGCACCCTGGCGGTGCTCGACTCCGGGCCGTGGCGGGAGAAGGAGCTGGCCGCCCGGCTGCGCCGGCTCGACGTCGGCGCGGTGGACGTCCGCCGCCGCGGCCTGGCCGGCGACGTCGACGCGCTGCAGCGGCGCCTGCGGCTCACCGGGTCCCGCAAGGCGACGCTGGTGATGACCCGGGTGCGGGACCGGCCGTGGGCGCTGGTGTGCGTGGACCCCCCGCCGGGCGGCTGACCGGGCCGCGCCGCGGCGCCGGGTGCGGCATCATCTGCGTCCGTGACGCGCACCGGGACCTCGCTCGCCCGCCTCGGGCTCGGGCCCCGGGCGGAGCCGGTGCTGCGCGCGCTGGGCTGGTGGGCCGCGGACGGCCCGGCGGCCGGGGCGGACGTCGTCATGTGGGCGCTGGCCCGCAGCCCCGACCCGGACCAGGCGCTGCTGGCCGTCGAGCGGCTGCTCGACGCCGTCGCCGACCGCCCCGCCCTCGACGCCGCGCTGCGGACCGACGCCGTGCTGCGCGGGCGGCTGCTCGCCCTGCTGGGCAGCTCGACGGCGCTGGGCGACCACCTCGTCGCCCACCCCGACCGCTGGCCCCGCCTGCGCGCCGACCCCGACCCCGCCGGGTACGGCGACCGGCTGCTCCGCGCCGTCGGCGCCGACCCGGACGCGCCCCCGCCGGGCACCCCGCAGGGCGGGCGGGCCCGGCTCACCGGACCCGAGGCCGTCATGGCGCTGCGCACCGCCTACCGCGACGAGCTGCTCGTCCTGGCCGCCGCCGACCTCGCCGCGGTCGGGGAGCCGGCGCTGCCGGTCCTGGAGGTCGAGGTCGTCGCCGCGCACCTCGCCGACCTCGCCGCGGCGGGGGTCGCCGCCGCGCTGGCCGTCGCCGCGACCGAGGTCTTCCCCACCCGCGAGGACGCCGGTGACGGGCGCCTCGCCGTCGTCGGCATGGGCAAGTGCGGCGGGCACGAGCTGAACTACGTCAGCGACGTCGACGTCGTGTTCGTCGCGGAGCCGGCCGACCCGCGCGCGGCGAAGCTCGCCGCCCGGATGATGCAGGTCGCCGGGCAGGCCCTCTTCGAGATCGACGCGAACCTGCGCCCGGAGGGCCGCCAGGGCGACCTGGTCCGCACGCTCGACGGGCACGTGTCCTACTACCGGCGCTGGGCGAAGACCTGGGAGTTCCAGGCCCTGCTCAAGGCGCGCCCCATCGCGGGCGACCCGGAGCTGGGCGACGCGTACTGCGAGTCGGTCGCCCCGATGATCTGGAACGCCGCCGAGCGCGACGGGTTCGTCGCCGACGTGCAGGCCATGCGCCGCCGGGTGCTCGACCACGTCAAGCCCGAGATCGCCGACCGCGAGCTCAAGCTGGGCCGCGGCGGGCTGCGCGACGTCGAGTTCGCCGTCCAGCTGCTCCAGCTCGTCCACGGCCGCACCGACCCCGCGCTGCGCTCGCCCACCACCCTCGACGCGCTGGCGGCGCTGTCCGCCGGCGGCTACGTCGCCCGCGACGACGGCGCCAACCTCGCCGCCTCCTACCGGTTCCTGCGCCTGCTGGAGCACCGGCTGCAGCTGCAGAAGCTGCGCCGCACCCACCTGCTCCCCGCCGCCGACGACACCGACGCGCTGCGCCGGCTGGCCCGCGCGGCCCGGATGCGGCCCGACGGGCGCCACGACGTCGTCGGGGTGCTGCTGGCCGAGTGGAGCCGCAACGCCCGGCGCGTGCGGCGGCTGCACGAGAAGCTGTTCTACCGGCCCCTGCTCACCGCGGTGTCGCGGCTGTCCGCCGACAGCGCCCGGCTGTCGGACGCCGCGGCGAAGGAGCGGATGGCCGCGCTGGGCTGGGCGTCGCCGGAGGGGGCACTGGGCCACCTGCGCGCGCTCACCTCGGGGGTGTCCCGCGCCGCGGCGATCCAGCAGACGCTGCTGCCGGTGCTGCTCGACGAGCTGGCCGGCAGCCCCGACCCCGACCGCGGCCTGCTGGCCTACCGCCGGGTGTCCGAGGCGCTCGCCGCCACCCCCTGGTACCTGCGGCTGCTGCGCGACGAGGGGCTGGTCCCGGCGCGGCTGATGAAGCTGCTCGGCACCTCCGCGCTCGTGCCCGACCTGCTGGTGCGCGCCCCGGAGGTGCTGCGCCTGCTGGCCGGCGCGCCGGGCGACGGGCTGCTGCGCGACCCCGCGGAGGTGGCGGCGTCGCTGCTGACCACGGTCGCCCGCCAGCACGACCCGGACACCGCCGCCGCCACCGCGCGGTCGCTGCGCCGCCACGAGCTGCTCCGCGTCGCCTGCGCCGACCTGCTCGGCGTGCTCGACACCGAGGGCGTGTGCGCGGCCCTGTCGTCGGTGTGGACGGCCGTGCTGCAGGCGACCCTGGCGTCGGTGGCGCGCGGGCTCGGGGAGCCCCGCGCCGCGCTGGCCGTGATCGGCATGGGGCGCCTGGGCGGGGCGGAGCTGGGCTACGGCTCCGACGCCGACGTGCTGTTCGTCTGCGAGCCGCTGCCCGGCGTCGCGGACGCCGACGCCGTGCGCTGGGCCACGACCGTCGCCGAGGCGGTGCGCCGCCGGCTCGGCGCCCCCAGCCCCGACCCCGCGCTCGTGGTGGACGCCGACCTGCGCCCCGAGGGCCGGTCGGGCCCGCTGGTGCGCACGCTGGAGAGCTACCGCGCCTACTACGCGCGCTGGTCGGAGACGTGGGAGGCCCAGGCCCTGCTGCGGGCGCGCCCGGTGGCCGGGGACGCCGACCTGGGGCGCCGGTTCGTCGAGCTGGTCGACCCGATCCGCTACCCCGCCGACGGGCTGACCGCGCAGGCCGTCACCGACATCCGCCGGATCAAGGCCCGCGTCGACGCCGAGCGGCTGCCGCGCGGGGCCGACCGCGCCCTGCACACCAAGCTCGGCCTGGGCGGGCTCGCCGACGTCGAGTGGACCGTGCAGCTGCTGCAGCTCCAGCACGCGGGCGAGGTGCCGCAGCTGCGCACGACCGCGACGCTGGCCGGGCTGCGCGCCGCGGAGGGGGCGGGGCTGCTCAGCGCCTCCGACGTCGTCGAGCTCACCGCGGGCTGGACCACGGCGACCCGCGCCCGCAACGCGGTCGTGCTGGTCAAGGGCCGCCCGGGCGACCAGCTGCCCCGCTCCGGCCGCGAGCTGGCCGCGGTCGCCGCCGCGCTGGGATACCCGGCCGACGGCGACCCGGGCGTGTTCCTCGACGACTACCGGCGGACCACCCGCCGCGCCCGGGCGGTGGTGGAGCGGGTGTTCTACGGCTGGTGAGCGGTCACCGCAGGCCGAGCACCGTGGTCAGCGCCTCGTCGACCGCCCACATCTCGTCCGCGTCGAGGTGGCCGTACCCGTCACCGAGCCGACTGACGTCCACCGCGCCGACCTGCTCGACCAGCACCCGCGTCGGTTCGCCGTCCAGCTCGATCTCGGGGCGGAACGAGGCGGCCCGGGCGCTGCGCGAGGTGGGGGCGACGAGGACGACGGACCGGGGCAGGAGCTCGTCGGCCTGGACGACGACGCCGTACCGGGTGCCGTGCTGCTCGTGACCGGTCCCGGGACGGAGCCGGAGTCGGAACACCTCACCACGGCGCACGCAGCGACTCCATCAGCTCGGCGGTGGCCGCCATCTCGGTCCGGTCGGCCTCGTCGGCCTCCAGCGCGGCGACCTCGACCGCGAGCGCCCGCCGGCGGTGCAGGCGGTCGGCCGCCGCCACCAGCGCCGTGCGGATCGCCTCGGACCGCGACAGGCCGGTGGCCTCGAGCGACCGCAGGGCGCGCTGCGCCTGGTCGTCGAGTCGGACGGAGACGGCCTCGCTCATGATCGATACTGTATCACGATACGTATGACAGCCGTCTGGCCGCTCCGCTGCTGACCGGAGTTGCAGGAAGGCCACCTTCCCGCAAGCTCGTTGCCGGAAGGTGGCCTTCCTGCAACGGTGGTGTCCGTGCCCTCCCTCGACACCCTCGTCACGTTCGCCCTCGCCGGGTTCGTGCTCGTCGTGATCCCCGGCCCGTCGGTGCTGTTCATCGTCGGGCGGGCGCTGGCCCAGGGGCGGCGGGCGGCGCTGCTGTCGGTCGCCGGCAACACCACGGGCGTGGCGGTCGTGGTCGTGGTGGTCGCGCTCGGCCTCGGCGCCGTCGCGGCCGCCTCGTCGGTGGTGTTCACGACGCTCAAGTTCGCCGGCGCCGCGTACCTCGTGTACCTGGGCGTGCAGACGATCCGGCACCGCGGCGAGCTGGGCGCCGCCCTGGCCGGGGGCGCCCGCGGCGAGGCGCTGCGGGCCTACCGGCAGGGCGTCGTCGTCGGCGCCACCAACCCGAAGGTGCTCGTGTTCTTCGCCGCGGTGCTGCCGCAGTTCGTCGACCCCACCGCCGGCAGCACGACCACGCAGATGCTCGTGCTCGGCCTGCTGTTCGCCCTGCTCGCCGCGGTGCTGGACGCCCTGTGGGGGCTCGCGGCGGGCTCGGCGCGCGACTGGTTCGCCACCTCGCCCGTGCGGCTGCGCCGCCTGGGCGCGGCGGGCGGCGCGACGATGGTGGCGCTGGGCGCTGGCCTGGCGGTGAGCGGCCGCTCGTAGGCGGGGCGCCGCAACGGCTGCGCCGGCGCCCGCACAGCCGTTGCGAACCTCGCGCAGCCGTTGCAACGGCTGTGCCGCGACCACGACGGCTGTGCGGCCCGGGTCAGCCGGTCGGGTGCGCCCGCAGCGCCGCCGCCGTCCACTCGAACGCGGGCACCGTCCGCGGCCAGGGGGCCCAGCCGTTGAGCACGCCGAGCAGCTCCCAGTAGCGCTCCACCCGCCGGTCGGCGAACGTGTCGATCGTGTTCGCCAGCTCGGCGCGGTCCGCGCCCGGCGGGACGACCCGCTCCAGCACCGCGACGGCCTCCGGCGACGCCGGGTCGACGCCGGCCGCGGCCGCCGGGCCGGCGTGCTCGGTGACGGCGGCCGGGTCCCACCCGGCGGGGGCGGCGCCGGGCTGCGACCCGGCCACCGCCATCTCCCGCACGCGGGCGAGGAAGCTCGGGTCGCGGACCAGCTCGGCCAGCCCGATCCACGCCTCCACCTGCTCGGTGGTCGGCTCGTCGGGCAGCTCGGCGGGCAGGGTGCGCATGCGCTGCGCGATGCCCGCGCCGGGGGCGTCGGGGTCGGTGCCGGCGAACGCGGCCCCGACGAAGTCGTCGATGAGGGCCTGCCGCTCGGTGGCGGACAGGCGGGTGAGGTCGTTCATCAGCGCGGCCTTCCGGGGGGAGGGGTCGTCGCGGGCGAGGATCGTGCAGACGGCGCGCTGGGCCCGCAGGGCGCGGATCTGCGCGTCGAGGGCGTGGACGTGGGCGGCGGCGACGTCGGCGACGCTGCGGCGCCGCGCCAGGACGGTGCGGACGTCGTCGAGGCCCATGCCCAGCTCGCGCAGCGTGCGCACGAGGTCGAGCCGGGCGACGGCGCGCGCGTCGTGGCGGCGGTAGCCGCCGCGGCTGCGGTCGGTCTCGGGCAGCACCCCCGCGTCGGACCAGAAGCGGATGGTGCGCACGGGCACGCCCGACCGGCGGGCGAGCTGCCCGATGGTCAGCAGGGTGGTCGGCGCGGTCATGGTCCAGATGCTGGACCCTCCACCCGCTGGAACGTCAAACCGGTTCCGCCACGATGGGCGTCGTGGACGTCCTCGATGCGGCAGCCCGTCTGGTCGACGAGCGCCCGCTGGTGCTGCTCGCGCTCGCCGTCGCGCTGCTGGCGGTGGGGTGGGCGCCGGTGTGGCGCTGGACGCGCACGGTCGTGACGATCGCCCACGAGGGCGGGCACGCGCTCGTCGCCGTGCTGGCCGGGCGCGGGCTGACCGGGATCCGCCTGCACGCCGACACCTCGGGGCTGACGGTGTCCACGGGCGCGCGGCGCGGGCCGGGCCTGGTCGCGACGTTCCTCGGCGGCTACCCCGCGCCACCGCTGCTCGGTCTGGGCGGCGCGGTCCTGGTCGCCGCCGACCTCGCCGCGCCGATGCTGTGGACCGCGCTGGTGCTGCTCGTCGCCACGCTGGTCCACGTCCGCAACGCCTTCGGCGCGGTGGCCGTGCTCGCCACCGGCGCGCTCGTCGCGGCCGTCGCGGGGTGGGGGAGCGAGCGGTTGCAGGACGGGGCCGCCGCGGCCCTGGCGTGGTTCCTCGTGCTCGGCGGCCTCCAGGCCGTGCGGGAGCTGTGGCGCGGCCGGCGGCGCTCGCGGGGCGCCTCCGACGCCGACGCGCTCGCCTCCCTCACGCGGGTGCCGGCCGGAATGTGGACGGCGGTGTTCGGGTTGATCGCCGCAGGCGCCGTGATCGGCACGGCGGGGATCCTCCTGGGAGCGGCGGCGTGAGCGACATCAACGACTGGAACAGAAAGATCATCGAGGAGTTCCGGGCCAACGGGGGGAAGGTCGGCGGCCCGTTCGAGGGCGCGCCGATGATCCTCGTGCACCACACCGGGGCGCGGACGGGCACCGAGCGCGTGACGCCCCTGGTGACCTTCCCCGAGGACGACGGCCGCTACGTGATCGTCGCCTCGAAGGCCGGCGCGCCGACCAACCCCGACTGGTACCACAACCTCAAGGCGCACCCGAGGACCTCGGTCGAGGTGGGCACGGAGACCTTCCCGGTGGAGGTCGTCGAGCTGGAGGGGGACGAGCGGGAGTCGGTCTGGACGAGGGTCAAGGAGGCCAGCCCCGGGTTCGCCGAGTACGAGCGGAAGACGACCCGCACCATCCCGCTGCTGCGGCTCGTCCGCGTCTGACCGGCCGGCCGCGCCGGCCCGGGACCCCGCGCCGCACGCCGTAGGCTCCGGCGGGTGACGATCACCTTGGACCAGGCCCGCACCATCGTCGACGCGGCGCTGCGCCACGGCACGGAGCAGGGCTTCCAGCCGCTCACCGTCGCGGTGCTCGACCCGGGCGGCGCGCTCGTCGCGCTGGGCCGCCAGGACGGGTCGGGCTTCCTGCGCCCCGAGCTGGCGCAGGCGAAGGCGTCCGGCGTGCTCGCGCTGGGCATGACCAACCGCGCCATCGCCGCGCGCGCGGCCGACTCCCCGGCCTTCTTCACGTCGGTCTCCGCCCTGGCCGGCGGGCGGATCCTCTCGGTGCCGGGCGGGGTGTTCGTCCGCGACGCCGGCGGCGCGCTGCTCGGGGCCGTCGGCGTCACCGGCGACGCGTCGCTCAACGACGAGGCGGCCGCCGTCGCGGGGATCACCGCGGCCGGGCTCGTCGCCGTCACCGGCGCGGAGGACTGACCGCAGCAGCCGACCGGTCCTCCGCCCGGCCGTGTCGACGCCTCCGTCGCGGGTAGTGCTGGGGCGGACCCGCCAGGTGCGCCGGGCCGCGAGGAGGACCGGTGACGAGCGGACGCTGGCGCACGCCGGTGCGGGCGCGGACGCTGCCCGAGCTGCTGGACCTCCTGCGCGCCCTGGACCCCGCGGCCCGGCTGGTCGGGCCGGCGGGGGCGCGGGTCGACGGCGTCGCGCTGCACACCGTCCAGGTGCGGCCCGGTGACCTGTTCGCGGGCCTGCCCGGCGCGCACCGGCACGGCGCCGACCTCGCCGGGGCCGCCGCCCGCGCGGGCGCCGTCGCCCTGCTCAGCGACCGGCCCGCACCGGAGCTGCCGACCCTCGTCGTCGCCGACCCGCGCGCGGTGCTGGGTCCGCTCGCCGCCCGGCTGCACGGCGACCCCTCCCACGACCTCGCCGTGCTCGGCGTCACCGGCACCAACGGCAAGACGAGCACGGCGCACCTGATCGCGGCGGGCCTGGCCGCGGCCGGCCGGCCGGCCGGGCTGGCCGGGAGCCTGGAGGTGCGGGTGCCCGGCCGCGAGCTGCCGGCCGCGCGGACCACCGCGGAGGCGCCCGCCGTGCAGGAGTTCCTCGCCGCGGCGCGGGACGCGGGCGCCCGCGACGCCGTCCTGGAGGTGTCCAGCCACGGGCTGGCGCTGCACCGCGTCACCGGCACGCGGTTCCGCACGGCGGTGTTCACCAACCTCAGCCCGGACCACCTCGACCTGCACCACGACCTGGAGGAGTACTACGCCACCAAGGCGGCGCTGTTCGAGCCGCACCGGTGCGGCACGGCCGTCGTCGGTGTGGACGACGAGCACGGCCGCCGGCTCGCCGCCACCACGCGGTGCCCGGTCGTGACGTTCTCCGCGGCCGGCGGCGCGGCCGACTGGACCGCGAGCGGCGTGCGCGCGACGGCCGCCGGCACCCGGTTCCGGCTGCGCGGGCCCGCCGCGGCGCGGGACGTGCGGCTGCGCCTGCTCGGCCCGCACCAGGTCGACAACGCCCTCGCCGCCGTCGCCGCGCTGGCCACCCTCGGCGACCTCGACCTGGACGCGGCCGTCCGCGGCATCGAGGCCGTGCCCGGCGTGCCCGGCCGGCTCGAGCGCGTCGACGCGAGCCAGCCCTTCCTCGCGCTCGTCGACCACGTGCACAACGTCGGCGGGCAGCGCCGCCTGCTGCCGTTCCTGCGCTCGCTCACCGCGGGCCGGATCGTCGTCGTGCTCGGCGCCACCGGCGAGCGCGACCGCGCCAAGCGCGCCGGCCTCGGCACGGTGGTGGGCCGGCTGGCCGACGTCGTGGTGGTCACCGACGAGAGCGCGCACGGCGACGACCCGGCCGAGCTGCGCGCCGCCGTGGCCCGCGCGGCGCGGCGCGCGGACGGGGCCGAGGTGCTCGTCGAACCCGACCGCGCGCGGGCGCTCGCCCTGGCCGCGGGGCTGGCCGCGCCGGGAGACGTGCTGCTCGTGGCCGGTCGCGGCGCCGACCAGTGGCAGGCGACGGGGTCCGACCGCCGCCGCTTCGACGACCGGGTGGAGCTGCGCGCCGCGCTGGAGGCCCGCGGCCCGGCCGCCCTGCCCCGCGGCGCCTGACCGGGGCAGGGCACGATCGGGGCGTGCCCCGCCTCATCACCGACCCCAGCCGCGTCACCGCCGCCGGCGAGCCCCCCAAGACCATCGACGAGTACGTGGGCCGGGTGAACTCCGGCGACGCGGGCGTATCGATCGCGCACATGCGCAGCCCGTCGGGCTGGTCCGAGCCGGGGCAGCGCCCCGAGTTCGACGAGTACACCCTCGTGCTGCGCGGCGCGCTGCGCGTGGAGCACTCCGGCGGCGAGCTGACCGTCGAGGCGGGGCAGGCCGTGCACACCGCGCCGGGGGAGTGGGTGCGCTACAGCTCGCCCGGCCCGGACGGCGCCGAGTACGTCGCGGTGTGCCTGCCCGCCTTCGCCCTGGACGCGGCGCACCGCGACTGACCAGGATCGGCGGATGAGCAGCTTCTGGCACCCCTTCGCGGCGATGGGCGCGGTCCGCGACGCCGAGCTCGTCCTCGTCGGCGGGGACGACGTCTGGGTGACCGACGACGCCGGGCACCGCTACCTCGACGCGACGGCCAGCCTGTGGTGCGTCAACGTCGGCCACGGCCGCGCCGAGATCGCCGACGCCGTGCGCCGGCAGATGGGCGCGCTCGCGACCTACCAGACGTTCGGGGACTTCACGAACGCCCCGGCGCGCGAGCTGACCGACCGCCTCGCCGCGCTCGCCCCCGTCCCCGGCGCCCGGATCTTCCTCGGCAACGGCGGCGGCGACGCGATCGACACCGCCGCCAAGCTGGCCCGCGAGTTCTTCGCCCGCACCGGCGAGCCGGAGCGGACGGTGCTGGTGAGCCGCCGGCACAGCTACCACGGCACGCACGGCTTCGGCACGGCCCTGGCCGGGATGCCGGCCAACCGGTTCGCCGCGCCGTTCGTGCCCGACGTCGTCACTGTGCCCCACGACGACGTCGCCGCGCTGGAGGAGGTGCTCGCCGGGGGCGGGGTGGCGGCGTTCCTCGCCGAGCCGGTGATCGGTGCGGGCGGGGTGATCCCGCCGCCGCCGGGCTACCTGGAGGAGGCGGCCGCGGCCTGCCGCCGGCACGGGACGCTGTTCGTGGCCGACAGCGTCATCTGCGGCTTCGGCCGGCTCGGCAGCTGGTTCGGCGTGGAGCGGTTCGGCCTGGAGCCCGACATGATCGTCTTCGCCAAGGGCGTCACCAGCGGTTACCTGCCGCTGGGCGGGCTGGTGGTGCACGGGCGGGTCGCCGAACCGTTCTGGGCCGAGGGCGCCGCCCCGTTCCGGCACGGCGCCACCTACGCCGGGCACCCGACGGCGTGCGCCGCCGCCCTGGCCAACCTCGACGTCCTGGAGAGCGAGGACCTCCTGGCCCGGGCCCTCGTGCTGGAGGGGGAGCTGCACGCCGCCCTGTCGACGCTGGGCGACCACCGGTGCGTCACCGAGGTGCGCGGGGGCGTCGGGGTGCTCGGCGCGCTGGAGCTGGACCCGGCGCTCCCCCCGCCGGTCGTGGCCCGTGCCGCCCGGGAGCGCGGGGTCCTGGTCCGCCCGATGACGAGCGCGCTGGGCTTCTCCCCGCCCCTGACGACCCGCCCGGAGCACCTCGACCGGCTGGTGGACGCCGTCCGCGGCGCGCTCGACGCCGCCGCGGCCTGATCCCGGGCGCCCCACCGTCTCGGGAGGTGTGCGACCGATCGGCTGTTCCAGTGGAGCCGCCGGGCGCTCTAGTGTCGGGGATCACTCAGCGAGCCGCCGTCCCCAGGGAGCCGCACGTGACCGCGACCGTCAACCGGAAGTACGTCGGGCAGAGCGTCCTGCGGCGCGAGGACGCCGCCCTCACGACCGGTCGGGGGACCTTCGTCGACGACATCGCGGTGCCCGGCGCGCTGCACCTGGCCGTCCTGCGCAGCCCGGTCGCGCACGCCCGGATCCGGGGCGTCGACCTCACCGCCGCCCGCGCCCACCCGGGCGTGGTCGCCGCGTTCTCCGGCGCCGAGCTGGCCGGCGAGTTCGCGATCGGCCTGCCGTGCGGCTGGCCGGTCACCGAGGACATCAAGGTCCCGCACCACCCCCCGCTCGCGGTGGACGAGGTCAACCACGTCGGCGACGGCGTCGCGGTCGTGCTGGCCACCGACGCGGGCGCGGCCCACGACGCGCTGGACCTCGTCGAGGTCGACTACGAGGAGCTCCCGGCGGTGTTCGACGTGGAGGCGGCGCTGGCGCAGGGCGCCCCGCTCGTGCACTCCGACCTGGGCACCAACCACTGCTACACCTGGCCGCTGGGCACCGGCGACGTCGAGGCGGCGTTCGCGGCGGCCGACGTCGTGGTGGAGGGCCGCTACCTGCAGCAGCGGGTGATCGCCTCGCCGATGGAGCCGCGCGCGGTGCTCGTCACCCCCGACCCGGTCGGCGGCGGCCTGACGATCTACAGCTCCACCCAGGTTCCGCACTTCCTGCGCGACCTCGGCGCGATGATCGTCGGGATGCCGGACTCGAAGCTGCGGGTGGTCGCCCCGGACGTCGGCGGCGGGTTCGGCGCGAAGCTCAACGTCTACGCCGAGGAGGTGCTCGCGCTCGCGCTGGCCCGGCGGCTGGGCAGGCCGGTGAAGTGGACCGAGACCCGCTCGGAGCACCACGTCGCCACCACCCACGGCCGCGGCCAGGTGCAGCGCATGGCGATCGCCGCCACCCGCGAGGGGAAGATCCTCGGGATGAAGGTGGAGCTGCTCGCCGACATGGGCGCCTACCTGCAGCTGCTCACCCCGGGCATCGCGGTGTTCGGCGCGTTCACCTACTGCGGGCTCTACGACTTCGGCGCCTACTCCTTCGAGTGCCGGGGCGTGTTCACCAACCTCACGCCCACCGACGCCTACCGCGGCGCCGGGCGCTCCGAGGCGGCCTACGCCCACGAGCGGATCATGGACGACCTGGCCCGCGAGCTGGGCATGGACGCCGCGGAGCTGCGCATCCGCAACCTGCACCCCAAGTTCCTGGAGCCGCGCACCGTCCCGTCCGGCGTGCTCTACGACTCCGGCGACTACGAGCCGTGCATGCGCGAGGCGATGCGCCTGGTCGACTACGACGCCGTCCGCGCCGAGCAGCGGGCCCGCCGGGAGTCCGGTGACCCCGTCCAGATCGGCATCGGGATCGGGAACTTCACCGAGAGCGGCGGGCTCTCGCCGTCGAAGGTGGCGGCCGGGGTGCGGCTGCAGAGCGGCGGCTGGGAGGCCGCGACGGTGCGCATGCTGGTGTCCGGGAAGGTGGAGGTGGTCACCGGGACCTCACCGCACGGTCAGGGTCACGAGACGGCGTGGGCGCAGATCGCCGCGGACGCCCTGGGCGTGCACCCCGACGACGTCGAGGTGCTGCACTCCGACACCGCGATCGCCCCGTTCGGCCGCGACACCTACGGCTCGCGCAGCCTCCCCGTCGGCGGGGTGTCGGTGCACCTGGCCGCGCACAAGGTCGTGGAGAAGGCGCGCCGGATCGCCGCGCACGTGCTGGAGGCCGCGGAGGACGACATCGTCTTCGAGGACGGCCGGTTCTCCGTGGCGGGCACGGACGCGGGGCGCACGATCCAGGAGATCGCGATGGCCGCCTACCTCGCCGACGACCTCCCCGAGGGGATGGAGCCGCTGCTCCAGGCCGACAACACCTTCGACCCGCCCAACTTCACCTGGCCCTTCGGCACCCACATCGCGGTCACCGAGGTCGACACCGAGACCGGGCGGGTCCACCTGCGCCGCTTCGTCGCCGTCGACGACTGCGGGCACCTGGTGAACCCGCAGATCGTGGAGGGCCAGCTGCACGGCGGCATCGCCCAGGGCATCGGGCAGGCGCTCTACGAGCAGGCGACGTTCGACGACGCCGGCCAGCCGACGGCCTCGACGCTCGCCGACTACCACGTCCCGGCGGCCACCGACCTGCCGCACATCGAGCTGGGCTCCACCGTGACGCCGTCGCCGACCAACCCGATGGGCGTCAAGGGCATCGGCGAGTCGGGCGCGATCGGCTCGTCCCCGGCCGTCGTCAACGCCGTCATCGACGCCGTGGCCCACCTCGGCGTCACCCACCTCGACATGCCGGTCACCCCGCAGCAGGTCTGGCGGGCCATCCAGGAGGCGCAGCGATGAGCGTGGACATCAACTGCGACATGGGCGAGGCCTTCTCGATCTACCGCTGCGGCGACGACGAGGGCCTCATGCCGCTGGTCACCCTGGCCAACGTGGCGTGCGGCTTCCACGCCTCCGACCCGTCGGTGATGGCGGGGACGGTGCGGCTGGCGAAGGCGCACGGCGTGCGGGTCGGCGCGCACCCGTCGCTGCCCGACCGCGAGGGCTTCGGCCGCCGCGAGATGAAGATGGGCCGCGAGGAGCTCACGGCGTCGGTGCTCTACCAGATCGGTGCGCTGTCGGCGTTCCTGCGCGCGGAGGGCATGGAGCTCAACCACGTCAAGCCGCACGGCTCGCTCTACGGCATGGCCGCCCGCGACCCCGAGGTGGCGGGGGCGATCGCCGACGCCGCCGACGTGTTCGGCGTGCCGCTGATGGGCATGGCCGGCACGGTGCACGAGGACGTCTGGGGGGAGCGCGAGGCCGGGTTCCTGTCGGAGTACTACGCCGACCTCGACTACCGCCCCGACGGCTCGCTGATCATCACCCGCGTCCACGAGGCCTTCGACCCGGCCCGCTCGGCCGAGCGCGCGCTGCGCGCCGTCACCGAGGGCGTCGCCACCGCCGTCGACGGGTCCGACATCCCCGTCCGCGCCGACTGCGTCTGCGTGCACTCCGACACCCCGAACGCCGTGGAGCTGGCCACGGCCGTCCGCGACGCCCTCGCCCCCCACCTGTCCTAGGAGAGAAATGCCCCGGCACGACGTCGTCTCCCCGATCCCCGGCGTGTTCTACCGCCGCCCCGACCCGGACAGCCCCGTGTTCGCCGAGCCCGGCGCGAGCGTCGGCGCGGACGACCCGGTCTGCCTCGTGGAGGTCATGAAGTCCTTCCACGAGGTTCCGGCCGGCGTCGCGGGCACCGTCGTGGAGTTCCTCGTCGAGAACGAGGCCATGGTCGACGCCGGCCAGGTCGTCGCGGTGATCGAGGCGTGAGGCGCGTCCTCGTCGCCAACCGCGGCGAGATCGCCCTGCGGGTCGTCCGGGCCGCGCGCGACCTCGGCATCGAGAGCGTCGCGGTGCACAGCGACGCCGACGCCGACGCGCCGCACGTCCGGCTGGCCGACGCCGCGGTGCGGATCGGGCCGCCCCCGGCGGGCAAGAGCTACCTGCTGGTCGACGCGCTGCTCGACGCGGCCCGGGAGGCCGGCGCCGACGCCGTGCACCCGGGCTACGGGTTCCTGTCCGAGCGCGCGTCGTTCGCCGCGGCCGTCGCGGACGCCGGGCTGGTGTTCGTCGGCCCGGACGCCGGGGTGATCGAGCGGATGGGCGACAAGGTCGCCGCCCGCGAGGTGGCCCGGGCGGCCGGGGTGCCGACGGTGCCGGGCACGCCGGGCGGGGTCGAGGACGTCGAGGCGGCCGTCGCCGCGGCGGCCGGGATCGGCTACCCCGTGATGCTCAAGGCCGCCGCGGGCGGCGGCGGGCGCGGCATCCGCGTCGTCGACGACGAGGCGGCCCTGCGCACGGGCTTCCCGCAGGCGTCCCGCGAGGCGGCGACGGCCTTCGGCGACGGCCGCATGTACCTGGAGCGGTTCGTGCGCCGCGCCCGGCACGTCGAGGTGCAGGTGCTCGGCGACGGCGAGCGCACCGTGCACCTGTTCGAGCGCGAGTGCTCGCTGCAGCGCCGGCGGCAGAAGGTCGTGGAGGAGGCCGTCTCGCCCGGGATCGGGGACGCGGTGCGCGCGGCCATGACCGACGCGGCCGTCCGGCTCGCCTCCGAGGTGGGCTACCGCAGCGCCGGCACCGTCGAGTTCCTCGTCGACGACGAGACCGACGAGTTCTTCTTCATCGAGATGAACACCCGCATCCAGGTCGAGCACCCGACCACCGAGCTGGTCACCGGCGTCGACCTGGTGGCCGAGCAGCTGCGGATCGCGGCGGGCGAGCCGCTGCGGATCACCGACGCGGCCGTCACCGGGCACGCGATCGAGTTCCGCATCTGCGCCGAGGACCCGGACAAGGGGTTCCTGCCCCAGCCCGGGAAGGTCGGCCGCGTGCACCTGCCCGCCGGGCCGTGGGTGCGCAGCGACACCTGGCTGGAGCCCGACTCGGTCGTGTCGCCCTACTACGACTCGCTGCTGGCCAAGGTCGTGGTGTGGGGGGCCGACCGCGCCGAGGCGATCGCGCGCTCGCGCCGGGCGCTGCACGAGCTGGAGATCGACGGCGTCGCCACCACGACGCCGATGCACCGCCGACTGCTGGACGAGCCGTGGTTCGCCGCGGCCGACTTCCACACCGCGACGCTGGAGGGCTGGTTGACGTGACCGCAGCAGTAGGAGAGGCCCGCTACAGCTGGGGCGGGGACGAGTTCGTCTTCGTCGAGCTGGCCGAGGAGATGAGCCTGCAGGCCAACTTCCGGGCGATGGCGATCACCGCCGCGCTGCGCGAGCAGCGGCCCGACGGCCTGCTCGACATCTGCCCGGCCAACGCGTCCTACCAGGTGCGCTACGACCCCGACGTGCTGGAGCCGCACGCGCTGCTGGCCCAGCTCAAGGAGCTGGAGCGCCAGGTCGGCGACGCGGCCGACGTCGCGCTGCCGACGCGGGTGCTGGAGATCCCGGTGCTCTACCGCGACCCGTGGACCACGGAGACCCTGCTGCGGTTCCGCGACCGCCACCAGGACCCCGACGCCACCGACATCGAGTACGCGGCGCGGATCAACGGCTACTCCGGCGTGGACGACTTCATCGCCGCCCACTCCGGCTCGCCCTGGTTCACCTCGATGGTCGGGTTCGTGGCGGGCCTGCCGTTCCTCTACCAGATGGTGCCCCGGGAGCGGCAGATCGTCGTGCCCAAGTACCTGCGCCCGCGCACCGACACCCCCAAGCAGACCGTGGGCTACGGCGGGTGCTTCTCCTGCATCTACTCGGTGCGCGGAGCCGGGGGCTACCAGATGTTCGGGATCACCCCGGCCCCGATCTACGACCCGACGCAGTCGCTGCCCGACTTCACCGAGTTCATGGTGCTGTTCCGCCCGGCCGACATCGTCAAGTTCACCCCGGTCGACCGGGAGCAGTACGACGCCCACGTCGCCGAGGTGGAGGCGGGCACGTTCCGCGTCGTCCAGCGCCCGGTGGAGTTCGCGCTGGCCCCGTTCCTCGACGACCCCGACGGCTACAACGCCCGTCTCCTGGAGGTGCTCGCGTGATCGAGGTCCGCAAGCCCGGCCTGTCCACGACCGTCCAGGACGCGGGCCGCAGCGGCTACTACGACCTGGGCATCCCGCCCTCGGGCGCGCTGGACCAGTTCTCGCTGCGCGCGGCGAACCTGCTCGTCGGCAATCCCGAGGGCGCCGCCGTGCTGGAGATCGTCTACCTCGGCCCCGAGCTGCTGTTCACCGACGCCGCGGTCGTCGCCGTCGCCGGCGCGGCGATGGTGCCGAAGGTGAACGGCGAGGAGCGCCCGCAGTGGGAGTCCTTCACCGTCGCCGCCGGGGACGTGCTGACCTTCGGCTACCTCGCCGGCGGGGCGCGGGCCTACCTGGCCGTGTCCGGCGGGATCGACGTGCCCGAGGTGCTGGGCAGCCGCTCCACCTACGGCCTGGGCGCGCTCGGCGGCTTCCAGGGGCGCCCGCTGGCGGCCGGCGACGTGCTGCCCGTCGGCACCGGGACGGGGTCCGCGGGCCGGTCGGTGCCCGCGGACCTGCGCCCGAGCTGGAGCAAGGACGTCGAGGTCCGCGTGATGATGGGCCTCTACGACCACCGCCTCACCCCGGGTGGGCGGGAGACGTTCCTGTCCACCACCTGGTCGCTGACCCCGGTGGCCGACCGGATCGGGTTCCGCTACTCCGGCGCGACGCTGGAGACGGTGGACCGGGAGCCGCCGTTCGGGGCCGGGCAGGACCCGTCCAACATCGTCGACGCCCCGTACCCGATCGGCTCCATCCAGGTGCCGGGCAGCGTGGAGCCGATCGTCCTGCACCGCGACGCGGTGTCCGGCGGCGGCTACATGATGGTGGCGACGGTGCTGTCGGGCGACCTCGACCTCGTCGCCCAGTCGGCACCGGGCACCCGCACCCGGTTCGTGGAGGTCGACCTGGACGGCGCGCTCGCCGTTCGCGCCGACCGCCGCGCCCGGCTCGACCGGCTGCGGGAGGCCCTGGGCTGAGCCCGGGGCCTCAGCCCCGCCCGTGCGTCGCCCCGCTGGCGTAGTCGGTGTAGGTGTAGGGGTTGTCGAGGACCTTCGTCTCCGGGATGTCCGGGTTCATCCCCTTCACCCACGCCTCCTCGCCGAGCGTGGAGCGCAGGTGCTCGACGGTGTCCTCGACCTCGCGGCGGACCGCCGCCAGGTCGACGCCGACGAGCCGGTGCTCGGACTTCACGACGCGCCCGTCCACGAGCACGGTGTGCACGTCCCCGCGCTGGGCCTGGAACACGACGTGGCCGTGCGGGTTGAGCACCGGGAACGCCACGGGGGAGTGCTCGTTCTTGATCAGCACCAGGTCGGCCCTGCGTCCGACCTCGACGGTCCCGAGGTCGTCGCGGCCCAGGGCCCGGGCACCGCCGCGGGTGGCCCACTCGACCACCTGCTCGGCGCGCAGCGTGCAGCAGGTGACGGTGTCGCCGCGGCCGTGGGCCTCCATGTGCTCGCGGGAGCGGTCGGCGCCCAGCGTGGTGCGCATCGCGGAGAACAGGTCGCCGCTCCACCAGACGCTGGTGTCCATCGACAGCGACACCGGGATGTCGTGCGCGCGCAGCGCCCAGGTGGGCGGGTAGCCCTGCCCGGCGCTCTGCTCGCTCTCCGTGGACACCGAGACCGACCCGCCCGAGGCGGCGATGCGGTGGTAGGAGTCGGCCGACAGCGTGGCGGCGTGCACGAACACGTGGCTCGGGTCGAGCAGGCCCGCCTCGTGGGCCAGCCGGATGCCGTCGTCGTTGGTGGCGCCCCAGACGCCGGCGTGCGTCGTCACCGGCACGCCCAGCTCGCGGGCGACCTCGTACGCGGCGCGCTCGGGGAAGGCGGGGTCGCCGGTGACGTCGAAGGCCATCTGGAAGGCGAGCCGGTCGTCGCCGGCGTCGATCATCCGCCGGGCGAACGCCCGGAAGTCCGCGGACGCCGACCACTCCCAGGGCGCCTGCTGGATGTTGCCGTAGGCGAGCACGAACCGGCCCGGCACGCTGCGCAGCGCGTCGACGGCCGCCTCCGCGTGGCCGACGGTCTGCAGGCCGTGCGACCAGTCGACGACGGTGGTGACGCCGGCGTCGAGCGCCTCGGCGGCGGCGAGCAGGTTGCCCGCCCGCACGTCCTGCGGGCGGAAGTGCCGCCCGGACTCCAGGTAGTACCAGACGAAGTACTGCGTGAGCGTCCAGTCGGCGCCGTAGCCGCGCATCGCGGTCTGCCACATGTGGCGGTGGGTGTCGACCATGCCCGGCATGACGATGCCGTCGCGGGCGTCGATCTCCCGGGTGCCCGGCGGCACCTCCAGCGCCGGGCCGACGGCGGAGATCCGGTCGCCGACGACGAGCACGTCGGTGTCGGGGAGCACGCGGCGGACGTCGTCGACGGTGAGCACGGTGCCGCCGCGCAGCACCACCGGCGTGCGGTCCTCGGACATCACGACACCTCCAGCGAGATCGGCGGACAGGTGTCCGCTGTGCGGTCGCTCGTACTGTGGGGTCCGCTCCAACGGGTGTCAAGACGACCGGGAGGGCGTCGCTGCGCCGCCCTGTCCGCCCAGCGGACGCGGCGGTAGCCTCGGGCGACCGAACCGGGAGACGAGCGGGGGACGCCATGCCGCGCGAGGGCGCCGGGCCCGACTTCATCGAGGCGCTCGCCCGCGGGCTGGAGGTGATCGCGGCCTTCCCGCCCGGGCGCCCCGCGCTGTCGCTCGCCGAGGTCGCCGCGGCCACCGGCCTGGCCCGGCCCACGGCCCGCCGGATCCTGCTCACCCTCGCCCAGCTCGGCTACGTCCGCGCCGTCGACGGCGGGTTCGCGCTCACCCCGCGCGTGCTCGACCTCGGCGTGGCCCACGTCCGCTCGCAGGGGCTGTGGGACCTCGCCCGGCCGCACATGGCCGCGCTGGTGGAGCGGACGCGCGAGTCGTGCTCGGTGGCCCAGCTCGACGGGTCCGACGTCGTCTACGTCGCCCGGGTCGCGGTCCCGAAGATCGTCGGCCTGTCGGTGCAGATCGGCACCCGGTTCCCGGCCCTGCCCACGTCGCTGGGCAAGGTGCTGCTCGCCGCGCTCCCGCCCGACGAGCTCGAGGCCGTGCTCGCCCAGCCCACCCGCTCCGGGCTGGTGGCCCGGTGGCAGCCCGACCGCGCCGAGCGCGACGCCGCCCTGCGGGAGGTGCGCGCCCGGGGATGGGCGCTCACCGACGAGCAGCTCGCCCTGGGCATCCGCTCGGTCGCCGCCCCCCTGCGCGACGGGGCCGGCCGGGTGGTCGCGGCGATCAACGTCAACACCCACGCCGCGGAGACCCCGCTGGAGCGCCTGCTCGACGAGCACCTGCCCCTGCTGCTCGCCACGGCCGGGGAGATCAGCGCCGACATCGCGCGCCTGGAGGCCGTCCCGCACGCGACGGTCGCCATCTGACCCGGGCTGTGGCAGCATCCCGGACAGCTGTCCGAGGAGCGGTCGCAGAGGACTCGTGAGCGGATACGGCTGCCCCGGCAGCCCTCTCCGCTCACGGGGTGGGGAGGGTGCATGACGAAGAGGGCCGGGCCGCTGGACGGGATCCTCGTGGCCGACTTCTCCCGCGTCCTCGCGGGCCCGTACGCCACGATGCTGCTGGCCGACATGGGCGCCGAGGTCGTGAAGGTCGAGTCGCCCGACGGCGACGAGACGCGTACCTGGACCCCGCCCGCCCGCGACGAGGTCTCCACCTACTACCTGGGCATCAACCGCGGCAAGCGCTCGGTGGCGCTCGACCTGCGCGACGAGGCCGACGCCGCGCTGGCCCGGGAGCTCGCGCACCGCGCCGACGTCGTCATCCAGAACTTCAAGCCCGGCGGGCTGGTCAAGTACGGCCTGGACGCGGCGAGCGTGCGCGCGGCGAACCCGCGGTCGGTCTACGCCTCGATCAGCGGGTTCGGGCCGACCGGGGGCGCGCACGTGCCCGGCTACGACCTCATGGTGCAGGCGATCTCCGGGCTGATGAGCCTCACCGGCGACCCCGACGGCCCGCCCTACCGCGCCGGCATCTCGGTGTTCGACGTGATGGCCGGCAACCACGCCGTCATCGGGATCCTGGCCGCGCTGCGGCACCGCGACGCGACCGGCGAGGGCCAGGAGGTGGAGATCAGCCTGCTGGCCTCGGCGCTGTCCGGGCTGGTCAACCACAGCTCGGCCTACGTGGCGGGCGGGGTCGTGCCGATGCGGATGGGCAACGCCCACCCCAGCGTCTTCCCCTACGAGCCGCTGCCCACCGCCGACCGCGACCTCATCGTGGCCGCGGCCAACGACCGCCAGTTCCGGAGGCTGTGCGAGGTCATCGGGCGCCCCGAGCTGGCCGACGACGAGCGCTTCGCCCGCAACCGCGACCGCACCGCGAACCGGGCCGAGCTGAAGCCGCTGCTGGTCGAGGCGCTGGCCGCGAAGGGCGCGACGGAGTGGTTCGAGCTGCTCGTCGAGGCCGGGGTGCCGTCCGGGCCGATCAACACCATCGACGGCGGGTTCGCGATGGCCGAGCGCTTCGGGCTCGATCCCGTCGTCCAGGTGGGGGAGGGCGAGCGCGCGCTGCCGATGGCGCGGCACCCGATCAACTTCTCGGCGACGCCCGCGGCGTACACCCTGCCCCCGCCGGAGCTGGACGAGCACGGGGCCGAGATCCGGAAGTGGCTGACCTCCGATGGCTGAGTACGAGACCGCGCTCGGCGCCTCCACCCGCGATTCCATCACGCTGCTCGGCCAGGACCTCGCCCGCGACGTGATGGGCGAGGTCGGGTTCGGCGAGCTCGCCTTCTGGCTCGCCACCCAGGAGCGCCCGACGCCCGGGCAGGTGCGGGTGTTCGAGGCCGTCCTCGCCGCGCTGGCCGACCACGGCTTCACCCCCACCGCGATCGTCACCCGGCTGACCTGGCTGTCGGCCCCCGACTCCGTGCAGGGTGCGCTGGCCGCGGGGCTGCTCGGCGGCGGGTCGCGCTTCCTCGGCGTCACCGAGGACTGCGGCAACTTCCTGCACGGCGTGCTGGCGGACGTCGAGGTGCCGCTCGACGAGGCCGGCTGGGACGCGCTCGCGCTCGAGACGGTCCGCGCCCAGCGCGCCGCCGGCCGGTTCGTCCCCGGCCTGGGCCACCACGTGCACAAGGACGGCGACCCGCGCACGCCCCGGCTCATGCAGATCGCCCGCGAGGAGGGCCAGTTCGGCCCGCACCTGGAGCTGTTCGCCGCCATCGGCCGGGTGCACCCCCAGGTGCTGGGCAGGACGCTGCCGCTCAACGGGGCCGGCGTGTGCGGGGCGGCGCTGGCCGACCTCGGGCTGCCGCTGCCGCTGCTGCGCGGCTTCGCGCTGCTGGCCCGCACCGCCGGGCTGATCGGCCAGCTCGCCGAGGAGCTGCGGCGCCCCGTGGGCAACGACGTGTTCCTGTCGGTCGACCTGAACAACCGGTCGGTGCCGCCCGAGCCGTGGCGGCCCTGATGCGGGCCGCGGTGCTGGAGGCGCCCGGGTCGGCGCCGGTGCTGCGGGAACGGCCGGAGCCCGGGCCGGGGGAGGTGGCCGTCCGGGTCGCCGCCGCGCCGATCACCCCGCTCGACCGGCTGTGCGCCACGGGCACCTCCTACTTCGGCGTGCCCGCAGTGCCCTACGTGCCGGGCGTGCAGGGCGTCGGCACGGCGGCGGACGGGCGGCTGGTCTGGTTCGCCACCTCCGCCGGCATGGCCCCGGGCGACGGCAGCATGCGCGAGACCGTCACCGTGCCGGAGCGCGACGTGGTGGAGCTGCCCGACGGGGCCGATCCCGTGCTCGTCGCCGCGCTGGGCCTGTCCGCCGTGGCCGCGTGGTGCGCGCTCACCGCCACCGGCCGGCTCGCGGCGGGGGAGGCGGTGCTGGTGCTCGGGGCCGGCGGGGTCGTCGGGCAGGCCGGCGTCCAGCTCGCCCGCCTGGCCGGCGCCGGCCGGGTCGTGGCCGCCGCCCGCTCCGCGGAGGCCCGCGAGCGGGCGCTCGCGCTCGGCGCCGACGCCGTCGTCGCGCTGGAGCCCGGCGACGAGCCCGGCCCGCTGGCCGCCCGCCTGGCCGACGCGGCCGGCGGGCCGCTCGACCTGGTGCTCGACCCGCTCCACGGCGTCCCCGCCGCCGCGGCGCTGCGCTGCCTGCGCCCCGGCGGGCGGCTGGTCAACCTGGGGAGCTCGGCCGGCGGGACCTCCCCGCTCGACTCCGCGACGCTGCGCAGCCGCTCGCTGCGGGTGCTCGGCTACACGAACAACGCGCTGAGCCCGGAGCAGCGGCGCGACGCGCTCCACCGCGTCGCCGCCGAGGCCCTCGCCGGGCGGCTCACCGTCGCCCACACCCGGGCGCCGCTGGGCGCCGTCACCGAGGTCTGGGACGCCCCCGGCCGCGTGGTCCTGGAGGTCTGACGTGCTCCTGCCCGCCTCGCTCGTCGGCAGCTACGCCCAGCCCGACTGGCTGATCGACCGCGCGGGGCTCGCCGGCCGGTTCCCCCCGCGGGTGCGGGCGAGGGAGCTGTGGCGGGTCGCCCCCGAGCACCTCGCGCAGGCCCAGGACGACGCCACGGTGCTCGCGGTCCGCGCCCAGGAGCGGGCCGGGCTCGACATCGTCACCGACGGCGAGATGCGCCGGGAGAGCTACTCCAACCACTTCGCCACCGCCCTGGAGGGCGTGGACGTGGATAACCCCGGCACGGCGCTGGACCGCTCCGGGCACCCCAACCCGGTGCCGCGGATCGTCGGGGACATCCACCGCCCGCACCCGGTGCAGGTGCGCGACCTCGAGTTCCTGCGGGCGCACACCGACCGGCAGGTCAAGATCACCGTGCCCGGCCCGTTCACGATGAGCCAGCAGGCCCAGGACGACCACTACGGCGACCCCGAGGCCGCGGCGATGGCCTACGCGGCGGCGGTCAACGCCGAGGTGCGCGACCTGTTCGCCGCCGGCGCCGACGTCGTGCAGATCGACGAGCCCTACCTGCAGGCCCGTCCCGACGCCGCCCGCGCCTACGGCCTGGCCGCGCTGAACGCGGCCCTGGACGGCGTCACCGGCACCACGGCCGTGCACCTCTGCTTCGGCTACGCCGCGATCATCCACTCCCGACCCAGCGGCTACTCGTTCCTGCCCGAGCTGGCCGACTGCCCGGTGCAGCAGGTCTCCATCGAGACCGCGCAGTCCGGGCTGGACCTGGGCGTGCTCGCGGACCTGGCCGGGAAGACGATCATCCTGGGCGTGGTCGACCTGTCGACGCCCGAGGTGGAGACGGCCGAGGTCGTCGCCGACCGGGTGCGCCGCGCGCACCCCCACACCCCGCCGGAGCGGCTGGTGATCGCGCCGGACTGCGGGATGAAGTACCTGCCGCGGGAGTCCGCGGACGGGAAGATGCGCGCCATGGCCGGGGCCGCCGCCCTGCTGCGCGCGGAGCGGGAGGGACAGTAGCGATGCAGCTGGTCACCGAGGACAACATCACCGACCTCGCCGCGCAGCGGTGGGGCACCGCGCGCGACCCGCGGCTCGCCGAGGTCATGACCGCGCTCGTGCGCCACCTGCACGACTTCGCCCGCGAGGTGCGCCTCACCGAGGCCGAGTGGATGGCCGCGATCCAGTGGCTCACCCGGACGGGGCAGATCAGCGACGACAAGCGCGAGGAGTTCATCCTCGCCTCCGACGTGCTCGGCCTGTCGATGCTCGTCGTGCAGATGAACCACCGCCTCGACCCCGCCGCCACGCCGGCCACGGTGCTCGGCCCGTTCCACATCGAGGGCTCGCCCGAGCTGGGGTTCGGCGCCGACATGTCCGACGGCCTGCCCGGCACCCCGCTCTACCTGCACGGCACGGTGCGCGACCTGGCCGGGAACCCGGTCGGCGGGGCCGTGCTCGACGTGTGGCAGGCCGACACCGACGGCGCCTACGAGGCCCAGCTCGACGTGGACGAGGCCCGGCTGCGCGCCAAGTACACCGCCCGCGAGGACGGCTCGTACTGCGTGCGCACCATCGCCCCGCTCGGCTACGCGATCCCGATGGACGGCCCGGTCGGCGACCTCATCGCCCGCACGGGGATCAGCCACTTCCGCCCGGCGCACGTGCACGTCCTGCTGGCCGTGCCCGGCTACGAGCCCCTGGTCACCCACCTGTTCCAGGAGGGCTCGCAGTACCTGGACTCCGACGTCGTGTTCGGCACGAAGGCCGAGCTCGTCGTCGCGTTCGAGCCGCGCGAGCCGGGCCCGACGCCCGACGGCGGTGCCTCGGACGTCCCGTGGCTGGAGGCCCGCTACGACTTCGTCCTCCAGCCCGCCGGCCGGTAGCGGACCGGGGTGGTGCGGTCGACGTCGTCCCCGCCCCGGTCCGGGAGCAGGATCGGGAGGTGCCCGCCCCCGCCGCCCCGGCCGCCACCCCCGCCCTCCAGCGCCGCGTCCTCGCCGTGCTGGCCGGCACGCAGGTGCTCGGCGGGGTCGGCGTCGCCACCGCACTGGCCGTGGCGACGCTCGTGGCGTCGCGGCTGTCGGGGTCGGAGGTGGTCGGCGGCTCGGCGCTGACGTGCGTGGTGGTCGGGACGGCCGCCGCCGCGCTGGTCGTGTCCCGGGTCGCCGCGCGGGCCGGGCGGCGGCCCGCGCTGGCCCTGGGCTACGGGATCGGGGCGCTGGGCGGGGCCGGCGCGGCGACCGCGGTGGCGCTGGGGAGCGCGGCCGGGCTCCTCGTCGCGCTCGTGCTGCTGGGGGCGGCCGGCGCGGCCGGTCTCGCCGCGCGCTTCGCCGCCACCGACCTCGCCGACCCCGGGCGGCGGGCGCGCGCCCTCGGGCTCGTGGTCTGGGCGACGACCGTCGGCGCCGTCGCCGGGCCCAACCTCGCCGCGCCCGTGCAGGGGGCGGCCGGGGCGCTCGGCCTGGTCCCGGCCACCGGGCCCTTCCTGCTGTGCACCGCCGCGTTCGCCCTCGCCGCGGGCGGGGCCCTGCTCGGGCTGCGACCCGACCCGCTGCTGCTCGCCCGCGCGGCCCAGCCGGGGGGCGCGGGCCCGCCGGTCGCCGCCGCGCAGGTGCGGGCGGCGGTGCAAGCCTCGCCCGGCGCGCTGCTGGGCGTCGGCGCCATCGTCGTCGCCCACCTCGTCATGGTCGCCCTGATGTCGATGACGCCCGTGCACCTGGACCACGGCGGCGCCGGGCTCGCGGTCGTCGGCGTCGTCATCAGCGTCCACGTCGCCGGGATGTACGCGCTGAGCCCGGTGTTCGGCTGGCTCGCCGACCGGGCCGGCCGGGTCCGGGTGCTGGTGCTGGCCGGGGCCCTGCTGCTCGCCGCGGCGGTGCTGTGCGCGGGTGCCGGACCGGCCGACACCGCGCTGCTCGGCACCGGGCTGGTGCTGCTCGGGCTCGGCTGGTCGGCCGGGCTCGTCGCCGGGTCGGCCCTGCTCACCGAGTCGGTCGCGCTGCCGGTGCGGGCCGGCGCGCAGGGCCTCGCCGACGTGGCGATGAACGTCAGCGGGGCCCTCGGGGGGATCGCGGCCGGCGTCGTGGTGGCCGGGGCGTCGTTCGCCGCCCTCGGCGTCGCCGCGGCCGTCCTCGTCGGCGCCTGCGCGGTGGCGTTCGCCGCCCTCGTCGCGCGCTCCGCGGCGCCCCTCGCACCGTGACGCGCGACGGCCCGGACCCCGCAGCGGGGGGCCGGAGCCGCGCGAGGTCGGTCAGTAGCTGCGGCGCAGCACCAGGATCGACCGGGCCACGACCTCGATGGTGCTGCCCGGCTGGGGGTAGCGGCGCCGCTCGTCGGCGAGCAGCGGGTCGGCGGTGTCGAGCTCGGACTGCCAGCCCTGGCCGTAGGCCTCGTCGGGCAGCGTGAACTCCAGGTCCTCGTGGTGGGCGTTGAACAGCAGCAGGAACGAGTCGTCGATGACCTGCCGGCCCAGCTCGTCGCGGTCGGGGATGCCGCGGCCGTTGAGGTAGATCATCAGCGTCTGCGTGCCCGTGTCCCAGTCCTGCCCGCTCATGGGCGCGCCGTCGGGGCGCAGCCACGCGATGTCCTCGAGGCTGGTGCCCCGGATCGGGCGCCCCTGGAAGAACCGCTGCCGTCGGAAGACGGGGTGCTCGGCGCGCAGGCGGGTGAGCCGGGTGACGAAGCCCGTCAGCACGTCGTGGGCGCGCGCGCCCTCCCAGTCGACCCAGCTGAGCTCGTTGTCCTGGCAGTAGACGTTGTTGTTGCCCCGCTGGGTGCGCCCCAGCTCGTCGCCGTGGGCGATCATCGGCACGCCCTGGCTGAGCACCAGCGTGGTCAGGATGTTGCGCTTCTGCCGCTCGCGCAGCGCGAAGACCTCGACGTCGTCGGTCGGGCCCTCCACCCCGCAGTTCCACGACCGGTTGTGGCTCTCCCCGTCGCGGTTGTCCTCGCCGTTGGCCTCGTTGTGCTTCTCGTTGTAGGACACGAGGTCCTCGAGGGTGAACCCGTCGTGCGCGGTGACGAAGTTGATCGAGGCGATGGGCCGGCGGTTGTCGGCCTCGTAGAGGTCCGAGCTGCCGGTGAACCGGGCCGCGAACTCCCCGAGGCTCGACGGCTCGCCCCGCCAGAAGTCGCGCACGGTGTCGCGGTACTTGCCGTTCCACTCCGTCCACAGCGGGGGGAAGCCACCCACCTGGTAGCCGCCGTCGCCGACGTCCCACGGCTCGGCGATGAGCTTGACCTGGCTGACCACCGGGTCCTGGTTGACCAGGTCGAAGAACGCCGACAGCCGGTTGACCTCGTGGAAGTCCCGCGCCAGCGACGACGCCAGGTCGAACCGGAAGCCGTCGACGTGCATCTCGGTCACCCAGTACCGCAGCGAGTCCATGATCAGCCGCAGCGACTCGTGGTGACGGACGTTGAGGCTGTTCCCGGTGCCGGTGGTGTCGTAGTAGAACTGCTCGTCGCCCTCGACGAGCCGGTAGTAGGCCAGGTTGTCCACGCCGCGGAACGACAGCGTCGGGCCCAGGTGGTTGCCCTCGGCGGTGTGGTTGTAGACCACGTCGAGGATCACCTCGATGCCGGCCTGGTGCAGCGTGCGGACCATCGTCTTGAACTCGTAGACCTGCTCGCCGCGCGTGCCGAAGCTCGCGAAGCCGTTGTGCGGGGCGAAGAAGCCGATGGTGTTGTAGCCCCAGTAGTTCGACAGGCCCTTGTCCTGCAGGGTCGAGTCGTTGACGAACTGGTGCACCGGCATGAGCTCCACCGCCGTGACGCCCAGCGCCTTGAGGTGCCGGATCATCGCCGGGTGCGCCATGCCCGAGTACGTGCCGCGCACGTCCGCGGGGATGTCGGGGTGCTGCATCGTCATGCCCTTGACGTGGGCCTCGTAGATGACGCTCTCGTTGTAGGGGATGCGCAGCGGCTTGTCGTTCGCCCAGTCGAAGAAGGTGTTGATCACGACCGACCGCATGGCGTACGGCGCGGAGTCGTCGGCGTTGAACGAGTCCGGGTCGCCGAAGTCGTAGGAGAACATCGCCTGGCCCCAGGTGATGTCCCCGTCGACCGCCTTCGCGTAGGGGTCCAGCAGCAGCTTGTTCGGGTTGCAGCGCAGGCCCGCGGACGGCTGGTAGGGGCCGTGCACGCGGTAGCCGTAGCGCTGCCCGGGCCAGACGCGCGGCACGTAGCCGTGCCAGACCAGCCCGTTGCGCTCGGGGAGGTCGACGCGGGTCTCCTTGCCGTCCTCGTCGAACAGGCACAGTTCGATCCGGTCGGCGACCTCGGAGAAGATGGCGAAGTTGGTCCCGCCCCCGTCGAACGTGGAGCCCAGGGGGTACGACGAGCCGGGCCAGATGTGCACAGATCCTCCAGTGGAGCTACGAGCGGAGAGGTCTTGGTAACCCACATGCGGGCGTCGCGCGACCGGGAGCGGCCGTAGGAGACCATTCCCACCGTGGTGACGCTCGACCGGCCCCGGACGCTCCCCCGTGCGGACGCACTCGTGCCGCTCGGTTACCTGCTGCTCGCCCTCGCGGTGACCGGCCCGTGGTGGACCCCGCTCGGCGGGCGCGTGACGGCCGTCAACGAGCCCGACGCCGTCCTGTTCGGCTGGCTGCTCACCTGGACGCCGCGGGCCCTGGCGCAGGGGCGGCTGCCGCTGTACTCCGACGCGCTGCACCACCCCGACGGCATCAACCTCATGTGGAACAACGGGATGGTGCTGCCCGCGCTGCTGGTCGCCCCGGTGACGGCGGCGTTCGGCGGCCTCGCGGCCGTCACCGTGCTCACGACGCTCGGCCTGGCCGGCACCGCGGCGAGCGCGTTCTGGTGCCTGCGCGCGCTCGCCGTCGCCGCCGGGCCCGCCGCCGCCGGGGGGCTGCTCGCCGGGTTCTCCCCGGCGATGGTGGCGCAGGCCGCGGGCGGCCACCCCAACCTCGTGCTGAACGTCCTGGCGCCGGTGCTGCTGCTCCTGTCGGTCCGGGTGCTCACCGAGCCGACGCGCCGGCGCGCGGTGCTGCTCGGGGTCACCGCCGGGGCGCAGGTGCTGGTGGGGGAGGAGATCCTGTTCCTGTCCGGGGTGGTCGTCGCGCTGTTCGCGGTCGCGCTCGTCGCGTCCCGCCCGCGGGAGGCGCGCGAGCGCGCCGGGGCCGCCGCCGCCCACGCGCTGCTCGCGCTGGGCGTCTTCGCCCTCGTCGGCGGGCCCGCGCTGGCGTTCCAGCTGCTCGGGCCGCTGCCGCAGGAGGGCAGCCCGTTCGACACCGCCTACTACTCCACCGACCTCGCCGGCTTCGTCGTCGGGACGCCGCTGCAGCTGCTCACGACCGACGCGCAGGCCGCGCGCTCGGCGGAGTTCGCGGGCGGGCTGGAGGAGCGCACGGCGCTGCTGGGCGTGCCGCTGCTGGTGCTGGCCCTGGTCGCGCTGGTGCGGTACCGCCGCGACGTGCGGATCCGGACCGTGCTGGTCGTGGCGGCCGCCACGGCCGTGCTCGCGCTCGGCCCCGAGCTGGTCGTCGACGCCGTGCGCACCGGGATCCCGCTGCCGTGGGCCCTGCTCGCCCCGCTGCCCGGCTTCGAGCACGTCATCGCGACCCGTCTGCCGCTGTTCACCACCGGGCTGGTGGGGGCCGGGCTCGCGCTCGCCCTGGACCGCGTGCGCGCCGACCCGCCCCGGGTGCGCGCGGTCGCGGCCGGCGCCGTCGCGCTCGCGCTGCTGCCGCTGGTCCCCGTCGCGCTGCCCGCCCGCGACGCCCCCGTCGTGCCGCCCTTCTTCACCTCCGGCGACCCGGCCCTGGACTGCCCGGGCGGCAGCGTGCTGCTCCTGCCCTTCCCCGCCGCCCCGTGGACCGACGCGATGGCCTGGCAGCAGGCCACCGGCATCACCTTCGCCGTGCCCGGCGGCTACTTCATCGGCCCCGCCGACGACGGCCGCGCCTACGTCGGGGGGCAGCCCACGACCACCGGGAACCTCTTCCGCGACGTGCACGACGACGGCCTGGTCCGCGAGGCCACCCCCGAGCTCCGGGCGGCCTTCCGCGCCGACCTCGCCCGCTGGCGGACCTGCGCGGTCGTGCTCGGGCCGGGCCGCAACGTCGACCCCCTCACCGCGCAGACCACCGCCCTGGTCGGGGCCCCGCCCGAGTACGTCGGCGGCGTCGCGGTGTGGCGCGATCTCACCCGCCTGCCGCGCTGACCGCCGCCCCGCCGTCCGCCGCTCCGCCGTCCGCCGGCCCCTCCGCGGCCGGGTCCGCCGCCTCCGGGTCGACCTCCTCCGCGCCGACCTCCTCCGGGGGCCTGCTGCGCCGGTGCGGGGCCCGGTGCTCGGGCTGCCCGGGCGCCACCCCGGCCACCCGGGGGACCAGCGCCCGGGTCTGCGGCCGGTCCACGGCCAGCACGACCTCCTCGCCCTCGTGGCGCACCGCGAGCTCCTCGCCCTCGACGAGCTCGTAGCGGGCCTCCTCCGGGGTGACGGTGACGTGCAGTCGCCGCCCCAGGTGCCGCAGCCGGAAGGCGATGCGCCCCAGCCCCGGCGGCAGCACGGGGGCGAACCGCAGCTCCCCGTCCACCTGGCGCAGCCCGCCGAACCCGGCGACGACGGCGATCCAGGCGCCCGCGAGCGCGGCGACGTGCAGGCCGTCCGACGAGTCGTGCTCGACGTCGCGCAGGTCGGCCAGCGCCGACTCCGCCAGGTAGACGTGGGCCAGCTCGGTGTGGCCGACCTCCGCGCACAGCACGGCCTGGCAGCACGCCGACAGCGACGAGTCGCGCACCGTCAGCTCCTCGTAGTAGGCCAGGTTGCGGGCCTTCTGCTCGGCGGTGAACGCGTCGCCGCGCAGGTGCATGGCCAGCACGAGGTCGGCCTGCTTGATCACCTGCTTGCGGTAGAGCTGCAGGTAGGGGTAGTTCGAGTGCAGCGGGTAGTCCTCCGGCGGGGTGCCGGCGAAGTCCCAGCGCGGCCGGTCGGTGAACCCCGCGGACTGCGGGTGCACCCCGCGCTCGTCGTCGTAGGGCACCGCCATCGTCGAGCCGGCGGCCCGCCAGGCGTCGATCTCCGCGTCGTCCACGCCCAGGCGGCGGGCGCCGTCGGGATGCGCGGTCGCCCAGTCGGCGGCGCGCAGCAGGTTCTGCTGGGCCATGAGGTTGGTGTAGACGTTGTCGTCGCCCATGGCGCTGTACTCGTCGGGGCCGGTCACGCCGTGGAGGTGGAAGCGGTCGTCGGTCCCGCGGTGGCCCAGCGAGAGCCACAGCCGCGCCGTGCCGACCAGGATGTCCAGCCCCTCCGCGGCGGCGAAGTCGAGGTCGTCGGTCGCCTCGACGTAGCGGATCACGGCGTCGGCGATGTCGGCGCCGACGTGGAACGCCGCGGTGCCCGCCGGCCAGTACCCCGAGCACTCGGCGCCGGTGATCGTCCGCCAGGGGAAGGCGGCCCCGCGCAGGTCCAGCCGCCGCGCGCGCTCGTGCGCCTCGCCGAGCGTGGAGTGCCGCCAGCCCAGGGCGTGGCGGGTGATCTCCGGGCGGACCGCCGTCATGACCTGCAGCACGAACGTCTCGGTGTCCCAGAACGCGTGGCCCTCGTAACCGGTGCCGGTCAGCGCCTTGCCCGCGATGGCGCGGCCCTCGGCGCGGGCGGTGGCCTGGAACAGGTGGAACAGCGCGAACCGCAGCGCCTGCTGGAGCTCGTCGTCGCCGTCGATCTCCACGTCGGCGTCGGCCCAGAAGGCGTCCAGCTCCGCGCGCTGGGCGGCGACCAGGGCGTCCCACCCGACGTGGCGCGCCGTCGTGAGCGTCGCCGACAGCTCCTCGCGCACCGAGGTGATCGACCGCTCGCCCGACCACGCGTACCCGATCAGCTTGACCAGGACGATCTCCTGGCCGGGCTCGAGCCGGCCGGTGGCGGTGACCCGGGCCCAGTCCTCGTCGCTGTCGACGTGCACCTCCAGCTGCGCGGGGCTCTCCCACCGGTGGTCGGCGGCGGCCCCCACGTACAGGCCCGAGCGGGCGGTGCGGTGCAGCAGCGTCACGCGCAGCCCGTCGGCGTGGTGCTCCTGGCCCTCCAGCGGGTGCTGCAGCAGGTCGTCGGCGCTGGGGTGGCTGCTCAGGTGCGGCTGCTGGCCGTTGGCGACCAGGCTCGAGGTGACCGCCAGCTCGACGGGGGCGTCGACCGCGCGCACGGAGTACCGGACCGCCGCCACCCCGCGGTGGCGCAGCGACACCAGCCGCTCCGAGCGCACCGCGACGGTGCCGCCCGAGGGCGCCCGCCACTCCAGCTCGCGCACCAGAGTGCCGCCGCGGAAGTCGAGGGTGCGCTCGTGGCGGCGCAGGTCGCCGCCGCGGACGTCGAGCGCGTGCCCGTCCACCAGCAGCTGGACCAGCGTGCCGTCGATCGTGTTCACCAGGGTCTCGGTGGCCTCGGGGTCGCCGAACCCGGTCTCGGTGTAGACCATCGTGCGCAGCTCGTGCAGCCCCGCCAGGTAGGTGCCCGGCATCCCGACCGGGTCGCCCTCGTCGAGGGTGCCGCGGATCCCCAGCGCGCCGTTGGCCAGGGTCAGCGCGGTCTCCGCGGCGGCGGGCCCGTCGAGGCGCAGCCGGGGCTCGTGCAGGCACCAGGGGTCGACGGTCCAGCGGTCGGTGCTCACGTCGTCGCTCACGGGCGGACGCTACCGCCCCCGCCCGGGCCGACGCGTGGTGTGGGCCGGGGCGTGCCGGGGCAACCCCCTGCGGTGACCGATCTCCTCGACGTGCCCCGATCGGCGTTCGCGGCGGTGCTGGGGGCCGGGACCGCCCTGCGCGGCGCGCGCGTGTTCCACCCGCACGGCACCACCCGCGCCTGCCGGGTGGTGGTCGACGGCCTCGACCCGGACGCCCGCTGGGGCGCCGACCTCCTCGACCGCGCGGCCGAGCACGAGGGCGTCGTGCGGGTCTCGCGCGGCGCCGGCCTGCCGCGCCCGCTGCCCGACGTGGAGGGGCTCGCGCTGCGCCTGCCCGGCCTCGGCGTCGACGGCGGCCCGCTCGACCTGCTGGTCAACAGCGCGTGGCGCTACGCGTTCGTCCCCTCGGCGGTCTCCCGCACCTGGTCGGCGGTCCTGCCGCACCGCACGGGCGCGGGCCGGCTCGTCCTCGTCGGCGCCCGCCCCCGCCCCGGCGGGTTCACCCTGCTCGCCTCGGCCCCGCCGCTGGGGCGCTGGCGCCCCTGGGGCCGGATCGAGCTGGGCGAGGAGCGCGACGGCGAGCGCCTGCGGTTCCAGCCCACGCTGGGGGCGCCCGACCTGGTGCCGGTGGCGCTGTTCCGCGCGCTGCGCGGGCGGTCCTACGGGGTGTCCCAGGACCTGCGGGAGTAGGCCGGGGACGTCGGGTGGCGGGATCGTGTGACGCACCGCACCCTGGTGATGTGAACAACCTCCGGCGCGATCCCCGGTCCCGGCTCGACCTCGTGCACCGCGTCGGCGCGGTCCTGTTCGGACTGGGTCTGGGGACCTTCGGCGTGCTGGGGCTGGTGGAGCGCCTCGACTGGTTCTCCACCAGCGGCGCCCCCGTCCTCGGCCTGTCCACCAACGGCCTGCTGTCGGCGATCTCGCTGGTCGTCGCGGTCGTGCTGGTGGCCGCCGGCGTGCGGGGCGGACGCACGGCGTCCAGCGTGCTCACGGTCGTGGGCGCCGCGTTCCTGCTGTCGGGCGTGCTCAACGTCCTGCTGCTGGAGGGCCCGTACAACATCCTCGCCTTCCGCATGCCCAACGTCGTGTTCAGCCTGGTCTCCGGCGGGCTGCTGCTCGTGCTCGGGGCCTACGGCCGGTTCACCGGGCGCCTCCCCGACGACAACCCGTACGCGGGGGAGCGCGGCACCGTCGACGCCGACGGCGAGCCGGACCCGGTGGAGTTCACCGACGCCCGGGCCGCGGCCGAGCTGGCGGCCGCCGAGCGCGCCGCGGCGCAGCGCAGCGCATCGCCCGCCCAGCTGGCCGCGCTGGAGGTCGTGCGCCGGGTGCGCCGCGTCGAGGACCGCGTCGCCGCCTGGCGGCGGACCTACCGTCCCGTCCCCTGACGGAGTATTGACGCGGTCGGGGGTCACTCGTCAGAGTCCTTCTGAATCGATTGGGCGACGCGGCCCCGCTGGTCACGGCCGCCCCTGAGCAGAAGGCGGTTCCATGCGGAGAGTGCTGGCGGTCGCCGTCGCCACGGCGATGGCGTTTGCAGCGAGCGGCGGTGCGGTCGCGGTGGCCCAACCGGCCCGACCGGCCGAGCCGGGGCCCGTCGCCCTGGACAACCCCGAGTTCACGGCGAACGTGCTGGCGCCGCTGAAGATCACCACGCCGGAGCAGTTCGCGGCGTTCGAGGAGGACCTCAAGATCGTCGCCGACTACGGCGTCGACGCGGTGAGCGTCGACGTGTGGTGGGGCGACGTCGAGGCGGCCGGGGACAACCAGTTCGACTGGAGCTACTACGACCGGGTCTTCGACCTGATCACCGCCTACGGGCTCGAGCTCGCCCCGATCCTGTCGTTCCACCAGTGCGGCGGCAACGTCGGCGACGACTACACCAGCCTGCTGCCCTCGTGGCTGTGGCCGAAGTACGCCGACCGCTCCTACAAGGGCGTGAAGCTGGGCCTCAACGGTCTGCAGCACCGCAGCGAGCAGGGCAACTACTCGCCCGAGACGGTGCAGGGCTGGGCCGACCAGATCGTCGCGAACGAGTACCGCGACTTCACCCGCGCCTTCGCCGAGCGCTACGGCCAGCGGTACGCCGAGGAGGTCGTCGAGATCAACATCTCGCTCGGCCCGTCGGGCGAGCTGCGCTACCCCTCCTACAACGCCCACGACACCGGCACCGGCTACCCGACCCGCGGCGGCCTGCAGTCCTACTCCGAGCTCGCCGTCCGCGACTTCCAGGACTCCATGATCCGCAAGTACCGGGGCCTGCGCGGCGTGAACGCGGCCTGGGGCACGGACTACACGCGGAAGTCGCAGATCGCCCCGCCGGCCGACGCCGACGCGTTCTTCACCGACCGCGTCTACATCGACGAGCAGTACGGCCGTGACTTCGTCGACTGGTACAACGGCTCGCTGGTCGACCACGGCGAGCGCATGATGGAGACGGTCACCCGGGCCCTGGGCCCGAACTTCGCGACGGCCGACATCGGCTACAAGGTGCCCGGCATCCACTGGACGATGGGCAACCCGGTGAACCCGCGGGCCACCGAGGTCACCACCGGTCTGATCCAGACCAGCATCGACCTGAACGCCCGGGAGACCGGCCGCGGGTACAAGAACATCATCGACCTGGCCAACCGGGTCGACGTCGGGCAGCGCGAGGTCGCCGTCCACTTCACCGCGCTGGAGATGTTCGACGAGAACGTCGAGCCGCAGTACTCCCTGGCCAAGACGCTGGTGGGCTGGTTCGGCCAGTACGCCTACGACGCGGGCGTGAAGCTGAAGGGCGAGAACGCCCTGAACTTCCTGCTCTACGGCAACGGCAACTGGGACAACATCAACGAGGCGTTCGACCGGTGGGGCTACCTCGGCCTGACCGTGCTGCGCATGTCCGACGTGTCCGAGGGGCTGCCGCGCGACCGGTACGCGCAGTTCATCGACAAGTACCGGAACTGACCGACCGGTCGTCGGCCCGGGGTCCGCGGCGCGTCGGGCGTCCCGCACACGCGGGGCGCCCGGCGCGCCGCGCCCGTCCGGCGGGGGACCGCGCCGGAGGCCCGGTGGCGGCGCCGGTCGTGGTGCACCACCGCATCGACACCGCTGTCGATCGGCTGCGCGCCGGGGGCGATCCCGGGCGGGGCGTCCGCCCCGACGATCGCGGAGATCCCGGTGCGGGCGACGGGCAGCGCGGTGTCCGTCGGGGTCTGCATCGTGGTGCTGTGCGCGTGGTCCCGCTGGTCGCGGTGTCGCTGGTGCCCGAACCGCGCGCCGAGCCGCGCTGGGCTGGCCGCGCTGGGCTGGCCGCGCGCCGAGCCGACGCGCCCCCGTGCACGGGCAGGTGCACGGGGGCGCGGCGGGTCAGACCGGAACGGCGGTGACCACGATGTTGTCCACGTAGTGACCGGTCGCCCGGTCGAACTCGCCCCCGCAGGTGATGAGCACCAGGCGGGGGGGCCCGGACCGCTGGAAGACCTCCTCCAGCGGCAGTTCCTCCTTGCCGAAGTTCCGCACGCTGTCCACCCGGTAGGCCAGGGTGCGGCCGTCCCCGGTGTCCACCTCGACGGTGTCGCCGGTGGAGGTCGTGGCGAGCTCGTAGAACGCGCCCCGGCCCTGCACGCGGTCGTCCACGTGCCCGGACAGGACGGCCGAGCCGTCCTCACCCGGGCCCGCTCCGTGGCGGTACCAGCCGATGGTGCGCACGTCCTCCGGCACCTCCATCAGCCCGGCGTCGTCCACGCCGACCGGGACGACCGGGGCGTCGACCTGGATCGACCCGACCCGGATGCGGGCGGGAGCGCCCGGCTCCGCGTCGGGGACGGTCGGCTCCGGACGGTCCGCCGCCGGCGCCCCGGACCCGGCCGGGGCCGAGGCCAGCTCGGCCGGGGCCCCGGTGGGCGGGGGCACCGGCTGCGCGGCCGCGACCGGGACGGCCGGCGCCGGGGCGGGCGGGCTGGCGCAGCCCGCCGCCCCGGCCAGCGCGATCGCGGTCGCGCCGACGGCCGACGCGAACCTGCGTGCGGTCGTGCTCGAGGGCATGCCGGTCAGCGGCCCGCGCGGGAGGCGCGCACGCGCGAGACGCCGGTGAAGCCGGCGCCGGCGACGACGACCGTGCCGACGGCCAGGCCGATCAGGACGGCGGCCGGCACCGAGGGAAGGCCGGACGGGGCGCCGGACGGCACGCCCGCGGGCGGGGTGTGCAGGCCGTCGATCGTGAAGACGACCAGGTCGAGCGTGTCGTCCTCGAGCGAGCCGATGGCGTGGACGAAGGTCGCGGTGCCCTCCTCCAGCTCCAGGTCGGCCGGGCCGATGACCGGGTCGGTGGTGCCCGCGGCGGCGACGGCGGCCTCGATGGTGCCGGCCTCGACCTCCAGGACCTCCTCGTTCGGGTTGGTCAGGTCCTCGATGACGGCGTCGTCGCCGGCGAGCACGTCGACGGCCGGGGCCGCGGCGGTGTGGCGCACGACCAGGCGGGCCTCACCGGCGTCGACGTCGGTGACGTCGTTGGCGAAGGCGGTCAGCGTGGGGTCGCCGTCCTCGTCGAGGTGCGCGACGAGGGTGACGTTGGAGTCGCCGTCGAGCTCGGCGGTGGTCTCCAGCAGCGGGTCGCCGGAGTCGTCGTCGGCGTCGGCCGGGAAGATCGCGACGTCGGCGGAGCCCGCGGGCAGCTCGATCGGGCCCTCGCTGGTGCCGGGCTCGAAGTCGTTCAGGGCGCGCTCGCCGTCCACGTAGACGTCGACGGGGGTGTCCGGGATCCCGTGCACCACGAAGACGGTGCCGGTGTCCTGGGCGGACGCCAGGGGAGCGAGGGTCACGGTGATCGCTGCGGCGAGCAGCGGGGCACCGAGAGCCGTGGTGAGACGACGCATGGCCGTCCTTTCCATGTGGGGAGCGGATCGGGAGCCTTTTCCTACTGGACCCCGCCGGTCGCCACCTCTCGACCCGGACCGTCCCTCAGCATCTGTCAACTTCTCAGGAACTGGGCCGTCGGGACCAGTCACTGCGTCGGTACGGCCCAGCGCCCGGACGCGGAAGGTGATCATTCCACGGTGAGCGGCGCCGCGTCCGGGTACACGCCCGGGACGGCCCGTCGCCGGACGGCCACCGGCGCGCGCCCGGCGGCCGGGCCGGTGACCGAACCGTGATCAGGTGCGGGCCGGCCGCCGGTCCGGGGCCCGGCGCGACAGGACCACTCCGGCCAGCGCGGCCAGGGGGAACATGATCACGCCGTAGACGGCCGCGGGCACGGCCAGCGCGGAGCTGCCCAGCACGCCGATCGCGACGGTGATGGCGAGCGTGCTGTTGTGCACGCCGACCTCGAACGCCGAGGCCACCGACCGGGCGTGGTCCACCCGCACCAGCCGGGGCACCAGGTACCCGATCGTCAGGCTGGCGACGCAGAACAGGACGGCGGCGATCCCGGTGTCGGCGAGGTAGCCGCCGATCCGCTCCCGCTCGCCGAGCACGGCCCCGACGATGACGGCCACGAGCACCACCGCCGACAGGATCCGCACCGGCCCCTCGGCGGCGTCGGCGGCCCGGGGGCGCAGGCGGCGCGTCACCATGCCCAGCGCCACGGGCACGAGCACCACCGCGAACACCTGCGCGGTCTTGTCCAGCTGCAGCCCGACCGACGCCTCGCCCAGGGCGGGCCGGAAGTACCCGATCGCCAGGTTCACCACCAGCGGCAGCGTGGCGACGGCGATGATCGAGTTCACCGCGGTCAGGGTGATGTTCAGGGCGACGTCGCCGCGGAACAGGTGGCTGAACAGGTTGGCGGTGGTGCCGCCGGGGGAGGCGGCGAGCAGCATCATCCCGACGGCGAGCACGGGGTCCAGGCGCAGCGCCAGCACCAGCCCGAAGCACAGCGCGGGCAGCAGCACCAGCTGGGCGGCCAGCGCCGCCGCGACGGCCCGGGGTTCCGAGGCGATGCGCCGGAAGTCGGCGACGGTGAGCGTCAGCCCGAGCCCGAACATGACGACGGCGAGCGCCAGCGGCAGCCCGACCGAGATGAGCACCGAGTCCACGACCGACCTCCTCGTCGCCCCCCGCGGGGTGTCCCGAGGACTCTGCTCACCCGCGCGCCCCGCGTCCAGCCCCGGGTCCGGCGCCCTCGACGCGGAGCCCGGCGCCGGCGCGGCCGTCCTGCGGGAGCGGGTGGCCGGCCGGCTGACCCGACCGCGCCGCCCAGCCCCCGGTGCGTCTCAGCCCGCGGCGCCGGGATCGCGCAGGTCGCCCAGACCCCCGCCGTCGCGGCCGGCCAGCGGCCCCTCGGCCGCGTCCACCTCCTCGGGGTACTCCGGCGGCGTCTGCGGCGCCCCGGCCGGTCCGGTCGTGTCCGCCGGGTCGCCGACGCCCGGGTCGGCGGCGGACGTGTCGTCGGCCGGCCCCGTCGCGGGGTGGGGTTCGAGCGGTCCGGTGGTCATCGCGGTCCTCCTGGTCGAGCGGACGGGTCGGGACCGGGCTACCCGGCGCCGTCCGGCCTCACCCCCGGTGGCTCCCGGCCGGCGCCGGGTGCGGTCAGGCCGGGGAGCCCGCCCCGTCGGCGCCCGCCGCCGGGGGCCGCCCGGTCCCGGGGTTCGCGCCGCCGCTGCTCACCCGGGGCCGGGGGGCGCCGCCGTGCCAGTCCAGGCACACGATCGTGGCGTCGTCGCGCAGGTCCCCGCCGGTGGCGTCCACGACGGCGTCGCCGAGCGAGTGCACGACCTGACGGGGGTGCATGTCCGCGGTGGCCGCCAACCTGGCCTGCAGGTCCGTCTTCTCGGCGCCGCGCTCCAGCATCCCGTCGGTGAGGAAGACGATCCGGTCCCCGGGCTCCAGCGGGAACCGCTGCAGCCGGAACTCCCGGGCCGGCCGGATCCCGAACGGGAGGTCGGCCTGCAGCCCGACCTCCTCGACGCGGCCGCCGCGCATCCGCAGCGGGTGCGGGTGGCCGGCGTTGACGATCGTCGCGGCGCCGCTGTCCAGGTCGATGTGCAGCACCTGCCCGGTGACGAACTGACCGACCGAGGAGTGGGCGATCAGCGCGTCGTTGGAGTTGCGCACCTGCGTCCCGAGGTCGGCACCCCGGCGGCGCTCGTTGCGCAGGCTGCCGACCAGCACCGTCGCCAGCACGGCGGCCGCGACGTCGTGCCCGACCGCGTCGGTGATCGACACCTGCAGCGCGTTCTGGTCCAGGGTGTAGTCGAAGGTGTCCCCGGCCACGGAGCTGGCCGGCTCCAGCCAGCCGGCGAGGGTGAACTGGCCCGCCTCGCAGGTGAACGCGCTCGGCAGCAGCCGCCGCTGGATCTCCGCGGCCAGGCTGAACGGGGCGGACCGCTGGCCCCACTCGAACAGGTCCGTGTGCCGCCGGTCGGCGACGACGATGTAGGCCAGCGCGTGGCCCGCGGTGGCGATGTCGGCCACAATCCGCTCGTCGGGGAGGTGGGGCAGGTCGAGCTGGAGCAGCCCGATCGCGTCGCCGCGGTGGGTGACCGGGACCGTCAGCCGCGCCGCCCCGCCCGTCTCGCGCACGTCCACCCGCTGGGTGACCAGCACCCGCTCGTAGATCGTGCCGGGCAGGGGCACCTGCTCGGCCCCGGGGAACCGCGTCCCCGAGCCGGTCCCGCTCGCCCGGCCCATGCGGAACACGGCCCGCCCGCTGAAGTCGGCGATGAGGAAGCTGACCGCACGGGCCCCGAACAGGGCCGCGAGCTCGTCGGCCACCACCTCGACGGCCTGGACCGGCGAGGCGGCCTCGACCCGGTCGAGGAGTCCTCGCAGATCGGGTCGGGGTTCCCCGCGGTCGGGCACCCGTGAACCCTAGACAGCCCGCTCCCGTCCGCGCCCGACCGGAGCCGGTTCCGCGCGCACCGCCCCCCGGGCCGGAGGGTCGGGCTGCGCCGCCCGCCCGGTCGGCGATCCCGCAGGGCCCGGCGCCCGTGAGCCCGACCCGGTTCGGGTAGTCCGTGGGGGTGACCCTCCCCGAGACCGACGAACCCCGTCCCGCCCGACAGCCGACCACGCCCTACGACCGGGTGGTCGTGATCTTCAACCCGAACAGCACCGGGGACGCCCCGGCGCTGGCGGAGGAGCTGCGGACGGACCTCGCCGAGCGCCTGCCGGACCTGCCCGTGCACCTCGAGCCCACGCAGCACGCGGGGCACGCGCGCGAGCTGGCCGGCGACGCGGCGCGCACCGGCCGGCCGCTGATCGTCTCCGTCAGCGGGGACGGCGGCTACAACGAGGTCGTCGACGGGGTCGTCAAGGCCGGGAACCCGGACGCGGTCTGCGCGGTGAAGGCCGCCGGCAACGCCAACGACCACCGCCGCGCGACCCGCGAGCGCCCCCTGGTCGAGGCCATCGTCGCGGGCGAGGTCCGGCGCATCGACCTGCTGCGGCTCACGATCGGGCGCGGGGCCGACGCCCGCGTCCAGTACGCCCACTCCTACATCGGCATGGGGCTGACCCCCGTGGTCGCCATCGACCTGGAGAAGGGCGGCAAGGGCTCCTTCCGCGAGATCCTCTCGGTCATCCGCACGTTCGCCGCGTTCCGGCCCTTCACCATCCGGCTGGAGGACGGGCGCAAGCGCAGCTTCGACAGCCTGCTGTTCGCCAACATCGCCGAGATGGCCAAGTACGCCGTCCTCAGCGAGACCGGCCGGCCCGACGACGGGCGCTTCGAGGTCATCACGCTGCCCCACACCGCGAAGTGGCGGGTGCTCGCGACGGCCGTGCGGGCCGCGGTCCGCGGGCTCGGGCCGCAGCCGACCGCGCAGCACTACGTGTTCACCACCGTCAAGCCGATCCCGCTGCAGGTCGACGGCGAGCTGCTCACCCTGGACCCGGGCACGCCCGTGCGCGTCGACATCGCCCCCGCGGCGCTCGCCACCGTGACCTGAGCGCCGCGGCCGCTGCCGCCGGTGATCGCCGGTCCGGTGCAGGAACGGCCGGATCCGGCCGGTCGAGCACCGGGCCGGCGATCACGGGCCGGGGGAGGGGCGGCGCCGGTGGCCGGACGGGCCGGGCTCAGCGCCCGGGCGCGGGCGGCAGGTCCGACTCGACCTCGACGACCTCGCGGCGCACCTCGCCCTCGACGATCTGCGGGGTGGTGACGATGTGCCGGACGACGCGCACGCGCTCGACGGGGACGACCTCGGTGGTGACCAGGACGCGCTCCTCGTACCGCACGACCTCGAGGACCTGCTCGCGCAGCGGCTCGCCGGTGAACCCGTCCCCGGGACCGACGGGACCGGGCGGGCCCTCGAGGTGCTCGATGGTGATCTCCTCGCGGGTGACCGGGACGGTGATCGTCTGCTGCTCGGTGACCAGCCGCTTGCGCACCCGGACCCGCCCGGTGACGACCGTCTGCACGCCGACCCGCAGCCGCTCCTCGTAGCGGGTGACCGCCGGACCGGTCGGCGTCGTCCCGACCGGGGGCACCACCGTCGACGCCCCGAGGGCGTAGTGGTGGTGCAGCGCGGCCACGTCGTGCGGGCCGGGCGGCCCGGGGTGGCCCGGGTGGGGCGCGGCGGCGAGCTGCCCGGCGGTGTAGGGCAGGCGCAGCCCGATGCCCTCCTGCCGGGCGTCGCGCAGCGGCGCCAGCGCGGTGTGGCCGGTGCCGTCGTCGACCACCGCCCAGGCCGGCAGGCCCGTCACCGGGTCGGCGTGCACGCCGGCGAGCAGGCCGAGCGGGCGGTCCTCCGGATCGGTCACGGGGCGCCCGATCCAGGGCCGCGCGTCGAACGGTGCGGGCCGGGACGGATCGACGGGCTCGTGCATCAGGGGTCCTCTCGGCGGGGAGCGTGGATCTGCCAGACGGGGTACCCAGTCGGGCCCCGGTCGGCTCGCATCCGGCCGTCGAGTTTCCGTGCGGCCGCCGGGCCGACCAGGGCCGGTGCCCGCCCGTCCGTCACGGGCCGTCGGCGGACCCGCCCGCGCCGGAGGACGAGAACGCCTGCCGGTAGGCCTGCGGGGAGGTCCGCAGGTGGCGGCGGAAGTGCACCCGGAGCAGGGCCGCGGTGCCGAACCCGGTGTCGCGGGCGATCCGGTCGACGCCGCGCCCGGACGTCTCCAGCAGGATCCGGGCCCGGTCCAGGCGCTGGCGGATCAGCCACTGCTGCGGCGAGAGCCCGGTGCGCTGCCGGAACCGCCGGGTGAAGGTCCGGGTCGACAGGGACACCTGCCGGCTCCACTCGCCCAGCTCGATCGGCCGGGACAGGTCCGCCCGGGCCCACACCATCGCCTGCTCCACGGGGTCGGCCGGGTCGCCCGGCGGGACCACCGGGAGGGCGTGGAACTGGGCCTGGTCACCGGACCGGTTCGGGGCCATCACGAGCACCCGGGCGAGGTCGGCGGCGGCGGAGAACCCGTGGTCGACGGCCACCAGGTGCAGGCAGCAGTCGAGCGACGCCGCGGTCCCGGCGGAGGTCAGGACGTCCCCGTGGTCGGACCACAGCACGTCGGAGCGGACCCGCACCGCCGGGTACCGGGCGGCGAGCTCGGCGGTCGAGGCCCAGTGCGTGACGCCCTCGCGCCCGTCGAGCAGCCCCGCGGCGGCCACGGTGAACGCGCCCAGGCACAGCCCCACGACGCGCGCCCCCCGGCGGTGCGCCACCCGCAGCGCGTCCAGCAGCAGCGGGTCGTCGGCGGCGTCGAGGTCCGCGCTGGGCAGGACCACGGTGTCCGCCCCGTCGAGGGCGTCCAGCCCGTCGTCGACGACGACGCCGAACCCCGCGCTGGTGGCCAGCCGGCCCGGGCGGGCCGCCGCCACGCGCACGTCGTACCGGCGGGGGACCGCACCGCCGAAGTCGTCGCCGAGCACCAGGCACGGCACCGCGAGGTGGAAGGGGCTCACGCCGTCGAAGGCCACCACGGCGACGCGGTGCGGCATGGCCGGATCTTATCCACCGGTGTCCTGCGAGCCACTCGTCCGGCCCCGGCCGCGGGCGGGACCCTGCTCGGCATGAGCAGCCGCGCCCCCGTCCCCGTCCGCCGCCTCGGCGGACCCACCGTCGTCCTCGAGTGGGCCGGGCTCACCGTCGTCAGCGACCCGACGTTCGACCCGCCGGGGGAGTACCCCGGCCCGGTGGTGCTGCGGAAGACCGCGCCCCCGACCGAGCCCGCCGACGCGCTCGGCCGGGTCGACCTCGTCCTGGTCTCCCACGACCAGCACCCCGACAACCTCGACGGCGGCGGGCGCGCGCTCCTGGCCCGCGCCGGCCGCGTCCTGTCGACGCCGGCCGCGGCGGGGCGGATCGCGGGGGTCGTCGGCCTCGAGCCCTGGTCCTCGGCGCAGGTCCCGCTGCCCGGCGGCGGGTCGGCGACGGTCACGGCGACGCCGGCCCGGCACGGCCCGCCCGGCACCGAGGAGGTCACCGGCCCCGTCACCGGCTTCCACCTGGCCGCCGACGGTCACCCGTCGGTCCACCTCACCGGCGACACCGTCGACCTCGACGGGGTGCGGCGGGTCCGGGAGCGGCTCGGCGCGGTCGACCTGGTCGTGGCCCACGCCGGGGCCGCGCGGGTCCCCGTCCTGGACGCCGTCCTGACCTTCACCGCCGAGGACGTGGTCGAGGTCGCCCGGATCCACGACCCGGCCGCCGTGCTCGTCGTGCACGCGGACGGCTGGGCGCACTTCTCCCAGACCGACGGCGACGTGGGGGCGGCGATGGCCGCGGCCGGTCTCGCCGGCCGCCTCGTCGACGGCTGACCCGCCCGCCGCCGCCGGTCAGGGGGTGCGCCGGGGCGGCAGGTGGATCTCGGTCGGGCGGGCCGTGGGGGACGACGTCAGGACGAACCGCGCCGCTCCGGCGGCGTCACCCCCCGGGCGGTCGGCGCAGCCCCTCGAGGAGGACGCCGACCAGGCGGCGGGTGTCGTAGCGGGGGTCGTTGGCGGCCCCGATGCAGAGGTTCCCGACGCCGCGCAGGAGCTGGTAGGCGTCCAGGTCGGTGCGGATCTCACCGGCGGCGGCGGCCGCCTCCAGCAGGCGCGCGGCGACGGGCAGGAGCCGGTCGAGGAAGTAGGAGTGCAGGGCGTCGAACCCGGCGCCGTCGCCGCTCAGGGCCGCGGCGAGACCGTGCTTCGTCACGAGCAGGTCGACGAACAGGTCGATCCACCGCGTCAGGGCGGCGCGGGGGGAGTCCTCCTCGGCGAGGAGGGCGCCGGCGGCCTCGGCGCAGGCCTCGACCTGGTGCCGGTAGACCGCGACGACCAGGTCGGCCCGGGTGGGGAAGTGCCGGTAGATCGTGCCCAGCCCGACGCCGGCCGCGGCGGCGACATCGCGCACGGGTGCGTCGACGCCGGAGGCCACGAACACCGCGGCGGCCGCGTCGAGCAGGGCCGCCCGGTTGCGCTCGGCGTCCGCCCGGCGGCGCGGGGCCCGCCGCCCGTCCTCGGCGCTGCTCATCCGCGACCTCCCGTCGTGGTGGCGAAACGGAACAATGTTCCGTAGCGTAGGCGGAGCAATGTTCCGCTCAGCCATGATGGCACGGCGGACACCACCTCGACCACGGGCCGCCGCGCGCGGCGGTCCCCGGAGGGACTCCCGTGCAGTACCGCAACCTCGGCCGCACCGGCGTGCGGGTCAGCTCGCTCGCGCTGGGCGCCATGAACTTCGGCCGGATCGGCCGCACCACCCAGGAGGAGGTGACCGCGATCGTCGGCGCGGCCCTCGACGCCGGGATCAACCTCGTCGACACCGCCGACATGTACAGCGGCGGCCAGTCCGAGGAGATGGTCGGTCGGGCCCTCGCCGGCCGCCGCGACGACGTCGTGCTGGCCACCAAGGCGGGCCTGCCGATGGGGGAGGGGCCCAACGCGCGGGGCAGCTCGCGGCGCTGGCTGGTCACCGCCCTGGAGGCGAGCCTGCGCCGCCTCGACGTCGACCACGTCGACCTCTACCAGGTCCACCGCTGGGACCCGACCACCGACGACGAGGAGACGCTGGCGGCGCTGACCGACCTGCAGCGGGCCGGCAAGATCCGCTACTTCGGGACGTCCACGTTCCCGGCCCACCGCCTGGTCCAGGCCCAGTGGGCCGCCCGCGAGCACCGCCTCGGCCGGTACGTGACCGAGCAGCCCAGCTACTCGGCCCTGCAGCGCGGCGCCGAGACCCACGTCCTGCCCGTCGCGCAGCAGTACGGCCTGGGCGTCCTGGCGTGGAGCCCGCTGGCGTCGGGCTGGCTCTCCGGCGCCGTCCGCGAGGGCCGGGAGGTGGCGACCCACCGGTCCACGTTCATGGCCCCGCGGTTCGACCTCTCCGTGCCGGCCAACCGGGCCCGCCTGGACGCCGTCGAGCAGCTCGTGGCGGTGGCGGAGGCGGCCGGGCTCACCCTGATCCAGCTCGCGCTGGGCTTCGTCACGGCGCACCCGGCGGTGACCGGCGCGCTCATCGGGCCGCGGACCACGGAGCACCTGGCCTCCCAGCTCGCCGCCGCCGACGTCGTCCTGCCGGCCGACGTGCTCGACGCGGTCGACGCGGTCGTCGCCCCCGGCACCGACCTGGCCCCGGGGGAGAAGTCCGACACGCCGCCCGCCCTGCTCGACGCGTCCCTGCGGCGCCGGCCGTGACGCGCACCCGGCCCCGCTTCGGGATCATGACCCCGCCCGCGCAGACCGAGTACCGCGACGTGCTGCGGGTCTGGCGCGAGGCGGACGCGGTCCCGCGGATCGAGCACGCGTGGCTGTTCGACCACCTCCTGCCCATCGGCGGCGACCTCGACGGCCCGGTCCTGGAGGGCTGGACCCTGCTCCCGGCCCTGGCCGCGCAGACCGAGCGGCTGCGCCTGGGGCTGCTCGTCACCAGCAACCGCATCCGGCCGCCGGCCCTGCTGGCCAAGATCGCGACGACCGTCGACGTGGTCTCCGGCGGCCGGCTCGACCTCGGCATCGGGGTGGGATCGCGCCCCGACCACCCGCTGGCCCGGCGCGAGTACGCCGCGCACGGCCTGCCCTTCCGCGACACCGCCGACGCCGTCGCGAGCCTGGACGAGGCGTGCACCGTCATCCGGCGGCTGTGGACCGAGGACGCGCCGTTCGACTTCCACGGCCGGCACCACCGGTTGACCGGGGCGTTCTCCAACCCGAAGCCCGTCCAGCGCCCCCACCCGCCGATCCTGGTCGGGGGGCGGTCGGCGGCGACGCTGCGCATCGCCGCGCGGCACGCCGACATCTGGAACGTCTCCGGCAGCGACCTCGTCGACGCCGCCGCCCGCAGCGCGCGGCTGGACCGCGCCTGCGCCGACATCGGTCGCGACCCCGCCTCGCTCACCCGCTCGGTCGTGCTCCAGCTCCCCCCCGACGACGCCCGGGCCGGCCGGGAGCAGGTGGAGCGGGCCACCGCCGCGGGCTTCGGGCACATCGTCCTCGGGCTGCCCGCGCCCTGGCCCGAGGGCGTCGCGCGGTGGGTCGCCGACGAGATCATCGTCCGCACGGCCTGACCCGCGCGGTGCCGGGGTGCGCCGCACCCACGACGGACGGGTCGCCGGCGCGTAGCTTCCGGGCCGTGGGCAGCACACCGCTCGGGGAGTTCCTGCGCGCCCGGCCGGGGGGAGACCGCGCCGACCGACGTCGGGCTGCCGGCCGCGGGTCCGCGCCGCGTCAGCGGCCTGCGCCGGGAGGAGGTGGCCCTGCTCGCCGGCCTGAGCGTCGACTACTACGTGCGGCTGGAGCAGGGCCGCGAACGGCACCCCTCGGCGCAGGTCCTCGACGCGCTCGCCGCGGCGCTGCGCGTCGACGACGACGGGCGCCTGCACCTGTTCCGGCTGGCGGGGCTCGCGCCGCGGCCGCGGGCGGCGCGGCCGGTCGAGCGGGTGGACCCGGACCTGCTCCGGCTCATGGGGTCCTGGCCGCACCACCCGGCGCTCGTGCTGGGGCGCGCCTACGACGTGCTCGCGCGCAACGGGCTGGGTGCGGCGCTGTTCGGCGACGGCCCGCACACGGCGAACCTGCTGCACACGGTGTTCCTCGACCCGGACGCGCGCGCCTTCTACGCCGACTGGCCGACCGCGGCGGCGAACACCGTCGCCGGGTTCCGGCTCCTGCACGGCGCCGCGCCGGACGACCCGCGCGTCCGCGAGGTCCTGCGCGAGGTCCTCGACGGCAGCCCGGAGTTCGCGCGGCTCTGGGCCCGCCACGAGGTCCGCGGCAAGCGCAGCGAGGCCAAGAGCTTCGTGCACGCGCAGGTGGGGGCGCTGGAGCTGCGCATGCAGACCTTCGACGTGCGGTCCTCGCCCGGGCAGCAGCTCGTCGTCTACCGCGCCGAGCCGGGCTCGCCCAGCGCCGACGGCCTGGCGCTGCTCGGCGCGCTGGCGGCGACGCGCACCGCCCCGTGACCGCCCGGCACCCGCCGGACCCGGTGGGTGGGGGCGGCGCACCCCGGGAGCGTCGCGGCCTGCCCCCCGCGGTCGGGCCGGCCTAGGAAGGAGGGGACACGATCCCGCTCCGACCGGAGGCCGACATGCCCACCACCACCCGGATCGCCCTCGTCACCGGGGCCAGCAGCGGCATCGGCGAGGCCGTCGCCCACCGCCTGGCCGCCGAGGGCCACCACGTCGTCGCGGCGGCGCGCCGCACCGACCGGCTCGCCGCGCTCGCGGCCCGGACCGCCGACCTCCCGGGCACCGTCGAGCCGGCCGCCCTGGACGTCACCGACCGCGCCGCCGTCGCCGCTCTCGTCGACCGGACCGTCGCCGAGCACGGCCGCCTCGACGTGCTGGTCAACAACGCCGGGGTGATGCCGCTGTCCCGGCTCGACGCGCTGCTGACCGACGAGTGGGACCGCATGATCGACGTCAACGTCCGCGGGCTGCTGCACGGCATCGCAGCGGCGCTGCCGCACATGCTGCGCCGGGAGCGCGGGCACGTCGTCACCGTCGCGTCGGTCGGCGCGCACCAGGTGAGCCCGACGGCCGCCGTGTACTGCGCCACCAAGTACGCCGCCCGGGCCGTGACCGAGGGGCTGCGCCTCGAGGCGCCGCCCGGCATCCGCGTCACCACCGTGTCGCCCGGGGTCGTGGAGACCGAGCTCGCCACCACCATCACCGACCCGGTCGCCCGCGAGGCGATGCGCGCCTACCGGGCCCACGCGATCCCGCCCGAGGCGGTCGCCGACGCGGTCGCCTACGCGATCGGCCAGCCCGACGGCGTGGACGTCAACGAGATCGTCGTGCGCCCGGTCCAGCAGCGCTGACCCCGGTCGGCTACCCGGTGCCGCCGGACGGGTCGTGCTCCGGGAGGGTCACGACGGCGTCGGCGTAGTCGGCCCGGGAGACGTCGAGCCGGTCCGAGCCGTCGCCGGTGCCGACGGAGACCCGGATGACGCGCTCGTGGTCGTCGACGTGGACCGCCCGCACCCGGCCGACGTCGTGACCGTCGTGGTCACGCACCCGGGCGCCGACCAGCTCGCGGGGATCGGGCATGTCCTCGACCAGCACGGCAACCTCCCGGGACGGACGGCCGCGGGCACCGCCCGCGTGGGCACAGCGGGGGTACCCCCGTCGCGCGGCGTCCAGCGGGCTACCCCATGGCGTGGATGCGCTCCGCGGCGACGGTGAGCACGAGCCGGACCTGGTCGCGCCCGCCGTACCAGGGGTAGGGGCCGCCGAGGTAGCGCTGCGCGAGGGCCTCGATGTGCTCGGTCCCGCCCTCGGTGGTGCTCGACACCACCCGGCCGCGCACCGCGAAGTAGCGCGAGGGACGGGCCGGGTCGGAGACGGTCAGCGCGACCCGGTCGTCGCGCTCGACGTTGCGGGCCTTCTGGTAGCCCCGCACCGTGTTGATCACGACGTGCGCCCCGTCGGTGTCGGCCCAGGTCTGGGTGAGCTGCGGCGAGCCGTCGGGCATGACCGTGGCGACGTAGCACGTGCTGCTCCCGCGCAGCAGGGTCACGAGCTCCGGGGGCAGGGTCACGGTCCGGGCGGCGGTGTCGGTCATGCGTGAATAGTTGCACGTGAGTATCGGGTTGGCCACACTGGCGCGATGTCGAGCATCCGCCTGTTCGTGCTGTCGTCGTTCGCCGAGCACGGGGAGATGCACGGCTACCAGGTGCGGGCGCAGGCCGAGCGGGAGCACGTCCACCTGTGGACCGACGTCTCCGTCGGCAGCGTCCACGGCGCGATCCGCCGCCTGACCGCGGAGGGCCTGCTCGCCGAGGTGCGCGTCGAGCGCGTCGGCGGCCGGCCGGAACGGGTGGTGCACGCCATCACCGCCGCCGGCCGCGCGGCGCTGGCGGAGCTGCGCCTGCGGGGCCTGGTGGAGGTGCACCTGCGTCCCGACCCGTTCGACCTGGCGCTGAGCCGCCTCGACCCCGCCTCGCTCGACCGGCTCCCCGCGCTGCTCGACGCCCGGCTCGCGACGCTGGCCGCGATGCTCGACGACGCGGTGGCGGGCAACGCGCTGGCCGCGCCCGAGCTGTCGGTCGGCGAGAGCTGGGCGGTGGGCCACCGGGAGCACCGGATCCGGGCGGAGATCGCCTGGTTGCGCGCCGTCCGGGCCGCCGCGCCCGACATCGTGGCCGACGAGCTGGCCCGTCGGGGGCCGGACGGCGACGAGCAGGAGGGCTGCTGACCCGGGGGCAGGCGCGCGGATCCACCGGGGCCCGTCCGTCGGCACCGGCTCCGGATCCGTGGTCGGGGTGGGGGAGGGCGGCCAGGTCCTGGTCCGGGCGGGTGCCCGTCGGGCCGGTGGCGGTGCTCGTGTGCGTGTCCCTGCTGCGGCGCCGGATGGCGCACCACGGAGGAGCGGAAGCCGTGTCGCGAGGACCGCGACCGGAACCCGCGGTGGTCGACGACCTGGTGGTCGTCCTGTCCACCCGTCTCGACCCGGCGCGGACCGGACCGCGGGGTCGACCCGGTCCCCGGTGTCCGGCCCGTGCCCGGGCGCCGCGGCGAGCCCGGTCACGCCCCGGCGCCGCCCGGACCGAGCGCATCGGGCGGCTCCCCGCCGCCCGGCGCGGGCGGGGCCAGTGCGGAGCCGGCCAGGGGGAGCCGGACGGCCAGGTGGGTCTCGCCGGGCCGGGAGGTGAGCCGCACGTCCCCGCGGTAGGTGTCCACGACGATGCGGCGGGCGACGTCGAGGCCGAGCCCGGTGCCCTTGCCCACGCCCTTCGTCGTGAAGTAGGGATCGAAGACGCGCTCCTGGAGCTCGGCCGGGACGCCGGGGCCGTCGTCGGCGATGTCGACCACCATCCGGTCGCCCTCGCGGCGGGTCGTGATCGTCAGCCGACCGCCGTCGGCCATCGCGTCGGCGGCGTTGTCGACCAGGTTCGTCCACACCTGGTTGAGCTCGCTGCCCCGGGCCGGGATGGGCGGGAGGTCGGTGGCGTAGTCGCGGACGACCTCGATCCGGCCGCGCAGCTTGTGGGCGAGGATCGTCAGGGTGCTCTCCAGCCCGGCGTGCACGTCGACCTGCTGCCGCTCGCCCCGGTCGAGGTAGGTGTACTCGCGCATGGCCGTGACGAGCGCGCTGATGCGTCCCGTGCCGTCGCGGACCTCGTCGAGCAGCTGCGCGCCGGTCGAGGCCGACGCCAGCCAGGCCACGGCGTCCGGCAGCGCGGCGGCCGGCAACCGGTCGGCGAGGGCGTCCAGCTGCGCGGGGTCGAGCCCCGCCCGCAGCAGCGCCGGCGCGAGGTCCCAGCCCCGGTCCACGCCCCGGTCGGCGAGCCAGTCGGCGAGGGCGTCCTCCGCGTCGGCCCGCTCCAGGCTGCCGGCGCCCGGGTCCGGGGCGCCGGCGGCGTCCGCGGTCCGCCGCTGGACCTGCTCGAGCGCGTCGAGGGCGTCCGGGCCCTGCGCGTGGCGCGCCAGCCGCAGCGCCGCCGCGGAGACGTGGTCGAAGGCGGCGGCGAGCGCGGGGACGGCGCTGCGGACCGCGGCGGCCGGGTTGTTCAGCTCGTGCGCGAGCCCGGCCGCGAGCGTGCCGAGCGAGGCCAGCCTGGCCTGCCGCTGGGAGGCGTTCTCCATCACGGCGAACCGCTGCGTCACGGCCGTGATCAGCTCGGCGCGCACCCGCTGGTCGCCGGCGAGCAGGTCCCAGAAGGCGCGCTCCTCCAGCCGGAACGCCCAGCACGGCTCGACCGCCGTCCCGGTGACGGGCACCGGGATGCCGAGCAGGATCGGCTCGTGCCCGAAGTACATGCCGGCGCCGTGCGTCAGCACGTGCACCTCGGTGCCGTTGACCCGCCGGGTCCACTCGACCCGGCCGCCCAGCAGGAGGTGGAACCAGGCCTGCTCGTCGCCCTCCTCGGCGATGTGGGCACCCGCGGGGAGCCTGAGCTGCTCGCCGCGCGCGGCGAGGGTCTCGACGTCGGCGTCGGTGAGCGGGGCCAGCAGCGGCACGGCGCGCAGCGCCGGCGCGAGAGCGTCGCCGGACCCGGTCACGGCGCGCCGCCCACGACGAGGCGCCCGCGACCACTGCGCACCAGATCCACCACCCACCCGTGAGAGGCCGGGGAGCCGTTGCCGAAGGCCCACCGGGACGACGTCCCGGCGCATCATGCCCGACGGCGCGGCGGCGGGTCCGCCGGTACCGTCGGAGCCGCCCGACGGGCCCGCGCCACCCGCGGGCCCCGACGCGCGGTCGGGCGTCGGGCCGCCCGCCCGGCCGCGAGCCACCACGAGAAGGGCTGGACGTCGTGGTCCGAGCCGAGATCATCGCGTGCGCCGGCGTCCCGGGCGGGTTCTCCGCCTGGCCGGTCTCCAGCCGCGCCGAGCAGCTCGTCCTCGACGGGAGGCTGTCGGAGGACCGGACCGTCCTTGCTCGGTCAGTGAGGAACGGTGCTCACTGCCCGACGCCCGCCCCGTGTGCGGTTGCTCGCCGTCGAGGAGCCCACGTCGTGGACCAGGACGGCGCCGGCGTGGCCGGCGAGCAACTTCACGTGCAGGACGATTCCGAACCAGGGGACGGCAGCGCTACGGCCCAGCCGGGCATCGAGTGCGATGCCTCCAGCCGTGCCGGCGAGGGCGATCATCCGCCGCGCGTTCGGCTGGCGGCAGTGCCCCAGGACGGCGGTGACGAGCAGGACCCAACCGTACTGGGCCGCGGCCCAGCGCAGGCGGTCCGGCGAGGACCACCCACGGGAGGTGTCGAGCAGCGCCACGACGAAGGGGTGGACGTGCGCGGCACCGAAGGCCAGGTGCTGCGCCGGGCCCTGGCCGTCGCGGTGGTACCAGCGAGCGGCGGTCGGTGTCAGGTTGCACCAGGCGCCGCCCCACAGGTCAGCGGCGAGGACGGCGCGCAACAGCCGCTCCGCCCGCACCGGCGCAGGACGAGTCCCCCAGCCCGCGGACACCGCTCCGGCCAGTGCCAGGCCGACCGTTCCCGCGGTCTCCACCGCCGTTGCTCCTGGACCCACGATGCGGTCCCAGAACCCGAGCGTGCCCCGCCGGACCAGGGACTCCCCGACTCCGGTCGCAGGCGCTCCCGCGACCGGGCCCCGCGATATATTGGCCATGTGACTAACTTAGGCGGTCGCTCAACATCGGCGCCAGACCCCGGGCCGAGTCGGGACGCCCGCGGGCTGCGGCGCCGTGCCGAACTGCTCGCCGCCGCGGTCGCGCTGTTCGCCGACGGAGGCTGGGAGTCGATCACCACGCGCGCTGTCGCGGCCCGCGCCGGGGCGAATCCGGCGCTGGTGCACCACCACTTCGGGTCGGTGACCGCACTGCGCAGGGCGGCGGTCGCGGCTGTCCTCGCCACGACCTTCGAGCCCGTTGCCGAGGCTGTGCTGGAGGCGGTCGGGCGCGACGAGGCGGGGGCGGTGCAAGCCGTCCTGGACGCCGTGGTCGCGGAGCCAGCAGCGAACCGGACGACCGCGGAGCTGCTGCGCGCTGCAGGACACGATGATGCCGTTCGAGCACAGCTCCGGGCATCCCTCCGCGCGGTCCGGAGCCGGGTGGCCGCCCGCCTGCCCCCGGACGATCTGCGGACCGCCGCCCTCGAGGTCGTCATCCCGGCTCTGGTCGACGGGTTGCTGCTGCACCGACTCGTCGATCCGGACCTGGACACGGCGCCGGCGGCACGTCTGCTCGTCGAGCTGTTCAAGCCGGGCGCTCGGTCCTGAGCGGTGGTCTCGCGAGGCCCCGATCGGCTCTGCGAACGGATTCGGTCGGACGCCGTACCGCGACGCGCCAGGGCACCGGGGGGCGAGGACCGACGCCAGTTCGAACATGAGCGGTCACCGATGGGATCAGCGGAATGGATCAGTGTTACGCCGCCGTCGTCAACTCCGTCGGCGCCCACCACTGGACGACGACGGCGCCTCCGCGGCGGTGGTGTCGTCGTCCGCCGCCCGGTCGCCCGGCTGCACCGCTGCGGCGACCCACTGCACCACGTGCCCGGTGACGCGGGGATCGAGCGGACGACGCACGTCGGACCGGTAGGTCCGCAGGGTCGCGGGGCCCGGCTGCGGACGCAGGACGTGACTCACGTCCGGCACGAGCCGGGTCTCGACGGGCGCGGGCACGAGGTCGGCGATGACGTCCAGGTCGGAGGGCTTGACCTGGATGTCCTTGCTGCCCGTCAGGGCGAGCACCGGGACGCCGATCCTCGCCAGGTCGGGCCGCGGGTCGTAGGCCATGAACTCCCGGTGCCAGCGAGCGTTGATCGTCGCGCCGTCGATGCGCGCCTCGTCGGTGGACGTCGCCTTGATCCTGGCGTGGTTCTCGGCGACCTTGTGCTCCAGATCGGTCCGCAGCAGGCGGAGGACGACCCGGACGGCCCTGGGAAGGGTCGGCGCGATCCGGCTCGCCTGCCAGCGCAGCAGCTGCTCGCCCGGCGTGGCCGAGCCGCTGAGCAGCACCACGCCGGCCAGCCGGTCGTTCCCGGCTGCCAAGACCGTCGCCAGGAGCGCCCCCTCGGAGTGCCCGGCGATCACCAGCCGGGACCGGTCGATCTCCGGGCGGTCGGCCAGGGTCGCCAGGGCGGCGCGGGCGTCGTCGGCGTTGTCGGCGAAGCCGGCGGCGCGCCACCGGCCTCCGCTCGCCCCGACGCCGCGCTTGTCGTACCGCAGCGCCGCGACCCCGGCCTCGAGCAGTGCGGCCGCGAGCTGCCGGGTGATGTCCAGCCGCATGCGCTCGTGGTTGGAGTCCCGGTCGACCGGCCCGGAGCCCGGGATCAGCAGGACGGCGGGGAACGGGCCCCGCCCGGCGGGCACGGTCAGCGTGCCCGCGAGGGTCACGTCGCCGGAGCGGAAGGTCAGTGTCGTCTCGGTCATCGGTGTTCCCGGGGTCGGGCGCGGGGTCGCGCGCAGATCGTCGGTCGGGTTCAGCGGGTCGCCCGGGCGAGGGCGGCGGCGACCTCGGCGGGGCGGTCGACGTCGAGGAGCAACCGGGCGTAGCGCTGCCCGTCGAGGGTGATGCGCAGTGCCGGTCGCCCGGACCGCGCCACGACGAGCGTCCGGCCGCCGCGGTTCCGCCAGGTGCCGATCCTGCGGTACCCGGGGATCCCGAGGCCGGGCGCGCGCAGGCCACGCGCGGCCGAGATCCCGTCCGGGACGACCTCGACGGACCGGACGGCGGCCAGCGGGACCTCCTGGTCGCGGAGCAGGCCCGCGATCTTCTCGGCGCGGGTGAACGTGACCGCCATGCTGTGGGGGCGGATCGATACTCTTGTCATGCCCGAGATTGTTATCGAGGATGAGAATGTTGTCAACCGTGAGTACCTGGAGGGTCTGATGGAGTTGCGTGCGGCCGACGTGCTGCTGCACCCGGTGCGGCTGCGGATCGTGCAGGCGTTCCTGGGGGACCGGGCGCTGACCACGAGCGACCTGCGCACGCAGCTGCCGGAGGTCCCGGCGGCCACGTTGTACCGCCAGGTGTCGGCGCTGGTCGACGGCGGCGCGCTCGACGTGGTGGGGGAGCGGCGGGTCCGCGGGGCGGTCGAGCGCACCTACCGGCTGCGCGCGGGGGCGGCCCACGTCGGCGCCGACGAGGCCCGCCGGATGAGCGTGGACGACCACCGGCGCGGCTTCCTCGTGTTCGTGGCAGGTCTCCTCGCGGACTACGACCGCTACCTCGACGGGGGTGACGTGGACCTGGGGCGCGACCTGGCCGGTTACCGCCAGAACGCGCTGCACCTGACCGACGACGAGCTCACGGAACTGATCGCCGACCTGCGCGCAGTGCTGGAGCCGCGCCTCGCGCTGCCCCCCGACGGTGGGCGGACGCGCCGGCTGTTCGCGACCATCCTCATGCCCGACACCGGGCCGGCCCCCGGGCCCGTCGAGCGGGATGGTGGGTGAGGTGCCCGGCCCGGGGGCGGGAGTGCTCGTGTCCGCACCGTCGCCGCACCCCCCTGGAGAACGGGATGCGGGGTCGGAAGATCATGGCCTCACGCTGGAGTCTGCCGCGAGTGCTGTGCCCTCCTGGGCCGTCCGCAGCACCCGATGATCGACGAGTCCCAGGAGGGCGCACGGTCGCTGAGCTGCGCCGTGCGCCACTCACATCGTCCCACCTCGCAGCCATGGCGCAACACGCGGGACGATCTCGATCCGGGCCGCATCGGGGGCACCTCGACTCCGAAGTCGACGCGGAACGGCGATCGACACCGACAGACGTCAGAAGACGCTCTGCCCGGTCGACCGCCGTTCCCGCCCGAACACCCAGGTCCGGGGAACGCCTGGATCAGACGTCGTAGTACAGCGCGAACTCGTAGGGGTGCGGGCGCAGCCGCAGCGGGTCGATCTCGTTCTCCCGCTTGTAGCTGATCCAGGTCTCGATCAGGTCCGGGGTGAACACCCCGCCCTCGAGCAGGTAGTCGTGGTCGGACTCCAACCGGTCGATCACCGCGCCGAGGCTGGCGGGGACCTGGGCGATGTCCTTGGCCTCCTCCGGCGGGAGCTCGTAGAGGTCCTTGTCCACCGGCGCGGCGGGCTCGATCTTGTTCTTGATGCCGTCGAGGCCGGCCATCATCATCGCGGAGAACGCGAGGTAGGGGTTGCCGGAGGAGTCGGGGCAGCGGAACTCGATGCGCTTGGCCTTGGGGTTGTTGCCCGAGATCGGGATCCGGACGCAGGCCGAGCGGTTGCGGGCGGAGTAGACCAGGTTCACCGGGGCCTCGAAGCCGGGCACCAGGCGGTGGTAGGAGTTCACCGTCGGGTTGGTGAAGGCCAGCAGGCTCGGCGCGTGGTGCAGGATGCCGCCGATGTAGTAGCGGGCGGTGTCGGACAGGCCGCCGTAGCCGGACTCGTCGTGGAACAGCGGCGAGCCGTCCTTCCACAGCGACTGGTGCACGTGCATGCCCGAGCCGTTGTCGCCGAACAGGGGCTTCGGCATGAACGTCGCGGTCTTGCCCTGCTGCCACGCGGTGTTCTTCACCAGGTACTTGAACAGCATGAGGTCGTCGGCGGCGTGCAGCAGCGTGTTGAACTTGTAGTTGATCTCCGCCTGGCCCGCGGTGCCGACCTCGTGGTGCTCGCGCTCCACCTCGAAGCCCGACATGATCATGTTGCTGACGATGTCGGCGCGCAGGTCGGCGTAGTGGTCGACCGGGGGCACGGGGAAGTACCCGCCCTTGTAGTTGACCTTGTAGCCCAGGTTGCCGCCCGGCTCGTCGCGGCCGGTGTTCCACCAGCCCTCGGCCGAGTCGATGTGGTGGTAGGTCTGGTGCGGGTCCGAGCCGAAGCGGATCGAGTCGAAGACGTAGAACTCGGCCTCGGGGGCCATGAAGGCGGTGTCGGCGACGCCGGACGCGGCCAGGTACTGCTCGGCCTTGCGCGCCACGTTGCGGGGGTCGCGGCTGTAGGGCTCGCCCGTGATCGGGTCGTGCACGAAGAAGTTGACGTTCAGCGTCTTGTGCTTGCGGAACGGGTCGAGCCGGGCGGTGGCGGCGTCGGCGAACAGCGCCATGTCCGACTCGTTGATCGCCTGGAACCCGCGGACGGACGAGCCGTCGAAGGCGGCGCCGTCCTCGAAGACGGCGCCCGCGGTGGCCGCGGGGACGGTGAGGTGCTGCATCACGCCGGGAAGGTCGCAGAAGCGGATGTCGAGGTACTCGACCTTCTCGTCACTGATGAACTTCAGGACCTCTTCGGAGTTGCTGAACACCCTCGGTGGCTCCTCGTCTGGAGATGGCGGCGGTACCCCACCGCTGTCGATGCGCGACGCTAGGACGGCGGTGTTGCCCGGCGGTCACCCGGTTGTTTCGCAGAGGTTACCGACGGCCGTCGCCTACTCTGGTGGCATGGCGCGCTGGATCGACGAGTGGCTGCCCGGCGCGACCCCGCTGCACCAGCGGGGGGCGTGGCGCGGCGAGAAGCTGGGGCTGCCCGAGCACGGCATCGGCGCGGTCTCCGGGTTCGGGCGGCGGCTCGCGGCGCTCGCGGTCGACTGGGGGCTCGCCTACCTGATCGCCGCCCTGGTCACCGGCACGGGCCCGCTCGCCGACCCCACGTTCTCCTGGCGGGTCCTGGGCGTCTGGTTCCTGCTCACCGCCGTCCCCGTCGCGGTGTTCGGGGCCAGCGCGGGGCAGGTGCTGCTGGGCGTCCGCGTCGCCTCGCTCGGGTCGGCCGCGGTCGTCGGGGTGCCGCGCGCGCTGCTGCGCACGCTGCTCATCGCCGTCGTGGTCCCCCCGCTCGTGACCGACGCCGACGGCCGGGGCTGGCACGACCGCGCGACGCGCACCGTGGTCGTCCGCACCCGCGCTTGACCCTCCCCGTGCGGGAGGCCGGAGCGTCCCCGGTCGTGGAGACACCGACCCTCATCGACCTGCCCGCCCGCGCCCTGCTCGCCGTCGACGGCCGGGGCTCGCCCGAGGACGCCCCGTTCACCGCCGCGGTCCGCGCGCTGTTCGCCGTGCGCGCCGCCCTCGGCGCCCCGGCCGACGTGCCCCTGGAGGGCACCTACCACCAGGACGACGACCCCTCGCGCTTCGACCTCGACGCCCCCGACGGCTGGCGCTGGACCCTGGCCGTCCCCGCCCCGCCGGACCGCTCGGCGGCGGCCGTGGCGACGGCGGCGGAGCGGTTCGGCGCCCCCGTCGAGCTGCGCGCGGAGCCCGCGCGGCGCGTCGCGCAGCTGCTGCACCGCGGCCCCTACGCCGAGGAGGGGCCGTCCCTGGAGGCGCTGCACGCCTTCGTCGCCGCGCGGGGCCTGCGCGCCGCCGGCCCGCACACCGAGGTCTACCTCACCGACCCCGGCACCACCGCGCCGGCCGACAACCGGACGCTGCTGCGCGTCCCCGTCGGGCCGTCGTGACCGACGGGCTCACGCCGATCGGCGGCTTCGCGCGGCTGGCCCGGCTCACGGTGAAGGCGCTGCGGCACTACGACGCCGAGGGCCTGCTGCGCCCCGCGCGGGTCGACCCGCGCTCGGGCTACCGCTACTACCGAGTCGACCAGGTGCCCGCAGCCACCACGATCGCGCAGCTGCGCGCGCTGGACGTGCCGCTGCCGGTCGTCCGCGAGGTGCTCGCCGCACCCGACGCCGCCGCGGCCGCGGAGGTGCTGGCCCGCGAGCGCGACCGGCTGCGCGCCGAGCTGGCCCGCCGGGAGGCCGCCCTGCGGGCCCTCGACGGGCTGCTGCACCACCCGGAGCGGCTGCGCTACGACGTCGTGATCGGCCCGCGGGAGCCGGGGGGCGTCGCCGGGGTGACCGGGACGGTGCGGGCCGACGCCCTCGACGACGGCGTCAGCGCGCTGTGCCGCCGCACCCTGCCCGCCGCGGCGCCCCTGGTGGCGGTGTTCCCCCTGGACCTCACCGAGGAGATGGAGGTCACCGTCGGCGTCCCCGGACCCGGGCGGCCCCTGCCCGGGGGGCCGTGGGCGAGCACGGTGCACATCGGCCCGTACGCCACCCTGCCGCTGGCCTACACCGCGCTGCTGGAGCACGTGCGGGAGCGCGGTCACGACGCGGTCGGCCCGGTCACCGAGACCTACCTGGCCGACCCGACGACCACCGCCCCGGAGGAGCTGGTCACGCGCGTGGCGGTGGCGGCCGCGGGGTGACGCGGGGGCGGCCCCGGGACGGGTCGGCTGGCCGGCCCGGGGCGGCCCGGGCAGGATGACCGGGTGGACGGTGTCGACGCCCGGCTCCGCGCCGTCGCGGACCTCGCCCCCGCGCTCCTGTGGATCTCCGACGCGACGGGCGCCCGGTCGTTCCACAGCGCCCGCTGGTGCGCTTTCACCGGGCGCTCGCCCGCGGAGGAGGCCGGCGCGGGCTGGCTCGTCGGGCTGCACCCGCGCGACGTTGTGCGCTACTCCGCGGCCACCGCGACGGCCGGGCCGTGGACCGTGGAGTACCGGCTGCGCCACGCCGACGGCGCGCACCGGTGGGTGCGGGAGGAGGCGGTGCCGCTGCCCGGCGGCGGGCACGCGGGCCGCGCCGTCGAGGTCGACCCGGTCGACGCCGTGCACCGCGCCGTGCCGGCCGACCCGTCCGGGGACGCCGACACCGGCGTCGCCGAGCGCGCCGAGCGGCTGGCGCGCCGGATCGTCACCAGCCGCCTCGCCGACCGGTGCACGATCGTGCTCGTCGGTCCGGACGGGCCGGGGCGCGTGGCGGTGGCCGCCGCCGACCCGGACGTCGAGGCGGCGCTCGCCGGGTCGACCGCCGTGCCGCCGGTCGTCGCCGACGCGCTCGCCACGGGCGTCCCCCGGGTGCTCCCGGACCCGACCGACGGGGTGGGCACGGCCGTCGCGGTGCCCCTCGTCGCCCGCGGGGCGGTGATCGGGGCCCTGCTGCTGGGCCGCGAGGGCGCCGCCCCGCCCGACCCCCGGCTGGCGCAGGAGGTGGCCGAGCGGACCGCGCTCGCGCTGGACAACGCCCTCCTGCTCGCCGAGCAGACCGCCACGGCGGCGCGGCTCGCGCAGCTGCAGGAGGCCACGGCCGAGCTGTCGGCCGTCGCGACCCCCGAGCAGGTGATGGCCGTGGCCATCCGCCGCGTCGCCGCGCTGCTCGGCACCTCCTCGGTGGGGGTGTGGGAGGTCGCGCCGGACGGCTCGCTGCGCACCGCCGACCTGGGCGGCATCCGTCCGGCGGCGCGGGAGGAGTGGGGCCGGGTGCCGGCCGACGCGCCCGTGCCCGTCGCCGACGCGGCCCGCACGCGCACCGCCGTCTGGATCACCGAGGAGGCGGAGTGGCGGCAGCGCTACCCCCACCTCGCCGACAGCGTCGGCCGCCACGGGTTCCCGGCGACGGGCCTGGTGCCGCTGGTGGTGGAGGGGCGCAGCGTCGGCGTGGTCGTCGCGACGTTCCGCCCCCGCCGCGCCGTGCCGGAGGCCGAGCGCACCGCCGTGCTCGCCCTGGCCGAGCAGTGCGCCCAGGCGCTCGACCGCGCGCGCCTGCACGATGCCGAGCGCGGGGCCCGGGCCGCGGCCGAGGCGGCGGCGGCCCGGCTGCGGGCGCTGGTGTCCGGGCTCGCGGCGGTGGTGTGGGAGGCCGACGCCACCACCGGCGCACCGGTGTTCGTGTCCGACCGGGCGGAGGACCTCCTGGGCCACCCGGCGCAGCGCTGGCTCGGCGACCCGGGGTTCCGGGCCTCGCTGATCGACCCCCGGGACCGGGCCGCCGTGCTGGCGCACACCCGGGCGCAGACCGCGGCCGGCCGCGACCACGTCACCACCCACCGGATCACCACCGCCGACGGCCGCACCCTGTGGGTGCAGGACGTGGTGCACGTCGTGCTCGACGCCGACGGGGCGCCGGCCCGGCTGCAGGGCGTCATGATCGACGTGACCGACGGCAAGCGGGCCGAGGAGGCTGCGCGGCTGCTCGCCGACGCCGGGCGGCTGCTCGCCGAGCCGGGCGGGCTGGACGTGCGCCTCGCCGCCCTGGCCCGCCGGGCCGCGGGGGCGCTCGGCGGGTTCGGGCTGGTGTCGCTGCTCGGGGAGGACGACACCCTGCGCCACATCGCGGCCGCCCCCGACCGGCCCGACCTGGAGCCGCTGATGGTGCGGGCCGTGAGCCCCCGCGCGACGGAGCGGGGCTGGGCGATGCTGCGCGCCGACGGGCCCGTGGCCGTGCACGACATCGACGACGCCCACCGCCGCGCCACCACGACCGACGAGGAGCAGTACCGCGCCGCCGCGGCCGTCGGCGCGCGCGCCGCGCTGACCGTGCCCCTGCGGTCGGGCGAGGAGGTCCTCGGCTGGCTGACCTTCGCGACCGCCGACCCGGCCCGCCGCTACGACGACGCCGACGACGAGCTGCTCTCCGAGCTGGGGCGGCGCACCGCGGCCGCGATCCACACCCACCGCCTGCGCGTGCGGGCGCGCCAGCTGCAGGAGGTGACGGCGGCGCTGTCGGCCGCGGGCACCCTCGAGGAGGCCGCGGGCGTGCTGGCCCGCGCCGCGGTGACGACGCTGGAGGCCCGCGGGGTCACCGTCCACCGGATGCAGCCCGACGGGCGGCTGCGCCTGGTGCACCGCTCCGGCGACCCGGCGGACGGTCCCACCGGGCGGCACACCCACCTGGACCCGGACGAGGCGCTGCCCGTCACCGACGCCGCGCGGACCCGCCGGCCCGTCTGGCTCGGTTCGGCGCAGGCGCGGGCCGAGCACTACCCGCACCTGGTCGACGGGCACCCGGCCGCGGCCGCCGCGGCCCTGCCCATGACGGTGTCGGGCACGGTCACCGGCGCGATCGGGCTCTCCTTCGCCGGGCCCCGCGCGTTCCTGCCCGACCAGCGCGAGTTCGCCCTCTCGCTCGCCGCGCAGGCCGCGCAGGCCTTCGAGCGGGCCGCGGCGGCCGACGAGCGCCGCGAGATGGCCGAGACGCTGCAGCACAGCCTGCTCCCGGCCGCGCCCCCGGACCTGGCCCGGCTCGTGCTCGCCCAGCGCTACCTGCCCGGTGCGGCCGGCCAGCGCGCGGGCGGCGACTGGTACGACGTGCTCGACCTGGGGGCCGACCGCGTCGCCGTCGTCGTGGGCGACGTCGTCGGGCAGGGCGCGTCCGCCGCCGCCGTCATGGGCCAGCTGCGCAGCGCCCTGTCGGGCTACCTGCTGGAGGGCCACTCCCCGGGGCGGGCCCTGGAGCTGCTCGACCGGTTCAGCCGCCGCGTCCCGGGGGCCCGCGCGAGCAGCGCGGTCTGCGTCGTGCTCGACCCGGACACCGGCGAGGTGTGCTGGGCGCGCGCCGGGCACCCACCGCCCCTGGTGCTCGACGCGACCGGGGCCCGCTACCTCGACGGGGCCACCGGTCCCGTCCTCGGCGTCGGGGGCCCGTTCGCCGAGGCCGCCGACCGGGTCGCGCCGGGCACCAGCGTGCTGCTGTTCACCGACGGCCTCGTGGAGCGGCGCACCGAGGTCGTCGACCGGGGCTTCGACCGGCTCGCGGCCGCGGCCACCGGGCGCCACCACCTCGACCCGGAGTCGCTGGCCGACGCGCTGCTGACCGGGGCGCTGGACGCGGCCGGCCCGGCCGACGACGTCGCCCTGGTCGTGGCGCGGGTCGCGCCCGCCCCGCTGGCCGGGCGCCTGCGCGCCGCGCCGGAGGTGATGCCGGGGCTGCGGCGCGCGGTGCAGGAGTGGACGGACCGGCTGGGGCTCGACCCGGACGTCGCCGACGACGTCCGGTTCACCCTCGGCGAGGCGGTGGCCAACGCCGTCGAGCACGCCTACCCGCCGGGGCGTCCGGGGGAGTTCGAGTACCGCGTGGCCCGGGACGCCGACGGGGCGGTGGCGCTGCGGGTCGCGGACGCGGGGCGGTGGCGCGAGCCGGGCGACCCGGGGTTCCGCGGCCGCGGCCTGGCGATGATCCGCGCGATGGCGCGGGACGTCCGGGTGGACGCCGGCCCGACCGGCACGACCGTGGCGTTCCGGCTCCCCCCGTCGCCGTCGACCCGCGCCGCCTGGCCGGCCCCGGTGCCGCGCGGCGGCCCGCCCCGGCCCGGCCGCGTCGAGGTCCGGGACGGCGCCGTCGCGGTGCACGGCGACCTGGACCTGGTCGCCGTCCGCGAGGTGCGCGACCAGCTCCTCGCGGCGGTCGGCGACGGCACCGCGATCGACCTCGGCGGCGTCGACTACGTCAGCAGCGCCGGCGTCGGCCTGATCGTGGAGCTGGCCGGGGTGGGGGCCGCGGTGCGGGGCGCGTCCGACGCCGTGCGGCGGGTCCTGCGGCTCAGCGGGGTGGCCGACCTCGTCGCGCCGTGACGCGGCCGGGGGTCAGCGGCGCCGGACGGTCCGCTGCACGCTGCGCATCTTCGCCCCCGCCGGCAGCGGCCCCTTGGGCAGCGCGGCGGCGCGCGCGCCCAGGGCGGAGAGCCGGGCCTCGAGGGAGTCCATCTGCTCGGCGGAGATGTTGCGCGGCAGCTTCATGAGGTGGCGCTGCAGCTGCCGCAGCGGCACCTGGCCCTCGTCGTTGCCGACGACGACGTCGTAGATCGGCGTGTCGCCCGCGACGCGGGCGGTGCGCTTCTTCTCCTGCGCGAGCAGGCTCTTGACGCGGTGCGGGGCGCCCTCGGCCACGAGGATGACGCCGGGCCGGCCGATGACGCGGTGCACGGCGTCGAGGTGGGTGGTGCCGGCGACGCCCGGCGTCACGCGCCACCGGCCGCGCAGGTTGTCCAGCGCCCACCCGGCGGCGCCGGGCTGGCCCTCGGCCTTGGTGTAGACGTTGCGCTGCACGCGGCGCCCGAACACGCTGACGGCGGCCAGGGCGCCGACGGCGATGCCGATCGGCAGCACGATCAGCCAGATCCCGAACAGCGCCCCGATCCCGACGACGACGCCCACACCGAGGAGGAACGCGCCCAGCATCCACGGGATGAGGGCCTTGTCCTCCTTGCGCTGCATCTGGAACGCCTGCCAGATCTGCTGGCGGCGCGCCTTCGACGCCGCCCGCTTCTGCGCGCGCGCCGCCTTCTTGGCTTCCTTGTCGGGCTTCCCACCGGCCATGGGACCGAGGATACGGCTTCGACCAGCCCCGCTCGCGGGCGGTGAGCGGGTCGGCGCCGTCGAGCGCCCCGACGGTCATCGGCCCACTGCGCCGCGTCCGGGTCACGGTCCGGCAGCGCCGATCGTCAGCAGACTGTCGGGGGTGCGCGCCACACTGCCCGGCGTGGGGGAGCGGACGCTGACCGAACGGGAGCTCAACCGGGCCGTGCTGGCCCGCCAGCTCCTGCTGGAGCGCGCCGACCTGCCCCCGGAGCGGGCGGTGGAGCGGGTCGCCGGCCTGCAGACCCAGTACGCCCCCGCGGCCTACGTGGCGCTGTGGTCGCGCCTGGCCGGGTTCGAGCGGGCCGCGCTCACCGACGCCCTGCTCACCGGCCGCGTGGTGCAGGCGTGGGTCATGCGCTGCACGATCCACATGGTCTCGGCCGAGGACCTCCCGCTGCTCACCGAGGCCGTGCGCGAGGCGCGGCGGGACTGGTTCCGCCGCACGGGCCCCGACGCCCGCGGCTTCGACATGGAGGCCGCCGCCGCGGTCGTGCGGGAGCTCCTGGCCGCCGGGCCGCGCAAGCAGGTGGAGATCCAGGCCGCGCTGGCCGCCGCCGGGTTCCCGAAGCGCGTGTGGGCGGGCGTGCAGCTGTGGCTCGACCTCGTGCGCGTCCCGCCCGCGGGCACCTGGGAGAAGCCGCGCGCCCACGTGCACGGGCTCGCCCCGCCCGCCCCGCCGGTCGACCCGGCGCGGGCGCGCGAGCACCTCGTGCGCCGCTACCTGGCCGGGTTCGGCCCGGCGTCGGCCCACGACGTCGCGTCGTTCTGCGGGTGGAGGGTCGGCGCCGCCCGCGAGGTGCTGGACCGGCTCGACCTGCGCCGGTTCCGCGACCCCGCCGGCGGCGAGCTGCTCGACGTGCCGGGCGCACCCCTCCCGGCGGCCGACACCCCAGCGCCGGTGCGGTTCCTCGGGCAGTGGGACGCGGTGCTGCTCGTGCACGCCCGGCGGGCGCAGGTGCTGCCCGAGCGGCACCGGCCGCGGGTGTTCGCCCAGGCGTCCCCGCAGTCGGTGCCGACCTTCCTCGTCGACGGGCGGGTGGCGGGCACCTGGCGCCACGTCGACGGGGAGGTCCGCACCGAGCCGTTCGAGCCGCTGCCCGCCGCCGCCCGCGACGCGGTGGCGGCCGGGGCCGCGGAGCTCGCGCGGTGGTGGGGTCAGAGGTGAACGTCGGCCCGGGAGCAGCCCATGGCGCGCAGCTCACCGAGCTGGCGCTCCCGGTCGCGGTCGGACGGCGCGCCGGGGGCGCTCAGGTCGGGTCGGGCCGCCGAGAACCAGACGGCCAGGGCGACGAGGACGAGGACGAGGAACGCGGTGGTCATGGCAGTAATTCTCCGCTCGTGGACATCGTGCCACTAGTGGCAGTCATGACGTCGAGCGCTAAGATCCCGCCATGCTCCGTTCCGTCGCCGCGCTGGTCCTCCCGTCGGCCTCGCCGTTCGAGTTCGCCACCCTCTGCGAGGTGTTCGGGGTCGACCGCACCGCCGAGGGCGTCCCGCCCCTCGACCTGCGGATCTGCGGTCCCGAGGCCGGGGTGCCGGTGTCCACCACCGTCGGTGCGGCCCTGGTGCCCGAGCACGGCCTGGAGGGCCTGGCGGGCGCCGACCTCGTCGCGATCTCGGCCACCCGGCAGCGCGAGTACGCCCCCGAGGTGCTCGACGCCGTGCGCGCCGCGGCCGCCTCCGGCGCCACGCTGCTCACGGTGTGCTCCGGGGTGTTCGTGCTCGGCGCCGCCGGGCTGCTCGACGGGCGGCGCTGCACCACGCACTGGATGACCGTCGACGAGCTGCGCGCGCGGTACCCGCGCGCGATCGTCGACCCGGACGTCCTCTACGTCGACGACGGCGACATCGTCACCAGCGCCGGCACCGCCGCCGGCATCGACGCCTGCCTCCACGTCGTGCGCCGCGAGCTCGGCAGCGGCGTCGTCAACACCATCGCCCGCCGCATGGTCGTGCCGCCGCAGCGCGACGGCGGCCAGCGCCAGTACGTGGAGCAGCCCATCCCCACCTGCTCCGCCGACGGCCTCGCCCCCGTCCTCGACTGGGTGCTCGAGCACCTCGACTCCGAGCACGCGGTGTCCGACCTCGCCCGCCGCGCCCGCATGTCCGACCGCACCTTCGCCCGCCGCTTCGTCGCCGAGACCGGCACCACGCCCCACCGCTGGCTGACCCTCCAGCGCGTGCTGCTCGCCCAGCGGTTGCTGGAGGACACCGACCTCGGCGTCGACGACGTCGCCGCCCGAGCCGGCTTCGGCGGCGGGGCGCTGCTGCGCCACCACTTCCGCAAGGTCGTCGGCGTCGCCCCGGCCGACTACCGCCGCACCTTCCGCAGCGGTGTCCCGGCGGCCTGACGGCCGGGGTCTCCGTCCCGGCCGGGGGCCGGCCCCGACTCCGCACCTCCCGGGCCGACCGGGTCATCCGACTCGCGCGCCCCGCCGGGATCGGGTGGCGGCCGACCGATCGCCGGGGCCGAACCGGTCGGGCCCGTCGCGCCGATCGAACCGCTCGAAGCGCTGAGCCGCCCGGATCACTACGCGCAGCAGCAGGAGCAGGCCGAACGCGGCCAGCGCCGGGCCGAGGCGGTTCGGGGCGCGCCGGCCGACGGTCAGGCCGACGCCGGCGAGCACGCCCGGGGCGAGCACGGACACGACGCAGGTCGACACCGGCCCGGTCGAGCAGCACCGCCCGGCCGCCAGGGCAGCGACCGGAACCGGTCGGTGATGCCGCGCTGGACGTCGGCCACCTCGACCGGTTCGTTCCGGACGGGCCGATCGGCTCTGGACCGGTTGGTCTGCTGCTGATCTGTCCCGGGTCAGGTGATCCGTCCTCGACCGGCTGTCCTGTCCTCGACCGGCGGATCCGTCCTCGACCGACGGATCTGTTCCCGACCGACGGATCTGCCCCCGATCGGCCGACCTGCCGGACCGGCTCATCTGTGCCGGACCGATCGATCTGCTCCAGGTCGGTTGTTCTGTTCCGGACAGGTCGTTCTGTGCGGGACTGGTCGTTCTGTTCCGGATCACCTGATGCGTGCCGGACCGGTCGTTCTGCCCTGGATCGGCCGATCTGCGCCGGATCGGCTGATCTGCTCGGAGTAGCTGGTCCGCTCCGGATCGGTCTGCTGCTGGCCGATCGGCGGCGAGCGGGTCTGGTGGTCGGCCGAGCTGTGCCAGCCGTTCCACGACAGGGATCGAGCTGTTCGAGTGCTCTCTCCTGCGGACCGGTCCGGGGAGGGCCGAGTCGTCGGGTGGTGCTCCGGGTCCGGCGCTCGGACGCTGCGGACGCGGCCACAGCGCTCCACGCACCACCGCCGCTGCGGGCCGAGTCCGCCGCTCTGCGACCGCGGCCGCCCCACTCGACCGGCCGACCGCGCACCTTTCCGTCAGCCGCGCATGGCTGGGGGTGCGCCGTCGGCTGGAGGGTGCGCAGTTCACTCGTCCGGATCGATCGACGCGTGCCCGGACCGGGTCAGAACGGCGCGGCGCAGTCCTCGGCCGGCGGGCAGGTGATCAGGTCGACGGTGCCGCGCGGGTCCGGTCCGGTCTCGGGAGCGGTGGGCGGGAGGAGCGGTGCGGGGATGCGGTGGTCGACCGGGGCGCTGGTGTAGCTGTGCCCGGTCGGGGTGGTCCACTCCACGCTGCGGTCGTTGTGGAGGACGACGTGCCAGCCGTGGTGTTCTTTGAGGTCGTGGTGGCGGGCGCACAGGGCGCACAGGTTGTCCTCGGCGGTGTGGCCGCCGTGCTGCCATTCGGTGACGTGGTCCAACTCGCAGGTG